>Ga0268264_10000007_pt1 | contig 815790 bp, 742 predicted proteins | sample KBSSwiS32_FD_190357 | JGI IMG/M metagenome (GOLD analysis project Ga0268264, IMG submission 190357) | Switchgrass rhizosphere microbial communities from Kellogg Biological Station, Michigan, USA - KBS Switchgrass S3-2 (SPAdes) (version 2) | ecosystem: Host-associated > Plants > Roots >... | reverse complement strand
ATCAAACACACCACGATCGAGACACTGCCCTCCGTAGACGCCGACCGTCAGGCAGACTCAACCCCGTAAGCACACCTGCTCACTTTTCGACCGGAACAGGCTGCTCACAATTCAACCGGAGCTGACACTCAGCGGGTCGGCCAAGACGAGAGCCGCCCCGGCTACCAACCGGGGCGACTCTCACCTGCCTGCTGACAAATTTGCCTACAGATCAGGTTCACATTTTGCTTAGCGGACCGCGATGCCTCTAGCTGAGCGTTTCCAAATTGGTCATCCAACTGGCGGGACGCGTTTTCTCGTCGACGTAGCGGGTCCCAGAACCAGACGATGAGTGCAAGACGTCGTGGTGTATCCGTACGCAAGGTGGTCCTCCCACCCTTGCTCGGTCTGAGAATCCAACGACGTTAGCCCACATTCTGCGTGGCCCGTTTCAACGGTTTCCAGGGCTAGCGTCAAATAAACCAACGGTGTATGTTTTACCAAAATTCGGGCGATGATCAACACATCGAGACGAGGCATCCGGTGAAGACCCTTCCTGCCGCCGACGGCACCCGCCTTCCCAGGACGCCCACCGAGCGCCACGCATCTTTTGGTGGTTTACCCACGGCTTCACCGCTCTGCCTCGAGGAGGATTCGCCCTGACCGGCATACAGACCACACCCGTCGAGCAAGCGGCGGGATCGGCCCGAACCACCCGCCCCAAGGGCGGCCCGGTCATCGAGATCGACCACGTCACCAAGCGCTTCGGCGATTACGTCGCAGTGGCGGAGGCTGACTTCTCCATCGCATCGGGTGAGTTCTTCTCGATGCTCGGCCCCTCGGGTTGCGGGAAGACCACGACGTTGCGGATGATCGCCGGGTTTGAGACGCCCACCGAGGGTGCCATCCGGCTGGAAGGCCTCGACGTATCGCGCGTGCCGCCGCACAAGCGCAACGTCAACACGGTGTTCCAGCACTACGCGCTGTTCCCCCACATGACGGTCTGGGACAACGTCGCCTACGGGCCGCGTAGTAAGAAGAAGGAAAGGGCCGACGTCAAGAAGCGAGTCGACGAGCTGCTGGACATCGTGCGGCTGACTGATTTCGCCCAGCGCAAGCCGGCGCAGCTCTCAGGCGGCCAGCAGCAGCGCGTCGCACTCGCGAGGGCGTTGGTGAACTACCCCAGCGCGCTGCTGCTCGACGAACCGCTGGGCGCCCTTGACCTCAAACTGCGCCAGGTCATGCAGTTCGAGCTCAAGCGCATCCAGCGCGAGGTCGGCATCACGTTCATCTACGTGACTCATGATCAAGAGGAAGCGCTGACGATGAGCGACCGGGTCGCGGTGATGAACGCCGGCAACGTCGACCAGATCGGCACGCCGACCGAGATCTATGGTCGCCCGTCGACCGTGTTCGTTGCGAGTTTCATCGGGCAGGCCAACCTGTGGGCCGGTAGGCTAACCGGCCGCGCCACCCGTGACTTCGTCGACGTCGAGGTGCTCGGGACGACGCTGAAGGCGCGACCTGGCGACACCACGATCGAGCCGGGTGGCCAAGTGACGTTGATGGTTCGTCCGGAGCGGGTGCAGGTTTCGATGGACGGGCCCACCGGTGACGTGGCGACTGTGCCTGCGACGGTGAGCGATCTGACCTTCCAGGGTCCGGTGGTGAGACTGTCGCTGACGGCGCCCGATGGGTCGACGATCCTCGCGCACGTCGGTGCCGAACGAGATCTGACGATGCCGCGGCCGGGTGACCAGGTACACGCCGGCTGGGCCCCCAACGCGTCGCTGCTACTACCGGCCGCCGACATCCCTACCACCGAGGATCTCGACGAGATGCTCGACGACTCGTAAGCCTTTGCCGTAGTCCGCTCCCCTCCCCTCCCCTTCATCGAAAGGCACGACACCATGCCCCCCAACGAGTTTGATCCCCAGATCCTCAGTCACCCTGTCGCCAACCGGACTTCGCGCCGGCGCTTCATCGGCGGCGGCGCCGCGGCCGCTGCCGCGCTGGCCGTCGGCGGTTCTTTCCTGGCCGCGTGCGGGTCGGACAACAAGTCCGCGACCGGTACCACCTCCACACAAGAGGGTCCCGCCAGCGGCACGCTGCGGATCTCGAACTGGCCGTTGTACATGGCCGACGGCTTCGTCGCCGACTTCCAAAAGGCCACCGGCATCACAGTGGACTACAAGGAAGACTTCAACGACCCCGAGCAGTGGTTTGCGAAGGTGAAGGAGCCGTTGTCGCGCAAGCAGGACATCGGCGCGGACCTCGCGGTCATGCCCACCTTCTTGATGGTCCGCTTGCATAATCTCGGCTGGCTCAACGACATCAGCGACGCCAGCTTGCCGAACAAGAAGAACCTGCGGGCCGACCTGCTGGAAGCCAGTGCCGATCCGGGCCGCAAGTACAGCGCACCGTACATGTCGGGCCTTGTCGGGTTGGCCTACAACAGGGCAACGACCGGGCGCGACATCACCAAGATCGACGACCTGTGGGATCCCGCCTTCAAGGGTCGCACGAGCCTCTTCTCCGACGTGCAGGACGGCCTGGGCATGATCATGCTGTCGCAGGGCAACTCGGTCGACAAGCCAACCACCGAGGCTGTCGACAAAGCCATCGACTTGGTCCGCGAGCAAAAGGACAAGGGCCAGATCCGCCGATTCACTGGCAACGACTACGCCTCCGACCTCGCTGCAGGCAATATCGTCGTGGCGCAAGCGTATTCGGGCGATGTGGTACAGCTGCAAGCCGACAATCCGGATCTGAAGTTCGTGGTCCCCGAGTCCGGTGCGACGACATTCGTCGACAACATGGTGATTCCGTACACCACGCAAAACCAGAAAGCAGCGGAAGCGTGGATCAACTACGTGTACGACCGCGCCAATTACGCCAGGCTGGTCGCGTTCGTGCACGGCGTGCCCGTGCTCTCGGACATGACCGACGAGCTGAACAAGATTGATCCCGAGGCGGCGAAGAACCCCTGGATCAACCCGCCGAAGGACGTGCTGGACAAGTCCAAGGGCTGGGGGCCGCTGACCGACGAGCAATCCAAACAATACAGCGACGCCTACGCCGCGGTCACCGGCGGCTGATCAAGGGGCGGGGCAGCCCACCGGCAATCTGCGGCGGCCGGGGCTTCGATCCACCTGTGCCGCACGATGAAAGGTCAATCGCAGATGCCTGCTGAAAGAAATTCGCCTGATCGGTACCCGCCGTTGCCCCTCACCCCGATCATCGCTGATCGGCTGACGCAGTTGTTGGAAGTCTGGCCGCGCGAGCTCACGTTCGAAAATCTGGCCGACGCGCGAGCCGCCGACGAGCAACTCTATCCGACCACCATCGAGGAGCACGTCGGTAAACGGCCGTTGGACTACTTCGAGCGAGATATTGCCGGCCCAGAGGGAGCCCCGATCAGGCTGGCGTGCTACCGGCCGCAGGCATGCTCTAAAACCACACCAGCATTTCTATATCTGCATGGCGGCGGTCTGGTAACGGGCACCCGATTCGCCGAAGACCTCAGATTGCTCGACTTGGCGCTTGGCGCAGGATCTTCGGTGGTTTCGGTGGAGTATCGACTGGCCCCCGAGCATCCCTTTCCGGCCGCGGTCGAGGACTGCTATGCGGCGTGGCAATGGCTGTCAAGCGGCCAGTCGGAGTTGGATGTCGATCCAGCACAGATCGTGCTGGTCGGCGAGAGCGCGGGCGGAGGTTTGGCCGCGTCCCTGGCCGTCCTCGTCCGCGATCGAGGCGGCCGACAACCGGTCGCTCAGCTGCTCGCGACTCCCATGCTGGACCACAGAAACAACTCGCCGTCGGTGCAGCAGCTTAACGGTATTGGTTTGTGGGACAAGGTAAGCAATCAAACGGGATGGTCGGCTTATCTGGGTTCGCGCTCCGGAACTGACGATGTGCCCGGTCACGCCTCCCCTGCGTCGGCCGAGGTGTTGGCGGGCCTTCCGCCCGCATTCATCGACGTGGGGGATGCGGAGATCTTTCGGGACGAGTCCGTGGACTATGCAAGGCGGTTGTGGCTGGCCGGTGTCGCGGCCGAGCTTCACGTGTGGACGGGTGGCTGCCACACCTTTTATGCGTTGATCCCCGAGTTGCCGTTGGCACGAGTTGTTTACGAGTCGCGATTGGAGTGGTTGCGGCGGATCCTTGTCGGCACGGCGCGCGACTGAGTATCGACGTGAAAGCCTTTGTAGATGTTGCTATTTCGGCATGGCCGGGAGTTGCGGCTGCTGTTGGGTGATGCAGTGGATACCGCCGCCGCGCGAAAAGATCGGCCTCGCCTCGACGCTCACCACCCGCCGACCGGGGTAGGCGTCGGCGAGGAGCTCGCGGGCGCGACCGTCTGCTACGTCCTCCCCAAAGCCACAGGCGATCACGCCGTCGTTGACCACGAGGTGGTTGATGTAGCTCCAATCGACGAAACCTCTTTCGTCGCGCAGGGTCGACGGGGCGGGAACGTCGATGATGTCCCAGTTGCGTCCCGCGGCGTCGGTCGTAGCCGCCAACGTGGCGCGCAGCTTTCTGGTGACTTCGTGGTCGGGGTGCGCGGGATCGTTCTGGGCGTGCACCAAGAGACGACCCGGCGACGGGATGGTTGCCACGATGTCGACGTGGCCGTTTGTGCCCAGGTCTTCGTAATCGCGAGTTAGACCCTGGGGCAACCAGATTGCGTGCGTCGCTCCGATCGTGCGTGCCATTTCCGCCTCCACGCGCAGCTTGTCGGCGTACGGGTTGCGGCGCGGGTCAAGTTGCACCGTTTCGGTGAGGAGTACCGTTCCCTCGCCGTCGACGTGAATGCCGCCCCCCTCGTTCACGAGGACTGAGCTGATTAGTTCTGCACCGACATGCGGCGCGATGAGCCGTGCTTGTTCTGCCGATTTCGTCCATTCCGCCCACTGCGGCGATCCCCAGCCGTTGAAGGTCCAGTCGACCGCCCCGAGCACTCCTGGGCGATCGTCGTCGAGCACGAAGGTGGGGCCAAAATCGCGCATCCAGAACTCGTCAAGCGGCGCCTCGACGATCTCGATCTCCGCGGACAACATGCGTTGCGCCCGTGGGATTTCAGTGGGATCGACCACCATGCTGACCGGCTCGAAATCGGCGATCGCGTGCGCGACCTCGGTCCAGGCTGCGTAGCACTGCTCACGCGCCGCGGCGGTGTCGCCCATCGTGTAACCCTCGCGCGGAAAGGCCATCCACGTTCTGTCGTGGGGCGCGGTTTCGGAGGGCATGCGCCAAGACATCGGTACCGTCTTCCTCGAGCAACTCGATCGCGCGATCAATTGCGCCGCAACGTACTAGCCCGGACGTGGCCACGTCAAACCCCACGGCTCACCTCCGCGCGCGACGGGGGGCTTCCGGACGTGCCGACGCGACGAGCATCGCGAGCCCCCGTTCGAACGCGCGGGTGGCAATGGGGTCTTCGGAATTCTCTTCTTGCAGCGTCGAATACGCGGCCGCGAAGCGCGGGAAGCGCTGCTCCTGTCCTGTCGGATCGAACACGATCCTGGGCCCCGACATGTCAAGGACGCTACCGAGGATGAACGACTCGAACGCCGTCAGGAGCGGAAGCACCTCGGCGCTTGGCCATCCAATGGCTTCCGCGGCGACGACGAAGTCCTCGTACTCCGCGAGCAACACCGGCGCAGAGGCACGCGTGGTCATCAGTAGCGGCACCGCACGGGGATGCCGCGCAAAGGCCAGCCGATACGACCGCGCCCACGCGACGAGGCCCTCCTCCCATGGCCGTTCGCGCAGTGGCGCCGAATCGATCCTGGCCGACACCAACGCCCGGACGTCCTCGATCATCGCGGCCCGATCGGGGACGTGGTTGTAGAGCGAAGTCGGGTTCACGTTCAGCTTCTGCGCCACTCGCCGAATGCTCGCCCCCTCGGCGCCGTGGCGATCTACCAGGGCAAGAGCGGTGCGGGCGATCAGGTCGCGGCTCAGGATCGGACGAGGTGGTCGAGCGATGGTGAGTCTCCTCTCGAACGGGACCCAGGGTACAGCCGATACCGCGGAGGACCGTTGTGCACACGATGCGAAACACACGGTGTATGTTTTAGCGCGGGACGGACGGAGCGGCGCGCGCGCCGCACCGGCCACGTTCGTTCCTCCACCCAGTCCCGAACCCGAGGCGCCGTCATAGATGACCCCCCTGAGCTTTTCAGTTGCCGAGGCCGACCTCGACACCCTGCACCGCGCCCTCGAGGACGGCACGGTGACCAGTGTCGAACTGGTCGCGCGGTACCTGAACCGGATCGGTCACTACGACCGATCCGGAATCACGCTGAACTCGGTGCCGGTGCTGAATCCCGCGGCGTTCGATGAGGCGCGCGCATCGGACCGACGCCGGGCACGCGGGCAGTCATCCGGTCTGTTGGACGGCATACCCTTCACCGCCAAGGCCAGCTACAAAGTGCGCGGCTTACCGGTGACGGCGGGCTCACCGGCGTTCGCGGACCTGATCGCAAACGACGATGCGTTCGCAGTAAGCCAGCTGCGTTGCGCGGGTGCGATCTGCCTAGGGCTGACGAACATGCCGCCCATGGCCGCCGGGGGCATGCAGCGGGGTCTCTATGGCCGCGCCGAAAGTCCTTACAACGCACAATATCTCACATCGGCGTTCGGGTCGGGCTCATCGAACGGGTCGGGTACCGCAACCGCGGCGAGCTTTGCTGCCTTCGGCCTCGCCGAGGAGACGTGGTCGTCTGGCCGTGCTCCCGCGTCGAACAACGCCCTGGTTGCCTACACCCCGTCACGCGGCGTGATATCGGTGCGCGGGAACTGGCCGCTGGTCCCCACGATGGACGTCGTCGTGCCCCATACCCGCTCGGTTGACGACTTGCTGCACCTCCTCGACGCCATCGTCGAAGACGACCCGATCCGCGAGGGCGATCTCTGGCGCCTGCAGGAGTGGATCGGCCTGCCCGCCGCCTCGGAGACAAGACCCGAGTCGTACATCGATCTGCCGCCGCTTCCGCTGACCGGAGTGCGCCTCGCGGTGCCCCGGCTCTACATCAACGAAGACGCGGGCAGCCGCTACCCGATCCGAACCCGCGACTCGGTGATGACGTTGTGGCAGAACGTATACGACGACCTGGTCGCCGCGGGGGCAGTGGTCGTTCAGACGGACTTTCCCGTCGTGGAGAACTATGAAGGGCTGCGTCCGGAGTCCCGCACGATGGTCGACCGCGGGATCGTCCCCGCCGAATTCCTCGACCGGGAGCTGGGGGACCTGTCGATCTGGGCGTTCGATGCATTCCTGCGATCGATCGGCGAGCCGGATCTGCCCGGCATCGCGAGTGCCGATCCCGCGCGCATTTTCCCTGCGCCGACGGGTGCGTTGCCCGACCGATACGGCGTCTTCGCATTCGACACTGCCTACGACCTCGCGGAGTACGTCGACCGTGCCTGCGAGGGCGTCACGCCCTGGAATCGAATCCCGTCGATCGAAGCGGGGATGCGCGGGCTCGAGCAGACGCGCCGCATCGACTTCGAGGCGTGGCTGGCCGAAAACCGGATCGATGCCGTCGTCTTCCCCGCGGCAGCCGACGTCGCCCCCGCCGATGCCGACGTCAATCCCGTCTCCGCCGACATCGCCTGGCGCAACGGAGTGTGGGTATCCAACGGCAATCTGGTGCCTCGGCACCTCGGCATTCCCACCGTGACGATCCCGATGGGCGCGATGGACGACACCGGCATGCCGGTCGGGCTCACCGTAGCTGGTGCCGCCTATTCGGACACCAAACTGCTACGGCTCGCCCGCTCCATCGAGGCGCTACGTGCGCGACGCGTCGCCCCTGTGCGCACGCCGCGGCTGGCCGACGAGCAGGTGTTCGAGCGCCCGCGACGCGCCAGCGACGGCGAGTTCTGCATCAAGGTCGCCGACGTACACACCCGCCAGGACCAAGCGGCTACCGAGCTCACTTTCCGCGTGAAGGTGACGAGTGGTAGCGCGCACCAGATCGCGGCCTTCGTCGACGGTGTGCGGGTGGCGCTCGATCTGCCACGACATTCAGCGACCGGCACCGTCTCGCTTCCTGCGGGCGCCCACGACACCCTGCACAGCGAGTGGCGGCCCCCGTACGGGCCCCTGATAGTCGTCGTCGCGCGCAGTGACGAGGGAGCCGTCGCCGGCGCGGTGGCCACGACCGACGGTTCACCACTGTGAGGTGGGCGCTTCACGCAGATCTGAGTCCACAGCGCCTAGCGTCGATAAAACCCACAACGTATGTTTTACGAGATTCGTCGATGACGTACCCATCGAGACGAGGCAAACCGATGACGACTCTTCCCGCCGTGGACCGCACCCACCCTCCGACTGAACGTCCGCCGACCGACGTCGACCTACGGGATGTAGCAACCGTGGTGCTTGCGGTCGTCGCTTTCGTCGGCGCCCGCCTGCCAAGGCTGGTGGAGAACCGGGAAAAGACCCTCCGAAACCCGAAACCGGCTGAGGCGGAGGCACTTCGATGACAATTCGAACGGCCCTGGTCAACGCGCGCATCGTCAGTCCTGCCGGCGCGGTCGAGGCGGTCGACGACGGCACCCTGGAAGCGGCGGAGTGCGTGGTGATCGAGGGCGAACGGATCGTCGAGGTGTGCCCGGCTGGCGCACCCGCGACTCCTGCCGCGGACGTCACGCTCGACCTCGGCGGCCGGACCGTCCTCCCCGGTTTCATCGACTCTCACGTGCACCTACTCTGGTTCGGCGCCGCGCTGAGCAGCGTGCCGCTGACGGACGCGGGCAGTCTGACCGAGATTCAGCGGCGCCTTCGAGAAGCACGGAACTCACTGGGCGATGAGGCAACGATGTTGCGTGGCCGCGGCTGGCTCTTCGACTCCGTCGACGGCGAGCCCACTGCCGCCATGCTCGACGGGGCCGTCTCGGACATCCCGGTGTTCCTCGACTCCAACGACATGCACTCGATATGGGTCAACACCGCCGCACTGACGGCGATGGGACTGACTGCGGATACCGCAGACCCGTCGGGTGGCCGGCTGTCGCGCCTTCCCGACGGCTCCCCCGCCGGAATGCTCTACGAGCGCGCGGCGCACGAACTGGGCTGGGCATACCTTGCCTCGATCACCTCCGACCAGGATCGGGAGGAGCACATCGCCCGTGCGCTCCAGACGTTCGCGGCCGCCGGCGTCACCTCGGTCGTCGACATGGGAATGGACGAGGACGGCTGGCGGGCCCTGCGCGGTTACGCGCAGCGGCACGGCGGCCGCCTACCGGTCCGCGTGTCGGCGCACTGGCTCGTCGTCGACACAGGCGACGCGACAAAGAACCTCGCGCAGGTACACCGCGCGGTCGAGCTGAGTGGCGAACGCACGCCCTGGCTCGAACTCGTTGGCATAAAGCTCGTGCTCGACGGTGTGATCGACGCGTGCACGGCGGCGATGTCGCATCCCTATTCCAACGGCTCGACCGGCGATCTGCTCTGGAGCGCCGAGGCGCTGTTGCCCGTGCTGATCGCCGCCGACGCTGCCCGGCTGCGCCTGGCACTGCACGCGATCGGAGACCGAGCCAGCGACGTAGCCCTCGACCTGCTCGAGGAAATGATCCGGGTGAACCCGCCCTGGGACAGGCGCCCGAGGCTAGAGCACCTGGAGATCGTCAACGAACAGACGCCTGCCCGGATGGCTCGGCTTGGGATCACGGCATCCGTGCAGCCGGTACACGCCGATCCCGCCATCCAGCCGAACTGGCGCGCGCAACTCGGCGACGACCGGGCCGAGCGCGGCTACCCGTGGCCCTTGTTCACCGCGGCAGGCGCACGGTTGGCGTTCGGCACCGACGCCCCGACCGCACCTCACGAAGCGCTCGTGAACCTCTACATCGCCACCACCAGGCGGTCGGCGATCGACCATTCCCTGCCCCCCAACGACCCGAAGTACGCTGTCCCCCTTGCGACGGCGGTGCGCCACGCCACCCTCGACTCCGCGGCGTCGTTCGATGCGGACACCCGGAGGGGGCGGGTGCGACCGGACATGTACGCCGACCTCGTGGTGCTCGACGGCGACTTCCTTGATGGGGCAGACCTTTTGGACGTTACGGTCGCGCGCACCATCGTCGGCGGCGAGACCGTGTTCGAGAAGGGCTGAACAGGGCACTCATGGCTGACGTCTTCGACTTCTTCGTCCACCGCGAACTGCCCGCGCCGACGCTCGGCGTCGACGAAGTTGGGCGACTGATGCGCCAGACGTTCGGCCTGCACTGCGACGTCACCGAGTTGGGGAGTCAACAGGATCAGAACTTCCTCCTTGTGGACGACGAGAACGGCGCGCCGATCGGCGTACTCAAGCTGAGCAACCCGGCCTTCAGCGAGGCTGAGATCGAGTTGCAAGACCTCGCCGCCAAGACGGTCGCAGAGCGCGAGCCGGCGCTGCGCATCCCCCAAGTGGTCGTCGGACCGCGGGGGCCGATGACCGCGTGGTGGGACACCTCGCAGGGACGCCTCCACGGTCGCGTCATCCAATATGTTTGCGGCACAACGTTGATGGGCTCGGGCTACCTGACCCCTTCAGCGGTCGAGCGGATGGGTGAACTCGCCGCGAGGGTGAGCGTCGCGCTGTCGGACGTGCAGCATCCGGCATCTGCCCGGGTGCTGCAGTGGGATCTGCGCCACGCCGACCGCGTGATCGCTGCGCTGCTCTGCGATGAGCCAGACGCCAGGGTGCGAGACTTCGTTGCCCCGGTCGCCAAGTCGGCAAAGCACCAGCTGGATGCGGTCTCCTCACGTCTGCAAGTGCAGCTCGGTCACTTCGACATCACCGACGACAACGTGGTCGTGACGCAGACCCCCTGCGCACTGCCCGATGGCGTCATCGACTTTGGCGATGTCACCGCGTCGTGGGCCGTCAACGAGATCGCGGTCACCGTCTCCTCGCTCCTGCATCACGACGGCATCACGCCGGCCGATGCGCTGCCCGCCATCCGCGCGTTCCACGCGGCGCGTCCGCTCAGCGAGGAAGAAGCCGACGCGCTCTGGCCGCTGGTCGCGCTGCGCGGCGTCGTGCTGGTGCTCAGCGGCCGGCAGCAGGTTCGACTGGACGATGAGAACGTCTATGCCGACGCCGCGCTCGATCGCGAGTTCCGCATCCTTCAGTGCGCGGCATCTGTTCCGTTCGCGGTGATGGGCGAGATCATCCGCAGCGCATTGGGTTTCACGCCCCGTCCGCAACCCGTGTGGAGCGGGGGTCCGCTGGTCGCTGGTGTGGCCGCGGCGGTGGTCCTCGACGCCGGGACGATGTCGCCGCTCAACGACGAGGGACGCTGGTTGGGACACGCAGCGCTGACCGGCGCCGCGCTGGCAGCCCTGGACGCAGGCGCACCGGCAGCGGTCGCGCCGGCGTGGCGGTCGCGGCTGACCGGTGCCCCCGTGCGAACCCCCGCCATGCCAGCGACGGTCCCCACCGCGCTCACCCTGTGGCTTGCGCACGACATGACCGTCGACGTCCCAGAGAACGGGCGCCTCGAGCGCGCGCACGACGGTCTCACCATTTCCGTTGGCGAGCACGTCGTCCGCTTTACCGGCTTCACGCCCAACCGACGGATGCTGCCCGCGCGGACCCCGATCGAAATCCAGCTCGCCCGTGCGGGTTCGGGTGAGGTGCCGCTGCGCGTGGAACCGGCTTACGCCGAAGGCTGGCAAACCCTTGCCGGCGACCCCGGACCAGTCATCGGCCTGCCCTCCTCCACCGCCGAGGGCCGCGACGACACCCTCACGCGCCGCGAACGGGTGCTCGCCGAGGTGCAGGAGCATTACTACGCGCGTCCTCCCCGCATCGAGCGAGGATGGCGCGAGTTCCTCGTCGACACCGATGGCCGCGTCTATCTCGACATGATCAACAACGTCACCTCTGTTGGACACGCCCACCCGAGGGTGGTCGAGGCGGCCTACCGACAGATGCGGCTCTTGAATACCAACTCGCGGTTCAACTATCGCGTTATCGCTGAATTCGCGGAACGGATCTCCGCAACGCTGCCCGACGAACTCGACACGGTGTTCTTCGTCAATTCCGGCTCGGAGGCAACGGATCTCGCGATCCGGATCGCGATGGCCGCGACCGGTCGCCCCGACATCGTGGCCATGCGCGAGGCCTACCACGGTTGGACCTTCGCCAGTGACGCCGTGTCGACCTCCATCGCAGACAACCCCAACGCCTTGAGTACGCGTCCGCCTTGGGTGCACACCGTCGATGCGGCGAACTCGTATCGCGGGGTGCGTCGCGGCCCCGACGCCACCCGCTACGCCCCGGAGGCGGTACGGGTCATCGACGACCTTGCCGCCGCAGGGACTCCCCCGGCTGGGTTCATCTGCGAGTCGTACTTCGGCAACGCCGGCGGCGTCGCGCTTCCCGACGGCTACCTCGCACAGGTGTACGCCGCGATACGGCGCCACGGTGGCATCGCGATCGCCGACGAGGTGCAGGTCGGCTACGGCCGGCTCGGCGAGTGGTTCTGGGGCTTCCAGCAGCAGCAGGCCGTGCCCGACGTCGTTGCCGTCGCGAAGTCCGTGGGCAGCGGGCAACCGATCGGAGTAGTCATCACGCGTCGCACGATCGCCGAGCGCTACCGCACACAGGGCTACTTCTTCTCCTCCACCGGCGGCTCACCCGTGTCGTCGGCCATTGGTCTCGCGGTGCTCGACGTGATCCAGCAGGAAGGTCTGCAGGAGAACGCACGCGTCGTCGGGGCACATCTGAAGGACCGCCTTCTCGCGCTGGCCGAAGTCCATCCCATCGTTGGCGCGATCCACGGCTCGGGTCTGTATCTCGGCCTCGAGTTCGTGCGCGATCGCACCAGCCTGGAGCCAGCCAGCGAAGAGACCGCGGCGATATGTGACCGTCTGCTCGAGCTGGGGGTCATCATGCAGCCCACCGGGGACTTCCAGAACGTGCTCAAGATCAAGCCGCCCCTGTGCATTTCATGGGAGTCGGTCGACTACTTCGCCGACTCCCTCGACCGGGTCCTTACGACTGGTTGGTGAAGTCTGCCCCGATCCGTCGAGCGCTAGCCGAGATCCTTGGCAGCTCCCATGCCCCATTTCGTCGGCCGCGACCCAGGGCCATCGTGCCATAACCGACGCGTGGCTGGCCCCACTCGTGTGACGTGATTGCGGGGCGCATTCGGTTTCAGTTCGTTTTGCGACGCCGCGGTCTGTCCACCCGGCGGCCACGACGTGCCCGAAGACAAGATTCGGCAGCGCTATCAACGTCCATGGGCGCTCGTCGCAGCCGCGATCAACCGTTGCGACTCCGCGACGGTCTACGACAACACCGCTCTGAAGTGCCCGCGCATCGTGGCCCAGATGAGCAGCGGTCACGTCGTCGGCTCCCCCGATTGGCCGACGTGGACTCCCGGGGAGCTCTCCTCACGCTGGGGTCGACCTAAACCGAATGGGTCGCGTCCAAATCACCGCACTGCTGTCCTACGGCGGCCTCCCCATCGGTGTGGCGGCGAGGGGATTCCTTCTTTGCAGCGTGCGGTGATTTTGGGCGTCAATCGGAGCCAGGCCTAACGCGACTGGTCGACGGCCATGGCCAAGGCGACTTGCGGCGAACTGGCTCCGCACCCAAGTCGCAAACCCGGCCTGATGTTCACGCCCCTGCGAGTCAACTGAACTAGGCGTCGCCCCTTTTCACCGGTTTCCGGCTTGCCGGCTGCGGTCAGTAGGCCAAGGTGGGCTGCGACGCTTCCATGCCGGGTCGGTGATTTGATCGACGGTGAAGTCGGCCAGGTCTGCCCTGGACAGCGTCCATCCGCCCAGCGGGTTGTGGCCGTCGACGATACGGTAGGAGCCCTGCGCCGGGGTGTCGACGAGCTTGTGGGCGCGGATGAGTGTCCAAACCAGATCCGTCGCCCTGATGGTGCATTCCATGATTCGCATGTCGGCATACACGTGGCGAAGCAGCAGCGGGCGGATCAGCCGGCGATATCTTCTACCCATGCTCTCGGCAGCGGACCCGACATTGGCGCCCGTGACGGTTCCCATTGATCTGCATACCAAGGGGACGTGCGCGACGGTACTCGCACAAAACCTACTTGCAGCGCCTCCCAGAATCAGCGCACCCGGGAAGCCGGCCGCAAGATTGCCGACGAACTGAGCAGCCTCGTTTGGAATTCGTTGGTCCATGCGACCAGCACAGCATCCCCGACGATGCCAGGTTCTACGAAGGTGACGGCCGATGGCTCGGAGATGGCTGGATGATCGACGCCGACTATCGGACGTTGGGCATGTCCCGCAATCACATTCTGTCCACACTCTCATGAATCGTCAGCCACGACGGCATCATTGGCTCATGCTCAAGAGGCTTCCGCACACGGCGTTTGAGTGGTTTCTGTCCGCTTCAATCGTGGGCATCTTCGGTTTCATGGCATTGATGTTCCTAGACGGCTTGGCCTACATGCACTGGACCTCGAAGGCCTACGGCGAGGTGCCCATCCCCGGCTCTCGACGTCTGCATCTGCCCGCAGGTGATGTATTGGTCACCTTGCACGCCGAAGCCCCCGCCGAAGTCCCCAATTCCGATAGCGATGTACCGATTCCCCAGGGCCTCGAACTCGTCATCACGGCACCGACCGGGGCGCCCCAACCACGCGTCGTCGGGGCGTATTCCGGTGACGTCTCGACTAGCCATTGGATCCCTTGGGAACCCGTCGAGTTTTATCGCCAGGTGGAGGTCGCCCACATACCCGTCGACGGCGACTACACCATCACGGCCAACGCCAATGCCGGCCCGCCAGCCAATCCCCGGATGGCCTTCGGTTACGACAGCCCCTTCGACACGGTGGCGTGGATCGTGCTGGGTCTGAGCGGGTTCGGCCTCCTGGTGGTATCCCCGATTGCATACGGCCTGAGCGCGCTCAGGGAATCAGCCACCGCGCCCACCGCAACCTATGCGGATGTCGCCTTACTCGCGTCAGGTCAGCGAGCCCGCGGGGTTCTGAAGTCTTTTGCCAAGCCTAAGCCGACCGCGACGAACCAAGAGGGAACGCCGACCCGATCGGAATTGCCCGACGCACCGTATTACGAAGTGCAAGTGGAGCTTTGGGTACCCAACCGCATGCCGAAGATCGGTCGCAACCTTCAACAGGTACCGCTCACCGAGGTGCCCAAGCTGGCCGTCGGCAGAGAATTCACCTGTTGTGTGGACACTGCCGACCCGGCCACTCATTTCGTCATTGACTGGGACGCCGGGCCGGGAGGGCCTGACCGCGACACGGTTTAGCCGGGATTCACTGGTTGCCAGCCAGGTGAGCGCAGCGTTCCCGGGCATGGATCGCGATGCGCCTGCGACCGCCCACCTCACACCGCAGGCGGCGCAAGAGTGAACAAAACGTGACAACTTGGTGAATCAAGAGCAGCCTCGACGCAACCGCGACTTCCTATGGTCGGCCCATGACGGTGTCACCGCGAGCACAGTATCTATGCGGCAGGAGCGTCGTTGACCTCGCCGAACTTCGGGACCACCGCGGGGGGCTGCACGGTGCGGACGCCAACCCGGCTGATCAGGCCAGCACTGCTGCGCATGCGGACTTCCGGCAGGCCGTGTACTACCAAGGAATACTCGATGAACTTCGAGCAGAAGTCGAGGCCGAGTTGGCCTACCACCACGCGGTACTGACCACGCAGCAGGCAGATGCGGACGCGCCTGGAGTCACGCGTTCGCAACGGATCATCCAGGTGGAGGAAGCTGAACTCGCCAAGATCAGCAACCTCATCGATGCGCTCAGCTGCCGATTTCCCGCGTCCCGGCTGGACGGCCAAACCCCGTCATGCAGCGGCGATTCGCCGAGACAAAGAGCGGCAACATGATGGTCTAGCCCCCATGCGTCGACGACGGTCGAAAATTGGGCCAACTTGCTGACCGACACGAAGTCCCACGGCCACGTTTCCCATCCCGACTGCGCTTGCACCGTGAAGACGTACCTTTCGTCCTGACCCTGAATCGGGAAGTGCGCCAACTCCAGCGCAGCGTCAGACCAACCCACGCCCCGCCGCTCGCAACCGCGAATGCGTCCCGCTGTACGGATCCGATTGGGGCAGAAGTGACTTCGCAATCTTGGTCACCGCGCTGTAGTTGACGTCAACGACGTTGGCCAACGGGGACTGACAGAGCTGGCTGCACACCTGGTAGGCATCCATGCGGCCCAGGCCGTAGAGCTCGGTCAGCCACCGGACCATCTCCACCTGCGAGCACCGCCACGCATCCTCTAGCGGGCGTGCCGAGCCGACGGTGAGCAGGGCGTCGTCGTGTTCGAGCCGGGGCCACGCAGGAGCGCCGCCCTTGATCAAGTCGACCACGATTGTCACGTTCATCGCCCCCTCCAGCGCGGTGCCACACGTCTCGCCCTCGCCCTGGCGGTAGTGCCCGTCGCCCACCGAGAACAGCGCGCCCTCGACGTTGACGCCGAGATAGACGGTCGTGCCCGCCCTTAGCTCCGGGGTGTCCATGTTGCCGCCGAAGTAGTCGGGCACCAGCGTGGTGCGGACCTCCCGCAGTGCCGGTGCGACGCCGACGGTGCCCAGCATGGGTGCCAGCGGCATCGTCATGGTGAAGTCGCTCTCGTGTGCGACGAACGTCGCTTGCCCAGCGGCCCTGTCGATTTGGTAGATCCAGGTGAGCTCCGGCAGCGGTGCCTGCAAACCCGCCGTCCGGTCGGTTCCAGTGAGCGCGCCGAACAGCGGGATGGTGGTCGACGCCGCCCAGTCACGCGCGGGTTCGAGCGCCACGACGTGCAGCGCCAGGGTGTCCCCCGGTTCGGCGCCAGTGACGTAGAACGGGCCAGTCTGGGGGTTGAGCTCCTTCGGATTGAGCACCTCGCTTGGCTTGTCGGCGCTGGAGGTGACGCGGCCGGCGAACGCGTCCTCGGTCCACAGCTTGAGCACCGTGCCCGGCGCCACCTGCATCACCGGCTCGGCACCACCGAACGTCCAGACGTACTGCTCCGGTGTCGGCGTGAACTCAACGATCGCCATGCAGTGCTCCTGCCAGCGGTGCCCGGGATGCGGCGCGCGAGAGGTGCGACAACAGCACCACGAAGCTCGCTCCGATGACCGCCCATAGGATCGCCTGGGTCAGCAGGGAACCGATCCTGAAGTCGCTCAACACTTCTGCGGGGAATCCCGCGAAGACGATGTCGCCACTGGGACCCGTCATCGGGCCGGGCACCTCGTGGAATGACGGCATCAGCGCCATCACGGCGGTGACGGCCAAGAGGTAGCCGACCGTCGCGGCTGTCGCAGACTGCCAGCCACCGATGCGGGGTGCATACCGTAATGCGGCGGCAACCGCCACCGCAGCAAGGGCAACCGAGGTGATCACGATGGCCAGGTACGCCGAGGTCCGGTCGCCGATGGTGTCCTCGAGCCCGACGCTGGGCGGGTTCGGCGGGTAGGCCAGGGCTGGGATCAGCGTGGTCGACACGAACGCCCCAGCCGCGAGTAGAGCCGCCACCGTCCGGCCGTCGACCCGCATCCGACGCCGCTGCAGCGCTACCAGTAGAACGCTGAAGGCGACCGCGAACAGCGCGCCCATGACCACGCCGAACAGCACGGCGCCGACACCCGCGCCGACGTTCTCCTGCAGTTGCCTGCTGAAGACCTCGTGTGCGTGGCCGACCTCGCCGGTCAACAGCGATTCGGCGTGCGCCCGGCCATCCTCGTATTCGATCGCGGCGTCGATCAACGGCGAGATCTTCAGGCGCGCATAGCCGAACGAGGCCAGCCCGGCGAGCAGACCCGAGCCCACTCCCAGCGCGATGTACTTCTTCTCCATGTCGAATCCTGTTCAGTGGCAGGGGAAGCCCAGCAGGTGGCGGGCGTCGTGAATGAACTCGTGGACGTGGGTGTCGGCTCCAAACACCGAGACCGCGCCCTGGTCGTAACCGATGAAGTAGTAAGCGATCAGGGCGAGCACCGTGGTGCCGGTGAGCCAGAGCGCCGTGCCGACCACCGTGCTGTCCGGGGTGTCGACGGCCCCGCTCCAGCGCGCCACCGAATCGTGGGAAGCAGTCATGTCGAGATCCTCCTGGGTCAATTTAGTTCCACTGTGCAACTATTGCGTGCAGCGGTGAGTCTGTGCCAGTGCACGGTCCGCGTCAACCCGAAACTGACGTGAACTTGGCGCTCGAAACCAGTTCTTAACACCCAAGGCGGCTCCGGTAAATCCTGCGTTACGACCACCACGCAGGGTTTGCACCCAGCCGCCATCGTGCGGTTAGTTGTTCATTGGAAGTATTTTGCCCATGAAATAAAGGATCGGAGACACCGACATGCATGGTCCGCACGACGTCGGAGGCCGCGACGGTCTCGGCCCCATCGCCACGGAGTTCCTCGAACCGGGCATACCCGACTGGCGCTACCCGTTCGAAGGCCGGATGCACGCCGTGACTGCGATGGCGATCGCCAAGGGCGCCTTCAACCTCGACGAGCAGCGCCACGGCATCGAGCTGATGCGGTGGAGCGACTACACCGACTCGACCTACTACGCCCACTGGTTGTTCTCGGTGGAAAAGCTGCTCAACGACAAGGGCTACATCACCCACGACGAGATCGACAAGCGGATGGCCGAACTCGGAGCGCCGAGCATGACACCGCACCCGCAGAAACCGGAAACACTCTCGCCGTTCGCCGAGCAGATGGTCGACGTGCTATGGAAGGGCACCCCGCACGACCTGCCCGCCGACGCGCCACCGGCCTACGACGTCGGCGCCACCGTGCGGGTCCGCAACATCCACGACACCAGCCACAACCGGCTGCCCGGCTACCTCAACCGGGCCACCGGCGTGATCGCCAAGCAGTACGGCGCCTTCCACGATCCCGCGGCCAGTGCGCATCAGCAGACCGAGGTACCTCACCAGCTCTACATGGTGCGGTTCACCTCCACCGAACTATGGGGCGACGCCGCCGTCGAGGAGTTCGATCTGTACGCCGACCTGTTCGAGGACTACCTCGAGCCCGCCGAATAGCCCCTACCAACCCCAAACATCAACGAGCACGAGGAGATCGCAAAGATGGACTGGCTTTCACTAACCGACGTCGAAGCGCGGGTGAACGCGCTCGAGTCATTGATGGTGGAGAAGGGTTTGGCCGAACACGAGGCCGTCGACGCGGTGGTTGCGTCGTTCGAGAACGACATGGGACCCGTCAACGGGGCCAAGGTCGTCGCCAGGGCGTGGACCGACCCGGAATACAAGGAGTGGCTACTGCGCGACGCCACCGCCGCGATCGCCGACATGGGCTTCACCGGGCTGCAGACCGAGCACATGGTGGCCGTGGAGAACACCGCCGAGCGGCACAACGTCGTCGTCTGCACGCTGTGCTCCTGCTACCCCTGGACGCTGCTGGGTATCCCGCCGGCCTGGTTCAAGTACCCGCAATACCGCGCGCGGGTAGTGAAGGAACCACGCAGCGTGCTCGCCGAGTTCGGTGTCGAACTGCCCGAGGACGTCAAGATCGACGTGTGGGACAGCAGCGCAGAGATCCGGTACCTGGTGATACCCCAACGCCCAGAGGGCACCGATGGCATGACTGTTGAAGAACTGATGCCGCTGATCAGCCGCGACTCCATGGTCGGCACGGCACTCGTCGGGGCGGGGGCTTAGAGATGACCACCGCCACCCTCGACCTGACGGGCTTCGACGACTGGGACGGAGCCTCGGCGCTGCCGAGGTCCAACGGCGAACTGGTCTTCGACGCGCCGTGGCAGGGCCGACTCTTCGGTCTCGTCGTGCACCTGTGCAAGGCGGGCGCCTTCAAGTGGGACGAGTTCAAGACACATCTCATCGCGGTGATCGACGAGTCGGGCCTGACCGACGTCTGCGACCCGGCGGTGTACTACCGCCAGTTCGGCGAGGCATTCTGCCGGCTCGCCGCCGAGAAGAAGTTCTTCGACGCGACGGCGCTCGACGAACGGACCGCGGCTGAGGCGGCACTGCTCTCGCACGGCGACCACGACCACGACCATCACCACTAGGAGCCTGGACATGAGCAAGGCCACCGCGCTGTCCCTCAGCGTTGGAATCTTCGGCGCCCTGTCCACGTGGATGACGGCAACCATCTGGCCGCTTCCGGTATGGGTGCTGTTCCTGGCCTGGGCGTCGTTCTTCTTCGTCGGATCCGGCGGCTCCGGACTGGTGAAGTCGGTCGCCTGCAACTGGACGGGCATCCTGATCGCCACCTGCACGCTGCTGGCGGTGAGCGCCACCAGCAGTGCGGTACTGCTGTCGATAGCCGTCGGAATCGGCAGTCTCGCAATGGTTCAGGTGTCGCGGTTGCCGTGGCTATCGGCCACCCCGGCGATCGTGTTCGGCTTCGCCATGACGGTCGGCACCATCGCCGCATCCGGGAACGGCATCCTCACCCCGGGGGTGTCCAACCCGGCCCTAATCGCGGCCACCACCGCATTGGTGGGTGCCACGTTCGGGATCGCATCGGAGTGGGGCGCCTCTGTCATCGCCAAGTTGGCGGGCGCGCGCATCGTGGAATCCGGGCAACCGGCGTGAAGGCAGCGTCCCGGGATGTTGCCGGATATGCTGCCCGGAAATGTAATTCGCAATGAAGGCGACCACAGCAGGAGGGGCCGTGCCCACCACGACGAGCATGGACAGCGTCTCCGAGGTGCTGTTCCGGGTCGGGCGCTGGTGGTCCGAGGCACTCTCGAGCGGCTTGCTCGACAACGAGGTGAGCAACATCGAGGGCTGGCGGGTGCTCGGCGTGTTACGCGGCGGTGACGGATTCACCATGAGCGACATCGCCGCGGCGATGTCGGTTCCTCCGCCGACGCTGACGCGCATCGTGGACAAGTTGGTCGACGGTGGGTTCGTCGTGCGTCGCGTCGACGCGATGGACCGCCGTCGGGTGTTGGTCTACCTCTCGTCGAAGGGAAAGACGAAAGTACGCAAACTGGCGCGCCAGGAGGCATCGGTGAAGGCCGCTCTGGTCGACGAGTTCGGCGAGGACACGGCCGTCCATCTGGTCCGCACGCTCGCTCGTGTGGCAGAACTGCCCGTGCCAGGCCGCTAGCCAGCCGATGATCGTGACTTTTCGTGCCGCGAACAGTCGCGCAATGCCGCGGTAACCGCGAGCGGTCACGCTCGATACCACGAGTCGATGGAGGTGGGACGTTGCACGCAAAGTCGATGCGCGACACCCTCGACGTCGCACTCGTGGTCCCCCAGAGCGGGTCCGCCGGCATCTACGGACCGTCGTGCGAGGCCTGCGCCGAACTGGCGATCGCCGACGTCAACGCCCGCGCGGGACTGCTCGGACAGCGCATTCGGTTGATCCCCGTGGACGGCAGCCGGGCCCCGCAGGCGGTGGCGGCCGAGATCGCCGCCTTGGTCGAACTCGGCGCCATCGATGCGGTCACCGGATGGCACATCTCGCCAGTGCGACAGGCCGTCGCGAGAGTCACCGCCAACCGGGTGCCCTACGTGTACGGCCCGCTCTACGAGGGCGGTGAGCGCACGCCAGGACTGTTCCTCACCGGCGAAACCCCTTCCCGCCAGCTACTTCCGGCGATGGACTGGATGAACACGGAGTACGGCGTCGACCGGTGGCTGGTGGTCGGCAACGACTACGTGTGGCCACGGGAGACCGGGACCGCCGCGCGGCTGCACGCCCAGGCCCGCGGGCAGCCCCTGGTCGGCGAGCTGTACTTCCCCTTGGGCACCAGCGACTTCAGTGGAGCCATCCAGCACGTCGAGGCCACGGGCGCATCGGGGGTGCTGCTGCTGTTGGTCGGCGGGGACGGAGTCGAGTTCAACCGACAGTTCGCCGCGGCAGGAATGGCCGCCGCCGTCCCCCGGCTGAGCCCGCACGTCGAGGAGAACATGCTGATGGCCAGCGGCTCCGAGAGCAACGACGGCTTGTTCGCCTCCGCGGGCTACTTCGAGGCGCTCAACACCACGGCGAGCATGGACTTCGCCGCGCATTACTACGCGCACTTCGGGCCAGCCGCGCCCGCACTCAACAGCATCGGCGAATCATGTTATGAGGCATTGACGTTGCTGATCACGTTGGCGACTCGGGCCGGATCACTCGGCATCCCCGAACTCACCGCCGCAGCGGCCAACCTGACCTACTTCAGCCCGCGCGGCGAGGTCACCATGCGTGGTAACCAGATGTCCCAGGACATCTATGTCGCCGAGGCCATGGGCATGGACTTCGAAGTACGCCAACGGATCTCGGCCGCCTAGCCACGCAAGGTCGCCGAGTCCCCGACCAACGCCAATCATGCCTGCGAAACGTGATGCACGCCGCGTAGGCCTTGACTACAGCGCGACGACAGTCATCGTCATCGTCCTTGCGTCAGCTCGAGGTTCTCCTCCTCGAGCCACGCCGCCACGTTGACCTCCGCTTCGCGGAAATATTCGCGAGTTCATTCGCCGAGGGCAGTCAGTGTAGGAAGGTGATGTCCATGCGCGAATACCTGAAGTTCTACATCGACGGCAAATGGGTCGAACCCGTCAACCTGAGGCCTCTCGACGTCGACAACCCGACCACCGAACAGATCTCCGGCAAGATCGCACTCGGCGACGGCGCTGACGTCGACAAGGCCGTCAAGGCGGCGCGAACGGCGTTCGCCACGTGGTCGCAAACCAGCAGAGAAGAACGCCTGGACCTGTTACAGACAATCCTCGCCGAGTACCAGAAGCGGACAGGCGATCTCGCCGATGCGGTCAACGAGGAAATGGGTGCGCCGCCATCACTTGCCGCTGGACCACAGGTGAAGATGGGCATGGGCCACCTGGCCGGCGCCATCGACGTGCTGAAGAATTATCAATTCTCCGAACAACACGGTTCGACGATGGTCGCCAAGGAACCCATCGGCGTATGCGGTTTGATCACGCCGTGGAACTGGCCCATCAATCAGATTGCATGCAAGGTGTTTCCGGCTCTCGCCACTGGCTGCACGATGGTGCTCAAACCGTCCGAGGTCGCGCCGTATTCCGCGCAGATCTTCACTGAGATCATGGACGCAGCCGGCCTGCCCGCCGGCGTCTACAACCTGGTCTACGGCGACGGGCCAGGTGTCGGCGTCGCGTTGGCGACCCATCCCGACATCGACATGGTGTCATTCACGGGCTCGACCCGGGCCGGCGTCGAGGTGGCCAAGAACGCGGCGCCGACCGTCAAGCGCGTCACGCAGGAGTTGGGCGGCAAGAGCCCGAACATCGTCCTCGACGACGGTGCCTTCGCAAAGAGCGTGGCTGCCGGGATGAAGGCGATGCTCGTGAACAGTGGGCAGAGCTGCAATGCCCCGTCGCGCATGCTGGTGCCGAACTCCCGCAAGGCCGAGGCCTTCGAGATCGCGAAGCAGGTGGCCGAGGCGGCCAAGGTCGGCGTCGCCGACGACAAGACCGCGATCGGGCCCGTGGCATCCAAGGTGCAGTTCGACAAGATCCAGGGCCTCATCCAGAAGGGCGTCGACGAAGGCGCGACCGTTGCCGCAGGCGGTTTGGGCCGTCCGGACGGCCTCGACAAGGGTTACTACGTCAAGCCCACCGTGCTCGCCGACGTCACCAACGACATGACCGTCGCGCGGGAAGAGATCTTCGGGCCTGTGCTGTGCATTCTCGGCTACGACGATCTCGACCAGGCCGTCGAAATAGCCAACGACACCGATTACGGCCTCGCTGGCTACGTCTCGGCGGAGGATCTTGACGTGGCGCGCGCGGTGGCCCGCCGCATCCGCGCCGGCCAAGTCGCGATCAACCACGCGTTCGACTTGAATGCACCGTTCGGTGGCTATAAGCGCAGCGGAAACGGCCGCGAGTGGAGCCAGTTCGGCTTCGAGGAATACCTCGAGATCAAGAGCACTCTTGGATATTCGTCGGCATAGGGGCGGGCAGCCCCTCCCCGTCGGGAAGGGCAGAACTCCGCTACCGATACGTCACCGTGACGGAACTCCTTGGACTGCACGGCAATTGAGTAGTCGGGTTGGCGCCGACCGGTGATTCGCGTTACCAACCCGTGAAATGGCCTCGTTCGGCATCGAACGTGTGTTAATCAAACAGTGCACCGATTTCGAGGGGGACATCGCGGTGACGAAGATGCCGACACGCTTTCTATCCTGGCTCGCAGAACAGGCCGATCGTCGGATCGGCTGGGCGAAACTGCCGACCGTACTCGCCATTCCCGTGCTCATTGGAGTGCGCGCCCAGCTTCGCGCCAAGAACCTCGTCGACAGCGGCCGCGGACCCAATGATCCAATGCCGGGCGACGATCCTGCTAGCTCCGCCGTCCGCAACGCTCGCACGTTGACAGGCGCCTACAACAATCTCGACGATCCCGCGATGGGCGCAGTGGGCTGCAGATTCGGGCGCAACGTGCCGCTGACGCATGCCTACCGTGACGAGCCCGACCGATTGTTGACGCCGAACCCGCGCCAAGTCAGCCGCGAACTGATGACTCGTGACAGCTTCCAACCGGCAACGACGCTGAACTTGCTCGCCGCGGCGTGGATCCAATTCGAGGTGCACGACTGGCTCAGCCACGGCACCCTCGACCCCGACCCGTGGATCGTTCCGCTGCAGCAGGACGACCCGTGGCCGGTACACCCGATGACCATCAAGCGCACGGCACCCGACCCCGACGCCAGCGGATGGGGCCCGCCGACCTTCGTCACCCAGGACAGCCACTGGTGGGACGGTTCGCAAATCTATGGAACCACCGTCGATTTCGCGAACGCGGTGCGCTCTGGGGTCGGTGGTCGGCTGCGCATCGACGAACAGGGGCTGCCGCCCGTCGACGTAGAGCAATACGTCGATCTGACCGGTGTGGCGGGCAACTTCTGGGTCGGGCTGGCGCTTCTGCACTCCTTGTTCATCAGGGAACACAACGTCATCTGTGACCGGTTGGCAGCGGCCTACCCGAGCATGTCCGACCAACGGCTCTACGACACCGCGCGGTTGGTCAACGCCGCGCTGATGGCCAAGATCCACACCGTGGACTGGACCCCCGGGATCATCGGACATCCCACGACCGTCTTCGCGATGCGCGCGAACTGGTTCGGTTTGTTTGGCGAGAGGTTCGACAACCTATTTGGCCGCGTCACCAAAAACGAACTGCTGCAAGGGATCCCTGGTTCGCCCACCAGCCTGCACGGTGTGCCGTATTCGCTCACCGAGGAATTCGTGGCGGTCTATCGGATGCATCCGCTCATACCCGACGACTTCGTGTTCCGATCGGTAGCCGACGACGCCGAACTGGCCCGCCACCAACTGCCCGATCTCTCGGTGCTCGAGGTGCGCGACCGGCTCGCCGAGATCGACATGGCGGACCTCTTCTACTCGTTCGGACGGGCTCATCCCGGAAAGATCACCCTGCACAACTACCCGCGCCATCTACAAGAGCTGCATAGGGCCGATGGCGAATTGCTCGATCTCGCCGCGGTCGACGTGCTACGGGTTCGCGAACGCGGGGTGCCGCGCTACAACGAGTTTCGCCGCTTGTTCCGCCTCAAACCAGCGGCGACGTTCGACGAGCTGACCGACAACCCGGTTTGGGCCTCGCAGCTGGAGCGCGTCTACGGTGACGTGGAAAGCGTGGACCTCTTGGTCGGGATGTACGCCGAACCAACACCGAAGGGATTCGGCTTCAGCGACACGGCCTTTCGCGTGTTCATCCTGATGGCGTCGCGACGGCTGGAATCCGACCGCTTCTTCACCACCGACTTCACCCCGGAGGTCTACACCGAGGTCGGCTTCGATTGGGTGAAGGACAACACGATGCGCACGGTACTGCTGAGGCACTTCCCGTCGCTGAAACCGGCGCTGCGCGGGGTTGTCAATCCCTTCGCACCGTGGACGTCAACGGCAACGGAAGCGAGCACGTCATGACTGACACCGTGGACTCTGACGAGTCGAGGAAATTCCTGCGCTACAGCGACGACGTCGAACGCCCAAGGCCCGACGAGGACGAGCTGATCAAGAAGATCGCCGACTCGCTGCACGGCAACAACGAATGGGCCTTCAAGAAGTATCGACACGGGATCCGTGACGCGCACGCCAAGAGCCACGGCATCCTGCGGGGGGAACTCACCGTCTACCCCGACCTGCCGTCGCATCTCGCGCAGGGCTTGTTCGCGACTCCCGCCACCTATCCGGTGGTCGCCCGACTTTCGAGCACGTCTGGCGCCTTGCGCACGGATGCCACTCGTGGCGTTCGCGGCCTGGGCATCAAAGTCCTTGGCGTGCAGGGTCCGCGGGCCCTTGCCGACGACGACGCCAGTACCCAGGACTTCATCCTCGTTACTCACCGCGAATTCCCGTTCGCAGATGCCCGTGCCTATCTCACGCGCGGCATGCCCTTGGCCTGGCTCTTGGCGCGCACCCCCGACCCCGCGATGCTCGTCGTCGGACGCACACTCGGCGCCGTCCAGACCGTCCTCAAACGGGTCAAGTCGTCGCTACCGACGGCGCTGGAGCTGTTCAGCGAGCCCAACACGCACCTGCTCGGCCTGACGTTCTACTCTTCCTCACCGCTGCGGTACGGCGACTACGTGGCGAAGATCCAGTACGTACCGCTGTCGGAATCAGTCAAGGCGTTGGTGCACGAGCCGGTGCCCGAGGATGCCGGACACGATGCGTTCCGCGACTTGGTGATCGAGTTCTTCGCGGACAACACCGCCGAATACGAGCTGCAGGTCCAACTGTGTACCGACCCGGTGACGATGCCGATCGAGGACGCTACGGTGCCGTGGCCCGAGGAGGACTCCCCACACGTCGGAGTAGCCAAGATCACCTTCGGGCCCCAAAACCCCGACACCCCCGAGCGGCGTCGCTTCGGCGACGACGTCTTGAGCTACAACTCGTGGCGGGGGCTGGCCGCACACCGGCCACTCGGGTCGATCAACAGGCTCAAGAAGCTCGTGTACGAGGCGTCCAGCGACTTTCGCCATCGCGTCAACAACGTCGCACGGATGGAACCAGCCAGCGTGGCCGACTTACCCGATTAGGGCTAGCCTTGGCCGGCGCGCCACTTGTCCAGCATCCTGCGGTCCCGCTTCGTCGGCCGTCCTGCGCCGCGATCGCGGAACGCCACCGGAATGGCCGCGGTCGTCGGAGGCGGCGGAGTTCGATCGAGGAAGCACGTCACCGCGTCGGCCGCACCGACACGCTTCTGGATCACGCGCACCACTTCCACGATCCGCGTCGTCTCCCCCACCCGCGCGCGGACCCGGTCACCGGGTGACACCGTCGTCGACGGCTTCGCAGGCCGATCGTTGACCCGCACGTGTCCGCCTCGACATGCCTCTGCGGCATCCGGCCGCGTCTTGGTCAGCCGGACCGCCCACAGCCACCGATCGATGCGGGTCGATTCCATGCCGTCCATAGTGGACCGGCATCGGGGCCTCGGCCAATTCCTCACGGTCGCGTTCGTTCGCCTTTGTAGGCTTTCAAGCATGCCGCTCAACGAAGGTGACATCTTCGACGACTTCGTCATCCGGCGGCTGCTGGGCGTCGGCGGCATGGGAGAGGTCTACCTCGCCCAGCATCCCCGACTGCCCCGCCTCAACTCGCTGAAGATCTTGTCAACGGACGCCGCGCGCGACAAGGAGTTTCGAGCCAGATTCACCAGGGAAGCCGAGCTCGCCGCGTCGCTGACGCATCCGCACATCGTGGCGGTGCTCGACCGTGGCGAGTTCGACGGTCGGCTGTGGATTTCGATGGACTACGTCGAGGGCACCGACGCTCGTCACTTGGTGGAGCAGCGGTACCCGACGGGCATGCCACATCGGGACGTGGTCGAGATCGTCACGGGGGTCGCCGAGGCCTTGGACTACGCCCACGAGCAACGGCTGCTACATCGCGACGTCAAACCCGCCAACATCCTGGTGACCACCCCTTCCGACAACGCCCGCCGGCGTGTACTGCTGACGGATTTCGGCATCGCCCGCGAGACCGACGACATCAGCGGCATCACCGAGGAGGACATGGCCGTCGGTACGGTGGCCTACGCCGCTCCCGAACAGCTCACCGGCCAAACGCTTGACGGTCGGGTCGACCAGTACGCCTTGGCCGCCACGGCGTTTCATCTGCTGACCGGTGCGCCACCCTTCGACAGTTCGAACCGAGCGGTCGTCGTCGGCGACCACCTCCACACTGCGCCGCCTCGACTATCCAGCCGACGGGCCGAACTCGCCCACCTCGACGCAGTGATGGCCAAGGCTCTGGCCAAGCGGCCCGACGACCGATACCCGCGTTGCATCGACTTCGCCAACGCACTGAGCGTCCCGCCGACCAGTTCGGCGCTCGAACCCGGTGGGCAGACCGCGCCGTTGCCCGTCGAAGATCGCCCCTTCAGCGCCTCGCCACACCACACCAAGCGCCTGCAGATGTTGACGGTGCTCGGCACCGCGCGCGGTGTTCGGCAGATTCCGGCCGAACCAGGCAGCGGCCAGGAGGTCTGGACATTTCACGTCGAGCGCTACGAGTCGACGGGCGAGGCCCACACCGTCGTTCCCGTTGAGCTGCGGGGCGATTCGATCACTGGCCAACTCGTCGACGGCGACGTCGTCGAGGTCACCGGGTTTTGGGACGACCACACGTTGTTCGCGGAATCACTCCTCAATCACTCGGCAGGCTCACGCGGTCGACGCGGATCCGCGAGATCCAAGGTCAAGTCGGACAAGCCCGCCGCGCCGAAGTCCCGCAGGACGAGAATCATCGCGACCGCGGCGGCCCTAGTCGCGGTGCTCGCGGCGATCGCGGTGGCGGCCGCCTTCACCAGCGGATTCGGCTTGTGGTCCGGCGCTAGCGAGGGGCACGTGATCAAGCCCGAACAGGCGACGGTGTTCTCCCCCGGTGGCTCGCCCGACCATCCTGGTGACGCGGACAAGGCCATCGATGGCGATGCGAGCACGTCGTGGCCAACCGACGTCTATCGAGACGCCGCTCCCTTTCCCAACTTCAAGCAGGGCGTCGGCCTACTGCTGCACCTGCCCGAGAGCACCGCGATCGGTGAGGTGACGCTCGACGTGCCAAGTACTGGTACGGAGGTACAGATCCGCGCAGCCAGCAGTGGGACGCCCGCGAGCTTGTCCGACACCGTGGAGCTGACCCCGAGCGTCACCCTCCAGCCAGGACACAACACCATCCCCGTGAACAACGACACGAAGACGTCCGACGTTTTGGTGTGGATCACCAAATTGGGCACGACCAACGGACAGAGCCGCACCGCCATCTCGGATGTCACGCTGACGAGTCGCTGACCCGGCTGCGACGAACGCGCTCGCTCGCCGACATAATTAGGCATGCGAAAGAGGTGCGTGGTCGACGACGCGCCCTCGGATGGGATCGCCAGTTACCCGCGGCCTCGGCTGCTCATCGTCACGCTTGGTCTGGTCGCGCTGACGGTGGCGGTCCTGCAGACCGCCGTCGTTCCAGTGCTCGGCATCATCGCCGATCAGTTGAACGCCTCGCCCGTCGCCGTCAGCTGGGCGGTCACGGCCAACCTCCTCGCTGCCGCCGCGGCGACGCCACTCATCGGTCGAATCGCGGATCTGCACAACAAGAAGCGCGTCCTGCTCGGCGTCCTCGTCATCGTCCTGATCGGCTCGCTCATCGCGGCGACGACGTCGTCGCTGGCGCTGCTGATCGTGGCCCGCGTACTACAGGGCGTGTCGTTCTCGCTCTACCCGATCTGCGTCGCCATGCTTCGCGACGAACTGGCCGAGGACGCCGTCGTCGGGGCGCTCGCGGTGTTGTCGGCCACGCTTGGCTTCGGCGGCGGTACGGGGCTGGTCGTGACCGGATTGCTGATGCACGGCCATGCCGGCTACCACCGCGTGTTCTGGTTGACGACGTGCTTCACCCTGGCCGTGATCGTCGTCGCAGCCGTGGTGGTCCCGTCACGCCAGAGGAGTTCCGACGGGACGATCGACTGGTGGGGTGCGGCGGGTCTGGCCGTCGGGCTTTCTGCGGTCCTGTTGACGATCACGCAGGGCAACTCGTGGGGATGGACCGCCCCGAAGACCATCGGAGCAGCAGTCGTCGGCGTGGTGGTCCTCTTGGCCTGGTGGTGGTGGGAGGGCAGACGGCCGCATCCGCTGGTTTCCACCGCGATGTTGACGCGGCGTGCCGTGCTGTACACGAACTTGGCGACGGTGTTCGTCGGGATGGGGCTCTACTTCGGATTCCTTGGGTTGACGCAATTCGTCCAGGTCGACCGGGCGGCCGCGGGATACGGCTTCAGCGCGTCGGTGCTGTACGCCAGCGTGGTGTTCCTCCTGCCCGGCGCGATCACGGGATTCGTCACCGCGACCCTGAGCGGGCGATTCATCGACCGCTTCGGCGCCCGCCCGGTGCTGGGGTGCGGCGCGCTGACGGGCATCGCAGGCTTCCTCTGGCTGGCGATCGCACACTCGCAGCCGTGGCAGGTGATCGCCGCGGGCATCCTCGTCAACGCCTACATCAGCCTCGGCTACGGCGCCCTTCCCACCCTGGTCGTCAGCGAAGTCGAGGGCGGCGAAACGGGCGTGGCGACGGGCGTCAACGCGATTGCCCGAACGGTGGGCAGCTCGGTCGCCGCCGCGCTCGTCGCGGTCGTGTTGAGCCGAACCATCCCCGGCACCGACCAACCGGCCGAACACGCCTTCGTCCTCATCTTTGCCGCAGGCGCCATCACCGCCGCGCTCGCCATGGTGCTCATCGCACTCTCGCGGGCTCGCCGCGCCGAGGCACCGTCCGCGGAGGCGACGATCGAGTCACGCGCGATGAACCACGAGTGGGGCTAGCTCGTCGCCTTGTCCAGGTACTGAAGCAAGTCGTGGGCCGCCAGTTCGACGTCCTTGTGCCGCCATTCCGACGCGCGGTAAACGCACGCGATCAGCGCCGTGCGGTGCACCCGCCGAAAGTCGCCATAGACGAACGCATATCTCGCCTTGGTCCCGTCTTGCGCACCTTCCGTGAGCCCGAGGTGCCATTCCGCGTATTGGTCCCAGTCGTGGCTTTCCAGGTATGCGTTTTCGTCGGTCGCCCTTGGCTGCACCGCGCCCCAGTCACTGTCGAGGACGTATTGGCGGGCGTCGATGAGCTTGCGCGCCTTCGCCACCGCCGCATCGTTGAGTAGGTACTTCGCCATGAGCCTCGGGTACCCAGCTGGACGTCAGACGAGACGAATCAGTCCGCCGCGGCTTCGCAAGGAGCCGGCGACTACTGCTCGCCAAGTCCCATCAGAGCAACCGCTCCACGGTGGCCCTGCCGATACCGGAGGCTGCACCCGTGACCAGTACACCCTTGCCCTTTAACCCGTCCATCCACGTCTCCTTGGTCGCGATTGAACAACACATTAGGGGCAGAGAGCCTGCTGGCTGCCGAGATTCATTCTGCTGCGGTCATTTTCAAAGTGCCCCGTGGACATGGCACGATCGGGGCGATGATTACGGGTTGGCGCACGGCGGCGTCCGCGTCCACGTTGGCGACGCGCCGTCGCGTTCCATCGAGACACCCTCGAGCATGACCGCGAGACACCCTGCCGTACGTGATGGACGACGCCACGATCCGTGCCGAGGAGGGCGAGTTCGTGGCCGTCCCCGCGCGTCCCTACTACGCCCAATGGAATTGAGCCGCATGCACTTCAAGAGTTTCAAAGCGACCGTGACGTTGATCGCCGCCGCAACGATCGCCGCCTGCGGGTCACCGACGCCCGCTCCGGCGCCGGGAAACACGGATTCGTCGGCTCCGGTGAGCACGACGGCGCACATCGCCGGGTGCCTACTCAAGGCACCCGGGCCCAGCGACGTCGATGCTGCCTTCGGCTATGTGCCCGGCTTCACCGTCGAGCAGATCTGCCCGTCTGACGTCGATCCGAGCCTGCCCGCGAAGTCAACCGAGTTCCAAGCCACCAATGCAGGCAAGGTCGTTCAGAACGGCAGCCCGTTGCTTGCGGTGTTCGCAGGTGAACTGAAGCAAGGCGACGGCGACGCGTTCGTTCACGCCTTCCTGGGCGACGTGGGCGCGCGCGTCGCACCTGCCAAGACCGTCGCCACCGAACCCAAGGACGTCGGCGGGTACGCCGTGACGTACTTCAACGTTCCCGCCGACGTCCAGGGCTACCTCTACTTCAAGGGCCCGACGGTGGTGGTTGCCTACGACCTTGCCGGCGGCGACGAGGCCGGCGCTGCCGAACAAGCCCTTTCGACGATCCTGGGGAATTTGTTCACGAGTCCGTAGCTAGACGCAGACCTGTACGAATCCCAGGGGGCCGTGTGCACACGCGCTGATTCCGCCACCGTAACCGTAGCCTTGGTCGTAGCCGTAGTAGGGAGGCGGTGGCGGCGGCGGATACCACGCCGGAGCGCCGTATCCCGGACCGTGCCAACCAGGGCCGTGGCCCCAGCCCGGATTTGCATTGGCCACGCCGGCGCCAAGGCCGATGGCAGCGAGGCCGAGAGACCCCGCGATGACTGTTCCTGCTGCGATGGATTTCAACTTCAACATTGGGAAACCTCTTCCAAACACTTTCCTGGACAACCCAAGCGGCGAGGTTCGGAGCTCCATCGGACCGATGTTCGACCGCTTCTGACTCCCGAAAACGACGCTACGCCGATCGAGCTGTGAGCGGGCTATGAGGAGATTATGTAACTGACCTAACAAACTGACGCCCTCGACACTTCGACCCCGAGCGTTGGCCATCTCGGGTCGCTATGCTGGCCAATTCCGGGTCAACCGAATCGAGGAGCAGCGATGTCCGAAGTGGGCGCTTCCTCGCAAGCAGCCGGACACATCCGTCTGACGTCGCACAGCGGTGGCTCCGGCGCCCTGCCGATCCACTGGGACGCCGCAACCGCCGCCGAGCGGGGACCCGTGATCGGCACCACGATCAAGCGAGCGCACCGCAACGTCATCGGCACGCACAGCGGCTCCTACAGCGTCTACCGCGCGCTCGCAGTCGCGGCAGGTGCCTTGTCCCGCGACCACAGGGCTGACCTCACCAACACCGCGCCGACCCACGTCATCGGCCCCCATCCGCAGTGGAGCGAGCCCGGCAAGATCGTCAGCCTCGACCCGTGGGGCGCGATCGTGTCCGACGTGTTCGCCAACGAACTGGCCGCCGGGTACGACATCCGCCCCACCATCGCGGTGACCAAGGCGCACGTGATCCTCCCCGAGATCGCCGACGCCATGCAGAAGGGCCGCCTGCGCCCGGACGGCAAGTTCCTGTTGGCGAGCGGTGCCGCCCTCGTCACGAAGGCTGCCGTCGAGCCGGTCTGGCATCTACCCGGCGTCGCGAAGCGGTTCGCCTGCACCGAGACCGACCTGCGCCGCGTGCTGTTCGAAGAGACCGGTGGCATGTACCCCGAGCTCGTCACCCGCTCGGATCTCGAGGTGTTCCTGCCCCCCATCGGTGGGCAGACCGTGTACGTCTTCGGCAATCCGCACGATCTCGCCGATCCCTCGGTGGAGTTGACGGCCCGCGTGCACGACGAATGCAACGGCTCGGACGTCTTCGGTTCCGACATCTGTACGTGTCGGCCCTATCTGACCCACGCCATCGAGGAGTGCATCCTCGGCGCGCAGCGAGGCGGCGTCGGCCTGGTCGCCTACTCCCGCAAGGAAGGTCGCGCGCTTGGCGAGGTGACGAAGTTCCTCGTCTACAACGCACGCAAGCGGCAAGAGGGCGGAGACACGGCCGAGTCGTACTTCACCCGCACCGAATGCGTCGCCGGAGTGCAGGACATGCGCTTCCAGGAGTTGATGCCCGACGTCCTGCACTGGCTCGGGGTGCGCAAGATCCATCGCCTCGTGTCCATGAGCAACATGAAGTACGACGCCATCACCGGCTCCGGCATCGAGGTCGGTGAGCGGGTCAACATCCCCGACGAACTGATCCCTGCCGATGCCCGCGTGGAGATCGACGCCAAGACGGCGGCGGGCTACTTCACCCCCGGCGTCGTGCCGGACGCCGACGAGCTCAGAAAGGCCAAGGGCCGGGGCCTGGACGGATGACGCCCGAACGTGCAGCGGCACACCTGCGTACGACCGCCGCCATCCGTGACCGAGCTGGCCAACTACTGGACCGTGCGCGTCGTGGTGACTCGCGTTGGTTCGACGTGCACGACGACGTTCTCGGTCGAGCTGCCGACGAAGTTGCCGGCGTCACGCGTTCGCGATACCCCGACTTGGCAATACCGTTTCACAGCCGGTGGCGCCACTTCGAGGCAGGCGGCATCGACCGCAAGACCGAGTTGGACGCTCTGGATGGTCGGGCGCGGGCCCGCGCGATGATCGACCTCACCGTCGTCAGCGTGCTCCTGGACGCAGGCGCCGGGCCCGATTGGCGCTACGACGAGACCGCCACCGGACAACGTTTCACCCGATCAGAGGGCCTCGGAGTCGCCAGCTGGCACGCTTTCACCTCCGGCCTCTTCTCCAGCGATGCGGCCGATCCCCTTCGGGTCGACGCGGCTGCACTTCGCGGCCTTACCGAGGAACGGTTGGCTTCGGCGTTTCAGGTCGGGCCCACCAATCCGTTGATCGGTCTCGATGGCCGCGTGCAGTTGTTGCGTCGTCTCGGCGGCGTGTTGGCGGCGAGCCCGGAAACGTTCGGACGGCACGGCCGACCGGGCGGCCTGTTCGACGTGCTGGTTCGAGCCGATGGTCCGGCGAACGTCGTAGCTCACGACATCCTGTCCCAGCTTTTGGCCTCGTTTTCCGGTATCTGGCTGGCGGACAACGTCATTGGCGATCAGTCACTGGGCGACTGCTGGCGACACGACGCCGTCCACGGAGCGGGCTCGACCCAGGGTTGGATGCCGTTCCACAAGTTGTCGCAGTGGCTCACCTACTCACTGCTGGAGCCGTTCGCGTGGGCGGGAGTCGACGTCAACGGCCTCGATGCGCTCACCGGTCTACCCGAGTACCGCAACGGTGGCCTCCTGTTGGACACCGGCGTGCTGAGCCTGCGCGATCCCGAGTCGGCCGCGCGGACCTGGGCCGTTGGCGACGAACTCGTCGTCGAGTGGCGCGCGCTCACCGTGGCGTTGCTGGACGAACTCGCGCCACGGGTGCGGGCACGGCTCGGTGTGGACGTCGAACGGATGCCGTTGGCATGCGTCCTAGAGGGCGGGACGTGGGCCGCCGGCCGGGCGCTGGCGCAGCGGCTGCGCGGTGGCCTGCCGCCGTTGACCATCACCAGCGACGGTACGGTCTTCTGATGCCCGACGTTCACCTGGTCGACCACCCATTGGTGCAGCACAAGTTGACGCTGATGCGGCGAAAAAGCGCGTCTACGAACAGCTTTCGGCTGCTCGCGAATGAGATCTCCATGCTCATGGCCTACGAGGTGCTTCGCGACATGCCGATGCACGAGATCGAAGTCGAGACGCCGATGGAGACCACCAGGGGAAGGGTCATCGACGGCAAGAAGCTGGTGTTCGTCTCGATACTGCGCGCAGGCACCGGTGTCCTCGACGGTCTGCTGGCGGTCGTTCCCGGCGCACGCGTGGGTCACATCGGGTTGTACCGCGATCCGAAGACCCTTGGCGCGGTCGAGTACTACTTCAAGATGCCTGGCGAGTTGGAAGAGCGCGACGTCGTCGTGGTGGATCCCATGCTCGCGACGGGCAATTCGGCAGTCGCAGCGGTGGAGCGCCTGAAGGAATGCGGGCCGAAGTCCATCAAGTTCGTGTGCCTGCTTGCCTGTCCCGAAGGCGTAGCGGCATTGCACAGGGCTCATCCCGACGTGCCGATCTACACCGCGGCCATCGACCGCGAACTCGACCAGCAGGGCTACATCCTGCCCGGCCTTGGCGACGCGGGGGACCGCATCTTCGGCACCAAGTAGCGGGCCGCCGTCGACGACGAACGTCTGGTCACTTCAGGGGCAGGCCCGTGATCGCACGTGCCATCACGAGCCGCTGAATCTCGCTGGTCCCCTCGAAGATCGTGAAGATCTTCGCGTCGCGATGCATGCGCTCAACCGGGTAGTCGCGGGTGTAGCCGTTCCCGCCGAGGATCTGAATGGCTTCGTCGGTCACGTAGACCGCCGTCTCACTGGCGGCGAGCTTGGCCATCGACCCCTCTGCGTTGGTGAACGGCTTGTTGGTGCGAGCCATCCAACCCGCCCGCCAGACGAGCAGGCGGGCCGTGTCGATCCTGGTCTTCATGTCGGCCAGTTTGAAACCGATGGCCTGGAAGTCGCCGATCTTGCGCCCGAACTGCTCGCGCTGCTGGGCGTATTCGAGGGCGTATTCATAGGCCGCTCTAGCGACCCCGAGTGCCATGGCCCCGACGGTCGGTCGCGTTCGTTCGAAGGTCTTCATCGCCGCTTGACCCTTGGACTTCTTGCCTTCGCGGGCCTTGGCCAGCCGCTCGTCGAACCTCTCCTTGCCGCCAATGATCAATTGGCCGGGGATCCGGACGTCGTCGAGCACGACCTCTGCGGTGTGCGATGCGCGGATGCCGTGCTTCTTGAACTTCTGGCCTTGGCTGAAGCCCTTCGTCCCTGGCGGGATGATGAACGTCGCCTGTCCACGCGAGCCCAGCTTGGGGTCCACCGACGCAACGACGACGTGGACGTTGGCGATTCCGCCGTTGGTGGCCCAGGTCTTGGTGCCGTTGATGACCCATTCGTCGGACGCCTCGTCGTACTTGGCGCGGGTGATGATCGCCGAGACGTCGGACCCTGCGCCCGGCTCCGAGGCGCAGAACGATCCGAGGAGTGGTTCGTCGATGGAACCGAACATCTGTGGCAGCCATTCGGCCATCTGCTCGGGTGTTCCCGTGGACGCGAGGGAGGCCGCAGCCAGGCCGGTGCCCAACACGGACAGCCCGATGCCTGCATCGCCCCAGAACATCTCCTCGTACACCGTCAGCATGCCGAGCCCGCTGGGTTCGGCTGCCTGGGTGGCGAAGAACTCCATGGAGTACAGACCGATCTTGGCTGCCTCCTGGATGATTGGCCACGGGGTTTCCTCGCGCTCATCCCACTCTTCGGCGGCGGGCCTGACCACGTCGGCGGCGAACTCGTGCACCCAGTCGCGGATCTCGATGACGTCCTGGGAGGGTTCGAGCGAAAACGACATGCGGACTTGTCCTTTCAGCGACATTCGGTGAACGACTGTACGCTGTCGAGCCCAGTTCGACATTTCGAGGGCCAGGCATTCATTACGGTTTGACGTATATTACGGTCAAACGTAATAATTGCCACGGTGTGGTCCCCCTCGGTCGTCCTCATCGCCGTCGTCGTCTTCGCTGCCAGTGCATCGGTCGGCGGCGGACTGTACGAATCCCTCGTCCTCGATCCCGTATGGCCTGGCAGGCCCGCAATCGTGCAACCCCGACACGGCGGCGTATCGCGGCGCAGATTCTGGATTCCCGTGCACAGCACCTTCGAAGTCGCACTCGTCGCAGCGCTAGTAGTGAGCTGGAACCAGTCGGATCCGCGGACGGCGTTGTTGGTGGCGCTGGCGAGCCACTTCGCCATGCGGGTCTGGTCGTTCGTCGACTTCATCCCCAAGGCCGCCGCGTTCGAGAAGGCCGATCCTGCCACGGTCGACAGGGCGGAAGCCGAACGCTGGGCACGCCGGAGTCTGCTCAGGCTTCCACTCGATGCCATCGCGTGCGTCGCGGCGCTCGCTGCACTGGTGGCGGCGGCGTGAACGAAAAGCGCTCGCGGGCCGATCTTCTCGACGAACTTCGCCGCGTCGGACGCGAGCACAGCGATGCCACCGTGCTGTTCCACTCCGCACTGGCAGACGATCTCGGCCTTCACCCGACGGACTACAAGGCGCTCGGGGTGTTGCAGCGCCTCGGGCCGTTGAGCGCTGGTGAGTTGGGAAGCCGAACCGGCCTCGCACCGGCATCGGTGACCAACCTCATCGACCGGCTCGCGGCCAGAGGGTTCCTCCGGCGCGAACCCGATCCGGCCGACCGCCGTCGTGTGCTGCTGCACGCCGAGGTCGCCGGACTCACCGACAACGAGTTCTTCGCGTCGTGGCAACGCGCCGCTACGCAAATCTGGGAGCGATACAACGACGCCGAATTAGCCGTCATACTGGATTTCCTTTCCGACACGACCGAACGCCTGCGCGGCCGAACCGAGGCGCTAACCACCAGCGGGATCAGAGAAGCCATCGACGAGGAACGGCGCACGACGTGACGACTGATCCGCCTCGGGCGTCGGCGTCGCCGCCCGCGCACGCGGAGAGCATCGGAGTCCTCGGTCTGCGGTATGCCAGCGGACTCACCTTCGCTCATCTACTCACCGCCGCGGAGGTCGTTGCAGTCGTCGTATCGCTGAGCGGTCAAACCGTCAGCGGCGCAGCCACTCTCCTGACTCGCGACAACCTGGTCCTGGTGGTGGTCGTGGTCCTGGTCGGGTCGATGGCCACCACTGTCGCCGGCTACCGCAACATCGTCCCATCGCTGCATTGGTACCTCGCAGGCGTCGAACCCGACGTCGAACAGCGCAAGCGGGCAATCCACATCGCGCGGCGCGAGACCGTGATTCTCGTCGGCACGTGGTTCTTCAGCGCGGCGGTACTGATCTTCGCGAACCGCCACGTCGGTCTCGGTCCCGAGGTGATGATCGTGGCGACGGCGGTGTTCGGCGGACCGTCGAGCATCAGCACCAGCCTGCTGTTCACGCAGAGAATCACCCGACCGATCGTCGCCGCGGCATCCAAGGACTTCGTCGGCCGCGATACGGCTCCAACGGTCGCAGGCAGGCTGGTGATGATGTGGGTCTTCAACAGCGCGATGCCAAGCATCGCGATCGCGGTGCTCATCCTGTGCCGATCCAACGGTTGGCTCATTCCGCAATCGGCGTCGTTGGACGTCCCGATCATCGTCCTCACGATGGTGTCGGTCTTTCTCGGGCTGCGCGCCCTCATCCTGGTGTCCCGATCCATTTCCGATCCCGTGCGCGACGTCGTCGATGCCATGTCCGACGTCGAGCACGGCAACATCGGAAGAATGGTCGCCGTCTACGAGCAGTCCGAAATCGGGCGTCTGCAAAGCGGTTTCAACCGCATGGTGACCGGCCTCGCCGAGCGAGACCGGCTAAGGGATCTGTTCGGACGACACGTTGGACCCGACGTTGCCCGGTTGGCCGTCGAGACCGACGAGTCGGCCTCAGGCGAGGTACGCGACGTCGCAATCCTCTTCATCGACCTCACGGGCTCGACCCAACTCGCCGTCAACCGCACCCCTACCGAGGTGGCCGCCATCCTCAACGACTTCTTCCGGATCGTGGTGGCAGCTGTGGACGAGCACGGCGGCCTGATCAACAAGTTCCAGGGCGACGCCGCCCTCGCCGTCTTCGGCGCGCCGATCAGAACCGACGATGCGGCCACCTCCGCGCTCGCATCTGCCCGCACGCTTGCGACGAACCTGCAACGCCTTCTCGACGTGGACTTCGGCATCGGGGTTTCGGCAGGAGCAGTGTTCGCGGGCAACATCGGCTCCGAGAACCGCTACGAGTACACCGTGATAGGCGACCCCGTCAACGAGGCATCGCGGCTGGCCGACAACGCCAAGACCGTGCCAGGCAGGACCGTTGCCTCCGGTGCCGCCATCTCTCCTGCTGCGAACGACGAGCGGAAGCATTGGGAGGCGGCAAGTTCCGTGGTGCTACGCGGTCGCACGGAAACGACCGAACGATGGGTGCCGCGCGTTGACAATGGCCATCATGACTGACGTCCAACCTTTTCGGATCGCCGTGCCCGACGACGTGCTGGACGACCTTCGCACTCGACTGAATGCCACCCGCTGGCCGGAAGCGGAGTGCGTTGACGACTGGAGCCAAGGTATTCCGCTGGCGTACACCCAAGAGCTCACAGGCTACTGGGCCAACGAGTACGACTGGCGCGCGCGAGAGGAACGGCTGAACCGGTTCGACCAGTTCACCACGGAAATCGACGGCCTTCCAATTCATTTCATTCATCAGCGCTCACCCCACGCCGACGCGCTCCCGCTCGTCATCACCCACGGATGGCCCGGCTCGATCGTCGAGTTCGCGAAAGTGATTGAGCCGCTGACAGATCCCACGCAGCACGGCAGGCGGGCCGAGGATGCCTTTCACGTCGTATGCCCGTCACTGCCCGGCTACGGGTTCTCGGGCAGGCCAACGGCAACCGGATGGAACGTCGCACGCATCGCGCGAGCCTGGGAGACGCTGATGCTCCGTCTGGGCTACGACCGTTACGGCGCGCAGGGTGGCGACTGGGGCGGCGCCGTCACCGCAGAGATCGGCCGCAACGTCGGCCACTGCGTCGCGATCCACACCAACTTCCCCATCGGCTCCCCCACCGAGGATGCCAAGAGGAATCCGACGGACGAGGACATGGCAGCCTTCGCGGGGCTGAACCACTACCGCACGCAGGACAACGGCTACTTCAAACAGCAGGCCACCCGTCCCCAAACCCTGGGCTACGGACTGGTCGACTCGCCTACGGCGCAAATGGCGTGGATCGTGGAGAAGTTCTGGTCGTGGACGGATTGCAACGGCCATCCCGAGCACGCGCTCACGCGCGACGAAATGCTCGACAACGTGACCCTGTACTGGGTGACGGGGACTGGCGCGTCGTCTGCCCGGCTGTATTGGGAGAGCATGAACGCGTTCGGCGGAGGCGGCCGCGTCGAACTGCCGACGGGTGTGGCGTCGTTCCCCAAGGAGATCGGCCCGACCCCGCGGTCGTGGTGTGAGTCGACCTACAACATCACCCACTGGACGGCGATGCCGCGCGGAGGACACTTCGCGGCGTTCGAGCAGCCCGACCTGTTCGTCGAGGACGTCCGGAAGTTCTTCGCAACGGTGCGCTGAGGATCAGCGGTTGAGCCACCAGATTCGCGACGACAGCGCTGTCGCGAAGGCGCACCACAGCGGATAGAGCGCAAGGGGCGCGGCCGAGCTCCCGCGCACGGCGACGGACCGTCGCGTCAGGTCGGCACCGCTAGCCGTCAGCGCAGCTGCCCCGATCGCCGACGCACCCAGCCAGCGCCGGTTGAAGAACAGCCACGACCACGCGGCGTTGAGCACGAGATTGAGGGCCAGCAGCTGCGCGAACTTCCTGGCCGCGCTGACGTCACCGCGTTCGTCAAGGGCGTCGACCGTGCTCGCGGACACCACGGCGATGTCCGCGTACAGCATCGGCCAAACGATGGGGAATGCCTGCCGCGGCGGTTGGAAGCTCGGCTTCTTCAGGTTGGCATACCACTGCGACTCGACGGCGGGCCCAGTGGCGAGTCCGCCCACTACGGCAGTGGCGAGCACGGCGCCCGCAGACTTGGCGAGTGTCGTTGCACGCATTCGAATGCTCCCTCCGCGAACGTGAACCGGCAGTACCCGGACGACGTCTTGGCCAAACGAGGACGCGCAGCGGCGTTAGCGTAGATCATGTCCACCTCACTTCGCCTTCGCGTGGCAAGCGCCGAAGACCTCCACCTCGTCGAGCCCCTCTGGGTGGCGGTGCACCACCGCCACGCGCAGAGCATGCCAGAACTCGAGCCGTACGTGAGTGATGCGGAAACCTGGGCGATCCGTAGCGCGCTCTACCGCGACCTGTTGGCGAAGCCGGACACACTCTTGTTGATGGCCTTGCACGGCGACGACGCCGTCGGTTACGGCCTGGCCCATGTCTTGGCGGTGGAGGACACCTGGATTCCCGATACGTGGCGAACCGGTGAACGGATCGGCGAGATCGAGTCGCTGAGCGTCCTTCCCGCGTACAGGGGCAGTGGGCTTGGATCGACGATGCTCGACCGTCTCGAAGAACACCTACGGGCCCGAGGTGCGCAGGATCTGATCCTCGGAGTGCTGCCGGGCAACGACGACGCACGGCGATTGTACGAGCGACGCGGCTATCGACCGACGTGGCTCTACCTGTCGCAGTTCGATGGCAGGGGCTGATTCATCGGCGTAGCCGGGCCCACCGATAGCCGCCGTAGAGTGCAAGCGCCACCAGGAAGTTCACGAAGTAGGCGATGTCGGCGCCGTGCCATTTCTCGGCGAACCATCCGACGAAGATCGAGGTGTTCATGAACGGGATGGCCACCAGGTACGCCACGACGAAGGTTGCAATGGCAACGGCGGCATCGGTCCTTTCGGTGTGCTCCAGCGCGGGGTCGACGGTGTCACGCCCCCTGCTACGCACCCACCAATCCACGGCGACGACGGCGGCGAAGGCGGGAATCCAGTAGCTGACGAACAGCAGCACGTTCTGGAAGCGCTCGGCGGAGTCAGCGGCGTGCAGCCAAAGGATTAGCCCGAAGGCTGCGACCGTGACCACCACCGACGACATCGGTCGGCGTACCCGCACGCCAAGGGTCTGCAATGCCAGCGACCCGCTGTAGTCGTTCATGACTCCCGAGCCGATGGAGGCCAGAGCGATGACCAGCAGGGCCAGTCCGCCGAGGAATCCGCCGCCCATCACCGAACGCACGCCATCTGCCGTATGCCCTGGCTCCGAGACCAGCGTCCCTGCCGCGACGCCGATGCCCTGGACGAAGACGTATGCCACGAACATCCCGCCGAACGTGTTGGCGAACACGCTGAGCCGCGACGACCGCTCCGGCAGATATCGGCTGAAGTCCGACGCGTAGCTCGCCCACGACACGGTGAGGCTCAGCGAGATCGTGACCATGAGGACGAACTGGCCTGCCAAATCGGCGCCGCCAAGCGTCGTCGACGTGACGACGTCGTGTCCGCCAACGAGCTTCACCGCGAAGACGACGAACGTCACGAACAACACGACCGTCAGCACCGCCTGCAGGCGGTTGATGATCTCGTAGCCGAAATAGCCGACGACCCCTTGGACGGCGAGCAGCAACAGCACGCCGACCCAGAACGGGATACCGAGCAAGAGTGCCAGCGCCTCGCCACCGAAGAGACCAACCAATGCGTCCCAAGCGATGGACGACAGCCATTGCAAGGCTGCCGGGAGGACGACGCCGCCGCCAAAGGCCATCCGCGAGCTCGGCAACTGCGCGGTACCGGTGCGCGGACCCCACGTCGACAGATAGCCGACGACGAGGCTGCCAAGGAGTGTGCCTACGACCATCGCGATCATGCCGAACCAAAACCCGAGACCCAGCTCTATCGCGAGAGCGCCCGTGACGACGCCCGTCATGTTGACCTGAGGAGCGAACCAGACGCTGAACAACCGTCGCGGCGTTCCATACCTCTTGTCACCGGGAACCGGAGCGATGCCGTGCGTCTCCACCGAGAGATCACCGACACCGCTTGGCGTATGTCCGCTAAAGGGGCTCGCGTTGAATGCACTGGACTGTGTCGATGCCCCTGGTGTCATGCGCCCATTCGATCACGGCGACATGTCGCCATCGTCACCGCGGGCGCGGGACTCGCTCCCGACTTCTCAAGGCACGCGGAATCTGCGCCCCAGCAACCAAAAGACGGCAGGAATCCATGGTTGAAATGTAAATTCGTTGCGGAATCGCTTGCGAAGGTCGGGGATATCGGCGAAGGTTTACCCACGGCGCACGGACAGCAGCGGGCTGCATTAGCCCTGGGGGCGGCTCTTCGTGCCAGCACGAGGAGGTCGTTCTGACCGGCACACACAGCAGCGAGATGGATACGGCGGTCACAAAGGGCACGGCGGGCGGGACTTCGCGCGAAACGGGTCGTCCAGTCATCGAGATCGACCACGTCACCAAACGCTTCGACGACTACGTAGCAGTCGCCGACGCAGACTTCACCATTGGTGCGGGCGAGTTCTTCTCCATGCTTGGGCCGTCGGGCTGCGGAAAGACCACGACCCTGCGAATGATCGCCGGCTTCGACACACCCACTTCTGGCGCCATCAGGCTCGAAGGCCAAGACGTCTCGCGCGTGCCTCCGCACAAACGCAACGTCAACACCGTCTTTCAGCACTACGCCCTGTTCCCACACATGACCGTGTGGGACAACGTGGCATACGGTCCACGCAGCATGAAGAAGGACAAGACGGAGGTGAAGCGGCGGGTCGACGAAATCATCGAGATCGTCAAGCTCGCCGACTTCGCGAAGCGCAAACCCGCGCAATTGTCCGGAGGCCAACAGCAACGCGTTGCCCTTGCCCGTGCCTTGGTCAACTACCCGAGCGCACTGCTGCTCGACGAACCGCTCGGTGCCCTCGACCTCAAGCTGCGGCATGCGATGCAGTTCGAACTCAAGCGCATCCAGCGAGAGGTCGGCATCACGTTCATCTACGTGACCCACGATCAAGAGGAGGCCCTGACGATGAGTGACCGCATCGCGGTCATGAACGCGGGAAACGTCGAGCAAATCGGCTCCCCCACCGAGATCTACGACGCCCCGTCGACGGTTTTCGTAGCGAACTTCATCGGGCAGGCGAACCTGTGGGCCGGCCACCAGAACCGGGTGGACGGCGACGTCGCCGAGATCGCCGTGCTCGGTACGACGTTGAAGGCGCGCCCTGGGACGACGCGGATCGAGCCGGGTGGACAGGCGACGTTGATGGTGCGCCCCGAACGGGTTCTGGTTTCGATCGATGCGCCCGGCGGAGATCTGGCCTCGGTCTCGGCGACCGTGCGCGACCTGACCTTCCAAGGTCCCGTCGTGCGGCTGTCGCTAGAGGCCGCGGACGGATCGCCGATAGTTGCGCACGTCGGGCCGGAGCAGCAGTTGCCGCTTCTTCGCCCTGGCGACGCGGTCCACGTCGGATGGTCACCGGAGGCTTCGTTGGTGCTGCCTGCCGCCGACATCCCGACGACCGAGGATCTCGAGGAGATGCTGGACGTCTCTTAGTCGCTCGTAGCTCATGCCCATTTCTCCTGAGTCCCAACGGTTTTAGACGAAAGGCCCGACGCCATGGACAACCAGCCCGATCCTCAACTCCTTGCCAGGCTTGCGGCCAGCCGAACGAGCCGTCGCCGGTTCATCGGCGGCAGCGCGGCCGCGGCGGCCGCGGCGGTACTCGGCGGTTCGTTCCTCGCGGCGTGCGGGTCGAACGGTGGCTCCACCGCGAGCAGCAGTTCGTCGGCGCCCCCGCCCGACGACGGCAAGCCCGCCACGGGCAAGTTGCGGATCTCCAACTGGCCGCTCTACATGGCGGAAGGCTTCGTCGCGGCCTTCCAGACGGCGAGCGGATTGGTCGTCGACTACAAGGAAGACTTCAACGACAACGAGGAGTGGTTCGCGAAGAACAAGGAGCCGCTATCGCGCAAGCAGGACATCGGCGCCGACCTCGTCGTTCCCACTCAGTTCATGTCCTTCCGGCTCAAGGGCCTCGGCTGGCTGAACGAGATCTCCGACACCAGAGTTCCGAACAAGAAGAACCTGCGAGAAGACCTCCTTTCGAACCCCACCGACCCGGGCCGCAAGTTCACCGCGCCCTACATGAACGGCATGACTGGCTTGGCCTACAACAAGGCCGCAACGGGCCGGGACATCACCAAGGTCGAAGACCTCTGGGATCCCAAGTTCAAGGGCAAGGTCAGCCTGCTGTCCGACATCTACGACGGCCTCGGCATGGTGATGCTCTCGCAGGGCAGCTCCATCGAGGATCCGACGAGCGACGGAGTCAAGAAGGCCGTCGACGCCATCAAGGAACAGAAGGACAAGGGCCAGATTCGACGGTTCACGGGCAACGACTACGCCGACGACCTCGCTGCAGGCAACATCGTTGTCGCCCAAGCGTATTCAGGCGACGTCGTCCAGTTGCAGGCCGACAACCCGGATCTGAAGTTCGTCGTCCCCGAGGCTGGCGGCACCTGGTTCACCGACACACAGGCGATTCCGTACACCACCGAGAACCAGCATGGCGCAGAAGCGTGGATCAACTACGTCTACGACAGGGCCAATTACGCAAAGTTGATCGCCTTCACGAACTACGTCCCAGTGCTCTCCGACATGACCGACGAGCTCAACAAGATCGACCCGAAGTTGGCCGCCAACCCGTTGATCGTCCCGCCTGCGGATTACACGAACAAGCTCAAGACGTGGGCCGCGCTCACCGACGAGCAGACCCAGGAGTACAACACCCTGTACGCCGCGGTAACTGGCGGCTGACCGGATGGCAGGCGGAGCCACCAGTAATCGCCAGCGCAGCAAGGTCGCGCCCTATCTGATGATCTTGCCCGCGCTGGCCTACCTCGCGATCTTCTTCGTCGTCCCGTTCTATTCGTTGTTCCGGACGTCGCTGTCGTCGATGGAGGGCTCGATCTATCTGCCGACGTTGACGTTCAACTGGGACTTCAGCAACTACGGGCACGCGTTCAGCGCCTACCAGGACCAGATCGTGCGCTCGCTGACCTACGCCTTCACTGCGACCGTCGTCTCGCTGCTGATCGCGTATCCCCTGGCGTACGTCATCGCGTTCAAGTCCGGCAGGTACAAGAACCTGTTGCTCGGGCTCGTCATCTTGCCGTTCTTCGTCACGTTCCTGGTCCGCACGCTCGCGTGGAAGACAATCCTCGCCGACGACGGAATCGTGGTGAGCACGCTGGACGCCATCGGGATTCTTCCGCAGGACGGACGTCTACTGTCCACGAGTTGGGCGGTCATCGGTGGGCTCGTCTACAACTCGATGACGTTCATGATCTTGCCCCTCTACGTGAGTCTCGAGAAGATCGACCCTCGGCTGCTAGAGGCTTCCCGCGACCTGTACTCGTCGACCGGCAGAGCTTTCCGCAAGGTGATCCTTCCGCTGTCGATCCCCGGCGTCCTTGCGGGCAGCCTGCTGGTGTTCATCCCCGCCGTCGGTGACTTCATCAACGCCGACTATCTGGGCAGCACTCAGACGACCATGATCGGCAACGTCATCCAGAAGCAGTTCCTGGTGGTCAAGGACTACCCGGGCGCCGCTGCCCTCAGCTTCGTATTGATGGCCCTGATCCTGGTCGGAGTGCTGTCGTACACCAGGGCGCTAGGCACGGAGGACCTGGTATGACAGTGCAGGAAGCCACCGCCGTCCTGGACGCGGTCGACACGAAGAAGAGCTTCTCGGTTCGCGGTCTCGGCAGCGGCAAGTTCGGTGACATCCTGTTGAAAGTCGTTGCAGGCCTTGTGTTGTTGTACATCTTCATCCCGATCTTCGTGATCGTGCTGTTCTCGTTCAACAAGCCTGCAGGCAAGTTCAACTACACGTGGCAGGGTTTCACGCTCGACAACTGGGCCAACCCGTTCAAGTACCCGGCCCTGGCCACCGCGCTCAAGATGAGCATCGAGGTGGCGGCGATCTCGACGTTGATCGCGCTGGTGCTCGGCACTCTGCTCGCAATCGCCCTCGTCCGCCAACGGTTCCGCGGCAACAAGGCCGTCGAGACCTTCCTCGTACTGCCACTGACCGCTCCCGAGGTCGTGATGGGCGCGTCGCTGCTGACACTGTTCCTCGACCTCGGCTGGGCAACCGGGTTCGGCACGATCCTCATCGCCCACGTCGCGTTCGAGATCAGCTTCATCGCGATGACGGTTCGGGCGCGGGTGCGTGGCTTCGACTGGACGCTGGAGGACGCGTCGATGGATCTCGGGGCAAGTCCCACTCGAACGTTCTTCAAGGTGACGCTGCCGCTCATCGTGCCTGGCATCGTCGCAGCGGCAATGCTGTCGTTCGCGCTGTCGCTCGACGACTTCATCATCACGTACTTCGTCAGCGGGTCGACAGTGACGTATCCGCTGTTCGTCAATGCGGCAGTGAAAGCTGCCGTCCCACCTCAGATCAACGTCCTCGCGTCGGCGATCCTGTTCATCAGCCTGGCGCTTCTGCTCGTCGGAACCCTGGTCCGGCGCAGACGGCCCGAGGTCTGAGCCGCGGGGCTAGTCCAGCTTCACGGTGACCGAGACGCGGCCACGATCGTCGCGATGAGCGACGGCGTGTCCCGTCTGGTCGCGACCGTCGAGGCCCAGCAGCGTGATCGGTTCACCGTCGCCTAGGAAGTTCCGCCACCAGTTCTTGGCGTCGGGCATCGAAACGCCGATGACGATCTCGGCGCCGCGACGCCGATAGCCGACGGGGATCTCGAACGTCTTGCCCGAGCGGCGCCCGACGTAGCGGATGGTGGTCAGCCCTCGGCGCACTAGTCCGCCGACGACGGGGGCATCCATGAGCGTCACCGCAAAGCCGTTCATGGCCTTCACGAATGGCGAGCTCAACAGACCCTTGGCCATCGTTTCTCCTTGCCGTTGAATCTCCTTACACCTGAGGAGCGTTCGCCAGCCTAGCGCGATGAGGTGACGCAGACCGCTTCCGGCGCAGGCGCCGATCGGGCGCCGCCGCGCGCCGCGCCGATGCCGGCGGCGACGACGAGGCAGATGCCGACGATCGCGGATGTTCCAGGCACCTGGGCGAGTACGGCCAGGCCCACGACGAACGCGAAAGCGGGCTCGAGGCTCATCAACGTGCCGAACGCCGCAGTGGTCAGCCTGCGCAATGCCATGAGCTCGAGTGCGAACGGTATGACCGGGAGCAAGATCGCCAGCCCAATACCGATGAGCAGGATCTCGGGAGTCATCTTGGCGAGCCCAGCGGGACCGATGACGACGGTTGCGACCAGGGCGGCCACCGGCATCGACACGGCGAGGCCCGCGACCCCGGACACGCCGTCCCCGACCCGTTGCGTCAGAAGGATGTAGCAGCCCCAGCAGACCGCCGCGCCCAAGGCATACAGCACACCGACCGGATCGACGGCTCCCGCCCACGGGTGGGTCAGCAACACGACGCCGATGGCTGCCAGTCCTGGCCACCACAGCCGGTTGCGACCACTTCCTTGCGCCGCCGCCACACCGAGCGGACCGAGGAACTCCAATGCACTGGCCGTGCCGAGTGGGATACGGTCGACGGCCGCCATGAACAGCAGAGTGATGCCCGCGGTCACGACGCCGAGGACGACACAGGTCATGAACGTGGTCCGGGTGAAGTCGGCACGCTTCGGTCTCACGATGACGAGGAACAGCACGCCAGCCCATGCCAGGCGGAGCCACGCAGAACCGGTCGCACCGATCCGGTCGAACAAGCCGATCGACGCTGCCAACCCGATCTGTACGCACAGCATCGACCCGGTCGCCATGAGGGCACCGCTGCGGGCCTGATTGTTCGACATCATCTCTGCATTGAACGGCACGCCAACCGTTCGCGTCCACGTGATTTATCCGGACATACCGTTCAACAAGTGTGAACAATCAAGTTAGAGCTTGAACCTTCCGGCGAACCCACGCAGAGGCAGGTCGGCGCTCGTCAGGAGTCCTGGCGGCGCCGCGACGACCGACCGGATCGCGTGCAACGCGGGCATCCCCGTGACGGTCATGCCGATCGCCGCGAAGTTGTCAGGGTTCGACAGGTCGACACCGGGCTTCGGGAACACCATGTGCTTGTTGTAGATGCAGGGATCACCCTTGATCTGAGTGATGTAGCAGCCCTTGATATCCCAGTGCGGATCGGTGTGCGGAGTCATCTGCCACTCCAGGTGCGTCTCGACGCGCGGCACCCCGTCGACCATGCCCTGGTACTTGATGTAATTGCCGCCGAGCGAACCCTTCGGAAGGACGTACCAGCCGAGGTCGACGTCCTTCGTGCAGGCGCCGAGCACGTAGCTGAACTTCACGTCGTCGAGTTCGAGGCCAAAGCAGTCGGCCATCATGAGCACGCTGTCCGCGAACACCTCGGTGTACTTGCGGAGTTTGCCAGGGATCGACGGATCATCAACGGGCAGACCGTATCCCACCTCGATCCAGGTGTCCTTGCTGTGGTGGCACGACACGTCGACGGACTCGATGGTGGTGACGTTCTCGATCTCGGCAACGTCGGCAGAACACACCACGCCCAGGATCTGGTTCAGGCCGGGATTCATGCCGGTGCCGTAGAACGTGGAACCGCCGCGTGCCGCCGCTTCCGCCAGCACCTGGCTAACCGGTTTGCCCGACGGGTGCGGATGGTTGGTGTCGCGGTGCCAGCCGGTGATCCAGTCGGCGGTCGTGACGATGTCGATGCCCGCCTCTAGCACCTTGACGTACAGGTCCTCGTCGGGGAACACGCCGTGAAAGGTCAGCACGTCGGGCTTGGCGGCGATGATCTCATCGATCGAACCGGTGGCCAGTACGCCGTTGGGTTCGACGCCTGCGAGCTCGCCGGAGTCCCTTCCGATCTTCTCTGGCGAATAACAGTGCACACCAACGAGTTCCAGCTCGGACTGCGCGGCAATCCGCTTGATCATCTCGGAGCCGACGTTGCCCGTCGCCACCTGAAATACCCGAATCGGTGCGGTCATCTATACGGTCTCCTCTATGGACTTGGTGTTGGTTGGGGTGGCCCGTCGTAGCTCGGCGGCGCTGCCGCCGCGCCCGTCGGGATAGAACTGCTTGGCCCAGTTGCGGATCGCGGTGAAGCCCTCGAACTCGCTGCTGGACAGGGCCGGCGGGTCCGAGTAGCGCTGATGTGACCAGATGTGGACGTCCTGCTCGAACTGCCTAATGACTTCCTGGCCGAACTCCTGCGCCTTCCGTTCCGCCCGTTCGGGATTCGAGCTGGGCCGACGCCCGATGTACACCATGAATCGGACGTCGGAGGTGCTCTCGTCGACGGGTGTGATGGCAGATATCGTGCGGTTGTCGACCATGCCCCAACTCTTGGTCACCGCGATGCCGAGCCCGCCGTTGATCGCCTCGACGCCGCTGTTGACGTCCTCGATCTTCTGACCGTCGTCGCCCTCGAAGGTGATGGTGAAGTCGACGAGCGACACCGGCTGGTCGAAGTCGTGCTTGGTGAACACGGGAACGATCGGCGTCTTGTGCACGAACTTGAAGTGAGCGAAGTCGACCCCGTTTTCGAGGACGTATTGCGGATGGAGTTCCAACGCCTCTCGATGGAGACGTTGTTGTGGGTAGTAGTCGTCGGCGCTGCTTGCGTCGTCGAAACTGGCGAACACGTCGGGCACGTCGAAGTACGGGTCGCGGCCCTCGGTATCGTGCCAGATGTAGATCGAGGCATTGCGCTCGACGGTCGGATAGACGCGCATGCGACGACCCTTGTTGGGCCGACTCTCGTAGGGAATGCACACGTTTCGGCCTTCGTGGTTCCACTGCCAGCCGTGGAAGGCGCACTCGATGACCTCGCCATCGACATGCCCTCCGAATCCGAGGTGGGCACCGAGATGCTCGCAATAGGCGTCCATCACGGTCACTCGGCCCGACCGTGCGCGCCACGCCACCATCTCCGTGCCGAAGTAGGTCATGCGGTGCACGTCGCCGATGCTGATTTCGTCGGCCCAAGCCACCTGGAACCACCCCGTTGGCTTCATCGACAGCGGCGGTCTTGCCATCTTCGATGGTCCTTTCCGAGGAGTCCGATTTCCTCGAACACGAATAGTAGAGCCTTCTATGAAAATGCACTACCCTCAGCACGATGAGTCGACTGGGAGCAGTGCAGCGGCGGCCAAACCGTCGCGGGAGTGCCACCCGTGAGAACATCCTCGAGGCAGCGCTACGCGCCCTGGCCACGGGCGATCCGGGTTCGGTGTCGGCCAACCGCATCGCCAGGGACATCGGCGCAACCTGGGGCACGGTGAAGTACCAATTCGGCGACGTCGACGGATTCTGGGCCGCCGTGCTGCACCGCACGGCTGAACGCCGCGGCGATCTGCCGTCGTTCACCGATCCCAACGCTCCGCTGCACGAGCGCGTCGCGACCGTCATCGACATCCTCTACGACGGACTGACCACCGCCGACTCCAAGGCGATCGAGAACCTGCGAATGGCACTCCCCCGCGAGCAGGACGAGCTCGAGCGGCTCTATCCGCTCACCGCAGCGGAACTGTCGTCCTGGGGTCAGGGCTGGATCGAGTCCTGCCAGAAGGCATTTGGCGATATCGGCGTCGATCCCGAAAGGATCCGCGAGGTGGCCACCTTCATCCCGGGAGCGATGCGCGGCATCGTCTCGGAGCGGCAACTCGGCGCGCTCTACGACCTCGACCTGGCGCGCCGGGGGTTGACCAACGCGATCGTGGCATATCTCAACGACCCTCGGCAACGGGCCTGACGCCGAAGGACTCCTCGTCGGCGAAGTCGATCTGCGCCGCGGGATTGCTCACGGCGGTGACCATGCCGCTGACGCCGTCGGCCGCCGAGTGCGAGTCGCCCTGCACGCAGACCCTCGGCGGCGTACGCCGCGTTGACGAATGGGCTATTGGCGGATCCCTGCACCACGTCGATGGCGCGATTGAGGAAGGTCTTGCGCGACGTGTTCACGTAGTCGCCGATCGACGGGCTCCAGCCACCGGCATCACCGCCGACGCGGAGGAAGACCGAGTTGCGCACCCGCCTGCCGTCGCGAACCAAGCGGCAGGTCGTCGTGGTCGTTACCCGCGGGCAGCCTTGAACAAGTCGACCGTCAGGCGGGCGGGCATGAACTCCTCGAGGCCGTATTGCCGTTCGAGGGTCCTGGCGGCGAGGCCGACGAGGGCGGGACCGTTGAGATGGATGAAATGGGCAGGACGCGCGGTCATCCCGGCATACTCAGCCATCGTCGATCGTTCGCCGACCGTGCGTTCGTCAAACGCGGACAATGGGTTGGTGGACACCCGGCGGCTCCAGCTCCTCCTCGCGCTGTCCAGGCTCGGGTCCATGCGGGCGGTTGCCGAGGCGCATCACCTCACGACGTCGACCGTGTCGCAGCAGATTGCCGCGCTAGCCAAGGAATCCGGTGCCTCGCTGATCGAGCCCGACGGACGACGCGTCCGGCTCACCCCGGCAGGGCGGCGACTGGCCGACCACGCCGTCACCATCCTGGCCGCCGTCGACGCGGCGCACCTCGACCTCGACCCCGAGGCCGAACCCGCAGGCACCCTGCGCGTCGGTGGATTCGCGACGGGCATTCGGGTGTCGCTGCTACCGATCCTCGGCGAATTCGCCGAGCGCTATCCCGCGGTGGACCTGGTGATCAGCGAGTACGAACCGATCGAGGCGTTCAGGCTGTTGACCGACGACGATCTCGACCTTGCGCTCACCTACGACTACAACCTGGCACCGGCATCCACGGGGCCCCAACTCGAGACCGCTCCCCTGTGGTCGATCGATTGGGGGTTGGGCGTGTGCGCCGACGAACCCGAAGGACCCGCGGACGTCTCCGCATACGCCGATCGAACGTGGATCGTCAACTCCCGCAATACCGCTGACGAGGACGCGGTGCGCACGCTCGCCGCCCTTGCCGACTTCTCGCCACGCATCGCGCACCAGATCGACAGCCTCGACCTGGTGGAAGACCTCATCGTCGCCGGGTACGGGGTCGGCCTGCTTCCACTTGGGCGACCAACCGTGCAGGGCGTCAAGGTGATTCCGCTCGCGGACCCTCGCGTCGTCATGACCACCTACGCGGTAACCAGGGCAGGCCGGTCGACGTGGCCGCCGCTGCGGGCGTTGCTGCAGCGGCTGATGCCACGCGCAGGAGCGCTGCCGACCCCCTTCTGGCCGCGGCCTGCTGCAGAGGATTGACGGTCAGGCCGCCTTGGACCGTCGCTCGCGACGCGTATCCGTCGACCACAGGTGCGCACACGCCGGACACTGCAAATGGACCAGCGTGCCCTGATTGCTCAAGAGGTACTGCCAGTGCGTCCCGCAGTTGCGTGCACTGGCGCAGTCGTCGCAGCCCTTGTCGTGACGGCAGCTCGGGCAGGGCAGCCAAGCACGTCGAGCTCGGTCTGCCGTTGGATCAATCGGCAACACGTCGCACCGCCCGGTCGGGCAGCACACCGGCCGCAACCAACTCGTCGTACGTGCGCTGCTGATCCTCATCGAGCCCGGAGTACAGCATGTCGTACGCCCGCTCCTCCTCGTCGAGGACGGCAACGGGGTCCCAATCGGCGCCGATGGCGGCCAGCATGGCGCTGCGACGTCGGGCCTCGTCGAGCGTCAGGTCAAGGGCGAAGTCAAGGTCGGCCAAGGCGGTACTCCCAGCGATGCGGAAACGAGTGACTTAGGGTGGCCTAATCAACCGCGTCGACACAATGACGTACGTCACGTTCCGCGCCAGAAATGCGTCACATTCGGTTACTGCGCGTTTACCTGCCCGACCGTCAAGGGCTGCACGGAGCGGTAGCGCTCGAGAACCTCGGGTGTGGGATCCGCTTCGTAGCGCGTCGTCACGCCGAACGACCACGACGGCGGCGAATCGGACTGACTCAGCACCCAGGCTGCCTGTCGCGCCGCGCCGAGCGCGACGTATTCCGCAGGTGTCGGCACCTCAACCGGCTTCCCGAGGATCGCAGGGGCGATGCGGCGGATCGCTTCCGAGCGTGCCCCCCCTCCGACGAGGATGACGCGGTTGACGTCGACACCCTGCGCGACGATCCGCTCGATGCAGTACGCCATCGAGCTGAGCAGTCCCTCGACCGCGGCCCGCGCGACGTTGGCGGGCACTAGGCTGCGCGCGGTGATTCCGTGCAGCGCTCCGGCGGCATCGGGGAGGTTGGGCGAACGCTCCCCCGCCAAGTAGGGCACCAGCACCAGTCCGTCTGCACCTGCGGACGCCGAAAGCGCCAACCTGTCGAACTCGTCGAAGTCGACGCCAAGCATCCGCGCCACCGACGCGAGCACGGGAGCGCCGTTGAGGGTGCATACCAGTGGCAGATGCCGTCCCGTCGCGTCGGCGAACCCCGCGACGAGTCCGGTATCGTCGCACGGCGGCTGCTCTCCTACCGCGCTCACGACGCCGGACGTGCCGAGGGAGACGATGCAATCCCCGGAGCCCGCACCGATTCCGAGGGCCGCGGCGGCGTTGTCGCCAGCGCCAGGCCCGAGCACTGCGCCCGCGCTGGTACGTCCTGCTTCGGCGGTAGGGCCCAGCACAGTCGGCAACTCGGGCCGACGGCCCCGAGTGGCGAGCATCAGCAGGTCCCACTGATACTCGCCGTCGCCTGCCGCGAAGTAGCCAGTGCCGCTGGCGTCACTGCGGTCGGTCCGCAACTCGGCGATGTCGAGACTTCCCGCGAGCCGCCACGTCAGCCAGTCATGCGGCAGGCACACTGCCGCGGTCGCGTCGGCGTTCGCAGGTTCCTCGTCGGCAAGCCAGCGCAGCTTGCTCGCCGTGATGGCTGCGACGGGAACGACGCCGATCCGCTTGGCCCATTCACCGGGGCCGCCGAGTTCGGTCACCAACGCGGCGGCGGCGTCGCTCGATCGAGTGTCGTTCCACAGCAAGGCATCTCGGACGACATTGCCCGCCTCGTCCAGGCAGATCATGCCGTGTTGTTGACCCCCAACCGACAGCGCCGCCACGTCGTCGAGGCCGCCTACAGCCTGAATCGCCTCCCTCGCCGCAACCCACCACCGTTCGGGGTCGACCTCCGTGCCATCGGGATGGGGTGCGGATGCAGAGCGCACCGTCTCCCCGCTATCGGCATCGCACACCACGACCTTGCACGACTGCGTCGACGAGTCGATACCAGCCACGAGCACCACGTCTGACCTCCTCGGCTACTTGAGACCTCCAGCCTAGTGAGACGCTCCTCGGGTGAGATCACTCGCCGTCGCGACCATGTTCGTCCTTGCCCTGTTTCCAGCCGCAGTCGTCGCCCCACCGCGCGCAATCGCGGATTGCACCGACGCGGGTTGCGACCTCCAGAGCCGCATCGCGGCAGCGGACGCGTACCTGACAACACGACCCGGAGCCGTCGGCTACGTGGTGCGCGACCGCCAAACCGGCGCCACTTACCGCAATGCCCATGCGGGCGAGCTCATTTGGACGGCATCCACCATCAAGTTGGCCATGGTCGTCGACCTGTTGAGCCGGCAACGTGCAGGCACCGTGTCGTTGACCCCGGCGGACCAAGGTCTGATGGCGGCGATGATGCATTCTTCCGACGACGATGCAGCCGACACCTTGTGGTCGCGCTACGGCGGACCCGATCACACGGCCTACAACGCCGACTTCCCGCGCTATGGCATGACCGACCTCACGCCGCAACGCGGCTTCAGCGCCACCTTTCCGTACTGGGGTTTCCAGAAGTCGACGGCCAACGACCTCGACCGCCTGATCAACTACGTGCTGACCAACCTCGATCCCATTCAGACTGCGGCCATCGTTCACGAACTGAAGAACGTTGCGCCCAATCAGCAGTGGGGCGTGTGGGGAGCGGGACCAGCGATGACTCCGGGAAACAAGGACGGCTGGTCACTCGAGCAAGGGGGCTGGGTGACCAACTCGGTTGGTTTTGCCGGTCCGGGCCAGAGGTACACCCTTGCAATCATGAATTCGCTTGGCAGCGACGGTGGCTACGACGACGGTGTCGCGACGACGACGCACCTCGCGCAGCTCCTCCTCGCCGGTCTCGAATCCGGTTAGCCTCCGGTAGCAACCTGCCGCGATACGGCTAGAGCTGAGGGGTTTGTGGGAACGTCATCGGGGGAACCCCGCGCCTATGTTGATCAGACGCGTCGCTCGCCCCATGTTGGCCACCACGTTCATCGCCCGCGGAGTCGATTCGCTGCGAAGCCCCAAGACTGCGGCGGACGCCGCACGGCCCACCCTGGATGAACTGGGCAAGTTGCCCGAACCGATCGGCACCAACATCCCGACGAATGCCGAGACCGTCGCCAGAGTGACCGCCGGGGTCCAGATCGGCGCGGGGCTGCTGCTGGCGACCGGGCGTCTTCCTCGCTTTGCATCCAGCGCGCTGGCGCTGTCGATGGTCCCGGGAAGCCTTGGCGAGCATGCCTTTTGGGCCGAGACTGACCCGCAGCGCAAGAGCGCCGAACGGCGGGCATTTCTCGCCGACGTCGGCCTGCTTGGCGGGCTGATCATCGCCGCCGTCGACACCGAGGGAAGGCCTTCGTTGGGCTGGCGTGGCCGCCGTGCGGCGCGCAAGCTGGGCGAGACGGTGTCCGGTGCGCTGCCGAGCGGCTCGAACAGCGCCCTCATCGACTCAGAGTTGGTCGATCGGATCGGGGACGGCCTGCACGTCGGCGCCGAACGTGGCCGCGAGTTCGCCCACGTCGCACGCGAACGCGGGGCCGAACTCGCCGAACTAGCACGCGAGCGCGGCCCCGAGTTCGCGGAACTCGCCCGCGACCGCAGTGCAGAACTTGCCGAGATCGCGCAGAAGCGCGGTTCCAAGCTGGTCGACGCCGCCCGTGACCGCGCTCCCGAACTCGCCGAACTCGCCCGTGACCGCAGCGCGGAGCTCGCCGACATCGCCCAGAAGCGCGGTTCCAAGCTGGTCGACACCGCCCGCGACCGTGCCCCCGAACTCGCCGAACTCGCCCGCGAAAGGGCCTCGGTGCTTGCGGACCTGGCTCAGGATCGCGGAGCCGAGCTCGCAGCCACCACGCGCAAGCAGACCAAGCAGGCGCGCAAGGAGATCAAGCGCGCCCGCAAGGAGCTAGAACGGAGCTAGCGTTTGGCCGGTTGCGGCGTAGATTCATGCGTCATGACCACAGGAGACTTCGAAGCCCAACCCGGTCCGTTCGAAAGCCCGCGCCCGCCCACCGAACCTGGCGGCCTCCTCACTCGGTTCATTGCCAGGCTCATCGACGGAATCATCGTCGGCTTGGTGGGATTCGCTCTCGTCGTCGCACTCGGCGTGCAGTCCAACATTCTGGTCACCGGCATCTTCACCGGAGTACTCACGTTCGTCTACTTCGTCGCGTTCGAGATCACACAAGGGTGGACACCGGGCAAGAAGTTGCTCGGCCTATCGGTGCACGGCCCAGCCGGAGCCGCCAAGCCCGAACTTGCGCAGTCGGCCATCCGCAACTCGTTCACGCTGTTGCCCGTCGTGCCGTTCGTCGGCGGCCTTCTCGGTGTCATCGCGATCATCGTGATCGCGGTGACCATCAGCGGCAGCCCGACGAAGCAGGGCAAGCACGATGAACTCGCTGGCGGCACCCAGGTCGTCAAGGCCTGAGCGGCCGCACCTCAGATCACCAAGTCCAACAGAAGGACCACGGCCAGCCCGCTCACGGACAACACCGTCTCCATGATCGACCACGTCTTGATCGTCTGAAGGACGGTGAGGCGGAAGTACTGGTTGACCAACCAGAAACCCGCGTCGTTGACGTGCGAGAAGAATAGGGAACCTGCGCCGACTGCCAGCACGACCAGCGACAGCTGTCCCGAAGGCAGCCCCTCGGTGAGCCCTAGGATCAGTGACGATGCGGTAATCGTGGCAACCGTCGCCGAGCCAGTGGCCAGGCGGATCAGCACCGCGATCAACCACGCCAGCACAATCACGGACATGTGGGCGCCCTTCGCCCAGTCGGCCAAAAGCGTGCCGATACCGGTGTCCACGAGAACCTGTTTGAACCCACCACCGGCCGCGACGATCAGGATGATGCCCGCTACGGGCGGCAAGCCGGACTCGATGACCTTGGTGAGCTCGTCGCGGCCCATTCCCGCGCCGCGTCCCAAGGTGAACATCCCGACGATCACGGCAATCAGGAGGGCGATCAGCGGGGTGCCAATGCTATCGAATATCGTTTGCAGCCAATTCTTTTCGTCGTCGATGATGATGTCGGCGAGCGCCTTGCCGAGCATCAACGCCACGGGAAGCAGAACGCTGAACAGGGTGATGCCGAACGATGGCCTTCGACGCTCCGCGCCCTCGGCGAACTGGTCGGCATCGAAGGTGTCCGGCGCCTCGACGACGACCCAGCGCCCTGCGAGCTTCCCGAACAGCGGACCGGCGACGATGATCGTCGGGACGGCCACGGCCACGCCGAGCGCGAGCGTGATGCCGAGGTCGGCGTGCAGAAGGCTGATCGCGGTCAACGGCCCCGGGTGTGGCGGGACGAACCCATGCATGGCGGACAGGCCCGCGAGTGCTGGTATGCCGACCGTGATCAGGGACAACTGCGACCGCCGCGAAACCAGGTAGATGACCGGGATCAACAGTACGAGGCCGATTTCGAAGAACATCGGCAGACCGATGATCGCGCCGACGAGCGCCATCGCCCACGGCAACATTCGCGGCGAGGCATGCCCAACGATGGTGTCCACGATCTGATCGGCGCCGCCGGAGTCGGCGAGGAGTTTGGCGAACATCGCTCCGAGGGCGATCAGGATGCCCACGCTCGCCGCGGTGGAACCGAAGCCGTCGGAGAACGACTTGAGCACCTTGGTCAGGTTCTCGCCTGCGGCAAGCCCGACAGTGAGGCCACCGAAGATCAACGAGAGAAAGGGATGCAGCTTCACCATGGTGATGAGCACGACGATCAAGGCGATTCCTGCAGCGAACGCCAGGATCAGTTGCGTACCCGACGCTACCGGCTCGACGAGCTTGGGAGCGTCGGCCAAGAAGGCGATTCCGGTGTTCATCAGTTCTCCTGTCCAGTCAGCGAAACATATTCGGCGACAATCGAATCGATGTCCTGATCGACGTCGATGGTGATGCCGTGCTCATCGGGCGTGAGCGGTTCGAGGGTCTCGAACTGCGATGCGAGCAACGATGCAGGCATGAAGTGCCCTGGCCGGGTGGCCTGCCTACGACCGATCACCTCGGGACTGCCTGCCAGGTGCAGGAATTGAACTGACGGGCAGTGGCTGCGCAGTTGGTCGCGGTAGACGTGCTTGAGCGCCGAGCAACTCATCACACCGCCATCCGGGTGATCGGCGAGCCAGTTCCCGATCGTCTCGAGCCACGGCTTGCGGTCGTCGTCGTCGAGTGCGTGACCGGCAGTCATCTTCGCGATGTTGGCAGCGGGGTGGTAGTCGTCGGCGTCGGCGAACGGGACCCGCAGACGCTGCGCAAGAGCTGCACCCACGGTCGACTTACCCGACCCGGATACGCCCATTACGACCACTTGTGACGTCATCTACTCCCCCTACCCTGCTGTGTTTGCCGTCACACAGTTTGCATTAAACGTATGTTTATTACAAGTAGATCTCTGAAAGATCTGTTTTTAAACTCCCGAGCAAACGCTATGACAAGATGTAAGCCCGCCGAACACGAGGAGTAGAGAACGGTGGACTCGTCAACACGCGTCGTCGGCCTGCACGACAACGTGCTGAGTGCGCTCGGCACCGGCATCGTGTCGGGCGGTATGGCGCCTGGTCAGGTGATCACGCTGGACGGCGTCGGATCCGGGCACGGGGTATCGCGGAGTGTGGCTCGCGAGGTCATCCGCGTACTCGAGTCGATGGGTTTGGTCGCGTCTCGTCGCCGCGTCGGGATCACGATTCAACCGCAGGAGAACTGGAACGTCTTCGACCCCAGGGTCATACGCTGGCGGCTTGAATCCAGCGATCGTGCCGCGCAATTGATCTCACTGTCGGAGTTGCGTCGTGGATTCGAACCGACCGCTGCGGCGCTTGCTGCAGAACGCGCCGACCCGCACCAATGTCGCGTCATGGCCGCGGCGGTTTCGGACATGGTGGTTCATGGGCGGTCCGGCGACCTCGAAGCTTATCTGTTGGCAGACAAGCTCTTTCATCAGACGCTGTTGGAGGCCAGTGGCAACGAGATGTTCCGCGCACTCAACGGCGTCGTTGCCGAGGTGCTGACCGGTCGCACCCATCACGGCATGATGCCGCAAACGCCCAATCCGGTGGCCATCGAACTTCACGACGACGTCGCGCGATCGATACGGCAGCGTGACCCGGCAGGTGCTGAAAGCGCCATGCGGGCAATCATCGACGAGGCCGTCTCCGGCGTCGCGACGACGTCGGACTGACCTTCCCGCACTCGCTACGTCGCGTCGGTGATTGACTGGACCGGTGACTCGGCAACCCGTCCTGGCCCGGCGACTCTTCGAACGCTTCGAACCCGTCCACGCGGTTACGTACTTCGCGCAGGAGTCTCGAGACGCCTTCGACGCACTCGGCCTTCGCGGATATTGGATGGGATACTTCGCAGCCAGATCAGCACCCCTCGGGCAGGTGCCTGCCGATCTGGTGACGGCGGTGTTCTACAACTTCGCAAACTCGCACGTGGCGCGCGCACTTCCCGCCGCCTGGGAGTACGCATCGCCCGAACAGGTCCTGCACGCCCGCGAGACCGCCGCGGTCGCGGCATTGCAGCGGTACGGGGTGACCGACTGCGAAGCCGTACGGACGGCCGCCGAACTACTGACCATCGCCGCACGCAACGCGCCTCTCGACGGTCGGCCGTTGTTCGCAGCGAACCTCGCGTTGCCCTGGCCCAGCGACCCCGTCGCCAAGCTGTGGCACGCGGCCACTCTGCTGCGAGAACACCGTGGCGACGCCCACGTCGCCATATTGACCGCAACGGGGATCGGCGGCCGCGACTGCAATGTGCTTCACTGCGCCGCAGACCGTGTGCCGCGCGAATTCATCACGCGCAGTAGACAATACGACGACGAAGAATGGCGCCTGTGCTCCAACCGCCTCATGTCCCGCGGCATCCTCGACACCACTGGCGTCCTGACACCGGCGGGCATCGACACGAAGAAGCACATCGAGGAGTCCACCGATTCGCTTGCCCTCAGCGCATTCGACGCTCTCGACGACCGTCAGCTGGAAGAGCTGTTCAACACCATCACTCCCATCACGCGGACCGTCATTGCAGGCGGCGACATTCCCGCCGCGACGCCAATGGGGTTGCGGCGCGATGACCTCGACGACGACCACGCCCATCTGGGCTGATGAACTTTCTTCTCGACAGCTGACCGAGGGCTGGGTGCCGGCCACCCAGCCCAAGGCCTAATCACTGTCAGCCCGCAGAACGCCAACGGCGCCGTGACCGTCCGGTTGGGTTAATACAACCCAGCGGAGGTCATGGCGAAACGTTGAAGGTGCGTTCGCGGAGAGTTGACGGCTCACGCCGTCGGACTACCCCCCGAGGAGTCCGATGAGGTCGGAAGGATTGTCCAGAACGGCGTTGAGCATGCCCTTCGGGTCTTGCTTCACGGCGTCGATGACCGGCGTCAACTCGTCTACCTTGCTCAGTAGACCTCCGCTGCCACCCCCGCCACCCAGGATGCCGCCTAGACCCGAACCCGGGTCGGCTGCGGCGGTGCCTGCGCCCAGTCCCAGACCGGCAGCCGCCAGCCCGCCTGAGAGCAGCAGGACTGAAACCAGTCCCGCCCGCTTGGATGTTTTCATTCGAATGCTCCACTTCTTTGTTGTCGCGGCATGGTTAACCGCTGCCAATGGGTCCCATGAGGGTGCGCCGAGGCCCTTGGAGCATTCTTGGAGTCAGTTCAGGTTGCGGTTCCATTCGATCCAGCCGACTCCGTTGCGGCCGTCCGCCGTGGTGACCGACGCCCACGCCCTTGGGAACTGGCTGACTCGACCGTCCGACGAAGTGAGCAACACCGGTGCGTGGCCTGCCACGTCGATACTGGCGACGACGACGTCTTCGGCCCCGAACTCCAGCGTGGTGCCCAGCGGCAGATCGTCGTCACCAAACGTCTCCCGCGCCACGACGGTCTGCAGTTCCACGAGAGGTTCTCCCGCGCGTTGCCGATATCCCAGCCCGATCGGCGGCGTGCCGGGGATCCGCATGTCGACGCCGTGCAGGTGTGTCCCGTCGTCGAGATGGAACGCACTCCACACCCACTCCATCCCCCACCAGTCCCTCGGAGCCCACGAATGGTCGCGTTGGCCAGCCGCTGCGTCGAACGCGTAGGTACGACCGTCGGCCGTCACCGTCCCCGAGACGGAACACGGAATCTCGTACCGCGGCGAGATTCGGTACAGGTACGGAACTCCAACGCTGGTCCAGGTGAGATCCATCGTGATCTCGACGGGCCGGCCCGCCTTGCCGTGCAACAGGTCCGCCGGGTCGTCGTAGGCGAAGCCACTCCCCCGCAAGCTCACCCGGTACGACTTCAGGGGCTCGACGGCCTCCAGCGTCAGGTCGACCGCGTCGGCAGCGACGTGCGTGTGGTCGACCGGAAACGGCGCCTCGAAGTCGAGCACGGCGATCGTCGGCATGTCATTGCCGCACAGGAAGGCGTTGATCCAGGCGTGGCGTTGATTGGGGATGAGGCCCAAACGCAGCCAGCCACCCACCGATTGTTCCGGGTCGGCGAAGTCGAAGTACCAGCTCTCACTCCACAACGGTTCCTCCGTTGGTGAATGTCGACCTTCGTCTTCGACACTGGGCTGCAACGGTTCCGGGGTCGTCGCGTCGGGGAGGATTGCCAGTGCATCCGTATCGATCACGTGTTGGCAGTGCCGTTCGATCATCGCCATGAACATCGCATCGCCTCGATCGGTTCGCGCGACGAGCATGGGCGACACGATCGACATGACGACGCCGAAGAAGCTCGCCCTGCGGGTCCCTTCGCGAACGTCGTCGAGACTCAGCGGGGCGTCGGGTCCGAGCGCCGAGTGGTACGCCGCGAGCAGTTCGTCGTAGTGGTCACGACGGGCCTGCGCCGGGAGCGCACAACCCATGAAGTAGGCAACGTCGGTCAACGCGGCACCCCACGTGACCGTCTGCCAGTCGACCACCGTCAAGGGGCGGTCCGCGCCCGCCTCGCCGAACAGCATGTTGTCGAGGCGGTAGTCACCATGGACTAGGCCCTGCGGGCGGTCGGGCGCCCCCTCCTGCGCGAGGTACGCGTCGAAGGCGGCCACCAGTCGCTCGCATACCTCTAGATGTTCTGGGGCGACCTGGTCGCGGTAGCGATCGACGAAACCGGCGTACAGCGCCGAGATGAGTCCCTGGTTCAGCGGCGACTCTCGGGTGATCCACTCCGTGCCAGCCAACGTCGGGCTCCCGAGCAGCGGGCCGTGCACACGTCCGAGTTGCGTGAGCGCGAGCCTCGCCTGTTCGGCTGTGGCACCGCGAATCTCGTCGCCAACGACGGCAGGTACCGCGTCGCCGAGTAGAAGGTCGAAGGCTCCCGTCGCTGGATCGTAGGCGGCGTGATGGCACGGTGCCACCGGCCCGTCGATGCCCGGAGCGATGTCGGTGTAGAACCGGACCTCGCGTTCGTAGAGACCCATCGCAAGCCCCGTTTGACGGCTACTGGGATCGGCGGCGGCCACCTTGAGGACGACCGACGACGGCCCGCTCGCGTCCTCCGCGTACGTCAAGCCGACGCGGTAGCACTCACTCATCTGGCCGGTGCCGATGCGATCGGTGGTGAATGCGGTGACGGTCCCGACGCCGAGGACCGCGGTCAGCCATTCGGCGGTGAGATCTGACGGTCGTTCGATCAGCGGTTGCGGCGGGTGCACGCCATCAACATATGACAGGCGTCAAGTTTGGTGTGCGTGGCATTTGTCGGTAGGCGTCGCTGGCACGTCCAACGCAGGGTTGCGGTCGAAGAATCCGAAGGGCTTGAGCCAGAAGGAAACGACGTCGACTGGCATCACCGGCCAGTCCTCGGGCCTCGTGATGTGGTGTAGGCCGAACACGTACCAGAGCACCACGTCGGTGTTGTCGATGGAACGATTCGCCTTCGTCCACTCTCCGAGTCCGGTGTCGGCAATGGATTGGTTCACGAACTCCCCCGCGGGCCAACGTTCGTCGGGGCGGTTCGGCGTCACCCACAGGGTGTGTTGAATCACGTTGGCGCGCTTGATGACCGGTGATTCCGGATCGAACATCGGCGGGAGCGCCCCACTGGGCACCAGCTTGTACGACGGGTGCGTACCCAACCCATTGGTGACGTTGGTGTTCATCACCTTCCACGCTCGTTGGGTGGTGAAGTCGACGTCCTGTTTGCCGTCGGCCTCAGAACGAAGGGGGACGTTCCTCGTCACGACGGAGAGGCCGTAGGGATTCTCGGGTCCGATCGGTTCTGCATAAGACTCCGTCATGAACACGGTGTTGTCCGTGCCGTCGACGTCGAGGTCGAGGCGAGCGACCAGAAAGTGTTGGTGGAAGGGCGCGTACGTGCGTTCGTCGACAAGCGTTCCGTTGGGATTGGGCTGCCCGGGCACCAGTGGCGTGGTGACCATGATTCCGGTGGCGCGGACCTCGCACTCGATGTTGCCGTCCTGGTACAGCCTCCAGTAGACGAGGTATTCGTAGTTGGCGACGGTCACGTGGAACGACAGCGTCAGCCGGCGCGTCCGCCGCACCTCGGCGCCCGTGTCGTGGTCGACGTGCTTCCAGAGCACGGCATCGTCCTCTTCGTGGATGCAGATCGCATTGGCGATCGTGAATGGCGCACCCTTGCTGTCGTGCAGGACTGCGTCGAGATAGCGGATCTCACCCAGACAGTCGCATCCGAGTTCTAACGACTGCGTCATGAAGCCGAGGCCCCACTCGCCGATGTCGAACGCGGTACGCCGGTAGTGGTCTGGTGACGGGTCGCGGTAGGGAACGACCATCTCGGCAAACGACATTCGGTGTGCGACGGATCGCACCCGGTCCCCATCTGCGTACCTCACGGTGTGCAGGGTCATGCCCTCGCGGTAGTTGAATCCGACTCGCATCGACCAGTTCTGCCAGGTGACCAGGTTGCCGTCCAGCGTGAAGGACGGCCCGTCGGACTGCGTGATGTCCAGTGGCTTGAGCGGCTCACGTCGCGATGCCGCGCGGATCCGCTCCGGAACGTGGGCAGGCACGTACTCGCCCATCACGGCGGGAGGCTCGGCGCCGTCCTCACCCGAGAAGGGGCCGCTGTCCTCGACCGTCAACAGCTCCATCGAGTTGAGGTCGACCACGCAATGCAATCCGCTCACCAGATGTGCGTACGGGTTCATGCCAGGCCCGTCCTTGAGCCAGACGTCCGACCAGCCCAGTCTGCGGTCGCGATACTCCGGCGGGGCTACGGCGTCGCCGTAGGTCCAGGTGTCCATGAAGACCAAGTCGATGTCGGTGATGCCACGGGCTGCTAGCGCGGACAGGAAGTCGGGGTGAGACCGCAGCATCCGATCGCACTCGACGAACTCGTCGACGGTGAAGTTGGGCTGAACGCCAGGCACGTGTTCGAACGACTCGACGGAGGAGTCGGTCAGCGAGACAAGACTCTTGTAGGTGGCGTTCGCCGCCCGGTCCAAGCACACCACAGTTGCCCTCCTGGGCGGCGTGGTTGCGTTCGCGTCGAACGCGGCAAGCTCGACCTTGCCCGGCTCGGCCAGCTCGACGGAGGCGAAGCGCCAGCCTGGAGGGACGACACCTCGCTCACGCTGGAGGATCTCCGCGACGGCTGTGAACTCGTCGGACGACAGCGGATCAAGGGGGTGCGCCACCCACCTACGCAATCACACCAGCCGATGCCGCGCAGCGGGTTTCGAGACATGGCGCCGGCACCCACACCGACCTCTCGACGATCCTCAGCCTGCGGCGAGCGTGAAGCCGTCCCATGCGCGACGGCGCTCTGCGTCGGGGTCGTACTCGACGCGGGAGTGCTTGTCGAAGACCATGACGGCTCGCTCATCGGCGGAATACGCCGGCCAGCCATCGCCCGGCACGCCCCCGAGGCTGAACGCGCGCCACCGCCTCTGAATGTCGCGGCTGACCCGCAGCGCCGAGCGCCGGTCGGCGGCAGCGGTCAACAACGATCCAAGGCGTGTGCGGTATACGTCGAACACGGCGAGCAGTTCCATCGCATGGGTAGCGCCCAGCCCCGACCACTGCAACGTCCTCGGCGCATAGTCGTACCGGTAGGCATACGTCGGCGCATGCCGGGAATGCGCCTCCGCGATCTGCCAGGCGGCCGACCCGAACGCGAAGTCACCACCGAGTTGAACGCACGCCGCGGGCCCCGGATAGTCGGGATAGGCGGCCGTGATCCGCTCGCGCGACTGGGCATCGGTCTCTGCGAGAAGCCGTTCGATCATCGGCTCGGTCGTGGGCAGCAATTGCATGAACCGGGTGAAGAGCCTTCCCTCGTCGGCATTGTTGCCGACGATCAGCGGCACCCGGTGCGCCGTGCCGTCCCGCATGGCTGCCACGGGATCCTTTGGCAGGAATTCGGTGCCGAAGGCCGGTCCGGCTGGAAACGCGCCAGGGAGGTCGTCCATGCCCCTGGCGATCAATGCTTCCAATGCGCGGTTCAACGTCGCCGCCCGTTCCGACATCAGAGCCGCCGCGGCCGACTCTCGGCTGGCGCCGAGCAGGTCGGCGAAGTGTTCGGCGAATGTCGCTGCCGCCTCGGGCGACCGGACCATTCCGCTCGCTGGGCTCTCTGAAATAGCTTGCGCGAATAGGCCTTTTGCTTCAGGAACGGCCAGGAGGGTGGCAACGGCGTGCGCGCCAGCACTCTCGCCAAAGATCGTGACGTTGTCGGGATCTCCGCCGAAGGACGTGATGTTGTCGCGCACCCACTGCAGGGCCTTGACCAGATCCCGAAGGAACAGGTTTCCGTCGATCGGGTGGTCCTTACTCGACAGTGACGAGAGGTCGAGGCACCCAAGAGCACCGAGGCGATAGTTCGCGGAGACGAACACGCAACCCCGACGCGCCATCGAGCCGCCGTCGTAGAGCGGCGTCGCCGAGCTACCCATGACGTAGCCACCGCCGTGGATGAAGAACATCACCGGCTTCAGCGCGTCCTTGGGCCCGTCGGGCGACTCCTCGGGCGACACCACGTTCAGCGTCAGGCAGTCCTCGCCCACCGGCTGGTATCTGCCGACTCCGAGCAAGGTGTACTTGCGTTGTTGCGGTGCACAATTCGTGAATCCGTGGCAGTAGCGGACCCCGCGCCATGGCTCGACGGGCTGCGGCGCACGATAGCGCCACTGCCCGACGGGGGGCCGGGCGAACGGGATGGACCTCCATCGGTGCACGCCGTCGCGGGTGAAGCCCTCGATCATCCCACTGTCGATGGTGACGCGGATGGTCTTCTCGTGCATCACCCGACGGTAGCGCTCGACGCGCCTCACCGCGTGCGTCAGGTTCGGCCGCTAGCCTGGCTGCCATGCGGGTTGTCGTCCTGATTGCAGCGTCCGTGCTGGTGGCGGCGTGTTCATCGAGCGAACCCGGCGACGCTGGACGGTCTGACCAGGTCCCGCCGACGAGCACGCGCTCGTCAGCGCCCACCAGTACGAAGACCACCGATCCGGTGCCGACGACCGCTCCCGCGGCAGGTGCGGCGATCGCCGAGGTGATCCGGTGGATCGAAGCTGGTACGCCCGCCGACGTCTCCAGGTATCACTCGGCGGTGCGCGACGGGGTGACGACGCAGATCGACCCAGACGTCGCGTTCGTCAGCCCATCGGGCAAGACGAACTGCATGACGGACACGCGGTTCGGCGGGGCCTTGGCGTGTCTGGTTGATCTGACCGATCCGCCACCGCAACCGGCCGACGTCTACGGCCAATGGAAGGGCGGTTGGGTCGACTTCGAGGGACCGAGCGTAGAAATCGGTTCGGCACATGGTGATCCGGGCCGCTTCGGCAATGGAACGGGACCTGAGTTGCCCTACGGGCAGACCTTGTCGTTCGGGGACTATCGTTGCCGCGCCGACCAAACCGGCACCTATTGCGTGAACTACGCACACCAATCGGCGGTGAGGTTCGTCGACTCCGGCATCGAGACCTTCGGCTGCCTCGTGCGGGTGACACCGCCGCCCTCCGACGTTGGCGAGAAGTTCAGCTGTTGATCCGCGTCATCACGCCGGCCGAGCCTTTGTCCTGACCCGCTCCGGGTAGGCCTGGGTCATCCCGACCGCACCCACGAGCACCACGGTCGGGATCACCCACTGCGTCCAGCTCATGGTCGCCGGTATCTTGGCTGCCACGTAGCCCAGCAGTGCGATCAGTCCGAACACCAGCGCCCACATCAGCGTGAGGACGCGATTCGTCTGGTGGAAGAGTGGCTTCTCCCAATCCTGTAACGGCCGCGACGTATTCGCGTACTGCTCGGTGAATGGGGTGAATGGCATCGAGCCCAATGCCATTAGCGCAAGGACACCACTGGACAACGTGGTCGAATAGGTGTCCATCCAGTCGCGGTCGACGGCTCCGACGACCATGCCCGCCGCCGTGACACCGACGAAGAACACCGCGGTGACGACCTCGAGCAGCCGTGGCCTACCGAACCCCATGGACACGCCGAGGATGAGCGCTGACAGCATGGCGCACAATGCACCGAACAGCCAGGTGCTGGGCCCCTCGGCGACGATCCAGTAGATGATCCATGGTGCGAATCCGACCACCGGGCTGCGTTCGAACCATTCGTCCACACCTCAGCCTAAGCGCGCGAACGCCACGGGTCAGGCGACACCCTTCTGTTTGAGCAACGGCAGGACGCCCTCGGCGAACCAGTACGCCTCCTCCAGATGGGGATAGCCCGAAAGGATGAACTCGTCGAAGCCGACCGAGTGATACTCGTCGATGAGGCTCGCGACCTCCTCGTGGCTGCCCACCAGCGCGGTGCCAGCGCCGCCCCTGACCAGGCCGACCCCTGCCCAGAGGTTGGGGTAGATCTCCAGCTGGTCCAGGCGGCCCCCGTGCAGCGCAGTCATTCTCCTCTGGCCTTCGGACTCCGACTTGGCATGCAGCGCAGTCGCGTTGGCGACTTGTTCGGCAGAGAGCTCCCCAACCAGTTCGTTTGCGACGGCCCACGCCGCGGCCGACGTGTCACGACTGATCGTGTGCAGGCGGATGCCGAAGCGGACCTTGCGGCCGCGTGCCTCGGCCAGCCGTCGCACGTGTTCGATCTTGGCTGCTGCGGGTCGCGGGGGCTCGCCCCACGTCAGGTAGACGTCCACGTACTCCGCCGCGACGGGTAATGCCGCCGCTGATGATCCACCAAAGTAGATCTGCGGCAACGGATCCGGCGGAGCCGACACCCTGGCGTCTGCGACCTCGTAGTACTTGCCCTTGAAGTCGACCGACTCCTCGCGCCACACCGAGTTCACGACGTGTAGGAATTCGGCGGTGCGGGCGTAGCGCTCGTCGTGTCCGAGCCAGTCGCCGAACCGACGCTGCTCGACGTCGTCGCCGCCGGTCACGATGTTCAGCAGGACGCGCCCCTCGGAGAACCGCTGCAACGTGGCGGCCTGCTGAGCGGCGAGCGTCGGCGGTGTCAGTCCTGGACGGAACGCGACGAGGAACTTCAACCGCTCCGTCTCGGCCAACAGCGCCGCCGACGTCAACCACGCATCCTCACACCAGGTTCCGGTCGGGGTGAGGACGCCCTCGAAGCCAAGTCGGTCGGCGGCCCTGGCCACCTCGGAGAGGTATCGGCGCGTCGGCGCCCGATAGTTGTCAGGCACGTACTGCTGTTTCGACGCGTGCGACGCCGCGACGATCGAGCGACTGTCACCGCTGGTGGGGAGGAACCAAAAGAACTTCGCCGGCAAGTGGGCAGGTGTTGGCATTCCGAGTCAACTCCGGCTGATCAGTAGCGGCCCAAGTGCATCGTTGTAACGCTTGTCGACCCAGTCCGCGAACTTCGGCGCCGTCTGGATCTGGCCGGATTCGGCGAAGATGTCGGCGATCTTCTGCTCGGAGGCGATCACGTCATCGTTCAGCGCGGTGGGCAGGCGCAGACTGCGGGCTTGCGATACCTCGGCAGCCTTGGGGTCGAGACCGACTGCGGCAGAGTAACTCTGGGCCCACTGCTGGGGATGGTCCTGAGCCCACTTGGCCGCCTTCTCGAATCGAATCAGAAGATCCTGGAGTGCGGAGTTGCGTTTCGCATCCGCCAGCGCCTGGTCGGAGGCAACGCCGAACCAATACCCGTTGGTGACGTCCTTGGCCTGGCCGATGCTGCGCACCGGGAACTGTTGGGCCACCTGGGCGGTGTACGGATCCCAAATCACCCAGGAGTCGACGGCGCGCTGCTGGAACGCCGACAACGCGTCGGCGGGTTGCAGAAAAACCAGTTCGACGTCGTTGGGCGTCAGGCCGGCGTTCTTGAGTTGGGCGAGGATGTGTCCGTGGGCGGAGCTGCCCTTGCCGACGGCGATGCGCTTGCCCTTGAGATCGGCGATCGTCGTGATGGGCGAATCCGGGTGCACCAGAACCTGATCGCCGATGCCGCCACCGTCGTAGGCCGATACCACCTTGACCTTCGCGTTGGACGCCGCGCCGAATATCGGTGGGGTGTTGCCAGTGATCGCGAAGTCGATCTTGCCCGCCGTCGCCGCCTCGATCTGCGGCGGTCCGGACGTGAAGGTGGAGAACGCGACCTTGTAAGGGACACCCTCTAGAGCACCCGCGGCCCGCAGCAGCGCCTCGGTACCGCCCTTCTGATCGCCGATCTGCAGCGTGACGTCGGACAGCTCGGACAGCGGCACCGTTGCAGGGGCCTTCTGCGAACCCGCGTTGTCCTGCTTCGAGACGCAGCCGGTGAGCAGCAATCCCGCGACCGCGAATACCGCGGCCCCCCTGATGATCACGGCTCGCGTGGGTAACGGCATGGCTGTTCCTTTCGTATAGTTCGGAGAAGTCAGTGAGCCGGATTAGAAGCGGACGCCGAGTTCGGCAAGCAATTCGGCCCGGTATCGCTCGAGGTGGGCACTGGGGTCTCCCGGCTTCCTGCGAGGTTCGTCGATGCGCAGCGTGTGGGTCAGCCGCCCGGCCTCTAGCACGATCACCCGGTCGGCGAGCGCGATCGCCTCGTCGACGTCGTGCGTGACGAGCAGGACCCCGAAGCCGTGCTCCCGCCACAGATCGAGCAGCAGTCCGTGCATCGTGAGCCGCGTCAGCGCGTCCAGCGCACCGAATGGCTCGTCGAGCAGCATCAGATCTGGCTCGGCGACCAGCGCCCTCGCCAACGAAACCCGTTGTGCCTGACCGCCGGACAACGTCAGCGGCCATGCCTGCGCGCGATCTGCCAGACCGACGTCGGCGAGCGCGCGGTCGGCGCGGGCAACGACCTCCGCCTTGGGCAGTCGTCGCCGGGTCAGCCCATACCCGACGTTGGTGCGGACGTCCCGCCACGGAAACAGGCGAGGCTCCTGGAAGGCGATCGACGGAGGACCCGAAACCACTCGTTCACCGACGTGATCCTCGGAAAGTCCGGCAAGGATTCGCAGCACGGTCGACTTCCCCGATCCGCTACGACCGACGAGTGCCACGATCTCGCCGCGATCCACGCTCAGCGACACGTCGGTCAGCACCTGGTGCTCGCCGTACCACTTGCTGATGTTGCGCAACTCGCCTGCGGTCACGGTGCCGCGGTGAGAGGTCACGGTCACGACCGATACCTCGATGCGCGTCGCTCGAGCACCCGGACGAAGCTGTCGGTGAGGATGCCGAGCAAAGCGTAGACGGTGAGCCCGAAGATGATCACGTCGATGCGCAGGAAGTCGCGCGCGTTGTTGATCAGGAAACCGATGCCGCTGTTCGCGTTGATCTGTTCGGCAACGATCAGCGTCAGCCACGCGATCGCCAGGGACTGCCGAAGACCCACCAAGACCTGCGGTGCTGCGCTGGGTATCACGATCGTTCTGATTCGCTGCCAGAACGTGAACCCGAGCACTCGGGCGGTTTCGAAGAGCTTCGGGTCGACTTGGCGGATCGCGGAGAACGTGTTGAGGTAGAGCGGGAAGCTCACCCCGAGTGCGACGAGCAACACCTTGGGCAGCTCGCCGATCCCGAACCACAGAATGAACAGCGGAATCAGGCCGAGGTGCGGCAGCGCGCGGATCATCTGCAGCGGTGGGTCGACGGTTGCCTCGGTCCACCGCGAGAGGCCAACGGCTGCGCCGAGAGCGACGCCCGCGAGGCCGCCGAGCAGCAGCCCCTCCAGGACCCTGACGCCGGAGACTCTCAGGGCGTCGGCGAGTTCACCGCTGCGAATCAGTTCGACGCCGGCTTCGGCGATCAACGACGGTGCGGGCAGCACGTCTGGGGAGATGATCCCCAGGGCACTGCCCAGCTGCCAAAGCGCCAGCAGGGCGATCGGCGAAATCCACCTGATTACTCCCCACTTGCGCTGTCGGACAGGATGTTTCGACGCAGGGGGTCCCGCCGCCAGTGTCGTGGCGGGTTCGACGGTACTGCTCATGGTGCAGCGAACCCTACGGTGCCGCGACGCCGTCGTTAATAGTTGAACTCTGGCTGACGGAAAAGGGCATTCGGTGCGAGCTGCCCGTCACGACGGCCCCGCCGGGTTGCCGACGGGGCCGTTGCCGATTGGGTGCGAACTAGCCGAAGCGAAAGTTGCCGTTGACGATCGTCGGCGTCACCTCGTGGCCATTGATCGTCGACCTGAACGTCTTGTTCTGCTGCGCGACGAGTTGCTGGGCCTGCTGCAGCCTTCGCTTGTTGCGCACCTTGCTTTGGAATTCGGCGTCCTTGAGCTGCCGGATGTCGGATTGGTCGAGTTCGCGGTTGACACCGTCGTTGTCGCGCTGGACGCCGATTGCCGAGCCGTCTGGCCGAACCACCCACGAAGCGCGCACGCCGTCGAGTTCGGCGGTGTACATGCCTGCCGGTGCTGGCACGGAGGCGGCACTGAACGTGTACGTGACCCCATTCATCGTCAAGTCACCCTTGACGTCGGTGCCGTTGAAGGACGCGTTCAACGTGTCACGGAACTTGGACGCGATGTTGATCGTGCCGTCGGTCTGATTCCCGAAGAACCACGCCTCGTCATCGGTTCCGTTGCATGCATAGGCAGCGACCTCGGTTCCGTCGACGGCGATGCCGATCGTCATCGTCTTGCCACCGGATTCCATGTCGGCGATGTACTTGGCGGACGTCGGAAAGGGCGCGGCCGCGGCGGGTTTGGGCGCGTCGGACGTCGTCGCCTCGGTCGACGGCCCGCTGGAGCAAGCGGGCAGGGTGCCGATGGCGAGGATCGCGCTGGCACCAATCAGCAGGGTGCGGAGTGTTTTTCTCATGTGACCAGGATGTACGGCGGCACGCGGCAGTACATGAAGATTGAGTGGAGATCGCGTGGAGATCCACGGGTTCGCCACCAAACGACGTGTGATCAGTCGGACAGGAACGCCTCTAGCTCGCCGCGAAACGTCTGCCACGCCGGTTCGGTCTCGGTCAGCAGGTGGTTGTTGCTGTCCAGCGCGACGAGCCGCGAGTCGGGGATCAGAGCGGCCAGTTCCTCGCCATAGCGCATGGGAACCCGGTGGTCGTCGAGCGAGTGCATGATCAGTGTCGGGCATGACACTTGTTGGGCGAGGTCGCGAACGTCGATGCGCGCGAACTCCTCTAAGAATCGCACCGCATTGTCCGGTGACGTCGTGCGCCGCTGCAGATGGTCGAATGCCTGCCAGTCGGCGCGGGTGCCGTCGGGCAGGAACTGGGCCGCGAACACTTGACGGAACGCTGGGTCGTCGCGACCCCATCCCACCCGCGCAAGGTCGAGATCCAATGCGGCTGCACGTCTTTCCTCGTCGTTCACCGCACGAACCGATCGGCCCCTTGCGTACGCAGAGCACAGCACCAACTTCGTCACCTGCTCGGGGTGGCGCGCCGCGTAGGCGACGGCCACGGCGCCGCCTTGCGACACCCCGAGAAGCGGGAACCGCGTCAAGTCGACGGCTTCGACGACGGTCTCCAGATCCGTCACCCAATCCTCGAAGGTGAACTCCGTTGCATTCCAATCCGATAGACCACATCCACGTTCGTCGTAGCGAATGAAGGTGTGGCGCGATGCGAGGTCGGTGACCCAGTGCCGCCACACCGGACTCTCGATGTCGTAGCCGAGGTGGGTCATCCAGTTTGCGGCTCGCACCAAGGGCGGCCCGTCCCCAGCCACCGCGTACGCCAGTCGGACGCCGTCAGCTGCCCGGCAAAACGCGATGTGCTGCCGCGGCAGGGGTGATGGGGCCGGCTTCTCGGCAGGCTCCCCAACCCCAACGGCGGCGGCAGCCTCAGCGGTGATCGCGCAGACGAACTGATACCCGCGACCGCGGACCGTCCTGATGTAGCGCTGCGACTCGCCGTCGTCACCGAGGGCGCGCCGCACGGCCTTGATGCGACTGGTGAGCGCGGCCTCTCCCACGAATCTGCCACCCCAGACGGCGTCGAAGAGCTGCTCCTTGGTGACCACGCGGTCGTTGTTGATGATCAGCTGGGTGAGGACGTCGAAGACCTGTGGTTCGACGGGGATCGCCGTGCCGTTGCGCCGCAATTCGTAGCGTTGCGTGTCGAGCTCGAAGTCTTCGAAACGCCATACGGCGCGGGCGTTGGACGCCGGCCCCTCAATTGCGGTCATCTAAGTCAGTCGCTGTCATCGTGCTCCCAACGAGGGGGGAATTGTCAGGTCGCGGGCTAGTTCGGCCATCGTAACTGTGAGATGCCTGTACCTGCCCGGCCTTCGATCACCGCCAGCCGTCAGCAGCCCTGGCCGCTTGGATCAAGGAATCGCACAGTTCGCGGAGCTCAGCGCCACTCGCGCCCTCGTCGACCGCGGTGGCGACGTCTTCAGCGGCGCATCGCACCTGGTACACGCGATCAGAGAGCTCAGCGGCTTCGTCTGCGGTCAGCACCACCGCATCCGACGGCACCGACGTGCCCTTGACCATTGCGCGTTGTTCGTAGGCGCGTTGCCTGCACGACTGGCGACAGTACTGGCGGCGTCGCCCCATCTCCGCCTCTGCCACTTCGCGACCGCACCAGCGGCACGGCTGCGGCCTGACGCGGCGTTTGGTTCCTGCCTCCACGTGTCCAGACTCTAAACCGCCGATGGCGAACTCTCCGGCAACTCCCCGGTATCATCGAGGAAGAGTCGGGAACTGTGCGCGCACTGGATGCGTTGATATCCCGGATGAAATGCAATTCGAGGAGTGTTGACGATGGCTGATCGTGTCTTGAGGGGTAGCCGACTCGGAGCCGTGAGCTACGAGACGGACCGGAACCACGACTTGGCGCCGCGTCAGGTCGCCCGCTACCGGACCGACAACGGTGAAGAGTTCGAGGTTCCCTTCGCCGACGACGCCGAGATCCCCGGCACCTGGCCCTGCCGCAATGGCATGGAGGGCAACCTCATCGACGGTGACGTCCCAGAGCCCAAGAAGGCAAAGCCGCCGCGCACCCACTGGGACATGCTGCTGGAGCGTCGTTCCGTCGACGAACTCGAAGATCTGCTCAAGGAGCGTCTCGACATCATCAAGACGCGCCGTCGCGGCTGATCGCTAGCCGACCGCGCCGCGGGCCCGATCCAGGCGACCCCGCATCCCCCACATCGCGACCTTGACGATGGCCTCGCGAATGTTCGACCCACTCATCTTGGATACGCCAAGTTCGCGTTCGGTGAACGTGATGGGCACCTCGGCGACGGTGAAGCCATCGGTGACCGTGCGCCAGGTCATCTCGATCTGGAAGCAGTAACCCTTCGAGTCCACCGTGGCGAGCTCGATCTTCTCCAGCACTTCGCGTCGGTACGCGCGGTAGCCAGCAGTGATGTCGTGAATCTCGACGCCGAGCAAGATCCGCGAGTACCCGTTGGCAGTCTTGGACAGCAGCATTCGGCGCTTCGGCCAGTTGCGCACCGTGCCGCCGTCGACGTAGCGCGATCCGATCGCCAGGTCGGCACCGGCGTCGACGGCGTCCAACAGCCGATACAACTCTTCGGGGGCATGCGAGCCGTCGGCATCCATCTCGACGAGGACCGTGTACCCGCGGCCAAGGCCCCATTCGAAGCCAGCGAGATAGGCGGCGCCGAGGCCGGCCTTGCTTGTCCGATGCATCACGTGGACACGGTCCGGGTCGGCTAGCGAAAGCTCGTTGGCGAGTTCGCCGGTGCCGTCCGGGCTTCCATCGTCGACGACGAGGACGTGAACCTCGGGTTGAGCGGCGTGAAGCCGCCCGACGATCAAGGGCAGGTTTTCGCGCTCGTTGTACGTCGGAATGATGACCAACGTGCGCTGACTCGGGCGGTCGCGACCGTCTTTCATGCGCGAACCCGCTCCGCTTCTCGCCTGTCGATCATTCCGCTCCTTCGCCGTCGGCGGCGTCCTGGGTCGTCTCTTGACGACGACGCACGAACTTCCCATTGTGCAGCATCGCAGCGACCACCGATCCGACACCAAGGCAGACGAGCAGCCCCTGGAGGATCGGACCCCATCGCGTGGCGGGCGTCAGACCCGAACGCAGCCGCACCTGGTTGTCGAGGTACGCTGGCTCGAACCACTCGGTCTTCGCGATTTCGCGGCCGTCCGGCGCGATGATCGCGCTGATGCCTGTCGTGCCTGCGACGACCACGTACCGGTCGTGTTCGACGGCACGCAGCCGCGCGAATGCCAGCTGCTGTGCGCTCATCGACTCATCGAAGGTGGCGTTGTTGGCGGGCACGGCGAGCAGCTGCGCGCCGTTGAGCACTGACTCGCGAGCCGCCCTGTCGAAGATCACCTCCCAGCAGGTGGTGACCCCGATCGGGATGCCCGCCGCATGAACGACGCCGTTGCCGTCGCCTGGTACGAAATAGCCTGCTCGATCCGCGAACGACGACAAATGCCGAAAGAAGCTGCGCCACGGCATGTACTCGCCGAAGGGCTGCACGATCTTCTTGTCGTGGCGTTCACCGGGACCGTCGTCGCCGTTCCACACGATCACCGTGTTGGTGGAGACGGGGTTGTCACGGCTGAAGCCGGGCGCCGCGACGACGGCGCCGACGAGGATCGGTGCGTGCACCGCCTCAGAGGCCAGCGCGATCTGCGCGGCGGCGTCGGTATTCGTGATCGGGTCGATGTCCGAGGCGTTCTCTGGCCAGATCACGACCGCGGGCTGGGGTGCGCGGCCGGCCTTGATGTCCTCTGCGAGCTTCAGGGTCTCCCTGACGTGATTGTCGAGCACCGCACGCCGTTGCGCGTTGAAGTCCAGTCCGAGCCGAGGCACATTGCCCTGAACCGCGGCCACGTTGACGGCTTCTTGGTCGCCGACGATGACCGCCGATTTGCGCACGTATGGCCCTGCCAAGGCGACCGTCAGCAGGATCGCGACGATGCATGCTCCTGGGAGCACCACCGCTGGCGGCCCGACGCGGTGGCCCGCGCGGTCGCGCCGAAACCAGCGCACGCTCTCCGTGACGGCCGCCACCACGCTGAACCCCACCAACACCACCGCGAACGACACCAAGGGTGCGCCGCCAAAGTGGGCGATCGACAACAACGGGCTGTCGCCTTGACTGAAACCGACCACGCCCCAAGGAAATCCACCGAACGGCACCGTCGACTTCAACCATTCCGCGAAGACCCACAGGCAGGCGAACCACACGGGCCACCCTGGGAGCCGGCGCACGACCACCGCCAGAACGCCGAACACGCCAACGAACAACGCCTCCAACGCCGAAAGCGCGATCCATGGAGCCAGTCCCACGAACGAGCTGATCCATGGCAACAGCGGCACGTAGAAGGCCATGCCGAACAGAAAGCCGTAGCCGAAGCCTCCGGCGCGTGTGGTGGCGTCCTTGGTCAGCACCCACGTCAGCAATCCGAAGGAGACGAACGAGAGGTACCACCACCCGAACGGCGGAAAGCTGGCGCACAGCAGCATTCCGCCCGCGATCGCGGCCGCGAGCCGCATCAACCGTGGCTCCAGCACCGGCCACAGCCGCGCCGTCGCCCGCCGCATGCTCGCCAGGACGCCCGCCCATCGGGCGGCCAGCCACTCCGGCGATCCGGGCTCTGGGTGCTGTCGATCGGCCCGCGCGACGTCCGACTCCGGCTGATCGTCGTCGACGCCGTCTAGTTCGGCATCGTCTCGTTCGGCATCGGCTGGTTCGGCACCGGCTGGTTCGGCACCGGCTGGTTCGGCATCGTGTTCGTCTTGGTGGTCGACGGCGTCTTGGTGGTCGAGGTCGTCTCGAAGGTCGTCGTCGCGCACCGCGGGGAAGGTGTCGGTGTCGTCAGTGGCGCGTGACCACAAGCGCATGCGCTTTTCCTCAGCCATGGATCACCACACCTCTATGCACCGTCTGCAGGCAGATCGGAAGCGGGTCGTCGCCGCCGAGACGGGGTAGTGCAGGCACGCGCGACCGCGGATCGGTTGACCACCCCGCAAGACTATCGGCAGGCGCGGAGACCTCTAGCGAGTCGGCTCCGCCAGGGACGTCCCACACCGCATACGACGCTGCTGCGCCTGGGACCAACGTGCCGGTGATTCCGTCACGCACGCCGCCTGCGCGCCAGGACCCTCTCGTCGCCGCGGCGAATGCCGCCCTGGCGGAGACGGCGCTGGCAGGCGTCTGGTGACGCATCGCGGCCCGGACCGTCTCCCACGGATTGATGCTGGTGACCGGGCTGTCGGAGCCGAACGCCAGCGGCACGCCGTTGGACGCCAACACCGCGAGTGGGTTCATCTGCTTGGCGCGTTCGGGTCCCAGGCGTCGCGCGTACATGCCATCGGGTCCGCCCCACAGCGCGTCGAAGTTGGGCTGCATGCTGGCGACGACGCCCCAGCTGCCGAGCAAGGCCGTCTGTTCAGCGGTGACCATCTCGAGGTGCTCCAGGCGATGGCCACAGCGGGCGACGGCCGGGATGCCGAACCGCGTCACCACTCGTGCGAGGGCATCGACGACGGAGGAGACCGCGGCGTCGCCGATGACGTGGAACCCCGCGGTGATCCCTGCAAGCGTGCACGCAGCGAGGTGCGCCTCCACGGCGTCCACGTCCAGGTACGCGTTGCCGCACGTGTGGGGCGCGTCGACGTAGGGCCGGTGCAGATGGGCGGTCCGCGAGCCGATCGCACCGTCGACGAAGAGGTCTCCCGCGAGGCCACGCGCGCCGGTCCGGTCGATCAGGGCCAACGCGTCCTCGGCGGATGTCACCGCTTCTCCCCAGTAGCCGACGACCTCGACACCGTGGTCGAGGGCGCGCAATCCCAGCCAGTCGTCGATGCCGCCGATGTCCGGCCCAGCGCATTCGTGGACCGCGACGATTCCGGATCTGGCCGCAAGATCGAGCGCCGCACGCTGGGCGTCCCCGCGCTGGGCGGGGGTCAACAGCTCGCGGGCAATCGCCCTGACCCGGTGGTGGGCGTCGGCCGTGACGGGGTGCTGATCGTCGTGACCCGCAGCGCCGCGAAGTTCCGGCACCAGACGACGCAGTGCCGTGGATGCCACGGCGGAGTGCACGTCCACCCGCGAGAGGTACGCAGGCCTGTGGCCGACCGCCGCATCGAGTTGATCGGTGGTCGGTGGCCGGCCGTTCGGCCAGCGGGTTTCGTCCCAGCCGTGTCCCCAGATCGGGCCGTCCGACGTGGCTGCATGCTCGCGGACCCGCCGCAGCATCTCCTCTGCAGAGGCTGCATCGCGCAGATCGAGTCCGACGAAGGCTAGGCCCGTTGCCGTGACGTGGACATGGCTGTCGACGAATCCCGGTGCGACGAAACCACCGTCAAGGTCGACGACCTCGACGTCGGGAAACTGAGCGCGGCCGAGGTCGTCGGATCCGAGCCACGCGATAACTCCGTCGGGACCATCGGTGACCGCCATCGCCGTGGCATCCGGCATCGCCGGACTGTGCACTCGGCCATTGACCAGCAGGCGCGTCAAGTCAGTCGAGGTATCGCGGCGGCAAGCTCGGCTGGTCGAAGTCGGTGACGTCGATGACCTCGCCGTCGATGTAGTCACCGCGGGACGGCCGTACTCCGACGACGACGGGCATCCGGGCGATGCGACGCGCGACGAGGGCGGCGACCATCGGCCGAGCCGCCGAGCGCGTCGGCGGCAGCAGCAGGAGCAGCCCGAGCGCGGACGTGACGAGCCCTGGGACCAGCGTCAACACCGTCCCGAGCGCGACGAGTAGGCCATCGCCGACCGCCCCCTGCGGCGATGCAAGACCAGACTGCAGCCTGCGGATCTGCTGTTTCGCCTGCGACCCGGCGAGGGCGAGCCCGAAGGCAAACGTGCCGAGCAGAACCAGCAAGGTCCAGCCGAAGCCGATGGTCGACGCCAGCGCCACCAACACCGCTAACTCGACGAGTACGTAGACGAGGAACACTCGCATGGCCATGCGGGACCAACGAACGGCGAGACGGCCCGGTTCCTGGTCGATCGTCACGCCGTCGGCGGAGCCTCGATCTCGATCGCCGCGTGCACCTTGTCGACGCCGCCAAGGAAGATCGCCCGCGGCACCCACCACCACGCGTGGTACCAAAAGCGCTTGGTCGCCATGTCGTACACGCGCCGCGTCTCGGACTCCGGAAGCATCCGCGCAACGGCCTCGACCGGCTCGCCCTGGATCTTGCCGAGCACTCCGCACCTCTGGATCGTGACGCGCGGAGTGTTGTTGATGCGCTTGGTCTTCCACGATCCCTTGTCGGTGCTGATCAGCAGCTTGTCGCCCTCGGGAATCCCCCACACCGGCGTCGGCTTCGGCTTGCCGTCCTTGGTGAAGGTGGTCAGCAACAGGTAGCGCTCCTTGTAGACGTCCTTGAACGTTGGGGCCTGGGAAGTCGTGGCTTTGTCAGTCACGTTCAGTTCACGCTGCTTTCAACTCGATGGTCACGTTCTTCTCCATACCCCCACGCAACTTGGAGAACACGTTGAAGGTCTTGCCGATCAGCCCGTAGCGCTTGCCGATCGCGTCGTAGGTGGCGGCGTTCGCCGACTTGTCCAACACCGCGGCGACCGCCTCGACCGCCTCGCCCATCGGTTTGCCGCTTCTGTCGCACGGCGCGATGGTCACCCGAGGGGTGTTGCGAATTCTCTTCACCTTCCACGACGTGCCCTGGGTGATCGCCACCACGCGGTCCCCGACGGGGGCAACCCAGATGGCGGTCGGCTTGGGCTTACCGTCCTTGGTGAACGTCGTGAGCAGTACGTATTCGGCCTTTGTTACCTCAGCGAATGTCGCAGCCATGGGCCCAACCTAGCGGTTTCTTGTTGGAGGGCGCCCACCGCTTACCAGGCGAGCTAACCCTCTAGCTCGCCCTCGGTCTCCAGCAGCGCCTGCTTCAGTCCATCGAGGGTGGCCGCGTCGGGTTGGGCCCACATCCCCCGCCCCGAGGCCTCCAGCAATCGCTCGGCCATTCCGTGCAGCGCCCATGGATTGGACTCCGCGAGGAACTTGCGATTCTCGTCGTCGAGCACGTACTCCCCGGCAAGGCGCTCGTACATCCAGTCGGCCATGACACCTGCGGTCGCGTCGTAGCCGAATAGGTAGTCGACGGTTGCGGCCATCTCGAAGGCACCCTTGTATCCGTGTCGTCGCATGGCGGAGATCCAGCGGGGGTTCACGACCCTGGCCCGGAAGACTCTCGTCGTCTCCTCGGAGAGGGTGCGGGTGCGCACCGAGTCTGGCCGTGTGTTGTCGCCGATGTAGGCGACGGGGTCGCGACCGGTGAGCGCCCGCACGGTCGCGATCATCCCGCCGTGGTACTGGAAGTAGTCGTCGGAATCGGCGATGTCGTGCTCGCGGGTGTCGGTGTTCTTGGCCGCCACCGTGATTCGGCGGTACTGCCGATTCATGTCGTCGGTGGCTGGTGCTCCGTCCAGGCCGCGGCCGTAGGCGAACCCGCCCCATGCCGTGTACACCTGTGCGAGGTCGGCGTCGTCGCGCCAGTTCCTACTGTCGATCAGCTGCAGCAACCCAGCGCCGTAGGACCCTGGCTTCGACCCGAAGATCCTGGTCGTCGATCGCCGACGGTCGCCGTGGTCGGCGAAGTCGGCGTTGGCGTGAGCGCGGACGAAGTTGACGTCGTCGGGTTCGTCGCAGGTCGCTGCCAGCCGCACGGCGTCGTCGAGCATGGTGACGACGTGCGGGAACGCATCGCGGAAGAACCCCGAGATCCGCACCGTGACGTCGATGCGCGGCCGCCCCAACTCGGCGACGTCCATCAGCTCCAGGTCGACGACACGCCGCGACGCGTCATCCCAGACAGGCCGAACACCAAGCAGCGCAAGCACTTCGGCGATGTCATCGCCAGAAGTGCGCATCGCGGAGGTGCCCCACACCGATAGGCCCACCGAACGGGGCCATTTGCCGTGGTCGGCGCGATATCGTTCAAGAAGCGAATCAGCAAGTGCCACACCGGTTTCCCATGCCAGCCGAGACGGCACGGCCTTGGGGTCCACCGAGTAGAAGTTGCGTCCCGTCGGCAGCACGTTGACCAGGCCGCGCAACGGCGAACCCGAGGGCCCAGCTGCGATGAACCTGCCGTCGAGCGCTCGCAGGATTTGGTCGATCTCCCCAGAGGTGGCCCGCAACCGCGGCACCACTTCGGCGGCAGCGAATCGCAGCACGTCGGCGACCGCAGGCTCGCCCGCGATGCGATCCGCCTCGCGCGCATCCCAGCCCGAATCCCTCAGCGCCGAAACCAGTTCGCGCGCCTTCACCTCCGCGGCGTCGACGGCGGCACGAGACTCACCACCGTCTTCGGACAGGCCAAGGGCCTCACGAAGACCTGGGACCGTCTGCTCTCCCCCGAACAGTTGGCGGGCGCGCAGGATCGCGAGCACCAGATCGACCTCCGCCTCCCCCTCGGGCGCTTGACCGAGAATGTGCAAGCCATCTCGGATCTGGACGTCCTTGATCTCGCACAGCCAGCCGTCGACGTGCAGCAGCATGTCGTCGAACGCATCCTCGTCGGGGCGGTCCGCCAGGCCGAGGTCGTGATCCATCTTGGCGGCCCGCATGAGTGTCCAGATCTGCTGGCGAATCGCAGGCAGCTTGCCGGGGTCCAGCGCGGCGATGGCCGAGTGCTCGTCGAGCAGCTGCTCCAGTCTCGCGATGTCGCCGTAGCTTTCGGCGCGCGCCATCGGTGGGATCAGGTGGTCGACCAGGACGGCGTGTGCCCGTCGCTTTGCTTGCGTGCCCTCGCCTGGGTCGTTGACGAGGAAGGGATAGATCAACGGCAGATCGCCGAGCGCGGCGTCGGAGCCGCAGGCCGCCGACATTCCCAGCGTCTTGCCTGGCAACCATTCCAGGTTCCCGTGTTTGCCGAGGTGCACCAGCGCGTCAGCCCCAAAGACGTTGTCCAGCCAGCGGTATGCCGCCAGATAGTGGTGGCTCGGGGGCAGGTCGGGGTCGTGGTAGATCGCCACCGGGTTATCCCCGAAGCCGCGGGGCGGCTGGACCAACAGCACGATGTGGCCCGATTGCATTGCCGCAATGACAATTTCGCCGTCGGGGTCCTTGCTTCGGTCGACGAACAACTCTCCCGGCGGAGGGCCCCAGTGCTCGACGATCCGGTCGGTCAGCTCGGCGGGCAGCGTCGAGAACCAGGCCCCGTAGTCCTTGGCAGAAACGCGGATCGGGTTCCCGACGAGTTGGCCCTCGGTGAGCCACGCGGGGTCCTGTCCCCCGCGTTCGATCAGAGCGTGGACCAACGCGTCGCCGTCGGAGGCGTCCACGCCCGGAACGTCCCCAATGTCGTAGCCGGCGTCGCGCATCGCACGCAGGAGCGCGACGGCGCTTGCGGGCGTGTCCAATCCGACAGCGTTGCCGATGCGTGCATGTTTGGTCGGATACGCGGAGAAGACGAGCCCCACCCTCTTGTCGGACGGGTCGATGCGCCGAAGCCGCGCATGCCGGACCGCCAGACCCGCGACGCGTGCGCAGCGTTCGGGATCGGCGACGTACGAGATCAGCCCTTCGTCGTCGATCTCCTTGAACGAGAAGGGAACCGTGACGATGCGCCCGTCGAACTCTGGAACGGCGACCTGGGTGGCGACGTCGAGCGGACTCATCCCGTCGTCGTTTCCGCTCCACTGGGCGCGGGTGCTGGTCAGACACAAGCCCTGCAGGATGGGAATGTCCAGCGCCGCCAGGTGCGCAACGTTCCACGAGTCGTCCGAGCCGCCCGCCCCGACCGTGGCGGGGGCAGCGCCGCCCGCGGCGAGGACGGTCGTCACCAGGGCGTCCGCGGTACCGAGCAGTTCCAGTAGGTCCGCCTCCGCGGTGCGCAGCGATGCGCAATAGACGGCGGTCGGGCTGCCGCCGGCGTTCTCGATGGCGTCGCACAGCGCCTCGACGTAAGCCGTGTTGCCCGCAAGCTGCTGGGCCCGGTAGAAGAGGACGGCCACTCGGGGCCCGTCGACGAGCTTCTCTGGCCGGTCCAGAACGCCCCACGTCGGCGTGGCGACTGGCGGGGCGAAACCGAATCCCGTCATCAACAACGTGTCGGACAGGAATGCGTAGAGCTGGCGAAGATTGTCGACTCCGCCCTGGGCGAGATAGACGTGCGCCTGAAGCGCCACGCCCGCGGGCACCGTCGAATGGCTCATCAGGTCGGCATCTGGCGACTGCTCGCCGCTGATGACGACCGTCGGCACGCCCGAGGCGACGACGGCGTCGATGCCGTCCTGCCATGAGCGGTAGCCGCCGAGAATCCTGACCACGACGATGTCGGCGCTGGCGAGCAACGTGTCGAGTTCGCCGTCGAGAAGCCTGGACGGATTCATCCACCGGTAGGGCGAACCACTTTCGCGGGCCGTGATGAGGTCGGTATCCGACGTCGACAGCATGAGGATCGTCGGATTGTCAGTCACGCCCTATTGGTACCTCGTGTCAATGGGGCGCAGGCGGTCAGCCTGGGTTCAGCGGCCGTTCCAGCGACTGGCCCATGACTGGGGATAGGGAAGTCCCACCGCCGCGATCAGCAATACGACCAGTGCCACGAACGCGATGAATTCGAACATGATTGCTCCTCTGTTGTTCCGTCGACCGGACTGCTATGGAGTCGGCGAACGGGGGTTTTCAAGGAACCTAATACCGGCGGTACCGGGTTCGTAGGCTTCGTGCGGCACCGAACACGGCTCCCGTCTCGGTGACCCATTTCACAGTCGGGCAGCACCTGCGTCGCGTGGCACGCGAATTCGATTTTGAATCGCGCGCATCCAAATACTGGGCATCGCGCCAAGGAGCTGCACAAATGGACGGATGAGCCAATCCCCCGTGATCGTCAAACTCGGCGCGCACATCGGCGCAAGGGTCGACGCCGTTCGCCTAGGCGCCGACCTCGACTCGACGACCGTGACGACCATCAACGACGCATTGCTCGCCCACAAGGTGATCTTCTTCCGAAACCAGCATCACCTCGACGACGACGGCCAACTCGCCTTCGCCCGATTGCTTGGCACACCTACGCTCGCTCATCCCACGGTTCTGTCCCGCGGCACCGACATATTGCCGATCGACTCGCGCTACGACAAGGCGAACTCTTGGCACACCGACGTCACGTTCGTGGACCGCCCACCGAAGGCATCGCTGTTACGCGCGGTGACGCTGCCCGAGTACGGCGGGACGACGACGTGGGCATCGACTGAGGCCGCCTACGACCAGCTACCACCACCGCTCGTCGCCCTCGTCGAGAACCTTCGGGCGCTGCACACCAACGACTACGACTACGTGCGCGAGTTCGAAGACCCCGATGCCGACGTAGCCGACGGACAGCGCCAATACCGCGAGGAATTCGTCTCCGACCACTACGAGACGGAGCATCCCGTCGTCCGAGTGCACCCCGAGACCGGCCGCCGGGTACTTCTGCTCGGGCACTTCGTCCGCAAGTTCGTCGGCCTCGGCACTAGCGAATCGGCAGCCCTGTTTCAGCTCTTGCAGGCCCGCGTCACCAGGTTGGAGAACACCATTCGCTGGACGTGGGCGGCAGGCGACGTCGCGATCTGGGACAACCGTGCCACTCAGCACTACGCGGTATCCGACTATGACGACCAGTTCCGCCGTCTCAGCCGCGTGACGCTCGCCGGCGACATTCCGGTCGATGTGCACGGCGTACCGAGTCGGGTCATCGCAGGCGATGCCTCGAGATACTCCGACGTCGTCGTGCCGCGTCGACTGGCCGCAGTAACGTAAGCGCGGCTCGGGCGGGTCGTACCATGCGTTCGGTCCATCGGCCCGCACCTCGTCGAGGCTGACGGTGGCGTCGTACCGTGGAGTGATGGCCAGGGACCGCGACGACGACGCGTGTCCTGGCGCACTCCAGGTGCACCAAGCGGCCGACGGAGCGCTTGCCAGGATTCGGATTCCCGGTGGAACGATCACCGCCGATCAATTGGCCGCGCTCGCCATAGCCGCGACAGAGTTCGGGTCTGCCTCGCTGGAACTCACGTCGCGCGGCAACGTGCAGATCCGGGGCATCACCGACGAAACCGCCGTTGCCGAGGCGGTCGCCACTGCCGGTCTGTTGCCGTCTCCCACCCACGAGCGCGTGCGCAACATCGTCGCCTCGCCGTTGACGGGACGCCGGGGCGGGATTGCCGATGTTCGAAACGTGGTGCGCGACCTCGACGAGGCCCTTCAGCGCGACGCCGGCCTTGCCGAGCTCCCAGGCAGGTTCTGGTTCGGCATCGACGACGGACGCGGCGACGTTTCCGGACTCGGTGCGGACGTCGGCGCACACCTGGTGGCCACCGACTGCGCCGCGCTCCTGGTGGCCGGAACCGACACGGGGGTCCGGATCCCGTTCGGGCAAATCGTGACGACGTTGGTCGAGGTGTCCCGGCGCTTCATCGAGTCACGTGGAACTGCCTGGCGCACGACCGAACTCGATGATCTGACGCCACTTCTCGACGGATTCGTCGCAGACGCCGCGCCCGGTGGAGCATGGCCTCCCGTGCTGCGGCCTCCCGTCGGTTGGATCGAGCAGGACGACGGCAACGTCGCGCTCGGCGCCGCCGTACCGCTGGGCGTGCTAGGGGCCAGGGTCGCCGAGTACCTGGCGGCCATCGAGGCGCCGTTGGTCATCACGCCGTGGCGTTCGGTACTCGTCTGCGATCTCGACGAGGGCGTGGCCGACGTGGCCTTGCGAGTGCTCGCACCCATGGGTCTGGTATTCGACGAGGCATCGCCGTGGCTCGACGTGAGCTCGTGCACCGGCAGCCCCGGGTGTGCCCGGTCAGCCGCAGACGTACGCCGCGACGCGGCGGATGCCGCCAGAGACCCCTCGGACGTCCATCGCCACTTCGTGGGTTGCGATCGGGCCTGCGGAAGTCCGCCGGGCAGCCAGGTATTGGTGGCCACCTCGAACGGCTACCACCAACGCCACCCGTAGGGTGAGCGGGTGCTCGACTACATCCGCGATGCCGGCGAGATCTATCGCCAGTCGTTCGCGACGATTCGGGCCGAAGCGGATCTGACCCGTTTTCCCGACGACGTCTCGCGGGTCGTGGTCCGCCTCATCCACACCTGCGGTCTCGTCGAGGTCACCGACCACGTCGCGTACACCGACGACGTGGTGACTCGTGCCCATGCGGCGCTTGCCGACGGCGCGCCGGTGTTGTGCGATTCCTCGATGGTCGCCGCGGGCATCACCAGATCGCGACTTCCCGCCGACAATGACGTCGTGTCCCTCGTCGCGGATCCGCGTGCCGCTGGCCTCGCCGCAAGCCTGGGCAGCACGCGGTCCGCGGCAGGCGTCGACCTTGCAGTGGAACGCCTCGAAGGTGCGGTCCTGGCGATCGGCAACGCTCCGACGGCGCTGTTCCGACTTCTAGAGCTGATCGACGACGGCGCGCCCACACCCGCGGCGGTGTTGGGCGGCCCCGTCGGTTTCGTCGGATCCGCGCAATCGAAGCAGGAGTTGATCGACCGCCCGCGCGGAATGGCGTACCTGGTCGTCACCGGCAGACGAGGCGGTAGCGCGATGGCCGCAGCCGCTGTCAACGCGATCGCGAGCGGCATCGAATGACGGGCACCCTGTACGGCGTCGGGCTCGGCCCCGGCGACCCGGAGCTCGTCACGGTCAAGGCGGCGCGCGTCATCGCCGAGGTCGACGTGATCGCTTATCACAGCGCCCGCCACGGCCGAAGCATTGCCCGTGCCATTGCGGAGCCCTACCTGCGGTCGGGTCAGGTCGAAGAACATCTCGTCTACCCCGTCACCACCGAGACCAGCGACCATCCCGGTGGCTACGCCGGTGCGATGGAGGACTTCTACGCCGAGGCTGCCGACCGTATCGCGGCGCACCTCGAAGCGGGGCGCGACGTGGCCCTCCTAGCTGAGGGCGATCCGCTGTTCTACAGCTCCTACATGCACATGCACAATCGGCTGACTGCCCGGTTCGACGCAGTCATCGTGCCGGGGGTGACGTCGGTCAGCGCAGCGTCGGCGGCAATAGGCAAACCACTCGTTCAGGGCGACGAGGTCCTGTCCATCCTTCCCGGCACCCTCCCGCCCGACGAACTCCGACGACACTTGGCCGATGCCGACGCCGCGGTGGTCATGAAGTTGGGACGGTCGTATCCCGCAGTGCGGGAAGCGCTTTCAGCGGTCGGCCGGCTCGGGGAGACCTATTACGTCGAACGCGCGAGCACGTCGCGACAGCGCGTGCTCCCCGCCGCCGACGTCGATGACTCGACGGTCCCCTACTTCTCCCTTGCCGTGCTTCCGGGCATGACGACCCGCAGGGAACCGGTCGGGAGCGTCGCGGTCGTCGGCCTTGGCCCCGGCGACGCGGACTGGATTACCCCGCAGTCGCGTCGGGAACTCGCAGCCGCGACCGACCTCATTGGCTATGGCCCCTACCTCGACCGCATCACGGCGCGCGACGGACAGGTTCATCACCCGAGCGACAACACCGACGAACCCGCAAGGGCGCGCCTCGCGTGCACGCTCGCCCAACAGGGTCGCGCCGTCGCCGTTGTCTCCTCGGGCGATCCCGGCATCTTCGCGATGGCGACGGCGGTGCTGGAGGAGGCCAAGCAGTGGCCGGGCGTGGACGTCCGCGTGATTCCCGGCATGACGGCCGCGCAGGCGGTCGCCAGCAGGGTCGGCGCGCCGCTGGGCCACGACTACGCGGTCGTCTCGCTGTCCGACCGGTTGAAGCCTTGGGACGTCATCGCCGCCCGAATCACTGCGGCTGCAGCCGCCGACCTGGTGCTGGCGATCTACAACCCCGCATCCAAGAGCCGCACGTGGCAGGTCTCGGCGATGCGCGACCTCCTGCTAGAGCACCGCGACCCCGGAACGCCGGTGGTGATCGGCCGTGACGTATCGGGCCCGAACGAGAACGTCAGGGTGGTGCGGCTGGCCGATCTCGATCCGGCCGACGTCGACATGCGATGCCTGCTCATCGTCGGTTCGTCGCAGACGCAGTGGCAGTCGGAGGAGTCGGGCGATCGCGTGTACACCCCACGGCGCTATCCTGGCTGACGACACCGTCCTGACGTCTGTCAGAAATCGTTGACAGCTGTCAAAACGCCGATTAGTGTCGCGCGTCATGACTAGGCCCCTCCCGCCGGCCCTCTCGATTCCTCGCGGTCCCGCCGACGTGACACCGGAATGGTTGGAGGCCGTACTACAGACCGGGGTCAAGTCGGTCGACGTCACACCGATCGGAACCGGGCAGACGGGCGCTACGTATCGCATCGTCGTGAGCTACGCGTCCGAGGAACCGGAACTACCCGCCACCTTCGCCATCAAGCTCTCGTCCCAGGACGACGCAGTGCGGGAGCGAGTCGCCCTCGGCTACCGCTCGGAGCACGCCTTCTATACCGGCGTCGCCAACCTGGTGCGGGTACCGATCCCTGCGCACTTCCACTGCGAGATCTCCGAGGACGGAGGCGATTTCGTATTGCTTCTCGCCGACATGGCGCCAGCGGTTCAAGGCGATCAGATCGGCGGCTGCACCCAGGCGGAGGCGACGTTGGCGGTCCGAGCGCTGGCGGGTCTGCACGGTCCCACCTGGAACGACCCCGCCTGGATCGAGTTTCCAGGCCTTGCAATGTCGTTGGCGACCGACGACGCCATCAAGGGGCTCGGCGACATCGCCGTGATGGCCGCGCAGATGACGCTGGACCGGCTGGGTTCGCGCATGTCCGCCGAAGACCGCGAAACCACGACGGAGGCAATGTCGGTCGTGACGCCATGGCTGATGGCTGACCGGAACCGCTTCTCGCTCATGCATGGCGACTATCGCCTGGACAACATGCTGTTCGATCCCGCGCGAACGAAGGTGACCGTCGTCGACTGGCAGACGTTGGGGACAGGCCTGCCAGCGAGAGATCTCGCCTACTTCACGGGAACCAGCCTGCTACCCAACACTCGCGCGCAGGCCGACGAGGATCTCGTGTCGGCCTACTTCGGCGAGCTGGCGACCTACGACGTCGCCGATTACGACCGCGAGACGTGCTGGAGGGACTACCGCGTCGGCATGTTGCAGGTTCCCCTGATCTCGGTACTCGGATGCGCCTTCGCCATCTCGACCGAACGCGGCGACGACATGATGCTGGTGATGCTGGAGCGCGGGTGCCAGGCGATCCGGGATCTCGGCAGCCTCGATCTGGTCAAAGCCCCCTGACCCACGCCTCGGCATCCGCCACGGTCGTCACCACGTCGACGTCGTCCGGCAACGATGGCCGGTCCACCATGACGACGGGAATGCCGATGTCGAACGCGGCATCCAGCTTGCCTCTGGTCATCTCGCCACCGCTGTTCTTCGTGACCAACGCGTCGATGCGGTGCTCTCGCAACAGGTTCAGTTCGCGGTCGTAGTCATAGGGGCCTCGCGATAGCACCAGTTCGTGCCGGGGCGGCAGTGCCGTCTCGTCCGGCGGGGTCACCGCCCTGATCAGAAACCACGCGTCGACGCCGACGAACGCCGCGCTCCCCGAGCGTCCGGTGGTGAGGAACACGCGCTCGAAGCGCTTGCTCGAAACCACCTCTGCAGCTTCGGCATCCGACCCGACGACGATTGCGCCATCGCTCGACCACGCGGGCCTGGAAAGGACGACGTGCGGCAGCTCCAGCTCGGCGCATGCTAGAGCGGCGTTGGCCGTGATCGCCGCAGCGAACGGGTGGGTGGCGTCGACGACGGCGCTAATCCGCTCTACACCTAGCCAGTTCCGCAAGCCTTCCATGCCGCCGAACCCCCCGACGCGCACCGCACCGACGGGCAATGCAGGATCGGGCACGCGACCGGCCAGCGAACTGATCACCTCCACGTCGGGATGCAGTGCGGATGCAAGCGCCCTCGCCTCTGCCGTGCCGCCGAGCAACAGGAGACGCATTAGCGATGGTGGAGGCATCAGTGTCGACTACCCCGCTGACGCCCCGTCGAATACAAGTAGCTGTCGCCGAACCCCTCGGCTGCCAAGACGTCACCGACGACGATGATTGCGGTGCGGTGCACGTCCTCGGCGTGCATCCGGTCGGCCAGCGCGCTCAGGGTGCACCTGATCGTCTTCTCCTGCGGCCAGCTAGCGAATGCCACTACGGCGCAGGGAGTTTCGGGCGAGTACCCGCCGGCGAGCAGTTCGGGCACGATCGAGTCGACCTGCGCTGCCGCCAAGTGTAGGACGAGTGTGCCGCCTACGCCCGACAGCGTTCGCAGGTCCTCGCCATCCGGCATCGCGGTGGACAACGTGGCCACGCGAGTCAACGTGACGGTCTGCGCTACCCCTGGCGCGGTCAGCTCGCGGCCGAGGATGGCCGCCGCCGCGGCGAATGCCGGTACCCCAGGCACGATTTCGTAGCTCACGCCTGCAGAGTCGAGACGACGGCACTGCTCGGCCACCGCGCTGTAGATCGACGGATCACCCGAGTGCAGCCGCGCGACGTCGAGTCCGGCCGCATCGGCCGCCACCAGTTCGGCGACGATCTGGTCGAGCGTGAGGGGTCCGGTGTCGATGACCTTCGCGTCCGATGGACACCAGGCCAGAAGGTCGTCGGGCATGATCGAGCCCGCATACAGGCAGACGGGGCAGCGGCTCAGTACACGCTGTCCGCGAACGGTGATCAGATCGGCTGCGCCGGGGCCCGCGCCGATGAAGTAGATGGTCACGCCTTCGTCACCACCCACTGAGTGATCGGCATGGCCGGCCGCCACCCGGTGAAGGAGCCGACCGGTTCGCCTCGGTAGTGCTGGTACCGCCGGAGCTCGCCGCCCACCCGCGAATGCCATTGCGCGATGATCGCTTCGGACTCAACGGTGACGGCGTTCGCGACGAGCCGCCCTCCGACCGTCAGGCGCTCCCAGCAGGCTTCCATCAGCCCCGCCTGACTGATGCCGCCGCCCACGAAGATCACCTTGGGCGGCGAAACGAAGTCGAATGACTCCGGTGCGTCGAAGTGCACCTCCACGTTGGCCCCGAAGGCCGTCGCGTTCGCCGAGATCCTCTTGCGCCGTGCTTCGTCGCGCTCGAATGCAACTGCCCGGCAGCCGTTTCCGGCGCGGCACCATTCGATCGCGATGCTCCCCGATCCTGCCCCGACGTCCCACAGCAGCTCGCCAGGACGCGGCGCCAACGCCGCAAGGGTGACCGCCCTGATCGACTGTTTGGTGATCTGCCCATCATGGGCGAATGCGTCGTCGGGCAGGGGCGCGAACTGCCGTTCGTCTGGCAAGTAGCGAATCGCCATCACGTTCAGCGCGTCGACGTCGGCTGGCGGCCGGTCGGCCCACTCGCGCGCCCTGGCCGAGCGACGCAGTTCCCTTGGTCCGCCCAACTGTTCGAGTACGGTCATCTCCGAGTCGCCGCGTCCGGTAGCGCTCAGCAGCCTAGCGAGCGCAGCGGGGCTGGTGCCGTCGCGAGAAAGCACGACAGCCTGTCCGCCTCGTCGTACGGCGGTATGTGGTTGTGCGGTAACCAAGCTGATGATCTCCGTGTCCTGCACCGACCAACCGACCCGCGAACACGCCAGTGTCACCGACGACACGTGCGGAAGCACGGTTACCGCGTCGGCGCCGTACTGCCGGATCAACACGCTGCCGACACCGTGCAGGAGTGGATCCCCACTGGCCACCACGTGCACGTCCCCGTTTGCATCGTCGAGCAGCGTGCGCAGCGCCGGAAGCATGGGTGACGGCCATGGCCGTCGCACCGCGGCGACGCTGTCGTCGAGCAGGTCTAGCTGGCGGGCCGATCCGTAAACGACTGTCGCCCTGGCGAGTTCGGCCCGCGACGCAGGCGCCAGACCCGCCATCCCCTCGGCGCCGATGCCGATGACGACGATCACCGCGACAACCTGCGCCAAACGAACCGCGGCGCCATCCGAAACCCGAGGGCAAGAAGCCCTAGCGACCGCGGCACCCACACCTCGTTGCGCCCCTTCGTCAACGCCGTGACCGTGGCATCGGCGACCTGTGACGGAGTGCTCGACAGCGGGGCGGGCGACATGCCCTCGGTCATCCGACCGACGACGAACCCTGGACGGACGAGCAGCACGTGGACGCCGGTTCCGTGCAACGCGTCGGTCAGCCCGCGCGTGAAGCCGTCGAGCCCGGCCTTCGCCGAGCCGTACACGTAGTTGGCGCGACGCACCCGAGCACCCGCGATGGACGAGAACACGACGACGGCACCGTGTCCCGCCGAGCGCAACGCAGCCGTGAGCGCGGTGAGTAACGACACCTGGGCCGTGAAGTCCGTGTGCACGATCGCCGCCGCGTGCGTCGAATCGACCTCGGCCTGCGCCTGGTCTCCGAGAATTCCGAACGCCACTACCGCCGTTGCGATCGGACCGTGTGCGTCCGAGATCGACTTCACGACCGCTTCGTGGCTCGCCAGGTCGTCGGCGTCGAACTCGAACGCGTGAACGGCGATGGCGCCGGCCTCCGTGATCGCGGCGACCTCGCGGTCGAGACGATCGGCGCCGCGCGCGGCGAGAACTACCTCCACTCCCCTGGCCAACCTCTTCGCGACCTCGACCCCGATCTCGCTGCGGCCGCCGAAGACCACGACCGATCCAGGCTCAGCCCTCGCCGTGTCCTTCATGGCAGTGATTATGACCTGCGCTAGTTTGGTTACCGATGGCCAAGGCAACCACTCGGCTCACGACCGACGCGCTGGCGTTCCTCACCGAACGTCATCTGGCGATGCTGACCACCTTGAGGTTGGACAACTCGCCGCACGTGGTCGCCGTCGGCTTCACCTTCGATCCGAAGACCCACATGGCTCGCGTCATCACCACGGGCGGCTCGCAGAAGGCGGTGAACGCCGCAGAGCGTGGCGTCGCGGTGCTCAGTCAGGTCGACGGCGCCCGCTGGTTGTCGCTGGAGGGCAGGGCGACGGTCAACACCGACATCGAGGCGGTCCGCGACGCCGAGCTGCGCTACGCACAGCGCTACCGCACGCCGCGCGAGAACCCTCGCCGGGTCGTGATCGAAGTGCGCATCGAACGCGTGCTCGGATCGTCGGAGTTGCTCGAAAAGGGTGAGGTCGACGCGAAGGCTCAGTTCAAGGCGCTGGTCTCGGCCGTCGTGGCGCAGAACCTACGCAGCGGCGCTGCCACTCGCACTTGGCGGGCAGACGATGGGGCGGTCGTCACCGGCTGGCGGATCGAACAGATCGACTCCTACAGGCACACCGAGAACCCGAGACCGGGCAAGTGGTACGACGACCGGCTGGACGCGGACTACGTGCTTGGCACGAACGGAGCGATCTATGAGTATCGCTACTGGTCGTACGAGGACGACCACACCGCGAAGGAGGAGGGACGAAGCCTCGCCGAGGTGCCCCCCGCCGAACTGGCAGGACGCCAGGGCGCACCGTTCAGCGAGTGGTCGAAGAAGATCAAGCAGCTCGACGTCACCTGAGTATCAGACGGGGACGACGATCAGGTCGTGCGGACGGTTGTTGACCGAGATGGCACCGTCATCGGTCACGACGAGGATGTCCTCGATGCGCGCGCCCCACTGGCCGGGAAAGTAGATACCCGGTTCGACGCTGAAGGCCATGCCCACCTCTAGCGGTATGTCATTGCCCGCGACGATGTAGGGCTCTTCGTGCACGGACAAGCCGATGCCATGGCCGGTGCGGTGGACGAACACCTCCGCGAGGCCCTCTTCGGCCAGTACGCCGCGGGCCACCGCGTCCACCTGTTCCGCGGTCACCCCTGGCCGGACCGCCGACACCGCGCTGCTCTGAGCTCGTTGCAGGACGGAATAGCGTTGTGCAACATCGGGATTCGGTGCGCCCAGAGAGTATGTTCGCGTCGAGTCCGAGTTGTATCCCGGTTCGTACGGACCTCCGATGTCGACGACGACGATGTCGCCGCGGCGCAGTTCGCGATCCGAGCACTCGTGATGCGGATCCGCACCGTTGGGTCCTGAGCCGACGATGATGAACGCCACCTCCGAATGTCCTTCGGCGACAATCGCTTCGGCGATGTCGGCGGCCACGTCGGCCTCGGTGCGGCCAGGCACTAGGAACTCTGGCACGCGGGCGTGCACGCGGTCGATCGCGGCACCAGCGGCGCGAAGGGCGTCGATCTCGGCAGCATCCTTGATCATCCGCAGCCGACGCAGGACGTCGGTGGCGAGCACCGGGACGACGCCCAACACGTCGGCGAGGGGCAATAGATGCAGGGCAGGCATCGAATCCGTCACGGCCGTCGCCGGTGCACCGCCGCCGAGTGAGTCCGCCACTAGGCGATACGGATCATCGCCGTCGACCCAGTCTCGGACGGACAACCCGAGCTCTGTCACGGCGGACTCCCGCAGCGACGCCAGCTCCATCCGCGGCACCACGACGGTGGGTTCGCCGTCGACGGGCAGCACCAGCGCCGTCAACCGTTCGAAGGTCTGCGCCCGCGAACCAACGAGATAGCGCAGGTCGTAGCCGGGCGTGATGATCAGCCCAGCAAGGCTGGCCTGTGCGGTGGCGGCGACCGCGGACTTCAGGCGTTGCGCATACACGTCGGTGCCGAATCGACCTTGCGGAGTTTTGTTGTCCGTCATGGCAATAGGCTAGCGGGACCAACCTGGACGCGACGGAGGACCAATTGACCGCACCAGTCCTGCTGCTCGACGGCGCCAGCATGTGGTTCCGCTCGTTCTTCGGCGTGCCTTCGTCGATCACGGCTCCCGATGGGCGGCCCGTCAACGCGCTACGCGGCTTCCTCGACACCGTTGCGACGCTGATCAGCCGAGAGCGCCCGTCGCGGCTGGTGGTGTGCCTCGACGAGGATTGGCGGCCGCAGTGGCGCGTCGACCTGATCCCTTCGTACAAGGCACACCGCGTCGAGCAGGCGACTCCTGCGGGCGAGGCCGACGTCGAGGAGGTGCCCGACGACCTCACGCCGCAGGTCGACATGATCATGGCGATGCTCGACGCGTTCGGCATCGCGACGGCCGGGGCACCCGGCTACGAGGCAGACGACGTGCTTGGCACCCTCGCGGCCGCGGAGAAGCGCGACCCCGTCATGGTGGTCAGCGGCGACCGTGACCTGCTCCAACTCGTCGGAGACGACCCCGTCGCCGTCCGGGTCTTCTACATGGGCAGGGGCCTGGCCAAGGCAACGACGTACGGGCCCGTCGAGGTGGCGCAGCAGTATGGCGTGCCAGTCGAACGGGCTGGACCTGCATACGCGGAGCTCGCACTGCTGCGCGGCGATCCCTCGGACGGGCTGCCCGGCGTGCCCGGCGTCGGCGAGAAGACCGCGGCCTCACTCCTCGCCCAGTTTGGGTCGCTGGAGGCGATCGTGGCGGCTGCCACCGACAAGTCGTCGAAGATGGCTGGCGCGCAACGCAAGAAGCTGCTCGCCGCTACCGACTACATCACCGCCGCCGAGCCGGTCGTGCGCGTGGCCACCGATGCACCTGTCAGCCTGTCCCTGGACTCCGATGGGCTCCCGCTCGTCGCCGCGAAGCCGCGGAAGGTCGCCGCATTGGCCGCCGAGTTCGGTGTCACGTCGTCCATTGCGCGTCTGCAGAAGGCGCTCGACGAGCTGCCAGGCTGACCGCTACTTGGGCCTGCCGACCTCGTAGGTTCCGTTGTCGTCCTGGAAGGTCACGGTGACCCTGCGCTTCGTGCCGTCGATGCTGACCTCGCAGTCGAAGGTGTCGCCCTTCTTGACGGTCGGGCTCTGCCCGTCGTTGCAGGTGACGTCCTTGACGTTCTTGGCGCCGTATCCGTTGGCCTCGTCGCCGAGAATTTGGGCAACGCCGGTCTGTGCGGCGTTGACGTCGAGTTTGGTGGTGACGAAGAAGCCCGGCTTCCAGAACCCGAGCACCAGGACGACCGCGACGATCAAGACGGCCAACCCGCCGACGATGGCACCGATGGTCGCGACCGACTTCTTCGACCCCTGTTCGGTTCCCGTCGAGCCGTACGGATCGAACGGCTGCCCGTAACCGCCCTGCTGCGCGGGATCCCCATACGGTGAGGGTTGTCCGTACTGCGGCTGTCCGTACTGCGGCTGCCCGTACTGCGGTTGGCCGTACTGGACCGGTTGGCCGTACTGCGTCGCCGGAGCGGACTGGCCTGGCTGCTGGTATCCCGTCGGGGCGTAAGCCGTGGGTTGTGCGCCGTACTGCTGCCCCTGGCCGTATGCATCGGCTCCCGGATAGGCGGGGTACGCGGCGGGTGAATGCTGGGTCTGCCCATGCTGCGGGTACTGGCCGTACTGCTGCTCGGGCTGATACGCGGGCGCGGCCGTCGTCGCGTTCTCCGGCGCTGGTTGCTGCCAGGCGGGATCGTTGTTGGGCTGTTGCCCGGCCCAGGGCTGATTCGGATCTCCCTGCGGTCCGCTCATCGGTTCTCCTTGGTACTCGTCGCCTGTAGCCGAAGCGCTGAAATCACCCTACCCTGCATCAACTGCGACGACGCCGCGCCGAATGTCGTTGATTGCCCGTTTCGCGCATGCCCGAAGGGCTGGCGTCGGGGCGGCGTTGCGGACCTGATCGAGCATGTCGAGTACTTGCCTGCACCACCGCACGAAGTCACCAGCCGAAAGCGGCGAGCCCGTCCCCGTGGCGTCGGAGGCGGCGAGCGCGGAAGCAAGGTCACCGGACGTTGCCCACCGGTGTATCGCGGCCATGAAACCGGGATCGGGTTCGCGGCTCGGCGATACGCGGTGGCGCTGTTCGTCAGCCCGAATGTCCGTCCACAACCTGCGAGTCTGGCCGTACGCCCTGCGGACTGCGGCCGAGGTGACGTCGACGGTCGGCGTGGCGCCGGGCGTGTCACCGCGGGATTCGAACAAGACCGCCGACACGACGGCTGCCAGTTCCGCGGACTCTAGGCCGTCCCATGTCCCGCTGCGCAGGCATTCTGCGACAAGCAGATCGCTTTCGCTGTAGATCCGCGCAAGCAGCCTGCCGTCCTCGGTCACCTTGGGATCGCCATCGTCCGTCGAGATGAATCCGCGTTCGGTGAGCAGCACGACGATTCGATCGAACGTCCGCGCGAGCGAATTCGTCGCTGCCGCTACTTTCTTCGCGATTTGCGCATTGTCCCGTTCGATGCGCAGGTATTGCTCGGCCGCCCGCACCAGGGCATCCCGATCGGATGCCTTGTGTGCGGGGTGGGTTCGCATCCGCTCGCGCAGCGGGGCCAACTCGGGATCGACGTCCGGTTCGCCCGTCGTGCTTCGCCTCGACTTGACCGAGGGGACGTCGAGGCCCGCCGCGGCCGAACGCAACGCCGACGCCACGTCACGACGCACGCGCGGCTGCCGGTGCTCGACGCGTTTGGGCAACGTCATCGAACCGAGCTTCGCCGACGCACCCACGTACTCTGCCGACGAAATCCTTCCCGCCCAACGGTGCTCGTTGAGCACGAGGGGTCGGGGATCGTCACCGTCGGCGGCGGGCTCGAGTACGACGGCCAGGCCACCGTGGCGGCCCTGGCTGATCGTGATGATGTCGCCTCGCCGCAACGCGGACAGCGCGTCGTTGGTGGCCTTGCGTCGCTGGAGGCGGGATGCGCGGGACTGGGCGCGTTCGCGTTCGGATATTGCCGCGCGCAGTCGGGCGTACTCGAGGATCGGCGCGTCACGGCCGCCAAGGCCCTCCGCGATCTGGTCGAGCATCTTCTCGCCGCGTGCCACTCCCTTGACGAGCCCGACGACGGAGCGGTCGGCCTGATATTGGGCAAACGACCTCTCTAGCAGCTGCCGCGACTGCTCGGGTCCCATCTGGTGGATCAGGTTGATGGTCATGTTGTACGACGGCGCGAACGAACTGCGTAGGGGAAACGTGCGCGTCGATGCGAGCCCGGCGACGTCGGCTGGTTCTACGTCTGGATGCCACAGCACGACGGCGTGGCCCTCGACGTCGATGCCACGCCTGCCCGCTCGCCCGGTCAGCTGGGTGTACTCCCCCGGCGTCAACGGCGCGTGCTGCTCGCCGTTGAATTTCACCAGCCGTTCGAGGACGACGGTTCGCGCTGGCATGTTGATGCCCAATGCCAATGTCTCCGTGGCGAATACGGCCTTGACCAACCCCGCGGTGAACAGCTCCTCCACCGTGTGGCGGAAGACGGGCAAGAGCCCGGCATGGTGCGCCGCCAGGCCCCGTAGCAGCCCTTCTCGCCATTCGTGATAGCCGAGCACCACGAGGTCGGAGTCGGCGAGATCTGCGCATCGCCGATCGATCACTGCCGCGATCTGCTTCCGCTCCGCTTCCGTCGTCAGCCGCAGCGGCGAGCGCAGGCACTGCTTGACGGCGGCATCGCAGCCTGCCCGGGAGAACACGAACGTAATTGCCGGAAGGAGGCTTTCATGGTCGAGCGTGGCGATGACGTCTGGCCGCGACGGCGGTCGGTGGAGGCTGGGACGTCCGTCTCTCCCGCCGTTTCGTTGGCCTGGCCTGCCACGTCCCCGCGGCTGCCAGTCGGCGAGCCGGTCGGCCTCCCGTCGGTGCGCGATGTGGCGAAGCAGTTCGGGGTCGACGAGTGCGGAATCGGCGGCCGCATCGGTTCCCTCGAACAGGTCGAACAATCGCCTACCGACCAGCATGTGCTGCCACAATGGGACGGGGCGATGTTCATCGACGACGACGGTGGTGTCGCCTCGCACGGTCTGAATCCAGCCCCCGAACTCCTCGGCGTTGCTCACCGTGGCCGACAGGCTGACGAGGCGAACGTCCTCGGGCAGGTGCAGGATCACCTCCTCCCACACCGCACCACGCATCCGGTCGGCAAGAAAGTGCACCTCGTCCATCACTACGTGGGAAAGCCCTTGCAGTGCAGGTGAACTCGCATACAGCATGTTGCGGAGGACCTCGGTCGTCATCACGACGACGTCCGCGTTGCCGTTGATGGATTGGTCGCCGGTTAGCAGCCCGATTCGCTCGGCACCGTAACGGGCGACGAGGTCGTTGTGCTTCTGGTTGCTCAACGCCTTGATGGGTGTGGTGTAGAAGCACTTTCGTCCCGATGCCAGGGCCAGGTGGACGGCGAACTCGCCGACCACGGTCTTGCCTGCCCCTGTCGGTGCGCACACCAGCACCCCGTGTCCGCCCTCCAGCGCTCGGCACGCGCGAAGCTGGAACGGATCCAGGGTGAAGGGAAGCTCACTCGTGAAGCGACTCAGCTCCGGCGGCAGCTCAGGTGGCGTCGTCATCGACCGTCAGTCGCGAGGGAATCGGCACGACGGTGGGCGCGTCGATCGGTTCCGCCGCGCCGATGGGGGCTGCTGCGTCGTCGGACACCTCGTCGAGCGCAGCGCGCCTGGCCTTGCGCTTGTCGTTGAAGCGGGCGATCTGAATGGCGAGTTCCAGCAGGAGGGTCAGCGCGAGCGACAGCGCGAGCATCGAGAACGGGTCCGAACCTGGCGTCGCAAAGGCCGCGAACACGAAGAGGGCGAAGATCATCCCTCGGCGCCAGGACTTGAGCCGCTCGTAGGGCAGCATGCCGACCAGGTTCAGCATGACGATCAGCAGCGGGAACTCGAAGCTGATCCCGAACACCAGAAGAAGGTTGATCAAGAAGCCGAAGTATTGATCACCGTTGAGCGCGGTGATCTGTACGTCGCTGCCGACGGTGAGCAGGAAGGCAAGGGCCTTGGACAGGACGACGTAGGCAAGCACGGCGCCGGTGACGAACAGCACCGCGCCGAAGCCGACGAAGGCCGAGGCGAAACGGCGTTCCTTGCTGTACAGGCCAGGGGTGATGAACGCCCACAACTGATACAGCCACACCGGGCAGGCCAGCACGACACCAGCCATCAGCGCGACCTTCAGCCGCAGCATGAACTGGTCGAACGGCGCAGTCGCCAGCAGTCGACACTGCCCGTCGGGGGCGATCGACGCCCGCGCCGAGGCGGGCAGTGCACAGTACGGCTCCTTGAGCCAGTCGCCGAGACTCGGCAGACCGAATGCGCCGTTGGTGTACCAGAAGAATCCGAGGATCGTCGTCACCACGATCGCTGCGACGGCGATCAGCAGCCGGTTCCGCAGCTCGGCGAGATGGTCGGTCAACGACATCGTGCCGTCGGGATTGACCCGTGAGCGCCGACGACGCGGGTCGAGCTTCTTGAAGATTCCGGGAGTACGCACGGGTTCGATCCCCGACGTCATTCAGCGACGCAACGCCACGGTGCGGCGGAGTTGGTGTGGATCAGGCCGGGTGCTTGTCGGCAGATTGCTCGGGCGCCGGAGCAGGAGGAGTCGGTTCGACGCGTTCCGACGCGATCGGAGTGGGTGCCGAAGCAGCCGGTTCCTGATTGGAATCGGACTGCATCTCCTTGACCTCCGACTTGAAGATCCGCATCGACTTGCCAAGCGATCGCGCCGCGTCGGGCAACCGCTTCGCACCAAAGAGCAGAATCAACACCGCTACGACTATCAGTAGATGCCAACCCGTAAAGCCATTCGCTAACATTCACGACCTCCAAGCCTCGGTTCCGATGGTACCGGAGTGACCCCTATTGACTACGTCAGTGGGTTACAAGGTCGTCGACTCTCCGTAAGCGGCGAGGGCGGCGACCGCCAACTTCCGCACACGCTCGGACAACGACTGAGGCTCTAGCACCCTCAGCGCGGACCCGAAGCCCAGGACGAATCGCGCCATCCACTCGTCGGACGCGTACGTCATGGCCGCTTCGCACGCGCCGTCGGGCAACTCCCGCAGCACGCGAAGGGGGTAGTAGTCGAACATCCACGCCGCGGCACGATCGACGAGCAGTGTCGCCGACGGCAGCGACGGGTCCGCGTCGAACAGCGAGGTGTCGGGCCCCGCCGCGACGGCAGGTTCGGGCGGTGCCGACCGTTCGTCGAGCACCCGCGCCTCGACGATGCGATCGAAGCGGAAGAGTCGAACGCCCTCTGCGGATCGGCACCACGCTTCCAGATAGCTCTTGTCGCCGACCAGCACTACCCGGATCGGATCGACGATCCGACTGGACAGCTCGTCGTGGCTTGCCGAGTAGTAGTCGATCGCCAATGCGCGGCCTTTCCGCACCGCGTCGCGGACCGCGGCCGCAGCCTGGCTCTCGATCGGGGCCGGTTCGTCGACGGCTGCGGCGGCTCCCTCTCGCTCCCCCTGCGCTGTTCCCGCTGCGGACTCGATCTTGGCGATTGCGCTGCGGGCCGCCTGCGGATCGACCATCCCCGGCACGTCGAGGAGGGCGCGTAGCGCCACCAAGATCCCCGTCGCCTCCGGCGAGGTGAGCCTCAACGGGTGATCCATCCCCGCCGAGAAGGTGACCTCGATGGTCGTCCCCGACATTTCGAAGTCGATGAGATCGCCGGGGCCGTAGCCGGGGAGACCGCACATCCACAATTGGTCGAGATCGGCTCGAAGTTGCTTGACGCTCACACCGAGATCCGACGCCGCCTCGTCGTAGGAGATGCGGGGGTTTGCCTGCAGGTACGGCACCAGGTTGAGCAGCCGTACCAGCCGCGTGGACACCCCGCTCACGAAGCTGCTCCGTCTGCGTGTGCGCGGAAGCGGGCGACGACCTCGTCGCGCAACGACTGTGGTTCCAGCACAATGACATCCGCGCCGTAGGCGGCGATCTCCCTTGCAAGTCGATCGGGCATCGCCATGTCGATCGACAACTCGTCACCGGAGCGACCCGCCCGTGGGGAAGGTTTCGTCGAGGTGGCCTGGCGGCGCAGCGCCGTGGCTCGACCGTCGGCGACCCAGACTCGCGCCAGCGTCCCTGGCGGCCATTCGGCCACTGCGCGGTGCACGATGTCCCTCAGGTCGACTCCGTCTGGCCGCTTCACCGCGGCCGCAGGACCGACCGCCTTGACGTCGGCGCCAATCCGCGACAACCGGAAGGTCCTGATGGCGTCGCGATCGCGGTCGTGGCCGACGAGGTACCAGCGGCCCCGGTAGGTGATCACGCCCCAGGGCTCGACGGTGCGGACGGCATACGGTTCGCTGCGCGAGGGGCGGTGCGGGAATTGCACCGCTCTCCCGGCGTCGATGGCGGCCAACAGGATCCCGAGCACGTCCTCGGACCCACGCAAGCCTGGCATGGTGGCCGTCGTCGAGATCGCGACACCCGCATCCGTGGCCTCGACGTCAACGCCTGCCGCGCGCAGCTTGATGAGCGCACCCTGGGTGGCGGTGACGAGCTCTGGCGACTCCCACAGCTGGGTGGCGACGGCGACGGCGGCCGCTTCGTCCGGCGTCAACTCGACGGGCGGAAGCGCGTATGCGGCACGGTTGATCCGGTAGCCCTCGGTGGGATCGAACGACGACGCGCGTCCGGTTTCCAAGGGGATTCCGAGGTCGCGCAGTTCGTTCTTGTCCCGCTCGAACATTCGGGAGAACGCTTCGTCGCTTGGGCTGTCGCCGTACCCGTACACGGTGGCGCGGATTCGCTCCGCTGAGATGAACGAGGAGGTGGACAGTAGCGCGATGACGAGATTCATCAAGCGCTCGACTTTGGAGATCCCCACGGTTCCCAGCTTAGGGCGTGCCGGGGGTGCCTCTCATCGCGTGGTCTACGGGCAGAGGACGGAAAACGGCGGGCAGTCCGCGGGTGTTCATGTCGACGCCGGACATCGGCATGCCAGGGCACCGGGTGTACGGGCCCTCCGGGGGTGGTTACATGCTGGCGATCAGGCGCTTGACCCGCTCGTCGACCGAGCGGAATGGATCCTTGCAGAGGACGGTCCGCTGCGCCTGGTCGTTGAGCTTGAGGTGCACCCAGTCCACGGTGAAGTCGCGACCGGCGGCCTGGGCCGCGCTGATGAACTCACCCCGAAGCTTCGCGCGCGTGGTCTGCGGCGGTTCGTTGACCGCGGCCTCGATCTCCTCGTCGGTGGTGATGCGCGCCGCGAGCCCCTTGCGCTGCAACAGATCGAAGACGCCGCGGCCGCGCTTGATGTCGTGGTACGCGAGGTCGAGCTGCGCGATCTTCGGATCGGACAACTCCATGTCATAGCGGTCCTGGTAGCGCTGAAAGAGCTTGCGCTTGATCACCCAGTCGATTTCGGTGTCGACCTTCGCGAAGTCCTGGCTCTCGACCGCGTCGAGTTGGCGGCCCCAGAGATCCACCACTTGTGCGATCTGCGCGTTGGGCTCGCGGGTCTGGAGGTGGTCGACGGCCCGGCTGTAGTACTCACGCTGAATGTCGAGTGCGCTGGCCTGGCGCCCACCGGCCAGCCGCACGGGGCGACGACCGGTCAGGTCGTGGCTCACCTCGCGGATGGCCCGAATTGGGTTGTCGAGCGAGAAGTCCCGGAACGGAACGCCTGCCTCGATCATCTCGAGCACCAAGGCGGCGGTGCCCACCTTCAACATCGTGGTGGACTCACACATGTTCGAGTCGCCGACGATGACGTGCAATCTGCGGTACTTCTCCGCATCGGCATGGGGCTCGTCTCGCGTGTTGATGATCGGCCGACTGCGGGTGGTGGCGCTCGACACACCCTCCCAGATGTGTTCTGCACGCTGGCTCAAGCAGAACGCTGCGGCCTTGGGAGTCTGCAACACCTTGCCCGCGCCGCAGATCAGCTGGCGCGTCACGAGGAAGGGCAGCAGAACGTCGGAAATCCGGGAGAACTCCCCTGCCCGCACGATGAGATAGTTCTCGTGGCAGCCGTACGAGTTGCCAGCGGAGTCGGTGTTGTTCTTGAACAGATAGATGTCGCCGCCAATGCCTTCGTCGGCCAGGCGTTGCTCGGCATCGATCAGCAGGTCCTCCAGCACGCGCTCGCCCGCGCGGTCATGAGTCACTAGCTGAATGAGGCTGTCGCACTCGGCAGTCGCGTATTCGGGGTGAGAGCCCACGTCCAAGTACAGGCGAGCGCCGTTGCGAAGGAACACGTTGGAGCTTCGGCCCCATGACACGACTCGCCGGAACAGATAGCGGGCAACCTCGTCGGGACTCAGTCTGCGATGGCCGTGGAAAGTGCACGTCACACCGAATTCCGTCTCGATGCCCATGATTCGCCGCTGCACCTGATCGAGGGTACTGCTTGGTCTTGTTCCACGGTGTTTGGCCCACGTCCCGCGCGTCGGCTCGAATCGCGGTTTGCCTACTACGCGGCGGGAAAGAGCAGCCGAATGCCGAGGGCTTCCTCGACGTCGCTGCCTCTGACGATGTCCATCCTGGGCGGTAGCGGAGGGGCCTTGGAGCTGTAGCAAGCGCCGGTGGGCGTGGTGAATTCGGCCGTGTGGCAGCCGTTTTCGTCGGTTGAGGCGCGAACCCGCCAGCCGGGCGCCTCCTTGGCGTAGTTGCACGCTTCGCACTCGCCGAGCCCGTTGACTGCGCTGGTAGGGCCGCCGCGAGCGCTGGGATCGGCGTGATCGTGATGTCGGATCGGCGCATCGCAATACGGGGTGCGGCACGTGTCGTCCCGCAGGTCGATGAAATGGGCCAGCCCCTTCGGGAACAGCCGGGCCCGCGACTCCATGGCGACCAAGGCGCCCGAGCGAGGATGTCGGTAGAGGCGGCGCAGGGTGGCCCGCGACCTCAGATCGGCCAGCGCATTGCCGATGAGCCGCCGCGCCACCGCTGCCGGCACTGGGCCGTACCCGGGGACCTGCGCCGGCACACGGTCGCCGCCGAACAACGTCTCGTCGGTGAGTACGACGTTCACCGCGACCGGCACCGGCACCTCAGCCGGGCGACCCGTGATGCGTTCGACGAAGGTGTCGGCCATGACTTGGCCGCGGCCCCTTTGGTCGCAGGTCGTGTCGGCGGCCTTTTTCAGCGCGGCATAGCAGGCGACGCCCTTGGCCATGGGCAGCAGAGCGGTCACCCACGTCATGGCATCGGGGGCGGGCCGAATCGTCACAGTGCGCTCGGACTCGGCCCGCACCGCGCGATCCACCACCACCTGCGGGTCGAGGCGGTAGGCGATGGCCTTCGCGTCGGCCTCGATTCGCTTGTTGCCCTTGCCTTCCAGGCTTGCCTGGTCACCGCATAGTTCGGCGTCAAGTGCGCGGCGGTGCTCGACGCTCAGACAGGCCGACTCTCGCACGATCAGGGTGGCCCGCCACTCCGAGAGCGTGCCTGCGTCCAACGCGGCGAGCGTGTGCGGCATCTCGTGCACCAACGCCCTGGCGAAGCCCAGATGCCTTCCGCCTTGGTTCGGAGAATCGTGGCGGGCCAACGCGATCTCGCTGGCAAGCCCCTTGCCGCGCTTGACGGCGGGGACGCCCCTGGCAGCCTCAGCCGCACGGCGAGCGTCGTCCCACTCTGTGATGATGCGGGCCTGCTCGGCAGCGATTGCCGACTTCTTGCGCTCCAGCTCCTCGACCCGTGCCGCGAACACCGCCTCATCAGAAGCGCGTCGCGAAGGGATTGATTCGAACATATGAGCGACTGTACAGCCGGCGACCGACAATTCCACAGCACATTGACAGCATCTGGCACTGCGCGAGACGGGTGTTTCACGGTCCTGGCGTTGGCGGCACCCTCGTACGGGCGGCGTTGCACTGCCCACCTTCCGCCGCTGTTCTGGCTGGCGTTCGTAGCGGTCGCGGCGGTCGTCGCCGTCGCCTTCTGGCTCAAACGCCGCGAAATTGGTGTCGATTCGGCGGGTTCAGGGTAGCCAGGCGCATCTCATCCCGGTGGCCGACGGAGGCAGACCAGTGAACCTGATGCGAACCAAGACCGTGGAGCAGTCCATCGCGGACACCGAGGATTCCGAGCATCAGCTGCGCAGGGAGCTGGGTCCGCTCCAGCTCACCGTATTCGGCGTCGGCGTAATCCTCGGAACCGGCATCTTCGTCCTGACTGGCGAGGCGGCCGGCGAAAAGGCTGGCCCGGCGATTGCGCTGTCATTCGTGTTCTCCGGCATCGCCTGCGCGCTGGCCGCCCTCTGCTATGCGGAGTTCGCAAGCACCGTGCCCGTCGCAGGCTCGGCGTACACCTTCTCCTATGCGAGCCTCGGCGAACTCGTCGCGTGGATCATCGGCTGGGATCTGATCCTCGAACTTGCGCTCGGTGCGAGCACCGTGGCCGTCGGCTGGTCGGGATACTTCGCCGACCTGATGAAGGAAATCGGCATCAACATCCCAGGCTTCGTCTACGGGGAAGGCCACAATCTCATCGCCGCCGCCATCGTGCTGATCCTCACGGCCGTGCTGTGCGTAGGGATCAAGATCTCCTCGCAGGTCAACTTCGTCTTCGTGGTGATCAAGGTGTCCATCGTGCTGTTCGTGATCGTCGCGGGCCTGTTCTTCATCAAGATGAGCAACTACTCGCCGTTCATCCCGCCGTCCGGCTCACCTGCCGCATCCGGCGGGGAGGCCACTCCGTCGCTCCTGCAGGACATCGGATTCGCTCCTGGCGCGTTCGGCATCAGCGGCATCTTCACCGGCGCCGCCCTGGTCTTCTTCGCCTACATCGGGTTCGACATCGTCGCGACCGCCGCCGAGGAGACCAAGAATCCGCAGCGGGACATGCCCATCGGTATCTTCGCGTCGCTCGGGATATGTACCGCGCTATACGTCGCGGTGTCACTGGTGGTCACCGGCATGGTGAAGTACACCGACGTCAAGGTCGACGCCCCGCTCGCCGAGGCCTTCCGATCGGTGGGGCACCCGGCGTTCGCAACCGTCATCTCGCTCGGTGCGCTGATCGGTCTCACCACCGTGATGATGGTGCTGATGCTCGGTCAGAGCCGAGCCTTCTTCGCGATGAGCCGGGATCGGCTGTTACCCAAGAGCTTCGCGAAGGTCAGCCCGCGGTTCGGCACACCGATCCGTACGACGATCTTCACCGGTGTCGTCGTTGCATTGATCGCCACCTTCGTGCCGCTGTCCGAGCTCGCAGAGTTGGTGAACATCGGGACGCTGTTCGCCTTCGTCTTGGTCGCCGTCGGCATCATCGTGTTGCGGCGCACTCGTCCCGACCTCGAGCGAGCATTCAGGTGCCCGGGAGTACCTGTCGTGCCAGTGCTCGCCGTACTTACCGCGTTGTACCTCATGCTCAATCTTCCGGCCGCGACGTGGGTTCGGTTCCTGATCTGGATGGCCGTCGGGTTGGTGATCTACTTCGTACACGGTAGGCGGAAGAGTCGTCTCGCGACTGGCGACGGCGACGGCGACGGATCAAGTCAGCCGGAGGACGCCAAGTCACTGCAGCGCAGGTAGATACGACACCAACCGCGCGATCATCGCAAGCGCGCCGTTGCCGGACGCCTCGGTGAGATGATGGCGCACTACTCCCCCGGGCTTCTGCGGTAGTTCGAGACCTTCGTCATCGACTTCCGCAACACCATGTCTCGTCACCTGCATGAAGGAAGTGCCAACGAATGACCACACCCAGCGAGCAGACCATCGTCGTTGGGGTCGATGGGTCCGATAGCGCGCTCGGTGCGGCCAATTGGGCAGCTGAATTGGCGGCGACGTGGGCAGTGCCGCTGACGTTGCTGCACACCGTCCCACGATTGGAGTGGCACTTCAGCACGACACCCGCGCCACCGCCCGACTCCCCTCCGGACGTCCTCGTCGCAGCACACGAGGCCATTCAGCGGCACCACGTCGGCCTCGTGGTACGGACCGTCACGGGCAAGGGCGGAGTCGCCGCCTCCCTGACGGAGGCTTCCGCGTCGGCCCGGCTACTCGTCGTGGGTTCCGGCGCTACGGATCACCAGACGCTCGGTGGACACGTCGTGCGAATCGCGCATCGGGCACTCTGTCCGGTTGCCGTCTGGCGGAAACCCGTCGCCAAACGCACTGGCAAGCCGCTACCCGTCGTCGTCGGAATCGACGAGTCCGACGATTCGGTACGGGCACTGGAGGCAGCCTTTGGCATCGCTGGCGCATTGCATGCGCCGCTGTCGGTCGTGCACATGTGGGAGATCGGTGCGGCAGTGGGTCTTGGCTACAGCCAGGGCCTGATGGACTGGAAGCTACTGGGGGTGCTGCAAGACCAGCAGCGCCGTCGGATGGACGAATTGGTGGCACCGTTCGCCGAGGGCTACCCGAATGCCCACGTGAACACGGTCTTCCAGGACATCAGCCCTGCAAAGGGACTCGCCGAGCTGTCGACGGAGGCTCAATTGGTCGTCGTCGGCAGTCATGGCCACGGCAAACTTGCCGAAACGGCGCTCGGCTCGGTGAGCCAGAATTTGATCCACCACGCGGAATGCCCTGTACTCGTCGTTCGATAGCGGCCTGTGGATAACTCGAGCGGGCTTACCCGCTGACCTGCCAGCATGAGGCATGGGGGAGATCAACAGAGTCGACTCGTTCGCAATGGAAGCAGTCGCCGAATATCTACTGACGGCCGCGTCCGACATCGGGTTTGCATGCATCGATTGGGCTGAGCAACAAGACGATTCACCAACAAGCGCCATCGACCTCCACGCCGAGAGCGCACGGTTGTGGACAGCCTCGGTCGTCGAACGGTTGGAGGCATGGGCGAAACGCGCGCGCGAGACTGCCGACGCGCTGGAACGCCACCAGCTGCGGCGGCTCCGTTGACGCGTCCGACGTTAGCGCAGGCCGAAGCGTGGCGACCCGACTCACTGCGTGAGGCCGCCGCGACCTGGTACGCCGCCGCAGCCGACGTTCATGCGCGCGTCGAGGTCGCAGTTGAAGGCGTCGCCGCGACGCACGAGTTCTGGACCGGTTCGGCCGCCGCGGCCGCACGGCGGGACGCGCTCACGGCTGGGCACACCTCGGCCACGTTGGCGCGGGCGATGGTGCTGGCCGCGGTAGCCGCCCGCGACGGCGCCGATCAGATCTCGTCGGCGCGCGCCGAGGTGCTCGACCTCGTGACGTTAGCCCGAGGCGAAGGCTTCGCCGTTGGCGACGACGGTTCGGTCTCCGTATATGCCAGTGCCACAGCGCTTCTCGTCGCGTTGTCCGGAGGCGACGAGACCGTAGCCCACGGCATGCTCCAAGTGCGCGCCGACGAGCTGACTCGCCGCATTGCCGACGCCTTGGACCATCTCGGCGCGGTCGACGTCGATGCCGCCAAGGATATCGACGAGGCGATGGACGTACCCGTTCCACGTCCACCGGCGACTGTGCCCGCCGGCGCGTGGCCCGTACAGGAGGGCGACATCGTGGCCGGTTGGCCCGCGATGAGCCAGGACCGAATCACCGAGCAGATCGCGGAGATGACGGGCGAGCAGCGGCAGACTCTGATCGATGGGTTTCCCAGACAGGTCGGCAACACCGATGGCGTTCCCTGGGACATGCGAATAGCGGCCAATCGGACCAACATCGCACAGGCAGTACTCGATGAACACGACCCCCGCCGCACGGCGTTCTACCTCGGACTACTGGCTGAGATCGACGCTCCTGACGGCAGCGGACTCCGTGTCGACCGGCAGATCCTGGCGTTCGATCCGGACCGCGCGTCGCTGGTCGAGCTCAGCGGCGATCTGGCGGCGGCAAGCAGCGTGGCCGTGCTCATTCCGGGGATGAACACCGCCATCGAACGCTCGGCCGCCGACACCGCGACGGCACGCCGAATGGTTCAGGCCACCGGAGGCGAGGTCGCGGCGATCACCTACCTCGGTGGGCCGTTTCCGCGCTCGGATGATCTCGCCGTCGCCGTGGCCAGGGCTGCCGATCCACGTTTCGCGCTCGAGATGGCGCCCAGGCTGGTGTCGTTCAGCTCCGACGTCGATCGCACGGTCGACGCCTCCGGCCGCAACATACCCGTCACCTACATCGGCCATTCGTACGGCGGATCGATCCTCGGTACTGCTGAAGCGCTCGGTATGACCGCGGACCGCACGCTGTACCTCGCTTCGGCCGGTGCCGGCGTCGGGGTGGACGATTCAGGCGACTGGCACAATCGCAATCCGGACGTGCTGCGGTTCTCGATGACAGCACCCGGTGACGTGATCCAGTTGGTTCAAGGCATCCCCGGTGGCCCACACGGCGCCGACCCGGACCGGATGGCCAACGTAATCCATTTGGCAACGGGCAATTACGACGACGGCTGGCCGTTCGTCGGCCCGCAAACCCACACCGACGTCCTCGACGACCCGGCCTCGGATGCGTGGCGCAACATATTGGCCGTGATCACCGGTGATCGTCAGCACATCGAGCTGGCGAACCAACAACGCTAGAGTCTGGCCCATCAACCACGAACAGGAGATCCCGATGGGCATCAACCCGAAGGACGCGATCGAGTCGGTCAAGGACATCGCCACCAACGCCATCGAGAGGTCGGCGGACATCGTCGAAAGTGCTGGTCACATCGTCAAGGGCGATGTCTCTGCAGGTGTCGAGGGCATCGTTGCGAGCTCGATGGACATCGCCACTCACTCCTACGAGAAGGTCAAGGATCTCGTCACCGGAAGGGTCGAGGGATCCGAGGCCGAACCCGACGCGTCAACCGAATAGCAAGGCGAAGGTCACCGCGCCAATTCGGCAGCGATGATCGGGCCGAGACGCTCGAGCGTGTTGGCGTCCATCAGCTCGGAGTGACGGCAGTCCACCTCGACGATGCGCAGCTCGCCGCCGACGTGCTCATGCCATGCCTGCGACGAGATGCCCAGTCGGTCCACGTCAACCGTGGCGTCGACGAAGAAGACGTCGCCGCCGTATCTGCCATAGCTTGCGCCCATGCTGAATCGTTCTGCGGCGAGGTAGCTTTCAACGGCCAAGGCGATCTGCGCATCATCGAGGATGGCGATCGCGTCGTCGGAGGAGTGCATCAACTCCACCGCGTCCGCCACGGTCATCCTGGCGTCCGCGTCGACGGGGAAACCCATCTCCCGGAGCAAGCCGCCGAGCACCGCTTCGGAGTCGAACGAATCGACCTCCATTACCTCGGGGTACGAGTCCAACATCCCGACGAAGCCGACCTCCCTGCCGCGACGGTTGATTTCCTGGGCGATTAGCAGGGCGACTACGCCTCCGAACGACCAGCCGAGCAGCCGGATCGGCCCGGAAGGGGCGATGGCACACACGGTGTCCGCATAGTTGGCGGCGAGTTCGCCGAGGGTCTCGGGGAGCTCGCCGCCGGAGAACAGCGGCGACTGCAACCCGTACAACGGAATCGACTGCGGCAGATGCCGTTTCAAATTGACGTACTGCCAGCTGAGGCCACTTGCGGGGTGTACGCAGAACAGTGGCGGCTCGGACCCGCTGGTACGCAGCGCAAGCACCGTAGCGAAGCTGTCGCCACCCACGTCGCCGGCCAGTCGCTCGGCGACCTCGACCACGGTCGAGGACGTCATCAACTCGGCCACCGGTAACTCGACGTCGAACTCGCGCCGGATCGAAGCTGCGAGCTTCACCAGGAGCAGGGAGTGCCCACCGAGGGTAAAGAAGTCGTCGTCGATGCTGGTGACGGTGACGCCGAGGATGTCGCCGAAGACCTCGCAGAGCCGTTGTTGCTCAGCGGTTTCCGGTGTTCGACCGGCACTGATGATCAGTTCGGGTTCAGGGAGGGCGTTGCGGTCGAGCTTGCCGCTAGGCGTTAGCGGAAACTCGGTGAGTTCGACGAACGCCGAGGGAATCATGTGGCTCGGCAGTGTCGCTGTCGCATGGCTTCGCAATGACTCGGTGCTCACCGCTTCTGCAGCGGCCGTCAGGTAGTACGCCACGAGCCGGTCGTGCCTGACGATCACCCGTGCCGAGGACACCGAGGGATGCGTGCTCAACACGGTCTCGATTTCGCCGGGCTCCATTCGGACACCGCGCAGTTTGATCTGTTCGTCGGTGCGGCCCAGGTAGTCGAGCTGCCCGTCGTTGCGCCAGCGGACCAGGTCGCCGGTGCGATACATCCGTGCGCCGGTTGCGAACGGATTGGCAACGAAGGCTTGGGCGGTCAGGTCGTAGCGGTGAAGGTAACCGTCGGCCAGCTGGACGCCAGCGAGGTAGAGCTCGCCAGGGACCCCGGCTGGCACGGGGTTCAGATAGGCGTCGAGAACGTAGACCTTCACGTTCCAGCCCGGTAAACCGAGCGCGACCGCTCCGCCGTCGGCAGTCCAACCCAGCACGTCGACCGACGCCTCGGTGGGGCCGTACAGATTGTGCAGCAGCACATCCAGCGCTGCGGCGAACCGGTTCGCGAGGTCCGTCGGCAGAGCCTCCCCGCCCACCGTCACCCGGGTCAAAGACGTGCACAGCGCAGAACGAGGCTCGTCGAGGAACAGCTCGAGCATCGACGGAACGAAGTCGACTGCCGTCACCTGTTGGGAAACAATCACTTCCGCGAGGTAGTGGGGGTCACGGTGCCCGCCAGGACGCGCCACCACCAGTGTCGCGCCAACGCTCAACGGCCAGAACACCTCCCACACCGAGGTGTCGAAGCCGACCGGGGTCTTCACCAACATCCGATCCCCCGCCGCCAGCGGGTAGGCGTGCTGCAGCCACGCGATCCGGTTCACGATGCCCGCGTGCGGTACCGCGACACCCTTCGGCCGACCCGTAGTGCCGGAGGTGTAGAGGACGTAGGCCCGCGTCGCGGGATCGACCTCGCATCTTTGCCACGAGCCGTTACCGACTCGCGCCGCGCGCACCACCGCCATGTCGTCGAGGACCGCTACAGGCGTAGCGTCATCGATCATGTACGCCAACCGATCCGACGGATAGTCGAGGTCCAGCGGCAGGAAGGCTGCACCCGACTTCGCCACGGCGAGCAGTGCGACGACGAGCTCAACCGATCGCTGCAGCGACACCCCGACGACGGCGCCCGGCCCGGCTCCGCCGTCAGCGAGGGCGGCCGCCAACCCGTCCGACCACGCGTCCAAGTCAGCGAAGGACAGCTCGAAGTCGTCGAAAACGACCGCGGTCGCATCAGGAGTACGCAGCGCCTGACTCGACACCAACGCTGCCAAGTCACCGGACACGTCGTCCTGGCCGGTGTCGTTGCGGACGACCAGCAGGTCGTCGCGCTCGTCCGCGCGCAGAAGCTCCAGCTCCGCGACGGAAATGGTCGTGTCGCTGGCGATTTGGTCGAAGATCATCACCAGCCGATGCACGAGGGTTCGCACCGACGACTCGTCGAACAGGTCCGAGCTGTACTCGGCCAGGATCGTGGCCTGCTTGTCGGTGCCTTCGTCGATGAGCGTGAACCCGAGATCGAACATCGCAGTGGTGACTTGGGTTTCGCGCCACCGGGTTGGCAATCCGAACATCTCGGCATCTTCGCCGTCGCCTCGGTGGGCGCCGATGAACACGTTGAACAATGGGTTGCGGCCTGCCACACGCGGTGGCTTCAACTCCTCGACGAGCCAGTCGAAGGGCAGCTCCTGGTGAGCGAACGCCGCAAGGTCCGTGTGCCGGATCCGGCTGAGCAACTCGTCGAAGCTCGGGTTTCGGGAAACGTCCGCTCGCAAGACCACGGTGTTTACGAAGAAACCGACGACCTCGTTCAGTGCCGCCTCGTCGCGACCCGCAACCGGGGTACCGACCACGATGTCGTCACCCGCGCCAAGCCGGTGCAACAGCGCAGCGACGGCAGCGTGCAAAGCCATGAGCATGCTGACCTGCCGCTGCGCGGTCAGCTCCCGCAGCGCCGCAGCGGTTTCCGCGGATAGGTCGACCTGCAGCGTACCGCCCGCACCGGTCGGCAGGGAAGGCCGCGGCCGGTCGGTCGGCAGCGACATCTCGTCGGGGACTCCTGCAAGCGCCGTCCGCCAGAACGCCCGCTGGTGGTCGCCGGCACGCGCCAGAAGCTCCCGCTGCCACAGCGCGTAGTCCGCGTACTGCACTGGGAGAGAGGGTAGCGGCGTGGCGCCGCCCGCCGCCCGAGACTGGTAGGCGCGATTGAGATCGGCGATGAACGGGGTGTCCGACCATTCGTCTGTGGCGATGTGGTGCAGAAGTAGCGCTACCGTGTAATCGTCTGTACCACAACGAAACACGCTCACCCGTAAGGGAATCTCGGTGCTTAGGTCGAACGTGCGCGCAGCAGCGGCGGCGAGCTGGCCGGCTAGCCGGCTCTCATCCGAATCGAGAACCTCCGTCGGCACCCGTGTTCCGACCGGGAGGATCCTTTGAAACAGCTCCCCCTCGTCGTCGACGAACACCGTCCGCAGTGACTCGTGCCGATCGAGAAGGTCGCCAAGCGCGGCGTCGAGCGCCTCGAGATCGACTGCACCGCGGACGTGGAACACCAGCGGATAGTTGTATGCGGCTCCGGTCTCGCCGAGCCGATCCAGGATCAGGAGGCGTTCCTGCGCAGGCGACACCGGGATACGCGCGGGGCGCTCGGCAGCGACGAGGACGGGCCGTACCGTGGTGCCCGCCGGATGCGATTCGACGCGCTCGGCCAGTGCGGCAACGGTCGGAGCATCGAAGACGTCGCGGATCGACAACTCCACTCCCAGCGCGTCGCGCATCCGGTTGACCAAACGGATGCTCAGCAAGGAGTGTCCGCCGAGGCTGAAGAAGTCGTCGTCGATGCTGGTGACCGCGACGCCGAGCACATCGCTGAAAAGCTCGCAGAGTTCTTGTTGTTCAGCGGTTTCCGGCCCGCGGCCCACGCCGGTGATCAGTTCGGGCTCGGGGAGAGCGCTGCGGTCGAGCTTGCCGCTGGGCGTCAACGGGAACTCGGCGAGTTGGACGAAGGCCGAGGGGATCATGTGGATCGGCAGAGCTGAGGTCGCGTGCCTGCGCAGCCCCTCGGCGGTCGCGTCGTCTCCGGGAGCGGCCAGGTAGTAGGCCACCAGTCGATTACCGCGGACCACCACTCGGGCCGAGGCGATTCCAGGGTGGTCCGCCAGCACCTTCTCGATTTCCCCCGGTTCGATCCGGACACCGCGCAGCTTGATCTGATCGTCGATGCGGCCCAAGTACTCAAGCTGTCTGTCGTGACGCCACCGGACCACGTCGCCGGTCCGGTACATGCGGGTGCCGTGTTCGAATGGGTTGGCAACGAAGCGTTCTGCGGTCAGGACGCAGCGCAGCAGGTAGCCGTCCGCCAGCTGCACGCCTGCCAGGTAGAGCTCTCCACGGGCATCGTCGGGGACCGGGTTCAGGTAGGCATCGAGCACGTATGCCCGAACGTTCCAACCGGGCACGCCCAGGGCGACCGGACCTCCGTCTGCGGTCCAGCCCAGCACGTCCACCGACGCCTCTGTCGGGCCGTACAGATTGTGCAGCGGGACACCCAGCGCCACACTGAACCGGTTCGCGAGGTCCGTCGACAGAGCTTCCCCACCGACCGTCACCCGAGTCAGGGACATGCACTCCACCGACCGCGGTTCGTCGAGGAAGAGCTCCAGCATCGAAGGAACGAAGTCCACTGCCGTCACATGTTGGGAGACAATGGTTTCGACGAGATAGTCAGGCTCACGGTGTCCGCCGGGCCGAGCCACCACCAGCGTCGCGCCGACGCTCAATGGCCAGAACACCTCCCACACCGAGGTGTCGAAGCTGATCGGCGTCTTCACCAACATTCGATCATCTACACCCAACGGGTAGGCGTGCTGGAGCCACGCGATCCGGTTCACGATCCCTGCATGCGGCACCGCGACACCCTTCGGCCGACCCGTAGTGCCGGACGTGTACAGCACGTAGGCCAACCACGCCGGATCAACCGTGGATAGCGCCGTTGGCCCGCCCCGCACCGCTCGAACCGCCGCTTCGTCGTCCAGAACGGCGATCGGCTCGGCATCGTCGATCATGTAGGCCAACCGGTCCGGCGGATACTCCGGATCCAGGGGCAAGAATGCCGCGCCCGTCTTGGCCACGGCCAGCAGCGCGACGATGAGCTCCGCCGACCGCGGTAAGGACACCCCGACGATGGTGCCCGGTCCGGATCCCTCGCCGACGAGCTTGCCCGCGAGCGCGTCCGACCATGCGTCCAAGTCGGCGTAGGTCAACGCTGCGTCGTCGAATATCACCGCCGTCGCATCGGGACTGCGTCGTGCCTGGTGAGAAACCAATGCCGCCAAGCCAACTGGATCGACGTCGTGATCGGTGTCGTTGCGGGCCAATAGCAGGTCGTCGCGTTCGCCTGCGCGCAGAAGATCGATCTCCCCTACCGAGATCTCGGTATCGTCGACCAAGAGGCCGAGGATCGTCACCAACCGCTGAGCCAGGGTCCGCACCGACGATGCATCGAACAGATCCGAACTGAACTCGGCCATGATCGTCGCTCGATCACCGTCGATCAATGTGAAACCCAGATCGAACATCGCCGCCGTGATCGGCAATTCGCACCACTGCGTCGGCAGGCCGAACATCTCCGCGTCCTGACCGTCGCGCCGGTGATACCCGAGGAACACGTTGAACACCGGGTTGCGGCCCGCGATGCGCGGCGGGTTCAACTCCTCCACCAAGCGATCGAACGGAAGATCCTGATGGGCGAAGGCGTCGAGATCCACCGTGCGAATCCGCGCGAGGAGTTCGTCCAAGGTCGGGTTTCCCGACAAGTCCGTCCGCAGCACCACAGTATTGACGAAGAATCCGACGACCTCGTTGAGCGCCGCCTCGTCGCGACCGGCGACGGGCGTGCCCACCACGATATCGTCGCCTGCACCGAGTCGGTGCAACAGCACGGCGACCGCCGCGTGGAACACCATCAGCGTACTGACCTGCCGCTGTGACGCCAGATTGCGAACCGCCGCAAGGGTTTCCGGTGGTATCTCGACGTGGAGAGAACCACCTGCGCCGCTGGGTCGCACTGGCCGCGGCCGATCGGTCGGCAACGTCAACTCGTCGGGAGCATCGGCAAGTGCCGTCCGCCAGAACTCCACCTGCTCCGCGCCGACACCTGCCAGCAGCTCCCGTTGCCACAGCGCATAGTCCACGTACTGCACCGCCAGCTCGGGGAGCGGGCTACCGTTTCCTGCGACGCGTGCGGCGTACGCGCGGTTCAGATCGCTGATGAACGGCGTATCCGACCACTCGTCGGTGGCGATGTGGTGCATCAGCAGCAGCACCGTGAAATCGTCTGGCCCCGCACGAAACACGCTCACCCGCAGCGGAATCTCGGAGCGAAGGTCGAACCGATACCCGGCTGCTTCCGCGAGGTGGCGGGAGAGCTCCGCTTCTATCGAGTCGACCACGTGCACCCGGGCACGGGTGCCAACCGGCCGGATCTCCTGAAACAGGACGCCGTCGTGTTCGGCGAACACGGTGCGCAAGGACTCGTGCCGGTCACTGACATCTGTCACCGCATCGGCGAAGGCATCTAGGTCTAGTTCACCCCTGACGCGAAATGCCAGCGGATAGTTGTACGCAGCACCGGTTTCACCGAGCGCATCCAAGACCAGCAGGCGCTCCTGGGCCTGTGACGCCGGCATGCGTTCGGCCCGAGGGACCGCGACGAGCTCTGGCCGAGGTGCCCGCGCGGTCGTCGACTCCGAAAGGACTTGCGCCGCAAGCTGCGCGACGGTGGGGTGATTGAAGACGTCGCCGAGAGAGATCTCGATGCCGAGCGCGGCCCGCGCGCGGCTGATCAACCGGATGCTCAGCAGCGAATGTCCCCCGAGGTCGAAGAAGTCATCGTCGACGCCGACGTCATCGAGGCCCAGTACGTCGCCGAAGATCTCGCACAGCGCCACCTCGGTCGGCGATTGGGGTGATCGGCTGATCGCCCGCTGGCTAGAGGCATCCACGACGGGTAACGCCCGGACGTTCAACTTCCCGTTGTCGGTAAGCGGCAACTCGGCCAAGACCGTCATCGCCGACGGAACCATGTAAGCGGGAAGCTCCGCCTTCAGGTAGCCCCGCAGCACGCCGACCAGGTCGTCGTGGAGCCCATCTCCGACCGAGTTGGCGACGACGTAACCAACGAGGCGATGCGAACCCGACGTGCTCGGGTCGGGTTTGGCGATAACCGCAGCCTGCGCGACGAGGGGATGTGCCGCCAGTGCACTCTCGACGTCGCCGATTTCCACGCGGTAGCCGCGAATCTTGACCTGGGCATCGGTTCGGCCGAGGAAGTCGAGGATGCCGTCGGCGCGGCGGGCCACCAGGTCACCGGTTCGATACATCCGTCCCGGCCCGAACGGGTTGGCGACGAAGCGGCCTGCACTGAGCCCGGGTTGACCGAGGTAACCGCGCGCCAAACCCGCACCGGCGATGTACAACTCACCCGCGACGCCGTCGGGTACGGGCCGCAGCCAGCCATCGAGGATGTGGGCGTGGGTGTTCCAGATCGGCCGTCCGACGGTCGGCGTGATGCTGTCTTCGGTGCCCCCGCCTAGGGTGTTGATCGTGTACTCGGTGGGTCCATAGAGGTTGTAGCCGTAGCTGGTATCGCTGTCCCGCAACCGATTCCACACGGTGGTCGAGACGGCTTCACCGCCGAGGAGCACCAAGACCGGCGGGTGTCCGCTCGGTTCGAGCAGTCCCTCCTCGAAGAGGACCGCGGCGTAGGTGGGCGTCACGTTGATGACGTCGATCCGATGCTCGTGGCAGTACGCCACCAGCGCGGTTGCGTCCCTGCGCAGTTCCTCGTCGCAGATGTGGACCTCGTGGCCCTCGATCAGCCACAGCAGCTCTTCCCACGACATGTCGAAGGAGAAGGACACGGTGTGTGCGATCCGAAGTCGCCTGCCACCTGCCTTCGCGATCGCCGGTGCGAAGATCGCCTCGCGGTGGTTCAGGTGCATGTTGGTCAGCCCTCGGTGCGGGGTGACGACGCCCTTGGGCTTGCCCGTCGAGCCGGACGTATAGATCACGTACGCGGGCTCGTCGAGTCCCGGTGAGTAGCCGTCCCAGCCCGATGGCGCGGCCTTGCAGTCCTGCACGAGGTCGTCGAGGATCAACGCCTCGCACCGACGCGCCACGCGGGCGATCCGCTTCGCCGTTGCCGTCGTGGTGAGGACGCACACCGGCCGCGCGTCGTCGAGCATGACCGTCAGGCGGTCGTCGGGATAGTCCAGTTCCAGAGGAAGGTACGCGGCGCCGGTGCGCAGCACTGAGAACAGCGCCACGACGGCATCGATGGACCGTGGAATGGCCAGCGCGACAGTGCATTCCGGGCCGATGCCGCGAATGCGCAGAGCCCACGCAAGCCTATCGACCCGGACCTGCAACTGGTCGTAGTCGATGCTGTCGTCGCCGCACACCAACGCCGTCAGCGTCGACTCGGCGCCGCGCTCGGCGAGCAGGTCCATGACGGTGGCGTCGGGCAGGACATGACTCGTCGAATCCTCTTTCGCGACAAGCGCTTCCCGCTCACCCGGCAGGATAGGTGAGACGGCGGCGAGGATGTCGCCGTCACTCACGAGGCCCAGCATGACCTGCTGCAGTCGGTCCAGCAATCGCTGCGCCCGTGCCCGATCCACCACGTCGGGCCGGAACTCCAGTTTGACCCAGAGCCTGCGGCCCGGCGAGGCTACCCAGGTCAACGGGTAGTGCGACGCATCGACCGAGTCGTGGCCGACGATGCCGTGATCCGTCTCCATGTCGGTGAACGTGTCGTCGCCCAGGAAGTTCTGCAGCACGAAGAGGCTGTCGAAGAGCGGGCCACCGCCGTCAATCGGCGCGACGCGCTGGATGTCGCCGAGGCCGAGATACTCGTGGTCCATCATGCGGAGACGCTCGGACTGCACGTCGCGCATGGTGTCGGCGACCGAACGTTGCGGCCGGAGTCGGACGCGGGTCGGTACGGTGTTGAGGAACAGGCCGATGACCGAGTCGATGTCGTCGAGTTCGGTCGGCCGCCCGGCCACGGTCGAACCGAATACCACGTCGTCGCTGCCGGTTTCGTAGCCGAGCACCAGTGCCAGCGCCGTGCTGATCAACGCGTTGAGGGTGACGCCGCTGCGGCGCGCGGTTGCGGTGAGGTCGGCGGTCTGCGCCTCGGTGAGCGTGAAGTCGCACCGCAGCGCGAGCGTCGCCTCGGTGCCGACGGCTTTCGGGGCGAGAAGCGTCGGCGCAGCCAGACCCGTGAGCGCCTTCGCCCACTCCCCCGCCGACACATGGCGGTCGCGGTCGGCGAGCCAGCGCAGGTAGTCGGTGAAGTCGGCGGACCGTGCAGGCAGGTTCGCTCGTGTGCCCTGCTTGGCGGCGGTGTACTCGGCGAACAGTTCCCGCAGCAGCTGCTCGCGCGACCAGCCGTCCAGGAGCAGGAAGTGGTAGCTGAAGATCAGGCGGTCATTCTCGCCCGTGCGGATCACGGTCATCCGGGCAAGCGGCGCGGCGCTCAGCTCGAAGGTTTGCAGTCGATCGGCCGCGGTGATGTCGGCGACCCGTGCCGACACCTGTTGCGGGTCAAGCGTCGTCAGATCGATCAGCCGCGGGTCGCAGACCGGATCGGCGGCGATGGCGGCCACCGGTCGAGGCAGGTCGTCCCCGAGGAAGCCGGATCGCAGCACCGGATTGCGCTTCATCACCGTCGCGTACGCGGTGCGCAGGGCGTCGACGTCGACCGGGTCGACGAAGTCGAATACGTTCTGGACGATGTAGACCGCGGCCTTGGCGTAACGGGCCTGGAAGTACACTCCCTCCTGCAAGGGAGACAGCGGCCAGATGTCCTCTACTGCATGCGATGTCGCGGCAGTCACCCGGTCGACGTCCTGCTGTGACAGCGCGACTAGTGAAAGATCCGACGGCGTGAGCGCTGCAGCGACCCCGCCGTTGCCCAGCTCGGCCAGCTCGCGCAACACCGCTCGCCAGTGCTCACCGAGTTCCGCAACGGCATCGGAGTCCAACTCGCCGTCGGCATGGGTGAAGGTCGCACGCAGACGCGGGCCGTCGACCGTCTCGTCGCAGATCGCGTTGATCTCCAACAGATAGGGAGTGCCGAGATCGGCATCGGGTCCAGCGCGCAGCGCGTCGATCTCGGGCGCGGAATCCCAGTCTTGGGTGCCGTCGGCCGTCCACCGGCCGAGATAATTGAACAACAGTTGGGGGTTCGGCAGTCGGCCGAGGGCAGTCGTGGTGCGTGGGTTGCAGTAGCGCAGCTGGCCGAAGCCCAGACCGCCGTCCGGTGCGGCTCGGAGCCGTTCCTTGACGCCCTTGAGCGCGTCGACGAGACCGACTCCGTTGGTGCCCGGCAGCCGGACCGGTGCGATCGAGGTGAACCACCCGACGGTGCGCGACAAGTCGAGTGCGTCACCCCACCCGTCGCGTCCGTGTCGCTCCAGATCGAGCACCAGCGGCGCATCGGCCACGCCCCCGCGAGCGACTCGCCACCGACCGACGGCCAGATGCAGTGCCGTGACAAGGGTTTCGGTGACGTCGGCATTCACGGAGGCAGGGACCGTGGTCAGCAGCGGCAGCGTCTCCGCCGCGGTGAGCCGAACCTCGTGGTCGCGGGTGTCGCCCACGGTCAGGTCTACGACCACACGGTCGGGATCGAGTTCGGCACCGGGTGCCAGTGTCGTCGTCCAGTGCTCGAACTCCGCCAATCGCGCCGCGTGCTGGGCACTTTCGTTGACCAGCCGCGCGTAGGCCCGGATCGAGGTCGGTACCGAGGGGAGGGCAGGCGGTCGGCCCGCCAGCAGCTGACGGTATGCCTCGCTCAGGTCTTCGAGAATGATCCGCCAGGACACGCCATCGACGGCAAGGTGGTGGACGAGTACCAAGAGCCTGCCCTGCCGGTGGGGACCGCGATCGAACCACACCGCCTGCACCACGACTGCGGCATCGGGATCCAGGCGACCGGCGGCTGCGTCGGACTCCACGCCGATCGCATCGCGCAACGCGTCGTCGTCCAGACGTTCGGCGTCGACGCGCTTCAGCGAAAACGCTGTCGATGCAGTCGTTTCCAGTGACCACAGCATGGGCACCGGGCGGCTGAGTCGCGTCCGCAGAGCGTCGTGCCGCGCGATGACGGCGTTGATCGCCGCAGCGAGGTGATCCTGGGTCGCGCCGATCGGGGTGAGCAGCAACTCGGCCTGGTTGAACCTGGCCACCGTTCCGCCGAGTTCGGCGAGTCGCTGCACGATGGGCGTGAGCATGACCTCGCCAAGGTCCTGGCCGGAATCGTCGGTGGGGACTGCAACGGCGGTACTTGGCTCGGCCACCTCGGCGAGTGCCGCGGGGGTGCGACGGACGAACACCTGCTGCGGGGTGATCCGTACTCCCTCGCGGCGCGCTCTGTTGACCAGCTGGATGGCGACGATGCTGTCGCCGCCCATCGTGAAGAAGTCGTCATCGACGTCGACTGCGCTACCAAGGATCTCGGTGCACAGCGCGGCTAGCATCGCTGCCGTGCCCTGGCCCGCACGGGGTTCGCTCACGATTCCCGACCTCACGGCTCCGGCCGGTTCGGGCAGTGCGGCCCGGTCGAGCTTCCCGTTGACCGTCAACGGCAACGCGTCGACCACGACCAGCGCCGACGGCACCATGTAGTCCGGCAGGCGCTGCGCCAGGTCGGCCCGCACTCGTGCGACGTCGATGGTCTCGCGGCCGACCAGGTAGCCGATCAACCGGGCGCGGCCCGACTCGTTCCGTACGGTGGCAGCCGCGTTCGAGATTCCGGCCACGGCGGCCATCGCCGACTCGACCTCGCCAAGCTCAATGCGATAACCCCGCACCTTGACCTGTTGGTCCGACCGTCCGACGTAAACGACTTCCCCGCTGTCGGTCCACATCGCGGTGTCACCGCTGCGGTAGAGACGCTCCCCCGCAGCGTCGAAGGGGTTGGCCACGAACCGCGTCGCAGACAGACCCGGGCGGCCGACGTATCCGCGGGCGAGCTGGCCGCCTGCGACGTAAAGCTCGCCGACCACACCCGCGGGGACCGGCCGCAAGTCGTTGTCCAACAGATGGATTCGCAGGCCAGGAAGCGGTTCACCGATGTGGCTGTCGACTGCCTCGGTGTCGACGGCAGCGAGCGGTCGGTGCGAGACGTGCACGCAGGTCTCGGTGATGCCGTACATGTTGACGAGCTGCGGCGAGCCAACGTCGTGCCGCTGATACCAGTTCGCCAAGCGACGGATGTCAAGCGCCTCGCCACCGAAGATGACGTAACGCAGAGAAAACTCGCGCTGCTCGCGGCGATCGGCGTCGATCAAGGGATAGAAGGCCGAGGGGGTCTGGTTGAGAACCGTGACCCGCTCCGTCGAGAGGAGCTCGACGAATCGCTCTGGGTCGCGTGCCACCTGCTGCTCGACAACCACGAGGCGGCCGCCATGCAGCAGCGGTCCCCACAGTTCCCACACCGAGAAGTCAAATGCGGCCGAGTGGAACATCGTCCACACGTCGTCGGTTCGGAACTCGAATAGGTCTGCCGCACTGTCGAATAGAGCAGCAACATTGCGGTGGGAAACCGCAACGCCCTTGGGCGCCCCGGTTGAGCCCGAGGTGTAGATGACGTATGCGGCGTTGTGGGCATGCACGTCGGGTCGAGTGGCCGGCTCGTCGTCGGTGCGTCGCGCGGCGTCGGCGAAGATCACGGTCGGTGCCGTCGACTCCGGAACGCGGTCGGCACGGTCGGTCAGGACGCAGACCGGTGCCGAGTCATCGAGGATGTGCTGCAATCGCGCTGCAGGCGAGTCAATGTCGAGTGGGACGTACGCCCCACCTGCCTTGACGACGCCCAGCAGCCCGACGATCAGGTCGAGCGAACGAGGTAGTGCGACGCCCACCCGCGATTCGGGCCGAACGCCGAATTCGACCAAAGACGACGCGACCGCGGCGGCCCGGACGTCGAGCTCGGCGTAGCTGAGTGACTCCCTGCCGCACGTCACCGCGACCGCGTGCGGCGCTCGACGGACGGCGTCGGCGAACGCATCGACGAGCGTGCGGTCCGGGCCTGGACGTGCTTGCGCTGCGGCGGCGAAGTCGAGCTCATCGGTCGTGCGCAGATCGAGCTCACCGACGGATGCGTCCGGACGGTCGACGAACGCCGTGAGTATGCGTTCGATCCGCTCCGCGAGCCGGTCCGCTCGTGATGCGGTCACCACCTCCGCGTCGTACTTGATCTCTAGCGCCAGCCGATCGTCGACGTAGGCGACGAACGAAACGGGGTAGTGCGGCGAGTCCGTACCGGTGAAGCCGCGGAACTCCAAACCGCGTGGTTCCCTCGGCACTCCGGTAGCGACGTTGGGGAAGTTCTCCACGACGACCATCGTGTCGAAGAACTCGCGGACACCCGCGAGCCGCGCCAACTCCGCAAGACCGAGGTGTTGGGCATCCAGCAGCGCCGTCTGCTGCTCCTGCAACCCGGCCATCACGCCGGCGATCGACGTGTCGCGCGTCCACGACATCGGTACGGGGACGGTGTTGATCAACAACCCGACGATCGACTCGGTTCCCGAAAGTTCGCCTCCGCGACCGGAGACCGTGGACCCGAACACCACCCGCTGGCGACCGAGCAGTCGGCCAAGGAGCAGTCCCCACGCGCCGTGCAATGCCGTGCTCAGTGTCAGCCCTCGATCGCGGGCCGTCCGTGTCAGCGCTGAAATCAGGTCGGGGGCGAGCCGACGAACGGCACTTCGATGTTCGCCGACGGTGTGGTCGTCGCCAGCGACCAACCGGGTCGGCTCGAAATCCGCCAGCGCCGCCGCCCACGCCTTCGTGGCGGCCTGATGGTCGTTGCGGCCGACCTGTTCGATGTGATCGCGCAGCGAAACCGCAACCGCTGCTGAGGCATTGCCTACTCCGACGGAGACGTTGTAGTGCGCGACGACGTCGCCGAATATCACCGGATACGACCACCCGTCCGCCACGATGTGGTGCATCGTCTGGATGAGCCGGTGCTCGGTGGCGCTGAGGCTGACCAGCGTGTAGCGGACCAGCGGCGCGTCCGACAGCCGGAATGGGCGGGAAAGCTGCTCTGCGGCAATGTCCGTCAGGCCCTGCTCGTCAGCCTCGACGGCGTCGAACTCCACGGCCACGTCGACCCAGATGACCTGAGCGAGACGCCCGTCGACGAGCTCGCGGAAGCTGGCCCGCAGCGCCTGATGCCTGCGCATCACCGCGGCGACGCTGGCGCGCAACGTCTCTGGATCCGCTGGGCCGACCAGTTCCGCGATCTGTTGCACCTGATACGTGTCGACCCCTTCGCCGAACGTGCTGTGGAAGTACATGCCCTCCTGGAGCGGTAGCAGCGGAAGCACGTCCTCGATGGCCCCCGTCTTCTGCCATTCGTCCACGTCGGCTTGCGTCACGGCGACCATGGGGAAGTCCGACGGCGTGTGCCCCGCGAGACTCTCGCACCGGGTCAGTGCGGTCAGCGCCTGCGCCCACAACGACGCGAGGCGCTCCACGTCCGCGTCGTCGAGCAAGCCGCCCGGCCACGCTAGCGTCGCCGAAAGCACCGGACCGCGCGGCCCATCCTCGACGGCAGCGTTGATCTCGAGAGCCACTGCGGGATTCGATGGGTCGACACCCTCGCGAAGGACACCGATGTCGGCCACCGGTTCCCAGTCCCGCCCGCTGCCACCCGCGAACCGGCCGAGGTAGTTGAAGAGGATCTGTGGCGCAGCACCGCGGACGGGCCTCGACTCGTCGAGGTGTCGCAGCACGCCGTAGCCGAGGCCACGGTTGGGCACGGAACGCAGTTGTTCCTTCACCGCTTTCATCGACGCCGCCAACTCGGGTCCTGCCGCGAGTACGTCGGCCCACTCGAGTTGCCCCGGGTCGATTCGGGCAGGGTAGATCGCGGTGAACCAGCCGACCGTGCGGGACAAGTCCATCGCGCCTGCCAGCAGATCCGCTTCCCGGCCGTGTCCTTCGAGGTTGACGACCGCCGCGGTTCCCTGCGCCAATCCACGGTCCAGCCGCCACTGGGCCAACGCAAGGGCGAGTGCAGTGAGAAGCACGTCGTCGACGCCGCCGTGGATGGCCGCGGGGACCGAAGACAGCAGCGGTGAGCTGACGTCGGTTGGAAGCGAGAACGTATGGCTGCGAACGGTGTTCGCAGTGTCGACCGACGGGTTCAGCGGACGACGACCAAGGTCGGGGTCGGGGGTGGACAGCACGTCGTTCCAGTGCGCGGCCTCGGTCTCGAACCTCGCCGAGGCAATGGCCGTCGACCACGTCCGGAAGGACGTCGGGGCTTGGTCGAGGATGCCGTCGACCGTGGGTCGCTCTGCGTTGCGCACCGCCGACCATGCTCGCGCCAGGTCGTCGCACAGGATGCGCCATGACACCCCGTCGATGACAAGGTGGTGGATGACCAGCAGCAGCTGACCGGCCGCCGACGGCGTGTCGTACCAGACGGCGCGAACCATGACGCCGTCTTCGGGAGCTAGTTCCGCGGCAGCGGAAGCAGTGGCCGCGGCGACGTCGGCGGGCGCGAGTGCGCCCATCCGAGTGGCCAACGGTGCGCCAGGCGCGTTCGAGGCTGGCACTGACAACGTCCAGCTTCCGTCGCAAAGGTCGAGGCGAGCGCGCAGCATGTCGTGTGCCGCGATGACCGAACCAAGGACGAGTTCCATTTGTGCGATGGTCATTCCGGCCGGGGTGGCGAGAACCATCGACTGGTAGAAGTTGGCGAGCGGCGTTGCCGACCGTGCCGTTTCGGCCAGCATCGGTGTCTGTGCGATCGGGCCGACGCCGATGTCGGGCTCGGCGAGTACCGCGTTGCGCGAGTCGGTTTCGGTGACGGCAGCCAGTGCGGCGACGGTCCGGCGGCGGAACACGTCGCGGGGCGTGACGTGCAAACCCGCCTTGCGCGCCTTACCTGACACCGCGATCGACGAGATGCTGTCTCCGCCGAGGGTGAAGAAGTCGTCGTCGATTCCGATCTGCGGCAGGCCGAGCACGTCGCGGAAGATGTCTGCCAACAAGGATTCTCGCTCGTCGCGCGGATCGCGCGATGGACCTGTCGCCGGCGCGACGGGTTCCGGCAGCGCGCGGGTGTCGAGCTTTCCGTTGACGGTCAGCGGAATCGCGTCGACGAACCCGTAGAGCGCCGGAACCATGTAGTCGGGCAGCGTTTCGGTGAGCGCCGCGCGAAACTCGGCGGCCAGTGCCGCGGGATCGGAGCGCCCGTCCCCGATCGCTACCCCGGCCTCGAGTACTACATAGCCGACGAGCTGCTTGACCGACGTCGATCGGCCCGGCCTCGCGATGGCGACCGCCTGCCGAACTCCCTGCAGCGCAGACAGTGCCGCCGCGACCTCACCGAGTTCCACCCGGTAGCCGCGGATCTTGACCTGGTCGTCGCTGCGGCCGAAGAAGTCGAGTGTTCCGCCGGCATCGGATCGGCGCGCGACGAGGTCGCCCGTGCGGTACATCCGGCCGCCTACGTTGAATGGGTCGGCGACGAACCGGTCGGCGGTCAGGCCAGCTCGATCCAGATACCCTCGCGCCAATCCGGTACCCGCGATGTAGAGCTCACCGACGACCCCGTCGCGGACTGGCCTCAGCCACGAATCCAGCACGTAGGCGCGGGTGTTCCAGATGGGATGCCCGACGGTCGGACTGGCGCTTTCGTCGGTACTCGCACCGAGGGTGTTGATGGTGTACTCGGTCGGCCCGTACAGGTTGTACCCGGTAGTACTCGGAGTGTCGTGCAGCCGACGCCACACCTCGTCGGAGACCGCCTCGCCGCCCAGCAGCACCAGCGTCGGTGCGTGGCCACGCGCATCCAACAGTCCCTGCTCGAACAGGTGATGGGCGTAGCTGGGGGTGACGTTGATGACGTCGATCAGATGTGTCCGGCAGTACGACGCCAAAGCGGTTGCATCCCTGCGTAATTCCTCGTCGCAGATGTGGACTTCGTGGCCCTCGACGAGCCACAGCAGCTCTTCCCACGACATGTCGAACGAGAACGACACGGTGTGCGCCACCCGCATTCGTCTGCCGCCGGCCTTCGCGATGGCCGGTTCGAAAATCTCGGCGCGGTGGTTGTGCTGCATGTTGGTCAGGCCGCGATAGGGCGTCACCACACCCTTCGGCCGTCCTGTGGAACCCGAGGTGAAGATGACGTACGCCGGGTAATCCAGTCGGTGGGCTCCCCCGCGTCGCGCGAAGTCGCCGAGCTCGTCGTCGGACAACGCGTCCGGCGCGGTGTGCGCCAACGCCTCGACGACTACGGGATCGTCGAGCTCGATCACGTCGCCACCGAGCTCGCGCTGGTGTGCAGCCAGCTGACCGCCGTGACACACCAACAGGATCGGCCTGGCATCGTCGAGCATTCCGGTCAACCGGGCGTGCGGATGCTCACGCTCTAGGGGTAGGTATGCGGCTCCGGTGCCGAGCACCGCGAACAATGCCACCACCATGTCGATGGACCTCGGCAGGGCCAGCGCGACGATCCGTTCCGGGCCTGCCCCCTGAGCCAACAGGTGGCGGGCGAGTTGGTTCACCCGGCGGTCCAGCTCGGCATAGGTCAGCCGTTCCGTGCCGAAGACCAGCGCGACGTGGTCCGGGCAGATCCGTGCCCGGTCGGCCAACAGGTCGGCGATGGTGTCCGCGCCGATGTCGTGCTCGACGCCCTGCCACTGCTCGGTCAGCGCCGCGCGTTCGTCCACGAGACTGAGGTCGAGGTCGCCGACCGGGGTATTCGGCTGTGCCAGTAGCGCTTCCACGGCGAGACCGAACCGCGCCACCATTGTCGCCGCCGTCGCCGGGTCCACGACGTCGGGCCGGTATTCCAGCTTGATTCCCAGCCGCTCGCCCGGAGTCAAGACCCAGGTCAGCGGGTAGTGCGTGGTGTCGACGAAGTCGACGCCGACGATGCCCTGCTCTCGCTCGAAGTCGGTGAAGGTGTCGTCGTCGAGGAAGTTCTGCAGTACGTACAGCGTGTCGAACAGCGGCTGGTGTCCCGTGCTACGAGTGATGTCTCCGAGTCCGACGTACTCGTGCGCCATCAGGTCCAGCCGGAAGTCCTCCACTCGCCGCAAGAGCTCCGACGCGGTCGTCGTCGGCTCACTCTGGACACGCACCGGCACGGTGTTGAGGAACTGTCCGATCACGTCCTCGATGCCGGGCAACTCCGGCGGCCGCCCGGCGACCGTGGTGCCGAATACGACGTCCGCACTTCCGGTTTCGAAGCCGAGAACCATACCGAGCGCGGCGGTCAGAACCGTATTGGCCGTGGTCGACCGAGTTCGGGTGTGCTCGGCCAGGCGCGCCGTCGTCTCGACGGACAGCTCCCCGTAGACCCGCTCGGGCAACGCAGGCTCGCGCCCCAGCGCTTCCGGAGCGACCAGCGTTGCCTCGGGCAGGCCTGCCAGCGCGTCCGCCCAAGCCCGGACAGACCGGTCCTGATCCTGCGCGTCGACCCAGCGCAGGTAGTCGACGTAGGTGCTGCGCGCCGGTGGCAGCGCTCCGCGAATGCCACCGGACCCGTACAGCGCGAACAACTCTCGTAGCACGAGTTCCCGCGACCAGCCGTCCCACAGCAGGAAGTGGCAGGTCAGCAGCAGGCGGTCGCCACGTTCGGGCAGCCGGATCACGGTCAGCCGGATCAGAGGCGGCATGCGCAGGTCGAAGGGCCGTTCGGCATCGTCCCGCATGACCTCTGCCAGACGGGTGGCCGCCTGGTGTTCGGTCAGATCGGCCAGGTCGACCGTCGTCACGACGGCCGGAACGAATCGGCCGACGTACTGCACCGGCCTGGCGAGATCCTCACTCGTGAAGCCGGCCCGGAGGTTGTCATGCCGGGACAGCAGGGCACCAAGGGCGGTGCGCATCGCATCTACGTCGAGGCGGTGGTCGAAGTCGAAGACGTTCTGCGCCAGATAGGTATTGACGTCGTCGGTGTAGGTGGACTGGTAGTACACGCCCTCCTGCAGGGGCGACAGGGGCCACACGTCCCCGACCTCGACCGGGGCGTCGGCGATGAGCCGCGCGAGATCGTCGTCGGTGAGCCCGTGCCATGCCGGCGCGGTGTGCTGCGGGTCGGGGTTCGGCGTCGCACGCATTTCGGTGGCGCGTCCGGCGAGCACGTCCTCCAGCGCCCGGGGAGTCCGCAACGTGAACAACTCGCGGGTTTGCAACGCGAGCTGCGCGCCCGACAGACGATTCACTACCCGCAGGGCGAGCAGGCTGTCGCCGCCGAGTGCGAAGAAGTCGTCGTCGATTCCGATCGGAGCATTGGCATCCAGGCCGAGGACGGCCGCGAAGGTGCTGCAGATCAACGCCTCTCGCGGAGTCCGAGGCGCCGCGCGGGACACCGACAGCACTGGTTCCGGCAAGCTGGCGCGGTCGCGCTTTCCGTTGGGCAGCAGCGGTACCGCCTGAATCTGCGTGACGGTCGCGGGGAGCAGATGTGCAGGCAGCCGTTCGGCGAGCTCACCACGTACCGTGGCCGCATCGAGCTGTTGGCCGGTTCGGGCGACGACGTAGGCGTCGAGGCGAGCCGACCCGTTGGCACCGCGGTGGACGGCGACGACGGCCTCGGCGATGTCCGAGCTCTCCGCGAGCGCGGTCTCCACCTCGCCGATTTCCACCCGGACTCCGTTGATCTTCACTTGGCTGTCGGCACGGCCAACGAACTGGAGCTCCCAGTCCGCCGTCCATCGCGCGAGGTCACCCGTCCGGTAGAGCCGCTCACCTGGTGGACCGAACGGATCGGCGACGAACCGCGCCGCGGTGTTGGCACTCTGGCCGAGGTAGCCGCGAGCCAATTGCGCTCCGCCGACGTAGATTTCGCCGACTGCACCGGGAAGGACCGGCACCAGATCCGGGCCGAGCACGAAAATCTGGGCACCGGGCACTGGCCTGCCCAGCGTCACCGTGTCGCCATCGGCCGCCGGACCTGCCACGACGTCGCCCGCGACCTCGGAGGACCCGTAGGAGTTCACGATCTCGGCCATCGGTGATACGCCCCGCAACGCCGCGACCGTTGCGGCCTCGAGGACCTCGCCGCTGCAGATCCACCGTCGGATCGAGCCGAGGCGCGACGGTGCGACGTCGGCCATTGCAGCGGCGAGGCTGGGTACGGCCAGGAGCTGTGCGGCCGATGCATCGTCTGCTAGCGCGGCGAGGATCCCGCCGTCGCGCGCGGTGGCCTCGTCGGCGATGACGACCGTTGCCCCTGCGACGAGTGCGCCGAGGAGTTCGGTCGTCCCGTCGATGAAACTCATCGAACTCTTCGCGATCCGCACGTCACCGCGTTGGTGCGACCATTGTGCGGCAGCCCATTTCAGCCGATTCGCCAGCGCGGCGTGCGTACCGACCGTTCCCTTTGGCCTGCCCGTGCTGCCCGAGGTATACACGACCGATGCCGCGTCGTCGGGCCCGACGACCGCGCCGCGCCTCGGTTCCGCGTCGGCGTCGACACTCAGCGTCGGTATGTCGTGGGGCGGAAGTGGGCGTCCGTCGGCGACGACCACCCGCGGCCGGGCGTCGTCGAGCATGTACGTGATGCGTGCGCCGGGATAGTCGGGATCGATAGGGAGATAGGCTGCGCCACAACGCAATACGGCCAAGAGGGCAATCGCGATCTGATTGCCTCGACCGGTGGCGACGGCGACGACGTCCCCACGGCGCACGCCGACGCCGACGAGCGCGCCCGCCAGCCGCGCGGCGCGGTCGTCGAGTTCGCGGTACGTCATGCGCGCAGCCGCGTCGACCACGGCGTCGGCGGTCGGGGTGCGACCGACCTGTTCGGCGAACAGCTCGACGACGGTGCCGTGCCACGCCGGCGCCCCCGCTCCAGCCGCAAGAACCTCGGCGTACTGGTCCGCGGTCAGGAGTTCGACATCGCAGCAACGTGTTTCGCCAGCGTCGACGATCGTCGTCAGAATGCGTCCGTAGAACGACAGCACGCGCTCGGCCGTTGGGGCGTCGATTACCGACCGGTCGTGAGTCAGGGCGATGCCGAACGGGGCGGACGGCTTGATCATCAGGGTCAGCGGGTAGTGCGGTGCCTCGACGACGTCGATCGACTCGACGCGTACCGTCGCCGCGGGGTCGGCGGCGGCGGGATAGTTCTCGATGACGAGCAACGTGTCGAAGAGCTCGGAGACGCCGACCGCATGCTGGACGTCGGCCAGGGCGACGTGGTGGTATTCGAAGAGCGCCGACTGCGCGTCGGCGAATCCGCACACCACGGACTCGATCGATTCGGTTGGTGTCCAACGCGTTCGGGCCGGGACGGTGTTGATCAGCAGTCCGACCATGCCGTCGATGCCCGCCACGTCGATGCCTCTACCGGACACCGTCGAACCGAACACCACGTCCGTACGCCCCGTCAATCGACCAACGGCTATCCCCCACGCCGCGGCGATGACCGAGCTGGTGGTGACGCCGCGTTCGGCGGCCCACTGGCTGATCCTGACGGCGTCCTCGGCGGGCAACTCCATGCCGACCTTGCCGAAGCCGGAGTCGCTGGATGCGTTGGGCGGCAGCGCATCCGCGAGCCGCGTCGGTCCCGCGACATCGCCCAACTCGCTCCGCCACGCCTCGATGGCCGAATCGGTGGGCGCGTTGGCGATCCACTGTAGATAGTCGCGATAGCACGCGGGCGCGGGCAACGGGGCACCGAGATCGTCGTGCAGCGCCGCGAGCTCTCGAAGGACGATCGGCACGGACCAGCCATCGGCGATGATGTGGTGGACGGTCTGGATCAGCACGTGGCGCTGCGCGGCCAGCCGCACTAGCGCATACCGCATCAGCGGAGGGTCGCCGAGATCGAAGGGCCTGCCCCGCTGCTCCTCGGCGACGCCCGCGACCCGCTCGCTCGCGGCGGTCGGTTCGAGCCCGCTGACGTCCTCGTAGTACCACGGCACGGCTGGCGCAAGCCCGATGACCGAGACGATCCTGCCATCCCCGATGGGACGGAACGCCGCGCCGAGGTGGCGATGCCTGGCGATCAGGCGGTCCGCGGCCAAGCGCAGCCGCTCGGGATCGACCGCACCGGACAGCTCCACGATCTGTTGGACCACGTAGGGATCGACGTCGGCATAGGTCGAATGGAAGTGGATTCCGGCCTGCAGCGGCGACGGTGGCAGCAGGTCCACGATCGCTGGCAGTGCGTCGATGTCCGACTGCTCGACCGTGACGAGGGGAAAGTCCGATGGCGTGGGACCCGCGACGGCCGGGCTGGCGGCGATCGCCCCGAGTGCGTCGGTCCACAGTCCGGCGAGCGCCTGCACCTGGTCGTACTCGAGAACCGCGCCCGGCCAGCTGAACGTCGCCTGCAACCGCGTGCGGTCGCCGGTCTCGATGGTGATGGCGTTGACTTCGAGCGCCCGCGGCAGCGGCATTCGGGGATCCCGGTCTTCCGCCACTGTCGCGTCGGCCAGGGTCCACGGCGCATCGCCTGCACCGCTGAACCGACCCAGATAGTTGAACAGGACCTGCGGTGTGACTGAGAGATCCGGGCGCGGTGGGTCCGAGAGATACCGCAGGGCGCCATGACTCAGACCGTTGCGGGGTACTGCGCGGAGTTGTTCCTTCACGGCCTTGACCGCCCTGCCAAGTTCGTGGCCACCGGAGATCAGCTCGTCCCACGCCGCTCGTCCCGCGTCGACGTAGACCGGGTACAGGGTGGTGAACCACCCGATGGTGCGGGTCAGGTCGAGGTGATCGCCTGCGACACCGAGGTACTGCTCCTCACGGCCGTGCCCCTCCAACTCGAGAAACAGACCTGAGGAGTCGGCGGGTCCGCGCCACTTCGCTACCGCCATCGCCAGGGCCGCTACCAGGACGTCGTTCACTCCGCCGTTGATCGCAGCGGGCACCGGTCCAAGCAGACGCGCCGTGACGTCTTCGTCGAGGTGCACGACGAGCTTCGCCTCGCTCGCGACTACGTCGATCGCCGGATCGAGCGGTCTGCTGCCCAGCGGCCGATCGTGGGCGCGCGCCGCATCCGCGACCCGCAACCAGTGGTCTTCGTCGGAGGCGAACTCACCCGCGACGGTCGCCGATCGCAGAGCTGCCGACCACGCCCGAAATGACGTGTCGGCCTTGGCGAGTGATGCGGGCCGCCCGGCGGCGACATCCGACCACAGAGAGGCTAGGTCGTCGGCGAGCAGCCGTAGAGATACTCCGTCGACGACGATGTGGTGAACGACCAGGATGAGGCGCCCGGGGAGGTCAGCGCCTGCGTCCACCCAGACGGCGTCGAGCACTCGCCCGGCGCTCGGGTCCAGGCGGGTCACGGCTGCCGCCCGCTCGCCGGCTGTCTGCACCTCGATGTCGTCGCGAGCCGGGACTCGGGTGAGGACGTCGGCTGCGCTGATGACTCCGCCAGGGGGGACGGTCAAACCGGCAGGCTGAACCGAGCTGAGCCGCGCCCGCAGAACGTCGTGGCAGTCGAGAAGCTCGTCGATCATCGTCGCGAGGGCAGGCATCGTCAGCCCGACCGGCGTATGCAGGGTGACGGACTGGAAGAACCCGTCAAGTCCGTCGCCAATCTCGTTGAGCCACGACAGGATCGGAGTTGCACCGACTTCGCCCACCGCGGCGACGGCGGATCCAGTGGGCGCGAAGTCGACGGGCTCGGCGGCCGACACCAACGCGGCGGGAGTGCGCATGGCGAAGACGTCGCGGGGCCGCAATCTCAGGCCAAGCTTGCGAGCCCGGGTGATCAGGCCCATCGCCACGATGCTGTCGCCGCCGAGTGCGAAGAAGTCGGCGTTGGCGCCGACGCTCGTCACACCGAGCAGTTCCACAAAGATCTCACAGATCGACTGCACCCGTGGATCGGTCGGCACTTCGTCCATCGCCGTCCGCCCGACTTGATCGGGCGTCGGCGGTGCGGGTAGTGCGCGCCTGTCGATCTTGCCGTTGGCCGTGGCGGGAAATTCGTCGAGCGCGAGGATGCAATTGGGCACCATGTGTTCCGGCAGCTTCGAGGCACACCACGACCGCAACTCGTCGGCGTCGACGTCGGTGTTGCACACCACGTAACCGGTCAATTGCGAGGCACCCGAGGCGGTGTGGCGCAGAATGACCGCCGCGTGCCGAACCGACGGATGCGCGGCAAGCGTTAATTCGATCTCCTCCAACTCAACCCGCATCCCGCGGATCTTGACCTGGTTGTCGGCCCTGCCAAGAAATTCGAGCACGCCGTCGGCGGTCCACCGGGCGAGATCGCCGGTCCGGTACATTCGCGAGCCGTCGTCGTCGAAGGGGTTGGCCACGAAGCGTGATCCGGTCAGGCCCGGAGCGTGAATGTAACCGCGGCCCAACAGGAATCCGGCGGCGTACAGCTCGCCGCCGACGCCGACCGGCACGGGCCGCAAATGCTCGTCGAGCACGTAGAGCTGGGTGTGCGGATTCGGACGACCGATCGACGTCTCGATGCGCGCCGCGCTGTCGCGGTAGACGACGTGGGACACGCCGATGGTCGCTTCCGCCGGACCGTAGCCGTGGTAGAGCGTGGTGCTCAGCTGTGCCCGGAATCGATCGAAGAGCGCAGGCGTCAAGACCTCACCGCCGCACCAGACGTGCTTGAGCCCGGATAGCGGGCTGGTGGCCATGCCGCTGTGGGAAGCGAGGTCGAGCAGCACGTCGAGCATGGACGACACCAGGTAGACGAAGGTGACCTTCTCTGCTGCGATCAGGTCAAGCAGGTACTGCGGGTCGCGCTCGCCGCCGGGCTCTGCCACCACCACGTAGCCTCCGGAGACCAGCGGCAGCAGGATCTCGTTGATGGAGATGTCAAAGGACAGCGGCGCCTTGAACAGCGAGGCGTCGCTGGGACCGAAGCCCAGCACGTCGTCGACCTGCCAGGTCAACCTCTCGGCGATGGCCTCGTGCCGGATCATCGCGCCCTTGGGCTTTCCGGTCGACCCTGAGGTGAAGATCACGTACGCCAGCTGCCGTCCGTCGACATCGGTCGGCGGCTCGTCTGCGGACTGGTCGCCGAAAGTCCAACGGCCCAGATCGAGTTCGATGGCATCCGGGTCGCCCGGTACTCCCCCGCCGGGCGCGACCACGACCGCGACGGCCCTAGTCTCGTCGAGCACCTGCCGACGTCTCTCGTCGGGCCACTGCGGATCGATGGGCACGAACGCGGCGCCCGCGGCGAGGATGGCCACCACGGCGACGACCATCTCGGCCGAACGGGGCAGCGCGATCGCGATCATCTCTTCGTGCACGACGCCGCGGGCACGTAGTAGATTCGCCAACTGGTATGCCTGCGTTGCCAACTCGCGATACGTCAGTCGGGTGTCACCGGCCACCACCGCCAGGGCGTCGGGAGTCAGTCGGGCCTGCCTGGCGAAGGACTCGGGGACCGTCGTGGTCGCTTCCGGCCAACTTTGATCGTTCCACTGCCGCAACAGATTCAGACGATCATTCGCGGTCAGTCCGTCGTCGAGATCGGTCGTCGTCACGTCTGTGCCTGCTCCACCTGTGAATGATTGGCCGCCCATGCCTGCCACAGCTGGGCGTATTTGCCACCCGTGGCGACGAGGTCGTCGTGCGTGCCCTCTTCGACGACGGCGCCGTTGTCCATCACGACGATCCGGTCCGCCGTCGCGGCCTGCGTGAGTCGATGCGCGATCACCAACGTCGTTCTGCCCTCGGTGGCCGCGGCCGCGGCCCGCTCCAACTCGCGGGCGCCCTGGCTGCCCGCCTCCGCGGTGGCCTCGTCCAGAATTGCGACCGTCGGGTCGAGCAGAACTAGACGGGCCAAGGCAAGTTGTTGTGCCTGTGCGGAAGTCAGCTGATGGCCGCCTTCACCGACGACCGTGTCGACGCCGTCGCTCAGAGCGGCCACCCATTCGTCGGCGCCGACCGCACTCAGGGCGACGTGCACCTGCTCGTCCGTCGCGGCCGGGTCGGCCAGCCTCAGGTCGTCGATGAGTGGCCCCGCGAAGACGTGCACGTCCTGGCTGACGATCGCGACCTGCCGACGACGCTGTTCGGCGGTCAGCGTTGACAGCGAGACCCCGCCGACGCTCGCCGAACCCCGTTTCGGGGTCAACGCGCCAGCGGCGATACCGGCAACCGTCGACTTGCCCGCTCCCGTCGATCCGACCAACGCGACCCGCTGCCCAGGCGCAACCCGGATCGAAACACCCTGTACGACAGAGTGTTCACCGTCGTAGCTGAAGTACAGGTCATCGAGCTCGAGCGACGCATCGCGCGGCTCCGTCGTTGCCGCCGTCGGTTGCGCGGCTCCGTCGGGCATGCTCACCAGCCCGACGAGACGCGCCAGGCTCGCACCCGCGTCCTGCGCTTCGTCGAACGTGAAGAGCAATTCGCTGACCGGACTGAACAATCGGTGGAAGAGCAGCGCCGCTGCGGTGGTCTGGCCGACGGTGACCTCACCGCGCTGAACCAACCAGAACCCCACCATCAAGATGACTGACAGGCCCACGAATTCGGCGCGATTGATGCGTCCGACGAACCGCGTGAAGAGGGTGAACACGCCGATCGAAATGTCGCGGACCCGGGCCGAAGCCACCTCGATGGCGTTCTGGTGCGTGGCGTTCAGGTCGTAGGCGTGGACCGTGGCGGACCCGAGCATGCTCTCCATCAGCACCTGCGAGCGCTCGCCGATGGCGCGCCGTTCCTCGGCATAGCGCGGCGCCGACCGCGGGAGGTACCATCGCAACGCCATCACGTACAGCGGCACGGCGACGGCGCCGGCGAGTCCGAGGCGCCAGTCGAGACCGATCATCGCGACGAGTGAGAGCGCAGCCAGCAGGATCGAGGCGAACATCGTAGGAATCACGTCCGACAACGCCTTGCCGATCGTCGCGACGTCGGTGCTCACGCGAGACAGCAAGTCGCCGCGACCAACTCGCTCCACCGTCGTCGTCGGCAGAGACAACGCCCGCTCGACACCCGCCTCGCGCAGGTCGGCCAGCGCGACGGCGCCAAGCTTTCCGATCAGGTAGTTGGACAGTCCGCTCGCAACTCCGCCGAGCACCGCGGCGCACGCGACGATCACGGCGATCACGACGATGACCGACGGCGGTGACCCGTCGATGATGCGGTCGACGAGCACGCCGAGCACGTACACGGGCAGCACCGCCGCCGCTGCCGCGATCAGGCCGACGACGACCGTCAACAATCCCGACCCCGCCCTGGCACGCAACTCGCCGCGCAGCCAGTTCCACGTCTCTCGACCGGTGGCCACGGGCAGGATGACCGACTCGGCAGCAGAAGCGGTCATCGCAGCACCGCCGCTTGGTAGTCCTGGCGGCCCATCAGATCCTGGTGCGAGCCGGAGGCCACGACCCGGCCGCCGTCGAGCAAGACCACGCGATCGGTCGCTGCGAGCAGCGCCGGGCTGCAGGTGACGATCAGCGTCGTGAATTCTCGGCAGGACGAGCCGTGCCGCATTTCGGCGATGCCTTGGGCCACGACACTTTCGGTGACCGCATCGACGGCGGTGGTGGGTTCGTGCAGGACGAGTACGGGTGCGCCGCGCAGTAGCGCGCGCGCGAGCGTCAACCGCTGGCGCTGCCCACCCGACAGGCTCGCACCGCGCTCCGTGACGCGGTGGTCGAGACCCTCCTCGTGGACCTCGACGACGTCGATGGCACAGGAGGAGCGCAACGCATCGTCGATCTGTCGACCATCGGCGGCATCGATCCCCGCAGTCAGATTGGAGCGCAGAGAGCCGGTGAAGAGGTCGGTCACGTGCGGCTCGACGAGCAACGCGCGATGGGACTCACCGAGATCGAGGTCTTCGAGCGGCACGCCGCCGACGCGGACCGCCCCGGTGTACTCACTGGACATCAGTTGCCCAGACAAGACCTTCACGATCGCGTCGGCGTCGGCGGACTGAGTGGCGACCAATCCGACGAGGTCCCCAGCCTCGACCGACAGCGTGGTTCCGTCGAGCGTTCCATAGCGAACGTCGTCGAGTTCGAGCCCATGCGGCCCGGCAGCGAGGTGAGCGCTACCGGGCTCTAGCGCCATGGGGGCGTCCTCGATCCAGCCGACGCGGTTGGCGGAGGCGCGTGCCTCCGCGACCCAGCTGGGCACTTCCGCCATGGTGTTGAACGGCTCTAGCAGGAACTGCGCGAGGCCGATCACGGTGATCAGCTCGCCGACCGAGATCTGGCCGCGAAGTGCGAACCATCCTGCGGTGACGGCTATTCCGACCGCTAACAGCGCGCTGGCGGCATTCGAGAAGCCGACGAAGATGGCCTGTGAGCGGGTGGCACGCACGGTCGCCGCGAGCGCCTCCTGACTCACCGTCCGGTAGCGATGCGCGGCGGCGTCCTCGGCGCCGATGCCGCGCAAGGGTCGCATCCCCGCTATCAGATCGGCGGACATCGCCGTCGCCTTCCCCGCGAACTCCTGTTGGTCGGCAACCCGGCGGGTGATGACAGGCCCGCCGAGCTGGAGCAGTACCAGGATCGCAGGTGTGCCGATCAGCACGACCAACCCGAGCGGGACGTCGATGGTCAGTAGTACGCCCGCGCAGACCACGATGGCAGTCACCGACCCCGCGATGCGTGGTACGTAGTCCAGCAGATACGACGTCTCGTCCGCGTCAGTGCTTGCGATGGAAAGCAATTCACCGCTGCGTCGCGTCGTCCGGAGGCGCCACGGATGCAGGATCTTGATGGCCAGGTCGACCCGCAACTGGTGGCCCTCGGTGGCGATCGCGCGCATCAGGTGCCTGGCGCCGAGCTGGTAGCACGTCGTTAGCAGGAGGAACAACGCCGCCAGCGCAGCCACCCAGATCACCAGCTGCATTGCGTCGCCGGTCTCGACGGCGCGGCTGACGACGATGCCGATCAACACCGGCACCGTCGCCTCGCATATCTGGTGACCGCAGATGAGCAACGAGCCGGTGGTAAGCAGCCGGGCATTGCGCCTGACGGAACGCAGGAGAATGGCTGCGCCAGTGCGTGATTCCGCGTCGTTGGACGTGATGTCGTCCGTACCCTGGGACGACACCGTCGACACTACGTTCATGGCTACGATGTCGCGTCAGCTCCCGATGCGCTGACTGCTGCCATCCTCAGCTGCAGGCTCTTCGGCCGCATGTCGGTCCAGTTCTGCTCGACGTAGTCGAGGCATTCCTGCCTGCCAGCTTGGCCATCGGCACCGAACACGACCGTCCACCCGCCCGGTACTTGCTTGAACGTTGGCCACAACGAGTGCTGCTCCTCGTCGTTGACCAGGACATAGAACTTCGCTGCCTCGTCGTCAAAGGGGTTGCCTGACATGAGTTCTCCTCTCAATTGACTCTGCTCGCCGGGCCGCTCCCGGGAGAGCCCGCTTCGATTGACAACAACTTATAAGGTTAGGCTATCCATATTCAAATACGGAAGGCTAGGAATGCGGGTATCGACGTTCGGGTATCAGACCTGGGGACACAAGACCTTGGAGACGCTGATTCACTCGCACCACGAGGTGGTTCTCGCCGTCACGCATCCGCCGAGTGATCAACCCTACGAATCGATTTGGGCAGACTCCGTCGAGGATCTCGCGCGCGAGAACGGCATCCCGGTACACCTGGCGCAGCGGCCCGACGACGAATTGATCGCGCGGGTCAAGCTCGCCGAGCCGGACATCATCGTCGCCAACAACTGGCGAACCTGGCTGCCGCGAGAGTTGTTCGACCTGCCTCCGCACGGCACCTTGAATCTGCACGATTCCCTGTTGCCGAAGTTCACCGGATTCTCGCCGGTCATCTGGGCGATGATCAGCGGCGCCGACGAAGTGGGGTTGACTGCCCATCGCATGGACGACGACCTCGACACCGGCGACATCGTCGTCCAACGGGCCATTCCCATCGGCTCGCAGGACACCGGTACCTCCCTCGTCCGCGCGACGATCGACCTGATCCCCGGAGTCCTGCTCCAGTCCCTGGACCTCATCGAGCAGGGGTCCGCCGTGTGGACCAAGCAGGACCTCGACGCGCGGACCTTCTTCCACAAGCGGTCCGCGCGCGACAGCACCATCGACTGGCGTTGGCCTGCAGAAGATCTCGAACGCTTCGTCCGTGCCCTGTCCGATCCATACCCGAATGCCGTCACGCACTACCACGGCCAACGCATCCGCGTCGTGCGGGCTTCGGTGTCTCGCTGCCGGTACGGCGGCACCCCCGGCCGCGTATTCATCGCCGAAGGCAACGGCATGGTGATCGTCGCAGGACCGCAGTCCCATCGCGGCGACGGGCACGGCTTGGTCATCGAGACCATACGCCTCGACGACGGCTCCGAGTTGCCCGCGCTGGAGTTCTTCGGCCGCGGCGGCGGCTATCTGACCGATCACCCGTAGCTGCCGTCGCCGACGGCCTGCTGGGTCGCGCCTGCCACGTCCACGTGACGGGCGATGGATTCGACGATCTCGCCGCTCCGCACCGCGATGTTGGAGATCAGCGACGAACTGAGTCCGTGGGTGTGCTCGGTCCCGCCCTGTAGGTAGATCGGCCCGGAGAGCTCGCGCGACGCGCGAAGGCGGTAGTCGCGTTCCACCGCAGGCCGATCGGCCTCGTACCCGGGGTCGTCGAACAGCTCGCCCAGGATGTCCGGCAACGACATTGGGGTGAAGCCGGTCGAATACACGACGCCGTCACAGTCGAGCGTCTCTACGGTCTTCGTTGGATGGTGCTCGATGCTCACGCGCACGCCGTGGTCATCCTCGATCGCGGACTGCACACTCGACGCGCCGCGGAAAAAGAGCCTGCGTCTGCCCGCCACCCGTTCGGCGTACTCGCGCCGGTACAACTCCTCGATGAGCGGCAAGTCGACGCACGAGTAGTTGGTGGCGCGGTGGTAGTCCATCAGTCGCTGCCGCACCGTGGGCTCCGCCGTGTAGAAGTCGTCGACAGCGGCAGGGTCGAAAACCCTGTTCGCATATGGGCTGTCGTCGGCGGGGCTGTACCCGTACTTTGCGAAGACGCCATGAACCTCTGCCGCGGGGAAGGTGGTGTGAAGGTAGTCGGTCACCTCTGCTGCGCTCTGGCCAGCGCCGACCACCACGAAGCGACCGTGACCGAGAGATGGCAGGTTCGGGATCTTGGTCAGCAGCCCGTGGTTGTGGAACTGGCGCGGCGTCTCGACGACCCCGGCGGGCAATTGTGGTTGCAACCCGCCCGCGAGCACGACGGATCGGGCGCGCAGGGTAGTTACGCCTGGACCGTCGACCTCGACCGCCAGGCAATCGCCTTCGTCGCGAACCGCGATCGCCCTCGTACCGAAGTGCACGGTGGCATCCACCAGGGCCGCCGCCCATTCCAGATAGTCGTGAAACTCCAGCCTGGTCGGAAAGAACGTCTGGTGATTGATGAATTCGTTGAGCCGGCCGCGATCGGTCAGATACTTGAGGAACGTGTACTTGCTCTGCACGTTGCGCTGACTCGCCAGATCCTTGAGGAACGAGATCTGCATCGTCGTTCCAGGTATCAACATGCCGGTATGCCAGCCGAATTCGTTCTTGGCCTCCACGAACTCGGCTGAGATCTGGTGCCGATTGCCGTGTTGACAGTTGTGTTCCTCGATCGCGATCGCCAAGCCGAGGTTGGACGGGCCAAACCCCACGCCGACGACGTCGAGAACCCGACCGCTCACAGATCCGTTCCACCTGCCGTTCGTTCCCCGTAGTCCGGACATCATCGGCTTGCCCACTGATCGAGCGCACCGGGTACGGGCTGGGCGGGGTCGTGTCCGAGCGCGACGATGCGGTTCTGGCCGTCGACGTGAACCACCCGAGGCGCGTAATCGGCTATCTCGCGTTCGTTGAGGGCGCGGAACGACATGATGATCACGAGGTCCCCGGGTATCACCAAATGCGCTGCGGCTCCATTGATTCCGATGACGCCGGAACCGGGAGCGCCCGTGATCGCATAGGTGGTCAGCCGCGCCCCATTGGTGATGTCGACGACGTCGACCTGTTCGCCCTCCAAGATGTCGGCCGCCCGCATGAGGTCTCGGTCGATCGTGATCGAGCCGACGTAGTGCAGATCTGCCTGCGTGACAGTGGCACGATGTACCTTGCCCCCCAGCATGGTTCGGAGCATTCTTTCGCCCTCCAGCCTTGTTGACGTCGTTGACCCACCCAGCGAGTTCCCAGCCCTGGGATAGGTTATCCTAACCTAATGTCGCTCACTAATTTAGGTACCTCGCTCAGGCGTAGATCGTCGCTTCTTGCAGTAAGCGCGCTGGTAGTCGGCCTTCTCGTAGGCTGTAGCTCACCCGCACCCGAAGCCAGGAACGAACCCGCGGCAGCGGGCGAACCGGTCACGATCACCCACAAGTTCGGTGAGACCAAGGTTCCCGCCAATCCCAAGCGAGTCGTCACGGCGGGCTGGATCGATCAGGACTTCGTGTTGCCGCTCGGCATCGTGCCGGTAGGCACCCGTGGCGGGTACTTCGACAACTACGACGACTTCCCATGGGTGAAGCAGGCGACCGACGGGAAGGGTGTTCCTTCGATCGAGGGCGACACCATCAACTTCGAGGCCATTGCAGCGGCAAAGCCGGACGTGATCTTCGCGATCAACGAAACCGTCGACCAGAAGACCTACGACAGGCTCTCGCAGATTGCCCCGACGGTGGTGCAATCCGCGGATTATCCTGACGAGGAAACCCCTTGGGACGTACAGCTTCTCACCACCGGCAAGGCACTCGGTCGCGCTGATGAAGCGCAGAAGCTAGTCGACCAGGTGAAGGCGAAGATCAACGACGCGAGGAGCGCGCATCCCGAATTCGCGGGCAAGACCCTGGTGTCGGACTTCACGTCAGAGCCCAACGCGCACTATCTGATCGGCAAGGGCGACCCCCGCAATGCGATCTTCGAGGGCCTCGGCTTCACTACGCAGGACACCATCGGAGACGTCTCCGAGGAAAAGCTGAGCCTGCTCGACGGCAACGTGCTGTTCGTCAACGGCCTCACCAAGGAGCAGATGGCGGCCGTACCCGCGTTCCAGCGGCTCAACGTCGTCCGCGACGGGCGCACCCTGTACGCGGGTTCGGACTCCACCCTGTCCGGCGCGCTGGCATTCGGCGGGCCCGACGCGATGATCTACGCGCTGGATCTCCTCGTCCCGCAGCTGAGCAACGCCGTGCAGGGCAAGCCGGTCGCTGACCTGTCCAACTCCTGACCGGCCACGCCGCTGGTGCCCCCCGACTAGCGAGACTCGGCGCGCAACCTGTCGCCCGCCGCAGCCTCCTTGGCTACTCGCGTGCGTGAAGCTCGCGGGATCACCAGCGGCGTACCGGTTTCAGGGTCTTCGATGATCTGACACCTCAGGCCGTACACCGCCTCGACCAGTTCCGCGGTGACCACGACTGACGGATTGCCCTGCGCGACAATCGATCCGTCCTTCATCGCGATGATCTCGTCGGCGAACCGGCAGGCGTGGTTGAGGTCGTGCAACACCGCGACGATGGTGCAGCCTTGCGAGGCGTTGAGTTCGGCGAACAGGTCGAGCAACTCGATCTGGTGGGCGATGTCCAGGAACGTCGTCGGTTCGTCGAGCAGGATGAGCGGAGTCTGCTGTGCAAGCACCATAGCCACCCAAACCCGTTGACGCTGACCGCCGGAGAGCTGGTCCACCTGCCGTCCTGCCAGCGGAGTCACCGCCGTCGCTGCCATCGCATCGGTTACCGCCTGCTGATCCTCGCGTGAATACTGGCGCAACAACTTCTGATGCGGAAACCGCCCGCGAGCCACCAAGTCGGCGACCGTGATTCCCTCGGGCGTGATCGACGACTGCGGCAGCAGCCCGAGTTTGCGGGCGACTTCCTTGGTGCGCAGCGTTGTGATGTCCGCCCCGTCCAGGATCACCTGCCCGCTCGTAGGCCGCTGCAGCCTCGCGAGACCGCGAAGCAGAGTCGACTTGCCACACGCATTCGGGCCGACGATCGCGGTGATCGCGCGGTGGGCGATGGTCACGGCCAGATCCTCGACGATCGTCTTGTCGCCGTAGCCGAGTGACAGATCGCGGGCCTCTAGCCGGGCATGGAAATCCCGCGCCCGGTCGTCGTTGGACATCTGAGCCATCCGCCTCCCCTCTATCCGCGCCGCGACTGCGTGACAAGCAGGTACACGAGGTATAGACCTCCTACGGTCACCGTGACCGTTCCCACCGGCAACTCGGTTGGCGCGAAGATCCGCAACGCGATCAGATCGCTCGCCAGCAGGAGAAAGGCACCCATCGCCGCTGCCGAGATCAGCCCGACACCGGGGGCGGCCGTGAGACGACGGGCGAGTTGTGGTGCGGCTAGCGCCACGAACGAGATCGGGCCAGCGGCGGCAGCGGCAACCGCGACCAAGAACACCCCGACCCCAAAGTAGGCCAGCCTGACACGTTCGGGGTTCAGTCCGAGCCCACCCGCCGCATCGTCACCCATCTGAAGGATCTGCAGCTTCGGACCAACGACGACGAGCATCACCGCCGTCGCGGCGAGACAGCCTGCCACCGGATACACCTGAGCCCAGTCCAGCCCACTTAGCGATCCCTGCTGCCATACCGACGCCGTAATCGCCTGGTGCAGCTTGATCTTCAGGATGATCCACTGGCAGAACGAACTCAGCACTGCACTGACGGCGATTCCGACGATGATCAGCCGGAACCCTGCAACGCCGTTCTTGTACGACAGCAGATACACCAGGATGGCTGTCGCGAGGCCCCCGGTCACCGCGCTCACCGACACCGTGAAGTAGCCGCCGCCGAGCACGGCGATCGCCATCAACGCGCCGGTGTAGGCACCGAAGTCGAAGCCGATCACGTCCGGGCTGCCAAGTGGGTTGCGAGTGAGCGCCTGGAAGATGGCGCCCGAGACACCCAATGCCGCACCGATGAGGACTGCCAACAGGATTCGCGGCATTCGCCATTCGAGAACGAGGACACTGGCGAAGCTTTCGTCACGGCCGGTGAGGATCGCAACGACCTGCGGGGGTGACACCGGGTACTCGCCGACGCCAAGGGCGTACACCGCCAACACCAGTACCCCCGTGCCGAGGATCGCGACAACGGCGACGCTGCGCCACGATGCGCGCAGCGCGATCGCGGGCTCGCGGCGGACGATGAGCTGCCGGTGCCCGAAGTCAATCGGCGCAAGTCCGCTCACAATCCGGCCACGTCCCTGCGCCGAATCAGCCAGATCAACACGGGCGCGCCGATGAAGGCCGTGACGATCCCCGCCGGGAGCTCGCCCGGACGCACGACGACCCGCCCGAGGACGTCGGCGGCCAGCAGCAAGGCGGGAGCGGCGAAGACGCAGTACGCGCATATCCACCGCCAGTCCGGGCCGGTGAACCATCGCACCGCATGGGGGATCATCAGGCCGACGAATCCGATCGGGCCCGCTGCTGCGGTCGCCGCGCCAGCGAGCAGGGTCACCGCAACGAAGCCGAGCACACGGGTACGAACGACGTTGCCGCCCATGGCGACGGCGAGATCGTCACCGAGCGCGACGGCATTGAGCCCCCGGCTGACGTACATGCAGATGACCGCGCCAAGGGCGATGAACGGCGCGACCACCGCGACCACCGCGAGCGAACGGCCATCGAGTGCACCTGCGTCCCAGTACCGCATCGAGTCGAACGCTCTGGGGTTGCGCAGTCGAATGGCATACGAAATGCCTTCCATCACTGCGCCGATCGCGACGCCGGCGAGCAGCATTCGCACCGGCGTCGCCACCGCTCGGCCGGTCATCCCGATCAGATACACCAGCAGCATGGCGACGAAGGCCCCGAGGAACGCAAACCAGATGTAAGCCAAGATGGAACGCAGCCCGAGGAAGGCGATCGCCGCGACGAGGAAGAGCCCGGCACCGGCATTGATTCCAAGAATCTGGGTGTCGGCCAACGGATTCCGGGTAGTGCCCTGGATGAGGGCTCCGCTGAGCCCCAGCGCGATGCCGACGGCGATCCCGAGGACGGTGCGCGGGACCCTCAGCTCGTGCACGATCCACTCGTTGCCGGTGTCGGTGTAGTCGGTCACCGCCTGCCATACCGTTGCCAGACTGACGTTTTCGGTACCGATCGCCAGGCTGAGCACGCACACCAATGCCAACGCCGCCGCGCAACAGATCAGACCGACGGCGCGCCGGCGCGCGCGAGGCGGCCGCACCCCGCCCGCGACGGTGTCGGCCTGACCGTCCACGGTCGTCGCAATGCTCATCCCCTAGAGGCCGACGCGTTCGAGCGCGAGGTCGTACTCCTCGGACGCCAGCTTGTCGCCCTTGCCTTCGGCCAGCGCCCGAGCATAGACCGCCTCCACCTCGTCGCTCACCTTCTCGTACTTGCGATCCCACGTCTCGGAGTCCAAGCGCCAATAGCCGACGATGTCGTACTGGTCGGCGACCCAACCGTGGTCGTTGCGCAGATGCTTGCGGACATCGCGCGTCGCCTGCGCCTCCCCGGCGAACCAGCAGTAGCCACGGCCATCCGGGTGAGTGACCGCTCGAACCATCTCGGGGAGCCTGCTTGGTGCGCGTCCGTTACCCGTCCCGACGCTCGGGGCGATCGAAACGTCATGCCGCGCAGGCAGATAATCGAGATCGGCTGGCTCGACCACCTCGACGAGCACATCGGCGACGACCCCCGCGGGCAGTTCCTCGAGGATGCGAGCCAATGCTGGCAGACCCGCGAGGTCAGCGACCAGCAGCTGCCACCGAGTCGTCGATTCCGGCCGATACCAACCGCGGGCATGCGAGAGAACCACCTGCTCACCGACGCGCGCCCGACGGGCCCAGTCGCTGGCCACCCCCCGCTCGTGCAGAACGAAGTCGCACGTGATGCGGCAAGTGCCGCAATCGAAGTAACGCACCGAATAGTTGCGCCCGTCGGGTGTGGCGTCGGCATCGAAGTAATCCCACACACCGTCGCGACACTGCATCGGCGGCGGGCACGGCTCACCGGGGTTCGGAAAATAGATGCCGAGTGCGTCGTCGCCTCCACCGGGCAGCGGCAGGTCGGCGAGATCGGGCACGTCGAACACGATTCGTCGAATCCGCGGCCCGACTGCAAAGGCGTCCACCACGGTGCCAAACACGGTTCCCACGTAGTGCAGGCTAACCTAAGCCGCACCGCCTAGGAGGGCTAGGCCTCCTCCACCGGCAGCAGCGCTTCCAGCGCCGAGCCGGTGATGCGACGGAATGCCCTCCTGGGCCTACTCGCATCGAGAATCGCGACCTCGAGGGTGGATGGCCCGAGGACGCGTGCCTCGGCGCCGTTGCCGCTACCCGTCTTGAGCGCCGCGACTGCGATCCTGGTCGCCTCGCTGAGCCCTGCGTTCTCGGTGTACGACTCGTTGAGCGCGGTGATGATGGGCTCAGTCGTACCGCCCATCACGACGAAGTGCGGCTCGTCGGCGATCGATCCGTCGTAGGTGATTCGGTAGAGCTCGGGCTCCTTGGTCTCACCGAAGTGCGCAACCTCGGCGACGCAGAGTTCGACCTCGTAAGGCTTGGCCTGCTCGGTGAAGATCGTGCCGAGCGTCTGGGCGTATACGTTCGCGAGCTGCCGGCCGGTCACGTCGCGCCGGTCGTAGGCGTAGCCACGCGTATCGGCGAACTGGATGCCACCACGGCGTAGGTTGTCGAACTCGTTGAACCGCCCGACCGCGGCGAAGCCCACCCGGTCATAGAGTTCGCTGACCTTCTGCAGTGACCGCGACGGATTCTCGGCTACGAACAGCACACCACCGGAATAGGCCAGCGCCACGACGCTGCGGCCGCGGGAGATGCCCTTGCGCGCGAGCTCCGAACGCTCCCGCATCGCCTGTTCGGGCGAGATGAAGTACGGGAAGCTCACAACTCCACCTTCCCGTCGCCGCTATCGCCAGGGCCGAAGGAGTCAGCTCGCGAACGACTTTCGATGACCTCGCGGGCCAGCCCGGCGATACGCTCCTCGGTGACCTCCTCGGCGCCCTCGGCCTGAATCACGACGGCCGTCGGGTAGATGCCCCTGACGAGGTCGGGTCCGCCGGTAGCCGAGTCGTCGTCGGCGGCATCGTAGAGCGCCTCGATGGCCACCGAAAGCGCCGAGTCGGCGTCGGTCACCCGCGAGTAAAGCTTCTTGATCGACGACTTCGCGAAGATCGAGCCGGAGCCCACGGACTGGTAGCCCTCTAGTTCGAGGTTCCAGCCACCGGCGGCGTCGAACGACACGATGCGTCCTGCGCTCTGCGGATTGGGATCATCGAGGTCGTAACCGACCAGAAGGGGCAGCGCAACGAAGCCCTGCAGGGCCGCGCCGAGATTGCCTCTGACCATGATCGCGAGCCGGTTCACCTTGCCCGCGAAGGTCAACGCCACGCCCTCGAGCTTCTCGTAATGCTCGAGTTCGACCGCGTAGAGCCGCGCGAACTCGACCGCGATGGCTGCGGTGCCCGCGATGCCAGTGGCGGTGTAGTCATCGGTCACGTGGATCTTCTGAACGTCGCGACCGGCGATCATGTTGCCTTGGGTGGAGCGACGATCGCCTGCAATCAACACGCCGCCAGGAAACTTGATCGCCACGATCGTGGTGCCGTGAGGAAGCGCGTTCGACACGGCAGGAATCGAGGCGTCGCCGCGGCCCGCGGGTAGCAGGTGAGGCGCCTGCCTGCGCAGAAGGTCCGAGAAGGACGACATGTCCATGGGAACGGACGATCCAGAAGTCGATTGGGGGCCAGCCAGCTTTTCGCTATGCGGCCAGGTCACTGTCCGCCCTTTTGGACGTACGCGCGCACGAAGTCCTCGGCGTTCTCCTCTAGCACGTCGTCGATCTCGTCGAGCAGATCGTCGGTCTCCTCGGTCAGCTTCTCGCGACGCTCTTGGCCCGCGGCCGTGCCGTCGGTGATGTCATCGTCATCGCCGCCGCCACCGCCACGTTTGGTCTGCTCCTGAGCCACCGCTGCCTCCTGCTCGTCATCACTGCTCGTCGATTCCTCGCGCAAGCTCGTCAGCGCTTGACGATTCCTCGCGCAAGCGCTCGTCAGCGGACTCACAGCCGCCCGCTGGTCTCTCCACCCTACCGTTGCCACACCAGATTGCCCGGCATGTCAGTTGGTGAGCTGCTCCACCAACTCCGCAGCGCTGTCCACCGAGTCGAGCAACGCTCCCACGTGCGCCTTGCTTCCCCGTAGCGGCTCCAGCGTCGGAATTCGGACCAGTGAGTCGCCGCCGAGGTCGAAGATCACCGAATCCCAGCTGGCAGCCGCGATATCGGCGCCGAATCGCCGCAGACACTCTCCGCGAAAGTAGGCCCGCGTATCCGTCGGCGGGTTGTCGACGGCGTCGAGCACCTCCTGTTCGGTGACGAGGCGCTTCATCGAGCCGCGCGCCACCAGCCGGTTGTACAGACCCTTGTCGAGCCTTACGTCGGAGTACTGAAGGTCGACGAGATGCAAGCGGGGCGCCGACCAGCTCAAGTTCTCACGCTGACGGAAGCCGTCGAGCAGCCGAAGCTTGGCGGGCCAGTCCAGGATCTCGGCGCACTCCATCGGATCGCGTTCGAGCAGATCGAGCACGCCGGCCCACGTCTCCACGACGCGGGAGGCACTCGGGTCCGGATCGCGGCTGTCGACGAGCTTCGCCACACGATCGAGGTAAATGCGTTGCAGCGCAAGGCCTGTCAGCTCGCGGCCGTCGGCAAGCGCAACGGTGGCTCGCAGCGTGGGGTCGCGACTGATCACGTGAACGGCGTGCACGGGCCTGGCGAGGGCGAGGTCGGACAGATCGACGCCCTCCTCGATGAGGTCCAGCACCAACGAGCTAGTGCCGACCTTCAAGTAGGTCGACGTCTCCGCGAGGTTCGCGTCGCCGATGATGACGTGCAGCCGCCGATACTTGTCCGCGTCGGCGTGCGGCTCGTCACGGGTGTTGATGATTCCCCGCTTGAGGGTCGTCTCCAGGCCGACCTCGACCTCTATGTAGTCGGCGCGCTGCGAAAGTTGGAATCCTGGGTCGTCACCCGAGGCGCCCATGCCGACCCTTCCGGAGCCGGTGATCACCTGGCGGGACACCAGAAATGGCGTGAATCCGGCGATGACGGCGGAGAACGGCGTCTGCCGCGACATCAGATAATTCTCGTGTGAACCGTACGACGCGCCCTTGCCGTCGACGTTGTTCTTGTACAGCTGCAACTTGGCCGCCCCAGGAACGCTGGCGACGTGGCGTGCCGCCGCCTCCATCACCCGCTCGCCCGCCTTGTCCCAGATCACGGCATCGATCGGATCGGTGACCTCGGGGGCCGCGTACTCGGGATGCGCGTGGTCGACGTAGAGCCTCGCACCGTTGGTCAAGATCATGTTGGCCGCGCCGACCTCGTCGGCGTCGACCACCGGCGGTGGACCGGCCGAGCGGCTCAGATCGAAGCCGCGCGCGTCCCGCAGCGGAGACTCCACCTCGTAGTCCCACCTGGTGCGCTTGGCGCGTTGAATCCCGGCGGCGGCGGCATAGGCGAGCACCGCCTGGGTCGACGTCAAGATCGGATTCGCGGTCGGATCCGACGGCGACGATATGCCGTACTCGATCTCAGTACCGATGATCCTTTGCATGGGTGCAAGCCTAGGCGACCCGGCTGCCGACCCGGTCACCGCCGGTAGTCCTGCGCAGTTCACCGCCCAGCGCTTGCTCAGTGTCATGTCGTGACGGCGCCGACCCGTCGTCTCGAACCTTCCTCAGCGTTTTCACAGGGCTTCTTTGACACGCTCGGGCCCTGCTGGGGCTCACCCCCTCCTTCAACGGCGAAGCGGCAGAGCGGTGCAGCGTCCATTCATCGTGCCGCGAGAACCGCGGCCGAGCACAAAGCTAGGGAGATCATGAAGGCAATCAGCCGGGTATTGGCAGTGTCGACCATGGCGGTTGCCGCCGTGTTCAGCAGCACCGCCACGTCTCACGCTGGCTTGGACAACGAGCTGAGTCTGGTCGATGGCAAGGACCGGATGCTCACGGTCCAGCAGTGGGACACGTTCCTCAACGGCGTCTTCCCCCTCGACCGAAACAGGCTGACGCGCGAGTGGTTCCACTCCGGCAGCGTTAGGTACGCCTGTGGCGGTGCGGGATGCGACGAGTTCGAGGCCACCGTGGAGCTGGGCTACCAGATCGGCTTCCCGTGGTCACTCGGCGTCGGCATCAACTTCACCTACACGACCCCGAACATCGCCCTCGACGACGTGAACATCAACCCGATTAGCCCGGACTTCGGACCACTGGACCAGGTGATCACACCAAACCTGTTTCCCGGCGTCTCGATCAGCGCGGACCTGGGCAACGGCCCCGGAATCCAGGAAGTGGCGACCTTCTCGGTCGACGTCGCGGGCCCCGACGGCAAGATCGCAGTCTCCAACGCACACGGCACCGTCACCGGCGCGGCAGGCGGTGTACTGCTTCGCCCCTTCGCCCGGCTGATCGCATCGACGGGTGACAGCGTCACCACCTACGGCGAACCCTGGAGCATGAACTGACCGTGTCGCGCCTCGGCGCGCCGATGCGCTGGAAGAATGCGACGGGATGAAGGTGCTCATCGTCGAAGACGAACCTCTGCTGGCCTCGACGCTGGCTGTCGGCCTGAAGCCCGAGGGATTCCTCGTCGTTCACGCCGCTACTGGCGTCGACGGTCTGTGGCAGGCCACGGAGAACGACTTCGACGTCATCGTGCTCGACATCATGCTGCCGGGCCTCAGCGGATACGAAGTGCTGCGGCGGCTGCGTTCCCAAGGCGTCTGGACGCCGATCCTGATGCTCACCGCGAAGGACGGCGAGTACGACCAGACCGACGCCTTCGACCTTGGCGCAGACGACTACCTCACGAAGCCGTTCTCGTTCATCGTCCTGGTGGCCAGACTGCGTGCGCTGGTGAGGCGATCCGCACCCCATCGTCCCGCGGTGTTGACGGCTGGGTCGTTGTCGCTCGACCCCGCACGCCGCGAGGTCAGGCGCGACGGCACCAAGATCTCGCTGACTCCTCGCGAGTACGGCCTGCTCGAGTACCTTATGCGCAATTCGGACGTGGTCGTCACGAAAGCCGATATCCTGCACAATGTTTGGGACGCCCACTACGACGGCGCCGACAACGTCGTCGAAGTGTACGTCGGCTACGTCCGGCGCAAGATCGACATTCCGTTCGGTACCAAGACGATCGAGACCGTCCGTGGCGTCGGTTATCGGCTGGAGTCGGGAACGTTCGCGAACGGCAGCTGAACCGTCGCTCGCGTTCCCGAACCGATCCCATCCCCGATACTCACCGTGCCACCGTGTGCGTCGACGATCTCCCGAACGATCGAAAGCCCCAAACCCGTACCGCCCGCGCTTCTCGATCGGTCCTTGTCCAGTCGCACGAAGCGATCGAAGACGTGTTCGCGGTCCTGTGGCGAGATCCCTGGCCCGTCGTCGCTGACCTCGAGGAACACCCAGTCGGAGTCGTGCCGCACCGTGACGTCGATACGCGAGACCGCGTGGCGCGCAGCATTGTTCAGCAGGTTACGGATGACTCTGGACAATGCCGATGGATCGCCGGTCACCCTGGACGGTTCCATTGCCGCCCGCACGTCGAGCGTCGTCTCGTTGCGAAGCCGCGCAACGTCGGCACGCGCGAGATCGTCGAAGTCGACGTCCTCACGCGCCATGTCGAGCCCCCGCTCGTCGGCGCGGGCCAAGAGCAGGAGGTCGTCGATCAGTGCCTTCATCCGGAGTGCCTCCGGCATCAACGTACCGGTGTTGAGCTCGCCGCCAAGGACTTCCGGATGGGCAATGGCCACTTCCAACGCCGAAATGATAGTGGTCAGTGGGCTTCTCAGCTCGTGTGATGCGTCGCCGACGAACCGCTGTGAGGCGGTGTGCCCCGCTTCGATGCGGGCCAACATCTCGTTCATCGTCTCGGCAAGCGCCGCTATCTCGTCACGGCCGCCAGGAACGGGGACCCGACCGCTGAGATCCGACATGCTGATGTCGGCCACCCGGGACCGGATGTCGTCTACCGACTTCATCGAGCGCCGCACCAGGAGGTAGGTCGCCGCACCGGACACGGCGATGACGATCGGCGACGCGATCGCAAGGGCGACGACGACCGCCCACACCGTCGACGTCACCGTCGCGCTTCCTTCGCCGACGAGCACGGTGTATTCACCGTCGGGTGCATCCACGGTCTGAGCACTGAACCTGATGCGGCCGAACGGGGACGTGTGCTCCGGCATGCCGATCCGCAGCCCGTCGCCGACCTCGCCGATGGGGATGAGCGGAGACAACGGCGCCGACTCGGACCGGCGCACCACGGTGCCGTCGGATGCGATGACCTGAACCGCGACGATGCGCTCGTCGGTTTGCAGGTCGACGGCCTCGACGCTGTCGGGCCCCGCGGTGACGACTTGGTCGGCGACCTCGCTGACCCGTGCGGCTGCGGCGGAGTCTATGCCGGACAACATGGTTCGGTAGAGGACCGCGGCAAGGGCCACCCCTGCGATTCCGAGCGCCACGAATACGACTGTGGCCGCCGCCAGGGCCGACCGAGCCGATATCCCCCAGTTTGCCCACTTTCCCCAGTTAGCAGTGAGTCGTCTCGCCATAGCGCCACCAGTCCATCACAATGTGTGCCGTGCCCGACACGAAGCAGGTTCACGAGTGGTTCCTGCAACGGGGCTTGCCCCTGGTCCTCACGCGGCGCGTGCGCTCCCAGAGCCTGATCGAGCGATCGGCACCGATGGTCAGCGCCGTCGGAGCCATCACGGCGGTCACCATGCTGCTCGCCGACGTCAATTCCGAGCAACCCGACTACGGCTTCTCGACAAGGCTTGGAATCATCGCTGCGGTCCTCGTGGCGGCACCGTTCGCGCTGAACCTTCTGCACAAGCGCAACACCACGCTTGGCGAAGCGGGCCGCCGCACCGCTGCGCTGGCGGTGATGGCGATCTTCGTCGTCATCATGCCCGTCACGATCAGCGGCTGGTCTGCCGCCGCTGCAGCCGAAGCGCCTGCGTTCGTGGTGATCTCGCTACTGGCCATCTGGTTGACCTACCTCGGCTTCGGTTCGATTACGTTGTGGGCCTTCAGGTTTGCCTGGATACAGGTCGGTGCGCTCGGCACGTTGATCAGCCGCGCGTTGCCACTGCTGATGCTGACGTTGTTGGTGTACTTCAGCGGCGAGCTCTGGCAACTCGCCGCCCGCATGCCGAGGGCGCAGCTGTGGCAGGTCATCGGTTTCCTCGCCGCGGTCGCATTGATCTTCGTCGTCACGACGATTCGCGACGAGGTAAATGCGTTGCGCGAGGATCGTGCCGAGCAGCGCGATCCCAAGGAACTGCTCGCGGGCACACCGCTCGCCGACGCCGTCGACCACACGCCAGAGAAGACACCTCTTTCCAAGGCGGAGCAGTTCAACGTCGTCGCCGTGATGGTGGTCTCGCAGTCGATTCAGGTGGTGTTCTTCACCACCAGTCTTTTCGCCTTCTTCCTGGCACTCGGGATCATCGCCATCCCCCCGGACGTCGCGGTGCTGTGGTCGTCCGAGACGAGTTGCCCCGGCGGCGAGGCTCCTCCCTGCTACGGAACGTGGTTCACGATCCCAATTCCATTCCCCCAGACGGTCATTCAGACTTCGCTCTTGGTCGCCGTGATATCCGGGCTCTACTTCACCGTGAGCACGAGCACCGATCCCCTGTACCGTGAGCGGTTCTTCGAGCCACTCATCGCAGACGTCGCCGTCAGCCTGGCTGGCCGTGACGCATACCTGGCGCTGGAGAACACGGAGAGCGGCTCGCCGTGACGTCGCCGATCGCCGCCCAACGCGCCGCCGAACGTTGGTTCCTCGACCGGGGTCTTCCATCGGTGCTGACCCGACGCGCACGACTGCGATCCGTTTGGTCGCGGTCGGCTCCGGCGCTGACGGGATTTTCCGTTCTCGATGCCTGTTCCTTGGCCATCTATCTACTGACCGGCAAACAAGGCGTCGAGATCGACGGCGAACCGACGGTGATCGAATGGATCGTCCTCGCCATCGTCGCGGTCGCCTTGCCTCTCGCGGCACTCGGCGGCTGGGCCGTTGCGCGCATGGTCACCGACCGTTCGCAGGCGATCGCATCTGCTGTATCCGTCGGATTCGTCGCGATCGGCGAAATGATCGCCGACGGCGTGATCGGCGCGCTGATTACGGGTCTGATCGTCGTGCTGATCCTGGCGATGACCGCAGTCGGCATCGGCTCGATCACCGGGTGGGCGATCCGGTTGACGATGACTCAGTTCGCCGCCGCGGGTGCGCTGCTCGTCAGGGCATTGCCGATCGTGCTGTTGACGGTCCTGGTCTTCTTCAATACCTACGTCTGGGTGATGGCGGCCACCATCAGCCAGACCAGGATGTGGCTTGCGATCCTGCTGCTCGTCGCCATCGCGGGCACGTTCGTCATCACGGGGATGTTCGAGCAAGCCAAACCGCTGCTATTGAAGGCGACGGCGTCGGCCCGGCACGCCGATCATCTGACGGGCACTCCGTTCGAGGACCTCTGCGACCCACCAGAGCCCGACCCACTCTCCAGGGGTGAGTGGTTCAACGTGGTGTTCATACTCGCAGCGACTCAGGTCGCTCAGATCCTGATGGTCGCCGTGGTTACCGCGTCCCTGTTCTTCGCTTTGGGCATGATCGTGCTCAGCCCCCAACTGTTGGCCGCGTGGACTCGGAATGGCTCTGGCGATGGCGTGTTCCTGGGCATGGGACTGCCCGTCCCCCAGGCACTCATCAACGTGACGCTGTTTCTCGCAGCGCTGACCTTCATGTACATCAGTGCACGCGCCGTCGGCGACGGCGAATATCGATCCCGTTTCCTCGATCCGTCCATCGCGGACTTGAAACACACCCTGCTCGCCCGTAGCCGCTATCGCTACGGCTTGCGGGCACTGGCCGAGGACTAGAACTGACTACAGGTACTGGCCCAGGTTCGATTCGGTGTCAATGGCGCGGCTAGCCGACGAACTCTTGCCAGTGACGAGCGTGCGGATGTAGACGATCCGCTCGCCCTTCTTGCCCGAAATACGTGCCCAGTCATCAGGATTCGTCGTGTTCGGCAAGTCCTCGTTCTCGGCGAATTCGTCGACGATCGAGTCGAGTAGATGCTGAATGCGCAGGCCGTGCTGGCCGCTCTCCAGAACCGACTTGATCGCGAACTTCTTCGACCGGTCGACGACGTTCTGAATCATGGCCCCTGAGTTGAAGTCCTTGAAGTACATGACTTCCTTGTCACCGTTGGCATAGGTGACCTCCAGGAACCGGTTGTCGTCGATCTCGGCGTACATCCTGTCGACGACCTTCTCGATCATCGTCTTGACGCACAGCGCTCGATCGCCGCCGAACTCTTCGAGATCGTCGGTGTGCAGCGGCAGGTCCTCGACGAGGTACTTGCTAAAGATGTCCTGCGCCGCTTCCGCATCAGGCCGCTCGATCTTGATCTTGACGTCGAGCCTGCCCGGCCGCAGGATCGCGGGGTCGATCATGTCCTCGCGGTTGGAGGCGCCGATGACGATGACGTTCTCCAAGCCCTCGACGCCGTCGATCTCCGAGAGCAGCTGCGGGACGACGGTGGTCTCGACATCGGAGCTGACGCCCGTACCGCGAGTACGGAAGATCGAGTCCATCTCGTCGAAGAACACGATCACGGGCGTGCCCTCTGAGGCCTTCTCCCGAGCCCGCTGGAAGATCAAGCGGATGTGCCGCTCGGTCTCGCCGACGAACTTGTTAAGCAGTTCCGGACCCTTGATGTTCAAGAAGTACGACTTCGCCTCGCGGGCGTCCTCGCCGCGCACCTCTGCCATCTTCTTGGCGAGCGAGTTCGCCACTGCCTTGGCGATCAGGGTCTTGCCGCAACCGGGAGGCCCGTACAGCAGAACGCCCTTCGGCGGCCGCAAGGAGTACTCGCGGTAGAGCTCCTTGTGCAAGAACGGAAGTTCGACCGCGTCTCGGATCTGCTCGATCTGCCGAGTCAGGCCGCCGATGTCCTCGTAGGAGACGTCGGGCACCTCTTCCAGCACCAAGTCCTCGACCTCGGCCTTTGGAATGCGTTCGAACGCATAGCCGGCCTTGGTGTCGACGAGGAGGGAATCACCAGGCCGAAGCTTGCGCGGCCGATCGTCGCCCTCGAGTTCGTCGACGTCGTCGGGGAGGAATTCGGCGGCAACCAGGGGTTCGGCGAGCCAGACGATCCTCTCCTCGTCGGCGTGGCCGACGACGAGAGCGCGGTGTCCGTCGGACAACACCTCACGCAGGGTGCTGATCTCGCCGACCGACTCGAAGTTACTTGCCTCGACGACGGTTAGTGCTTCGTTGAGGCGGACCGTCTGCCCCTTGTTGAGCTCTTTGACCTCGATGTTCGGCGAGCAGGTGAGGCGCATCCTGCGACCGGAGGTGAACACGTCGACGGTGTCGTCGTCGTGGGTCGAGAGCAGCACGCCGTAGCCGCTTGGCGGCTGACCAAGTCGATCGACCTCCTCGCGGAGGGCGAGCAACTGCTGACGGGCCTCCTTCAGCGTGTCCATCAACTTGGCGTTGCGAGCCGCCAGCGAATCGATGCGCGCTTCGAGCTGATGGACGTCACGTGCACTTCGCGCGTCGCCCTGCGCGCCCAACTCCGCCACCTGTTCGCGCAACATCGCCGCTTCGCGGCGCAGCTCTTCCAGTTCGGCAGCACCATCGCTGGACATCGGTGTTCCGGATTCCTCGGAACGCTCGGCTTCAGTCACTCTGAGCTCCCTCCCGCACCGAAAATTGGTGCAGTAACACCTTCAAAGCTACCGGCGATTCAGTCTTTGTGTGCGGTGTAGGAATTCGACACTCCGACTGCGCTGATAACCTCGTACTCAAGTTTGACCGATCGGGAGGAAAGCCGTGACCATGAAATCCCTCGTTACCGGCGTGGCAGCAGTCGCACTGGTGGCAGCAGCGGCGGGTGGTGTGACGTCGATTGCATCAAGCACGTCGGCAGCGCCTGCCGTCGCACCAGTCGTGTTCGGCATTCCGATGCCCGCTGCGCCTGCGCCGGACCTCGAGGGCCCGCTGAACGCGACCCTGGCCGCGCTCGGCGCCGCTGGTCCGTTTTCAGCCAGGCTCCCCTACATCGAGCCGCTCGGCGGGTTGACGGGCCGCGTGGCGGAGTCGCAGTACAACAGCTTGGTCAAGCGGGGAGTCTTCCCGCTCACCGCCACGATCAGCAATGTTGACTCCGACGGTACGACCGCGACGGGTCTCGTCACCGCGACCTCGGCCAACGGAGCCCCCCATTCGACGACGTTGACCTTCGTTGCGGGCCCGAGCCCGACCGGGTGGCTGCTCACCAAGAGTTCGCTGTCCGCGTTGTCCGCGTCGGTCAGCGCCTAAACCAATACCCAAGCCAATACCTAGCACCACCGTCGTCCTGAGCGCCGTCACCTTCTTGGTGGCGGCGTTTGGGCTGACTGGGTGTTTCGGTGGGCAGAGTCCGCCAATATCCAGCCCGACCATGTCCACCGCCGTCGGTGCTGCACCCAATCAAGCGGCCTTGCCCCCGCCCGATGCGTTGGCGACGGTCATCTCCACGCTCGCGGATCCTTCGATTCCCGCTGAGCAGAAGGTCGCGCTGGTGCAGTACGGCACCGTCGACGACGAACCGACGCTGAAGAACTTCGGCGAGGCACTGAGAGACAGCGGGTTCGTCCCAGCGACGGTGAAGGCTGCCGACCTCGAGTGGTCCACCACGCCTGGCGACGTCGCGGCGAGCATCACGATCACCTCGCCAGACGATGCAGTCGCCCCGTTCACGTATCCCATGGAGTTCACCCCGGGGCGCGACACGTGGCAGCTGGCACGCAGAACCGCCGACCAGCTTCTGCCTCTCGTCGCCCCGTCGGTGACAACCCCGACGCCCAGCCCGCCTAGGTAAGCCTCTTGCGCCTGAGCGGAGTCGGTGTGACGGCACCGGGCGCCAACTTTCGCGCACTGATGAGGAACGCCGTGTGGCCCCGCATGGAATGCTGCGGCCGTACCGCTAGACCAACGACGTCCCAGCCGCGCTGCAGCGACTCCCAAGATCGAGGTTCGGTCCAGCACTGCTGCTCGCGAAGCGCCTCGACCGTTCGCGACAGCTGAGTGACCGTCGCGACGTAGACGATCAGTACGCCGCCCGCGACGAGGGCCCGTGCGACCGCCCCCAGCACGTCCCACGGAGCCAGCATGTCTAGAACGGCGCGGTCGACCTCGGGGCCGTCGTAGTCCGCAACGTCGGCGATCTCGAGCTCCCAGTTGGCCGGATGCTCGCCGAAGAACGTCGTGACGTTGCGCACCGCGTGCTCGGCGTGGTCGTCACGCAACTCGTAGGACGTCACCGTTCCCTCGGGACCCACCGCACGAAGCAGCGAGCACGTCAACGCCCCCGACCCCGCACCAGCCTCAAGCACACGCGCGCCAGGGAACACGTCACCCTCGTGCACGATCTGCGCAGCGTCCTTCGGATAGATCACCTGGGCGCCACGCGGCATCGAGAGCACGTAGTCGATGAGGAGCGGGCGGAGCACGAGGAACTGGTCGCCGTTGGTCGACTTCACCACGCTGCCTTCTGGCTGCCCGATGACGGCGTCGTGAGCGATCGCACCGCGATGAGTGTGGAACTCCTGGCCGGGCCCCAGCACCATCGTGTAGTGCCTGCCCTTCGGGTCGGTCAACTGCACGCGATCACCTTCGGCGAACGGACCGGTCCTTGGCACGGCTACTCAGCCTGCCAGCAGACGCGCCGAACCGGATGCGCGGGGTTGTCGGGAGCCAGTCATACGCTCGTCACGTGACCGACCAGTCCGCTGCAGCACCGGAGCCGGTTGAGCCGACTACGCCTGCGCGCCGGCCTGCGTTGTCGCCATCGCGTGCCAGCGACTTCAAACAGTGCCCGCTGCTGTACCGATTCCGGGCGATCGATCGGCTGCCCGAGCCGTCGTCGACGGCGCAGGTGCGAGGTTCCGTCGTGCACTCCGCCCTCGAACAGCTCTACGCGCTTCCAGCGGCCAGCCGGGGACCCGACACGGCGATGGCCCTGGTGACGCCTGCGTGGGAACGCGTCGTCGATGCGCAGCCCGAACTCGCAGCCGAATTCGACCCCGACGTGCGTGCCGCCCTGCTGGCGGAGGCAAGGGCGCTGCTGTCGGGGTACTACCGCCTGGAGGATCCAACGCGTTTCGACCCGCAGTCCTGCGAGCAGCGAGTCGAAGTCGAACTGTCCGACGGAACACTGTTGCGTGGTTTCGTCGACAGGATCGACGTCGCGCCAACGGGTGAGCTGCGCGTCGTCGACTACAAGACCGGAAAGGCACCGCCGGCGGCGCGGGAACTTGCGGAGTTCAAGGCGATGTTCCAGATGAAGTTCTACGCGGTGGCACTGTTGCGATCTCGCGACGTCATGCCAGCCCGGCTGCGCCTGCTGTACCTCGCTGACGGCCAGGTACTCGACTACACCCCGGACCTCGATGAGCTGTTGCGCTTCGAGAAGACGTTGATGGCGATTTGGCGGGCAATCCAATCTGCCGGAGCGACAGGCGATTTCCGGCCGCACCCGTCGAAGCTGTGCAACTGGTGCGCACATCGACAACACTGCCCGGAGTTCGGGGGCACCCCGCCGCCATACCCGGGCTGGCCGGAGAAGCTCGACGACGGCGATCCCGACGCGACGCTGCAGGCCCCCGAGGAACCTGCGGCGTGATCGACTGTCTGTACCGCCGACTGGGTGTCGACGGTGACCATCAGCTCTTCGATTCGACGGAGGGCACAGCGAGCAACTGGGACCCCACCATCCAGCACGGATCGCCGCCGCTGGCGTTGATGACGAAGGCCATAGAAGAATTAGCGGAGCCAGCAGCGGGTTCGAACCTCCGCATCGGCCGTTTGACCCTCGACATCCTCGGTGCGATTCCCGTTGCGCCCGTGAAGGTTCGAGCGTGGGTGGAACGACCAGGCGCACGCATTTCGCTGTTGTCAGCCGAGATGCTCGCCACCCGCCCCGACGGCACCGACCGCGCGGTTGCCAAGGTCCATGCCTGGTTGCTCGCCGTCACCGATACCACCGACATCGCCACCGACCGGTATCCCCCACTCGTCGAAGCCGAGGGAACGACCAACGCGCACGATTGGGCAGGCAACCCCGGCTACCTGGAAACGGTCACCTGGCGTACGCAGGCAACCCACCCCGGCGAGGCCGCCGTCGTCTGGCTCAGTCCGCTGGTTCCACTTGTGGACGACGAAAATGCAACGGACACACAGCGATTGGCGATGATCGTCGACTCCGCCAATGGAGTCGGGTCAGCAATCGACCCCAACGAGTTCGTGTTCATGAACACTGACACGTCAGTGCACCTGCACCGCGCCCCCTCTGGCAATGACTTCGCGCTACGGGCCCGAGGGTCGATAGGACCCGATGGCATCGGCGTCACCACCGCTGAGATCTTCGACAGGCACGGCTTCATCGGTACGTCGGCGCAGACGCTTCTGGTGCAACGACGCTAACCGGCTATATTGATTGCCATCTATATAGATGTTGGTTAATATGAAGGCGTGGACGTGTTCGAGGCCCTTGCCGACCCAAGCCGTCGCACGCTTCTGGACACCTTGCGGGAGGGTGAACGCACGGCGGGCGAGCTAGTCGCCACGCTGCCGGAACTGACCCAGCCGACGGTGTCGCGTCATCTACGCGTGTTGCGGGAGGTGGGGCTCGTCGAGGTTCGCACCGATGCGCAGCGAAGGATTTACGCCCTACGAGCGGACGGCCTCGTCGAACTGGACGACTGGATCAGTCGGTATCGCCACTTCTGGTCGAGCCACCTGGATGCGCTTGCACAGCACATGAATTCGACCTTCGAGGAGCCATCATGACCGATGACGACGGACGACTCGCCATCGACGGAGACCGAGCGGTGCTCCATTTCGTGCGTAGGCTGCCATTCCCCGTCGAGAGGGTATGGGCGGCCATCACCGATCCGGAACAGCGCGACAAGTGGATGGGCAAGACGTCCATCGACCCGCGCACGGGAGGCACGATCGAGACGATCGCCTCGGGACCGCCGTTGCCTCCCGACAAGAAGCGGATGACCGGCCGCATCTTGGTCTGGGACCCACCGCACGTCTTCGAGCACGAGTGGAATCAGCCGATCGTCGAACCCGGCGTGGTGCGATACGAACTAGAGCCCGACGGAGCAGGAACCCTCCTCCGGTTCAGCCACCGCGGGCTCAGCGTGCCGAACGCCACCGGTTTCCGGTCGGGTACCCACGCCTTTCTCGACCGGCTCGCCGCGCATCTGGCCGGTGAACCCCTGCCCAATTGGGCGCAGCGCTACGAAGCGATCGCCGGGTGCGCGCCAAGCACCCCACGAAGGGAATTCTCATGACGCACAACGGTTTGGCAGTCGTCCCACAGCTCGTGATTGCCTACCACTCCGAGTTTGGGCATACGGCAACCCTGGCCGACGCGGTCGCCTCGGGCGCACGCGCAGCGGGCGCCGCCATGCGGTTGGTCGCCGTCGACCGTGTGGCGGATTCGGATTGGGACGTGCTCGATGATTCCGACGGGATCATCTTCGGCAGCGCAACCTACATGGGTAACGTCTCTGCGGCCTTCCAGACCTTCGCGGAAAGGACGGGCCGACGCTGCCTCGATGGAACCTGGCGCGACAAGGTGGCAGCGGGCTTCACCAACTCGGGTGCAAAGAGCGGCGACAAGCAGTCGGCACTGTTCTCGTTGGCCGTGTTCGCCGCACAACACCACATGCACTGGGTGAATCTGGGTCTGGGCGCCGGCTGGAACAGTGCCGACGGCAGCATCGATGATCTCAACCGATTGGGATTCTGGCTCGGCGCGGGCGCCCAGACCGACGTCGATGCGAACCCTGACCAGGTGCACCCCTCCGACGTCCGCACGTGCGAACATCTCGGTAGCCGAGTCGCAAGGGTCACGGCCGAGTTGCTCGCCGGACGCGCTGTCGCGCAAGTCAATCGAGCGGCCGCAAATCCTGCAGCATCGTCGGTACCAACTCACTGACCGTCGGATGGATGTGCATGGTGCGAGAGATCGCCGTGTAGGGCAGTTTCGCGGTCATGACGTCGAGAATGTCCTGCACGACCTCGTCTCCCCCGACCCCTAGGATCGCCGCTCCGAGAATCTGGTTGGTTTCGGCGTCGACGACGACCTTCATGAATCCCTGGGTCTCGCCCTTCTCCACTGCTCGGCCCACCCGCGTCATTGGGCGCTTGCCCACCAACGCCTTTCGACCCGACTTGCGAACTTCGTCGACGGTCATCCCGGCACGCCCCAACGGTGGGTCGATGTAGAGCGCGTAGGTGGGGATGCGATCGCTGACCTTGCGCGGATCGTCGTCGAGGAGATTGGCGGCCACGATCTCGAAATCGTTGTACGAGGTATGGGTAAAGGCGCCCCTACCGTTGCAGTCGCCCATCGCCCAGATGTGGTCGACGCTGGTCCGCAGTTGATCGTCGACCTCGACGAACCCCCGTGCATCGGTCTCGACGCCTGCGAGGTCGAGCCCAAGGTCGTCGGTGTTGGGTTCACGTCCCGTTGCGACGAGCACGTGCGAGCCCGAGATCGGCTCAGCACCCTCGCGTGGATACAGGTCGAAGCCATTGTCTTGCTTGATGATTCGCATGTCGTTTGCACCAAGGTGGATGTCGATGCCCTCGGTTTCGAGGATCTCCTTGATTGCGGCGGACACGTCCTCGTCCTCGCGTGAGGTCAGCCGTGGCCCCTTCTCGACCACGCTCACTCGGGCACCGAAGCGGCGATACATCTGCGCGAACTCCAGTGCGATGTAACTACCGCCTATCACCACCAAATGCTCGGGCAGCGTTGCGAGGTCGAGGATCCCGACGTTGGTGAGGTAGTCGACGTCGGCAAGCCCAGGGATGTCGGGGACGATCGCTCGGCCACCGACGTTGAGGAAGATCTTCTCGGCGCGCAGAAGCTCGTCGCCCACCTTCACGGTGTGTGGATCTTCGAACCGGGCGTGGCCACGGATCAGGGTTGCACCTGGCATTCCTTCGATCCAAGACTCGACGCCGTGCCTGTCGTCGAGCATGATTTTGTCCTTGCGCGCCTTGACCTTTGCCATGTCGACGGTGACATCGCCAGTACCGATACCGAATTCGGCACCGCGTCGGGCGACGTGCGCCGCATGGGCGCTGGCGACCAGTGTCTTGGTCGGAATGCAGCCGTAGTTCACGCACGTTCCGCCGACCAGCTTGCGCTCGATCACGGCGACGGTCTTGCCAGCGTCGGTCAGTCGGCCTGCAAGGGGCGGCCCGGCCTGCCCGGCACCGATGACGATGGCGTCGAAGGTTCGTGTCATGCGCGACTCAGAGCAGCGATGCGACGGCGACCACGGCGAAGCCACCGAGCACCGCGATCGCATCCTCGGTGAGAGCGACCGGAAGGTCGTGGCCGCCGTTCTTCTCGACGAGCGTCTTGCGGGCAGAGTAGCCGCCCATGGTTCCCAGCACCGCCCCGATCACGCCAGCACCGATCGAACTAAACGTGTAATGCCACCCCGCGCCGATGACCGCGCCCGCGAACGCACCGGTGAGAAGGCGAGCGCCGAACTGTGGCGGCGTCGTGCGGCTAGGCGTACTCGGGAGCTGGTCGGTGATCAACTCGACCACCAAAAGGATGGTGAGAATCGTGACGGTGATCGGGTGACCAACCCAGCCGGCCCATGTGCCCTCGACGGGAAGCCAGCCCAATGCGGCACCCCATGCGACCACCGCGGGCGGGGTGAGCGCCCGCAACCCGGCGACCACGCCGATCAGCAAGGCGAAGATAAGAACGAGCACGTGCGTCATGGCAGGACGCTAACACTGAATCCCGTTCAGAAGCGACAGAACCTGATGTCGGAGGCCAGGATTGCCTTCGCGCCGATGGCTGCGAGCTGATCCATGATCGCGTTGACGTCGCGCCTCGGCACCAGCGCTCGAACCGCCACCCACTCCGGATCCGCCAAGGGCGCGATCGTCGGCGACTCTAGCCCCGGGGTCACCGCCGTCGCCGCATCCAGAACGTTTCGCGGACAGTCATAGTCGAGCATCAGGTATTGCTGACCGAACACGACGCCCTGCACGCGCCCTGCCAATTGATCCCTGGCAGCCGCCGTCGTGGCATCGGCGTCGACGCGCTCGATTAGCACTGCTTCCGAGTCGCACAACGCGTCACCGAAGGCAACCAGGCCGTGCAAGCCCAAAGTGCGTCCTGTGCCGACGATGTCGGCGATCACGTCGGCAAGACCGAGCTGCACCGAAATCTCGACCGCGCCGTCGAGTCGGATGACGGTTGCGTCAATGCCTCTGCTGGCCAAGTCCTTTCGGACGAGATTCGGGTAGGCGGTAGCGATCCGCATGCCCGCGAGATCGGGGATCGTCCAGTCCCGACCGGCCGGCGCGGCGTAGCGGAAGGTGGATGACCCGAAGCCGAGAGCCAGACGTTCCTGCACGGGCGCATCCGATTCGGCGGCCAGGTCGCGGCCAGTGATCCCGAAGTCCAGTTCACCGGATCCGACGTAGATCGCGATGTCCTTCGGGCGAAGGAAGAAGAACTCCACGTTGTTTGCGGGGTCGACGACGGTCAGGTCCTTGGGATCGCGCCGCCGCCGGTAACCGGCTTCTGACAAGATCTCCGCGGCCGACTCGCTGAGGGCGCCCTTGTTGGGGACTGCGACGCGCAACATCTCACTCATAGCTTGGCGTACACGTCGTCGAGGGTCAGCCCGCGCGAGATCATCAGCACCTGTGTCCAGTACAGCAATTGGCTGATCTCGCCTGCGAGTGCGTCGTCGCCCTCGTGCTCGGCGGCGATCCACACCTCGCCCGCCTCTTCGAGAACCTTCTTCCCGAGGCCGTGCACGCCTCCGTCGAGGGCCGCGACCGTGCCGCTGCCGGCGGGTCGGGTACGTGCGCGCTCGCTGAGTTCGGCGAACAGGGCGTCGAAGGTCTTCACGGGACGCGATTGTGTCACGGCCCATCGAGCAAAGTCACGGCAGTTAGGTCACGGTCCCCGTGCTCAGGTGGAAGCCTTGGGTGCGTCCTGATGCAGGATCTCGCCGTGCATGTCCTCCAGTGACACGCCCTTGGTCTCCATCACCCACCGCCACACGAACACGCCCGACAGCACCGCGCACAGACCATAGAACCCGTACGCCAGACCGAGGTGCTCGCGCAGTCCCGGGAATGTCACCGTGATCACCCAGTTGGCCGCCCACTGACCGGCGGCGGCGAGGCCGAGCGCCGCGGCGCGGATGCGGTTGGGGAACATCTCGCCGAGCAGCACCCAGACCACCGGGCCCCACGACATTCCGAAGGCAACGACGAACAGGTTCGCTGCGATCAGGGCGATGACACCAGAGGCGCCTGGCAGGCTGGGCTTGCCGTCCACGAGTGTCGCGTTCGCGAAGATGATCGCCATCGTGATGAGCGTGATCGCCATGCCGGTGGAACCGATGAGCAACAGCGGCTTTCGCCCTATCTTGTCGATCAGGGCGATGGCGATCAGCGTGGTCAAGACGTTGATCACGGACGTGATGACGGTGTATACCGCCGACTCATCGGCGCTGAAGCCGACCGCCTGCCACAGCACGTTCGAGTAGTAGAAGATGACGTTGATGCCGACGAACTGCTGGAATATCGACAGCCCGAGGCCCACCCACACGATGCCGTAGATGCCGCCAGTGGGCTTCTTCAGATCACGCAGGGACGGCTTGTCCTCTCGCTCCAGGCTTTCCTTGATGCGGTCGATCGTGATCTCGAGGTTCTTCTCGCCCAGGAGCAAGGTGAGAACCCGGCGCGCCTCCGGAATCTTGTGACTTGCAACGAGATAGCGTGGCGACTCCGGAATGGTGAACGCCAGCACTCCGTACACGAGGGCGGGGATGGCCATCATCAGGAACATCCAGCGCCAAGCGTCGAGGCCGAACCACAGCTCCTTGTTTGGACCACCCGCCGCCCATTGCAGGAGCCAGTTGACGGCGAACGAGGCGAAGATGCCCAACACGATCGCCAACTGTTGCAGTGAGCCAAGCCGCCCGCGGATGCGCGGCGGCGAAGTCTCGGCGATGTACGCCGGAGCGATGACCGAAGCGACGCCCACCCCGATGCCGCCGACGACGCGGAACAGCACGACCGTCCAGACGTCGTGCGCGAAGCCCGTCCCGATCGCACTGACGAGGAAGAACACCGCGGCGATCTTCATGACCGAGATGCGGCCGATCTTGTCGGCGATCCAACCTGCTGTCATCGCGCCGGCCGCGGCGCCCAATAGCGCTGAGGCGACCGCGAATCCGAGTTCGGCGTTACCGATGCCGAAGTCTTCCTGGATGGAGTCCACTGCGCCGTTGATGACGGCGCTGTCGTAGCCGAAGAGCAGGCCGCCGAGCGCGGCCACCCCTGCTATTCGAACGGCCGTACCGCCCGATGAGAAGTCTTCGTCGGCGATGACGGAAGCGGAATCGTCGACCGGGGGGCCCTGACCAGCCATGAGGCGTCCTTTCGCAGCGCTGCGTGAGGTGTGTCTGGTTCTACGATTGCACAACCAGTGCCTAGATCACGGGCGTTCCGTTAGACGAAGTCGAACCGTCAGGCGCTGCGTTCACCCGCACCGTCGACGAGATCCCAGTGAATGGCTCGCAAGTCGTCGGGGGTGAGTTCGCTGAGCGAATTCACGTGCTTGCGCCGCGGCCCCATCGGCACCTCGATGTCGTTCGGAACCACCAGCACCGGACACCCTGCCGCCTCGGCCGCCGCCGTGCCGGTGACGGAGTCCTCGATTGCCAGACACTGCTTCGGATCCAAGCCCAGCAATGCCGCGGCCCGCTGGTAAGGATCCGGCGCGGGCTTGGCATGCTCCACCTCGTCCCCGCACACGGTCACCGAGAAGTATTGGCGGCCAATGCTGTTCAATGCGCGCTCGGTCAGCTGCCGTCGAGTGTTGGTGACCAACGCCATCGGTACCGCCGAGGCCCGCAGTCGATCGAGGAGCTCCCGTGCGCCAGGCAACCACGGCAGTCCCGCATCGAACAGCTCACCGGTGTAGTCGTGCAGCCACTCTGCGGACTCGGCCATCGCCTCCATGTCCGGTTTCAGACCGAGGTCTTCGTACACGATCCGCATGACACCGAAGGCCGAACCGCCGACCGTGGACTCGCGAACCTCCTGCGTCAGGACACCGCCGAGGCGCGCGTAGAGCGCGTGCATCGATACGTCCCAAAGCTTTTCGGAGTCGACGAGGGTGCCGTCCATATCCCACAGCACGGCCGAGAGGACAGGAGGCCTCGTGACGATGGTGTCTTGCTGCTCAATCAATTTCGGGCTCAGTCCTCTGGGTTGTAGCCAAGATTCGGGCCGAGCCAGCGCTCGGCCTCCTGCAATGTCCAGCCCTTGCGCTTGGCGTAGTCGGCGACCTGATCTTGGGCCAACCGGCCGACCACGAAGTACTGCGACTGCGGATGGGAGAAGTACCAGCCGCTTACCGCGGCACCCGGCCACATCGCCATCGACTCGGTCAGCTCGATACCGGTGCGCTCCGTGACGTCCAACAGGTCGAACAGGGTCGCCTTCTCGGTGTGCTCCGGGCAGGCAGGATAGCCGGGGGCGGGGCGGATCCCCACGTATTTCTCCGCGATGAGCTCTTCGTTGTCCAGTTGCTCGTCGGGCTGAAATCCCCAGAACTCCTTGCGGACCCGCTGGTGCATCCGTTCGGCGAACGCCTCGGCGAGCCGGTCGGCCAGCGACTCCAGCAGGATCGCGTTGTAGTCGTCGTTGGCCGCCTTGAACTCGTCGATCTTGTCGCGGATGCCTAGTCCGGTGGTGACGGCGAAGGCACCGACGTAGTCGGCCAGCCCGGTCTCCTTGGGCGCGATGAAGTCACCGAGACTGCGGTTCGGGATGCCGTCGCGGTGCTCGCCCTGCTGGCGCAGGTTACGCAGCGTGGTCAGCACTTCGGTCCTGGTGTCGTCGGCATACACCTCGATGTCGTCTCCAACCGCGTTCGCGGGGAAGAAGCCGATCACCCCGTTGGCGGTCAGCCACTTCTCCTTGATCGCGGTGTCGAGCATCTCCTGGGCGTCGTCGTACAACTTGCGGGCCGTCTCACCCGAGACCGGGTTGTTGAGGATGTCGGGGAAGCGACCCTTCATCTCCCAGGCGTTGAAGAACGGCTGCCAGTCGATGTACTCGCGCAGTTCGGCGAAGTCGTAGTCCTGAAATTCCCGTACTCCCACACCTTGTGCTGGCACCGGCGGCGTGTAGCCATCCCACTCGATCGGCGTCCGGTTGGCCCGCGCCTTCTCCAGTGTGAGCATCTTGCGTTCGCTCTTCTGGGCGTGCCGTTCGCGCAGGGATGCGTAATCCTTCTCCGTGGCCTCCAGCAGGGCACCCCGCTGCTTGTCGTCGAGCAGCGCCGCGGCGACGGGCACCGAGCGGGACGCATCCTTGACCCAGACCACAGGACCGCTGCGCCGCGGCGCCACCTTCACCGCCGTGTGGGCGCGCGAGGTCGTCGCGCCCCCGATCAGTAGCGGAATCTTCAGCCCCTCGCGTTCCATCTCGACAGCAAAGTTGACCATCTCGTCCAGCGATGGAGTGATCAGCCCCGACAGCCCTATGATGTCGGCGTCGTGCTCCTTGGCGGCGGCAAGGATCTTCTCGGCGGGCACCATCACACCGAGGTCGATCACTTCGAAGTTGTTGCACTGCAGAACAACTCCGACGATGTTCTTGCCGATGTCGTGTACGTCGCCCTTGACCGTCGCCATGATGATCGTGCCGTTGGTGTCCTTCTTGGCGGCCTCCCCCGGCAAGGGTTCGGCCTTCTCGGCCTCGATGTAGGGCAACAGGTACGCAACGGCCTTCTTCATGACCCTGGCTGACTTCACGACCTGCGGCAGGAACATCTTGCCCGCGCCGAAGAGGTCGCCGACGACGTTCATGCCGTCCATCAGCGGGCCCTCGATCACCTCGATCGGGCGACCACCCGCGGCGGCGATCTCAGCCCGCAACTCCTCGGTGTCGTCGTCGACGTGAGCGTCCAGACCCTTGACGAGGGCGTGCGTGATCCGCTCGCGGATGGGAAGGCTGCGCCACTCGGCCGCGACGGGGTCGTCCGCCTTCTCCGAACTGTTGAATCGCTCCGCGATCTCCAGCAGCCGCTCGGCCGCATCCTCGCGACGGTTCAGTACGACGTCCTCGATCCGATCCCGCAGCTCGGGGTCGATCGAGTCGTACGGCACCAACGCACCCGCGTTGACGATGCCCATGTCCAGGCCTGCCTTGATGGCGTGATATAGGAACACCGCGTGGATCGCCTCGCGGACGGGGTTGTTGCCGCGGAACGAGAACGACACATTGCTGATGCCACCGGAGATGTGCACCCCTGGAAGGTTCTCCTTGATCCAGGCGCATGCCTCGATGAAGTCGATCCCATAGGTCGCGTGCTCCTCGATCCCGGTCGCCAGCGCAAAGCAGTTCGGGTCGAAGATGATGTCCTCGGCAGGGAAGCCGACCTCCTCGGTCAGAATCTTGTAGGCACGCCCGCAGATCTCCTTGCGGCGCTCCAGGTTGTCGGCCTGACCCTGTTCGTCGAAGGCCATGACGACCACGGCAGCGCCGTACTTACGGCAGAGCCGGGCCTCGCGGATGAACTTCTCCTCGCCCTCCTTCATCGAGATCGAGTTCACGATCGGCTTGCCCTGCACGTTCTTCAGACCGGCCTCGATCACCTCGAACTTGGAGGAGTCGATCATCACGGGGACACGGCTGATGTCCGGCTCGGCGGCGATCAGCTTGGTGAACCGGTCCATCGCGGCGACGCCGTCGATCATGCCCTCGTCCATGTTGATGTCGATGACCTGCGCACCGACCTCGACCTGCTGCAAGGCGACCGATAGCGCGGTGTCGTAGTCCTCGGCCTTGATCAGGTTGCGGAACCGCGCTGAGCCAGTGATGTTGGTGCGCTCGCCGATGTTCACGAACAGGGAGTCTTCGGTGATGTTGAGCGGTTCTAGGCCCGAGAGCCGGGTGGCAACCGGAATCTGCGGCACCTCGCGTGGTTTCACGCCCTCGACGACCTTGGCGATCTCGGCAATGTGCGGCGGCGCCGTTCCGCAGCACCCACCGACCAGGTTCACCAAGCCTGCCTCGGCGAACTCTTGGAGATAACCGGCCTGAGCCTCCGGGGATTCGTCGTACTCGCCGAAGGCGTTGGGGAGACCAGCATTCGGATAGCAGGAAACGAAGGTGTCCGCGATCCGTGCCACCTCGGCGATGTAGGGCCTCATCTCCGGTGCGCCGAGCGCGCAGTTCAGGCCCACCGCCAGCGGCTTGGCGTGCCTGATCGCATTCCAGAACGCCTCGGTGACCTGACCGGACAACGTTCGCCCGGATGCATCGGTGATGGTGCCCGAGATGATGAGCGGCCAGCGGCGTCCGCGCTCCTCGAACAGCGTCTCGACGGCGAACACAGCGGCCTTGGCGTTCAACGAGTCGAAGATCGTCTCGATGATGAGAAGGTCGGCGCCACCGTCGACGAGACCATTCGCGGCATCGAGGTAGGCCGCGACCAGCTGGTCGTAGGAGACGTTGCGGGCACCCGGATCGTTGACGTCCGGCGAGATCGACGCCGTGCGCGTCGTCGGGCCGATGGCGCCTGCGACGTAGCGGGGCTTGTCCGGGGTGCTGAACTCGTCGGCAGCCTTGCGAGCCAGGGCGGCGCCGGCGTAATTGAGCTCGTAGGCCAGCTCGTGCATGTCGTAGTCGGACAGCGAGACCGCGTTCGCGTTGAACGTGTTGGTCTCCAGGATGTCGGCGCCCGCTTCGAGGTACTCGCGGTGAATCCCCTCGATGATCTGAGGTTGCGTCAGGGTGAGCAGGTCGTTGTTGCCTTGCAACGCGGTCGGCCACTCGATGAACCGCTCGCCGCGGTAACCGGCCTCGTCAGGACGGTCCCGCTGGATCGCGGTGCCCATAGCTCCGTCGATCACCATGATCCGCTGACCGAGCGCAGCCGTAAGTTCTTCGGTGCAGTCGGGGCGTATGTTCGGCTCGAAGGTGTCCGACGCCGAGGTGTCCACGTAAACGGTCACGTGCGATCCTTCCGTAACGGAAGGCGTCCTTGGATCTGCCGAGCGTGGCGGCTACCGGTAGGGCTTGGCCCCCTCGACAACCGTTGCAACGCCTCTCGACCAGAAAAGTCTACGTCGTCTCGCAAACGACTTCTGGACGCCCAGCTTGCCGTCGACCCGATAGATCCTGATTCCCGCGAGCGACGGCCCGCGGATCGTGTCGGCAATGTCGTGGTCATGAAAGTTAACGAGATTGCAGCCGAACGTATTTCGTCGCGAGGGTGCGCGGCACGTCCAACAGAGCGCTCAATGCGCTCGTACCGACCGCGACACGCTGCAACGAGGTGTCGAGCAGGTCGGCGTCACTGCGATGTTCGTTTGCGCCGTTCACACAACTAGGGTAGTCGGTCTAGGCAAACCGACCCGCGGAGCGATGGCACTCATGGGGGTCACGCAGGGCTTACGCTGGCCTTGTGACAAACCTGCCCAAACTGCAGGACGCCATCATTGTCGCTGCCTTCGAAGGGTGGAATGACGCTGGTGACGCCGCCAGTGACGCGCTCGAGCACCTCGACGCGATCTGGGAGGCCGAGACCATCATCGAGATCGACGACGAGGCGTACTACGACTATCAGGTGAACCGCCCGGTGATTCGCCAGATCGAAGGCGTGACTCGCGAACTCGTGTGGCCGTCGATGCGAATCTCGCACTGCCGTCCGCCAGGAAGCGACCGTGACATCGTCCTGATGCACGGCGTCGAGCCGAACATGAGGTGGCGCACGTTCTGCGCCGAGCTACTCGCCATCGCCGACAAGCTGAACGTCGACACCGTGGTCATCCTCGGCGCACTGCTGGCCGATACGCCGCACACCCGGCCGGTTCCGGTGTCCGGTGCTGCCTACTCCGCAGAATCGGCCAAGTTCTTCGGCCTCGAGGAGACCCGCTACGAGGGCCCGACGGGCATCGCCGGAGTGTTCCAGGATGCGTGCGTCAACGCGGGCATCCCCGCCGTTACGTTCTGGGCGGCAGTGCCGCACTACGTGTCCCAACCGCCGAACCCGAAGGCCACGGTCGCCCTGCTGCGGCGGGTGGAGGACGTCCTCGACATCGAGGTCCCCCTCGCCGACCTGCCCGCACAAGCGGAGGAATGGGAACTCGCGGTCACCGAGATGACCACGGAGGACGAGGAAATCGCCGAGTACGTGCAGTCCCTAGAGGAACGGGGCGATGCGGACGTCGACGTCAACGAGGCGCTCGGCAAGATCGACGGGGATGCGCTCGCCGCGGAGTTCGAGCGCTATCTGCGTAGGCGCGGCCCAGGCTTCGGGCGATAGCCCGAAGAAGGACACAGCGGGCGATAGCCCGAAGAAGGACACAGCGGGCGATAGCCCGAAGAAGGACACAGCGGACGCTAGAGGCGGGCAGCCGCCCTCGCGAGGTAACGGGCCTTGGACTCCTCGAACTTCGCGGCCTCCGCTTCCATGGTGTTGATGAAGGCCGCGAGTTCGTCGCGTTGGCGCTCCCCCTCACCGGTGAAGTCCTCGCGCTCGAAGATCCGCCACTTGCGCAGCACGGGCATCACCACCTCGTCGAGGTGTTGACGCGCGTCGTAGATGCCGCCGACCGCCATCTTGACCGCGTTGCGGCGGAAGTTCGGGATGGAGAAGCCAGGCATCGCGAAGTTCGCCAGGATGCGGCGGATCGAGTGCATCGCCCTGTCCGGGGCCAGATCGAGCGCGGCACCCGTCAGTCCGCGGTAGAAGATCATGTGCAGGTTCTCGTCGAAGGCGATCCGCTTCAGCAGCGCGTCGGCAACAGGTTCTCCGCACGCCCTTCCCGTGTTTCGGTGCGACACCCTGGTGGCCAACTCCTGGAACGTGACGTAGACCACGGCATCGAAGAAGGACTGGGGTGCGACGTCGCCCTGGCCTTGCTGGCCGGGGCTGAAGCCCGCGGTGACTTGCTGCATCCTGGACTGCTCCAGCTCGACGGGATCGACCGCCCTGGTGACGACGAGGTAGTCCCTCAGGGCCATGCCGTGGCGGTTTTCCTCCACCGTCCAGCGGTTTACCCAGCTACCCCATGCGTCGTCGAGGGTGAAATATCCTGCCACCGCTCGGTGGTAGGACGGCAGGTTGTCTTCGGTGAGGAGGTTGGTCACCATCGCGACGCGGGCCAACTCGGATAGCGGTGACTGCTCTAGTTCCCAATCGCCGCCGCCGAGCGGGCCGAAGTTCGTGGCATCCGACCACGGCACGTAGTCGTGCGGCGACCAGTTCTTGGTGGCGGCGTAATGCTGATTCAGCCCGGCTTTGACGACCGGTTCGAGTTCGCGGATCAGCTGCGGGTCGGTCAGATACTTCTTCGAAGCCATTGGCCACCCGTCGTCATGGTGCACGCTACCGCAGCCGGGTTCGTAAACCCGGCAGCCGCGACTACGTCTTGACGGGTTGCGGCGCCTTCCAAGTTCCGTTCAGCGCATCGGGTTTCGGCCAGTAGAGCCGAAGCACCACGCTAAACGGACCGTTCGGCGCTGGCAGCCAGTTGGGTTCACGTTCCGTACCGGGTGATTCGCTCTGGAGGTAGAGCGTGTAGCCGCCATCGGCGTCGGGCACCAACTCCCGCAGCATGGCCGAATTGATCAGATAGCGATTGATCGGATTGGCCACCAGGAGACTCTTCGGCAGCTCGTACATCGTCAACGACCAGAAAGCGTTGACCGGAGGAAGCTGCCCGGGAGCGAACTTGTAGGTGTACTTGTTGGCGCCGGTCAGCGGCGCACCCGAGGAGTCGTTGAATGCGCCGGGGTAGAGCGCCTCCGCAGCGGTGTTGCCGTATATCCCGAACGCGGCGCCCGCCATCCGATACAGGTAGTTGCCCTTCAAATCCGCGGCGGTGCCGAAGAATTGTGCTGCACCGATCTTGCCGGTGTCCATCTGGTCCTTCTTGAGGGCGTTCAGTTCGGCCCATGCGTCGGCCATGCCATCCTGGATCGCGGTCTTCATGTCGGGCGATAGCTTCTCGGCGTCGAAGTCGCCGTCCTGGCCGATTCCGATGGTGGCGAACCGAGCCCGCAACTCCTTCTCGGACGGCAGTGTCGGCGCGAACTTCAGCGCGAAGTTGAGCACGTCGAAGAACTGCGGCGACGTCTTTTCCTGGTCAGGAGTCAGCGCGGGGACATAGTCGATCGCGGGCGCGGGTGGCGGCGGCGCCTGGTTGGTGAACGCGGAGAGCGTCTGGACCTGATAGCCATCCTGGATCTTCTTGACGTTCTCGATGTCCGCCGGGTCGAACAACTGGGTGCGGTACAACACCAGTGCGAGTTCGGTATCGGATTGGACGACTTTGTCTATGCCAGCTGGCTTTTCGCCCTTCCAGTTGGGGCCGGCCAGCAAGTACTTGCCACCGCTTGTGCCAGTGGTGCGGCTACCGGCGTAGTCGAAGTTGTACGTATAGAGGTCGATGAATTGCAGTGAGTAGTAGCGGTTTTGCTCGATCGGCGGGACCGTGAGTACCAGCGGTTCGGTGCGCAGGTCGGCGCCGACCACGGAATAGGGGGTGTCGGAGTTCGGGGTTTGGATCGCGGTGTCCGCGGGGGTGTAGACGCGAGCCGTGTTGTGGATGACGTTGCGGTCGCCCTTGTATTCGGGGTTTTCCTTGTCGACGAAGTAGTCGTACTGCACTCGGTAGTTGTCGACGATCGGGAAGCCCCACACGTAGGCCTCCTTCGCGAGCGCGCGGGCGTCTGCCGCGCTCACGGTTGCCGGAGGCGGTGGCGGGGGCGCGACGCTCGTCGGCCCCGCCTCCCTTTGCGGTGTGCACGCGGCGGTGATCAGCAGTAGTACCAACACGGTCAAGGTCATCGGGCGTCGGCCGCGTTTGGACATCACGTCGACATCCAACCATCCCTCCCACCCCGGCGGGTCGTTCCAGCGCCTCGGTCCGGACACTGGTCGATCGGCCAAGCGCGGTGGCTCCGAGCGGCGTCAACGGGAGCGGCCGAAGCCAACGCGCCAGCCCGGCCGCCGAAAGATACTGGCTACAAGCAGGTTTAGAGCGCGATTCCCAGCAACGCATCGACGGCGTTGATCACCGCGCGCGGCGCTTCCGCGTCATGACCGCCATACTCGAGCGCATCCGTACTCCAACCGTCGAGGGCGGCAATGGCCTTCGGCGTGTCGAGGTCGTCGGCCAGGTACTGCCGCACCCGCGCGATCACGTCTGTCGCATCTGGTCCGGCGGGCAGTGCCGTCGCCGCACGCCACCGCGCGAGTCGGGCCTGGGCGTCGGCAAGCACATCGCTGCTCCACGACCTATCCTCGCGGTAGTGCCCTGCGAGGAGCCCTAGCCTGATCGCCGACGGTTCGACCCCGTCGGCGCGCAGACGGGATACCAGGACGAGGTTGCCTCGGCTCTTGCTCATCTTGTGGCCGTCCCACCCGATCATGCCTGCGTGCACGTAATGGCGAGCGAATCTGCGCTCCCCCGTTGCTGATTCGGCATGTGCCGCGGAGAACTCGTGGTGCGGAAAGACGAGGTCGCTTCCGCCGCCCTGGATGTCCAGTCCTAGGCCGATGCGGTCGAGTGCGATCGCCGCGCATTCGACGTGCCAGCCTGGACGACCCGGTCCGAACGGGGACGGCCAGCTCGGTTCGCCAGGGCGCACCGCCCGCCACAGCAGCGCGTCCAGCTCGTCGCCCTTGCCTGGACGGTCCGGATCGCCGCCTCGCTCGGCGAACAACCGCAGCATGGTGTCGCGGTCATAGCCCGATTCGTAGCCGAACTGGACCGTGGCGTCGGCACGAAAGTACACGTCGGGGTACTCCGCGTCATCGACGACGTACGCGGCGCCCGACGCCAGCATCTTCTCGATCAGCTCGATGACCTCGGCGATGGCTTCGGTCGCGGCAACGTAGTCGTGCGGCGGCAGTACACGCAGCGCTGCCATGTCCTCGCGGAACAGCTGCGTCTCCCTGTCACCGAGTTCACGCCAGCCGATGCCGTCGCGCGCTGCCCGCTCGAACAACGGGTCGTCGACGTCGGTGACGTTCTGGACGTAGTGCACGTCATGCCCTGAATCAAGCAGGATCCGGTGTACCAGGTCGAAGGTCAGATACGTCGCAGCGTGGCCGAGATGGGTGGCGTCGTACGGCGTGATGCCGCAGACGTACATCGTCGCGGTGTCCGCAGGCGACACGGGACGCACCTGCCGGTCGGCGCTGTCGTAGAGGCGAAGCTGCGGGCCATGGCCCGACAACTTCGGAACGTTGGGCGCCGACCACGACTGCATGCCAACGACTCTAAGGCTCGGGTCAGAACAACGATCGAATGGCATCCAGCAGCGTGCCCGCCAGCTCCGATCTGCACATCACGAAATCAGGCAGGTAGGGATCCCTGCGGTTGTACACCAGCGGGGAGCCATCCAACCGCGACGCATGCAAGCCTGCGGCCACCACGACGCCCGCCGGGGCGGCGGAGTCCCACTCCCATTGCCCGCCCGCATGCACGTAGGCGTCGACGTCACCGCGGACGACCGCCATCGCCTTTGCCCCGGCAGAGCCGATGCCGACGAGTTCGATGTCGAGAAGGTCCCGCAGATACCAGAGCACGGTCGGCGGCCGGTACGCGCTAGTGGCGATGCGAATCGGACCCGGCCTGCGTGGCGGCGGCGCCGTCACGGTGTCCGTGCGATGCAGCTCGCCGACGGCGGGCAACGCGACGGCGGCATCGGTGATGCCGCCGCACGGGCCGCCCGCCCTCTGCCAGAGCGCTATGTGGACGGCCCAGCCGGTCCGACCCGGCATGGAGAATTCCCGCGTGCCGTCCACCGGGTCGACGATCCACACCCGGTCGGCACGGATCCTGGACAGATCGTCGGCCGCCTCTTCGGACAGGACGGCGTCGTTGGGACGGTGATCGCGCAGCCGATCGAGAATCAGCGTGTTGGCCCTCGCGTCGCCGGCGTCGCCAAGGTCGTAGGGGTCGTAGAACCCGATATCCCTTCGCAAGGCCAGTAGCATCTCACCGGCTTCCTGCGCTACCTCAGCGGCAAGTTCCGCGTCGGTCACGTCGGCGATGCCGGTCATGTACTCCGCGGCACGGCGCCTGGAGCCCTGACGACCATGGGTACCGCAGGGAAGTAGGACGCCATCTCCGAGCGGCAGCGGCGCAGCGCCGCAGTCCCGTAGCCCTTGTGGCGGAATTCGGGGTGAATCCAGATGCGGACGTTCACCTCGCCGCCGACGAGCTCGCCGAACACCATGCCGATCTTGGCAGCGGACTCCTCGGCGACCAGCCACACCGCCTCCTCGTCATGCACGCGGTTCACGGCTGCCTTGATCTCGTCGTCGAGGTCGCCAGCGGGCCCACCCGAACCATCGCCACTCGCGCCGACGTCCTGGGTGCGGGCGGCGAAGATGTCGCGGTCGGTCGCCCCGGAGAAGGGCCGCAGGGTCAGGCTGTCACCCGAACTTGCGGGGCGGTCCTTGAGCATGAACGTCAGCTGGTTGTTCAGGTCTTCGAGCTCGTCGTTGATCCGGCGTCGGGAGTCCTTCGTGAGCTGGTCGAACGACATCGCCAGGACGGTCTCTCCGCCAAGGTTCGACGTGCCCAGCAGCGCCGAGATCGCGGTGACCGCAGAGGCCTTGTCTTCGGCCTCCACGATGATGTCCAACACCTCGTGCCTGCGCTCCAGCGCCTTCAGCAGGGCATCTGTGATCTCCCGGCGGGCCGCGGCCCGGTCATGATCCGTCATGCCGACGAGCGTAGAACACTGTGTCGCCGACCGAGTGATTCACGGCGATCCCAGCGGACGGGTCAAAACGCCGGCCACGGGATCGGCCTGCGTCGATCCGGCGTAGGCATCACCGGGTTCGCCAGCAGCGCAACGGTTCTCATGCGTAGCGCGTCGACTTCGCGCCCGGTGAGGTGGCTGCTCAACTCGGTGGCGAGGTCGCCGCACAACGCATCCCGCAGCCCCGCGACGTCGGCGAGGGTGTCATCGTCGACGGGCTTGCCCGCCCATCCCCATAGCACGGTGCGCAGCTTGTCTTCGACGTGAAGGCTGACGCCGTGGTCGACGCCGTAGACGCCGTCATCGATACCGGTGAGGATGTGGCCGCCCTTGCGGTCGGCGTTGTTGATCAAAACGTCGAACACGGCCATCCGGCGCAACCGGGCGTCGTCGGCGTGAACCAACGTGACTTCGTCGCCCGAGTAGTCATAGGCCTGCAGGATCGGCAGATAGCCGGCAGGGATGTGCCCCGCGGGCAGAAGGTCCACCAAGTCGGGCGGCTGCGACCCCTCGACGGGCCGGTCGCCCAATGCGTCCCCAGGCTGGTCCACCCAGCGCTGGACCATGCCCAAGCCCGCTGGACCATCGCGAATGATGGTGTACGGCACGATGTTCCAGCCGAGCGCCGTCGAAACGAGGTACGCGCTGCGCTCGCGACCCGCGAGCGTTCCGTCGGGGAAGTCCCACAGCGGGGCCTCACCGCTGATCGGCTTGTACACGCAGTGCACGGCGGAAGCCTCCAAGTGCGCCTCGCACAGGAAGGTGGCATTGCTCGCTGAGCGGATGCGGCCGATGACGGTCAACTTCCCGCGACGCAATGCCTCCCCGTCTACTCCCCCGTCGTCAGGTCTCGGCATCGTCGTCGGACCCGGACAGCGCTCCGCGCCGATAGCCGTTGGTACGCACGCAGACGTGCCCCTCGGGATCGAGAGGTTCGTCACACAGCGGGCACGGTGGACGGCCCGCGGAGATCACCTTGTTGGAGCGCGTCGCGAACTGTCGTGCCGAGTCGGGCGTGAGGAAGACGCGGACCGCGTCGGGACCCTCCTCGGCATCGTCGAGCACCACCGAGGCGTCGAACTCGGTCTCGGACACCGCAAGCAGCTCGACCACGATGGTCTGGGCTTCTGCATCCCAACCCAATCCCATGGTTCCGACGCGGAACTCCGCATCGACGGGCGTGACGAGGGGGCTGAGATCCGATACCTCACCGGTCTCGGGCGGTATGGGCGTGCCGAACCGCCGGTTGATCTCGAGCAGCAGTGCCGCGATCCGCTCGGCCAACACGGCGACCTGCTGTTTTTCCAACATCACCGAAACCACTCGGGTGTCGTGAACCGCCTGCAGGTAGAACGTTCGGTTTCCCGGCTCGCCTACGGTCCCGACCACGAAGCGGTCGGGTGAGCGGAAGACGTGAATCGAACGGGCCATGGCGCCTTCCAAAATACCGGTATCGGTGTTGCAGTCGTAATTACAGCCGCACTGATCAGTCGGTTGTTCCCCCGACGACCGCATCACCGCTGGGCTCCGGCTTGGCCGACAACGCCGCCGTCAACGCGGCCCCGGTGTGATTGACGTGCATGACGAACGGGCGGACCGACGTGTAGCGGATGACGCTCATCGACGCCGGATCGGCGGTGATGCGCTGAAAGCTGTCCAGGTGAGTCCCGAGGGCGTCGGCGACGATGGCCTTGATCACGTCGCCGTGGGTGCACGCCAGCCACAGCACGTCGCCGTCGGCCTCCTCCGCAAGCCTGCGGTCGTGCTCCCGCACCGCCTGGACCGCGCGAGCCTGCACCTGGGCAAGGCCTTCGCCACTGGGGAAGACGGCCGCACTGGGCTGCTGCTGCACCACCGACCACAGCGGCTCCTTGACGAGGTCACCGATCTTGCGGCCCGTCCATTCGCCGTAGTCCACCTCGGAGAGCCGGTCGTCGACGAGCACCTCCAGACCGAGCGCAGCCGCCAGGGGGGCGACGGTGTTCTCGCAGCGCAGCATCGGTGATCGCACGATCGCCTTGACTGGCAACGCACCTATCCGCTCGACGACCGCCTCGGCCTGTTCGCGACCCTTGTCGTCGAGGTCGACGCCCTCCGCCCGGCCTGCCAGGGTGTGGGCGGTGTTCGACGTCGAACGACCGTGCCTGAGCAGGATGACCGTCATCGTGCTTCCATCGTCACTGCGCCGCCACCGCACCGGTACCGAGAAGGATGAGCAGCACGATTCCAAGGATCACGCGGTAGCCGACGAACCAGTACATTCCGTGGCTGACCAGGAACTTGAGGAACCACGACACCGCGGCATAGCCGATCACGAACGCGATGACGACCGAGACGATCAGCTGAGGGCCCGAGGCGCTCAGGCCAACGCCATCGGGGTGGAAGGCGTCGGGCAACGAGTACAGCCCCGAGGCGAGCACCGCGGGTATGGCCAATAGGAAGCCGAACCGCGCGGCGGCCTCGCGCTGCTGTCCCATGAACAGGCCCGCACTGATGGTGGCGCCCGAACGCGAGACCCCCGGGATCAGCGCGAGACATTGCGCCGAACCGATGAGAATGCTGTCGCGCCAGGTGAATTCCTCGATGGGACGAGTCTTGGAGCCGAAGTACTCTGCCGCGGCGATGACCACGGAGAACAAGATGAGCGCGGTCGCGATGATCCACAGATTCCTGACGTCATTGCGGATGTAGTGCTTGAAGATGAGCCCCGCGGCCCCGATCGGGATGCTCCCGATGATCACCCACCAGCCCAGCCAGTAGTCGGGGGTGCGCCGCGATCGATCGCGTAGGCCTGCGAACCACGCCACCACGATCCTGCCGATGTCGCCGGCGAAGTAGATGACCACGGCCAGCTCGGTGCCGAGCTGGCTCACCGCCGTGAAGGACGCGCCCGCGTCGTCGGCGAAGAACAGCTGAGAGACGATCGCGAGGTGCCCGGAAGACGACACCGGCAGAAACTCGGTCAGACCCTGGACCACGGACAAGACGACGACTTGGAGCCACGACATGTCCACCACGCAGACGACCGTACCGTGGGGAGGATGTCAGCGAGCGGAGCGCGGCACTGGTTGCGCGGCGGTGGCGGCATCGCGCACCGCGGCCGCGAGGCTCCGCTCGTCGTTCACGTCGACGTGGGCCAGACGGCGAGTGGACGTGGCTACCACGTCCTCTGCCTGCGGCACCGGTCCGGGAATCCGCGGTCGATAGATCTCGACGTAGAGCATCTGATCATCGACCCGGAAGGAGAACGTGCGGCCGCCACCCACCGTGCCGAATCCGCTTGCGTACCTACCGGTCCAAATGTCTTCGATGGCAAACTCTTCGCCGACCACGTCGTCGTCCGCCGCGAGGCTCATGGTCGCACCATACCTCGGCCTATGGCGGCAGGCAGGCCGGACGGGGCCCATCGATGAACGAGCCCCATCTGCGCCCCTCGTTCGCGGCAGGGTTGCCTACACTCGTGCTTCGGTCCATTCCGCTCCATACGTCCGAGAGTTGCCCATTGTCGCCATACGGGAAACGCACAGGTCGCCGATTTCACGTCGGCACCGTTGCCGTGATGGCGCTCGCCATCACGGCGTGCTCCTCGAATCCGGTCGACAATCCGCCGCCGACGATATCCCCGGCACGGGCGGCGATCTCGCCGCACGTGGCAGACGCGCCCGCAGGAGTGGTTCATCCGCTGCCAGGCCCCGGACTTGTCGGCGTGTTCGATGGCGCGACAAGGTCTTTGGTGATTCTGGGTCGCGACGGGCAGGGTCGGTTCGTCATATCGGTCCTCGCAGGGACGTCGCCAACACGACCCGTTGTCCTCCCTACGGCCGCGACTGCGATCGCGGGCGACGGCGGCGGCACGGCGTTCCTTGCCACTCGCGGCGGTTACTTCCGCTTCGACATCGACAGGGGATCGGTCGACAAGGTCGACGTGGTGGACGAGAGGGACACCGACTTCACCGCGATCACCAGGCGAGCCGACGGGAAGCTCGTTCTCGGTAGCGCCGACGGCACCGTGTACACGATGAGTTCCGACGACACCGTCGGCGCTCGTCTCCACATCTTCGCACGCGTCGATGCCCTTGCCGCACAAGATAATACGGTAGTGGTGCTCGACAGGGGCCAAACCTCGGTCACCGAGGTCGACTCGTCAGGCACGCATGCCGAACAAGCACTGCGAGCAGGGGACGGCGCCACGACTATTGCGGCGGACCCGCGCGGACGCGTTCTCGTCGCCAACACCCGCGGCGACGAACTGCTGGTCTTCGGGACCGACCCATTGATCCTGCGTCAGCGGTACCCGGTGCCAGACGCCCCGTACGGCGTGGCGGGGTCGTCGCGACTCGCCTGGGTATCGCAGACCGCAGCCAACGTCGTCGTTGGTTACGATCTGTCGACCGGAATACCCGTCGAGAAGGTGCGTTATAGAACCGTGCAGCAACCTGACAGCCTGAGCTTCGACGACGCGAGCGGCACCCTGTACGTGGTGTCGGGCAGCGGTGCGGGCGTGCAGGTAATCGCGGGGGCGTCCCGATGAGCGCCATCGCGCGGGGACGGATGCCAGCGGGATGGGACGTCGACCTGTCCGACGAGTACGAGTGGGTGCCGCTGCGGCTACCACCCGACGTGACGAGGGTGTCGGCGTCGATTCGGCTGTCGATCGAGGCCGAGTACAGAGGTTGGGAGCTGACGAAGGTACGGCTCTACACGGATGGAAGCCGACGAGTTCTGTTGCGCCGCAAGAAGTCCGCAGCCGACCGACTCGGCGTAGGCGACCGGCCGGGCTCCTAGGTGTTCGGGCATTGATGTACCAGACGCTACGCCGCGCGCTGTTCCTGATCGCTCCCGAGCGCATCCACACTTGGGTCTTCGCGCTGCTGCGCCTCGCGACGGCACCATCGCCATCGCGGCGGGCGCTCACGCGATGGCTCGCGCCTCGAGATCCGGCGCTGGAATCCACGGTCTTCGGTGTCAGATTCCCCGGCCCGGTCGGGCTTGCAGCCGGATTCGACAAGAACGGCACGGGCCTAATGACATGGGGCGCATTGGGTTTCGGGTATGCCGAGGTGGGTACGGTGACTGCCCTGGCTCAACCAGGGAATCCGCGGCCTCGGATGTTCCGCCTTGCCGACGACCGCGCGTTGCTGAACAGGATGGGCTTCAACAATCATGGCGCCGGGGAGCTTGCCGTCCGGCTGGCTCGCTATCGACCCGAAGTGCCGATCGGCGTCAACATCGGCAAGACGAAGCTGACGCCACCGGAGTCGGCGGTCGACGACTACGCCGAAAGCGCGCGCCAGGTGGGCCCGTTGGCGGCTTTCGTCGTCGTCAACGTGAGCTCGCCGAACACGCCGGGACTGCGCGATCTACAGGCCGTCGAGTCACTTCGGCCAATCCTCTCCGCGGTGCGCGCCGAGACCACCACTCCGGTCCTCGTCAAGATCGCACCCGACCTATCCGATGCCGACGTCGACGAGATCGCAGATCTCGCAGTCGAATTGGGCCTTGCCGGCATCGTCGCCACCAACACCACCGTCTCGCGAGAGGGGCTGGCCAGCCCCGGCGTCGAAGAACTGGGCCCCGGCGGCATCTCCGGGCCGCCGGTCGCGCGGCGCTCCGCCGAGATACTGCGTCGGCTATACCGTCGGGTCGGTGACAAGTTGGTCCTGATCAGCGTCGGTGGCATCGAAACCGCCGACGACGCGTGGGACCGCATCACCTCGGGAGCGTCCCTTGTACAGGGCTATACGGGCTTCGTCTACGGCGGCGGGCTGTGGGCCAAGAACATTCACGATGGCCTGGCGGACCGACTGCGAGTAGCGGGGTACTCGACCCTGTCCGAGGCCATTGGATCGGCGGCGCGCCAGGGATAAAGTGCGGCGAGGGGGTCTACCGATGTCGATATCGCAACACTCTTCTGACACAGCGCAGGACGTCGCGGTGCAGCGCTGTGACGTCTGCATCGTCGGGGCGGGCATCGCCGGGCTCAACGCCCTCTTCGCAGCGAGCAGATACTTATCGCGCGATCAACGGGTCATCCTCATCGACCGAAGGCGGCGCGTCGGCGGCATGTGGGTCGATACGTACCCGTACGTGCGGCTACACCAGCCGCACCCGATGTTCACCGCAGGCAACATCAAGTGGACCCTCGGCAAGGATCCGGGGTATCTCGCGACCAAGGGCGAGGTGCTCGACCACTTCGAATACTGTCTGAGGCTGATCAAGGAACGCGTCCAGGTCGACGAGTACTTCGGCTGGGATTTCCAGTCACACGACGAGGTCGACGGTGTTGTTCGCATCACGTGCGCGTCGCCGGATGGCGAACTCCGGGTCATCGAGGCGAAGCGGTTGATCAAGGCGTACGGCCTACGGGTTACGCCCAACGATCCTCTCCAGATTTCCAGCGACCGCGTCCATTCGGTCTCACCCGACTACTGCGACGTCCGGTCGGGCGACATACAGGCCAGCGACAGCCCGGTGTGGATCATCGGCGGCGGCAAGACCGCGATGGACACCGCACACACGCTGATCACGGCATACCCCGGTCGCAAGGTGTACATGGTGGCCGGTCGCGGGACGTTCTTCAACAGCCGCGACCGCATGTTCCCCTCGGGATCGAGGCGGTGGTGGACTGGCACGCCGACCCTCGAGATGGGCGCTCAATTGAGCCGGCGATTCGACGGAACAAACGAGGCCGAGGTCCAGCAGTGGTTTCGTTCGAAGTTCGGCACCTGCCTGACCCCGGACGCGGCGAACTACGTTGCGGGCGTGCTCTCCGAGGCCGAGAACACCACGATCGCCAACGGCCTCACTGACCTCGTGATGGACTACTTCGTCGATGCCGTCGACCGCAACGGGGCGACCGAGGTGACGTTCCGCAGCGGGTCGTCCAAGACGATCGAGCCGGGCAGCTGGATCGTGAACTGCACCGGCTACCTCGGGGTCGAGGACAACCGTCACCCATATGAGCCCTACGTTTCCGAGAGTGGCGCCGTGGTCTCGATCCAGCCGCGGTCTGCCACCCTCCATCTGTCTTCGTTCATGGGGTACTTCCTCACCCATCTGCTGTTCCTGGACAAGCTGCGCGTCCTCCCGCTGTACGAAGTCGACCTTCAGGATTTGCGCGAGAAGTCCAGCCTGGTGTTTCCGTACGCACTCTTCACGCTCGTCGGGTACAACTTCGGCCTCATGTACGAAAGCCTGCCGCGAGCCGTGTTCAAGGACAACGGCCTCGACTACGACGCGTGGTACCCGCTACCTCGGCGGTTGCCCGGCTTGGCCAAATATGCACTCACGCAACGTCGCTCGCGCGAACGCGCCCGCCAAGCCCTCGATACCGTTCGAGAACGGTTCGACGTTCGCTGCGGCCCGCTAGCCCCGAAGGGCGGTTAGGTCTGTTCGTAGGTGCCCATGATGACCGCGCGAGCGATCGCGTGGCCGAACAGATTGAAGCCCAAGTATGCCGGAGTGGCGTTCTCCGGCAGGTCGAGCTTCTCGACGTCCACTGCGTGCACGGCGACGTAGTAGCGATGCGGTCCGTGGCCGGCGGGAGGGGCGGCACCGATGAAGCGCTTGAGGCTGGCGTCGTTGGCCAGCGTGATCGCCTCACCGGGGAAGCCGCTCTGGCTGCCGTCGCCGACGCCTGCTGGCAGGTCGGTCACCGTGGCGGGAAGGTTGGCGACGGCCCAGTGCCAGAACCCCGACCCGGTCGGCGCGTCGGGGTCGTACATCGTTACGGCGAAGCTTCGGGTCGTCTCCGGGAAGCCCGACCAGCTCAGCTGCGGGGACTCGTCCTCACCGCCGGCACCCATGATCCCGCTGACCTGCTTGTTGCTCAACGGTTGACCGTCGGTGATCGATTCGGAGGTCAGGGTGAACGTCGGGAGCTGCGGTAGTGCGTCGTACGGCGAAGCCATGGTTCGTGCCTTTCAGTCGTCAGCAGTGCATCAGGAAGTGTTCGAGCACCTGCGTGCCGAACAATAGCGAGTCCACGGGTACCCGTTCATCGACGCCGTGGAACAGCGCGGCGAAGTCCAGCTCCGGCGGCAACCGCAGCGGGATGAATCCGAAGCACCGAATGCCAAGTCGGGCAAAATGTTTCGCGTCGGTACCGCCGGACAGCATGTACGGCACGATCCGGGCCTCGGGGTCCACCGACAGCAGCGAGGCGTTCATGGCGTCCACCAGCTCGCCATCGAACGTCGTCTCGTACGACGGCAGCTCGGTGATCCACTCACGGCTCACGTCTGGGCCGATGAGTTCGTCGACGGTCGCCTCGAACGCCGCCTGCCGACCCGGCAGCACCCGGCAATCCACCACGGCCTCGGCAGTGGCGGGGATGACGTTGGCCTTGTATCCGGCCTTCAGCATGGTCGGGTTGGCAGAGTCGCGCATCGTTGCGCCGACGATGCGGCCGATCGGCCCCAGCTTCGCGATCGTGCCGTCGACGTCGGGAGAGTCCGCGTCGAACGCGTATCCGGTCTCCTCCCCCACCGCCGTGAGGAACTGCGCAACCGGATCGGTCAGGACGAGCGGGAACTCGTGTCTGCCCAGTCGGTCGACCGCACCGGCCAACGTCGTGACGGCGTTCTCCTCATGCACGAACGAGCCGTGTCCTGCACGGCCGCGTGCGGTGAGGCGCATCCACAGCATGCCCTTCTCGGCAGTCTCGATGAGGTACAGCCGCTTCTCGCCACCCTCGTGCGTCGGCACGCTTAGCGAGAAGCCGCCGACTTCGCCGATCGCCTCGCTGACGCCATCGAACAGGTCTGGTCGGTTCTCGACGAGCCATTGGCAGCCGTACCTTCCGCCCGCTTCCTCGTCGGCGACGAACGCGAACACCAGATCGCGTGGGGGCACGATGCCGACACGCTTCATGTGCCGTGCGACCGCGACCATCATCCCGACCATGTTCTTCATGTCGATCGCGCCGCGACCCCACACGTAGCCGTCCTCCACGGCACCGGAGAACGGGTGCACGCTCCAATCGGCGGCTTCGGCGGGCACGACGTCGAGGTGGCCGTGAATCATCAGCGCACCGCGCTCGGGGTCTGCGCCAGCCAGCCGGACGAAGACGTTGCCTCGGCCGGGCGCACCCGATTCGACGTACTCGGTTTCGTACCCCACCTCTTGGAGCCGCTCGGCCACCCAGCGGGCGCACTCGGCTTCGCCCTTGGTCGTCTCTAGCTCTCCGGTGTTGGTGGTGTCGAACCGGATCAAGGTGCTGACGAGGTCGACCACCTCGGCTTCGGCAGTGTCTGGACCTGTCACACGCCCATTACTACCACTGCGACCACCGCCGGGTTTTGGCGCGGGCAGCGCAATCCGTTAACCTAAGCTGCCGCAGAGCAGGTCCGAGTGGCGGAATGGCAGACGCGCTAGCTTGAGGTGCTAGTGCCCTATTAACGGGCGTGGGGGTTCAAGTCCCCCCTCGGACACAGCAACACTCCGGCGTCTATTCGTCGGACGCGTCGGTAGTGGTGATCGCCTGGCGAGGTGGTTTCTGCCGCCGGCCGCCAAACGTCATCCGTCGCAACATCCCGTCACCGAGTCCGATGGCGTGCATCAGTACTGCGGAGACGTGCGCGGCAATCACGATGACCAGCAGATACGCCAGCACCGAGTGTGCGTCGCGCAAGACGCCGAATAAGACAAGACCAACGGGTGCAATGGCGGGCAGGTGCAAGTGTCCGAACAGGACGATCGGGGTGCCGCTTGCGGACAGCATCGCCCATCCGACGAGTGGTTGCGCCAGCAGTAGGGCGTATAGGGCCAGTTCAGACCCGCCTATCGCCAACCGCTCCAATCGGCTGATGCCGTCGGGCAGGGGCGGGGGCCGATGGGTGAGCCGGTTGGCGATCCGTATGACGACGACGACGAGAATGACGGCGCCCAAAGCCACGTGGACCGCGCGTAGCGTGGCGTAATCGCCGATCGAATTCACCATGACGAACCCGATGAACAACGCGGAGAAGATCAGGATCGCGGTGAGCCAGTGCAGGATTCGACTCAACGCGGTGAAGCGCTGCGGCGGCGCAGCCACGGTCGCGTCGTCCTGCGCCACGGTGCTCACAGCCGGACCTCGTCGACATCGACCGCGGGCGCACTCGTCGGTTCGGTGGCGCGCAGGCGATAGGACGCGGCGTACACGGCGGACCGAGGGCTCAGCAAGGGATCCTCGGAGGGCTGGATGCCACTGGGAAGGACGAGCGGGTCGAAGTTGACGTCCCTGGCGTTGCCCGCGGCTTCGGTGAAGATTCCGGTCAGCGTAAGGGTGCCCGCATCGATCACGCGGCGCTCAGCAGGCCACGGAGTGGTCGCATCGTTCACGGGGTCGTTCTCGGCGCCGACGGTAAGTAGCAAGCGCCAGCGAAGAGGTCCGCCGTGGAATTGACGGATCAGATCGTCGAAGAGCCAGTTGGGATCGGAGGAAGCCGAAGTCGGTGCGGAAACCGTCTGCAGCGGGGCGAACGACCAGCGAACCGGTGTCCGCACACCCGCCGCGTTGACGAAGTAAAAGGCGTTGAGCCCTCGAAATGTGCTGTCGGCGAAGCCCTTCGTCGTTGGCGCCGCCTTGATGATCTTCATGGCTCTCGCAGTTTCTGGGTGCTCTGCGAGGAAACGCGCGGTGGCCTGCGGATCCGGTTTACCGGTCGCAGGAACTGCCTTCGACGCGATCAAACGGTCGCGGAACCCCTGCGGTGAATTGTCTGGGAACACTGGAAGATTCACCATTGCCGTGCGCCATTGCTCACCACCCGGAAACCCGAAGGCCAAACCAAGCCCTCGGACGACGGCGTCCGTATCGGCCTGATGTGCGTTGCCCGACGCCAGGGAGAATCGCCCCTCGACCGCAGTCCGGCCCTGCCGGAATACCGCTGCGGTGGAGATCTCTTGCCCCGCGCCGTTGCTGTCGAAATACCCGGCAACCGCGACGCCCTTCCCGTGGTTCTTGCGAAACCCGAGCTGCGGACCGTTGACCCAGCGGAAGGCATCGATGATGCCCTGGGGCGTGAGCCGACCGCCGGTTGCCACCCAGCCCCCGGCATACAGGACGGCGCCGATGTCGACGGCGATGAAGCCGCCCACCGCGGCCATCCCCAACAGGACACGTCGTCGACTAAGGCTGCGTCGTTCTCGAGTCATGCGTTTCCTCTGTGCGGTTGCTGGTTTGATTCATCGATTGCGCTATGGGCCAGTAGAGTTCGCAGGGCGTCATGCAGTCTTACCTTGACGAGGCGGTCGGTTATTCCCAGATCGGCGGCAACGACTCCCGTGGTCCTACCCGGATGGAGACTACGGCGCAGGACCGCTCGCTGTTCGACGGGCAACTGGGTCAGCGCTTCGGCGAGGCGCGATAAGTCCGTGCCGTTCGGCTCCGCCACCCTGCGCCGACGTTCGCGAGGCCGCCGACGGCGACCACTGGAGCTCATGCGCCCACCGCGTCCATGAATTCCACGGTCCCCTGCACGGGAAAGCCTGTCGTTGGCGCTGACCACCAACCCATATACCTGCCAGCTGCAATGACACGGGTCGAGTACGAGGTAGCTCTCAGCCGATGCGCGTGGCAAAGTCCACGACGTCGTGCAGCGCGCGATTGAACAGGTCCGGAACCGCTGCGGCCGCAAGTAGTTCGCCCGCGTGGCCGACCCCGTTGTAGGTATGGCCCGACGCGGTTACCCCAGCTTCCAGAAGTCGGCGAAGGTAGGCAAGCCCCTCGTCGCGCAGCGGATCCAACTCATCAGTCGTGACCACGTGCGGGGGCAGACCCGCAAGATCGTCGACGGTGGCGAAGTACGGCCACGCGAGCGGGTTCTGAGCGTTCTCCCCCGTCGGATCGTAGGGAATCGCCATCAGGGTCATCATCGACGGGTTCAGGAAGTAACCCTCGTTCTCGACGAGGGAGGGCAGCGCCGGATCGGGCTTGTCGTAGGCACCGTAGATGAACGGAACCTGGGCATAGACGCCGTCGATCCGGTCGAGGTGACCATCGCGCTTGGCCTTCAGAGCGGTTGCGAGGGACAGGTTGCCTCCGCCCGACTCGCCGGTGACGACGATCGACGACAAGCCGAGTTCGGCGCGCCTTTCGTGCATCCACTCCAGAGCGCTTGCACAGTCGTCGAGCCCTGCCGGGAAAGGGTGTGGGCCCAACTCCCCCGCGGAGTTGCGGAACTCGACCCCTACGACGACGCACCCCGCAGCGGCGAGATGCGCACGCCACAACGAGGACCCGCTGGCATTGAGGATCGCCATTCCGCCACCGTGCAGGTGCAACAGACCGGGCATCGGGCCCTCGGCTCCGAGTGGACGGTCGACGTAGAGCGTGATGTCGTTGCCGTCGACGCCCTTGATCGTCTCGACATGACTCTGCACACCACCCGCCGCAGGCACATCGGCGAACAACGCGCCGAAGACCCCGTCGAAAGCCACCTCGCTAGCCAACGCCACCGCGAGCACCTCGTCGAGCGGCGAATCGCGATCGATGGGAACGGGAGCGGCCGTGACGTCGAGCCCGAGGGGTGCGAACAGGGCAACCATGCGCGGGTCGGATCTTGGGTCGGTACGAAGCTCGAGGGTTGGATCGCCAAGGCGACCGGGCAATTTCACGTCGACGGTGGAAGCGGCCATGTCGGCAAGCTACACCCGTAGGCGAGTTGCCCACGTGGCATCCGGCGACATGTCAAGATCGGTCATGTCGTTCGCCAAGCGCGCACTCGTCGCACTCTTCGTCGGTGTCTTGTCCACCGCATGCGGACCGATCTCGCCGTCCGGAACCACGTCGACGACGCAGTCCGCCAACCCGAAGGCGGAGGCGGTGATGCGGATCGTCGCCGACGTGATGAAGCAGCGGCATCTCAAGGCCGTGATCGTCAGGGCGACCGTAGATGGCAAGGAGGTCGTCACCAGGGCGGTGGGCGATTCGATGACGGGGGTGCCCGCCACCACGGCCATGCACTTTCGCAACGGCGCCGTTGCGATCTCGTACGTGTCGACGCTGCTGCTGCGTCTGGTCGACGAGAAGAAGATGAGCCTCGACGACAAGTTGTCGAAATGGCTTCCAACGGTTCCCAATTCGGATCGGGTGACACTTGGTCAGCTTGCGCAGATGACCTCGGGCTACGTCGACTACGTCATCGGCAACGTGCCGATGAACAACGCGCTGTATGCGAACCCGTTTCGGCACTGGACGACCAAGGAGCTGCTCGACTTCGCCGTCAATCAGCCGCTGCTCTACGAGCCGGGTACCAATTGGAACTACGCGCATACCAACTACGTCTTGCTTGGGCTTGCCATCGAGAAGGCCACGGGCGAGGAGACGTCGAAACTGTTGTCGGAGAAGGTTCTAGAGCCGCTCGGCCTGACCGAGACCAGGAATTGGGAGACACCCGAGATCCCGGCACCGGTGTTGCACGCGTTCGATTCGGAGCGCAGACAGTTCCTCGGGATTCCCACCGGAACACCGTTCTACGAGGAAAGCACGTTCTGGGATCCGTCTTGGACCATCACGCACGGCGCGATTCAGACGACCAACATCTACGACATGGCGGCGACGGCAGCCGGCATCGGCTCCGGAAGGCTGCTTTCCACGGACTCCTACCAGAAGATGACGTCGACGGCGCTCCGCGGCAAGACGCATGGACAGCCAGGATGTACCACCTGCTTCGAGCAGAACATCGATTACACCTATGGGCTCGGCATCATCGTCTCCGGCAACTGGTTGCTGCAGAACCCTCTGTTCGCCGGCTACGGTGCGGTCGAGGGGTATCTACCGTCGCAGAAGATTGCCGTCGCCGTTGTCACGACCTTCGACCCCGACGCGTTCGGCCCCGATGGCGACTACTCGAACACCGCCCAGGAGCTGTTTCAGAAGATCGCCGCAGAACTGGCTCCCGACGACGCTCCTCCCGTACCCAAGAGGTGAGCGTCGCGGTTGCGACATAGGGTGCTCTGGTGGCACAGAGAGTCCTCTTCGTCGTGAACGATCCCGTCGCGCCGCCTGCGATGCTCGGTGAGGTGTTCGCCGAAATCGGCTATGACATCGACACCTTCACCGTCGTGCCGCAGGACCGGGTCGACGATCCTGCCTTCGACGTCGAATTCCCCGATCCGTTGAACTACGACGTCCTCGTTCCGCTCGGTGCCCGTTGGGCCGTGTACGACGACCGCCTGAAGGGGACGTGGGTCGCCGACGAGATGGAGATGGTGCGCAGGGCGCACGCGGCGGGAGTGGGAGTCCTCGGGGTGTGCTTCGGCGGGCAACTGCTCGCGCAAGCGCACGGCGGTACCGTCGCGCGCTCGACGGACCCCGAGATCGGGTGGCGTCAGATCACCACGGGCGAACCGGCACTGATTCCCGAAGGACCGTGGTTTCAATGGCACTTCGACCGGTTCAGCGTGCCACCGGGATCGGTGGAACTGGCCCGAAATGGCAGTGCCACACAAGCATTCGCCATCGGCAACACCGTAGGCCTGCAGTTCCATCCCGAGCTAGACGGTCCGCTGCTGGAAGCCTGGCTCGCGAACGACCGAGACGAGGTGATTGCTGTCGGTGTCGACCCAGACGAAATGCGTTCGGAGACAGCGCAGTTGCAGGAGGACGCGGCTCGCCGGCTCAGGGCGCTGGTGCGCGGGTTCATCGATCGGATCGCGCGTCAGCCGTGACCGAGTTGGTGGGCAAGCGCGTCGGAGACCTGCGGCTGCCTGAACCGGTGTCCGAGCGACTGGAGTTTGACGGGCAGCACCCTCTGATCGGCCTCGGCTAGTTCACGGGCGCCTTGCGCGCCCAGCAACAACCGTGGTCCGAACGATGGCACGCCCACGATCGTAGGGCGGTGTAGCACCTGCCCGAGCGCCGTGGTGTAGGCGTTGTTGCGCAACGGATTCGGCGCGACGGCGTTGACAGGTCCAACGAGGCGGTCGTCATGCAGAGCGCGGTAGTAGACGTCGACGAGATCATCGATGCCGATCCAGGACATCCACTGCTGGCCGCTGCCGAGTCGGCCACCGAGACCGGCGGCGAACAGCGGACGCAACAGCTTGAGCGTGCCGCCGCGCGCGGCCTGCACGATGCCGGTGCGCACCGTCACCACGCGCAGACCGGCCTCTGTCGCGGGCGCCGTCGCAGCCTCCCAGTCGGCGACGACCTGGGCCAGGAAGCCGTATCCACGCGCGCTGTCCTCGGTCAACGTCTCGTCGCCGCGGTCGAAGCCGTAGTAGCCGACCGCAGAAGCGCTGAGGAATATACGCGGTCCGTTCGACGCGGCGGCGGCGACGGTCGCAAGCTTGCGGGTGGGAGGTATCCGGCTGTCGCGGATTGCGGTGCGATGAGCGTCGTTGAATCTTCCTGCGATCGACGCTCCTGCGAGGTGGATCACGGCATCGACGCCATCGAGGAGATCTGGGGCTGGATGCGTTGGCTCCCAATATCTTTCGTCAGCAGTTAGCTGGGTGTGGCGAACCAACCGGATGACCCTGTGCCCGCCCGTCGTGAGAAATGCGGTGAGCGCGGACCCGACGAGCCCCGAAGCACCGGTCACGGCGACGGTGAGTGGTCGCATCCCAGCGTCGGTAGCTTCGCGATGTGCGGCCATGTCGTCGGCCAGTTGGCGGAGTCGGTAGACGAACGTGGCGCGGAGTGCAGCGGCGGGCACGGGCGCCTCGATGCGATCGTGGACCAGCGTGTGGCCCGCCGCCGTCTCCGAGAACTCGTGGACATGGCGCCAATGCCCGAACACCAAGGGGGGCAGCGAACGCAGTCCGTCCGACGAGAGTTCGTCGACGAACCGATGCGGTGGGTCATAGGACGTCGGATCGTGTTGGGCAACCCAGCGAAGTCCACCGGGTAGTCCGAGGATCGCGCGGCCGTCGGCCAACGAATCGGCCTCGGCAACCACCGTCATGGGCTGCCACGGCGGCACCAAGCGCGTCATCGCCCCTGGTCGCGCATGCCAGGCGAACACGTCGCCACGCGGATGCTCGATGATGCCTTCGTTGTCGATTCCCACGTGCAGTGATTCGGAGCCACGGCGGTCACGGATTGGCTCACACGTCCGCCTGGTCAAGCCAAACCTCGTCCTGCTCCGAATAACGGTCGTGAGTGATGTTCGCGGCGCCGTCCTGGTCTTGCCTGGTGGCAAGCCAACCAGTACCGCTAGGTCGCGGCCATGGCAACTCGCCAACGTCCGCGTCGGAATGCTCGCGCACGGGTTGCGTCGAAGACTGGGCCCAGGCGTCGAGGTCCGCCGGGTGCGCTACCGATTTCGCGGTTGGAACGCGGGTCGCCTCGATGCACTTCACGACGCCAGGAATGCCCTCGACGACCTCCTGGAGTCCGTGGCCGCGGCCGACGTCGTCGTGGTCGGCCACTCGATGGGAGCGCGCGTCGCCGCGCATCTCGCCGAGAGCGGAGACGTCGGTGCCGTCGCCGCCCTCGCGCCGTGGTGGCCCGCCGACGACGCCGACCTGATCCCGCAGCATTGCCGGTTGCTGACCATGCACGGTACCGCGGACACGTGGACCGATCCCGTTGCCTCGCAACGACAGACGTCGCGTGCGGCAGCGAGGGGCTTGGACGCCGAGTGGGTGCCGTTCGACGGGGCCGGGCACTTCTTGATCAGCAACTTCACCGCATGGCATCGGCTGACGGCCGACTTCGCAGCGGCGCAATGGTCGAAGTCTTCGCAGGCGTAGCCCGCGCGGGCTTAGGCTGCTGACATCTCGACGGGCGATGTGTGGCTCACGTTCCGGGACCGCCGCGAGGCAGGCCGGGTCCTGGCGGGCTCACTTGCGGCCTACTCGGGTCGAACGGACGTGGTCGTTCTCGGGCTCGCGCGTGGTGGCGTACCCGTTGCCAGAGAAATCGCGACGGCTCTTCAGGCCCCGCTGGACGTCTTCGTCGTACGCAAACTGGGCGTACCCCGCTGGCGAGAACTCGCGATGGGCGCCATCGCCAGCGGCGGGGCGGTCGTGCTCAATGACGACCTGATTCGTAGCCTCGACATTCCCGCCGACCAGTTGGACGCAACGATCGCCACGGAGACCGAGGAGTTGCACAGGCGCGAGCACGCCTACCGAGGGCAGCGGCAGTCCGTCGACCTCGCAGCCAAGGTCGTGATCCTCGTCGACGACGGCATAGCGACCGGCGCAAGCATGCTCGCTGCCGTGCGCGCCGTGCGAATGAGCGATCCGACCCGAGTTGTCGTCGCGGTTCCGGTGGGCCCACGATCGATCGACCGCAGGCTGACCGACGAGGCAGATGACCTCGTCTGCGCGGTGACGCCGCAACGGTTCGAAGCCGTCGGGCAAGTGTTCGGCGATTTTCACCAGGTGTCCGACGACGAGGTGCGAGAGGCGTTGGCCTCCTCGACGGCCTGCGACTAACCCTTCGCGGAGTCGTCTTTCGCCGAGTCCTCCGTGACCGCTGTGGAGGCAGTCGCGTCTTCAGACGAAATTCCGTCGATCACCGAGGTGGGCTCATCCGGATAGTCCTCGACGACGTCGGTTTGGTGACCCTGTTCGACCAACTCGTCATCGTCTTCGTCATCGTCCTCGTCGCGCCGGGAACGCTCCCGCAACGCGTCGACGATGAGGAGCAGAACGCCGATCACGCTGGCGCCGATGCAGACCCATGCAATCAGCTCGTTGCTGGTGACCACGGCGGTCACGAGTGCAGCCAGTCCGATTACTGCAAGGACCAGAGCGGCGATCAGCATTGTTCAGCCCGTCAGTTGTTGCCTCTGTTGAATTGGTTGAACGCGCCGCCGCCATCGTTGTTGGCGGTCGAATCAACCGGAGCAGCGGAGCCACGCTGGCCGAGCTCCTCTAGCTGCGATTCGAGATAGGTCTTGAGCCGCGTGCGGTACTCGCGCTCAAACGTGCGGAGCTGTTCCAGGCGACCTTCGAGCACGGTGCGCTGCTGGTTGATGGTGCCCATGATCTCGGAGTGCTTGCGTTCGGCGTCCGACTGCAATGCGTCAGCCTTCTCCTGCGCTTGCCGAAGCTGCGTCTCGGAGCGGACCTGCGCATCGCTGAGCAGAGCGTCGGCGCGCTGCTTGGCGTCGGCGAGCGTGGCATCGGCGGTCTTTCGCGCCTCACTGACCAACGCGTCGGCCTGAGCCCTGGCATCGGAGAGCAACCTGTCGGAGTCCGCCTTGGCCGAACCGGTCAGCTTGTCGGCGGTCTCCTGGGCGAGTGCGAGCATCCTCGCCGCCTTCATGTGAGCCTCTTCGCTCTGCGGGGCGGCCTGCGGCGGAGCCGGTGCCTCGTACGCCGGCGGCGGAGGAGGAGGCGGCGCGGCGGGCTGCGGCTCCGGCTCGGGCTGCTGGTACATCGGAATCGACTGCGTCGGCTGCGCTACCCCGTTGGCGCGGGCACTCGTCAGCTCCTGGTCGAGCTCGGCAACGCGCTGGCGCAGGTCGGCGTTCTCTTCGACCAGTCTGGTCAGCTCGTTCTCGACCAGATCGAGGAATGCATCGACTTCGTCCTCGTTATAACCGCGTTTGCCGATGGGTGGCTTACTGAACGCGACATTGTGGACGTCGGCTGGTGTGAGCGGCATTGTCTGCCCCCTTGAAGAGTCTGGACCGTCAATCGGTCTCAAAGTGTAAAGCGTCGTCGAGCTAGTAACTGGCGTCCATCCTGTCACAGTGGACCCGGCGGTTGCAGCAGAGGCCGCTTATTGAGAGCGAATCTTAGAGCACGAAACCTCAGACGACCGAGGCATCCAAAGGGCCTCGGCGGCGTCAGGTTGCTGCGCTGAACGCGAGCTGCATGCCGATGAACGCCGCGAGCAGCAAGACCATGATCGATAGGTCGAATCGAACGGCACCTATCGTGAGCTGCGGAATCAGTCGTCGCAAGAGCTTGACCGGCGGATCGGTCAAGCTGAGGATGATCTCGAGGATGACGACGGTCAAACCCCTTGGCTGCCAGTCTCGGCTGAACGATCGAATGAACTCGACCACGACCCTGGCGATGAGCAAGAGCCAGAAGACGAACAGCGCGAAGCCCAGGATCTCGAAGAACAACGCCAACTGGGCGACCTCACTCCAGGCAATCGTGTGACATTTGATACAGGACGGATGCGGAGGGTTCGACGACGAACGCCGCGCCGCCAGCCTACCCGTCCGCGAATTAGACCTGTCGACTACTGATAGGCGTAGAAGCCAGCCTCGGCGATTCGCCTGCGCTGCTCGGCCGTCACGTCGATGTCCGCGGGCGAGAGCAGGAAGACCTTGGTGGCGACCTTGTCGAAGGAACCCCGGAGGGCGAACGCGAGCCCGGCCGCGAAGTCGACCAAACGCTTCGCGTCGGCGTTGTCCATCGTGACCAGATCCATGATGACGGGCGTCCCGTCGCGGAACCGCTCGCCGATGGTCCGCGCCTCGCTGTAGTCCTTGGGGCGCAACGTGGTGATCTTGGCCAGCGGGCTGCCCGCCTCGAACAGTTCGGCCATGCGACGAGGCTCCATGGCCACGGCACCACGTGTAGCGCCGCGCAAGGTGTTGAACCGCGGGTGCTCGAACTCGGGCCGACCGCGGAACGGTGCTTCGTCGCCGTAGCCTCCGCGGTAGCCGCGGGCAGCACCGTCGAGCTCGCGGTCGAACTCGCGTCCGCCGATGCGGTCTTCGTAGCCGCGGCTCTCCATGCGGCCGTATCCGTCGTCCTCGAATCGCTCCTCGCGCGACCTGCGGGGATAGCTCCGTGTCGACCGCTCTTCATCGTCGAAGTATTCGTCGTCGTAGTCGTCCATCGGCGCCATACCGAAATAGGCCTTGACCTTGTGCAGTGTGCTCATCGGGCGACCCTTCTGATGACTTTGGTGGTGGTGTCCGTGATGAAGATGTGACTGGAGTGACTGCTCAGGGTGACGTTAGCGGGCGTGGGCCCATAAGCGCGGTACCGACACGCACACAGGTGGAACCATGTCTCACCGCCGTCTCGAGGTCGCTAGACATTCCCGCCGACATCCCGAGCCGCTGTTGGTAATTCGCCTGTACCCGCTCGAGTTCTCTCGCCAAACGCGAGAAGGCCTCGTCGGGGTTGCTGTCCAGCGGCGGCATGGCCATGAGGCCCGTGAAGTCCAGTCCATCGGTGGAATGAACCATGGCGCAGACTTCATCGACGAGGTCGGGGCGGCTGACGTCGACGCCGCTGCGGTCGGGGTCTCCGTCGAGGCTGACTTGAACGTATACGTGCAGCGGCTCGGTCCGACGTGACTCTGCGAGCGCAGCCACTGCGCCACGACCGAGCCTCTCGACGAGCGCCACGCCGTCCACCGAGTGTGCGGCGTACGCCCAGTCCGCGACCGCGCGTGCCTTGTTGCGCTGGATCCGGCCGATCATGTGCCACCGGATCGGGTCGTCGGAGGTCACCGGGTCGCCAGACAATAGAGCGTTCACCTCGGCAACCTTCCTTGCGGCTTCTTGCTCACGAGATTCTCCGAAGGCGCTGCACCCGAGTCGGCGCAGTGCGACGACGTCGGTCGCCGGAAAGAACTTGGTGACGGCCAGCAGCTCGATGTCACGCGGGTCCCGACTGGCCGCTGCGGCGGCAGCGTCGAAGCGCTCTCTGAGTGCCGTCAGCGATTCGGCCAGTTGCGCTTCCCGCACGGTGTTCATTCCAGCCACACCAACGACGCCAAGCGCCCAGTCGGGGCAGCGCGCCGATGGCTGAACAGATCAGGATCGTCAACAGTGCAGCGCGGATCCACTGCGATCGCAGTGATGCCCAAACCCGTTAGTTGCCTTGCGATTCCGGCTCGCAGGTCAAGGCCAGCGGTACCTTGCCCCGTGGTGGTCCGGCTGCCTGGCAGTGCTGCCTCGACCTCTGCCGCCATCTCGTCGGGCACCTCGTAATTGCGTCCGCTCACCGCGGGTCCCAGGAGCACCGAGACGTCCTCGGCTCTTGCGCCATGTCGCACCATCGCCTCGACCGCACGAACGACCACACCGTTCTGCGCTCCGACGCGGCCAGCGTGCACCGCGGCGACGACGCCTCGACGGGCATCGGCCATCAACACCGGGACGCAATCTGCCGTGACGACGGCCAGCGCTAGGCCCGGGTTGGTCGTCACCAAGCCGTCGACGTCGTCGACGGCCTCGGTCACCGGTCCATCAACGAGGGCAACCCTGTCACTGTGGGTCTGGTTCATCCAGACGACGCGATCGGAACCAAGCCCAATCGACTCGGCCAACCTGCGCCTGTTCGTGGCCACCGCGACGGGGTCGTCGCCCACGTGGTCGCCCATGTTGAAGGTGTCGAACGGCGGCGCCGAGACTCCACCGGACCGAGTGGTGGTCACGCGCCTGACGCGAAGGCTCACGAACCCAGTATCGCGGCCCGCCTGCGCCCCGGGCTCAGTGCCGCATGAACGGCGGCACGTCGACATCGTCGTCGTCATCGCCGCCACCGCCGATGCTGACCGTGGCGCCGTTGGTGTGCAGCGGAACGGCCGCCGGGTCGGGCGTGTCGAAGATCGACGACGTCGAGACCTTGCCTGCCCTCGCGGAAGCGATCGCCTGCCCTGCTCCAACGACGGGCTTGCGGCTCGGTCCCGAGGCGTCGAACCCCGCGGCGATGACGGTGACGCGCACTTCGTCGCCGAGGGAGTCGTCGATCACGGTGCCGAAGATGATGTTGGCTTCGGGATGGGCGGCGTCCTGCACCAGCGACGCCGCCTCATTGATCTCGAACAGGCCGAGGTCGCTGCCGCCGGCCACCGACATCAGCACGCCCTGCGCGCCTTCCATCGACTGCTCGAGCAGCGGCGAATTGATCGCGATCTCGGCAGCCTTGAGCGCACGGCCGTCGCCACGGGCGGCACCGATGCCCATGAGCGCCGTGCCTGCCCCCGACATGATCCCCTTCACGTCGGCGAAGTCGACGTTGATCAGACCGGGGGTGGTGATCAAGTCGGTGATGCCCTGGACGCCGTTGAGCAACACCTCGTCGGCGCTGCGGAAGGCGTCCATCAGCGATACTGCGGCGTCGCCCATCTGGAGGAGCCGATCGTTCGGGATCACGATGAGGGTGTCGCAGCTTTCCCTAAGCGACGTGATGCCGATCTCCGCCTGATTGCTGCGCCGCTTGCCCTCGAAGGAGAACGGCCGCGTCACCACACCGACCGTCAACGCACCGAGCTTGCGCGCAATGGTCGCGACCACGGGCGCGCCGCCGGTACCGGTTCCGCCACCCTCGCCTGCCGTGACGAACACCATGTCGGCGCCGCGGAGCAGTTCCTCGATGTCGTCCTTGGCGTCTTCGGCGGCCTTGCGCCCGACTTCCGGATCGGCGCCGGCGCCAAGCCCGCGGGTCGAATCCCGCCCGACGTCGAGTTTGACGTCGGCATCGCTCATCAACAGCGCCTGGGCGTCGGTGTTGATGGCGATGAACTCGACGCCCTTGAGGCCCTGCTCGATCATCCGGTTGACGGCGTTGACCCCGCCTCCGCCGATGCCGACCACTTTGATGACCGCGAGATAGTTGTGCGGGGGCGTCATCGCAATTTCCTCTTCGCGTAAGCGCTCATCGGCGGCGCCTTCCTCCCTGGTTGCCGTGCCTTGGTGCCGAACTACCCACCACCAACCCTCAACCTCAACCATAGGCTTAGAGTTATGTCAGGTAGATCCGTGCAAAGAGAACGGTAGGGGTGACGGCGAAGGTATCCGTGCAGGCGCGCCGACGTTTTCCGCGGTTTTTGCTAGCCGACGCGCGTCGCTACTTGACGGTCGGCAAGTCAGGGCTCGACACGTCGTAGGTGTGACCGGGCTGAGTCAGCAAGGCCGCCAACGTCAACGCCTTGTCGTCGGTGCGATCGGTGGTCCCCCAAATCACTTCGCGGCCGTCGGTCAGCGTGAGGCCGATGGCCGCGACCGATGGCGCCGAGATCCGACTGATCTGGCTTGCCACCTCGGGCCGCAACGAGAGGAGCACTTGCAGCGCGGCTTTCGTCGGCGCGTCGCTAGGGCTCGGGTTGTCGACGTCGAGGTAGGGCAGGCCCGGCGGTGGAGGCGCAACGGCGAAGTCGACGCCGTCACGGTCGAAAAGGTGCGGGCCGTCTGGATAGTCCTTGACCACCAAGGGAACTCGCTCGATGACGGTGATCCGCAGCGTGGAGGGGTACTCGCGTTGGACCCTGGCGGTCGCGACCCTGCGGATGGTCGCGACGCGTTCGGCCACCGCGTCGGTGTCGATTTGAAGCAACGGAGTACCCGGCGCGACCGCTGCGACCCGTTCCACTTCCTCCTTGGTCACACTGCCCAACCCGGTGATGACGGTCGAGCGTGCGGCCATGATCGGCGTGAAGTAAAGCAAGAGGCCGAACCCTACGACGACGACGCTGGCCACCGCCGTCCACAACAACACCTTGAGTCCCCGGATGAGGCCCCGCGCTGGAGGTTTCGCCACGTCGGAGGGACGACCCGACGCCTTGCGCTTGGCCTCGCGGCGAGCGTTCTCGATGGCGGTCGCCCTGGCCTGGGCCGCCCGCCGTTCCTCGCGTTCACGGCGGGCACGTCGTCGCGGACCCTCGAGGTCCTCGCCAGGCTCGGGCGTCTCGACCGGCTCGACCGGCTCGACCGGCTCGGCCACCTCGGTCGGTTCGGCATCGGCGTGGTCGATGTCAGGCGGTTCACTCACCGAATTGCCCTGGCTTGCAACGCCGCAAGGATCTCCTGCCCGAGAAGCGTGACGTCACCGGCACCCATCGTGACGACGGCGTCGCCGGGACGGGCCGCCGCCGCGACTCGATCGGCCACGGCGGAGAAATCCGGCACGTACTGCACGGGCACCTCGACGTGCTCGGCCACGCTGGCACCGCTCACGCCGGCTATCGGCTCCTCGCGCGCGGCGTACACGTCGAGCACGAACACCACGTCTGCCACGCTGAGCGCCGAACCGAACTCCTCCGCGAACGTCTGCGTGCGCGAGTAGAGGTGCGGCTGGAAGACCACGATCGACCTGCCCTCCCCCGCTACCGAACGCAACGCCTCCAGGTTCACCCTTACCTCGGTCGGATGATGGGCGTAGTCGTCGTACACCCGCACGCCGGCGGCGGTACCCACCGCCTCGAACCGGCGTCTGGTCCCCTCGAACCCGGCAAGCCCGTCGAACACCGCCTCTACGTCCGCGCCCACCTCCACGGCCGCCACGGCCGCAGCCAGCGCATTGAGCGCCATGTGCCGGCCGGGCACCGCGAGTCGCAGCCCATATGGATGCGAGACGCCCGCAAGCCGAACCGTCGCCACGCCCCCGGCCCCTTGTTGCTCCCAATTCAGAAGTGCGCCAGCAAGATTGACGTCGTCGCCAGTACCGTAGCGCAATACCCGAACACCGTCGGCAGCCGAGCGGGCGGCCAATGCAGCCGCACCCTCGTCGTCCACACAGACGACCAGCGCACCACCTGGACGCAACTTGTCGACGAACTTGTCGAATACCGCGGCATAGGCCGCCTCAGTGCCGAAGAAGTCCAGATGGTCGGCCTCCACGTTGGTCACCACCGCGACATCGGGCGAGTACTCCAGCAGCGAGCCGTCACTCTCGTCGGCCTCGGCGACGAAGATGTTGCCACTGCCGTGGTGGGCGTTGGTTCCGGGCTGCCCCAGGTCGCCACCGACCGCGAACGATGGGTCGAATCCGCTGCGCTGCAACGCCACGACGATCATCGACGTCGTCGTCGTCTTGCCGTGGGTGCCCGTCACCATCACCGTGGTGTAGCCCTCCATCAGCTTGGCCAGCACCACGGGCCGCATGATGACCGGAACCCCGCGGCGCCGAGCCTCAACCAACTCCGGGTTGTCTCTCGGGATGGCGGCTTGAGTACTCACGACCGCGGTCGGGCCGCCCGGCAGCATGTCGAGTGCAGCCGGATCGTGGCCGATGGCTATCTGGGCGCCGCGGGCCCGAAGCGCCGCGACTCCGCGTGATTCCTTGGCGTCCGAGCCAGAAACCTGCCCACCACGGTCGAGCAGGATCCGCGCGATGCCCGACATTCCTGCACCGCCGATGCCAACCATGTGCACCCGCTCCAGCTCGGCGGGCAATGCTCGCGCGCTCATCGCCGCCGCCCCTTGCCCTCGCGTGCGACTTCCAGCGCCACCTCGGCGACCCTTCGCGCCGCGTCACGGTGCCCTGCGAGCATCGCCGCCGTCGTCATCGCCTCCAACCGCCCCTCGTCGCCGAGCAAGCTGGATACCGTGTCCGCCACGAACTCAGACGTCAGTGCACCGTCGGAGACGACTAGGCCGCCACCGGCGTCGACCACGGGAAGCGCGTTGAGGCGCTGTTCGCCGTTGCCGATTGGCAGCGGCACGTAGATCGCTGGCAGGCCGACCGCCGACACCTCGGCCACCGTCATCGCGCCCGATCGGCAGATCGCGAGATCGGCGGCGGCGTAGGCCAGGTCCATCCGGCTCAGATACGGCACCGCAACGTACGGCGGATCCGTCTCGCGTGGGGTCCTGAGGTCCAAGACATTCTTCGGGCCGTGCGCATGAAGGATCGAAATACCTGCTGCGGCAAGCTTTTCCGCAGCTCCGGCGACGGCTCGGTTGATCGACTGCGCACCTTGAGAGCCACCGAATACCAGGAGCACGCGGGCGTCGCCGGCAAAGCCAAAGTGGGCGCGCGCCTCGGCGCGCAGGGCGGACCTGTCCAGCGACGTGATGGTCGAACGGACCGGAACGCCGACGACCTCCACCTTTCGTCCCAACCCCGGGTTCGACACGGCGGACAGAACTCGGTGCGCCGTACGGGCCCCGACCCTGTTGGCCAAGCCGGCTTTGGCATTGGCCTCGTGGATGACGACGGGTACCCGGTGTCGCCCGAACGCGCCGCCGCGAGCCGCCACGTACGCGGGCAACGCGACGTAGCCGCCGAACCCGATGACGACGTCGGCGTCGACGTCGGAGAGCACCGCTCGTGTCTGCCGGACTGCCTCGCGGACGCGGAAGGGCAGCCGGGCAAGGTCGCCGGTCGGCTTGCGAGGGAGTGGCACGGGAGTGATCAGCGCCAACTCGTAGCCACGCTCTGGCACCAGCCGCGTCTCGAGTCCACGGTGCGTGCCAAGGGCCGTGATCCGAGTCCGCGGGTCGAGCGCAATGAGGGCGTCGGCGACCGCCATCGCGGGCTCGATGTGCCCGGCGGTGCCTCCACCGGCGAGGACCACTGACATCCCTCGGTCGCTACGCTCCTGCCCCCGGGGGACCGAGATACTCACCCGTAACGCTGACCTTCCAATGCGCGAGTCCGCTGACTCGGTTGGCGCTGACGGCCTCCATGATGCCCTGTCCGCCGCGACGCGCCGTCAGCCCCTTGGCGTGTGCGCGTCGAGTCGACCGTCGACCTCGGGTTGGGCTTCGCCTTCGAATTGGCCTTGACGTTTGCCTTGGCCTTCGATTTTGCCTTGGCCTTCGACTTCGAGTCGGCCTTGGGTTTCGACTTCGAGTCGGCCTTGGGCTTCGACTTGGCCGGTCGGGTGCGCAACCTGTCGCGAGCGGCATCGAGCCGCGTCATCACGTACGGCTCCGGAAGTGGCAGGCGCAACAGCCTGCCAACGCGGTCCTCACGCCCCGCGCGAAGCGCTGCCACTGCCTCGGGTTCGTGCCTGGCCGCGCTCGTCACGACGCCAAGCACCAGAAGTGTTGTCGCCGTTGATGTTCCACCGGCAGATATCAGCGGCAGCTGGAGCCCCGTGACGGGCAGCAGCCCTACCACGTATCCGACGTTGATGAACGCCTGCCCGAGCACCCAGAGGGTCACCGTCGCCGTCAAGAGGCGCAGGAACGGGTCGGCCGACCGCCGTGCGATCCGCATGCCGGTGTATGCGAACAGGCCGAACAGGCACAGAAGACCAAAGGCGCCGACGAATCCCAGTTCCTCGCCGATGATCGCGAAGATGAAGTCGTTGTGCGCGTTGGGCAGGTAGTTCCACTTCGCCGTGCCCTGCCCGAGCCCGTCGCCGAAGATCCCGCCGTTGGCCAGGGCATAACGGGCCTGACGGGCCTGGTACCCGGCGCCCTGGGAGTCGGCACCGGGGTCGAGCCACGACTGCACCCTGGTCGAACGGTAGCCCGCCGACATGGCGAGCACGGCCGCCGAGACGACGACCGCGAACAGTGAGCTGAGGAACACCTTCAGGGGCAATCCGGCGTACCACAGCAGGCCAAGCAGGATGATGCCCATCGAGACCGTCTGCCCCAGGTCGGGCTGCAAGACGATCAATAGAAGCGCGAGGACCGCCGCGGGCACGAGGGGGAAGAGCATCTCGCGCACCGACGCAGCCTCCATGCGACGCGCGGCGAGGAGGTGCGCTCCCCAGATGGCGAACGCGATCTTGGTGAGTTCGGAGGGCTGCATCGAGAACCCGGCGACGACGAACCAGCCGCGGGATCCATTGGAGTACGTGCCGATTCCGGGGACGAGCACCAGCGCGATCATCACGACCGTGATCGCGAACGCCGGAAATGCGAGCCGTCGCATCAGGTTCACCGGCATGCGCAGTGCGACGTAGAAGGCGACGAGGCCGACCATCGTCCACAGCACCTGCTTGCCGAAGATCGCCCACGGAGTGCCGTCCTCGTCGTACGAGTGCACGCCGGATGCCGAAAGCACCATGATCAGCCCAAGCGTCGTGAGCAGCGCGGTGATGGCGATGATTAGGTGAAAGGACGTCATCGGTCGGCCCAGCCAGGCGCCAAACCGAGTCCGTGGTTCGTGCACCGCAGTAGTCGGAGCCGCGTCCTCCGACGGTGCCACCTCTGCAGGGGCGCTTCGCCGGAGTCTCAACCGGGCAAGAACGGCGCTCATCGCCTACCTCGCCACATTAATCATACGAGTCACAAATCCACCATCTGACTCATTTGTCCCTCGCACCCCAGAATCCTCCCCCGTCACAGGGGATCCGACGAGGAATTGCGGCGCGTGTCGCGAAATGAGGCTCGGTCGTGACCCAGTGGCTACGCGCCGACTGCGGTCAACCACTCGCTGTAGAACAGGGCGACGCCAAGCCCACAGGCAATCGCCGTCAGCAACCAGAACCGGATGATCACCGTCGTCTCGGCCCAGCCGACGAGCTCGAAGTGGTGATGGAACGGTGCCATCCTGAACACTCTGCGACCCGTCGACCGGAACGCCACGATTTGCACGATCACCGACGTCACCTCGGCAACGAACAGCGCCCCAAGCACGACGGCGAGGGTCTCCGTGCGGCTGGTCACCGACAGCCCCGCGATGATGCCGCCCAACGCCAGCGAGCCGGTGTCACCCATGAAGATCTTGGCGGGGGCAGCGTTCCACCACAGGAACCCGATGCACGCGCCCGCCGTCGCAGCGGCCACCAACGCGAGGTCAAGCGGATCGCGGACGTTGTAACAGCCGGGCCCCGGGCTGGTCGCGCAGGCGTTGCGGAACTGCCAGAACGTGATGAGCACGTAAGCGGCTGTCACCATCGCCATGGCGCCCGCCGCAAGGCCGTCGAGCCCATCGGTGAAGTTCACGGCGTTCGACCACGCGCTGACGATGACGACGACGAAGAGGACGAACATCACCGGCGCCAGCGTCACCGTGGCGATCTCGCGAACGTAGGACAGTTCGGGGCTTCCCGGCGTCAGCCCGTTCTCGTTGCGGAACTGCAGCACCAAGACGCCGAACAACACGGCAGCCACCAGCTGGCCGACCGTCTTGGCGGACTTGTTCAGGCCCAGGTTGCGCGACCGACGGATCTTGATCAGGTCGTCGATGAAACCGACCGTGCCGAGCGCCGTCGCCAAGCCGAGAACCAACAGGCCGGACGCCGAGGGTCCGTCGCCGTCGAACGCCAGACCGACGAGGTGGGTGCCGAGGTATCCGGCCCAGATCCCTGCAAGGATCGCCACCCCACCCATCGATGGCGTGCCACGCTTCTTGTGGTGGCTGGGCGGCCCATCCTCGCGGATCTCGTGGCCAAATCCTTGCCTGGTGAACAACCTGATCAGCACCGGGGTCAGCAGGATCGACACCGTCAGGGCGATGCCGACGGCGAAAAGGATCAGCTTCACTGCGCGACATCCCCGGCGATCGCGTCGGCCAGCTTCCCGAGACCCGCCGAGTTGGACGCCTTGATCAGCACGACGTCGCCCTCACGCAACTCGGCCCTCAGCAGTGCGAGCGCGGCGTCGGCGTCGTCGACCGCGGTGACCTCGCCACCCCACGAGCCCTCCATCACCGCACCCTGCTGCATTGCGCTCAACGACCTCCCGATTCCGACGACGACGAGTCGTGACACATCTAAGCGCACGGCCAGTCGACCGATGCTGTCATGTTCGGTGATCGCGTCGTCGCCGAGTTCGGCCATCTCCCCCAAGACTGCCCAACTCCTTCGTCTCGCGCCCGGTTGCGCGGGGGATGCGGCCATCCAAGCCAGAGCCTTGAGCCCCGCCCGCACCGAGTCCGGGTTGGCGTTGTACGCGTCGTTGATGATCGTCACCCCGTCTGCGCGAGTGCTCACCTGCATGCGGTGGCGCGACACAGGGCCCGCGGCGGCGAGTGTCGACGCCACGCCGTCGAGGCTGGCACCGCACTCGAGCGCGACCGCGGCCGCGCACAGGGCATTCGATACCTGATGATCGCCGTGCACCGCGAGCGAAACGGGGTGCTCTAGCTCGCCCGCGTGCAATGTGAACCGCGGGCGGGCCAGCTCGTCGAGAACGACGTCACCCGCCCAGAGGTCGACGCCAGGCGAGCGCCCGACCCGCACGACGCGGGCGACGGTCTTGTCGGCCATCGCCGCCACGGCAGGGTCGTCGGCATTGAGGATGACGACTCCCGATGCCGGAACCGCTTGGGGCAGTTCGGACTTCGTGGCAGCGATCGCCTCGCGGGAACCGAACTCACCGAGGTGCGCCGTGCCAACGTTGAGGACGACGGCGATCGCGGGCGGTGCGATGGCGGCCAGTGCGGCGATGTTTCCGGGATGGCGCGCCGACATCTCCAGGATGAGGTAGTCGGTGTCCGGCGTCGCCCGCAGAACCGTCCATGGGTGGCCGAGCTCGTTGTTGAACGATCCCGGCGGGGCGATCACCTCGCCCAACGGTGCGAGCACAGCGGCGAGCAGGTCCTTGGTCGACGTCTTGCCAGACGAGCCGGTCACCCCGATGATGGTCAGCCCGCCCGCCACCAGCTCTGCAGCAACCACCGCTGCGAGCCGAGCGAGTGCAGCGAGCACCGCGGCGCCGGCTCCGTCGACGTCGTGCTCCAGCACGCCGGAGCTCGAATCCACTTCTGCGTCAACCGGTTCGACGACGATCGCGGGTACACCGACCGGTCGCGCCGCGAGGACCGCGACGGCGCCCGCCTCGACGGCCGTTGCGGCGAAGTCGTGTCCGTCGGAGCGGGCGCCGGGCAGTGCCAGGAACAGGCCGCCGGGCGTCACGGCGCGCGAATCGAACTCGACGGTCCCGCTCACCCGCACCCTCGCGGCATCCTCGCGGGAGATGTCACACAGTTCGCCGCCGACCGCATCGGCGATCTGGGCGAGCGTCATCTCGATCACGGGTGTCCCCCGAGTGCGTCGGCGAGTTCGTCGCGATCGTCGAACGGCCGGGTCTCGCCCCTGCTGGTCTGGCCCGCCTCGTGGCCCTTTCCTGCGACGAGAACCACGTCGCCCTCCCTGGCCCAGCCGACGGCGTGCTCGATGGCCGCCCTCCTGTCGCCGATGTCCACGATCTCCGTCGCCGTGCCACCGGCATTCGCGGCGCCCGCCATGATCGCCGCCCGAATGGCGGCAGGATCCTCGTCGCGCGGGTTGTCGTCGGTCACGACGACGAGGTCGGCGAGTTCGGCGGCGATGCGGCCCATGGGTTCTCGCTTTCCAGGGTCGCGATTACCACCGGCACCGAAGACCACGGCCAGCCTGCCATGGGCTCCGACCTGTTCCCGAAGGGTCTCCAGTGCCGCGCGCAAGGCGCCCGGCTTGTGTGCGTAGTCCACCAGTGCCAGAAAGCCCTGTCCGCGGTCGACGGGCTGCATGCGTCCCGGGACGGTTGCCACGCGCAGTCCGGGCGCCGCCTGCTCCGGCGACACCCCGACGGCGTCCAGCAGCGCGACGGCGAGCAGACAGTTGGCGACGTTGTATTGGCCTGGCAGTCCTATCCTCAGCTGGTGGTGAACTCCTGCAGGGTCCTCGGCGACGAACTGCTGGCCTCCCCGATCGACGATGCCGACGTCCAGTGCCGACCAATCGGCCCCGCAGAGTCCGACGGTGATCGGCTCACGCGCCAGCGCGGCGATGGTCTTGCCGGCATCGTCATCGACACAGACCACCGAAACGTCTGCGCACGTGGGGGATTGCGGATCGAACAGCCTCGCCTTTGCGGCAAGGTAGTCGGCCATCGTCGGATGGAAGTCGAGGTGGTCCCGCGACAGGTTCGTGAATCCCCCAACGGCGAAGTGCACGGCATCGACGCGGCCGAGGGTCAACGCATGGCTCGACACCTCCATCACCACCGTGTCGACGCCACGCTCGACCATGACGGCAAGGAGCGCCTGTAGGTCGGGTGCCTCCGGCGTGGTGAGCGCACTGGGTTCGTCGCGGCCGTCGATCCGGATGCCGACGGTGCCGATCAGGCCCGCGACGCGCCCGGCCGCACGCAACCCCGCCTCCACGAGATAGGTCGTCGTCGTCTTGCCCGAGGTGCCGGTGACACCGATGACCCGCAGCACCTCGGAGGGGCGGCCGTAGACGGTTGCGGCCAACTCTCCGAGCACCGACCTCGGCGTCGGGTGGACGAGAATCGGTACACCGAGATCGGTCACCATCGCCTCCACGCCTGCCGGGTCGGTCAGGACGGCGACGGCACCGAGTCGTACCGCATCGTGTGCGTAGTGCGCCCCGTGCGAGGTCGTACCTGGCAAGGCGGCGAAGAGGTCGCCGACGACGACGTCCTGGCTGCTCAGCGTCACCCCGGTGACCCTGACCGGTGTCGTGGGCTCAGACTCGAGGCTGACGCCCGGGGTGCGTTGGGCAAGCGACGCGAGATCAGCACCGACCGGGTGCGAGGGGCGCAACTTCATGGCGCTGACACATTACCGGCACCGATACGCCGCGTGGAGCTACCGATCGCTCAGGTGCCTTGCAACGTCAGCGGAGGACCGGGATCGGGCGACAGCGGAATTCTCTCGCGTTGCAGCAGCCAGGCATCGATGTTGTGAATCAACGGTGCTGCCGTCGTGCCTGGCGAGCCGTCGGCGGTGCGATGCGGGTTGTCCATCATCACGCCGACGACGTAACGCGGATCGTCGGAGGGAGCCATGCTGGCGAAGGTAATCCAGTAGACGTCGTCGTAGTAGCAGCCGCAGCCCGGGTTGATCTGCTGCGCCGTACCCGTCTTGCCCGCGATCTGGTAACCCTCGACGGCTGCCCCGGACCCCGTGCCCTGCTGATAGCCCATCGGATCCTTCTGGACGACGGCCCGCAACATGTTCCGAACGGTCCTCGCCGTCTCGGGTGACACCACGCGTATCCCCTCGGGTCGGGGTTCGTCGATCCTGGTGCCGTCGGCGGCGACGGTGGTCTTGATGATGCGCGGCGGGATCCGCACCCCGTCGTTGGCGATCGCCTGGTACATCCCCGACATCTGCAGCAAGGTCATCGAAAGGCCTTGGCCGATGGGCAGGTTGGCGAACGAGCTACCCGACCACTGGTCGATCGGCGGCACCAGGCCTGCACTCTCTCCGGGCAGGCCGACCCCGGTGCGCTGCCCGAGGCCGAACTTCTCGGCCATCTCGTTCCAGCGTTCCGGGCCGACGCGCTGCGCGAGCATCAACGTGCCCACGTTGGACGACTTTCCGAAGACTCCCGTGGTGGTGTACGGCATCGTGCCGTGGTTCCAGGCGTCGTGGACCGTGACGCCGCCCATGTCGATGGAGCCGGGCACCTGCAGCATCTCGTCGGGATTCGTGACGCCGAACTCGATCGACGACGCCGCGGTGATGATCTTGTTCACCGAGCCGGGTTCGAATGGCGACGACACGGCGAGGTTGCCCAGCTGACGGTCGTCCTGCCTGCCGATGTCCTGGCTGGGATCGAACGTGTTGTCGTTCGACATCGCAAGTACTTCACCGGTTTTCGCATCCAATACGACGGCGGAGACGTTCTTGGCGCCCGACAGGTCCTTGGCTTGTTGGACTTGCTGCTGAACGTAGAACTGGATGTCGTCGTCGATGGTCAGCTCGACGGTGGAACCGTCGACGGCGTCGTGGCGGTTGCGATAGCTGCCGGGGATCACCACACCGTCGGAGCCGCGGTCGTAGGTCAGCGATCCGTCGGTGCCTGCGAGCTTCGCGTCGAGGGACTCCTCCAGCCCGAGCAGGCCGTGTCCGTCCCAGTTGATGCCGCCGACGATGTTCGCGGCGAGCGATCCGCCGGGGTACTGGCGGATGTCTTGGCGCTCCGCCCCCACCTCCGGGTACCGCTTCGTGATCGCATCCGCGATCGCCGGGTCGACGGCCCTTGCGAGATACACGAAGGAGTCCTTGCCCGACAGCTTCTTGAAGATGGTGGCCGCATCGGGCTTGTTGTTCAGCAGGCCCGCGACGCCGGATGCGATGTCGTGCAATCGTTTCTGCGGATCCGGCGCGTCCGGCTGCTTCGCCTTTGCGTCAGCGAGCTGCTTCTGAATCTTGACAGGCTGAAAGGTCAGCGCGCGGGCCGCGATGGTGAACGCAAGCTTGCTGCCGTTGCGGTCGGTGATGGTGCCGCGCATCGCCTTCTCGATGTCGGTGACCTTGAGCTGGCTTGCCGCCTCCGCGCGTAGGCCCGCTGCGCGCGGGACCTGGAGACTGAACAGTTGCGCGCCAGCGATGGCGAGCACGAGCACGATGACGGCATTGCCTGCTCGGTGCCGGAACACGAATGACGCACTGCGCAAACCACCTTCGGTCGCAGGTTTGCGAGTTCTGCGTGCGCGCGCCGAGTGCGGTCCGTCGCCGCGAGTTGTCGTCTGAGCGGGCTTGGCCGCCCGACGGTCACCGCGGCTCATGCCGCCGGTCCCGGGAGGGGAAGCGCTGGCTCGGCGGGCGGACCCGGTAGCGAAGGAACGATCGGCGATGCCACGGCGGCGTCGGCGGGCGGCGCCACTGCGGGCGGTGCACCGGCAGCGTCGACCGGTGGAGCGGCAGGTAGCACCAGTGCGGGCGGTGCAACGGCAGCCGGCGGTAGTGCGGGCGGTAGTGCGGCACCCGGCGGAAGTGCGGCACCCGGCGGAAGTGTAGGCGGCACGACCGCAGGCACCTCGGCATTGGGCACGGCCGCAGGCACGGGGCCTACCCTGACCGCCAACTCACGGGGGTCGACCACCCTGGGGGCTGGAGGTGGCGGCGGAGGCGGAGTGTCGTCGGGCAGCGGAGAGTTCAGCGGAGGCGGCGGGGCACCCTGAGCGGGCTTGGGTGTGCCGACCACGATCCATGCCCCCGAAGGATCCTGCACGAGGTGCGCGGTGTCCTTCGACGGAATCATGCCGAGGTTGCGGGCCGACTCGGCGAGCGCCGGGGGTGCCTGCGCCGCCATGACGTCGCGCTCCAGCGCCTCCTTCTGTTGTAGGAGGGCTTGATTGGTTTCGCGGGCACGACCCAGCTGGTACGACCGCTCGGCGGCATCCGTTGAAAGCCAGAGGGTTACGCCAAGCCCAAGCCCCAGCGCGCCGATGACTAGCACGACGAACGGCACCCGGCCGACGAGCCGCCGTGGGTTGAGGTCGATCGATGCCAACTTGACGAGCAGCCGCTCCTGCAATCGTTCACGCAGCGGACGGCGAACAACCTTGGGCGCCTTGGCCTTACGCGCCTTCGCGCGGGCCTTTGCCTGGGCGGCGTTCTTGGGCCTGCCCCCGACGTCGGCCGGGCGCGCGATCGGACTGGTGGCTGGCGCGGATCGTGAAGGACCGTGTTCCCTTGCCGATGCCCTATTGCGCGCGTGCGCGTCACGCCTACGCTTCACGTCATTGCGCTCCGGTGCTCTGCGCCGACTGTCGTGGCCGGTACGTGTGGAGTCGGGACGCTTGGCCATCACGAATCTTCCCTTCGGGCAACCTTTTCGAGAGCACGCAGGCGTACGGAGGCGCTGCGCGGATTCAGTTCGATCTCCGCGTGGCTGGCCTTCTCGGAACCCCGCGTCAACGCCTTGAAGAACGGCTCGTGGCCGGGCAGCTCGACGGGCAGGCCGGACGGCGTCCGCGATGCGGTCGCGGCGGCGAAGGCGCTCTTGACGATCTTGTCCTCCAGCGACTGATAGGCCATGACGACGATCCGTCCGCCACCGGAGAGAGCGGACATCGCGGCGGGCACTGCCGCGCGTAGCGAGTCGAGCTCGGCGTTCACCACGGTGCGCAGGGCCTGGAACGTGCGCTTGGCCGGATGCCCGCCGGTACGCCGGGCCGGGGCAGGGATGGCGGTGTAGAGCAGCTCGACGAGTTGCCCCGTCGTGGTGAACGGCTCCCTCGCGCGTCGACGGACGACCTCGGAGGCGATCCGGCTGGCGAACCGCTCGTCGCCGAACTCCCGCAGGATCCGCGCAAGCTCACGCTGATCGAACGTGTTTAGAACGTCGGCGGCGGTCAGAGGTGCGTCCGGATCCATCCGCATGTCCAGCGGCGCGTCCTTGGAGTAGGAGAAGCCTCGTTCGGTGCGGTCGAGTTGCATCGAGGAGACACCGAGATCGAAGAGGACGCCGTCGACTCGGGTTTCGTCGGTCCAATAACCGTCGTAACGAGTGCGGACCAGCGTCGCGCGGTCACCGAATGGGGCCAACCGCTCGCCGGCGATCGCCAGCGCGGAGGGGTCGCGGTCGAGACCAACGACGGAGAGCCCGGGTAGGTCGGTCATGAAGCGTTCCGCATGCCCGCCCGCGCCGAGCGTGGCATCGACCAGGATTGCGCCATCACCGTCGGCGCTCCTGCGGGTGAGGGCGGGCGTCAAGAGTTCGACGCAGCGTTCCAGCAGGACCGGCACGTGAGGACGGGATTGCGACTCGTCTGGCATCTGCACACCCTCGGAATTCTGGACACCCCTGAACTGAAGCGCCCTTGCACCGAGGTCCCTGCCCGAGATCGCGAACCTGGCGTTGGGGAAGTACGCCAGGGTCGGTTCGGGCAGAGGCCACGGTGCACGGGCCACGTGCGGCTTGTCGGCCAGGTTGATGGCCGAATCAGATGATGTCGCGCAGAGTTTCATCGCTGGCCGCGGAGAAGGTCTCTTCGTGTGTCTGCTGGTATTCCTGCCAGGCTTGGGCGTCCCAGATCTCCAAGAACTCCATGGAGCCGGTGACCACGCAGTCCTTGGTGAGGCCTGCGTAGCGACGATGCTCGGCCGAGAGCGTGATGCGGCCTTGGGCGTCGGGGTGTTGTTCGTCCGTGCCGGCCGCCAGGTTTCGCAGGAAGGCGCGGGCTTCCGGATTGCTCCGCGACGCCTGCGACGCCCGTTCGGCCAGCTTCTCGAACTCCGCGCGCGGGTAGACGGCGAGGCTGTGGTCTTGGCTCTTGGTGACCATCAATCCTCCTGCCAGCGCGTCTCGGAACTTGGCGGGCAGCGTGAGCCGCCCCTTGTCGTCGAGCTTCGGTGTGTAGGTACCGAGAAACATCTCAGTACCTCCTGCCACCCTCACTTCACATCGGAACCCCGGTCGCTCCGATGTCCGCCACTTTACCCCACAATCCCCCACTTAGCTCCATCATCAGCGCAGAGTTGGCCCCACATCCCCCACAAGGGGCCATCCCAAGTCGGATAACGTCATCTCAGGGCGCTCACTCCGCCTACCGGAAACGCTAAATCCGCAGGTCGCGGGATCGGAAAGCATCGGGGGGCGCTGGTGGGGGGCTGTGGGGCATCGTGGTGCGCCAGCCCGCTGGAATCACCGGTTCGGGCGTGTCATCCTTCTCGACGGGCAAAGCGACGCGCGCACGCAAGCGGCGGCCACGTGAGAGCGGCAAAAGAAAACGGGCAGCCCCAAGCAGGGAGCTACCCGTAGGTCGGCTATACGACTATTCGTCGAAGCGGCGGCGGAACCGATCCTCCATGCGACTGGTGAAGCCGCCCGAACTCTTGCCGCGCTTCTGGCGCTGCGGATCCGAGTCCGACGGCGAACGATCGCCGCCCTTGACCGCGCGCGGGGCGGTGATTGCAAAGACGACGCCGCCGAACATCACGATGAAACCGACGACGCTGACGATCAGGAAGGCGTGGTTCACGTTGGCGTAGAACGGCACCCCCGACACCAACAGCGCGAGCCCGATGACGAACAGCACCCCGCCCTGCAGTCGACGCCGCGCCGACGGAGCCCGGAGGTTGCCGCCACGAACGCTCGACGCGAACTTGGGGTCCTCGGCATAGAGGGCGCTCTCGATCTGGTCGAGCATGCGCTGCTCATGATCGGAGAGTGGCATCCGCGCCTCCCATTGGCCGAAGTCGTATCAATGCTAAACGTCACGCATGTCCGCCTGCACGGACACTCAACAGTCATGATACGAGGTGAATCTGACCCGTACCACCCAGTTCGATGCTCGATTCTACTGCCTGCATCGTGGATAACGGCCGCCGCACCGGGGACCGGATAATGACGTCTAGTTCCCTGGCACGATCAGCGGGACGGCTAAGACGATTACGCACCCGAACGCGGGAAGGGTACCGAGGGTTGACGACCTTTCTGATCGACCTGTCGGCCGACGACATGGCGCGGCGTCTTCGCGATGCACTCGCCATCTACGTGGACGCGATGCGATACCCACGCGGGACCGAGGAGCAGCGCGCCTCGATGTGGCTGGAGCACACACACAGAGACGGCTGGAAGGCGGTGGCGGCGGTCGAGTCCCCCGAAGGGGCACCCGGCCAGGAGGCCATCGCCACGGCTCCGATGCTCGGCGTTGCCTACGGCTACTGCGGCGCACCCGATCAGTGGTGGCAGCAACAGGTGGTCCAAGGCATGCAACGCGGCGGCGCCGACTCCGCGCAGATCGCCGAGCTGATGGGGAGCTACTTCGAGCTGACCGAATTGCACATCCACCCCACCGCTCAGGGCCGTGGCCTTGGCGAAGCATTGACGCGGCGGCTGCTCGCCGGCCGTCAAGAGGCACACGTTCTGCTGTCGACGCCAGAGATCAACGGGGAGTCGAATCGCGCATGGCGCCTGTACCGGCGCCTCGGCTTCACCGACGTCATCCGTGGCTACCACTTCTCCGGCGACCCGAGACCGTTCGCGATACTCGGCAGATCGCTGCCCCTCTGATCCTTCTCTGGCACGATGACCCCGTGCCCGTCCGCCGCCCAAGCCTAGGTCGCAATCGCCTAGTCGCGTTGTTGCTGCTGCTCGTGGTCGTGCCGCTAGCCGTGGGTTGTGTTCGGGTCAAGGCGTCGATGACCGTCTCCCCCGACGACACGGTGTCCGGCCAGATCATCGCGGCGGCGAAGCCCAGGAACAATCAGGACAAGGGTCCGCAACTGCTCAACTCGCTGCCGTTCAGCAACAAGGTGACCGTCTCGAACTACCAGCGCGACGACTACGTCGGCTCACAAGCTGTGTTCGCAGGCCTCACCTTCGCCGAACTGCCCCAGCTTGCGAACATGAACCGGGACGCGGCGGGTGTCGACATCTCGCTAAGGCGGGCAGGTGATCTCGTCATCCTCGAAGGACGAGTCGACTTGACTTCGTTGCAAGACCCCGACGCGGACGTCTCGCTGAGCGTGTCGTTTCCAGGCGAGGTGACGTCGACGAACGGCAACCAGGTGTCGTCCGACATCGTCGAGTGGAAGCTCCGCCCCGGCGTCGTCAGCAACTTGAACGCCCAAGCGCGATATACGGATCCGAGTGCGCGCTCGTTCACCGGCGCCTCCATCTGGCTCGGTGTCGGAGCGTTCGTCGTCGCGGGGATCATCGGGGGCGTTGCCTGGATGTCGCGAGACCAAAGTCCGGTGCTATCCAACCCCAGCGAACCCCGGCGCTGAACGCCCTTCGTCCGTTTCCCCGCGCCGCTGGCCCGACCTGCCCCGACGTACCCGGATGGCGCGCCGACGCTCTACTCTGAATGCACTCGCAAGCCAAGGAAAGGGGCGTTCACTGAGCGTGGATGCAGCGGCACCGTCGGCCGTCGAGCTGGCGAGCACCGTCACCGACCGGTTGCGCGACTACCTCCGCGACCGCAGGCACGAGTGCGCCTACATCGGCGCGGACTACGCGGAACTGACCGCGGCGCTAGAGGAGTTCGTACTGCGGGGCGGGAAGCGCATTCGGCCCGCCTTCGCCTACTGGGGCTGGCGTGCGGTCGCCGACGAACGGGCGGACGGGGAGAACGTGCTCCTCTTGTTCTCGGCCCTGGAGCTCCTCCAGGCGTGCGCTCTAGTGCACGACGACGTGATCGACGCATCCGCTACTCGCCGCGGTCTGCCCACGGTGCACCGCGCATTCGCCGACCGTCATCGGGCGCGCAGCTGGCACGGCTCGTCCGAACAGTTCGGGATGTCCGCGGCGATTCTGCTCGGTGACCTATCCCTGGCGTGGGCCGACGACATCGTCGCCGGTGCAGGTCTGCCGGTCGATGCTCATCGCCGCGTTCAGCGAGTGTGGGCCGACATCCGCACCGAGGTGCTCGGCGGCCAGTACCTCGACATCGCCGCAGAGGCCAGTGGCGCCGAGTCGGTCGCTTCCGCGATGAACGTCAACACCTTCAAGACGGCTTCATACACGGTGACCCGACCGCTACAGCTCGGCGCCGCAGCGGCTGCCGACCGCCCCGACGTCCAGGCCATGTTCCACGACTTCGGCACGGACGTCGGCGTGGCGTTTCAGTTGCGCGACGACGTCCTCGGCGTCTTCGGCGACCCAGCGGTGACCGGCAAGCCCTCCGGCGACGATCTGCGCTCGGGTAAGCGCACCGTGCTGTTGGCTGAAGCGTTGGAGCGAGCGGACGCAAGTGACCCCGTCGCGGCGAAGCTCTTGCGCACGTCGATCGGCACCGAGCTGTCCGATGCCTCCGTCCACGAGCTCCGCGAGATCATCGAGTCGGTGGGTGCGCTGGCTGCGGTAGAGGCCCACATCGACACACTCACGCGCCGTGCACTCGACCGGCTCAACGCGGCAACGATCGACGCCAACGCAAAGGTGGGCCTCGCCGAGTTGGCCGGATTGGCTTCGAACCGGTCCGCTTGAGGAGAATGATTACCCCCACCACGGCGAGTGACCCGAAACACGGGCTGAATCGCCATGTTTCGCGCCTAACCGACTTCGCTACGTCGCCAGAGGGCCGGCCCGCCCGACTCGGCTTCCTCGGTGCCGCGTTGATCACCCTCGGCGGCCTCGGCGCAGGAAGTACCCGGCTGCACGATCCAGTGCTCGAGTCGCTTCACCTGTCTTGGCTGCGATTCGGGCACGGTCTCGTCGTCTCGTCCACGCTGCTGTGGGGCGGTGTCGCCCTGATGCTGATCGCATGGCTTTGGCTTGGGCGAAGGGTGATCGACCATTCCGCGACCGAGTACACGATGGTGACGACGACGGGGTTCTGGTTGGCACCGCTACTGCTGAGCGTGCCCGTTTTCAGCCGCGACACCTACTCCTATCTGGCACAGGGCGCGCTGCTGCGGGATGGCCTCGACCCCTACCTCATGAGCCCAATCGACAATCCGAATTCGTTGCTGGACAACGTCAGCCCGATCTGGACCACGACGACGGCGCCCTATGGACCGGCCTTCATCCTGGTCGCCAAGTTCGTCACCATGGTGATAGGCAACAACGTCGTGGCCGGGACGATGCTGCTGCGGCTGTGCATGCTCCCAGGGCTGGTGTTGCTCATCTGGGCGGCCCCACGCGTTGCGCGTCACGTCGGAGCCAACGGGGCCGCGGCGCTGTGGATCTGCGTCCTCAACCCGTTGGTGATCATCCATCTGATGGGCGGGGTGCACAACGAGATGCTGATGGTTGGCCTGATGATGGCCGCCATTGCCCTCACCTTCGCCAAGCACCCGGTGTGGGGCGTCACCCTCATCGCGATCGCCGTGGCCGTCAAGGCGACTGCGGTCCTTGCCCTTCCGTTCATGGTGTGGGTGTGGATGCGGCAGCTCCAGGAGCGGCGACAACTACGGCCCCAACGGGCGTTCGCCACCGCGACGGTCTCGTCGCTGCTCATGTTCGTCGTCGTATTCGCCGTGCTGTCTCGACTGGCGGGAGTCGGCATCGGTTGGCTGACCGCACTCGCCGGCTCGGTGAAGATCGTGAACTGGCTGACCGTGCCTACCGCCGTCGCCAACCTCATCAACGCCGTCGTCGGCCTCGTCATACCCGTGAACTTCTACGCCGTCCTCGACGTCGCCCGGATCATCGGCATCGCGATCATCGCGATCTCGCTCCCCTTGCTGTGGTGGAGGTTTCGGCACGATGACCGCGAAGCGCTCATGGGCATCGCGCTGGCGATGCTCGTGGTCGTGCTGTTCGTGCCTGCGGCGCTGCCCTGGTACTACACGTGGCCCCTGGCCGTGCTGTCGGCGCTCGCCCAGACGCGCTCCGCAATCGCGATCATCGCAGGCTTCTCCACGTGGATCATGGTGATCTTCAAACCCGATGGGTCACACGGCATGTACTCATGGCTTCACGTGCTGCTCGCCACGACTTGTGCTGCGGTGGCGTGGTATTCGCTTGCGAAGTACTCGTCTGAGAAGGCCGAGGACCACGTTCTCGCCGAGCCGCCTCAGTAGGCCATCGCCTGCGCGCGCCGTAGCACCTCGCGCGCCTGGTGCGAATGCAGTGCATCGACCGGCCGCGCGTTCGGCTGCCGTTCCGTGGAACCGTCGCGACTGATCGTCAGCGACGGGTCCGGCGTGAAAAGCCACCGCACGATCTCGGTCTCCTGATAGCCGCCGTCGTGGAGCACCACTAGGAGGCCTGGGAGGCTCTTGGCGAGGTGCCCCGACCCGTCGAAGAACGCCTTCGGGACGACGACAGCGCCGTCACGTCGGATACCGATGAGGTGACGCTCGCGAAGGTGCTGATGGACCTTGCTCACGGGAATGCCGAGCATGGCCGCCACCGCGGGAAGGTCGTAGACGGCTTCGTCGGGATCGAGGACGTCGGCCGAGGCCGGAATGCTGCTCACCCGGCCAAGTCTAAGATGCTCGGGTGGATACCCGCCCCCATTCGGACGCGCTCGTGGGCGCCGTAATGGACGGTCGATATCGCATCGACGCGGTGATCGCGACGGGTGGCACGTCAACGGTCTACCGAGGACTGGACGTGCGCCTCGACCGACCGGTGGCGCTCAAGGTCATGGATGCCCGGTATGCAGGAGATCGGGACTTCCTCGCCCGCTTCCAACGCGAGGCTCGGGCGGTCGCACGGCTCAAGGACCACGCCCTGGTCGCCGTTTACGACCAGGGCTTCGACGGTGGGCATCCGTTCCTCGTCATGGAACTGATCGAGGGCGGCACGCTGCGCGAGCTTTTGCAGGAGCGAGGTCCGATGCCGCCCCATGCCGTCGCCGCAGTGCTGTCGCCCGTCCTGAGTGGGCTTGCGGTCGCCCACCGTGCGGGACTGGTGCACCGCGACATCAAGCCGGAGAACGTGCTGATCTCCGACGACGGCGACGTCAAGATCGCCGACTTCGGATTGGTCCGAGCGCTCGCCGAGGCCAAGATCACCTCGACGAGCGTCATCCTCGGCACGGCTGCGTATCTCTCCCCCGAGCAGGTGGGTAGCGCGGACGTGGGGCCGCGCAGCGACGTCTACTCCGTCGGCATCCTCGCCTACGAGCTGTTGACAGGTGTCACGCCGTTCCACGGTGACAGCGCGCTCGCCGTGGCTTACGCAAGGATGGACAACGACGTTCCTGCACCGAGTGCCGCAATCGCTGGCGTACCAAGGCAATTCGATGATCTGGTGCTCGCCGCGACGGCGCGCATTCCCGCGGACCGCTATGCCGATGCGCAGGTGATGGGCGACGAACTGGATGCGATCTTCGACGAACTCGACCTGCCCGACTTTCGCGTTCCCGCACCCCGCAATTCGGCGCAGCACCTTTCGGCGACGGCAGTTAACGTCCAGGTGCCGCGCGATCGTCCGACGGAGGTGACGAGCCGGCCTGCCACTGGCCCAGCTCCTACGCCGCGCCAGCACACCAGGGAACTGCCACGGGATCCCGACGACTGGATCGATTCTGCCCCAAGACAATTCGCTGGCATCGACATGGACGAATTCGAATGGGCCCGTCAGCGCGCCAGGAGAGCACAGCTGTTCTGGGTGATCGCAGTGCTCACGCTCACCGGGCTCATCGCCGTCGGCTCGTGGAGCCTGGGCAGTCACCTCAACGTATTGCTTTGAGGCGCAAGCAGAGTCAGTCCCGCAGCATCTCTGCGACCAGGAACGCCAACTCCAGGCTCTGCTGGGTGTTCAGCCGCGGATCGCACGCGGTCTCATAGCGCCCAGCCAGATCCGAGTCCGAAATGTCTTGCGCGCCACCGAGGCACTCCGTGACGTCCTCGCCGGTGATCTCGACGTGGATGCCACCGGGATGGGTTCCGAGGGCCCGATGGACCTCGAAGAAGCCCTGCACCTCGTCGACGATGCGATCGAAGTGCCTGGTCTTGTAGCCCGTCGACGACTCGTGGGTGTTGCCGTGCATCGGGTCGCACTGCCAGATCACCTGATGACCCGATGCCTCCACCTTTTCGATGATCGGCGGCAACGCGTCGCGGACCTTGCCGTTGCCCATCCGGCTCACCAGGGTCAACCGTCCAGGCTCGTTGCGCGGGTCGAGGCGCTCCACGTATTCGACGGCCAGCTCCGGTGACGTCGTCGGCCCGATCTTCACGCCTATCGGGTTGGAGATGACCTCGGCGAACGCGATGTGCGCGCCGTCCAACTGGCGGGTGCGTTCGCCGATCCAGACGTAGTGGGCCGACAGGTCGTACAGCTTGGGCCCGCCTTCCGCCTCGTGATCCAGCCTCAGCATCGCCCGCTCGTAGTCGAGCACCAACGCCTCATGGCTGGCGTAGATCTCGGCGGTTTGCAGGTTTCGGTCGTTGACGCCGCAGGCGCTCATGAAGCGCAGCCCGCGGTCGATCTCGCCTGCCAGCGCCTCGTAACGCGCGCCCGCGGGCGAGGTCCTGACGAATTCCCTGTTCCAGTCGTGCACCTTCTGCAGCGAGGCCAGGCCCGACGACGTCAGCGCCCGCACCAGGTTCATCGCCGCGCTGGCGTTGGCGTAGGCACGGACGAGACGTGACGCATCGTGTTCGCGCACGGAGGCGTCGGGGGCGAAGCCGTTGACCATGTCGCCGCGGTAGGACCGTAGGCCGAGCGCGTCGAGATCGGCAGAACGCGGCTTCGCGTACTGCCCGGCGATGCGAGCCACCTTGACCACCGGCAGGCTCGCGCCGTAGGTCAGCACGACCGCCATCTGCAGCAGCGTGCGGATGTTTGCGCGAATGTGTGGCTCGGTGTTGTCGACGAACGTCTCGGCGCAGTCACCGCCCTGAAGCAGAAACGCCTGCCCGCGAGCGACGTCGGCCAACTGCGCCTTGAGGCGCTCTATCTCCGACGGCACGGTTATGGGCGGCACGCTCTCGAGCACGGTCCGCATCGCCTCGGCCTGTCCGGCATCCCAACTCGGCTGCTGCAGCGCAGGCTTGGCCAGCGCGGCATCGAGCCGTTGCCGCAGGTCGGCGGGCAGCGGAGGAAGATCCGGCAGCTGGTCGATGGGTACGTCCACAGTCCAGTTCACCCGTACATGGTAACCGCGCGGAAAAGCGGGTTTAACCGTGCGCAGGTGCAGTTCAGGCGCGCTGCGCCCAGGCCCCGTCGTCGGTCGCGAGCTCCGTCATCAGCTGAAACCGCAACAGGTTGTGCTTGGCGTCGACGAGCGCGTCGTGCGCCTCCCTTGGCCGAGGCGGCATGCGCGGGCAGCCGCGCTCCTCCCAGAACTGCCGCAATTCACGGGTGAACCGCGGAATTGGCGGCGGCAGGTCGGTCATCGGACCCCACAGCTGGCAGAGCACGACGTGGTCGTAGGCGCTCACCCAGGCCCACAACTCGATCGGCTCGTCGCCGTCGATGTCGAAGAAGTTCTCCAGGTCGTCGCGGATCTGCCGACGCGAGCGCCAGAGCTTCGACGACGGCGACGGCAGCTTCGGCAGCACGTTCTTGCGCACCCACTGACCCGCCCGCTCAGGATCGAATTCCGTTGATATGGCGTAGTATTCGCGTCCGTCTTCGGCAACCACGCCGATCGATATCAGCTCGATGGTTCGGCCGTTGTCGATGAACTCGGTGTCATAGAAGTAACGCATGCTCAGGCTGCTCCCTCGGTGACGTCGACCCGCGCCTGCGGAGCAGGGTAGATCTCCCGGTCAAGTCGTTCGTTGACCTCGACCTCGTCCGGGAAGCGCGGCTCGCCCGCTATTGCGTGCTGCAGCCAGAGCTTCCCCGAAACGACGGGTCTGCGCAGGCGCCTCTCCCGTTCGAGGGCGCGGTGCATCCTCTTCGGCCGACCGCCGTAACGCCATCTCGCCCACGGCGCGTGCGGTCGGGACAACCGAATTGCGCCGACGAACAGAAGCGGCGTGATGAACATCCCAACCAGCCCCGTCCACACCTTGCCCTTGAGCAGCACCACTACCGCGAGCAGAAGGGTGAACACCGCGACGCCCACCACGATGGCGCGCGCCAGCAGGGTGTGGTCGTCGTGCCAGATGTCGATGTCGAAGAACGACAAGGGGTTGAACCCCATGATCAGCAGGCCCGCGACCGCGACCGCTGCGAATACGGCATCCACGGACGTTCGCCCGTCCTCGGACCAGTAGACGTCCTGCAGGTGCAGGATCAGTGCGAACTCATCGAGGACGAGTGCCGCGCCGATCCCGAAGAAGGTTGCGGCAACGGTGAATTCGGGTACCCCTCCGTCGACCGCCAGCGTCACCATTGTGACGCCCGACACCATTACGAGGACTACCCCGATGACGACGTGGTGGATGTGCAGATGCGCCGTGTCCCCCGAAACCGAGATATTCCTCGGTTGCCACCACTTCGGCTTCGCGTCGGTTTCGCGGTGGTCTTCGCTGTGCCGGATGTACCGAACGATCGTGCGCGTGACGAGGAACGTCAAAAGGAACGCGACCAAGCACCACATCAACGGCAGCCTGCCCGGCGGAATCGCCAGGTCGAGCTTGATGTCGAGCTTCCAGTCGTCGAGCACGGTCGAAACTTACGCCGACCTGCGCGCGCCATCGCGCGGATGGTCCCCGACTCGCCGTGATAGCCCGATAGTCTGTTGGGCGACATGAGGAATTTGCGGTCGCTCGGCCGGGCTGGTTGGTGGCATGCGGCGCCGTGCCAAAGGGCTGCATGGCGGCTCTTCCAAGTGATCACCTGTGCCGCACTCCTGTGGGCGGGCTGGCGAATACTGGGGCATACGCCGTATCGCATCGACATCGACGTGTACCGCATGGGCGGCCGCGCGTGGCTGGACGGGCGTCCGCTGTACAGCGACGGGGTCAAATTCCACACCGAGGCTGGCCTGGACCTGCCGTTCACCTATCCGCCGCTGGCCGCGATCGTGTTCGCGCCGTTCGCGTGGCTGTCGCTGCCCGCCGCCAGCGCCATGATCACCGTCGTGACGCTCCTGCTGCTGATCGTCTCGATCTGGATTCTGGTGACCGGTCTGGGGATCGCAGAGCACTGGCCGGCGTTCACCGGAGCGGCGTGGCACCGCCGAGTGTGGTTGACGGCCGCCATCGTCGCCCCCGCGGTGATATTCCTAGAGCCGATCAAGTCGAACTTCGACTTCGGCCAGATCAACGTCGTCTTGATGACGTTGGTGATCGCCGATTGCGTGCCGCGCAAGACGGCGTGGCCACGCGGGATGTTGATCGGCATCGCCATCGCACTGAAGCTGACGCCTGCGGTGTTCCTTCTCTACTTCCTGCTTCGGCGCGATACGCGCGCCCTGATCACCGCGGCCGCCTCCGCAGTGGTGTGCTCGTTGATCGGCTTCGCCTTCGCCTTTTCCGACTCCGTCGAGTATTGGACGGAGACGGTGCGTGACACCGACCGCATCGGCACCGCGGCCTTCCACACCAACCAGAACATCGCGGGGATGCTGGCCCGGCTCGGAATCGGCGAGGGCCTGCGCTTCGCGTTGTGGGTAGCTGCCTGTTTCGCCGTACTGGCACTGACGATCTGGGCCGCGCGCCGCGCGCTGCGACTCGAAGAGCCGGTGCTCGCGTTGTCATGCGTCGCGATGTTCGGCCTGGTGGTCTCCCCGGTGTCGTGGTCGCATCACTGGGTCTGGGTGCTCCCGACGCTTCTGGTCACCGCCGTCGCGGCATACCGGCATCAGAACGCCGCACTGGCCGCAGTGAGTGCCGTCGGCGTGGTGCTGACTGCGTTCGTGGCCCCGATGGCGCTGATGCCGGAGCACCACGAAGCCGCGGCGTCGTGGTGGCGACAGCTCGCAGGAGGCGCCTACGTGTGGTGGGCACTCGCCGTCATCCTGGTGGTCGGCACCGTCACGGCCCGAACCAACGACTCGAACTCATCGACGGTCGACGTGGCGCCGGTGGCGGCGGCGAAAGTCACCAACTAGCCCGCGGCTACCTCGGGGATGCGGACGTCGGTGGCGCTCTTCTCTGCGCTCTCCTTGACGTCGGCGGCGTAGAGGTCGACGTACTCCTGGCCCGACAACTGCATCAGCTCGTACATCACCTCGTCGATGACGGCCCGCTCGATGAAGCGGTTGCCCGCAAGGCCCTCGAACCGCGAGAAGTCCATCGGCTTGCCGAACTTCACCGCCACGCGGCCGAATCGCCACATCTTCGTCCCTGGCGGGTTGACGGTGTCGGTTCCAATCATCGCGACCGGAATCACGGGCACGCCCGTCTCCAGGGCGAGCCGGGCCATGCCGGTCTTGCCCTTGTACAGCCGACCGTCGGGTGAGCGCGTGCCCTCGGGATACATGCCGAGGAGCTTCCCCTGGTTCAGAATGCGCTGCGCGGTCGTCAGGGCGCTCTGCGCCGAGTCGGCGTCGGTGCGGTCGATCGGCACCTGGCCCGCGACCGTGTAGAACCAGCGCTGGAACCATCCCGAGATGCCGGTGCCGGTGAAGTACTCGGACTTCGCAAGGAACGTGATCCGCCGCTTGACCACCAACGGCAAGTAGAAGCTGTCCGCGACGGCGAGGTGGTTACTGGCCAGAATGACAGCGCCGGAGTCTGGAACATATTCCAGCCCTTCGACTTTCGGCCGTCCCAGCAATGACAGCAGCGGTCCCATGAAGATGTACTTGAAAAGCCAATACCACATCGGACCTCCCACCAACCGCCCAGGAAGGGCTCCCGGTCGGTACTCTGCGTCAACCTTACCCACGCACTGTTGCGGCGACCACAGGACGGCGGTCGCAGTGCCTCAGTCCTCGACGACGACCGGGATGTGTTGGTACCGGCCCGGGCCCGACGGTGGCTCGCCGTCGCTGCCAGAAGGCGGCTCTCCCGAGGGGCCGGTCGGGTGCGGCGGTACGGGGGCATCGACCGTCTCGACCATGGCCCGAAGAACGGCCATCAACGCGACACTGTGCTCGGCCACGATCGTCAGCAGCGGATGCTGCTCACCGGTCATCACCGCGGCGAGCGCGCACACCGGGCACCACACCTGCTCGCACTTGCCCTGGCTGCCCGCGGCGAGGCGCGCCGCCGCCATCCGGACCGCGGGATCGAGTCGGTCGAGGATGGTTTGTGCCAGCTGCCGCAGTTCGGGGTCGATGGCAGGGTGAGACCCGGTCACTGCGGCCACACCTCCGGATCGGGTCGAAAACGCACTGTCAGTTCGCTGCCTCGCAGCTGCGCGCCCGTCACGATGCACCGACGCAGGACGGAAGCCAACCGCACACGGCGCCGCATACCGCCTGCACCGATGATCAGATCGTCGTCGACCCGGCCCAGTGTCAGTGCACCGGGGTCGACCTGCGGCAACTCTAACCGCAATCGATACACCGCATCGAGGCCCGATCCCGATTCGCGGTCTACGACGGGTCGCACCGGACCGGCGGGCGCCGAACCGTCGCGTCGCCGTGCGCTGTCCAGCAGGTCGGCGAGAGCCTTGGGTCCGATCGGCTCGCCTGGCAGGTGCGGGACGAGCACCAACTCGACGCCGCCGATGGTCGTCGCGAGTTCGTCGAGGACGGCCTGCTGTTCGGAGACCCGTTCGGCGTACCAGTCGAAGGCAGGATGCTCTGGCAGATTGCGGTATTCGTATGCCTCGTCCTGCACCAGGATCTGGTTGACGATCAGCTCGTCGACCGACACCCCCATCAACGCCAGCGAGCCAAGCGTGCGCGCCGCCTCTGCGGCTACGACCCGCTCGGGGGTGAGCACCAGATGCGCACCCACCCTCGAGCCGTCCATCAGTAGTGAGCCGAGCCGCTCGGTACCTTCACTGATGCCTTCCAGCAGTTCGATGATGCCCGCAGACCGGTCGTCGTCGGTGGCGAGTGACAGCCGCCGGTGGCGCGGCCAGGCTCGTTCCAGGTACAGCCCGAACGTGCCGGGAAGAGTCAACATCCGCAATGCGTCCGCGGTCGAAGCGCAGTCGACGACGACGTGATCCCAGGCGCCCGATTCGGCCAGCTCGCCGACCTCGTGCAGGCCCAACACTTCTTGTACGCCGGGGAGCGCCGAAAGTTCCTCTGGCGCAACGTCACCCAGATCCGATTCAGGAAACCGCGCCGCGATGACATTGGCCACCGCGCGCCACCGCACCTCCAGCAGCGCCAGCGTGTCGAGGGCGAGCGCATCGAGGAATCCGCCACCGGCATCAGCATCGTCGGCGAGTACCCGCGTCGGTTGCCGCTCCCCCGTCGGCGTCACCGCGACACCGAGCACGTCACCGGTCGAGTGCGCTTGGTCGGTCGAGACGATCAGAACCCGCAGCCCACGGCGCGCGTCCCGCACGGCGGTCGCGGTCGCCAGAGTGGACTTACCCACTCCGCCCTTGCCAACGAACAGGCTAATCCGGGCGGTGGTAGCCCCTTCGGGTTCATTCAGGTCAGCTGGATCCTTCAGGTCAGTCAGCCTCGACTCGTTTCTTGAGGTCCTTGAGAGCGGTGTCCGTCAGTCTGCGCTCAGCCTTGCGCTTGAGGAGGCCGATCATCGGAATGACTAGGTCGACCGACAGTTCGTAGGTGACTTCTGTTCCAGATCCCTTGGGCGACAGGCGATATGCCCCATTCAATGACCTGAGCAGGGAGCTCGACACTAGTGACCACGTGACCGACTTGCGGTCCTTGGGCCAGACGTAGGCCAATTCCATCGTGTCCTTGAGGACGGCGGCGTCCAGCAGCAGCCTGGCCCGCTTCGGGTAGCCCTCACCGTCGATCTCGAGGACCTCGGTCTCCTTGTACTCGGCCACCCAGTCAGGGTAGGAACCGATGTCGGCGATGACGTCCATCACCGTCGATGGCTCCGCGTCGATGTAGATGGTCTGCGAAGTCTTGTCCGCCACGTGCTTCTCTTCCCGGGTCGTTGGTGCGCTTACGCCGAACTCGCCTGCCCTGCGACATGCGAACGCCCTTCAGAACAGGAATCTACCCGCACCAGATCGTCCTCGGGACCTCGCGCACGTCACCGCGACGTCGCGATCAGGCCAGTCGCGAGACGCCGACGGGCCGAGCCTCCTCCAGCCTCTGCTTGATACCGAAGGCCATGCCCTTGCCCGCTACACGGCGCACGTGGTTCATCTTCGCGAGATCCATGCGGCTCAGTTCCCTCGCCGTCACGGCGGACGGCTCGGCGTGCAGGAAGTAGTGCAGGATCACACCGTCGAGGGTGGGCTCCAGCCACACCTCCATGGTTCCCGTCACCGCCCCGGTGACCGTCCATCGATGTCCGCTCGCACCACGGTCCTCGACGACGGTGAGCCGCAGATCTGGCCACCACTTGCGCCAGCTGGCGGTATCCGCGACGGCCGCACCCACGTCGACGGGGTCGGCACAGACGAACGTCTCGTCGGCGATCTGGATGCTGTTCATGACACCGCACCTTTCTTCGGGCGATAGCTTCGCACACCGCCCACTCGCCCATGCTTCGCCGACTAGGCTGGTCCGGGCAATACCCGCTACCACTCGGAAGAGGCCCTGATCGTGCGCGAGTTCAGTGTTCCCGCGTCCTTCACCGTCGGCGAGCACGACACCATCGTCAGCTCCGTGTTCGCCCACGAGCGGGACGACCCCGACCACGTGATCATCCAGCGCCAGGTATCGGGCACGTGGACCGACGTCACGTGCGCGCAGGTGGCGAGCGAGGTGCGTTCCGCTGCCTTGGGTTTGATCGCTCTCGGGGTCAATCCCGGCGACCGGGTAGCGGTGCTGTCGGCGACTCGGTACGAGTGGCCGATCATCGACTTCGCCATCCTTGCGATCGGGGCCGTCACCGTGCCGATCTACGAGACCTCGGCCGCAGAGCAGATCCGCTTCGTCCTGTCCGACTCCGGCGCGGTGGTCGTGTTCGCCGAGACGGACGGTCACGCCGACACGATCGAGCAGCTGCGCGGCGAGCTACCGGATCTGCGAACCGTCCTTCGCATCGACGGCTCGGGGCGCTCGGCGTTCGACGAGCTGGCCGAGGCAGGCGCCGAGACCGACCCGACTCTGGTGGACGCCCGCTGCTCGGCCATCAAGTCCGCGGACGTCGCGACGCTCGTCTACACGTCGGGCACGACCGGCAGGCCCAAGGGATGCCAGCTCACGCATTCGAACCTCCTGCACGAGACCCGCGGCGCCAAGGCGTGCTTCCCCTCCGACCTCGACAAGGGCCAGAAGCTGCTGGTGTTCCTGCCACTGGCACACGTGCTCGCCCGCGCGATCACCATCTCGGCGTTTGCGAACAAGGTCACGCTGGGCTTCACCAGCGACGTGAAGAACCTCGTCCCCATCCTGGCGGTCTTCAAGCCGACGTTGGTGGTCTCGGTGCCCCGCGTGTTCGAGAAGGTTTACAACACCGCCGAGCAGAACGCGCGCGACGGCGGCAAGGACAAGATCTTCGCGATGGCCGCGAACACGGCGATCGAGTGGAGTGAAGCTCAGGACACGGGTGGCCCGGGTCTGCTCCTCACCCTCAAACACGCGCTCTTCGATCGACTGGTCTACGGCAAGCTGCGAGCCGCATTGGGCGGCAACTGCCATGCGGCCATCTCCGGCGGGGCTCCCCTCGGTGCACGGCTCGGACACTTCTACCGCGGCGTCGGCGTAACGATCTACGAGGGTTACGGCCTGACCGAGACCAGCGCCGCGATCACGGTCAACCGGATCGACGACGTCAAGGTCGGTTCGGTCGGAAAGCTGGTGCCCGGCAACAGCATGCGGATCGGCGACGACGGCGAACTCCTCGTCAAGGGCGGCGTGGTTTTCGGCGGGTATTGGCACAACGAGGAGGAAACCAAAGCCGTCTTCACCGCGGACGCAAGGAGCGAGAAGGCCACCGGCGGCTGGTTCCACACCGGTGACCTCGGCGCGATTGACGACAGCGGCTTCCTGACGATCGTCGGCCGCAAGAAGGAGATCATCGTCACCGCGGGCGGCAAGAACGTCGCCCCCGCGCTGCTGGAGGATCGGCTCCGGGCACATCCGCTGATCAGCCAGGCGTTGGTCGTCGGCGACGCACAGCCGTTCATCGCCGCGCTGATCACCATCGATCCCGAAGCCTTCCCAGGATGGAAGCAGCGCAACGGCAAGGACGCGTCGGCGACGGTTGGCGACCTTGCCGAGGATCCGGACCTGGTCGCCGAGGTCGAGCTCGCCGTCAAGGACGCGAACCAGGCGGTGTCCCACGCCGAGTCGATCCGCAAGTTCCGCATCCTGCCCGTCGACTTCACCGAGGACACCGGTGAACTGACCCCGACGCTGAAGGTCAAGCGCAAGATCGTCGCAGAGAAGTTCGCGAGCGACATCGACGCCCTCTACGCGAAGGCCACCAACTAACCGGCGATAAGCTCGCCGAGGCGGCGGGCCTTGGCATGCCATTGCCAGCTGTCGACGACCCACCGACGGCCCGCCTCCCCCATCGCTGCGGCCCGGTCAGGATCGGCAAGGAGGTCACCGACGGCCGACGCGATCGCGTCGACGTCCCCACCGTCGACGACGAGGCCCGTCTCGCCGTCGCGCACCGATTCGGGCGCACCTCCCGACCGTCCTGCCACCACGGGCACGCCCGTCGCGGACGCCTCGAGGTACACGATGCCGAGACCTTCGACGTCGAGCCCCGAGCCGCGCGTGCGACACGGCATCGCGAACACGTCTGCCATCGCGTGATGAGCGGGCAGTTCGTCGGCGGGCACGCCTTCGGTGAACACGACGTGCCCGTCGACGCCGTATTCGTGCACCAGCTTGTCCAGCGTCGACCGGTACGGACCGCCGCCGACGATCACGAGGGCGGCCCCGTCGATGCGCTGTCGGATGGCGGGCAAGGCGCGGATCAACATGTCCTGCCCCTTCCGAGGAACCAGCCGCGACACGCATACGACGACGGGCCGCCTACCAAGGCCGTATCGCGCTCTCATCTTTGCGCGGGCAACGGGGTCGGGCTCGAACCTGGCGGTGTCGACGCCGGGCGACAACCGCTCCAGAGCCGCACGGGGCCCGAATGCCGACGCGAACCTGTCGCGGGTGTAGTTGCTGATGAACGTTACGACGTCGGCATCATTTCCTATGCGCCGCAACGCCGTTCGTGCAAGCGGAAGCATCGACCAGCCCACCTCGTGACCATGCGTGCTCGCGATCACTCGCTTCACCCCCGCATCTCGCGCGAGCGGCGACAGAAGGGCAAGCGGCGCTGCGGCGCCGAACCATACGGTGTCGATGTCATGGTCGGCGATCACCCGCCGCATCCGGGAGACCACCGACGGCTCGGGCAACATCAACGAGGTCGGATGACGGACCACCCGGTAGCCGGCGGTATGCGCCTGGGCATCGAACTCGTCGCAGCCCTTCCACTTCGGGGCATACACGGTCAGCTGGTGCGTGCCCGTCTTGACCAATTCGTCGACCAGGTTCTCCAGATAGGACTGGATGCCACCGCGTCGCGGCGGAAAGTCATTGGTCAATAGCAAAACCCGGGCCATCGCGGAAACGTTAGCCGCTCAGCCACGTCCGCCACGCAGCGAGCACCGAACTGGTGTCGGCCCCGAGCACGTCGCGGATCGCGGAGTCGACCGGCGCGTGGCCAGGAGCACACGCCGCAACGTAGAGGCGGCGCAATGCGTCGGCGCCATACCGCTCGGCTACGAACCGACTGAACCACCACGCACGGTCGTAGGCCAGGGATCGGGACGGGCCAGGAGTGGCGAGATCGGCATCGGTGGGCAGGACGGCCAGCGTCGCGGCGAGCGCCGGTCCCGGCGGCGGAGTCGACGGTCGTCCCACGTAGTCCGCGACGCCCTCGGTCAGCCATCGTGGCGCGTCGGCGGCGGTCTCGCTCCGAGAAGCGTAGTGAAAGAGTTCGTGGCGCAACACGATTCGCAAGGCGGAATCGCTCATGGCCGCTGCGCCGGGGGCGAACACGATTCGCTGGGAGGTGGTCGTCGCGGCAGTGTCGGGACCGCCGCCGCCCAGCGCCAGGAACTCCTCGTCGGTGCCTGCGATCACGATGTCGATCGTGCGCGGCCAGTCGTCACCCCAGAAGCCCGTCACTGCGGCCGTGGCCCCGCCCAGTTCGGCGATGATCCGTGCAGCCAGATCGGCGGTCCGCGCACCGCCGAGTGTGGACACGGTTGCGGTACGGCCGTCGGGCATGGTCACCGACTTCACCGGTGGCGGCGACGGCAGCGCAGCGGCGGGCGTGTTCACCGCGGGGGGTGCTGCGACGGGTCGGACAGTCGGCTGCGCGACGAACGCGACCGCCGCGAGCAGTTCTACGAGCAGCAGTAGAAGAAGTGACGTGCGCTCAGTAGCGACGGACGTTGTAGATCGGCGCATTGTTCACCGGGGCGACCCGCACCGGTGTGCCAAATGTGGAGGCGTGCACCATCATGCCGTCGCCGATGTAGATGGCCGAGTGCGACGCGTCGGAGTAGTAGTTGACGACGTCTCCCGGCTGCATCTGGTCCAGCGCGACGGGTTGGCCACCGCGCGCCAACGCCTGGCTCGAGTGCGGCAGATTGATTCCGGCCTGGCCGAAGGCCCACATCACCAGTCCCGAGCAGTCGAATGCACCAGGTCCGGCTGCGCCCCACGAGTACGGTGAACCGATCCGGGTCAATGCGGCCTGGACGGCCATCGGGCCCTCACCACCCGCAGCGGGGGGAACCGCGGCCTCGGGCGGAGCGAGGTCACTGGGAGGCGCGAGAGCAAACACCGGAGCGTCCGCGGGCGGCGCGTCAGTTGCCGCAGGCGGAGGCGGCGGAACCTCTGCCAGTTGTTCCCGCTGGACCGGTGTCAGCGACGCGTACTGCGACTTGACGACGGCTATCTGAACCTGCAGCTTGCTTTGCTTCGACTGCAAGTCGGCGCGTACCGCGGAGGCTTGTTCTGCTGCGGTCTTGGCGTCGGCGGCGGACTTTGCAGAGTCCGCCTCCGCCTGTGCGGCAAGGGCGTTGGCGTCCTTGAAGCTCTTCATCTGAGCCGACATCTCGGTGGCCATCACACGCTGCACGGAGAGTTGGTCGATGAGGCGCTGCGGAGAGTCGGCCGTCAGCATCGCGTCGAAGCCACTGGTGCGGCCGCCCATGTACTGCGACGCAGCAACCTTGTCGACTGCAGATTGGAACGTTGCTAGCTGTGCCTTGGCTGCGTCGACAGCCGCGAGGTCGGCCGCGTGCTTTGCTTCCGCCGCCTGTTGCGCTGCAAGCTTGTCCGTGAGGTCGAGCTGCGCGCTATGCATCGCCTCGGTGGTCTCTTCGGCCTGCCGGGACAGCTCGCTCAACTTTGCTACGGCGTCAGCAGCCGGGTCTGCCTGCACATGGCCGGCGAGAATACAGCCGAAGACCATCAGGCTCGCTATCAGTACTGCAAAGGGTCGTCGAATTCCACGTGCGCGTCGGTGCGTGCGATCGAACCTCAAGGTTTTGCGTCCTTAAATGCCGTTACGAGTCGCGTCGAACTGCTCTTAGGTCTCAAGTAGGTTACGAAACGGCATCGAGCTTGTCCAACAGAGGACGCAAATTTAACAGGCGCCTCAGGAATATTTCGACCGCATGGCGACGCGTGTGTCCTAGGCGACCCCCGTTTCACCCCTCCGGTGAATCGGAACCAGCCGCAGCCGGGGGGCCAATCCCACCTCCGCCAGCACCTCTAGGGCGCGCCTCTCATCGTCCAGCAAACGTTCAGGAATTCCCAGAAGGACGGTCACGACACAGTCCTGACAGCCAACGCCGCGCACCGCGCAGTCATCGCAGTCGATGACGATTGATCCCGTGTCTGCCACCTTGGCTGGCTGAGCGTCTTCTGGCGCACCCGACGTTCCGGGCTCTTCGGGCCGTGCCATCGGTACTCCTCTCGTTCGCGTCGGTGTCGAGAAGTCGAACCGAGTCGCCGCTCACGCTAGCGAGACCCCCCGACAAGTTCGGCAGGCTTCGTGCGTCGAATCACATCGGTGTCAGTTCCACCGAATACCGTCACCACCATGGTCATCCTCGGGGCCACCACCGGTGCCCAGCTGAGCTTCGCCGACGTCGATCCCGGCGCCGACGTCTCGCTGCGGGAGACGACGTTCGTCGTGGTGGATCTCGAGACCACCGGCGGGCGGGCCGTCGCCAAGGACGGCGGACTCGCCGATGCCATCACGGAGATCGGGGCGGTGAAGGTGCGCGGGGGTCAGGTCCTCGGTGAGCTCGCCACCCTCGTCGACCCTGGCCGTTCCATTCCTCCGCAGATCGTGGCGCTCACCGGTATCACGACGGCCATGGTTCACGACGCCCCGACGATCGGCACGGTGCTGCCCGCCTTCCTCGAATTCTCCAGGGGCGCCGTTCTCGTCGCGCACAACGCGGGATTCGACATCGGCTTCCTCCGCGCCGCTGCGCAGCGGTGCGAAACCACCTGGCCCCGGCCGCCCGTGCTGTGCACGGTACGACTGGCCCGCCGCGTCCTCACCCGCGACGAGGCTCCGAGCGTGCGGCTGTCCGCGCTGGCGCAATTGTTCGGCGCCACCACGGTGCCGACCCACCGCGCGCTGGACGACGCACGCGCGACCGTCGACGTCCTGCATGCACTCATCGAACGGGTCGGCAACCAGGGCGTGCACACGTACGCCGACCTGCGGGCGTACCTCCCCGACGTCACTCCCGCGCAGCGACGCAAGCGGGTCTTCGCAGCCGGGGTGCCACGCCGGCCGGGCGTGTACATGTTCCGCGGCCCGAGTTCCGAGGTGCTCTACGTCGGCACGGCAGTCGATCTGCACCGCAGGGTGAGTCAGTACTTCAACGGCACCGACCCTCGCCGCCGCATGAAGGAAATGGTCGCTCTCTCGACGGGAGTCGACCACGTCGAGTGCGCGCATGCGCTGGAGGCAGGCGTGCGCGAACTCCGGTTACTTGCCGCGCACGCGCCGCCCTACAACCGGCGATCGAAGTTTCCCCACCGATGGTGGTGGATCGTTCTGACCGACGAACCGTTCCCACGCTTCTCCGTCGTCCGCAGACCCAAACACGACCAGACGATCGGACCGTTTCGCGCTAGGGCAGACGCCGTTGACGCGGCCGCCCTTCTCGCCAGGTTCAGCGGCATACGGACCTGCACCGCCAGACTGGGCCGTTCGGCCGTCCACGGGCCGTCCTGCGTCGAGCAAGAGCTGTCTCCATGCCCGGCCGATCGTGACGTGACCGCCGCCGACTACCTTCCGACGGCCCAGCGCACGGCGGGTCTCATCGCGGGCATCGAATGCGCCGCGCTGTCGAAGGCCGTCGCCTACGTGTCCGACCTAGCGGCGCAGGGCTCCTATGAACGGGCGGCACGGCTGCGCGATCACACCGCGATCACCATCGACGGCCTCTGGCGGGGCCAACGCCTCCGTGCGCTCGCCATGACCGACGAACTCGTCGCGGCCCACCCCGACGGTGATGGCGGCTGGCAGCTCGCCGTCATCCGTAGGGGCCAACTGGCTTCCGCGGGCAATGCACGGCGCGGTGTGCCACCCATGCCGGTCGTCGACGCGATTTGCACTGCGGCACAGTCGATTCTGCCGAATTCTGCTCCGCTGGGCGGGGCGCTGGTCGAGGAAGTCGCACTCATCGCGCGTTGGCTCGCCGAACCCGGGGTGCGCATCGTCAGCACCGAGACCGCGTCGGGAGCGGGTTTGGCCACGCCGATCGGGGCGGCGGGCCGCTGGGCTCAGTGGGCCGCGACGGCACGCTCAGCACAGGCGGCGGCGCGCAGCAGCGAAGTCTCGGCCGACAGTCGAGAAGGGACCTCAGAGTTCCTTGGTGAACCGCACCCAACGCGCGAGCAGTTGTTCGGCCGCCCCAGAATCGATCGCGGCGACGGCCCTTTCCAAGCCGGCCTCCCAGGCAGGCACCCATTTGGCGTCGCTGGCTAGACCGGCATGCGCGACCATCGCACCCGCCGCGTTCAGCACGACGGCGTCGCGCACCGGTCCCTTGGCGCCGCCGAACACCTCACGCACCGAGGCTGCGTTGGCCGCCGCGTCACCGCCTGTCAACTCGCCGATGTCCGCACGCGCGAAGCCGAAGGCCGCGGGGTCGAACGTCAACCTCTCGACGGTGCCCGCCTGCACGCGCCAGATGACGCTCGTCGTCGTGGTGGTCAGCTCGTCGAGCCCGTCGTCACCGTGTACCACCAGCACGCTAGAACCGCGGGCGGCGAACACGCCTGCCATCACCTCTGCGAGATCTCCCCACGCACAACCGATCAGCCCAGCCCGCGGCCGGGCCGGATTCGTAAGAGGCCCAAGCAGATTGAAGACGGTCGGCACCCCAATCTCGCGACGAACCACCGAGGCGTGCCGAAAGGACGGGTGAAACTGAGGGGCGAACGCGAACCCGATCCCGACCTCGGCGACGCTGCGCGCGACCTCGTCGGGACTGAGATCGAGCCGGACACCGAGCGCCTCTAGCGTGTCCGCGCCGCCGGACAGCGACGACGCGGCGCGGTTGCCGTGCTTGACGACGGGGATTCCGCACGCGGCGACGACGATCGACGCCATCGTCGACAGGTTCACCGTGTTCGCGCCGTCCCCACCGGTTCCCACGACGTCGACGGCGTCGGCGAACGCGTCACTGGTGATCCGGCGAGCGTGCACGAGCATCGCGTCGGCGAGTTCGGTGACCTCCGCGGAGGTTGGGCGCTTCATCTTCATGGCGACCGCGAAACCCGCGATCTGGGCCGGTGTCGCCACGCCGGTCATGATCTCGTTCATCGCCCAGGACGCCTGGCCGGTGAGCAGATTCTGGCCGGTGGTCAGTCGCCCGAGAATCTGGGGCCAGGCAAGGGAATCGTCGGAAGCCACGGAAGTGAGACTAATTGGCCGAGTCCTGCCAGGGTCACCGCCACGATTCGGACAGGAATATGACGAATCTCGCGACCCGGGTGGAGTTAAACAACTACAAAGCGTCATACTTCATGTGTGACGAGCGCTGTAGGCACCTCGGGAACCGCGATCACGTCGCGGGTGCATTCGCTGAATCGCCCGAACATGGTAAGTGTTGGCACCATAGTGTGGCTTTCCAGCGAGCTGATGTTCTTTGCTGGATTGTTCGCCATGTACTTCACCGCGAGGGCGCAGGCGGCAGGCGACTGGCCTCCCCACCCCACGGAGTTGAACCTCTATCAAGCGGTGCCCGTGACGTTGGTGCTCATCGCCTCGTCGTTCACCTGCCAGATGGGCGTCTTCGCCGCCGAGCGCGGCGACGTCTTCGGACTACGCCGGTGGTACGTCATCACGTTCCTGATGGGCGCATTCTTCGTCGCGGGCCAGGGCTACGAGTACTACCACCTGGTCACCCACGGAACCACCATCCCTGGCAGCGCATACGGCTCGGTCTTCTACTTGGCCACCGGATTCCACGGCCTGCACGTCATCGGCGGTCTCGTCGCCTTCGTCTTCCTCCTGGCGCGCACCACGATGAGCAAGTTCACCCCGGCGCAGGCCACGGCGGCGATCGTCGTCTCGTACTACTGGCACTTCGTCGACATCGTGTGGATCGCCTTGTTCGCCACTATCTATTTCGTCCGGTGACGGGCTCACCGATGAGTCCGGGAATCCGACGATGAGAAGGGGTTCGATGACCAGCAAGTCACGCCGTCGAATGCGCCGACGCCTGTCGGCTGGGCTCCTATTGCTGATCGCCCTCGCCGTATCCGGCGGGCTCGCGGCGATCCTCACGCCCACGCCGCAAGTCGCCCAGGCCGACGAGTCGCAGCTGGCGCTTCTGCGAACCGGCCAGCAGCTGTTCGAGACCTCCTGCGTGACGTGCCACGGCGCGAACCTCCAAGGCGTTCCCGACCGCGGCCCGAGCCTCATCGGGACCGGCGACGCGGCCGTCTACTTCCAGGTGTCGACGGGACGCATGCCCGCGATGCGCGGCGAAGCTCAGGTGCCGCGCAAGGACGTCGTGTTCGATGACCACCAGATCGACGCGCTCGGTGCCTACGTTCAGGCCAACGGCGGCGGGCCCGTCGCGCCGCGTGACCCGAACACCGGTGCCGTCCTGCAGGATTCGCTCATCGGCTCCGACGTGGCCCGCGGCGGTGACCTGTTCCGGCTGAACTGCGCGTCCTGCCACAACTTCACGGGGAAGGGCGGTGCGCTGTCGTCGGGCAAGTACGCGCCTCCTCTCGACGAGGCCGAGCCCGCCCAGATCTTCACCGCAATGCTGACTGGGCCCCAGAACATGCCCAAGTTCTCCGACCGACAGCTGTCCCCCGAGGAGAAGCGCGACATCGTGGCGTACGTCAGAGAGGCCACGGAGACCCCCAACCCCGGCGGCTACGGCCTCGGCGGATTCGGTCCGGCCCCAGAGGGAATGGCGGCGTGGATCATTGGAATGGTCGCCGTGATCGGTGTTGCGCTGTGGGTGGGATCACGCTCATGAGCGACGACATCAAGAGGCCAACGGACGCCGAACTGGCGGAGATGTCACGCGACGAATTGGTCGCGCTCGGCGGCAAGATCGACGGCGTCGAGACGGTGTTCAAGGAGCCGCGCTGGACGGTCGAGGGCACCAAGGCAGAGAAGCGAGCCGAGCGACTGGTGGCCCGCTGGCTGCTGTTCGGCGGCTTCTGTGGCCTGGCGCTGCTGCTGGTGTTCCTCTTCTGGCCATGGGAGTACAAGCCCTACGGATCAGAGGGCGAGTTCGTTTACAGCCTGGCCACGCCGCTCTACGGCCTGACGTTCGGCCTGTCGATCCTCTCGATCGGCATTGGCGCGGTGCTGTTCCAGAAGAAGTTCATCCCCGAGGAAATCTCGATTCAGGACCGCCACGACGGCAGGTCACCGGAGTTGGAGCGCAAGGCCACCGCCGCCAATCTGGCGGATGCGCTGGAAGGCTCGACGATCAAGCGGCGCAAGCTGATTGGCATGTCGCTCGGCATCGGGCTCGGGGCGTTTGGCCTCGGTACCGCGATCGCCTTCATCGGCGGCATCATCAAGAATCCGTGGAAGCCCGTCGTACCGACTAGCAAGGGCCTCACCGCCGTGCTGTGGACCTCGGGATGGACGCCACGCTTCGACGGGGAAACCATCTACATCGCGCGCGCGACCGGCCAACCCGGCTCGTCGCCGTTCGTCAAGATGCGCCCGGAAGACATCGACGCGGGCGGCATGGAGACGGTCTTCCCGCTGCGCGAGAGCGACGGCGACGGAACCACCGTCGAGTCGGCGCACAAGCTCACCGAGATCGCAATGGGGGTCCGCAACCCGGTCATGCTGATCCGCATCCGGCCCGAGGACATGCCGCGCGTCGTAAAGCGTCAGGGACAGGAAAGCTTTAACTTCGGCGACCTGTTCGCCTTCACCAAGGTCTGCTCGCACTTGGGTTGCCCCTCTTCGCTTTACGAGCAACAGACCTACCGAATCCTGTGCCCCTGCCACCAGTCGCAGTTCGACGCCCTGCACTTCGCGAGGCCGATCTTCGGCCCGGCTGCACGCGCACTGGCTCAACTTCCGATTACGATCGACAAGGACGGCTATCTCGTCGCCAACGGCAACTTCATCGAAGCCGTCGGACCGGCATTCTGGGAGCGCACCTCATGAGTCCAAACCTTGCAGACGTCATGGCCCATCAAGGTGACGCGATCGATTCGCGCTACCACCCGTCGGCCGCGGTACGGCGTCAGCTCAACAAGGTCTTCCCGACGCACTGGTCCTTCCTGCTCGGTGAGATCGCCTTGTACAGCTTCATCGTCCTGCTACTCACCGGTGTGTATCTGACGTTGTTCTTCGACCCTTCGATGGCCGAGGTCACGTATCACGGTGTCTACCAACCGCTCAACGGCATCCAGATGTCACGGGCGTACGAGACGACGCTGGACATCTCGTTCGAGGTTCGTGGCGGTCTGTTCGTCAGGCAGGTGCACCACTGGGCCGCGCTGCTGTTCGCCGCGTCGATCATGGTCCACCTCGCCAGGATCTTCTTCACCGGCGCATTCCGCCGTCCGCGTGAAGCGAACTGGGTTATCGGTTCGCTGCTGCTGATTCTCGCGATGTTCGAGGGCTACTTCGGCTACTCGCTGCCCGACGACCTGCTCTCGGGCACCGGCCTGCGCGCCGCGTTCTCGTCGATCACGCTCGGCATGCCGCTGATCGGAACTTGGCTGCACTGGGCGCTTTTCGGCGGTGACTTCCCCGGCGAAATCATCATCCCGCGCTTGTACGCCATACACATCCTGCTGGTGCCCGGCATCATCCTCGCCCTGATCGGGGTGCACCTGGCGATGGTGTGGTTCCAGAAGCACACCCAATTCCCCGGCCCAGGGCGAACCGAGCACAACGTCGTCGGCGTGCGAGTCATGCCCGTCTTCGCGGTGAAGTCCGGTGCGTTCTTCGCGATGACCGTCGGCATCCTGGGCCTCATGGGCGGTCTGCTGCAGATCAACCCGATCTGGCAACTGGGCCCCTACAAGCCCTCACAGATCTCGGCAGGCAGCCAGCCCGACTTCTACATGATGTGGACCGACGGCCTCGCCCGTATGTGGCCGGCGTGGGAGTTCTACTTCTGGCACCACACTGTTCCAGGACCGGTGGCAGTCGCGCTGATCATGGGTGGCGTCTTCATCTTGCTGTCTATCTACCCGTTCCTAGAGAAGAAGTTGAGCGGCGACGACCTGCACCACAATCTGCTGCAACGGCCGCGCGACGTGCCGGTGCGCACCGCGATCGGCGCGATGGCGATCGCCTTCTACATCGTGCTGACGTTCGCCTGCATGAACGACATCATCGCGCTGAAGTTCCACATCTCGCTGAACGCGACCACCTGGATCGGCCGCATCGGCATGGTGGTGCTGCCAGGCATCGTCTACTACCTGACCTACCGTTGGTGCGTCAGCCTTCAACGCAGTGACCGCGCGGTGCTCGAACATGGCATCGAGACCGGCATCATCAAGCGGCTTCCGCACGGCGCCTACGTCGAGCTGCATCAACCGCTCGGCCCGGTCGACGACCATGGACATCCAATTCCGTTGGAGTATCAGGGCGCAGCGGTGCCCAAGCGGATGAACAAGCTCGGCTCCGCGGGTGCTCCCGGCACGGGCAGCTTCTTGCGTGCGGACCCGGAGTCCGAACGCGAGGCCTTGGTCGAGGCCGCGCACGCGTCGGAGCGCAGAGCGCTCACCGCCGTCAAGGAGTACCAGGACGAAGAGATCGGTACGAACGGCCACAGCGGCAACGGTCACAGCGGCAACGGTCACCACTAACGGTTGCCGGTTGGCAGGCACTCCGAAGGAGGAAGCCCGTCAGGCCAGAACGGCGCGTAACTGACGTAGGTAGAACCACGGCACCGCAGGCATCGCCAACGCGATGACCGCTGCAAAGCCGTAGGCGAACCAGGACGCCGTGTCGCGGTCAGTCGCGACGAGATAGGTACCGACGCTGATCACGGTGGTCGCCGCGCCGATCGCGCTGAAGATGATGACCGAGCAACGCAACCAGATTTGATCGACGGCTGCCGTGGGGAACGCCACGCGGCTGCTGGCAGGCGGTGTCGCATTGCGGCGGATCGCAGGCCCACCGAACGACCGAAGCTTCGTCGTCTCGACGGGATCGCCGAAAACCGACCGCGCAGGGGGGCCAGGCGAACGCGAGTCCCCGCCACCGGGGTTGGACCTGCGCGCCCGCAGCAACAGCGGTACGGCAGCGACGATCACGGCCGCCGACAGTCCGATCACGGTATAGAGCAGCCACGGCGTATCAGCCTGCGTTGCCTCAGCGCTGACGGAACGACCGCTGGCGAGGGCGACGAGGGCGACGACTGCGGCGACGCCTGCACCGAGCGCTGCTAACCACAGCACGGCACACACGATGATGAGGATTCGATCGACTTGATCGGTCTCACTTGGGTTCAACCGCGAGCGGACTGGGTCGTTGTGGATGGCCATTAGCAGCTGGTCTGCCAATCGTTGTTTTGTGATGAAGCGATGGTCTGGCCGTCACTGGTGGTGATGGTGCAGTTCAGATGGCTCAGGCGCAGCAGGCTCGACGCCTGTACCGACCCGAACTCCGACATCGAGATGGGTGTGACCGTAAGCGACCAGGGAATGTAGACGTTCTGCTGAGTCCGCTGGCGCCCAGAGGCGTCGGTGTAGGTCACCGAGATCCGATCGAGCGGCGCCTTGGTGCCCGTCACGGAGTACGTGATGAATCGCGGGCCTGCCGGTGTCGTCGTCGTGGGCGGCGGAGGCGGAGGCGGTGGGGGCGCCTCGGTCGGCTGCGGTTCCGGCGGCGGGGTCGGCGTCTCCGACGGTGGCGGCGGAGGTGGCGGCTCCTCGGTGCTCGGTGGTGGCGGCGGCGGAGGCGGAGGCGGAGGAGTAGTCGTCGTGATCGCGTCCTGCGACGGCAGCGCCGACGTAGTCGTGCTCGTCGCCGGCGTCGCGATGTTGGTGTTGTCAGTGCGCGTCACGAGCTTCACCACGGAGACCACGAGCACGATCGCCGCAACGATGGCGGCGACGCCGACCAGCCAGGGCCATTTCGGCGGCGCAGGCGGGCCAGCCTGCTCGTACGCGTCGTAGTCATACAGCCCGGCGTCCGGGGCGATGTACGGCGCACTGGTGAACTGCTCGGACTCTGGGGCTGAGTACGCCCGCGAGTAAATCTCCGTCTCGCCAGTGCTTGGTGCGTCCTGAGTCGGTTCTTCCGGTTTCGGAGAATCCGGCTCGGGGGGATTCGGCCCGCTCATCTACGCCTGTCCTTGTCGACTACTCGGTCGGCGCGACGGGACTACACGTGAAGTTACCCACCGCGCCCCGGCAACATTACCGAACGGTGAGCACGAGAAGTCGTGGCAAACGGTCACGACGGCCAACTGACGCCCGTATCGTGACCTGCCGCCGCTGGGTCAGTGCTTCTCGGGCCCGGTGTAGTACTCGAAGACCAGACCTGCCGCCGAGGCGATCACGAAGACTCCGCCTGCGACGATCAGCCACGGCAGCCACAGAGCGACCGCAACCGCGGCCACCGACGCCGAGAGCGCGATCAGGAGGGGCCACCAGCTGTGCGGACTGTAGAAGCCCAACTCCCCTGCCCCGTCGGCGATTTCGGCGTCCTCGTAGTCCTCGGGACGGGTATCGAGTCGCCGAGCGACGAAGCGAAAGAAGGTGCCGGTAAGCAGCGTCAAGCCGGTGGTGAGCACCAACGCCGTGGTGCCCGCCCACTCGATTCCGCCGTACTGGTAGATCGCCGTAAGCGCGCCGTAGCCGACCGCCGCCAGCGCGAAGAAGGCGGTGAGGATTTCGAACAACCTGGCTTCGATGTGCATGGATGTCCCTACTTACTCGCCTGAGGTACCTGTTCACCGCGACGGGTGTCGAACGGATGGGTGGTGATCGCCTCCGGCTGCTGATTGATGGCAGCTAGCGCGTCGGCGTTGGTCCCGTCCGGATGGGCCTTGCGGTAGTCGAGGTAGGCCCTGAAGTCGTTGGGCGACACGACCCTTACCTCGAAGTTCATCATCGAGTGGTAGGTGCCGCACATCTCGGTGCATCGACCGACGAACGCCGACCAGCTCTCGTTGTTGGGGAGCTGGATCTCGCTGATCTGGAAGACGTTGTCGGAGTGATTGGCCTTCGGGTCGGGCATCACGTCGCGCTTGAACAAGAACTCTGGCACCCAGAACCCATGGATCACGTCCGCGGAGGCGATCTGGAACTCGATGCGCTTGTTCGACGGCAGCACCAGGATTGGGATCTCGGTGCTAGTGCCGATGGTCTCGATCTTGTCGAAGTTGAGGTACCTGCGGTCCTCGGGGTTCTGCCCGCGGATGGGGCCTACGCGTTCCTCGCCGTGGGCGTCGACGCCCTCTGGCACGGAGCGCATCGCCTCTTGGCGGGCGGAATCGACGCCGTCGTAGTCGTAGGTGCCGTCCTTGTAGTCGACCTTCTGGTACCCGAACTTCCAGTTCCACTGGAAGGCGGTGACGTCGATCACGACCTCGGGGTTGGGCTCCTTGTGCAACATCTTCTCCTGCACGACCACGGTGAAGTAGAAGAGCACCGAGATGATCAGGAACGGCACCACGGTGAGCACCAGCTCCAGCGGCATGTTGTAGCCGAACTGACGTGGTAGCTCGGTGTCCGTCTTCTTCTTCCGGTGGAATGCACTCGTCCAGAAGATGAGCACGTAGACGATCCCGCCGACCACGAACGAGGCGACCACCGAGCCGATCCACAGCTCGCGGTTGAGCTTGCCCTCGGGGGTGATGCCGTACGGCCAGCCGAGGCCGAGGGCCTCAGACCAGCTGCACCCGCTGAGCAGAAGCGCCGTACCAGCGAGAATGACTGACAACGCCACCAAACGGAGCCGTCGAGCGGTCACGTTGGCGCCTCCTAGAAGTCGGTGATGCTAGGCGAATACTACGCAGCGTAGACCACCTTGGCGGGGAGGAGCGAAGCGACCGGGGAATGTCTCTTGGGGCGGGAGCGAAGCGACCGAGGAATGACACTTGGGGCAGGAGCGAAGCGACCGAGGAATGACACTTGGGGCAGGAGCGAAGCGACCGGGGGATGACACTTGGGGCAGGAGCGAAGCGACCGGGGGATGACACCGACGCCGGTCTCGATACATCTCGCGGTTAGCGCATACTGGCCCGGTGTGCGGACTGCTGGCCTACCTGACAGACCCTTCCGTTGCCGTCTCATCGGAGCTAGTCGACGCAGTTTCTTCAGCGTCGCACCTGATGCGTCACCGCGGTCCCGACGAGCCGGGTACCTGGTCGGATGACTCCGCCCGACCAACAGCAGTGTTGGGATTCAACCGGTTGTCGATCATCGACATTGCCCACAGCCACCAGCCGTTGCGATGGGGGCCCCCGGATTCGCCGGGCCGCTACGTGTTGGTCTTCAACGGCGAGATTTACAACTACTTGGAACTGCGCGACGAGCTCGCCGCCCAAAACGGTGCCGTCTTCGCCACCGATGGCGACGGTGAGGCGATCATCGCCGCTTACCACCACTGGGGCGCCGAAGCCCTGACCAGGCTCCGCGGCATGTTCGCCTTCGCGATCTGGGACACCGTCGAGCGCGTGATGTTCTGCGCACGGGATCCGTTCGGCATCAAACCGCTTTTCATGGCCACCGGGACCGGCGGCACGATCGTCGGCAGCGAGAAGAAGTGCCTACTCGACCTCGCACCGACGCTGGGCATCGACCTCGGCGTCGACGAGCGCGCCGTCCAGCACTACACCGTCCTGCAGTACGTGCCCGAGCCCGAGACGTTGCACCGCGGCATCCGTCGGCTCGAGTCGGGAAGCTACGCACGCATCCGCCCTGGCGGCGAACCCGAGGTCGCCCGCTACTTCACTCCCAAGTTCGCCGCGACCCCGTTCGCGGCAGGCGCCGAGCAGAGCCGATACGACGAGATCACTGCCGTACTAGAGGATTCGGTGGCCAAGCACATGCGCGCCGACGTCACCGTCGGCGCCTTCCTCTCCGGCGGCATCGACTCGACCGCGATCGCCGCACTGGCGATGCGACACAACCCGCGACTGATCACCTTCACGACGGGCTTCGAACGCGAGGGGTTCTCCGAGGTCGACGTCGCGGTCGCGTCGGCGGAGGCGATCGGTGCACGACACGTAACCAAGGTCGTCAGTCAGTCCGAGTTCGTCGATGCGCTGCCCGAGATCGTCTGGTATCTCGACGAACCGGTGGCCGATCCCGCCCTCGTTCCGCTGTTCTTCATCGCGCGCGAGGCCCGCAAGCACGTGAAGGTGGTGTTGTCGGGCGAAGGCGCCGACGAGCTGTTCGGCGGCTACACGATCTATCGGGAACCCTTGTCGCTCAAGGCCTTCGACTACGTTCCGCGGCCGGTGCGCCGCTCGCTGGGCAAGGCCTCGAAGCCACTTCCCGATGGCATGCGCGGCAAGAGCCTGCTGCATCGTGGCTCTCTGACGCTCGAGGAGCGCTACTACGGCAATGCACGCAGCTTCTCCGACGACCAACTGCGGGCGACGCTGCCGAGGTTCCGGCAGGAGTGGACGCACACCGACGTCACGGGTCCGCTGTACGCCGCGTCGGACGGCTGGGATCCCGTGGCGCGCATGCAGCACGTCGACCTGTTCACCTGGTTGCGCGGTGACATCCTCGTCAAGGCCGACAAGATGACGATGGCGAACTCGCTGGAGCTGCGGGTGCCGTTTCTGGATCCCGAGGTATTCGCGGTGGCGTCCCGGCTACCGCTCGACCAGAAGATCACTCGATCGACCACCAAGTTCGCGCTGCGCCGGGCGTTGGAACCAATCGTGCCTGCACACGTACTCAATCGGCCCAAGCTCGGCTTCCCCGTGCCCATTCGGCACTGGTTGCGGGCAGGTGAGCTGCTCGATTGGGCCTACGCGATGGTCGACGCATCGCAGGCAGACGAGCTGGTGGACGCGTCGGCGGTGCGACGCATGCTCGACGAGCATCGCAACGGCGTGAGCGATCACAGTCGTCGGCTGTGGACGGTGCTGATCTTCATGCTGTGGCACGCCATATTCGTCGAGCACAGCGTGACGCCACGGATCAGTGAACCGGTCTACCCTGTGCAGCTCTAGCGCGTTACAGGGCCGCGGCGATCTCCGCGCCCGCGTCGGCACCGTACGCGTCACCGATGCGTGCGATCGCGGCGTTCTGGTCCCACGTCCACTCCTGCGGGCCTGGCGCCTCCAGAACCAACACCGCGACCATCGAGGCCAGCTGTGCGGAGCGCTCCAGACTCAGTCCGACACTGCGACCCGTGAGGAATCCGGCCCGGAATGCGTCGCCGATACCCGTCGGGTCCGCCTGATGGGTCTCGGGCACGACGCCGACGTGGACGAACGTGCCGTCGGCCGACACCAGGTCGACGCCCTTGGCTCCCAAGGTCGTGACTCGCAAGCCGATCTGGTTCATCACCTGAGCCTCGGTGAGGCCCGACTTCTGCAGCAGCAGATCCCACTCGTAGTCGTTGGTGAACAGGTATGCGGCGCCGCCGATGAGCTTGCGAATCTCGTCGCCGGACAGCCGTGCCAGCTGCTGGGACGGATCGGCTGCGAAAGCGAGGCCCAATTCGCGACATTCCTCGGTGTGAAGGAACATCGCGTCGGGGTCATTGGCTCCGACGATCACCAATTCCGGTGCGGCCGTTCGAGATACGAGGTCGGCGAGCTTGATGTTGCGCGCCTCGGACATCGCCCCGGGGTAGAAGGAGGCGATCTGCGCCATGTCTTGGTCGGTAGTGCAGACGAACCGCGCGGTGTACGCGGTTTCCGAGATGAGGACGCCGCTGCAGTCGACACCATGGGAGGTCAGCCACTGCCGGTAGTCGTCGAAGTCCCTGCCCGCGGCGCCAACGAGCGCGACGTCGCCGCCCAGCACGCCGATCGCGAAGGCCATGTTGCCCGCCACGCCACCGCGGTGGACGACCAGATCATCGACAAGGAAGCTCAACGACACCTTCTGAAGGTGGTCGGCAAGGAGTTGTTCGGAGAACTTGCCGGGGAATTGCATCAGGTGGTCGGTCGCGATCGATCCGGTTACCGCAATGGTCACGAAAAATCACCCTCCATTTTATTTACCTCGTCTAGCTAAAGGCTACCCAGTCGACGATCGCGGTAGACGCAGGTCGGTGCGCTAGCCTAACAACGAAATGGAAGGTCCAATTCCGTACCCCGAATCGCCGTTCCCCGAGCCGCAGCCGCAGCCGCTGTTTCCTGCGCAAGGGCCGCCCCTGATGTACCCGCAGCAGGCGGCCCCCTCCTATCCCGGCATGCTGCCGCCTCCGGTGAACTATCCGGGGCGCCCACGCGGGCGTCGGTTCGGCCCCATCGCGCTAGCGATTCTGGCGGTGGTGGTCGTCGCGACCGTGGCGGCGGTGGTCGTCGTGGCACAGCGCCGCGACAGCAGTGTCGGCCTCACGGACGCCTCGGCGAAGACGGCCATTCAGAAATATCTGGACGCCCTGTCGAATGGAGACCAGGAAACGATCGCCCGCAACGCTTCCTGCGGGCTCTTCGACGAGCTGAAGGACCGCCGATCGGACATGGCGCTCGCCGACTTGGCCAGTGAAGCCTTTCGCAAGCAGTTCAGCAGCGTCGAGGTGACGTCGATCGACAAGATCGTCGTGGGTTCGCCCAGCCAGTCGCAGGTTCTGTTCACCATGAGAGCGGTGCCGACGGGCCGCGAACAGGGCAACATCGAGCGACAAGGCGTCGCGCAACTCCTCAGCGAAGGACGCGACGTCCTGGTCTGCTCTTACCTGCTACGGGTTGGGATCTAACCGCTTCTGGTCGACGCGAACGCTCAGTTGAACGAGTCGCCGCAGGAGCAGGACCCCGTTGCCGTCGGGTTGTCGATCGTGAAGCCCTGCTTCTCGATGGTGTCAACGAAGTCGATGGTCGCGCCCTGAACGTAGGGTGCCGTCATCCTGTCGACCGTCAACGTCACACCGCCGAACTCGTTCGTCAGGTCGCCGTCCTGCGTGCGGTCGTCGAAGAAGAGGTGGTACTTCAGGCCTGCGCAGCCACCCGGCTCCACGGCGATCCGCAGCGCGAGATCGTCACGGCCCTCCTGGTCCAGCAGCGCGCGCGCCTTGGATGCCGCGGCATCCGTCAAGAGCACGCCGTGCGTGGCCTCGGTGGTAGTCGCTTCGGTGGTCGTCACGGTGGTGGCCTCGTCCTGAACAGTCATTGCTTCTCCCCTGTGCATGGTGATGCGTCAGATAGCTCAACGTTACCTTGTTCGGGCACTATTCCTGAGATTCGCGTCCAGCCTGCGGCGATCTGCTCGGCCAACCCGGTCAATTGGTTCGCCGCGTCGTCCATCGCGAGCTGAACGGATCCGGCGTAGTCGGTGATCGAATGCGCAGCCGCGATGCCAGCATCGCGCAGCGCCGCGGCGTCGAGCGTGACCTGGCCTGCGAGCACCAATACGGGCGTGTCACGGACACCCGCAGCCAACGCGCTGACCACCTTGCCGTGGAGCGACTGGTCGTCAAACCTGCCTTCGCCGGTGATCACCAACCCCGCGGCGGCGAGATCGGCCGCCAACCCGGTGTGTTCGGCGATCACGGCCGCACCCGACTCCCGCCTGCCACCGAGCGCAAGCAGGGCAGCACCGATCCCCCCGGCCGCTCCTGCGCCCGGTAGGTCTGCAATCGCCGTGCCCGCCGCAGTGTTCAGCTCGGTCGACCACTCCGTCAGCCGTCGTTCGAGGCGGGCGACGGTCTCCGCATCGGCGCCCTTTTGTGGCCCGAAGACCTGTGCCGCTCCCATCGCGCCCAAGAGGGGATGCTCGACGTCGGTCGCCGCGATCAGCTCGATGCCCGCCAGTCGCTCGCGAGCGGCGGCCAGGCCGCCGAATGCCTCGACCAGGCCGCGGCCGCCGTCGGTGCAGCCACTGCCGCCAAGCCCGACGACGATCCTGCGCGCGCCGCTCGCCGCGGCGGCCTCGATGAGCTGGCCGACTCCCCTGCTGTGGGCGTCGAGCGCCGTCCGCGTCGTGGGAGGACCACCCAGTAACGCCAATCCACACGCTTGAGCGCACTCGACGTAGGCCGTCGCGGATGCGGCATCGAACACCCACTCCGCGGTGACGTCGTCGGCCAGTGGGCCGCTCACCGTCGCGGTCCGGAGCCCACCGAGTCGGTTGGCCAGGACGCCGACGAAGCCGGGGCCACCGTCGGATTGTGGCGCGAGGGTCAGCGTGTCGTCGGGCCTGCCACGCTGCCAACCAGTGGCGATGGACTCGGCTGCTTCGACCGCGGTGAGACTGTCGCCGAAGCAATCCGGGGCGATCAGCACGTGCAGCGCAGGGCCCGTCATGTGTGCAGGGTAAATCGCCAACTACGCGGCTGCATGCCGGGCGTTCGACGCAGCCGTGACGCACCCAAGGCGACGCTCATCAGCTGAAGTAACCTAAGAGGCGTGAAATTGCTCGGTCGAAACAAGGACAACCCCCCACCGGAGGAATCCGTATCGACGGCCGAGGACGTCCAGACGGCAGCTCGCGAGGGCGCCAAGACGGCGCCGAAGGGAAGGCCCACACCCAAGCGCGCGGAGGCGACTCGCAAGCGTGGGCCGGTCGCACCCCCTCCGACGACGATGGCCGAGGCCAGAAGGCGCCGCAAGGAGTTGGGCGGCCCCAAGCTCTCCAAGGAAGAACGCAAGGCCGAGAAGGTCACGCGTCGCGCCGAACTAGCCGAACGCCGCGAAAAGATGATGTCGGGTGAAGACGCCTACCTGATGCCGCGCGACAAGGGTCCGGTGCGCCGCTTCGTCCGGAACGCCGTCGATGCACGTCGCAACGTTCTCGGGCTTTTCATGCCTGCGGCACTCGGCCTGGTCTTCGTCATGGTGTCGGTGCCGTCGCCGCAATTCCAACGGCTACTCTCGCCCGTCATGCTGGCCCTGGTCTTGGTCATGCTGATCGATGCGGTCTTCCTCGGCCGCCGGATCAACAAGATGGTCGACGAGAAGTTCCCGGGCAACACCGAAAGTGGTTGGAAACTGGGCATGTACGCGGCGAGCCGAGCCTCTCAGTTGCGCCGGATGAGGGCGCCCCGCCCCCAGGTGAAGCGCGGCGACGAGATCGCCTGAGCCGCGTTGGCCGTCCTCGTGCTCGGAGGCATCCGATCGGGCAAGTCGCGCTGGGCCGAGTCGCTGATCGCGGACACCGTGGGCCCCGACACCGCCGTGCGCTATCTGGCGACCGGCGTCACTTCTGTCGACGCGGCCTGGTCGGTGCGGGTGGCGCGGCATCGGGAACGCAGACCTGCGCACTGGTCGACGGTTGAATCTAGTGACGTAGCAACGCAATTGCGTGCTGACGACGCAGCCACCCTGCTCGACGACGTGGGTGGCTGGCTCACGGCGGCGATGGACCGCCGCGACGCGTGGAATGCAGGCTCGGTGAGCGACGACGTCGACGAGTTCCTGGAGGCCGTCGCCGAATTCCGCGGTCCGCTCGTCCTCGTCAGCCCGGAAGTGGGACTTTCGGTGGTGCCAGCCACGGAGTCGGGACGCCGCTTCGCCGACGAGTTGGGGACCCTCAACCAACGGCTCGCGGCACTGTGCGAATGTGTTGTGCTCGTCGTGGCCGGACAACCGGTCACCATCAAGGGAGTGCTCGATGACTGACAACCGGCCGACCGAATTTCCGCCCATCCCTGCGCCGGACGACCACGCCGAGTCGGCCGCTCGCGCCCGCCAAGACACGTTGACGAAGCCCCGTGGAGCACTCGGCAGGCTAGAGGATCTCTCGGTCTGGGTGTCGGCGTGTCAGGGCGAGTGCCCTCCCCGACAATTCGTACGGCCTCGCGTCGTCGTGTTCGCGGGCGATCACGGGGTGACGGCCTCCGGGGTATCGGCGTTTCCGTCCGAGGTGACCGCCCAGATGGTGGCCAACTTCGAGAAGGGCGGTGCGGCCATCAATGTCCTCGCCGAGGCCGCGGGCGCCACCGTGCGGGTGGTCGACATCGCGGTCGACTCGGAGAAGCCGTTGTCGCCGTCGATAGGCGAGTTCAGAGTCCGGCGAAGCAGTGGCAACATCGCCGTCGAGGATGCACTCAGCGCCGACGAATGCGCCGCGTCGATCGCAGCGGGCAGGCGAATCGCCGACCAAGAGGTCGATGCGGGCGCGGACCTGCTGATCGCCGGCGACATGGGCATCGGAAATACCACGCCCGCAACGACATTGATCGCGGCGCTGACGGGGACCGAACCCGTGGCCGTAGTCGGCCGCGGTACGGGAGTGGACGACGCCGGATGGGCGCGCAAGACCGCTGCGATCCGCGACGCGCTCTACCGAGCGAGCTCGGTGACGTCGGATCCCGTTGCGCTGCTTCGTGTTTGCGGCGGAGCCGACTTGGCTGCGATGACCGGCTTCGTTGCCCAGGCCGCGGCTCGGCGAACCCCCGTCCTGCTCGACGGCGTCGTCGTGACCGCCGCTGCCCTGGTCGCTGACCGACTCGCGCCGGGGGCACGGCTGTGGTGGCAGGCCGGACACAGGTCGACCGAGCCCGCTCACGCGCTCGCGCTGAAACGACTCGACCTGGAACCGATCGTCGACCTCGGCATGCGGCTTGGCGAGGGCACCGGCGCGGCCGTCGCGCTGTCCGTTTTGCGAGCAGCCGTGGCGACATTGGCGTTGATGGCCACGTTCGGGGAAGCCGAAGTGTCCGACAAGACGCCGTGATCGGTTCGCTGTCCTCGGCGCTGGCCTTCGCGACGGTCTTTCCGGTCCGTAGTTCGCAGCCGTTCGGGCGCGGGTCGCTCACCGCGCTCCCCCTCGTCGGTGTTCTCCTCGGTGGGCTCGCAGCGCTGACGACGTGGGCGGCGGGCCACGCGTTCGGTGCGGGTAGTCCACTGAGCGGGGTGCTCGCGGTCGCAGTCCTTCTCATCGCAACCCGCGGCCTACACGTCGACGGCCTTGCCGACACCGCCGATGGGCTGGGCTGTTATGGGCCGCCCGAACGGGCGCTGGCGGTGATGCGCGACGGTTCTGCCGGACCGTTCGGCGTCGCCGCCATCGTGATCGCGTGCGTCGTCCAGGGTCTGGCGTTCTCGGTCGTCAGCCCTGTGGCCGTCGTCGTAGCGGTCGCCGCGGGCAGGGTCGCCGTCGTCGTCGGCTGCAGGCGTTCGGTGCCCGCGGCGCAGGGAAGCACACTCGGTGCCCAGGTGGCGGGCACCCAACCGGCGTGGGTGGTGGCAGCCTGGGTGATCGCCATCGTGTGCGCCGGCGCGGCGGCCGGACCGAGGATCTGGCAGGGCCCAGCCGCGGTGCTCGTCTCCTTGGTGATGACCGCCGCGCTTGTCGGACACTGCGTGCGACGGTTCGGCGGCATCACCGGAGACGTGCTGGGTGCGGCCGTCGAGGTGACGACGACGATCGCCGCCGTCGGACTCGCGATCGGCTAATTCGGGCCTAGTCAAGCGTGAGGAAGTCTCCCCAAACCCAGCCTTGCGTGACGTGGCACCAGTTGTCGTCGCGGCACTTCTCGACGAGAGTGACGGCCTTGCCCTTGCTCAGCACGCCGATGACCTGTCCGACTCCACCTGGTTCGTCGTATAGGTCGACGTCATCGTTGACGTTGGCGGTGAGTGCGGCACCGTCATTGGGGGCCGGATCGCCGTTGCCCGGGGTACCTGCCCGGTCGAAACGAAAAGCCCTGCCGCCGTATGGCGATGGTCCAGTTCCGATGTCGGTGCTGCACAACCCTTTCTGGATGAGCTTGCCGCCGCCGTTTCTGGTCAGGGCATCGCTCTCCGCCTGCGCGGCCGTCGCACCGGCACCTCCACTCACGGCGTTGTCGGACGCGGCCGACGCGACGCAACCGTTGGTGGCTCGGCTGGTGAGCACGCAGTCGTTGTTGCCCTCCAAGCTGCAGTAGCGCATGGCCTCGTCGAGGTTCTCCTGCATGTACTGAGATTCCTGGCTGGAGCAGTTGCTACCGCGGTGAGTGGCGGGCGAGATGACGCAAAACGCGTTGGTGTCTCCCGGCCGGGCCTGGGCCGGCGCCACCCCGACAAAGGCGCTCACAGCGATGGCGGATGAAATCAAGGCAAGGATTCTGGCGACGTGCATGGCGAACGGCTCCCCGTGTGTCAGTGGGGGGCGCATCCCCATGAACGCCCCCGTCGAGTCGGAAGCCTAAGTGCCGCGGGCTGGACGCGCCTGCGTAGTCGACTACGCCAGTCGGAGCTAGTCCGGCGGCGACATGTGGTGGTAGCTCGGCTCCGGCAGGTACGGCTCTTTGTCGCACAGACTAAGTTGCCGCGCGATGGCGTCGGGGGCTAACCGAGGCGGGTCATCCACCCGTGAGTGTCGGCGAACTTGCCACGCTGAATGCCCGTGAGTGTGTCCCGCAACGCCACCGTCACCTCACCGGGTGCGCCGTCGCCGATGGTGAACTCGCCTTCGGTGAACTTCACGTGCGACACGGGCGTGATGACTGCCGCGGTACCGCACGCGAATACCTCGGTGATCTCACCCTCCGCGGCCTTCTTCTGCCACTCGTCCACGTCGATCTTGCGTTCTTCGACGGCAAATCCCGCGTCAGTTGCCAACTGCAACAACGAATCCCGCGTGATTCCTGGCAGCAGCGAGCCGCTGAGTTCGGGAGTGACGAGTCGTGCGGACCCGCCGCTTCCGAGGACGAAGAACAGGTTCATCCCGCCCATTTCCTCGACGTAGCGGCGTTCGATGGCATCGAGCCACACGACCTGATCGCAGCCGTGGTCTGCCGCCTGCGCCTGCGCAAGGAGCGACGCGGCGTAGTTGCCACCGAACTTGGCTGCACCCGTGCCTCCGGGGCTGGCGCGCACGTATTCCGTCGACAGCCACACCGACACCGGCTTGAGTCCGCCCTTGAAGTACGCGCCCGCCGGCGAGGCGATCACCATGTAGCGGTACTCCTCGGAGGGCCGAACGCCGAGACCGGGCTCGGTCGCGAAGATGAACGGCCGCAAGTACAACGACTCCTCGCCCCCTGCCGCGGGGACCCAGTCGGCGTCGACGGCGATCAGCTGACGCAGCGAATCCAGGAACGCATCCTTGGGCAGCGGTGGAATGGCGAGCCGCTCCGCGGAGGTCTGCAGCCGCGCGGCATTCGCCTCCGGCCGAAACGACACGATCGATCCGTCCGCCCACCGGTAGGCCTTCAATCCCTCGAAGACCTCCTGCGCGTAGTGCAGGACGATCGCCGACGGGTCCAGCTGGATGGGACCGTAGGGCAGCACCTGGGCGTTGTGCCAGCCCTGTCCGGCGCGGTAGTCGATCGACACCATGTGGTCGGTGTGGAACCGGCCGAAACCGGGGTCGGCGAGGATTTCGGCCCGTACGTCATCGCTCGCCGGCTTCGTGCTGCGGGCAAGCGTGAAGTCGAGTGGGCCTTGAGTCATACGGCGATTGTATAACCTGAGGCTATCGAGTTTTAGCCTCCACGAATGGGGGTGCGACGACCTCGCACTCGAGAGGCTTGCCTCTTACGTCGACCGCGACGAGCTGCCCGTCGACGATGCCGGCATCGGTATCGATCAGGGCGAGCGCTATGCCGAGTTTCAGTGTCGGAGAATAGGTTCCGGACGTGGTCGTGCCGACTTGCTTGTCGCCTGCCAGCACCGTCATCTCGGGCCGCAGCACCCCACGGCCCACCGCGCGCAGACCACGCAACGTCCTGCGGGGCCCGGCTTGCTTCTCGGCGAGCAGTGCCTCGCGACCCCAGAACGCGTCCTTCTTCCACCCCACGGCCCAGCCGCAGCGGGCCTGCACCGGCGAGATCTCCAGTGACAGTTCGTGACCGTGCAACGGATACCCCATCTCGGTGCGAAGCGTGTCTCGCGCACCGAGCCCTGCAGGCTCTCCGCCCGCCGCCGCAACGGCATCGACCAGCGCGTCGAACACCACCCCTGCGCGATCCCACGGCGGTAGCAGCTCGAAACCGTGCTCTCCGGTGTAGCCGGTACGGCACACCCGAACCGGAACACCGCCGAACTCGGCGTCGGCGTAGCCCATGTAGTCCATCGAGGTCGGCAGGCCAAGACCGGCAAGCACCTCCGCGGAGCGCGGTCCCTGCACCGCGAGCACGGCATACGACCGGTGTTCGTCCGTGATGGTCAACCCTTCTGGCGCCGTGCTCTGCAGCGCGGCGACCACGGCAGGCGTGTTGGCCGCATTGGGTACGAGGAAGATCTCGTCGTCGGAGACGTAGTAGGCGATGAGATCGTCGATCACGCCGCCAGAGTCGTTGCAGCACAGGGTGTATTGCGCCTTGCCAGGGCCGATCCGATTCAGGTCGTTGGTGAATGCGGAGTTGACGTACTCGGCAGCCCCCGGGCCTCGCACGGATGCCTTGCCCAGATGGCTGACGTCGAACAGGCCGACCGCGTTGCGTGTGGCGTTGTGCTCGCTGACCGTTCCCGCGTACGACACGGGCATCAGCCAGCCGCTGAACTCGGCGAAGCTTGCCCCGAGCGAGCGGTGGCGATCCTCAAGCGGGCCCTTCAGCAGATTGTCACTCACGCAGAGTCACACTAATGCCCCGGATAGGGTGACTTCCATGAGCAGCCAACCCGGTTACCAGTCCCCCGCCGTCACCGTATCCGCAACCCTGCCCAAGCGCGGCGTCGGCTCTGCAGTGCTCATCGTGCCCGTGATCACCGACGAGAACGATGCCGCCGCCGTGGTGGCGAACCCCTTCCTCGACGCCGAGGCGGTCGGCGAGATCGAGGTGGCCCTCAAGGCGCTGGGCGCCAAGGGCGGAACCGAACAGGTCACCAGGCTGGTGGCGCCGTCGCTGCCGATGGCAAGCGTGTTGGCCGTCGGCCTCGGCAAGGCGCGAGACGACTGGTCACCCGACGTGATCCGTCGCGCTGCAGGCGTCGCAGCCCGGTCCCTCTCGGGCACCGAGGCCGTCGTCACCACGATGTCCGAAATCGACCTGCAGGCAACGGTCGAGGGCTTGATGCTCGGCGCCTACCGATTCGTCGACTTCCGCAGCGCCAAGACCGCGCCCAAGGAGCCTGCGCTTGCCAAGATCACCGTGCTGTCCACCTCGAAGGGGGCGAAGGCGACGGCGGCGCGCGCTGCCGACATCGCGACGGCCGTGGCCACCGCGAGGGACTTGGTCAACACCCCGCCGAGCCATCTATTTCCCGACGAATTCGCCAAGCGCGCAAGGGCTTTGGGCGAATCGGTCGGACTGACCGCCGAGGTGCTCGACGACAAGGCGCTAGCGAAGAACGGCTACGGCGGCATCGTCGGCGTTGGCCAGGGTTCGTCACGCCCACCGAGGCTGGTCCGGCTGACGTACCGGGGAGCGAAGTCGAAAAAGGCCAAGAAGGTCGCACTGGTCGGCAAGGGTATTACCTTCGACACCGGCGGCATCTCCATCAAGCCCGCCGCCAGCATGCATCACATGACCTCCGACATGGGCGGTGCCGCGGCCGTCATCGCCACCGTGGTGCTCGCGGCAAAGCAGCAGTTGCCGATCGACGTCGTTGCGACCGTGCCCATGGCCGAGAACATGCCGTCCGCCACCGCGCAGAGACCGGGTGACGTGCTGACGCAGTACGGCGGCATCACGGTCGAGGTGCTCAACACCGACGCCGAGGGACGCTTGATCCTCGCCGACGCCATCGTGCGGGCGTGCGAGGACGACCCGGACTACCTGATCGAGACCTCCACGCTGACCGGCGCTCAGACGGTGGCCCTCGGCGCGCGCACTCCCGGCGTCATGGGCAGCGACGACTTCAGGGACAGGGTCGCCGATCTGTCGCAGGAAGTCGGCGAGAACGGCTGGGCGATGCCACTTCCCGACGAACTGAAGGACGACCTCAAGTCGACGGTGGCCGACCTGGCGAACATCAGCTCGACGCGATACGCCGGAATGCTCGTCGCAGGCGTGTTCCTGCGTGAGTTCGTCGCCGACGGGGTGCAGTGGGCACACATCGACATCGCCGCCCCCGCCTACAACACGTCGCCGGCGTGGGGATACACCGGAAAGGGCGGCACCGGCGTGCCGACGAGGACGATGTTCGCGGTTCTCGAGGACATCGCCTACAACGGCTGAGGCACCTAGCGGTCTTCGAGCTCTGCTCGCTGGGCGCGCTCGCGTTCGACGCGACGACGGGCGTCGTAGTCGCGCATGCGCTGCGGGTAACCGACCTTCTGCACGTCGTAGACCGGGATGTTCAGACGGTCGCTGAGCCGTCGAGCCCCGGATTCGCCGCCCGCGCGACGACGGGTCCACTCGCCGTTGGCTGCGACCAGAACCACCGTGACCTCGGTGACGGTGGTCTTGGGTTCTACGAACGCTTCGACGCCTTCGTGCTCGGCGACCCACTGCCGCAGATATTTGAGGTCGGCGGCGGGGTCGTGGCCGCCATCCGCCCCTGCGGAGCCGCGCCGGCGAAATCTGTCGAATAGGCCCAACTCGACTCGACTCCCTTCGGTCTTCTCCTTTCGATAGTGCCAGAGCGGGGAGTACTCAGGTCTGCCACGACCGACCGATGCGGACGTGACAGGATGGGCTCTGACATCGACCCGTGCCGCGCAACCGTTCGAGGAGTCAAGACACATGGCCATCTCCGTCCAGATGCCCGCACTCGGTGAGAGCGTCACCGAAGGGACCGTCACGCGATGGCTCAAACAAGAAGGCGACACCGTTGAGGTCGACGAACCACTACTAGAGGTATCGACCGACAAGGTCGATACCGAGATCCCGTCTCCCGCCGCGGGTGTGCTGACCAAGATCATTGCCCACGAGGACGACACCGTCGAGGTCGGCGGCGATCTCGCGTTGATCGGCGAGGAGGGCGAAGGCACCGATGGCGGCGACGACGCTCCCGCCGAGAAGGAGCCCGAGCCCGCTGCAAAGGAACCGGAACCAGAGCCAGAGCCTGAACCGGAACCCGAGGCAGAGCCCGCAGCCGAGGAAGAGTCCGCCCCGGCGGCGAAGCCCGCCGCCTCGGGCGGCGGCGACGCGACCTCGGTCAAGATGCCCGAACTCGGCGAGTCGGTCACCGAAGGCACCGTCACTCGGTGGCTGAAGAAGGTCGGCGACACCGTCGAGGTAGACGACGCACTGGTCGAGGTCTCCACCGACAAGGTCGACACCGAGATCCCGTCACCGGTGGCGGGGACCCTGGTGGCGATCACCGCAGAAGAGGACGACGTCGTTCCCGTCGGCGGGGAGTTGGGCAAGATCGGCAGCGCCGACGCAGCTCCCCAAGCAGAACCAGAGCCCGAGCCCGAACCAGAGCCCGAACCCGAGCCCGAGTCGAAGCCCGAACCCAAGCCGGAGCCAAAGCCGGAGCCAAAGCCGGAACCCAAGCCCGAACCCAAGGTGCAGCCCGCCCCTGCCAGCGAGCCCGCCAGTGCCGACGGCTCGCCGTACGTGACGCCGCTGGTCCGAAAGCTCGCCTCCGAGAACGGAATCGACCTCGCGGCGGTCAAGGGCACCGGCGTTGGCGGACGGATCCGCAAGCAGGACGTGCTCGCCGCGGCCGAGGCCAAGAAGGCGCCCCCCGCACCAGCTCCCGCGGCCGCGTCGGCGCCGCCGGCCGCCGCCGCATCGCCTGCACCGGCTCCCGCGCTCGCACACCTGCGCGGCACGGTCCAGAAGGCCAACCGGATCCGTCAGATCACGGCCAAGAAGACGCGCGAATCGCTGCAGACGACAGCGCAATTGACGCAAACCCACGAGGTCGACCTCACCAAGATCGTGGCGTTGAGGACCAAGGCGAAGAAGATCTTTTCCGAGCGGGAGGGCGTCAACCTGACGTTCTTGCCGTTCTTCGCGGTCGCCGTGATCGACGCACTCAAGGCACATCCGAACGTCAACGCGAGCTACAACGAGGAAACCAAGGAGATCACGTACTACGACGCCGAGCACCTCGGCTTCGCGGTCGACACTGAACAGGGTCTGCTCTCCCCCGTGGTCCACAACGCCGGAGATCTGTCCCTTGGCGGCCTCGCCCGGGCGATCGCCGACATCGCCGCGCGCGCCCGGTCCGGCAACCTCAAGCCCGACGAACTGTCCGGTGGGACGTTCACCATCACCAACATCGGCAGTCAGGGCGCGTTGTTCGACACCCCCATCCTGGTGCCGCCGCAAGCCGCGATGCTGGGCACCGGCGCGATCGTCAAACGGCCGCGAGTCGTCGTCGACGACAACGGCAACGAGTCGATCGGCGTGCGGTCGGTGTGCTACCTGCCGCTCACCTACGACCATCGGTTGATCGACGGTGCCGACGCAGGGCGGTTCCTGACCACGATCAAGCGTCGGCTCGAAGAGGGAGCGTTCGAGGCCGACCTGGGACTTTGAGCGGGTGGCCAACTCAGTCATCGCGATCGCTGGTTCCTCGGGTCTGATCGGCACCGCCCTGACCTACGCGCTGCGCGCAGCCGACCATCGCGTCTTGCGCATCGTTCGCCGGGCACCGTCATCACCCGACGAGCTGTTCTGGAATCCCGACACCGGCGAGTTCGACGCAGGCGCGCTGGAGGGCGCCGACGCCGTCGTCAACCTGTGCGGGGTCAACGTCGGAGCGAAGCGTTGGTCGGGCGCGTTCCAACAAAGCTTGCGCGACAGCCGGATCGGCCCGACCGAGGTTCTGTCGAGCGCGGTCGTCGCCGCTGGCGTCCCCGTCCTGATCAATGCGAGCGCCGTCGGTTACTACGGGGACACCCGCAGCCACGTCGTCGACGAGACCGCTGCGCCGGGCGAGGGATTTCTCGCCGGGCTCTGCGAGGACTGGGAGGCTGCGACCGAGTGGGCCGTCGCCTCCAAAGTCCGGGTCGTCTTGATGCGCACCGGGTTGGTGCTCGCGCCCACCGGCGGCCTGCTGAGCCGACTCAAGCCGGTGTTCTCGCTCGGCCTAGGCGCGCGCCTTGGCAGTGGTCGTCAGTACATGCCCTGGATAAGTCTCGAGGACGAAGTCCGCGCGGTGTTGTTCGCCATAGGTCACGACGAAATTGCAGGCGCGGTGAACATGACGGGACCGGCACCGGTGACGAACGCCGAGTTCACCGCCGCGATGGGCAGGGCCCTCAATCGGCCGACGCCACTCTTCGTCCCAGGATTCGCGCTGCGCACCATGTTCGGTGAGTTCGCCGAAGAAGGCATGCTCGGCGGGCAGCGCGCCATCCCCGCCGCGCTGGAACGGGCTGGCTTCGAGTTCCACCACAACACCATCGGCGAGGCGCTGGCGTACGCCACCGCACCCCGCGACAGCTGACCGCTGCGAGTACCGTCGACGCCATGGCGGCAACGGCGATCCGAAGCGCGACGACGCCCGTCGAGGTTCGCAGGATGGGCACCATCGACTACCGCTCGGCATGGGACCTGCAGCGCGAGGTGGCGCAAGCGAGGATCGACGGCGGCCCGGACACCCTTCTGCTGCTGGAGCATCCTGACGTGTACACCGCGGGCCGCCGAACGGAACCGCACGAACGCCCTGTGGACGGGACACCCGTCATCGACACCGACCGTGGCGGCAAGATCACCTGGCACGGTCCCGGTCAGCTCGTCGGATATCCCATCGTCGGACTAAGCGAGCCGATGGACGTCGTGAAATTCGTTCGCCTCCTTGAGGATTCGCTGATCGCGGTGTGCGCCGCCGTGGGCCTGAGCACTGGCAGGGTCGACGGCAGGTCCGGTGTGTGGGTACCGGAGAGCGACGGCAGGCCCGCCCGCAAGATCGGCGCGATCGGAATCAGGGTCGCTCGCGGCACGACCATGCACGGTTTCGCACTGAACTGCGACTGTGATCTCGGCGCCTTCTCCACGATCGTCCCCTGCGGCATCGCCGACGCGGGTGTGACGTCGCTGACCGCGGAGCTTGGCCACAGGGTCACGGTCGACGACGTGGCCGGACTCGTCGTCGACGCGGTCTGCGACGCCCTCGACGGGCGTGCGGCGCTAGCATCGTTGAAGTGAGCTTCAAATGAGTCTGGCACCAGAAGGTCGGAAGTTGTTGCGGCTAGAGGTTCGCAACGCCGAAACCCCGATCGAGCGCAAGCCGCCCTGGATCAAGACCACCCTGCGCACGGGGCCCGAGTACAAGGAACTGAAGGCCCTGGTCCGCCGTGAGGGACTGCACACGGTGTGCGAGGAAGCCGGCTGCCCCAACATCTACGAGTGCTGGGAGGACCGCGAGGCGACGTTCCTCATCGGCGGGGAGCAGTGCACCCGCCGCTGCGACTTCTGCCAAATAGACACCGGCAAGCCTGCCGACCTGGACCGTGACGAACCGCGTCGTGTCGCCGAGAGCGTCCAGGCGATGGGCCTGCGGTACTCGACGGTGACGGGTGTCGCTCGCGACGACCTGCCCGACGGCGGCGCATGGCTATACGCCGAGACGGTTCGACAGATCAAGGCGCTGAACCCTAACACCGGCGTCGAGTTGTTGATCCCGGACTTCAATGGCATCGTCGAGCAGTTGGAGACCGTGTTCGAAACACGTCCGGAAGTGTTGGCGCACAACGTCGAGACGGTGCCCCGCATCTTCAAGCGCATCAGACCTGCCTTCCGCTACGAGCGAAGCCTCGACGTCTTGACCTCCGCTCGCGACTACGGCCTGGTGACCAAGAGCAATCTGATCCTCGGCATGGGTGAGACGCCCGACGAGGTGCGCACCGCGCTGGCAGACCTGCTGAACGCGGGCTGCGACATCGTCACCATCACCCAGTACCTGCGCCCGACGGTGCGTCATCACCCGGTGGAGCGCTGGGTCACCCCAGACGAGTTCGTCGAACACGCACGCTTCGCCGAGGAGCTTGGGTTCGCAGGCGTGCTGGCCGGTCCGTTGGTGCGCTCGTCCTACCGGGCGAGCAGGCTGTACGCGCAGGCAGCGCGAGTGCGGTTTGCCGATCAGCCACCCGTATCCTGAGCCAATGGCCAAAACTCGAAATTCCGATGCCGCCAAGGCCGCCAAGGCCGAGGCGAAGGCCGCGCGTAAGGCAGCGTCCAAGCAGCGACGCAGTCAGCTGTGGCAGGCGTTCCAGATGCAGCGCAAGGAAGACACGCGTCTCCTGCCCTACATGATCGGTGCGTTCGTGCTGATCGTGGCTGCCGCCGCCGTGGCAGGCGCGTTCAGCGGCAGCACCTTCACCCTCGTGTCCCTGGTTCTGCTCGGTGTGGTTCTCGGCGCGCTGGTGGCGTTCATCATCTTCGGCAGGCGCGCGCAGAAGTCGGTCTACAAGAAGGCCGAGGGCCAGGCAGGCGCCGCGGCATGGGCGCTCGACAACCTGCGCGGCAAATGGCGGGTGACGCCCACGGTCTCGGCGAACGGACACTTCGACGCGGTACACCGGGTGATCGGAAGGCCGGGCGTGATCTTCGTCGGAGAGGGTTCGCCGACGCGCGTCAAACCGCTTCTCGCCCAAGAGAAGAAGCGCACCGCCCGGGTAGTTGGCGACGTGCCGATCTACGACATCGTGATCGGCAACGGCGAGGGCGAGGTACCCCTGTCCAAGCTGGAGCGACACCTCACCAAGCTGCCCTCGAACATCTCCGTCAAGCAGATGGACTCCCTGGAGTCACGGTTGACGGCGCTGGGAACCAAGGTTGGGCCCGCCGCGATGCCCAAGGGTCCGCTGCCCGCGACGGCGAAGATGCGCGGCGTCCAGCGCAGCGTGCGTCGCAAGTAGGGCGCGGCCTCCGAGCGCTTGCGCGAGGAGCATTCAACGCCTTACGACGGCCGTGCTGGTGGCCCGGTCCTGCAACCCGCGTAGGTCGGAGTCGGTGATCAAGGCCGGGATGACCAACGCGATCAGCAGGCCGCGAACTACGGCTCTGCCGATCCCGGCGTGCGACCGTCCGTCGACCGGTACGACCATCAGGCCGAGTGCGAGCTGGCCCGGCGTGAAGCCGAACAGCCGCACCGAGATGACGCCGAGGACGAACCACACGATCAGGACGGCCGTCGACAACGTGGCCATCGACACGATGCCGACGGACATGCCGAGCGCCGCAAGCCCGTATCCGATCAACCAGTCGATCATCAGCGCGGCGAATCGCCGGCCCGACCGCGCCAGCGACCGTGACCCGTCGCGAGGTAACCCCAACCGCTGACCTGGGTAGTCGTTCGGCCCCTGGGCCGCGGTGCCGGACTCTGGCAACGGCGGGCCGGACAACCAGGAACTGAACGCACGAGGCATACCCACAGCATAGGGTCGTGGTCGATTGCGTAACGTCGCCGCAATCTATGGTTGATCGGGTGGCAACACAGGCTACCTAGCGTCAATCGGCGGATTACCCCCTTATTAAGAGGAGAAGACTTCAGTGGCAGAAAAGACGGCCGACGACATCTTCAAGTTGATCAAGGACGAGAACGTCGAATACGTCGACATCCGGTTCTGCGATCTTCCCGGTGTCGTCCAGCACTTCTCGATCCCCGCTTCGGCATTCGACGAGAGTGTCTTCGAGGACGGACTGGCCTTCGACGGCTCGTCTGTGCGCGGTTTCCAGTCGATCCACGAATCAGACATGATGCTGCTGCCCGATGCCGAGACTGCACGAATCGATCCTTTCCGTGCCGCGAAGACGCTCAACCTCCAGTTCTTCGTCCACGACCCGTTCACCCGCGAGGCCTACTCCCGCGATCCGCGCAACGTCGCCCGCAAGGCCGAGAACTACCTCACCAGCACCGGCATCGCCGACACGTGCTACTTCGGCGCAGAGGCCGAGTTCTACATCTTCGACTCGGTGTCCTTCGACTCGAAGATGAACGGCACGTTCTACGAAGTCGATTCGGAGTCGGGTTGGTGGAACACCGGCGAGCCCTTCGAGGCCGACGGCAGCGCGAACCGCGGCTACAAGGTTCGTCCCAAGGGTGGCTACTTCCCCGTCGCTCCCTACGACCACTACGTCGACCTGCGCGATGAGATGGCGACCAACCTGCAGAACGCCGGGTTCACTCTGGAGCGCGGTCACCACGAGGTGGGTACCGCCGGTCAGGCCGAGATCAACTACAAGTTCAACACGCTGCTTCACGCGGCCGACGACGTGCTGCTGTTCAAGTACATCATCAAGAACACGGCATGGGCCAACGGCAAGACCGTCACCTTCATGCCGAAGCCGCTTTTCGGTGACAACGGCTCTGGCATGCACGCCCACCAGTCGCTGTGGAAGGACGGCAAGCCGCTGTTCCACGACGAGTCGGGCTATGCAGGTCTCTCGGATCTGGCGCGTCACTACATCGGCGGCATCCTGCATCACGCACCGTCGCTGCTGGCGTTCACCAACGCCACCGTGAACTCTTACAAGCGCCTGGTGCCTGGCTACGAGGCGCCGATCAATCTGGTGTACAGCCAGCGCAATCGCTCTGCCTGCGTACGCATCCCGATCACCGGCAACAACCCCAAGGCGAAGCGCCTGGAGTTCCGTTGCCCGGACAGCTCGGGCAACCCGTACCTGGCGTTCGCGGCGATGCTGATGGCAGGCATCGACGGGATCAAGAAGAAGATCGAGCCGCTGGCACCGGTCGACAAGGATCTCTACGAGCTGCCGCCCGAGGAGGCCTCCAACATCCCGCAGGCGCCCACGTCGCTGTCCGCGGTGATCGATCGCCTCGAGCAGGACCACGATTACCTGACAGAGGGCGGCGTGTTCACCCCCGATCTGATCGAGACCTACATCGCCTACAAGCGGGAGAACGAGATCCTGCCCGTGCAGATCCGGCCTCACCCGTACGAGTTCGCGCTGTACTACGACGTTTAAGGACGACTCGTACGACGACGCCCTGGCCCGCGCTAGACGTGGGTCAGGGCGTTTTCGTCGGAAGCCCGGCCGTAGGGACGTGGGATGACGTCGGCCACGACGACGGTGACGTTGTCTGCGCCTCCTGCTCGCAGGGCGAGTTCGATCAGCTTGTCTGCACACAGCTCGACGTCGGAGATCTGCAATGCAGCCAGGATGCTCGCACGGTCGACCGGGTCGGACAAGCCGTGGGTGCACAGCAGATAGCGGTCGCCCGCGACGACCTCGCGCAGGCTCAGCGTCGGTATCACGTGGTGCCCCGTGAGCGAACGCATCACCAACGACCGCTTCGGATGCTTACGTGCCTCCTCGTCGGTGATGCGGCCCTCCTCGACGAGCGTCTGGACGTACGTGTCGTCCCTGGTGATCTGACTCAGTTCGCCGTTGCGTAGCAGGTAGCCGCGCGAGTGGCCGATGTGGAGGAGCCCAAGTCTGTTGCCCGCGAACAGGATTGCGGTGAGCGTAGTTCCCATGCCGATGAGTTCGGGGTTGGCTTCCACATGGGCGGCGATCGCCGAATTACCTTGAAAGGCCGCCAAGTTCAGCCGGTTCTGTAACTCGCCATGTTTCTCGTCGTCGTCGAGTTGGGCCATCGCGGCGATCACCAGTTGCGAGGCCAACTCACCTGCCGGGCCATCGGTCAAACCGTCGGCGACGGCCAGTAGACGGGCACCCGCGTACACCGAGTCTTCGTTGTTGGCATGGACGAGACCGCGGTCGCTTCGTGCCGTATAGCGCATGACGAGCGTCTCGGCGCGGATCACTTGGGTCTTGCCGGGCAAGCGCGGTCTTGGTCGGACGACCGTCGGCCCCTCGGACGACAGCGCGGCGCGTGCCGCCCTTGCGAGATCCTTGACCGTTGGGAAACGCGCCTTGGGATCCTTCGCGAGCCCCGTCGCGATGACCTCGTCCATTTCGACGGGAACTGCGTCCTGCAACTCCGATGGTCTAGGCGGGGGTTGGAGCATGTGCGCGACGACCATCTGATCGATGCGCTTGACCGGGAAGGGCAGTTCGCCAGTCAAGGCCTGATAGAGCACACAGGCCAATCCGTAGGTGTCGGAATGCGAGTCGGCCTTGCCGTCGTGAAATCGTTCCGGCGCCATGTAGGCCAGCGTGCCGACCGCCCCGCCTGCACTGGTCAACCCGGTGTCGTCGGCTCCGCGGGCGACGCCGAAGTCGATCAGATAGGCGAAGTCGTCGTCGCCCACCAGGATGTTGGACGGCTTGACGTCGCGGTGGATCAGGCCGACCCGGTGGGCCGCGTGAAGGGCCGAAGCGATTTGCTCGATGATTCCCACCGCGCGGGCGGGCTCCAATGGCCCGTGGTTGATGACGGCTTGGAGGTCGCTGCCCTTGATCAGCCGCATCGTCACGAAAAGACGCCCGTCGATCTCGCCGAAGTCATGGATGGGCACGATGTGCGGATCCTCTAACCGGGCAGCCGATCGGGCCTCTCGGCGGAATCGTTGCTGGTACTTTCGGTCGTCGGCGTATTGGGCGGGCAAGACCTTCAAGGCGACGACACGTTCGGTAACGCTGTCGAACGCCTGCCACACCTCGCCCATGGAGCCACGCCCGACTAGTTCCACCAACCGGTACCGGCCGAATGGCGTGCCCTCCATCAACTCCCCCTAGCCTTTTCGCTCGGCGAATCTCGATGCAGAACGATAGGCCTCCGCGGGCCGCGCTGCGGCCCGAAAGGCAGTACACGAGCCCTTCGTTTCACAGCGACTCGTCAACGTTGGCCATAGGGTTGGGTTCATGACTGCGAATCTGGACGCAAGACTCAACCCCCAAGCCCCCGCTGTCCTCAGCGTGTTCCGCATCGTGTTCGGTCTGTTGTTCCTCTGCCACGCCACCCAGAAGCTGTTCGGCTGGCCCATCGGGCCGCAGGTGCCATCGGGCACGTGGCCATATTGGTACGGCGGGATCATCGAGTTGATCTGCTCGATCCTCATAATTCTCGGGCTGTTCACGCGCATCGCCGCATTCGTTGCCTCCGGCGAGATGGCGTTCGCGTTCTTCACCCAGCACTTCCCGAAGGGCTTCTGGCCCATCGAGAACGGCGGCGAGTTGGCCGTGATGAATTGCTTCGCATTCCTGCTTCTGGTCTTCACCGGAGGCGGCCTCTACGCGCTGGACTCCCGCATCGGCAGGGGCAGGGTGGCGCGCAGCACCGCTGTACCTCGTCGACGCTGGCGGCGCTAGCGGTCCAGCGCGAGATCCTTGCGAAAGCGCTTCATCCCGTCGATCTTCTCCGCCAGAGAGGCCTTCGGGCCGGAGTAGTACACCCAGGGCATTGTGATGACGCCGTTGATTCCTCCGGCCTCGGCGCGCTCGAAGTGTTCGGGCAAGAACGCATCGGCCAGCGGTGTCAGAACCGTGAAATCGCGCATCGTCAAACCCTTTTCGGCCCGCAGCCCACGGATCCGCTCGACTGACGCGATCGCCCGGTCGGTGGTGATGAGGTCGCCGATCCAGCCGTCGTTGCGCGACGCGCGGCGCAGGGCGATGTCGGACAGCCCGCCTGAGTAGATCGGGATGTAGGGCGGAGTGGGCTCCATCTCCAGTCGCGGCGTCGAATAGAACTCGCCGGAGAACTCGGTCCAACCTGGCTGCCACAGCGCCCGCATCAACTCCAACATCTCGTCTGTCCGCTTGCCGCGCTGGTCGAACCGCTGGCCCATCAAGGCGAACTCTTCCTCGCACCACCCGACGCCGATGCCCAGCTCCAGCCTGCCGCCAGCCAGACATGCCGCCGTACCAATGGATTTCGCTGCAGAGTAGGGATCGCGCATCGCGGGCAGGTACACCGTCGTGACGAAGCGAAGCCGGCTGGTCACCAAGGCGATCGCCCCGATCATCACCCAAGGATCCGGCCAGTGAGTGAATGCCTCCCATCGCCTGGATCCGTCCTTCGTATACGGGTAGGGCGTCTCCAACGTCTCCAGGTTGACAACGTGATCGGCAATGCCCATCCCGTCGTAGCCGAGATCGTCTGCGGCCTTGGCGATCTCGACGACGTCCTCGATGTCCAAGAACGCCGTGCTCACGTAGAACTTCACCCGGCATCCCTTGCCCATGCGGGCTCGATGAACACTCCGTCGGCCTCGACCGTTCGGCCCTCGTCGTCGCTGAGATATCCGCGGGCATAGGTCTTGAAGCCCTCGGTGCGTTCGACGAACGCCTCCGCGCGCACCCGGCCCAGCGGCGTTCCGCGGAGATACCGCAGCGTGATCGTGCCGGTGAACTTCGGTCGTGTCAGCCCTTCGCTGGCCGCCTCGCCAAGGATGTGATCCAGAACGAGAGCACAGATCCCGCCGTGCACCCATCCTGGCGGGCCCTCGTAGGCCTGCCCCAGGGTGAACTCCGCCCAGCAAAACCCGTCTTCCTGGTGAATCACCATCGGCGGCGCGATCGCATTGCGAAGTCCGACAGCCGGATTCGCCCATGCGACCGGGCGGCCTGTGCCTTCGTGTCGAAGGGTGGACGTGACGTCACGCTGTTTGCGTTCGAGCGATTCGGCGACGGCGTCGATCGCAGCCTGTGCGGCACGGATGGTCTCGTCGTCCACCCCGGTGCGAATGCCCGCGTCGATCAACCTGCGAAGGGACTGGGTCATCGGTTCGTGCACGTCGCGAAGTCGCCGATATTCGTCTTCGCTGACGTAGTCGAACGTGAAATCTCGGTTCAAGCTCCAAAAACCTTTCTTACCACCGTCTTCGCTCGACGAGTCACGCGAAGATAGTTGTCGAGGAACTCGCTGCCGTCGCCGGATTCCCAGCCCGCGGCTACCGCAACCGCGTTGAGTTGACGTCCCGGTCCTGGCAGTTGGTCGGTCGGCTTACCCTTCACCAGGACCAGGGCGTTGCGTGCCCTGGTCGCCGTCAGCCAGGCCTGCCGAAGGAGCTCGATGTCGCCCTCGGCGATGAGTTCGGCCGCGCCGATGGCGTTGAGCGACTCCAGGGTTGACGTGTTGTGCAGCGCAGGGACCTTGTGCGCGTAGCGCATCTGCAGCAGCTGCACCGTCCACTCGATGTCGGCGAGCCCGCCGCGGCCCAGCTTGGTGTGCGTGTTCGGATCGGCGCCGCGCGGCAGCCGTTCGGCGTCCACCCGCGCCTTGATCCGCCGGATCTCCTGCACGGTCTCGGCGGATATTCCACCCCGTGGGTACCGGATCTCGTCGATCATGAGCAGGAATCGGTGGCCGAGATCCCGGTCCCCCGCAACGCAGTGAGCGCGCAACAACGCCTGTGTTTCCCAGGGCTGAGCCCATTGCGCGTAGTACGTCTCGTACGACGACAGCGTGCGCACCAGCGATCCGCTGCGCCCCTCGGGTCGTAGGTTCGCATCGACTTCCAACGGCGGATCAGCGCTCGGTGTGCCCAGCCGTGTCCGTACCTGTTCGGCGATGCTGACGGCCCAGCGTACGGCAGCCGATTCGTCGGCGTCGCCGACCGGTTCGCAGACGAAGATCACGTCGGCGTCGGACCCGTAGCCGAGCTCACCGCCACCGAGTCTGCCCATGCCGATCACCGAGATACGTGCAGGCACTCCGGATTCGGGAGTATTCCCTCGGATCACGGCGTCAAGCGATGCCTCCAAGACCGCCACCCACACCGATGTCAGTGCCCTGCACACGTCGGTCACCTCGAGCATGCCCAGCAGGTCGGCCGACGCGATCCGCGCGAGCTCCCTGCGGCGCAGCGTGCGGGCGGCGGCGATGGCGCGAGCGGGGTCGGCGTGCCTGCTTGCCGAGGCGACCAACGCGCGCGAAACGGCGTCGGCCTCGACGTCGAGCAACTTGGGGCCCTGCGGACCGTCGGCGTATTGCTGAATGACTTCCGGTGCACGCATTAGCAATTCGGGCACGTAGGCCGATGTCCCGAGCACGTGCATCAGGCGTTTGGCCACCGCGCTCTCGTCGCGCAAGGTCGAAAGGAACCAGCGCTGATCGGCCAGCTCCTCGGAGAGCCGCCGGTACGCCAAGAGCCCAGCGTCGGGGTCGGGAGTGTCGGAGAGCCAATCCAGCAGGGTCGGCAACAGAACTTGCTGGACCCTGCCGCGCCTGCCGCCGTGACCGGTCAGGGCCGCGAGGTGCGTAAGTGCGCTCTGTGGCGCCTCGTAGCCAAGCGCCGCGAGCTGACGTTCGGCCGCCTCGGGAGTCATTGCGGCGGCGAGATCCGCCGCGGGGCCGTCCACCGATTCCAGCAGAGGCTGGTAGAAGAGCTTGGCGTGCAGTCGCGACACCCTCAGGCTCTGGCGCTTGAGCTCCTCGCGCAGGACACCCACTGCGTCGTGCCTGCCGTCGGGACGCATGTGCGCGGCGCGCGCCAGCCAACGCATCGCTTCGTCGTCGTCCGGTTCCGGCAGCATGTGGGTGCGTTGCAGCCGTTGCAGCTGCAGCCGGTGCTCGAGCAATCGCAGAAATTCGTAGGACGCAGTCAAGTTGGCGGTATCGTCACGGCCCACGTAGCCGCCTTCACCGAGGGCGGCAAGGGCGTCGACGGTGGACGCGACGTGAAGGGACTCGTCGCGACGGCCATGGACGAGTTGCAAGAGCTGAACCGCGAACTCGACGTCCCGCAGCCCGCCGGTACCAAGCTTCAGCTCGCGCGACCGCACCCCGGCCGGCACCAGTTGCTCGACACGGCGACGCATGGCTTGGACCTCCGACACGAAGTCCTCGCGCTCGCAGGCGGTCCAGACCATCGGCATCAACGCTGCGATGTAGTCGGCCCCGAGACCGGCGTCGCCCGCCATCGGACGGGCCTTCATCAGCGCCTGGAACTCCCAGGTCTTCGCCCACCGCTGGTAGTAGGCGACGTGGGACTCCAACGTCCTGACCAAGGGGCCGGCCTTGCCCTCGGGGCGGAGCGCAGCGTCCACCTCGAAGAAGGTCTCGCCAGCGAACCGCATCGTCTCGGCGGCGACCCGATTGCTGATCGCGTCGGCAGTCTCGCCGACGAAGATGACGTCCACATCACTGACGTAGTTCAGCTCGCGTGCGCCGCACTTGCCCATCGCGATGATCGCCAGCCGGGGCGCAGGAGTGGAATCACCGCAGACGGTCCGCGTTCCGACGATCAACGATGCGCCCAGGGCGGCATCGGCCATGTCGGCGAGATGCTCGCCGACCGTGGTGAACGGCAGCACGGGCTCGTTCTCCACCGTCGGCGCCACGTCGAGGGCAGCGAGCACCAAGAGCCGATCCCGATAGAGCGACCGCAGCGATGCGCTCAAAGATCTTGTTTCGGTAGCACATTCGGCCACCGCCGCGAAATCCCGGCGCAGGTCGGTTGGTGACGGCAGGCGTACGCCACCCGCGAGGAGATGCCAGGTCTGCGGCGCGGCGACCATGTGATCGCCCAGCGCCAGGGACGATCCGAGCACGCCGAAGAGCCTGCCCCGTAGGCCACGATCCTTCATCAAGGCGCGGCTCAGCTCGTCCCAGCCGCCGCCGAGGGCGTCGGCGAGCCGCACCAGGGCGCGCAACGCGTTGTCTGCGTCGGGCGCTCGGGACAAGGACCACAGCAGTTCGACGTGGTCGTCGGTGTTCCAGCCAAGGCGGTCCAGGTCCGCTCGCGCGGGCGGTTCGACCAATCCGAGCCTGCCCACGCTGGGCAGCTTGGGGCGCTGCGTCGCGGGCTTGGCCATCCTCCGAACTTAGCGCAGGGCTCCTCGCATTTGCCTTGCAGCCTCGCACTGCTTGCCGAGGTGGGCTAAAGCGACAGGTACGTCTTCAGTTCGTAGGGCGTCACGTGGCTGCGGTAGTTCTCCCACTCGGTGTGCTTGTTGCGGAGGAAGAAGTCGAACACGTGCTCCCCCAACGCTTCTGCAACCAACTCCGAGGACTCCATCTGGTCCAGCGCAATTCCGAGACTCGACGGCAGTTCGCGATATCCCATGGACTTGCGCTCCTCGGGCGTCAGGTTCCATACGTTGTCCTCCGCCTGGGGGCCGAGGGCATAGCCCTTCTCGACTCCGCGAAGGCCCGCGGCCAGCAAGACGGCGAACGCCAGGTAGGGGTTGCACGCCGAGTCGGGGCTACGTACCTCGATGCGGCGCGACGATGCCTTGCGCGGCGTGTACATCGGTACCCGCACCAACGCCGAGCGGTTGGCGAAGCCCCACGACGCGGCGGTCGGGGCCTCTCCGCCGTGCACTAGCCGCTTGTAGGAGTTCACCCACTGGTTGGTGACGGCGCTGATTTCGCTGGCGTGTTCGAGAATGCCCGCGATGAACGACTTGCCGACATCGGACAGCTGGAGCGGATCGTCGGGGCTGTGGAACGCGTTCGTCTCACCCTCGAAGAGGCTCATGTGGGTGTGCATGGCCGACCCGGGATACTCCGCGAACGGCTTGGGCATGAACGAAGCCCGCACGCCGTCGGCGAGTGCGACCTCCTTGACGACGTACCGGAAGGTCATGACGTTGTCGGCCATGGACAGCGCGTCGGCGTAGCGCAGGTCGATCTCCTGCTGGCCCGGCGCACCCTCGTGGTGGCTGAACTCGACCGAGATACCCATTTGTTCGAGCGCGTCGATGGCGTGCCTGCGGAAGTTGGGTGCCGAATCGTGCACCGCCTGGTCGAAGTAACCGCCGTTGTCGGCGGGTACGGGAACGGAGCCGTCATACTCGCCCGGCTTCAGCAGGAAGAATTCGATCTCCGGGTGCACGTAGCAGGAGAATCCGAGATCGCTCGCCTTTGCGAGCTGCCTGCGCAGCACGTGCCGGGAGTCGGCCCACGACGGCGACCCGTCGGGCATCGTGATGTCGCAGAACATCCTTGCCGAATGGTGTTTACCTGCGCTGGTGGTCCAGGGCAGAACCTGGAATGTCGACGGATCGGGGCGTGCGACCGTGTCGGATTCGGAGACCCTTGCAAAGCCCTCGATCGACGATCCGTCGAACCCGATGCCCTCTTCGAAGGCGCCTTCCAGTTCGGCAGGTGCAATGGCGACCGACTTGAGGTATCCGAGCACGTCGGTGAACCACAAGCGGACGAACCGGATGTCGCGCTCCTCGAGCGTGCGAAGCACGAATTCCTTCTGCCGATCCATGTCCGCAGCGTAGGCATCTGCTGTTAATTCTGTGTTACATGCGAGATGCGGGTTGTCGTCAACACTGCAGATTCGGCGGCGGCGTCACGGAGTCGACCAAGAAGGAGACCACCGCCGGGTCGACGCAGGGGTCGCCATTGAACACGATCGTGTGCCGCGTGCCTTCGTAGGTGATCAACGACGCGTCGAGCTCGCGAGCTAGGTCGACGCCTGCCGCGTAGGGCGTTGCGGGGTCGCGGGTGGTGGAGACGACGACGACCTTGCCTGGGCCGGGTGAGGACACCTCGTGAGGCGCCGACGTCGCGGGCAGCGGCCATAGCGCGCACATGTCGCGTGGTGCCGTTCCGGTGAATTCGCCGTACGACGTGAACGGCGCCGCTTGTCGAGCCTGTCGATCCTCTTCGGCCCACACGGCCGGATCGGTCGGAAAGGGGGCGTCGACGCATCGAATCGCCGTGAAGGCGTCCTGCTGGTTCGTGTAGTGCCCCGCGTCGTTGCGACCCTGGTAGTCGTCTGCGAGCAGCAGCAGATCTCCGGCGTCGGTGCCGCGTTCCAGGCCGAGCAACCCGCTGGTCAAATACTTCCAATAGCGTTGCGTATAGAGGGCATTCACCGTTCCGGTGATCGCGTCCTGGTAACTCAGCCCGCGGGGATCCGACGTTGGGCCCGGGTGCTGCACCAGAGGGTCGACCAATTGCTGGTAGCGCGCGGCGAATTGGGTCGGATCGGTACCGAGTGGACAGGCGGGCGACCTCGCGCAGTCTGCTGCGAATGCGTCGAATGCCCCCTGGAAGCCCGCAAGCTGACGCAGACCCTCACTGATTGGGTCGGACGCCGGATTGACGGCACCGTCGAGCACCATCGCTCGAACGCGGTCGCCGTAGCGATCGGCGTAGTCGGCACCCAACTCGGTTCCATACGAGAAGCCCAGATAGTTGATCTGGCTCTCCCCCAATGCCTCTCGTACGGAGTCCATGTCGCGAACCGCCGATGCCGTCCCCACGCTGGCGAGGAAGTCTCGACCCGTCTTCTCGATGCATCCCTGCGCCAGCTGCCGATAGGTGTTCTCAATCCGAGCCACTCCCTCTGGGCTGTAGTCGGTCATCGGATCGCGCCGGTAGGCGTCGAACTCGGCGTCGCTGCGACAGCGAATCTGCGGCGTCGAATGACCGATGCCGCGCGGATCGAACCCGACGAGGTCGAAGCGACGGGCGATCTCGGTGTTGGCCAGTCCCGCGGCCATCCCGGCGACGGTGTCGACGGCCGACGCGCCGGGCCCACCGGGATTCACCATCAGCACGCCGATCCGGTCACCCGAGGCGGGCACCCGAATCACGGCCAATTGTGCTTGTGCCCCTTGCGGATTCGCATAGTCGACCGGCACGCTGACGGTTGTGCATTGGGCTGTCGGGATCGCGCTGACGTTACCGACGAACGTGGCGCAGGTTCCCCATTCGCCACCCACGCGAGAGGGCGCAGTGGTCTCTCCCTCTGGAGATGCGTGAGCAGACGGATACGTCATGCCCGCGACGAGCAGGAGGGCCAGCGGCGCAGCAGTCAACCTGGATACCAGCGCCATGGCGAACATGGTCGCACGCAAACGCCGTCTCATCTCCCGTCGAATCCAAGCAGTGACACCGCAGCAACCAGAAGGTGACCTAACTCCCAGGAAGCGCGTTAGAACGCCGTCAGCAACGGGCCCCGGGCGGCGGCAGGGCGAGGTCGATGAGATAGCGCGCCGCGATGTCGTCGACACATTGGTTGCCCTGGAACACCACCGTGTGCTGGGTGCCCTCGAAGGTAAGCAGCGCGGCTCCGAGCTGCCTGGCCAGGTCCACGCCCGCCTGGTAGGGAGTGGCGGGGTCGTTGGTGGTCGACACCACCAACATCGGCGGCAGACCCGAAACCTCGATCTCGTGCGGCCCCAGCGTCGGGGGCACTGGCCAGAACGCGCACGTACTTCGCGGCGCGTGACCAGTGAACTCGCCGTAGTTCATGAACGGCGCGACTTCCCTGATGCGGCGGTCCTTTTCGACCGCGTCCGCCGGGTCCTTGGACGCTGGCCGGTCGACGCAGTTGACCGCGGACCTCACGTCGGTGGAGTTGTCGTAGTGCCCGTTCTTGCGACCCATGTACAGATCGGCAAGCATGAGCAATCCATCGCCGTTGCCCGCCGCCAACTCGGCGAGCCCACCCTTGAGCACCGTCCAGTACGTCGGCGAGTAGAGCGGAAGGAGCGTGCCGACGAGCGCGTCACCGTAGCTCAACCCGCGCGGATCCCTTGTCGTTGCGGGTTTGTCGACCAAGGGGTCGATGAGTTGGTGATAGACCTCGACGGCCTTGGTGGGGTCGGTGCCGAGCGGGCAGGCGGGATCGGTCGCGCAGTCTGCTGCAAAGTTGTCGAACGCCTTCTGGAAGGCAGCAGCTTGCCGAATGTCGGCCTCCGTCGGGTCCGCGTTCGGGTCGAGAGCACCATCGAGAACCATTGCGCGCACGTTCTGCGGGTACTTCTCGGCGTACAGCGAGCCGATCCGCGTGCCGTAGGAGTAGCCCATGTAGGTCAGCTTCTCGTCGCCGAGCGCTGCGCGCATCGCGTCGAGATCCTTTACCACGCTTACGGTTCCGACGTTCTCGAGAAATTGCTTGCCGGCCTTGTCGAGGCATCTCTGCACGAAGTCCTTGGTCTCCGTCTCCAGGTGCTCGACACCAGCGGGCGAATAGTCCACCCCGGGGTCGGCGCGCAACCGGTCGTTGTCGGCATCGGAGTTGCACCAAACGGCGGGCGTCGAGGCTCCGACTCCGCGCGGGTCGAAACCCACCACGTCGAATCTGTCCCGCACCGACTGCGGCATCTTGTGCACCAGCGATGCTGCCGCCTGAATGCCCGAGGATCCAGGGCCGCCAGGATTGAGGACCAACGAGCCGATCCTGTCGCCGGTCGCACGGAATCGAATCATCGCGATCTTGGCGACGTCACCGTCCGGCTTGGCGTAATCCACGGGAACCGTGAGCATTCCGCACTCGGCGCCCGGTAGGGGTGTGACGTCACCGGCCGAGTCGGGCTTGCACGTTCCCCACGCGACGGGTGTCCCCGGCCTGCCGCCGGTCGACCCCGGCCCACCGATGACCGCGTGGCCGCCCATCAACACGGTGCAACCCGCCACTAGCTGGGCGACCATGAAGGCTGCCAGCAGCCAGCGGAACAACCTCATGGCTGACCATGCTGCCACGGCCAACGTCGGCGCTGATTACGGCACTAGCGCGTGGCGTCGAGCAATTCGTCGAGCGCGACGCGGAAATCGTCGGCCATGTCCCATAGGTCGGGCAACAGTTCGGGACAGGAGATCAAGCCGACGTCCAGCGTCCCGCTCAGGGACATCACGGTGATGTTGAGTCCGGAGCCGTGGAAGATCGGACCGAGCGGGTACATCGCCTTGACCTCCGAGCCCAGGAAGTAGAGGGGAATCTGAGGGCCTGGCACGTTCGAGACGACGAGGTTGTGCACTGGCCTCGACGTCAGGCTGCTAGAGGCGTAGACCCGCATGGCCACGCCGAAGACGGCGGGTGCGGCGAATTGCGTCCAGTCCTGTAGCAGCGTCGCCCCGATCGCCGCACTGTGTTGTTTGGCAACCGAATTCGCGTCCGCAATGGCCTTGAGGCGTTCGCCAGGGTCTTCGATGTCGGTGCCAAGCTTGGAAAACATTCCCGAAACCTGATTGCGGCCAGGCCGATCCGACCTGTCGTGCACCGAAACCGGGACCATCGCCACTAGCGAGCTATTGGGCAGTTCGCCGCGATCGAGGAGGAAGCGGCGAAGTACGCCTGAGACCAATGCCATGACGACGTCGTTCACCTTGACGCCAAAGTGGTTCTTGACGGTCTTGATGTCCTCGAGGTCGAGTTGTGCGAACGCGACGTTGCGGTGCCCGGTGACCTTCGCGTTGAAGGTGGTCTGCGGCGCGGCGAACGGCGCCGCCATGGTCAGTCCACTACGTGCCCGCTTCACGGTGTCGACCACGGTGGACAACGTCGAGGGCAGCACGTTCGCCAGCTTCAGCGGCCGGGTGACGAACTTGACCGCACCGGACACCGCGATCTCCATGTCGGAGCCGCCGCCGACTCCGTCGACTGGATCGGGCGGCGGCGCATCGGGTTCGGTGGTGCACAGCTGCGACATGAGGTTGGCACCCGTGACACCGTCGACGCTTGCGTGGTGCACCTTGGTCATCACCGCAAGCCGCCCGCCATCGTGTGCGTCAGTGCCCGCGACGTTCTCGATCACCCACATCTCCCACAGCGGTCGACTGCGGTCGAGGTTCAGCGATGCGATGTGACCGCAAATCTCGGCAAGTTCGACGCGGCCGCCAGGTGAAGGCAGGCCGATGCGATGCAAGTGCCGATCGACGTCGAAGTCCTTGTCCTCCACCCACACTGGATGGTCGAGGTTGAACCGGTTGTCCGCAAGCTTCTCCCGGAACTCCGGCATCGCCTTGATCCGCAGCGCGAGCGCATCACGAAGGCGGTCGAACGTGTAGCCGCCGGGCATGGTGGAGGTGTCGATTTCGAGAATCGAGCACACGTGCAGGGGCTGAGCTGCGGTTTCGAGGTACAGAAAGCTGGCGTCGAGTCCGCTGAGCCGTTGCATGTGGCCGATGGTAGGCCCGCAAAGTGCACGGGTGTGAGAAAACCCACTTCACGCGTTGTTCATCTTCGCCGCCATCAGTGGCAGACTTTGAAGTGTCGCACGACCCGGGGACCCGATTTGGGCCTCGAGGATCTCACAAACCATATGAGGGACGACGATGTCTGAACAGACGGTTTACGGCGCTGCCAGCGATTCGGCCGTAGAGGCCAAGCCCCGATTGAAAGTCCGCACGCATCACCTGCAGAAGTGGAAGGCCGAGGGCCACAAGTGGGCCATGCTGACGGCCTACGACTATTCGACGGCTCGGATCTTCGACGAAGCCGAGATTCCCGTACTCCTCGTCGGCGACTCGGCCGCCAACGTCGTCTACGGCTACGACACCACCGTGCCCGTGACCATCGACGAACTGATCCCGCTGGTGCGCGGCGTCGTGCGTGGCGCCCCACATGCGCTTGTCGTGGCCGACCTGCCGTTCGGCAGCTATGAGGCAGGCCCCGCGCAGGCGCTGGCCACCGCGACGCGGTTCATGAAGGAGGCGGGCGCTGCCGCAGTGAAACTCGAAGGTGGCGAGCGGGTGGCCGAGCAGATCGCGACGCTGACGCAGGCAGGGATTCCCGTCGTTGCGCACATCGGTTTCACCCCGCAGAGCGTCAACGGACTTGGCGGCTTTCGGGTTCAAGGCCGCGGCGACGCGGCTGATCAGACCATCCACGACGCGATCGCGGTCGACGAGGCAGGAGCCATCGCGGTCGTGCTCGAGATGGTGCCCGCGGAATTGGCTACGCAGATCACCGGAAAGCTGACCATTCCGACCATCGGCATCGGCGCAGGCGTCAACTGCGACGCTCAGGTGCTCGTCTGGCAGGACATGGCAGGCATGACGAGCGGCAAGACGGCGAAGTTCGTCAAGCGCTTCGGCGACGTCGGCGGCGAACTGGGCCGCGCGGCAGCTCAGTACGCTCAAGAGGTGGCCACCGGCGCTTTCCCCGCCGAGGAACACTCCTTCTAGTCACTCGCTAGGAACTGGTGGCGCTAGCCGAATTGCGGCGCGCGCTTGCCGACGAAGGCCGCGATGCCTTCCTGGCCATCGGCGGCATCGGCGTTTTGGGCGAGCAGGCGGCCCTCCAACTCCATCTGCTCCTCCAACCCGGTGGAAAAGGTGCCGAGTAGCAGTTTCTTCACGGCGGAGTTCGACGTTCGCGACGTCGCGGCCATTTCTTGAGCGAGAGCCTCGGTGCGCGACGCGAGTTCGGCATCGGGGACGACCTCGGTCAGCAGCCCCCAATCCAGGGCTTCGGCGGCCGTCAGCGTCCGGTTGGTGAGCATCAGCTGCTGCGTGCGACGGATGCCGATGAGCCGCGGCAGGTAGTACGACGCGCTGCCGTCGGGGCTCAGTCCGGCCTTGGTGTAAGCCATGGTGAACTTCGCCGATTCGGCAGCCACCACGAGATCGCCGGTCGCCGCGAGGCTGAACCCCGCGCCAGCGGCGGTGCCGTTCACCGACGTGATCACGACGGCGTCCATGCGTGCGAAGGTCGAAAGCGCCCGGTGTAGATCATTCGCGAGGCCCTTGATGAACGCCCCTGCGCTCGGTGCCGAGGCGAACGCCTTGAGGTCACCGCCCGCGCTGAAGAATCGGCCGGCTCCGGTGATGGTGACCACCTTCGTCGCAGCGGTGTCGCACAGCGCCGCGGCGACGGCGAGTTCGCGCAACATGGTGTCGTTCATTCCGTTGGCGGCATCTGGCCGGTTGAGCACGATGCTGGTGATGGGTCCGGACTGGTCGAACGTCAGCGTCTCGAAATCGGTCATGCCGCAAACCGTATTACGTCAAGGCTTCGGCGTGTAACGCGAGTCTTGCCGTCGTCGACCGGCGCAGTGCCGCGAAGTCGCCGTCGAAGCCCACCGCGCGCAACGCGCCGTCCCCGATCAGCCAGGGTTGGTCGGGCGGACAGACGCCGTCGTCGGAGCGACGGTTGATCACCGACTCGACGAGTCTGAAGGGCAGGTCCTCGGCGTCGGCAGGACCGTCGCACTCTGCGATCACGGCAACCGCGAGCATCCGGTACCTATCCCGAAGTTCGTTGCGGCGCAAGCGAAATTGCTCGAATCGGTCGACGCGGAGTTCGGGCAAGAGGTAGAGGGCGCCGAGGTTCCAGGTGCTGTTGCACAGCTGCGTGGCATCGGCGACGGCCAGCGCGTGCAGTCGAGGCACCGCCGGACCCACCTCCGCGATGAGATCGGCAGCCAGCCGCAGCGGTTCGTCGACCGTGCCGCTCAGCAGGGCATCGAGGATGTCGTCCTTGGTGGCGAAGTGGTGATACAGCGACGCCTGGCGGACCCCGACGGCATCGGCGATCCGACGCGTCGACGTGTTCGCGTAGCCCCCGGTCGTGAACAACTCGGCTGCCGCATCGAGGATCTCGTCGCGCGCGGTCTTGCCGGGCCTGCGGGGTCGCTCCAACCTCGGCCTGCCACGGCCGTCGCTTTGCATGGGCACATTGTGGCACCCGGCGTTCGCGCTGCCATATTTCCTGTCATTTGATAGAAATAACTCTCAACGCGCTCGTAACAGCGGCGACACCGCCGCGAACCGCGGACTCGATAACTTTCGAGTGACAGTTAAGGAGGGCAGTCATGTCGAGCACGAACTCGACCGACGGAGCACGATCGCACGCCCGCGACCAAGCGGCGACGGCTCGGATGCGGGTACCGGATAGCTCTGACGGCGCACTGTGGGCGGAGGTCGTCCCCGCCGGTTCCTATGCCACCGCCGTGCTGGGGCGCGGTACCAGGCTGCGTCTCGTCGACCCCGAAGGCGGGGCGTGCGCGCACCTCCTGCTCTTCCGCGCCGGAGCCACGTGGGAGCGGCTCAACGTCGCCGACACCATGAAGGTGCCGTGGCAGGCCTACCTCGGCACCGGTCATCCGCTACTGTCCGACCAGGGCCGGCTATTGGCGACGATCGTCGCCGATAGCTCCGGACACCATGACACGCTCTGCGGGATGACCGACTCCGGGCGAGCCAAGATGCTGCTCGGTGTCCACAAACACGGCATGGACGTCCGCGACGTCGCACCGTCGATCTCGTTCTTCAAGGGCGTTCGCGTGACTGGCGACGGCAGCCTGTCCTTCACCGGGTCGGCTGGCCCGGGGCAGTCGGTCGACCTTCTGATCCATCTGCCAGTCGTGGCAGTGCTCGTCAACGACGCCCATCCGCTCGACGCGTCCCCGTCGGTCACCGACCTCGACGTACTCGCCTGGCGTGCTGGGGGCGAGCTGACGCACCCGGTCAACGACGATCCGGAATACCTGCGTGCGCTCTTCAACACCGAAACCGCTTGGGCGACAGCACAGAACAGCGAGGCAATCGCATGACGACCCATACCGAGGCCACGATCGGCCACGTGGTGTCCGACGAGATCGTCGCCGCATGCGCGCCGTGGTCGGCAGTGGTGAAGGCAGGCCAACAGCTGCAGATCATCGATCTCCGCGGCAACCAGGCGGTCGACACCCTCTTCTACGCCGCACACGACCACGCCGTCCGCTACAGCGCGCAGGCAACGATCGCGGCTCAGGGAAACATCTTCCTGACAACGGGTTCCGTGCTTCGCGCGACGGACGGCACGGCACTGATGACGATCGTCGCCGACGAGGTCGGGAACCACGACACCATCGCAGGGGCCTGCTCGAAGGAATCGAACACGCTTCGGTACGGGCATCACACGGTCCATCAGCATGCCTGCGCCGAGAACTTCCTCGCCGAGGCCACCAAGTGGGGCATGGGCAAGCGCGACATCGTGCCGAACGTGAACTTCTTCATGAACGTGCCCGTGGAATCCGATGGCACGTTGGGAATCGTCGACGGGCTGTCGGCGCCTGGCAAGTCACTGACGCTGCGTGCCGACGTCGACACCCTCGTCCTGGTGTCGAATTGCCCTCAGATCAACAACCCGTGCAACGGATTCGACCCGACGCCCGTGCGGATGGTCATCACCGACCCATTGCCGTCATGACGACGATAGAGGTGATCCGCCCTGGGCTGCTGACGTCGATCCAAGATTGGCCTGGTCGAATCGGCTACTGGCACATCGGAGTCCCCCCGTCCGGGCCCATGGACGACCTGTCGTTTCGCATCGGCAACCGGGTGCTCGGCAACGCGGAGGGAGCGGCAGGGCTCGAATGCACCAGGGGCGGGCCGGCGTTGCGGTTCCCCGACGGCGGGCGGGTGTGCGTGGCTGGCGCTCCCGTGAGAGTCGGCGTCGACGGCGCAGCGGTGCCGCAGTGGCAATCGGTCGACATCGATCCAGGTGGCGTGCTGGACGTCGGAATGGTGGACGGCCCTGGCATGCGGTGCTACGTCCTAGTGGCAGGCGGCATCATCGAGCCCGAATACCTCGGCAGCACTTCGACGTTCACGATGGGTGCGTTCGGTGGGCACGAGGGCCGACCGCTGCGCGTCGGCGACACGCTCACCGTCGGCCAGGATCCCGGACCCCACGAATTGTGGCCGGATCGGGCCGCGCGCGCCGCAATCGACGAGCAGCCGAGCATCGGCAACCGATGGGAGATCGCCGTCACCGAGGGCCCTCATGGGGCGCCCGAATTCTTCACCCGCAACGACATCGAGACGTTGTTCGGCACTGACTACACCGTGCACTTCAACTCGGATCGAACGGGAGTACGGCTCGACGGGCCGAAGCCGCAGTGGGCGCGAACCGACGGCGGTGAGGCCGGCCTACATCCGTCGAACATCCACGACAATGCTTATTCCGTTGGTGCCCTTGACTTTACGGGTGATACTCCGATCCTACTCGGTCCGGACGGCCCAAGCCTTGGCGGATTCGTCTGCCCCGTGACCGTCGTCGGCGGTGACCGATGGAAGCTCGGCCAGATGGCGCCGGGCGACGCGGTGCGGTTCGTCCCGGTGCGGGCAGACCGAGCGCCGTCGCTGCGCACCATCGACGTCGATCGGCGCGCTTCTTTCCCGTCGGTGATCTCCACCTCCGGCGACGGTGATGACGGCGTGCTCACCAAGTTCGAGGCAGCCGACGGAACGGCCGTCACGTTGCGACGCGCTGGCGACGGCGGCGTCCTAGTGGAGTACGGACCGATGACGCTCGACCTCGCCATGCGGGCCCGCGTTCACGTGCTGTACGAGCATCTGCTGGCCCGCCGCGTGCCAGGAATCTCCGAGATCACCCCCGGCGTGCGATCGCTGCAAGTGCAATTCGACCCCGTCGCCCTTTCCATGGCCGACGTCGTCGACCTACTCGCCCAACTGGATGGCGCGCTGCCGCCGTCGGATCGACTGGTGGTGCCCAGCCGCACCGTCCGGTTGCCGCTGTCCTGGGACGACCCCGCAACGCACGAGGCGATCGAGCGCTACATGCATGGCGTCCGGTCCGACGCGCCGTGGTGCCCCGACAACATCGAGTTCATCCGACGCATCAACGGCCTCGACGACACCGCGCAGGTGCATGACATCGTCTTCGACGCGCAATACCTGGTCCTCGGCCTCGGCGACGTCTACCTCGGAGCGCCCGTAGCCACCCCGCTGGACCCACGCCATCGACTGGTGACCACGAAGTACAACCCAGCCCGAACCTGGACGCCGGAGAACGCGGTCGGCATCGGTGGGGCCTACATGTGCATCTACGGCATGGAAGGGCCGGGTGGCTACCAGTTCGTTGGCCGCACCACGCAGGTGTGGAACCATTGCCACCCTCGCCCGGCAAGCGCATTCGCCGACGGAACCCCTTGGCTGTTGCGCTACTTCGACCGGATCAGCTTCTATCCCGTCAGCGCCGAGGAACTGATCGACTTGCGGGCCGACATGGCAGCGGGTCGCGGTGCCGTCGAGGTCACCGATGGCGAGTTCTCGCTGTCTGCGTATCAGGACTTCCTCGCGACCGACGCCGACGCCATCGACGCCTTCCGACAGCGGCAGGGCTCTGCCTTCGCTGCCGAGCGGGCGAGGTGGGATCGCGCGGGCGAATTCCAGCGCGCGAGCTGATCGGTCGACCGGCCCTGGCTGTTTGTTCACCTCCGTGTGGCACTCTGTTCACGAATTTCGGTGAAATTGGCTGAGCATCCTCATCCGACGGAAGGTGAAATGGCGTCTGACAAGGGCAATTCGGGGCGGTACACGGAGGTCGAACGCAAATTCGCCGTGACCGAGGGCAGTGTCTCGCCATCGTTCGACGGGCTGGCAGCCGTGGCCGGAGTGGACCGCTCCCCCGTGCAGCAACTCGAGGCCGTCTACTTCGACACGCCCGAGCACGCCCTCGCCGCCCGCCGCATCACCCTGCGCCGCCGTACCGGAGGCACCGATGCCGGTTGGCATCTCAAGCTGCCCGCGGGTGGGGACGCCAGGACCGAGATCCGAATGCCGCTCGGCGAGGACGACGGAGTGGTGCCCGAGGAGTTGAAGGACGTCGTCCTCGCGATCGTGCGCGACCGCCGGCTGGAGCCCGTGGCGCGCATCGCGACCACGCGCACCGTCGACGTTCTGTACGGACCATCGCGAGTCCCGCTCGCCGAGTTCTGCGACGACCAGGTGACCGCGTCGGCCGGCCCCGACACCGAACCCCAGGAATGGCGGGAGTGGGAACTCGAGCTGGCCGAGGGCGTGGCGCCCGACGTGGGAACGGCGCTACTTGAGCGGCTGACCAACCGGCTGCTCGACGCTGGCGCCGAGCCTGCGGGCCACGGTTCGAAGCTGGCACGGGTATTGGCGAACTCGCGTGGCGGCGAGCAGGCCGAACCGCCGACACCGTCATCGGATCCGGTGCATCGAGCCGTGGCCGAACAGGTGGACGAGCTGCTGATCTGGGATCGCGCGGTCCGCGAAGACGCGTGGGACTCCGTACATCAGATGCGCGTGGCCACCCGCAAGATTCGCAGCCTGCTCCAGGATTCGGAGGAGTCGTTCGGCATCAGCGACGGCGACTGGATCCTCGACGAACTACGCCAACTGGCAGGCATCCTTGGCGTCGCCCGCGACGCCGAGGTGCTCGCCGAGAAATACGAGCGTGCACTCGACGAGCTGCACCCCGACTTGGTGCGCGGGCCGGTGCGGGAGCGTCTGGTCGACGGAGCCAAGCAGCGGTACCAGGTCGGGCTGAAGCGCTCGCTGGCGGCGATGCGCTCCACTCGTTACTTCCGGCTGCTCGACCGACTGGACGAGTTGATCGCGGCCGAACCGCCGTCGGAGACGGCGTCTGGCGAAACGCCCGAGCCAGTCAACGTCGACAAGGCGTACAAGAAGGTCCGCAAAGCCAGCAAGGCCGCCGAAGCTGCGAAGGCGGTGTCCGCCGAGGAATACGACGAGACCCTGCATCGGATCCGCAAGCGCGCCAAACGACTTCGCTACACGGCCGCCGCGACAGGAGCTGGCGCGGTCGCCGAGCGCGCCAAGTGGATTCAGACGCTGCTCGGCGATCACCAGGACAGCGTCGTCAGTCGCAAGCACCTGATCGAGCAGGCCGACGCAGCGCGGGCCGCAGGCGACGAGACGTTCACCTACGGCCTGCTCTACGAGCGAGAGCACGATCTAGCGATGCGTGCAGAGGACCAACTGGCCGACGCCCTCAAGAAACTGAAGAAGGCTGTGCGGCAGGCGCAGTGACCAAGCGCTCGTTCCGCGTGTCAGCCTGCCTGCGCGCGTCGAGGGACGGTTACAGGCGGACGAGTTGGCCTGTAAGCCGGATTCTGTTCCTCGTCGCCATGACTGGCAGCGAGGCGGCGACCATCCATCTGGACACACCGTCGCCGGGTGCCTCGAGCGGCCTACCCGCAGGCTCGGGCGAGCAGCCCTCGAACGCCTGCGCAGCCGCAACCTTGTTGCGGCCTTCTTGGCCTTGCTTCGGGTGGGGTTTGCCTAGCCACTCCGGTCACCCGGAATGCTGGTGCGCTCTTACCGCACCGTTTCACCCTTACCACCCTTGCGGGTGGCGGTCTGTTCTCTGTGGCACTTTCCCGCGAGTCACCTCGGATTGCCGTTGGCAATCACCCTGCTCTGTGAAGTCCGGACTTTCCTCGAAGCCCAGGCGAACCTGGAGCTCCGCGGCCGCCCGGCCAACTCGTCCGCGCAGATCACCGTACTCTGATCAACATGGCCCAGGTGCCACCGGCTAGATATCTGCTGCGCGCCAAGGATCTCGTCGACGCCCGTTACGCCGAGCCGATCACCATCGACGACCTCGCCGCCGCGGCCGGTCTCTCGCGGGCGCACTTCTCTCGCATGTTCACCCGGACGTTCGGCGAATCGCCGCGGTCATATCTGCAGACCCGCCGGTTGGAGCGGGCCGCGTCGCTACTGCGGTACACCGATCGATCGGTGGCCGACATCTGCGTAATGGTCGGGCTGGCGAGCGTCGGCTCGTTCACGACGAGCTTCGCCCGCGTGTACGGAAAGCCACCCGCGGCGTATCGGGCCGCGATGCCTCCCGCGTCCTCCCGAGCAAGAGCGCCGAGTTGCATCTTGGCCCGCGACACGCGTCCGCCTGCCGACAGCCGGGTCAAGACGCCGGGCCCCGGACGCGAGGAGGAAACAGCACGCCCCGGACGCAAGGAGGAAAGAGCACACGGGGAGAAGACGGACGCGGAGCGCCGACCGTAGCGTCGGGCCCGTGATGAAAATTGCAAGCACCCACCTGTGGGTCCACGATCAAGAAGTCGCGCTGAAGTTCTGGACCGAGAAGGTCGGCATGGAAGTGCGAGAAGACGTTTCGTTTCCCGAACAGATGGGCGACTTTAGGTGGCTCACCGTCGGGCCGCCGGGACAGGACGACGTCAGCATCGTTCTCATGGCCGTCCCTGGCGAGCCCGTGATGGACGAGGAGACGCGCAAGCAGGTTCTCGAGCTGACGGCGAAGGGCTTCGCGGGCACGGTGTTCCTGATCACCGACGACGTCCATGCCCACTACGAGGAGCTCACCGCGCGTGGCGTCGACTACAACGAGCCACCCAATCAGATGCCCTACGGCATCGATTCGGGCTTTCGGGATCCGTCGGGCAACAGCGTTCGGCTCACGCAGCTCAACCCGTAACACCAAACCATCCGCGAGCAGACACAAAGTTGCCTGGATGGGTGCCGTTCAGGGAACTGTGTGTCTGTTGGCGGAGAAAGTCCTCAGCCGCGCCGGCGCAGAACCATCAGATTGTCCTGGATCACGGCCGGGTTGCCGTTGGGGTCGATGGTCGGCCGATCGACGCTTTCGACCCTGACGCGGTCCCACTCCGCGGCAGGAAGGTCGAGCTCGGCGAGCACCTCCTCAGCGGCTGGGAACGGGTGGTCGTGTGGGATGTGCTCCGCCCACGGGGGCGCGGCGCCGTGGTCGCAGATCACCAACAGCCCTCCCGGCACCAGCGCCGCCGCGGCCTTGCACAGAATGGCGGGCCGCTCCAGCCGGACGAAGGAGTGAAGGTATTGCGCAGAGACCAGGTCGAACCGGCCGGATGGAAAGCTATCCGAGAGGTCGTGGTGTTCGAAGGCGATGTGGTCATCGACGCCTCGCCGCTTGGCCTCGCCTGCGGCTCGCTCCAGCGCCGTCACCGAGACGTCGACGGCAACCACGTCCCAGCCGTGCTCGGCCAGCCACACTGCATCGCCTCCCTCACCGCAGCCGAGGTCGAGTGCCCGGCCAGGCGTCAGTCCTTCGGCGACAGCGGCCAATTGAGCGTTGACGCGACCGCTCCAGATCCTGTCCTTCTCGGCATAGCGGTCGTCCCAGTGCTTTTGAACGTCCTCGCTTGAATTAGGCGCTGACACGTCGAACCTCCTCGAGTTGCGGCGACGGTGGCATTGGCAGGCCGACGTCGTCGGCCAGCAAGGTCTGAACGATGCCGACGCCCGCAAGGCTTCCTGCGGCGATGGCGGCGGCGACTTGCGGCATGGTAGCGCTGACGTCACCGGCCGCGAATACCCCTGGCACCGAGGTGCGCTGGAATTCGTCGGTGACCACGGCTTCCGCGGTCAGGGGCGTGGCAGTCGTCACCAACCCCAATTGGCTTACCAGAGAAGAGCGTTGATGCAACGTCGATGCGACGAGTGCACCCCTTCGGTGCAACGGTTGGCCATCTGAGAACTCGACCGCGTCGAGCTCACCGTCACGTGAGACGAGTTGGGCTATCGGACGCTCGTCGATCCCGACCCCGGCCTGCGCCAACAGCCGACGTCCTTCGGCGTCGAGATCGGCGGGACCGTCGGTGAGTACCACTACGTCCTGAGTCCAGCCGCGAAGCATCAGTGCCATGTGGACCGCGCGATCACCATTGGCCAGCACCGCCATCGGGGCGTCGCGAAGCTCCCAACCGTGACAGAACGGGCAGTGGAAGACCGAACTGCCCCACAATGTTTCGATGCCCGGCACGTCGGGCGCTCGGTATTCCATGCCAGCTGCCAGCAAGACGGTTCGACTGCGCTCCCGGGTGCCATCGGCGAGTTCGACGGCGAAGCCGTACTCGGCGTTGACCACTTCGCCGGTACGCACCTCGACATTGCCGTAGGCGGCCAGCTCGGATCGCCCATGTGCATACAGATCCGAAGGTGGCCTGCCGTCGAAACCGAGGAGGCCGCCGATCCCGTGAGCAGCCAGATTGCTCTGCCTACCGGTGTCCACCACGAGAACGCGGCGACGCGCCCGGCCCAGTACCAAGGCGGCGCTCAACCCGGCCGCTCCCCCTCCGATGACGATGCAATCCCATTCCTCGCTCATGTCCCGACCTTGCCCCGCCACCGCCAATAATGGCAAGCTGATTTGCCATGCAGGCAAATACTACGAAAGCCGACGACTTCGACGTTCGCGTACGGCGGCGGCTCCGCGACCTGCGCACGCAGCGCGGGCTGACGCTGGACGAGGTCGCGACTCGCGCGGACATCGACGTGTCGACGCTGAGTCGCCTCGAATCAGGCAAGAGGCGCCTTGCGCTCGACCACCTGCCGCGGCTCGCCTCGGCGTTGTCGGTCAGCACCGACGAGCTGCTACGCGCTCCTGATGCGGAGGACCCACGGGTCAAGGGCGCGTCGCACACGCGCGACGGCGTCACCTACTGGCCACTGACTCGAGGCGGTCCCGCAGGAGGCCTCCACGCGTTCAAGATCCGGGTTAGCGCCAGGCGTCGCAATCCGCCAACCGAACTGCGCGTGCACGATGGCCAGGAGTGGCTCTACGTGCTCTCCGGAAACCTACGACTCTTGCTGGGCGAGCGCGACTTCACCATCAAACCCGGTGAGGCCGTGGAGTTCTCGACATGGACGCCACACTGGTTCGGCGCGGTCGACGGGCCCGTCGAGGCCATTGCGCTGTTCGGGCCACACGGCGAGAAGCTACACGTTCGGACCTAGAGGTCATCGAGGTACGAGGTCTGATTCGCCAGCCGGACCGACGATGGACCGTCGGGGTAGAACTCCGCGATGCTCAGCGACGCGAGGTCCAGGTGCAGGCGGTGCAGGATGCTCGATCCCGCGTCCAAGGCCAACTGCATCATCGTCTTGATCGGTGTCACGTGCGATACGACCAGAACCGTCTCGCCGGGATGCTCGACGAGCAGCCTGTCGCGCACACGCCGAACCCGTTGCGCGACAGCCTCGAAGCTCTCGCCGTTCGGCGGCGGCAGGCTGGGGTCGCGCAGCCAGCGTCGGTGCAACTCCGGATCCCGCTCGGCGGCCTCACCGAACGTGAGCCCCTCCCAGTCGCCGAAGTCCGTCTCGATGAGGTCGTCGTCGACGGTGACGTCGAGCGCGAGCGCCGCTGCTGCCGCCGCAGCGGTTTCTCGAGCGCGCTGCAGCGGCGAGCTCACCACGGCGGCGATTCCCCGGCGCTCGCCCAGATACTTCGCGGCCGCATCGGCCTGCCTGCGGCCCAACTCGGTGAGCGCCGGGTTGCCTCGACCGGAGTAACGCCGCTCTACCGACAGTTCAGTCTGCCCGTGCCGCAACAACATCAGCCGGGTCGACGAGCCGGTCGCCCCCGACCAGTCCCGCAGCGATGCGGGCGCCTGCGACGGCGCCGACACTCGTGCCGCATCCATCGCCTCGTTGGCAAGCCGATCGGCATGGGCGTTCTGCTCGCGCGGAATCCACGAGTAGCGAACGACGTCGAAGCCGTCGGCCAACTCCCTCGCACGCTCGTGGAGGGGAATCAGGTCGGGATGCTTGACTCGCCACCGGCCTGACATCTGCTCGACCACCAGCTTCGAGTCCATCAGCACGTCCACCTCGCCCCCGGAGACCGAGCCGGCGAGCGAGGCGGCTGCCTCCAAACCCGCTATCAGCCCGCGATATTCGGCGACGTTGTTGGTGGTGATCCCGATCGACTCCTTGCGCTCGGCGAGCACGGTCGTCCGATCGGCCGAGAGGACCACCGCCCCGTATCCCGCAGGCCCAGGGTTGCCGCGCGAGCCACCATCGGCCTCGACGATCAGCGTCACTGACCGAATTCCCTGACCCGCAACAGAATTGCTCCACACTCCGGGCAGCGGAGCACCTCGTCGTCCGCCGCGGCCGTAATGCGGGACATCTCCCCTCTGTCGATCTCGATCCGACACGCACCGCACCGACGCGCCTGCAGCAGCCCGGCGCCGGGCCCGCCACGACTGCGTTGGTGTTCGTAGGCGGCGAGAAGATCCTTGGCCAACGCCGCCGTGAGCTGATCGCGGTGCGACGACAGCTGGTGTCTCGACTGTTCGAGCGCCACCAGCGCCTCGTCCCGTGCCGACTGCGCGGCGGACATCTTGGACTGAAGCTCGTCGATGCTGCTCAACTGTGCGGCCTGGTCGGTCTGCAATTCCTCGCGACGCTCCATGATCTCGAGCAACGAATCCTCCAGGCTCGACTGACGTCGCTGCAGCGTTTCCAGTTCGTGCTGCAGCTCCGTCAGCTGCTTGGCGTTGACGGCGCCGGAGTCGAGCATCGAGCGGTCCTTGTCCTCGCGTTGGCGCACCGAGTCGATCTCGCTCTCGAACTTCGCGACCTCCGCGTCCAAATCCTCCAGCGCGATGCTCACCGTGGTGAGGCGGTCGTTGGCCTGGGAGAGTTCGGAGATCACGGCGTCCAGTGCCAGTTGTTCGGCCAGGTTTTTCGCCCGATGCTCGAGGCGTCCTACCTCTGCGTCGAGTTCGACGAGCTCGCCGAGTAAACGTTGTTGTGCGACTTCAGCCTTCATGCTTCTCTCTTGGTGCTACCAGGGATCTTGACGTTCCAAGGATCGGTGCGGATGGAGCTCACCCGAACGGGCACGGACTCGCCCAACCGGCTACGCAACAGTGTCGCGGCTTGGCCGCACCACGGATACTCGCTGGCCCAATGTGCGACGTCCACCAATGCGACGTCCGATGCCCGCCGGTGCTCGTCGGCCGGATGGTGGCGCAGATCTGCAGTGACGTACGCCTGCACGTCCAAGTCGGCGACCACGTCCAACAACGAATCACCCGCTCCGCCGCACACTGCGACGCGCGACACGATGGAGTCGGGATCACCCGCAGCCCGTATCCCCCACGCCGTCGCGGGGAGAGCGCTCTCGACGCGGGAGACGAAGGCCGACAACGGTTCTGGTTCAGGTACCGTGCAGATGCGTCCAATGCCAACTGCGGCGGGCAGCGGAGCGATGGCGAACACGCCGAACGCAGGCTCCTCGTAAGGATGTGCGGCCCGCATGGCCGCCAGCACGGCTCCGCGCAGACCGGCAGGCGCCACGACCTCGATGCGATCCTCGGCGACCCGTTCGATGAAGCCCACGCCTCCGATCGTCGGTGACGCACCTTCCAACGGAAGGAACTGACCAGTCCCCGTCACCGACCAGCCGCAGTGCGAGTAGTCCCCGACGTGGCCCGCTCCCGCGTCGAAAAGCGTCTCGCGCAACGCATCTGCGTTCTCGACCGGCACGTACACCACCCAGGCGTCGAGCCGGCTCGGCTCCCGCGTCGGCGACAATGGGCCATCGATGCTCAGGCCCAATGTCTCGGCCAGCGCATCGGATACCCCGGGAGACGCGGAGTCGGCGTTGGTGTGCGCAGTGAACAGCGCGCTCCCGCGTCGAATCAGCCGGTGCAGCAGCGACCCCTTCGCCGAACTCGCGGCGACGGTGTCGACGCCGCGCAACAGCAACGGGTGATGCGCCAGCAGCAAGCCGCGTTCTGGCACCTCTGCCACCACGTCGGCGGTCGCGTCGACGGCTATGGTGACGGAGTCGACGGCGTCGTCAGGGTCGCCGCACACCAGACCGACGGAGTCCCACTCGGCCGCCAGGTGTGGCGGATAGGCGTCGTCCAGCACGTCGATCACGTCGGCCAGTCTGATGCTCACCGCGTCGCCTCCAAGAGGGCTCGAAGCAGCACTGGCCATTCGGCCCGAACCGCCGCGCGCAGGTACTGCCCGTCGAGTCCCACGAAGGTGTCGCAGCGTCGCACCGCGATTGCCTTGGCATGCAGGTTCTTTCGCACCAGCTCGGCGTCGGGGACGCTGAACATCAGGTACGGGCCGCGGCCGTCGACGACGTCGAACCCCGCCGCCTCGAAGGCCTCGACCATCTCCGAACGCAACGCCGCCAGTTCACGGGCGCCCGCCGCCGCTTCAGCCACGGCTTCTGGCTCGCTACACGCCGCGATCGCCTCGAGTTGCAGGGTGCCCAGCGGCCAATGCGGCCGTGCGGCCGTCAGTCGAGCCAGCACGTCTGGGCCTCCCAGTGCGTAGCCGACGCGAAGCCCTGCAAGCGACCACGTCTTCGTCAGGCTTCGCAACACGACGACGCCCGCGTCGGCATGGGAGGCCAGAGACTCTGGCTCGCCGGGAATCGCGTCGGCAAACGCCTCGTCGACCACGACGATGCGGCCCGGCCTGCGCAACGCCAGGATCTCGTCGCGGGCGTGCAACACCGACGTCGGATTCGTCGGATTGCCTAGCACGACGAGGTCGGCCTGCTCGGGGACGATTGCGCCCGCCAGGCCGAATGGTGGATCGAGCACCACGTGGTGAACGGCAATGCCCGCCGTTACCAACGCGACTTCCGGCTCGGTGAACGACGGCGCGATCAACGCCGCCAGGCGCGGTCGCAGGCGTGGCAGCAGCGCGAACCCCTCGGCTCCGCCTGCGAGGAGAACGACCTCGTCCTCGCCGCGACCGTGCCGTAACGCCACCGCGCGGGTTGCGCGTCGGACGTCGTCCGCGTTCGGGTAGTGGCCCAGACCGGGCAGCCGGGCTGCGAGCCGCTCCAGCAGCCAGGACGGCGGCTGGGCCGACCGCACGTTGACGGCGAAGTCCAGCATGCCGGGCGTGGCGGCCTGATCACCGTGGTAGCGGGCGGCGTCCCGTGGCTGACCCACAGCACGACACTAGTGCGCCTACCCAAGGCCCAGGCACCGGGACGACCACCCGCATCGGGGAGAATGGCGGCGTGAGCCCCGAACTCGTGATCTTCGACCTCGACGGGACGCTGACGGATTCGGCCGATGGAATCGTGTCGAGCTTCCGTCACGCGCTCGGCGAGATCGGCGCGAGCGTTCCATCCGGTGACCTCGCGGGCCGCATCGTCGGGCCGCCCATGCACGTCACGCTGACGGGGATGGGACTCGGCGGCAGGGCAGACGAAGCGATCGCCGCCTACCGCGCCGACTACACCACCCGCGGCTGGGCGATGAACAGCCTGTTCGAGGGAATCCCCGACCTGCTCGCGGATCTGCGCGCTGCGGGCGTGCGGCTCGCCGTCGCCACGTCGAAGGCGGAGCCCACCGCGAAGAAGATCATCGAACACTTTGGGCTCGACGAGCACTTCGAGGTCATCGCGGGGGCGAGTGTCGACGGCGTGCGATCGTCGAAGGCCGAGGTGGTCGCGCACGCGATCGCCCAATTGGCCCCGCTGCCCGACCGAGTCCTGATGGTCGGCGACCGCGCACACGACGTCGAGGGCGCCGCAGCGCATGGGATAGACACCGTCGTCGTCGAATGGGGTTACGGTGCAGGCGATTTCGACGTTGAGGATGCCATTCCTGCCCTGAAGCACGTGGCGACCGTCGCCGATCTTCGCGAGGTGCTCGGTGTCTGACGGTGCCGACGATCGGCTGCACGTGACGTTCATCTGCTCCGGCAACATCTGCCGCTCTCCCATGGCCGAGAAGATGTTCGCCCACCAACTCGAGGAGCGCGGCCTATCGGGACTGGTCCGGGTGACGAGCGCTGGAACCGGCAGGTGGCACGCGGGCAGCGGAGCGCACGACCTGACCGTCGACGTCCTGCGTGCGCACGGTTACCCGACGCTCCATTGCGCTGCGGAGGTCGACGACGACCACATGGCTGCCGACCTCGTCATCGCCATGGGGCGCAACCACGTGCGGATCTTGTCGGGCCTCGGGGTGTCGCAGGCCCGGATACGGCTGATGCGCTCGTTCGATCCCCGTTCTGCGGCACATGCACTTGACGTCGAGGACCCGTACTACGGCACCATCGACGACTACGAGGAGACCTACGAGGTAATCGAGGCATCGTTGCCTGGACTGCACGCCTGGGTCGACGAGCAACTCGCCGAGCGGGGCATCGCCAGCTGATGGCCCGCTTCGCGTTCCTTCTGCGGCCACAGTGGCTGGCGCTCTACGTCGTGGTGATCGCGTTCGCCTACCTCTGCTTCACCGTCCTTGCGCCGTGGCAACTCGGCAAGAACACGAAGACGTCGCGGGAGAACAATCAGATTACGAGTTCGCTTTCGGCTGAGCCGGTGCCCGTGACGACGTTCCTCCCGCGGCAGGATTCGTCGGCGCCCGACGACCAGTGGCGACGGGTCACCGCGACGGGGCACTATCGCCCAGAGGGCCAAGTGTTGGTGAGGCTCCGGATGGTCCAGAGTGAACCTGCGTTCGAGGTGCTGGTGCCGTTTAGCGTCGACGGGGGCCCGACCGTGCTGGTCGACCGCGGCTACGTGCGTCCGCTGGAGGGATCCAAGGCGCCGCCCATGGCCGCGCTGCCGACGGGCACGGTGACGATCACTGGGCTGCTGCGAGACTCCGAGCCCTTCCCAACGGGCAAGGAGCCGTTCCGCGAGAATGGCGCACAACAGGTCTACGCGATCAACACCGCCCAGATCGCGACGGTGACCGGAGTCCCGTTGGCCGGCTCATACCTGCAACTCGTCGACCATCAGCCCGGTGGCCTCGGCGTGATCGGCCTACCTCACCTCGACGCCGGTCCGTTCCTGTCCTATGGGATTCAGTGGATCGCCTTCGGGATCATCGCGCCCATCGGCGTCGGCTACTTCGTGGTGTCCGAGGTGCGGCAACGACGCCGAGAAAGGGCCTTTGCGGACGCCGCGCAAAAGTCATCGGCACCACCGACTACCGACGAGAAGCTCGCCGACCGGTACGGCCGACGGCGCTGACCGCCACCGCGGCGATCACCGCCAGAGCCGTCACGGCACGCGACAACGCGACCGATCGACGGAGATCACCAACGTCCGGCCTGCGGCCGTCGCCGAGCGTTGGCCGGATCTCTAGGCCGTGCGCGTACTGCGTCGGCCCGCCCAGGGCCACGTCAAGCGCACCTGCGAACGCCGCCTCGACGACGCCCGCGTTCGGACTGGGGTGCCGCGCCGCGTCGCTACGCCAGGCATGCAGTGACGTGGCTGAGCTTCCGCCGACGACCGGCGCACTCACGGCCACCAGCAGGCCGGTGAGGCGTGCCGGCAGGTAGTTCACGACGTCGTCGAGTCGGGCTGCAGCCCAACCGAACCGGGCGTAACGCGGGGATCGGTGACCGATCATTGCGTCGAGTGTGTTGATTCCGCGGTAGGCGATCAGCCCGATAGCTCCGCCGACCGCGCCCCACCACAGCGCCGCAACCGCCGCGTCGGAGGTGTTCTCGGCGACCGACTCCACCGCAGCGCGGGTCAGCCCCGCGGTGTCCAACGAGTCTGGATCGCGCCCGCACAGGGACGGCAATACGGCTCGCGCCCCGTCGACGTCACCCCGGTCTAGCCGTCGCGCCATCTCGTCACCCGTTCTGGCCAGCGAGGTGCCGCCAAGGGTCACGAACGTCGCAACGGCCGTGTAGCCCGCAGTCCACGCTGCGCCGCGGCGCGCCGCCGCCCGCTCCGCGACGGCACTGCCAACGACCAACACACCCAACAGAGCGCCCACGTGGGCAATCCCCGCGACCCTGCCGTCGGAGTACGTCAGCCTCTCCAACCGCGACGCACCCCGCCCGAAGAGTGCCACCGGATGTCCGCGCTGCGGATCGGCCAACAACAAGTCGGCGAGATAGCCGGTTGCGATGCCGACGGCACGCGCGCGAGATGTCGGCACAAACACTTCGGCAGCGTCTCACGAGGTGGTGTACTCGACCGTATGAGGTTCGGTCCAGCACGGCGACCGAGGCGGGTCGTCGACCTGCTGAACCCCGCTGCGGCACTGCTACCCGCGGCGAACGTGATCATGCAGCTGTCGTCGCCTGGCGTTGGCTACGGGGTCGTGGAGAGCCCGGTGGACACCGGAAACGTGTACGAACATCCGTTCAAGCGCGCCCGCACCACGGGCACCTATCTCGCGGCTGCCACACTCGGCACCGACGCCGACCGTGCGTTGATCCGCGCCGAGGTCGACAGGGTGCACGCGCGCGTGCGTTCGACGTCGTCAAGCCCGTTGTCCTACAACGCCTTCGATCCGCACCTTCAGCTCTGGGTAGCGGCGTGCCTGTACTGCTACTACGTCGACATGCACGAATACCTGTACGGCCCACTGGACGACGAGTCCGCGGACGCGGTGTACCGGGATGCCAGCAACCTCGGCACCACGCTCCAGGTCCGGGCGAACATGTGGCCACAGGACAGGGCGGCATTCGACGAATTCTGGAAGCGATCCCTCGACCAACTCCGAATCGATCCCCCGGTTCGAGAACACCTGCACGGCGTCGCGGCGTTGGCCTTCCTGCCCGCACCGCTGCGGTTACTCGCCGGGGGTTTCAACCTGTTCGCGACGACGGGCTTCCTCACCACTGAGTTTCGCGAGCACATGGCCCTGTCCTGGACCCCAGGTCAGCAGCGACGATTCGACTGGCTTCTGACCGGTCTGCGCGTCGCCGACCGCGTGATTCCACGCGACGTGTGGATTCTCGGCTACCGCCTGTACCTGTGGGACATGCGGAATCGAGCACGCCGCGGGATGCCCGTCGTCTGACACCGTCGCAAGATCGTGACGCAGTATCACCTCATCGACTCCGTGAAGGACTGCCATACTTTTGTTTACGACCGGGGAAAGGGCTGACGCACAGAAAGGACGCCGGCAGACACCGGCAAACGGCTTACCTCGCGGTGCTGACAGTCATCGCACGAACTGACAGGGCGAATCAATGGACTTCGGATCATTGGACCTCGGGACGTGGCGGCTGGTCGGGTTCGTTCTCTTTGGCATCGGTGCGCTCGCGACGGTCCTCGCGATCATCGCAATCATCGTGATGTTCCGCGGGGGCAAGACCAACGTCTCTTCCCAGCGGGCCAGATCGGATCGCGACGATTTCGAGGACGACTCCGACGAGGACCATGACGACGGTGCCGACGAAGACGACGTCGACGACGACGACGACGTCGACGACGTCGGCCCCTATCGCGGCAACCCTCGAACCGAGTCGGCAACTCCTTCACGGATTCGCACCGGAGACGTTCGCGATAGAGACGGCGGCCCCGCGTCACCGCCGGTGGGGCTGAGTGATTTCAGCGGGAACCTGTTCGCGGAGCCGACGAACGTGCCTGCGCCTCGGCAGCCTATTCGCGTGACGCGGGACGAGCCCCACGTCCCATCCCCCGACTGGTACACCTATCCCGACGTGGTGGATCCCGAACCGGCGGTGGACGACGCAGCCGAAAACCCCTTCGCACCGTTTGCGAAGGCACGCCACGCGGAACCTCCGCCCACTCCACCCGTATTGGCGCCTGCGAGCGCCGGAGAACCGCGACGCCCGTCCCGCGCGTGGTACGACGACGCCCCGGAAGCTGGCGAGGTTTCGTCCACACCGCCTGCGCGCCAACCGGATACGCGATCCACACCGGCAGCCGTGCAACCAGCCAACTTTCCGTGGGCACAGGCGACGGCCGCGTCGGCAGTTCCGGCGCCCGCGCAGTCCCCTGCTCCGGAACGCGAAGGGGCGCAACGGCCTCGCGATGAACGGTACGACGAGTCTGCAGACTCCGACTCCGAACGCGTTCCGGCTGAACCCACTGCGACCGCGCGCCATTCCGAAACTCGCTCCGCTGCAACGATTCCCGTTGCACCCGATACCGTCGCGCCGAACCACCGTTCGGATTCGGGGCCAATCGACGTCACCTCCAACGCATCGGCGCGCCACGCCGAAACCCGCTCAGCTGCAACGGACAGTGCCGTACGAGCTCCCGCTGTACAAGCTCCCGCTGTACAAGCTCCCGCCGTACCGACCCCACCCGTGCCCGACCTCCCGGTGAACCAAGACCCAGACGCGCCTGCTGCCGACTGGTACGACGACCCCGACGGGTCAGGCGGTGAGCGATGGTGGGACGGGAGGGGCTGGACGAAGCATCGCCGAGTCCGTTCCGAGGCGCAGCCCGACGACAGCGGTCGCCAGCGCACTTCTGCCAGCAGACCACCAGCGGGAACAATCGAATTGGGCGGTGGCCTTTGGGCGGTCCCATCGACTACCCCGTCCGACGGCCCGCCAGGTGATCAGGCTCCACCGCGCGCGCCGGGGTGGTACCGCGACCCATCCGGCTCCGGCGGACGCCGGTTCTGGGATGGGTCGCAGTGGACGAGCGGGGTCTAGGCCCGCTTGGTCACCGGGTGTTCAGGTCGACGGCGGCGCGGACGAGAGCCTTGAACGCCTCGTCATTCAATTCGTCGTCCTTCCCGATGTCGATGGCGCGCCTGGCGTTGCCGTCCAGGCTCGAGTTGAACACGCCTGCCGGGTCGTCGAGCGAGGCGCCCTTGGCGAACGTCACCTTGACCTTGTCCTTGTAAGTCTCACCGGTGCAGATCATTCCGTCGTGATACCACGTAGGGACGCCCCGCCACTTCCACTCCTCGACGACGTCGGGGTCGCTCGCCTTGATGAGCTTGCGAACCAACGCGAGCATGTCCCCTCGCCAATCCCCCAACTCCTCGATCCTGGCGTCGATCTTCTGGCTGGGCGATTCCTCCGCCACTAGCGCACCTCCTGAATCTTGATCATGTTGCCCGCGGGATCGCGCACAGAGCAGTCGCGTATCCCGTACGGCTGCTCGGTTGGCGGCTCGACGATCTCGACACCGTCGGCCTCCAGCTTCGCGAAGACCCCGTCGAGGTCCTTCGTCGCCAGCATCAAGATGGCGTAGGTCCCCTTGGCCATCATCTCGGTGATGGTGCGGCGCTCGTCGTCGGTGATGCCAGGGTCGACGGCGGGCGGAGTCAGGACGATAGCCGTCGCAGTCTCGTCGGCCGGACCCACGGTGATCCACCGCATCGTGCCGCCGCCGACGTCGAGGCGGACCTCGAAACCGAGGGTGTCGCGGTAGAAGGCGAGCGAGGCCTCCGGATCGGTGTGCGGCAGGAAGGTGGTGTGAATTCTGACGTCCATGCCGATCACGATACGAAGGGCACCGCGAGTGGTGCTTCTCGATTCCTGATCGGTCTTGTCACCTGCTTGGCGACGCAAGACGGCATCCCCGCCGTGGCGGCCGCCGACTGATCGCGGTAGGCACTCGGCGACATGCCGACCAGCTCGCTGAACCGCGTGCTGAAGGTGCCAAGCGAGGAGCAGCCGACTGCGAAGCAGACGTCCGTCACGCTCTTGTCGCCGCGTCGCAGCAGGGTCATCGCCCGTTCGATGCGCCGCGTCATCAGGTAGGCGTACGGGGACTCGCCGTATGCGAGGCGGAATTGGCGCGATAGATGTCCGGCGGACATGTTCGCGCCGCGGGCGAGTGAGTCGACGTCCAGCGGCTGCGCGTAGTCCCTGTCGATCCGGTCGCGAACCCTGCGAAGCACCGCCAGATCGCGCAGGCGCTGATCGTCAGGTGCGCTGCTCACCTCAGCGATGGTGCCATGTGCCGCATAGGTTGTGCATGTGGTGTTCGACGTCGACGCGATTCGCGCACACTTCCCAGCCCTTCGGGACGGGGCTGCGCATTTCGACGGCCCCGGCGGTTCACAGACACCCGACACCGTCGCGGACGCCATCAGGTCGGCAATGCTGTCACCCTTGGCGAACCGCGGTATGACGACAGCGGCAGAACGCAATGCCGAGGAGATCGTGTGGCAATGCCGCCGCGCGCTCGGCGATCTCCTTGGCGCGGATCCCGGTGGCGTGATCTTCGGGCGCAGCATGACCGCGCTGACCTTCGACCTGTCCCGAACGCTGTCGTCGACGTGGCGCAAAGGTGACGAGATCATCGTGTCGCGTCTTGACCACGACGCCAACGTAAGACCGTGGGTAATCGCCGCCGAACGGACCGGCGCGGTGTTGCGGTGGGTGGACTTCGACCCTGCCACCGGCGAGTTGCCGACGGCGAACGTCGAGGCGGTACTCACCGAGCACACCAAGCTCGTCGCAATCACGGCGGCTTCCAACCTGATTGGCACGATGCCCGACATACGGGCCATCGCTGCGCTTGCCCACGACGCCGGCGCGTTGACGTACGTCGACGGCGTCCACTACACGGCCCACTGCGCCGTCGACGTCGGCGAGCTCGGCGCCGATTTCTACGCTTGCTCGCCCTACAAATTCCTTGGGCCGCACTGCGGCGTCGTCGCGGGCCGCGTCGAGCTTCTGGCCGAGTTAAACCCCGACAAGCTACTCCCGTCCACCGATCGGGTACCGGAGCGGTTCGAGCTCGGCACCCTGCCGTACGAGCTGATGGCCGGCACGACGGCGGCGGTCGACTTCCTAGCCAACGCGGTCGGGGCGCAAGGGGATCGCCGGATCCGGCTGGCGGCGGGCATGGCTGCCGTCGCGCACCACGAGGACGGCCTCCGCGAGGCCATCGAGGCGGCACTGCACGGACTGCCGGGCGTCACCGTGTACTCGCGTGCCAAACGTCGCACGCCCACCCTGCTTGCCACGTTCGAGGGACACGACCCCGCCGCGATCAGCGCGTTCCTTGCCGCCCGCGGCGTCAACGCACCTGCCGGGTCGTTCTACGCGTACGAACCCTCTCGGCGCCTCGGCCTCGGCGCGGCGGGTGGCGTCCGAATCGGTTTGGCTCCGTACAACGATGCCGCTGACGTGGACCGGCTCATCGCGGGGCTGACCGAGTACTTCACCCCCACCAGAACGCGGTAGCGATCGCAGCGTAAAGCGCGCAGAGCACCGCTCCCTCGAACCAGTTCGACTCGCCGTCGAAGGTGACGATCACCGCGACCAGCGCCGACATGATCATCGCCGCCAGCAGCAGCGGCGAGAACACCAGGTTGAACTCCGGCTGGCCGAGCCACACCGCGGCCAGGCAGATGATGGGTGCAATGGTCAGTGCGATCTGGACCGGTGACTGCAGGATCACCTGAACCGCGTAGTCCATCTGGTTCTTTGCGGCCAATTGGATGCCGACGAAGTTCTCCACGGCGTTGCCTGCGATGGCCACGATCACCAAACCGGCGAAGACCTCGTTGATGCCAGCCGCTTCCATCGCGGGCTCCAAGGCGGCCACGAACCACTCCGAAACGAAGGCCGCGCCGACGCCGGCGGCGGCAAGCATGCCGATGGCCATCGCCAGCGGCCACTCGCCGTGATTGGCCGCGACGCTTGCCGCCTTGGCCGAATCCGGGCTGGCCACGATGGGAGACGAAGCTCTCGCGGGTGCATCCGCGTCGCTCGATCGTCTTCCAAGCGTGAAGGGCAGCGAGAGGACGAACAGCAAGAGCATGACGATGGAGACGACGACGGACACCGCTCGCTCGTGCGAGGCCGCCGGGGTGTGTAGCGACGCGGTGAGCGATGGGATGGCGAGGATGAACACCGCGAGGGTGAACATCAGCCCGAGCGTGCGTACGTCGTCGGCGGCGAAACGCTGACGACCGTGCTTCAAACCCCCGACCACGAACGCCAGCCCCAGCACCAGCAAGGCATTGGAGAGAATCGAGCCGACGAGGGTCGCCTTCACCACGTCGAACAGGCCCGCCTTGAGCGCGAACATGATGACGAACAGCTCGGGAAGATTGCCCAACGCAGTCTGCAAGATTCCAGTGGCGTTGGGGCCGAGGCGATCTCCGAGCGCCTCCACCGAACGGCCGACGAGCGACGCCAGGGTGGCCAGAGCCAGCGCGGACACGATGAACGACAGCACGGCATTCGCGTGCGCGAAGGACAAGACGCCCGCGGCCACGGCTGCAACCACGGTAATGCTGAGCATGATTCGGTCGCGCCGGGTCAACAGCGGCGGCCGTTCGGTGTGCGCGGTCGTCACGGGCTTCTCCTGCTCTAGTCACGCCGACGTGAGCAGAGCCTAGCGGTCACCGGTCTTCGCTGCGCAGACGGGAAGTGCGAAACCTCGGCGGCGCGGGACCACATCGAATTGCCGTCCCTCGAAATTCGTCGCGAACCACTGCGCGCTGCCCCAGCTGTTCGGTTAGTTACCGAGCGGCCGACCCACGGATCTGACCCAACTCGCGGTTTCTCGGTAATATCTGCCGATGGGCAAACACCGACTGACGCGTTGGGCATCCCGTGACTTCTGGTCATCCGGTTGGCCACGGGCCGGCCTGCGCGTCACCGCCGCGCTGGCCGCCGCCATCGTGCTGATCGCGCCAAGCGGTCTGTGGCGAGGCATCCCCTCGGCCAGCGCCGACGACTGCCCGGACGCCGAGGTGACGTTCGCCCGCGGCACCGACGAGCCAACCGGTCTCGGACGCGTCGGCCAAGCACTCGTGGACGCGCTGCGTGAGCAGACCGGCTTGAACATCGGTGCCTACGCGGTCAACTACAAGGCAACCCTGTTCCAGTTGCACACCGACGACGGCTCGAAGGACGCCGTAGCGCACATCAAGTCGATGGCCGACAAATGCCCAGACACGCCGCAGGTGCTGGGCGGATACTCGCAGGGCGCGTCGGTGGTGGACATCGTCACGGGAAATTCGGTCGGAGGACTTCTCAGGGGCACGACGCTGCCCGCCCAGTACGCCGACAACGTCGCGGCGGTCGTCACCTTCGGCAACATAGGCGACCGCAGCGGTGCACCGATCACGACCCAAAGTCGGCTGCTGGGGTCCAAGGCGATGGATCTGTGCAACCCCGCCGACCCGATCTGTCACGCGGGCCCTGGCAACGAATGGAGCGGGCACACGGAGGGGTACGTACCCTTCTACACCGACCAGGCGGCGAGTTTCGTCGTCGCCAAGATCCTTGGAATGCAAACCCCAACGACGACAGGGCCCCTTGCCACGCCCACGCCGACCACGGACGTACAAACGCCCATCGCCTTCCGCTGACCGGGCGGGGCGCCGGTCCGCGCCAACGTAAGAATGCGAATCCGGTTCCGACGCAGGTACGCCCACCTCGAAAACACCGACGAAGCCGCGGGTGCGACGGCCAGCGGCTTCCTGGCCAGGCGGCCGCCGCCGCGGCCCTTGGGTCGTCGCGGGATCTTGGTGGGCGCGGACGGTATCGAACCGCCGACCGCTGGTGTGTAAAACCAGAGCTCTACCACTGAGCTACGCGCCCGTCGCAGGAAAGGTACACGCAGACAGCACGTCACCGGAAATCATTCAGCCCGGCTGCAGCGCCCGCAAGGCCTCGGCCCACACCTTCTGATCGCGCGGCTCCCCCGGTTGCTTGCACTCGGCGAATCGAACGACGCCGCTGCGGTCCACCAAGAACGTGCCCCGGTTCGCGAACCCGGAGTCTTCGTTGAACACCCCGTAGGCCTGCGCCACCTCGCCGTGCGGCCAGAAGTCGGACAGCACCGGAAAGGTGAATCCGCTCTGCGTCGCCCACACCTTGTGCGTGGGTGGCGGCCCCACCGAGATCGCGAGAGTCTGCGTCTCGTCGTTGACGTAATCGCCCAGATGGTCCCGGATCTCGTCGAGCTCGCCCTGGCAGATGCCAGTGAACGCCAACGGGAAGAACACCAACAACACGTCCTTGGCGCCACGATACGAACTCAGCGTGACGGGCTGCCCGTGCTGGTCCTTCAACGTGAAGTCAGGCGCCACCGCACCTTGGGCCAACACTTAGCGCGTCTTGCCCTTTGACTTCGGCTGCACCAGCCTGGTGGCGATCCAGTCGCCCAGGTTGGCCGACGACGTCTGCATCAGTCCCGCCGTCGGCGCCGCCTCGGCGATCTCGGCGGGAAGCACATGCCCAGGATGACCGGTCTTCGGCGTGACGACCCAGATCACGCCGTCGTCGGCAAGGGGTGTGATCGCGTCCATGAGGCGGTCGACGAGGTCTCCGTCGTCGTCGCGCCACCACAGAAGCACGACGTCGACGACCTCGTCCGCGTCCTCGTCAAGCAGCTCGTTGCCGCAAGTTTCCTCGATGTCCAGGCGGATGTCGTCGTCAGTGTCCTCGTCCCACCCCAACTCCTGGACAAGCTGATCTTTCTCGATGCCCAGTCTGTGGGCGTAGCTCGGCGAGTCCGCCGCAACCACCGTGTCCTCCTCGCGCCTGTTTGTCTGCTCGGGTCTTATAGTCGCACGCCCACTGGGTTCACCGACGGCTGGCAGCGCGGTTTGGTCCACGACGCGTCAATACCCGGCATCGCATTTCTGCAGCGCGACCCGTTTGGCCTCGTTCATCCGGTTGGTGACGGAGTTGAACGCGTCGACGCCTGCGTTGCTCGCGATCGCGGCCGAGACCGCTCTCGCCGCCGCCACGTAATCGTTGAGCGCGCCCGAAAGGTCTTGCGAGAGTGCGCCAGACGACTTTGCCGCCACCTCGTCCGCCGTCCTGTTGAGTGCGTCGATCGCGGGCCCCGCCTTGGCCGCGGCGTCGGCGGCCTGAGCGTTGTGAGCTCGGACGTAGGCGTTGACCGCGTCGATCGCGTCGACACTGGTCGAGCTCAATGCGTCGCAGGCCGTATGGAGCGCCTGCCTCGACAGCGTGACGAGCCGTTCGGATTCCTTCGAGCTGGAACTCTCCAAGGAGTCCGCGATGGACGACGAAACCGAAGCGCGGTACATCGGAGCGTCGGCCTTGTCGATCGTCGCCTCGCCATGCGTCACCGCTTCGCATCCAACGACCACCATGGCCAGCGCAGCAAGACTTCCCGTCAGGAGTGCCGCCGCACGAAGCGACACCCGTCGACGCCACCACCCATTCACAGCCTCCAGACGCTACCGGGTGCACCGTTGAGTCGCCGGTTCATCCGTGAAGGCCAGCCCCGGCGCCACGAGTACGGCACGATGGGGGGACGATGGGAACGTGCTGAGCGCCCATTCCGCCGATCTAGGAGCAGTGCGTTGACGACCGAGTTCGCACGCCAAGACCTTGCCCAAAACTCAGGCAACTCAGGCGAACCCGATCGGGTTCGGGTGATCCGCGAAGGGGTTGCGTCCTACTTGCCGGACATCGACCCCGACGAGACCACCGAGTGGCTGGAATCGTTCGACGAGATGTTGGAGCGGTCCGGGCCTGCTCGGGCGCGCTACCTGATGTTGCGGCTGCTGGAGCGCTCGAGCGAGCAGCGGGTGGCGATACCCGCTCTGACGTCGACCGACTACGTCAACACGATCCCGACCGAGCTGGAGCCATGGTTTCCTGGCGACGAGGACGTCGAGCGCCGCTACCGGGCGTGGATCCGCTGGAACGCCGCGATCATGGTGCACCGAGCGCAGCGTCCCGGCGTCGGCGTTGGTGGGCACATCTCGACGTATGCGTCATCGGCCGCGCTCTACGAGGTCGGCTTCAACCACTTCTTCCGCGGCAAGGCCCACCCGGGCGGCGGCGATCAGGTGTTCATACAGGGCCACGCGTCACCGGGCATCTATGCGCGTGCCTATCTCGAGGGCCGGTTGACCGCCGACCAACTCGACGGCTTCCGTCAGGAGCACAGCCACCCCGGCGGCGGCTTGCCCTCCTATCCGCACCCGCGCCTGATGCCGACATTTTGGGAGTTCCCGACGGTGTCGATGGGGCTTGGCCCGATGAACGCCATCTATCAGGCTCGGTTCAACCACTACCTGAACGATCGCGGCATCAAGGACACCTCCGATCAGCACGTATGGGCGTTCCTCGGCGACGGCGAGATGGACGAGCCGGAATCGCGCGGCCTCATCCAGCTCGCCGCCAACGACGCGCTGGACAATCTGACGTTCGTCGTCAACTGCAACCTGCAGCGCCTCGACGGCCCCGTGCGCGGCAACGGCAAGATCATCCAGGAGCTGGAGTCCTTCTTCCGCGGAGCGGGCTGGAACGTCATCAAGGTGGTCTGGGGACGCGAATGGGACGCGCTGCTCCACGCCGACCGTGACGGTGCGCTGGTCAACCTGATGAACACCACGCCCGACGGTGACTACCAGACCTACAAGGCCAACGACGGCAGCTACGTCCGCGACCACTTCTTCGGCCGCGACCCACGCACCAAGGCGCTCGTCGAGCCGATGAGCGATCAGGAGATCTGGAACCTCAAGCGCGGTGGCCACGACTACCGGAAGGTGTACGCGGCCTACCGGGCGGCGGTGGAGCACAAGGGTCAGCCGACGATCATCCTGGCCAAGACGATCAAGGGCTACACGTTGGGCCACCACTTCGAGGGCCGCAACGCCACCCACCAGATGAAGAAGCTGGCGCTCGACGACCTCAAGGGGTTCCGCGACGCCACACGGGTGCCCATCTCGGATGCCGCGCTGGAGGAGAACCCGTACCTTCCGCCGTACTACCACCCTGGGCCGGACTCCCCCGAGATCCGTTACATGCTCGACCGTCGCAGGACACTCGGCGGCTTCCTTCCGGAGCGACGCAACAAGACCAAGTCGCTGACACTGCCGGGACGCGACGCGTACCAGGCGCTCAAGAAGGGGTCGGGAAAGCAGCCCGTCGCCACCACGATGGCGATCGTCCGAACCTTCAAGGAACTGTTGCGCGACAAGGAGATTGGCAAACGAATCGTCCCAATCATCCCGGACGAGGCACGCACGTTCGGCATGGACTCGTGGTTCCCGAGCTTGAAGATCTACAACCGCAACGGGCAGCTGTACACCGCCGTCGACGCCGAACTCATGTTGGCGTACAAGGAAAGCGAAGTCGGCCAGATCCTGCACGAGGGCATCAACGAGGCGGGCTCGACGGCCTCGTTCACCGCCGTCGGCACGTCGTACTCGACCCAGAACGAGCCGATGATCCCGATCTACATCTTCTATTCGATGTTCGGGTTCCAGCGCACGGGTGACGGCTTCTGGGCCGCAGCCGATCAGATGGCACGGGGCTTCGTGCTCGGCGCAACTGCGGGGCGGACGACGCTGACCGGCGAGGGTCTGCAGCATGCCGACGGCCACTCACTGTTGTTGGCATCCACGAATCCTGCTGTGGTGGCCTATGATCCAGCGTTCGCCTACGAGATCGCCTACATCGTGGAGAACGGATTGTCGCGCATGTACGGCGACAACCCCGAGAACGTCTTCTACTACATCACCATCTACAACGAGCCCTACGTCCAGCCCGCCGAGCCGGACGACTTCGACCCCGAAGGCCTGCTGCGCGGCATCTATCGCTATCGCGTGGCGAAGGAGAAGCGGACGAGCACTGCCCAGATCCTGACCTCGGGCGTGGCCATGCCCGAGGCGTTGCGGGCGGCCGACATGCTCGCCGCCGACTGGGACGTCGCAGCCGACGTGTGGTCGGTGACCAGTTGGGGCGAACTCAACCGCGACGGCGTGGCCGCCGAGAAGGAACAGCTGCGGCACCCCGAGCGTCCGGCTCCCGTTCCGTACGTCACGAAGGTGCTCGCCGAGACCGCGGGCCCCGTGGTCGCCGTCAGTGACTGGATGCGCGGCGTACCCGAGCTGATCCGACCGTGGGTGCCCAACACCTACGTCACCCTCGGCACGGACGGCTTCGGCTTCTCCGACACCCGTCCGGCCGCTCGGCGCTACTTCAACACCGACGCCGAGTCGGTGGTGGTGGCGGTGCTGGAGGCCCTGGCACGCGACGGTGAGATCGACCCGTCCGTCGCGATCGCCGCGGCCAAGGAGTACCAGATCGACGACGTGCTCGCCGCAGGCGTGTCCTTCGCCGACACCGGGAGCGCATGAGCCGCACTCCTAGCGCCGCCGAGACTGCGGCGCGGTCACGAATCGTCGGGCAATCACGATCTCGCAGTTTCGCGGACCGCTGACGCCAAGTTAGAGGAATCCCCCAGAAAAAGCGCGTAGCTTTTAGGGGTGACTGACAACGGCACCCCGGCGAGCTCTGATTCGGCGGCAGCGACGTCGCTCGAACTGCTCGACTCGGTCCCGGAGTCGCTGCTGCGGCGCATCAAGCAGCATTCGGGGCGGTTGGCGACCGAAGCCGTCCACGTCATGGGCGACCGGTTGCCGTTCTTCGCCGAACTGGAAGCCTCTCAGCGCGCCAGCGTCCAACTCGTGGTGCAGACGGCACTGGTGAACTTCGCCGAGTGGATGCGGGACCCGACCGGCGACGTCGGGTACACCGCAGAGGCGTTCGCGCTGGTGCCCCAGGAGTTGACCCGGCGGATCGCCCTGCGCCAGACCGTCGACATGGTGCGGGTCACGATGGAGCACTTCGAGGAAGTGGTGCCCATGCTGGCCCGCAACCCCGAGCAGATGACCTCGCTCACCGTCGGGATCCTGCGCTACAGCCGAAACCTCGCGTTCGCGGCGGCATCGGGTTACGCCGACGCCGCCGAGGCACGCGGAGCGTGGGACACCCGGATGGAGGCCAACGTCGTCGACGCAGTGGTCCGAGGCAAGGTTGGCCCCGAATTGCAATCCCAAGCCGCTGCGCTGAACTGGGACACGACGGAGGCCGCGACGGTAATCGTCGGACTGCCGCAGCCCGCTCGCGTCGACCTCGCTAGCGAGGACGTCCACGAGATCGTCAACCGCAACGGGCGGGCGGCACTGTCCGACGTGCACGGCACCTGGCTGGTGGCGATCGTGTCGGGCAATCTGTCGCCCACCGACCGGTTCCTCGCCGAACTGATGCAGGTGTTCGCCGACGGACCCGTCGTGATCGGGCCGACCGCATCGTCGTTGACGGCGGCCCATCACAGTGCCGTCGAGGCGATCGCGGGCATGAACGCGGTCGCAGGGTGGAGCGGGGCACCGCGGCCCGTCGCGGCTCGCGAGTTGCTCCCCGAACGCGCGCTGTCCGGCGACCCGACGGCGATCGCCGCCTTGCGCGCGGAGGTCATGCACCCACTCGCCGACGCCGGGCCCGCGCTCACCGAGACCCTCGATGCATACCTCGACTCGGGCGGCGCAATCGAGGCGTGCGCTCGCCAATTGTTCGTTCATCCAAACACGGTCCGATACCGGCTCAAGAGGATCGCCGACTTCACCGGGCGGGATCCGACGGTCCCCCGCGACGCATACGTTCTTCGGGTGGCCTCGACGGTCGGTCGGATCGGTCGTCAGGCTGCTCTTTCCACCACACCAAATGCAGCTGTGATGCAGGTAACTCGTGGTGTTGTGGACGCTCCAGGTGCCTAAACGCCGAGCAAAACCAAGATCATAAGGTCGCGGTTGGATGTCGGTAACGTTGCATGACCGGCAGTTTTGTGGGGTACCTACAAAAACTTAAGACGAGGTTCATAATCTCTTACACCGCGCAAATGGCACTTCACAGTGTTTTCTTAATCCGTGACCCAAGAAACCGTGCTTGCTCTGCTTGCTCCCGGCCAGGGATCGCAGACCCCCGGCATGCTCGTGCCGTGGCTAGAGCTGCCCGGCGCGAGCGAGCGTCTCGCGACGTGGTCGGAGATCAGCGGCCTCGACCTCGCCCGTCTTGGCACTGTCGCCACCGCCGATGAGATCACCGATACGGCCGTCACACAACCACTCGTGGTGGCCGCCACGCTGCTGGCGCACGAAGAGCTGACCAAGCGAGGTCTGCTGTCGAACGTCGCCACCGTCGTGGCAGGACACTCAGTCGGCGAGATCGCCGCTTACGCCATCGCGGGAGTCATCACCGCCGACGATGCCGTATCGCTCGCCTCGATTCGTGGCGCCGAGATGGCCAAGGCCTGCGCGATCGAGCCAACGGGCATGGCAGCCGTGCTCGGGGGTGACGAGGCGGAGGTGCTCGCCCGCCTCGAGGCACTCGACCTGGTGGCCGCCAACCGCAACGCAGCGGGTCAGATCGTAGCCGCCGGTGCGGTGTCCGCCCTGGAGAAGCTCGCCGAGGATCCGCCTGCCAAGGCCAGGGTCCGCGTGCTCGCCACCGCAGGCGCCTTCCACACCCATTTCATGTCCTCCGCCCTTTCCGGTTACGCAGCCGCGGCCGAAGGCGTCGCCGTCAACGAGCCGACCACCAGCCTGCTGTCCAACGCGGACGGGCAGCCGGTCACCTCCGCGGCCGACGCCATGTCCAAGCTGGTGGCTCAGATGACGCGCCCGGTCCGTTGGGACCTGTGCACTAAGACCATTGGCGACCGACTAAGCACGGCTGACGTCGCGGCGATCGTCGAGTTTCCCCCAGCAGGAACGCTCGTCGGCATCGCCAAACGTGAACTTCGGGGTGTACCGACGCATGCCGTCAAGTCCCCCGCAGATCTGGAAGGGCTCGTCGAGTTCTCCCAGTAACCGAATACCGAACAACCAACGTCACGGCGGCACTCCACACGGGAGTGCCGCTTCAACAAGAAATAGAAGGAGCCGTTGTGGGCGCCAGCCAGGAAGAAATCATCACCGGTCTTGCCGAGATCATCGAAGAGGTCACCGGTATCGAGCCTTCCGAGGTCACCCCGGAGAAGTCGTTCGTCGACGATCTGGACATCGACTCGCTGTCGATGGTGGAGATCGCGGTGCAGACCGAGGACAAGTACGGCGTGAAGATCCCCGACGAGGACCTCGCGGGTCTGCGCACCGTCGGTGACGTCGTTGCGTACATCCAGAAGCTAGAGGAAGAGAACCCCGAGGCTGCCGCAGCGCTGCGCGAGAAGTTCGCACAGTGACCCGTCCTTCCACTGCTAACGGCGGTTTCCCCAGCGTGGTGGTGACTGCCGTTACGGCGACTACTTCCATCGCTCCGGACATCGAGAGCACGTGGAAGGGCCTGCTTGCAGGCGAGAGCGGCATCCGCGTCCTCGAAGACGACTTCGTCGAAAAGTGGGATCTTGCAGTCAAGATCGGCGGCCACCTCAAGGAGCCGCTCGACCCACTGATGACTCGGTTGGAGATGCGGCGCATGTCGTATGTCCAGCGGATGGCCAAGTACGTCGGCAACCAGTTGTGGGAAAACGCGGGTAAGCCCGAGGTCGACCCGGACCGGTTCTCGGTAGTGATCGGGACCGGCCTGGGCGGCGGCGAGAAGATCGTCGAGATGTATGACGCCATGAACGAGGGCGGACCCCGCAAGGTGTCCCCGCTCGCCGTTCAGATGGTCATGCCGAACGGCGCGGCTGCAGTCGTCGGACTAGAGCTTGGCGCTCGCGCCGGGGTCATCACCCCGGTGTCGGCGTGCTCGTCGGGTTCGGAGGCGATCGCTCACGCATGGCGTCAAATCGTCATGGGTGATGCGGACTTCGCCGTCTGCGGCGGCGTCGAAGGCATGATCGAGGCGCTGCCCATCGCGGGCTTCTCGATGATGCGTGCCATGTCGACTCGCAACGACGACCCCGAGGCTGCGTCACGGCCGTTCGACAAGAACCGTGACGGCTTCGTGTTCGGTGAAGCGGGCGCGATGATGATCATCGAGACCGAGGAACACGCCAAGGCTCGCGGTGCCAAGCCGCTCGCCAGGCTCATGGGTGCCGGAATCTCGTCGGACGCGTTCCACATGGTGGCCCCGGCCGCGGACGGTCTACGGGCCGGCCATGCCATGAAGCGTGCGATGGAGACCGCGGGGTTGGAGGCGAAGGACATCAACCACGTCAACGCCCACGCCACGTCGACCTCGATCGGCGACACCGCGGAGGCGAACGCCATCCGTGTTGCCGGAGTGGAACACGCGGCGGTCTATGCGCCGAAGTCAGCGCTTGGGCACTCGATCGGCGCCGTCGGTGCGCTGGAGTCGATCCTCACGGTGCTTTCGCTCCGTGATGGCGTGATTCCTCCGACGCTGAACTACGAGACACCCGACCCGGAGATCGATCTGGATGTCGTCGCGGGCGAGCCTCGGTACGGCGACTACCAGTACGCAATCAACAACTCGTTCGGCTTCGGTGGTCACAATGTGGCCCTGGCGTTTGGGCGTTACTAACTGAGAGGGAAGTTCGGGAGCAGTCATGGCAGGGTTGAGTACGGGGAATGGCCTTCCCGATGTAGTGGTCACCGGGTTTGCCATGACCACTGCTCTCGCAACCGATGCTGACAGCACCTGGAAGGCATTGCTCGACGGCCAGAGCGGCATCCGCACGCTAGAGGATCCGTGGATCGAGGAATACGACCTGCCGGTCCGCATCGGTGGCCACCTTCTGGAGGACTTCGACGGGGAGCTGACGCCGGTCGAACTGCGTCGGCTGTCCTACCTGCAGCGGATGTCGACGGTGGTCAGCAGGCGTGCGTGGGAGAACGCCGGCTCACCGGACGTCGACCCCAAGCGCTTGATGGTGTCGATCGGCACCGGGATCGGCTCGGCTGAAGAGCTTCTCTTCGCGTACGAGGCGATGCGGAGCAAGGGCCTGCGGGCCGTGTCACCGTTGGCGGTGCAGATGTACATGCCCAACGCATCGGCTGCGGCAGTGGCACTGGATCGTCACGCGAAGGCAGGGGTCACAACGTTGGTGTCGGCCTGCGCGTCGGGATCGGAAGGAATTGCGAACGCGTGGCGGCAGATCGTGCTCGGTGAGGCCGACGTCGCGATCTGCGGCGGCGTCGAGACCAAGATCGAAGCCGTGCCGATAGCAGGTTTCGCACAGATGCGAATCGTGTTGTCCACGACCAACGACGACCCCGCAGGGGCATGCCGTCCGTTCGACAAGGATCGCAACGGCTTCGTGTTCGGCGAGGCAGGTGCGCTGATGGTCATCGAGACCGAGGAACACGCAAAGGCGCGTGGGGCAAAGGTCCTCGCCCGCATCATGGGTGCCAGCGTCACCTCGGACGGCTATCACATCGTCGCGCCCGACCCCAACGGTGAACAGGCGGGACACGCGATCACCCGCGCCATCCAACTGGCGGGGCTGCAACCGAGTGACATCGACCACGTCAACGCGCACGCCACCGGTACCTCGGTGGGCGACGTGGCAGAGGGAAAGGCGATCAATAATGCCTTGGGCCGCAACCGACCTGCGGTCTACGCACCGAAGGCTGCACTCGGCCATTCGGTCGGAGCCGTGGGAGCGGTGGAGTCGATCCTCACCGTGATGGCCCTGCGGGACGGTGTCGTCCCACCTACGCTCAACCTGCGCAACCTCGACCCGGAGATCGATCTGGACGTGGTGGCCGGGGAACCCCGCGTCGGCAATTTCAAGTACGCGGTGAACAACTCGTTCGGATTCGGCGGGCACAACGTCGCACTCGCATTCGGGAAGTACTGACAAGGAAATTCCAAGGAAGCGCGTCCATGGTGGACGGTGGCTGACTCGAAACCCAATCCACAGGAGACCAGATGACGATCACGGCCCCAGAGACGGCCGCTGAGTCGCTCGACCCGCGCGACCCGATGCTCCGCTTGGGCACGTTCTTCGACGACGGCAGTGTCGAACTGCTGCACGAGCGTGACAAGTCCGGTGTGCTCGCAGCAGTAGGAACGGTCAACGGCGTCCGGACGGTCGCGTTCTGCACCGACGGCACCGTCATGGGCGGTGCGATGGGCGTGGACGGTTGCAAGCACATCGTCGACGCATATGACACCGCAATCGAAGACCAGAGCCCGATCATCGGCATCTGGCACTCGGGCGGCGCCCGGCTCGCCGAAGGTGTCAAGGCGCTGCATGCCGTTGGCCTCGTCTTCGAGGCGATGATCCGTGCGTCCGGCTACGTCCCGCAGATCTCGGTGGTCGTCGGCTTCGCCGCAGGTGGCGCCGCATACGGCCCCGCACTCACCGACGTCGTCATCATGGCGCCCGAGGGCCGCGTATTCGTCACGGGACCCGACGTGGTCCGCAGCGTCACCGGGGAGGACGTCGACATGGCGAGCCTCGGTGGCCCCGACACGCACCACAAGAAGTCCGGCGTGTGCCACATCGTCGCCGACGACGAACTCGACGCCTACGAGCGCGGTCGCCGTCTGATCGGATTGTTCAGCCAGCAGGGTCATTTCGACCGCAACAAGGCCGAGGCTGGCGACACCGACCTCAAGGCACTCCTGCCCGACTCGGCGCGCCGCGCCTATGACGTCCACCCGCTGGTGTCCGCGCTTCTCGACGAGGATGCGCCGTTCGAGGAGTTCCAGGCCAAGTGGGCACCGTCGATGGTGGTCGGACTTGGCCGCTTGGCAGGGCGCTCCGTCGGCGTGTTGGCTAACAATCCCCTTCGTCTCGGTGGCTGTCTGAACTCCGAAAGCGCCGAGAAGGCAGCACGTTTCGTGCGCCTGTGCGACGCGTTCGGCATCCCGATCGTCGTCGTCGTCGACGTGCCCGGATACCTGCCCGGCGTCGACCAGGAGTGGGGCGGCGTCGTGCGTCGCGGCGCAAAGCTGTTGCACGCCTTCGGTGAAGCGACAGTCCCCCGCGTCACGTTGGTGACCCGCAAGATCTATGGCGGCGCCTACATCGCGATGAACTCGCGTTCACTCGGCGCCACCAAGGTATTCGCGTGGCCCGACGCCGAAGTGGCCGTGATGGGCGCCAAGGCAGCGGTCGGCATCCTGCACAAGCGCAAGCTCGCGGCAGCGGCTCCCGAGGATCGCGAAGCACTGCACGAGGAGTTGGCTCTCGAGCACGAGCGCATCGCTGGCGGTGTCGACAGTGCCATCGAGATCGGTGTCGTCGACGAGAAGATCGACCCCGCGCACACGCGCAGTCGTCTGACCCAAGCGCTCGCCGAAGCTCCCGCTCGTCGCGGCAGGCACAAGAACATCCCGCTGTAGGTCTCTTCTCTAGCGCGAGCAGACGTAAAGTGTCCTGAAACTAGGTGTTCCAGGGCGCACTTTACGTCTGTTCGCGGTAGCGGTCAGACGCTTGCGGTGAACTCCTCGGCCACGTCGGCGACTCGTTCGCGATCGGCGGCGACCAAGCCGATGCGTGTGCGTCGGTCGAGGATGTCGTCCCCCGTAAGCGCACCCTCCTGGGTGACGGCGTACTCGAATTCGGCTCGCGTGACGTCGATCCCATCGGCGACGGGCTCGGTCGGTCGGTCGCACGTCGCGCTCGCGATGACGTTCGGCGCCTCCGCGCCATAGCGCGCGACGAGTGAGGAGGGAAGCTCGACTGGCGAACGCAGCGTCGCCACGGGGTTTGCCGGCGCACCCACGAGTGGAAGGTTGCGCGTTCGGCACGCGGTCGCGGTCAGCTCGCGGAGCCTCACTGCGCGGTCGAGCACGTCCTGCGCCATGTAGCGGTATTCGGTGAGCTTGCCGCCGATCACGCTGATCACGCCGTTCGCCGACTCGACGATGGCGTGCTCGCGCGACACGTCCGCAGTCCTGCCCTCTCCCCCATCGATCAGCGGCCGTAGCCCGGCGTAGGCGCCGACGACGTCGGCCGGAGTCAATGCGACGTCGAGCGCGGTGTTGACGGTGTCGAGCAGGAAGCTCACTTCGGCAGAAGTCGGTTGCGGCACATCGGGAATCGGTCCTGGCGCGTCCTCGTCGGTGAGGCCGAGATAGACCCTGCCGAGTTGCTCGGGCATCGCGAAGACGAACCGATTGAGCTCGCCTGGAATCGGAACCGTCAGCGCCGCAATCGGATTGCCGAAGGCTGCCGCATCGAACACCAGGTGGGTCCCACGACTGGGACGTAGGCGGATCGAGTCGTCGACGTCTCCCGCCCACACACCGGCGGCGTTGATCACCGCCCGCGCCGACACGAGGAGCGACTCCCCCGTCAACTGATCGGTCAATCGGACCGACGTGCCCGTGGCGTCGGAAGCCTTGAGCCTGGTCAGTATTCGCGCGCCGTTTTGGGCGGCGGTACGGGCGACCGCGGTGACCAGCCGTGCGTCGTCGATCAACTGCCCGTCGTACGCGAGCAGTGCGCCGTCCAGGCCATCGCGGCGCACTGTTGGAGACAACTCGACGGCCCGGCGCGCATCGACGCGTCGCGACCGAGGCAGCGTCGAGGAGGGAGTTCCCGCCAGTCTGCGCAGGCCATCGCCCGCCGTGAAGCCGAAGCGCACCAACGCGCGCGACGCGGGCGACATCGCAGGCAACAGTGGCACGAGTTGCGGCATCGCCTTGACGAGGTGAGGTGCGTTGCGCGTCATCAAGATTCCCCGTTCGATGGCGCTGCGACGTGCGATCCCCACGTTCCCGGTCGCCAGATAGCGCAAGCCACCGTGGACGAGCTTGGAACTCCACCTACTCGTCCCGAACCCGAGGTCGTGCTTCTCGACGAGGACGACCGAAAGGCCACGGGTTGCGGCGTCGAGAGCAATGCCCGTCCCCGTGATGCCGCCGCCGATGACGACGACATCGACGGCCCCGCCGTCGGCGAGGGCCGCCAGCTCCTTCGCGCGGCGGGCGGCGTTCAACGCGGCCGAGACGGTCATGGTCTGAGGTATCCGTTCAGTGCGTTGGCGAGTTCGGTTGCGAGAGCGTCGGTGTCGAGCACGGGTTCGACCATCTCCGCAGACTGGATCGTCGACTGTGTGATCAGCAGGCACATGGCCGCCATTTGGCGAACGTCGCCACGCCGCACGCTGCCCTCGTCCTGGCCGGACTTGAGTTCACCGGCTACCGCGTCGAGAAGTATCTGCTGGCTAGCGCCCATCCGTTCGGCGATGTAGACCATCGCAAGGTCGGGAGCCTGGTGAAGTACCGACATGACGACCTCGTCGTGACGCAGTCGCCCCGCGAAGGCGACGACGCGCTCGACCAGCGGCTCACGTCCAACCCCGCGCGAGGGTACGTCGTCGAGGGCGCGCGTGATCCGCGCGGTGAGCAGGGCCGCGAGGATCGACCGGGTGTCCGGCCAGCGCCGGTAGATGGTCGGCCTGCTGACGTCCGCGCGGCGCGCGATCTCGGCGAGCGTCACCCGGTCGACGCCGTACGCACATACGCAGCTGGCCGCCGCGGCGAGGATCCGATGCTCGACTGTCACGGGCTCATCGTTACCGATTGACATCATCTGTAATACTGTAACGCATGACACAGTCAGACGGTCGACTCCTGCCCCCGATGAAGTGGAATGCATGGGGCGACCCAGCGGCGGCAAAGCCGCTCTCCGACGGAATCCGCGCCCTGCTAGAGGGCGCCCTCGGCGTGGACGGTTCGACATCTGCCGAGCTGACCGATGACGAGGTGCGGCTTCGCCCATCCGCCTTGTCCAGCACCGACCGAGAGGCGCTGGAGAATGTCGTCGGCGCCGCGTACTGCGTCGTCGACGACCGCGACCGGCTACTACGGGCAGGCGGCAAGTCCACCCTCGATCTGTTGCGCCGCAAGGACTCTGGTCCCCAGGATGCGCCCGACGCGGCATTGCTTCCCGGCGACGAAGACCAGGTGGCGCAAATCCTGCACTACTGCGCGCAAGCGGGCATCGCGGTCGTTCCCTTCGGCGGCGGCACCAGCGTCGTCGGCGGCCTCGACCCTATCCGCGGCGACTTCAAGGCGGTCGTGTCGCTCGACCTACGCCGCTTGAACGAGCTGCACCACCTCGACGAGGTCTCCGGCGAGGCGGAACTCGGAGCGGGCCTCACGGGTCCACAAGCCGAGGAAGTACTTGGGGCGCTTGGCTTTTCGATCGGACACTTCCCGCAGAGCTTTCAGTTCGCAAGCATCGGCGGCTACGCGGCGACTCGGTCGTCTGGACAGAACTCCGCTGGCTACGGGCGGTTCGACGAGATGGTCCGCGGCGTCCGTGCCGTCACGCCCGCTGGAGTACTCGACCTCGGCCGAGCACCCGCATCGGCCGCTGGACCGGACCTACGGCAACTGATCCTCGGCTCCGAGGGCGTCTTTGGCGTGATCACGCGAGTGCGGGTGCGCGTGCACCCAGTCCCGGAGGCGACCCGATACGAGGCGTGGTCGTTCCCCGACTTCGCGACCGGCGCCGCCGCTCTGCGGGCAGTCGTGCAGACCGGAGCGGGGCCGACCGTGATCAGGCTGTCCGACGAAGCCGAGACGGGCGTCAACCTCGCCACCACCGAGAGCATCGGCGAACAGACCATCACCGGAGGTTGTCTGGGCATCACCGTGTTCGAGGGAACAGCCGAGCACGCAGAGAGCAGGCAGGCCGAGACACGAGCGGTCCTGGCGGCGCATGGCGGCACGTCACTCGGCGAGGCACCCGCGCGCGCGTGGGAGCACGGACGCTTCGGTGCACCCTACCTTCGGGATTCACTGCTTTCGGCGGGCGCGTTGTGCGAGACGTTGGAGACCGCGACCAACTGGTCGAACGTCGATGCGTTGAAGGCGGCCGTTTCGGAGGCGCTGACGACGGCGCTCGCCGAATCGGGTACGCCGGCTCTGGTGCTGTGCCACATCTCCCACGTCTATCCCACAGGGGCGTCGCTGTACTTCACCGTCGTCGCCGGGCAGCGTGGCAACCCAATCGAGCAGTGGCAGAAGGCGAAGGCCGCCGCGTGTGCCGCCATGGTTCGATGCGGTGCGACCATCACTCACCATCACGCGGTCGGCGCCGACCATCGGCCCTGGATGCGCAACGAGGTCGGGGATCTCGGCGTCGAGGTGCTGCGCGCGGTCAAGGCGGTGCTCGATCCCGCGGGAATCCTGAACCCGGGCAAGCTGATTCCGTGAGCCTGGAGGGTCGCGTCACGCTGCTGACCAACCCGGCGTCTGGGCACGGGAGCGCCTCGCACGCCGCGGAGCGCGCCGTCGCGCAGTTCCATCGACGCGGCGTCGACGTCGTCGCCATCGCAGGTACCGACGCGGACCACGCTCGACGGCTCGTCGAAGGCGCACTCGAACGTGGCATGGACGCGCTCGTGGTGGTCGGTGGCGACGGCATCGTTTCGCTCGCGCTGCAGGTGCTGGCGCAGACCGACATCCCGCTCGGCATCGTCCCGGCAGGGACGGGAAACGATCACGCTCGCGAATTCGGCATTCCCACCAAGGATCCCGAAGCGGCGGTCGACGTCGTTGTCGAAGGTCGGACCAGCACCGTCGACCTGGGTCGCATTCGCGGCGTCGACGGCATCGACCGCTGGTTCGGCACCGTGATGGCTGCGGGATTCGACTCACTGGTCACCGACCGCACCAATCGCATGCGGTGGCCGCACGGCAGGATGCGATACAACGTCGCGATGGTCGCGGAGCTGTCGAAGCTGCGCCTACTGCCGTTCCGGTTGACGTTCGACGGCGGCGAGGAAGTGGTCACCGAACTGACCCTCGCCGCGTTCGGGAACACCAAGACCTACGGCGGCGGAATGAGAATCTGCCCCAATGCCGATCCGACCGATGGCTTGCTCGACGCCACGATGGTGACTTCGGCATCGCGAACGAAGTTGATTCGCTTGTTCCCCACCGTCTTCAAGGGCACGCACGTCGACCTCGACGAGGTGCGCACCGCTCGGGCGAAGGTCATCACCGTGGACTCGCCAGGCATCAACGCCTACGCCGATGGCGAGTACATGTGTCCTCTGCCCGTCGAGGTGTCGGCGGTGCCTGGCGCGCTGAAGATCCTGCGGCCGTAGCCTATTGGCCATGAAGGAATGCTGGACCTTTGATGCCGAGGTATTCCAGTGGCGCGGGCCCGCACCATACTTCTTCGTCGAGACTCCTGACGACGTCGACGCCTTCCTTCACGACCACTCTTCGGAGCTGACCTACGGCTGGGGTGTCATCCCCGCGCGCGTAAGGATTGGTGACACTGAGGTGACCACCTCACTGATCCCTCGCGAGGACGTCTACCTCGTGCCGCTCAAGGTGGCGCTGCGGCGCCCCGAACAGATCGACGACGGCGACGTCGTCCAAGTGCAGCTGTCAGTCGGATCGGATCGCTGACTCACACACCACTCAAGGCAGGGGTGCGACGCGCCGAGCAGATCGATGCCGGTGACGTCATGTGGATGCACAGACGCGTTTCGGCCGTCCGACGAGCTCGGCCGTTGGCTGCCGCGGCGACCTTCGAAAGCATCGGCCGCAGCGCGTCGAACAGCAAGGCCTTGTCCGCGAGGTAGAAGTGGCCGCCGCGGAACATGCGTACCGAGAATTCCGCCGAGGTACGCGCTCGCCACTGTCGAAGGTCGGCTTCGCTCACGATCGGATCCTCGCTGCCACCGAGGACGTGAATCGGGACGGGTAGCGGCGCGACGTCCGTGTCGTCGTCAGTCATGCACAGCCGCAGATCGTTTCGTGCGACAGAGACGACGCTCTCGCGCAGAACCGGCCACCTCGTCATCTCCGCGGGCAGTCCGCCCAGATCGCAGAGCAGGGTGCCCAACTGCTCGTTGTCGAGGTCGTCGACCATGTGCAGCGGGGGCCCGAGGTGAGGCGGCGCGTACGACGACAGGAACATCGCCCGCGGCAGCGGCGAACCCTCCGCGGCGCGCAGCCGCGTCAGACGGTAGGCAACCAGAGCGCCAAAGCTGTGACCGAAGAACATGTGCGGTTCGTGGAGTTCCGGCCCCAACAGTTCGTTGACCTCGTCGATGAGCTCGCGCAAAGTGGCGAACCGCTCGCGGTTGGGGATCTCGACGGGGATCACCTCGAACGCTGGGCTCAGCGATCGCTTCCAGGCGTTGAACGCCATCTTGCCACCGCCGGCGTGATGGAAGCAGAAGAGCCGCATGGTCTCAGTCCTTTCAAGCGAAGCTTTCGCTTTCGTAGAAGACAGGTTGTCCCGAGCCGCTTGGAAAGTTCTTGATGCCTTTTTGTGACCTGTCTAAGAAAGTTGCGAGCCGTTTAGAAAGCTCCAAGGCCCGCGCAACACACTCGGTTTCCCCTCGCAACGAAACGATTTGGACCGGAAGGAGTTTTACGAAATGTCGACGGAGACCCAGTTGCTCGAAATCGCTCGTGAGACCACCTCACCGGCGCCAACCAACATGCAGACGATCACCTTGCACGGTGACCGCATCGCCTATGTTGACGAGGGCGCAGGCGAGGTCTTGCTTCTCGTCCACGGCATGGGCGGAAGTTCGTCCAGCTTTCGCGATCTGGTGCCGATATTGGCGAAGAAGTATCGCGTCATCGCACCCGATCTGCTCGGCCACGGGGAGTCCGACAAGCCGCGGGGCGACTACTCGGTCGGCGCCTTCGCGGTCTTGCTGCGTGATTTCTTGGACGCACTCGGCATCCCCAAGGCGACGATCGTCGGACATTCGCTCGGCGGAGGCATCGCCATGCAGTTCGCCCATCAGCACCGCGACTATTGCCAGCGGCTGATTCTGATCAGCAGCGGCGGCCTTGGCGCCGACGTCGGTCGACTGCTGCGCATGTTGTCGCTGCCCGGCAGCGAGTTCCTGCTGCCTCTGCTCGCGTCGCGACCGGTGCTCTTCGCAGGCAATCTGCTGCGTGCGAGGCTGACACTCGACGGCAAGGCAACGCGATTCAGCGAAACCATCAGGGCCCAGGCGTGGCTAGCCGACCCTGAGAGCAGGTACGCCTTCTTGCGCACGCTGCGCTCTGTCGTGGACCGCCGTGGACAGGCCGTCAGCGCACTCAACCGCCTTCACTGCTACCCCGATCTGCCCGCCCTGATCATCACCGGCGAACAGGACCGGGTGATCCCGGTTGCGCACGCCCACGCCGCCCACGCCGGGATGCCGAACAGTCGCCTTCACGTCCTTCCCGACGTTTGGCACCACCCGCAAGCGGAATGTCCGGACACCGTGGCGGCGCTCGTCGATGACTTCATGAATGCCACGAGGGCGTACTCCCGCCGCGCCATGGTGACGGCGGTTCGCCCACGCCGCGCGAAGGCACCAGCATCCAGCCGACGTCGCTTGCACGCGGTCTAGTCTCTCCGCCGACGCGCGCCGCTCTCGGTGCCTAGCACGTGAAATGCCTTCTCCCCCAATGCAAAGTGGCCTTGGACATCGGTCAGACCCGCCGCCGGTACCGAGTACCGACGGCGAGGTCCGGCCATTGCAGTGACGTCACACGCGGTCCGCGTCGGAGGTGCCACTGTCGGTGGCGGTGCCCACGCAGGTCAACTGATGCTGCGTTGGGCTCAGTTGCACGGCGATTGGATTGTTGCGGGCGGCGAGTGGATCACTGCGATTCGTGCCGTTCAGGGCATCACCTCCTCTTGCTCAACGCTGCTCGGCAATACCTGCGGAGGCGACCGCTGAGTCGGCCAGATTCGCCGCTGCGGTCCACCTCTGCTCGGCCACCCAGCCCTGCATCTCTCCGGTGCCTGCCTTGACCGTCCAATGGTCGCGGTCAAGGTGGCGGATGTAACGAGGCAGGGCCGGGCGGCGGGCATCTCGGAGCAGACTGCATAGCGTGCCGCATCACGCGAAGCGCCGCACTGCAGGCGCATCCACTCCGCGTGCACGATCGCCTCTGCCTCGTCGAGCAGGGCCTCGGTCAGCACGTCTGCGATCATCTTGCTCACCTCCTCGGCGGGATGCTCGCCGCCGCCCGACCCTCGGGGTTAGGCGTTGATGGCTTCCTTCTCGTGGCTGTTGGTAATCGCGATACGCCGCGGTTTGGCCCTCTCGGCGACCGGAATGCTCAGCCGCAGTACCCCGTCCTGGTAACTGGCCTGAATCTGTTCGGTGTCGAGGGTCTCGCCCAGGAACAATTGCCGACTGAATACCCCCCGCGGACGTTCCGAGGACACCATCTCCCGGTTTTGATCCAGGGCTGGCCGCTCGGCATGCACGGTCAGCACGTTGCGCTCGACGTCCAAGTTCACCGAATCGGCCTTGACCCCGGGCAGGTCGAACTCCACGATGAACGCGTCTCCCTCACGCCAGGCGTCCATCGGCATCACTGCCGGGCGTGCTGTAGTGCCCAGCACCTGCTGGCTCCAGCGGTCGAGATCACGGAATGGATCGGTACGCATCAACATCATCTCCACCTCCTGTGTTTAGGTCAGATCATCTGTTTCGTCTGACATAGATTTACTTATAACACCGGTGATAGGTTGTCGCAAGGAAAAGTTGTCGACGGATGGAACGAATGGTGAGCGAGGACTCGAGCAAACGATCCGGGCGCGGGGTGTACGGCATCTCGGTCGCTGCCGAGTTGTCCGGAGTCGGCGAGCAGTCGCTACGGCTCTACGAGCAGCGGGGGTTGCTCGCCCCAGCCCGCACTGCTGGGGGCACCCGCCGCTACAGCGACGACGACCTGGTACGCCTGCAGCGCATCACCGAACTGCTGGCGGCTGGGGTCAACGTGGCTGGCATCGGCCAGATCCTTGACCTGCAAGACCGCAATAGCCAACTGGAGTCCGACAACGCCGCACTGAAATTCGACAACGCCCGGCTGAGTCGCCTCCCCGCCGAGCCGGGGCGCCAACCCCGAACGGGTCGAGCACGCAAGGGGTCACCCGAAGCACCGAGGTAGGAGACGTCGACGACGACGCGCGGGCCTAGGTCGAGTACACCAAGAACCGAGGCGACATCTTTGGGATCGGTAGCCCGTCGGAAGTGATGAACTCATTTTCAAGGCCGACGTCGGCCCGACGAGATCGACCCTGACACAACGGGTCGCCGACCACTTCGAAGAGAGTGCCACACAAATGAAGCGAATCATCATGGGCTTGGCGGCCGCTGCACTGGTATCCAGCGGCCTCGGCCTGTCCGGTTTGGGTACTGCTCATGCAGATCCGGAAGGCGATTGGGGCCCTGCGCGTCACTGGTGTCCGGGAGAGCTGCCCGTGCCGGCTACGGGCAACCACGTCACCGACCCACTCAATTGGGACTGGAACGTTTGCCACACGTACTACTTCGTGTGGCCGGGGATGGGCAACGTGTCCAACCTGATTTGGGATGGCGACAATCCCCCGCCGAAGCCCCCGCCGCCAGTGGGGCTCTATTGCGAACCGGGAACGATGTTCCGGCACTGCTGGATAGGCGACCACCCCTGACGGGACGATCGTTGCGGACTAGCCGACACCTCGGTTGAGCCACGTCATCTCGCCGGCGTCGCCGCCACCTCGGAAGGGCTCCAACGCCTCGTCCCATGCGGTGCCGAGGACGGTATCCAGCTCGGCGGCGAGGGTGTCGGCGCCCGCGGACATCAGCCCGCGCAGGCGCAGTTCCCCGACCATGACGTCACCGTTTGCGCTCATCGCGCCGCTCCACAAGCCGAGCTGCGGGGTGTGGCACCAACGGTGCCCGTCGACGCCCTCGCTCGGATCCTCGGTGACCTCGAACCGCAGCACGGACCACGACCGCAGCGCGTTGGCGAGCGCAGCTCCCGTGCCGACGGGACCGATCCAATTGGTGACGGCACGCAGCTGGCCGGGCATCGCCGGTTGTGGCGTCCACTTGAGGTTGGCCCTTGCCGACAGGGTCGACGAAAGAGCCCACTCGACGTGTGGGCATACCGCCGCTGGCGAGGCGTGGACGTACACCACGCCAGTCGTCGCCTCGGCGAACTGATTCGACGCACGCATCATCTGCTCCTTCGGCTTACACAGGGACGTCTTCCCCAACGACCGGTGAAAATCCGAGAAGGTAACGATGCATAACGATGCAGTTGTGTCGTGCGTGTCTATTGTGCCTTGTGAGGCACCTGTTGCGCTAGTGTGCTTCGAATTCTCTCAGGACCCCGTCAGACAAGGCCGGCCACAGCGGGTAGGCCCAGTTGTCGAAATTCAGATCGGTCAGCACGATCAACGCCAGGTCGGCGACCGGATCTGCCCAGATGAACGTGCCCGATTGGCCGAAGTGACCAAAGGTGCGCGTCGAGTTCCTCGCCCCGGTCCAGTGCGGTTTCTTGCCGCCGCGAATCTCGAAACCGAGGCCCCAGTCATTCGGCCGCTGCACGCCGAACCCCGGCAGGACGCCGTTCAGACCCGGGAACTGAACCGCCGTGGCATCGGCGTGCATCTGCGGCGATACGATCGCGGGCCGCAACAAGTCGACGGCGAATGACGCCAGATCCGACACCGTGGAAGTTCCGCCGAAGCCGGCCGCTTCGCAGCCGCCGTCGAGCATGGAGGCACCCATCTTCAGCGGCTCGAACACTGCCTCGGCGAGGTAGCGGTCGAACGCGATCTCCGACGCTTCCTCGACGGCCAGCGCGAGTAGACCGAAGCCGTAGTTCGAATAGACCCGACGCGTGCCGACTTGGGCCTGCACCTCCCCCGTCCGCATCGACACCCCTGAAGCGTGTGCGAGCAGGTGTCGCACCGTCGAGCCGGGCGGACCGGCCGGGGTGTCGAGCTCGACGACGCCCTCCTCGACCGCCACCTGGACCGCGCGGGCGACGAGCGGTTTCGTCACCGACGCGAGGGCGAAGCGGCGGTCGACGTCGCCGTACTGGGTCAAGATGCCGGACGGACCAACCACCGCGGCCGCTGCGCGGGGTGCCGGCCAGTCGGCAATGGCGTCGAGGGCAGACATCTCCGGGAGCCTATCTGGCCATCAAGACCTCGAACATCGCTGCCACGTGGACGAACAAGCCTTCGCCGCTCAGCTGCGGCAGGCCAACCGTCATTGCGCGCCGCGGCCCGCAAGTTCGTCGAGCAGCTGCACCGCGACCGCATCCAGGTCGGCGAGTTCGCGCCTCAGCTCGGCGGCCCGTCGGGCATCGGAGGGCGATCCGTTCAAGCGGAGCAGGTGTACCTCGTGGATCGCCCGATAGGCAGCGGAGTCGACGATGTCGCACCACTGCCCCATCGAGTCAAGCCAGATCCGAACGTGTTCGCCTGCACCATGTTCCGCGCCGACCCGAAGCGCAAGCCGGTAGACTTCACCACCCCACTCGTGGGGCACCTGGGGACCGAGCACCGGTGTCAAGGCGGCATCGAGCAGACGACAGCCGTCGTCGACACGCCCATCGATGAGGGCAGCCACCCCACCGAGCACGCCGGTAAGCACTGCAACACCCGGGTCGACGTCCCTGCTGATCTGGTCCAACGTCCGCAGGCTTTGCGCCAGGGCGTCGGCGTCGTTGAGGTCGGCGGCCGAAACCGCCTCCACGTATAGGAGGTACCCCCGTACCGGGCTGGTCGGCGCGCCGGTGAGAAGTCGCCGAGCCTTGGCCGCCCAGTCAGACGCGATTCCCTCGTGCCCACGCGTCCGCCACATCATCGAGAGGACCGCGGCCTTCATTGCTGCGGCAGCGGGATCGGTGCGCACCGACCGGTCGTACACACGCTCTGCGAGTCGCGCGGCTTCACGTCCGTGGCCGAGCAGCCACGCCGTCGCGGCGAAGGCATCGAGGTCGTCGAGGGCCATCGGGCCCACCGAGTCCGCCTGCACGAACGCCGTGTAGCTGGCGCGCCAATCGCGACGCCAGTAGGCGCAACGCGCCGTGCTGAGGTGATCGGTCTCCATCGGTTCCAACATCAACGTGTCCATGGGTACCTCCATCACACATCACACCAGTTCGATGGACCTCTTGGACAGCCCCATCCAAAAGCCGTCGACGATCTGCTTGGGCGATTGTCCCGGGTCCTGCGACGCTCCCAACGCGAGGAAGAGCGGCGCGAAGTGCTCAATGGTCGGATGGGCGAACGGCATACCCGGCGCCTTTGTCCGAAAGTCGAGAAGACCGTCGAGATCGCCTGCGGCCAACCGCTCTGCGGCCCACGCGTCGAACTCGCGGGACCAGCCGGGGGCGGGAGCTTCCGGAGTCGGATCGGTGAGGAACGGCAGCCCGTGCGTCGTGAAGCCCGATCCGACGACGAGGACGCCTTCGTCCCTCAGCGGTCGCAGCCGCGAACCCAACTCGAGCAACCGCTGCGGGTCCAGCGTCGGCATCGATACCTGTAACACCGGAATGTCGGCCTCGGGGTACATCACGGTCAACGGAACGTAGGCGCCGTGATCCAGCCTCCGGTCCGGATCGTGTGCGATCGCCTCGCCGTCGGGCATCAGGGCTTCGACCCTCGACGCGAGCTCCACTGCTCCCGGGGCGTCGTAGGTCACGTCGTAGTAGTGCTGCGGGAAGCCCCAAAAGTCATATGTGAGTGGGGTTTCAGTGGTGGTCGACCCGATGGTGAGCGGCGCCGACTCCCAGTGCGCCGACACCACCAGAATCGCCTCGGGCGTCGGCAGCTCGGCGGACCACGCGGCGAGCTCCGACACCCAGGTCGCGTCGTCGACGAGGGGCGGGGCGCCGTGCGACAGGTACAGAACCGGCATCACGCACCCAGCCTGCCACGATCGAACGCGTCGGGTTTCACTCTGCGGCGACGACGTCTGCCACTCGGATTCCGTTGCTCTCTCGCCGCACACGATCGATTGGATACCCTCCGGCTCCTGGCGAGGCGGGCACTAGGTTGTAGGGCATGAGTCAGACGGTGCGAGGTGTCATTTCACGTTCGAAGAAGCAGCCGGTCGAGATCGTCGACGTTCTGATTCCCGACCCAGGTCCTGGCGAGGTCGTCGTCGACGTCATCGCGTGCGGCGTGTGCCACACGGACTTGACCTACCGCGAGGGCGGGATCAACGACGAGTATCCATTCCTGCTCGGGCACGAGGCCTCGGGGACGGTTGAGGCCATCGGCGACGGGGTCACCAACGTCGAGGTCGGTGATTTCGTGATCCTGAACTGGCGCGCGGTGTGTGGGCAGTGTCGGGCGTGCAAGCGCGGCCGCCCGCACCTGTGCTTCAACACTCACAACGCCACCCAGAAGATGACGCTCGCCGACGGCACCGAGCTCACCCCGGCCCTTGGCGTCGGTGCGTTCGCAGACAAGACCCTCGTCCACGAAGGCCAGTGCACCAAGGTCGACCCAGAGGCTGACCCGGCCGTGGCAGGCCTGCTCGGCTGCGGCGTGATGGCAGGCATCGGTGCGGCCATCAACACCGGCGCAGTCACCCGCGACGACACGGTCGCCGTGATCGGCTGCGGCGGAGTCGGTGACGCCGCGATCGCAGGCGCGCGTCTGGTGGGCGCAAAGAAGATCATCGCCGTGGACACCGACAACAGGAAGCTCGACTGGGCCCGCGACTTCGGCGCCACGCATACCATCAACGCCCGCGAGCTCGACGTCGTCGAGACGATCCAGGACCTCACCGACGGCAACGGCGCGGACGTCGTGATCGACGCGGTCGGCAGGCCCGAAACGTGGAAGCAGGCCTTCTACGCTCGCGACCTCGCAGGAACCGTTGTGCTGGTTGGTGTTCCAACACCCGACATGAAGCTCGAGATGCCGCTCGTCGACTTCTTCTCGCGTGGCGGGTCGCTGAAGTCGTCATGGTACGGCGACTGCCTACCCGAGCGAGACTTTCCGACCCTCATCAGCCTGTACCGCCAGGGGCGCCTGCCATTGGAGAAGTTCGTCTCCGAGCGAATCGGGCTCGACGGCATCGAGGACGCCTTCCACAAGATGCACGCAGGCGAGGTGCTGCGCTCGGTGGTGATCCTCTAGTGGCCGGCATCGAAAGACTGATCACCAGCGGCACGTTCGAACTCGACGGCGGCAGCTGGGACGTCGACAACAACATCTGGATCGTCGGCGACGACTCCGAACACGCCGACGTGGTCGTCTTCGACGCTGCCCACACTCTCGCTCCGATCGTCGAGGCGGTGGCTGGTCGCAACGTCGTCGCGGTCGTCTGCACGCATGGCCACAACGACCACATCACGGTGGCACCCGAGTTGGGCGAGGCTCTCGACGCCCCGGTGCTCCTGCATCCGGCCGACGAGATGCTGTGGCGAATGACGCATCCGGACAAGGACTTTCGCAGCATCGACGACGGTCTGGTGTTGACGGCCGGTGGCGTCGAGATCCGGCCGCTCCACACCCCTGGCCACTCGCCAGGATCGGTGTGCTGGTACGCCCCCGAGCTCGGCGCAGTGTTCAGCGGTGACACTCTGTTCAACGGCGGACCCGGCGCGACGGGGCGGTCGTTCTCCGACTTCCCGACGATCCTCGAATCGATTTCTGGGAAGCTCGGCACGTTGCCTGGCCCGACGGTCGTCTACACCGGACACGGCGACACCACCACCATCGGCGACGAGATCGTGCACTACGACGATTGGGTCGCGCGGGGCCACTAGATCAAGGCCCGTCCAACACCCGTTTCTTCTCGGCCTCGTACTCATCCTGGGTGAGCGCGCCCGAGTCCCGCAGTCGCGCCAGCGTTTCCAGCGACTGCACGCGAATGCCCTCGTCGGAAGGCGCGTACGAGGTGGCCGGCTGGGTAGGCACGTAGCCACCGGGTGAGCCACCCGCTGCGTCACCGACCGACCACGTGGGCATGGCGCCGAAGTTGGGCGACGGCCGACCGTAGACGGGCCTTCGCGCCACGCGCGCTGCCCACACCCTGGCGATGACGAGGTCGACGGCCGCGATGCCGAAGATCACCCCGAGGATCCACGGCAGGTTTCCGTAGCTGCTGCCATGCCCGAACGCCAGGGTGGGGTTCAAATAGGCGCTGACGTTGCCATCGAGCTTGATGTCGTAGGTGCCCTTGGTCGTGACGTGCAGGTATCCGATGCGCACGCGCGCGTCGTTGTTCACCGTCGTCGTAGTGCCGTAGTCCTCGCGCAGTTCCGGCGTTTCCACGCCGTCGGGCGCAGTGATCCGGTACTTCAGGGGCGGGACCGGTAGCCCGCTGCCCGACCTTCCGATGAGCACGGTGTGGAACGTGACGGTGACGTCGCCGGCTGGCAGTTGCAAACTGCTCGACCCGGGGATCGGCACCTCGCCGTACGCGTCGTACTCGTCGAAGACGAACGCATTGAGAGCCAGGGTCACGATGAACCCGATGCCCGCCGCGATCATTGTGAGGATGGCGACCGTGGTCAAGATGCGCGGAGCCGGGCTGCCGGCGACATTGGACTGCGGAGCCGGGCTGCCGGCGACATTGGACTGCGGAGCCGGGCTGCCGGCGACATTGGACTGCGGAGCCGGGCTGCCGGCGACATTGGACTGCGGAGCCGGGCTGCCGGCGACATTGGACTGCGGAGCCGGGCTGCCGGCGACATTGGACTGCGTGGTCCGGCGATTCATGATCGGAAGTGTGGCACGCGGCGGGCCTTGACGTCAGCGAGAGGCTACCGTTTCATCATGCCGGAATCGAGCATCGTGGTGCGGCCAGAGCCGATGGACAGTGGTACCTACGCCGCGGGTTCGCGGCTGCAGGCGGCTGGTTTGCGCCCGGCGATAGCGCTTCTGGAAAAGGCTGCGCAAGAGGTGCCAATCCCCCGATCTCCGCACCCGATCGTGCTCGCCGATTACGGCGCATCGACGGGACACAATTCGCTACTCCCGATCGGGGCCGCGATCACGGTGTTGCGCAAGCGAACTCGGCCCGAGCACTCGATCCTGGTAACCCACACCGACGTGCCCGAGAACGACTTCACCGAGCTGTTCCGGACGTTGACCGACGACCCGGACACCTATCTGAAGAGGGACCACGCGTCATTCACCTCTGCGGTCGGGCGCTCGTTCTACACGCAGATCGTGCCGTCCAACAGCGTGAACCTGGCATGGACGTCGTGGGCCGTCCAGTGGCTGAGTCAGGTTCCGATGCCGATCGCCGACCACGTCCAAGTCGCATACAGCCACGACGCAGCCGCCAAGGACGCGTATGCCAGGCAGGCTGCACGCGACTGGCACGAGTTCGTCGCGTTCCGGGGCCGCGAGCTGTGCCCCGGCGGAAGGCTCGTCGTAATGACGATGGCCTGCGACGAACAGGGCGAGTTCGGGTACCGCCCGTTGATGACGGCGATGGTCGACACGCTTGTCGAAATGGTGGCCAAGGACCTGATCACCGACGACGAATGGCGTGCGATGTCGATTCCGACCGTCGGGCGCCGAGCCAAGGACTTCACCTCGCCCTTTGCACCGTCGGGCACGTTCGAGAAGTTGTCCATCGTGCATCTGGAGGTCTTCGATGCCGAGGACCGATTCTGGAAGCTCTACCAACGCGACCATGACGCAAGGGCTTTCGGCGCATCGTGGGCCGCGTTTTCGCGCGCATCGGTGTTCCCCACCCTGGCGGCCAACCTCGGCGGCGGCAAGACCGATCCGCGTAGGGATCAATTCTTCGACGAGTTGGAGAAGGGCATCGCTGCGCGCCTTGCCGCTGCACCGGAGCAGATGCAGATTCCGTTGGCCCAGTTGGTGATCGAGAAGCGGCAGCGCACGCACTGATCCTGCGGCGTGCCCGTCAAGGAACGGGTGGCACCGGCGGAACTGGCGGCACCTCGGGAACGGGAGGGATCGCCGGGGGCGCAGGCGGCGTCTCGCTGGGCGGCGGAGACGGCGGTACCTCGGTCGCGCTATCCGACGGCGAACTCGTCGCTGACGGTTGCGCCGTGGCTGTCGGCACCGCGCGCGGAGCGGGCTCGGTAACGGTCGCCAGAGGGGCCGGGGGAGGCGGCGGGATGACGGCGGTCGATTCGGTCGGCTCGGGTGGCGGCGGCGCCGGTTCTGGCGAGGGCTCCGGTGGCGACGGTGCTGGGGATGGCTCTCGTGGCGGCGGAGTGGTCGTGGGCGTGCGACTGTTCTGCACCGTCGAGGAGGCTGGCGCCGCTGTGTCGTCGCGAACCAAGACGATGATCGCGGCGGCCACGGTCGCAGCCAGCACGGCGCCGACGCCGACCGCCAAGAGTGCGAAGGGGTTGCGATACCAGTGTGCGAGCTCTTCGTCGTCGAAGCCGATCGGGTCGTCGACGTCGCCTTCGTCGTCGAACTCGATCAGCGGTCTCGGGCGGGCCTGCCGCCCCTCAGGTTTGGCCCGAATGGGACTGACGACACGGTCGGCATCTGCCGGCGGCAACGCCCGAGGGGGGTCGGCTCGGAATCCGTGCGCTGGTGGCACCGCGCTCGCGGCCATCGAGGTGACGCCGTCCTCGACGCTAGCGTGGAGGCCTTCGAGGCCAGCTCCGATCGCGGCGCTCAACTCGGGGTGGCCCGTCGTGACGACGGGCACCCGCAGATACTCCGAAAGGGTCGTGGCGACAAGGGGTATGCGGGCACCACCGCCGACCGATGCGACTGCTACCAGGTCTTTCTGGCGAATTCCGTTGCGCCGCAACTCTTCGTAGAGGACATCGACGAAGTTTCCAAGAGGCCGATCGATCGCCTCGTCGAGTTCGTCACGGGTGACGCGCACCTCGGCGCGACGTCCGGGAAGGTCGACGGCCAGCGAAGTCGCGCCCGTGGTCGACAGACGCTCCTTGGCAGCTCGACACTGGCCGCGAAGTCGGGTCAGGGAACCGATGGCCGACGTGTCGGACAGGTCGATCGATCCGGTTGCGGCAAGGTCCGCGATGACCCGAGTGAGCAGGGCCTGATCCACGGCGTCCCCGGAGAGTTCGGTGTCGCGCACGGTCGCGGCGATCGGTTCGAAGGCGCTTGCGGCCTCCGCGAGCGTGATGCTGGTACCCGTCGCGCCGAAGTCGCAGACGGCGATGATGCCCCTCGTCGGCACGCCGGGGTCGTCCTGCAGGGCCGTCAGCGCGGCGACGGCGTCGGCGACGAGCGTGATGGGCATGGGTTCACGAAACTCGGGCACTGCGACGAGCTCCCGGCGCAGCGCATCGACGGCAGGCTGGCGCCAATGAACTGGGTAGGCTACGCCGATCGGATCGGAGGGCCTGCGACCGCGCGTCACGGCGTACAGCAACGCACGGAGCGCATCTGCGAGCAACGCCGCCGCGCCGAACGACGAGCCGTCCGACGCGACGATCGGTACCGGGTCGCCGACACGCTCGACGAAGCCCTTGATGATGAGTCCACGCTCGTCGAGGGCAGGGTTTTCGCTGGGTAGGCCCACTTCTGGCGGTCGGTGGTCGAACCGGGTCAACACGGCAGAACGGGTCACCGCAACGCTGCCGACCGCTACCCCCGCCAGCTTTGCGGCACCGACGGAGAGCCCTAACGCGTGTGCCACGTCATCGAATTGTGCCGTGCCCGGCTATCAGGGGTAAATCCAGCGGGGTGACCCAGCCCGCCGGCAGGTCGTTGACGGCGGGCACCGCGTTCAAGGCTCGCAGTCCCGTCGCCAGGCAGCCTGCTGCCGCCGCATCTCGCCCGGAGCCGTCGGTGAAACGGAAACCCGTCTCCTGGAAGATGCTCGGGGTGCCGTCGATGTCGACTCGATAGACGTCGTTCTCGACGCCCTTCGGCCAGTCCGGCGCGGAGTCGGCGCCGACGCGGTTCACGTGCTCTAGCTGGATGCGGGTTGCGCCGCGGTACACCCCGTTGATCGTGAATCGCACCGCTGCCACGTTGCCCGCCTCGATGACGCCCTTCGCCGACTTGACCTCGACCGGCGTCACCCACTTGTCCCACGTCGTGGTGATCTCGTCGAGTTCGATACCCGCGGCGTGCGCAATCATGGGAACCGTTGCACCCCAAGCAAAGACGAGAATGTCGGGATTCTCGAGCAACGGCCTGTGCTCTGGCGGCTTCCCGATGCCCATCTCGAACTCGTAGTCACCCTCGTAGTTGGTGTAGTCCAGTAGTTCCGATGCCCGCACGGTCCGGACCTCCGAACACAACCCCATCAGCGTCATCGGGAAGAGGTCATTCGCGAAGCCTGGGTCGATGCCGGTGGTGAAGCACGACGACTGGCCCGCCTCACACGCCTGCGCGATGGGCTCGATCCAGTTCGGCGGATTGAGATGCATGGCGGGCCACACCCACGGCGTCATCGACGTCGAACACACGTCGATGCCCGCCCGCAGGAACCGCGTGATGAGCCGGATGTTTTCGTCCGCCTGGGCGGCCGTTGGGCCGTAGTGGACCAGCGCGTCGGGCTTCAACGCCACCAACGCGTCGACGTCGTCGGTGGCGACGAGACCAAGTGGCTCGTCGAGCCCACAGATCTCGCCGACGTCGCGGCCTACCTTGTCGGGATTGTTGACTCCTACGCCTACCAGCTCGAACAGTGGATGCTTGACGATCTCGGGGATCATCATCTTGCCGACGAAACCGGTGCCCCAGAGCACGACCCGCTTGGCCATCTGCCGCCCTTCACTTGCCCGTTGTGTGCCCCCGGCCCTCTTCACCATAGGCGGGGTCAAGATCGGAAGTGATCAAGCTGGCCAGTTTGCGAATCTCTTCACGCAGTTCCTCGATGTGCGCCGCCGTGACCGCCTGGTTCGCGGTGTCCTCTTCTGCGACCTTTTCGACGATCCACGATGCCAGGGTCGCGGTGACGACACCGAGAAGGCTCACGCCGGCGATCATCAACGCCACCGCGATCACTCGGGCCTCTCCGCCGACGGGGGTGACGTCGCCATAGCCCACCGTCGTCACCGTGGTGATCGCCCACCACAGCGCGTCACCGAGGTTGTGAATCTTGGTGCCGGGTTGGTAGCGCTCGATCTGGAGCATCGCAAGGGATGCGGTGTAGACGATGATGACGACGCCGCCGACGGTGTAGACGATCACCTTTCCGCGGAAGGTCTCTCCGACTGCGCGACCGAGCACCTCGATGACCACCGCGAGGCTGAGCAGGCGCAGCGGGCGTAAGAACGGCAACACGATGATGGCGAGGTCGAACAGATGCCGGACGAACCATCGTCGCCGGGGATCGGCCAGATACAACCGGAACCCATAGTCGACGACGAACGCCAGGTAGGTCGCGAACATCGCCCACCGCACGACTCCTGCGGCGGTGCCATGTGGCTGGGCCAACACCTGGAAGGTGTAGAGCCCGAGGAACACCAATGCGACGACCGCCAGCGGCCACTCCGTGCGGTGTTCGAATTGCTGAAGGCGGGTTTGCATCACAGGACCTTGGCGTCTGGTTGGGTGGTGTCGCGCAGGGTGACGTTGAATTGCATTGCACGGTAGGGCCATCCGTACTCCGTGTGCCATTGCGACACGACGAGGCCAACGCCACCCGCGATGTCGAGCGCAGAACCGGGCAGGACGTAACCGCCGTAGAGCTGGGCGACCTTGTTCTTCGCGTGATCCTCACAGCGCCAACCCGAGCCGAATATCGGCGTCTGAAGCGGCGCAGCGCCGAGCGCCGCGGTCGGTTCCGGCAGGACCCGGTAGCCAAGGGCATAATTCGACGACACGAATCCGCCAAGCACCCACTCGCCGGTGATGATTCGGCGCAACGACAGCTCGCCCCACGTCTCCTCCGGCGGTGTGATGGGGGTGGCCCGCCGCCCCCACGCCCAACCGTCGCCGGCGTTGCCCCACGCCCAATACCTGGACCGCTCGCCGATCTGCGATGGCCTGACCCGCTGAAGGATGATGCCCTTGTCGCGTTGAAAGCCCGTCGAAACCACGTAAACCCAGTCGCCGTGCTGGTCGTAGTCCCACGACCAGCACTGCGCGTAGCCGTCGTGCAGGTCTCCGGGGAACCTGGCGTCCTCCCCCATGTTCGCCCAGGAAACCCCCGAATCGTCGGATCGCCAGATTTCGGTCCACACGACGTTCCCGAAGCCGCGGTTGACGATGGCGTGGAGATACAGCGTGTCCCGGACGCGCAGGAGATCCGATGGGATCACCGTGCTGATGCCGCTGCGCTGCCATCCGGAGTCGGGACCGTCGTGGTCGTAGTGCCACAGCTGACGGGCGTAGTCGGGATCAGGGCCGCCTGCGCGTTCGTAGACGATACGGTTGTTCGCGTCGCCCCTGCCGATGAGGACCACAGGGGAGCGCCAGTCGCCCTTGCCGACCTTCTTGCCCGAGAACGTGTCGCCGAAGACCGACACCAGCTTCCCGTTCGGCGCCGTCACCGATGCGCCCAGATCTGCGCAGGTAACACCCCAGCGCCCCGTACGTCGTGGCCCCGTCAGGTCGGCGCGCTTTCCCGTTAGTACCTGGACTCCCAAACCGTGTGGTTGCCTGCCGATCGAGCGACCGCCTCACCCGACTGCTGGAAGTCGACGCAGTCGGTGATGCAGAACGCCTCGTAGCTGACCATCCGTTCGTCGTCGACGATGGCGACGAGATCGCCGCATGGTCTGAATTCGGTTGCGCCGCCACAATGTTGGCAGACAGCCTCATTGCCCCTTACGTCCGCGACGGGGTCATCAGCGCTCAGAAGCACCGCCTCAGGCCGCCGGGTTCGCAGTACAGAGGGTAATCCTCGACGGGTATCGGCAGGGGCCTGCTGAAGGCAAGCGTGAACGGGAAGTTCGTGATCGCCGGTTGCAACCCGCAGACGGCGTTGTGGATCATCGAGCGGGTGCCGGTCAAGGTGTTGCCGTCGAATTTGTACGTCTCCTGAAGCGGAGCGGTGCTGCCGTCGGGACATTGCAAGCCGTCCTTGGTAGAGGTGGTGAACTCCCACTGGTCTCCTGTCAGTCTCGCGTCACCGCCGCTGACCGCTCCGACGGGCGAACCAGCGACGTGCAACCGGCAGCCGAGGGGCACCTCGAAGTTCTCCCGTAGGTCGCCGACGACCGGAACGCAGCTCGGGTAGATCGTCCATTCAGCGACGAGGCCGCCCTGTGTATAGGTGTAGATGCCCTGCATCATCTTCTCGGCATGCGCCGGACCGGCAAAGCCGATGGCCACACTGGCGAACGCGGTGGCGACGGCGAGTGCGCTGGTGGTGGACATGCCGTTGAGTATCGCAGTGTCATTGCGTCAAGTCACCGATTTGTCGCACCCGCGAGGGCGCGTGAGATGGTTCGGTCATGACTGCACTCGATGGGAAGGTCGCACTGATCACCGGCGCATCGGCCGGGCTGGGCGCCGCCACGGCCATGTTGTTCGCTTCACGCGGGGCTTCGGTGTTCGGGATCGCCAGGGACGCCGAGCGGATGGCGACGGTGTTCGCCGACGTCCCTGGCGGCAGGTACGCGCCCGTGGACGTGACGACGCCCGCTGCGTGCGCCCAAGCCGTGACCGAGTGCGTCGCCGCGTTCGGCAGGCTCGACGTGCTGGTGAATGTCGCGGGCTTTCACCAGATGCGGCATACGCAGACCATGACCGACGAGGAATGGGAGCGGGATCTCGCCGTCAACCTCAACGGCCCGTTCTATCTGAGCCGCGCGGCTCTGCCTCACCTGCTGGAGTCCGGAGGCAACATCGTCAACGTCGCGTCGATCGCAGGCGTCGAGGGTGAGGTCTACTCGGCGGGCTACTGCGCGGCCAAGCACGGACTCGTCGGCCTGACTCGCGCGATGGCGGTGGAGTTCACGAAGGACAAGCTGCGCGTCAACGTGATCTGCCCCGGCGGCATGCCGACCGCGCAGACGACGGAGTTCGAGGCGCCGGAGAACGCCGACTGGGATCTGATCATGCGCATCGCATCGCCGCGTGGATTCATGGCCACCGAAGACGTTGCCAAGACGATCGCCTTCCTCGCCAGCGACGACGCCGCCGCGGTCCACGGCGCGGTATACCGCGTCGACAACGGCAAGGGTGCAGGCTGAACTTCCGCGGCAAGGACACCGGAGTGGCGTGAGTGACGGATGGGAAAGAAGTTATTGACGTGGCTTATGATTCTTCCGTTGGATCGTCGTTGAAAAGGTGACGCAGCACCGCGCTTGCGACTCGAGGTGGGCCGGCATCAGCGTCTGATCGCTTGGAGTGTCGGAATGTCGCTGGAGCCAACTCCATACACCTGTCGCGTCGGTGGCCTCGCGGTGGCAATGGGCATCGCTGCTGCCATCGCAACCGGGCATGGCGTCGCAAGGGCCGACGACCAGCCTCCGAACGCCGACAAGGACTCGGCCCAGGTGAGCGACGCGGCAGGCGCCTCGCATGCGAAGGGACCGCTGTCCACGCTCGCCGCGCGCATGCGAAAGACCGTCGAGGACGGCGCAAACAACCTGCGCAAACGCGTCGCTTCGTCGAGCGCAGGGTTCGATGCACCAATCCGACCAGCCGCGGGGTCCGCTCGGCAGGCCGCGAGGCGAGCAACGGGCCCGAACTTCGATCCGATGCGCTTGGCAGCAGCTCCGATCGCCGGGCTCCGCGCGCCAGGACCGGGGCCCGTGAACGCCACGGATGCGGTCGAAAAGCTGGCGCAACGCGCCGACGCCGCACTCCCGATGCTGGACAGCACGCCGATCAGAGTCCACACACCCGTCACCGTCGAAATGGCGCCCGTTCCGCAGGCTGCCGCCGCCCTTCCCAAGCTCGTCACGACCGTCCTCGCCGAGGCCGTTGTGGCGCCGCTCACAGGTACCAATCCACTGCTGCCTGCCGATCCGCCTGCACTTCTGGTGCTACTCGGCGGTTGGTCGCGCCGGGAGCTCGAACGCAGGTTCACCACTAGCGGGCAGGTCACCTCGGTCGCCAGCGCGGTTCCTGCGGCCGGACTCGTCGTCGACCCGAACCAGCAGACCCCCAAGCCCGCGGCTCCCGTGGTCGGCGCCACCAGCGGTCTGGGTTGGGTGACGGGCCCGGGCATCACCAATCTGCCGTCGGGTACGCCGGGGGGCTATGGCATCGCGGGCACCGACTTGGGGATCATGTGGGACGACGGCGAGGGCCACGTGCTGACGCTCTTCGGCGATACCTTCGACCAACCGGGCATGACGGGCGTCTGGCGCTCGAACGTCTTGCTGCGCAGCGTCGACCACGACCTCGCGAACGGTCTGCAGTTCCAGGATGCCGTGATCAGTCCAGGAGGCAACTACGACCTCAACGAGTGGAACGGCAACTTCGGCGCCACCCAGGTCATCCGCGACCCCGGCTTGCTCGGGTTGTTCGGTTCGACCACGACGATCATCCCCACCGCCGCGATCTCGGTCACCGACGAGAACGGCCACACCACGCAGTACGCCAACGTCATGTCGGTGCGGACCTGGGACACCCCCGGCCGGTGGACCACCAACTGGTCGGCAATCGCGTATTCCGATGACGGCGGCCTGACGTGGACGGTCGACCCCAACACGGTCCGCTCCTCCGGATGGCTCAGGGCCAGCACCGGCTACGTCCCCGGGAACCAGAACTTCCAGCAGGGCGCGTTCGTGAAGGGCCCCGACGATGACGTCGATCCCCGAGGCGTGCAGTACGTCTACTCGTTCGGCACGCCATCGGGACGCGGCGGCTCCGCGTACGTCTCGCGCGTGCCGGAGGATCAGATTCGCGACCTCGGCGCCTACGAGTATTGGGCCGGTGACGAACAAGGCTGGGTCCGCGACGACCCATCGGCTGCCGTTCCAGTCATCGGGGCGACCAATCAGTCACCTCCTCCCTCGGGTTTCATCGGCCGGATCACCAAGGCAATCAACGACTTTCTCGGCGGCATCGTGGTTGGGGGTCTCACCGGCGGCAACGTCGGCGAGCTGTCCGTGCAGTACAACCCGTACCTGGACGAGTACGTGGCGCTGTCCACCGACGCCAACAACAACGTCGTGATGCGGGTATCGGACTCGCCTCAGGGCGTGTGGTCGGACCCGACGATCCTGGTGGCGAACAACGGCACCACCAATACCGGGATGTACGCGCCAATGATCCATCCGTGGTCGGGGACCGACGAACTCGGCGCCGAAAACGAAGACATCCTGTACTGGAACCTCTCCTACTGGGGTTCCTACGACGTCGCGCTCATGCAGACGGATCTATCCCCGATGGGGCCTGAGACGACGTCGGGTACGACGCTGGTGTGAACAACCGCGGCGGCATCCACGCCGACGTGGTCGGGCGTTCACCTCGGCGTCGTCTGCAGCGAGTGCGGAGTGCACGCTCAACTGCGAGAATCGCGCGGTGACCGACGTCGTAAATGCAAACACCGCTGCCGAAGCCTCGCACGTCCGTACCGGATTGGACGCTGCCGACCTGCAGGAGGCGATTCAGGACCATCTGCGTTACACGATCGGACGTCCTGCTGCCGCGTTGAAACCCGAGCACTACTATCGTGCACTGTCGCTGGCCGTGCGAGATCGCATGCAGGACAACCGAGTTGCCTCGACCCAGGTATCGCTCGATCTCGACAAGAAGGTCACCTGCTACCTCTCAGCCGAGTTCCTCATGGGCCCGCAGCTCGGCAACAACCTGCTGAACCTCGAGATCGAGGCGGCGGCACGCGCCGCACTGGAGGCGCTGGGCCAGGACTACGACGAGGTGCTGGCGTGCGAACCCGAGCCAGGGCTCGGAAACGGGGGCCTCGGTCGTCTTGCGGCGTGTTACCTCGACTCACTTGCCACGCTGGAACGGCCCGCGATCGGCTACGGCATCCGCTATGAGTTCGGCATCTTCAAGCAGGAGTTCGCCGACGGCTGGCAGATCGAACACACCGATAACTGGCTCGTCAACGGAAACCCTTGGGAGATAGCCAAACCCGACGTCAACTACTTGGTGAATTGGGGCGGCCACACCGAGCACTACGTCGACGACGCCGGTCTTGATCGCATTCGATGGGTCCCCAAGCAGGTGATCAAGGGAGTCGCCTACGACACCCCCATCCAGGGCTACGGCGTGCACACGTGCAACGTGCTGACCCTGTGGAGCGCGCGGGCCGTGGAATCGTTCGCGCTCGACGCCTTCAACACCGGGGACTACTACAAGGCGGTCGAAGAGGAAGTCACGTCGGAAACCGTCACCAAGGTTCTCTATCCGAACGACGAACCCGAGGCTGGCAAGCGCCTTCGCCTGTTGCAGCAGTACTTCTTCGTGTCGTGCTCACTGCAGCACATCGTCCACATCATGGACGACCTTGCCGACGCGTCGCTGCACGACCTCGCGGAACGGTTCGCCATCCAGCTCAACGACACGCACCCGTCGATCGGCGTCGCGGAGCTCATGCGAATCCTCGTCGACGAACGCAGGCTCGCGTGGGACGAGGCGTGGCGCATCACGGTGGCGACGTTCGGCTACACGAACCACACCCTGCTTCCCGAGGCTTTGGAGAAGTGGACGCTGGGTCTGTTCCGGGAATCCCTGCCTCGGCACCTCGAGATCATCTACGAGATCAACAGCCGGTTCCTCGACGAAGTGCGGGCCAAGTTCCCTGGCGACGTCGAGCGCGTGCGCCGCATGTCGATCATCGGTGAGGACGGCGGCCAGACCGTGCGGATGGCGTACCTCGCGACGGTCGGCAGCCACGCCGTCAACGGCGTCGCGGCCCTGCACTCCGACCTGCTGAAGTCCAGCACGCTGAAGGACTTCTACGAGATGTGGCCCGAGCGATTCTCCAACAAGACCAACGGCGTGACTCCGCGTCGGTTCCTCGCGCTGTCCAACCCCGGGTTGCGCGATCTTCTCGACCGAACGATCGGCGACGGCTGGTTGACCCACCTCGACCGGCTGCGCGGGCTGGAGGCGTACGTCGACGACCCCGCGTTCCGTGAAGAATGGCGCGCGGTGAAGCGCGCCAACAAGGCCCGGCTCGCCGACTACGTGTCGGCGACGCTTGGCATCGACCTGGACCCCACGTGGATGTTCGACATTCAGGTCAAGCGCATCCACGAATACAAGCGCCAGCACCTATCCGTGCTGCACATCATCAGGCAGTACTTCCGACTGAAGATGGATCCGTCGCTGAACCTTGCGCCGAGGGCGTACGTCTTCGGTGGCAAGGCCGCGCCGGGGTACTTCATGGCCAAGCGCATCATCAAGTTGATCAACGCCGTGGGCGAAACGATCAACGGCGACCCCGACGTCAACCGGTGCATGAAGGTCGCCTTCATCCCGAACTTCAGCGTGAAGAACGCGCACCTCATCTATCCCGCGGCGAACCTCTCGGAGCAGATCTCCACTGCGGGCAAGGAGGCGTCGGGTACCGGCAACATGAAGTTCATGCTCAACGGCGCGCTGACCATCGGCACGCTCGACGGTGCCAACGTAGAGATCAGGGAAGAGGCCGGCGCGGAGAACTTCTTCCTATTCGGGCTCACCGAGTCACAGGTCGAGCAGGTCAAGCGCGACGGCTATCGACCGTCGGATTACATCGACGCCAACGACGAGCTGAAGACCGTGCTCGATCTGATCGCCAACGGTCAGTTCTCACACGGCGACACCGAGGTGTTCAAGCCGCTGGTGGACAACCTTCGCTACGACGATCCGTTCCTGGTCGTGGCCGACTACGCGGCCTACGTGGAGTGCCAGGACAAGGTGGCCGCGGCGTGGCAAGACAGCGACACCTGGTCGCGGATGTCGATCCTGAACGCGGCGCGCAGCGGCAAGTTCAGCTCGGATCGTGCGATCGCGGAATACTGCGACGAGATCTGGAACGTGTCCCCGGTGACCGTGAGGGTCTGACGGGTGTTCGTGCCGCCTTGCTGACGACTAGACGCCAGCAGCCCGGTTGAGAACGGGCTGCTGGTCGTCGCAATAGGTCGCGATGCCTGCGGCCATGAACTGGTAGGTCTGCTGCTCGTTCGTGCCCTTCGGCAGGTTCAGGTGCAGGAAGGTCGCCGACTCGGCGGCAGTGGCGTCAAGCCCGGTACGCAGGCGCTTGCACATGATCTTGCCGATCCACGCGTTGTAGTCCTTCGGACCGTAGATGCCGTACGTGTGCAGCTGATTGGAGAAGTCGGTGTCGGGATCCGCGTGCGCAGGCGCAGCCAACACGATCGATAGGGCGCCCAGCACCACGAGCATCACTGTTCTCACACGCGGTATCTTATGCCTGCTCACTTCCGTGCGCCTCCTCGATCGGTCTACCGAGCCGGTTTGCTTGTGCTGCAAACCATTTAGTTATCGTTTCGGGGTGGCCGTGGCTTCCGTCACGTCGGCGCGACGAGGTAGGGTCACCGTGATTAACTTACCCAGGCTAATCTATCAGTTATATCGGCTAATATGTGGCCGAGGTGAAGACGAAGCGAGGTGGAGATGGGGTCGCTCCTCAAACGGGCGTGGATACCACTCCTCATCGTCGTCGTGCTGGTCATCGGCGGTTTTACCGTCTATCGCATCAGGGGATTCTTCGGGGCGGACAACGCCGCGGGTGCCTCGACGGCGAAGGTCGACGACACCAAGCCGTTCAACCCCAAAGTGGTCAAGTACGAGATTTGGGGCACGGGAACTTACGCCGACATCAACTATTTGGACCTCAATGCCAAGCCGGTGCGTGTCGATGGCGCCTCGATTCCGTGGTCGCTGGAGCTGACTACCACTGCGCCATCGGCGTTCCCGAACATCGTCGCGATGGGCGACGGTAACAGCATCACCTGTCGCGTCACCGTCGACGGCGAGGTCAAGGACGAGCGAACCTCCAACGGTGTCACTGCACAGACCTTCTGCCTGGTGAAGTCCGCGTGACCATTCCTCCAGGCGAGGCCACCACCGAAGCCTTCTCCGTTCCCGCCCACACCAAGCGTGGGATGGTCCCGAAGACGATCCGCACCTTGGCGGTGCCGCTGATCATCGCGTGGATCGCGATCATCGCGGTGCTGAACACGATCGTGCCGCAGCTCGAAGAAGTCGGGAAGATGCGGTCCGTCTCGATGGCTCCCGACGATGCGTCGTCGATGATCGCGATGAAGCGGGTCGGCGCGGACTTCGACGAGTTCAAGTCGAACAGCTCGGTCATGATCGTGTTGGAGGGCGACCAGACCCTCGGGGACGAGGCGCACGCCTTCTACGACGACATGATCAAGAAGGTCGAGGCCGACACCAAGCACGTCGAGCACGTGCAGGACTTCTGGGGCGACCCACTCACGGCGTCGGGCGCACAGAGCAACGACGGCAAGGCCGCCTACGTCCAGGTGTACCTCGCTGGCAACCAAGGCGAGGCCCTGGCAAACGAATCCGTCGAGGCCGTTCAGAAGATCGTCAACGGCATCCAGCCGCCCCAAGGGGTCAAGGCATACGTAACCGGACCCGCGGCGCTTGCGGCTGATCAGCACATCGCTGGCGACGGCAGCATGGCGCTGATCGAGGCGACCACCTTCGCGGTGATCATCGTCATGCTTCTGCTCGTCTACCGATCGATCGTGACGGTTCTGATCGTGCTCGTCATGGTCGTGCTCGAGCTTTCCGCGGCACGCGGGCTGGTGGCCTTCCTCGGCTACTACGACATCATCGGTCTTTCGACCTTCGCGACCAACCTCCTGGTCACCCTTGCCATCGCCGCGGCGACGGATTACGCCATATTTCTCTTGGGCCGATATCAGGAAGCACGCGGGACGGCGGGTGAGAACCGCGAAGACGCGTTCTACACGATGTACCACGGCACCGCGCACGTCGTGCTCGGTTCGGGCCTCACCATCGCGGGTGCGACCTTCTGCCTGCACTTCACCAATCTGCCGTACTTCCAATCGCTGGGCATCCCGCTCGCGATCGGCATGATCATCGTCGTTCTTGCGGCACTCACGCTTGGACCCGCCGTCGTCACGGTGGTTAGTCACTTCGGCCTGCTCGAACCGAAAAGGGCTCTGCGCGTTAGGGGTTGGCGCAAGGTCGGCGCCGCCGTCGTCCGCTGGCCCGGACCGATCCTCGTCTCGACCATCGCGCTGGCACTGATCGGGCTGCTCACCTTGCCCGGTTACAAGACCAACTACAACGACCGCAACTATCTGCCAGGCAATCTCCCGGCCAACGAGGGCTATGCCGCCGCCGACAGACACTTCTCGCCGGCGAGGATGAACCCGGAGCTACTGCTCATCGAGACCGATCACGATCTTCGGAACTCCGCCGACTTCCTCGTCATCGACAAGATCGCGAAGGGCATCTTCAAGGTGCCGGGCATTTCCCGCGTCCAAGCGATCACCCGGCCGCAGGGCACGCCCATCGAGCACACGTCGATCCCGTTCCAGATCAGCATGCAGAGCACGACGCAGAAGATGAACGAGAAGTACAACCAAGACTTGATGGCCAACATGTTGAAGCAGGCCGACGACATGCAGACGACCATCAACACGATGACGAAGATGTCGGCGTTGACCGCACAAATGGCTGCCGTCACGCACGCAATGGTCGAGAAGACCAAGAACATGACCGTCGACATCGAGTCCTTGCGCGATCACATCGCGGACTTCGACGACTTCTTCCGGCCCATCCGCAACTACCTCTACTGGGAACCGCACTGCTACGACATTCCGGTGTGCTGGTCGATCCGATCGGTGTTCGACACGCTCGACGGCATCGACGTGATGACCGACGACATCCAGCAGTTGGTACCCGAGCTGGAAAAGCTCGACATGCTCATGCCGAAGTTGGTGGCTCTCATGCCCACCATGATCGAGACCATGAAGAGCATGAAGCAGATGATGCTCACGATGTACCAGACACAGAAGGGCATGCAGGATCAGCAGTCGGCGGCGACCGTCAACGCCACCGCGATGGGCGAGGCCTTCGATCAATCGAAGAACGACGATTCCTTCTATCTGCCCCCGGAGACGTTCGACAACGCCGAGTTCAAGCGCGGCATGAAGAGCTTCATCTCGCCCGACGGCAAGGCCGTGCGCTTCATCATCAGCCACGATGGCGACCCGATGACGCCAGAGGGCATCTCGCACATCGACGGCATTAGGCAAGCAGCCAAGGAAGCCATCAAGGGCACTCCGCTGGAGGGCTCGAAGGTCTACCTCGGAGGCACCGCGGCCACGTTCAAGGACATGCAGGAGGGCTCGAACTACGACCTCCTGATTGCCGGGATCATGTCGCTCTGCTTGATCTTCGCGATCATGCTCATCATCACGCGAAGCGTCGTCGCCGCGGCCGTCATCGTCGGCACAGTGGTGCTGTCTCTCGGCGCGTCCTTCGGCCTTTCGGTGCTCATATGGCAACACCTCATAGGCATCGAACTTCACTGGATGGTGTTGCCGATGTCCGTCATCATCCTGTTGGCCGTCGGTGCCGATTACAACTTGTTGCTGGTCTCCCGGTTCAAGGAGGAGATCCACGCGGGCCTGAACACGGGAATCATCCGCGCGATGGGTGGCACGGGATCCGTGGTGACGTCGGCGGGCCTGGTGTTCGCGTTCACGATGATGTCGATGGCGGTGAGCAACCTGACCGTCATCGGGCAGGTCGGCACGACGATCGGCCTCGGCCTGCTGTTCGACACGCTGATCGTCCGCTCGTTGATGACCCCCGCCATCGCCGCGCTCCTCGGGAAGTGGTTCTGGTGGCCGCAGATGGTTCGGCAGCGGCCCGTGCCCTCGCCGTGGCCGTCGCCCCCGCCGAGGCAACCCGAACCCCTGCCCGCCGTTTGAATCCGTGACTAAAAGGTTATGGTTGATGAGTCAAGGAGGAGCCTCATGGTGAAGAGCATGCGAGCCCTAGCGATCCGCGCCACCATGGCCGTCGCGGCGTGCGGAATGGCCGCAACTACACTCGCCGGACCCGCCTCCGCGGACTCCACCGACGACTATCCGATCCCTCACCGGATCATCATCACGACGTGCGACACCGAGCAGTACATGGCCGCGGCCAGGGACACCAGCCCGGTGTACTTCGAGCGATACATGATCGACAGAAGCAACCGGCCGCCCGAGGTTCAGCAACTGGCGTTCGACCGCATCCACTGGTTCTTCTCGCTGGATCCCGTGGCACGCCGCCAGTACTCCGAGGACACCGCGACCAACGTCTACTACGAGTTCGTGGCCACTCGCTGGGGCAACTGGGCGAAGCTGTTCTTCAACAACAAGGGCGTCGTCGCCCACGCCACCGACGTCTGCATGAACTACCCGCCGGGCGACATGTCCGTTTGGGACTGGGTCTAACCCACGACGCGGTAGCGGCGTTCGGGCCGACCGACGCCATACTGAAGCCTTAGTTCCAGCAGGCCCTCTCCGAGAAAGTATTCCAAGTAGCGGCGCGCGCTAACCCTTGAAATGCCAACCATGTCAGCGCATTCCGCGGCGGACACCTCGCCGGACGTCCGGACCGCGTCCAGCACGAGGCGCCCGGTCTCGACGCCAAGCCCCTTTGGCAGGGGTTTCGGCGCCGCGGCAGAACGCGATCGACCGAACAAGGAGTCGATCAACGACTGGTCCGCTCCGCCAGCCGACTTGAGCGCATCGGCTCTGGCCGCGAACGATTCGAGCTTGGCTTGCAACTGCGCGAACTCGAAGGGCTTGATGAGGTAATCGGCTGCGCCGCCATCGAGCGCTCCACCGACGGTGTCCAGTTCCCGCGCGGCGGTGATCATGATGACGCCGACGGCGTCGCCGTCGGCGCGAAGTCGGTGCAGCACCTGCAGGCCGGTCATGTCGGGGAGGTAGACGTCCAACAGGATCAGGTCGGGCCGCAACGTCCGCGCCGCTTCCAGCGCTTCGGCACCGTTGCGTGCGACGCCCACGGCGCGGAATCCGTCAACGCGCTCGACGAATCGCCGGTGGATCTCGGCCACCATGAAGTCGTCGTCGACCACGAGCACGTCAAGCACGCGGACCCTCGACAGCGAGGGCGGGAGCCGTGAAGCACGGCAGTGTCACCTCGAACAGCGCTCCCCCACCGTCACCGTCGCTGACCGACACCTGACCGCCGAGTTGACTGCTGACCAGTCGCACTAGCGCAAGTCCGATCCCGCGGCCCCCGGGCACGTCGGGTTTTGAAGTCACCCCGCGGGCGAAGATCGATTCCCGAAGGTGTTCTGGCACACCGGGTCCGCAGTCGGAGACGGAGATCGTCAACCCATCGGCGTCATCGACGCGAACTGTCACCGTCGCATGCTCCGAACTCTCCGAGACATCGACGGCATTGTCGATCAGATTGCCGAGCAACGTGATCACGTCGGTTGCCAGCGCCGGGTCGAGTACGGCCAAGTGGGAGTCGTCGGCAATCTGCAGGGTCACACCGCTCTCTGCGGCCAACGACGACTTGGCAATGAGTAGCGCCGCCACCGCAGGATCTGAAATCCGTTGCGCGACAGAGTCACTGATCTCTGCACGCCTACGAGTCAGCGTACCGATGAACTCCTGCACCGAGTCGTAGTCACCGAGCTGAACCAGTCCCGAGATGGTGTGTAGCTGATTGGCGAATTCGTGAGTCTGGGCTCGAAGCGTGTCCGTGACGCTCTTGTGCGACGACAGCTGACCCTGCATGGATGCGAGCTCGGTGCTGTCGCGCATCGTGGTGACGGTACCGATCCGTCGCCCCTGGCTGGTGGCGGCGCGCCTGTTGAGGGCGAGCACCCTAGTGCTGGTGACGATGACGGTGTCCTTCACGGAGAGGCCATCCTCACCGGACATCAGGAACTCCACCACGGTGGGATCCAATCCGACGGCGTCGACCGGCTTGCCCACGGCGTCCGGTGACGCACCGAGCAGCTCCTGGGCACTGTCGTTGAGCACGGTGATGACGCCGTCGTTGCCGACCGCGATGACGCCTTCACGGATGCTGTGCAACAACGCTTCTCGGTGATCGGCGAGGCTCGCTATCTCCGCGATCTCTAGACCACGAGTGTGCCGCTTTATCCTGCGCGACAACAGCCAAGACGCGACGAGGCCGAGTACGGCGCCAAGACCGAGGTAGACAAGCAATCGCTCCCCCGCACCGCTGAGCAGCTGCCACACCGTTGGGTACGGCTCGCTCACCGAGACAACGGCGAGCACCTCGCCGTTGATCCCGAGCATCGGCACCTGCCCTGCCAGCGAATGCGCTCCATCGACGGTCAGGTCGCCCGACCACGCGCGGCCCTCTACGACGCGACTGGGACCGAAGTCGAGTCGGTGGCCGATGCGGGACGGCTCCGACGAGGCGATCACCATGCCGTCAGGCCGGAGGATCTCGACCAGCGCGGCGCCGGACAGGGCGACTGCCCGATCGACGTCGGGAGCGAGTAGTTGACCGGCGAACGGATCTCCAAAGCGGTCACGCACGATCGGGGTGGCGGCGAGGTTCTCGGCGACCGCGATCATGCGCTGGCCTCGAACCTCTCGAAATTCATGGGTTGACTGCGTGACCGACACCGCGGCCACCGCGACGAGCACCACGGCGACGACCACGACCTGGAACACCAGGAACTGGCCTGCCAGGCTTCGGGTGCCGTGTCGAAACGCCGCCGCCGGTGAACTCAATGACCACTACTTTCCTTGCGTCCGAAACAGTGACCTGCATCACCATCAGGTCCAGTATTGCTGAGCATCACAACGAAATGGGGACGACCCGAATGAGAACGAGCAGAACCCGAGGCCTGCTGGCCTTACTGTGCGTTGCGCTCCTACTGGTCGGTTGCGGTGTCACCCGCGGCGAAGACACGCCTGGGCTGCACCGTCTACGAATGATGGTGCCAAACAGCCCCGGTGGCGGTTACGACCTCACCGCCCGTACCGCGGTGAAGGTCATGCAAGACGACCACATCACGGGTCGCATCGAGGTGTTCAACGTGATCGGCGCCGGTGGCACGGTGGCCATGGCGCGCCTCATGAACGAGCGGGGCAACAACGACCTAATGATGACGATGGGGTTGGGCGTCGTCGGCGCCACGTATACCAACGGATCCAACATCAAGGCATCCGATGCGACCGCCATCGCCAAGCTGATCGAAGACCCCGGTGCCATCTTCGTTCCCGCCGACTCACCGTTCAAGACGGTGCAGGACTTCATCGCGGCGTGGAAGGCCGATCCGGCCAAGATCACCATCGGCGGTGGTTCGTCGCCAGGTGGGCCCGACCACCTGTTCCCGATGGAACTGGCCAAGGCCGTCGGCGTTGACCCGAAACTCGTCAACTTCACCACCTTCGATGGCGGCGGCGATCTACTGACCGCCCTGCTCGGCAAGAAACTCGCGGTGGGCACATCCAGTCCCGGCGAGCTCATCGACCAGATCGAGGCGGGTCAGTTGCGAGTGCTCGCCGTCTCCAGCGAGAAGCGTGTCGATGGCGTGGACGCGCCGACGCTCAAGGAAGAAGGAATCGATCTGACGTTCGCCAACTGGCGCGGCGTCCTTGCGCCACCGGGAATTTCGGATGACGCCAAGAAGGCAATGGTCAAGGCTCTGGAAGACATGCATGCCACTCAGGGATGGAAGGAGGCATTGGTGAAGAACGGATGGACCGACGCGTTCGTGACCGGTGCACAGTTCGAACAGTTCCTCAAGGACCAGGACAACCGGGTCTCGACGACGTTGACCGAACTGGGGCTGCTGTGAGCACCGTCGAGGAGCGGTCGGACGAGCCGACGGAAACCAGGCCCGACTACGCGCAGTACCTCGTCGTCGCCGTCTTGGCTCTCGTCGGAGGCTTCCTCATCTACAGCGCGCTAACGCTGCCCGTCGGATTCGCCAAGGTGGATCCCGTTGGGCCCAAGTTCTTTCCGATGCTTCTCGGCATCCTGGCAGTCGTGCTCGCGGTGATTCTGGCCATCGTCATCCCGCGCGGAAGCAGGGGCGAGGCGGACGCCGGCGAGGACGTCGACCCCGAGGCGCCTGGCGACTGGCGCACGGTAGGGCTTCTCGTGGCGCTGTTCGTCGCGATGATCCTTCTGGTAAATCCCCTCGGCTGGGTCATCATGAGCACGCTCTTCTTCGGCTGCGCCGCAACGATTCTCGGAAGCAATCACTACGTTCGAAACTTCGTCATCGGACTGATTCTGGCGTTGGCTAGCTTCTACGCCTTCTACTCCGGGCTCGGAATCCCGCTGCCCGCTGGCATATTGGACGGGATCCTTTAGATGGAGAACTTCAACTGGCTGATGCAGGGCTTCGCCGAGGCCGCGACGCCAATGAACCTGCTCTACGCGGTCATCGGCGTGCTGCTCGGCACGGCGGTTGGCGTCCTACCGGGCATCGGCCCCGCGATGACCGTCGCCCTTCTGCTGCCCATCACGTACAACGTCAGCCCGAGCGCGGCGTTCATCATGTTCGCGGGCATCTTCTACGGCGGGATGTACGGCGGCTCCACCACGTCGATCCTGTTGAACACGCCAGGTGAGTCCTCGTCCGTCATCACCGCCATCGAGGGCAACAAGATGGCCAAGGCGGGCCGTGCCGCGCAGGCACTGGCCACGGCGGCCATCGGCTCGTTCGTGGCGGGGACGATCGGCACGATCCTGCTCGCCGCGTTCGCGCCTGCGATATCGAGATTCGCCGTCACCCTTGGGGCGCCCTCGTATCTGGCCATCATGTTGTTCGCCTTGGTGGCGGTCACCGCGGTGCTGGGCTCCTCGAAGCTGCGCGGTGCGATCTCGTTGGTGCTGGGCCTTGCGATCGGGATCGTCGGCATCGACTTCCTCACCGGTCAACCGCGGGCCACGTTCGGCATCCCACTGCTGGCCGACGGCATCGACATCGTCGTCATCGCAGTAGCGATCTTCGCCCTCGGCGAGGCGCTGTGGGTGGCTGCGCACCTCCGCCGCAAGCCTGCCGACGTCATTCCGGTGGGACGACCGTGGATGGGCCGCGACGATTGGAAGCGGTCGTGGAAGCCCTGGCTTCGCGGCACCGCGTTCGGTTTTCCCTTCGGCGCATTGCCCGCAGGCGGTGCGGAGCTTCCGACCTTCCTGTCCTACATCACCGAGAAGAAGCTCTCCAAGCATCCCGAGGAGTTCGGCAAGGGCGCCATCGAGGGGGTGGCAGGACCGGAAGCTGCCAACAACGCCTCCGCCGCAGGCACCTTGGTGCCGATGCTTTCCCTCGGCCTGCCCACCAACGCTACGGCCGCGGTGATGCTGACGGCCTTCGTCTCGTATGGAATCCAGCCTGGCCCAACGCTCTTCGACAAGGAGCCACTGCTGATCTGGACGCTGATCGCGAGCTTGTTCATCGGCAACTTCCTATTGCTCGTGCTCAACCTGCCGCTGGCACCGCTGTGGGCGAAGCTGCTACGTACGCCGCGGCCCTACCTGTACGCGGGCATCCTCTTCTTCGCGACGCTCGGCGCCTTTGCGGTCAACCTGCAGCCACTGGACCTGGCGCTGTTGCTGATCTTCGGGCTCCTGGGTCTGATGATGCGCCGCTTCGGGCTGCCGGTGCTGCCCTTGATCATCGGCGTCATCCTCGGGCCGAGGATCGAACGTCAACTGCGACAAAGCCTTCAGCTCGGCGGCGGTGATTGGGGCAGCCTGTTCACCGAGCCGGTCGCCATCGTCACCTACGTCTGCATGGCGATCTTGCTGTTGATTCCGTTGGCGCTCAAGCTGATGCACCGCGACGAGGAGACGCTGCTGATCGTCGAGGACGACAAGGACCAACGCGAGAAGGCGCAGGCGCTGAAGTGATCGTCGTCGGATACACCGCAGACGAGTTCGGGCATGCCGCGCTGACCCACGCGATCGACGAGGCTTCGCTCCGAGGCACCGGCCTCGTGGTCATCAACTCCACCAAGGGCGACGCGTACATCGACAAGGCGTTCGCGGGAGCCGGTGAGGTCGCCGACGTCGAGGATCGGCTGAAGCAGTGCGGGGTGCCCTACGAGCTACGGCAACCCGTAGGGGTCGATCCCGCCGAGGAACTGCTTGCCGCGATGGAAGCCCACGACGCCGAACTGCTGGTGATCGGTATCAGACACCGCAACCCGGTCGGAAAGTTGTTGCTCGGCAGCGTTTCCCAACAATTGCTCTTGGAATGTCTCAAGCCGGTTCTCGCGGTCAAGCCTGCTGATCCCGTCTGATCCGGCCCCTTGCCACCAGTTCCCCGGTGAGCGCGACGGCACACGTCTGCGATAGCAACAGCGAGATCAACACCAACACCTGTACGGCGCCCGCCTGCGTGGCTGATCCCGTCGCGAGCAGCACGCCGACGAATGCGCCTGGCAGCGCCACCAGACCTGCGGTGCGTGCTTGATCGACGTTCGGCAGCAGGGCGTCCGGAACCGTTTGGGCGATGACCTCCATTCGTGAATCTCGTTCGGAGAGGCCAAGACTCAAGGCTGCCTCGACTTCGCCGACGCGAGCGGTCAATGCGTCCAGCGCACGCCGAGCGGCTACTGCTGCAGCGGTCATCGTGCCACCGAGCACGATCCCGAACAGAGGTACGATCGCAACCGCGGTGGCGGGCACGACCCTGGACAGCAGCAGCAGAGGCAGTACGGCGGCCAACCCGATGGCCAGTGTCACCGCGAGCCACGCGGACCCATGACTGGCGTGACTGCGCCGTGCCGCAGTGATGGCAGCCACCACGAACATGACCACGAGCACGGCGATCGACGACCATAGATGTGCCATCGCGGCGGCAAGCACGGTCGCGACCGCAGCCAGTTGTATCGCGCCGCGCACCGCCGCGCGCGGCACCACCCACGGTGAACCCAGTGCGCTGACGCGGTAGACGATCCCCGCCGCGATGGCCATGACGACGCACACGATGACCAGGGCCGGTCCAAACATCGGTTCTGAACTGCTCACCGTTGAGAGTGTCGCTGATCGTTGGAGTCGCGGTGAGCACGCGATCCGGCAGCGAAGCCACTCACCGCGCGCATAGGTGACGAACCTTGACCGTTTCGTGTTGCTGTTGTGACATTTGTCAATCAGTGTTGCAAAAGTTACTGGATTGATTCCATCAGCCTGAGGAGCACGGCATGCCCATCATGAAAACCCACCGCGAGCGGATCGCCCGCGCGACGGCCGTGTCCCTCGGCGTCGTCGCCACGGCTGCCACCCTGGCCGCCCCGGCACAGGCGGATCCGACCAACGACACGTTCCTCAACGCGCTCAGCTCGGCGGGGGTTAGCGGTCTTGATCCCGGCGTGGCCAGCTCACTTGGCCAAACGATCTGCCCGATGCTCTCGAAGCCAGGCGGATCGTTTGCCAAGACCGCATCGCAGATCCGAGGCGACAGCGGCCTGACCCCCGACATGGCCGGCCTGTTCACCAGCATCGCCATCTCGATGTACTGCCCGACGATGATGACCCAGATCGCGAGCGGTAACTTCTCCGGCCTTTCCGCGATACCCGGCCTCGGTAACTTCCTGAGCGTCCCTGGCCTCTAGCGAGTCCCTCGCCGGCGACGACCGATCACCATGGCGAACGCGACGGCGGCCAGGCTAAGCGCTCCCATCGTCGCCGCTGCGACCACGAGGTAGACGTCGCGTTGGCTCAGTCCGGACGCGGACTCGTCGGACGCCAGGCTCAATTGATAGTTGCCGGGCAGCGGGCCTTCCTGCGGTTCGTCGAGACCCGGATACTGCTGAGTCCGATGAACCTCGAACTGACGCTCGCCACCAGCGCCCTGCGTCCACTCGCCCCATGCGGGCGTCACGCCGTCGAGCAGGACCTTCTGCTCGCCGTAGACGGCGTCTGGGCCGACGTCGACGATCTGGTTCACGCGGAACGGCTGGTAGGTCTGCTGCGAGTAACGTACCTGAACAGGGACGTTGTCGTATCGCACCAGCGGTGGCGGTGGCGGCGGGTAGGGCAGCCCGGCGCCCGGGTAGTAACCGCCGCCGAAGAAGGTGCCAACCGCGACGTTCACGAGGTCCGCGCCGGTGTCCACGACGTTGTTCACCACGTTGGCCGCGGTGTCGACGACCGCCGTGAAGCTATAGGCCGCAAGCGCGGCAGCCTCCAGGGTGACCCTCGCCAACGGCGGGATGAACACGATGCGCGGTGCGCCCAGATAGACGTAGACGATCCTCACCGGCGCATGGAACGGGTTGCAGATGATCGGCCGGTAGTACTGGTCGTACTGAACCCAGTCGCGATCCCACTGCCGCGGCCCGTGTTCGTGGTCCCAGTCATGGCCGTGATCCCAGTCGTGTCCCTGGTCGTGATCGCGGTTGCGATCGTCGCGACCCGGACCGCCCTGGCTGCCAGGACCTTGGCCGCCGGGGCCGCCTTGTCCGCCGGGGCCGTCCCCGTCGCGCCTGTCGTCGCGGTTCGACCTCTGCAACTCGACCGAGCTACGGAGTGCGACGACGTCACTCTCCGGGGCCGGATTGGGGTTCAGCTCTATGGGTTTCGAGTTCTTGGCCACGGCTACGTCGGCCTCGGGCGCCTGTAGCACGGCGGGTTCGACGGTCTTGATCTCTCGCGGAGCCTGCGCGGCGCTCTGCGGTGACACCGCCGCGACCTCGGGCGTGGTCGTCGCGCCTGCCGCGGGTTGACCGGCGCCAGCCCTCAACTCGGCATCGGGTACGACGGATGCACTCGGGAGAACCGATCCGTCGATCGCCACCTGTGTTGCGGGAGGCGGTGCGGGTGACGGCTCCACCGTCGGCACGGCCAGCGCAGTGGACGGCGGCGGCGCGGCGATCGACGGCGCAGGGGCCGCGCTCGGCACGACTGAAGCGGGCGCAGAGGCGGCAACGCTCGCGTCCGCCTGCACGGGAGGCTTGTCGCTGCGCGACGGCGGAGCGACGACGGGCGGTTGCTGCCGCGCGACGTTCGTCGTCGGCGCAGGGGACGGCGGCGGAGTGACGACCGGAGCGAGGGCGGGTTGCGGCACGATCGGCGGCGCCACCGTCGGCACCGGTGCGGCGGTCGTTGGGTCAACGGTCGCCCGCGTCTGGGGCAACGGCGCGACCGTTGCCGCCGGGATCTCCGCAGCGGGCGGAGCCGACGGGATGACCGGCGCGGCGACCGGAGGGGCAACCGGCGCGGCGACGGGTGTCCGCTCGGGTGCGGCTACGGGCGCAGGCGCCTCGACCGGTTGGGGATAGAGGAGCGTCGTCGGCGGAACCGCCGGGTCGCGGTCGTGGCCGCGACCGGGCTCGGCAACTGCCGGCGCAATCCCTGCGGACAGCGCCGTCAGCGAGAGAACGACCCCCGTTGCCAGCGATGCGACGGCGCGCCGATCACGCGATGCCTTCATTGGTGGACTCCTGTGAACTCGAGGAGCGTGGCATCACTGCCACTGCTGCCATCCGCAGCCAGCTCCCCCAACACTGGTCCGGGACCAGCAGTTGCCGCGGCGCGTATGTCATCTGAGACCGAGACCGCCACCAGAAGGTACTGCGGCGATCTGGTCTCACGGGTTCTATCGTCGGTTCGCCCGAGGCGTTACAGCATTTGAAACCTCATGCCTCACAACAGCCCTACACTCGGGGATGTCCAGGTGCACCGGGCTCAAAGGGGAGCGAAGAAAATGACGATGATTGACGCTGGCGTCGACGCACACACGTCGTTCGAGGACGATGTAGACGCGACGCAGCGATACTTCGACAGCCCTCGCTTCGAGGGAATCGTTCGGCTCTATACCGCCCGCCAAGTGGTCGACCAACGGGGCACGATCCCCGTCGACTACACCGTGGCCCGTGACGCGGCAGCCGCGTTCTACGACCGTCTGCGCGAACTCTTCGCTCAGAAGAAGAGCATCACCACCTTCGGCCCCTACTCGCCAGGGCAGGCGGTGACCATCAAGCGAATGGGCATCGAGGGTATCTACCTCGGCGGTTGGGCGACCTCGGCGAAGGGTTCGTTGAGTGAGGATCCTGGGCCGGACCTGGCGAGCTATCCGTTGAGCCAGGTGCCCGACGAGGCCGCTGGACTAGTGCGCGCGCTTCTCACTGCCGACCGCAATCAGCACTATCTGCGCCAACGGATGACCGACGCCCAGCGCGCGGCTTCTCCCGCCACGGACTACCGACCCTTCATCATCGCCGACGCCGATACCGGACACGGCGGAGATCCGCACGTGCGCAACCTGATTCGTCGCTTCGTGGAGGTCGGCGTCCCTGGCTATCACATCGAGGACCAACGCCCCGGCACCAAGAAGTGCGGCCACCAGGGCGGCAAGGTCCTGGTTCCGTCCGACGAACAGATCAAACGCCTGAACACCGCCCGCTTCCAGCTCGACGTCATGCGGGTGCCCGGCATCATCGTCGCCCGCACCGACGCCGAGGCGGCCAACCTGATCGACAGCCGGGCCGACGAGCGGGATCAGCCGTTCCTCCTTGGCGCGACGAATCTCAAGGTCCCCCCATACAAGGCCTGCTTCCTCGCGTTGATGCGCAGCTTCTACAACCTCGGGGTCACCGACCTCAAGGGGCACCTCCTCTACTCCCTTCCCGACGGCGAGTACGCCGTCGCCGACGCATGGCTGGAGCGGCAGGGCATCGCCGCGCTCGTCGCCGAGTCGGCCGCGAAGTGGAAGTCCGATCAGGACGGCCAAAAATCGGTCGATGACCTCTTCGACAAGGTCGAGTCGAAGTTCGTCGATGCGTGGCAAGCAGACGCTGGCCTGGAGACCTACGGCGACGCGGTGGCCGAACTGCTCGAGTTCCGCGAGCGCGAAGGCGATGGCGGCGACATGAGCGCCGCGGAATGGCGGAAGTTCGCGAAGGACGCGTCGCTGTATGCCGCACGCGAGAAGGCGCGGGAATTGGGCGCCGACGCGCCGTGGGATTGCGAGCGCGCGAAGACGCCGGAAGGCTACTACCAGGTTCGCGGCGGCATACCGTACGCGATCGCGAAATCACTTGCGGCAGCGCCGTTTGCCGACATCTTGTGGATGGAGACCAAGACCGCCGACTTGGCCGATGCCCGCGAGTTCGCCGAGGCGATCCACGCCGTCTACCCGGACAAGATGATGGCCTACAACCTGTCCCCCTCGTTCAACTGGGACACCACCGGCATGAGTGACGACGAGATGCGAGCCTTCCCCGAGGAGATCGGCAAGATGGGCTTCGTCTTCAACTTCATGACCTATGGCGGGCACCAGATCGACGGCGTCGCCGCCGAGGAGTTCGCCACCGCGCTGCGACAGGACGGAATGCTCGCCCTTGCCAGGCTGCAGCGCAAGATGCGCCTCGTCGAATCTCCCTACCGCACACCGCAAACGCTGGTCGGCGGACCCCGAAGTGACGCCGCGCTCGCCGCATCGTCGGGTCGCACGGCGACCACGAAGTCCATGGGCAAGGGCTCGACCCAGCATCAGCACCTCGTCCAGACCGAGGTACCCAAGAAGCTGCTGGAGGAGTGGCTGGCGCTGTGGGGCGAGCACTACGACCTCGGCGAGACCTTCCGCGTGGACCTGCGTCCGCGGCGGGCCGGCGGCGAAGTGCTCGAGCTGGGCATCTACGGAAAGCGAGACGGCGGCGAGGAATTGCTCGCCAACGTGCTCGTCGACCCGATCAAGGACCGCTACGGCCGCAGCATCCTCACGGTCCGCGACCAGAACACGTTCGCAGAGGCACTGCGCCAGAAGCGGCTGATGACTCTGGTCCACCTGTGGCTCGTGCACCGTTTCAAGGCAGAGGCGGTGTACTACGTCACGCCAACCGAGGACAACGTCTACCAGACCGAGAAGATGAAATCGCACGGCATCTTCAGCAACGTGCATCAGGACGTCGGCGAGATCGTCGTGGCCGATGTGAACCAGCCACGCATCGACCAACTGCTCGCACCCGACCGCGAAGCGCTCGGCAAGCTGATCCGCAAGGAGGACTGAGCACTCCCCCGTGTGAGGAGCTAAGACGGTGGGTGACGGGCCTTCACGCTGCCGTCGGGATTGATCTCCATCCAGCCACTGAGTCCGTGGTCGTTGATGTACATCGACAGCTCGAGACTTCCGTCCTCTTGGCCCTCGACGATCATGTATTGAGAGTCCGGGTTGTTGAAGTCGAATGCCTTCGCCGCTCCCGCGAAGTTGGCGATCACCGCGGCCTCGTCGAATTTGCTCAGATCGGCAAGGTGGTCTGACGACGAGACCGACGTCTGAATGATGGACTCGTTGAAATCACCGCCGCGGTAGTCATAGTTCTTCTTGCGGCGCTTGTCATTTGGATCGGGGCGGTCCAGCGATGCGTACTCCGGGTAGATCACCAACCGGAAGCCCGTCGTGTCCCCGAACTGGCTGCGCATCTTGTCGAACATGCCGTTCAGTCCGTCGACGGTGTGCAGTTGCACCTTGGTCGAGGTGAACGGACTTCCACTTCCTCCCAACGTGCTAGAGATCGTATTTCCGATTGCGAACACCGCGATGATGACCGGGACGATGACGGCCAGGGCTATGACCACGCCGATCCACATGAAGCTTCGGCTGCGCTGCGGCCTGAAACCCGTGAAGCCCGAGCCGAAGTTCACGGGCGACTGCGGGGCAGGTTGCCAATTGAACTGGGGCGGCGGGGTTCCGGCCTGCCAGGTGCCTGGGGGCGGCGGTGGGGAGGCGGCGGGCTGCCACGTGCTGCCATCGGACGGGGCCGGAGGCGCGTTCAAGTCCGACAGCTGGCGTTCCAAGTCAGCGATGCGCTTCTCGGGGTCGTCCTGGTCCATCGGCAAATCGTGCCATCTCGATGTCTCTGACGCGAGACACATCGCGAAGTACGCGAGTGCTTGGTCAGGACGGCGGATGGACCTTCCTGACGGTGCCGTCGGGGTTGAGCTCCTCGTAACCGTTGAGATCGTGATCGGAGACGTAGACCCGCACCTCCAACCCGCCGTTCTCGTCGCCGTCGACGACGAGCCACCGTCCGTCGGGGTTCTTGAAGTCGAACACCTGTGCCGCGCCATCCAGCGTGGCGAGCACCGCCTTCGAATCGAACTTGCTTAGGTCGGTCGTCGAGAAGACCGTCGAGACCGAGTCGTCGTCGTGCTCCCACTTGCCGTCGCGGAAGTCGAATTCCTGCTGGCGGCGGCCATCGGTCGGATCGACGCGGCTCAGCGAGGCGCTGGTGGGGTGCACGTTCAGCTGAAGGCCGGCGGAGTCTCCGAGCTGTTGCCGCGCCGACGACGGCGATCCCCACGATCGGCACCACGATGGCGACCCACAGCAGCGGATTGGTTCTTGCGCGCGGGCGCGAAGGTCGAAGGTGGCAGCCGCCAATCCTGCCCACCGGGCGGGGCGGACATCTGCCGCTCGAGGTCTGCGATGCGCTTCTCGGGATCATCGTCCACCAACAAGACGTTGCCACGCGGGAGCGTCGACCGCGAGACCTGGATTCGTCGACGCCACCCACAGCATTTGCACGAGCTTCTTCCCAAGCGTGCGCATAAGCCGCGCAGGCGGCGCGGCTGCCGTTTATGGTGGCGCTGAATCCAACTGGCGAAGGTGGAGAATGAACCAGTCGTGGTTGAGGCGCTACGGCCTGATCTCGTTTCTCGTGGTGGTCGCGGCATTGGTCATCACCGCCATCGCATATCTTGTCGTGAAGCCAAATCACAAGTCCACCAACACTGCTCAAGCGCAGACCACCCAACCGGGGACCGCAATACCGCAGTCGTCGGCCGTTCCGGTGCTCCCCAAGACGGCGTCCCCCGCGCAGCCATCGACGGCCGCGGAGGTCACGGGTTTGGCACCTTTCGTCGGAGTCTGGCAGGCGCATCAGGCGACGCTGACGATCAAGGCAGACGGGACCGGCCACATGACGTATGCAGACATCGGCGCCTGCCCAAGCTGTAGCTCCGCCGAGGCACCCGTCGGCACCGCGGAATTCACCCTCGATTCGGTCGTGAGCGGAGCCGCAACGGGAGACGTCACGGCCAGCAACGACGAGCAACTCATCGCCGTTGGCTCGCCGGTCACCGCCAAGCTCGCCGCGGGCAATCCGTCGGGGACGACGCTGCAAATTAGCATGGGCAAGATGTTCCGGTTCCTCTGCAACAAGACCTCACCTGGCCAGTGCGGCGCGTGACGGCCTCGCTCCGTCGCAGCCCAATCGTCCTCGTCGCGGTCGTGTTCGCGCTCGCCGGATGCTCCCAGTCGGCGACGTCGCCGGTGGCCACCACGCCCACCGCCTCCGGGTCCGTCGTCGCAACGAAGCTGGACGAGACGACCGTGGCTTCGGCGCAGAACGCTCCCCAAGGCGCACAACCGCGGCTGGCAAGCGAACCCGCGACGTTGGCCGACGACCTCGTCGCCGACGAACGGGCCATCCGGGACCCAGCGACCGGTGAGGCGGCGCTCGTGACCGCGGCGCGCAGACAACAGGCCGCCTATCGTGCCATCGGTCGGCACCCTGAATGGGACGCGATAACCCGGCCGCGAATACCGGCGGCGCTGCTCACCACCTATGACTGCAACGTCGATGCCCGTCGACAGCTCACCGCGATGACCCCTCTGAAGGACACCGTCCCCCCGTGGCGCATCGTGGCGCCTGCCCCGGCTGACGAGTTATTGGGCTACTACCACGACGCGGAGGCTGCGTCGGGCGTCGGCTGGAACTACCTCGCGGCGATCAACCTGATCGAGACGCGTTTCGGCAGCATCGACGGGCTGAGCACGGCAGGAGCGCAAGGACCGATGCAATTTCTCCCTGCGACGTTCGAGGCCTACGGCGAGGGGGGGCGACGTCTACGCTCCGCGTGATGCCATCTTCGCGGCCGGCCGCTATCTAGCCGCGAATGGCTTTGCGCGAGACCGTGACAGCGCAATCTACCGATACAACCACGCCGACGAATACGTGCGTGCGGTCAACGACTTTGCTGCGGTCCTTGCCGAGGATCCCGCGGCGTTCGGCGGCTACTACCGTTGGGATGTCTACTACAACACCACCGCCGGTGACGTGTTGCTTCCCGTCGGCTACTTGGAGACGTCGCCGATTCCGGTCGGCGAGTACCTCGCGACCCACCCGCAGTAGTCAGAGGTCGTAGCGGCCTCGGCCACTCGAGACCGAAAGTTGGTCGGCTCGTGTTGTCGGGGTCCGGTCCCGTATCGTACTGTCAACCTAGTTGACATACGGCCATCCGCTGAGGAGAGCTCTCACCGGCCGCGCGTGTTGCCGCTCGTCGAAAGGGTCACGGATGCAGCGGGTTTCCATCGGTAGGCGCTGATGAGCACGCACGCGGCAGCACGCGAGTCCACGACCAGCCCGGTGGCCGACGTGCTCCGGCGGTTCGCGGTGCTCATCGCGCTGTTCTGGCTGGGCCTTGCCGTGGCCACGAACGTCTTCGTACCTCAGCTGGAAACCGTTGCCGAACGGCACAACGTGTCGCTCAGCCCCCAGGATGCGCCGTCGCTGCAAGCCAGCAAGCAGATCGGCAAGGTGTTCGAAGAGTTCGACTCCGACAGTTCGGCGATGATCGTCCTAGAGGGCGACCAACCGCTCGGCGCCGACGCACACCGCTACTACGACGACTTGGTCAGGAAACTCGAGCAGGACACGAAGCACGTCGAGCACGTCCAGGATTTCTGGGGGGATCCGCTGACGGCTGCGGGCTCGCAGAGCACCGATGGCAAGGCCGCGCTCGTGCAGGTCTATCTTGCGGGCAACCAGGGCGAGTCGCTGGCCAACGAGTCGGTCGATTCGGTTCGCGACATCGTGAACCGGACGACTCCGCCCCCAGGAGTCAAGGCCTACGTCACCGGCGCCGCTCCGCTGGTCACCGATCAGTTCGAGGTAGGTAGGCACGGCACTCTGAAGACGACCCTGCTGACGCTCGGGGTCATCATGGCCATGCTGTTGGTGCTATACCGCCGGTTCACCACCGTGCTCTTCGTGATGTTCACGGTGATGATCGAGTTGACCGCGTCCCGCGGCGTCGTCGCCGTGCTGGCGAACGCCGGGATCATCGGACTTTCGACGTACTCGACGAACATCTTGACCCTCTTGGTCATTGCCGCCGGTACCGACTACGCGATCTTCATCCTTGGCCGTTACCACGAAGCGCGCCACATCGGACAGGATCGCGTCCGGGCGTTCAACGACATGTACCGGGGAACGTCGCACATCATCCTCGGCTCGGGCCTGACCATTGCTGGCGCTGTGGCCTGTCTGACCTTTACCCGGCTGCCATATTTCAACAGCCTGGGCATCCCTGCCGCAATTGGCGTGCTCGTCGCCGTCGCAGCGGCGTTGACCCTCGCGCCCGCCCTGTTGAGCATCGGCCGCCACTTCGGCCTGTTCGAACCGAGCCGCCCGATGAACACGCGCGGCTGGCGGCGCATCGGAACGGCGATCGTGCGCTGGCCGGCACCGATCCTCCTTGCGACCGTCGCGATCGCCCTCATCGGACTGCTGGCATTGCCCGGCTACAAGACGAGCTATGACGCCAGACCCTTCATGCCAGCTGACTCCCCAGCGAACATGGGCTACGCGGCGGCGGAGCGGCACTTCTCGGAGGCACGGCTGAATCCCGAGCTCTTGATGATCGAGGCCGACCACGACCTACGCAATTCCACCGACATGATCCTGCTGGAGCGCGTCGCCAAGGCCGTCTTCCACACCGACGGCATTGCGCAGGTCCAGTCGATCACGCGCCCACTGGGCACGCCGCTCGACCACACGTCGATTCCCTTCCAGATCAGCGCTGGCAGTTCGGCACAGATCGAGAACCTGCCCTTCCAGCAGGCCCGCGCCGTCGACTTGCTCACCCAGGTCGGCGTGATCAACGACACCGTCGACACCCTGCGGCAGCAGTTGGCGTTGCAGCAACAATCCGCCGCCATCACCGACGAGCAGACGCAGGCGTTCAAGGACACCGTCGCGACGGCTCAGGACCTGCGCGACAAGATCGCAAACTTCGACGACTTCTTCCGGCCGATGCGGAACTACTTCTATTGGGAGCCACACTGTTTCGACATCCCGGCGTGCGCGGCACTGCGGTCCCTCTTCGACTCGCTCGACGGCATCGACGCGCTGACCGACCAACTCAGCGACGTCTCGGCGAGCTTTGCCAAGCTGGACGAACTACAGCCGAAACTGGTCGCCTTGCTTCCGCCCCAGATCGCCGATCAGCAGACCAACCGCGAACTGTCGCTGACGAACTACGCGACCACCTCGGGTATCTACGCACAGACCGAAGCGGCTCTGCAGAACTCCACGGTACTTGGGCAGGCCTATGACCAATCGAAGACCGACGACTCCTTCTACCTACCGCCCGAGGCGTTCACGAACCCCGAATTCGTCCGCGGCTTGAAGCTGTTCATGTCGCCGGACGGCAGGGCCGCCAGGATGATCATCACTCATGAAGGCATTCCCGCTACGCCGGAAGGCATTTCACACATCGACCCGATCCGGCATGCAGCGCAGGAGGCCGTCAAGGGCACGCCATTGGCGGGATCGAAGATCTACATTGCAGGCACTGCAGCAACCTACAAGGACATCCAGGATGGTGCGAAATACGATCTATTGATCGCAGGTATTGCTGCGATCAGTCTGATCCTGCTCGTCATGATGTTCATCACCCGAAGTCTGGTCGCCTCGCTCGTCATCGTGGGAACGGTCGCGCTGTCGCTCGGCGCCTCCTTCGGGCTCTCGGTACTGATTTGGGAGGACGTTCTAGGCATACCGCTGTACTGGATCGTGTTGGCGTTGGCCGTCATTCTGCTGCTTGCCGTCGGGTCGGACTACAACCTGCTGTTGATCTCTCGGTTCCAAGAGGAGATTCACGCCGGGTTGAAGACCGGCATCATCCGCTCGATGGCAGGTTCCGGGGCAGTGGTGACGGCTGCCGGTCTGGTGTTCGCGGCAACCATGGCCTCGTTCGTGTTTGCCGATTTACGGATCCTTGGTCAGATCGGCACCACCATCGCCCTGGGCTTGCTCTTCGACACGCTTATCGTGCGTTCATTCATGACGCCGTCCATCGCGGCGCTCCTCGGGCGCTGGTTCTGGTGGCCCCTGCGGGTGCGCAATCACCCAGTGCCGCAGTCATTTTCCTCCATAGCGCGACAATCGACGCCAGAGGGTGACGACGGTTCGGCGGTGACCGCCGAGCTGCCACGCCTCCAACCGTGATTCGGAGTCGCCTGCTCGAGAACTAGCGCGCCAGAACCGTGGTCTTTTCGTCGGATGACGCCTGCATGGCCAACGCAGCCTTCTGCAGACGCCCCTTCAAACCCGCAACTCTGCGCAGCTGGGCGGCAATGTTCATGGACGTCAGCATGGGAATCCCGCCGATGAACGTTCGGAACGACGGGTTTCCGCCATCTCTGTGCAGCATGTAGAGACAGCCGACGATGTAGAAGAACCCCATCGTGAAGAGCGCGGCGGGTATCGCGTAGGCGAGCGGTGATCGAGCATCGTTGACCAATTCGGTCGCATAGTCCACTTCGTCTCTCGACAACGGTTCGCCCTTGCGCAACTTGGCCAAGACAGCCTTGTGGGCGCCGACGGTCTCCCCCAACACGGCGGGGGTTCGTCGTTCCAGCCCCGCTATGTAGATGAATACACAGGTGGCGAACACCAATTCCATGGCGCCTGCGAATATCGTGAGAACACCCCACGGACCGAGAGTCACTGCCCTGCTCCCCTTCTCCGCATCGAACGTTGCATCACCGTGAAACGGTACTCCGACAACCTGATGCTTTCGCGGTCAGGAAGCGCGCTCGGCGTCGTGGCAGAAGTTATGCGCGTAAGCATTGGTGTCCAGTACGCCCCCGCCCCATCTGCCGGATTCGGCTCAACGCCAAGCACGGAGTGCGGGAATGACCCGCCGTAGCCGAAGCGTGACGCATCCGTGGCCGAATTGCTAAGGCGCACGGGCACATCGAATCGCCGTCTCGCCCCTACGATCAATTGACATCGTTGTAATTTAGGGAACGGGAGCCATGCTCAAGGTCTTTAGGTGCGTTCTGGCCATGATTGGGGTCACCGCACTCGTCGCCGCACCGCCGGCGGGCGCAGGCACGGCAGCGGCCATTCGGCCGCTCGGACCTGACGTCACGTCGGTATCGCCGGCGCTTGGCGAAGTGGTCGGCGTGGCGCATCCCGTCGTGGTGAGGTTCAGCGGCCCGGTCGCGGACCGGCGTGCCGCCGAGCGAGCGCTCGACCTCGAGTCATCCCCCCCGATGACGGGCAAGTTCGAATGGTCAAGAGATGATGTCGTGCAATGGGTTCCCGACCGATTCTGGCCCGCGCATACCACGGTGAAACTCTCGGTGGGTACTCTCGCGACGAACTTCGCAACCGGCCCGGCCGTCGTCGGTGTTGCCAACATTTCGGAGCACACGTTCACCGTGACCATCGACGGCGTTCAATCGGGACCGCCGTCTGCGCTACCTGCGCCACACCACCGGCCCCATTTCGGCGAAGATGGCGTGTTCCCAGCCTCGATGGGCAGACCGGAGTATCCAACCCCCGTCGGCACCTACACGGTCCTGGCCAAGGAGCGCGCAGTCACCATGGATTCGAGCTCGGTCGGCATTCCCAACGACGCCCCGGATGGGTATCTGCTGACGGTCGACTACGCGGTTCGCATCACCAGTCGTGGCCTCTTCGTGCACTCGGCTCCGTGGGCCGTCAACTCACTTGGTTATGACAACGTCAGCCACGGCTGCATCAGCCTCAGCCCAGAAGACGCGGAGTGGTACTTCAACACCGTCAACGTCGGTGACCCGGTGATCGTGCAGGAGAACGGCATTGAGGTATCTCGTCCCGTGTCCCGCTGACCATGGATCGAAACGGGAAGACGGCCGAAGAAAGGACACCCATGTCGACGAACTCGTCGCGCGCGCGTAACCATCCGCACGCGAATGCCTCGGTGATCGGGGTGAAGCCACTCCAAACGTCACCATTTGGACACGACGTGGCGTGGTGGCGCCGCGGAATGGATCTTGATCGCGATAATTAACGCGGCCGTCTACAAACGGCATCGGTAAGACATGTGGCCTTGTAAACGTGAAACCTCTAGTGTCCGAACGGGAATGAAGGAGTCGACGTCGATGACGATCCTTGATCGATTCAACATCGGCCTGATGGGTGCCGCAATAGGGTTGTGCGGCATCGCAATGGCGTTGAGTCCCACCGTCGCGGCCGCTCCGGCCCCGACGGCTGGTTGCAGCACTCCGGCGAAGGACGTGTGCGCCCCAATCGCCGACATGGCCGGCATCCCCATGGCGCTCCCTGGCCCGATTCCCGTTGTCCCAGCAGCGGCTCCGCCGATTGTCCCGGCGGTGGTCCCGCCGATTGTCCCAGCGGTGGTTCCGCCGCTCGCGCCGCCAGTCGTACCGCCGGTCGTGCCACCGGTGGTCCCGCCAGTGGTCCCGCCGATCGCGGCACCGATTCCGGTTGTGCCATTGGGAGCACCCGTGCCACTGGGTGCGCCCGCTCCCGTGGGTGCTCCAATCGCCGTCATGTCCGGTGGCTTCGGCGGCAAGGGTGACCCGATCAGTGCCCCACCGAGTGGCGCTCTCGCGGCGGGTCAGCCGATCCTTCCCGGCCCAACTGGCTGACCGCACCCTGCCGGTTGAGCGACTCGTTAGAAGTGTGGGCGCACAGCCGATTTGGCGCCTACTTGGGTTCAGCTCAACCGATCCGCTCCCATAGGCAGTTGCCCGTCAGCTCGATCGAGAACACCACGGGAAGCACCTCGAAACGAAGCGGCTGTCCGGGCATGCCCTTCGACGTCTGCGGCGGACCAACCTCCCCCGCACTGACGACCACCGCCTGCTCGGCGCTGCACGTGGTACCCGAATCCTGTGGAGTGGCAATCCATCTCCCCGAAAGGATCTCGGGGTTGCGCAGCCCTTGGCCGTGCAGGGTGACGGCGGGCCCAAAGCTGAACCATCGATCACTCGAGACGTACGGCCCGGCGAACGGCGTCCACGATCCGCGGACGCAACTCAGGAAACTGCGGTCGGGCAGCTGAGTGACTGCATCGGCCAGGTTGTCGGCACACGAAGAACCAGACTGCGGCGCAACGGGATCCGCTCCCGCTACGGGTGTGGTGAAAGCGGTGACCGCACCCACCGCCGCCACAACCGCCGCCACCAACGTGCGAAGCACCGTGCTACACCTTCGACAAGTCGGTGCGCATCAGCGCCACGTTGTACTCGTTCCACTGCGAAAGCCCCCAGTACAGATACTGAGGGTCCTCGGGCGTGCCGTCCGCCTTCTTCAGCTGAGACGTTCCCGACCACGGATGGATCATCGGCGCGTACAGGCCCGGGTACTGCGTCGAGGTGACCAGCGTCTTCGGTGCGGACCACGTACCTTGCGGAGTCGGCGACGTCCGCATGACGACGTTGTTGTTGCTGTCGGCGTAGAGCATCACGTACTGCTTCAGATACGGGTTGTACTGCACCGACATCTCGCCTGCGGTCGGGTAGGTCGTCCTCTTGACCAGGCCGAAGAAGCTGCTCGTCGTCGTTCCCGGAAGTACCGGAGTCGCCGCCGACGGCTTGTTCCTGACCCAGGTCGACCCGTTCCAGTACTCGTACTTCGTTTGGTCGAGGATGTCGTTCTGGTTCACACGCGAAAGGTAAACGGTGCCGCCACGCCCGGCAGGCGTGCCGTATGCGTACACCCAGCCGGCAGCGGCTTCCGGCGATCCCGCGGGCGGCTTGACGAAGGCACCCTGCTGAAAGTTCTCGTTGCCTGCGACGTAGGGCATGGTCGAGCGGCCCGCGGCGGCGGGCCGGATCGACGATGCCGGCACGACGGTCCAGTTCTGACCGTTGTCGTCGGAGTAGCTCATGCCCGAGTAGTTCGTCGTCCACCGACCTGGGGTGTCCCACGACCGAACGGACATGAACTGCACGTACTGCCTCGTCGCGCCGTTCACGCCGGCACCGGGCACCGAGATGGCGGCCGTCGGGATGATGGTCACCTCGGGCCCGACCGCATAGCCGTACTTGCCGATGATCTCGCGCGAGAAGTTCGGGTTGGACATCGGCGAGCCGCTGTAGGCGCCAGGATCGTGGACGATGCCGTCGGGTACGTACAGGCCGTTGGACAGCACCCCGTCGGCGCTGCGCAGAAGGACGTTGTTGCGCCAGACACCGGTCATGTTGGGACCACTGAACGTGTCGCCGAACGCCATCAGGATCTCGCGCTGCTCGACGATCTGGGTCGCCGGGTTGTCGCCGGTGATCCCGTTGTCCCACATCACCCCGACGTCCGTGCCCGCGATGCCGAAACGGCGCTCCGTGTCGTTGATGCTGCCCGCTCCGGTGATCCAGCCAATCCGGCTCGTCGCAGGGACGGCGACGGCAGCGGCCGGCGTGACGGCGCGCGCCGTGGTGATGGCTGGCGCTGCGGTCGTCGTCGTCGGGCCGAGGCTGGGCGCCGACTGGTCGATCTCACGCCGCGATCCCCATGCCAGCAACGCAACCAGGGCGGCGGGTTCGACCGGTGCCAGTGGAGAGCTGACGGCCAATGGACTGAGCCCCAGGACCGAAAGCACGCCAGACAGGACGCCTGTCGCCATCGCCGGTGCCGTGGTCACCGACGTGACGAGAGGCTCAGCGGCCTGGATGGTCATCGCGGGAGGACGGGTCGAGGCGATCACGGTGTCGGCGGCTCGGGTGACGACCGACTCGAATCTCCTGACGGGTGTCTCTGCGGCCGCGTCGACGCGGTCGAGGACCGTCTCGGCTCTGTGTACGGCGGTCGACTCCGCGGGTCCCTTGGCGACCGACGCCAGCGCCGTCGTCGGATCGATCCGTCGGAGAGACCGCGTAGTCATCGTGCGTCGCTGGGCGATACGTGTGACGGTCGGCGGCGCCGGTGCGGCCTGACTTGCGGCGCCGGTGGCGACCACCTCGTCGTCCTCGGGGAGCGTGGTCGGCGCTAGGTCCTTTACCCGATACCCGCCGCTCAGAGCGCCGTTTGCCCGCCCCGCGACATCCTTCTCGATGGCGACGTGCGAGTGCCTCAGCAGCCGCTTCGACGTCGCCGTTGCCGAGTCCAGGAAGTACTGGGTCGTTGACCGATGGGTCATTGACGGATGGGTCGTTGACGAATGGGCCGTCGTCGAATCGGCCACCGGCGTCGGTGGCGGATCAGCGGCTAGCGACGGCGTGTCCGAGGGAGGTGGTGTGTCAGCCGAAGCGACCCCGGAGACTGCGGCGGCGCCAACTCCAAAGGCGACCGCCAATCCCCCAACTCGACCGACAAATGCTGCTGCCCGCATTGTTGCCCCTCATCAGGATTCCCCGACCCGAATAAAAGGCTCTCAAGTCGCACCCCCCGAAGGCTTCCTGTGAGATGACGATGGTCCCACTGTGAACGCTGGTTTGTTTGCCGTTTGCTCATCTTCGCTATCGCTTTACAGACCGGTACGGTCAGCAGATGGCCGCCCGAAGCGCACTGTTGGCTGGTATCGCCAAACAGCTCGGCCATCCACGCGGCGTGGGTGGCCGGTTGGTCGGAATCGCGCTCAATCGAGGCAACCGAGGCTTCGTGAGAGCAGCCGTGCAGGCACTGCACGCTGACGGCGACGCCGCGGTGGCGGACGTCGGATTTGGCGGCGGCGTGGGCCTGAAGTCGTTGCTTGACAGCGTTGGTCGTGCTGGCCGGGTCCACGGAGTGGAAGTGTCGGACACGATGCTCGAGCAGGCCGCGAAGCGGTTTCGACGTGACGTCGCGTCCGGGCGGCTGGCGCTGCACAGCGGGTCGTTGACCCGACTCCCGTTCGCCGATGGGGTGTTGAACGGTGTCGTGACCGTCAACACCATTTACTTCGTCGCCGAGCTGGAGCAGGCGTTCGCCGAGTTGGCAAGGGTGACAACGCAATCGGGGCGCGTCGTCGTCGGAGTCGGCGACCCCGCGACGATGGCCAAGATGCCGTTCACTAGTCACGGTTTCCGCCTTCGCCCCGTACCAGAGGTCGTCGACGCGCTGGAGGGTGCGGGCTTCACGGTGGAGCACCGTCGGATCAGTGCCGCTGACGGTGCGCCCCACCTGCTGATCGGCACCCCCGTGCCGACGAAGGCATGAGGTAGATCCGACGGTCCCCGCAGATCGGTGAATATGGCGGGTCAACGCCACGGCGAGCTGTAAGGTGCGCGCGTGGAGGCAGATCCGATCGCGGCGGTGGTGCTGCCCATTGCGCTCGGCGTCATCATGTTCGGGCTCGGCCTCGGGCTCACCGTCGACGACTTCCGCCGCGTCATCAGGTTCCCAAAGGCCGTGGCGGTTGCTCTGCTATGCCAGACGATCCTGCTGCCTGCCGCATGTCTCGGCATCGCGCACGCCTTCGCTCTGCGGCCCGAACTCGCGGTCGGGTTGATGCTCCTCGCCGCGTCTCCTGGAGGTCCAACGGCGAACCTCTACTCACACCTGGCACGTGGCGACGTGGCACTGAACATCACGCTGACCGCGGTGAACGCCGTACTGTCACTCGTCACGTTGCCGCTCATCCTCGGCTTCGCGCTGCAACACTTCCTCGAGAAGGACCAGACGATCCCGCTGCAGCTGTCGAAGGTGATCTCGGTGATCGCGCTGGTGATCGCCCCGGTCGCGATCGGCATGTTCGTGCGGGCGCGTTGGCCCGAACGAGCAGACCGGTTCGACCGCCCGGTGCGGATCGCGTCGACGACGTTCCTCGTCCTCGCGGTAGCAGCCGCCGTACTCGGTCAGCGCGAGAACATCCTGAGCTACGCCAAGCAGGTCGGGCTCGCAGCGCTCGCGTTCAATCTCGTCAGTCTGTCGGTCGGCTACCTCGTTCCGCGACTGCTGCGCATCGAACGCCGCCAAGCGATCGCGATCGGCATGGAGATCGGGATCCACAACGCCGTGCTCGCAATCGCAATCGCCTTGAACGTGCTCAACAACCAACCGATGTCGATCCCGCCGGCGGTGTACACGATCATTTCGCTGTTCACCGCCGCGGCCTTCGGTTTCATCGTCTCGCGTCGGCGCGATCGAACTGCGGTCGAGTTGCAGGCACCCAGTCCCGGCAACGGTTAGCCCGTTCGGTCCCCTCGTTGACCACGCGTCGTTCGCAATCCTGGGCGAATTAGCACTTCCAACGGCGACGCTCGGCATCCATTGAAACCATCAGCCGCTCCAAGGATTTCGCAAGAACCATCGTCGCGTTTCGGCACCGCAAGGCCGACGCGAACGCCGTCTGACCAATCAAGACCGCTGTCTGACGAGCGGAACGCCGAAAACCTCAGCATCCCTTCACTGCCTCGCTGCCAAGGTTGAGTCAGCGCGGCCGCGTCACCGTCGCCCGCGAGGCCGTAACGTCGGATGTCATGACGATCGCACTACCCGGCACGTGGCACGAAGCAGAAGGAGCCGGCCTTGCCGACTTCTACCGAGACCTGCACGCACACCCGGAACTGTCCTTCCAGGAGCATCGAACGGCGCAGAGGGTGCAGGAGGCGATCGCTCCGCTGGGTCTCGAAGTGACCGCAGGCATCGGCGGCACCGGCGTGGTGGCCGTCCTGCGAAACGGGGCGGGGCCGGTCGTCCTGCTGCGCGCGGACTTCGACGCCCTTCCCGTACGGGAGAAGACGGGTTTGGCTTACGCAAGTACGGTTCTCACGACGGACGCCGAGGGAGCCGACGTCCCCGTCATGCACGCGTGCGGCCACGACATGCACGCGGCCGCGTTAGTGGGTGCATTGAAGCTGCTGAACGGGTCGAAGAACTCGTGGTCGGGCACGGTGGTCGCCATTTTCCAGCCGGCCGAAGAAGTTGGCGGTGGAGCCAAGGCCATGATCGCCGATGGACTGTTCGACAGATTTCCCAAACCAGAGGTCGTACTCGGCCAGCACGTCGCGCCGCTGCCCGCAGGGATGATCGCGTACAAGACCGGTCCCGCGATGGCGGCAGCAGACGCGGTGAAGTTGCAGTTGTTCGGCCGCGGCGGCCACGGATCCCAGCCGGAGTCGACCATCGACCCCGTCGTGATGTCTGCGAACGTGGTGCAGCGTCTGCAAACCATTGTCTCGCGCCAACTTTCACCCTTCGAACCAGCCGTAGTGACAGTTGGTTACCTGCGCGCCGGGTCGAAGGAGAACATCATCCCCGACGACGCCGAGATGGGCATCAACGTCCGAAGCTTCACCGCGGAGGTGCGCGAGAAGGTGCTTGCGTCCATCGCACGAATCGCCACGGCAGAAGCACACGCATCGGGAGCCGAACAGGATCCCGCACTGACGACGATGTACAGCTTCCCGGTTACTACGGTCGACGACGCGGTGATGCAGCAGATCGCGACCGACTTCCGCAATCACTTCGGCGAGGCGCGAGTCATCGAGTCCAATCAACCCGTGGCAGCGAGCGAAGACGTCGGCTACTACGGTAGCGAACTCGGCGTGCCCACCGCGTTCTGGTTCTGGGGCGGGTTCGACGACGAACGGATCGCGCAGGCAGCCGCACAGCGAAAGCCGCTGCCCTCCAACCACTCCCCCGAGTTCGCGCCGGTGATCGAGCCCACGCTCTCGACGGGAGTGGAAGCGCTCACCATCGCGGCGCTATCCCAACTCGGCAAGCGTTAGCGGGTTTGGTCGGCGGCCTCCGATGCACGATGCCAACGTTGGCCCGAGGGCGAGCGGAGAATGAGACGCATGTCCATGCATGAACCCACTCACGAAACGTCTACGCGACGAGTGGTCGATACGACCGTTGAGCCACACTGGCTTCGCACCGGGTATCGATTCTTCCCCTACGCCGCACTGCAGGACCGACAGTGGTGGGTAATCCGCGTCAACTATGGGTTTCCCGAACACGATTTCGTCACGCTGTTCATCGACGGTGCCGCGGTCGCCGACGTTACCCCCGAGGCCGACGATCCCCGTCCTCTTGTCGCCAGCATCGGACGACTGCCGATGACGCACTCGCACACTGCCATCGACCTGTCGCTGATGCCTCCAGCCTTGGCCCGAGACGTGGTGAGCGTAGTGGCGAAGTTCGTCGACTACGGCAGCGAGGTCGGTGATCCCTGCGCCTGGTGCGCCGTCGGACCTGACCCGTTCAGCCCTGCCGAGTGACTGTCAGAAACGAACACGGTCGCGAGCGGCGACTTGAAGGCGACCCAGGCGTCGTCGCATGCACGGATTCGTGCTCTGGCGATCGAGCGGAGCAGGTGGTTGTCACGCTTGTTTGGGGAGATGGCTTCAGCGACAGGGTGGTCGGGGCCACGCGGATGGGCCGTTCGTGACGCTGCGGAGGCAGAGCCTGTAAAGCGCGCGTCCAGCGGTACACCGACACAGCAGCGGCGGAGTTGTTCTTCCCGACACTGCAGCCCTGCGTTCGGACATACTGACTGCGTGCGCAGGCGGGTCGCGATCGCGTTGGTGGTGTTGTCGATCGTCTGGGTGATCGGCTTCGTCGTCTCGATCATCGTGAACTTCATCGTGTTCGACGAGTTCGACGCGTACGGCGAGGTCCCCATCCCCGGCACCGGCACGGTGCAATTGCCCGCAGGGGACGTGACGATCAGCTTTCACAGCAGGTATCCGAAGGGAATAAGCCCAGAAGACGTTCCCATCCCGATCCCCGACGGCCTCGAAGTCACGATCACCCCACCGAGCGGGTTGCCTGAACCCGACATGACCGACGTGACAAAAGGCGATCGCTCCTGCGGTACGCGCAACAGCGACGGACATTGCACGGTCAAGACGGCTCACATCCACCGGGCGGGAAACTACACCGTCACGACCAACGCGAACGTGACCTCGTTCCCCAATCCCCGCGTGGCCTTCGGTCACCCCAGCCAGTTCTGGTTTGTGACGTGGCTCTTCGGATGTCTGTTCCTGGTCACCGCGGTCAGCGGGATGGGATTGCGGGCGGGGGCGCGGCGCCGTTTGCGCAACGCCTCACGCTCGGACGCCGCCTTACTCGCGTCAGGTGAGCGAGTCCGTGGCGTTCTGAAGTCGTTTCGCGCGACTAAGGACACCGTACGCAGCCGGGGCTGGACGCCCAGCCGACCGGAATTGCTCGATGCCCCGATCTTCGAGCTGAAGGTCGAGCTTGAACTGCCGGATCGAGGGGCGGTGGTGGGACACAACGAACAACCGGTACCACTTACCGCCGTGCCCAATCTGGCGATCGGCAGGGAACTCAGCTGTGCTGTGGACCCAGCCCGGCCGGCCCACCGATTCGTCGTTGACTGGAATGTCATGATCTCCGGGCATTCTGGTGGCGGATTTCGGGAAGCGCCCGCAGGCGCGGGCCTCCCGAGCTGGCCCAGGGAGCCGAAGCTCGTTGCTGCGTTGAACCCGCGACCCACCGTTGGGGCCAGTGTCTGGACCGTTGTGAAGGTCACCGCAATCGGCGTCTTGGCGGCTGTAATTCTCGGTCATGGTGACGTACGCACCTTCGTGGCGGTCTTCGCGGTCGCCTTGTTGTGGGCCGCCCTACCGCATGCGTTACATCTCCGATTCGACCGCACTCATACTCCCGAGGAGCGGGCCGCGCTGGCCGCAGAGTTTGAATCGACGCGGGAGCGGAACGGATTCGTCGCAAGAACCGCCAAAGACAAAGGCGAGGTTCTGCGCACGGGTGCAGACGCGCGCGCCGTCATCACCACCGTCGAAGACACTCGAAACACCGACGAAGACTTGGGCAGGCTGATCTATCTCGAACTCGAGGTCACCGTTGGCGCCGATCGCCCCTACGCCATGCGAACCGGCGAATATGTCAGGTCCGTGGTATCGGCAGGGAAACGTCCCGGCATTTGGGTCACATCCCTTGCGGTCGGGCGCGAACTCTCGGTCCGGGTCGACCCCGCCAATCGGCAGCGTGTGGCCGTGGACTGGGAGAAGTCGGCGCGGCTGCACCAAGCGCCTGCGGTGCGCCTACGGATCCTGGCACAGCAGCTCGCTGCACGCGAGATCTCCGATGTCGAATACACGGCCCAGCGGGAGAAGATCATCGCGGACACATGACGCCGGGCGGCCAACCACGCGACGCAATACATGTCTTACGCGGGGCGAGTACGTCTCGAAACCATCGCTACTCATCCTGCCGCACAGGCGAATTCGCGCCTCGGCCATGCTGGACGTTTCCGGCCGATTCCCACTGATTACGGCTTACCGCCCGAATCACGTTGCAGCACAGAGACTAACGATCACAAACCTTGGCCTCCCTGCCAGCGCTGCTCCGAGAACGAGATGCGTTGTGTGTTCAGCACAATCGCCGCACAAATCACCCGCGACCAATGTTGCCCGCGGTTCTAGTTGTTGGTGTCAGGACACGCAAGGTCGACGTAGACCGTGTCGGTGTGGGACGGCTCCATCTTCATCATGAGCGACCCGTCGGAGGTCATCATCACGGTCAGGCCGTGGAGACCGCTGACCGTGCACCTCGCCAGCAGCATGCCGTTGGTTGCCCCGTTGAATTGCACGTTGTAACCCTGCTCTTGCAGGGCTTTGACCACGTCAGCGGCCGAACCCGTGGTGGGAACGGCGGCTGCGGTACTGGCAGATGCCAGCGCAGCCGCACCGAGGACGGCGGCGGCGATGGTCGTGGTGAGGGCATGCATCTTCATGGGCGGATTCCTTCGTTCGATGAGGGTGCGACGTTGGATTGCGACGCGACTGGTACACCGCCGTTCGTGCTCGGTACATCGGCCGGCGTTACAGCACCTCCGGCGGTCAAGGCCGGAGCCGATCGGCCGAGTCGTGGCGTTGTAACGCATCGTTGCTTGGGTCGCACTCCTTCGGTATCCGTCGGCGGAAAGGCCGCCGCGAGGACGCGAAGGACAATGCATGACCGACATCGACGCTCGACCCACCGACGTCCGCGTACCCACGACCGCCATCTCGCGGGTCGGCGATGGGCTGGCCCGCTACGGACTGGTCGTGGTGATCGGGTGGATCGGCCTACTCAAGTTCACTGCCTACGAGGCGCAAGGCATTCAACCCCTGGTGGCCAACAGTCCCCTCTCGAGTTGGATCTACGACGTGTTCTCAGTGCCAACCTTCTCCATGATTCTCGGCGTCGTCGAGGTGGCGACCGCCGTATTGATCGCAGTCAAGCCTTGGTGGCCAAGGATTTCGGCGGTAGGGAGTGCGATGGCGGTTGGGCTGTTTCTGGCGACCATCAGCTTTCTGTTCACAACGCCGGGGATCGGTGAGGACGCTGCCGGCGGATTCCCGTTGCTCTCGATGATCGGTCAGTTTCTGATCAAAGACGTTGCGTTGCTCGGCATCGCGGTCTGGACGCTCGCCGATGCACTGGCCGCAGCCCGGGTCAACATGCATGCCTGATCCGGACCGGGCTGGATGCGGGTTGCCGGTGCGGCTTCGACAGTCCGGTATCGCTGAGGCGGTACGATCTTGATCCTGATGACGAGGACGGCGAGAGATGACGTGGCGCTGGTCGCCGCACTGCGGGCCGGCGAAGAGTCGGCGTTCGCCGAACTGGTCGACCTCCACACGCCGGCGATGCTGCGGGTAGCGCGCGGCTACGTCCGCAGCCACGAGATCGCCGAGGAAGTCGTGCAGGAGACGTGGATCGCACTGCTCAAGGGAATCGGCTCCTTCGAGGGCCGATCATCCTTGCGCACTTGGCTGTTCACGATTCTGATCAACATCGCCAAACGCAGGGGCGTGCGTGAGCGTCGTGATGCCGACGTCGCAGTTCTGGCGTTCACCGGCGGCGTCGTCGACCCCGCCCGTTTCCGTGGGTCCGACGACGAGTATCCCGGCCACTGGCTGCCCAGCGAAGTCCCCTCGCCCTTCCCGGACACCCCTGAAGGGTCGGTACTGGGTGACGAGTTGATAGCACTAGCGCGACGAGAACTCGACAAGCTGCCCGAGCGGCAACGCGTAGTAGTGACCATGCGCGACATGCTGGGACTCGACTCCAGCGAAGTGTGCGAATTGCTTGCGATCAGCGTCGCCAACCAGCGGGTGCTGCTGCACCGCGGTCGTTCGGCCGTCCGACAGGTGCTAGAGGATTATCTGAGGGAAACGACATGACCAGTGGATCGATGGATTGCAACGAGCTCGTCGAGTTGGTCACCGCCTACCTCGACGGATCCCTCGCCGCCGAAGATCGGGCGCGGTTCGACCTCCACCTACTGGAATGCGACGGCTGCGAGAATTATCTACAGCAGTTCCGCGTCACGGTCGACACCTTCGGCAAGATCCCCCCGGACGCAATCGATCCCGCGTTTCGCAACCGCCTGATGGGCGCGTTCAGAGACTGGCGTTGACTGCGCCGTAACGGTGGCTGGGCTACGGACCACCCAGTCCGTAAGCGCACCAACCGGTGTCGCAACAGCCACAGCCGAAGGATCCAGCGATGAAGACCGCTGCCACCATCGCAGGTACCGCTGCCATCATCGCGTGCATCGCAAGCGCTTCCGCCAACGCGGCACCCTCCGACGACGGGAGTACCAACCAAGTCATGATGCAACCGACCGGGCAGGGAAACGTGTCTGTCAACGAGGCCGGTATGCAATCAGTGTCGGAGTGCTTCGTCGTCGGCGTCCCCGCCGCTCCCTACGCGCGCTACCCCCGAACTCAGCCGAAACCAATGGCGAAAACGCTCTCGGTGCCGGGTTGGCTCGTTGCCCAGTGCTAGCGTTGCGGTCCCGATGACGACACTTGACCCGGTCGATCGCACCCGTGGGGTTCAGGTCGGCTAGCAGCGCAGTGATCGCAGCGATGGCTGCTGCTCCGATTCATCTGGCGCCGTTCGTCGTCGATCTCGAGTCAGCCTGAAACTCGTCCGCCCTACAGGTGATCCGGAGGCACATGCGCGGGACGGCCGTCGCCGTCCTCCGATGCTGCAGGGCGCGTATCCAGAGTCGTTCATCTTTCCCGACTTCCGTCGTCAGAGCTCTGCGCTTTGCTCCCAATTTCGGACATGCACATTGGAAAACGTGCAATATCGCCAAACCGTGAGGGTTTGCCACTAACTTTGACACGCTCGCCGATGAGCGGCGGCCAGTCGCGTCGCTGCGACGTGCCCAAGACTGGGCATAAACGTGAACCGCGATGAACGCGATTCAGTCGCAGCACAATTCGGCGCCTCCGGCGATCAAGTCGAGCGGGATCACCACATCTCCCACGTGCTCGCCTTCCTCGGTACAAGCGTTGAGCACCAGATCCAATTCATCGGCGGTACCGCGCCGGCACGCACGCACCAACCGGAGAGGCGGCTCAGCGAGGACATCGACCTGATCGCACTCGACGATCGCAAGGCGGTAGCGGCGCCCAGCGACGCGGCACTCCCCCGCGCATTGGATCGCTCGCACGGCGACCTACCTGTCGCCGCGCTGCCTTATCAATTGACGCGGATAATGACGTCTGTCACAATTCGCAGATCGTCGCAGAAGCGAGGGGGCGGGAATGCCGAAGGACGACGACGCTTATTCAGAGACGTCGGATGACGAACTCGAATCGGAGACCTCTTTTCAAGCACAGAGAGGTCCTGGCTTCCTCATCCCACCCGGTCACCCACAGGTGATCAGTCTCGACTTCAACACCCTGTTAAGTGCCGGACTGTTGACGCCCGAGGTGTTGGAGAATTTGGCTGGACTGCTTGCGGCACTGCAAGATTCATTCCGCGACGCGCAGCCAGGCTGGGCAGTGGGCACCTATCTGTTGCCCGACTGCGCGACTCACAGCCCCGGCGCCGTCTGCCCGCCGCAATGCCTCGACTACTCCGGCTGTTTCACGTTCGGGAGTACCTGCCCGCCGCGATGCATCGATAATCCCGCACCTATTTGTCCGCCCAGGTGCATCGACCATCCAACTCCCCATTGCCCACCCCGACAAATCCAATGAGTAGGGCCGGTCATGCGTGAATCTCGCTACAACGTCTGGGTCGAGCGGAACGGCGCTGTGTACGTATTCAATTCGGTAAGCGGATCGTTGTACCGGATGACGAACGAGCAACACTCGGCCTTCCAGCGATTCATCAGCGGCGCAGGCGCTGAGCCGGAATTGGCCGAAACCCTTGCAAGCCTCATTGCCGGGGGAATGTTGATCTCCGAGGATGCCGACGAAATCGGAAGTCTCGCAGGAAAATACGCGGCAAGTCGTGATGACGACGAGACATTCAGCCTGACCATCGTCACCAGTTTGGGCTGCAACTTCGATTGCCCATACTGCTTTGAGGCCAAGCATCCCTCGATCATGGACGAGGATGTGCGGCGCCACGTGATCAACGTTCTCGATGATCAGCTACCGCACATCAAGTCCTTCGGCGTGACTTGGTTTGGCGGTGAACCACTCGTCGGGCACATACCTCTCCTCGAGCTTTCCGACACCTTCATCGAACGATGCGACTTGCACCGAGTGCGCTACAGCGCAAGCATTGTTACCAATGGCTATCTGCTGGACGAGAAGATGTGCCGCAAGCTCGCGGATCGCAGAGTCACTTCCGCGCAAATCGGACTTGATGGTCCGCCCGAGATCCATAATTTGATGCGGCCGTTGGCCAGTGGGCGTGGGACGTTCGAGCAAATACTCAAGAACATCAAGATTGCTGCCGACTACCTCAGTGTTCAGGTGCGTGTCAATATCGACGCACGCAATTTCGACCGAGTGCAGACACTGTTCGACATCCTCGTCGGCGAAGGACTTCGAGGTCGGATAAACGTTTGTGCCGGTCAAATCGTCGGATCACGAACCAATCTGCTGGCACCGTCATCAGACTATCGAGGCTGCCTCTCACGGCCCGAATTCGCCCGCGTGGAGCGCGATTTCATGAAGCTGGCCGAACACTATGGGCTGGCCTCGCCAGGGCTGCCCAAGCAGATTGGCACACCCTGCACGGCCGTGAGACGCAACGAACTGGTTGTCGGCAGCCGCGGCGAACTATACAAATGCTGGGAATCCGTAGGTGATCCGAAGGATGTGATCGGGCACATCAGCAACTATGCCGACACCAACGGCCGGATGGCCAAATGGATGTCCTACGACCCCTTCACCGACGCGGAATGCACATCCTGTGTTGCACTCCCGGCATGTATGGGTGGCTGTGCCTACCATGCGTTCGAAGAGCTTCAGCACGAGAACCGCTGTTCCACGTTTCGGTACTCCTTCAACGACCAGATCTGTCACTACATCGATTCCGTTGAGGCCAGCAATCCGTCAGGTCCGATCCCGCTCGCCCGCTTGGCCCTTGGTTCCAGCAATGGCTGACCGCAGTTCAATTGAGGCGTCACCCCCGAGGACGACCCAACGCGCCTTTGGTGCGCATGCGGCGTTCTTACCGGCGCCGACCATTGGCACGGCTACCGGCGTTGGCACGGTGCTCGTGACGGGCGTCGGCCAGCTGTAAGCGGTTTCGGCCGTTCCACTGTGCTGGGTTCGTGACCACGCTCAGTCCCTGACCGGCAAGCTCACCACCGTTCATGTCGGTGATGGCGAGAACGCCAAGGACTAATCGCGTCATCTACCGCGTTCAGGTTAAGGCGATGGAGTGGGTTGGGGTACGCCAGAAAATCCGTTGAGAATTCTCCAAGACACCCACCCTATCTTCACGGAATGGCTGGCCGGCGTGCGCTAGTCGTGCCGCCAGCACCAGCTGGCAAAGGCCAACCGCCCAGGCGCCATCTACGGCGCCCTGCAACGAATCGGATCCAAGGAGTCGACGATGGGGAGTTCAACCTCCACCCTGGTCCCAACGAGTAGCGCAGACACCCCGACGTGGGCAAAACCAGTCCCGAACACGCCCGAATACAAGGAAGCCGGATCGCCGGCGACGGTTCGGTCAACGGCGCGAACTGGCTTCAAGTCTGGCAAACACATGAACGACGATATGGAATGCTTCTCCACGGACGATCCCGAACTGATCCTCAAGGCTCGCCAGCTGATGGCCGACGTCTACTTGAAACGGGATTTCGTCACCGATTCCGAAATCAACCATCTGGGAGTGCTGAGCGAAGAAAGTGATCCGTACGCCAGCCACTCGACGTATTACGTCGTCGTGCCCAAGAATCAAAAGACCGTTTTGGCGACCGTTCGTATCATTAATTTCGATCCCCAAAAGGGCGAGAGTTCCTTTCCCGTGCTGAAGTACAAGAAGGATTTTGATTCGCGGGCCCTCGCAGTTCTGGCATCAGCCGGTACCGACAATCTGGTTGAGGTTTCCGCCTTGGCCCGTGATAAGGACCTTGCCGCAAGCGGTACGGCTGCACTGATGCTGTACAAGAGAATCTTCATCGATGCATGTTACGAAGACCAGAACGGCAAGAAGTCGTTGATCATGGCGTGCAACCCGATGCTGTACAAAGCCTTTGGGTTGCTCTTTGGTGAGTCGTTCATGCGACTCGGCCCTGACCTGCCCTATCCTGGCCAACCGGCCTCACCAGCGATATTGCGCGCGGAAGATGCGGCCGTCAACATCGCCAAGGCGTCTAGAGACAAGAAGAATCCCTATCGGGGGGTCCAAGAGGGCGTCGTAAAGTACTTCGGTGCCGGCGCCGATGCGAGTCTCATGTCGGACGAAATTCTCTCGGCCTTGGATACCTATGGTTACGGCGACCTCGTTGGCAAAATGAGGACTAACGACTGGGATGACGTCGCCCAACGAGAAAAACAAGCGTTGGGGATTCTAAAACGAGGTGCCATCAAGGGGAAGCTAAAGGAAGTGTTGATGCGCTACCGCCCGGAAATCCTAGCGGCAGCTGGGCTGATGGCATACACGGCCGCACGGACCGGTGTAGTGGCGGAAAGCATAACGCCGGTCACTCATGCCGATTGGCACGCATTCCTAGGCATTGAACTCGCTACCACCGCTCCGTACGTATGGGGCATCGGCGACCTAGCGAGAAATGCGAACAATGAACACTACAAGACATCGCGCAAGGTGAGTGCCTACGCTCTTGCTGGCTCCGCATTCGTCGCGCCGTATGCCTATCTGGCAGCCGAAGGCACCCTCCACAGCGAACAGGGCGCAGTCGTTGCCGGCGGCTTGTTAGCCCTCAGCATCGGTCCAACGCTCGTCAAAGGAATCAAGAGCAGGTTCGAGCGTCGCGCGCCTTTCCCCCGTTTGCCAACTCGACAGAGAGCATGAAGGCGACCGACGGTGCCCGGATGGTCTCCCAGCTTCGCAGTCGAACCCGACCGCAGCTGACATCATCCCCGTTCAGGGACTCGGATCTGTTGTGGCAGAGCGCCACGGGTAGCTCTTGACCCTTTTGACATCCCTGTCTTCGAGTTGCGATGTCAGGCCGAACTTCTCGACGAGCGCTAGCCACTCTCCGCCCGTGACGAAGTACGCCGGACCCTTTTGTTCGCGTTGCACCGACCCGTACCACGAGAAGCGGAGTCTGCCCAGGGCACGCATTGACAACAGATTCGCGGGAAGGTCGATACAGCCGATCGTCAGTCGCCGAAAGCCTGGAACGCATACGACGAGGATCGGCACGACCCAGGAAGACATCCGGGACGCCTCCGGAACGCGCCTCGCCGGGGTAGCGGTTACTTGCGCCAGCCAGGCCGAGGCGACGAGTGCGTTCGTGGCCGGGTCGAATACCCAGATCGCCTCGTTGTCGCTAAGCAGCGCAAGTGTCGGTTTCCCGGTGGTGATGTCGAAGACCCTCTTGGTCTCGGCCAGGGTCGGATACGAACGCAGCAGGCAATGCATCAGCTGATCGTGGGCGGTCAAGTGTTCGTCGCCGTGCACGCTCTGAGTATCACCCTGCGGGCGCACGCTCACCGGAGAAAGCGGCCGTCGGGCACCTGCCGTTGCCTCACGGCGTTGCTGGCCACGACGGCGCCTGTCCGAACACTCCGAGACCCCAACAACTTCAACACACAGTGGCGCAAGGTTCGCAACGGGCTCGGAGTGCCCGGCATCACCACGCGCAGCTTCCGCAACTCGCTTGCCGCCCTCATCGATGACGAACGGCTATCGGCACGCGTCGGCGCCGACCATGTCGGCCCACCGACGTTTCGATTCTTATATCGCCAGTACGCATTTCGGAGGCTAAAGGCACCGATTTGCACACTCAGTGACCGGGAATGACGCGGACGGGCCCAAGTGCTCGCCCAGATCGGAGACTCGTAGAGCACCCGCACACGCCGCCAACTGCTCGCCAAGGACCGCACCACCGACTCATCGATCACCACCGCACCGCCGTGTCGATGAGATCGGCGATATCGTCCACCTTCTGATCGACGCCGATGACCTGTTCTGCGCACCCAGGAAGGGCATCGCGATCGCGCCACCACTGCCGCAACTCCCGCTCGCCGAAATCGTTGCAGCCCTTGGCAGAATGACGCCGCAGTGTTTCCTGGAACGGCAAGTCGAACCTGAAGAACGCGGTTGCCCCTCGATGGTCAGCGGCCAATGATCGCAACATCGAGCCATAGATGTCGGCATACAAGATGCCCTCGATGACGACGTGCATGCCGCGATCGAGCGCGAACCGGGCAACCAGGTCAATCAATTCGACCGCGGGGTTTTCCGAGCGGTCACGCACGCGCAACACCTCGCGACGCAACAGGTCCTGACTGACTACCGCCAGCTGCCGCACATGACGGTTCTGCAGCTCACGTGCCACCGTCGACTTTCCCGACCCACTGTTGCCACGCAAAACCACAAGCCCAGTACTCGCGGACCCGACACCGACCACCCACAGATCAAACCAACAACACGGCCTCCGCCGACGCCGCCACGCCCCCAGAGGCATCAATCCCAACTTGCCGTTGACAACCGGCGGGCGAGTCGTTCGTCCCCACACTGCCGGCTTTCGCCGCGTCGAAGACGTCGACGTGGGCGGACCGGTACAGCGCCCGCGACCTCACAGGGCGGCTAACCTCAAGCGCCGTCATGGGCCGACCCACCGGCCTCCGGCGCCGTGGCTCGTCAATTCCGCGCCACCGACGCCGAATGGCGGGCGCAGCTTGCCGTGCCAGCCCGCCGCCGTGGAAACCCCGAATGAGGTCGCGTATCCGCAAAACCGTCTAATTGGTCGAGAAATCAGCGAGAACCCAGTTCAGTACGCCGATTCCACTGCCGAAGTAGCACCGAGTGGACTGCCACGCTCGCACAGCTCGATGCGCTGAAGTCTGCTGATGTCGGGGCGGTTCAACGTTCATGGCGGACCAGGCGTTGCATAGATGTTGAATCCGAATCGGCTCGTCCGCAGAGCTAGCGAAAGAGAGCATTCCGCCATCAACATAGGTGAAGGCGTACCACTGGGCGCCCTCGTTAGCCCAGTCGACCTGCATTGCTAACTCTGTCGGGAAGTGCGCGACCATCACGTTCGTGACCAGTGCCCGCGGCTATATCCGCGCGTCGCAGGCCGCAACCGCCGTCGCATGCCATAAGTCCCGGTAAGGGACACGCACTTGGTAGACCGGCGGCGAACAGACCGCCGCCAACCAGTCAGATGGCCACTCCCGGACATCGTTGATAGCCGTATATTGTCCGAGTTATCTCGAATCATCGCGCTATACAACCGAATTCGCGCTTCAGCGAGACTGGGTCGTTGCGGCCGATTCTCATCGATTCCGGCTTGCTCCTTGGACGGCGAATGGGCTGCTGCGTCTCGTCACGGTGTAACCGGCCAGTCCCACACGGACATATCACCCTTGGGGTAGTTCATGCAGACGTCGGTGGCCTTGGCGACGACGCCCTTGTTGTTGAAGAAGACCTTGGCCCAGTTGCCCCAGTGGGTGGCCACGTTCTCGTAGTAGACGTTGGTGGCGGTGTCCTCGGAGTACTGCCTGCGACCGACGGGGTCAAGGGCGAAGAACCAGTGGATGCGGTCGAAGGCCTGCTGCTGGACGTCGGCGGGGCGGTTGCTCCGGTCGATCATGTACCGCTCGAAGTAGATTGGGCTGGTATCACGCGCCGCGGCCAGGTACTGCTCGGCATCACAGATGGTGATGATCATTCGGTGCGGGATCGGGAAGTCGTCGGTGGCGTCGGCGGCGGCCAGGTCGGCTGGGGCCAGCGCCATAATCGACGCGGCGAGAAAGCCAAGCGCCACTGACCTCGTGATGACCCGGCGAACCAGCAGGGTTGATGCGACTTTCATCGCTGCTCCGAGGTGGTCGTTTCCGCAGTCGCATTGGCTGCCGGTTGCAATGTCGGTGTCTGCTCGAGGCAGTAGGTGTCGACATCGGAATTCGCGAGAGCCGCAAGGAAGGGGGCGGTGGCAGCCAACGCGGCAGTATGTGCGAGCCACGTGACGCTCATCGTGGATGTCCCGCCAGGCCCGACGTCACGTCGAAATCCGCGCCGGGCCTTGTGGAATGTCGATGTCATGGCCGCTGACCGGCGTCGTCGGAGTTGTCGGTCGGTCCGGTGGCTGGGCGGCGTTGGTGGCCGAGTAGCTCCCGGACGGAGATGCGGGAGCCGTATGGCTGCAGCATCTGGCTGGCCGGTCGGGTCCGCACGTTGAGCGGCCACCAGAACCAGCGACCGAGAAGAGTCGCAATCGAAGGTGTCATGAACGACCGGACGATCAAGGTGTCGAAGAGCAGGCCCAGGCCGATCGTAGTGCCGAGCTGACCGAGCATGACGAGGTCGCTGACGATGAAGGAGGACATGGTGGCGGCGAAGACCAGACCCGCCGCTGTGACGACGCCGCCGGTACCCGCCATCGCGCGGATGTTGCCAGTCTTGAGTCCCGCGTGCAGCTCCTCCTTGAATCGGGAGATCAGCAGCAGGTTGTAGTCGGCCCCCACCGCCAAGAGCAGCATGACGGCCAGTGGCACGATGACCCAGTACAGCTGGATGCCGAAGATATACTGCCACACCAGTATTGACAGCCCCATGGATGCGCCCAGGGAGAGTGCGACGGTGCCCACGATGACTAGCGCGGCGATCAAGCTCCTGGTGATGAAGACCATGATCAGCAGAATGAGGCTCATCCCGGCCAGCGCGGCGATCATCAGGTCGTACGTCGCGCCCTCCTTGATGTCCTTGTAGGTCGCCGCCGTTCCAGCGATGTAGATCTTGGCGTCCGCCAACGGGGTGGCCTTGAGTGCGTCGAATGCTGCGTTCCTGAGCGGGTCGATGTGCGAGATCCCCTCGGGCGCAGCGGGCTTGCCCTCGTGGGTGATGGTCATGCGCAGGGCGTGGCCGTCCGGTGACATGAATAGTTTGAGGCCGCGCTTGAAGTCCGCGTTGTCGAACGCTTCGGGAGGCAGGTAGAAGGAGTCGTCGTTCTTGGCGTCGTCGAAGGCCTTGCCCAGTGCGGTCGCGGTCTTGAGCGCCTCCGCGGACTGCGCGTCGATGCCAGCAGTCGTGGCGTAATTCGAGCGGAGCAGGTCGCGGTTGGCTTGCTGAACGGCGAGCTGGGGTGGGATTAGGGCGGCCAGTTGCGGCTGCAGGGCGTTGAGTTTGTCAAGGCTCGCTGTGATTGTCCCGAATTTCTCGGCGAGCTGGTCGATGCCGTCGAGGGAGTCGAACACCGACCGCAACGCTGCACAGGAGGGGATGTCGACGCAGTGTGGTTCCCAGTAGAAGTAGTTGCGCAGTGGCCGGAAGAAGTCGTCGAAGTTGGCGAGGTTGTCGCGGACCTGGTTGATGGTGTCGACGGTGTCGTGGAACGCCTTGGTCTGTTCGTCGGTCGCGGCGACGCTGGCCTGCTGCAAGGCGAGCTGTTGTTGCAGGATGTCGATCGACTTGGACGTCTGGTCGATTTGTTTCAGGATGTCCTGAGCTCTTGCCTGTTGATAGCTGAGGTTCATGATCGTGCTGGCGCTACTCGCACTTATCTGAAAGGGGATGGAGCTGTGCGTGATTGGCGTGCCGAGTGGCCGGGTGATCGACTGCACCATGGCGATGCCGGGGGTGTGCAGGACGGCCTTGGCCACCCGCTCGAGGACGATCATGTCCGCGGGATTGCGCATGTCGTGATCGGATTCGATCATCAGCAGCTCGGGGTTCAGTCGTGCCTCGGAGAAGTGGCGTTCGGCCGCGGTGTACCCGACGGCCGCAGGTGAGGTGGGGGGCACGTACGGGCGGGCATCGAAGTCGGTCTTGTACCCGGGCAACGCGAGTAGGCCGATCAGGGCCAGCGCGATCGATGCGACGAGAACGGGAACGGGCCACCGCACGATGACCGTGCCGATACGCCGCCAACCGCGGGTGCGTGTCGCGTGCTTGGGCTCCAGTAGCCCGAAACGGCTGGCCATCACCAGCATCGCAGGGCCCAGCGTGAGCGCGGCCGCCAGCGCCACCAGCACGCCGAGCGCGGCGGGTATGCCGAGGCTCTGGAAGTAGGGCAACCGGGTGAAGCTCAGGCAGGCCACGGCCCCGGCGATGGTCAGCCCCGAACCGACGATGACGTGGAGGACGCCGCGGAACATGGTGTAGTAAGCGGTTTCTCGGTCTTCGCCGGCGGAGCGGCCTTCCTGATAACGCCCGACGACGAAGATCACGTAGTCGGCGCCCGCGGCGATCGCCAGCAGGGTCAGCAGGTTCGTGGTGTAGGTGGACAGGCTGATGATCCCGGAGTTGGCGAGGGCGGCGACGACCCCGCGGGCTGCGGACAGTTCGACCATGACCGTCATCAGCATCAGGATCATGGTGACGAACGAGCGGTAGACGACGAGCAGCATCACCGCGATGACCCCGAAGGTGACGGCGGTAATCAAGACGTTCTCCGAACCGCCGATCTCGAAGGTGTCAGTGGTAAGCGGTGCCGCACCGGTGACGTAGGCCTTGACTCCGGGCGGCGGCGGCGTGTCGGCCACGATCTTGCGGATGGCGTCGACTGATTCGTTCGACGTGGACTCACCCTGATTGCCCCGCAGGTAGAGCTGGACCAGAGCGGCCTTGCCGTCCTTGCTTTGGGAGCCGGCCGCAGTCAGTGGGTCTCCCCAGAAGTCCTGGACGTGCTCGACGTGAGGGTCGCCAGCCAGCTTCTTCACCAGGATGGCGTAGAACTGGTGGGCGTCGGCGCCAAGGGGTTGATCGCCTTCCAGGACGATCATCGCGTTGCTGTCGGAATCGAACTCGCCGAAGACCGCGCCGATGTGCTTCATCGCCTTCAGTGACGGTGAGTCCGGCGAGCTTTGTGCCACCGTGTGTCTCGCGCCGACGATCTCCAATGTGGGAACGAGGACGTTGGTCAGAGCGGCGACGGCAACCCAGAAGATCGCGATGGGTATGGCGAATCGGCGGATGTTGCGCGCGACTCGCGACGGCTGGACCGGGTCCTCGACGCGGTGCTCGCTCATGCGGACTTGTCCAGGCAGGAGATGTAGCCGTTCACGTTGGTGGTGGACCTTTCGTCCTTGACGATGCCGTTGACGGTGATGCGGCAGGTGAGATGGTCCGCATCCCCTTGCGCACGTAGGTCGGCGAAGAGGGTGGGGTCAGTGGTGGTCAGCAGTTGCGACCAGGGCAGCGTTGCATCGTCGACGCGCTGAGGTTGGGCGTGTTCGTCCAGGTAGTTGATGGTCGCCACCGTCCCCGGAGTGCCGAGGACTTCGAATAGGACCTGCTTGGGGTTGTACTTGCTGTTCTCTATCGAGTCGGCGCGCGGCCACGACACCACGTCATTCGAGCCGAAGATGCCGTGCAGCCGGTCCACGCCGAAACCCGCGACCGCCACCACGAGCACCGTCAGGATCACCGTCCAGCGTCGCCTAATAGCGCTTCCGATCGAAAATTCCTTCACCACTGCGCCTTTCGATTGCGTGCGGGGCGGTCATCAGCCGATGCCCACCCACGGCTGAGCCGACCACGACCACGCGAGCGCTCGTCGAGGCAGAGCAGTGCGAGGGCGGGTCGCCCGCGCCGCGACGACGAGGTCGACGCGTGGGGCAGTCGAGTACGCATCCGAGCATTGCTCCTCAATAGTTGGTTGGACGACTAACCTAACATCTCGATGACTATCGGGCGTGGCGAGGCGATTCGGATTGAAAGCCAACCCAGCTGGCGAGATGGTGACCGATCATCCAGGACCACTCAGTCGGTCTTCGCGGCCCGAAACTGAAGGAAGTCGTCCGTCGAGCGCTATGCTTTAGTCAGTCAACCAACTCATGAAGGCGGTGAACGTGGTCGGGACGCGCAGAGCGCAGGGTGCCCAGAAACGTCAGCAGCTGGTCGAGGGTGCTCGCCGGATGATCTACCACCAAGGCGTCGAGCGGACGACGTTGGCCGACGTCGCCACTGAGGCCAACGTGGCCGTGGGGAACATCTTTTACTACTTCAAGACTAAAGACGAGTTGGTCGACGCGATCGTCGAAGGCTATTCCGAGGAACGTGACGAGCTGCTCGCACGTCTGAATCGGCGACGGACACCGCGCACGCGCCTGAAGGCTCTCGTTGACGAGCTCGACGCCAACCGCGACTCCATCTCGCAGTACGGGTGCCCGATCGGAACGCTCGCCTCCGAGCTGGACAAGCGCTTTGGGATCGACGCGTCTTCTCGCAGCCAGGAGCTGCTGGGTGTGGTAGTCGACTGGGCCGAGACGCAGTTCCGGGAGATGGGACGACCCGACGCGCGCGATCTGGCGGTCACGTTGGTCGCCGCCTACCAGGGCACGGCCGTGCTCACCCACTCGCTGCGCGACCCCGACCTGATGCACCGCCAGAGCCAGCGAATGCTGCGGTGGATCGACGCCTTGGCCGACCCCGCGGCAGAGGCGGCACCCGTCCCATGAGCAGTCCGCTCAGATCAAGCCGCCGTTCCAGCCAATGCGGCAATTGCTCGTGGATGGTGGTAATTGTCCGTCAAGCACCGTCGATGAATATGGTTGAAATCTATGGCATTACAAGTCACCACATGGCCTAGTTTCGGATGCGAGGCGATGGCCGGGGTGCGGCGGCACCGTGATCCGATCGGGTGGATATGCCAGGTGTTCTCGCAATGAAGGGCTAACGGTTTTCACACGACAGAATGAGGAGTTCCACATGAGCATCACCTTGACGGACCCGCAGGGCCTGCCGAAGGTCGAGTTTTTCCGCCAGGTGTCGATCGCCACCGGTTCCCGGCTCGTGTTCATGGCCGGGCAGGTCGCATGGGATGCCGACGGCGCGCTGGTCGGTGAGGGCGATCTCGCCGCCCAAGTCGAGCAGTGCTATCTCAACGTCGGCGCCGCACTCGCCGAGGTAGGCGGCTCCTTCGACAACATCGTCAAACTGACCAACTACGTGACCGACTGGACCGTGGACAAGATGCCCTTGGTCCAAGAGGGCCGCGCCCGTGCCTGCGCCAAACTCGGTGTCACTACGTTCGTGCCGCCGGGCACCTTGATCGGTGTCGCCGCATTGTTCGTCCCCGAGCACCTCATCGAGGTGGAGGCGATCGCGGTTCTCGACTAGCAAGGAGTCTTCGTCGCTAGGGCCACTGCGACGCAGATGTACTGCCACGACGCAAGAGTCCGTAACACTTCCGGGCCGTGAATGCACCAAACGAAGGCCACCGGCACCCGCAGACTCGCTTGCGACCCACCTCACGTAGGGACCGTGCTCCTCCGCAGACGTCACCCCACGATTGACGACCGGCCATCGGCGAGAGCAGCGCCGCTGCACCAACTGCACCGACAACGAAAGGATGGAGCGAAGATGGACTTCCTGGTTCGCGTGGACTTTGCCCGCGCCTACGAGCTACCCGAGGACGAACGTGCAGCTCTGCTCGAGCGCGAACGGTCTCGAGGCCGAGAGCTGCTGTCTCAGGGAGTGATTCGGCAGCTCTGGCGGTTGCCTGGTACTCGCACGAACATCGGCATCTGGTCGCTACCCGTGGCCCGCCGGCGATCGCAGACCTTCGCTGTTGGCGAATACAGTTGTGACGCCTAGGCATTCACCACGATAGCCACTGCGATGAGAGGCCCTGTCGGCTGGCTCACTGACGGCCCTGCGCGCGTCGGGTTCTCAGCTCCTCGATGCGATCGAGGACCTCATCGAGTGCCGTTGCCAGGGGAGCGGGGTCGCGGCGAACCTGTGCGAGCAGCATGCCGCCTTCGACCGCAGCCAACAGCGCCGTCGCCAGCCGGTCGGGGTTGGCCTTGCGGCGCAGCTCGCCTCGGTCGCACATGGCCTGCAGACCCGCGCGGATCGCGGCTTCCCATTGGTCGAATCCACCGGCGAGGTCAGTTCGACACTCCGGCAAGGACTCGGCCAGCTCCCCGGCCAGCGACCCGACCGGGCAGCCGCCGGCACAGTTGCGCTGGCCGAGCGTGTCGACGAGGAAGTCTCGCCAGGCGCGCAACCCCTCCATGCTGTCCAGCCCGCCGAGCGTTGCCAGCAGCGCCTGGATACGGTGCGCGACGACGGCCCTGATCAGCGAATCCTTGTCCGCGAAGTAGTGATACACCTGCGAAGCGCCCACGCCTGCCGTCTTCTGGACGTCGCCGAGACTCGTGCCGGCGACACCGTGGTCGTACATCAGCTGCGCTGCGGTAGCCACGATCCGCTCCCGCGTGGCTCGTCCCTTGGGGGTGAGCCGTTGCGGCTCGGCGATCGTTTCGTTCGTTGCCATCACGTTGGCCAGGTCTGGCGAGATCCGCCGCAGCGGGCCGCGCTGACCTGATCTCCCTTCCGATTCGTCTGATCCTGTTCCGAGTCTTCATGCGTGCACACACCGCCCCGAACCCGATGTCGACCTACCGGGTTCTGCGCGGTCTGCCCGCGGCAACCTGGACGACAGTATAGCCCCCAAGGTTGCCCGATAGTGTATTGATTACTACATAACATGAAGCAATCGCAGCTGCTGCCGACGCGACGGCACTTTGCTGAGGTACAGCTATTTCTTGAGCATGAATCGACCTAAACCTATTTCTTACCAACATTATTAACGTTATCGACGCCATCTACGGCGGACGACCTTGATGGTTGACATCCGCGTAGTCCAGAGTGATTATGTAGTGATTGATACAAAATTGGTGTAGGTTAAGGCAGGCATCCTCTACAGAAGGGTCATCATGACGTCGACACTCGCCACCGACCGCGTACTGCCGAGTACATGACATCAACGAAGCCCTGGGTCTTTGGGCTGTTCCTCGAGCTGTACCGCCACGCTCACGGATCGGGTTGCGTCATCGACGCCACCCGGCGCGAACTCTTCATCGAAAGGAAATGACAGCATGGCTACGACGTCTTCCAAGGCAGTTCTGATCACCGGTGCCAACGTTGGGCTCGGCAAGGAGGTGGCGCGCCAACTCGCTCTTACCAGCGATTTCGACCAGATCTATCTGGCGTGTCGCAACACCGACAGCGGGCAGTCTGCGGCCGCCGACCTGGAGAGCCTCACGGGCAGGGCCGTCTTCACGGTCGTTCGAATGGACCTGACCGACTTGGACTCGGTGAGGTCCGCGCTGAGCACATTGGATGGCCCTCTGCATTCAGTCGTCATGAACGCCGGCGGCACCGGCGGGCCAACACCGCTGGCGCTCACCGCCGATGGCGTCACGCATGTCTTCGGTTCCAACGTATTGGGCCACGTCGTCCTACTCGAGAATCTCCTCGCCGTCGGGGCGTTGACCAACACCGCGGTCCTGGTGGGCAGCGAGGCGGCGCGCGGTGTTCGCATGATGCGGATGCCGCGGCCTACGTTCACCAACCATTCGGTGGAGGAGTTCGCCAGCGTCATCGACGGTTCGTACTTCCTGCAGCACAAGTTCAATACGTTCCTCGCCTACGGACAGGTGAAATATCTTGGTGCGTTGTGGATGTCGGCGCTGGCGCGTAAGCATCCCGACCTGCGGCTGCTTACCGTGAGCCCAGGCAACACCGCGGGAACGGACGCGTTGCGCGACATGGGCTCCGTCACTCGGGCCATGATGAATCACGTCATGTTGCCCTATGTCCTTCCCGCGCTGGGTGTCGGACACCAGTTGGAGAAGGGCGCCCAGCGTTTGGCCGACGGTGTCACCGACGATCGGTTGCGCAGCGGTTTGTTCTACGCCAGCAGACCGGGCAAAGTCGTCGGGCCCCTCGAGGATCAGGCTGCCATCGTCGCCGACTTCAAGGACCCGGCAATACAACAGCATGCCTACGAAGCCATCCATCGCTTCGTGAAGAAGCCACGCGCACACCAACAATCGACTCCCCGCCCCATCGATGCGGATGGCGTCGAGTCCCGCTGACGGAGGGGCCCCGCGGCGGTGATCGATCGTGGATCCCGAGCCTCATCGAGGCTTCCACGCTCCGACGGTTTGGCGTCGCGGTGATGAATCCGCCCGTCGCAGAACGAGATCGGTCCCCCATTAAGGCCGAAAGCCGTCGGCCAAGCGCCGCGACAGCGGTGGTCGAACCAAGTACGAGCATGGACCCCGACAACGAAAAGGACATTTCGTGACCACACTTCAAGAAGCAGCATCGCTGTCCAGCGAGGAGCAAGGCCTGGTGGTGGTGTCGACGTTGCGAGCCAACGGCACCATCCAGTCGTCGCTGGTCAACGCAGGCGTCGTCGCTCATCCCGAGACCGGGGAGACCATCTTGGCCGTGGTCGCGGTAGGCGCCGTCAAACTGGCGAACCTACGGGCCCGACCGCAGATCACCGCGACCTTCCGCAACGGTTGGCAATGGGCGGCGGTCGAAGGCCGCGCCGAACTCGCCGGACCCGACGACCCCCAACCCTGGCTGGACGCCGAAGGGCTGCGGCTCTTGCTCCGAGCAATCTACACCGCAGCCGGCGGCGAACACGACGACTGGGACGAGTACGACCGGGTGATGGCCGAACAGCGCCGGGCAGCGGTGCTCATCCGCCCAGATCGGGTCTACAGCAACGGATAGCGATGCATGACAACGCGTCTCGGGTCTTCGTGCGAGACAGCGCGACGGCTCGTGTGACCGCCTCGCGACCTGAACTTCCGATCTTTCCATGTCTAGGAGAAAAACTATGAAGGCCATCCGTTTTCACGAGTACGGCGACATCGACGTCTTGCGCTACGAAGAGGCCCCGACCCCACGGCCCGGGCCCGGAGAAGTGCTCGTCGCGGTCGCGGCGACGGCGTTCAACCCGGTGGACAGGTGGTTCCGGGCAGGAGCCATGGACGAGATCATGCCCGTGCGCCTTCCTCACACGTTGGGCCTCGACTTGGCCGGAACGGTCGTCGACCACGGGCCCGGAGTCGAGGAACCGCCCATCGGAACCGAGGTCATCGCATTCCTGCCCATGACCGGTCCCGGGGCCGGCGCCCAATACGTCAATGCCCCTGCCGAGCTGCTGGTGTTGGCCCCCACCACCATTCCACTGAGCGACGCCGCCGCGATCCCGGTACCCGCGCTCACCGCCTGGCAGGCACTCTTCGAGCACGGCAACCTCGTCGCAGGGCAGCGCGTGCTCGTCAACGGTGCTGGCGGGGGTGTCGGTGGATTCGTCGTTCAACTCGCAAAACGGGCCGGCGCCAACGTGATCGCCACCGCAAGCCCCCGCAGTGTCCGCGCGGTAGTCGCGGCAGGGGCCGACCACATCATCGACTACACCGCAGCCACGATCACCGACACACTCGACGGGCCAGTCGATCTCGCCATCAACCTCGTCGCTGGCACCCGTGACGACACCGTCGGCCTGCTCGACGTCATCGAGCCTGGCGGGACCCTGGTCTCCGTAACCGACCCGGGTGGGGAATTTCCCGAACGTGCTCAGCGTGTGGTCTTCTTCAGCGTGCGCAGCGACACGACACAGCTCACCCAGATCGTCGACCTCGTCGACCTCGGACGGCTTCAGCTCGACATCAGCGAACGGCGTCCGCTGGCCGACACCGCGCAGGTGCACCAACAAAGCGAGGATGGCGCACTGCGCGGTCGCACCCTGCTGATTCCATGACATCGGCGGTTTTGCACATTTAAGAGCGGAATGGCGCAGCACCACCTTGATCGACGGCAACTGCCGTGCACGGGCACTGGTTGCACTGCGGGCGCTGAAAGTCTCGACAGGTCGCGCGACGACCACTGGAAGCCATTACTTGGAAGACTTCTCGCACAAGGGATTAGAGGCTCTTCATGATTGACGGTGTAGTTGGGGTCTGAATCCGCCGGTTTCTAGGAGTGATCGGGCGATGTAATTGGTGAGGTTGCGAAAGCCCAGGGCCGATCCGCGGAGATGTTCGAGGCGGCCGTTGATCGCTTCGGTCGGCCGTTACTCGTGCCGGGTCGGTCGAAGTAGGCCAGGACGTCGGCTGCTCGCTTCTTGAGTGTGCGACCCAGGGTGATCAGTTCTTGCAGCGGCTTGGGAACACCGCTGCTCAGAGTGGTGATCAATGCGGCCATCATGGTGCGGCCCTTGGTGCGGTCGGGTTCGCGGTAGGCGGCCACGGTGCGTTGGTACATCTGCCAGGTGGCTTCGACCTCGGCGTAGGCGTCGACGGCGAACAGTGCGGCCAGTCGGGTCTTCTGCTTGTCGGTGAGCAGATCAGCACCGGTGTGCAGGGTGCGTCGACAGGCGTAGAGCGGGTCGGTCTTGCGGCCCCGGTGGCCTCGGGTGGCCAACTGCACGCGGCGCCGACACCCGTCAAGGGCGTTGCCGGCCAGCCGGACCACGTGGAAGGGATCCATCACCGTGGCCGCTTCGGGTAGGTCTTCGGTAGTGGCGGACTTGAACCCAGAGAACCCGTCCATGGCAACGACGTCCACACCATCACGCCAGTGCTGTGGCCGGTCGGCCAGCCAGTCGGCGAATGCCTTCTTGGAGCGACCCTCGACCATGTCGAGCAGCCGGGCCGGGCCGGTCTTGTCGCGCACGGGGGTCAGATCGATGATGACGGTGACGTACTTGTCGCCGCAGCGGGTGTGGCGCCACACGTGCTCGTCGACGCCGATCACCGCTACGCCGTCGAAGCGGACCGGATCGGCGATCAGCACCCGCTGGCCTTCGGTGAGCACCGCGTTGTTGGCGGTGTTCCATGACACTGCCAACCCCTCGGCGACCCGGGCCACCGACAGGTGTTGGCAGACAATGGCTTCCAGTGCCCACTGCAGTGCCCGCCGGGAGAGCTTGACGCGTGGTTCGGCGGCCCTGCTGGTGTCTCGTCGCCACACATGGGCGCATCCTGCGCATCGGTAGCGGCGGATTGTCACCAGCAGCGTGGTGGGCCGCCACCCGAACGGTTCATGGGCCAGCGTGCGGGTGACGCTGTCACGCGGACTGCCCTCTTCGCCGCAGCGGCGGCACCACGAGTCGTCGTCGGTGATCCGACACGCCAGAACCGCCCGATCGGGTCGCAGGCGTTGTCCAGTCACCTCCAACCCAAGCTCGCCGAGGCGGCAAAACGTGGTCAGATCAGGGCAATCGAAGGTAGCGTCGGGCGCTGTCGGCTCGCATCGGCGCCGACCACCTTGGTCACACCAACGTCTCGATGACTCAGGACAAGTACATGAGTCGCGGCCGGGTTCACACACAAGTAGCCGAGTTGCTCGACCGAATCGTCCACGATCCCGATGGCCAGCCCGACAAATAGCCCTGCTCGTCGCACTTGCGTGAGTAAGTATGCATTTCGTACTGTACAGAGATACGTTTTGCATACTCAAGGAGCGAGAATGGCGCAGAACCGCAGCACTCCTCTGCCGCCTGCCCTTGCACGCGCACCGATGAGGACCGTCCGTCCGCGCGACGCCGAGGGAATCTATGCCCATCCCCGGGCACAGTTGGTCCGACTCAGTGAACGCGGTGTTCTCCACCGAGTCGCAGACGGCTACTACGTCGTCGTCCCGCAAGACATGGTGGGCCGCGCTTGGACGCCGGGCCTGGAGGCCACCGCCGCCGGCATCGCAGCAGCGATCTACGGGCCGGACGACGCCGTCGTCATGGGCCCGAGCGCAGCCCGCCTGCACGGGGCGATCCCACGCGCCCTGGCAATCGCGACGATCGCCGTACCCCGCCAACACCGCGAGATCGCGCTGTCGGACCGGGCTGCGGTCGTCCGGTTCGTCAAGCGCGACACCGCCATTCTGGATGCCGAGCGCGTCGAGACACCTCTCGGTCCGGCTCTCTTGACAACACCGGAACAGACGGTGCTCGACCTTGCCCATCGCCCGCAACTCGGCGACGTCGGAGTCGACATTCGATCTGCGGTCGCCGCCCTCTACGCGCAAAGCGACCGCGGCCGCCTCGAGACGCTCGCCGGCGAGCAGCGCCGCGTCGCGTCGCTGCGCCGGGCCGAGGCGTGGGCCCAATCGTGAACGGCGATGAACGCGACGGGGTCGCCGAACAATTCGGCGTCTCCGTCGAGCAGGTCGAGCGCGATCACCTCATCTCCCACGTGCTCGCCTTCCTCGGCACCAGTATTGGCGACCAGATCCAATTCATCGGCGGCACGGCGCTGGCACGCACGCACCTACCGGATGGACGACTCAGCGAGGACATCGACCTGATCGCCCTCGACGATCGCAAGGCGGTAGCGGCTGCGCTCGTCGCCGAACTCCCCCGGGCACTGGCTCGCTCGCACGGCCGCCTCACCCTCGAACCGACGCTGGGCAACGTGGCGAGCACGGCGTCGGCAGTCCTTCGATCGCAGAGCGGTCTCTCCGTGCGGATTCAGTTGCTCTCCGCCCGGGACCGCGTCATGTGGCCTGGCGAGCGACGCGGTCTCGTCCAGCGCTACACCGACACACCTGCGGCCGAGTTGTTCGTCCCGACACTTTCGGCTTTCGCCGCATCGAAGACGTCGACGTGGGCCGACCGTCACAGCGCCCGCGACCTCTGGGATCTGTGGGCGCTGAGCGAGCTAGGCGCTATCGACCGTGGGGCGGTGGACCTTTACCGCCGTCACGGCCCGACCAACCAGCCGCCAACAGCGCGGCTATTCAGCAAGGCACCCACCGACGCCGAATGGCGGGCGCAGCTTGCCGGGCAGACCCGTCTCACGGTCTCTGCGCAAGAGGCTCTCGACGTCGTACGGGAGGCTTGGCGGACCGCCGTGGAAACCACAGATGACCAGCGCGAAGAGGGCACCTCTCCCCTATAAACGATGAATAAACGATGACTCACAAAATCTGATCTTGAAAAATAGCCTCTGACGTTGGGCGGGTGGGGCTCGAACCCACAACCAACGGATTATGAGTCCGATTTCAGCCTTGCCGCGATGTGCTCAAACGTCTGTCCGCGAGCGGGCATATCGGCTGCATAACACCGGTTTTCGGTGTTCTCGGTACGCCCTCGGTACGGGCTACGTACGCGCCCGGTCTGCCCCCAGTCGCCGGGGTCTCGCCGGGTGAACGGGTGCACCTAGGTGAACTTTCGTCGCATCGACACCACGTGGTCGGCGCGGGTTTAGTCACATTTACTGTTGACGTAACAGTAAGGTGCTATGGGGTGTCCCCGAGGGAGAGCGAGGGAAATATGTCCTCAGTTCGAAAAGAGCTACACCGCAGATTAGCCAGGGGCAAGTGGGAGGCCTACGCGAAAGCTCCGGAAACCCGCCACATCAGCTATCCCGATGAATGGGTCTACGCGCCGGAGGCAACCATCATGTGCCCGCGCTTCAACGGCGGCGAGCCGCAGCGGTTTGCCGACGACCTCGCAACAGACGAGATAGTGGCGCTTGTGGCGGACGTACCCGACGGTGACATGCTGACCCCCGAGATCCGGATGTGGTGGAAGCACATGCCCGACTGGCGGCTCGTCAGTCCGTTCGACTGCACCGCGACCGATTGGGGTTTCACTGTCCAGGACACCTACGCAGGAACCACAGCAGACGGGCGGGTCCTCTCACTCCGGGAGTGGGACTACATCTGGACCGACGAGGATGGCCATATCACCCGCTGGGACTGGTTCGTGGATTCCAGCGAATGGAACCCCTACCTTGAACTGATCGGCCTCGATCCTCAGGCCCTGACATATCAGGCCTATATCGCCAACTACCTCAGAGTCGGCAACAGCCCGTAGGCGGGTGCGGAGCGCCGACCTACCCGGCGGAACCAAACAGGCTGACAACGTTCTCCGGTAGCGCCGCGCGCTTCGCCGGGGCGACGGGCTCCGGCAGCGAGTTGGCGGCTGCGTCGTCGTCCTTCGGAATCCAGTCGCCGTACACGTCGAGAGTCAGCGTGTGGGTGCTATGGCCGAGCCACTTGACACCAACTAGAACGGCTTCCCCGGCGCTCAGCTGGAGCGTGGCGAAGGTGTGCCGGAGGTCGTGCAGGCGGATGCCGAGCACGGCGGGGTTACGGCTGTTGCGGGGCGGCTCGCAGGCAGCCCTACCGCCTCCAGGGCGGGCCGGAACAGGTTCTTGTAGAAGACCCCGGTGTCGACCGGCTCCGAGTAGTCGAGCGGAGCGACCGCACGGCACCCACGCCCACGTGCCCCGCCGAGAGCGCGGTTGGGCCATAGGGGCGCGGTTGGCTGGTCGGCACGCTCGTGGTCGTCCGCCAGGTAGTCGGCCATTCTGCCCGGCAGCGGTACGTCGCGGTGGCTCTTGGTGCTCTTGAGCTTGTCTTCAACCCATCAACGGCCGTCATGAGGATGTCGGAAGACCTCTACGAATTCCATTCCGGCGGTGTGCAAGTCTTGTCGATCGCGCAGCTTGTCTTCGCGATCCTCCTTGCGGGCCAGCATCTTCGCTTCGTGTGTGAACTTCCGCTTGTCGCTGCTGCGGGTGGACACGTAGCCGATGCCAGCGCCAAGGAGCCCAGAGACGAACGAGCCGGTCAGAAACTCCGGCGTCGTCACGAATTCGAGGAACCCACTCGTGGGCCCAGTATGGAACGCACCTACGACAGACCCTGCCCGACACGCCGGTCAGCGTCCCCGATTTCCCGACGGTCTCTGCTTAGATTGCTCCCCTGCGTCTACAGTGACCCGTGAGACGCATGAGACGCGTGGTGCCCCCGGCCGGACTTGAACCGGCGACCAACCGATTATGAGTCGGCGGCTCTAACCAACTGAGCTACAGGGGCGTGCCGGACAAGGGTAACGGTGTGCTTCGCGCCCCGGCGACACGCTCACCCCTGCGCCGGGGTGACGCCGGGGTGAACGGGTTACCGGAGTCGCCCGCAGCCCAGCTACCAGGCCAAACCGGGCACCGCAGGCGGGCTCCGAAATCGGATTATGAGTCCGCGGCTCTAACCGACTGAGCTACCGCCCCGATGTGCTGATGCGCGGCCACTATGTTCGCATAGGCCCGCGGGACCGATCACCGGCGTGGCGTGCGGCCGTGAGTTCCCCGTGAGTCCACACCGGCGCGCGAGCGGCCACCACCCAGAAGGCTAGCGTGATCCGATGAACAAGCCGCTGGTCGCGTCGCTTCTGGCGGCATGGTGCGTCGCCCTCGTCGCGCCAGCCTGGATCGTCTACCTCGCCTTCCGCGGCACGGACGTGAACACACCGATCCTCGGCCCCATCATCGCGATCTGGCTCGTCGGTTATCTGGTCCAGTTCGGGCTGTTCATGATGGTGGCCCGAAAGTCCTCGAGCATGAACGTCGTCGGCTGGCTCCTCGCATCGACGATGCCGTTCGTCGCGGACTGGACCGTGCCCGTCGCGCCATGGTCGCCGGCCGCGGTGCTGCTCGTCGTCGGCGCCTACACGGTGTGGTTCTATACCCGGCTCGACCGAAGCGATGACTTGCAGCACAACGGAATTCCCGCGACGGGCACAGTGCTCGAGGTCAAGAAGCCGCTCATGAACACGATCATCAACGACGTCTACATCCGCCGGACGATGACGCTGCGCATCCGGCGTGCCGACGGCACTCCCCCGTACGACGCCAAGTACTCGGGCACCTTCATGCTCGGCGAGATCCCCAGTCCAGGCGCGGTGTTCAACCTTCGGGTAGACCCACGGAACCCCAACCACTTCGAGACCGTCGACGAGAGCACCGACGCCGAGCCGGTCGTGACGAATCCGCAGGCGTCGACGTGGCTCCCCCGGGACGACCCCACGATCAGCGAGCAGCTTCAGCAGCTCGACGACATGCACACCCGCGGCGCGCTCACCGACGACGAGTTCGCTGCAGCCAAGCAGCGGGTGCTGCGAGGGTAGCGCCTACGCAGGCCCCGTCAGGTTGCCATCGTGGACGTCCGCGCGGCACTGCTGACGTGTCCGTCCGGTCTGCTGGATGCAGACGTCGACCTGCTGCTCGATCCCCGGCGCATAGGTGGTGTCCGTCGGACCGGCGGTGACCGTCGGCGACGGCACCTCGGTGCCCGGCACCAGGGACCACAGCATGTCTCCGGTCGCGGGCAGCCGGGCGCAATACGCCTTCTGCCCCTTGTCGCTCTGGCCAGCAGCCCCGAGCGTGGCGCAATCCGCCCCGACGAGCACCACCGGCAGGTTCGGCGTCGCCGCTACGGACGAACCCGCACGCGAGTCGTGGTGACGCGTGACGAAGAACGCCGCGAGTGCGCCTCCGACGAGCAGCAGCAGTACCAACGCAGCGGCAGGCATGCGCCACGACTTCTGGGTCGCAGCGGTCTTGCTTGGGTCGTGCTTCGCCGCCGTATGCCATGCCACCGTGGCCTCGTCGCTGTCACCGACCTCGTCGACGATCCCAGAGAGGTGGCGGCCCAACGCCCTTGCGAACTCCGAGCACGTGGCGTAGCGGTCACCGGGCGCCTTCGCGAGCGCCTTGGTCAACACTGGACTCAGGTTGTAGAGCTCCGGCTTGCGCTCCGCGATCGCCGGTGGCGGTGCCGTGACGTGCTTGCTGATCACCGCGGCCGCGTTGCCGTCCGGGAAGAGATGCGACCCCGTCAGCAGTTCGAATGCCGTTGCGGCAAGAGAGTATTGATCGGCCCGGCCGTCGAGTGGCAGACCCATCAACTGTTCCGGGGCGGCGTACGCGACGGTGCCAAGGGCGATGTTGCTCTGGGTCAACCCGGTCGAGTCGTCGACTCGGCGCGCGATGCCGAAGTCTGCCAGCAGAGGGCGCCAGCCGCCCGAATCCAGTTTGGCCAGCAGGATGTTGGCCGGTTTGACGTCACGGTGCAGCAGCAGCCGTTGGTGTGCATAGTCGAGCGCGTCGGCGACGCCGGTGACGATCCGCACGACCTCGTCGGGCGGCAGTCCCTTCCGGTGTTGCGTCAGCAGCTCGGCCGCATCGGTGCCCTCGACGTAGTCCATCGTCAGCCACAGTTGGCCCTCGAACTCGCCGCGGTCGTACACCGTCACGATGTTTGGATGCGACAGCGTCGCGGCGTTCTGGGCTTCGCGATTGAACCGCTCCCGATACTCGGGATCGCTCGATACCTGCGGCGCGACGACCTTCAACGCGTCGCGCCGCGGCAGCCGAGGGTGCTCGGCGAGGTAGACCTCCCCCATCGCGCCCGCACCCAGCCGTCGCACGATCGTGTACTCGGCGAATACCTGACCGACCTCTAGCGACATTCATGGCATGTTACCGACGCCGGGGCCAACACATGCCGACGTTAGCTATAGACGGGTTGTCCGTCCACGCCCAGCAGGTAGCGCTCCGTGCCCTCGCTGACCCGTGGCGCATCACCCCCGAGCGCCACCGCGATCTTGTTGGTGGCGTTGCGCATCACGTCGAGCGTGAGTTCCAGCGCCTCGGCATCGGAGAAGTGCGACGACACCCCTGCCGCGACGTCAGAGTCGATCTTCGACGGCGTCCAGATCAACGCGTCGACGTAGCGCAGAGCGGCCTTGTACCGCTCGTCGAGCAGATCGGACGTCTCGTAGTGCTCGATGTCCGAGTACATCGACTCCGTTCCACCCGCGTCGAGCGCAGCGCCTTCGCGCAACGACTTGCACAGCCGACAGTTGTGCGCGACGGCGCCCCGCAACCGGACCACCTCGGTCGTCACCGGATCCAGCGCACGAAGAGCGCCGACCATCGGTGCGAACTGATTGAGCAGCAGGTCGACGGCGTCGGTGTCTCGATCCCATGCCACGGGGTCCACGACCGGCGCGAAGCCCAGTGCCGTGAGGCCGGCCCGGACTCGCGGCACGAAGTCTGCGATGAAGATCAGTGCAGCGACGCCAAACGCCTTGCGGCCCAAGGCCGCCCTGAAGGCCGCCCGCTGTTCATCGGTGATGACGGACACGTCGACGGCGAACTGCTCGGCGAACTCGGCCAGCCGCGGGTCGTCGTCGACGCTGTCCTGTGCGGGCAACGGAGGCAACGAAATAGCTTCGGCACATACCTCGCGGACGAGTGCGTTGCGGCCTGCTTCGCCTTCGGGAGAGAGCGCCATCAGGCGCGTCAGCATGCCGTACAGCTGGTCGTCGTCCATGGTGCCGATTATGGTGCCTGCGTCAACGCGCCGAACGCGTGGCCTCCCAACGCTCGGTCGCGGCAAGCAGGCGTCCGAACTCTTGGTCGCCCCAGTCGTGCGATGGGCCGAAAGTGCCCAACCACTCGGGATCGGCCAGATGAGCGAAGTCGGTACGCAATTGGCGCAACTCGACTTCGTCGAACAACGTGGGATCGTCCAAGTTCGCGCGTACGTGTTCGGCCAAGGCCGCGTAGTTGCCGACTTCCCAGTTCAGGTTGCCGTTGCGGATGCCCTCGTCGCGCAGCCGGTTTAACGCATCGCGTACGGAACTGACTGGTGCCGGCGGCGGGGGCTGGATGCGCGGCGGCGGATCCGGAAGGTCGGCGAAGGCACGCTTGACCTGCTCGGTGTTGCCACCGATCACGTCGCGCCGCGCTAGCAGGAGGGCGCTCCACCCTTTCTTGTTGACGAGCAACGGATCGGCTCCGTGCTCTCGCAGCAGGGCGATCATCGGCTCCGCGGCCGACGACCTTCGGGTCGCGACGATCAACGGGGTGTCACCGTCGACGTCCTTGGCATCGACCTCCGCGCCCGCGTCGAGCAGCATCCGGGCGACCTCGACGTCGTCACCTCCGGCGGCGAAGTGCAACGGCGTGAACGCCGCACAGTCGCGCACCCCGACGTCAGCCCCACTGGACAGCAGGGCTGCGACGAGGTCGCGCCGCCCTGGGTTTCGATCTGACGCTGCGTAATGCAGCGGCGTCCGACGGAACCGATCGGTACGGTCGACGTCGACCATGCCGTCCGCGACCGCGCCGAATCGTTGCAGCGTCGCGATGATCTCGGAGCTGCTGAATGGACTGGAAAGCGCCGCGTAGTAAGGGGTTTGGCCGTTGACACAGATGACATTGGGATCGGCACCCGCATCGAGTAGCAGTCGGACGATTTCGGCGTTGCTTCGCGACGCCGCAAGGTACAGCGCCGTTCGACCTTCCGCGTCCGGGTGGTCGATGCCCCTGCGACGCACCAAACGTGCGACTTCGGCGACGTCCTGGTCAATCGCCGCCTGCCGCAACCGGGCCGCCCTAGAGGACTTCAGCACATCTCGATTATCGCTTCGTCAGTGCGCGAGCAGGTTCACCAATCCGCCGAACACGCGAGGCAACGCTCGAGCGGCGGGCACGATTGCTGCGCGCACCGGCCCCACCGCACTGGCTCGAAGGAGTGCCGCCGTCAAGAATCGGTACCGACGCGTCATTCGGCGCCACTGCCGGTCGTAGGCCTCCGGCAGATCCGCACTGACGCAATTCACGGCCAACTCCGCGGCGCCGAACGCCAACCCGAGACCTTCGCCGGTCAGCGCGTCGACGTAGCCCGCTGCGTCGCCGACGAGCAGGACGCGTCCGCCCGTCCGGTGCGAAACCCTTTGTCGCAGTGGGCCAGCGGCTCGATCTGCCCCATGCTCGACACCGTTGATTCGCTCGCGAAGCGCCGGGAACTCCGCCAGGTGGCGATCGAAGCCTCCGCGTTCTGACGTCAGCAGTGCGATGCCAACGCAGTCGTCGGCGACGGGGGTGACGTAGGCCTCGGCGCCGGCCGCCCAATGGACCTCGACGTGATCGGACCATGGTTCGACCCGTACGTGCCTGCGGATCCCCCATCGGCGGGGGCCAGGACTCGGCAGCTCGAGACCCAGCGACCGTCGGATCGGCGAGTGCAAGCCGTCGGCGGCCACGAGGTAGCGGGCGCGCAGCCCAGCGGCGAGCACCGACTGGTCGTCCTGGGCGACCTCGCCGACGTCGCCATGGACGAAGTTCACGCCTGCCTCCTCGGCGGCGTCCCGCAACGCAGCGTGCAGCACCGTCCTTCGCACCCCGAGTCCCGCGCTGTCGCCGAACGTCGCGTCGACCCGTCTGTCGCCGGCCAGGTAGCTGATCCCATGCAGCGGCCTGCCCTTCGGGACGATGCCCAAACGGTCGACGTGGGCGAGCGTGTGCGGCATCATCCCCTCGCCGCATGCCTTGTCCAACACTCCCTCACGACGTTCGACGACGACGACCTCTAGCCCTGCGCGTGCGCCGTACAGGGCCGTCGCCAGACCAGCGGGTCCGCCGCCTGCGACGAGCAGGTCGATCACGTCAGGCTCGCGAGCGCGTCGTTCTCGACCTTGATTCTGATGTGCAGCAGCGCGGCATTGAGCGCGGTGAACGCCAGCGCGGTGATCCACGCCGAGTGAACCAACGGAAGGGCAAAGCCCTCGATGACCACTGCGACGTAGTTGGGGTGTGGCACGAACCGGTACGGCCCGCCCACCACCCGCGGCGCGTCGGGTATGACGATGACACGCGTATTCCATTGCGATCCAAGCGTGGTGATGCACCACCACCGCAACCCTTGTGCGGCAAGCACGATGACCAGCATCGGCCAGCCTAGCGACGGGACGAACGGACGATCCAGGACGACCGGCTCGACCACGCAGCCCACCAGCAGCCCGACGTGCAGTACGACCATCACCGGGTAGTGCCGCGCACCGAACTCCGTACCGCCGTGCTCACGGCTCCAAACCCAATTTCGTTTGGAGACAACCAGCTCCGCGACTCGCTCGACGGAGATCACCGCGATGAGCAGTAGATACCAGGTCATGTCGTCACCGCCAACGCAGAAGCACGAGTTCGGAGCAGAAGCCGGGGCCCATCGCCATCATGAGACCAGGCGAACCCGCTCGGGGCCGCTTGGCGATGGTGTCTCGAAGTACGTGGAGCACCGACGCCGACGAGAGGTTGCCGACCTCGGCCAGCGAGCGCCACGTGAGCTCCAGCGCGTCGTCGGGCAGACCGAGGGTGTCGGTGATGGCCTCGATGACCTTCGGACCACCGGGATGGCTGACCCACGCCCCGATGTTGTCGATGGTCAGGTCATGGGCGCCAAGGAACTTCGTGACGTCGTCCCCGAGGTACTGTCTAACGACCTTGGGCACGTCGGGAGAGAGCACCAGCTTGAACCCACTGGAGTCGACGTCCCAGCCCATCGTCCGCTGCGAGTCCGGGTACAGGTGGCTGCAGGAGTCGAGCACCTCGGGGCCGATCGCAGTCAACTGTTCGGCCCGCCGGGCTCCGACCGCCACGACCGCGGCGGCGCCATCCCCGAAGAGACTGCTGCCGACGACGGTGGCCATCGACGGATGGTGCTTCGGGATCAGCGAGCACAACTCGACGGCGAGCAACACTGCGACGGAATCGGGTGCGCCACGCAGATAGTCGTTGAGGCGCGCCACGCCCGCGGCGCCCGCGACACAACCGAGTCCAAACATCGGAATTCGGCGGACGTCGGGTCGCAGGCCGATGCGCCCCGCGATGCGTGCGTCGATCGTCGGCACCGCGACGCCCGTAACCGTCGTCGAGAAGATCACGTCGACGTCGGACGGCGACAGACCCGCTTCGTCGAGCGCGGCGAGCGTTGCGGCACAACCCAACTCCACTGCGTGCTCGATGAACACGTCGTTGGCCATGCCGAAGTCGTTGAGCGTGGCGTACTGGTCGAGCGGCAATACGGTGTGGCGGCTACTCACCTTCGCGCTCTCGTGCAAACTACGGATGGCGTCGCCGTGTTCGGAGAAGCCGGGGAACGTAATGAGCGCCTCGGCGATCTCGCTCTGGGTGTAGCGGTGCTGCGGCAGCGCACCCTGTACCCCCGCTATCACGCTACCGGTTTGCTTGGCTTGAAAATCGTTGTCGCTCAGTGCTGTGAACATTTCCCTACCTTCCTTGCAGTGTGTTGTTCTCCGGCGACGTTGCCGCTCCATCGTTGATGCCGAACCTGTCGTGTAAGCGGGTCAACGGCTTTGGCGCCCACCAGCACCCGGTACCCAGCCAGCGCACGAATGCCGGTAGCAAGACCATCCGCACCAACGTCGCGTCGACGATCACGGCGAGCGTCAGTCCGACGCCGAACATTCGCATGAACGACACGTGCGAGGAGATCAAGGCGGCGCAGGAGATCGACATCACCAGCGCAGCAGCGGTCACGACCCGGCCCGTCCTGGCGATGCCAAGGGCCACCGCCTCCTGGTGATCCTGGCGCGTGCGGCCGGACGCCAACCAGAACTCCCGAATCCGGGCGACGACGAAGACTTCGTAGTCCATTGCCAAGCCGAACGCGATGCAGAACAGCAATACCGGCACGTTGGCGACAAGCGTCCCCGTGGACGTCGTACCGAGGCCACCGAGATTGTGGTCTTGGAATATCCACACCATCGTCCCGAATGCCGCAGTCAGTGAAAGCACGTTCAGAACAAGGGCTTTGAGCGGCAGCACCACGCTGCCGGTCAGCAGGAAGAGCAGTCCGAACGTGATTACCGCGATCAGGCCCATGACGAGTGGCAGCCGGGAGACGATGGCGTCGACGCTGTCCCGGTTGATCTGCGCCGTCCCGCCGAGCTCGACCGTCCTGCCGTCGGGGCCGCCGACCTCGTGCAGGCGCCGCAACTGTTCTTCGGAACTGTCCGAGAAGAGCGGAGCGCTGCTGCTCACCGTGAGGAAGGCGCTGCCCTGCGCAAGCCCGGTGGGCGCGGAGGGCGGCCCGACGAGGTTTCCTGCGGCGAAGGTTCCGACGGGCGTCGAGACCGCCGACACGTCGGCCACGCGTGACAGATCTGCCGAGTACCTGGCGATCTCGCGATCGGTCAGCCCGATGGCGTCGGGGATCACCACGCTGACTGCGGTCGCAGAGTCGTTGGCGAAGTCACTGCGCAGCTCGTCGCCGACCTGCCGTGCGGACGCCGACTGCGGTAGGACGCGGTCGTCGGGGAAGCCCCACTTCACACCGAGGAACGGCAGGCCGACGAGGATGAGCACAGCGACCACGGCGAGACCGATGGGCCAGGCTCGTCGCATGACGAACTTCGTCGAGCGATACCAGAACTCTTGCTCCACGGGGGTGCGGACGGGTTCTGGTCTGCCGAGGATCCGGCGCGCTAGCCGACGAACGTCCATGGCGTTCAATCGATCTCCAAGGAGAACGATGGCCGCGGGCGTGACGACGACGGCGGCGATCGCGGTAAACGCGACCGTGGCGATGCCGGCGTAGCCGAAGGATTTGAGGAAGTGCATCGGGAACAAGATCATTGCGGCCATCGACAGCGCGACCGTCGTCGCGGAGAACAACACCGTGCGGCCTGCAGTGATCATGGTGTGGACGAGAGCGTCGTCAGGCGTCGCGCCACTAGCTATCTCGTCGCGGTATCGACTGATGATGAGAAGCGTGTAGTCGATCGCCAGGGCGAGGCCGAGAGCGGTGCTGAGGTTGAGTGCGAAGATCGACACGTCGGTGGTCAAGGTGATCGCGCGCAGCACTGCCATCGCGCCCAATATCGACATTCCGCCGATCACGACCGGCAGACCTGCAGCGAGCAGTCCGCCGAACACCCAGATCAACACCAGGAAGCTGAGCGGAACGGCGATCGCCTCCATGACGACCATGTCCTTCTGCGATTGCTCGGTGATCTGCGCGTTGACCATCGCGACGCCGCCCGACTGCACCGTGACGCCGTCGTGGTCGTGCGCGAACCGTTGCGACAGCGCGTCGGCGTACTTCTGCGCGTCGGCTTCGCCGCCACCGATTCCCGCGACGATCAAGCCCGACCGACCGTCCTTGCTGACGAGGGAACCCGCGGCGCCCGGCGGTACGGTCCACGCCGACGTCACGCTCGTCACGTGCGCAGACTTCGTTAGTTGGTCGGCGATGTCGGCCCCGACGGATCGGGCCTGTGTGCTCTCGACGCCGTTCGGGGCGGTCACGACGAATAGGAGCTGCATGTCTCCCTGGCCGAACTTGTCCGTCAACACCTTGGACGCCCTGGATGATTCAGAGCCTGGGTCTTGAAATCCACTGGCCGACAGGCTCTTTGCCACGGGTAGTCCGACGACCGCGGCCGCTGCAACGAGGATGATCGCGATCGCGAGGATGCGCCGTGGCGCCGCGATGGCGAGCAGTGCGATGCGTTGCAGTACGCCGCCGTGGTGAGCGGGTGTCGCCCTGCGGTGTGCGGGTCTCCGGGTGAGGGTGCCGATCGGTCCAGTTCCGCCAGCCATGGAACACCCCTTCAGAGCGCTTAATCATCAGTCGGCGACTTTTGTAATCAACCGATGACTTAGGAACATACGCCCAGTTCCAGGCCAAGTCAACAGCGGACGACTTAGTTACTGCGGGATGTTTACCGAGATGTCAACGAAGGACGACATACAGTTCATGGGTGCGTACGACACAGCGACCGCGTCACGCCGCGCAGACGCGCGCCGACATCCTCGCGGCGGCACGCCAGCGATTCGCGACGGATGGATTCGAGCGCACCACCCTGCGGGCCATCGCAGCGGACGTTGGCGTGAACGCGGCGCTCGTTACGCGTTACTTCGGTAGCAAGCAAGACCTGTTCGCAATGGCGACCGAGTTCAAGATCGACCTACCGGACCTCTCGGGCGTCGAGCCAGCCGGCATTGCCGCCATGCTGTTGCCGAGATACTTCGCGGTCTGGGAGGACGACCAGGCCTTCCTCGCGCTTCTTAGGGCCTCGGGTACCAGCCGGGTCGCCGCGCAGACGCTGAACGAAACGTTGGCCGAACACGTCGCACCCGCGCTGAGAGCGGCCACCCCGGACAATCACGAACAACGCATCGCGGTTACCGATGCGTTCGTCATCGGACTCGCCATGACCAGATCCATCCTCGCCAATGGTCCCGTCACTGATCTCAGTCGCGAAGAACTCGCCCGCTGGGCAGCGCCAATCTTTAGCCAACTCTTGGTTGGGCCTGCGCCGCCGTAACTTCGGCTACGGTGCGAGCTGCACAAGGAGAACGAGGGCCACAGCGTCTACCGGGCCTGACCACTGGGGCCTGGTTTGTGCACGCCCGGCCGCGGTGAGCACGGTCTAGCGTGCACAAATCTCGAGACCTTGACTATTGGGCCTGACTCACCGACGACATGTGGAAGTCGGGAATCCGCAGAGAGGGCATCGCCGCACGGGTCATCCAGTCACCCCATTCGCGTGGCAGCGTGACCTCGCTGACGCCCGCCTCCGTGGCGCGACGCAGCAGATCGAGCGGACTCTCGTTGAACCGGAAGTTGTTGACCGCAGCGGTCACTTCGCCGTCCTCGACGAGGTACACGCCGTCGCGAGTCAGTCCCGTCAGCAACAGCACCGTCGGATCGACCTCGCGGATGTACCAGAGCGTGGTCAGCAGCAGTCCACGTTCGGTATTGGCGACCATGTCGGCGAGGCTGGCCGACCCGCCCGTCATCAATACGTTGTCAGCCGCCAAGGCCACGGGTGCGTCGAACTCGGCCGCCGCGGCCCGCGAGTAGGCCAGCGCGTTGATGGTGCCGTCGCGGATCCAGTCGACGCGATCGACGTCAACCCCGTTGTCGAACACCGAGAGTCGCTCCGACGAGCTCGTCACCGACAGGAACGGTGCGAACTGCAATCCGGCGGCGGCTGGATCCGAGTACATGGTGAGACCGAGGTCGGTGAGCCGCTCCCCCACACGCGTGCCACCAGGGGCCGACAACGCGGTGCGTCCCTCTTGGGCTCCGCGGCCGTCCATGTTCCAGGTGAGGTAGATCATCATGTCGGCCACCGTCGACGGCGGCATCAGGGTCTCGTATCGGCCTGCGGGCAAGTCGACGGTCCGCTCGGCCCAACCCAACCGCGTGGAGAGGTCGGCGAGCATGGAATCGGTTGGCACACCGACGAAGTCCGGGGTGCCAACGCCTGCCCACGCGCTGGCGCCCGCCCGTTTGGCGTTGATCTCCACCGAGCCGGTCGGCTGCGTGTAGCGCCGTCGAAGTCCCCCGGAGGTGGCCAGGAAGGTCGTCTCCAGTTCGTGGCGTGCGAAGCCGTAGAGAATGTGGGCACCTCGGAAGCCGCGCGCCAGCGTCGTTGCGACGTCGGCGAATACGTCGGCACCGGTCTGCGGTGTCGGTGCGTCCCAGTCGGGTGGGCTTCCCGCACCGGGCACCGGTGGAGCGGCGTCGCGAGCCTCGGGTGCCGATAGGGCCGCGTCCTGTGAGGCGCTGACCAGAGTAGCGATCGACTCGGGATCGACCTCACTGGACGTCACGGACCCGACGTGGGCCGAATTCGATTGGCGAACAATCGAAATCACCGTGGTGCTTCTGCTCGTCGACTCTCCGTTGGTGGTCATCGAGTTGCCCGCCCAGCGCAGCGAGGCTTCCGACCGATCGCTGACCAGGACGATGGTCTCGTCGGCACGACCCAGCCGGGCCGCCTCGGCGAGTGCGGTCTCGACGACCTGCGGGGCACTAATCATCGCGGCCCTCTGCTCTTCGCGTAAGCGCTCATCGCCCCGCCTCCTCGCGCGTGTTGAGCACGTTGACCCCCCGGAAGAGCGCCGACGGGCAGCCGTGGCTGACCGCGGCGACCTGCCCGGGTTGTGCCTTGCCACAGTTGAATGCGCCGCCGAGGCGCCAGGTCGATCGGCCCCCGACCGCGTCCATCGACCCCCAGAAGTCGGTCGTGGTGGCTTGGTAGGCGACGTCGCGGACCTGGCCGTCGAGGCGGCCGTCCTTGATCCGGAAGAATCGCTGACCCGTGAACTGAAAGTTGTAGCGCTGCATGTCAATCGACCACGACTTGTTTCCAACGATGTAGATGCCGTCGTCCACTCGCGCGATCAGGTCGGCGGTGCTCAAGTCCTCGGGACCAGGCTGGAGCGAGACGTTGGCCATCCGCTGAATGGGCACGTGATGTGGCGAGTCGGCGTACGAGCAGCCGTTGGACCGGGAAACTCCGAGTCGCGGCGCGAACACACGGTCCAGCTGGTAACCGACGAAGACGCCGTCGCGTACCAGGTCCCAGCTCTGCGCACTGACGCCTTCGTCGTCGTAACCGATTGTGGCCAAGCCGAATTCGACGGTTCGGTCGGCAGTTACGTTCATCAATGGCGATCCGTAGCGCATCGTGCCGAGTTTGTCCGGGGTGGCGAACGACGTTCCGGCATAGGCGGCTTCGTAGCCGATGGCGCGGTCGTATTCGGTGGCGTGCCCGATCGACTCGTGAATCGTGAGCCACAGGTTGGTCGGGTCGATGACCAGATCGGCCGGGCCTGCGATCACGGTTGGCGCCTTGATCTTCTCCGCGAGCAGGCTAGGCATCTCGGCCAGCTCGGTCGACCAGTCCCACACGTCGTCCCCTGCGACCGTCTCCCATCCGCGCGCAGTCGGCGGCGCGAGGGTGCTCATCGTCTCGAAGGTTCCCTGTGCGGTGTCGACGGCCGTGGCCTCGAGATCCGGCTGCACCCGCACCCGCTGCTGGGTGATCGACGACCCGAAGGTATCGGCGTAGAAGGTCTGCTCCTTGACCGCGTACAGGCTCGCCGATACGTGGTCGACTCCGTCGGCAGCCATCAGCCGGCCCGAGTACTCGGCGAGCACGCCGATCTTGTCGGTCGAAGGGACGTCGAACGGATCGATGACGTAGTCGGACACCCAGTGGGCATCGGGGTATACCGGTTCGGCCGCCAACTCGATGCGCTCGGCATTCAGCGAGGCGAGCGTCGAGGCGACCCGGACCGCTCGGCGGGCGGTCTCGGCGGCCACAATCGGATCGAGCTCGGCGTGCGAGGCGAACCCCCAGGTTCCGTCGACGATGACGCGGACCGCTAGCCCGAGCTGACGATCGCGCACGGCCGACTCGAGATCGCCGTCGCGCAGCTGGACGTGCTCACTGGTGATCCCGTGGACACGCAGGTCGGCGTAGCTCGCTCCAGCGGCCAGCGCGGCCGTCAACGCCGCATCGGCGAGCTCCGCGCGCGGAAGTGCTAGGAAATCGGCGTCAACCTCTCGGCGCGTTGTCACACCCCTACCGTATTGCACGGTGGCGCCGCGGAGCCGCCCCGGCGTCGACATCGGACACGGGCTTTAATGAGTCGGTGGCGAAGCGCGGGCAGCGACGTCGGGCGGCGACGGCGTACCTGCTGCTGGCGCCAAGCCTGTTCGGCGTGATTACGTTCCTGTTGTTGCCGATGCTGGTCGTGGTTTGGCTGAGTCTGCACCGATGGGATCTGCTGGGGCCGATCGAGTATGTCGGACTGACCAATTGGCGGTCGGTGTTCGACGATCCGACCTTTGGCACGTCCTTGGCGGTGACGGCCATCTTCATCGCCATCGTGGTACCCGTGCAATCGGTACTAGGCCTTGGCGCGGCGGCAATGTTGGCCCGCGGCCTGCCTGGCACCGGTTTGTTCCGCACCCTGTACGTGCTTCCCTGGATCTGCTCGCCACTGGCGATCGCGATTCTGTGGCGCTGGATCCTCGCACCGACGGACGGCGCAGTCAGCACGGTGCTTGGCAGGCACGTCGAATGGCTGACCGATCCTGGGCTCGCCCTCCCCCTCGTGTCAGCCGTCACCGTGTGGACCAACGTCGGCTACGTGACGCTGTTCTTCCTCGCAGGAATCCTCGCCATCCCGGACGACGTCCACGACGCTGCCCGCACCGACGGCGCAACCGCATGGCAGCGCTTCTGGCGCATCACCCTGCCCATGCTTCGGCCGACGACCTTCTTCGTTCTCGTCACCGGGATCGTCAGCGCCGCACAGATATTCGACACCGTCTATGCCCTAACGGCTGGCGGACCCCAGCACCGCACCGATCTGATCGCTCACCGAATCTATGCAGAGGCATTCGGCGCGGCAGCGATCGGCCGCGCGGCGGTGATGGCGCTCGTCTTGTTCGTGCTCCTGGTCGGCGTCACCATCGTGCAGCAGCGTTACTTCCAGCGTCGGATCAGCTATGACCTCACCTAGTCGAGCAGTGTCGAGCGCGGCGATCTACGGGTGCCTGATCGTGGGCGCGCTGATCACTCTCGTACCCTTCGCGCTGGGATTGCTGACGTCCTTCACCTCGGCGCGCCAGTTCAACACCGAATCACCGCTGTCCTGGCCGAATCCCATCACTGGCGAGAACTACGCGCGACTTGCAGACGCCGGTTTCGGTCGCGCGTTGGCGGTGACGGCGTTGACGACAGCCGTGATCCTCATCGGTCAGCTCACCTTCTCGGTGTTGGCCGCATACGCCTTCGCGCGTCTGGAGTTTCCAGGTCGCGACGCCCTGTTCTGGGTGTACCTGGCGACGTTGATGGTGCCCGCGACCGTGACGGTGGTGCCGCTGTACCTGATGATGGCCGAGGTGGGCCTCCGAAACACGTTCTGGGCGTTGGTGTTGCCCTTTATGTTTGGCTCGCCGTACGCAATCTTCCTTCTGCGAGAGCACTTTCGCACGATCCCCACCGATCTAATCAGGGCGGCCAAGGTCGACGGCGCCAGCACTCTGGACGTGTTGGTGCACGTCGTGCTGCCCGCGAGCCGCCCGATCCTCGTCACCCTTGCGTTGATCACCGTGGTGTCCCAGTGGAACAGCTTCATGTGGCCCTTGGTGATCACCAGTGGGAGCCGATGGCAGGTGCTGACCGTGGCCACCGCGGGCCTACAGTCGCGCTTCGACGCACAGTGGACGGTGGTGATGGCGGCGACGACGGTCGCGATGGTGCCGCTGATCGTGTTGTTCGTCGCGCTCGGCAGGCACGTGGTGCGCTCGATCGTGGTGACGGGGCTCAAGTGACCGTCGCTGCGAAACCGCAACCAAGGCTGTTACGCCGACGCATTGACGACCGTGGCTGCGGTCTCGACGCATCGGATAGTCGATGACCAGACCCAAGTTCTCCACGCTCTTCGTCGCTGGCCTGGCCGTCGTCTTCGTCGCGCTTCTGGCCGTGGCGGTGGTGTTGGGTCGCACCGCCGAGCCCACGGGCCGAACCGTCGTGACGGTGCGACTCTGGGACGAACAGGTGGCGACGGCATATCGAAAGTCGTTCGAGGAGTTCACCCGTGAGCACCCCGACATCGAGGTGCGAGTCAACGTCGTCGCCTATTCGTCCTACTTCAACACCCTGCGGACGGAAATCGCGGGCGGCGGAGCCGACGACGTCTTCTGGCTCTCGAACGCCTACTTCGCCGGCTACGCCGACAATGGCAAGCTACTCGACATCGGGCAGACCCTGGGACCGGGAGCATCGTCTGCGTGGGACGCGTCGGTGGTCCGACAGTTCACTCGCGACGACGTGTTGTGGGCCGTCCCCCAACTCACCGACGCGGGCATCGGCGTGTACTTCAACGCCGACCTGCTGAACGAGGCTGGCGTCGATCCCAGCCAATTGGCTGCACTGCGATGGTCGCCGGCTGGGCCATCGGGCGGCGACACGCTTCTCTCCGTGTTGTCGAGGCTCACCGTCGATGTCGACGGAAACCATGCGGACACACCACGTTTCGATCCCGACCGGATACGGCAATTTGGCTACAACGCCGCCAACGATCTGCAGGGCATCTACCTGAACTACGTCGGATCGGCGGGCGGCGTCTTCCAGGACGGCGATCGATTCGCGTTCGACAACCCCTCTGCGGTTCAAGCCTTCGACTACGTGGTCAAGCTCATCAACGAACACCATGTCGCGCCACCCGCCTCGGACACCAATGGCAACGGCGACTTCTCTCGCAACCAGTTCCTCCAGGGTCGGATGGCGCTGTTCCAGTCCGGCACCTACAACCTGGCCGCGGTCGCTGATCAAGCCACTTTCCACTGGGGCGTCGCCATGCTGCCGAGCGGACCAGCGGGTCGAGTGAGCGTCACCAATGGCATTGCTGCCGCTGGTAACTCGGCCTCACGTCACCCCGACGCGGTGCGGGCGGTATTGGCATGGATGGGCAGTATCCGTGGCAACCAGTACTTGGGCGCCGAAGGCGCTGCCATCCCCGCGGTCACGGCGGCCCAGCCGGTGTACTTTCGGTATTGGGCCGACCGTGGCGTCGACTTGAGCCCGTTCTTCGCCGTGCTCGACGGGCCGCGCATCCCAGCGCCGGGCGGTCCAGGATTCGCTGCAGGATATCAAGCGCTCACGCCGTACTTCGACCAGATGTTCCTCGGCAGGCGTGACGTGGCCAGCACCTTGAAGGACGCTCAGGCCGCGGCCAACACAGCGGCAGACCGCTAATCGCGATTTGTACACCCAAACCCGCGCGCACCGCGGGTGCGTGTGCACAAATCGCGCTTAGAGCAACTCGAATGCCAGCGCCGCGCCACACACTGCCAACACGATCGCAAACGCCACCGCATCAGGCCATTTCGGCCGCGAGGGTGCAGCGGAGATCTGCCCCTGGCCACCGCGAGCCGTGATCGCGTCGCCCATTTCGTCGGCCCTGCGCAACGCGACGGTGATCGCCGCCGTCAGCAGGTCGAGCAGCTCGTTGGCCCGTCGCTGGCGGCGTTCGCGGCCGGTGGTCGCGGGCTCGCGCGGGCGCAGCTTGCGGGCGGCGAACAGGATGCGGAACTCGTCGATCAGCATTGGGAACGCACGCAAGGCCAAGGACAACGCCACCGCCCAGTCGTCCACCGGAATGCGAAACATCCGCAGCGGACGACCCAATGTGGCTACCGCAGGCGCGATTTCGGAGACATTGGTCGTCCACGACACCAAGAATCCGAGTCCGAGCAAGACGATGGACAGCGCGGTGAGGTGCAAGAAGTTGAGCAAGCCGCCCGCGGCAAAGGTGATCGATCCGATGCCGATCACCGGATCCCCGCCCGCGAAGCTTGCGGTCAGACCGCCAAGGAACAGCAGAGCCCACAACCACCGCGGCACCGTCGGTAGGACACCCCGCGGGATGCGAGCCAGCAGTACGGTCGTCAACACCAGCGCAGCGACGAGCGCGATGGGGATCCATCCCGGATAGAAGGTCAGCAGGACGCCGATGCCCGCGACGACGACCAGTTTCGTACCGGCCCAAAGTCGATGGACGACGGAGCTGCCGGGGACGGGACGCAGCAGGACGACTGCCCGACGCTGACGTCCGGCGGGCGCGGTCATTGCGCACCGCCCGTCGTCGGCGTCGGCGTCGGTTCGAAGACACCGTCCCGCAGATGCAGTGTCCGCGGGCACAACTCCTCCAGACCGGAGAAGTCGTGCGAGATGACCACGACGGTCAATCCGGCGTTGCGACGCAGGTTTGCGAGCAGCCTCAGTAGTCCACGTTGGCTGACCGCGTCCAACCCGGCGAGCGGCTCGTCGAGGATCAGCACTCGAGGGGACCGGGCCAGCAGACCGGCCAGGACGAGCCGCCGCATCTGTCCGCCGCTGAGCTGATCGATCCGTCGAAGCCCCATCGCCGGGTCCAGACCAACCGACGCCAGTGCCTGCACCGTATGGGAATGGTCGTGGTAGTCGAACCCCGCCGCAGAGGCGAGCTCGAGATCCACACGGCTCCTCATCAGCTGCAGCCGGGCCGCTTGGAACGAGATGGCCACGGCGCCAACCTGATCCACGACGGGTCTGCCGTCGAGTAGGCAGGTGCCCGTGGTCGGTGCGAGAAGCCCTGCCATGATCCACGCCAGTGTCGACTTGCCCGACCCGTTGAGGCCGTGAATCAACAGCCCGTCGCCCTCGTGGACGACCAGGTTGATGTCGCGCAATGCGGTTGACGCCCACGGCGTTCCGCTTCCGTACTCGTGGCCGACTCCACTGAGCTCTAGCAGCGGCGTACTGCCGTGGTGAACGGCGGCGCTCGCCTGGGGTGGCGCAACGGTCTCCACCATCTCGACGTTGTCGGCAGTGGCACCGTTGCCCACGAGGTTGATGGTCCGGTCGGCGGCGTCGGCTTCGTCGTTGTAGTGGGTGATGTGCACCAACGACATTCGCCTGTGTTGCGTCAGACCGGACAGCACCGCCATGAGGTCCTCGCGACCCTGCTGGTCCACCATGCTGGTCACTTCGTCGGCGATGAGCAGCGACGGTTGACGCGCCAGGGCGCCGGCCACCGCCAACCGCTGCAGCTCGCCACCCGACAATCCGCCGGTGTCGCGCTCTTCCAGACCGCCGAGCCCCACCTCGGTCAGCAGCTTGCCGACGTCGGTCTTGGTTCCGGGGGGCAGCCCCCACACCACGTCGTCGGCGACGCGTGTCCCCAGCACCTGGCTCTCTGGATGCTGCAGTACCACTGCGGTACCGCCAACGCGTCCGAGGCCGACGTCGCCCGGTCGCTGCACTGTCCCCGCTGTCGGAGTTCGCCCGGCCAACAACAACATCAGCGTCGTCTTGCCAGAGCCGTTGGCTCCGGTGATCGCGAGGTGCTCCCCCGTTTCGACGTTCAGCGAGACCGGACCAAGCGCGTCATGGTCGGCACCTGGATAGCGGAATCGCACGTCGCGCAACGTGACTGGCACTGGCCCAGCGACGCCCTGTTCGTCGAGGGCGTCCAACTTGTGCACGTCCGGCACTCCGAGCAGGCGCGCGAGCACCCGCGACAGCGCCCACCAGCCGATCAACGTGACCATCGTGATGCTGAGCACCGAGGTCCCGAGGATGACGAGCGGCCAGTAGGTCAGCAGCGACGCGAAGTCGTCCTTGAGCCGTCGCGCTGCCTCCTCCATGCCGGGGACGTGCCCGAGGACGACGGAGAGTCCGTTGATGTTCGCCGTCATCGACGCGAAGATCAGGTGGCGCAGCCGTGCGAGGACCGTCAGTGCGATCACGCCTGCGACGCCAAACACGCCACCGGCAACGAGGGCGGCGAGAAAGACGGTCGACGTCCCCTTGCCGCGCCGCTTGACGATGCCCGTCAGCCCGCCGATGTAGGCGCAGTCGAGGACCGTCATGAAGCCGCCCGCACCCGCGATGAGGAACGCGATCGTGCCACCCGCCACTGTCGCGGCGATCAACACTCGTAGGCGGTAACGGTATGCGAGCAGCCCCATCGGAACGGTCCCCAGCAGCGAAAGTCCTGCCGCGAACGGGATCACGACGGCGATGATCGCGGTGGCGGCGCACAGTGCCGCCATCACGGCCGCGTGGGCGAGCTCGTGGGGCTGCAACGGGCCGTGCCGTCGAGGCTCGCTCTCGGCGGTCACGGTCATTTCACGATTCTGCCAGTCAGCGAAGGGAACCTCTCAAGCGCTGTGACAACGGACACGCCGTCGCGGTTCGATAACACATAGTGTTGCTATGTAAACTGTTTTCATGGCTCCCTCATCCGCGCAGGAGACGACGCTCGCCGCGGACCTGTTGGCAACCGTGGCCAGAATCAATCGACTCGCCACCCAGCAGGTCAGGCTCGAATTACCGTACGCGCAGGCCCGTCTCCTCTCGACGATCGAAGACCGCGGCGCTGCCCGCATCTCGGACCTTGCGATTCTCGATCACTGTTCGCAACCGACCATGACCAGCCAGGTGCGCCGCCTCGAAGACGCCGGGCTGGTGTCCCGTACGACCGACCCCGCCGATGCGCGAGCCGTCCTGATCAGCATCACCCCCGAGGGCGTCGCCACGCTTGCGCGCGTACGTATCGACCGCGCCGCAGTGATCGACCCCTACCTCGAACGCCTCGGCAATGCCGACCGCCAGACGCTCGCGGACGCCGTCCGCGTCATGCAACGCCTTCTCGACGACGCCCAGCAGCGTCGCTGAGTTCGCCCGACTGAACAGGAGAAGTCGCCTCATGTGGCGCCAACCCAAGGCCGTGTGGGCCGTCGCGTTCGCCTCCGTCGTCGCCTTCATGGGCATCGGCCTGGTGGACCCGATCCTCAAGCCGATCGCCGACAACCTCAATGCCTCACCGTCGCAGGTGTCCCTACTGTTCACCAGCTACATGGCGGTGATGGGCGTGGCGATGCTGATCACCGGCGTGGTGTCCAGCCGCATCGGTCCGAAACGCACTCTGCTGCTTGGCCTCGTGGTGATCATCGCCGGGGCGGGTCTGGCGGGCATGTCGGACACGGTGCTCGGCATCGTGGGCTGGCGGGCGCTGTGGGGGCTTGGCAACGCGCTGTTCATCGCGACCGCGTTGGCCACCATCGTCAGCTCGGCGCGTGGTTCGGTGGCGCAGGCGATCATCCTGTACGAGGCCGCGCTCGGCCTCGGCATCGCCGTCGGCCCATTGGTCGGCGGCGTCCTCGGTTCGATCTCGTGGCGTGGCCCGTTCTTCGGCGTCTCGGCGCTGATGGCCGTCGCACTGGTGGTCACCGCCTTCATGCTGCCCTCGACGCCGCGAGCAGCGCGTGCAACGACGTTGGCCGACCCGTTCCGCGCGCTGCGCCACCGCGGGCTGCTTGGCGTCGCAATCACCGCGCTGCTGTACAACTTTGGCTTCTTCACGCTGTTGGCGTTCACGCCGTTCCCGCTCGACATGAGCGCGCACCAGATCGGCCTGATCTTCTTCGGCTGGGGCTTGGCTCTCGCCTTCACCTCGGTCGTGGTGGCCCCACGGCTGCAACATCGGTTTGGCACCGTACGGGTGCTGATCGTCAACCTGCTCGCGTTCTCGTTGCTTCTGTGCGCCATGGCCGTCTTCACCGACGACAAGGCCGTGCTTGCCGCGTGCGTCGTGGTCGCGGGGTTGTTCATCGGCGTCAACAACACGTTGATCACCGAGACGGTCATGAAGGCCGCTCCCGTCGAACGGGGTGTCGCGTCGGCGGCCTACAGCTTCCTGCGGTTCGGCGGCGGCGCCGTCGCACCGTGGCTGGCAGGCGTACTCGGCGAGACGTTCGGTGCGCACGTCCCATTCTGGGTCGGCGCGGGCGCGGTTCTGTTGGGCGCCGGCGTCATGGTGGCAACGCGACCGCACTTGGCCCACATCGACGATGACGAAGACGAAGCGGAAGAGCCGACGGACGAGGCAATCGCCGTGACCGTGGGCAACGAGAGCTGAGGCCTACGTCACCGACGCGCCGATGAGCAGACCCACTCCGTAGGTCGCCGCGATCGCCACCGCTCCGAAGATCAACTGCCGCAACGACGCTCGCCACGGCGACTTGTTGGTGAACTTCGCCGCGACGCCGCCTGCGACTAGCAAGCCCAACCCGCCGCAGACGAGCCCGGCCAACAACGACGCGAAGCCGAGGAGGTACGGAATCAGCGGGACGACGGCGCCGGTGGCGAACATCAGGAAGGACGAGCCCCCTGCCACCCAGGGCGACGGCTTCTCGTTGGGGTCGACGCCAAGCTCCTGAACGAGGTGAAAGTTCAACGCGCGGGTCTGGTCGCGGTGGATCTCCTCGGATGCCTTGGCAGCGGTGTCTTCCGACATCCCCATGTCGACGAGCATGGCCACCAACTCGGCCAGTTCGGCCTCCGGATACTTCCGGAAGGACCGCCGCTCGACCTTGACTTCCGCATCGACCTGCTCGTTGGCCGTCGTGACCGAGGTGTATTCGCCGAGCGCCATCGAGAACGCGCCCGCGAGCAGCCCGGCGACGCCCGTGACCATCACGGTATGCGGGCTGCCGCCGGCACCGACGCCTGCAATGAGGGCGGTGTTGCTGACGAGACCGTCCATGGCGCCGAACGTGGCCGCGCGCAGCCAGCCGCCCGTCACGTTGGCGTGCCGGTGGTCGATCTGGTGAGGTAGCCCGTCAGTCGGTGCAGGGCCGTCCGGCTGTGTCATGTGCTCGATTCAACCCCTGGCAGTTTCATCGACTGCACTAAGGATGACCTGTGTTAGCGAACACGGTTTGGGGTCCCTCACCGGGGGCTACCGTGCACACATGACCACTACCGCCGACCATCTCCGCAACGCCCTCGACGGTCGTTGGCGCGACACGAAGAACCGGATGCGCCAAGAACTCTCCTCAGAGGTATTCAAGCCGCACTACACGCCGAACACCGTCATCGCGCGGACCAAGGTCAACGAGCAGATGCGAATCATGGCCGCCGAAGGGGCCGCAGAGGACGGCTTCAAGAAGGAGCACGGCGGCAACGGTGACGTCGGCGCTGCGGTGACTCAGATCGAGATGCTGGCGATGTCGGATCTTTCGCTGATGGTCAAGGCGGGCGTGCAGTGGGGCCTATTCGGGGGCGCCATCGAGAATCTCGGCACGGAACGTCATCACAAGGCATACGTGAAGAAGCTCATCGACCTGGAGTTGCTGGGCTGCTTCGCGATGACCGAAACCGGACACGGTAGCGACGTACAGGCGCTGGAGACCACCGCAACCTACGACCCCGCGACGCAAGAGTTCGTCATCGACTCCCCAACCCGCACGTCGCGCAAGGACTACATCGGCGGCGCTGCGAACACCGCGCGGGTGGCGGCCGTCTTCGCACAACTGATAACCAACGGCGAGGGTCACGGCGTGCACTGCTTCGTGGTGCCGCTCCGCGACGACGACGGCAACGACCTGCCGGGCGTCACGACGTCGGACTGTCAGTACAAGGGTGGGCTGCCGGGCGTCGACAATGGACGCATCCAGTTCGACCAGGTGCGCATCCCCCGCGAGAACCTGCTCAACAAGTATGCCGACGTGGCGGAGGACGGCACCTACAGCTCGCCAATCGAGAACCAAGGCCGCCGGTTCTTCACCATGCTGGGAACCTTGATCCGTGGCCGTGTCACAGTCGGTGGCAGCGCGGGGGCCGCAACCCGGGTGGCGCTCGACATTGCGACTCGATATGCGTTGCAGCGCAGGCAGTTCGAGGCACCCGGCGATGACCAAGAGGTGCTTCTGATGGACTACCTCGTCCACCAGCGCCGGCTGCTGCCTCTCATCGCGAAGTCATACGCCCTGCAGTTCGCCCAGAACGAACTGGTGGCCAAGTGTCACGAGCTGCAAACCTCGGACGACCCCGACGCCGAGGAACAACGAGAGCTAGAGTCCCGTGCGGCGGGATTGAAGGCAGCGAACACTTGGCACGCCACCCGCGCCATCCAAGAGGCCCGCGAAGCGTGTGGCGGCGCAGGCTATCTTGCAGAGAATCGACTGATCGCGCTCAAGGCTGATACCGACGTGTTCACCACGTTCGAGGGCGACAACCACGTGCTGACCCAGTTGGTGGCGAAGGAACTGTTGACCGCCTATGCCGACGACATCAAGGGCATGAGCCCCGTCGAGTGGGTTCGCTTCGCGGCCAACTTCGCAGGCGAGCGGGTGCTGAAGCGCACCGCCGCGCAGACGATCATGCAGACGATCGTCGACTCGCGCGAGGACAACGAAGAGGAAGGTTCGCTGTTCAACCGCGGCACCCAGGTGAAGATGTTCGAGGACCGCGAGGAGTACATGCTCGCCTCGGTCGCCCGCAGGCTGCAGGGCAAGTCCAAGGAAATGTCGCCGTTCAATGCCTTCAACGCCGTCCAGGACCACGTCCTGCACGCCGCAAAGGCTCACGTCGACCGCATCATCCTGGAGGCGTTCGTGGCGGGCATTGACACGTGCGAGGACGACGAAGCGCGCGAGATCCTCGGCATGGTATGCGACCTGTATGCACTGTCGGTGATCGAGGACGACAAGTCCTGGTTCGTCGAGCACCGCTTCCTGTCCGTCGAGCGGTCGAAGGCCGTCACCCGTGGGATCAACGACCGGTGCCGCAAGCTGCGTCCGCACGCCGAACTATTGGTGGAGGGCTTCGGGATTCCCGAGCAACTGCGGTACGCCGAGATGCTGCATCCCGAGCACATTCCGGATGCCGACGAGCACGAAGAGCAGAACGCTCAGTAGCTGCTCCCCTGCATGGACTCGAACCATGAACCTGCCGATTAACAGTCGGCTGCTCTGCCAATTGAGCTACAGGGGACTACCTGTCGGTGCGAACCTGGCCACCGACCGAGGGATGACTTTAGCGTACGAGGGGTTCAACGCTGGAATCGGCAGGTAGGTCACGCTTCCGGGACTCCCTCCTCCGCCCCGCGCCGCGGTGAGGCAGGATGGAAGCAGTCGCAACGTCTAGTGGGAGGGGTCCAGTGCTCCGGATCGCGGTCATGGTGGGAATCGGTTATGTCTTGGGCGCGAAGGCAGGCCGACGCCGCTACGAGCAGATCGCGGGCACGTATCGGGCCGTCACCGAAAGCCCAAGGACGAAGGCGATCGTCGACGCAGGCCGACGCAAGCTTGCCGATCGGGTGTCACCTGACCCCGCAATGGTGAAACTGACGGCGATTGACGCTCAGACCACGGTGTTGCAGCCCGAGAAGGTCGACGGACGCTAGCCCATTCCCCCTGAGAAGGTGGTGCCGGGTCCGAGCGGGCCGGTGCTGATGCCGACGCCGGGGTTGCCGTTGTTGTTGCCGATGGCCACGTTCGGGGTGCCGACCTGGATGTTCGGCTGGTTGGCATACGAGAGGCACACGCCGTCATCCTTGTTGCCGAACCAGGCAAGGCACGGGGCGGCGTTCGTCGTGACAGCTTCTGCGCTGATCAGCGAGATCGCCATCGGGGCGGCCACGGAGGCGACGGCCAACGCGCCTGCGGCGACGAAACGTGCTCGGATGGTCATGTGATGCCCTTTCGAGTGGTATCCAACCCACGGCTACCTTAGCGTGCGCTGTCCATCTACGCAGTAAGGTCGTCGCCTCTGGCTTGTTCGAGCAGGCTGCGGCGGTACGTCTCCATGGCGACGAGGTCGCCGAACAGCGCGTTGTAGTCGTCTTCCTGCTCGACGGGCGACATCCGCTGCAGTTTCGACTTCATCTCTGCGATCTGCCTGCCGACCCAAACCTCCTGGAGTCTGGCGAGCACGCCACCGATGTAGCGAGGCAGCTTGTCGTCGTCGTCGACCAGAATGGCGTCCACCCCGAGCTCGTTGACCAGCGTCGCCACATCCTCCGACGCCGACTGCTCGCGAACCGCCTCGATCCACTGCGCCCCCGAGATCCCGGCAGCCGTGCCGCCCGCTGCCGCGATTGCCGTGCGGATCGCTGCATAGATGGGATGGGTAAAGCCCTCGACCGTCAGCGAGTCGAACACCGGCCCTGCGATCGCCGGGTACTGCAACGCCGACTTGAGCGCCTCGCGTTGCGGCCACAGCGTCGGGTCCCTCGGGTCGGGTCGCGTGACGGTTGACGCACCGGCAGCGCCACGTCGCGTGTCCCGCCGTGTGGACGCCCCGCCGGGCTTGGCGGTCTCGCGAACCCTTCCTATGACCTGAGCGACGTCCTCCCAACCGACCCAGCCTGCGAGCTGTCGGGCGTACTCGTCGCGAAGGATCGGCTCCTTGATCTGCGCCACCATCGGTACACACCGACGGAGTGCGGCCACCCGCCCCTCGGCGTTGTCCAGGTCGTGCTCGGCCAGGGCACTGCGAATGGCGAACTCGAACAACGGCGTCCTGCGCGCGACGAGGTCGCGCAGGGCGGCATCACCGGACTTGAGGCGAAGGTCACACGGGTCCATGCCGTCGTCGGCGACCGCCACGAAGGACTGTCCTGCCAGATTCTGCTCACCCTCGAACGCCTTGACCGCGGCCGCCCTGCCCGCAGCATCACCATCGAAGACGTAGATCAGTTCGCCGCGAAAGAAGTTGTCGTCCATCATGAGTCGGCGCAACATCGACAGGTGCTCGTCGCCAAACGCGGTGCCGCACGACGCCACCGCCGTCGTCACGCCAGCGAGGTGCATCGACATGACGTCGGTGTAACCCTCCACGACCACGGCCTGATGGCCCTTCGCGATGTCGCGCTTGGCCAAGTCGAGGCCGAACAGCACGTTCGACTTCTTGTACAGGGCGGTCTCCGGCGTGTTGACGTACTTCGCCTCCATCGGGTCGTCGTCGAACAGCCTGCGCGCACCGAATCCGATCACCTCGCCGGCCGACACCCGGATCGGCCACAACAGCCGGCGGTGGAACCGGTCCATCGGGCCGCGCTTGCCCTCCCGCGACAGCCCAGCAGCTTCGAGTTCCTTGAACTCGAATCCCTTGCGCAGCAGGTGTTTCGTCAGCTTGTCCCAACCCGATGGGGCGAACCCGCAACCGAACTGTGCTGCGGCTTCTGCGTCGAAGTTGCGTTCCAACAGGTACTGCCGAGCAGGCGCGGCCTCCGCTGACTTCAATTCTTCTGCGTAGAACGCGGCGGCGGCGGCGTTCGCAGCGATCAGTCGACTTCGACTGCCCTTGTCGCGCTGCACGTTCGTCGTCGACGCGCCGGTGTAGGTGATCGTGTAGCCGATCCGGTCGGCGAGCATCTCGATCGCCTCGACGAAGGTGACGTGTTCGATCTTCTGCAGGAACGTGTAGACGTCGCCGCCTTCCCCACAGCCGAAGCAATGGAAGTGGCCGTGATTCGGGCGGACGTGAAACGAGGGCGACTTCTCGTCGTGAAACGGGCAGAGCCCCTTCATCGAGTCGACCCCGGCCCGCCGCAACTGGACGTACTCGCCGACGACGTCCTCGATGCGGACGCGCTCCCGGATGCTGGCGATGTCGCGATCGGAGATGCGCCCCCGACCCCGAGTCGCATCGTTCCCAGCCACCGCCATTCGGTCAGTCTAGGCCGCGACGGAGACGGGGCTACGCGGGTTCGAGGCGCTCCAAGCGGCCCTCAGTGAACGACGCGATCTGATCGAGGATCACGCGCAGCCTGCCGCCGTCGTCGGTCGCCGCATTGAAGTCGGGAACGAAGATCGGATCCAGCGCAGCAGGTGCCCTCGCCAAGAGGAACTCGGCGACGCGATGGATGCGCTCGCGCTGTTGCGCCTGAATGTCCAGATGCCGAGGGTCGGACATGATGAACTGCAACGCAAGGATCTTCAGCACCGCCACCTCGGCGCGGACGAGCGTCGGCACACGCAGCTCTGCCTGGTATCGCACCAGTGGTCGGGGTCCTGCCGCCTCCCTCGTCGCGGCGATCGCCGCCGACGCGAAACGCCCGACGAGCTCGCTGGTGAGCCGCTTCAGCGCGACGGACGAGGCAAGCGTGCCGTCGTACTTGCCGACCCCGGCGACCACCGGCAACGCCGACAGCCGACGAGCCGCGGCCATCAGGGCGTCGGCGTCCAACCCCGAGCCCATCCCGCTGGTCTCGCCGAGTCGGCCGAGCACGGCGGCGGCATCGTCGTCGGCGAGCACGCGCATGTCGATCCGCCCGGACACCACGCCGTCCTCGACGTCGTGCACCGAGTAGGCGACGTCGTCGGCCCAGTCCATCACCTGCGCCTCTAAGCAAGGTTTGGCATCGGGTGCACCCGAGCGCACCCAGGTGGCTGCGGGCGCGTCATCGGCGTAGAAGCCGAACTTCGTGCTGGAGGGTCGTCGGTACCACGGGTACTTCGTGACGGCGTCCAGGGAGGCGCGGGTGAGGTTGAGCCCTGCGCTATTTCCTTGCGAGTCAAGCACCTTCGGCTCCAGCCGGGTCAGTATCCGGAAGTTCTGGGCGTTGCCCTCGAATCCACCGCAGGCGTCGGCCAACTCGTTGAGCGCTCGTTCGCCGTTGTGTCCGTACGGTGGATGGCCGATGTCGTGGGCGAGCCCCGCGAGGTCGACGAGGTCGGGATCGCAACCGAGTCCGACGGCCATGCCTCGCCCGATTTGGGCAACCTCCAGGGAGTGAGTCAGCCGGGTGCGTGGAGTCTCGCTCTGTCGCGGTCCGACGACCTGCGTCTTGTCGGCCAGCCGGCGCAGCGCCGCGCAGTGCAGCACGCGGGCTCGGTCACGCGCGAAGTCGGTGCGGTGCTCGGTTTCGGTTCCCGGCAACGCAGCATCCTTTGCCCCTTCGACCACCAGGCGCTGCCGGTCGAAGTCGACGTACGGGTCCTCCGCATGAGTTGCCACCGCCGAACAGTCTGCCAGGACGGTTGCGAGACGTTGCGCGGGTCGATGCCGAGCTGGCGATGACCGTTATGCCGGGACGACGCCCCATGGCCGATCGAGTCATTAGATTGACCACATGCGCGTCACCCGTCTCATCGGCTTGGTTCTCGCCGTCCTGACACTCGGGGGCCTAGTGGCGCCTGCGGCGTCCGCGGTGCCGCCGACCAGACTGTCGGACTACGTCACCGACACCAACGACGTCCTGTCCGCCGACGGTCACGCAAAGGTGAAGACCGCGGTCGACGACCTCTACGACGCCCGCCGAGTACGCCTGTGGGTCGTGTACGTCGACTCGTTCTCCGGCACCGACGCGGCGACGTGGGCGCGAAACACCATGCGCATCAACGATATCCAAGACGACGATGCCATTCTCGCCGTTGCCACCAAGGATCGATCATATGCGCTCCTGGTCCCCGATAGCGCCGGCGTCGACGGCAACGCCCTGCGTCGCAACGACGTCGAGCCGTTCCTGCGCCGCGGAGACTGGGCAGGCGCAGCCGTGGCAGCCGCCAACGGCATGAACCCGACCACCACGGTCCAGCCAATCCCGTGGGTCGGAGTGCTCGTCTTCCTCACCGGCATCGCCATTGCGTTGCTGCTGCTCCTGCTGTGGGCGCGTCGGCGGAAGCGCAAGCGTCGCGAGGCAGAACTAGCCGCGGCCCGTCGGATAGACCCCTCGGACCCCAACGCGCTGGCTGCCGTGCCGCTAGAGGCCCTCGACGACCTGTCCAAGTCGATCGTGGTCGACGTCGACAACGCGGTGCGCACCAGCGACAACGAGTTGTCCTTGGCCGTGGAGGAATTCGGGGAAAAGGACACCGCGCCCTTCACCGCTGCGGTCGCAGCCGCGAAGACGACTCTGGCCCAGGCGTTCAACGTGCGGCAGACGCTCGACGACGCCGTGCCGGAGTCGCCGCAGGTGCGCCGCGATCTGCTGACGCGGGTCATCGTCGCCGCGGCCAAGGCCGACCGGGAACTCGATGCGCGAAGGGATGCCTTCCACGAACTCCGCGACCTGGTCATCAATGCCCCGACTCGGCTCGACGGATTCACCCAGCAGGTGGTCGATCTGACCGCGCGCATCGACCCGGCTCGATCGAAGTTGACGTCGCTTGGCACGCAGTTCGCAGCGACCGCCCTCGCCTCGGTGTCGGACAACGTGGACGAGGCCAAGCAACGGCTGGCCTTTGCCGACGACAACATCACCAATGCCCGCGCCCTGATCGCCCGGCCCGCCGAAGGCCAAGGCGGCCTAGTGGATTCGATCCGGGCAGCGGAATCGGCGCTCGGCCAGGCGCGCACACTCCTCGACGCCATCGACACCGCGGCGACGGACATCAAGCACGCGGCCGCGACGCTGCCGGAGACGATCGCCGACATCCAGAACGGCATCACCGAGGCGGGCGGACGGCTCGCACAGGGCAACTCCCGGCACGCCGCGGAAGTGAGCTCTGCGCGTGACGCCGCGGTCAAGGCGGTGGCGAATGCCGAGAGCACGGGGGCCACGGATCCGCTGGGCGCATTCACCCAACTCACCAGGGCCGACGCCGAACTCGATCGCCTGCTGTCGATCCTGTCCGAGGAGCAGGCCGCCGCGAAGCGGCTGAGCCGCGCCTTCGACCAGGCATTTTTCAGCGCGCAGTCCCAGGTGCAGGCGGTGTCGGACTTCATCGACACCAGACGTGGGAGCATCGGCCCCGAGGCCCGCACACGGCTCGCCGAGGCCACCCGCCAAGTCCAGGCGGCGGAGGCCAAGAAGACGACCAATCTGTCGGAGGCCATCGCGCACGCGAATGGCGCCGCGACGCTGGCAGGGCAGGCTCAGTCGCTGGCCGAGGACGACGTCAGAGCGGCGCAACGGGCGTACGCCGGGCGTTACGGCGGAGGCGGAGGGTATGGCGGCGGGGGCGGAAACATGGGTGCCGTCCTCGGCGGCATCATCATCGGCAACATCCTTTCCGGCGGATTGGGCGGCGGATTGGGTGGCGGCATGAGCGGTGGCTGGAGCCCGACCTCCTACGGTGGCTCGGGCCACGGTGGTGGTGGCTACAGCGGTGGCGGCGGCCGCTTCTAAGCGTGTCAGTCCGCGTGTAACCCGCCGCCCTATCTATGGGCGTGACGAGATTGCACGTACCGCCGTTGCTCCACGAGCTGCTGCGTCCGCGCCGCAGGACGCTGGCCGCCATCCTGGCCGCGATGCTCGTTCAGACCGCCACGAGCCTCGCGGCCCCATGGCCGCTGAAGATCGTCATCGACACCGTCGTCGGCGGCCAACGGCAGCCGGAATGGATCGAGTGGCTGTTGACGGCGATCGGCGGTGTCGGCGACAAGACGCACGTAGCCATGGCGGCAGGCGTCGCGACCGTTTTGATCGCGGTCGTGACCGGCTCGGCGATGTACGCCATCGGCTACTTCACCGAGAGCTTGAGCCAGAGCATCGGAAACGACTTGCGGGTAAGGCTTTACAGCCATCTGCAGGAGCTGTCGCTGGCCTATTACGACACCACCCGAGTGGGCACGATCCTGTCCACGCTCACCAGTGACGTTCAGACGATCCAGAGTTTCGCATCGACGGCCACCCTCAACATCGTCACGAACGCCCTGACCGTCGTGGGCATGGTCGTCGTGATGCTGTTGTGCCGCTGGGACTTCACCCTTATCGCGGTCGCCGTCACACCGTTGCTGGCGATCCTGGTGTTGAAGGTCAACAAGGCGGTCAGGACCGCCGTACGAGAGGTGCGCGCTCATCAGTCCGACCTGGTGGCCACCCTGCAGGAGGGGCTGCAATCGATCCAGGTGGTCCAGGCATTCGGTCGTGAGGATCACCAGGCACAGCAGGTGGCTACGGCAAGCATGAACACCGTTGCGGCCTGGTTGAACGCCAGGCGGGTGTCGTCACTGCTGTCACCGATCGTCGGTCTTGCCATCGCCCTGTGCACGGGTCTGGTGCTCTGGCGCGGCTCACTGCTCATCCTCACGGGCGCGATGACGATCGGCGCACTCACGGTGTTCCTCGCCTATCTCGCCAAGTTCTTTCAGCCGATTCGTGACATTGCGCAGATGACCAACTCGGTCGCCCAGGTGTCGGTGGCTTTCGAGCGCGTCGTCGAACTGATGGAATCCGACAAGGTGATCGCGGAGAGCACGGCGCCGGTCGATCCGTCACGACTTGGCGGCGAGCTCACCTTCGACCACGTCGCCTTCGGATATCACCCCGAAGTGCCGGTGCTGAAGGACATCTCGTTCACCGTCAAGCCCGGGCAGATGGTCGGGATCGTTGGCGCCACCGGTTGCGGGAAGTCCACGATCGCCGGCCTCATCCCTCGATTTCGCGACCCCGACGCGGGCACCATCACCGTCGACGGGGTGGACATCCGCGAGTACGGACTGCGCAAGCTCCGCTCTCAGATCGGCTTCGTGCTTCAAGACACCGTGCTCCTGCGCGGCACCGTCCGCGACAACATCGCATTCGGCAGGCCCGACGCCACCGACGACGAGATCGTCGAAGCGGCCAAGCTCGCCAACGCGCACGAGTTCATCGTGCGCATGCCGAACGGCTACGAGAGCGCGATCGGCGATCGTGGGATGACACTGTCGGGCGGACAGCGTCAGCGCATCGGAATCGCGCGAGCGATCATTCGCGAAAATCCGATCCTGATCCTCGACGAGCCCACCGCGGCCCTTGACGCCGAGTCGGAACATCTCGTCGTCGAGGCGCTGGAGCGGCTGGTGGCAGGCCGTACCGTCATCGCGATCGCCCATCGGCTCAGCACCCTGCGAAACGCCGACAAGATCGTCGTCGTCAAGGACGGGATCATCGCCGAGGAAGGGTCTCACCAACAGCTGATGGCCGTCGACGGCGCGTACGCCCGTCTCCACCACCTGCAGTCCGACCGTTGGCGGCCGCCGCGCCTAACAGCCCTTCAAGCGGGTTGAGAGGTAGTCGGCGACGGCGTCGATCGCCACCCGCTCCTGCGTCATCGCGTCGCGCTCCCGGATGGTCACGGCGTGGTCCTCTAGCGAGTCGAAGTCGAGCGTGACGCAGAACGGCGTCCCGATCTCGTCCTGGCGTCGATAGCGGCGACCGATCGCCCCCGCGTCGTCGAACTCGATGTTCCAGCTCTTGCGGAGCTCTGCCGCCAAGTCGCGCGCCTTCGGTGAGAGATCGGCGTGCCTGGACAGCGGCAACACGGCGGCCTTGACGGGGGCCAACCTCGGGTCGAGCCGCAACACCGTCCGCTTGTCAACGCCGCCCTTCGCGTTGGGCGCCTCGTCCTCGTGATATGCATCGACTAGGAACGCCATCAGCGAGCGCGTAAGGCCGGCTGCCGGTTCGATCACGTATGGCACGTAGCGAGTGTCGGCGCCCTGATCGTAGAAGGACAGGTCGACACCGGAATGCTTTGAGTGCGTTGACAAGTCGAAGTCCGTCCGGTTCGCGATGCCCTCAAGCTCACCCCACGGGTTGCCGGCGAAGCCGAACTTGTACTCGATGTCGGTGGTGCCTGCGCTGTAGTGCGACAGCTTCTCCAGGGGGTGTTCGTAGAGGCGCAGGTTGTCCGGGTCGATGCCGAGGTCGACGTACCACTGGAAGCGGGTCTTGATCCAGTACTGGTGCCACTCCGGCGCGGTCGACGGTTCGACGAAGAATTCCATCTCCATCTGCTCGAACTCGCGCGTGCGGAAGATGAAGTTGCCCGGCGTGATCTCGTTGCGGAAGCTCTTGCCGATCTGGCCGATGCCGAACGGCGGCTTCTTGCGCGCCGTGGTGACGACGTTGGCGAAGTTGACGAAGATGCCCTGCGCGGTTTCGGGCCGCAGGTAGTGCAGCCCCTCTTCCGTCTCGATCGGGCCGAGATAGGTCTTGAGCATCATGTTGAAGTCGCGGGGCTCGGTCCATTGCCCCTTGGTTCCGCAGTCGGGACAGACGATCTCGTCCATCGGGACCGAATCTGGATCAATGGTCGTCTCGCGTGTGCTCTTCTTCAGCGCGTACGCCTCCTGCATGTGGTCCTGACGGTGTCGCTTGTGGCAGTTCAGGCACTCGACCAGCGGGTCGTTGAACACGTCGACGTGGCCGGAAGCCACCCACACCTCGCGCGGCAGGATGATCGCGCTGTCGAGGCCGACCACGTCGTCACGACTGGTGACGACCGACCGCCACCACTGCCGCTTGATGTTCTCCTTGAGTTCGACGCCGAGCGGGCCGTAATCCCATGCCGACTTCGTGCCTCCGTAGATCTCGCCGGACTGAAAGACCAAGCCACGGCGTTTCGCCAGGTTCGCAACGGTGTCGATGATGGAAGCCACGGTGCAACAGCGTAGCGATGCGGCACCTGGTGGCCCGCATTCGCCGTCGGCGGCGCGGCACCCCGAGCCGTTGACATGCGCAATCTCGCATGTATTCTCGGTGCTAATGAAAACCGTTTCCAGTTTGGCGTATCACGAAGGCAGTGTTGACGATGGCGCTCAGGAGCTTCCAGGGCGCGACATCCTCGACAATGCCGGCGATCTGCTGCGCGCACTCGCCGCGCCGGTTCGCATCGCGATAGTCCTCGAGCTGCGGGAGTCGTCGCGTTGCGTCCACGAGTTGGTCGATGCCCTAGAGGTTCCGCAGCCGCTCGTCAGCCAGCATCTCAGGATCCTGAAGGCCGCGGGCGTCGTCGCTGGGGAACGCACCGGGCGCGAAGTGCACTACCGACTCGTCGACGACCATCTCGCCGAGATCGTGCTGGCGGCCGTCGCCCATGCCGGCGAGTACACCGGGGACGTAACCTCGTGAGCGGCACCGAAGTAGCCGGTCGCCGGCAGCCCGGCTCCGAAGTCGACGGTCGCCGGCAGCCCGGCTCCGGAGTCGACGGTCGCCGGCAGCCCGGCTCCGGAGTCGACGGTCGCCGGCAGCCCGGCTCCGGAGTCCGCGCCACCCGACAACGTGCGGCCATCTCGGCGCTCCTGGAGAACCTCGATGACTTCCGTTCGGCGCAGGAGCTTCACGACGAGCTCCGCCGCGGAGGCGAGGGCATCGGCCTGACCACCGTCTATCGCGCGCTGCAGTCGATGGCATCGGCCGGGCTGGTCGACAGCTTGCGCACCGACAGCGGCGAGGCGGTGTACCGGCGGTGTTCGGATCACCATCACCACCACCTCGTGTGCCGGGCGTGCGGCTCAACCGTCGAGGTGTCCGGCGGCGACGTCGAGGCGTGGGCCGCAGAGGTCGCGCGTGCACACGGATTCTCCGACGTCAGCCACACGATCGAGATCTTCGGCCTGTGCGGCGACTGCACCCCAGCCAGCTAGAGGAATGAACTGCGCACGTCGGCACCGGTCGACAACACCAAGAGGATCAACGTGCGCAACGCGTCGTCAGTGAGCCCCGAGGCAGGAAAGTTGTAGCGCAGCATCACGTCCGCAACCTTCTTGGCTGGCGAGCGCCTGCTGGCAGTCTTCGTCGACGAACCGTTGGTGGGCGAGTCGACGAGCTTCTCGACTAGGGCGATGGTGCCGAGCATCGTCTTGCTGGCGTGTTCGGCCACCCGCTCCCGCAGTTTGTTGGTCAGCGGCAGGTCCCATGCCAAAGGCTGTGTCAGCGAGACCATTTCGAGGCCGTCGGCGATGGTCACCACCCGCACCGACGCCACGATGCCGTCGCCGCTCACGGTCAGGGCCTCGTCGTCCTCTGCGACCACGAATACCTCGCTGAGCACGGCTGACAGCCGGTCGAGCATCGGCACGCCGGTCACGCCCTTCCAAATCGGCGGTTGCGGTTGACGTATTCCTCGCACGCCGCCCATAGGTCGCGGCGGTCGTAGTCCGGCCACAGCTTGTCCTGGAACACGTATTCCGCGTAGGCGGCCTGCCAGATCAGGAAGTTGCTCGCGCGCTGCTCCCCCGAGGTTCTGATGAACAGGTCGACGTCGGGAATGTCGTTGCGGTACAGGTACTTCGCGACGGTGTCCTCGGTGACGCGGTCGGGATTCACCTTGCCCGCGGCCGCGTCTCTGGCAATCTCCTTGGCCGCTTCGGCGATCTCGGTGCGGCCACCGTAGTTCACGCAGTAGTTGACCGTGATGACGTGGTTGTCCACCGTCATCGCCTCCGCGATCTCGAACTCCTTGATGACGCTGCGCCACAGCTTCGGCCGCGAGCCGACCCAGCGCATGCGGACGCCGATCTGACTCAGTTTCTCCCGCCTACGCTTCACCACGTCCCTGTTGAAGCCCATCAGGAAGCGCACCTCCTCGGTGCTGCGCTTCCAGTTCTCGGTCGAGAAGGCATAGACGGACAGGTTTTTGATGCCGAGTTCGATTGCGCCGCAGGTAATGTCGATCAGGACGGCCTCGCCCATCTTGTGGCCCTCCGTGCGGCTGAGCCCTCGCTGCGTCGCCCAGCGACCATTGCCGTCCATCACGACGGCGACATGCTGGGGCACCTGGTCGGCAGGGATGCGCGGCGCGGCCGCCTTCGACGTGTGCTGTGGAGGACGCGGGGGGCTGCCGTCAGGCGGCTTCGGGAGCTCGGGAAAGACCACGGGCCACGTCGACGTGTCCGGGAACGTCGGATAGTCGTCAGGCGCCGGCGGCAGCTGTGGGTAGCCGTCCTTCTCCGCCCGCTTCCCATCCCGCTTCAAAGCCATGTGCAACATCCTGCCCGACCAGGGCTGCCCGTCGATCGGCGGCCGATCGATCGATCCGGTAACCGCGCTCGACCAGCGGTAACGTGCGCAGTTGGCGTTCCAGGTGCCATTGCAGGTGAGCAGCCACCAACCCGCTGGCCTGACTGCGATACGACGGCGGCGACGCCTCGGCGGTCGCCCAGTCGCCGTCGTTGAGCGCAGCCATCAGGTCCAGCACGCCTTGTGGAGGCGTCACCGAACCCGAAGGGCGGCAATGCACGCAGACGCTGCCGCCAGCGGCGACGTGGAACGCGCGGTGCGGGCCGGGAGTGGCGCAGCGGGCACATTCGACCAACGCAGGGGCCCACCCCGCAATTCCCATGGCGCGCAACAGATATGCGTCGAGTACCAGCTCGCGCGGCCGATTGTCGTCAGCCACTGCCCGCAGCGCAGCGACGGTGAGCCGATGCAGCGCGGGGACCGGAGCACGCTCCTCACCAGCCAGCCGCTCCGCGGTCTCCAAGACGGCGCATCCGCAGGTATAGCGGCCGTAGTCACTGACGATGTCCGTCGCGAACGCGTCGATGGCCTGCACCTGGGTGACGATGTCGAGGTTTCGACCAGGATGCAGCTGAACGTCGATGTGCGCAAACGGCTCCAACCGTGCCCCGAACTTACTGCGCGTGCGGCGCACACCCTTGGCGACCGCACGCACCAGACCGTGCTCGCGAGTCAGGAGGGTGACGATCCGGTCGGCCTCACCGAGCTTGTGCTGACGCAGCACCACTGCTCGATCCCGGTACAACCGCATCGTTCAAGTCTCTCATCAACGACCGACGACATAGCTGAGGCCCGCCCGACTTTCCCGGCGGATATTCTCGATTTCGACATGGTCGACACCCGCCTTCCCACGCTCGCCGAACAGTCGTACCGGCTCGCCAATGGCACCGTGACCTCGGCCGACCTGGTCAACTGCTCGTTAGAGGCGATCGTCGAAAGCCAACCGACGCTCAACGCATTTCGGGTCGTGCTGGAGACGTCCGCCCGCGCCGAGGCTGTCGCGGCAGACCGCAGACTGGCTGCCGGCGAACATCTGCCATTGCTCGGAATCCCGATCGCGGTCAAGGACGACGTCGACGTCGCGGGCGTCCCGACGAGGTTCGGCACGTCCGGTGAGATTCCGCCTGCCGCCGTCGACGCCGAGGTGGTGCGCAGGCTCCGCGAGGCCGGTGCCGTCATCGTCGGGAAGACCAACACGTGCGAGCTAGGCCAGTGGCCCTTCACCAGCGGGCCGGGTTTCGGCCACACTCGCAACCCGTGGTCGAAGGAACACAGCCCCGGCGGCTCGTCGGGCGGCAGCGCCGCAGCGGTGGCGGCCGGATTGGTCACGGCGGCGATCGGCTCCGACGGCGCTGGCAGCGTCCGGATCCCCGCGGCTTGGACGCATCTGGTCGGCATCAAACCGCAACGCGGCAGGATTTCGACGTGGCCTCTGCCGGAGGCCTTCAACGGCATCACGGTCAACGGCGTGCTGGCCCGCACGGTGACCGACGCCGCCCTGGTGCTCGATGCCGCGTCCGGCAACGTCGACGGAGATCTCCACAAGCCGCCTCCCATCAGGGTGGCCGAGCACGTTGGCAGAGCACCAGGCCCGCTGACGATCGCATTCTCGACCAAGTTTCCCTTCAACTTCTTCCGCGCCAAGCTGCACCCGGAGATCCTGACCGCGATGGAGGCCGTGGCGACGCAGCTGGAGTCAGTCGGCCACACCATCATCGAAACCAACCCCGACTACGGTCTGCGGATGTCGTGGAACTTCCTGTCCCGCTCGACATCTGGGCTGCTCGACTGGGGCGACCGCCTCGGCAGATTCGTCGAGTTGGACAAGCGAACCGTCAGCAACATGCGCACGGGCCGATTGCTGTCGGAGGCCGTACTGCGGAAGGCCCGCTCGGCGGAGGCCGCGACGCAACGCCGGATCGGATGGATCTTCAACCTCGCCGACGTGGTCCTCGCGCCGACGACGGCATTGCCACCTACTCCGCTGCACGACTACGACCGCCGGGGCAGCCTGTCTACCGACAGGGCGATGATCCGGGCGTGCCCCGTGACGTGGCCGTGGAACGTGCTCGGCTGGCCGTCGATCAACGTTCCCGCGGGCTTCACCTCGGAGGGGCTCCCGATCGGTGTGCAATTGATGGGGCCCGAGAATAGCGAGCCGCTCTTGGTCTCGCTTGCTGCGGAGCTGGAGGCGATCGGCGATTGGGCGAACAAGCAGCCGGAGCCCTGGTGGGAGAATTCCGGCGAGTAGCCGATGATCACCAGCGTGCCGCACCAGCCCTACGTGATTCGTGCACGCAAACCCGCGGTGGCCGCGGCCAAGTGTGCACAAATCGCATGGGGCTCCCGCTCAGAACCCCAGGCGGCCAAGCTGTTTGGGGTCACGCTGCCAGTTCTTGGCTATCTTGACCCGTAGGTCGAGGTACACCTTCGTGCCCAACAGCTTCTCGATCTGGACGCGTGCGGCCGTGCCCACCTCACGCAGGCGGGCGCCACCCTTGCCGATGACGATGCCCTTCTGGCTGTCCCGTTCGACATAGAGGATGGCGTGCACGTCAATCAGATCGTCCCGCCCCTCCCGTGGGCTGACCTCGTCGATCACCACGGCGAGCGAGTGCGGGAGTTCGTCACGGACGCCTTCCAGCGCAGCCTCGCGGATCAGCTCGGCCATCAAGACTTCCTCGGGCTCGTCGGTCAACTCCCCGTCGGGGTAGAAGGCAGGTCCCGGTGGCAGCTGCGCGACGAGCACGTCGATGAGCACGTCGATCTGGTCGCCCGCCGTCGCCGACACGGGCACGATCTCGGCTGCGCCGCCGGTCAATTCGCTCACCGCGAGCAGCTGCGCCGCGACCTTTTCCTTGGACACCTTGTCGGTCTTGGTGACGATCACCACCAACGTGGTCCTCGGTGCGACGGCTCGGATCTGGTCGTAGATCCAGCGATCGCCTGGGCCGATCGCCTCGTCGGCAGGGATGCACAGCCCGATGACGTCGACTTCCGAGTACGTGGCCTTCACTAGCTCGTTGAGTCGCTCGCCGAGCAGCGTGCGCGGTCGGTGCAGGCCGGGAGTGTCGACGAGCACGATCTGAAAATCCTCGCGGTGCACGATGCCGCGGATCGTGTGTCGCGTGGTCTGCGGGCGGTTCGACGTGATCGCGACCTTCTGCCCAACCAACGCATTGGTCAGTGTCGACTTGCCCGTGTTCGGTCTGCCGACGAAACACACGAAGCCCGAACGGAATTCAGTCATTGGTACTCGCGAACGTTCACAGTGGATTACCCGCGCGGTCGGTAACGATGACGACGGCGTCTGCCGAGAGTTCACGCACCGCTGCGACGCCCGCGTCGTCGTCGGAGCCTCCGACCAGAACGGCTGCTTCCAGGCCCGTCGCACCGCTGGACACGGCTGCGGACACGGCGGCCTGAAGCGCGGTGAGCGCCAACGCATTCAGCGCGACGGGTGCACCGGCGTATGTCCTCCCGTCGACGTCACGCACCGCTGCCCCACTGCCCGCCTCGGCGCGGCCCATCGCTCCACGTGCGAGCACCACCAGCTTGGCGTCCTCGGCGTCCAGACTCATCCGTCCCCCTCCTCAGGCTCGACGCGTCCCACCAACACGGTGCCAACGCGTACTCGACCGCGATGATCCCGTCCGCCTTCGGCGCGCAGCCGCAAACTATCCCAGGTCACCTCGACACCGGGCAAGGGCACACGGCCGAGCTCGTGCGCGAGCAGGCCGCCGACGGTGTCGACGTCGAGATCCTCGTCGACGTCGATGTCATAGAGCTCGGCGAGGTCCTCTAGCGACAACCTCGCCGACACTCGATAGGTCTTGTCCCCCAGGTCTTCTACCGGGGCTACCTCGTCAGTGTCGTACTCGTCGGCGATCTCGCCGACGATCTCCTCCAGCACGTCCTCGATGGTCACGAGGCCCGCGATCGCGCCGTACTCGTCGACCAACAGCGCCATGTGGTTGCGATCGCGCTGCATCTCGCGCAGCAGGGCGTCGAGCGGCTTGCTGTCGGGCACGAACACGGCGGGACGCATTACCTCGCCGACCCGCGTGTCGTTCTTCGAGTCCGTCGCCGCGTAGGTGAATTGAACGAGATCCTTGAGATAGACCACGCCGACCACGTCGTCGACGTTCTCGCCGATCACCGGCAATCGGGAGTGTCCGCTGCGCACGGCGAGCGACATCGCCTGTCTGGCCGTCTTGTCGCCCTCGATCCACACCATCTCGGGCCTCGGCACCATCACCTCGCGTGCCGGCGTGTCGCCCAACTCGAAGACCGACTGAATCATTCGGCGCTCTTCGTCTGCCACCACACCTCGCTGCTGCGCGAGATCGACCACCTCGCGCAGCTCGATTTCCGAGGCGAATGGGCCATTGCGAAAGCCGCGACCAGGCGTCAGCGCGTTTCCGATCAGTACCAAGAGTCGACTGATCGGCGTCAACAACACCGAAATCGCTTGCAGCGGAAGGGCTGACGCCAGCGAGATCGTGTAGGCGTTCTGCCGACCCACGGTGCGCGGCCCGACGCCTATCGCGACGAAGCTGACCACCACCATGATGGCCGCGGCGACGAGCAAACCCCAATCGAGTCCGAGATCCTCGTAGAGGTATGCGACCAGCAACACCGTCGCCGCGGTCTCGCACGTGATGCGCAGCAGCACGATGAGATTGATGTAGCGGGGCCGTTCGGCGACGAGTCGCGCCAGCCGCGTCGCCCCCGGTCGCTCGTCGCGCACCAACTCCTCGATTCGCGCGATCGATACCGTGCTGATGGCAGCGTCGATGGCCGCGAAGAGTCCACCGAACCCGATGAGCGCGATTGCGCCCAGCAGTGGGCCGAGTCCCGTCACGGCTCGTCGAAATATCGGGACTTGTCGAGCAGCTGCCGATCCCGATCCTTCTGCCGATCCTGGTGATATGCCTCGACCTGGTCGGCCACCCACTCCTCGAGCAGCTGACCCTGAAGGGCGAACATCTCCTTCTCCTCGTCGGGCTCGGCATGGTCGTAGCCGAGCAGGTGCAGCACGCCGTGCACCGTCAGCAACGCGAGCTCGTGGCCCAACGAATGTCCAGCCTTGTCAGCCTGTTTCGCGGCGAAGTCGGGGCACAACACGATGTCCCCGAGCATCGACGGACCCGGCTCTGGCGCATCGGGCCGACCGCCAGGTTCGAGTTCGTCCATCGGAAAGCTCATGACGTCGGTCGGGCCTGGCAGATCCATCCACCGCATGTGCAGGTCCGCCATGGCAGGCGTGTCCAGCAGCACCATCGACAACTCGGCCGCGGGATTCACGTCCATCTTCGCGAGCACGAACTTGGCCACGCTGATGAGTTCGGTCTCGGAGACGTCGATCCCCGACTCGTTGGATACCTCGATGCTCACCGGCGCGGCCGTCCAGTTCCGGATCGACGCTCGGCCCGATTCAGGGCGGCGGGCGCCTCTGCCCTCGAGTACGCGTCGACGATCTCCGACACGAGCCGGTGGCGCACCACGTCGGCAGACGTGAGCTCGGCGAAGTGGATGTCGTCGATGTTGTCGAGGATCTCGGTTGCCGCGCGCAGACCCGACTTCGCGCCGTGCAGATCGACCTGGGTGACGTCGCCGGTGACCACCATCTTCGAGCCAAATCCCAAGCGGGTCAGGAACATCTTCATCTGCTCGGGCGTGGTGTTCTGCGCCTCGTCGAGAATGATGAAGGCAGAATTAAGCGTCCGACCCCGCATGTACGCCAGCGGCGCCACCTCGATTACCCCGGCGCTCATCAGCTTTGGAATCAGTTCGGGATCCATCATGTCGTGCAGCGCATCGTAGAGCGGCCGTAGATAGGGATCGATCTTCTCGCTCAGCGTGCCAGGCAGAAAGCCAAGGCGCTCACCGGCTTCCACGGCGGGGCGGGTCAGAATGATGCGCGAAACCTGCTTGGTCTGCAGCGCGCTGACAGCCTTCGCCATGGCGAGGTACGTCTTGCCCGTACCGGCGGGACCTATCCCGAACACGATGGTGTGCGCGTCGATGGCGTCGACATAGCGCTTCTGGTTCAGCGTCTTCGGCCGAATCGTCTTGCCACGCCGCGAAAGGATGTCGAGGGTGAGCACCTCCGCCGGTGACTCCTCGTCGCCGCCCGTCAGCATGGCGACGCTGTGGCGCACTGCGTCGGGGGTCAGGGTTTGACCGCTCGCCACGACGGCGGCGAGCTCGAACACCACACGCTCGGCGAGTGCGACGTCGGCGGGTTCTCCTGAGAACGTGAACGTGTTGCCGCGGACGTGGATGTCAGCGGCAAGGAGGCGTTCGAGCGCACGCAAGTTTCCGTCGGCCGAGCCGAGTAGGCCCACCACGCTGTCAGGCGGAACATCGATGCTGCTTCGTACGACCGAGTCGGGGGCCGACGGGGACGAGGCGGCGTTCGTCTCGCGGGGTGTCACGTGGTGTTCTGTACCTGCTTTCTGGGCTCTGGCTGGTGATCGCCCAACAACTTCTGAAAATGCTGCCCAGCGAGTTTACCGCCGGTCACCGTCAGACCCCAATGCCCATCGGACTAGTCCCACCGTGGGGTCAGCACGCCAAGCGCACCCAGTGCGACGGCTGCGGCGGTCGACGTCCGCAATACCGTCGGCCCCAACCGCACGGCCAAGGCACCCGCGTCGGTCAACGCAGCGATCTCGCCCTCGCTGATCCCACCCTCTGGACCGACGACGAGCATGACTGAATCCGCTTGCTCTAGAGGAACTTTCGCCAACGGAGCGGTCGCCGACTCATGCAGCACCAAGACCACGCCTGCGCCCTGCGTTGCACTGGCCACCGTCGTCAACAGATCGGCGGTCCGCGTCGCCAACGCGACCGTGGGAACACGGGGTCGACGGGATTGCCTGGCCGCCGACCGCGCGACCGCCCGCCAGCGCTGCAGCCCCTTTTCGACCTTGGCCGACCCTTCCCACCTCGCCACGCAGCGCTCGGCCTGCCACGCCACGAATGCGTCGGCGCCCGCCTCCGTGGCCAGCTCAATGGCCAGCTCGGATCGATCGGACTTGGGCAGAGCCTGCACCACCGTGACGGCGGGCCTGGGCGGATCGACGCTTCGACGGGTGCGCACCCTGGCCGACAACCGCCCCTTCACCACGTCCTCTACGACACAGTGCGCCACCTCGCCGTCTCCATCGGAGAGATCGATTTCTTCACCGACACGGATACGACGCACATTGGCGGCGTGGAAGCCCTCGTCGCCGTCGACGACCACGACTCCGCCGACCTCGGGCACCGCGTCGACGTAGAACAGCGCTCTGCTCATGAGCAGTGTCTATCGGCCAGTGAACGTTTCCCGCAGTCGGCTGAATAGTCCGCCGCCCGCCTGCGATTGGGTCGACTTCACCTCCGCGACGTCGCGCGTCCGGTTCTCCTTGAGCTTGCGCAGCAACTCGATGTCGTGGTGATCGAGTCGAGTGGGCACCACGACTTCCACGTGAACGTGCAGGTCGCCGCGAACACCGGAGCGGAGGTGGGGCATGCCGTGACCCCGCAACGTGGTGATCGACCCAGGCTGAGTGCCTGCGCCGATGGTGATCTCCGTAGGTCCGTCGAGAATCGCGTCGACGGTGACCGTGGTGCCGAGCGCGGCGTCGACCATCGGCACCGAAATGCTGCAGTGCAGGTCGTCGCCATCACGCACGAAGTGCTCGTGTGGCTGCTCCCTGACGTCGACGTACAGGTCACCGGCCGGACCGCCGCCTGGGCCGACCTCACCCTGCGCCGCCAGTCTCACCCTCATGCCCTCGCCGACTCCTGCTGGCATCTTGACGCTGACCTCGCGGCGTGCGCGTACGCGCCCGTCGCCGCCGCAGCGATGGCACGGGTCGGGGATGATCTCGCCAACGCCGCGGCAAACCGGACACGGCCGTGACGTCATCACCTGACCGAGCAGTGACCGCTGCACGCTCTGCACCTCGCCGTGGCCGCCGCAGGTATCACATGCGACCGACTCGGACTTGCCGTGGGTGCCCTTGCCATGACACAGGTCGCACAGAATTGCGGTGTCGACGGTCACCTGCTTGGTCACGCCCGTTGCGCACTCGGTGAGGTCGAGGCCCACTGTCAGCAGCGAGTCGGAACCGGGCCGGACGCGTCCGATGGGGCCGCGCGACCCCGCGCCAGCACCGAAGAAGGCGCCGATGACGTCACCCAGCCCGCCGAACCCGCTGAAGCCGTTTCCCATCGCGGTGTTCTCATTCGGGTCACCCCCGAGGTCGACGATGCGGCGCTTCTCGGGATCGCTCAACACCTCGTAGGCGACCTTCACCTCGTGGAAGCGGGCTTGCGCCGCCTCGTCGGGGTTGACGTCGGGATGCAACTCGCGCGCGAGCCTGCGATACGCGCGTTTGATCTCCGAATCGCTCGCGCCCTCGCTCACACCGAGCAGGCCGTAATAATCGCGTGCCACGCCAAACCCTTCCAAAGACTTCCAGCCGCAATCGCGGTCCGATTCAGACCGCTAGCGGGTGCCCAAGACTTCACCTATGTACAAAGCAACCGCGGCAACGTTGGCAATGGTTCCCGGATAGTCCATTCGTGTGGGGCCGACCACACCCATGCCGCCATACACCTTGCCCGAGCTGCCGTAGGTGGTGCTGACGACCGACGTCGCCAGCATCTGCTCGGCTTCGGTTTCGTGCCCGATGCGTACCGTGACCTTACCGGCCTCCTGTTGAACGGCAAGCAGCTTCAAGACGACGACCTGCTCCTCTAGCGCTTCCAGCACCGAACGGAGCGAGCCGCCGAAGTCCGCGGTGTTGCGCGTCAGATTGGCCGTGCCGCCCAGCAGCAAGCGTTCCTCGGTGTGTTCGACGAGCGTCTCCAACAACACCGTCGCCGCACGGCCGAGCGCGTCACCGATGCCGCCGTGACCGTCGAGGTTCGTGGCCAGATCGGCGACGGCGACCGACGCGACGGACAGCGGCTTGCCCTCCATGGCCTGTCCGAGTCGGTCGCGGAGTTGCGCCACCTGCTGATCGTCGATGGCGTCGCCCAGCTCGACGATGCGTTGGTCTACTCGTCCCGCCTCGGTGATGACGACCAGCAGCAAACGGGCTGGAGTCAGCGCGACGACCTCGAGGTGTCGAACCGACGACGTCGACAGCGTCGGATACTGGACGATCGCGACCTGGCGGGTGAGCTGGGCGAGCAGACGCACGGCGCGGCGCAACACGTCGTCGAGATCGACACCCGACTCGAGGAACGTGAGGATCGCGCGTCGCTCGCTGGCCGACAGCGGCTTGACGTCTTCGAGACGGTCGACGAATTCGCGGTAGCCCTTCTCGGTGGGCACGCGGCCGGAACTGGTGTGCGGCTGGGCGATGTAGCCCTCTGCCTCAAGCACGGCCATGTCATTGCGCACAGTCGCGCTTGACACGCCGAGGTTGTGCCGTTCGACGAGCGACTTGGACCCGATGGGCTCCTGAGTGGCGACGAAATCAGCCACGATGGCGCGCAGCACCTCGAAGCGCCGATCGTCGGCACTACTCATTCGTTCACCCCTCGTTCGCCCCGGAAACTTGCCATTACTTCGCTCATTTTAGGGTGCCGCGCCACACCGACACCGCCCAACCGATTTTGGTGCGATCGAGGGGTGCCGACGGTCGTGGACGAACTGATGCGCTCAACCTCGTGGATGTGACGCCTCCGGTGGCAATTTCGCTTGAGCGGACTAGCCTCATGTCCCATGTCGCCGTCGTCGCCCGAGCACAACACGGCGAGGATGCGTCGATGATCTTCAAGGGAGTCCTTGACGGCAAGCCCTATCCGGATCACGGGCTGTCGTATCGACAGTGGGCTCAGATTCCCCCTCGCCAGATCCGGCTCGACGAATTGGTGACCACGACGACGGTGCTTGCACTGGATCGCCTTCTTTCCGAGGATTCGACCTTCTACGGCGACCTGTTTCCTCACGCAGTGCGGTGGCAGGGCGTCATCTATCTCGACGACGGCCTACATCGCGCGGTGCGTGCTGCGCTGCGCAACCGCGCCGTCTTGCACGCGCGGGTCTACGACATGGACCTGCCACTCGACCAACAGATCGAGCTTCGTTCAGCCCCCTTCGGCTAGTCGACCAGGATCTGGCGCACCACGGCGTCGGCGAGAAGCCGCCCGCGGTCCGTCAGCACCAGGTTCTTTGCGCCGCGTTCGACTAGACCGTCGGCGACGGCCACGTCGGCCCTGCCTCTCTCCGCGGCGTCCAGCACGCCAAGGGGCAGTCCGCTTCTCAGCCGAAGCCGCAGCATGACCTCCTCGGTGTGGCGCTCCGCGGCGTCGAGCACCTCGAAGTCGCCGACCGGAAGCCGTGGCTCGGCCAGCGACTTGGCGTATGCGCCTGGATGCTTGACGTTCCACCAGCGGGTGGCGCCAAGGTATCCGTGCGCTCCCGGACCCGCGCCCCACCATTCGCCGCCTGCCCAGTAACCCAGATTGTGTTGGCACTCCCCTCCTGGACGACTCCAGTTGGAGACCTCGTACCAGTCGAAGCCAGCGTCGCGTAGTGCCGCGTCGACGAGTTCGTATCGCTGCGCGAGCACGTCGTCGTCGGGTGAGGCGATCTGTCCCATGCGCACTCGACGTGCCAGCGCGGTGCCCGCCTCGACGACGAGCGCGTACGCCGAGACGTGGTCGACGCCTGCCCCGATTACCGCGTCTACCGAGCTGCGTAGGTCGTCGTCGCTCTCCCCTGGTGTGCCATAGATGAGGTCGAGGTTGACGTGGTCGAAGCCCTCGGCCCTGGCCTCCGCCGCGGCGGCAAGGGGTCGCCCAGGCGAATGCACGCGGTCAAGCGTTGCCAGAACGTGCGGCGCGACCGACTGCATCCCGAGGGAGATTCGGTTGAAGCCGGCGGCGCGCAGCTCCGCGAATAGCCGGGGCGACGTCGACTCGGGGTTGGCCTCCGTGGTCACCTCGGCGTCGGCGGCCAGCACGAAGTGATCGCGGACGGCATCGAGGACGGACGCCAACCCGACGCCCCCTAGCAGTGACGGAGTTCCTCCGCCGACGAAGACTGTCTGTACCGGCGGGGCGACACAGAGCTGTGCGGCGGCAAGGCCCAATTCCACCCGCAGGGCCGTCATCCATCCGTCGGGATTCGCGCCGCCGAGTTCCGCGGGTGTGTAGGTGTTGAAGTCGCAGTAACCACAGCGCGTGGCACAGAACGGCACGTGAACATAGATGCCGAAGGGACTACCCGGGCTGGCACGCAGGTCCGGCAGCGCACTGGGAGCCGATCGGACCGTCATCGCTCCAGTGTCCCCGCCGCCCGGTCCTGCGACGAAATCGGCGCCCTGCCAGTGCGGGGCCGTAGGCAGGGTTTTGCTCGTGGTGAGCCGAAGTATGGCCCGGTTGGGGCGATTGGGTGCGGTCGTGGCACAATGGCGGACGTGACCGCCGCCCGTATGTCGACCGCCCGCGTCTCGCTGGTGGCCCGGCGGCATGTCGACTTCAAGCGCGTCTGTAGCTGTACCTGTCGGCCTTGACGCCGTAGACCTGCCCACCTGACTCACAGCTGGCCGCGGATCTGCGCCGCCGGACAGCCACCGGTGATTGCGCGCGACCCGACGAGCCGGCTCCCGTAAGGAGCCACACGCCACATGACCACCGCACGGAACACGTCGTCCGGGGCGCCTGCGAAAACGAAGCGTCCCAAGGGCGAAGGACAGTGGGCGCTCGGATACCGCGAACCGCTCAATGCAAACGAACAGTCCAAGAAGGACGACAATCCGCTCAACGTGCGGGCACGCATCGAGAACATCTACGCCAAGGGCGGCTTCGAGTCCATCGACAAGGGTGACCTTCGCGGCCGTTTCCGCTGGTGGGGGCTCTATACGCAGCGCAAGCCTGGCTTCGACGGCACATGGACCGGCGACGACAACACCGACATGCTCGAAGACGAGTTCTTCATGCTCAGGGTGCGCTGTGATGGCGGCGCGCTCACTGCAGCGGCCCTGCGCACCCTCGGCGGCATCTCGACGGAGTTCGCGCGCGACACCGCAGACATCTCCGACCGCGAGAACGTGCAGTACCACTGGATCCGCGTCGAGGACATGCCGGAGATCTGGCGCCGCCTCGACGAAGTTGGCCTGCAGACCACCGAGGCGTGCGGTGACTGCCCCCGCGTCGTGCTCGGCTCACCTCTGGCGGGCGAGTCGCTCGACGAGGTGATCGACGGCACGCCAGCGATCGACGAGATCGTCAAGCGCTACATCGGCAAGAAGGAGTACTCCAATCTGCCGCGCAAGTTCAAGACGGCGATCTCGGGCCTTCAGGACGTGGTCCACGAGGTCAACGACGTCGCGTTCATCGGGGTGAACCATCCGGAGCACGGGCCTGGCTTCGACCTGTGGGTCGGCGGCGGTCTTTCGACGAACCCGATGCTCGGCCAGCGGGTCGGCGCGTGGGTGCCCCTCGACGAGGTCCCCGACGTGTGGGAGGCCGTGGTCTCCGTCTTCCGCGACTATGGCTATCGCAGGCTGCGGGCCAAGGCGCGGCTGAAGTTCCTCGTCAAGGACTGGGGCGTAGAGAAGTTTAGGGAAGTTCTCGAGACGGAGTACCTGAAGAGGCCTCTGATCGACGGTCCCGCACCGACGCCGGTGACGCGCCCCATCGATCACGTCGGCGTACAACGCCTGAAGAACGGACTCAACGCGATCGGAGTCGCCCCGATCGCTGGTCGCGTTTCGGGCACGATCCTGTCGAAGGTCGCCGATCTCGCCGAGGCGGCGGGCTCGGATCGCATCCGGTTCACGCCGTACCAGAAGCTGGTGATCCTGGACGTCGCCGACGACAAACTGGACGCCCTTCGCGACGGACTCGACGCACTCGGCTTGCCATCACAACCTTCGCATTGGCGACGAAACCTCATGGCCTGCACCGGAATCGAGTTTTGCAAGCTGTCCTTCGCCGAGACCCGCAAGCGCTCGCAGACGCTGGCCCCCGATTTGGAGAAGCGGCTGGACGACATCAACGCCCAGCTCGACGTGCCCATCACGATCAACATCAACGGCTGCCCCAACTCCTGCGCTCGCATCCAGGTCGCCGACATCGGCTTCAAGGGTCAGATGGTTGACGACGGCGACGGCCCGGTCGAGGGCTTCCAGGTGCACCTCGGCGGGAGCCTCGGTCTGGACAGCGGATTCGGACGCAAACTTCGCCAGCACAAGGTGACGTCCACCGAGCTTGGGGACTACATAGAGCGGGTCGTGCGCAATTTCGTGAAACAACGCGAGCACGGCGAGCGTTTCGCTACGTGGGCAGTACGAGCGGACGAGGCGGACTTGCGATGAGCGCTTGCGCGAGGAGCGGAGAGCACGGATGACACAGGTGAGTGAAGAGACGTCGATGACCGAGGAGAACCTTCGGGGAATCGCTGCGCGCGGCGCCAAGGAGCTGGACGGCGCCAACGCGATGGACTTGCTGCGCTGGACCGATCGGAACTTCCCGGGTGACTACATCGTGGCGTCCAACATGCAGGATGCGGTGCTGGTGGCCCTGGCCGCCAAGGTGCGCCCCGGTGTCGACGTGATGTTCCTCGACACCGGCTATCACTTCGTGGAGACCATCGGTACGCGCGACGCCGTCGAGGCGGTTTACAACGTCAAGGTCATCAACGTGACGCCCGAGCACACTGTCGCCGAACAGGACGCGTTGTTCGGCAAGGACCTCTTCGCACGCGACGCAGGCAAATGCTGCCGGATGCGCAAGGTCGAACCATTGGGCAAAGCACTCAAGGGCTATTCGGCATGGGTGACCGGCATCCGCCGGGTCGAGGCGCCGACGCGTGCCAACGCGCCACTGATCAGCTTCGACGAGGCTTTCGGTCTGGTGAAGATCAACCCGCTAGCCGCGTGGACAGACGACGAGCTGCAGAACTACATCGACGATCAGGGAATTCTCGTCAATCCCCTCGTCTACGAGGGCTATCCGTCGATCGGATGCGCACCGTGCACCGCCAAGCCGATCGACGGCGCCGATCCGCGCAGCGGCCGCTGGGCCGGGCAGGCCAAGACGGAGTGCGGACTGCACGCGTCGTGAGCGCTGGGCTGAATCCCTGGTCGCTTCGCTCCTGCCCGCCGAGGCTGATCCTCGCGGCCCACGGAAGCGCCGACCCGCGCTCTGCCGCGGTTGCCAACGCTCTCGCGGGGAGGATCCGCCGGCTTCGTCCACGGCTCGACGTGCACGCTGCCTTCCTCGCGCACTCGGCCCCGTTCGTCGGCGACGTCCTTGCCGACGTATCGCGGCAGAGGAGCTCTGCCGTCGTCGTGCCGATGTTGCTGGCCGACGCATTCCACGCCAGGGTGGACCTGCCAGAGGTGATCCGCGCTTCCGGCGCGACGGCCAGGCAGGCAGACGTGCTTGGTGAGGATCCGGCGCTCGTCACGCTTCTCGGGCAGCGACTGGCACAGGTGGGCGCGTCCGCCGACCAGCGGGATCTCGGCGTGATCGTCGTCGCGGTGGGCTCGTCGGACGACTCTGCCAATGCGCGTACCTCTACGGTCGCAAGCGCACTGGCTGCACGATCGCGGTGGGCCGGTGTCGACGTGGCCTTCGCCACCGGACCTCGTCCGACCGTTGCGGAAGTCGCCGAACGGCTGCGCAGGAGAGGTGCTCGCCGGCTGGTCGTGGCGCCGTGGTTCCTAGCTCGTGGTCAGATCACCGATCGGGTGGCGGGAACCGCTGCCGACTTGGGCATTCCGATGGCCGAGCCACTGGGCGCCCACAACCTGGTGGCCGCCGCCCTTCTCGACCGATTCGACGAGGCACAGTCGCTCACGGTCGCTGCCTAAGCTTTCACCACGTTTGCTGGCTCTGTGGCAAAATATTGACGTGATCGTCCGATATCGGTTCTTGGCGCGCCTGGCGGGCTGCTGCCTCGTTGCCGTGTTTGCTGCGGCAACAGTTCTCCTCGGAGCGGCTCACCGTATCTGGCCGACGACGATCAGCGCCGGGATCATCGGCGGCCCCTACGCCCTTCTCTTGGGCGCCTCGACCGATCTCGGCCCATCTCGCACCGATCGGGCTCAGCTTACGGTCGCCCTTCGCGACTCGATGCAGCCCGAGCAGCTGCTGCGGTGGGCCGCGAGCAGGAACCTCGCCGTGCGTTGGCAGCAGGGCGAGAGGTGGGCCGTCGTCGAGGGCGCTGCACCGCGCGTCGCCGACGCCTTCGACGTATCGATTCACGACTACCGCGGCAAGCAGGGTCAGGTGTTCTACGCCTCGGCGCAGCAGCCGGAGGTTCCGACGGCGATCCGCGGCTCGGTCGCCGATCTCGGACGCATCCTCGGCTTCACCCCGCATCGCGAGCAGAGCCCACGACTGCTTCCCCTTCCCCTCGACGTGCCGCGCCAGGGCTTGACACCTCCCGCCCTGTTGACCGCCTACAACGCGAGCCCCCTTGCTGCGCAGGGTTTTACCGGCAAAGGCCAGACGATCGTCATCTTCGCGTTCAGCGGCTACGACCAAAAGGACCTCGACGAGTTCACCCAGATGTCAGGCCTGCCGCCGTTGCGACCGATCCTGATCGGAGGCCAGCCAAGCGAATCGCGCGCCGAGACCGTCATGGACCTCGAAGTCGTACATGCGATCGCGCCTGACGCCCAGAAGGTCGTCGTCAACGCCAGGCCCACGGTCGAGGGCGGCGGCGCCTACGAGAAGATCGCCGCCATGTTCGACGCGACGACTCGCCAGTACCCCGGCGCGGTCTGGAGCCTGTCGATCGGTTGGGGCTGCGACGCGCTGCTCACCGCAACCGACCTTCGGCCCGTTCAGTCAGCACTAGAGCGGGCGCACCGCAGTGGCACGACGGCATTCGACGCCACCGGTGACACTGGCGGCCTGGAATGCAAGGGCGGCCCCAATTGGTCGGCTCCCCCTGGGCCCGACGACGTCGGGCTGGACGCCGTCTCCTCGCTACCCGCCATGACTTCCGTTGGCGGAACGACTCTTTCGACGGACGCCGAGGGGCGTTGGCTGGCCGAGCAGGCATGGGTGGACTCACCGTTGTCGCAGGGCACCAGCGGCGGGGTGTCGAAGCTCTTTCCCCGCCCAGTCTGGCAACAGCGGGTATCCGCCGATCGCGACACCGACATGCGCAGGTTGACACCCGACGTCTCTGCCCTCGCCGACCCGTTCACGGGTGTGAGGATCAGATTCGACGGCCAAGACCTCGTTGGCGCAGGCACCTCGCAAGCGGCACCGATTTGGGCGGCCATGACGGCGCTGATGAACCAGTATCTGCTTGCTCACGGCGGCCACCTCGTTGGTGACGTCAATCCCATGCTCTACCGCATTGCAGCTGGTGCGAACGCCCCCGGATTTCGCGACGTGAGCCTTGGCGGCAACGCCGTCGACATGTCGGTTCCCGGCTATGACATGGTGACCGGGCTGGGTAGCCCCAACGTTGCCGATCTCGTCACGGACTTCCTGGACATCCAAAGAGGAGTTGCACCTCGATGAACTGCCGCGTATGCCACCGGGAGGTGCCGACCGGCGAGTTCTGCGGACACTGCGGTGCGACCATGTTCCGACGGCGAGGCGACGGTGCCGACTGGTTGCGCGCATCCGCGTACGCGGCCGCACCGACCGAACGGTTGTGGAGCCCGTCGTTGACGAGCACCCTGTTCCCGACGCTCCCGCGGCGCGTCCGGCCCGCGTTCCTTGCGGCGTTGGTCGTGGTGATCGGTCTGTTGGTGATCGCAGCGGCGACGGGTTTGCAGGCTCCGTTGATCGGATTGGTCGGCTTCGGTCTGCCCGTCGTGTTCATCGCCTACCTCCGCGAGACCGACGCCGTTGCCGACCTCGGGTTGCGCACACTTGCCGCCGCCGTAGTGATGGGCAGCGTGCTCGGAATCGGGTGGGCGTTCGGCGCAGACGCCGCCGCTGCGTACACCGACGATGATGCACTGGGCTTGCCGTTGAGCACGGTCAAGCTCCTGATCGTGGATTTGGCGATTCCCCTGACATACCTGCTTCTGATGCTCGCCCCCATCGTCGCGATACGAATGGCGCCAGCGGTCCGTTCAGGCGCGCGCGAGTCCATGGACGGCTTCGTCCTTGGCTCGCTTGGCGCGCTCAGCTTCGCGGCGGCGTCCAACATCACGCGGTTGGCGCCCCAGTTGGCCGACGGGTTGGTGGACGACGACGGGCGCCCAGGGATCCATCTGGTGATCGCCGGCGCCATCCAAGGTGTCGCGGTACCGCTGACCGCCGCGGCCGTGGGCGGCACGATCGGCGCAGCACTATGGTTCAGCCGCCGCGAAGACACCGCGCTGCGACCACCCCGGTACGCATCGATACCGTCAGCGGTCGCCATCGGGGTGATGGTCTACCTACTGATGGGACTCCTCGAATTCTTCCCGCTGTCGCGCAATGTGGTCATGGGCGGGTACGCCCTTCTTGCGGTGGCGTCGCTGTACGTCGCGCGGGTGTTCATCCATTGCACTCTGCTGTACGAGGCGCCCGACACGGCAGCCCCCGACGAACCGGTGCTGTGCCCACAGTGCGAACTCGTGGTGCCCGACATGCCCTTCTGCCCTAGCTGCGGGGCGGCTGCCCACGCCGCCTCCCGCACGTCTCGCGCGGCCCGACGTGCGATCCGGCCCATTCCAGCTTCCGCTTCCGCTTCCGATGACCACTGAACCCAATACGGCTGCGCTTCCCGAATGGCGTGGCTATTCGACGCCCGATTCGTCGTACGTGGCACCTGCGGTCCGCGCCACGTCTACGGTCCGACTGCTCGCGATCGTCGGGTTCGGCGCGGCCGTCGTGATGGCCTCATCCGTGGGGCTTGCTGCGGCGATCACGCCTCCGGAGGCAGTCGTCGTGTGCCCGCCCGACTGCGGGAGCCCACCGATCGCCAAGCCGGTCTCAACGAACCCGCGGTTCACCCCGGCAAGCGGCGACTTTTCTGTGGCCTATCCCGGCCCTGACACGGCGTACGAGGCCACCTTCAACGACGAAGGCGTGAACCTGGACCTCCAAGCGGGCGACGGCGGCACTCTCCGGCTGTTCGGCAAGCCCGCGAACGGGCAGACCCCGCGCCAGATTGCCGAACGACTGATCGGACGGGACTACCCCGACGCCACTTTCGCCTACGAGATTCCCAACGCGCAGGTGGGTTACCAGGTCGGATATGGCGAAGTGGACGACATCTTCCCCGCCACCGGCATCGGAAATGACGGCCGCAGCCGCGTCATGGTGATGGTCGGCATCAAGAACGACTTCGCGCTGATAGCCGTTGCCGCGGGGCCCTACCGAGAGTTCAGCCCGGACTTCGGCTCCGGCCACCCGTCCGGTGCGAACTTCCAGCTCGCCTTGGACATGGGCAAGTACGTCAACAGCTTCCAATGGCGAGGGGACCCGCCCCGCTAGGTCTTGCGCCAAGTCCTCCGCGTGAGCTACGCCTTCGTCAGCAAACCGTTCTCGTCAACTCCCTCTCTGCCTGGGATGGGCGGTACGCGGGTCGCGCGGACGTAGACGGTATCCCCCTCCCTGAGCCCGAGGGCCTCGGCGTCGCCGCGAGTGATCTGGGCGATGAAGGGAACCTTCGTGGCCGCGCTCGTCATCTCGACGCGAACCTCGAAGCCCAGCATCACGATCCGATCGATCGTCGCGCGGGTGACGCCGGTCGACGCGATGCCACTATCGGTTTCGGCGATCGCCATGTCGGGGTTTCGACCCACGCGGATGTCATGCGGGCGAACCAAGGTGCCGTTGAGCGACGACACCGCGCCGAGGAACGACATGACGAACTCGGTATCCGGGCTGTCATAGACCTCGGTCGGCGAACCGATCTGCTCGATGCGGCCCTTGTTGAGCACCGCGATGCGGTCTGCCACGTCCAGCGCCTCCGCCTGGTCGTGCGTGACGAGGACGGTGGTGACGTGAACCTCGTCGTGCAGCCTGCGAAGCCACGCACGCAGATCCTCGCGCACCTTGGCGTCGAGCGCCCCGAACGGCTCGTCGAGCAGCAGCACTTGGGGGTCCACCGCGAGCGCGCGGGCCAAGGCCATGCGCTGACGTTGGCCGCCAGAGAGCTGATTCGGATAGCGGGTCTGGAATCCCGCGAGCCCGACCACCTCTAGCAGGTTGTCGACCCGCTCCTTGATCTCGGCCTTCGGCCGTTTGCGGATCTTCAATGCGAAGGCGACGTTGTCGCGAACGGTCATGTGCTTGAACGCGGCGTAGTGCTGGAATACGAAGCCGATGCCCCGTCGCTGAGGCGGTACCTGGGTGACGTCCACGCCCTTGATCGTGACGGTGCCCGTGTCGGGTTCATCCAACCCCGCAATGGCACGCAACAGCGTGGACTTGCCTGAACCGCTGGGTCCGAGCAGAGCGGTCAGCGAGCCGTCGGGTACGTCGAAGTCGACGTTGTCGAGCGCCACGAAGTCTCCGTAGCGCTTGTTCGCGCCGCGAACGGTGATCGCGTTCTTCCGCGGCGTTTCGCTAGAGCGCTCGGCGTCGGCCATTCGGGCACCTCCTCGACCGCTCATTCTGCCGTGCAGCTGCGCCCAACGTCGAGGAAGGGCCGGCGCTCACGCGAACCTGGCCTGCTCGAGGCGATCGATGACCCGCTTGACGAGGTCGGTGATGTCGGCCCCGGTCGTGTCGAGCACCACATCGGGATTCTCCGGCGCCTCGTAGGGGGCGTCGACGCCAGTGAGGCCGTTGAGTTCGCCTGCGCGAGCGCGTTTGTAGAGACCCTTCGGGTCCCGCCTCTCGCACTCGGCAAGGGACGTCGCCACGTACACCTCGATGAACGGCAGCTTCGCCGCGTCGTTGAGCGCCCGTGCGATCTCCCTGTCGGACTTCAGCGGCGACACCAGCGACGCCAGCGCGACGACTCCCGCATCGGCGAATAGCCGCGTGAGATGACCCACACGCCTGATGTTCTCGGCGCGATCGCCTGGGGAGAAGCCCAGATCATCGGATAGCCCGTGTCGAATGTTGTCGCCGTCGAGCAGGTAGGCGACCTCCCCGGATTCGACGAGCGCGCGTTCGACGGCCACCGCGAGCGTTGACTTGCCCGACGCGGGCAGGCCGGTGAACCATATCGTCGCACCGCGTTGACCCGTCGCCGTCCAGCGATGCTTGCGATCCAATGCCGAAGGATGCCAACGGATGTCGTTGCGGGTCTGCGCACCCGGCTTGACCTCGCGCGGCTCGAGGATCGTCCCAGCCCCGATGGTGTCGTTCGAGGTCTCGTCGATCAATATGAATGCGCCGCTGTCGCGGTCTTCTGCGTAGGGATCGGCGACGACGACCGAACTGGTCCGCAGCGTGACCTCGCCAATATCGTTGAGAGACAATTCAACCGGATTGTCGAGCTCGTCGAGTGTCTCGGGATCCAGGCGGGTGTGCAAAGCCTGCACCGTCGCCCGCACCGTCTTGGTGGTCTGCTTCAACGCCACCCGATCTCCGGCGCGAAGCGGAGTCTCTGCGAACCAGCACACCGTTGCGTCCAGCTCGCGGGCCAACACGGGCAACGCCGCGTCGTCGGCACCGCTGACGAAGACGTCGCCACGCCCTACGTCGATGTCGTCGGCAAGCTCGATCGAAACCGACAGCGGCGCCACGGCCGTCGTGCGCTCATCGTCCAACGTGTCGACGGCGGTCACGGTGGATCGTGTACCAGCGGGCAGCGAAACGATGGAATCGCCTACCCTCAGCGTCCCGGCCGCCAGGCGGCCGGTGTAGCGCCGTCGTTGCTCGTCGGTGGGACGGGACACCCACTGGATGGGCAACCGTAACTTGTTCGCCTCCGGTTGTGGCGCCGAAAGCTCGACGGCTTCCAAGTACTCGAGCAGCGTCGGCCCGGTATGCCAGGGCATGTTCTCCGACCGGTGAACGACGTTGTCGCCCAGCTTCGCGGCGATGGGAATCACGGACAGGTCGGCTCCGCCCAAGCGAGTGGCCATCTGCTGCAGTTCGGAGGCGACCTCGTCGAACCGACCCTGGTCGAAGTCGACGAGGTCGATCTTGTTGACTGTCGCGACGAAGTGCTTGATGCCCAACAGCTTTGCGATCCTGGCATGTCGACGGGTCTGGCGTAGCACGCCTGCACGGGCATCGACGAGCAGAATCGCGACGTGCGCGTTGGACGCTCCTGTGAACATGTTGCGGGTGTAGCGCTCGTGCCCCGGAGTGTCGGCAAGGATGTAGCTGCGGGCCTCCGTCGAGAAGAACCGGTACGCCACGTCGATCGTGATGCCCTGTTCGCGTTCGGCACGAAGACCATCCGACAGCGCAGCCAGATCGGCAACACCCTCGGAGTCGGTGACGGCGTCGAGGTGGTCGAGGGGAAGGCTGTCGGTGTCGTGCATGAGCCGACCGATCAGCGTGCTCTTACCGTCGTCGACCGACCCCGCGGTGGCGATGCGAAGAAGTTGCCTGGTCGCGCTCATTAGAAGTACCCCTCACGCTTGCGGTCTTCCATCGCCGCCACCGACGTCCGGTCGTCTGCCCGCGTCTCGCCCCGTTCGGACACCGTCGCCGCGGAGATCTCGGTGATAACCCCGGCGATGTCCGTGGCGTGCGATCGCACCGCACCCGTGATGGTCAGGTCGCCGACGGTGCGATAGCGCACCCATTCGACGGCAGACTTCTTGTCGGCCTTCGGTTGCACGTATTCGGAGACTGCGAGCAAGATTCCGTCGCGTTCGACGACCTCACGCTCGTGGGCGAAGTAGATGGACGGCAACTCCAGACCCTCCAGCTCGATGTAGCGCCAGATGTCCAGCTCGGTCCAGTTGGACAGCGGGAACACCCGCACCTGTTCACCCTTCTTGATCCGGCCGTTGTACAGCGACCAGGGTTCGGGCCGCTGCGCGCGCGGATCCCACTGGCCGAACTCGTCGCGGAAACTCAGGATGCGTTCCTTGGCTCGCGCCCGTTCCTCGTCGCGGCGCGCACCTCCGAACGCCGCGTCGAAGCCACCGGCCTCCAGCGCGTCGAGCAGCGTCCGGGTCTGCAGCCGGTTGCGCGAGCCCGCGGGACCGCCGACCTCTTGAACCCGCCCGGTATCGATGGACTCCTGAACCGAACCGACGATCAGCTTGTGACCGTGTTCGCCGAGCCGGCGGTCACGGAACTCGATGACCTCTTCAAAGTTGTGACCGGTGTCGACGTGGAGGACCGGGAACGGAAGCGGCGAAGGCCGAAATGCCTTCTCCGCCAAACGAAGCAGAACGATCGAATCCTTACCTGCCGAGAACAACAGGACCGGTCGTTGCAACTCTGCGACGACCTCACGGATGATGTGTACCGACTCGGCCTCTAGCAGCCGCAACTCCTCGACCGACGTCGCTACGTCCTCGACTGCAGTCATACCCTCGCACCACCCTTCCTCGAGCCGCCAGGAATGCCCGGCGAGCTCACTAGCGAAACCTGTCGGTGTCGTCAGACCGATACGGCTGATGACTCCTCGATGCTCGGAAGTCGTTGCGCCTCACCGGCGATGGTGGGCACTCTGGTCGCGCGCACGTAAACGGTATCGCCTGCCTTCAGGCCAAGTGCAGCCGCGTCGCCGCGGGTGATCTGAGCAGTGAACGGTGCGCCGTCGGCAGTGTTGGTGAGTTCCACGCGCGCTTCGAAGCCGAGCATCGCGATCCGGTCGATCGTCGCCTGGGTCACCGGAGTGGCATCGTCGGCCGCGCCGGGCGGGACCGAGAGTTCGGCGCTACGCCCCACCCGGATGTCGTGCGGACGGACCAGGACGCCGTTGAGGCTGGAGACGACGCCGAGGAACGACATCACGAACGTGCTTGCGGGACTGTCGTATACGGCCGTCGGCGAGCCAACCTGCTCGATGCGGCCCTTGTTCAGCACCGCGATGCGGTCGGCCACGTCGAGCGCCTCCGCCTGATCGTGCGTGACGAGCACCGTCGTCACGTGCACCTCGTCGTGCAGCTTGCGCAACCAGACTCGCAGGTCCTCGCGTACCTTCGCGTCGAGCGCGCCGAATGGCTCGTCCAGCAGCAACACCTGCGGATCGACTGCCAGCGCGCGGGCGAGCGCCATGCGCTGGCGCTGGCCGCCCGAAAGCTGATTCGGATAGCGCGTGTGGAAACCGGCCAGCCCCACCACTTCCAAGAGGTTGTCGACCTTGTCCTTGATCTCGGCCTTGGGACGTTTGCGGATCTTCAACCCGAATCCGACGTTGTCGCGGACGGTCAGATGCTTGAAGGCCGCGTAGTGCTGAAACACGAACCCGATACCCCGCCGCTGCGGCGGGACGTTGGTGACGTCCTTGCCCTGAATCGTGATGGTGCCGGTGTCCGGCTGATCGAGCCCAGCGATCGCGCGAAGCAGCGTGGACTTGCCAGAGCCGCTCGGTCCAAGCAGGGCGGTGAGCGAACCCTCCGGTACGACGAAGTCGATGTCGTCGAGCGCGACGAAGTCGCCGTAGCGCTTGTTGGCCCCCGTCACGGTGATCGCATTTGCTCGCTCTGCAGTGGGAGCGGGTTTGTCAGAAGTCATCTCCAGCACCTTCTTTGGGTCATGTTGAGCCTCATTTGGCGGCTCGCGCTCTGCGGGCATCGAGGATGACCTGCACGACGAGCACCACGACGGCGACGCCCATCAGCAGGGTGGAGACGGCGTAGGCCCCGTACTCGTTGCTGGCGTTGTAGCGGCTCGACACGAGCAGCGTCAGCGTCTGCGACTCTCCAGGCAGGTTGGAGGACACCATGATCACCGCGCCGTACTCACCGAGCGTTCTGGCGACCGTCAGTACGATGCCGTAGGTCAACCCCCACCGGATCGACGGCAGCGTGATGCGCCAAAACGTCTGCCACCACTGCGACCCCAGTGTCGCCGCGGCTTCTTCCTGATCGGTCCCCAGTTCGTGCAGAACCGGTTCCACCTCGCGGATGACGAATGGCACCGTGACGAAGATGCTCGCCAGCACGATGCCAGGCAGCGCGTAGATGATCTTGAACCCGAGGTCGTTCTCGACGAAGCCGAGTGCGCCGCCCGCACCCCACAGCAGGATCAGCGAGACGCCGACCACGACCGGCGAGACCGCAAAGGGCAGGTCGATCACCGCTTGCAGGATGTTCTTTCCGCGGAACTTGTTGCGCGCCAATACTAGCGCCGTGGGTACGCCGAATAGCACGTTGAGCGGAACGACTATGGCAACGATCAACAACGACAGTTGCAGTGCCGATATCGCGGCAGGCGTCGTGATCGACGCGAAGAACGCGCCGATCCCTGGCTGGAAGGTGCGCCAGAGGATTAGGCCAACCGGTACGACCAGCAGGACGAGCAGATAGGCCAGCGCCACGAAGCGAAACAGGTAACGGAAAACCGGCGTAACGGTCATCGGGCCAACTCCTCGCGCTTGGCCGCCCGCGCTCCGATGAACCGCAGGATGAAGAGCACGACGAACGAGAAGACCAGCAGCACAATGGATATCGCGGCAGCGCCAGTGGGGTCGTCGTTTTCGATCGCCGTCCGGATCGCCTGCGACGACACCTCGGTCTTGCCGGGTATGGCGCCGCCGATCAACACGACCGAGCCGAATTCGCCGATGGCTCGTGAGAACGCAAGACCGGCACCGGAGAGTAGCGACGGCAGGAGGGCGGGGAGGATCACGTGGGTGAACGTGATCCAGTTGGTTGCCCCCAAGGAGGCTGCGGCTTCTTCTGTTTCGCGATCGAGTTCCAGTAGCACCGGTTGCACTGACCGAACTACGAAGGGCAGGGTCACGAAGAGCAGGGCCACGCCGACGCCCCACTTCGTGTGCTGGAGGTGAATGCCCACCGGACTGCTGGGACCGTAGAGGGCGAGCATCACCAGGCTTGCCACGATGGTGGGCAACGCGAAGGGCAGGTCGATGACGGCGTCGACGAGTCGCTTGCCGGGAAAGTCGTCGCGCGTCAGCACCCAGGCGAGCAACAGACCGAAGAACAGGTTGACCACCGCGACGCCAAGCGAGATGGTCAGAGTGACGCGGAACGACGCGACGGCACCGTTCGACGTCACCGCTTCGTAGAAGGCAGTCCATCCGCCGCCGCCCGCTTGCCAGAGGATCGCGGCCAGTGGCAGCAAGACGATGACGCTCAACCAGATGGAGGCGACGCCGACGCGCAGCGACGTACTCCCGTAACGGTTCCCCCTCGACCGGCCGGCCGGCCGGCCCGGCTTGACGGTGTCAAGCTCGGGACGGACGGCCTCCGGATTCGGGTCTATCGCAGCTGTCATCCAGTGGCCTGCTTGTAGATCTTGGTGATGGAGCCGTTGTCCTTGTCGAACAGCGCCGGATCGACTGCGCTCCAGCCGCCGAGATCGGCGATGGTGCGAAGCGTCGCCGGTGTCGGGAAGTCCGAGGCGAAGTCCTTCGCAACGGACGGATCAACGGGACGGAAACCGGCTTCAGCCCATAGCTTCTGGCCCTCGGGGGTGAAGAGGAAGTTCTTCAGCGCGGTGGCCTGGTCGAGGTGGCTGCTGGTCGACACGACGGCCACCGGGTTCTCGATCTTGAACGTATCGGGCGGGGTGATGTGGGTGTATCCGTCGTTCGGATGCTGCCGCTCGGTGTTGATCGCCTCGTTCTCGTAGCTGATCAGCACGTCACCGGTGCCCTGGAGGAATACGGTGGTGGCGTCCTTGCCGGAGCCTGGCCGCGTCTTGACGTGCTCCGTCACCAGCTTGTTGATGAAGTCCAGACCCGCCTGCGGATTCTTGCCGCCGTCGCTCTTTGCGGCGTAGGGCGCCAAGAGGTTCCACTTCGCCGAACCCGAGCTACGTGGATCTGGAGTAACGACCTCTAGGCCGGGCTGAAGCAGGTCGTCCCAGTCCTTGATGTTCTTCGGATTGTCCTTGCGCACGAGCAGCGTTACGACCGACCCGAACGGAATTCCCTTGGTGGCGTCCGCATTCCAGTCCTTGGCGACCTTGTTGGCCTTCACGAGGCGGGTCACGTCGGGCTCGACCGAGAAGTTCACGATGTCGGCAGGCTTGCCGTCGGCCACGCCGCGGGACTGGTCACCGGAGGCGCCGTACGATGCGGTCACCGCGACGCCCTTGCCCTCGGGGGTGGCCGCAAACGCCGGGATGATCTTGTCCCAGCCCGGTTGTGGCACCGCATAGGCGACCAGGGTTAGCGTGGTGTCGGCCTTCGGAGCACCGCTACTACCGGCGACGTCGCTGGAACCACCGCCACCGCAGGCGGCCACTAGGCTGGCCGCCACGGCCACGACGCCCACGGTCTTCCATGACCTGATCGGGTTGAGCTTGGGGATTTGCACTGATTGACCTTTCCTTGCGGCTTCGAATAACGGGATTCCGTCTCGACGGCAAGGCGTTGGATTCAGTACCTAGGCATACGAACAGCCACTACTGACACCAAACCGCGAAACGGTTGGAGTCAGCGACAACAGTGAACGTCTGCAACAGCGCAACTACCCACGGCGATGAGGGCCACGACGTGACCCTCAGTCGTGCCGGACGCTGCTTGCATGGCGGGAACTGTAGCAGAGTGCTTACAGGGTGGTACCCCGGCGACTGGATGATTTTGTCGTTGACGTCAACGGGTGAACAGCCACATGGCGATTACGAGCACTATCAGGGCCACTAGAACCAGTGTTACGCGCGACCGGGGCAGCCCGTTCACGCGTCGTCTGCTTCCTCGTGCAGCGTGCGACGCAATAGCGCAATCCCGTTGCCAAGTGCCCCATCGAGCACCACCGCGATCCCGTATGCAAGCGCAAGCACCACGGGCATCACGATGACGGACTGGGCGACGAAGCCGAGCCCAGAGAGCCACAGTTCGACGCCGTCCCACCAATTCAGGAACTTCGTAATGCCGCTCATCGTGTCCAGCCTACGATCACCTCGCCGAAACGCCCGCCACGCCGCCATGCGCCACAGGTAGACGCCAGGTACCTGCGCAGTCGATGATGTCGGGATGGTTCTGGAACACACCGAAGCCTCCGACGACGCCTCCTCCAACGGCAGCGAGCCAGAGGCCCCGTTCGCCGTAACCACCTCGGTGCCCTACTTGCCGAGCGGACCGCTGCGTAATCCGTTCCCGCCGATCGCCGACTACGCATTCCTTTCCGACTGCGAGAACACCTGCCTCGTCTCGTCGGCAGGGGCCGTCGAGTGGCTGTGCGTTCCACGACCGGATTCACCGAGCGTGTTCGGGGCAATCCTCGACCGCGGCGCCGGGCACTTCCGGCTCAGCCCGTACGGCGTGACGGTGCCCGCGGCGCGCCGCTATCTTCCCGGCAGCCTCATCCTGGAGACGACCTGGCAGACCCACACCGGCTGGGTGATCGTGCGCGATGCGCTGGTGATGGGTCCGTGGCACGACATCGACACCCGGTCGCGGACGCACCGCCGCACCCCGATGGACTGGGATGCCGAGCACATCCTCTTGCGGACCGTCCGATGTGTGAGCGGCGTCGTCGAGCTGGTGATGAGCTGCGAACCCGCCTTCGACTATCACCGACAGGCGGCGACGTGGGAGTACTCGGCTGCCGCCTACGGCGAGGCCATCGCCCGCGCAAGCAAGGATCCCGAGGCGAATCCCACGCTGCGTTTGACGACGAACCTGCGGATCGGTCTAGAGGGCCACGAGGCACGGGCACGGACCCGCCTCACCGAGGGCGACAACGTCTTCGTCGCGTTGAGCTGGTCCAAGCATCCTGCCCCTCAGACGTACGAAGAAGCCACCGACAAGATGTGGAAGACCAGTGAGGCATGGCGCCAGTGGATCAACATCGGCGACTTCCCCGACCATCCGTGGCGGTCCTATCTCCAGCGCAGCGCGCTGACGCTGAAGGGTTTGACGTACTCGCCAACCGGCGCGCTCCTTGCAGCGAGCACGACGTCGCTGCCGGAAACGCCTCAGGGCGAGCGAAATTGGGACTACCGCTACGCGTGGGTACGCGATTCGACCTTCGCACTGTGGGGCCTCTACACGCTCGGTCTCGATCGTGAAGCCGATGACTTCTTCGCATTCATCGCCGACGTCTCGGGCGTCAACAACGGTGAACGCCACCCACTTCAGGTGATGTACGGCGTCGGTGGTGAGCGCAGCCTCGTCGAAGACGAGCTCCATCACCTGTCCGGTTACGACAATGCTCGTCCGGTCCGCATCGGAAATGGCGCGTTCGACCAAGTGCAGCATGACATTTGGGGAACCATGCTCGACTCGGTCTATCTGCACGCGAAGTCGCGCGAACAGATTCCCGAGATGCTATGGCCGGTGCTGAAGAGCCAGGTCGAAGAAGCCATCAAGCACTGGCGCGAACCCGACCGCGGCATCTGGGAGGTGCGCGGTGAACCGCAACACTTCACCTCCAGCAAGGTGATGTGCTGGGTGGCACTGGACCGCGGCTCAAAACTCGCTGACATACAGGGTGAGAAGTCCTATGCCCAGCAATGGCGGAAGATCGCCGATGAGATCAAGGCCGACGTGCTCGCCAACGGCGTCGACCATCGCGGTGTCCTGACGCAGCGCTACGGCGACCCCGCGCTCGATGCGTCGCTGCTTCTGGTTCCCCTGGTGCGGTTCCTCCCGTCCGATGATCCGGTGTTGCGGGCGACGGTGCTGGCAATCGCCGACGAGCTCACTGACGATGGCCTCGTTCTCCGCTACCGGACCGACGAGACCGACGACGGACTTTCTGGCGAAGAGGGCACCTTCACGATCTGCTCGTTCTGGCTGGTGTCGGCGCTCGTCGAGATCGGCGAGGTGAGCAGGGCTCGGCACCTGTGCGAGCGGCTGTTGTCCTTCGCCAGTCCACTGCACCTCTACGCCGAGGAGATCGAGCCGCGCACCGGCCGCCACCTCGGCAACTTCCCGCAGGCGTTCACGCACCTGGCGTTGATCAACGCCGTCGTGCACGTGATCCGTGCCGAGGAAGAGGCCGACAGCACTGGCGTGTTTCAACCCGCGAACGCGCCGATGTGACCATGCGCGACGGCCGTCCCCGAGGTGCGGCCGCCGCGCAGGTCAACCACTCATCCCACGGCCAGCGCAGGCTCCCGAGCGGCGGCGTACTCCCGCCACGCGACCAGAACGGCTTCGAGTTGATCGACGGAGTGGCGGCCGAGCCCACATTCGGTGGACAGCCCGAACTCCGGAAGGAACTCCGCGGCGAGGCTCGCTCGGGCCCTCGCACCGTCTGCGCCGTCGTCGGCATGCAGCAGACCGAGGTAGACCTCGGTGTGAGGTTCTAGCGCCAGGTCGGCCAACGGCTGCCAATGCGCGCGCTTCGTCCAGCTCGCCACCGTCGCCGCCTGGATCGCGTCGATGCGGCGCTTGACGTGCCGCGACAACCCGTTGGCCAGCGTCACGATGGCGGTGGCGTCGCGCGGCAGGATGTGCCTGCCGCCGCGGGTCGCCGCCGCCTCGTCTGGTGGGTCACCCATGAATGGCGACGCCCCGAATTTCGAGTCTCCGTAGCACAGATGGAAGGTCAGGTCGGCTTCGTCGTCAACCCAGTGCGCCAGCCGGGCCGTCGCGGCGAAGATCGGTTCGACACCCTGATGGGGATTCTCGAACCACCCTTCGATGGTGGCCAGCTCGGTGGGCAAGTCCCACTGGATCGCGAGGTCGGCAGGCGGGATCGCGTCCTGAATCGCCGCGACACTGTGCGCGAGCTGCTGCTCGTAGGCGTAGGCGACCTCGACCTGCGAGTCGAGTTGGACGAACGAGTTCACCGCGTTGAAGGGCGTCGGTATGGAGACCAGGAAGCGAGAGTCCGGCGCCAATATGCCGTTGTCCCGAGCATGCCAGAAGCGCTGGTAGGACTCGGCCGCCACCGAGTGGTAGTAGATCGGAGGAAACGACACTGCAGTGCCCGGGCGCACCTTCGCCCTTCCGTCCACCACGTCGAGCGTCGAGTTGTCCAGGAAGTGGTTGGCTTGTGTGAGTACCCAGTTGGCGCGGTCGCCAGGTTCGCCGTCGGGCACTCTCGTCACACCGGGCTGCAACCGCGACCCGACGAGGGCGAACGCGTCGTCGACGGTCGGGACGTTGATGCTGCCGGTCAGATAGAAGCTCGTCGTCGAATCTCGTTCGGTCATCGCAATCTCCTCAGGTGGACGGGTCAGAGCACGACGCCGCGCCGTGGCGGCAAGGTGGCGTGCAGGGTGTAGTTGCCGAGGTGGACGTACTTCCAGCGAGCAGGGTCGTGGAGCGAGTGGACGCGGACGTTGCGCCAATGCCGGTCCAACGCGTACTTGCCGTCGGTGGCCGAGGTGCCAGCGAGTTCGAAGATGCCGCTGGCGATCTCGACTGCGAACTCCTGGGCCAGCGCCTTGGCGGCGGCCACCTTCAGCGACGCTTCTGCGGCCGACTGCCGCGACAGCTCCGGTTCGGCGAGTGCGGCGTCGACGAGCTTGGCCCCGTGGGCCAGCAGTGCCTCCAACGCGTAGAGCCGCGCCGTCAGCTCCCCGAACCGACGCACGACGTGTGGTTCCTCCGCCGCGGTGTCGACACCCGCCTCGAACCACGGCCGACTCTTGGTCGTCACGAACCTTGCGCCGTCTTCCAGCGCAGCCCTTGCGATCCCGATGTCGACGGCGGCGTGGAGCGCCTGGTCGAACGCGCCGAGAACGGACGGCGGCGCCGTGACGGGGTCCGGGTCGGGCCCCTCGTCGACGACGAACGCGTCATCGACCACGACGTGATCGAGCACGACCTCTCCGCTGGCCGTGCCGCGTTGACCGAACGCCGACCACTGATCCAGGTTCAGCGTCACCCCCGGATCCGACTGTCGAACGAACGCCGTTGCGCCATGGGCAGGTTCGGTACCTTCGATCCGTGCCGCGACCGCTATCCACGTCGCCCCGAGGGTGCCCGTCGCATAGAACTTCTTGCCGTTGAGCACCCATCCGACGTCGGATCCGCGCGCGAGCGTGGTGAGTCGGTCGGCGCTGGTACGGGTGCCTCGTTCGACGGTGGCGTTGCCCAACTGCGCGCCTGCGACGACATCCCGGTAGATACGCGGCGCGGGATCGGCGTCGCCGAGATCCCTGATCGCGGCCAACAGAACGTAGTGCGACAGCAAGAGTTGTCCCACTGCGGAATCCGCGATCGACAGAATGCGAAGCACTTCGACGGCAGTGGACCGCGGCAGGTCCGGGCCACCGAACTCGGCAGGCACGATAATGCCAAGCAAACCGGAATCAGCTACTTTGCCGAGTTCCTCTTCTGGCCAGATTCCCGCCGTCTCCCGCTCGACGGCGCCCGCGGCCACCTCGGTCGCAACGGCACGCGCCGTCGTCAGTGCATCGTCGACGGAAACGAGGATCGGGACAGTGCGCTCGCTGATGGTCATACGGAAGAAATCCCTTCGATCGTGTTCGAAACACTAAGGCCGACAAGCATTTGGGTGAGACGGGCTCAAGCGACGCTAAAGGGGCGTACAGGATCGCTGTAGACGGCGTCGCCTGCCAGTCGGGCACCAACGCTTCGCACTAGCGACACCAACCCTGCCAATGGAGAACCCGCATCCGGCTGCTTGGCAGCCGCGACCGAAATACGGCGCATTGGCCTCTGGCCCGCGACGCGGCGCACGGCGACGTCGCCGCGAGCCCCGAGAGCCGCAAGTGACGGCACTAGGGACACCCCGAGGTTGGCGGCAACCAGGCCCTGCACCGTCGAGTAGTCCTCGGCGCGAAACGTCACCGACGGGCTGAAACCGGCTTGACTGCAAGCTTTTTGGAACACCCGGGTGTCGGGACAGGTTCCGGTGGCCGAGCTCACGACCCACTGTTCGGAAGATAGCGCCGCGAAGGGGACCTCCGAGGCAGCCGCGAGCCGGTGGTGGGTCGGCAGTACGACGAAGAACTCGTCGTCGAACACCGGGGTGGCGTTCACGTCGGGAAACTGGGTGGGCTCACCGGGAACCTCGGTGATGACTGCGAGATCGACTCCCGCACCGCGCAGCATCGCCACGCGGTCGTCGGGATCGGCATCCACCAACTCGATCGCGGTGCGCGGATATCGCACGCGGAACTGTGCAATCGCCCTGGGAAGGATGGCGGCGGCCGCACTGGCGAACGACGCAACGCGCAGCACGTTCGGCGCTGCCGTCGATTGCCACGCCAACTCTCGTTCAGCCGCGGCGATGGCATCGAGGATACGGTCGACGTGGTCGAGCAGCTTCTCACCGGCTGGAGTGAGTCGAGCACCTGACGGACCCCGATCGAGCACGCTCACGCCGACGTCGCGTTCCAAGGCTGCAATCTGTTGCGACACTGCGGACGTGGTGTAGTTCAACGTCGTGGCGGCGGCGCTGAGGGAGCCGCAGCGTGCAACCTCACGGAGCACGACCAACCTGCGCACATCGAACACATCGAGAATCTAGGCGGGAGAACGGCATCCATCCAGAGTTGCGATCACGCCGAAGATATCGCGGACCCCTCAGTACGCCGACGCATTGCCACGCGGCGAGATCCCGTGATGGAGTTCTGCCACGTCGGGATGGGCCCGCGTCCTCGACTTCCACGCATTCTCGCCGTAGCTGCTGTATATCGGGTTGTTCGGGTCTGCCTCGACGCCTCGCGACCGCGCCGCCAGTTCCGCAGGCAACGCGATGATCGGAATCGTCGCGTCGAGAGCAGGGTTGAGGAAGTACGGGATGGAAACCCGATCGGTATTCGGCGGCGGGGCGAGCACGCGATGGCGCGTGGCGCGGAGGTAGCCGCCGGTCGCCACCTCCAGAAGCTCGCCGATGTTGACGATGAACGCATCGCGTAGGGGCGGCACGTCGATCCATTGCCCCGACGCCAGTTCCACCTGCAAGCCCTCGGATCCCGGCTCCACTAGAAGGAGCGTCAGCACTCCGGAATCCTTGTGTGCGCCAACTCCTTGCGTCGTATCCGCCGTGCCGGGATAGCGGACGACCTTGATCAGGGTGGCGGGCAGTTCCGCGAACGCAGCGTCGAACACGTCCTCCTGCGCACCCAACGAGACCGCCCAGTGCCTCAGCAGTCGCAGCCCCAACGCCGACAGCGCATGGTCCCATGCGTCGAACGCCGCGCGGAATCCGTCGGGCGACGACGGCCACAGGTTGGGTCCCTGAAGCCGCCAGTAACCCTCGGCACCGTCGATGACCTGCCGGTCGGGGCCGATGTCGATCTGCTCTCGCCAGTCCACCTCACCGTTGGTCAGCTCGCCGCCGATCCGTGAGTAGCCCCGGAACTGAGGGCTCTTGAGTTGGCTGATCTCGTTCTTGACGTCGGCCGGCTGGTTGAAGAACTTCCGAGACAGTGCGAGTACCTCGTCGATCTGAGCTTGCGCCACGCCATGGCCGACGAGGTAGAAGAAGCCGACGTCGTGCGCCGCTTCCCGTAGGCGCGTCCGGAATCCGGCTGCGTCGTCATCCGCATCCGTCAGATCGAGAACCGGAAGCATACGTGTCATTCTCGCGCTGCCGTGGCGCGGCAGCCACCCGGCTCAACCGACACGCCACTGGTGTTGAGGAACGCGCGAATCACGCTGCGGTGAAGAACATCGCTCCGATGACGACGATCAGCACGCCGCTCGCAAGGATCACCCACGGCCAGATGCGGCCCATCGGCAGCTCGATCGCGAATGGATATTCGATTCCTCGATATTCGTCCACCGTACCGCCACCTCCTGCCCCGCACCCTAGAGCGGAGCAGGGATCACCCTCGGCCTGGATTCTCGACCGAAAGCGATCCGGTGCAGGTCAATTCGTCGGATTGGTTCGAATCACGGTGGTCGCAATGGGCGGTGCGGCCGACTAACGACGAGCCCACTCCTCGGCGAGCAACTGATGCGAGCGCATCCGATCGCGGTGATCGTGCGTGATCGTGGTGACGATCAATTCGTCGGCGCCCGTGGCATCACGCAGCCGTTCCAGGTGGTCGGCCACCTGTGTCGGCGACCCGACGAACTGGGTCTCGATCCGATCCGACACGAGGGCGCGGTCGGCATCGGTCCACGTATGCCTGCGCGCCTCGTCCGGGGCGGGAAAGGGAATCGCTCCCTCTCCGGTGCGGATGCTGCGCACCCACGACCCGTAGCCCGTCGCGAGTTCCCGCGCGGTGGCCTCGTCGTCGGCCACCACGACGTCGGCGGAGACACTCACGTGAGGACGATCGAGATCTGCCGAAGCGGTGAAGGCCGCTCGGTAGGAGTCCACGGCCTCGAGCACACCGGCCGGCGCGACGTGGTAATTCGCCGCGAAGCGAAGTCCGTTCTTCCCAGCGACGAGAGCGCTCTCGCCTCCGCTGCTGCCCAAGATCCACACTTGCACGTCGGCACCCGCGCCGGGGACGACATGGGCTTGTTCACCGTTCGTCGCCCGATAGGTATCTGCGATCAGCGCGAGCACGTCCCCGACTTGTTCTGTGTAGTCCTGGGATTGCGCCTCCGGCAATTGGAGCAAGGACTTTTGAAGTGCGAAGCGCGGCGACTTCAGGAGTGCCGCAGGGTTGAACCGGTTGGGGATCCGTAAGCCGTTGGGTGCGTGCCCATTTGCGACGGACTGAGTGCTCTTGTCGTTCGCCGACGGATTCGGTGCCACCGGCTTGCCGCCGGAGCGCCCCAGCCCGAGATCGAATCTGCCTGGGTGCAGTGCGTCGAGCAGACCGAACTCCTCAACCGACGACAGCGCCGTTCGGTGTCCCATTTGGAGAGCGCCCGAACCGAGTCGAATCGTCGACGTCTCGGCGGCGGTCAGAGCCAGCAACACGGCAGGCGAGGTGCCTGCGACCCCGGGATTGAGGTGATGCTCGGCGAACCAGTACCGCGCATATCCCAATTCCTCGGCCGTCTTGGCGAGATCGATGCTGTTGCGCAGCGCCTGCCGAGCGTTTGACCCCGACGAGATGGGGACCAGGTCGAGCACCGTCAAGGGTGTCGTCATCGGTACACCCCTTCCGTCGATTGCGCGTTCTTTGGCGGCCCAACGTCGACGCCTGCAACGATCTCGAATCTACGGACCTCGATGCGGTTCGACCTCGTCCAATGAGCGCTGGTCCTGCCCGATGTCGCGCCCATCGGCCAGTTCCGTGCCGTCGGGATTTGAATCCGAATGAGCGAAAAGGTGGTCGGCCGATCCGGCTGGTAGGCCGACGGAGACCAGGTGGAGCGGTGGAATGAATTGCGCCGATATCGGGTTCGTCTCGTCGACCGTACCTTTGGCTCTGGTGGAGGATGCAAGCGTGAAGTTCTTGCTGCTGACGCTGATTGCCCACCACCTCGATCCGGGGACCGGCGAGAAGACGAGCCCGGCTGATCGTCTTCGCGAGGTCGTGGAGGCTGCCGTTCTCGCCGAGGAACTCGGATACGACGGCTTCGCCGTTGGCGAACGACACGAGGATCCGTTCATCTCGTCATCCCCGCCCGTAGTCCTGAGCAACATTGCAGCACGCACGTCGACCATCGGGTTGTTCACCGCGGTAACGACATTGAGTCTGCTGGACCCGGTTCGCGCGTTCGAGGACTACTCGACGCTCGACAACCTGTCAGGTGGTCGGCTCGAGCTCATCATCGGCAAGGGAAACGGTGCGGCTCAGGCCGAGCTGTTCCACGTCACCACCGAAGATCAATGGGACCGCAATCGCGAAGGCTACGAACTGTTTCGCGCACTGTGGGACAGCGACGAGGTGACGTGGTCGGGCCGCTACCGACCCCCGCTGGACAAGGCCAAGGCACTCCCGCGACCGCTGCAGGAGAGCATCCGCATCTGGCACGGCAGCGCGACGAGTGAGGACTCCGTCGACCTCGCCGCCCGATTCGGGGACCCGATCTTCTCGGCCAACGTGACCTACCCCATCGAGCCCTACGCCGAACTCGTGCGCCATTACCGGCGGCGTTGGGCCCACTACGGCCGCGCCCAGGAGGATGCCCTGGTGGGGGCGGGAACCGCTGGCTTCCACGTCGCCGCGACGACGCAGCGGGCGATCGCCGAGTACCGGGCAGCGTTCGAGACCCGCCTCGCATTCCAGCGGCGAGTCGGCCTGCCGGTCGTGTTCGAATCCATCGAGGACTTCGTCGACCGCAGTTCGGCCCTCGTCGGCAGCCCAGAGCAGGTTATCGACAAGGTTGGGCGCTACCACGAACAATTCGGCCACGAAGTGATCCACCTCAGCGCCGAAGCCGACGGCGTGACGGCCGACCAGAAGCGTCGTAGCTTGGAGCTGTTCCAGTCGGACGTGGCCCCGGTGCTTCGAGAGCAGATCCCCAGTAGGCCGTTGGCCGCTGAGTCGAGGCAAGAAGAGGTTGCGCTGTAAGCATTTTCACAGCCCACTGGAAGGAATGAGTGAGACATGACCACAACGACGGACACCGCAGAAACGACGTTCGAGGCTGCGTGGAACGAGTGGCACCGTGACCGCGAGCGCTACTACGGCGACCCATTGGGTTGGGTGAGCATCACCGGGTTGCACTGGCTCACCGAGGACTTCGCGACCGTGGCCGACCTGCCCGGCCGATGGCGGGCCACCGCTGACGCGGCCTACGTCGAGGGCATCGATGGGACCGAAAGGCTCGACCCCGTCGAGGGTGCACCCGGCCTGCTCGTCGACGACGGAGAGCGCCGCATCGAGGTGATCCGCAGGACTGGCTCCGTCGCGCTGCGCGTACACGATCCGGAGTCGCCACACCTGTTGGAGTACCACGGGATTCCCACCTACGCCCCCAACGAGCAGTGGCGCGTGACCGGCAGGTTCACCCCGTACGAGACGACGAGAACCGTCACCACGGGCGCCGTCGTCGAGGGACTCGAACATCACCACACGGCCGTCGGCGTCATCGACTTCGAATTGGCAGGCAGTGCGCGACAATTGGTCGCGTTCGGGCGGCCAACCGGTGAGTTGCACGTGCTGTTCACCGATGCCACTAGCGGCGTCACGACGTACCCGGGCGCCCGTTCCCTTGCGCTCGACGCTCCGGACGCGGACGGAGTCGTGACGCTCGACTTCAATCGGGCGTCCAACCTTCCGTGCTCCTTCACCGACTACGCGACATGCCCCGTCGCGCCCGCCGAGAATCGGTTGTCCGTCGCCGTCGAAGCAGGCGAGAAGAATCCGCGGTAATCGGCGATTCGGAGGTTGAGATGGAAGCCTGGGACGCGATCCGTGCCCGCCGAAACGTAAGAAGCTACTCGGCTGAGCCGGTGTCCGACGCAGACCTGGACCGCATCGCCGAGGCAGGGTGGCGGGCGCCGTCGGCCTCGAATCGTCAGCATTGGGACTTCATCATCGTTACCGATCCTCAACAGCTCCAAGAGCTTTCGACGGTATGGCGTGGTGCGGGTCACATCGCCTCTGCTCCTGCTGCCATCGCGCTCGTCGTCCCAGAACCAACGGACGAACGCACCAAGATCATCGATCAATACGATCTCGGCCAGGCGACGACGGCGATGACGATCGCGGCGACTGACCTGGGTATCGGCACGGGTCACTCATCGGTCGGAGATCAGGAGAAGGCCCGCGCGATTCTTGGAGTACCCGACGATCACGTCGTCTCCTTCCTCCTCGGCATCGGATATCCCGCGGATCGTCCGCTCAAGCCGATCGTGAAGCCCGATCGTCGGCCCTTCTCGGAGGTCGTGCACCGCGGACGTTGGCAGGGGTTGGCGACGTAGCGGTTCCGCAGCCGGAAACGTATAAATCACAGCGATTTTCGATGCTGTCACAGTCCTTTCGCATTGCTAGGGTCAGCTGCCTGAGGCGCCCGCGGCGCATACGTAGGAGCTACGCCGACCAGCGCACTGCATCGGCCGCCGAGCCGACGAGCGAGCGCGATCCGCTCTATTACCTCGTCTAAATTCCGACGGATGCCGACTTAAACGCACGCAGATTGAAAATGGGCCGGCACGGCGATCTCAGGGGTATTGGAGACGAAGACGTCTTTCAGCCATCGACGAAGGGAACCATTCATGGGCGCGACGGCCACCTCCGTGAGCTCGGCAGACCTCCGGCGACGCCTTGACTCGGACGCTCCACCTCAACTCCTCGACGTCCGGAGCCCCGCCGAGTTCGAAGCGTTCCACATCCCCGGCGCATACAACGTCCCGATCGACCTGGTACGCGAACGTCGGCTCGAGATCGTCGACAAGCTAAGCGGCGACGTTGTTTTCGTATGCCGATCCGGTCAGCGCGCGAAGCAGGCAGCGGACGTCCTGGGTGGCGCGGGGCTGGCTCACGGGTCGGTGCTCGATGGCGGAATCCTCAGCTGGGAGGGCAGCGGCTTCGACGTCCATCGAGGTGCGCAAAAATGGGACATCGAGCGCCAGGTGCGCCTGGTCGCGGGATCGATCGTGCTGACCTCCGTGCTTGGCAGCGTCGCCGCGCCGAAGCTCAAGTGGCTGGCCGCCGCGATCGGCGGGGGTCTGACCTTCGCCGCCGTGAGCAACACATGCGCGATGGGTACGGCCCTGTCTAAGCTGCCGTACAACCGCAGCTCCGGTTACGATCCCGCCGCACTCGTCTCCCGACTCGGCAGCGACGGCGCCGACCATCACCGAACCTCTGCCGACCCGCATTGACAACCGCAAAGACCGTGACGCCGACATTGGGGGGCCCGTGGATCGACCATCAGCGTCAACCAGACGGCCGCCGCGAATCGCCGTCGTCGGGGGTGGTTTCTCCGGGGCGATGTGTGCGGTAAACCTCGCCAGGCTCAGCGAAGGTCCGCTGTGCATCACGGTCGTCAATGGCGGCCCTGCGGCGGGACGTGGCGTCGCATATCGGGTGAGGCGCCCGGAATATCTGCTCAACGTGGCAGCGCGGAACATGTCCGCCTTCCCCAACGAGCCCGACCACTTCCTCCAATGGCTGCGTACCCGTGCCGAATTCGAGTCAACGCCCGACATTGAACTGCGCGAGCGCTTCGTACCACGCCAGATTTACGGCGACTACCTGCGCTCGATCGTCCAGCACCACCTGCAGAGCCCGGCGGAGGTCACACCCGTTACGTCGGAGATCGTCGCCGGTGAAGCGATCGACATCGAGCCGCGCAACGGTGGATGTCTAGTTCACCTGGCGGACGGCAGCGCCATCGGAGCAGACCGCGTGGTGCTGGCCACCGGCAACGAACCCCCCGCGCCACTACCGGGCGCTGAAGGCCTCGCCGAGCACCCTGCCTGGATCGGAAATCCTTGGCAGGCATGGGAGCAACGGCTACCGCCAGACGACGCGAATGTCATCATCCTCGGAACGGGGCTGACGGCGGTCGACGCCATCCTCACCCTCGGCGCCCTCGGTTGGCTGGGAAGTATCCACGCCGTGTCACGACACGGTTGGTTTCCGCACGCACACTTTCGCGGCATCGAGTATCCGGACTTCCCTCCAGCCGATCTCGATCTCACGACCCTAAGCCTCGACGAGTTGGTAGCGCTCATCGGTAAGCACTGCACGATCCTGCACGAGCGAAACGCGAACCCCGCCATCATCGTTGACAAGCTCCGACCCCATACTCAGCAGATCTGGAGCGGGTTCGATCGCGAGGAGCGGCTAACCTTTGCAAGAGAACATGCGGCTCGCTGGAACGTCTTCCGCCATCGAATCGCACCCAGCATCCACGCCGCGCTCACGGCTTCACAGCTGACGGGCCAGCTGCAGGTCCACGCCGCGTCCATCGAGAAGGTGAAGGGCTCGGAGGAGAAGATCCTCGTCGAGTTCGCCGACGGCCAGTCGCTGGAGGGCGATCTGGTCATCAACGCCACCGGCCCCTCGACGAAATTCACTGCTACGCAATCGGTCCTGTTGCGGAATCTTCTCCGTCGGGGACTGGTGGCACCAGACGCGACGGACATGGGTGTGGCGGTCGACCCCGATCACACCGTCTTGACTCACGACGGTTCACGCTCCCCCTTGCTGCTGGCGTTGGGGCCGATGCTGCGGGGTACCCACTGGGAGACCATCGCCGTCCCCGAGCTTCGCGGCCAGGCGCGTCGGGTCGCGGAGACCCTGCTCGGCAACGAGTATGCCGACGAAGAAGAGGGCCAGCTTCAGTTGGAATACATGATCTGACGGGAGCGAAACGGGTACGCCATCTTTCACGACGAGAACGAGCTGAGGAGCCAACGCCATGGACGTCACGATCGTCGAGACTTCGGGGCTGGGTGACCGTACCTATGTCGTCAGCGACGGCGACGTAGCCGTTGTCATCGACCCGCAGCGCGACATCGATCGGTTGCTCGGCGCGGTCGCCGAGGCCGGAGTCCGGATCACGCACGTGCTGGAGACCCACATTCACAATGACTACGTCAGCGGCGGTCTCGAACTCGCCCGCGTCACCGGTGCCGAATACGTCGTGCCTGCCGGTGAGGACGTCGGCTACGAGAGAAGGCCGATCGGCGACGGCGACGTCATCGACGCAGGCCCAATTCAGTTGCGGGCCTTGGACACACCCGGCCACACCCATCATCACGTCAGCTACGTGCTCAGCGACGCCAACGCCACCGCCGTCGGAGTGTTCACCGGGGGGTCACTCCTCCACGGCAGCACCGGGCGTACCGATCTGCTCGGGGACGAGTTCACGAAGGAGCTCACTCACGCCCAGTACCACTCGGCTCGTCGGCTCGTCGACGAGCTGCCCGCCGAGGCCGAGGTCTACCCGACCCACGGCTTCGGCAGCTTCTGTGCCGCAACTCCCGCCGATGGCGACTCGTCGACCATCGGTCGACAACGCGAGACCAATCCCGCACTGACGCAGGACGAGGAGACGTACGTTGCGGAGCTTCTCGCCAATCTGTCGGCCGTTCCCGCTTACTACGCTCACATGGGCGTGATCAACAAGAGCGGACCAACGCCCTTCGACCTGTCGCCGCCCCGTCCGGTCGAGCCGACGGAGTTGCGCCGACGCATCGACGTTGGCGAATGGATCGTCGACTTGAGGAACCGGACCGCCTTTGCCGCAGGACATCTCGACGGATCCTTGGGTTTCGAACTCTCCGACTCCTTCGTAACCTACATCGGTTGGCTCTACCAGTGGGGGGCGCCGCTGACACTGATAGGCGAAAGTCATGCCCAAATCGCCAGGGCTCGACGGGAACTGGTCCGGATCGGTGTCGACAACGTCACCGGCGCCGCCACCGAACCGGTCGAGGATCTCGCCGCGGGTAGTGCTCTGCGTTCGTATCGCGTCGCAGACTTCGCCGAGCTTGCCGACGTCGTGGATCGTGACGAGACGGTCGTCATCGACGTCCGCCAGCCCGACGAGTACGAGGACGGCCACGTCCGCGGAGCACTCAACGTCCCGGTGTACGAAATCACCGACCGCGTCGGGGAACTGCCTGCAGGCGAACTCTGGGTGCACTGCGCGTCCGGGTACCGCGCCTCGGTCGCGGCCTCACTCCTCGAAAGGGAGGGCCGTGACGTGGTGCTCGTCGACGACGACTTCGACAATGCCGCACCGCTGGTTTGAGCCACCCCGAGCGATTTAGCCGATGTCGGCGACCTTGTCCAACACGAGCTTCACGACGTCGATGGCGCGCTCCTCGGCCTGCGCACCTGGCTTCGTAATCGACACGTCCGCCTCGACCATCACGTTCGCCTTGACTCCAACGGCACGTTCGTTGGGTGATTCCGGGGTGCGGTGGTTGTCCCAGACCATGACCGTCGCGGACAGCACCGGACCCGACAAGACCACGTTCTCGATGCGCGAATAGAGCTCGGTGTTGGACGAGTCGTGGGTGTGGCCGACGACCGTCTTGCCCTGGCAGTCGCGCCACCGCTGGACAAAGGTCGAGAAGAGCGACTGTGCGTCCTCCGCCGAGGCGAGTCGCACCGCCCCGACGTTCGCGCTGGAGGCCGCTGCGTCGAAGTCGTAATTCCAGAAGTTGGCAGTGGCCGCCTCGCGCACGGGGCTGTTCTCGTAGGTCAACCGCAGCAAAGCCCCTGTGGGTCCAACGCACTCGATCGGGCTGGCGTCGTCGTTCGTGCGGATTCCATTCGGGAGCAATTCGATGCCGCCGCTCTGCGGAGGAAATCCGTGCAGATTCAACGGGTTCCCGACTGCATCGCTGATCTCGCGTTCCGTCGGCAACACCGAGACCAACGAGGCCTGCCGTGCAGACGGCCTACTCGACGCGGCCTCCGGGCGCGCCGTGCCCATGACCGTGGACGTGCACCCCGAGCACGACACAGTCAACGCCACCAACGTTGCCGTCAGCGCCATCGCGGCCCGAATGGAAGACATCGATCCGATTATCGACCACCCCGGTGGGCCTGACGGACACCAATACCCGAGCCTCATGCCTTGTCGAGCATCGCGCGGGCCACCGCCGCAGCCTGCACAGTCGACTGGTCTCCGGCCCGTGCCGCGGCGAGTGCTACTTCGACGACGGTGGCGTCGCGCACACCCACGGCCCTTACGTAGTGCGATTCCGGCCCATCACCCTGGCGCGTGGTGACCGTCGCGGTAAGCAGAGCGCCATCGGCGATGACGCCGTCGATGACCGCATTGACGTCAGCACCGGTCGTGCCGCGCAGGCGCTTGACCACCGAACGACCCTTGCAGTCGGTCCACTCGGCGACGAAGGTTTCGAATCGGTCGCGCGCGGCACTCTCCGAGCCAAACCGCACGACCGCCGCGTCTGCCCCAGACACCCCGACGCCGGGACTCAGGCTGAAGTAGCTCTGCCTGGCCGCCTCGAGGATCTCGGCGCCGTCGTAGGTGATGCGAGCCATCGTCTCCGTCACGCCGATACAACGTATCGGGCTGGCGTCGTCGTCGTTGCGAAAACCGTCGGGCATGATCTCGGGACCACCGATGAATGGGCGAAAGCCGAAGGTGTTCAATGGGTTACCCACGGCCGCTGTGATCTGCGGCTCGGTCGGCAACAGGTTCACCGCAGTCGACGCGGCTCGCGGCTCGCCTGCGACGACATCGCTGCACCCCGCCAACGCGAATGCGACGAGGACGAGCGCCAACCGGCGCATCGGCTACTTCTTCGGCTTGTCGGATGCGGCATCGGCGGAGAGCGCCGCGACGAACGCCTCCTGCGGCACCTCGACCCGTCCGATGGTCTTCATCCGCTTCTTGCCTTCCTTCTGCTTCTCCAGAAGCTTGCGCTTGCGGGTGATGTCGCCGCCGTAGCACTTGGCGAGCACGTCCTTGCGGATCGCCCGGATGTTCTCGCGTGCAATGATCTTCGAGCCGATCGCCGCCTGAATCGGCACCTCGAACTGTTGCCGGGGAATGAGTTCCTTGAGCTTGGTGGTCATCTTGTTCCCGTACGCGGGCGCGGAGTCCTTGTGCACGATGGCACTGAAGGCGTCGACCGCCTCGCCCTGCAACAGGATGTCGACCTTCACGAGGTCGGCTTCCTGTTCGCCCGCCTCCTCGTAGTCGAGGCTTGCATAACCGCGGGTACGTGACTTCAGCGAGTCGAAGAAGTCGAAGATGATCTCGCCCAACGGCATCGAGTACCGAAGCTCCACCCGCTCGGGTGACAGATAGTCCATGCCGCCCAGTTCGCCGCGTCGCGACTGACACAGCTCCATGATGGTGCCGATGAACTCGCTGGGCGCGATGATCGTCGTCTTCACCACCGGTTCGAAGACGCTGCGGATCTTCCCCTCTGGCCAATCCGAGGGGTTGGTGACGACGAGCGCTTCGTCCGAGTGGCCCGCCTTCCCTTCCAGCACAACGCGATACACCACGTTCGGCGACGTCGAAATGAGGTCGAGGTCGAATTCGCGCTCTAGCCGCTCCCTGGTGATCTCCATGTGCAGCAGCCCGAGGAATCCGCATCGGAACCCGAACCCAAGCGCAACCGACGTCTCCGGCTCCCACGTCAGCGCGGCGTCGTTGAGCTGAAGTCGTTCCAGAGCGTCACGCAGATTCGGATAGTCCGAGCCGTCGACGGGATAGAGCCCCGAGTAGACCATCGGCTTCGGCTCCCGGTAGCCAGTCAACGCCTCGACGGCGCTGTTCCTGGCAGAGGTGATCGTGTCGCCGACCTTGGACTGCCGCACGTCCTTGACCCCGGTGATCAGATAGCCGACCTCCCCGACGCCCAGTCCGACGCTGGGCTTCGGCTCTGGTGAGACGATGCCGACCTCTAACAGCTCGTGCGTGGTGCCCGTCGACATCATCTTGATCTTCTCGCGGGGGGTGAGCTTGCCGTCGACGACGCGGACGTAGGTGACCACGCCGCGGTAGATGTCGTAGACCGAGTCGAAGATCATCGCGCGGGCAGGCGCGTCGGGATCTCCCACGGGGGCGGGGATCTCCTGGACGACGTGGTCGAGTAGCTCGCGGACGCCCTCGCCAGTCTTGCCGGACACTCGCAGCACGTCGCCCGGCTCGCAACCGATGATGTGGGCGATCTCACCGGCGTAGCGGTCCGGGTCTGCGGCTGGCAGGTCGATCTTGTTGAGCACGGGGATGATCGTCAGATCACGGTCGAGCGCCAGGTACAGGTTGGCCAGCGTTTGCGCCTCGATCCCCTGGGCGGCGTCGACGAGCAATACGGCACCCTCGCAGGCCTCCAAGGCGCGTGACACCTCGTAGGTGAAGTCGACGTGCCCAGGGGTGTCGATCAGGTGCAGGACGAACTGTTCGCCGTTGACCTCCCACGGCAACCGCACGTTCTGCGCCTTGATGGTGATGCCACGCTCGCGCTCGATGTCCATTCGGTCGAGATATTGCGCCCGCATGTCGCGGTCTGCGACGACGCCGGTGATGCCAAGCATTCGGTCGGCGAGCGTCGACTTGCCGTGATCGATGTGGGCGATGATGCAGAAGTTCCGAATCTGCGCCGGCGCGGTGAACGTCTGGTCGGCGAAACTACTGATGGGAATCTCCTGGTCGGATGGCGTCTCGGGACGACGCCGGCTGTCATAAGCGTATCGAGGGATCGCCTGGACGACACAATCGCGCCTTCCTGGACACCGGAGGCTCGGCGCGCCCTCGCCTATGCTCGACGACATGGCGCCGCCATGGAAGGACCTGACGAACCTGAAGAATCTTCAGCGGCTCTTGCGGGACACCGAGAATCTGGTGTTCAACGAGGCTCCGAAGTTCCTCCGTCAGCTGCAGACCTCCGAAGGCCTGCAGCGCGGGATCCAACAGGGCATCAAGCTGGGCATAGACGTAGGCCTTGGCGCCCTTGGTGGGGTAGCCACCGACGCTCGTCCCGCCATCGCCGCCGGTCGTCCCGTCACCAAGGACACCGTTCCCACGGCCCATCGGGCTCGCCGTCTGGTGTACGCACCGGATCTCGACGGACGCGCCGACCCGGGCGAAATCGTGTGGACCTGGGTGGTCTACGAGGACGATCCGACCCAAGGCAAGGACCGGCCGGTGTTGGTCGTCGGCCGCGACGGCAGCACCCTGCTTGGGCTGATGCTGTCCACCCAGGAGCGTCACTCGGCCGACGCGAACTGGGTCTCGATCGGCAGCGGAAGCTGGGACTACGAGAACCGGACGAGCTGGGTGCGGTTGGACCGGGTGCTCGACGTTCCCGAGGAGGGCATTCGTCGCGAAGGCGCAATCCTGGAGCGCGAGACGTTCGAGATCGTCGCGGTGCGGTTGCGGACCGACTACTCCTGGAGCTGACGGCCACCGCGATGAACGAGCCTGAAATCGCCGCAGGACTCGCTCCCACTCCCAACTATCGCTACGCCGACCGCGTCGGCGACCGTCTCTACCTGGCAGGCCAGGTACCGCTCGATGGTGCTGGCCGACTCGTCGGTACCGACGACGTCGGCGCCCAGGTGCGCCAATGCGCGGCGAACCTGTTCGCGCTCATCACGCTGCACGGATTCGGACGCGACGACATTCATCAGCTGACGGTGTACGTGGTCGGCGAACAGCACGTTCTGCACGAGGCGTGGGTCGCGGTGACCGCGTGCTTCAACGGCGACGTGCCGCCGGCCACGTTGCTCGGCGTCGACCACCTCGGCTACGTCGACCAACTCGTCGAGCTCGATGCGCGCGTCGAACGCTGAAGGCCAGGCGACTCAGCGCGCCTGCCGCCACATGGGAATCAGCTTCGGCCCGTTGGGGACGGCGATCTCGCCCGTGATCTCGAAGCCAAAACGCTGGTAGTACGGAACGTTGTCGGGATTGCTCGACTCCAGATAGGCCGGCGCATGTTCGGCGTCGCAGCGGTCCAGCCGCGAGCTCATCAAGGCCTGCCCGAATCCCTCGCCCCGCACGTCGGGATCGCTCCCGATGATCGCCAAATACCAGTGCGGCTCCTCTGGATGAGCCGCCTTCATGAGCTCCTCGACCTCTAGGCCCCTGCGCAGCGACGTTCCGAACGCCAGCAAGAGGCCCGGCATCGCCCGCAGTTCCTCTGCACGCGTCGTCTTCCACTCGCCGGGCGGATCCCACAGCGCCGCACCGCCGATGCCGTCGCCGTCCGTTGCGACCTCGACGCCGCCGCGGGCCAGGTGGTGGTGTGTGGTCAGCGATGCAAAGAGCTTGTGCAGCTTGCGTTTGCGGACGTCGGCGTCGGGCAGCATCCACATCATCACGGGGTCGTCGTAGAACGCCCGTCCCAACGTCCTGGACATGGCAGGCACGTCGCGACGGGTTGCGGGCCGAACCGTGGGACTGGTCACCAAGTCAGCCTATTTCAGCCCTGCGTGATGTAGGCCTCCAACTGCTCCTGCTGCGACTGCAGTTCCTCCATGCGCGTCTTCACCACGTCGCCGATGCTCACGATGCCGACGAGCTGGCCATCCTCGATCACAGGCACGTGGCGGACTCGGTTCGTGGTCATCAATCCGCTGAGGCTGTCCACCGAGTCGCTGGGCGCACACGTGATCACACGCGTCGTCATGATGTCGGAGATCGGACGGTCGAGGAGGTCCGCTCCGTATTCGTGCAGCTTGCGCACGACGTCGCGCTCGGACACGATGCCGACCAGTCCTGCCGAGCTGACCACCACCATCGCACCGACATTGCGCGCGACGAGGCTGGCGAGCAACTCCCTGACGATCATGTCAGGGGTTATCGTCGAAACCGCTGCACCCTTGTTCTTCAATACGTCTGCGATCCGCACCTGTGGGCCTCCTTTGTGACGGGGCTCACACCAGGTTAGACGTTTTCTGCGTCCATGACCGCAACCCGGGGAACAGGTCGACCGTCGTGTCGGTTGCACGTGCCAGCCGATCAGAAGTCACCCGAAGTCCGACGAAAGGGCACACATGACCGACACCGTCGAACTAGGCGATGGATTGACCGTCAGCGCAATCGGTTTCGGTGCGATGGCGTTGACGCCGGTGTACGGCGAGGTGGACGACACGGAGTCAATGGCCACCCTGAACCGCTGCATCGATCTCGGCGTTACGTTCATCGACACGGCGAACGTCTACGGCGGCGGCAACAACGAACGGCTGATCGCAGGATTGCTCGCCGATCGGCGCGACGAGGTGACACTCGCGACCAAGTTCGGCATCGTCGGCAACCCCGCCGACAGGTCGGCCGGCCCACCCCGCGCCCAGGGCGATGCCGCGTACGTGCGGCAGTCCATCGACGAAAGCCTGACCAGGCTGAACACCGACGTCGTCGACCTCTACTACATGCACCGCCGGGACGTCACCGTGCCGATCGAGGAAACGGTGGGCGCCATGGCCGAACTCGTGGCAGCTGGCAAGGTCCGCCATCTCGGCCTGTCGGAGGTCACCAGCGACGAGCTGCGAGCCGCCGTCGCGGTGCATCCGATCGCAGCAGTGCAGAGCGAATGGTCGATCTGGAGCCGCGACGTCGAGCGCAACGTGGTGCCGACGGCAGTCGAGCTCGGAGTCGGGTTCGTGCCGTATTCGCCGTTGGGACGTGGCTTCCTCACCGGCACCGTTCGGTCGGCAGCCGACTTGACCGAGGGGTCTGACTTCCGGAGGAACCTCCCCCGCTTCGCAGACGGCGCACTGGAGTCGAACCTGGCAGTCGTCGATGCGGTGGCGCGCATCGCCGAGCAGCAGGGGGCCACCGCTGCTCAGGTCGCGCTGGCCTGGCTTCGCTATCGCGCCGAGGCTCTTGGCGTCGCGTCGGTACCGATTCCCGGCACCCGGCGGGCTTCGCGGGTCGAGGAGAATCTCGGCTCGCTGTCGGTCACGCTGACCGAAGACCAACTCGCGACACTCGACGGCGCTGCTGCCGACGTCGCTGGCCAGCGCACGACGGACCTGACGTGGGTTTCGGCGGGACGCGAATGACCCTAGACGCCTGAAAAACGGCGAATACCACGGCAATCCGCCCCGATGCGGGTATATCTGGGGCGATGATCGAAGTCACCCTGCTTGGCACCGGTAGTCCAGCTCCAGACCCCAACCGCGCGGGACCGGCCACGCTGGTGAGGGCAGGCGACGCGACATTCCTGGTCGACTGCGGGCGCGGCGTCCTTCAGCGTCTGGCGGCGGTGGGCGTAGGTCCCAGCGGGTTGACCGCACTTCTCCTCACGCATCTGCACAGCGATCACATCGCCGATCTCGGTGACGTGATCATCAGCGGTTGGATCACCAACTTCGGCGCACCGAAGCCACTGGTGATCATCGGCCCTCCGGGTACCAAGACCGTCGTCGACGCAACCCTCGTCGCGTTCGGCTCCGACATCGGCTATCGCATCGCCCATCACGCAGACCTCAACGCTCCACCGGAAGTACGCGTCCACGAGCACACCGACGGTCCGGTCTGGGATCAGTCAGGCGTGGCGGTTCGCGTTGCGCCGACCGACCATCGGCCGGTGGAACCGACGATCGCGTTCCGCGTCGAATACTCAGGCGCCTCAGTGGTTCTCGCGGGGGACGGCGTACCGTGCGCGAGTCTCGACGCGCTCGCGGCTGGGGCGGGAGCGCTGGTGCACACCGTGATTCGCAAGGACATCGTGGCGCTGAGCCCACAGCAGCGGGTCAGGGACATCCTCGACTACCACTCGTCGGTCGAGGAGGCGGCGGCCACCGCAGCCCGAGCAGGCGTCGGCACGCTGATCCTGACCCACTACGTGCCTCCCATCGCGCCGGGGCAGGAGGACGAATGGCGCGCCCTCGCAGCGACGGAGTTCAGCCGCCAGATCGAGCTGGGCGACGACCTTCACCGCGTCGAGGTGCACCCGGGAGTCGGCGTGAAGCCAGCCATGCCCTCAGGCTAGCCGGGTGATCTCCACGATTACGTCGAGGTCGGTCGAACCCTCGCCCGAGTAGATCCCCTTCAGCGGTGTCACGTCGTGATAGTCGCGGCCGACGCCCACGCTGATGTACTGCTCGTTGATCTCCTTGTCGTTGGTGGGGTCGTAGTTCCACCAGCCGCCCGTCCACGCCTGGATCCACGCGTGACTCTGCCCGTCGATCGTTTCACCGACCTTGGCCTCGTCATTCGGATGCAGGTAACCCGATACGTATCGGGCCGGAATTCCCATGCTGCGCAACAGGATCAGCGTCAGGTGCGCAAAGTCCTGGCAGACGCCCTTGCCCTCGCGAAGCGCGTCGAGGCCTGAGGAGTGCACACCGGTGGTACCCGGCACGTAGTCGAGTTCGGTGTTGACCCACTTGGCCGCCTCGACGATGGCCTCGTAGGGCTCGTTGTACTTCGCGATCCGCTCACCAACGCGTGCCATGCGCTTGCTGTCCGGGGTGTAGTGCGACGGCGTCAGGTACTCGTCGAATCGGTCGATGACCTCTGCCGATTGCAGCGCCTCCCAGCCGACCTTCTCCTTGGGTACTTCGCCCTTGTCGGTCTCGACAACCGACGACGCCGTCACCTCCAACTCGGTGTGCGGGGCGTGCAGGTCGAAAGCCGTTACGGCCGTTCCCCAATAGTCGACGTAGCGATACGAGCGGGTTGCAGGCACCGTCTCGACCCTGTTCAGCACGACGTTCTGCCTGCCGTCCGATCTCGGCGTGAGTCGGGCCTCGTTGAACGACGCGGTGACTGGCGACTTGTAGGCGTATCCAGTGGCGTGGATGACCCTCATGCGCCACATCAGATCTCACCTTCCTCGATGACAACCGAGCCGTTTCTGCCCGCGTCACTCCATGCCACCCACGGCGCGGCGTAGAAGTACTCCTGCGCCAGGGCTTCTCCAACGTCGGCGCAGGTAGCCTGCAGCGCGGCAAGACGCTGCTCCAGTGATTCCAGCAGCACGCCGGGGCGTAGGAACTCGAGCTCGCTGCGGGCCCGTCCGAGAAGACGCTGCGCCTCGGCGGTCGCGCCGACGCGGTTGAGCGCGCGGTGGTGCAGTTCGTCGAGACTGTGCTCGGCCAACTTCAGCGAGTAGTAGATGGACCTCGGGAACAGCCGGTCGAGCATCATGAATTCGACGACGCGGCTTGCGTCCAGTACGCCGCGATACGTCCGTAGGTAGGTGTCGTGGGCGCCCGCGGAACGCAACACCGTCACCCAGGCAGGCGACGAGGCACTGTCCCCGACGCGGGACAGCAACAGCCGCACGATCATGTCGACGCGTTCGATCGCCCTGCCAAGCACCATGAATCGGTAGCCGTCGTCGCGGGAAAGCGTGGAGTCCGCGAGCCCGGCGAACTGAGCAGCGCGCCCCTCGATGTAGGACAGAAATTCGTGCGGACCGAGGCGCTTGGCGGCTCGTTCCCGCTCGGGTAGCGCGTTGTAGGTGGTGTTGAGGCACTCCCAGATTTCAGTCGACGTGACTTCGCGTGCGCCACGGGCATTTTCGCGTGCCGCCGAGATCGACTCGACGATCGAACACCCGCCTTCGGTACCTCGGCTGAACGCGACCAGGTCGGTCAGCGACCATAGGTCGAGCGCGGTCTTCGGCGGCTCCATGCCGAGCACCTTCAACAGCGTTCGTGATGCCTGGTCGGGATCGACGCTGGAGTCCTCTAGCAGTTGGTGCACGGTGACGTCGAGGATTCGCGCCGTGTCGTCGGCCCTCTCGACGTACCGGCCGATCCAGTACAACGATTCCGCGTTGCGTGCCAGCATCAGCTCACCACCCGCTGTTGCTGTTGCTGTTGCTGTTGCTGTTGCTGTTGGTTCTCTTGTGGACCCATCTGCTGAGACTGCTTTTGCTGCTGAGCCGAAGTCTCGCCATTCTTATCGGACTTGCCATTCTTGGCCGACTTCGGCAGCGCCCGAACGACTTCGGCGGCGGCCAACTCGCGGTCGGCCACCGACGTGCGCGAGGCGAGCACCCAGGTGTCCTTGGAGCCGCCGCCCTGGCTCGAGTTGACCACTAGCGAGCCCTCTGGAAGCGCCACGCGGGTCAGTCCACCGGGGAGCACCCACACGTCGTCGCCGTCGTTGACCGCGAACGGACGCAGGTCGACGTGACGCGGCGCGAGATTGTCGTCGATTTGCGTGGGCACCGTCGACAACTGGACGACGGGCTGGGCGATCCAGCCGCGCGGATCGGCGCGGACCTTCTTCGTGATCGCCGCCAACTCCTTCTCGGAAGCGCTTGGGCCGAAGACGATTCCATAACCGCCAGAGCCTTCGACGGGTTTGACGACGAGTTCGTCGATGCGATCGAGGACCTCTTCGCGTTCGTCGTCGAGCCAGCATCGGAAGGTGTCCACGTTGGCCAACGACAGCTTCTCGCCGAGGTAGTACTCGACGATCGTCGGCACGTAGCAGTAAACGAGCTTGTCGTCACCGACCCCGTTGCCCACCGCGCTGGAAATCACCACGTTTCCCGCCCGCGCGGCGTTGAGGATGCCCGCGACGCCGAGTACCGAGTCGGGCTTGAAGTGCATGGGGTCGAGGAACTCGTCGTCGATGCGTCGGTAGATGACGTCAACCTGGCGCTCGCCCTCCGTGGTGCGCATGTACACCGTGTTGTCGCGGCAGAACAGATCGCGACCCTCGACGAGCTCGACGCCCATCTGCCGTGCCAGTAGCGAGTGCTCGAAGTACGCCGAGTTGTAGACGCCAGGGGTCAGTACGACGACGGTCGGGTCGGCCTCGTTGGAGGCGGCGGCGTTCCGCAGTGCCCGCAGCAGATGCGACGCGTAGTCGCCGACCGCGCGAACCCGGTGGGTGGCGAACAGGTTCGGGAAGACCCGAGCCATCGTGCGGCGATTCTCCATCACGTACGAGACGCCCGACGGAGAACGCAGGTTGTCCTCTAGCACGCGGAACGTGCCCTGACCGTCGCGCACCAGATCGATGCCCGCGACGTGAATCCGCACCCCGTTCGGCGGCACGATTCCCGCCGCCTCGCGGTGAAAGTGCTCGCAGGAGGTGATCAGTCGGCGAGGAATGACGCCGTCGCGCAGGATCTCCTGCTCGCCGTAGATGTCGTCGAGGAACAGTTCCAAGGCCTTGACGCGCTGTTTGATGCCACGCTCCAGCCGCGACCACTCGGCAGCCGAGATCACCCGCGGGACGAGATCGAGCGGGAACGGCCGCTCCTGTCCCGAAAGGGAGAACGTGATGCCCTGATCGATGAACGCGCGTCCGAGCGCCTCGGACCGCGCCGCCAGCTCGGAGGCGTCCGACGGAGCAAGTTCGGCGAAGATGCCCTTGTAGGGTCCGCGCACGTTGCCCTGGGCATCGAACATCTCGTCGAACGCCTTCGAATATGCGCCGACGCTGTTGTAGCCGCCAAAGATGCCGTCGTGTCGTCTGGGTGATTGGGTGGACTTTCGCGCCGTCGCGGCGCCGTCCACGGGCAAGGTTCGAAGGCTCACCCCTGACATGGTGCACCAACCGCCGGATTTCGGCAGGTTAGCGACCTCATCTTTGGTGATTCAGCGGAAGGCATTTTGAACATTTACCCACCGCGCTGGTAGTCTGAACCCTCGCTGCCTGTCACCGGGCGCATCGTGAAGACCTTTGGTAATCCCAAGCCGACATTTAGAAGGAACTAACGCGTGGCCAACATCAAGTCGCAGCAGAAGCGCATCCTCACCAACGAGCGTGCGCGACTGCGCAACCAGTCGGTGCGGTCTGCTCTCCGCACGGCTGTCCGCGGGTTCCGTGAGGCCGTCGAGGCCGGCGAGAAGGATAAGGCCAGCGAGTTGCTGGTGTCGACCAACCGTCAGCTCGACAAGGCGGCCAGCAAGGGTGTCATCCACAAGAACCAGGCGGCCAACAAGAAGTCCGCTCTGGCGCACGCGCTGAACAAGCTCTGATTCGCCGCTGATCCCCTAGGACTCCGACGCGAGTTCCGCAACCCGCCGGACAGCCGCTTCGAGGGCATAGTCGGCGTTGGCCGCTACCCCCTTCACGTCGCCGTTGAGCGTCGCGACCACCCGCATGGCCTCGGCAACCCGCTCATTCGACCAGCGCCGAGCCTGCTTCTGCGTCTTTTGCACCTTCCATGGCGGCATGCCGACCTGTCCGGCCAACCGGTAGTGGTCACCTGACAACGGACGAATGACCGCAATCGAGTGGACTGCTTCTGCCAGGGCATCTGCCAGCAGGACGTGCGCGACGCCGCGCAGCATCGCCCATCGCAGCGCTTCGGCTGCCCCTGCGACGTCACCGGTGACCGCCATGTCGGCGATGTCGAAGCCCGTCACCTCTGCATTGCCACTGTGGTAGCGCCGCACCGCCGCCACGTCGACCTTCCCGCCGGTATCGGCCACCAACTGCGAACAGGCGGAGGCGAGCTCACGCACGTCTGAACCGATGGCCTCCACGACGGCCGCGACGGTCTCCGCGCTGACCTTGGCTCCGTGGTTTCGGAATTCGCTTCGGACGAAGTCGGCGCGTTCACCGGCCTTGGCGATGCGCGCGCACGAGTGGACCTCAGCGCCAGCATCCTTCAGTTGATCGACGAGTGCCTTCGCGCGGCCGCCGCCCGAGTGCGCCACGACGAGCGTCGTACCGTCGGGTAAGTCCGCCGCGACCTTCGCGACCAGATCGGCGGCCTCCTTGCCAGCCTCGCCTGCGGCTTCCAAGACCACCACCCGCTCGTCGGCGAATAGCGACGGACTCAGCAACTCCGCCAGTTCGTTGGTGCTGACCTCGCCTGCGCGCAACCGATCAACCGGTATGTCGTGCGTGCCAGCCCGTCCGCGGACGAGGCGCAACACCTCCGACACGGCACGTTCGACGAGCAGCTCTTCGTCACCGAGCAGGAGGTGCAGTTGGCTCACGCTCCGATGGTGTCATGACCGCCCGACACCGCCCACGCGAGGACGCACAGCGCGGCCACACCGAGCCCGCGCCGCCCCCACCGCCATCGCCACAACACGACCGAACCCAGCGTCGCAGTGGCCACGACGAGCACGCCCGCCAGTCCAGACGGCACGGGCACCGCTGCGCCAGGCAGGGCCGAACCCCAGTGCGCCACCCGAAGCAGCCACCATGTCTCGGGCCCGGTGAAGCGGATCAACAGCCGAGCGCCCGCTGGCCAGATCGCAGACAGAGCCGCAGCACCTGTCCCGATCACCGTGATGGGCGGAATCACCGGCGCGACAGCTAGATTCGCCACAACCGAGATCACGCTGAAGCGCCCCGACACTCCAGCCACCAGCGGCGCAGTGACGAGCTGGGCCGCCACCGCGACGCTGACGGCATCGGCCAACGGTTTGGGCCATCCACGGTCGACGAGGCGCCGCGACCATACAGGGGCAACGACGACCAACGCGGCGGTGGCCGAGACCGACAGCGCGAATCCGACGTCCACCGCGAGCTCTGGTGCAGCGATCATCAGGGTGAGCACGCACGCCGACAATGCTGGAATCGCCTGCCGCCTGCGATGGGACACGACGGCTACCAACGTGATCGCGCCCATCACCGCCGCGCGCAGCACGCTCGCAGATGGCTGAACGACGATCACGAATGCGGTCAACGCCAATCCGGCGAGTGCGACCGCGACGCGAGGGCCGACCACGAAGGCCGTCAGCAGGACGGCGCCACAGACGATCGTGACGTTGGCGCCCGACACCGCCATGAGGTGCGTCAGGCCGGCTACGCGGAACTCGTCGGACGTGCGACCAGACAGGGCCGACGTGTCACCGAGCACCAGGGCAGGCACCATGGCGGCCTGGTCGACGGGCAGCACCGCTCGCGCCGATGTCGCGAATGCCTCGCGCACGCTGGCCGCACGACGCTGAATCACGCTCGCGTCGCCGAGTTTCGGCGGTCCCGCGGCCGACAGCACCGCGACGGTGAGATCGCGCCGCAGTGGCCGGGCTATGCGAGCACGGAAGGCCGCGGGGCGGCCCGCGGTCAGGTCGCCGTACCCGACGACCGATGCGAACACGACGACGCGACCCGACAACGTTCGCCCGTCGATGGTGGTCATCTCGCCGCGGAACATCATTCGCGCTCCGCCGAGGACGCGCGGGGTCTCGACTGGCACGACCACTACCTCCGCCGTCGTGCCGTAGCGCTCGGTTAGCGGATGGTGCTCGAGGTCGTGCACGCGAAGCGCCACCGCGATCCAAAATGCCGCGCCGACGATCGCCACCGCGACGACGGCCGGCCACGCCGCAACTCCCCTCGAGGAACGACGCCGGTAGTGCCATGCCGCGGTCGCGGCGACGCCTACGGTCCCGACGACGACTCCGGCAGCCGCCGCTGGTCCCCACAGAATGCCTGCGGCCGTCGTGCCCCAACTCGTCAACGCGGCAGGGACGAGTCGCAGATCCTGCCGACTCTGTTCGCCGGCGGGCGCCGTCACACATGAACCAAGTCATGCAACTTGGCCAGCCTTGCGGGGCCGATGCCGTCGACCTCGCCGAGCTGTTCGGTGTTCTCGAATCCGCCGTTGGCGTCGCGCCACGCGACTATTGCCGCAGCGGTGACTGGCCCCACCCCTGGCAACGTTTCGAGCTGCTCCAACGTCGCGGAGTTAAGATTGACCAATTCCGTTGGTGCAGAATCGGTTTCGCTAACCGTTGGCGCCTTGGCCTGCTCGCCTGGCGAAGCGCTGATCGAGCTGGCCATGATCGGTGCCATTCCCGGCGGCGAGGCGATGCCGACGACGATCTGCTCGCCGTCGGCAACCTTCCTGGCCATGTTCAGCCCGACGAGATCCGCGCCGCCGAGTGGCCCACCTGCTGCATCGAGGGCGTCGGAGATCCTCTTGCCCGGCGCGAGCGTCACCAGGCCGGGTTGCTTCACCAGACCCACGACGCTCACGACCACGTCGGTCTCGGGCGTCGGCGCTGGTGCGCCGGTCGTCGGACTCGCCGACGAGACCATCTGCACCGGAGGAAGTTTCGCCGACGTCACCGGCGGCGGCTCGTCGTTGAGAAGGGTGAACACCGTGACCAGCACGGCGACTGCACCGACCACGCCCAGCCCGATGACGCCTGCCCTGCCGGGGTCCGCACGAATAGCCGCGATCCACCGCGACGGGCTTGGTGCCGCGTCGTCGGACAGCCACCGCGACAGTGACGTGTCCGGCTCCTCGGTCTCCTCGGCGTCGGGATCGTCGGGTTCGGCGTGCGACCCGGCGAGGCGACGCTGCACCCGGTCGGCTGGGAGTTCGGTTCGCATGCCGCGAAGCTATGCGCATCGCGAGACGTGATCAGACCAGCAGGCGGCCAACGGAGCCGAGCTGTGGATGAACGACGCTCTGTGGATGAATCGCGCCGTCGACGGGCCTAGCCCACGCGCGCCCACCCGTTTTCTCGCCAGCACACCCAGTCGATCTCGACGAGTGCGCCCACCGCGAGACCGGTTGTCCCAACGCAGGTACGCGACGGCAACCGTTCGGGGAACCACGCCGCATATGCGTCGTTGAAGGCGCCGTAGTCGTCCCAGTCGATCAGGTAGGCGCGCACCGAGACGACGTCGGCCAGTCCTCCGCCGCAGAGTTCGGTGACGCGGAGCAGGTTGCGCAGCACCTGGTCGGTCTGGGTGGCGACGTCACCGCCGAGCACCAACCCATTCAGGTCGGTCGGCATCTGGCCCGTCACGTACAGCGTCTGTCCGGCCGCGGTGGCATGGGCGAACGGCGCCACGCTAGGTGGCACGCCATCGTCGGGAGTGAATGTGAACGCGCGGATGCCGGTCACGCGCGGGCACCGGGCCAGCGGGGGAAGCATCGCTTGTCAATGCGGCCGTGCACGCCCTGGCGTTGGTCGACGACCTGCGTGACGGTGAAGTCGACCGCCACCGACATGAACGAGTAGGCATCCTTGCGGGTCAGACCGAAACTGCGCTCTAGCACGTCGAGCGTGCGCAGTGCCGCGGCCTTCATCGCCGCGTCGAGAGTGTCGCCGAATCCGTGGACAAGCAGCTCGGTCGACGTCTCGAGCACCGGCACTCGAAACGGCAGGTCACGGCGAATGGTCAAGCGCAGCAACCCGTTCAGAGATGATTCCAACGCGGTGCCGCTGATCTCGCCGTCACCCTGCGAGACGTGGGGGTCACCGACCGACAGCAGCGCGCCGGGCGCTTGGACAGGGTAGTACATGGTCCCGCCGGCGCCGATGCGCCAGTTGTCCACGTTTCCACCGTGGTCACCCGGCGGCACCGACGACACCCGCTCCGGTTCGGCGGGGGCCACGCCCATGGTGCCGAAGTGGGGGCGAAGCGGGACGACGACGCCTGGCAGCGCGGGCTCGCGCGACGCGAGGTCCGGCGCAACGATCGTGCCCGGCTGATCGGCGAGCGGCGTCACGGTCCACTCGTACCCGAACAGTGCCCGAGCAAGCAGCGCGTCCGCGTCGAGCTCGTAGATCGTGACCCGCTCTCCCTGCAACTCGGCGTAGAGGTGTCCCCAGTGCGCGGCCAGGTTCGATCCGTACGGCAACCGCGGGGTGGCCGCCAGGATGTCGACCTGCAGCACGTCGCCTGGTCGGGCGCCGTCGACGGCGATGGGACCGGTTAGCAGGTGCGGTCCCGGCCCACGGTCGGTCACGGAATCGAAGACCTCAGAGATCCGCGCGTCCATCAGCAAGTCGGGCGCGTCGCCCGCATGATGGGTCAGGGTCTCGATGGCCACCAGGTCCCCCGAAGCGACGGTGAGCACGGGCTCCAACCGAGGATCGAAGTAGCCCCAGTGCACCGTGGACGGAGTGGCGGGCAGGGCGTGCTCCATCCGGCGATCATGCCAGCGCGACGGCCCCCCGGCCCGTCGAGCGCGTACTCGCGTATACATACGACCGAACCTGCCGAACGATCAGTCTCTACGAGGAGCTACGAGATGGCTACACCGTCAGCACCGCTGCGGGTGATCCAGTGGACGACCGGCAACATCGGACGACGCTCGTTGCACGCAATCATCGGGCGCGACGACATGGAGCTCGTCGGGGTGTATGCGCACGGCGCCGACAAGGTCGGGGCCGACGCCGCCGAGTTGGCGGGCCTCGCGCAGCCCACGGGCGTGAAGGCCACCAACGACATCGATGCTCTCATCGCGCTGAAGCCCGACGCTTGCTGTTACAACCCGCTCTGGCCGGAAGTCGACGAGCTGGTCCGGCTGTTGGAGGCAGGCGTCAACGTCTGCTCCAGCGCCGCGTGGATCACGGGAGGCAAGCAAACCCCAGAGGATCGCGATCGAATCGAGAAGGCTTGTCGGACAGGGAATTCGACGATATTCGGCAGTGGCGCTCACCCCGGGATGACCAACATGGTCGGCATGGTGCTCTCTGGGGCATGCGAAGACGTCGACGAGATCCGGATCACCGAGTCCGTGGACTGTTCCACCTATGAGTCAGCTGGCACGCAGGCGGCGATGGGCTTCTCGAAGGACCCCGAAACTCCTGGCCTTGCCGAGAGCGTGCGCCGCGAGAGCGAGGTGTTCGCCGAGTCCGCCGCCATGATGGCCGACGCGATCGGCGCCACGCTCGACCGGCTGACGTTCGACGTCGAGTTCACGACCGCCACCGGTGACAGCGACCTCGGCTTCATGCAGATCCCCAAGGGCACCGTCGGAGGGGTCTACGGTTACCACCGCGGCTGGGTCGGCGAGAAGAACGTCGTCAGTGTTGGATTCAACTGGACGATGGGCAATCACGTGACCCCGCCCAAACCTCTCGAACACGGACACGTCATCCAGGTGTTCGGCACCCCCAACATGCGGACCGTGCTGCACTGCCTGCCCCCCAAGGGCTGGACCGAGCCCGGCTTCATGGGGCTCGGCATGATCTACACGGCGATGCCCGTGACCAATGCCGTGCCCGCGGTGGTCGCGGCCGCGCCGGGGATCGTGACCCTGAAGGATCTTCCGCCGGTGACCGGTCGATTCCGCGGCTAGTGTCCTGAATCCTCAACGCGGTCAGCACGGTGTTCGCCTGGCATTTCTCACCGACGAATGCTCGTCGTCTCAACGCCTTTCGAGCGATTCTCGTGCGAGAAACCTCATCGCGAGCGCCCGCGGCGACAACCCCTCGAAGCTGACGCAGTGCGCCGCGACGTCACGCACCGACCATCCTGCGCACAGCGATGGAGTGACCCACTGCCGCGGGCTTAGGCATTCGAGGAAGTCGGCGAACTCCTCGCGTTCCGCTCGCGCCAATGCCAATGCGTCCACCTGACCACCTAGGCTTCCTCGGCGACGTGAACCGCGACGCCGACGGCGCCGCCGCCGACGTGCACCGCCAGCACCGGACCCATGTCGCGCACCGTCAGCGATTCGATCTGTGGCAGTCGCGACGTCAGCAGCGCACCGACGACGTCGGCATCGTCGTGGTTGTCGACGTGATGCACGACGACGGTGGCGCTGCGGTCGCCCACGATCTCCACCACCGCATCGACCATCGCCGCGTGCGCCTTGGAGATGGTGCGGATTCGCTGTTCGAGCACCAGTCGACCATCGATGTCCAAGCGCAACAACGGCTTCAGCGACAGCGCCGTGCCAAGCCACGACGCGGCGGTGCCGATCCGACCGCTGCGGCGCAAGTTGTCCAGTCGGTGTACGACGATGAACGCGTGCCCGCACGGGACGGCCGCTCGGGCAGCGGCCTCGACGTCGTCGAGGGCGTCACCGGCAGCGGCCGAACGCGCCGCCGCAGCGGCGACGAAGCCGACGCAGCCGGCCGCCGACCGTGAATTCACCACCCGCACCGACGAGCCGAACTCCCGCGCCGCTACCACCGCCGAGCTGAACGTGCTCGACAGCGCAGCCGAAAGATGCACGGCGACAACGCCATCGCCGCCGCTGTCCGCCAGTGCCTTGCGGTACGCCTCGGTCAGATCGGCAGGCGAGGCGCCCGCGGTGGTGACGTGCTGCCGATCGTGAACGTCGAAGGGTACCTGGTCGAGGCCGTCGCGCAGATCCTTGCCATCGAGCATGACGTGCAAGGGGACCTCTCGAATCCCCCACTTCTGCAATTCCTCTGGATCCAAGCGCGCCGAGGAGTCGGTCATCACCACGACCGCCATGGCTAGTCGCTGCTAGCTTCGGGTACGGCGACTCCCGCTTCGGCCAACCCCTTGAGCATCAACTCGGCGACGGCCGCGTGTGCCTCGAAGTTCCAATGGATGCCGTCGGGGTTTCCACGTCCGCTCATCACCTCGTCGGCGACGGCGGCCTTGAGATCGACGATCGGCACGCCCTTCTCGCGACCCCACTCGGTGATCGCGGTAACCGTGGGTTCGCGCCAGCGGTGCGAGTTGCCGTAGGTCTCCGCGATGTGCACCGACGGTATCGATGCAACCACCGGGATGCCCGGGCGGTTGAAGTCGATTGCGGCACGGGTCTGTTCGAGGTATTCCACCGTGAGATGAGGCGGCAGTGCGGGCCGCGCGATCGGCGACAGCCGCGGTTGCAGCCATCCGTATCCGTCCCTCGCCCATCGGCGAAGCCACGGCGGCCTGACGTAGCGGATCAGCTCACGCACTGCCGTCGGCAAGGGCGATGGCAGCGAATCCATGCCGCAGGTGGCGAAGACGACGGCACCCGCGCGAGGCAGCGCGGCCCACGCGCGCGGATCCTGGGTCGCGGCCCACCACACGTCGCGGCAGGTCCATCCGATTCGACCGATCACCTCGACATCCCAGTCCAGTTGCCTGGCAACGATGTTCGGCCAGATTCGAGGATCGTCGGAGGGCAAACCACCAGTGGGTCCGTAGTATGACAGCGAGTCGCAAAACAGGAGCAGTGTCCTGCGCTCAGAGGACATCGTTGGCGACCTGTGCCGATGCGTTCCAGACGTCGAGTCGCCAGCGGATGTCCTCGACGGGCGCGTCGGGCGCAGAATGTCCAGAGATCTGTACCCAGCTGGCGTTGCCCATGCCACCGAGAATCGGCCAGTTGTCCACGGGCAGCGCGAGCAACGCGGCCGCGAGCGCCGCGATGAGCCCGCCGTGGGCGACCAGCACGACGGGGCGTTCCTCCGTGTCCATCCCCCACTCGGTCTGATTCGCGACGAGTTCGGCGATCAGCGGCATGCTGCGAGCGGCGACGTCGACGCGACTCTCTCCGCCGTGCGGCGCCCAGCGCGCGTCGTCCCGCCATGCCAGTCGCGCTCCGGGAGCAAGGGCGTCGACCTCGAGGTGCGTCAGGCCCTGCCAGTCGCCGAGATGGGTTTCGCGCAACCGTTGGTCGATTTCCACGGGAAGGCCGGACCGCTCACCCAGGGAAGTCGCCGTGTCGAGGGCTCGACGCAAGTCCGACGAGACGATCAGCAGCGGTTGGCGTTTGGCCAGCACCTCCGCGGCCGCCACGGCCTGGTCACGCCCAAGATCGGACAGGTCGGTGTCGAGTTGCCCCTGCATCCGGCTGGTCGCGTTGTACTCGGTCTGCCCGTGCCGCAGCAGGACCAGGTGGCGGACTCTCACGGCGCACCATCGAGATCGACGGCGATTAGCGGGCAGTCGCGCCACAGCCGATCGAGCGCGTAGAAGTTGCGTTCGTCCTGGTGCTGAATGTGGACCACGATGTCGACGTAGTCGAGCAGCACCCAGCGACCTTCTCTCGTGCCTTCGCGGCGGGCCGGCTTGTAGCCTGACTCGCGCATCTTCTCCTCGACCTCGTCGACGATCGCGTTGACCTGACGGTCGTTGGACGCCGACGCGATGACGAAGCAGTCGGTGATGACCAGTTGCCCGGACACGTCGATGACGACGACGTCGTCTGCGAGTTTCTCCGCGGCCGCACGCGCCGCCACCGTCGACATCTGGACGGCCTCATCGGACGCAGTCACTCGCCACTCTCCCTCGTCGTCAGCGCGTGTGCCCGATACAGCCCGCGTTTGTTCACGTATTGCACGACGCCGTCGGGCACCAGGTACCAAATCGGCCTGCCCGCCTCGGCGCGCCTCCTGCAGTCGCTCGACGAGATCGCCAGCGCGGGCACCTCGACCAGGCTCAGCGCATCCTGGGGCAATTCCTTCATGGCCGCGGCGATGTGTTCGCCGTCGAGTTCGTATCCGGGCCGGCTGACGCCGACGAAACGAGCCATGGAAAAGAGGTCCTCCCAGTTCTGCCAGGACAGGATCGACGCGAGCGCGTCGGCTCCGGTGATGAAGAACAAATCGGTGTCGGGGTTGAGCGCCGCCAGGTCGCGCAGCGTGTCCTTCGTATAGGTAGGACCACCGCGGTCGATGTCGACGCGGCTGACGGAGAACTGCGGATTGGCGGCCGTGGCGATGACGGTCATCAAGTACCGATCCTCCGCCGCGGTGACGCTGCGGTCCCGCTTCTGCCAGGGCTGGCCAGTCGGGACGAACGCGACTTCGTCGAGGCGGAACTGGTCGGCCACCTCGCTGGCGGCGACCAAGTGCCCGTTGTGGATGGGGTCGAACGTCCCACCCATCACGCCCAGCCTGCGTCGAGTCACGAAAAGTGAGCTTACGGGAGCGCTGCCGAATGCTCCGACCTGGCCAAATTCGTTCTACTGGGGGACGGATTCGTAGCCTCTGATCGCCTCGACCTTGTCCGCCGACTTGCTCGCGGGGTCGAATTCGTAGCCAAGCCAATCGCGGGCGAGCCTGCGTGCCAGCTCCAGGCCGATCACCCGCTGTCCGAAGCACAACACCTGGGCGTCGTTGGACAGCACGGACCTCTCGACGGAGAACGGGTCGTGTGCAGTCACCGCGCGAATGCCCGGCACCTTGTTGGCGCTGATGGCCACTCCGAGACCGGTGCCGCACACCAGCAACGCGCGGTCGGCCTTGCCCTCGGCGACCATGCGTGCCGCTGCGACGGCGACGTGGGGATAGGCCGTGTCCTCGTCGGCGCCGACTCCCACGTCGAACACCTCGGCGACCCTGTCGTCGCCGCGAAGGTCGCCCTTGAGCGCCTCCTTGTAGTCGTAGCCCGCGTCGTCCGATCCAACGACGATCCGCAGCTTGCCCGCCATTACGCGTCTCCCTTTGACGTCAACGTGAAGCATTCCGCGACGGTCTCGGCGCACATCGCCAACGACGTGGCGCCTGCGTCGGGGGTGCCGATGCTTCGCTCGGCCAGCGGGCGCGCGCGGCCCACCTTCGGACGGAGGTCCGCCGTCTTGCGGGCCGCCTCGGTAGCGACGCCCGCCGCGGACCGCCATGCGTCCTGCCACCGTTCGCCACCCTCGACGCGACGCTCCAACTCCTCGACGAACGGCAACAGGGCGTCCAGCATCGTCTTGTCGCCCGGCGATGCGCCGCCGAGCCGGATCAGCGCGTCGTAGCCATCGCGCATGCCCGCCGCGACGGTCGCAGAGTCCGGCTTGCCAGTATCTCCGAGCCGCGCACCAAGCGCCGACAACAAGGCACCCCAGAGCACGCCCGACGTACCGCCCGCCTTTGCCGCCCATTCCTTGCCAGCGGCGGCGAGCACCGACCCCTGACCGCCCCCGTCCTCGACGGCGACGTCTGCGGCATGGCGAGCTGCGCCGGAACCCTTGACCATTCCGCGGCCGTGATCACCGTCGCCTGCGACGGCGTCGATCCGGCCGAGCTCGTCCTCCTCGCCTGCGAGCATGTCCGCCATCGCGGCAAGGGCACGGGCCACCAACTGACCACCACGGCGCCCGTCGTCGTCGGAGAGCTCGACAAGGGCGGGCGTCGCCGCTGCCGCATCGGCTCCCGCGTCGCTTCGCACCTCGCCCTCGTCCGCCGCCGACGTGACCCCCTTGCGATAAGCCGGGGTGTCTGCCGGGGCGGTCCAATATCTTTCGAGTTCGTCGTCGAGCCACATGACGGTCAACGAGCAGCCGGCCATGTCCAGGCTGGTGACCAGTTCCCCGACCTCGGGCTCGACGACGGTATAGCCGCGTTCGGCTAGGAGCTTCGCAACGGATCCCCATACGACGAAGAGCTCTTCGTACTTCGTCCGCCCAAGACCGTTGAGGATCACCGCGATTCGCTTGGACTCCGCGTCGGCGTTGTCCTCGAGCACACCGTCGACCAGCGTGGCGGCCAGATCTCTAGCGGACGGCATCGGGTGGTCTGCGACCCCTGGCTCGCCGTGGATGCCCAGGCCTAGTCCCATGTGCCCCTCGGGCACGGTGAACAGCGGGTGGTCGGCACCGGGCATGGTGCAACCGTCGAAGGCGACGCCCAGTGTCCGGGTGGCAGCGTTGGCCGCTTCGGCGACGCGCACGACGCCAGCGAGGTCCAGTCCCTCCTCGGCAGCGGCGCTCGCGCACTTGAAAACAGTGAAATCGCCTGCGATGCCACGCCGTTTGGTTTCCTCGCCGCGTTCTGCGCTGGCGACGTCGTCGGTGACGGCGAAGTATTCGGCCTCGATCCCCTCGCTGCGCAATTGCGTCACGGCAAGGCCGAAGTTCATCACGTCGCCTGCGTAGTTCCCGGTGGTGAGGAGGACGCCGGCGTCACCGTGCGCGGCACGCGCGACGGACGCCGCCTCCTCGGCCGATGGCGAGGTGAATATGTTGCCAACGACCGCCCCGTCGGCGAACCCAGTGCCGACGGTTCCGCAAAACGCGGGATAGTGACCCGAACCGCCCCCGATGACGACCGCGACCTTGCCCGGTCGGGTCTCGTGGGCGCGCACCACGCCACCTGGCACGCCTACGACGTAACGCGCGTTGGCGTCAAGGAAGCCGACGAGCATGTCTTCGGTGAACTGAGCCGGATCGTTGAACAACTTGGTCATCGCAGGCGATCTCCGCTCTCCGCGTCGAATAGGTAGACCCGTTCCGGCGGAGCAGTGACGGTGACCTTCTGCTCGGGCTCGTAACTCTCCTGCGCCGGCGTCTGAACGACGATACCCTCCTCCATCCCGGCGACAGTGCTGGTCGTAAGGCCGAATTCCAGGAGATGCTCGAAATAGGCGACGATGCTGTGGATTCCGTCGCCTTCGCCTGCGCTCAGCGAACAGTCCTGGGGACGGACGCCGACCGTGACCCTGGTGCCGTCGGCGACGTCGGTGACCGTCGACTCCAGATGGCCCTGCCCGGAGCCGATCTCGACGCGCACCCGCCCGTCGACCACCTTTGCGGTGCCGCGCAATACGTTGATTTGCGGCTCACCGACGAACGTCGCGACGAACAGGTTCGCCGGATCGTCGAACACCTCGTCAGGAGTACCGAACTGCTGCACGATGCCTGCGTCCATTACGGCCAATCGGTCGGCCAGCGACAGCGCTTCGACCTGGTCGTGGGTGACGACGATCGTGGTGTAGCCGAACTCGCGCTGCAGCACCTTCAGCTCGCGACGCACGCGCTGCCGCGCGGACGCGTCGAGATGGCTGAGCGGCTCGTCGAGCAGGAGCACTGGAGGGTTCCGCACCAACGCCCTTGCGAGCGCGACCCGCTGCTTCTGTCCGCTGGAGAGGCCGGCGGGCCGAAGGTCGAGAAGGTCGTTCATCTCGAGGCGGTCGCATATCGAGGCGACCATCGCGTCGGCGCCCTTCACCTTTCGCGCCTTGAGCCCGTAGAGCAGGTTCTCCCGGATCGACATCGGTGGATACAGCGCATAGCTCTCGAATCCCACGCCGATGCCGCGCTTGGCCGCAGGCAGCTGCGAGATCTCGCGGTCGCCGATCTTGATCGAGCCACTGGTGACCGTCTCCAGGCCTGCGATCATCCGCAGCGTTGTCGTCTTGCCGCAGCCCGACGGTCCGAGCAGCGCGACGAGTTCACCGGGTTCGATGTCGAGGTTGATCCCCTTGACCGCGGTGACCTTGTCTCGCCCGCGCGTGGCGTAGGTCTTGACAAGCTCTATGAGCGTCAGGCTCTGCGCGGTGGCCTTGGCGGTGTCCGGCTTCTCGGTCGTAATCGTCACTTCGCCGCCTCCAGAGTCGAGTCGCGATCGGCCGTCAGACTTCGCGTGTCGCCGTCGCCCGCAGCGAAAACGTGTACGTCCGAGTCGGCGATCGTCATGGTCACGTTGTCCCCCTCGCCGACGCCGTGCCTTCCGGACGTCAGCACGATCAATTGCGCGCCACCGACGTCCACGGTCAGCTCGATGTTGCGGCCGAGGCGTTCGGCCAACAGCACGCGGCCGCGGAGCGACCCTTCGCCGCTCGTCACGTGAATGTCACACGGCCGCAGACCAACCCGCACGCGGTCTCCCCTCTCGACGGGTGTGTCCTTCGGTATTGCCACGTCGAGCGAGCCATCCGCGAGCCTGATCCGGTCGTCGTCGACTACTCCGTCGAGGATGTTGATCTCCGGCTGCCCAAGCGACCTGGCAACGAACGTGTCGGCGGGGTTGCGCCAGATCTCGTCGGGCCTGCCGATCTGGACGAGTGAACCCTCCCGCAGCACCGCGATCCGATCGCCGAGCGCCAAGGCCTCCTGGTAGTCGTGTGTGACGTAAACCGTCGTGGTGTTGGACATGGCGCTCAACTGCTTGAGTTCGGCTCGCATGGCTGCTCGTAGCTTTGCGTCGAGGTGGCTCAGCGGTTCGTCAAGCAGGTAGACGTCTGCGGGCCGGACCAGCACTCGTCCGAGAGCGACCCGCTGGCGCTGTCCGTTCGACAGTTCTCGGGGAAAGCGCTCTAGCAGGTGGTTGATGCCGAGCGTCGTCGTCACCTGGTCGATGCGTTCGGCACGCTGGGCATCCGTGTACTTGCCGGTCCTGCCCGACTTGAGCGGAGATGCGAGGTTCTCGCTCAGCGTCTTCTGCGGATAGAGCGCATAGCTCTCGAACGCCATCGCCACGTTGCGGTTGTAGGGCTCCACCAACGTCATGTCGACGCCGCCGACGTACACCGACCCCGAGTCGATGTCGACGAGGCCTGCGATCGACTTCAGCGTGGTGGTCTTGCCCGCCCCGCTCGGACCCAGGATGACGAAGAACTCACCGTCGGCGATGTCGACCGAAAGATCGTTGACTGCCGTGATCTTGCCGAAGCTCTTGTGAACGTTGACAAGCGCTACCGTAGCCATCAGGCCTTCACCGCCCCAAAGGATAGGCCCCGCACCAGATAACGCTGAATTGTCAGCGCCAGGATTAGGGGTGGCAGGGCGGCGATGATCGCCGCGGCCGCCGTCAGGTTGTAATAGGCCTGGCCACCGCCGCCGAGGAATTTGGTGATGGCCACCGTCACGGTGCCTGCATTGCTGTCGGCGAGGATCAGCGGGAACACGTAGTTGTTCCAGGCGAAGATGAACGCGAGCAGTGCCGCCGCGGCGATGCCTGGGCGCACGATCGGCAATGCCACCATCACGAACGCCCTTCTGCGCGTGTACCCGTCGAGCAACGCGGCCTGCTCCAAGTCTTCTGGCAGGTCCTCGAAGTACGACCGGAGAATCCACACCACGAGCGGCATGGTGACCAGCTGCAGCACCCAGATCATTCCGACCTTGGTGTCGAAGAGCCCAATCTGGTTGTAGATCACGAACAACGGCACGATCACCATCAGCTCGGGTGCGAACCGGAACGACAGCATCTGGAACATGAGGTCGTTGCTGCCCTTGTACTTCCAGCGACCAGCCGCGTAGGCGGCTGGAATGCCGATCAGCAGCGACACGATCACCGCTCCGCCGCAGTTGATCAAGCTGGTCAGCAGCGACGTCTTGAAGTCGACGCTCGTCATCTGGGTGCCCTTGTCGGACAACACCGTTGCGAAGTTCGACCACGTCGGGCTGAACTGGAAGTACGTCGTGGTCTGCTGCTGCGCGTTCTTCAGCGCCAGGAGCACCATCCACACGATGGGAAACAGCGAGAAGACGAACCAGAAGATCAATCCGATGTCAGCGGCAACGGATCCTGCGCTGAGTCGCTTCTGCCCTGGGAGGAGCTCGCTCCTGGTCAACGTGAATGCCATGGTTCTATGACTCCGCTCCCGCAGCACGACGCTGCGCCTTGCCGAGCACGCTCACCAGATAGCGCGCAGTGATGAACACGATGATCCAGAGCAGCAACATGTAGGTGCTGCCTCGGGAGTAGTCGAGGTTGATGATGGAGTCTTCGAAGGCGCCGATCTGAAGCGTCCTGGTAGCGACGCCGGGACCGCCCGCAGTCAGGACGTAGATGTGATCGAACACCTTGAGGTTGTCCATGAAACGGAAGATGACGGCCACCAGGATGTAGGGCCACAGCATTGGCAACATCAGCTTGCGGAACATGAAGAACCAACTGGCACCATCGACTTCGGACGCCTCGAACGGTTCCTTCGGCAGTGACCGAATCCCCGCCAGAACCAGGATCGCCACGAACGGGGTGAAGATCCACAGGTCCACCAGGATCACCGACCACAGCGCATGCGAGCTTGACAACCAGTCGAACGTATTGCCGAGTCCCAGTACGTGATTGAGGATGCCGAACTGCGGATTGAACATCAGTTTCCAGATGACGCCCGCGATCACTGGTGCGATCATCAGCGGCAGGATCAGAACCTTCTCGAAGATCTTGCCGATGATGCTCGAACGGTTGAGCAATAGGGCGAGCCCCACCCCGAGCGCCGTCTCGACTGCCGTGGCCACGATGGCGAAGATGGCCGTGACCTTGACGCTCTGCCAGAAGACCTGGTCGCCGAGCACGGACTTGAAGTTCTTGAACCACACGAAGTGTGGATCGGGGTTCACCGCCGCGTAGTTGAGGAACGCATAGTAGGCGCCCACTGCGAAGGGATAAAGGATCCCGATGACGATGACGACGGCCGGGATCGACAGGAGGTAGGGGCGAAGCTTGCGGCGCCAGGTCGGCACCTCGGGAAGTGCGCGCCCCCTGAGGTGAGTCGAGTGGTCCGGCAGTTTGGCCGGCGGAGCCTTGGGTGTCTGAGTTGCCATGTGTGCCAGAGCTCCTAGAGGTTGACCTTGGAGGTATTGGTCTTCGCCAGGCTGCGCAAGCGCGTGGCGGCGTCGTCACCGCCGTAGATGTCCTGCAGAGCGACGGCCCAGTTCTGCGTGGTGTCGAAGAACTTCTTCTGCGGCGTGAACTGAATCTTGGACTCGCCGATCACGGTCTCGAACGTGTCCAGGTAGCCGAATTGGTCGGCGGCGACTCGCTTGAAGGTGGTGTCGAACACCGACTTGCGCACTGGATCTGCATACGTACCGCCCTCGACGGCCTTGTTCATCGACTCCTTGCCGGTGGCCCATTGGATGAACAGCCACGCAGGTAGCTTGTTGCGAGAGTTGGCGCTCATGGCCCAACTCCACGTCCACAGGTTGGTCTTGTAGTTTCCGTCGGGTCCGGCGGGGCCCGGGTACCACGCGAGGTTGCCCGCTTCCTTGCTCGCCCCAGGCTTGTTCTTCGGGTACGTCGCGCTGTCGGCGTCGAACACCATCATCGCCTTGCCGTCGCCGAGATCACCCGTGGCATTGGGATAGTCGTAGGTCGTCCACGACGTCGGCCCAGCCTCGTGCTGCATCTCGATCCACTTCTTGGTGAATGCAATCGCCTTGTCGCTGTCCATCTCTGCGATCAGTTCGGAGCCGTTGAACTTGTAGTCGACCGCCCCTTCACGGGTGTACTGCGTCATGAACCCGGGGTGGATGGTGGCCCACGACTTCGATCCACGTGTCGAGATGCCGTACCGGTTTTGCGAGCGGTCAGTCAGATCGACGGCCAGTTGGATGAAGTCATCGAGCCTGTCCGGCAGCTTCTTTATGCCCTTCTCGTCGAAGATCCTCTTGTTGTAGGCCACCACGTTGTTTTCGAAACCCCACGGGATCGCCCACTGACCGCCCGTACCAAGCGGATTCCCCAGTGTGAAATCCCACCGCGTCGACGTGCGTAGGCCCTCGAAGATGTCCTCGAAGTCGTAGTCGGGTCCTGTGGCCGCCGTATTGTGCAGCCACGGGCCGAGGTCCTCGATCCAACCCGGTGGACCGTACTGCCAGATGAAGTACGCCCCGAGCATGAACGCATCGTGTTTGCCCGACCCGCCTGCCAATTCGGTGTTGAGCTTGGTGAAGTAGTCGGCTTCCGGCACCAGGTCGACGTTGACGTTGATGCCCGTCAGTTCGGTGAACTCCTTCAGGAGCGGCTGATACGACAACTGGTAGGGGTGCGGTGTCTGCAGGATGTTGATGGTGGCACCAGAAGCCTTCTTCCAGTCGAATCCGCCGGACACCTCTCCCGCTCCGTTGGGCAGATGCGTTCCTCCGCCGACACCACATGCACTCAGCACGGGCAGACTCACCGCTGCAGCACCCGCAAGTCCCATGGCGGCCAACATGTTTCGGCGCGACAGCTGCGGTGCTCGCTGGCCCGCCTGGAATGCGCCTCGGTTGTGATCACGACTCATCAGTGTGTGTCCTTCGTTGGCAGGGTTCGGACTACGCCGGAATCAGGGAGACCTTGACCGATTCCTTGCCGCTGCCGACGAGGTCGAGCCCCTTCTGAAACTCGGTCAGCGGTAGCTGGTGGGTGCAGATCTCGTCCATTGGCAGTACGCCGGACTCGATCATCTTGATTGCAGCGGGCCAGCAGTACGGGCCGAGATGAGCGCCGAGGACGTCGAGTTCCTTGTCGTCGCTGATGATGCTCCAGTCCACCGTCACGTCGCTTCCGAACACGCCGTATTCGACGTAACGGCCGAGTTTGCGTAATGAGTTGAGTCCCTGGGGAACTGCCGAGGGGTGCCCGGTGCCCTCCAAATAGACGTCGGCGCCGTAGCCACCGGTGAGGTCCTTGATGATCGCCTCGGCGTCCTGTTCGGCGATGTTGATGACGATGTCTGCGCCGCATTTCTTGGCCAGCTCGAGCTTCTCCGGTGCCATGTCCAGGGCGATGACGTGCATCGGATTCTTCGCCCTCGCGCCAGCGATCATGCCGAGGCCGATGGGCCCACATCCCGCGACGACGACGGTGTCCTCGAAGAGGATCTGGGCTCGTTCGACGGCGTGCAGTGAACACGACAACGGCTCGGCGAATGCGGCGTGCTGCGGAGCGATGTCCTTGGATACCTTGTGCACCAGCGCTTCTGCGGGATAGATCATGTAGCTGGCCATGGCCCCTGGCGTGCGGCGCTTGAAGCCGTAGAGGTCGTGCGGCTGGCACATGTGGTATTGCCCGCGCTTGCAGAAGCGGCACTCCCAGCAGGGCACGATCTGCTCGGAGACCACGCGATCGCCGACGGCGATGTTCCAGCGATTGGCCGCCTCGTCGTCGAGTTCGACCACGATGCCAGCGAATTCGTGCCCGGGGATCACCATGGTCTCCGCCCACGCGGGACGGTTCTCGTCACCCCAGAACTTCGCGGCTCCGTGGTAGCACTTCAGGTCGCTCGCGCAGATGCCGACCGCCTCCACGCGGATCAACGCCTCGCCTGGCCGGCGTTCCGGAACCGCCACCTCCTCCAGTCGGTAGTCGTTTGGCCCGTGGCAGATGACGGCCTGCATCTTTTCTGGGATTTGGTCGGACATCTGCGACTCCTTGCGACTGTGGCACCTAGCTGGGCTTTCGCGCACTTCACGCGGCATGGCGGAATGTGGCTGCCATCACACTAAACCACTCGATGCACAGATGTCCAGAACAATTGTTCATTGCAATTATGCTCAAGAACAGGCGTTCAGGGCCGTCCTCGAGGCATACTCGTCAGGTGCCTCGGTCCGCACAGCCATCACCCCCGACCGGCGTGGAGAGTCCAGCCTCCGACGCCGAGGCCGGGCATTTCTCGGCATCGCTGCTGTACGCCGCTGCGAAGCTGTACTACACCGAGGACGCCACCCAGGCCGAAGTGGCCGCCCAACTTGGAACCAGCCGTGCCACCGTGAGTCGTCTTCTCGCAGAAGCCAAGCGGCGCGGAATCGTACGGATCGAGGTCGTGCCACCGTCGGAGATCGGTACCGGTGACCTCGCCGACCGACTCACCCGCGCGCTGTCGCTCAATACCGTCTACCTCAGCCACCCTCTGCCGAACCCGGGGCCGGGAAGGGACATCGTCGACGTCATGGGCGGCACCCTGGCGCCTGCCGTTGGACGAGCCCTCACCGCGGCGGGCCTGCTGCCAGGAGACGTCCTGTTGGTGTCGTCCGGACGCACTGTCTACGAACTCGCCCAGTACGACCTAGTGCCGCTGCCGGGCGTACTCGTCGCCCCCACGGTCGGTGGCAACGACCAACCCGACGAGTGGTACCAAACGAACGAGATCACGCGGTTGGTGGCCAATCGGGTCGGAGGCCGCGCGAACTATCTGTTCGCACCGGCACTTCCGGGCCCCGAGTTGTATCCGTCGCTGCTGAACGATCCCAGCATTCAACGCGTTCTTCACCTTTGGCCGCAGGCTAGGTGTGCGCTGATGGGCATCGGCGCTCCGCCGTTGATGCGCTCGGACATCCCACGTTTCGTGCCGACCCACACCGGATCGCTTCGCTCGGCGGTGGGCGACGTGTGCTCCCGGTTCTTCGACCGCGATGGCGGCGAGGTCGAGTTCGAAGGCAGGGAGCGACTCATCGCGGTGGAACTCGATGCGCTGCGCCATATTCCGGTGACCATCGGCGTGGCCGTCGGCGCGGGCAAGATCGACTCGATCATCGCGGGTGCTCGCGGTGGCTACTTCAACCAACTGGTGACCGATCCGGTGACGGCGCAGGCCATCGTCGACCGCGTAGACCAGGACGACGTACTGGACGGTGACACGTGACCACCATGGCCGACCCCCGCTATGCAGGCCTGCTGCGGCTACAAGGAAAGCGGGCGCTAATCACGGGAGCCACCAAGGGCATCGGGGCCGACATCGCGCGGGCGTTCGCAGCCGCTGGGGCGCGCTTGGTGCTCAGCGGCCGCGACGAAGGGGAACTGGCGGCCGCACGGTCGACGTTGCGCGACGAGTTCGGCGTCGACGTGCGCACCGCCCCGGTCGATCTGTCCAGGGTCGATGGGCCCGGCGACTTGGCAAGCGTTGCCGTAGACGCGTTCGACGGGTTGGACGTGCTGGTGAACAACGCGGGAATCTCGCATACCGAACCTCTGGTCGACACCGATCCTGCCCACTTCGACGAGACGATCGCCGTGAACCTGCGGGCGCCTGCCCTCCTCGCTGCGAGAGTGGGCGCTGCCATGGTCGCGGCAGGGACGGGCGGATCGATCATCACGGTGGCATCGGCCGCGGCGCTCGCACCGCTGCCCGAGCACTACGCCTACTGCGCGTCCAAGGCGGGAATCGTGATGGCCACCAAGGTCCTGGCTCGCGAACTGGGGCCGTACGGAATTCGCGCCAACTCCGTCTGCCCCACAGTGGTGCTGACCGAGATGGGTCAACGGGTTTGGGGCAAGGAGTCCAAGGCCGCGCCGATGCTCGCCCGGATTCCGTTGGGCCGCTTCGCTGTTCCGCAGGAAGTGTCCGACGCCGTGGTGTGGCTCGCGTCCGACGCGGCGAGTATGATCAACGGCGTCGACATCCCAGTCGACGGCGGCTACACGATGGGCTGAGCGGAACCGTCTACGCCAATCGATGCACCGTTTCCCTGGTAGCCGGATAGAGGTCGAGCCATGTGCCGTACAGATCGTCATACAGCGCGCGATTCTCCGCGCGAGGTGTGATCTCGCGAGCGATCTTGGTCCAGTCAGTGCTCGGCGGTACCAGACCCACCGCGATCGCGGCGAGCAGTGCGTCTCCGTAACTGGCGCCGATCGCCTGTTCGGGCACGAGTTGAGTGCGTCCAGTTATGTCGCTGAGCGCCTGAGCCCAGATCGGACTGCGCAATCCGCCGCCGACTGCGACGGTGCGCAACCCGGTGTGCGCGTCGTCGAACCGCTCGAGGATCTGCCGAATGCCGAATGAGATCCCTTCGTATGCTGCACGAAACAGGTGCCCACGACCGTGACGCAACGTCAGACCCGCCACCACTCCCCTGGCTTGCGGATCGAAGACCGGGGTGCGTTCCCCCGCCAGATACGGCAGCACCAGCAAGCCCTCGCTGCCCGGCGGCACGGCTTGCGCCTCCGTCGTCAAATCGTCGAACGACGGTCCGCCGGTGATGGCCTGCAGCCAGCTGACCAAACTGCCCGCCGTCGACGTACCGGCCGCTAGCGCAAGGCTCTTCGGCTCGACGCCTGCCGTCGTCCACAACGTCGCGTCGCTGTGGTACTCGTCGATGACCTGGACCAAGAACATCGTCGAGCCGTACATCAGCATCTGGTCACCCGGACTACGGACGCCAACCGAGAATGCCTCCGAGTAAGCGTCCACGGTGCCCGCGACCAGAGGCGTCCCCGCAGGCACACCCGTGGCTTCCGAGGCCGAGGCGGTCAACGTGCCGACGACCTCCCCCGGCCATACGAGACGCGGTAGCGGTAGGTGTCCACACACCCGTTCCGCCCACGGGCGGTTCCACTGGAAGTCGCGCGTCGCATACAACGGGTCGCACTGGCTGGCCGTGTGATGGTCGAGCACGTACTCGCCCGTTAGCTTCGCTGCGATGTACGAGTTCGACCCGTACCAGCCCGTCGCTCGCTCGAAGACCTCCGGTTCGTGTCGTCGGACCCATTCGATCTTGGGACCAACGGCCTGGCTGGACAGCAGGGTGCCCGCCCGCTCCAGGATGTTTGCTTCGCCGAATTCCTCTGTCAGAGCAGCGATTTCGGCGGTCGCGCGCGTGTCGACTCCGTACAGGATGGCCGGCCGCAGCGGGGCGAGGTCGTCGTCGCACAAGACCAGGCACGGCCCAACGCCGCTCACGCACATTCCCGCCACCGCCGAGCCTGCGGGAACTTCCGCCATCAACGCAGAGCTGATCTGACGGACCTCTTGCCACCACATCGCCTCGGCGTCGACCTCGACCCAGCCAGGCCTGGGAAGGTCCACCGAGTGCGCGACGGACTTCGACGCGATGACCGATCCCGACGCGTCGACGAGGACGCCCTTCGTGCTCCCCGTCCCCATGTCGATTCCGAGCAGCAGATCCACAGCTCAACCCTACGTCGCGGCCAGATCCCCTCCGAGCCGAACGTGGATTACCGCCGCACCCAATCGCCGAGTCGCGTAGGGGTAGTCCACGTTCGGTGGTGCGGTGCCGTGGTTAGACCGGAAGCAGCTGGTCGATCACCGCGGCGAGCTGCTTGGCCGAGCGGCACTCGTGCATGGTGATGACGTTCTCGTAGCGCGGCACTGCCGAGTCGCCGCTGCCCCAGAGGTGCTTGGGCTCTGGATTCAACCAGTGCGCATGCCTGCTGGCGGTCACCATGTGGCTGAGCAGGTCGACCTCGGGATTGCGGTAGTTGTTGCGGGCGTCGCCGAGAACGAGCAGCGAGCTGCGCGGCGACAACACGTTCGGCCAGTTGTCCATGAACGATACGAAGGCATGGCCGTAGTCAGAGTGGCCATCGCGGGTGTAGACGCCCGCCTCCCTGGTAATGCGCTGCACCGCGACGGCCAGATCTGCGTCCGGCCCGAACAGCTCGGTCACCTCGTCGGTGGTGTCGATGAAGGCGAACACCCGCACCCTCGAGAACTGCTGGCGCAGCGCGCTGACGAGCATCAGCGTGAAGTGGCTGAACCCTGCGACCGAACCCGACACGTCGCACAGCACCACTAGCTCTGGACGGGCGGGATGGGGCTTCTTCAGCACGACGTCGATGGGCACGCCGCCGGTCGACATCGACTTCCGCAACGTCTTGCGCAGATCGATCTCGCCGCGCCGGGCTCTGCGCCGCCGCGCGGCCAACCGGGTCGCCAGTGTGCGGGCGAGCGGCGCCACCACTCGACGCATCTGACGCAACTGCTCGCCAGAGGCGCGAAGGAACTCGACGTTCTCCGCAAGCTGTGGGATGCCGTACATCTGCACGTGTTCGCGGCCAAGTTGCTCGGCCGTGCGGCGCTTGGTCTCCCCCTCCACCATCCGGCGAAGCTGCGATATCCGCTTCGCAGCAAGGGCTTTCGCGATCTCTTCTTGCGTGGGTGTGGGGTCGTCGCCGTACATCGCGAGCAGCCCGGCCAACAGCCTGCCCTCGAGTTCGTCGAGCGCCATTGCCTTGAGCGCCTGATAGGACGAGTAGGACGGGCCGCGGCTAGAGTTGTAGCGGCCGAACGATTCGACGATCTGCGCAATCATCGCCGCAAGGCGGTCGTCGATGTTCCCCAATTCGGGGTTGTCCGAAAGCATCTGGATGAGCGCGTCGCGCATGGCCTCGATGTCCTGAGGCGGCGGGCCGTCGGACTCCGCGTCAGGGTCGTCCTCTAGCACGGTTCGCGCACCGAGGGCGGCCGGAAACCACAGGTCGAACATCGCGTCGTAGGTTTCGCGGTGGTCGGCGCGACGAAGGACCGCACACGCCAAGCCCTCGCGCAACGCATCCCGGTCGCCGAGGCCGAGTACTGACATCACACGGCCTGCGTCGACGGTCTCCGACGGGCCGACCGCGATGCCCACCCCGCGCAGCGCCTCGACGAACTCCACCAGGTGCCCTGGAATCCCATGCGGGGCAAGCGGTTGCGGAGGGCGGGTGCGTCTGGCGACCATGGTGAACTCCCTTAATTCAAACGAAGCTCGCCCGATGCGCGCTGCTGGTCGGACTGATGTTTGAGCACGACGCCAAGAGTGGCGGCGATCATCGCGTCGTCGATGGTGTCCATGCCAAGTGCCAGCACCGTGCGACCCCAGTCGATGGTCTCGGCCACCGAAGGCACCTTCTTGAGCTGCATGCCACGAAGCACGCCGATGATCCTGACGAGTTCTTCGGCGATCTTGTGGGGCAGTTCCGGCACGCGCGACAGCAGAATCCGACGTTCGAGGTCGGGATCGGGAAAGTCGATGTGCAAGAACAAGCACCGTCGTTTCAGCGCCTCGGACAGCTCGCGGGTGGCATTCGAGGTCAGCAACACGAACGGCTTGCGCTCGGCGACGATCGTGCCGAGTTCTGGCACCGTCACGGCGAAGTCGGACAGCACCTCGAGCAGCAGACCCTCGATCTCGATGTCGGCCTTGTCGGTCTCGTCGATGAGCAACACGGTGGGTTCGGTGCGCCGGATGGCCGTCAGAAGCGGTCGCGTCAGCAGGAATTCCTCGCTGAAGACGTCCATCTTCGTCTGGTCCCAATCGCCGCCGCCGGCGGAACCGGCAGATTGGACACTGCCGGCTTGGATGCGCAGGATCTGCTTGGCGTGGTTCCACTCATACAGCGCGCGGGCCTCGTCGACGCCCTCGTAGCACTGCAGCCGGACCAGGCCGGAACCGGTGCACTCCGCGACGGCCCTGGCCAGCTCGGTCTTGCCGACGCCCGCGGGCCCCTCGACAAGTAGAGGTTTACCGAGCCGGTCGGCGAGGAAAACCGCTGTGGCCGTTGCGGTATCGGGCAGGTAGCCGGTCTCGGCGAGCCGCTTGGCGACGTCATCGATGTCGGTGAAGAGCGGTGTGGGGAGGGCGGGGACGCTCACGTGCAGGTCTCTCTTGTCAGTTCAGGCGGAGCGGACGTGGCCAGTTAGGGGCGAGCCCCACACGATCCACTTGGTGGACGTCAGTTCGGGCAAACCCATGGGTCCGCGGGCGTGCAGTTTCTGGGTGGAGATTCCGATTTCAGCACCGAAACCGAACTGTTCGCCGTCGGTGAAGGACGTGGACGCGTTGACCATGACGGCCGCTGCATCGACTCCCTCGGTAAAGCGTTGGGCTGCTGCAAGATCCGTCGTAACGATGGCCTCGGTGTGACCCGTGCCGTACTCGTTGACGTGGGCGATCGCGGCCTCGACGCCGTCGACCACCGCAAGCGCGATGTCCATCGACAAGAACTCGGCCCTGAGCTCGTCCTCGGTGGGGTCGAGATGAACGGTCACTCCCGCGTCCTGCAAGGCACCGACGAGCCGCGGGAGCGCCTCATCGGCGACGGCGGCGTCGATCAGCAGCGACTCCGCGGCGTTGCACACGCTCGGTCGACGAGTCTTCGAGTTGAGCAGAATGCGTTCGGCGACATCGAGATCCGCGGCCGCGTGCACGTAGACGTGACAGTTGCCGACGCCCGTTTCGATCGTGGGAACGGTGGCATCGCGAACGACGGCGTCGATCAGGCCTGCTCCCCCGCGAGGGATCACGACGTCGACAAGACCGCGGGCCTGAATCAGATGGGTGACGCTGGCGCGGTCTTCGCTCGGCAGCAACTGCACCGCATCGGCTGGGAGATCCTCGGCGACCAGCGCGCTGCGTAGCGCAGCGACGAGTGCCTCGTTGGAACGGGCGGCCGACGAACTTCCCCGCAGGAGCACCGCATTGCCGGACTTGAGCGTCAGCCCGAAGGCGTCGACGGTGACGTTGGGCCTGCCTTCGTAGACCATGCCGACGACGCCGAGCGGCACCCGCTGCTGACGGATCTGCAGACCATTGGGCAGCGTGCTGCCTCGCAGCACCTCGCCGACCGGATCGGGAAGGCTGGCGACCTGGCGAAGCCCGGCCGCGATGCCGTCGACGCGCTGCGGACTGAGAGCGAGTCGATCGAGCATCGCCTCGGGAGTGCCTGAAGCACGGGCCGCGTCGAGGTCCTCGGCATTGGCCGCGAGGATCTGGTGCACGTGGGCGAGAACGGAATCGGCAGCCGCGTGTAGCGCCCGGTTCTTGGTAACCGTGTTCAGGGTGCCAACGGTGCGGGAGGCGACGCGCGCCCTTCGGGCGGCGTCGTGCACCTGCTCGCGCAGATCAGTGGTCGGAGGAGCCTCGGTGCCAGTGTTCGGCGAGGCCTCGATGCTCATCAGAGCAGCTTATCGAGGTAAGCCGGGTTCGGCCCTGTCGGGTCTACTGTAAGTCGCGTGGCTCGGGTGTGCGTGGTGGGCAGCGTCAACCTCGATCAGTCGTTCACGGTGAGGTCCCTGCCAAGGCCCGGCGAGACCGTGCTGGCGTCGTCGTCGTCGACGTCCCCTGGCGGAAAGGGCGGCAATCAGGCCATCGCCGCGGCGCGTGCGGGCGGATCGGTGCAGTTGGTCGCCGCCCTCGGCGAGGACGCCGCAGCGCACCGCTTGCGCACCCACCTGCTCGACAACGGCGTCGGCATCGACGGCGCGGTCACCATCCCCGGGCCGAGCGGAGCCGCGGTGATCCTGGTCGACGACGCAGGCGAGAACTGCATCGTCGTTGCGCCCGGCGCCAACGCCCACCTGTCCATGACGTCCCCACAGGTTCGCGCCGTGGTCGCCGACGCCGAGATGGTGCTGCTCCAGTTGGAGATTCCCATCGAGACTGCGGTGGCCGCTGCGCGAACCGGCCGCGACGGCGGCGCCGTCGTGATGCTCAACGCGTCGCCGGCGGGAGCGGACCGCAGGGGGCTCGGCAAGCTCGCCGAGTCGGTGGACGTCGTCGTGGTGAACGAGGCCGAGGCGCGCGAATGGGGTTGGCCCGTAAGACATCTGGTAACCACTCTCGGTGCTCGCGGCGTCGTGTACGACGGACCGGGCGGTCGGGTCGAAATACCGTCGCCTGCCGTCGAAGCGGTGGATACGACGGGGGCCGGCGACGTCTTCGCCGGCGTACTCGCCGCCGAATGGCTCTCAGGGCCCGAGCTGGCGCTTCGCCGGGCGTGTGCGGCGGGCGCCCTTGCGACACTCGTTCCCGGCGCGGGCGACTGCGCGCCCTCTGCAGAAGCGATCGACGACGTACTCAACGCGACGGATTAGGAGCCACGTGACCATCACAGAGAACCTGCCCCGCCCACCGGAAGGCGACTGGCTCGGCACCCCGTACTTGAAGTTCACCCGCGAGGGCGCGTTGGGCGTGTGCACGCTCGATCGCCCCGAGGCGCGCAACGCGATGACCTCGGCGATGTACTTCGGCATTCGCTACACCGTCAGACACGTCGACGCCGACCCCGACCTCGCGGGGCTTCTGATCACCGGAACCGGCGACGTCTTTGCCCCCGGCGGTGACATGGGCGGTGGCGGCGACGACAACTGGCTCACCTATGGCTCTGCACTCGGCATGGACGTGACGCCTTTCGAGACCCTGCGCCAGTCGAGCAAGCCGGTGGTATCGGCGGTGAACGGGTTGTGTCAGGGCGGCGGTCTGCAGATCGCGATGTGCAGCGACATGGCCGTGGTCAGCGACCGGGCCACGTTCCGCGTTCCCGAGCTGTACCGCGGTATCGCCGACACCTACTACAGCCACATGCTGACCAGGATGGTCGGGCCGGTGCGCGCCCGCGACCTCATGTTCACCGGTCGAACGCTGTCCGCGGACGAGGCGAGGGACTGGGGCTTGGTGGCCCGCGTCGTGCCGCACGACGAACTGCACGACGCGGCCCGCGGGGTTCTCGCCCAGTGTTGCCGCACCGCGCCGGGGGCTAGGACGGTCGTCAAGTCCAGCATCGACAACTATCTCGGCCTCTACGACCGGATCGGCATGCAGGCCAGCCTCGGCGCGCCCGAGTCGATCGAAGGCTTCATGGCCTTCAAGGAACGGCGCTCACCGAGCTGGGTACACCCGGATCTGCGGATCGACGGTCGCCTGTAGCCGTAGCCCCGTGCGCACGGCGGCAGGCCATGTGCTCGCCCGTGGCACCCTCGCTGGCTCTATGAGGTGATTCAGAGCGACTCACAACAGATCAACAGCTAACTACCAGGTGATTGGCAGATTGCCGAGAGGGTCTCCCATTGCCGATATTTCAGCGCTGACCGCAGCGTATTCGATCAGGCCGCAAACCAAATACGAGTGAAACTCTGCGCGCCGACGTATGTTGCTCGGGGACGAGTACGGGCTGCCGCCATGGCGAGCGAAGCGACGGGAACAAGCTTGATGGAGCGCATCCAGTGTCAGTGGTGTGGAGTCCAGAACGAAACCGGTCGAACCACCTGCGATGCGTGCGGTGCACCGATCGACGTGCGGAACCTCGTCAGCGACTCGGGCTGGGCCGAGGCTCCTCGTCTGCGCGACATGACGGAGTTTCACTTCTCCAACTCCACCTGCCAGATCGAGGGCGAGATCGTGCCCGTCGCCGAACTCGCACTCGCCCAAGGCGATGCGGTGTTCTTCGAACATCACGTCATGCTGTGGAAGGAGCCCAACGTCCCGGTGTCGGCGCTCAACACCGGCGGCGGTTTCAAACGCATGCTGGGCGGCATGCCCCACATCGTGACCGTCGCTCACGGACCGGGCCGCATAGCGCTTTCCCGCGACGCAACCGGTGAGGTCGTCGTGCTGCCCCTGCACCCGTCGATGGAGATCGACGTCCGCGAACACGCGTTCCTCGCGGGCACGCACACGTTGACGTACTCCTTCGTCCGCCTTGGGTTCGCCAACGTCCTGCACGGCGGTGGCGGTATGTACATGGATCGCTTCATCACCCAGCAGTGGCCCGGACTCCTCCTCTTGCACGGCTACGGCAACGTGTTCCAGAAGACGCTGCAGCCTGGCGAGAAGATCCAGATCGAACCGGGCGGTTGGCTGTACAAGGACTCGTCGGTGACCATGGAGTCGGTCAAGCTGCCCGTGAAGACCGGGCTCCTGGGACGCAGCATGTACCTCGCCGAGATGACCGGTCCTGGTCGTGTCGGAATCCAATCGATGTACGTCCACCACGGTTCGGATTAGAGCTGCCATGTCACAACCCGCACCCCCAGCCGCATACACGTGCCCGTTCTGCCGCATGTCCAGCGAGGGCGCTGGCCGCACCTGTCAGTTCTGCGGGGCCCCGATCGACGTCAAGCTTCGCGTCACCGACTCCGGTTGGATCGAGCAGCCCGCGATTCGCGACATGGCCCGCATTCGCTTCGGCCACTCGACCTGTCAGATCACCGGCACGTACGTGCCCGTGGCCGAGATGTCGCTTCACGACGACGACTGGGTGTGGTTCTCCCATCACGCGCTGCTGCACAACGACCTGAACGTCACCATGGCGAACATGCCGATGAAGGGCGGCTGGAAGCGGCTGCGCGCAGGCCTGCCGCTGGTGATGATGTACGCCAAGGGCCCTGGCAACATCGCATTCAGCGCCAGCGAGCCTGGCGAGACCTTGGCGATCCCCCTCGCACCTGGTCGCGTCATCGACGTCGTCGAGCACTCGTTCCTATGCGCGACCGGCAACGTGCAATACGACTGGCAGAACGCCACCGTGTGGTTCGTCACCGGCAGCGGGGACGAAAGGGAATGGCACTACCCGGTCGGTCAGACGATGGATCGCTTCGCCGCCGTAGGCGGCAACGGTCTGCTGCTCCTGCACGCGCCCGGCAACACATTCATCCGCGACTTGGCAGCAGGCGAGCAGATCCTCATTCAGCCCAGCGCCTTGGTCTGGAAGGACCAGAGCGTCAACATGCACCTGCATTTCGAATACCCTGGCGGCGCTTACTGGTACAGCTCGGCGAGGTGGCAGGCGAAGACGACGTGGCTAGCCTTGCACGGCCCTGGCCGAGTCGCCATGAAGTCGGTCTACGAGCGTCCCGAGCACACCGGCTGGGTGACGTCGCATTCTGGCGCAACCCAAATGTCCTGGGGCACAGGTGCTCATCAATCTCAATTCCTCGGTCAGACATTCTCTTCAGGTAGAGGCGCGCTCGGCGGCCTATTGGGTGGCGCGCTCGGTTTCGTCATCGACTCCGTGTTGGACGACGACTGAGCCAGATGCCCAAGGCACCGAGGAATCACCGCTCTGGGATCTCGCGCTCTATCTCGTCGAGCCAGATTCGCGCCGACATGTCAGAAGGGGCGCGCCAGTCACCGCGTGGCGATAGCGCCCCACCCGCGGAGACCTTGGGTCCATTCGGCAGCGCCGAGCGCTTGAACTGACTGAAGGAATAGAACCGCTGCACGAACACGGTGAGCCAACGCCGGATCTCCGCGAGCGAGTAGGCGGGGCGCTTTTCCGGCGGGAACCCAGCTGGCCAGTCACCGCGTTCGGCGTCGCTCCACGCGTGCCACGCCAGAAACGCCACCTTGGATGGCCTGAACCCGTAGCGCAGCACCTGATACAGCGAGAAGTCCTGCAACACATAGGGGCCCACCTTGGCCTCGCTGCTCTGAATCTCCTCGTCCTCACCCGTAGGAACGAGTTCGGGGGTGATCTCGGTGTCCAGAACCGACGCGAGGACGTCGTTGACCGCCGTGTCGAACTGGCCCGACGCGATCACCCAGCGGATCAGGTGCTGAATCAGGGTCTTGGGTACTCCGCCGTTGACGTTGTAGTGCGACATCTGGTCGCCGACGCCATACGTCGACCAGCCCAGTGCGAGTTCGGACAGATCGCCGGTGCCAAGAACGATGCCGCCGCGCTGGTTGGCCAGCCTGAACAGGTAGTCGGTGCGCAGGCCAGCTTGGACGTTCTCGAACGTGACGTCGTAGACCTTCTCGCCGCTGGAGAACGGATGGCCCATCTCGCCGAGCATCAGCGAAGCGGTGTCGCGAATGTCGATCTCTTCGAACGTGACGCCGAGCGATTCGCCCAAGGCGATCGCGTTGCCCTTCGTGCGATCCCCAGTGGCGAAACCGGGCAGCGTGAACGCGAGGATGTCGCTACGTGGCCGGCCTTCCCGGTCCATCGCGCGGGCCGCGACGATTAGGGCATGGGTGGAGTCCAGGCCGCCGGAGACGCCGATCACCACCTTCGGGTAGTTCAGTGCGCGGAGGCGCTGTTCCAGGCCCGAGACCTGAATGCTGTACGCCTCATAGCAATCCTGTTGCAGCCGTTGCGGATCCGATGGCACGAAGGGGAAGCGCTCGACCTCGCGACGCAAGCCGATGTCGCCGCGAGGCGGGTCGAAAACGAACTCGACCGTCCGGAACGCTTCGGTGCTCGCACGGTGGTGGCGGCGATTGTCGTCGAACGTGCCCATGCGGATGCGTTCTGCTCGCAGCAGTTCGGTGTCGACGTCGGCGACGCTGCGCCGCTCACCCTTCGGAAACCGCTCCGACTCCGCGAGGAGGACGCCGTTCTCGTAGATCATGGTCTGGCCGTCCCAGGCCAGGTCGGTGCTCGATTCACCCTCTCCCGCAGCGGCATACACGTAGGCCGCGAGACAACGTGACGACGCCGAACGGGCCAGCAGCTTGCGGTCGTCGGCCCTGCCGATGGTGATTGGGCTGCCGGAAAGATTCGCGAGCACCGTCGCGCCGGCCAAGGCGGCCTCCGCGCTCGGCGGGATCGGCACCCACATGTCCTCGCAGACCTCGACGTGCAGGACGAAGTTCGGCAGGTCGGTCGCGGCGAAGAGGAGATCGGGACCGAATGGGGCTTCCACGCCTGCGATGCGGATGGTGCCAGCGACGTCATCCCCCGAAGCCATCTGCCTGCGTTCGTAGAACTCCCGATACGTCGGCAGATAGGACTTGGGCGCCACGCCGAGCACGCTCCCCCGATGAATCACGACGGCTGTGTTGTAGATGCGGTTGCGGTGACGGAGCGGGGCGCCCACGACCAACACCGGCAGCAGTTCGGTCGACGCCGCAACGACGTCGGAAACGGCAACCTCGACCGCATCGAGCAGGCCGTCCTGCATGACGATGTCGTCGATGGAGTAGCCCGACAGCGTCAGCTCGGGAAATACTGCGAGCGCGACGCCGTCGTCGTGACATTGTCGCGCCAAGCCCAGAACCGATTCCCCGTTGGCGGCGGGGTCGGCAAGCGTGGTGTGGTGCGTGCACGCGGCGACCCGCACGAACCCGTGCCGGTAGGCGGAATGGAAGTCCACGGCCTCCATTGTCACAGGCCCCGTCACAGGCCTATCGCAGGCCCGTCGCGGGCCGCTCGCGTTCGGCGGTTCAGCACGGCACGGTCGTCAATCCGAGAAAACCACCATTCACAGCCGATTCGTTGTCAATCCCGCCCAGATGGGTGTTTCCCTCGCGTTCAGCGCACGCCCCATCATTACGGCAAGTCCAGTCGAGCCGATGGCAAGGAGCGAACGTGACCTCAGCGGCAACGGTCCAGAGCGCAAGTGCGGAACTGACGAAACGCGCCGCCCGAGTGGTACCCGGCGGAATGTACGGTCACCAAGCCATTCGCCACATGTCGCCGGCCTACCCACAGTTCTTCACAGCGGGTGAAGGTGCGCTGATCACCGACGTCGACGGCAACGAATACGTGGACCTGATGTGTTCCTGGGGACCCATCGTGCTCGGGCACCGCGACCCGGTGGTGACGCGAGCGGTAACGGACCAGATGGCGTTGGGAGACTGCCTCGCCGGACCAGGTTCGGTGCTTGTCGAACTCGCCGAGACACTGGTCGACACCGTCACCGACGCGGACTGGATCCTGTTCGGCAAGAACGGAACCGATGCCACCACTGCGTGCCTGACGATTGCCAGGGCACATACGTCACGGTCCGTGGTGCTCGTGGCGCGCGGCGTCTATCACGGCGCGGCGCCGTGGTGTACGCCCGATCCCACCGGCACTCTGCCGAGCGACCGGGCCGCGATGGGGTACTTCGACTACAACGACTCGGCGAGCTTCGATCGCGCCGTCGAAGCAGCGGGCGACCGGCTCGCGGCGGTGATGCTCACGCCCTTCCGACATGTCGAAGGCGAGGACCAGGAGCTCGTCGAACTCGACTTCGCCAGGCATGTCAGGAGTACCTGCGACGAACGCGCCGCACTGTTGATCCTCGACGACGTTCGATGTGGCTTCCGGCTCGCCCACGGCGGCAGCTGGGAACCGCTTGGCGTGCATGTCGACCTGAGCGCGTGGAGCAAGGCCATCGCCAACGGTTATCCACTGGCGGGGGTCACGGGCACGAACGCGGTCCGGGACTCCGCCTCAGCCGTGTTCCTCACCGGATCCTTCTGGATGAATGCGACTCCCATGGCGGCGGCGCTCGCCACCGTTCGCCGACTTGCGGAGCTCGACGGCGTCGGCCTGATGCGGCGTGCGGGCGCGCGCTTGCGGGCAGGCATCTTGGCCCAGGCCAGCGACAACGGGTTGGCCATTTCGTACACCGGACCCGACGTGATGCCGTACCTGACGTTCGCCGGCGACGTCCACCACGAACGGAGCACCTACTTCGCCGAAGCCGCGCTGCGTGCGGGGGTTTACCTCCATCCCAAACACAACTGGTTCATGTCGTGCGCGATGGACGACGGCGTCATCGACCGGGCGTTGCAGGGCACCGAGGCCGCGTTCTCCGAGGTGCGCAAGCACTTTGGACCCACGATGTCATCCCACCGAGCTGAGGAGCGCTAGTGACCGTCGAAAAGCCAGCCGAAATATCGAGTGCCGCAACGAATCCGCACGACGCGAGAGTCGCTTCGTTCGGGTACCCGCAGGAGCTCAAGAGGACCCTGCGGTTCTTCTCGTTATTCGCCATCTCGTTCTCGATCGTCTCCATCTCCACCGGCATCTTCCTGAACTACGGGTTCGCCATCAACCAGTTCGGCGGGGCGTCGATCTGGACCTGGCCGATCGCGGCCGCAGGCCAGATCGTCATGGCACTCTTGATCGCCGAGCTCAGCACGAAGATCCCGCTCGCGGGCTACGCCTACCAGTGGGGAGCGCGGCTCGTCGGCTCGACCTACGGCTGGTACACGGGCTTCTTCGGCCTCCTGTACATGAGCATTACCGGCGGCGCGATCATCCTCCTTGGCGCTACGCCGTTGCTGTTCCAGGCGTTGGGAATCAGTCCTCCGAACGGTGTCCTGCTTGGTGTTGCCATCGCGATCCTGCTCTTCACCGTTGTCGTCAACATCGTCAGCGTGCAATTGGCTGCCGCGTCAACAACACTGCCGTCGTTGCCGAGATCATTGGCACGGTGCTGTTGGCCGTGACGGTCATCGTGGCGTTCGGGCTGTATACCGGCGACGGTGGCGGCTCGGTCGCCAACCTGTGGAACACCACGGGCACGTCGGGTTCGGGGATCGGCCACTTCGTGATGGCCGGACTGCTCGGCATTTACACGATGGTTGGCTTCGAACTCTCCGCAGATCTCACCGAGGAAGCCGTCGACTCACAGAAGGCGGTGCCGCGAGGAGTGTTGACCGGTGTCATCGGCTCGGCAGTGCTCGGCATGCTCGCGTTGATCTGCTTCACTGTGGCCATCCCGAATCTGGAAGCGGCCCAGGGCTCCAGCGCACCAATCGTGACCATCGCCGAGTTCTACCTACCGTCGAGTGTGGTGAAGGTCTTCATCGTGGTCGTGGCGTTCTCGATGATCGCGCTCGTCATCGCCAACCAGGCTGCGCAGGCACGGCTGATGTACAGCATGGGCCGAGACAACATGCTGCCGTTCTCCGCTCACTTTCGGGCAGTGAACGCACGGACCCAAACCCCGGTACGCGCCCTCGTCATCGGTTGTGTCATCAGCGTTGGCTTCATGGTTTACGGGTTCCTTCAGTCGGATTCGTTCACCACGCTGGTCGGCGCGACATCGATCGCGCCATACCTGGTGTACCTCTTGATCGTCGGGTCCTACATGCGCAGACGGCCGGCCCTGGCCGCGGCGCCTGGCGCGTTCAACCTGGGGCGCTGGGGAGTTCCGCTGATGGTCGTTGGGTTGGTTTGGATCGTGACCGCACTACTGATCCTCACGATTCCGTCCGACTTCCACGGGGCAGTGAAGGTGGTCGCGGGCGCGACGGTACTGGCCGTGCTCTGGCACGTGCTCGTCCTACGTGGGCGGATCAAGCGGGGCGAGTCGGGGGTCGCGAAGTTCGAGGAGTCGCTTACCCAGGCGTGAGCGACGTCATCGATGCCTCGGCGAGGTGTCCATTGGCACCTCGCCGAAGGGGTGCTCGATCGCCTCGACCGTGGCGGTTTCCCGGTCACGCACTTCTTGAGCGACGCGGTTGAACGCGATCGCAAGCGGGGACACTCGGTCGCGCTTCCACGCGATGGCGAGCGTCGAACCGGGCACGTCGATGATCGGGATGTAGCGGACCCCGGCGTGTGGAATGTAGCGCATGATCGCGGCGGGATTGACGGTGCACGCTAGGCCCGCGGCGATCAATTCGATCTCCTCGGTATTGGTGGTCGTGGGGGTGAGCAACGGCTCGGTCAAGCCGGTGCGAAAGTCTTGCAGGCTCCAAAAGCGGCGGTATTCCTCATCATCCGAGCGACCTACCGCCAAAGGCACGTCGAGGATGTCGGCGACCGAGACCGTATCCCGCTCGGCGAGCGGGTGCCGTATCGAGACCGTGAGCACGCGCGGCTCGACGAACAAAACGTGCGTCACGATGTCCGGATCTGCCAGCGGTGGTCGAACGATTGCCACATCCGCCCAGCGCTCGGACAACCCGGCACTCTGATCGGGCAGCGCAAACTCACGCATCTCGATGTCGACGTGAGGAAACTGTCTACCGAACTCCTCGAAGATGGAGGGCGTCAGCTCGAGCGCCGCGCCCATGCCGAACCCGATGCGCAGCCTGCCGACTGCGCCCGCGTCGTGCCTACGCGCCTCGTCGATCCCCACGTCCAGGCTCGCGAGCGCCGCCCGCACGCGAACGAGGAACGCTTCCCCCGCCGGCGTCAACTCCACCGACCGCGTAGTCCGGTAGAGCAGCACGGCACCGAGCTCCTGCTCGAGTTCGCGAATCTGGCGTGACAAAGACTGCTGCGCCACGAAGAGTCGGGCCGCCGCCCTGGTGAAGTGCCGTTCCTCGGCCAGGACCACGAAGTAACGCAGCTTGCGGATCGTGACCTCCATGATGGGACGATAACGCGACAGCCCCACTCCGACAGCCGATGGCACCGCTGCGCAACACCTACTCTGGACAGCGTGGAAGGGCCCGAACTGGTGAAAGTGCTCGCAGGTCAGCGTGTCGCCGTGCTGACCGGCGCGGGGCTGTCGACTGACTCCGGCATCCCCGACTACCGCGGGCCCGATTCGCCACCGAGCAATCCGATGACCATCCGGCAATTCACGTCCGATCCGGTATTTCGGCAGCGCTACTGGGCGCGCAACCACGTCGGCTGGCGGCACATGGACTCGACCTTGCCGAATGCCGGTCATCGCGCGCTCGCTGCGTTGGAGCGAGTTGGCGTCGTGACTGGCGTGATCACCCAGAACGTCGACCTATTGCACACCAAGGCGGGCAGCACCACGGTGGTCGACCTGCACGGCACCTATGCCCAGGTGGTGTGTCTGGCGTGCGGGCACACGATGACGCGTGTCTCGCTCGGCGAGCAGTTGGAAGACCTGAACCCAGGATTCATCGAGCGTGCGGAGAAGGTCGGCGGAATCTCCGGAATTCAGGTGGCACCCGACGCCGACGCGGTGGTCACCGAGACTGCGTCGTTTCGATACGTGGACTGTCCGCGGTGTGGCGGCATGCTCAAGCCCGATATCGTCTACTTCGGCGAGAGCGTGCCGAAAGATCGTGTTGCCCAGGCTTATTCGTTGGTCGACGCATCCGACGCGCTACTGGTCGCGGGCTCCTCGCTCACGGTGTTCTCCGGACTGCGCTTCGTCAGGCACGCCGCGGCGGCCGGCAAACCGGTGGCCATCATCAACCGAGGGCCCACCCGTGGCGATGGGTTGGCGACGGTCAAGGTCGACGGCGGCTGTTCGGAGTTGCTGGCGCTACTGGCCGACGAGCTCACCACGCCCGCGATGTCAGGCCCGTCGTGATTCGTCAGGAGCCCTAGAACGTGACGGGCAGCGAGCGGATGCCGTTGATGAAATTGCCTGGGGCGTGGACGGGTTCGCCCGCTTCGATGTCAGGCAGTGTGGTAAGGAGCTCGCCGAACATCGCCCGCAGCTGAGCACGGCCCACGTGCGCGCCAAGGCAGAAGTGCGGTCCGCCGCCGCCGAAACCGAGGTGCGGGTTGGGCTTTCGACCCAGATCGAAGCGTTCCGGCGCATCGAACACCGTGTCGTCCCAGTTGCCGGACGAATAGAACATGACGACCTTCTCCCCCGCCGTGATGGCCTGATCGCCGAGCATGCAGTCGGTGGCCGCCGTCCTGCGGAAGGTCATCACCGGGGTGGCCCAGCGGACGAACTCCTCGATCGCGCTGCCGATTCGGTCGTCGAAGTCGTCCATCAACCACGCACGCTGGTCGGGAAAGTCGGTGAGCGCCTTGATCGCATGGCTCATCGTCTGGCGCGTTGTGTCATTGCCTGCGACGGAAAGCAGCACGAAGAACGCGGAGACTTCGAAGTCGGTCAGTCGGTCGCCGTCGACCTCGGCGTGCACCAACGCGCTGATCAAGTCGTCGCCAGGGTTCTCGCGGCGATCGGCAGCCAACGCGCCCGCCACCTGATGCAGGTACATCTGTGCGGTCGCCAACACCTCGAGAGGGTGACGCCCCGCGAGGAAAGCCTCGTCACCCGTCGACACCATCGCGTCTGCAGCGGCCGCCACTTGCGCTCGCTCGGATTCGGGGATGCCGACCATGTCCGACAACGTGCGGATCGGAAGCTCCTTGGCGCAGAGTTCGACGAAGTCGGCGCCGCTGCCCGCGTCGCGTAATTCGGCCACGATGCTCTTCGCATTGGCCTTGATCGAATCTTCGATGCGACGCACCTGGCGTGGGGTGAATGCGGAGTGCACCACCTTGCGCAGGATGGTCTGCCGCGGCGCATCCATGGCGAGGAAGGACTGCGAGGCTTCGAGCAGTTCCTCGGGGACGTTCTCGAACAGCACGCCCTTGCCAGACAGGAACACCTCGCTATTGCGGCTCACGGTGACGATGTCGAAATGGCGGGTGACAGCCCAATAACCGGGGTCGTTCGGGTCCGGCATCATCGAATCCTCGACCGGTGGGTGCCAGCTGATCGGCCGCTGCGCCCTCAGCACGGCGAAGTCCTTTTCACGCTCTGCCGAACTGGTGGACCAGAACCGGCGCGAGGACAGGTCGATCGGGTCGTACGGACGAAGCGAAGTCGGTGTGAGCGGCGACACAGTCATGTTCCTGACAATAAGTCTAGACACTATGTCTAGTCAAGACGTGGATCGCCCCGCTACCCTTCCCGACATGGCATCGAAGCGTCAGGAGCGGCGCGAACAAATCGAGCGCCAGCTGTTGGAGGCCACCGAGCGGCTAATGGCGGCCGGAGCTAGTTTCACCGAGCTCAGCGTCGACCGGCTGGCGACCGAGGCCGGGATATCGCGCGCCAGCTTCTACATCTACTTCGAGGACAAGGGACACCTGCTACGCAATCTCGCCGGCCAGGTGTTCGCCGACCTCGCCGACGCGGGAGACCGTTGGTGGAGTGTCGCGGAGAAGCGCGACCCCGCCGACGCCAAGGCCGGGATCGCCGCGATCGTGGCCGGCTACCGCCGTCATCAACCGCTCCTCGTCGCGCTTAGCGAAATGGCGGGCTACGACCCGCAGGTCGGTGCGGCCTACCGGGAGATCCTGACGGCCATCTCGGCGCGCTTCGCGGCGGTCATCGAGCAGGGGCAGACCAACGGCTCCATCCGCCAAGACCTATCGGCAACGACGGCGGCAAAGGCATTGACGTGGATGACCGAACGCACCACTCAGCAGATCCTGCCGGGAAGCCCGCTCGCGAATGACGCCGAGGTAACGGACACTCTGGTCCAGATCATCTGGGCTGCAATGTATCTCGAGGCTCCCTAACTCCGCGATTTCGGCGCGGTTTCCACCCAGCCGTGGGTGGAAACCGCGCCGAAATCGCTATGGGGCGGAGGTCAGGGCGAGCGCCAGATCGTCGACGATCGCCGTCAGTTCTCCAGACCCGGCAAGCGCGGGCCGCACGTCGGAAGCCAGGCAGTCCATTGCCTCCTCGGCTCGGTCGGCATCGACGAGCTTGCCGAGAGTCTCCAACGCGTCGTCCAACTCCTTTGACCGCGCAGGCGAATTCGCGACGGCTGCGGTCAACACGTCGACCAGTTCCCAGTCGCGGTACAGCGCAAGCGATCTCTCCCAAATGCCAAACCCGCTGACTGGTTGGCCGTTCATCGTTCCGCGGAAGAGGGCCGGGCCCTCCATGTACTCGATGGGCAGGCCGTGCGCGGGTGCGGGTACCAACGGCTCCGCGGTGAGCTCCAAACCGAGTGCCGCAGAACTCAACCGGTGCCCGTCGGGCATGTACCGTGCCTTGACCGGCGGCCGGATCAGCTGTCGCACCGCATCGGGCCATCGCACGTAGCTGGTCGTGACGACCTCGACGTCCTCGACGCAGCCGGGCACGGCTACTTCACCCGACGACGTCACCGTCGCACCCGTGAACGGCCGCAACGCATTGCGGTCGTGCCGGTCGAACTGGCGCCAGCCGACGAAGTCGACGCCATTGTCGAGATGGATGGTCCGCCATTCGTGCGACATGGCCCGCTGATCGCCATCGGTGCCACCGCCGCCCGCGTAGAGCGGGAACCACTGCCGGTCAACGTGACCCGAGGCCCCGGACACCTGCACTTCGACGTCACCCCACCGTAGCGACCCAGTCATCTCCATCCCCGTCTGGAAGTACGAGAACGTCTCTTGCTGGCCGAGGCAGGGGAAACGACCCTTGTAGACGGACCCACCGACCGGTGCAGGCGAGCGGGTCGGGGTGACCGACAGCCGCAGTTCCATCTCCCTGTCATCGCGGTCGAGGCCGACGAGGACGACGTCATACGTGTACGGAATCAAGTTCCCGTCATCGTCACGGCGGGTCGACCAGACGGCGGTGCCAGCGCTGCTTCGATAGCTGATGTCCAGGTGGCCGACAGCGCTCGTCAACTTGGGTACTGCGCCGGGCTCCATATTCGTCGGTGGCATGTCGTAGTCGGTGAACGTCCCATACGTGCCGTGGTCGAGGTCGAACAACGCCACGGTGTGGAAGTCGGCGACGATCGGGCCAGGCATCCGGTTCTTGTTGAAGATCGTTAGGAAGGCGAACCTGCGGCCGTTTGCGGTGTCGACAGCCGATAGTTCACCTGCGATGAACCACGTGTCGGATTGGCAGTCCTCGTGCACGCCTTCCGCATCGGGAAAGCGAAAGGCCGGATCGGCCGGCACCAGCTCGAAGGGATACGTCCGCCAACTCTGTGTCATGCGTCGAATCTAACGACGTTCGAGACTCTCGGGAAGAGAAAAGTCGATTTTGCGGCAACGTGCCTCGCCGACGCCGATTGGCAGAAATCGCACCCTATGAACTAAATATCCTGATCTATAGTGCTTTTCGCGGGTACTCGGCGCTCGGTCGACTGCCGGACCTTCGACTCCATTGTTGCAATTACTACTAAGATAGCTAAAACTTGCTGCGATGACCGCCCTCGACGAAGAGCCCGTCGCACGACGCCGACCACGACTGTCCGCACCGCGGATTGCCGAGGTCGTCGCCGGGGAGCTGCGGCGCCAGATCATCGACGGCGAGCTCGCCGACGGCGACTACCTGCCGCGTCAGGACGTTCTCGTCGAACGCTTCAACGTCGGACTGGTGTCGCTGCGGGAGGCACTGCGGATCCTGGAGACGGAGGGCCTGATATCGGTCCGTCGAGGCAACCGCGGCGGCGCCGTCGTGCACGCGCCCGCCAAGGCGAGCGCGGCGTACATGCTCGGCCTCATGCTGCAGAAGGACGCGGTGTATCTCAGCGACCTCGGCGCCGCCCTGCACGAACTGGAGCCTACGTGCGCGGCGTTGGCCGCCGCCCGACCCGACCGTGGGGCGACGACGGTCCCCGAGCTCAGAAGGATCAACGAGGCGATGTCCGACCAAATCGACGACGGGAGCGCCTTCACCGAGCTGGGTCGACAGTTTCACGACCAGATCGTCGTCGGTTGCGGCAACCAGACGATCATCGCGGTGGTCGGCAGCCTCGAAGCACTGTGGACCAGTCACGAGCAGCAATGGGCCGAGGACGCCGACGCCCGAGGTGGATATCCGTCGCTCAAGGACCGCCGCGCCGTCCTGCACACCCATACCCGGCTCACCGACATGATCGAAGCGGGCGACGCCGACCGTGCCCGCCGCATGGCGGCCAAACACCTGACCGGCGTCCACACCTACGTGCTCACCGAGGAATCGGATCATCGGATCTGGGCAACGCAGCCACAGACGCTTTCTCGGACGAGAGGACTGCAGTGAGAACCGCGCTCATCACCGGCGGCAGCGGCGGCATCGGCAAGGTGTGCGGTCGCAAGCTGAGCGAGCTGGGCTACGACGTCGTCCTCACTGCGAGGCGGGAGGGTCCGCTTCGCGCGACAGCCGACGAGATCAACGCCCGATTCGTGGTTGCCGATGCGTCCCAACCGGATTCGTTCGGCCCGGCGCTGGAGGAGATCGGCACTCTCGACCTCGTCGTGCACGCGGCGGGCGTCCTCGACGGGACGTATGCCCGCAAGCAGACCTTCGAGCAGTGGCGCAACCAACTGTCGGCGAACCTCGACTCCTGCTTCGTCGTGACCTCTGCCGCGCTACCCAAGATGCAGGCCGGCTCGCGATTCGTCTTCATCTCCTCTTCGGCCGCACACGAGCCGATGCCTGGCCGGACCGCTTACTCCGCGTCCAAGGCAGGGATGAACGCATTCGCCCGTGCCCTTGCCCTCGAGGTCGACCGCGACGGCATCAACGTGCACATCGTCACGCCCGGCCCCGTCGAAACCGAGATGCTGGCCGACGTGCCCTTCGAGATGTATGCCATCCGGTCCACCGACGTCGCAGACGCCGTCGCCTGGCTGGACACTCTCGACGGCTCGGTGGATCTCCCGGAGATCAGACTAAACGCCGTCACCCGCGGACCGTCGGCACGAAAACCCGTGGTACCGCTAGAGGTTGAGCGCAGGAGAGGCCAATCGTGACAGAGACGGCAGCCGTCGCCGAACCGGTCGCGGCAATTCCATACGGCGTACGGCTACAACAGCTTGCAGAAGCCGACCCGGACCACGTCGGACTCATCGTCGTCGCCCCCGATCGCAGCGAGAGTCGGCTCAGCTGGGGCGAACTCAATCGTCGGGCCAACCAATGGGCTCGGGCGCTCGGCGAGGGAGGAGCGCGCGAAGGCGCCTTCGTCGCGTGCGCCATCCCGAACTCGGTCGACCTGATCCTCGCCAGCCTTGGAAGTTGGAAAATCGGTGCGGTGCCCATCCCGATGCGGTGGGACCTGCCCGATTGGGAGCGCGAGCGGCTGCTCGACGTCATCCAACCGGCGGCGCTCGTCGACGAGGGAAACCGATCGCAATGGGCCGAGGCGGCGGCCAAACAACCCGACGATGACGTCGACGAGGCGGTGTCTCCCAACAGCAATGGCATCTGCAGTAGCGGTTCGACCGGGCTGCCAAAGGTGATCCTGAACCTGCAGCCTGCGATGTGGGACGAGACCAAGACCATTCCGTTCCAGGCGTACTGGACGCCCGTCGACCGACCCCAGACGATCCTGGTGCCCGCGCCGATGTACCACACCAACGGCTTCGGCACGCTGCCGTACATGCTCGCTGGCGACCGGTTGGTGGTCCTCGAGAAGTTCGACGCCGCAGCGGTCCTCGATGTGATCGAGACGCATCGCGTCACTAACTTCACGGCCACCCCGACCATGCTTGCCCGCATCGCGAACCTTCCCGACGTCGACGAGCGCGACCTGTCGAGCATCGTCTGGATCATGCAGGGCGCAGCGATGATGCCAGCCACCCTGCTGCGCAGGTGGTTCGAGTTGCTCAGCCCCGACAAGGTCGTGATGGCCTACGGCATGACGGAGAACCTCGGCCTCGCCGCACTGCGCGGCGACGAGTGGCTGACGCATCCCGGAAGCGTCGGGCGAGGATTCCGCGACACCGAGATTCGCATCCTCGGTGCCGATGGTTTGCCCGTCGGCCCTGGTGAACTCGGCGACATCTACCTTCGGGCACCGATGAACGACTACTTCCGCTACATCGGTGGCGCCACTCCCCTGCCCCCGACCGACGACGGATTCCGCTCGGCTGGTGACATCGGCCACCTCGACGAGGACGGTTACCTCTACATCGCCGATCGGCGATCCGACATGATCATCACCGGCGGTGCGAATGTCTTTCCCGCAGAAGTCGAGAACGCGCTCACCGACCACCCCGGCGTCGCCGACGTGGTGGTGATCGGGCTCTCCGACCCGGACTGGGGCAGGCGGGTGCACGCCGTCGTCCAACCGCGGGACACGACCAACCCACCCACCGAACGCGACGTGATCGCGTTCGCGAAGAGCCGCCTCGCCAGCTACAAGGCGCCAAAGACCGTTGAGTTCGTCGACGAGATACCGCGCACGGCGGCAACGAAGGTCAACCGATCGGCGATGGCCGAGGCACGAGATCTAAGGGAGAGCAGGGATGACGAGACCACCTGACGCCGCCAGCCACGTCGTCTTCGACCCGTTCTCCGAGGACTTCTTCAACCATCCCTACGAGACATACCGGCGGATGCGTGCCGAGGCGCCTGTGTACTACAGCGAGGAGTACGACTTCTACGCGCTGACTCGTCACTCGGACGTCGCCGCCGCATTCAAGGACTTCGAAACCTATTCATCGTCAAAGGGAATCGACCTCGGCATGGTCAAGGCGGGACAACCGGTGCCCCCGCTGGTGATCATGATGGACCCGCCCGATCACCGCCGGATGCGCAGCCTGGTGAACAAGGTCTTCACCCCGCGGGCGATCGAATCGCAGCGGGCGATGGTCACCGAGCAGATCGACCGCTTCCTCAATGCCGTCGACTCCGCAGAATTCGATGTGGTGCATGACTTCTCGGCGCTCTTCCCCGTCGAGGTGATCACCCGCATGCTCGGTGTGCCTGCCGAGAACCGGCAGCAGATCCGCCTCTGGCTCGATATCCAGCTGAGCCGCGAGTATGGCAGCTTCGAGATGTCCGAGGCGGGAATGAACGCGGGCATCGAGACCGGGTTGTTCTACTACAACCTCATTAAGGAGCGCCGCGCCACACCCGCGGACGACATGATCAGTCGACTCATCGCCGTGGAGGTCGAACGCGACGACGGAACGATGACGAGTCTCGACGACGTCGAGATCACCGGCTTCGCATCACTTTTGGGTGGAGCGGGAGCAGAAACCGTCACGAAGCTGATCGGCAATGCCGTCGTGACGTTCGCCAAGAACCCCGATCAGTGGCAGAAGCTGCTCGATGACCGAAGCAAGATACCGGCTGCCGTCGAGGAGCTATTGCGCTTCGAGGCGCCCGCTCAATACGTCGTGCGCTACAGCATGGTCGACGTAGAGTTGCACGGCACCACCATCCCCGCAGGCAAACCCGTTCTGTTGGTTGCTGGTTCGGCCAATCGCGACGGCGATGCCTTCACCGACCCCGACACGTTCGACATCGACAGGGACCGCTCCGAGGCTCAGAACGTCGGTCTAGGTTACGGACTGCACAGCTGTCTGGGCGCCGCCCTTGCCCGCATGGAGAGCGCCATCGCCTTGGATCGACTGCTCGACTTCATGCCGCGATACGAGATCATCGAAGACGGGCTGAAGAGGGTGGCGATGACGAACGTTGCGGGTTGGTCCAACGTGCCGGTGCGGGTGTTGCGGTGACCACGATGGCCGCCCTGGTGCGCGCCCGCGCCGACGACGACAACGTCGCCCTCGTCCAAGAGGATCAGTCGTGGACGTGGCGTGAAGTCGTCGCGGAGTCGGCGGTCAGGGCGGCCTGGATGCGGGCCACGCTCGACCCCGAACTCCCGCCGCACGTTGGCGTCCTGCTCCCGAACGTGCCCGAGTTCGTCTTCCAGATCTTCGGTGCTGCACTCGCGGGCGCGTGCATCGTCGGGGTTAACCCGACGAGGCGCGGTGCGGAGCTTCGGCGCGACGTCGAGCACACGGACTGCCAAGTGGTGCTGACCGATTCCACCCACGCGGAGCTGATCGATGGCGCGACCCGAATCGAGACTCGGCCGTGGGCGAGCCACGAGGGCGCCGCCCTGCCCGTGGATGATCCCGACCCGTCGTCGACGATGCTGCTGCTTTTCACGTCTGGATCCACGTCGGCACCCAAGGCGGCGCGCCGCACCCAGGGCCGTCTCGCCACGTCGTCGACCATGGGGTTCAAACCTGACGACGTGCTGTACGGCCCGATGCCCCTGTTCCACGGAAATGCGTTGAGCTCCATCCTGTTTCCCGGTCTCGTGGCGGGCGCGACAATCGTCCTGCGAGACAAGTTCTCGGCCACCTCGTGGTTGGACGACGTCCGTCGGTACGGTGCGACGTTCACCAGCACGGTGGGACGGGCGCTGGGCTACGTGCTCGCCACCGAGCCGTCGGAGCGCGACAAGGACCACCGCCTGCGCGTGGTGCTGGCACCCGAGGCGTCGCCACGGGACATCAGTGCCTTCGGCAAGCGATTCGGCGTCGCGGTGATCGCCGGCTACGGCTCCAGCGAGGGCGGCATTGCCCTGATGCCCGCGCGCAAGCCCGGCTCGCTTGGCGTCGCTCCGCAGGGCGCCGACATCGCGGTCGTCGATCCGTCTGGCAAGGAGTGCGAGACAGCACGATTCGACGATCGCGGTCAGCTGTGCAACGCAGAGGCCGCCATCGGCGAGTTGGTGCGCCGCGACGCGGCGTCCTCGTTCGAGGGGTATTGGAACAACCCGGAGGCCGAGGCAGAACGCATGCGCGGCGGATGGTTCTGGTCGAGCGATCTGGCGTATCGCGACGCCGACGGGGTGTTCTGGTTCGCAGGCCGCATTGGCGACTGGCTGAGGGTCGATTCCGAGAACTTCGCCACCGCACCCATCGAGCGGATCATCGAGAGGCACCCAGACGTCGCCGCCGTTGCCGTCATCGGGGTGCCGGATCCCCTCGCAGGCGACCAAGTGCTCGCGGCGTTGGAGCTCCTGCCGGGCCGCGAGTTCGATCCCACCGCCTTCGACGAATTCCTTGGCGAACAACCCGATCTCGGTACCAAGTGGGCGCCGAAGTTCGTCAGGGTCAGTCCGTCGTTGCCGGTGATCGGCGCCGGGAAGCTGGACAAGAAGCCCCTTCGGCGCGACGCATGGCTGACCGACGACGTCATCTGGTGGCGACCGAACCGATCGGCGGGCTATACGTTGATGACCGCAGCCGACCGCGATGCGCTGCGCAAGGAATTCGTCGCCCACGACCGCATCGCGGCGCATCCGCACTGACACCACTTGCGCTGAACCAAAGGAGATTCCATGCCCGTCCTTTACGAGCTCGCCACCCGCCCTGGCGCGGAGCACGTCGCACTCATCACGCTCGACCGACCCGAGTCCAGGAATGCCTGCGACCTCGAGCACTTCCACCAACTCGCTCAAACGTGGAAGCGGTTCGACGCGGACGAGGAGGCGTGGGTCGCGATCTTCACCGGCGTCGGCAAGTCGTTCATGGTCGGCGCCGACCTGAAGACCTACGTCCCGGAGATCACCGCGCTGTCGAAGAAGATTGCGGCGGGCGAGGCGACCGACGTGGGCGGCTACTCGTTGTCCGACGGCACCGAGGCGGTGCTTCGCGGAACCAAGATCTACAAGCCCATCATCGCCGCCGTGAACGGGCCGTGCGTTGCTGGCGGCATGGAGATGTTGGGCGGCATCGACATTCGCGTCGCAAGCGAGGATGCCACCTTCGGCGTACTGGAACCGGCGCGGGGTCTGTTCGCAGGCGGAGGTACGACAGTTCGGCTGCCCCGCCAGCTCCCGTTCGCCCAGGCGATGGAGTTTCTGCTATGCGCCGACCAGATCGATGCACACCGCGCGTACGAGATGGGTCTGGTGAACGCGGTCGTGCCACACGACCAGTTGTTGGACAAGGCCTTCGAGTACGCGGCCCGCATCACCAAGAACGCGCCGCTCGCCGTGCAAGCCACCAAGCGCAGCGTGCTAGAGGGCCTGAAGACCGACATGCGCGAGGCCTACAAGATCGAGTCGGCCATCTCCAAGGAGGTCTTCGCCAGCGAGGACGCCAAGGAGGGTCCGCGAGCGTTCGCCGAGAAACGCCCGCCGAAGTGGACCGGGCGGTAGCACCATCGGCGACGGATTCTCGGCGGTTTTCAGCAGTCCGAGTATGGCGATCGATTGTGCGGCAGCAAGTGTCGCCGCGATGCGCCCGTTGGGGATCGAGGTGCGTACCGGCATCCACATTGGTGAAGTGGAGGTTCGCGGTGGTGACGTTGCCGGTATGGCCGTTCACATTGGGTCGCGTATCGCTGCTCTCGCGGCCCCAAGTGAAGTGTTGGTTTCGTCGACTGTCCGAGAGATCGTCACCGGGTCACGACGCTGTTCCAAGCACGCGGCGAACACCAACTCAAAGGTGTGCCTGGTCGGTGGCGACTGTATGCGGTGTAGCGGCATCCAAGAACGCAAACTAAGCGGAGTTCTCCGCCGCGGCTCTGATGCGGTCAACCGTTGCCTCCATGCCCGCCCGCAGGACGTCCAAGCGACGGTCATACCCACCGAGGAAAAGTCGGTAGGCAGTCTTCACCCAGCGGAACTCACCTGCGGTTACCCGCTCCTCCACTAAGAGGCAACCTCCGTCCTCGGGTGTCATTCGATACCGCCAGTGCACCCCGCTAGCAGCGCGGAATGCAAATACGCTCCCGCGCTCTGATTCGGTGACGATCGCAGGTGACGGCCAGCTCAAGCCACGATCCTTGTTCAGTCCAAGAAATAGCGCTCCCTTACCGCGTTTGGACGTTAGCCACATCGCCTTGTAGCACTCAGGACTCCACTGGCCCATCCGTGTTACGTCGCTAATCATGTCGAAGACGGTGCCCGGGTCGGCAGAGATGAAGGCCTCGGCCCGATCCAACGGGGAAACGCTCATGAAACCACGTCTATCACGCGACAATCGACGACGTTTGAAAACGCACGGCTTGCACCATTGATGCGCGAGCGTGATGCGTCGACGCTTCGACATTGCGAAGACCCAGAGCGTTTACGTCGCAGGGACGTCGGTTCCTCCCTAATCGTTGACTATCACGGTCCTGATGCCAACCCCGTTGGTCAGATCGTCGAACGCCTCGTTGACGTCGTGGAGCCGGACGCGCCTGGTGATCAGCCGCTCGAGGGGCATCCGACCCGCCCGCCACAGGTCCAAGAGCAACGGGAAGTCGCGATTGGGCACCACTGACCCGTACTGGCAGCCGACGAGCGTCTTGCCGTTCATGAACAGGTCGTACGCCGAGAGCGCGACCTTGTCGTCGGGAAGGGCGGCGCCCACGACGCACGTGGTGCCACCCCTGCGGGTGCCCGCGATGCCGGTCTCGATGGTGTGGGGGCGGCCGACGGCCTCGAAGACGATGTCGGCTCCACGCTTGCCGGTGACGGCCTTGATCTGCTTTTCCACGTCGCCGTCGGCGGGATCCACGGCGTGGGTCGCGCCCAGTTCCAGCGCAACCTCGCGGCGCGATGCGACGGGATCGACCGCGATGATCTGTGCTGCTCCGCGAACCGCAGACGCCATGAGCGCGGCCAGGCCGACGCCACCAAGCCCGATCACCGCGACCGACTGACCGTGCTGGACGGGCGTGGTGTTGAGCGCGGCACCCGCGCCGGTGGCCACGCCACAGCCGATGAGCGAGGCGACGTCGAGTGGGATGTCTGCGTCGATCGGAACAAGTGCTCTACCAAGGCAATTCGTCGCCGTCGCGAAGCTCGCGACGCCCATCGTGGTGAAGATCGGCGTGCCCGCGGCGTCGGTGGCGTAGGGCATCGAGTAGGCGTCCGGGATGGCATTGCGACACAGATGGACTTCGCCGTGGTTGCAGAACCAGCAGTGCCCACACGCCGCGACCCAAGCGATGGCGACGTGATCGCCCACCTTCACGTGATGCACCTCCGAGCCGACTTCCTCGACCACCCCGGCACCCTCGTGGCCCAGCACCGTCGGAGTACCTGCAGGCAACTTGCCCGTGGCCATGGATAGATCCGAATGGCAGACACCACTGGCGCCAATCCGCACCCTGACCTGATCGTTCGCAATCGCAGCCAACTCAATGTCATTGATTTCCAAGGGCTTTCCAATGGCTTGCAGTATGGCCCCGCGTTCGCTCATGGCCGTCATGGTAGACCAGTCCCCCGCGAATCCGGAAAGCTTGGCTACCCGAGCGAGAATTGCTATCCTCAGGATTCGACCGTCGTTCGAATCTCAGTCTGGAGGTCACCGATGTCCTCAGCGGTAGCGCACGCCTACCATCGATTCTTCGTCGACGGCGCGTGGCGGAAGCCGGCGACCGACGAGGACTTCGACATCCACTCACCGCATGACGGAACTCGCGTCGGCGCAGCATCGGTCGCCTCCCCCGCCGACGTCGACGTAGCCGTGGCGGCAGCCCGGCAAGCCTTCGACGAGGGCCCGTGGCCACGGATGACCGTCGCCGAACGCCTCGCCGCGCTCAAGCCGTTCGTCGAGGAGTACGGCAGCAGAACCACCGAAATGTCCGAATTGGTCACCGCGGAGATGGGCTCACCGCACTGGTTCTCCGACTCGGCACACGGCATCGGACCGTTCTTCCTGATGCAGCAAACCATCGAGTTCGCCGAGGGCTACGCCTGGTCCGAACGCCGCGGTTCCAGCATGCTCGTGCGTGAACCTGCCGGCGTCGTCGCCGTCATCACGCCGTGGAACGTGCCCCAGGTGACGATCCTGGCCAAGGTCTTCCCTGCGCTGATCGCCGGCTGCTGCGTCGTGGTCAAGCCTGCCCCAGAGACTCCGCTCGACGGGATGCTGCTCGCCACCATGCTCGCCGAGGCCGATCTGCCGCCGGGGGTCGTGGCGGTCCTGCCGGGCGGCGCGGATGCCGGCCGTCACCTCGTCGCGCATCCCAGCGTCGACAAGGTCGCCTTCACTGGAAGCTCCGTCGTCGGCAAGGCGATCGCCAAGACCTGCGCCGACAGGCTGGCCAGGTGCACATTGGAACTGGGCGGCAAGTCCGCGGCGATCATCTGCGAGGACGCTTCCCTAGAGCGGACCATCCCCGGGCTGCGCTTCTCGTCGTTCCTCAACAACGGCGAGGCCTGTGTCGCGCAGAGCCGCGTACTTGCACCGCGCTCCCGCTACGACGAGATCGTCGTCGCCCTCGCCGAAGACGTGGCCGGCTTCGCCGTCGGTGACCCCGCCGATCCGGAAACCTATGTCGGGCCCTTGGTCTCGGCGCGCCAGCACGACCGCGTCCAGTCCTATCTGGAGCTCGGAGTGAAGGAGGGTGCGACGGTGGCGACCGGCGGTCCGGGTCCCGTCGCTGGCTTGTCGGGTGGGAACTACGTCAAGCCAACGGTTTTCAGCGACGTCGACAACTCGATGCGCATCGCACGGGAGGAGATCTTCGGCCCCGTCGTCGTGGTGATTCCGTACGACGACGTCGACGACGCCGTCCGGATCGCCAACGACTCCCCCTACGGCCTGGGCGGATCCGTGTGGACCAAGGATCGCCAGGCGGGCCTGGCGATCGCACGGCGCGTCCGCACGGGCATGTTCGGCATCAACTCGTTCGCGCCCGAATTCGGCGTTCCCTTCGGCGGTTTCAAGGCCAGCGGCATCGGGAGGGAGTACGGGCCAGAGGCCTTCGATTCCTATGTCGAGGTCAAGTCCATCTACGGTGTGCCGTCGTGACGTCGGCCGCCCGACGTGCCTATGGCGAACTCGACCGCGACCAGGTGGTCGCCGCGCTGTACGACCTTGCCCGCAGAGTGGGCGTCGCCAAGGTGACGATGCGCGAGCTCGCTGCCGAACTGGGCGCCGCGGCGCCGTCGGTCTACTACCACGTACCTGGCAAGCAGGCGGCGCTCGATCTGCTCGCCGAGGCCGTCCTCGCGGCCGTGCCCGAGCCCGAGCCGGGGCCGTGGGACGTCAGCCTGGTGACCCTCTATCAAGCCTCTCGCAAGATCATGCTGGACGTGCCAGGCATCGCGAATGTGTTGCAGACCAATGGAAATGGCCAGCAGGCCCTACGGCTTGACCGCCTCAGCCGCACCTTGATCGGACAGGCAGGCCTGCGCAAGGCGGCCACCAACGCGGCCCACGCCGTGCTCTACACCTACCTACTCGGATCGGTCAGCCTCGAAGAGTCGCGCCCCGAGCCGGTTCGCGGAGGTCGAACGAGGGCAGACGCCCACTACACGGAAGGGCTTCACGTGATCATCGAAGGTATCCGAGCAATGGCAGCACAACGATGAATACCCATGTGCCCGCACCGCTCGGATCATTGGTTCCGATCGAGCAGGACACCGGCGCCGACCGAGACGCGGCAACCGTTCTCGACCCGGACACCTACGTCAACGGGGCACCGTTCGACGCTCTCGCGCGGCTACGGTCGACGGCACCCGTGCACCCGGTCTCGATGCCAGGCCTACCCCATGCCTGGCTGCTGACGCGGCACGCCGACGTCCGGCGCGTCAGCCGCGACACCGACACCTTCACCAGCAGCCATGGCAACACCCTGGTGGAGGTCGTAGCGGGTCCGACGTCGGCCATGCTGCCTGGGATCGATCCGCCTCGGCACGTGCGGGTTCGCAAGTTGATCAACCAGGGCTTCACCGCACGCAACGTGCAGCGCCTAGAGCCGCACATGCGGAAGGTGGCGCGCGCCATCGTCGCCGACATCACCGAGAAGGGCGAGTTCGACGCAGTGCCCGACATCTCGGCGGAGATGTCGTTACAGGTGATCGCCGACGTCCTCGGCGTGCCCGCCTCCGACCGACTCGACGTCTTTCGCTGGAGCAACGCCATCGGCAGCCTCGGCATCGAGGACCCCGACTACGCGCCGACCCCCGACGCACTCGGCAAAGCCGCTGCCGAGATGTTCGCGTACTGCAACGAACTCGTCGAGCATCGCCGCAAACACGGCCTCACCGATGACATCCTGTCGGCATTGTTGGAAGCCGAGGTCGACGGCGAGCAGCTCAATCGTGACCAGCTCAACGAGTTCTTCCTATTGCTCGCGATCGCAGGCAACGAGACCACCCGCAACACGCTCAGCCACGGAATACTCGCCCTCGCAACGCATCCCGACCAACAGCGGCTGCTGGCGAGCGATCCCGAGGCCATCAAACCCGCGGTGGAGGAATTGCTCCGCTGGTCGACGCCTGTCATGCACTTCCGTCGCACCGTCACCACCGACGTCGAGATCGGCGGGCAGCAGATTCCGTCGGGCGACTGGGTGCTGATGCACTACCTGTCTGCCAACCGCGACGAGTCGGTGTTCGAACGCGCCGACGAGTTCGACGTGACTAGGCTCGACGCGGACCACGCCGCGTTCGGCGGCGGCGGCACCCACTTCTGCCTCGGTGCACAACTCGCACGGCTCGAACTGCGAGTGATGCTAGAGGAGCTGTACCCGAACGTGCCAGGCCTCACGGTGACCGGGCAGCCGGATCGCCTGCGCTCCTCCTTCTTTCACGGCATCAAGCGTCTGCCGTGCAGCACTGGAGCAGCCTGATGAGTTCCCGCGCGCTTTGCCTGATCGGTGCGGCTCAGGCGACCGACCGCAGCGGGAGCGCACGAGAGCCACTGGCCAGCTGGGCGGAGCTCGCCGCAGCGGCAGCGACGGACACCGGTGTGGAAAACGTTCTGGCACAAGTCGACTCGCTGCAGGTGGTGTATTGCCACTCGTGGCCCTACGACGACCCCGTCGGTCGCCTCGCGGCGGCATTGGGCGTAGAGCCGCGGCACCGGCACTATTCGGGAATCGGCGGTACCACACCGCAATTGTTGATCAACGAGACGGCCGAGGCGATGTTGCGCGGCGAGATGGACCTCGCTCTGATCGTCAGCGGCGAGGCCCTGGCGACCGTGCGTGCGGCGAAGAAGGCAGGCGAGCGTCTGCCATGGAGCCATCGGCAGCCGTCGCCGTTTCCATGGGACCCGCCGCACACGAGCGAACTCAACCACGAGGTCATGCAAGCGTGGGAGACGTTCCCTCTGTGGGACACTGCGCGGCGGGCCCGAATGGGCGCCTCGCTTGCCGACGACGCCGCGGAGGCGGCGCGGCTGATGGCCGCGATGAGCACTGTGGCGGCGACGAACGCGTACGCGTGGCGACCCGTGGCACTCGACGCGGAGACGGTCGGCACTCCTACCCCTGAAAACCGCTACGTCGGTTGGCCTTACACCAAGCTCGAGGTCGCGGTAATGGACGTCGACATGTCTGCCGCACTACTGCTCGCGACCGTCGAGAAGGCCGATGAGCTTGGCATCGACGAGGATCGTCGGCTCTATCTCACCGGGTGGGCCTACGCACAGGACCCCGACAGCATCGCCGAGCGAAGCGACCTATCCCGTTCGGCGGCAATGGAAGTCGTCGGACACCACGCGTTGACCTCGGCGGGCGTCGGCATCGACGACGTCGACGTCTTCGACCTCTACTCCTGCTTCCCCTCGTCGGTCCGGCTGACCTGCGACGCGCTCGGACTCGCCCTCGACGACCCGCGTGGGCACACCGTGACCGGGGGCCTGCCGTATGCGGGCGGGCCGGCAAGCGCCTACCAGATGCATGCGATCACCAGCGCCCATCACCGACTGCGCGAAGGCGGTGGTCGCGCGCTGATCACCGGCGTCGGCATGCATCTCGCGAAACACGTTGCGGCCGTCTGGTCGACGACGCCGAGCACGCCTGCGCCGCCCGACGCCGCCGCGCTGCAGGCGTCCGTCGAGTCCAAGCAGCCTCGGCTGCCACTGCTCACCGACTACAGCGGTCCAGCGACCGTGCGCGCCTACACCGTTGCCCACGGCCGCGATGGAGCTCCTCAGCAGGGTCTGGTGATCCTGGACACCGCGGACGGCAGGGCCATCGCACGCGTGCACGACCATGACCTGATGGTCGACGCGGAGTCGCGTGAGCTGGTCGGCACCACCGTCACCGTCAGCACGGACGGCAAGCGCAACGAGGCTCGGTGGTGAGCGCTAGCCGCCAAGCACGGGCCTGCCGGCATGCAGGAGTTCGACCGTCACACCGTCCGGATCGACGACGCTCGCGGCCAGCAAGTCACCGTTGGGCATGGTCATCCGCCGAGGGACACCACCGAGGCCGAGTTCGGCCAATCGGGCGAGTACGGCTTCCACGTCGACCTGCAGCGAGATCAGGAACAGACCTCGCGTCGGCAGCCCGGTCTGTGGCGGACCAGCCGTTACGTCGTCCGAGCCGACGTCGAGCAGTTCGAGGATGCCACCTCCACGGTTGTCCGAATCGCCGAGGAACACCGTGCGCACCTTCGTCGTCCGCATTCCGAGAAGAGGTTCCATGTCTCCCTCCAGCACGGTGTCGACGAGCACGTCGAGGCCAATTCCGTCCCGGTAGAACGCGAGAGCTGCATCGAAATCAGCGGGACACAGCCCCGTGTGATGGACGATCGTCACGCGCGTACCCTTCCCCACGAACAAAGCCCACGAACCGCTTAGCACCCACGAAGGGCACGACATGACGATAGACGCCACATGAGCGAAATCGACGCACCCTCCCCGTTGGCCGTGCCTCCCGCACCGTTTCGACTGCTTCCCCTGATCGATGACCTGAACAAGGCGTACTGGACGGGCGGAGAACGCGGCGAACTTCGCTTCTGGCGGTGTCAGGCGTGCCACTACTGGATTCATCCGCCATCACCACGCTGCCCGGCGTGCCTTTCGAAGGACCTGGCCGTGGAAGCGGCGTCGGGGCGCGCGGTCGTGCATACGTTCACCGTGAACCATCAGGCCTGGATGCCAGGGCTGGAGCCACCGTTCGTCGTCGCGATCGTGGAATTGGCCGAACAGGACGGACTGCGATTGACCACAAACGTCCTCGACGTCGATCCCGCCGACGTGTTCGTCGGAATGCCCGTCGAGGTCCGGTTCGAACACCACGACGACGTGTGGATCCCCGTCTTCGTGCCAGGAGCAACCCAGTGAACCGACTCATCGCCGACAACGCAGTCATCTCGGGTATCGGCCAATCGGCGTTGGGCCGCCGCCTCTTTCGCGATCCTCTCGACCTCACCCTCGACGCGTGCCTCGCAGCAATCGAGGATGCCGGACTGAGCCGCGACGACATCGACGGCATCGCAACCTATCCCGGAAACATGAGCAATCCGCCAGGTTTCAGCGGTGGCGGCGTCACCGAGGTCCAGGACGCGCTGAGGCTCAACCTCAACTGGTTCGCGGGAGGCATCGAAGCGCCAGGCCAGCTCGGCTCGGTCATCACGGCGTGCGCGGCGGTCGCGACCGGTATGGCCAACCACGTCCTGTGCTTTCGGACGGTGTGGGAGGGCACCGCTCAGGCCGACAAGGGTCGCGCCGCGGTGATGCCGGGCGGCCAAGGCGGCGGGATCCCTCGCATGGGCGGGTTCGCCCAGTGGTCGATGCCGTATGGCGCTCCGTCCGCAGCAGTGTGGATCGCGATGATGGCGGCTCGCCACTTCCACGAATTCGGCACCACGCGAATGCAACTCGGCGCCATTCCGGTCAATGCCCGGGCCAACGCCGGGCGCAATCCCAATGCGATCTACACCGATCCCATGTCGATCGACGACTACATGTCGGCCCGGATGATCTCCTGGCCCTTCTGCCTCTACGACTGCGACGTGCCGTCGGACGGCTCGACTGCGGTCATCGTGTCGCGTGTGGACGCCGCACCCGACCTTCGCAAACCACCGATCCGCGTGGAGGCCGTGTCGACCGCGATACACGGCAGGCCTTCTTGGGATCAGTGGGACGACCTGACCACGATGTCCGCCCGCGACGCTGGTGCCGGGCTGTGGAAGAACACAGAGCTGCGGCCCGCCGACGTCGACGTCGCCGAGTTGTACGACGGCTTCAGCTTCATCTGTCTCACCTGGCTGGAGTCGCTGGGGTTCTGCGGCAAGGGTGAGGGAGGTCCGTTCGTCGAAGGTGGCGCACGCATCGCTCCCGATGGCCAGATCCCGGTGAACACGCATGGTGGCCAGTTGTCGGCGGGGCGCTTGCACGGCTACGGCTTCCTCCACGAGGCATGCACGCAACTCTGGGGCGAGGGCGGCGAGCGTCAGGTGACCCGGCCTGGCGACCGCAAGCCAGAGGTGGCAGTCGCCGCGGCAGGCGGAGGTCCGCTCGCGGGCGCACTGCTGCTCACGCGCTAACCCTTGCGATTTCGGCGCGGTTTCCACCCATCCGTGGGTGGAAACCGCGCCGAAATCGCGGGGTTAGACGGGGACCAGGTCGTCGGCGTGCACGGCGGGCCGACGCATCTCGGCGGGCAACTCCGTGGTCGACCGGCCGATCATCGTGGCGAGCTCACCGGCGTCGTAGGCCACAACACCCCGCGCGACCATCGTCGCGTCGACCCCGCGAAGCTCGACCACGTCACCACCGTGGAAGCGACCGGAGATCGCCGTGATGCCTGCGGGCAGCAAGGACCGGCGCTGCTTGACGATCGCTCGCACCGCGCCGTCATCGAGCGTCAACGCGCCCGCCGAGTCCGCGGCGTAGCGCACCCAGAACTTGCGGGACGACATGCGTTCGGGCCGGGGCGCGAACACCGTCCCCACCGACGCATCCGCCAGCGCCGCAGCAGCATTGGATGCTGCGGCGAGCAGCACCGGCACCCCGGCGTCGGACGCCAACAGCGCCGAAGACAACTTCGACGCCATACCCCCGGTGCCGAGATGGCTGCCGCCACTGGCGATCACCCCGTCGAGATCGTCGGGCCCACTCACTTCGGAGATGAAGCGCGCGTTCGACTTTCGCGGGTCAGAATCGTACAAGCCATCGATGTCGCTCAACAGGATCAAGGCGTCCGCGCCAACGAGATGCGCCACCAACGCCGACAGGCGATCGTTGTCGCCAAAGCGGATCTCGTTGGTGGCCACGGTGTCGTTTTCGTTGACGATCGCCACGGCATGCAGGGCGCGCAGGCGATCCAGCGTGCGGGCGGCGTTGGTGTGCTGCACCCGCATCGAGATGTCGTGCGCGGTGAGCAATACCTGGCCGACGGTCCGTTGGTACCGGCCGAACGCAGAGCTCCACGCGTTGACCAGCGCCACCTGCCCGACGCTCGCTGCGGCCTGCTTCGTCGCGAGGTCGGTTGGCCGCCTTCGCAGGCCGAGCGGCTCGATACCCGCGGCAATCGCACCCGACGACACGATGACGACGTCGGAGCCCGCCTTCATTCGCCCCTCGATTGCTTCTGCCAACGTTGCGAGACGACTCGGGTCGAACATGCCGTTGGGTGAGGTCAGCGCGGTCGTACCGATCTTGACGACGACGCTGCGCGCAGTGCGAACGGCCTCGCGGTAGGCGCTCACTCGTCACCGCCAGGGCGGCGGCGCTCCCGTCGGGCGGCCTTGCGCTCGTCGGCGGGTACCCGGTCGGTCTGCTCGAGACGAATGTCGGTGCCGCGACCCGACATCAGCACGTCGACGCCGGCTGCGGTCTGTGGCTCCCAGTCGAACGTGACGTCGCCGATGGTGACGGCGCAACCCGGCTTTGCGCCAAGCTTCAGCAGCTCTTCCTCGACGCCCAACCGCGCCAGCCGGTCGGCGAGGTAGCCGACGGCTTCTGCGTTCTGGAAGTCCGTCTGGCCGATCCAGCGTTGCGGTCGTGAACCCCGAACGACGAAGCCCTCTTCGCCGTCGGACTCCACCGTGAACCCGCTGTCGTCTATCGCGACAGGGCGGATGACGGGGCGGCGCGCCGCGACGGTCGGCTGTGCATCGCGATAGGTCTTCACCATGTCCCACAACGCGAACGTCAACGGCCGCAACCCATCTCGGCTGACCGCAGACACCTCGAACACTGGCCAGCCGTACTTCTTCGCCACCTCGTCGTGGACGAATTCGGCCAGTTCCCGCGCATCGGGCACGTCGATCTTGTTGAGCACCACCGCGCGAGGCCTCTCGGCGAGGTCGCCAAGCGTCGAATCACCCTGCAGCGTCGGTGTATACGCCGCAAGCTCGGCCTCGACGGCATCGATGTCGGACAGCGGATCGCGGCCCGGCTCCATCGTCGCGCAGTCAACGACGTGCACGAGCACCGCACACCGCTCGACGTGGCGCAGGAACTCCAGACCAAGGCCCTTGCCCTCCGAGGCGCCCGGTATCAGCCCGGGAACGTCGGCGACGGTGAAGGTGTTCTCCCCTGCCGATACCACGCCGAGGTTCGGCGCCAACGTCGTGAACGGATAGTCGGCGATCTTCGGCTTGGCCGCCGAAATCACTGACACCAGTGAGGACTTGCCCGCCGACGGAAAGCCGATCAACCCAACGTCGGCGACGGTCTTGAGTTCGAGGGTGAGGTCGCGGACCTGCCCAGGCTCGCCGAGCAGCGCGAAACCCGGCGCCTTGCGCGCCCGAGAGGCCAGTGCCGCGTTGCCAAGCCCGCCACGCCCACCGGCTGCCGCGTCGAATCGCGTTCCCGCGCCAACGAGGTCGGCGAGCAGTCGGCCTTGTTCGTCGAGCACGACGGTGCCGTCGGGGACCTTCAACTCGAGATCGGCACCGTTCGCGCCGTCACGATTGCCGCCCATGCCCTGCTTGCCGCTGGGCGCTCCGACGTGCGGATGGAAGTGGAAGTCCAGGAGCGTGTGCACTTGCGGGTCGACGACGAGGACGATGCTGCCGCCGCGTCCGCCGTTGCCGCCGTCGGGTCCACCGAGGGGCTTGAACTTCTCGCGGTGCACCGAGGCGCAGCCGTTACCCCCGCTGCCGGCCCGCGCGTGAATGACGACGCGGTCGACGAATCGGGACATCAGAACTCCTGTCTATCGCCGAAACCGACATTTGGGCGGGAAGGTTCGAGACACCCGCGCCAAAACGTCGATGTCGACGTTGAGAGCGACGGGAGTCAGGCCGTCGGAGCCGCTCCCGCGGCGACGTCAGAGCCCTGGCGGGCGACGCGGACGATGTTGACCGTCTTGCGTCCACGCTTGACGCCGAAGGTGACGGCGCCGGGTGCCGTCGCGAACAGGGTGTCGTCACCACCGCGACCGACGTTGTCGCCCGGGTGGAAGTGGGTGCCACGCTGACGGACGAGGATCTCGCCTGCCTTCACGATCTGCCCGCCGAAGCGCTTGACGCCCAGCCGCTGTGAATTCGAGTCGCGCCCGTTGCGCGAGCTGGAAGCGCCCTTCTTGTGTGCCATTGGTTCGCTCCCTGTCTCTACTTGATTCCCGTGACCTTGACGACCGTCAACGGCTGACGGTGGCCCTGGCGTTTGTGGTAGCCGGTCTTGTTCTTGAACTTGTGGATGCGGATCTTCGGGCCCTTGGTGTGCTCGAGGATCTCACCGGTGACGGCGATCTTCGCGAGCGCCTTCGCATCGGTGGTCACCGTCGCGCCGTCAACCACCAGGGCGACGGGAAGCGAAACCGACGAGCCGGCCTCGGACTCGATCTTCTCGACCTTGACGATGTCGCCGACCGCGACCTTGTACTGCTTGCCGCCGGTCTTGACGATTGCGTATGTCGCCATCGTGTGCTGTTCCTCTGCTTCACTGTGCAGGCGCGCGCAACCTTGGGCTACGTGCGCTGGTCTGGGGTGCGGGCTGATGTGCCCGCTGTCGCCGCCTGTCGATCACAGGGCCTGGCGACAACTTGTCAAGGTTACGTGACCAGCGGGTAAGGGGTCAAACCGCGGGTGGTCCAGCGGGTCGAGCAGCAGCGCGACGGCGGGGACGACGGACGACGGCGACCAATGAGTCGTCGTCGTCGGAGTCATCCTCGTCGTCAGAGTCGTCGTCATCGTCCGAATCGTCGTCATCGTCCGAGTCGTCCGAATCGTCGCTCACCACTTCGATGTCGTCGTCGAGGTCTTCGTCCTCGTCATCGAGGTCGATCTCGTCCACGTCGTCGGAATCATCGTCGTCGGAATCATCGTCGTCGGAGTCATCCTCGTCCGAGTCGTCATCCGAGTCGTCGTCGGAATCGTCGAAGTCCTCGTCGTCCAGCTCTTCGTCGGCGACCACGCGCACGTCGCCAGCCTCGGCGTCGACCGCTGGATCCTGATCGACGAGTGCGGCGTCATCCTCGGACTGTTCGTCGAGTTCCTCGGACTCGTGGTGGCCATTTGCGGCGGCCATCGCCTTGAACATCGGGTGCTCGCCTGCGGCGTGGGTCGGCACGGTCGCCACCTGGACGTCGTCGGCCCGACCGACGCCCTTCTTGCCCCGCTTGCCCCGGCGACCAGCCGGCTCGGCCTTGCGGGCCGTGGCCTGCGCGGTATCGACGGGATCGCCATGGATGACGATCCCCCGCCCTGCGCACTGCGGACACGTCGTCGAGAACGCCTCGACGAGGCCGGTACCCAGCTTCTTGCGCGTCAGCTGCACCAAGCCCAGCGACGTCACCTCGGACACCTGGTGCCGCGTGCGGTCGCGCCCGAGTGCCTCGGTGAGCCGACGCAGGACCAAATCGCGATTGGATTCCAGCACCATGTCGATGAAGTCGACGACGATGATGCCGCCGATGTCGCGCAGGCGGAGCTGACGCACGACCTCCTCGGCGGCCTCGAGGTTGTTGCGCGTCACGGTCTGCTCGAGGTTGCCGCCAGAGCCGGTGAACTTGCCGGTGTTGACGTCGACGACCGTCATCGCCTCGGTGCGGTCGATGACCAGGGTGCCGCCCGACGGCAGCCACACCTTGCGGTCGAGCGCCTTGGCGAGCTGCTCGTCGATGCGGTGCACCGCGAAGACGTCGGGACCGTCGGCGGACACCGGCTCGTACTTCGTCATCCGCGGAATCAGTTCAGGTGCAACCGATTCCACGTATTCATTGATGGTCGTCCAAGCTTCCTCGCCAGAGACGATGAGTCCGGAGAAGTCTTCGTTGAACAGGTCGCGGATGACCTTGACGAGTACGTCTGGCTCCTCGTACAAGGCGACTGCGGCGCCCGCGGCCTTCTCCTTGGTCTCGGCAGCCAAGGCCTCGATTTGCGTCCAGTGTTCCTGGAGCCTGTTCACGTCGGTGCGGATGTCGTCTTCCTTGACGCCCTCCGACGCCGTGCGGATGATCACGCCAGCGTCGGCGGGTACCACCTCGCGCAGGATCTCCTTGAGCCGCTGACGTTCGGTATCCGGCAGCTTGCGGCTGATACCGGTCGACGACGCACCCGGCACGTACACCAGGTACCGGCCGGCAAGCGACACCTGAGTGGTCAGCCGCGCGCCCTTGTGTCCAACCGGATCCTTGCTGACCTGCACGACGACGTAGTCGCCCGGCTTGAGAGCCTGTTCGATCTTGCGGGCGGCACCACCGAGACCGGCCGCCTCCCAGTTGACCTCGCCCGCGTAGAGCACCCCGTTGCGGCCACGGCCGATGTCGACGAACGCCGCCTCCATCGAGGGAAGCACGTTCTGCACGATGCCGAGGTAGATGTTGCCGACCAGGGAGGCCGAGGCAGCGGAGGTGACGAAGTGCTCGACGACGACGCCGTCCTCCAGAACGGCGATCTGGGTATAGCGCGCTCCCTCGTGCGGCGGTTCGGTGCGGATCTTGTCCCGCACCACCATCACGCGCTCGACGGCCTCGCGGCGCGCCAGGAACTCGGCCTCGGACAGGATCGGCGGGCGACGACGTCCTGCGTCGCGACCGTCTCTGCGGCGCTGCCGTTTGGCCTCGAGCCGGGTCGACCCGCTGATGCCCTGGATTTCGTTGTTTTCCTGCTTTGCGGAACGCGGCTGCCGTTCGTGGACGACGGTGTTGGGCGGGTCGTCAGCCGATACGGCTTCGTCCCCGTCGGCATCGCTCGAACCAGTCTTCCTGCGGCGACGGCGACGACGCCGACGGTTGCCGCCGTCCCCTGTCGCGTTCTCGTCGTCACCAGCGTCGCCTTCGTCGTCCGAGTCGCCGTCCTCGTCCGAGTCACTCTGATCCTCGGACCCGTCACCGGCCTCGTCGGTGTCGTCGGCGCTCTGCTCGCCACGGCCACGGCCACGGCCGCGACGTCCCCGCCTGCGACGGCGAGCGGCGGGGCGCTCGCCCTGATCGTCGTCGTCGCCGGTCGCGTCGTCGTCTTCTTCGTCCTCCTCGTCGTCATCGTCTTCGACGACGGGTTTGAAGGTGACTGGTTGCGGCGCAACGAACAGAGGCATGTACGCGGCAGGAGCGCTGACCGGTGCCGGGGACGGGTCTGCTGGCTGCTGCGCAAAGGGCGCTTCAAGCGCGTCGCCACCGAAGAGGGTGTCCTCGACGGGTTCGAGGGTCGCGCTTAGGCCCGACGAAGGGTCTGCCGAAGCGTCCTCTTCGATCGGGGCGCCTTCCGCCTGCTCGCTGGCTGGGACTTGAAAGATGTCATTGTCGGCCACGTACTCTCCTCAAGCCCCCGGGCGCGTCGTTTCGACGCGGCCACGCGAGGGCTACCGCTATGGACCCGAGAGGCTTCTCCCGGGCTTGTCATGGTCTCGCTCCGAGCAGTTCATGGTGAACAATCGGTGCCTGGCTGAATGAGGACTTGCCGGTCGGCGCCGCACCTGGAGGATCCAGGTGGTCGCGCTCGTCTAGGTCTTCATTCGAGCGGCCGGATCTGGTATGAAGCCGGTCACCCGAGGCCAGTATCCCACATCAGCGATCCGAAACCGACGAGGCGCTGTCTGACGCCTCGTCGTCAGCTACGAACCGGGGAACCAGAGATCGATCTCCCGGACAGCCGATTCGACCGAATCCGAGCCGTGCACCAGGTTGTCCTGGGTGACAAGTGCCAGGTCACCGCGGATCGTGCCGGGAGTGGCCTTCTCGACGGGATCGGTGCCGCCTGCGATCTGACGGAACGCCGCAACCGCACGCGGACCCTCCACGATCGCTGCGACGACGGGCCCCGAGGTGATGAATTCCAGCAGCGAAGGGAAGAACGGCTTGCCCTCGTGCTCGGCGTAGTGCGCGCGCGCAAGGTCGTCGCTCACGTTCTTCAACTCGAGGGCGACGATGTCGAGGCCCTTGCGTTCGATTCGGCTGAGGATCTCGCCGACGAGATGCCTCTTGACGCCGTCGGGCTTAACCAACACCAGGGTCCGCTCAGTCACGGCGCACAGCATATAGCTCAAGCGTCGAGATCTTGCTGCCCCGGCAGCTGACCGCGGTCCTGACGGCGTTTGACCTCGGCTCTCAGGTAGGCGATCAGCAACCAGACCCCGGCGAATATCACGCCGATGAAGCCGACCATGCCGTTGATCAGCCAGCCTGCAATCAACACGACCTGCATCGCCAGGTTGACCCACAGCGCCCACGGTCGCCCTTGCACGCCCGCAAGCAGAATGAGGACCGCCGCGAAGCCGATGAGGAACCCACCGCTGGTCGCTGTCAGTCCGCCCTCGGAGACGGAGACGACGGGCAACGCCAGCAGCACGACGATCGCCTCCAGGATCAGCGTGCCCGCCATCACCCCCCGGAAGCTCTTCCAGGGATCGGGCGGTGCCGGCCGTTCGGTCATTCGGGGTCTCGACCGAACAGCGTCCGCGCCGCGCCTGCGGTGACGACCGATCCGGTGATGATCATGCCCGCACCGGAGAATCCGTCGTCGGCGCCGGACTCTTCGACGAGGGCGGTCGCGGTTTCGATGGCGTCGGGCAGCGTCGACGCCGTAATGACGCGATCCTGGCCGAACCTTTCCTCCGCGCGCATCGCCAGGACGTCGACCTCCATTGCGCGAGGTGAGCCGTTCTGGGTGACGACGACGACGTCGAAGGCAGGCTCGAGCGCGGCGAGGATTCCATCGACGTCCTTGTCGGACATCACGGCCACGACGCCGACGAGGTAGCGGAAGTCGAACTCGGACTCTAGCGTCGCGGCAAGCGCCGCTGCGCCCGCAGGATTGTGCGCAGCGTCGATGAATACCGTTGGCGCACTGCGCATTCGCTCCATCCGGCCAGGGCTGCTCGCCGAGGCGAAACCGGACCTGACGAGGTCGACGTCGAGTTGACGGTCGTTGCCCGCGCCAAAGAACGCCTCGACGGCGGCAAGCGCGACCGCGGCGTTGTGTGCCTGATGCTCACCGTGCAGCGGCAGAAAGATGTCGGAGTACACCCCGCCGAGCCCTTGGAGTTCGAGAAGCTGACCCCCGATCGCGACCTCGCGGCGCAACACGGCGAACTCCGAGTCCTCGCGGGCCACGGCCGCGTCGGACCGGACGACTTGCTCCAAGATCACGTCCATCGCCTCGGGGAGCTGCTGGCCGATGACGGCCACGGTGCTCAGATCGACACCGGGAATCAGCGATTGCTCGTGCTTGGCGATTATCCCTGCCTTCTCTGCGGCGATCTTGGCGATCGTGTCACCGAGGTATTCGACGTGATCGATGCCAATCGGGGTGATCACGGCCACCGGCGCGTCGATGACGTTGGTCGCGTCCCATCGCCCGCCGAGCCCCACCTCCACGACGGCCACGTCCACGGGGGCGTCGGCGAAGGCCGCGAAGGCCATTGCGGTGAGGACCTCGAACTTGCTGAGCCTCGGGCCGCCCGCCTTCTCGGACTGCACGTCGACCAACTCGACGAACGGTTCAATCTCGCGGTAGGTGTCCACGTACTGGGCTGGCGTCAGGGGTCTGCCGTCGATGGAGATGCGTTCGACGGCAGACTGCAGGTGCGGGCTAGTGGTCCGTCCGGTGCGGCGGCTCAGCGCCGTCAGAAGGGCGTCGACGAGTCGTGCCACTGACGTCTTGCCGTTGGTGCCCGCGATGTGGATGCTCGGGTAGCTGAGCTGAGGCGACCCGAGCAGCTCCATCAACGCAGAAATGCGCGCAGTACTCGGCTCCAATTTGGTTTCAGGCCAACGCTGGTCGAGCAGGTGCTCGACCTGAAACAGTGCGGCGACCTCGTCGGGCGTCGGCTGGCTCATCTCCGACGTCATGCGAGCCCGGCCAGGCGGCCGGTGATTCGCTCGACCTCTTCTGATGCCACCTGCTGGCGACTCCGGATCTTTTGCACGACGTCGTCCGGCGCCTTGGCGAGGAACGCCTCGTTCCCAAGCTTCGCGGCAGTCTGCGACAGCTCCTTCTCGGCGGCGGCGAGGTCCTTCTCCAGTCGACGCCGTTCCGCCGCGACATCGACCGTTCCCGACGTGTCCAGCTCGACGACGACGGTACCGCACGTCAACCGAACCTCAACGGACGCAGACGGATTGAACCCGTCGGCGGGCACGGTCAACCAGGCAAGCGAATTGACCGCCGCGACCTGGGCTTCGAGGTTCGCCTCGGCGACGCCATTCAGCCGTGCAGGCACCTTCTGACGGTCGTTGAGGCCTTGGTCGCTGCGGAACCGGCGCACCTCGGTGATGAGCTTCTGCATGTCCGTGATCCGTTGAGTGACAGTGCCATCCAGCTCGTATTCGGCAGGCTGCGGCCACTGGGAGATCACCAGCGACTCACCGCGGGTCAATGCCTTCCACAGAGCCTCCGTGACGAACGGCATTGCAGGGTGCAGCAACTTCAGCAGGGCGTCGAGAACGGCAGCAAGCACCGCGTTGGTCGGGCCATCGGGGTCTGTCGCGAGTTGCACCTTGGCGAGCTCGAGGTACCAGTCGCAGAACTCGTCCCACGCGTAGTGATAGAGGGCCTCGCAGGCTCGGCTGAACTCGTAGCTCTCGAACGCCGAATCCACCTCTGCGCGAACCTCTTCCAACCTGCCCAGGATCCACCGGTCGGCGTCGGTGAGCTCGCTGGCCTCTGGCAACGGCGCGAGCGCTGCACCGTTCATCAAGGCAAAGCGAGTGGCGTTGAACAGCTTCGTGGCAAAGTTCCTCGACGCCCTGGCGTGGTCCTCTCCGATGGAGAGATCGCCGCCGGGGTTCGCCCCGCGCGCGAGGGTGAAACGTAGCGCGTCGGCGCCGAACATCTCGACCCAATCCAGCGGATCGATGCCGTTGCCCTTCGACTTGCTCATCTTGCGGCCGAACTCGTCGCGGATGAGACCGTGCAGGAAGACGTTCTCGAAGGGAACCTGCGGCTTTCGGCGGCCATCGAGGGTGATGGTGTCGTCGCCCCCCACGAAGGTGCCGAACATCATCATGCGAGCCACCCAGAAAAACAGGATGTCGTAGCCGGTCACCAGAACGCTCGTGGGATAGAACTTCTCGATCTCTGGAGTGTGATCCGGCCAGCCCATCGTGGAGAACGGCCACAGCGCAGACGAAAACCACGTGTCGAGGACGTCGGGGTCCTGCTCCCAGCCCTCCGGCGGCGTCTCGTCGGGGCCGACGCAGACCTTTTCACCGTTGGGCCCGTGCCAGATGGGGATGCGGTGGCCCCACCACAGCTGACGCGAGATGCACCAGTCGTGCATGTCGTCAACCCATCCGAACCACCGCGGCTCCAGGCTCGCGGGGTGAATCACGGTGTCGCCGTTGCGAACCGCATCCCCCGCAGCCTTTGCGAGCGACTCGACCTTCACCCACCACTGCAGGGACAGCCTCGGCTCGATGGGTTCACCGCTACGCTCGGAGTGGCCGACGCTGTGCAGGTAGGGTCGCTTCTCCGCGACGATTCGACCCTGCTCCGCGAGCTTCTCTCGCACGGCGACCCGTGCCTCGAAGCGGTCCATCCCGTCGAATTCCGTTCCGGTGTCGGCGACGTGGCCCGTCGTATCCAACATCGTCGGCATTGCCAGGTTGTGCCGCACCCCGATCTCGAAGTCGTTGGGGTCGTGCGCGGGAGTGACCTTGACTGCGCCCGTACCGAATTCGGGGTCGACGTGAGCGTCCGCGACGACGATGATCTGCCTGTCGAGGAAGGGATGCGGCAGGTACGTACCGACTAGCTCGCGATAGCGCTCGTCGTCGGGGTGGACGGCGATCGCGGTATCGCCGAGCATCGTCTCGATTCGGGTGGTCGCCACCACCAGATGGGGTTCGGCGTCGTCGAGCGAGCCGTATCTGAACGAGACGAGCTCGCCCTCGATGTCCTCGTACTTGACCTCTAGGTCGGAGATCGCAGTCTGTAGCACGGGCGACCAGTTCACCAGGCGCTCCGCCTGATAGATCAGTCCAGCGTCGTACAGCCGCTTGAAGATCGTGCGGACGGCACGTGACAGACCGTCGTCCATCGTGAAGCGGTCACGGCTCCAGTCGACGCCGTCGCCGAGGCGGCGCATCTGCCCGCCGATGGTGCCACCCGAGTCGTGCTTCCAGTCCCACACCTTTTCGATGAACAGCTCGCGGCCGAAGTCTTCCTTGGTCTTTCCGTCGACGGCGAGCTGCTTCTCCACCACGCTCTGGGTCGCGATGCCCGCGTGATCCATGCCAGGCAGCCACAACACCTCGTAGCCCTGCATCCGCTTTCGGCGCGTCAGGATGTCCATCAGGGTGTGGTCGAGAGCGTGGCCCATGTGCAGGCTGCCCGTCACGTTTGGCGGCGGGAGCACGATCGAATAACCCGGCTTGTCGCTCGACGCGTCGGCGGTGAAGTAGCCCGCATCGACCCAGCCCTGGTAGAGGTCCGCCTCTACGGCGCCCGGATCCCACGTCTTGGGCAGGTCGGCTGCCCCGGGCCCAGGAGCGGATGTCCCAGCAGCGGGTTTCGAGGTCGCGGTCACCTGAACAGTCTAGGAACCGCCCGTCGAACAGTCGCAAAAGCCCCTGAAACCGACGTGGTTTCAGGGGCGATTGCCGACTGCAGTGCGGTTGCCTACTTCTTGCCGCCCAAGAGTCCACCGAGGACCTCGGCGAGGCCGCCACCGCCCGCGCCGCCGCCGAGCACGCTGCCGAGGATGCTGCCGAGCGGGTTGTTTCCGGCTGCGGCGCCACCGCTGGATCCGCCGCCGAGGATGCTGCCGAGGATCTCCCCAAGCGGACCGCCCGCGGGCGCCGCCTGAGCCTGAGGTGCGGGCGCCGCAGCGCCACCGCCCTTGGTCAGCTGCTTGCCGATGTAGGCGAGCACGATGGGCGCGAGGATCGGCAGCAGCTGCTTGAGTAGGCCGCTGTTCGCAATGCCGCCACCGGCGAGCGCCGAGGCCACCTGGTTGCTGTCGTTGCCGTTGAAGATGTGGGCGACGATCTGGTCGCCCTCCTTCTGGTCGACCTGGTCGACGCTGACGCCGCCGTCGAGCAGACCGCTCGCCGCTTGGCTCGTGACGGCAGCCTCCAGCTTGCTCGAGTCGATGTCGTCTGCGGCGACGTTGTGCTGCAGACCTCCGACCAGCGCGGGCACCAGCGTCCGGATGGCGGTGTTCACCTCGCCTTCATCGACGCCAAGCTTGCTCGCGATGTCTTGTACCGGAATCTCGTTGAAGAGCTCGTCGAGACCAGCCATGTTTATTCCACCTTCGTCGCTGGGATGTATGCGTTAGCGCCTGCGACAGTAGTCGTTTCGATCATGACTGACAGACGTTCCGACCGCCGGATCAATACTTCAGCTCAGCCGAGAGGTCTCCAGCGTCACTCCTGCGGCGGGCAATCGCGTCAGCAACGCATCTCCCATGGATGCCGCCGGAGTCAGCACGCCACGAAGGTCCGAGAGATCGTCGCGATCGAATGCCAGCGCAAGGCCGCACTCCCCTAGCAACACCGACGTCGCCTTGTACCCAGGATCACCGCGCTGGGCCATCTTGGCGCGGTAGCGCACTCCCGACGAAGTCGTCGTATACGTCTCGACCGTGTAATAACCCTTTTCCCTTGTCTTTTCGCTCGGGCCGGTTCCCGGTTTGGGTGCAATGCGCTCGAGCAACGGGCGAGGCAGCTTGTCGAAGTACCGACTGCCGAGCCCCAGCACCGCAGCGTTGGCGGCGGTACCCACCGCAGCCGCGAAGGGCGCCGCCACCGAGGAGCCAAGGCTCATTGTCTCCGCATATCGGAACTTCCGACCGTAAGCCCAGTCGCGCAACGCGTTGCTGCGGCGCACGATTCGCGAGTTGTATGGGCCCATCGCGAACGCCCCCGTCCAGATGCCGTCCAGCTCCGGCGCGATGTCGCGCCCGCGTCGCCACGGAGTGTCCGACTGGTGTCCGAGTTCGGGTTCGGCGGCTCTGTCGGTACTCAGGGTGTAGGGGTCGTTCATCTCGCGGCGCGCTTGGGGATCAGTCGACGTCGTAGTCATGACCTCCATCATCGATGCGAACGTGCCGCCAGACACCCCGCCCGCTAACCCGCGCACGACGAAATTCGTCTCGCCGAGTTCACCGGTACCGTCGGCATCGGCTCGTTTGTACAACGCGTAGACCGTGAGATCCGATGGAACGGAATCGAATCCACACGAATGCACGATGCGTGCGCCGGTGTCGGCTGCCTGCTCGTGATAGAGGTCGATGCTGTGGCGGATGAACATCGTCTCGCCCGTGAGATCGGTGTAATCGGTCCCCGCCGCCGCGCACGCAGCCACCAACGGGAGGCCGTACTTGGTGTAGGGACCTACGGTTGTCACGACGACGCGTGTTCGCTCCGCCAAGGCGGCCAGCGTCGAAGGGGTCGATGCATCGGCGGCGATGAGCGGCCAGGACCGGGCAGCCCTGCCAAGCGAATCTCGAACGGCTTGGAGGCGATCGGTCGACCTACCCGCCAACGCAATGCGGGCCGTTCCGCCCACTGCCGACAGGTATTCGGCAGTCAGCCTTCCTGCGAACCCGGTAGCGCCGTACAGAACGATGTCGAATTCACGCTGCTCTGCGGTCATGGCCTCAACCTACCGGTGGGTCGAGTCAGCCAAGGATCTCCGGGGGGTCGGTCTGCTCGCCGAGGAGGTGCCTGCCAAGGAATGCCATGACGACCTGGTACCAGATCTTGGAGTGCTGCGGGGCCAGCACCCAGTGCCCCTCCGTCGGGAAGTAGAGGAACTCGTGCGGTCCGCTGCCGTCGTCGGCGGCTGGAATGCCCGAGCGGGCGAGCAACTCGTACCAAAGCCGCAGGCCCTCGCCGATCGGCACGCGGTAGTCCTTGTCGCCGTGGATCACGAGCATCGGGGTGGTGATGGCGCCAACGTGCCGGTGCGGGGAGTTCTGCTCACTCATCTGGCCGGTCATCTCGCGCTCCCACCAGTACCCGCCGTCGGTGGTTGGCCCGAACTGGTCCAGGGCCCACAGACTGGCGTGGGTGACGATCGCGTCGAACCGATCGGTGTGGCCTGCGATCCAGTTGGCCATGTAGCCACCGAACGAGCCACCCATCGCGGCCGTGCGCGTCTCGTCGACCCCTGGGTGGGCACACGCCGCGTCGACGGCGGCCAGTAGGTCGGTATACGGCGCGAAACCCCATGCTCCCCAACCACGTTGAATGAAGTCCTGGCCGTAACCAGTCGACAACGCCGGATCGGGCATGAGCACGGCGCACCCGCGAGCGGTCAACAACCAGGGGTTCCACCGCCAGTGCCAGGTGTTCCAGCTGCCAAGAGGACCACCGTGGATCCACAACACCAGGGGGGCGGGACCGTCCCCTGCAGGCAAGGTCAGCCAGGATCGAATCGGCGTGCCGTCGTCGGCGGTGGCGCTCACCTCGGTCAGATCTCCTGGCAACGCGGGCATCTCGAGGCATGGCAGCACGGTTACCGAACCGTCGGGGTCGATGCGTACGGGGTGCGGTGGCGTCGCGTATGAGCTTCTGAGGGCATACGCCACGCCGCCCTGCGCGCTACGCACGTCGGTATAGGAGTAGTCGTCACGAGTCAGCCGGCCTACCTCGGAAGTCACGGGATCGACCGTGAACACGGGTCGACGGCCTGCTTCGTCGGCCGTCACGATCAACGTGTTGCCGTCGGTGGACCAGGTCACCGACGCGGGCCAGCGATCCCAACCGACGGCGATCTCAGTGAATTCGTCTGCTCCGAATCTCTTGATGCACAACGTGACTCGCGGGGCTTGGTTCGGCGTCGAGAGAGTCTCGCGAATGAACGCGACCGTCAGGCCATCGGGTCCAATCGCCGGATTGTCGAGATCGGCGTCTGCGTCCTCTGCGAAGGTCTCCCGCTCTCCGCTCTCGACGTCGATGCAAACCAACCTGCTGCGCAACGACGCCCCTGGCCCAGGGTCATGCCACGACGCCACGACGAACCGGCCGTCGCGGCTGAGGTCGATGGCCGATTCCCGCAATGCCTGAGCTGGATCGGGCGTGAGGTCGCGCCGTTCGCCGACGCCGGAGACGTCGAACAGATGCGGAAGCGAGGGTCCAATGTCGTGGTCCCAATGGCGGACTGGATACCCGGTGTGAAGGATGGCAGTGACGTTCGCATCCTTGCGAAGCGTCCGCAGTCGCTCGTCGTCCTCGAGCCCGTTGGCACGCGGCAGCATCGTGCTGGTGACGAGAGTGACGGCCCGTTCCGCGGCGGCATGCACCGCGTCGACGCCGCCAGGCATCTGGACCAACTGCATCGCCTCACCGCCCCGCACCGGAAGTCTCCACAGCGACGCCTGCGCCTCGTCCGCGTCGTCGGTCGAGCGCTTTGCGATGAACAACAGGTCGTTGTCGGCAGCGAACACCGGCGACGACTCGCCCTTGGCTCCGTGCGTCAACCGCCGCGCAGCACCCTTGCCATTCGGATCGAGCTCCCATATCGCCGTCGTGAATTCAGTCCGCTTGTCGTTCAGCTCGGCAACGGTCGTCACCACTCGCGAACCGTCCGGTGACACCGCAAGCCCGGATATGCGGGGCAGGGACAGATATTCGTCGAGATCGAAGAACGGGGAGGAGTGCGGCGTGCCGGTCACATCGCCGTTGGTAGCACACGCGCGCGCGTCGCGCCGACGTTGATTCAATAGTTTGATTTTCAAACTCACTGCGGGCATGCTGGTGCGATGGCCGCCGTCCCCCTCGCCGCGTTGCCGGGCCGCCCGTGCCCCGTCGCCGCGGCCCTCGACGTCGTCGGTGAGCGTTGGGCCCTGCTCGTCGTCAGGGAGATCGCCCTAGGCGCAAGTCGGTTCGACGAGATCGTGCGCGGCACCGGTGCTCCGCGAGACCGCGTCGCGGCAAGACTGAGGAGCCTGGAGCGGGCTGGCGTGCTGACCAGAGACCGCTACCAGGACTCCCCACCTCGCCACGAATACCGGCTGACCGATTCCGGCCATGCTCTCTTGCCGGTGCTGGATGCGCTGCTGGCGTGGGGGAAGGTCCACGCCGTCGACGCGGACGATCCGGACCGGATGAGCCACTACCGACGCTTCACCGAACTCGAGGAGACATCGTGACCGCAGAGCAGACCGAAATCGCCTACGAGCATCAATGGGGCGAGGAGCGATCGAAGGTCGTCACATGGCACGACCCAGCACCGACGACCGCGATCGGGTTGTCGATGGCCGGAATCGACTACATGCGCGCAATGGTCGATGGAGTGCTTCCACCGCCGCCGATCGCAGGCTTGATGGAGTTCACGCTGGCGGAGGTCGAACCGGGCCGCGCCGTGTTCACGTGTCGACCGGACGAGTCGTCGTACAACCCGATCGGCGTTGTGCACGGCGGCCTCGTCTGCACCTTGCTCGACTCCGTCGCGGGCTGCGCGCTGCACAGCGCACTCCCCCAAGGCAAGGGCTACACGTCTGTCGAGATCAAGGTGAACTACCTCAAGGCGGTCAGGACGAGCAGCGGCCTCCTGACCGCGACGGGAACGGTCGTCAAGGCAGGATCGCGGGTGGGCTTCACCGAGGGCGTCGTCACCGACGCGAGCGGAGCGGTGGTGGCCACCGCCACCAGCACCCTGCTGGTGTTCGACCTCTGAGCTCTTCAGCTCCTGCAGACGCCGCGCTAGCTTGCTTCGGTGAGCGAACACATCCTGGTCGTCGGCGCGGGGATCTCGGGTTTGGCCGCCGCGGTAGCACTGCAGCGGCTCGGTCACCGCGTGACGATCATCGAGGAGCGCACCGACACGTCATCGGGTGCGGGCATCAGCATCTGGCCGAATGGGCTGGCCGCCTTGGACGCGATTGGACTCGGCGACGACGTTCGCGCGGCCGGCGGTCGAGTCACGGCGGGCGCCATGCGCTGGAGCAACGGCGCCTGGCTGCGCCGTCCGTCACCCGAACGCATCGTCAAGGCCCTTGGCGAACCGCTCGTCGTCGTGCGTCGATCGGTCCTGACGAACATCTTGGCGGCAGCCCTCTTGAAAGGGAGAGGGACGATCGAATCGGGCCTCGCTGCTCGCGAGCTGGCCGTCCTAGACGAGGGCGCGCGCCTCACCTTGTCCGACGGTTCGACGCAAGAGGCGTCTGCCGTCGTGGGCGCCGACGGCGTTGGCTCGATGGTGGCGCGCCATCTCAACGGCGATCTACCGCGCCGCTACGCGGGCTACACCGCGTGGCGGGGGGTGGCGAAGTGCGCCATCGACCCGGAGCTGGCAGGCGAGACGATGGGCACGGGGACCGAGTTCGGCCACGTCCCCCTCGGCGCAGACCACACCTACTGGTTCGGCACCGAACGCGGTCAGGAAGGACGGTCCGCTGCCGGTGGCGAGCTGCGGTATCTGCAGTCGAAGTACAGTGCGTGGGCAGAACCCATCCCGGCGATACTCGCGGCGACCGATCCCGCCGACGTCCTGCGCAACGACATCTACGACCGTCACGAGGCGCGCGAGTGGTCGCGAGGCCCCGTCGTCATGGTTGGCGACGCCGCGCATCCGATGCGTCCACATCTGGGCCAGGGCGGATGCCAGGGGCTAGAGGATGCGGCGATCCTGGCCCATTGCGTCGGCGGCGGTGGTGACTTGGCCTTGGCGTTTGCCCGATTTGCGAAGTTCCGCAAGCCGCGGGTTCGAGCCCTTGCCCGTGAATCCAAGCTGATCGGTCAGCTGGTCAACGTGCGGCCCGCGTTCGTCGGCGCCGCGGCGATTCGCGGCTCGTCGATGGTTCCCGAGGCACTGTTGACCCGGCACCTTGCGTCGATCGCTGCTCGATCGGGCTTCGTGCTCCCACCAGGTGGCGGTTGAGGTCAGCGCACGCCACGCAAGGCGCCGAGCGGGTTGAACAGGGCGGTGCACATCTGCCTGGGGTTGACGAAGCCAAGCAGGCCCTTCGAGGGCATCGCTTGACAGCCCGTCGCAGCAGGTGCCGACGACGTACTCCACAGGGCGGGGGTTCCACCGATGGATCCGCAACTCGGCCATGCACCTGGACCCTGGCTGGCGAGCACGTTCTCGGCGACGCGGATCTGTTCCTCGCGCGACGCATTCGCAGGCGAGCCATATCCGCCGTTGGCATTCCAGGTGGCCTGTTTGAACTGCAGCCCGCCGGAGAATCCGTTGCCGGTATCGGCGGACCAATTGCCGCCAGACTCGCATTGCGCAACGGCGTCCCAATTCATGCCGTCGGCGTGCGCTTCTCCCGCGGCGAGAGCGGTCGAGATCGCCGCAACGACGACGGCGAAGGCGCCGGTCAAAGCGGCTAACTTGAGGTACTTCGTGGTGTTGCGAAATGCGTAACGGATATTCATGAGTGCGGTCCTTCCCCGACCGTTTTCTGACACGAGGACCGCCGCGGTAGACATCCCTTCCAACGCCTTGGTCATCCGGTACTTCGTGTGACCTATTTCATGCGTTACAGAAGAGACTAAAGTTAGTTACCGGTACGTGATGGGCGATTGAGGCCTAAGGGATAAATGAGAAACGGTGCCCGGCGTATCGCCAGGCACCGCTGCTCAATCGACTCGTCTTGAGAAGAGTTTTAACCCCGCCTACCGCAAACCGGCCAGTTCGACAGGGACATCTTGGAGGCGACCCTGATCTGCTCTTCGCGGCTGGCCAGGTGAGGCGAGCCGCTTCCGCCGTTGGCGCGCCAGGTCGACATGGTGAACTGCAGCCCACCGTAATAACCGTTCCCGGTGTTGATGGCCCAGTTGCCACCGGACTCGCATTGCGCGATGGCGTCCCAGTTCACACCAGAGTCCGCACTCGCGGTACCGGCCCCAAGAGCAAGGGAAGTCATCGGGGCGAGGACGGCAGCTCCAGCGATGATGGCCAGCCCGAACGTATTGCGGATGTTCTTCAAAATCGATCCTTTCGCCAAGCGCGCGCCAACAACACCCACGCGGACGTGGGTCGTCGTGCCTGTCCGACAGGCGAAGAGGTTGAGTCGCACCGTCTCGGTCGGGTACGACAGCAGGAGGCCAGAGGGGCCCACCGGGGCATTGCACCCGGTCGATGTGGAGAGCGGTCGACTTCGTTCTACCGCCCCCCACGATCCCGCTCACACGCAGGTTCGTGGTTTTTCAATTGTTTGCTCCAACTTTGGAGACAAACGGACCGTACTTATGTAATTCACAGAAGTCATATTGCGCGAAGACGGGTCGCGGGAAGATAACGTTCGTATCACGACGTCACATTCACAGGGTCGCCGCAGGTCAACGAATGAAACCGCGGTGTACCCAGAATCCGCAGGTCGACTCTAGATCGTGAGGCAGATCACCCATGTCTTGTGAACTGGCCCACACTAAATGATCAACAACTGCAACAACTTACCGCCGATGGGCGGCACGCTCGCAGGAATCGCCGTGCCGCACACCAAAGATTCGCTGTCCTGAACCGACGTGTTCGTGCAGGCACGAATCTCACCTACTTCTCTGCACGGCAACGCTTTTCGGGACAATTCGAGCCGCGGCAACCCGGACCAACCCGTGCGCGGACCTCGACGGGAAGTGCTGGCTAAGACCTTCTGTACCAGCCACTTTCACTCATCTCGCGGGCCGACACCCCGACACCCACGCCGGGATCCGTTGTGCTCGAAACCCCGGACCCACGCCGGGAGGCGACCGTCACCGAAGCAAAGGGCCGCACAGCACTATTCGCGGTGTCCTTTCGGAGGCATTGACGTTGCCACGCAGACGTCGATCGCTCGCCTATGCGCGAAACACCATCCTGCACAAGTTATTTCAAGTCGAGATGCGGCTACGCCGACAGGATCGCGTTGAATGGGCGGGCAACGTAATCGTCGCTCCGTTATGTTGAACAATGGCGGAATCACTCGAATTGTTTGACTCGCCGTTTAATTGCGATGAGTTAGATGGGCGAAATTAAGTTTGCTGATGAATTTTCTTACTCAAGTCACGCAAGATCAGCAGGCGCGTTGACGTTCGTCAACGACGACTGCTCGGCCATCACCAATCTTTGAGTGTCGACGACGTTCACCAACGCGCGCATGCTGCGCTCCCCCGCCGCGATGAGCTCGTCCGCCCGCGCCGCGAGGTCCGTCCGATACACACCTGCGAGATAGTGATCACGCCCATCCCACGGCAAGACCACGTCCGCCCCCAAGCGAACCGAAGGCCCGACCAGTTCGTCGATCAAATCGGCGGTTAGGTACGGCATGTCGACCGCGCAGACGAATGCCCGCTCCAGTCCGGCATCCGCCGCCGCGCGCAAGCCACGAGCCGTCGCGACCAACGGACCGACACCGCGAATCTCGTCCCGCAGCACCTCGGCGCTGAGCTCTGGAAGCGGCTGACCGGGCGCCGCGACCACGAAGATCGGGGAACAGCGCCCACTCAGGGTCGCCACGGCATTCTCGACGAGGGTGGTCCGCCCGGCAGGCCCCTCGAAGGGCAGGGTCGCCTTGTCACGCCCCATGCGTCGGGAGGCGCCGCCCGCCAGAATCACTGCGGCGAGCGGGTTCGTCAGGTCTGGTGCCGTATCAGTCGACAGTCCAAGTGTCTTTTCCACGCAGCAAGGATTGCAGAGCAGCGGTGTCGTGTGGCTTGGATTCCATCGCAGAGGTGACCTGTTGACGGGCGGCCTCGTCGTACGTGGGCCTGCTCACCTGACGGAAGATGCCCATCACGGTGTGTTCGAGATTCTGCTCGGACAGCCGAGAAAGCGCGAAGGCGTAGGCCGAGTCCTCGACGTGTGCATTGTGCACGACGATCTCGTCGACTGAGACGTCTGCCGTCTTGGCAACCTCCAGCCCGTATCCGGACTTGACGACGCAGTACTCGCCGTCGGCGCCAAAGATGACCGGCTCACCGTGCTTGACGTTGATCAACCGCTCCTCTGCACCCTCCTTGCGGAGTGCGTCGAACGAGCCGTCGTTGAAGATCGGGCAGTCCTGCATGATTTCGACGAGCGCGGCTCCCCTATGCGAGGCCGCGGCGCGCAGCACCTCGGTCAAACCCTTCTTGTCCGAGTCGAGCGCGCGGCCCACGAAGGACGCCTCTGCACCGAGCGCCAATGAAACCGGGTTGAACGGGTAGTCGAGGGAGCCCATTGGCGTCGACTTCGTGATCTTGCCAACCTCGGAGGTCGGCGAGTACTGGCCCTTGGTCAGCCCATAGATCCGGTTGTTGAACAACAGGATCGTGATGTTCACGTTGCGCCGCAGCGCATGGATGAGGTGGTTTCCGCCGATCGACAGGGCATCGCCGTCACCGGTCACGACCCATACCGAGAGGTCGTCACGGGCAAGTGCCAGGCCAGTGGCGAACGTCGGGGCGCGGCCGTGAATCGAGTGCAGGCCGTAGGTCTCCAGGTAATACGGGAAGCGGCTCGAGCAGCCGATCCCGCTGACGAACACCATGTTCTCGCGCTTGAGCCCGAGTTCGGGCAGGAAGCTGCGAATGGTGTTGAGGATGACGTAGTCACCGCAACCCGGGCACCAACGGACCTCTTGGTCGCTGGCGAAGTCCTTGGACTTCAACGGCTCGTCGGTCGTCGGGACGCCGCTGATCTTCGTCAGCGCACCGGGAGTGAGTCCGAGGTCGGTCCCTATCAGGTCAGTCATGCGTCCGCTCCCACACCGTCTTCGACGGTGGCTGCTGCCAACCGTGCGAACTTGGCCTTGTCAGTTTCCTTGTCGCCCAGCGTCCCGTCGAGCGCGGCATCGATGATTCCCTCGACCTCCTCGGCGAGGAACGCCATGCCTTCCACCTTCGTCACCGACTGCACGTCGACCAGGAACCTGCCTCGCAGAAGCAGGGCGAGCTGGCCGAGGTTCATCTCCGGCAACACCACGTTCGGATAGCGGCGCAGGATCTCGCCCAGATTCGCCGGGAAGGGGTTCAGGTGGCGCAACTGTGCATGCGCGACCTTGATCCCGTTGCGTCGCGCCCGCCGGCAGGCTTCGCCGATCGGACCGTAGGAACTACCCCAGCCGAGAAGCAACAGCTCGGCGTCGCCACTCGGGTCGTCGACGACAAGATCGGGAACCGCGATGCCGTCGATCTTGGCCTGCCGCAGGCGGACCATCAGATCGTGGTTCTTCGGCTCGTACGAAATGTTGCCGGAACCGTTGGCCGCCTCGAGTCCACCGATGCGGTGCTCGAGACCCGGCGTGCCGGGTACCGCGAACTGACGCGCCAGCGTTTCGGGATCGCGGGCGTATGGCTGGAACGGCTCGTCCGATTTCGCGAAGCTGTGGTCGATCGGCTCGAAGGTGGTCACGTCCGGGATGCGCCACGGCTCCGAGCCGTTGGCGATCGCTCCGTCCGACAAGAGAATCACTGGAGTGCGGTACGTCAGGGCGATACGGACCGCCTCGACCGCGATCTCGAAGCAGTCCGAAGGCGACTGCGGGGCCAGCACCGCGACCGGCGACTCACCGTTGCGGCCGTACAGCGCCTGCAGCAGATCCGCCTGCTCGGTCTTCGTCGGAAGACCGGTCGACGGCCCACCGCGCTGCACGTCGACAACCAGCAGCGGGAGTTCGGCCATCACGCCGAGGCCGATCGCCTCCGACTTCAGCGCCACGCCAGGTCCGGACGTGCTCGTCACGCCGATGGCACCGCCGTAGGACGCACCGAGCGCCGCACCGATGCCAGCGATCTCGTCCTCGGCCTGGAACGTCAGGACGTTGAAGTTCTTGTGCTTGGAAAGCTCGTGCAAGATGTCCGACGCGGGGGTGATCGGGTAGCTGCCCAGCATCACCTGAGTGTTCGCGAGCTGACCGGCTACGACGATTCCGTAGGCGAGGGCCGTGTTCCCGGAGATCTGCCGGTAGTCGCCGGACGTCAACTTCGCGGGCGACACCTCGTAGGTGGTGCCGAAGGCTTCAGTCGTCTCGCCGTAGTTCCAGCCTGCCTTCAACGCGAGCACGTTCGCCTCGGCGATCTCGGGCTTGCGCGCGAACTTCTCGCGGATGAAGGCGACGCTGTGCTCCAGCTCGCGGTTGTACATCCACGACAGCAGCCCGAGCGCGAACATGTTCTTCGCTCGCGAGCCGTCCTTCTTCGACGCGCCGATCTGCTCGACTGCGCCAAGCGTCAGCGTCGTCATCGCGACGGCCTGCACGACGTAGTCGGACAGCTCGTCGGTCTCCAGCGGGTTGGCTTCATAGCCGACCTTTGCCAGATTGCGTTTGGTGAACTCGTCGGAGTTGGCGATGATCAGGCCACCTCGCGGGAGGTCTCCGACATTGGCCTTGAGGGCGGCCGGGTTCATCGCCACTAGGACGTCGGGCCGGTCGCCCGCGGTGAGGATGTCGAAGTCGGCTATCTGGATTTGGAACGACGAGACACCGGGCAGCGTGCCCTGTGGTGCACGGATTTCGGCGGGGTAATTTGGTTGCGTGGCAAGGTCATTGCCGAACAGCGCGGCCTCGGTGGTGAAGCGGTCACCGGTGAGCTGCATCCCGTCGCCGGAGTCGCCCGCAAACCGGATGACGACCTTTTCGAGCTTCTGTCGCGGGGCTGCGTTCGTCCCGGCACCGGCGCCGTTTTGACTCACGACCCCCGCCTTTCACGTTCTCGCTTGGTGGCGTCATTCCGAGTCGCAAGGGGAGGCAGCTGTTGTGCCCGCGCCGTCCGGATTACGTCCACCAAAATCTTGATGTCACTGGCAGTAACGATTATTGCACTTCTCTTAGGGTGGCCTCGTACGGACACCCCTGTTACCAGCATGTAAACACGCGCGAACAACGCAGGTCAACGCTATGAAGTAAGCCAAGAGTATGCGCGATTGTGGCGTTGATCACTTTTTAGAGAATGTCATTCTCTAAGGAAAGGGTTACCCGTCAGTAGCCGATTGGCTAGCGCGCTAAGCGCGGCCGACGGGCTCGCTGCGAAGCCGCTTCTCCAGCTCACTGGCAACCAGTTCGCTCGCCAACTCCACGGCGCGTTCAGGGCCGACCCCTGCGGAGCGGTTCAACGCGTAGCAGGCGGTGAACATGTCGCCTGCGCCGGTCGTCTGCACACCGTCGACCCGCCACGCTGCAGGGATTCGCACGACAGAACCTTCGGTATAGATGTCGCAGCCCTCCGAGCCGAACGTCACCAGGATCTCTGGCACGCCCAGTCGTTTCGCCGTCGTCTCGTCGAACGTGCCGTCAGCCACGATGACCGCTTCGTCCTCGGCGAGCTTGAGCACCGCGAGAGGAGGCAGAAGGTCCCGGGAGAAGTGACGATCCACGACAAGTGGCCCCACCCGATCTGCGCGGACCAAGCCTTGGCCGTCGTAGACGATGCGGTGCCCACGCTCGGCCAGTTGGGCGAGCGTGTCTGGAGGAAAGTCGGTGCGCAGCAATGGGGCAAGGTGCAGCCATGTCGTATCGGGATTGGCGGCCTCGATCTCCGCCGATCCCCACACCGGTCCGACCGCATCGACCGACATCCGCCTGTGGTCTACGTCGACGTAGTCCAACCGGAACGAGCTCGTGCGGTCCGACGGCAAGATTCGGAGCAACGAACCGAAGCGTTCGAGAAGCGGATCGAACAATGCGTGGTCGTCGGGAGCGCCCATTGCCACGATCCGGGCGGGCACGTCCGCCGACGTCAGAGCGACCGCGGCGAATGACGCGCACCCGCCAGGACTCTGCGGAGCTCCGTTGATGACGTCGATCGCCAAGTTCCCTAGGACGGTCACGCCGTCGACGAGCTGATGCCGCACCGATCGAGCCTCCCGCACTCAGTCAGCGCGCCGTCGACGCCAATGGGCGGAAATGTTAGTCCGAGTACCGGTGAACCGACGAGCCGACGCTCACCCGGGCAGGTTGTAGGGGGTGATGACTTGGATCGGCACTGGCCGCGCGGGCTCAGCCGGGAGCGCGCCGTGCTGCTGCAGGATCGCGCGCATCGCGAGCCGCGCGTCGGCGCGAAGGTCGTTGTGGAGCACCACCGAAATCCGACCGTCGCGGAGCAGCCGCCGGTTGTCGGCGTCGAGGTCATGGGCGATGAAGACGCGGCAGGCGCGTCCGGTCTTCTCGAAGGCTGCGACGGTCGCGGTGTTCCCACCTCCCACCGAATAGACGGCCTCGACGGCGGGGTTCGCCTCCAGTGCACGCAGGACCAGCCGCTCGTTGGTCTCGTCGATGCCATCGCTGTCGCTGACCTCGACGACGTTGCGGCCGGAGCCTCGCAACGCCGAGCGGAATCCGACCTCGCGCTCGCCCTCACCGCGAAACGCTGCACGACTGACGGTGATGAGGACGTCCGCAGGCGCGGACCCTAGCCACTGGTCCATCAGGTACGCCGCCGTCACGCCTGCGCCGTGGTTGTCGATGCCGACGTACGCGCATCGCGAACTAGTCGGAACGTCGGTCGTGTACGTCACGACGGGCACGTTCGCACGAGCCAGCCGGTCGATCGCCTCTGCAACCTCGGGTTCGTCCTGCGCCTTGAGTACGACGCCGTGGCTTCCCCGGATCCGCGCGAGCGCGTCGACCATCTGCGCCGTCGAACCCGCCTCCCACAGATGGAACCGTGCGCGCAGCATCGCTGGTGCAAACGCAGGCAGTTCGGCCTCGATCGCGGCACGGAACGCATCCGAAAACCGTTGGGGCGTCTGCATGACGACGTCGATGAGGTATCGACGGCCATTGAGCCGCAACTGCGAGCGTTGCTTGTCCAGGTCCGCGATCGCCTGCATGACTTCGGCTCTAGTGTTCTCGCGGACCCCGTTGCGCTCGTTGAGGACACGGTCGACGGTGGCCTCGCTCAGGCCGGACTGCTGAGCGATCTCGCGGACCTTGTAGCGGTGCGGCATGGGCATACCCCCCTTCCTTACCGATCGTGCGCACCGCGGCCACGGGTCACCAAGCCGAGTTCGCTGAGGGCTTTTTGACGGATTTTTGGTGTTGATTGCGGTGCTCGTCACAACAACACTAGCGGTATGGCTTCCTCCCTCACCACGACGAACCGCGCATGGATCGAGGCGTCCGACTGCCATCTCGACGACTTCCGCGCTCTCGTCTCGGTCGAGACCAATCCCGCCGACTACCCGCTCGCGACCGATGTCCGCCTCGGCGCGCTGGTGTACTCCGCCGCGGCGGTGGAGGGCGCCGATCGCCATGAACTCCAGACCGAACTGATCCACGCGCTCTCCGACGGTCCTGGCGTCGTCGTGTTCGAGGGTGCCTTCGACGACGACGTCGTTGACCGTGCCAGCGAGGCGTTCGCGGCGCTCATCGAGGCCCAGCGGGCTGCGGGCGGAGTCGCTGGCGATCACTTCGGCAAGGCGGGCGCCAACGACCGGGTCTGGAACGCCGCGCAGAAGCTCGCGCTGCACTCCCCCGACGTGTTCGCCGACTACTACGCCAACGACACGCTGGCGCTGGTGTCGCAGGCGTGGCTTGGCCCCCGCTACCAGGTCACCTCGCAGGTCAACGTCGTCAATCCCGGTGGCGCACAGCAGGTTCCGCACCGCGACTACCATCTCGGCTTCGTCGACGTCGAGCACCTCGCCGCGTACCCGGCGCACATGCACCGCATGTCGGCGGCGCTGACGTTGCAGGGGGCGGTCGCACACTGCGACATGCCGCTGGAGAGCGGGCCGACGATGCTGCTGCCGCATTCGCAGAAGTTCGTAGGCGGGTACATCGCGTTCTACGAGCAGGAGTTCATCGACTTCTTCGCCACTCGTCAGGTTCAGGTGCCGTTGTGCAAGGGTGACGCCGTCTTCTTCAACCCCGCGCTGATGCATGGGGCGGGCGCCAACACCTCGACCACCATTCGTCGGATGGCCAACCTGCTGCAGATCTCCTCGCCGTTCGGGCGCGCCATGGAGTCTCTGGACCGCACGGCCATGGTGCGGGCGGTCTACCCGTCGCTCCTCGCGATGAAGGCCGCGGGACGTTCTGTGCAGGACCTCGCCAACGCCGTCAACGCGACCGCGGAGGGCTATCCCTTCCCGACCAACCTCGACAATGACCAGCCGATCGGCAGGGTCGCGCCGCCGAGCCAGGTCGACACCGTGTTGGCAGCCCTTGCCGACGGCCTCACCCCCGAACAACTCGACATCGCAATCGCAGCTCAAATCGAACGGAGAACTCCATGACCACCCTCGGCGTAATCGGACTCGGGCGCATCGGTGCGTTTCACACCGAAACCCTGAGCAACCTCGATGGTCTCGACGGGCTGGTGATCACCGACGAGCGCACTGACGTCGCACATGCCGTCGCGGCCAAGCACGGAGCCAAGGCGGTCGACACGGTCGAAGAGTTGCTGTCCTCCGGCGTCGACGGAATCGTCGTCGCCGCGGCCACTCCCGCGCACGCGGAGCTCGTCCTCGCCGCCGTCGAGCGGGGCATCCCGACGCTGTGCGAGAAGCCGATCGCCTCGACCGCCGTCGAGAGCGCGCGCGTCGCCGAGGCAATCCTCGCCTCCGGGGTGCAGGTCCAGGTCGGCTATCAGCGCCGCTTCGACGCCGCTTTCGCCGCCGCGAAGCGCGCCGTCGACGACGGGTCGCTGGGCATCCTGCACACGGTGCGAAGCACGACGATGGATCCCGCTCCCCCGCCGATGGACTACATCAAGGGATCCGGTGGAATCTTCCGCGACTGCGCCGTGCACGACTTCGACACCATCAACTGGATCACCGGACAGCGCGCGGTCGAGGTGTACGCGACGGGCACCGTTCAGGGAGACCCCCTGTTCACCGAGTACGACGACGTCGACACCGCTGCGGTGATCGTGAAGTTCGACGGCGGAGCGCTCGGCGTCGTGTCCAACGCTCGCTACAACGCCCGCGGCTACGATTGCCGGCTGGAGATTCACGGCTTCGACGACAGCGTCGCAGCGGGCTGGGACCAGGGTGTCCCGCTGCGAAACACGGACTCTCGCAGTGATTTTCCCACCGGGCCGTCGCATCACTTCTTTATGGACCGCTTCACCGAGGCGTTCCGTGCCGAGATGGCCGCATTCGTCGGAGTAACCAAGGGCGACGCGATCCTCGGCGCGACGGTCGCCGACGCGGTGGAGGTCGCGTGGCTGGCAGAGGCCGCCACCGAGTCCCTGCGTCGGGGCGTCCCGGTGCGCATCGAGGAGGTACGCAACGCATGAGTGCCATCAAGGTCGGCGGGGAGGAGCGCAGCGACCGGGGAATCAAGATTGCCGGAGCACCCATCTCCTGGGGCGTCTGCGAAGTGCCCGGCTGGGGTTATCAATTGGATCGCGCGCGAGTCCTGACCGAGATGCGTGGCGCCGGCCTAACCGCAACCGAACTCGGGCCCGACGGCTTCCTTCCGACCGATACCGACGAGTTGAATGCCGTTCTGCACGAGAACGATCTGGCATGCGTCGGAGGCTTCGCGCCCGTCCTGCTGTTCGAGGCCGACCACGACCCGGCTGACGATCTCGCTGGGCCGCTCGACTCTCTCGTGGCCGCGGGCGCGGGCGTCGTCGTGCTCGCCGCCTCAACCGGTTCCGACGGCTACGACTCGCGGCCCACTCTCGACGACGATCAGTGGGCGACGCTGTTCGCCAACCTGGACCGATTGGCAGCCATCGCCGCCGATCGCGGCCTACTCGCCGTGCTGCATCCGCACGTCGGCACCGTGGTCGAGACCAAGGATGACGTCGACCGCGTGCTTGCAGGGTCGTCGATCCCGCTATGCCTGGACACCGGCCACCTCTTGATCGGGGGGACCGACCCGCTCGAGTTGGCGAAGGCGGTCCCTGGTCGCATCAAGCACACGCATTTGAAAGACGTCGATGCGACGCTGGCGGCGAAGGTCCAGTCCGGCGAGCTCACGTACACCGAGGCAGTCAAGGCTGGCATGTACACCCCGTTGGGCAGCGGCGACGTCGATATCGCCGGAATCGTATCAGTGTTGCGGGACAACGGATTCGACGGCTGGTTCGTGCTAGAGCAGGACACGATTCTCGATGGAGAGCCGACCGATGATGGACCCGTCCGCGACGTGCTGGCCAGCGTGGCCCATCTGAAGGCCGTCGCAGGATGAGTCTGGGTATCGGAGTCCTGGGGGCTTCCCGGATCGCCGAAGCAGCAATCGTCGGACCCGCCGCCGAACTCGGCCACCGTCTGGTGGTCGTGGCGGCGCGCGACCGGTCGCGCGCGGAGAACTTCGCCGAGAAGTACGGCGTCGAGCGTGTCGTCGAGTCATACCAGGACGTGATCGACGACCCCGCGGTCGACGTCATCTACAACCCGCTCGCCAATTCACTGCACGCGCCGTGGAACCTTGCAGCGATCGCCGCAGGTAAACACGTGCTGAGCGAAAAGCCCTTCGCCCGTAACCAAGCCGAGGCAAGGCTCGTTGCCGAGGCGGCCGCCGCGGCAGGCGTCGCGGTGCTGGAGGGATTTCACTATTACTTTCACCCCGTCACACGGCGCGCCTTTGCGCTCGCGATGGACGGAACGCTCGGCACCATCACACGCGTCGAGGTGCACATGGCGATGCCTGCGCCAGCAGATGACGACCCGCGGTGGTCGTATGAGCTTGCGGGCGGCGCCCTGATGGACCTGGGCTGCTACGGCATTCACGTCATGCGTAGTTTGGGACGGCTGTCGGCGCCTGGCCTCGAAGGACGGCCGTCGGTAGTGCGAGCACATGCAGAGCAGCACTGCCCGAACGTCGACGCATGGTGCGACGTCGAGGTTGGGTTCCCTGGCGGCGCAAGCGGACTGTCTGCGAATTCGATGGTTGCCGAACATCATTCGATGTCCATCGAAATTGCAGGGACGGCGGGCGAGCTGAAGGTCCACGACTTCATCAGGCCCAACGAAGACGACCGCCTCACGCTGCACACGCCGAGCGGCACCACGGTCGAGCGACTGGGAAGGCGGGCGTCGTACACCTACCAGCTCGAGTCGTTCGCCGCGCACGTCGAGCACGGAACTCCGCTCCCGTTCGGCACGGCCGACGCGGTGGCGAACATGGCAATGATCGATGCTGCCTACCGCGCCGCCGGGTTGGACCCACGATGAGCGCGTTCGAACTCGCGGTGAGCGCCGAAATGGTGTTCACGGACTTGCCGTTCGTCGAACGGGTCAGGCGCATCCACGATCTCGGTTTCTCCGTCGAGATCTGGAGCTGGGACGACAAGGACCTGGGTGAGCTCGCTGCGACGGGAGCTCGTTTCACCTCGATGACCGGCTACCTACACGGCGACATCATCGACCCCGAGACCGCCGCCGAGGTGGTCGCGACGGCCGAGCTGAGCATCAAGGCCGCTGAGACACTTGGCATTACGCGCCTGAACTTGCACTCGGCCGAGCTCGTCGACGGACTGCCTGCGCGCCCGCGTCTCCGCGCGACGGGAGCGATGTGGGCGACAGCGCTACGGACGTTGGAGCGGCTCGGCGAGCTCGGCGCGGCTTCGGGCGTCGAGTTCTGTGTCGAGAACCTCAACACGACCGTCGACCACCCGGGCGTTCCGCTCGCCCGCGCGAAGGACACCCTGGCGTTGATCGAGGGCGTGGACCATCCGAACGTCAAGATGATGCTCGACCTCTACCACGCGCAGATCGGCGAAGGGAACCTCATCGATCTCGTCCGTCGCTGCGGGGACGCCATCGGCGAGATCCAGGTCGCCGACGTGCCGGGTCGATGCGAGCCAGGAACAGGTGAAATCTACTACCCCGCCATCGCGAAGGCCTTGTACGACATGGGCTATCGCGGCACCGTTGGCTTGGAGGGCTACGCGTCCGGTGACGACGTCGATGCGCTCAATGCCTTCCGCGCCGCATTCACGGTCTAGCCCGCGGACCGCTCCACCCGCTGACGTAGCGTCGATTCGATGCCGTCGTCACCCGGCACCCTTGGTTGCCGGCTACCTCGTAGCCGTCACTTCGGCGCCTGCGTCCCAAGGCAGCCGGAGCGTCTCCACGATCGTCACGGCCATGAGTCCGCCGAGGACCAGGAAAGTCCAGCCGTACGGGGTGCTTCCGTAACGACCCGTGCTCGCGGCCAGTGGCGTGAAGGTGCTGAGCATCAGTGCCGCAACGGCTATTCCCAGTCCCGCCGCCAGTTCCTGCACCGCGGCGTTGAGGGTGTTGGCGTGGGTCAACTCGTCGCCGTCGACGTCCGAAAAGGCAAGGCTGTTGTACGCAGTGAAACCGATCGACCGCAAAGCGCCGCTGACGAATAGGATCACTATCATCGCCGCGACGGGGGGACCGATGGTCATCCAGGCGAGCAACCCGAAGCATAGGACCGACGACATCGCGTTGGCCAATAGTACGCGGCGAATTCCGTAGCGCCGCATCAGCGGTGTCGTCGCCGGCTTGATCGCTATGTTGCCTGCGAAGAGCACCGCGACCAACAGACCGGAGAGAAACGGCGTCCACCCGAAGACGAGCTGAAACTGCAACGGCAATAGAAAGGGCACCGCGGTGATGACCAAACGGTAGAGCGAACCGGCCGACACCGTGATGCGCAGGGTGGGCACCCTCAGCACGCGCAATTGGACCAGCGGATGCCTGCAACGCAGGAGATGCCACGTTGCGCCGGCCAGCAGGATCACCGCGAATGCGGCGCCGACGGCGACCGGACCCCAGTGCGTTCCCGTTACGCGGATGCTCTCTAGTGCGATCAGTGCCGCGGCGATCCCCGCGCCCAGCCCCGTCATCCCACGCCAGTCCAGCGGCCGCACCGACGAACTCCGTTCACCCCGGATCAGCTTGAGAGACAACAGGAATCCGATGACGCCGAGCGGGATGTTGACGGCGAAGATCCACCGCCACGATCCAACGGTCGCGATCGCACCACCGAGAACGGGAGCGACGACGGGGGCGGCGAGCGCCGGCCAGGTCAGCAGCGCGATCGCACGGACCAGGTTGGCCTTGCCGCTGAACCTCAGCACCGCCAGTCGGCCAACGGGCACCATCATCGCTCCCCCGACACCCTGCAGCACCCGCATCGCGACGAGCATCGGCAGCGAGGTGCTCGCTGCGCATCCGATCGAGGCAAGCGTGAAGACCGCTATCGCCGAGGCGAACACGGGCCGAGGCCCGAAACGGTCGGCCATCCAACCGGTTGCGGGAATGAGCACGGCGACGGTGACGAGATATGCGGAGATGGCAACGTTGACGTCGACGGGATCGATGCCGAACGACCCCGCGATCAGCGGGATTGCCGGCGTGATGATCGTCGCGTCGAGGATCTCCATGAAGAACGCGCCAGCCACCAAGAGCGCCATGGCCCTTGGGAATTGGGCTTGGTCGGGTTCAGTGGTCGACGACATCGCTCCCTCACGACGTGGCGGACCGACAGGACCCCGTCGACCACGGCCGACGGGGTCTGCGAGTCCGGAACTCTACTTGCGGCTGAGCTCGTGGCTCAGCGCCTCGAGTTCGTCGCCGCCTGCCATCTCCTGGGTGAGGTGCTCCAGGGTGATGTCATCGTAGGTGCAGTCCAGCTTCTGCCTGCCGCGGTTCAGCAACACGAAGTGGTCGCCCACCATGTGTGCGTGATGCGGGTTGTGCGTGATGAAGACGACGCCAAAACCCGCCTCCTTGGCCGCGGTGATGTACTTCAGCACGACGCCCGACTGCTTGACGCCAAGCGCTGCGGTCGGCTCGTCGAGGATCAGCACACGGGCACCGAAGAACACGGCCCGCGCGATGGCGACGCATTGACGCTGACCGCCGGACAGCGAGCCGATGGGTGCGTCGACGTCGGGCAGCTCGATGCCCATCTTCGCCAACTCGGTCAGCGTGGTGGCTCGCATTGCGTTGGCGTCCAACGAATACGGGAACGACGACTTGCGCACTTCCTGGCCAAGGAAGAAGTTCCGCCACACCGGCATCAACGGAACGACGGCGAGGTTCTGGTACACCGTCGCGATGCCCTTGTCCAGGGCATCCGCCGGCGACGCGAACCTCGTCGACTCACCGTCCACGAGCAGGTCGCCCTCCGTCTGCTGGTGTAGACCGGAGATGATCTTGATGAGCGTGGACTTGCCGGCACCGTTGTCGCCGAGGATGCCGGTGACCTCGCCGGCATGCACGCGAAGACATATGTCCTTGAGGGCGGTGATGTTTCCGTAGGACTTGCCGACGTTCACCAACTCCACCAAGGGCACCTTGCCGCCGGATGGCGCGTCGTGCTCGGGACTTTCGACTGTTGCGGTCATTCGGTCACCTCTTCGCTGCGTAGTTACGGAAGGCGTTGTTGGCGATGACGGCGAACAGCAGCACCGCGCCGAGGAAGAACTTGAACCAGTCGGGATCCCAACCCGCATAGACGATTCCCTGGTTCGCCATGCCGAAGATGAATGCACCTATGGCTGCGCCAATCGCGGTGCCGTAGCCGCCGGTAAGCAGACAGCCTCCGACGACCGCGGCGATGATGTAGAAGAACTCGTTGCCGATGCCCTGCCCGGACTGCACGGTGTTGAAGTTGAACAACAGGTGCATGCCGACGAACCATGCGCAGAAGCCCACGAACATGAACAGGCCGATCTTGACCTTGGTGACCGGGACACCGACGGCGCGAGCACTGTCCGCGTCGCCACCGACGGCGAAGATCCAGTTGCCGATCTTGGTCTTGAACAACATGTACGTCGCGACGGCGGTGAACAGCAGCCACCAGAGCACGGTGATCTTCAGCTGGATGCCGAACACCGGGATCGAGTACGCGAACACCTTGCTGGCGGAGTCCCACCCCTGCATGTCGCTGACGCTCTGGGTGGCAACCTGACCCGAAACCATCTTCGTGACAGCGAGATTGATGCCGGCGATCATGAAGAACGAACTCAGTGTGATGAGGAAGCTCGGAATCTTGGTCTTCATCACCAGGTAGCCGTTCAGGAAGCCGACGGCCAAGGCGAGGACGAGCGCAAGGCCCGCACCCACCCACAGGTTGAGGTGCAGGTTGTATGCCAGCATCGACGCCGCCAGTGAGCTGAAGGTCACGGCGACACCTGCGGACAAGTCGAACTCGCCGCCGATCATCAACAGCGCGACACCGCACGCCATGATGCCGATCGTGGAGCTGGCGTACAGGACCGTCGACAGCGATCCGGCCTCGCGGAACGGTGGAGCAACGACGAAGAAGATGACGAACAGGCCGATGGCACCGATCGCGGCACCCATCTCGGGACGAATCAGCATGCGCTGCATGCGGTTTCGTTCCTTGACGCGCTCGTCGTGGACGACCTTGCGATCACTGAGCTCGAGGTCAGCTTGGGTAGTCATGTCTATCTCCCGATCCCTAGCGAGTTCCGGCCTTGGCCAGTTCGGCGACGGCGTCGATGTTGTCTTGGTCGATGAAGGACGGACCCGTCAGGGTCGGCGCACCGCCGCCGATCAGGTTCTTGTTGTTGATGTATAGCCACAGCGAGTCGATGGCGAGGTACCCCTGCAGGAACGGCTGCTGATCGACGGCCCACTGCACCTTTCCGTCCTTGATCGCGTCGACGAGTGCGGCGTTCGTGTCGAAGGTGGTGATCTTCGCCGCGCTTCCCGCTTCGGCGACGGACTGAACCGCAGTCAGCGCGATCGGCGCACCAAGCGCCATGACGTGATCGATGGCGGGGTTCTGCCTGAGCTTGGCGGTGATCGTCGACTCCACCGATGGCATGTCCTTGCTGTTGACGTTCAGGATCTCGAACGCGCCCTTGAAGCTTTGCTTCACTCCTGCGCAACGCGATTCGAGCGCCACCTGGCCCTGCTCCTGGATCACGCAGACGATGTTCTTGGCGCCGTCGGCGTTCAGCTTCTCGCCTGCCGCAACGCCTGCCAGCTTCTCGTCCTGGCCGAAGTACTCTTGGACGCCCATTGCCTTGTAGTTGTCGAAGCCGCTGTTGAACGCGACGACGGGGATGTTGGCGGCGAGTGCCGCCTTGACGGCAGGCTCCATCGCATCGGGCTTCGCCAGCGTGAGGGCAATACCTGCCACCTTACTGTCGATCGCGCTCTGCACCAGGTTCGCCTGCGCGGGCGCCTCGGGGTCGTTGGAGTAGCGGAGCTCGACGTTGTCCTTGTCAGCTGCGGCCTGTGCCCCCTTGCGAATCAGATCCCAGAAGGAGTCGCCAGGTACCTCGTGGGTGATCATCGCGATCGTGATACGCGGGGTGTTCGCCTGTCCGGCGCCCATCCCGCCGCCATTGCTCTCCGGCTTTCCGCCGGTGCTCGAACACGACACCAGCCCCAGGGCGATAACCCCGGCGCCGGCGAGTGCTGCCAGCCCAACGAACTTCATTGTGTCTCCCGTCTGCGGGTGCCCCACGGCACGGCCTGAAGACGATGTAACCCGGGTCACAAGCGAATGTCAATACTTTGTCAAGACATTAGGACTGCATGTCATACGCACGAACCCGATCAGAAGTTTGCCAAGATCTCGATGGGTGTCCGACACCCGTAGGCGGAGCTCAGCGATCGACGAGTGTGGTTTCGAAGTAATACCGCGACGCCCGATAGCAATGTGCGCCGTACTCGACCGCCTTGCCCGAATCATCAAACGCCGTGCGGTTCATCGTGAGTAGCGGCGCACCGACCTTCTCGTCAAGCAGCCGCGCCTCTAGTTTGGTCGCGGGCTTCGCGCCGATTCGCTGCCGCGCCAGCCGGATGTGCACGCCACGCGCCCGCAACGACTGATATAGCCCGTTGCTCTCTAGCTCTTCGGCATCGGGGGCAAGATCGACCGGAAGATAGTTGGTCATCACCGCGAGGGGCTCACCGTTGGCGCATCTGAGCCGTTGAATCGTGACGATCTCCTGGCCTGCGGTCAGGTTGAGCTCCGCTGCGACGACTTCGTCGACGACACCGACCCTGTAGTCGAGCAGTTCGGTGGTCGGCTCCTGACCCGCGCGGGCCAGATCGTCGAACAGGCTCGTCAACTCCACGCGGCGATGAACGGGGTTCTGCACGACCTGGGTGCCGACGCCGCGCTTGCGCACCAACATGCCCTTGTCGACGAGCTCTTGAATGGCGCGCCGGGTGGTCGGGCGCGACAGCGACAGTCGGCTAGCGAGTGCGAGCTCGTTCTCGAACCGGTCTCCCGGCGCCAGTTCGCCGTCGCGGATCGCCGCTTCGATCGCTTGCGCGAGTTGGTAGTACAGAGGGACAGGGCTCGACCTGTCCAACTCAACCGCGAGTGGCACTTCGACTCCGATCCCGTGTTCGACCAGAAAAAGTAGCTGCAGCGTAGCACTTCATGATTGCAAGTCAGAATGTCAGGACAAACTATTGACAGACCCGAGTGACGGGAGGCACAGTTCTAGGCAAGCCCGCAACTACTGCCTGGGAGCCGACTTGCCCGTGACACAGCCTCTCGACGTTCTCGCCATCGGGCGCAGCGGCGTCGACATCTATCCGCTGCAGATCGGCGTCGGCCTCGAAGACGTCGAGTCCTTCGGCAAGTTCCTCGGCGGCAGCGCCGCCAACGTCGCGGTGGCCGCAGCCCGACTCGGCAACGCGACAGCGCTGATCTCCGGCGTCGGCGACGACCCCTTCGGCCGCTTCGTGCGCGCCGAACTCGACAGGCTCGGCGTCGACAACCGCTACGTCGCCACCCACGACGCCTATCCGACCCCCGTCACGTTCTGCGAGATCTTCCCCCCCGACGACTTTCCGCTCTACTTCTACCGCAAGCCCAGCGCACCGGACCTGCAGATCACGCCTCAGGAGATCGACGCCGACGCCGTCAGGTCAGCGCGGCTATTCTGGGCGACCGTCACTGGTCTGTCCGAAGAGCCAAGCCGCAGCACACATTTCGCGGCGTGGGAGGCACGGTCGCGCGCACCTCTGACGGTTCTCGACCTCGACTACCGCCCGATGTTCTGGAAGACGCCAGCCGCTGCGACCGAGCAGGTCCAGAAGGCGTTGCAACACGTCACCGTCGCCGTCGGCAACCGAGAGGAATGCGAAATCGCGGTCGGGGAGACCAACCCCGGCAAGGCTGCCGATGCACTGCTCGACCTGGGCATCGAACTGGCAATCGTCAAGCAGGGCCCGCGTGGCGTCCTCGGCAAGACCAAGCACGCATCGGTGACCGTTCCGCCGAACGAAGTCGACGTCGTGAACGGTCTCGGAGCCGGAGACAGCTTCGGCGGCAGCCTCATTCACGGCCTCCTGCGAGGCTGGCCGCTAGAGAAGACCCTGCGCTATGCCAACGCCGCGGGCGCCATCGTCGCGTCCCGCCTCGAATGCTCGACTGCAATGCCGACCGCCGCCGAAGTCGCGGAACTCGCCGAGCAAACCGCCGTGGAGGCCGTCAATGTCTAGCGCCATGTGTTCCGACTACGCCGCGGTCACCGAGACCCGGGCAGCCGATCCGGGCGCGGTCGCTCGCGCATGGGCGAGTCGCACCACCCGCCCAACGATCCAGGGCGACGGGCGTCTGATGATCGTCGCCGCCGACCACCCAGCCCGCGGGGCGCTGGCCGTCGGCAACCGTCCGACGGCGATGAACAGCCGAACCGATCTGCTTGACCGGTTGCGTGCCGCGCTGGCCGACCCGGGAGTCGATGGCGTGCTCGCGACGTCGGACATCCTCGACGACCTCTTGCTGCTCGGTGCTCTCGAGGACAAGGTCGTGTTCTCGTCGTTCAACCGAGGCGGGCTTGCGGGCGCATCGTTCGAGTTCGATGATCAGATGACCGGCGCGACTGCCGAGTCGACTGCCGCCGCAAACATGAATGGCGGAAAGATGTTGTGCCGCATCGCCCTCGACGATCCGGGTACGGTCGCCACCATGGCGGCCTGCGCCAAGGCTGTCGACGAGCTGGCCGCACGCGGACTCATCGCGATGTTGGAGCCGTTCATGTCGAGCCGTGTCGACGGCAAGGTTCGCAACGACCTTTCTCCCGACGCCGTCATCAAGTCGGTGCACATCGGCCAGGGTCTTGGTTCGACGTCGGCCTACACCTGGATGAAGCTGCCCGTCGTCGATGAGATGGATCGGGTGATGGAGTCCACCACCCTGCCGACGCTGCTCCTGGGCGGGGATCCCGCCGATCCCGACGAGGCGTTCGCCAGCTGGGAGAAGGCACTGTCGCTCCCGTCGGTGCGCGGACTCATCGTAGGACGGACGCTTCTCTATCCGGCCGATGACGACGTGAGTTCCGCGGTCGCCGCTGCGGTTTCGATGGTGCGCTGATCATGTTCGAGCGAAGCGACGGGGGAAATTGACGTGCACAGCAAGCTGTACATCCCGGCTCGCAGCGCGACGCCGCCGTTCACCGTCGACGTAACACCCGAGTCTGCAGGGTGGAGCGAATCCTCCTTGCAGGTCATCCAACTCCACGATGGCCAACCCGTCGGGCTGCAGACCGGCGACACCGAGGTGATGATCCTGCCGCTGTCAGGTGGCGGAACAGTGGCATGCGCCGGCGAGATCTTCGAATTGGCACCACGCGCTTCCGTTTTCGATGGTCCGTCGGACATGGTCTATCTCGGCATCGGCAACGAATACACACTTGCTGGTGACGGCAGGTTCGCCATCTGCGGCGCCAGAGCGAAGAACTCGTTGCCAAATCGTCGGGTCGCGGCCGCCGACGTCTCGATAGAACTACGCGGCGCGGGGAACTGCAGCCGACAGGTGCACAACTTCGGTACCGCCGGGGTGTTCGACGCCGACTCGCTGATCGCCTGTGAGGTCATCACGCCCGGCGGCAACTGGTCAAGCTATCCGGCCCACAAACACGACGAGAACACGCCGACCGAGTCGGAGCTCGAGGAGATCTACTACTTCGAGATCCAGCCGGGGCCAGACGGTTCAAGGGGATTCGGGTATCACCGGGTGTACGGCACACCCGACCGCCCCATCGAGGTGCTGGAGGAAGTGCGCACCGGGGACGTCGTCTTGGTGCCCCATGGGTATCACGGCCCGTCGGTCGCGGCGCCTGGTTACCACATGTACTACCTCAACGTGATGGCAGGACCCGGCGCAGAGCGTGCATGGAAGATCGTCGACGATCCCGAACACGCCTGGCTGCGCGGCACCTGGGATGACCAGCCCATCGATCCAAGGTTGCCGCTCCACGGCACCTCGCACGCCCCGAAGGGAGCATGACCGTGGTCTCCACCGCACCCAAGCGCGCCGAAAAGGTCGCAGACGCCGAGTCCACCGTGCGACTCACGGTGGCCCAAGCCACGATTCGCTTCCTCGGCAGTCAGTGGGTCGAGCACGACGGCCTCCGCAACAAGTTCTTCGCAGGCGCCTTCGGCATCTTCGGGCACGGCAACGTCGCAGGCCTCGGCCAGGCTCTGCTTCAAGACGAGATCACTGCGCTGGAGGCAGGCCGGGAGCCAGATCTGCGCTACGTACTCGGCCGCAATGAGCAGGCCATGGTGCACAGTGCCGTTGCCTACGCCCGGCAGAAGGACCGGTTGCAGACTTGGGCCGTCACCGCCAGCGTCGGCCCCGGCTCGACCAACATGTTGACCGGCGCCGCCCTCGCGACCATCAACCGGCTGCCCGTTCTGCTGCTACCTGCCGACACGTTCGCCACCCGCGTGAGTTCACCCGTCCTGCAGGAGCTGGAGCTCCCATCTTCCGGTGACGTCACCGTGAACGATGCGTTCAAGCCGCTGTCGCGCTACTTCGACCGTGTGTGGCGCCCCGAGCAACTGCCTGCCGCCCTCCTCGGTGCCATGCGCGTGCTGACCGACCCCGTCGAAACCGGCGCGGCCACCATCGCCATACCTCAGGACGTACAGGCGGAAGCACACGACTGGCCGGAATCTCTTTTCGCCGAGCGTACTTGGCACGTAGCGCGTCCGCTCCCGGAACGGTCGGTCATCGCGCGTGCGGCCGACGTGATCCGCACTGCGCGCAAACCGCTGATAGTCGCGGGCGGCGGCGTCATCTACTCCGACGCCACCGACGCGCTCGCGGCGTTCTGCGAGCAGACCGGGATTCCGGTCGGCCAGAGCCAGGCAGGTAAGGGCTCACTCCCCTATGACCACCCGCAGTCCGTCGGCGCCATCGGCTCGACGGGGACGACCGCCGCCAACGCGCTGGCCACCGAGGCCGACGTGGTCATCGGAATCGGCACCCGCTACGGCGATTTCACCAGTGCGTCGCGCACGGCGTTCAACAACCCCGACGTCCGCTTCGTGAACATCAACGTGGCGTCAATCGACTCGGTCAAACAGGGCGGTGTCAGCGTCGTCTCCGACGCCCGCGAGGCGATCGAGGCGCTCCGCGAGGCGTTGGGCGACTACTCCGTGAGCGACGAATACCGCACGCGCACTGCCGAACTCGCCAAGGAGTGGGACGACACCGTGTCGGCCGCCTACAAGTTGGACGACGGAGCAGCGCTGAACCAGAGCCAGGTGATCGGACTGGCCAATACTCTGTCCGATCCGCGCGACGTCGTGGTGTGCGCGGCGGGTTCGATGCCGGGCGACCTGCACAAGCTGTGGCGCACCCGCGACCGCAAGGGCTACCACGTCGAATACGGCTTCTCCTGCATGGGCTATGAGGTCGCAGGCGGCATTGGTGCCAAGATGGCCGAGCCCGACCGCGACGTGATCGTCATGGTCGGTGACGGCTCGTACCTGATGATGGCGACCGAACTGGTCACCGCGGTACAGGAGAACGTCAAGGTCATCGTCATCCTGGTGCAGAACCACGGATTCGCTTCCATCGGTGGGCTTTCCGAGTCGTTGGGCTCTCAACGCTTCGGCACGGCCTACCGGTACCGCAGCGACGACGGCCGCTTGGACGGCGACAAACTCCCGGTCGACCTCGCCGCCAACGCCGCAAGCCTCGGCGTCGACGTCATCCGCGTCGCCACCGGGGCCGAGTTCACCGACGCGGTCAAGGTCGCCAAGGCCAGCGATCGCACCACGGTGATCCACGTCGAAACAGATCCGATGATCTTCGCGCCGGACAGCGAATCCTGGTGGGATGTACCGGTTTCGGAAACCTCCACACTGGAGTCCACCCAGTCGGCATACCAGCGGTATGCGGAGTGGAAGAAGATCCAGCGTCCCCTGATCCGACCCTCCGATGGCTAAGGAACGAACACCCTTGAGCAGCATTCTGGTCGGCTCTGCCCCCGACTCCTGGGGCGTCTGGTTTCCCGACGACCCGAATCAGACCCCGTACGCCCGCTTCCTCGACGAGGTGGCCGCGTCCGGTTACGAGTGGATCGAACTCGGCCCGTTCGGGTATCTGCCCACCGACCCCCAGCTGTTGTCCGACGAACTGGGCGCGCGTGGTCTGAAGCTGTCGGCGGGCACTGTGTTCGAGCACCTGCACCAGGACGACTCCTGGGATGCCGTGTGGACGCAGATCGAGGACGTCGCGAAGCTCACCGCCGCGGTCGGCGGCAAGCACGTCGTCGTCATCCCCGAGATGTGGCGCGATCCCGCCACGGGGGCCGTGCTAGAGGACCGCAGCCTGACTCCGGAGCAGTGGCGCAAGAAGACCGATGGGATGAACGAACTCGGCAAGGCGATGTTCGAGAAGTACGGCGTCCGTGCCCAATACCACCCGCATGCGGACAGCCACGTGGACACCGAGGAGAACGTGTACCGCTTCCTCGACGGCACCGACGGCGAGTTCGTCAACCTCTGCCTCGACACCGGGCACATCTCCTACTGCGGCGGCGACAACATCGCGATCATCCGGCGCGCTCCTGAGCGCATCGGGTACCTACACCTCAAGCAGGTCGATCCCGAGGTCCGCGCCAGGGTGGAGGCCGAGGATCTGCCATTCGGTGAGGCCGTCAAGCTCGGTGCCATGACCGAACCGCCCCTTGGCATTCCGGAGATGCCGTCGCTTCTCGCCGAGATCGAGAAGCTCGGTATCGACGTCTTCGCCATCGTCGAGCAGGACATGTACCCCTGCGCCGTCGATGCACCCCTGCCCATCGCCCAGCGCACCCAGAAGTACCTCGGGTCCTGCGGCATTCCGTCCGTTCGATTCAGCTAGGGAGCCGAGAGCCATGTCTGACTTGCGTGTAGCCGTCCTCGGCGTTGGCATCATGGGAGCCGACCACGTCGCCCGCCTGAGCACCAGGATCTCCGGTGCGAAGGTGACCGTCGTCAACGACTACCTGACGGAGAAGGCCGAACGGATCGCCGCCGAGATTCCTGGCTGCCGCGCGATCTCCGATCCCCTCGATGCGATCGCCGATCCCGACGTCGACGCCGTCGTACTCGCAACGCCGGGCCCGACGCACGAAAAGCAACTGCTGGCCTGCCTCGAGCACGCCAAGCCCGTGCTGTGCGAGAAACCGCTCACTACCGACGTGGCCACTTCCCTCGAGGTCGTCAAGCGCGAGGCCGAATTGGGCAAGCGGCTGATCCAGGTCGGCTTCATGCGGCGGTTCGACCACGAGTACGTCCAACTCAAGGCCCTGCTGGACAGTGGCGAGCTTGGCCGGGCCCTGGTACTGCACTGCGCCCATCGCAACCCCGCCGTGCCGCCGAGCTTCGACAGCTCGATGATCGTCAGAGACTCGCTGGTGCACGAAGTCGACGTGACGCGCTTCCTGTTCGACGAGGAGATCACGTCGATCCAGATCATCAAACCCTCGGCCAATCCCGCTGCGCCAGAAGGCATCGCCGACCCTCAGATCGCAATCTTGAGGACAAGCACTGGCATCCATGTCGATGTCGAACTGTTCGTCACCACTGGCGTGGCGTACGAGGTGCGCACCGAACTGGTCGCCGAAAAGGGCAGTGCCATGATCGGACTCGACGTCAACTTGATCCGCAAGACTGCGACGGGCAACTGGGGCGGCCGGATTACGCCGGGTTTCCGCGAACGCTTCGGCCTGGCCTACGACACGGAGTTTCAGCGTTGGGTGGACGCGGTGCGCAACGGCACCAATGTCGATGGACCGGGAGCGTGGGATGGCTACGCCGCATCGGCAGTGTGCGAGGCGGGCGTCGCATCACTGAATAGCGGGTTGCCCGTCGAGGTCGAGATGGTCGCAAGAGACTCGATCAAGGGGGCATGACGTGAAGATCGCACTCGATCCCACGCCGTTCCACCACGACTACGAGCTGCTCGAATTCCCGGCCCTGATAGCCGAACTCGGCTACGAGTTCCTCCAGCTCACGCCGCACCGGGATTTCATCCCGTTCTACAACCACCCCCGCGCCGACGACGATCTGGTGGCGAAGTTCCGAAGGGCGTGCGCCGACGCTGGCGTCGGGATCGCCTCGGTGCTTCCGGTGCTACGCTGGTCAGGCCCCGATGAGGACGCCCGTGAGGCTGCGGTACGCAATTGGAAGCGCGTCGTGCAGATCACCGTCGACCTCGGGGTGAATGTCATCAACACCGAGTTCTCCGGCCGCCCGGAGAAGGCGGAGGAGTCCGAACGGGCCTTCTTCAGGTCCATGGAGGAACTGGTACCGACCTTTGAACGCGAAGGTATCGACGTGCGGATCGACCCACACCCCGACGATTTCGTCGAGGACGGACTGGAAGCACTGCGGATCATCCGCGGCGTGAACTCCCCCAACATCGGGATGGTTTACGTCGCCTGCCACAGCTTCCACATGGGCGGCAACATGACGGAGATCATCCGGACGGCAGGCGACAAGCTACGCCTCGTCCACGTCGCCGACACGATGGATCACCACCGTAGCCACGGGTTGCGATACATCTCCAACCCGCCAGGCAATACCGCGAGGGTGCACCAACACCTGAAGATCGGCGACGGCGACGTCGACTGGGACGAGTTCTTCTCCGGGCTCGCCGAGATCGGGTTCTACGACCGCCCCGACACCGTCATGGTGTCGTCGGTGTTCGCCGAAGACGAGAGTGCGCACGAAGTCTCGCGCTACCAGCTCGCCACCATGAATAACTACGTCTCCAAGTACAAGAATTGAGGATGGCTCTCACCATGACAAACGCGACCACGACGATCGGGCACTGGATCAACAACAAGGCCTATTCCGGCACCAGCGGAGCCACCGCACCGGTCACGAACCCTGCGACCGGTGAGGTCACGGGCGAGGTCGCCCTCGGCAGCGTCCAGGATGCCCGCGCGGTGATCGACGCAGCCGCCGCGGCGTTCCCTGCCTGGCGCGACACCTCGCTGGCCAAGCGCACCCAGATCCTTTTCACCTTCCGCGAACTGCTCAACAGCCGCAAGGGCGAGCTCGCCGAGATCATCACCAGCGAGCACGGCAAGGTCGTCTCCGATGCGCTAGGCGAGGTGAGCCGCGGCCAGGAGGTCGTCGAGTTCGCTTGCGGCATACCGCATCTGCTCAAGGGCGGCTTCACCGAGAACGCCTCGACCAAGGTCGACGTGTATTCGATCCGCCAGCCCCTTGGCCCGGTCGGCATCATCAGCCCGTTCAACTTCCCCGCGATGGTGCCGATGTGGTTCTTCCCCATTGCGATCGCCGCAGGCAACACCGTCGTGCTCAAGCCCTCGGAGAAGGATCCGACGGCGTCGCTGTGGCTGGCCGAGCTGTGGAAGGAAGCCGGCTTGCCCGACGGCGTGTTCAACGTGCTCCAAGGCGACAAGACCGTCGTCGACGAACTGTTGACCAACAAGGCGATCAAGTCGATCAGCTTCGTCGGCTCGACCCCGATTGCGCAGTACGTCTACGCCACCGGCACCGCAGCCGGCAAGCGCGTCCAGGCGCTTGGTGGCGCGAAGAATCACGCGGTGATCCTGCCCGACGCCGACCTCGACCTGGCCGCGGACTCAATGGTCAACGCGGGCTTCGGTTCTGCCGGCGAGCGGTGCATGGCGATCTCCGCCTGTGTGGCCGTCGGCCCCATCGCCGATGACCTCGTCGCCAAGATCGCCGAGCGCACCACCCCACTCAAGATCGGCGACGGCACCAAGGATTCCGACATGGGACCGCTGGTGACCAAGGCTCATCGCGACAAGGTCGCCTCCTACATCGACGCGGGCGAGGCCGACGGCGCCAAGATCGTCGTCGACGGACGCAACGTCTCAGCCGACGGCGGTGCGGAAGGGTTCTGGTTGGGCCCGACGTTGATCGACCACGTCACCCCCGAGATGAGCATCTACACCGATGAGATCTTCGGTCCCGTGCTCTCGGTCGTCCGCGTCGAAACCTACGACGAGGCACTGGAACTGATCAACTCCAACCCCTACGGCAACGGTACCGCGATCTTCACCAACGACGGCGGCGCAGCTCGACGCTTCCAGAACGAGGTCGAGGTCGGCATGATCGGCATCAACGTGCCGATCCCGGTTCCTATGGCGTACTTCAGCTTCGGCGGTTGGAAGGCGTCGCTGTTCGGTGACACGCATGCCCACGGCATGGATGGCGTGCACTTCTTCACCCGCGGCAAGGCCATCACCAGCCGCTGGCTCGACCCTAGCCACGGCGGCATCGAGCTGGGTTTCCCACAGAACGCCTGACCCACTCGCGAAAGTGCGGTTGTCGAACGCATCGCCCCGAGGCGATGCGTCTCGAAACGCACACTCGACGAAGCCGGTGCGCAAACGAAACCGGCGCCCCGCGAAGTGCGGGACGCCGGCTCGTGAACGACTAGCTCAGAGGATGTAGAGCATCTCCTGGTAGGTCGGCAACGGCCAAAGGTCGTCGGCGACAATGCCTTCCAGTGTGTCGGCCGCAGCCCGCACCGCATCCATCAGGGGAAGCAGGCTCTGTGCGTGCTTGGCCTCCTCGGCGGCGGTCTCGCCTCCGTGTTCGTCCATCGCGGTCTTCAGCGCAGCCAACGCGGAGGTCAGCTCCGAGATCGGCGTTGAGACGGCCTCGAGCAGCGTCATGTCAGGCTCGATGCCCGCAGCCTTCAGCGTTGCGACGTTAGAAGCCAGTTCGGTCTGGTAGCGGACGGCCGCAGGCAGAATCACCGTCGAACCGATCTCCAGCGTCAGCTTGGCCTCGACGTTCACCGTGAGGACGTACGTCTCATAGCGCACTTCCTCGCGGCTATGCAGCTCACGCGAATTGAACACACCGTACTTCTCGAAGACCTCGATCGCCTCCGGCTTCACCAGCTCCGGGATCGAGTCGATGGTGGTCTTGAGGTTCGGCAGGCCACGCTCGGCCGCCTCGATCTGCCAGTTCTCCGAGTAGCCATCGCCGTTGAAGACGACGGCGCCGTGCTCGGTGATGATCTCGGTGAGCAGCTTCTGGACGGCCTCATCGAAGTCCTCGCCCTCGCCGACGGCCTTCTCCAGAACCGTCGCCATGTAGTCGAGCGAGTCCGCCATGATCGTGTTGAGGATGATCATCGGCACGTTGATCGTTTGCCCCGAGCCCGGCGCGCGGAACTCGAAGCGGTTGCCGGTGAAGGCGAACGGGCTGGTGCGGTTGCGGTCGCCAGGATCGGTCGGCAGCACCGGAAGGGTGTCGACGCCGATGATCATGCTGCCCTTGCCCTTTGACGACGTCGCCGCACCCTTGGCGATCTGCTCGAACACGTCGGCCAGCTGATCGCCGAGGAAGATCGAGATGATCGCGGGCGGGGCCTCGTTGGCGCCGAGACGGTGGTCGTTGGTGGCCGAGGCCACCGAGACCCGCAGCAGACCCGAGAACTTGTGCACGGCGCGGATGACCGCGGCACAGAAGACCAGGAACTGCGCGTTCTCGTGCGGGGTGTCGCCCGGCACCAGAAGGCTGCCGAATTGCGCGTTGCCGAGCGAGAAGTTGACGTGCTTGCCCGATCCGTTGACGCCTGCGAACGGCTTCTCGTGGAACAGGCACTCCATGCCGTGCTTCTTGGCGATCGTCTTGAACGTCGTCATCAACAACTGCTGATGGTCGGCGGCGATGTTGGCCCGCTCGAACATCGGCGCGATCTCGAACTGTCCCGGAGCGACCTCGTTGTGCCGGGTCTTGGCAGGGATGCCGAGCTTGAACAGCTCACGCTCGGTGTCCATCATGAAGCCGAGCACCCGCTCGGGGATGGCGCCGAAGTAGTGGTCGTCGAACTCCTGGCCCTTTGGCGGCTTGGAGCCGAACAGAGTGCGGCCCGCGTTGATCAGGTCCGGTCGTGCCAGGAAGAAGTGGCGATCGACGAGGAAGTATTCCTGCTCGGGGCCACAGAACGACACGATGTGGTCGAAGTCCTTGTGCCCGAACAGCTTCAGAATGCGTTCGGCCTGCGCGCCCATCGCCTGCTGGCTGCGCAGTAGCGGGGTCTTGTAGTCGAGCGCCTCGCCGGTCATCGAGACGAAGACCGTCGGGATGCACAGCGTGTTGCCGTTCGGGTTCTCCAGGATGTACGCCGGGCTGGTGACGTCCCATCCGGTGTAGCCGCGCGCCTCGAAGGTGCTGCGCAGGCCGCCCGACGGGAAGCTAGAGGCGTCCGGTTCACCCTGGATCAGGGTCTTGCCCGCGAACTCGGCCAGCGTGGTGCCATCGCCAACCGGATCGAGGAAGCTGTCGTGCTTCTCGGCGGTCAACCCTGTCATCGGGTAGAAGACGTGGGCGTAGTGTGTCGCACCCCTGGACAGCGCCCAGTCCTTCATCACCGAGGCGACGGAGTCGGCGACCGCCGGATCCAGCTTGGCGCCCTTCTCGATGGTCGCGACGACGGACTTGTACACAGACTTGGGCAACCGCAGCCGCATCTCGGCCAGGGTGAAGACGTTCGCACCGAAGATCTCGCCCGGCGCCTCGCCAGGGTCGAAGCTCTTGGGTGGAGGCACGTACGCCTCGACGTTGTTGATCGCCTGCAGACGGACAGTGTTTCCGCTCAATTGAGTTCCTATCAGTGCAGCGTCCGCAACTTCTCGACGGACGCGGGGGGTGACCGGCCAACACTAGGAACGTCACGTTCCGGGACTGTTACGTGCGCGTCAACGACAGAATGCGGCGCAAACCTGCTGTCCACGGCGCCGTCACTGGCTCGTCAGACTTGGAGCGGGCTGCGAAGCGCCCCCTAGGGGGCAACATGGAGCGATGGCCCACCGGTCGGTCGTCATCCTCGTCGCGCTGGCTCTAGTTGCGATCGGTTGCGCCTCGTCGAAGTCCCCCGAGCCTCCGTCGACGCCGGCTTCGGTCCCCCCGACGACGACCGGACTCCTGCCTAGCGGCGTTCCCACCGAAGGGGCTCGACCGCCTGCCGACCACCTCCCGCCTGCCGCCGAGCCTGGCCGCGCGCCTGCGCAGACCCTAACCGTTTCCTGGGCGCCAGGTTGCCGTCGGTGACGCTCCCGAGGGTGTCGTCGTCGACGCGCTGACGCGCACCGTCGCCGTCGCGAAGCGCAACCCGAACGAACTCGTCCTCATCAATGCCGACAGCGGAGGCGTCATCGGTCGCGTGCCGCTGCCCGGCTCGGTCAGGCATCTGCAGTTGGCAAAGCCCGGCGGCCCTGTCCTGGTGCCGGTCGAAAGCGCCAACGTTCTCGTGCGAGTCGAGCTGCCTAGCGGACTCGTCGAGCCGCAGATCCTCACGGGCACGTTGCCGCACGACGCGTCGGAGGCGCCGAACGGCACGGTGTTCGTCGCCAATGAGCACGGTGGCACGGTGACGGCGATTCGCGGGGGCGCCATCGTCAAGGTGTTCACCGACAGTGTGCAGCCGGCTGGCCTTGCCGCAGTGGGCAACTCGATGGGACTGCTCGACGTCCGCAAGAACGACCTGACGATCTACGACACCGATTCACTCTCGATCGTCGGTTCGACACCTGCTGGCGACGGCCCGACGCACCTCGTCGCCGATCGACACGGGCGGATGATCGCGACGGATACCCGCGGCAACGCGGTGCGAGTCTTCACCCCGCAGCCTTCGCCCGCCCAGGTTGGTCTCGTGGGTCAAGTCGGCAACCCGTACGGCATAGCCTATGACCCAGTGCGCGACCGGCTTTGGGTCGCGTCGTCGGGCACCAACCAGGTCGTCGGGTACGACATGACCGACGCGATCCCGCGCGAGGTCGCCCGCATCGCGACGGTGCAGAACCCTTACACGCTCGGTGTCGATGGCACGACGGGTCGGCTGTTCATCGCAGGCGTGACGACCGGGGTGGTACAGATCGTCGACCCGTGACGTTGTCGGAATGTGAATCCGACGACGCGACAAGCCGTTTGAGCGTCGCCATTCGCACTAGTCGCTGGCGGGCTTGGCCTTGTCCGCACCCAGTGCCTTGCGTAGGTTGGCCGCGGCATGGCGTCCGCTAGTTTGTGCATCGCCGACGGCCTTCTTGACCTCGTGCTGGAGCCCGGTGACCGCGTCCTTGACGGGAGTCGCCGACCCGGCGGGCTTCGCGTCGGTCAGCGATTGACGCACCACATGAATCCGCGGAAGCTTCGCCTGACCGAGTTGCGTGATCGCCGACGCTCTACCCGAACTCGTCGGCGCGGCGAGCGTGGCGTTCGTCGTTGTCGCCGCAGCAGGCTTCACGGTTGCGTCGGGAAGCTTCTCGGTCAACTTCTCGAATCGGCCACTCAGTTCCAGGGCGCCGTTGGAGGCGTTGTCGACCCACTTCCCGACGTGGGCGTCGAGGTACGCGGTGACGGCCGCACCCGCGGCGCCGAACGTCGAATTGAAGACGGGGTTGACGAACGGATCGATCACGGTGGTCTGAATGTTGGGCAGCCCTGCGAGCGTCGCCAAGTCCGTCACTTGCGTGGGAATGATCAGCCCGGCATTGATGACCGCCGCCGGAAGCAACCCGTCATCGGACTTCTGAACCGGTGCCGTTCCGATCTGAATCGGCGGTAGGAGCCCAACACCGGCGACCGACGGTCCGGTGAAGCCGAAGCCGGTGGTGCCGAAGTTGACCGCTCCCTTCGAGAACTCGAACGGAGCCACGCCGAACGGGGTGGTCAGCACGACGGCCGTTTGGCCCCGGTTGATGTTGACTCCGTTGGTCCCGACGTAGACCGCCCGAAGGGTGTTCACGCTCGTCAGGTTGACGACGCCGAGCAACGTCCACGACTTCAGCGTCGTGCCTGCGAGCGTCGAAACCCCTGTCGCGGTGGGGAATACGAGGCCTGGGGTGGTCAGCTTTCCGAACGATGCGATGTTCCCCGGCAGGGTGATCCCATACGCCATGATGGGAATGGCCACGACGGTGTCGGCGCCATTCAGTGGGACGGTCACGTTGCCGACCGTGAGCGGGCCGATGTCCACCACTGGCATCGTCGCTAGGTAACCGAGCGAGCCGCCCAGGGGCAACGTGTAGTTGCCGCTCGCCGACGGAATCCACGCGGTGATGGACGGAGTCGCGATCAGGTCGAGCGGCTCCAGAGCATCGCCAACGAGACCGGTGAGATCGGTCAGCGCACCGGGAACGGGAATTCCAAGAGGGCCGAGAATGGAAGTGAGGTTCGGGACGGCCACCCCGTCCAAGACGGCAGCGGCGAGGGCGTCGACGGTGAGGCTCGGAATTTGCGCGAAAAGATTGGTGACGTTGGTCGATCCGCCAATTCCCAGGACGGGCCAACTGAAGTCCGAATCGTAGTGCGTCAGAGTCGCCGTCGCGCCGAGGCTCGCAAGCAAGTCGTCGACCACCGCCGTGACGTCCGGAACGGTGAGCTCTGGTAGCGGAATGTTGGCGAGCGCCAACGCGGTGCCTATCAGAGACCCGGGGCCTACCAAAGATTTCACCAGGGCATGGAGGTCGTCGAGACCGTCTTGCACGCCATCGAGCGCCCCGGGGAGGCCGTTGAGGTTGTCCAGAACGTCGGCAAGCGGAAGCAGCAAGGCGAGCTGACCCAACAACGGGCCCAGGTTCTGCGTCAACAGTGCGTTCGCGCCGGGAGGAAGCCCTGGGATGTTGCTGACGTCTGGCAGCGTGCCGAGTTTGTTCAGCACGTACAGCAGGCCGGCGATCACACCATCGACCGTCAGCAAATTCTCCTGACCGACGGTGGCGCCGACGTGTGGAAAGAGACCGCCCGACGCTTGGCTCAAAGGATTCACGATCGATCCAACGGCATTGACGAGATTGGCTCGAGCGAACAACAGGTTGTCCAGAGTGTTCGACGCGTTCTCGATGTCTTGGGTGTAGTTGGGCCCCGTCGACGCCATCAGAGCCACGGGCACCTGCGCGGCGTTGGCCTTCGGCGGCGGAGGCGCCATGCCGACGGTCAACGCGGTCGCCGTTGCGGTCGCCACGGAAACTGCCGCGATCGTCTTGGCGCGATGGCTCTGCTTGCGGTGCTTGCCCTTGTAATGCTTTGCCCGATGTTGCGCTGTCGTCATTGACTCGCCCTTCCGCGCGTCGTTGCAGTGGTCCCTCACGGCAAATTAGCACTGCGAAGCGACTTCCGATCTTGGTTTATCGACGTTCGCGTTGATTTCTTTTTCGTGGCCGACTTGGGCCTGATTTCGGTAGCCGACTGGGCCTCTCACGAAGCACGAACCGGCCGCAACGTCCCGAGGCCTAGGCTGGAGGCATGTCCACTCGCCGCCACCCCGATCAGGACATCGACGCCGGTTTCGACGAGCATGGCGTCCTCGTAACGGGCGCCGAGCACGAGGCGGCCGGCGTCAAGGCGGTGATGGTCTCGCTGCAGCGCGGCGTCGAGCAGATGGGCCCGGTTCGCACTGCCGCCGCACTCAGCAAGCTCAACCAGAGGCACGGCTTCGACTGCCCAGGCTGCGCGTGGCCCGAAGAGCACGGCGGCCGCAAGCTGGCCGAATTCTGCGAGAACGGCGCAAAGGCCGTCGCAGAAGAGGCGACGAAACGGCGCGTCACTCCGGAGTTCTTCGCCAGACACTCGGTCGACGAACTCGCCGCCCAACCGGAGTACTGGCTCTCACAGCAAGGCCGACTGACCCAGCCAATGATGCTGGCTCCCGGCGACACCCACTACCGCCCCGTCGAGTGGGCCGACGCCTACCGCGTGATCGCCGATCACCTCAACGCGCTCGACAGTCCGGACGAGGCGCTGTTCTATACCTCGGGGCGCACCAGCAACGAGGCCGCGTTCCTCTACCAACTGATGGTTCGCAGCTTCGGAACCAACAACCTTCCGGACTGCTCCAACATGTGCCACGAATCGTCGGGCACGGCGCTCAGCGCGTCCATCGGCATCGGCAAGGGTTCGGTAACCGTCGAGGACGTCGCCAACGCCGACTGCATCCTGATCGCCGGCCAGAACCCCGGCACCAACCACCCCCGGATGCTTTCGATCCTGGAGAAGGCAAAGGCCAACGGCGCCAAGATCATTGCGGTCAACCCGTTACCCGAAGCTGGCCTCATGCGGTTCAAGGATCCGCAGAAGGTGCGCGGCGTGGTCGGTCACGGTGTCCCCATCGCCGACGAGTTCGTTCAGATTCGCCTCGGCGGTGACATGGCGCTGTTCGCCGGGCTGGGACGTCTCCTGCTCGAAGCCGACGACGCAGCGCCGGGCACCGTTCTCGACCGCGCATTCATCGATCAGCACTGCGCCGGCTTCGATGAATACGAGAGTCGCACCAGGACAGTCGATCTGGACACCGTCGTCGAGGCAACGGGAATCGGCCGCGCGCAGTTGGAGCGTGTCTCCCAAATGCTGATCGCATCGCAGCGCACCGTGTTCTGCTGGGCGATGGGGCTGACGCAGCATCGGCACGCGGTCGCCACCATCGGCGAGGCCACCAACCTGCTGTTCCTGCGTGGCATGATCGGCAAGCCCGGCGCAGGCGTCTGTCCCGTCCGCGGACACTCGAACGTCCAAGGTGACCGCACCATGGGCATCTGGGAGAAGATGCCCGAGACGTTCCTCGCCGCCCTCGACGCCCGCTTCGGAATCCAGAGCCCACGGAAACACGGCCACGACACCGTCGACGCGATCCGCGCGATGCGCGACGGGCAGGCCAAGGTGTTCATCGGCATGGGAGGCAACTTCTCCTCTGCCACACCGGATACGGGCGTCACCGAAGCCGCGTTGCGGCGGTGCGCGCTGACGGTGCAGATCTCCACCAAGCTCAATCGGAGTCACATCGTTCACGGCAAGACGGCACTCATCCTTCCGACGCTCGGCCGCACCGACAAGGACTTCCAGGCCGGCGGCAAACAGCTTGTCTCGGTCGAGGATTCGATGTCGATGGTGCACTTGTCGCGCGGCAGCCTCACGCCGCCGAGCGAACACCTACGCAGCGAGGTGGCAATCGTCTGCGAACTGGCCCGAACGGTGCTCGGCCCTGAGCACCCGGTGCCGTGGGAAGCGCTGCGGGCTAACTACGATCTGATCCGCGATGGGATCGCAGCCGTGGTGCCGGGATGCTCGGACTACAACGCGAAGGTGCGCCAACCCGACGGTTTCCAACTCCCCCATCCGCCAAGGGACGCACGCGAATTCCCCACCACCACCGGGAAGGCCAACTTCACCGTCGAACCGCTGAAGTGGGTTCCCGTGCCCGACGGCAGGCTCGTGTTGCAGACGCTGCGCAGTCACGACCAGTACAACACCACCATCTACGGCCTCGACGACAGATACCGCGGAGTCAAGGGTGGCCGCCGCGTCGTCTTCGTCAACCCCGCGGACATCGAATCGCTGGGACTGGTCGACGGCGCACGGGTCGACCTGATCTCCGAGTACACCGACGCCTCGGGGCACGTCGAGGAACGCCGCGCGAAGGACTTCCTCGTCGTCCCGTATTCGACTCCGGTCGGCAACGCCGCGTCCTACTACCCCGAGACCAATCCGCTTGTTCCACTTGACCACACTGCGCTGAAGTCGAATACGCCCGTGTCCAAGGCGATCGTCGTCAGACTGGAGCCGATCGGTGGGTAGGGTCACCGCGCGCCGCAAGGCCAGCCACGTTACGTCGGGCGGGTCCGTCGAACGCCCCGAGACGCTGGCCGTCGAGGAGCCGCTGGAGCTGCGGCTCAACGGCACGGCGCTCACCGTGACGATGCGAACGCCTGGCTCGGATGTCGAACTGGCGCAAGGGTTTCTGCTCACCGAGGGAGTGATCGGTGGTCGCGACGACATCTCCCGCGTCGAGTACTGTCGCGGCACTGGCCCCGATGGCACCAATACCTACAACGTGCTCGACGTGTCGCTAGCGCCCGACGTCGTCATGCCGGACGTCGACGTCACCCGCAACTTCTACACCACCTCGTCGTGCGGTGTCTGCGGCAAGGGTTCCATCGACGCCGTCCGCACCGTCAGTAGGCACTCCCCGGGCGACGACCCGACGGTCGTTGCGGCCGAGACGCTCTCGACGATGCCAAAGAAGCTGCGACAGGCACAGAAGGTATTCGCCAGCACGGGCGGGTTGCACGGCGCTGCACTGTTCGATGCCAATGGCACCGCGCTCGTTGTCCGCGAGGACATCGGCCGTCACAATGCCGTCGACAAGGTCATCGGCTGGGCCCTGGAGAACCACCGGATACCGCTCACCGGCACCGTGCTTCTCGTCAGCGGGCGGGCGTCGTTCGAGCTCACTCAGAAGGCCATCATGGCAGGCATCCCGATCTTGGCCGCAGTGTCGGCACCGTCGTCGCTCGCCGTCGACCTTGCCAGTCAGGCCGGGCTGACGCTCGTGGCCTTCCTGCGTGGCGAGTCTATGAACGTCTACAGCCGCCCGGACCGGGTCAAGCACTAGGGACGAATTAGCCCGCCCACCTCCAATCTCCACGCGATCTCCACAAAACCTCCAAGTTCGGCTTCACCGCGTCGCGCAACATCGACTCCCGTCGGTAATCGCACCATCGCAAGGGAGTCAACATCGTGGCGGACATTCTGATCGCGTCATGCCCACCCATCGGACACGTCGGACCGCTGCTCACCGTGGCACGCGGCCTCGTCGCGCGCGGCGATCGGGTGACGTTCCTGACGTCGAGGAAACACGCGCCGAAGATATTGGCCGCGGGCGCAACGCCTGTGCCACTGCCCGCGGAGGCTGACTACGACGACTCGTCCCTCGACGCCGACCTGCCCGGACGCACCGAGACCTCCGGCATCAAGAGGGTCAACTTCGACGTGACCAACGTGTTCGTCAAGCCGATACCCGATCAGGCCGCCGCGTTGGCGAACCTATTGTCCGACAACCACTTCGACGCGATCATTGCCGATTCGACCTTCTTCGGCATCCTTCCCTCGCTACTCGACGACGAATCGACACGGCCGCCCGTGCTTTCATACACCACCACACCGCTGTTCCTCACCAGCCGCGACACCGCACCGGGCGGCACGGGCATCCTTCCCGCCTCGGGACGACTGGGCCGATTACGAAACAAGGTGCTGACCGCTGTCGTCCACCGTGGGTTGCTTCGCCCGTCGCATGCGGCCGCAGACGCAATCCTCACGCAGATGGGATCACCGAAACTGCCTGTCTTCGTGCTCGACTCGGCGATTCTTGCCGATCGGCTGATCGTGCCCACGATCGAGGAGTTCGAGTACCCACGCAGTGACCTGCCCGGCAACGTGAGGTTCGTCGGCGCCGTGACGCCCGCTCCTGCCGACCACTTCGACCCTCCATCGTGGTGGTCCGAACTCGATGGCGACCGCCCCGTCGTCCACGTGACTCAGGGCACGATCGACAACGCCGACCTCAGCCGGTTGCTCGAACCCACGATCACGGCGCTCGCGGACGAGAACGTCGTCGTCGTCGCCACCACGGGTGGGCGCGACGTCTCCAATGTCCGTATTCCGCTGCCCGACAACGTCTTCGTTGCCGAGTACATCCCGCACGACGTCCTTCTCTCCCACGTCGACGTCATGGTTACCAATGGAGGCTACGGCGCCGTCCAGCGGGCATTGATGATGGGCGTCCCCCTCGTCGTCGCAGGCAACACCGAGGACAAGCCCGAGGTGGCCGCGCGGGTCGAATGGGCGGGCGCTGGTGTCAACCTGCGCACTGCGACTCCGAGTTCCGCCGCGGTTCGCACTGCGGTGCGCGAAGTTCTCGACGACGCGTGCTACCGCCAGTCCGCACAGCACCTGCAGGCCGCATACGCCCACTCTGACGGCGTTGCCGCGATCGCATCGCTGGTCGACGAAGTCGTCGCCGAGACACGTGTGAAGGCTGGCCATGCCTGAGGAACTGCGACTGCCGGCGATCGCGACGGTTCTCCTGATCTCGGGGCTGCTGTGCGCACTACGGCAAGCGCGCACGGGCAAGTCGACGACGCCAACGTTGGTCTGGCGTGACGCCACGGCCGAAGGTTGGTCGGAATGGCACTCACTGCGAGATGTCTCTATGGACGCCGACCACTCCGACGTGCTGACTGCGGTTCGGACACTGGCCAGAGACGATGCCACCGCAGTGCAGTTCGGCATCGTCGCGCATCCTGCCGACGCACCCGACTACACCTTGCGCGTCTTGTACATGTCCCACGAAACCCCGGCTTCGCCAGACCGCGGTTTGGCGGCGACCCCCTGACCAAGGAGCAACGAACATGGCAGACATCCTCATCGCCGCGCTGTCCCCGACCGGACACGTCGGCCCGATGCTGAGCATCGCGCAGGACCTAGTGGATCGAGGAGACCGAGTCACGGTGATGACCGGCGCTGCTCACACCCAGGCGATTCTCGCCGTCGGCGCGCAACCGCACCCGCTCCCCACGATTGCCGACTTCGACGAGTCGCGCTTCGACTCGGTGGCTCGCGGAAACAACTCCGGCGCAAGGGGTCTCAACCTCGCGATCACCAGACTGTTCCTCATACCGATGCCGCACCAAGCCCACGAACTGGCGACGGCAATCGCCAAGGCTCCCTTCGACGCGATCGTCGTCGACTACGGATTCTTCGGTATCGTTCCATTCCTCCTGGGCGATCCGCAGGAGCGGCCCCCCGTGCTGTACTACACCCCAACGCCGCTGATGGTGTCGAGCAGGGATACCGCTCCCAACGGCATGGGCCTGCCGCCAGGCAGCGGCGTGCTCGCCAAGGTTCGCAACCGAACCTTGAACCTGTTGTCGCAGAAGGTGATACTACGAGAATCGCATCGGACGGCCAACGCGATGTTGGACGCCCTTGGCGTGCCGAGGCTTCCGGTGTTCCTGCTCGACGTTGGGGTGCTCGCCGATCGGCTGATCGTACCGACAGTGCCCACCTTCGAGTATCCGCGCGGCGACCTTCCCGAGAACGTGAGATTCGTTGGAGCCGTTCACCCGCAGCCTTGCAGCGGATACGTACCGCCACGATGGTGGCCCGAGTTGGATGGTGGCAGACCCGTCGTCCACGTCACCCAGGGCACCGTCGACAACGACGACCTGTCCCGGCTCATCGAGCCGACGATCGAAGCGCTCAGCGGCGAAAACGTCACGATCGTGGCCACCACCGGCGGACGCGACGTCGGCGACATCAAGGCTGCCTTGCCCGCCAACGCCCTTGTTGCGGAGTACATTCCGCATGACGTCCTGCTACCGAAGGTCGACGTGATGGTCACGAACGGCGGGTATGGCGCGGTGCAGCGGGCCCTGTCGACGGGCGTCCCGCTCGTCGTCGCGGGTAGTACCGAGGACAAGCCCGAGGTCGCAGCGAGGGTGGCGTGGTCTGGCGCGGGCATCAACCTTCGGACCGGCACGCCCAGCCCCACGATGATCCGCGATGCCGTGCGCAGCATCCTGAGCGACGGCAACTACCAACGCCGTGCCCACGAGTTGGAGGCAGACTTCGCTCGGCGCGACGGCGTGGCCGAGATCGCCGCACTCGTCGACGAAGTGATCATGGAACGCAAACCAGCCGCGGATCGGTCATACGGCTGAAACAGTCGTGAACCATGCTGAAGGAATGACCAACACCAGAGACGAGATCACCGAACAGATCATCGCCGCTCGACTCGCGAAGGGTCTGACGTGGCAACAGCTTGCCGACGCCATCGGGCGCCCGGCAGTCTGGAGCACCGCTGCGCTACTTGGCCAGCATCCGATCCCGCCGGAGCTGGGCAGCATCGTCGTCGAGGTGCTCGACCTCGACGACAGCGCGATACCTGTCCTGGCGGCAGTGCCCATGCGCGGTGGGTTTACGGCGGCGGTGCCCACCGACCCGACGATCTACCGCTTCTACGAGGCGCTTTCGGTGTACGGCGGCGCCATCAAGGAACTGATCCACGAACAGTTCGGCGACGGGATCATGAGCGCAATCAACTTCAGCGTGAACATCGAGAAGAAGCCGCATCCCGGCGGCGATCGCGTCGTCGTGACGCTCGACGGGAAGTTCTTGTCCTACGAGTGGAATGCCGCGGAGGGTTAAGCGGTCTTCTCGCGGCGCTCGTTGCGCGGAGGCTTGCGCGGCACGATCGTCGGCAACATGTTGTCCTGGACGGTCTCCTTGGTCACGACCACCTTGGCGACGTCGTCGCGGCTGGGGATGTCGTACATCACCGGCAGCAGAACTTCTTCCATGATGGCGCGCAGCCCGCGGGCACCGGTACCGCGGTGGATGGCCTGATCGGCGATCGCGTCCAACGCCTCTTCGGTGAACTCCAACTCGACGCCGTCCATCTCGAACAGGCGTGTGTACTGCTTGACGAGTGCGTTCTTGGGCTCCGACAGGATCTTGACGAGCGATTCCTTGTCGAGGTTGGTCACCGATGCGACGACGGGAAGCCGTCCGATGAACTCGGGAATGAGCCCGAACTTGATGAGGTCCTCGGGCATGACCTCTGCGAAGTGATCCTGGGTATCGATCTCAGCCTTGGACCGCACCTCGGCACCGAAACCGAGGCCACGCTTGCCGACGCGATCCGAGACGATGCGCTCCAGACCGGCGAAGGCTCCCGCCACGATGAACAACACGTTGGTGGTGTCGATCTGGATGAACTCTTGATGCGGGTGCTTGCGGCCACCCTGCGGCGGAACCGACGCCTGCGTGCCCTCGAGGATCTTCAGCAGTGCCTGCTGCACGCCCTCGCCAGACACGTCGCGCGTGATCGACGGGTTCTCGCTCTTGCGAGCAATCTTGTCGACCTCGTCGATGTAGATGATGCCGGTCTCTGCGCGTTTGACGTCATAGTCAGCGGCCTGAATCAGCTTGAGCAGAATGTTCTCGACATCCTCGCCGACGTACCCCGCCTCGGTCAGCGCGGTCGCATCGGCGATGGCGAACGGCACGTTGAGCATCTTGGCAAGCGTCTGCGCGAGGTAAGTCTTGCCGCAGCCGGTGGGGCCAAGCATCAAGATGTTGGACTTGGCCAACTCGACGGGCTCGGCGCGCGAGTCGCGCATCTTCTCCTGCGCCTGGATGCGCTTGTAGTGGTTGTAGACGGCGACGGCCAACGTCTTCTTGGCAGTGTCCTGCCCGATGACGTAACCCTCTAGGAAATCCCTGATCTCGGCGGGCTTCGGCAGCTCGTCGAGTTTCACGTCGTCGGCGTCGGCGAGTTCCTCTTCGATGATCTCGTTGCACAGATCGATGCACTCGTCGCAGATGTACACGCCGGGACCGGCAATGAGCTTCTTGACTTGCTTCTGGCTCTTCCCACAGAACGAGCACTTCAGCAGGTCGCCGCCATCTCCAATGCGTGCCATGTGCCTGAAGTCCTACTTTCTTTCCTGTTGGCGCTCGTGGTCAAGCCAGTGCCCGGGGCTGCTCGGGCGTAGAACCCGACGCTACCCGCTCGTTCCGACGCCATGCGACCGATGAGCCGAATCGCGTAGGTGTATTTCTTCGTGTTGAGAGAACATATCCCCTGACACCGCCTCAGGCCGTCCCAATTGGCACTCGTGTCCCTTGCGTGTCGCGCCGCATGGGACAGGGAAGCCTTTTGGTCATGCGTTCTGCGCCGACAACTTCCGGTACTCGAGGACGGTGTCGATGATCCCGTACTCCTTGGCGGCTTCCGCCGTGAGGATCTTGTCGCGATCGGTGTCCTTGCGAATGACCGCGCTGTCCTTGCCGGTGTGACGCGCCAGCGTGTCCTCCATCAGGGTGCGCATGCGCTCGATCTCGGCGGCCTGAATCTCCAGGTCCGAGAACTGGCCCTGGATGACCCCGCCCAGCGACGGCTGGTGGATCAAGATCCGCGCGTTGGGCAGTGCGAGACGCTTCCCTGGCGTACCCGCGGCCAGGAGCACTGCAGCTGCAGATGCGGCCTGGCCGAGGCACACGGTCTGGATGTCGGCCCGCACGTACTGCATGGTGTCGTAGATCGCCATCAGCGACGTGAACGAGCCACCCGGCGAGTTGATGTACATCGTGATGTCGCGGTCCGGATCGAGCGACTCCAGCACCAGAAGCTGCGCCATGATGTCGTTCGCCGAAGCGTCGTCGACCTGCACGCCGAGGAAGATGATGCGCTCCTCGAACAGCTTGTTGTAGGGGTTGCTCTCCTTGACGCCGAAGCTGGAGTGCTCGATGAACGACGGAAGGATGTAGCGCGCCTGGGGCTGATTGCCGGCGCCACCGTGGGGCTGGGTCATGAGGCACTCCCGTTGAAGTTGGCGTGGGTGATGATGTGGTCGACGAAGCCGTAATCGAGCGCCTCGGGAGCGGTGAACCAGCGGTCGCGGTCCGAGTCGGCCTCGATGCGTTCAATCGACTGGCCGGTGAACTCTGCGTTGAGCCGGAACATCTCCTTCTTGATGACCGCGAACTGCTCGGCCTGAATGGCGATGTCGGCAGCACTACCGGTCACGCCGCCCAATGGCTGGTGCATCAGGATTCGTGCATGGGGCAGGGCGTAGCGCTTGCCCTTGGTGCCCGCGGCGAGGAGGAACTCGCCCATCGATGCGGCCATGCCCATCGCGTAGGTGGCTACGTCGCACGGTGCGAGCACCATCGTGTCGTAGATCGCCATACCGGCACTGATCGAGCCGCCTGGCGAGTTGATGTAGAGGTTGATGTCCTTCGTCGGATCCTCTGCAGACAGCAGCAGGATCTGAGCGCACAGCCGGTTGGCGATGTCGTCGTCGACCTGCGAACCCAGGAAGATGATTCGCTCCGACAGCAACCGCTCGTACACCGAGTCGACGAGGTTGAGCCCCGAACCGCTCGAACGCATGTCAGTCACGACTGGATACCTGCTTTCTCGAGTCTTCATACTCGCCGTTCACGTTCACCGACAGTAACCAACGAGCGCCGCATGGGAGTCCCCAGAACGCCGGCGTTCGCTCAGGGCTGCATTTTGCCCTGGGACGCGGGTCACTTCGCGTCGTCGTCCTCAGCCTTCGAATCTTCCTCGGATTCGACCGTCGAATCCTCTTCGACATCGACCTCGGAATCGACCGCCGCGTCGACGACGTCCTCGGCGGCCGTCGCAGGCGGGCCGAAGAACTCCGTCGTGTCGACCTCGTTGCCGTCGGCGTCCTTGACGGTCGCGGCGTGCACCACGGCCGCGATGGTCAGGCCGCGACGCACGTCGGCGAAGACAGCGGGAATCTGGTTGTTCTGCTGCAGGTAGTTGACCAGCTGATCCGGCTCGATCCCGTACTGCCGCGACATCAGCACCAAGCGCTCGGTGATGTCGTTCTGGCTGACCTGGATCTGGAGCTCGTCGGCGATGTCGTCCATCAGCAACTGGGTCTTGATCGCCTTCTCGGCGTTCGACCGGTTGTCGGCGTCGAACTCCTCGCGGCTGCTGCCCTCTTCGGCGAGCGCCTCGGCGAACTTGGCCTCGTCGTGATCGAGGGCGTGGATGGCGTTGTGCAGCGTGTCATCGACCTGGGCCTGAACGATCGCCTCAGGCAGTGGCACGTCGACCTTCTCGAGAAGTGCTTCGAGTGCCTTGTCGCGAATCTGCTCGGCCTGCTGGATGCGCTTGGTGCGGCGGACCTGCTCGACGAGGCTCTCCTTGAGCTCGTCGATTGTGTCGAATTCGCTTGCCAGTTGGGCGAATTCGTCGTCCGCCTCTGGCAGCTCACGTTCCTTGACGGAGTTGACGGTGACCGTCACGTCAGCTTCCTTCCCGGCGAATTCACCGGCGACCAGAGTCGTGGTGAACACCTTGGTCTCGCCGGCCTTGAGTCCCTTGATGGCGTCGTCGAGGCCCTCGATCAGTTGGCCCGAGCCCACCTCGTGCGAGAGACCTTCCGTCTTCGCATCCGGAACGTCGACGCCGTCGACGGTGGCGGACAGGTCGATCGACACGAAGTCGCCATCGTCAGCGGCGCGTTCGACGGGCGACAACGTCCCGAAACGCGCACGCAAGTTTTGCAGCTCGGTGTCGACCTCTTCGTCCTCGACCTTGATCGAATCGACGTCCAGCGTCAGCGTCGACAGATCGGGAAGGGTGATCTCGGGGCGAACGTCGACCTCGGCGGTGAACGTCAGATCCTCGCCGTACTCCTTCTTGGTCACCTCGATCTCGGGCTGGCCGATCGGCTTGACGTCGGAGGTCACGACGGCTTCCTGGTAGCGGGAAGGCACCGCGTCGCCGACCACCTGGTCGAGCATCGCCTGCTTGTCGATGCGCGACTCTAGGAGCTTCACCGGCACCTTGCCCGGGCGGAAGCCTGGCATCCGGATCTGCTTGGCCATCTCCTTGAACGCGCGGTCGATGTCGGGCTGGAGCTCGGTGAAGGGCACCTCCACGTTGATGCGAACCCTGGTCGGGCCCAACTTCTCGACGGTGCTCTTCACGGCGTTACTCCTTGCATGTTCATGGTGTGCGGTGTCTTCATCGGTGTCTGTGTCGGGGTGACAGGATTTGAACCTGCGGCCTTCCGCTCCCAAAGCGGATGCGCTACCAAGCTGCGCTACACCCCGTGCCTTTCTGCGGTCGAGATACTACGGGCTGACCACGCGACTCAATCAATTGGATTTGAATGCGTCGGCGCCGGTACAGTCTCCCGTGCAGTGCCATCGCGGGCGTAGCTCAATGGTAGAGCCCTAGTCTTCCAAACTAGCTACGCGGGTTCGATTCCCGTCGCCCGCTCTCAAGTTCTTGCAGGTAGCGCCGTTTTCGCAGGTCGAAGGCTCATACGACGCAGAGTTTTCGGTCCGCAGGTAATCCGCGAACACCGACGCGTGCGGTACGACGTCGCTCGCTTGGTCGCAGGCAGCCGCCGCGATCCTCGCCGAGGAGCGTGCCGGTAACCGTCCGCTCGACCATTGGGACCTGTCGTTGAGGCAGCTAACATCGATGCACCCAGGTAGGACGTGCAACCGTCCGGGCCAGGAGCCAACGCAGGAGCAGACCAGACCAGACCAGATTGGTAGGCGATGTTGCCTGCCAGGTCATCCACCGCGACTCCGGCAAAGATCGTCGAAGTCACCAGACCGGAAGTCGGAGTGGCGAATTCGAGCGCCGCATTCGTTGGGCATGGCGCAACGGGAGAGCCAGCTGGTGTGTCACACTCCGAGGACGCCGGCGGGTAGCAAGCCCGGCATGCGCACCCCTCGAGCGCCTGCCCAAACTCGAGCCCAAATCGCCCGTCAGTTCAGCCGGTGGTCTTCAGCTATCGGACACCGCGCCGGTGACGCTCGCGTCGCCCTAGCGGTCCTCTTGCCCTCACGATTCGCAGGCGATGCCGTCGTCGTCGCGGTCTCCGCCCGGCCAGTAGTCGGGGTCCCCCTTCGGAATGTCGTAGCGACCGGCTTGGTGAGCTTCCGTGCAGTTCTTGTATTGACTTGCTGAGGCCGCCGGAGCGGCTCCCACAGCAACCGTCGTGGCTACGGCGGCTGCGACGAGAATGCGGATGAACATCGTCCCTCTTCTTATAATCTTGATGCAGGTATCCCCAGACCCAGGCGGGAACGGTAACCCCCGCTTTATCAAGATCGCAAGAGTTTCAGCAAATTTAGCGATCGCCTCGTCAATAAATGCTGTACCGGGCGCGCACACCCTCAGGTGCAGGTGCCTACGCACTCGGCGCTAAGCCATATCGGCTGCAGCGTCGCAGGCGTCAAGCGGGCGGTTCGCCGATGCGTCACGGCGTAGCCGAATTCCGTTGCCGTTGAGACCGCTCCCAACCTCGCTGGCAGCCCGGAATGTGGGTTAGGGTGCTGATTTCCAGGTTGCTGAGGGTGCGGGGGTCGTCATGGAAGGTGCACCGTTCGGTCGCTATCGGTTGCTGTCGATGTTGGGGCGCGGCGGCATGGGCGAGGTCTGGCGCGCGTACGACACCGAAACCGATCGTGTGGTGGCGCTGAAGGTTCTGGTCCCAGGGCTCGCGTCCGACCCAGTCTTCGAACAGCGTTTCCGGCGTGAGGCGTACGCCGCCGCCGGGCTGAACGAACCTCACGTCGTGCCGATCCACAGCTTTGGTCAAATCGACGGTCGCCTATACGTCGACATGCGCCTAGTGGACAGCCAGGATCTGCAGGCCATCATCGACAACGGCCCAATCCCGCCAGCGCGGGCGGCGTGGATCATCGAACAGGTTGCGGCCGCGCTGGATGCCGCTCACCGGATCGGCCTCGTGCACCGCGACGTGAAACCGTCGAACATCCTCGTCACAGAAGACGATTTCGCGTACTTGATCGACTTCGGCATCGCACGCACGGCAGGCGATTCCACTCTGACGGGTACCGGCAACGCGATCGGGTCGTGGGCTTACATGGCGCCCGAGCGAATCTCCACCGGCGCAATCGATCCGCGCTCCGACGTCTACGCGCTGGCGTGCGTTCTACACGAAGCCGTGACCGGACAGCGGCCCTATCCGGGTGACAGCTTCGAGCAGTTGGCGGCCGCTCACATGTGGACGCCGCCGCCACGGCCCTCGATCTTGCGGCGCGGACTACCGGGCGAGCTCGACGCCGTCATCGCCACCGGGCTGGCCAAGGACCCGAACGAGCGTTATCAGAGCGTGAAATCGCTTGCGCAGGCTGCCCGCGACGCAGTCGGAAACCCTGCGCGAGTGCCGTACCCGGCGGAGTCGACGGCCTTCGAACAGGGACGACGCCCCCCGGCTCCATCCGTTCCCGTCCCCCCAGCCCCATCCGCTCCGGTTCCGCCGGCACCGTCGGTTCCGGTCCCGCCCGCTCCGGTGCCGTCGAATTCCCTCGACCAGGCGACTCCGCCACCACGTGCCCGGCTGCCGCGATGGGTGCCCTACGCGCTAGTGCTCGCGGTCATTGCGGTCGTTGGGCTCGTCGCCGTCTTGATCTTCGTGATGTCGTCGTCGAACGGGGGCAATCCAGTCGCTACGTCGACTCCCCCGTCTGCGGCTGCGACGTCGACCTCGTCAGCGCCGACGACACCGTCGACCACGGCACCGCCAACGACCGCTCAGGCCACGCCCACCTCGGCTCCGGCCGCGGGTGGCGGTGGCGTTGGGACGGTCGTCGATGCCGTCGACATCTACGACGTTCCCGACGGCGTCGGCAACGTCATCGGCGTACTTCACCCGGGTCGGCAAGTCACCCTCGTCGAGCCGTGCCGCGACGGTTGGTGCCATGTGGTCCTTCCCGAAATGCCTGGCGGCACGGGGTGGGTGTGGGGCGAGTTCTTGAAGTTCTGAAACCCGCCACCGGTGCCCCACTGCCTGGGACGTCCCCGCCGTTGACGCAGTCGCACAAGGGGTTTCGGTGCTCACCTGTTCCGCGCCGTCTATTGATCGATCGCCCACTTCGCAAGCGGCCTCCGTGTGCGGATGCTCATCGAGATCGATGGTTCGGGGGCGATCCCATGAAAGTGCTCGTCACGGGCGCCAACCGCGACCCGATTAGGTGCTCCGAGTCGATGCAATCGCCTCCGAGCCGCCGATTTCACCGAAGCACCGCCTGCGCGAGATTCAAATTCCTATCCTGTGAAGACAGCCGACCATCACTGGGAGCACGCGCGATGACCGACGACACTACTTTGGATTCCCGTCGAGCCAGCCGCAGCTTCGAATTCGACCGCCACACGCCGCAGTATCGGGAGCAGTTCGAGGCCATCGCAGCGACGATGGTCAGTCGCTGTCCCATCGCCTGGACCGATACCTACGGCGGCCACTGGGTCGCTGCGGGTAGCAAGGAAGTCTTCGAACTTGCACGCTGCCCCCACGTCTCCAACGACAACGACGTCACAGGCGCTCGCAACGGCTACACCGGCATCACGATCCCGAGGGCTCCGACGAGCGAGATGGTTCGCGGCGGTTTCCTGGAAATGGACGACCCCGAGCACCGCTTGTACCGCTCCCCGCTGAACGGGTACCTGTCACCCGCCGCAATACAGCGCTGGGTTCCCGTGGTCGACGAGATCGTCAAGGCATGCCTCGACGAAAAGATCGAAGGCGGCACGATCGACTTCGTCGACGACCTCGCCAACATCGTCCCTGCCGTGCTGACGCTCGGTCTGCTTGGAGTTCCGTTGCGGGACTGGGAGATCTACTGCGAGCCTGCGCACGCCCAGGTGTACACCCCGGCCGACTCACCCGACGCACAACGCGTCACCGATCTCGCGATCGCCGCCGCGATGGAAATGATGCGACACGCGGCAGACATCAGGGAAAATCCCAGACCAGGTTTGATCGACGCACTGGTCAGGGTGCGCGTCGACGGCAAACCTGCGCCAGACATGGAGCTTCTCGGCATGTTGATGCTGCTGATCGGCGGCGGGTTCGACACCACCACGGCGCTCACGGCGCACTCGCTGGAGTGGTTGTCGGAACACCCCGAGCAACGCGAGCGGCTGAGCCGTGAGCGCGGGACGCTACTCGACAGCGCAACCGAGGAATTCCTGCGATTCTTCACACCCGCGCCGGGCGATGGTCGCACCATCGCCGCGGACACCGAGGTCGAGGGCGTCCCTCTGAAGAAGGGCGAACGGCTATGGCTGTCGTGGGCGATGGCCAACCGCGACCCGGAGATCTTCGAGAATCCGGACGAAATCATCCTCGACCGAAAAGGCAACCGGCACTTCAGTTTCGGTCTCGGCGTCCACCGCTGCATCGGATCCAACGTCGCCCGCGTCGTATTCAAGTCCATGCTCACCGCGGTGCTCGACCGGATGCCCGACTTCCGCTGCGACCCAGACGGCGCCGTGCACTACGAGACGATTGGCGTCATCCAGGGTATGCAACACCTCCCTGCGACCTTCACGCCAGGCCCACGGCTCGGACCTGGACTCGACGCAACCCTTGAGAAGCTCCAAAGGCTCTGCGACGAACAGGAACTCGCTGCACCGATCACCGTCCGGAAGGCCGCCGCAGTCATCGACTAGCGTCACCTAAACCGCAGCAGCCTCATCTGCTCTAGCCGCTCCGGCAGGGTATCGACCTGTTCGGCCACTGCGGCACGGATGTCGGCGTCGTCGGTGAGGTGCATCCCGTCGCGCTCGAAGCGAATCACGTCCGCAAGGGCGACGAACAGCAGTTCTTCCTTCAAATCGTCGTCGTCGCGGGACCCGTCGAGCAGCGGCAGCAGATGCTTGTCCACGACCGAGAGCGCGACGTCTTCGTGCCAGACATTGGCGACGTAATCGACGTTGGGCAGCGCCGCCATGCGTCGGGTCGGCTCGTCGAGCCGTATCGGCGTGTGTGCGAGCTCGGGCAATACGGGATCGAGCCGGTACCGGGCCATCCCGCGCATGACGATGACTTCAAGCAGCTCATCGACTTTCGCGGTTTGGTCCTCTGCGGCCGCGATGCCTGCGGTCTGGAGCCGCTCTCTCACTGCGTCCAGTAGTTCCTGACGGGACATGGTCCATGGCCATCGGACGTTGAGTGCGTCGACCGCCGCCTTGAGGCCAGGATCGTTGGTGAAGAGCGAGCGATCGGCCGTCCCGTACTCCTGCTGCGAGGCGTCCAGTCGAGTGTCGCCGTCCACCGGCGGCAACCATGCGGCGTAGTGCAGGTCGCGGTAACGGCTTCGGTCGACGTTGTAGTGGATCTCAGTCACCCGTTCGCCGTGGACGAGCAAGGACTGCCGAAACGCGCGGTTGACGAAGAAGTCGAGATACTGCTCGACCAGAATCTGGCTGTGACCGCATTCCTTGAGCAAGGGTTCGGCGATGTCGTCACCGTAGTTCCCTGCGAACATCAGATGCGGCGTCGCGTCGCCGAGGTAGCCGAGGCCGTGCGGTTCGGCCCGCTCCCCGAACTCGAGGAAATAGCATGGCGCATTGAACGTCTCGAGGAATTCGTGAAGGACGTACGAGTCTCTGGCATTGTTCTGGTCGCTCTTGAAATCAGCTAGCGCCCTTGCCAGTACGGTGTCGGGCGGAGCGACCTTAGCGAGGAAGTCGACCATGCCTCGGGCGTAGCCCAACTTCTCGGCGGCCGTCTGCCTGCCACCGCTGCGCAGCAGCATGGCGTCGCGGACGATCTCCTTGCCCTTCCACCCCGGGTAGACGTTGTAGCTGACGAAGGCGACGCCGTTGGGGGCCAACAAGCTACGGCACGCCGCAAGGATCGCCTCCTGCACGTTCACCGGCACCCAGCTATAGACACCGTGGCAGATGATGTAGTCGAATCGGCCCAACGCCGAGAGGTCGGCGGCGGCGATGTCGCCTTGCAGCAGTTCGAGATTGCCGAGCCCGAGCGCCTCTACCCTCTCCCGGCCCAGATTGATCTGGACGTCCGAGAGGTCGACGCCGACGATTTGGGCTTGCGGGTGCCACGTCGCGAACGGGATCAAGTTGCCCCCCGTCGAACAGCCGATCTCCAGCAGCCGGGCCGTGGCTACGGCCGGGGCGTGAAGCCCGAACAGGTGGGCGACCGCAGCCAGATTCCCTGGCGCCGTCTGCGGGAACGCGTGAGACTCGTATGGCACCTCGTCGTATTCGGCACGGACCTGATCGACCGCGTCATCCATCGAGCTGAAGCGCTCTCAGGCCAGCGCCACGGATGGCATGTAGCGCTGGACGAGCGTATTTGCCACCCCTGCGACTTCGGGCGTGAGCGGGTACATGTGGCGATACTGGAGAATCTGCCTGCCGATGAGGGCAATCCGCTCGTTGAAGGACGGCTGACGTGCCGGGTCGAGTAGCGGAAGCGCGAAAGGATCCCGGTCCCCGCGTTGAAACTCAAACGCGACACTGACTCGGGCGGACTCGCCAAGGTCGCTGGCGCGGCTACCCCAGTGGTAGATCGATTGATTCCAGGCGAGCACGCTTCCCGCCGTGGCGGGCAGCGCGCGGATGTCCTGAAGGTTCTGGATGATGGGCGGGCCGTCGCCATTCCAATTGCGTTGCGCGAAGCGCCCATCGAGATGAGCTGGCAGGACGTACATGCAGCTGTTGAGCGTCGTCGCGTCGCTGAGCGGAACCCACACGGTGAGCGTCATCGGCGAGTTGTCATTCTCGAGTGTGTTTTGAAGTGGACGATCGCGGTGGGCCCCCCACCCGACGGCATCGTCGCTCGGGTTTACGTACCATGCCCAAAAATCCGGGAGGGCCCGATACTCGTTGCCGAGCACGGCCGAGAGCATCCTCGATAGCCGACGAAACAATTGCCACGGCTCGTCGTAGACATAAATGAATGGCAATGGGATTCCGCGTTGGAACAAGATCGCCAGCGCCGCGCGAATCGGGGCTGTGCACCTTTCCGGAAGCACCCCTGGCACTTGAATGTAGCCCTCGCGCCTCAGATTCGAAATCAGCCGATCGGCGTCGCGGAATTCGGCGGCGGCGGCGATTCCGTCGCCCTCGATCGACATCCCGGGGCATAGGTCGAGCCAAAATTCGGGACGCTCGGTGTCCTCTGCGGAGAACGTTGTGGACATGGCCGAATACGTTATCGCAGGTTAGCGAGGCCGCACACCGAAACACACGGTGTCTGGACACTCCGGTCTTGCCGGGTCAAACAAGCGTCCACGACCAGATCGGCATGCCGACTCGCGGTCCAATAGAACGGAGTGCAAGCATCGATCGCCAACCAAGTGAACGCACCAAGGGGGACGCAATGGACGAGGTCGTCGAACAGGTACGCGCCCAGTACGACGCGGTGCCATACGAATCGCACGCGTTCTTCCAATCCGCCCCCGGACACATAGCGGCGATCGCGCACCTTTTCGGGCTCGACCCACCTCCGGTGTCTCGTGCGCGGGTGCTCGAAATCGGTTGTTCCGCCGGTGGCAACCTGATCCCCTTCGCTGCCTGGCATCCCCAGGCCGAGGTGGTTGGCATTGACCTTTCACAGGTCGAGATCGACAAGGGCACCGAAGACATTCGAGCCCTCGGACTGCCCAATTTAACTCTGCGGCAAGGTGATATAGCAGCGACGGACCTCGACGACCTTGGCAAGTTCGACTACATCATCTGCCACGGCGTATACAGCTGGGTGCCTGCCAACGTGCAAGAGGCGATCCTGTCGGCCTGTCACGCCTTGCTCGCCCACAACGGCGTGGCGTATGTCAGCTACAACACGTATCCGGGCTGGAAGGCCAAGGAGATCGTGCGCGACGCGATGATGCTGCGCGGCGGCGACAGAGGTACGCCAGAGGAAAAGCTGAGCTATGCGCGCGGAATGATCGACTTCCTCAACGAGGTGTCGCAACCCGACAGCGTACTGGCCAAGGCGCTGGCCGATTTCGAGCCGATACGGCTCGGCTCGAAGGACTACTACCTACTCCACGAGTACCTGGAGATGATCAACGCCCCGTGTTACTTCCTGGACTTCGGAAAACGCTGCGACCCGCACTTCCTCTCCTACGTGGCCGACGCGAACCCGCCGAGCATGTTCGCAGCCAACTACGGCAACAAAGTCTCGCTACCGTTACTCAAGGAATGCGGGCACAGTCAGGTGTTGGTAGAGCAGTATCTCGATTTCGTCACCAACCGCACATTTCGGCAATCCCTCCTAGTACACGCTGATTGCGCGCCGCAGATCAGCTATCAAATCGACAGGAAGCGTTTCAGCGCAATGCATTTCGCTGCGTCGCTCCCACCCACCAGCGGCCCGACGATTCTCGATCAGTCGGCTCAGGAGTTTGGCCACGACGCAACGTTGTTTACGCCCGATCCCGGCGTGAAGGCCGCGCTCGATGCGCTGACCGCCCGCTGGCCGTGGACGATGTCGCACGATGAACTACTGGACGCGGCGAGCACCAGGCTCGCCGCGGCGGGCGTCGACGTGTCCGTTGACCACGCAGCGAAGATCGACGAACTACTAGAAGCATTGATCATGCGCGGGATGGCGCGGTACCGACTTGATCCAGTATCGCCCCCCGAGCCTGCAACTCCGCCGCTGCGTCTGGAGGAACCGGTGCGACGGATGGCCGAACTCGTGCGTTGGCACGATGGTGCACCCCTGTTCAACCGCTGGCACGAAGCAGTGATGGTCGCGCCGGTCGACCGCCACCTGTTGCCACTGCTGACGGGCGAGCGGGATGTCGCGGAACTGGCGCAGGAATTACTGGGGCTAGCCCTGAGGGACATCATCAGGTTTGAGCGCGATGGTGTGCGACTGTTGAGCGAAGCGGACTTGCGTGCGGCCGCGACAGAGTACGTTAGCGCCACGCCGCGACGTCTTGCGGAAATGAAGCTCATCTAACCGGTGTAGCGCGACACTGGCAGTTGGCGTTTCGCCGTCGCGGGATCCCGGCCCGGTGCGGCAATGAATCGTTCACTACCGATTAAACGTGCATCGCGACGCCATGCGATCAGAACGGCCAGTAAGTGAAGGATAACGATCACTGGCTGGGCCAGCCAATCGCTCCTCGGAATGGGTTGACGCAAACGCGCGGCTACAGTGATCCGCCGGGCGGCCAGGCTGCCGCGATTCCGTCCTTACCCGCAGGTCAAGGCCGGTCAATGGGCCCCGACGTGCTACCAACCGCCGTTGGCGGCGTAGGTAAATACAAAGTCCATTCGGCGCCTTGTCGAAGCCGCAGCACTAGTCTTGACGCCTACCACACCCGGTGAAGGACAATGCGCCCTTTCATTCAGATTGGCGGCACTTTTGCTCGTTCCGAGCAATCAATTGCCTGCCGTGTCAATAATTGCTATTCTCCGCAAACGCGCTGGTTGCGTCAGCGTCAAATACGGCCCAACGCCGTTCACGTCGTGGGGAGAATTCAATGACGAACGACCTATTGAACAACGACGTACCGCCCGCCTTTCGTGGCGACCGCTACGGGCAGACCACCACGACAGGCACCGGCGCAAAGCAGCTGGCGCGCGGGGCGATCCTGAGCGCGGCACTCGCAGCCGGGACCTTGGCCAGCCTGTCCACGGGCCTGACCGACGGAGTCGCTGCAGCTGCGCCGTTGTGCGAAGGCGGTGGCGGTGGACTCGCCTGCAATGCCGTCGACCTTTTGAATTCCGGACCGGCAGGCACCCTCATCGGTACCGGCGGACTGTTGATCGGTCCTGGCGTCGACGGAGCCCCGGGTCAGGACGGCGGCAACGCTGGCCTGCTCTGGGGCAAGGGCGGCGCAGGTGGTTCGTCCACCACCGCAGGGGTCGCGGGCGGCAACGGCGGCAAGGGCGGCCTCATCGGCTCCGGCGGCAACGGCGGCGCCGGAGGGCTCAACGCAGCGGGCGGGAACGGTGGCGCCGCCGGGTTCTTCGGCAGGGGTGGCGACGGCGGCGCAGCCGGGGCGACCAACGACACCGTCGTCAACGTGGATCCGATGGTTGCGACGACCACGGTGATCGGAAAGGACGGCGGCAAGGGCGGCGCCGGCGGGGTGTTCTTTGGTTCCGGCGGCGCTGGCGGTAAGGGCGGAAACGTCACGACTTTGACCGAGAACGCACAAGGGGGCAAGGGCGGTGGCGGTGGCAACAGCGGCCTGATCGGTGACGGCGGTGCCGCAGGCAGCGGCGGCAACGCGACCTCCCTCGGTGGTGGGGTGACCAAGCAGTCGAACTCCTCCAAGTTCGACTACAACCCCCCAGACGTTACGACGAAATCCACTACGCTCTTTGGCTTTCCAATTACCTACGCGACCAAGACCGACGTCGACAAGTACACCGTCACCACCACCGAGACCTTGGGCACAGCCGCCGGTACGGCAACGGGAGGTCAAGGCGGACAAGGTGGCAGCAGCGGCCTCATTGGCAAGGGTGGCCAAGGCGGTGACGGTGGCCTAGGACGGACCACTTCCGTCGTCAATCTCGGCCTTGGCGGAGACGGTGGCGCAGGCGGTAACGGCGGCGGCATCTTCGGCAGCGGCGGAGCTGGGGGCGCGGGTGGCGCGGGATTCAACGACGGCTCCGTGCAGTCGACCACCGTCACGACGCATGAAGTGAATGCCGTAATCAGCTCCGTATATACGGATGGCGGGGCTTTGTACCTGGGGAAGACGCCCGGCACACTCGTCGGCAACGTCGGCTGCAAGACCGGCAAGGGTGAATCCTCGGCCAGCAAGACCTGTGCAGTCGTGGACCCCGCGAGCCTGGTTGCCACGAGTGCAGCGGTACTTGCCGCTATCGGTACGCCATACGACAAGACGTCGACATCCCTTCCCGACGACGTCACGGTGGCGGGGCCTGCCCAGGGCGGTAAGGGTGGTACCGGCGGTGACGCCGGTCTCGTGGGATTCGGCGGCGTAGGCGGCCTCGGTGGCGCGGGAACGACTGTCTCCAAGACCTCCCCTGGGACGGGGGGCGGCGGCGGTAACGGCGGCGCGGGCGGGTCGCTCGCAGGCATCGGCGGCGGCGGCGGGGGCGGCGGCACCGGAACAGGCTTCCTTCAAGGCATTGGCGGCGGCGGCGGCACAGGCGGCGACGCCGGTGTGCTCGGCTTCGGTGGCTACGGCGGCGGCGGTGGCACCGGCAAGGGGACCGGCGTGAACGGCTCGACCCCCCTCGGTACCGGTATCGGCGGGGTTGGCGGCGGTGGTGGCACCGGCGTCCTTGGAGGCGGCCGAGGCGGCACGGGCGGCGTCGGCGACGGCACGCTGACCGGGGTCGGCAAGGAGGGCGGTGCCGGCGGCGACAGCACGTTCCTCGCTGGGAAGGGCGGCATCGGAGGCCTCGGCAAGGGCGGCGTCAACGGCACCGGCGGCGGTGGTGGTATCGGCGGTCAGGGTCTGCTTGGTGGCGCCGGCGGTGGCGGCGGCGAGGGGACGGGTGCGAAGTCCGGCATCGGTGGGGCCGGTGCCACCGGTGGCATCGGACTGCTGTTCGGAGGTAGCGGTGGGCTCGGAGGCTCAGGGAACGCAACCGCGACCAGCAGCTCAAACGGCAAGGGCGGAATCGGCGGGCTTGGCGGCAGCGGACTGTTTGGCGGCAGCGGCGGCGGCGGTGGCAGTGCAACCGGCGTCGTGGCCAACGCAGGTAACGGCGGCGGCGGCGGCACGGGCGCCATACTTGGCGGCAAGGGTGGTGCTGGCGGCAGTAGGACCTATTCGGATCTATTCACGGGCATTGCGTCGCTAGCCGGAACCAGTTCAGAGGCCAAGGGCGGTGACGGCGGCGCCGGCGCGATCGGCGGCGGCGGCGGGGCAGGTGGCTTTGGTTCGTACGCGCCGGGCGGAACCGTCACGGTCACCAACGGCGGTACCGGCGGCAAGGGCGGCACTGGCTCGTTCATCGGCGGCATCGGTGGCCACGGCGGCAACGCCGGTTCGTTCGGCTCGTTCGATTCGACGATCCCCTTCCTCCCCGAGGCGCCCTTGGCCTACGGCGGTGACGGTGGCCTCGGCGGCGCAGGCGGACTGGTCGGCGGCATAGGAGGCACCGGCGGCAAGGCGATCGCCCTGGCGCTCGCCACCGGAGGCAAGGGCGGCGGAGCAGGAACCGGCGGCATCGCTGGCGGTCTTGGCGGGTTCGGTGGGCTCGCAATCTCCCCCGCCATCGCAAAGGGAGGCGGCGGTGGCGCTGGCGCGACCGGCGGCGTGTTCGGCGGACCCGGCGGCGTCGGTGGCTTCGCGGCTGGCCTAGTGCAGGCGACCGGCGGCGCTGGCGGAACCGGCGCCGACGGCGGGACAGTCGGTGGTTTCGGCGGACCCGGCGGCGGAGCCTTCTCCCTCCTCGACGCCAAGGGCGGCGCGGGCGGCAACGCCGGCGGCGGCAAGCTTCTGGGCGGCTTCGGCGGCCCGGGCGGCAGCGTCCTCTCGGCCTCCAACGGTCTCGGCGGCCAAGGCGGCGCAGGCGGTAAGGGCAAATTCCCAGGTCAGGGCGGCCCCGGTGGGACTAGCACCGTCATCACCATCCCCGACATCAGCAACATCCCGATCCTCGGCGACCTCCCCATCACGATCCCCTCGGTCGCCGGCACCAGCACCGGCGGCGCTGGCGGAACCGGCGGCGAGGGCACGGGTGACTACCACGGCGGTCGCGGCGGGTTCGGCGGTGCGGCGTTCGGTGGTACGGCGACCGGCGGTAAGGGCGGCACCGGCGGAAAGGGCTCCAGCCTCGTCAACGGCACCAAGGGTCAGGGAGGCCCTGGAGGCTTCGGCGGCTTCGCCGCAAGCATCTCGAAGGCCGTCGGCGGCGCAGGCGGCAACGGCGGTGCGTTCAACGGCAAGGCGGGCAAGGGCGGCTTTGGCACCACCGATAGCGGGGCCGACGGTACCGCAGGGCCGGCTGCGCCATAAGGGCTAACGATTAGGGGGATGAATCCGGCGCTCCGTAGCAACGGGGCGCCGGATTCGTCAACGGGTTGACCACTTTTCTGTAGGTACGCTGAACGTCATGACCGGCGCTCTACTTCTGCTCATCGTCATCGTCGTTGCGGCCGTCATCGGCTTGGCGATCTTCAGCTCGAGGGCGACGGGCAAGCGCAACGCCGCGACACTCGCCGATGCCAAGGCCGACGCACGTCGCGTCATCGAACGACTTGGCGGACAAGTGCTCAGCCTCAGCGGCACCGACGACGCCTCGAAGCAGGCGCTTGCCGACGCGTCCGAGCGCTTCACCGCGGCGGGGTCGCAGATCGACCAAGCCACCACGGCGCGTCAGGCGCAGTTGGCGAAGGCGAGCGCGTTGGAAGGCCTCTACTACGTACGCGCCGCACGCGCGGCCATGAGCATGGATCCCGGGCCCGAGCTCGAGTCGCTCGACGGACAGTCGTCGGCCGGTACCGTCACCGAAGACCGTCGAGTTCAGTTCGAAGGCAAGGAAATCGAGGCCTCACCGAGCCCCTCGGCCAGGACCCCGAACTACTACCCCGGCGGCCGAGTGGCCGGCCGTCCGGTGCCTGCAGGCTGGTACTCCGAGCCGTGGTGGAAGCCCGCTCTGATCGCAGGTGCGTGGGGACTCGGTTCGGTGCTGCTCTTCGATGCGATGTTCTCCGGCATGGGTGGGGTCGACTACGGCGCCCAGGGCTTCGAGAACGGCTACGGCGACGGTTTCCAACAGGGCTTCGATCAAGGCCAGCTCGACGGCGGCGGTTACGACGGCGGCGGCGGGTATGACGGCGGCGGCGGAGATGGCGGCGGCTTCGACTTTGGTGGCGGCGACGGCGGCGGCTTCGATTTCGGCGGCGGAGACTTCGGCTTCTAACCCACGCAAACCGGCCAAGAATTAGTCCCGAAAAAAGTGTCGCCTTTCGCGCACCTCGCGACTCCTAGGTGGTGAACGCGGTCCAAGAGGACCGCACGAACCTTCAGGAGTACTCATGAACGCCCCAACTACCACCCACTTCGTCGCACCATCAGATCCAACCAGCCCTTCAGACGTCACCGATGCGCCGACGTACTTCGTCGCCCCTGCAGATCCGACCGTGATCCAGCCAACGGTCGCCAAGTCGTCGGCGTCCGGCTGGCTCGTCAGCGGCTTGGCAGCGGCGCTCGCCGTCGCAGGCCTCGCTGCGGTCGGGTGGATGGCCATGGACACGTCGTCGGTGCCAGGACCTCTACCCACGCCCCAACCGATCGCGACCGTTGCGCCGATACCTGCCGCGCGCTCCAAGTCGACGCCCCCGCCACCTCCGTCCGTCACCGCGGTCGTCGCCCCACCCGCTGCACCGGTCGTCACCGTGACGAGGACCGCGCCCGCGCCGACGGTGGTCGTCGTCGCTCCCCCGCCTCCCCCTGCACCCGCACCGGAGACCCCGCCCTCGACGGTGCACGCGCCACCGCCGTGGCATCCCCGGCCGACGCACCACCAGTGGCCACCGTCGCAGTCGAAGCCACCAACGACTACCAGTGCGCCGCCGACGATTTCACACCCAATCGACCTACCGTCGTGCGGTGACCTGGTGGCCTGTCACTCGAACTAGAAGCGAACTAGAAGCGGCTCTCCAGGCGGGCCGACACGCCGGCCTCTTGGAGATCCAGCCGCTCCAACATGGCGCGCACTGCCTCGTCCTCGACGCCACCTTCGTCGCGCTCGGCGATCAGCGCTGCTCGCTGCGCGGCAAGGACGTCGAGGTACAAGGCCGCGAACACCTCTGCGCGCAACGTGTGGGTACCGGGATCGGGCATCTCCTCGGCGTCCTGCGACTGGCGGGCAACGGTGGAGCGGATCTCGAGCAGGACGCGAGGGTCGAGTCCCGCTGGCGGATTGGCCCTGAACGCCGCAAGCACCTCGTCGGCCGCGTCGTGCACGATGCGTTCGACCTTGAGAGTCTCCTGACGTTCGTCGGTGTCGTCCTGCGAGAGGTGAAGCCTGCTGATCAGCAGCGGCAGCGTCGCACCCTGGATCAGCAGGGTGCCGACACTGACGACGAACGCGATCGCCTGAATCGTCGCGCGTTCCGGGAATGGCTCGCCCGCCTCGGTCAGCCTCGGGATGGCCGCCGCGGCAGCGAGAGTCACCACCCCGCGCATGCCAGTCCACGACACGACGACGTTCTCCTGCCACGTCAGCGACCGACGATCGATGCGCGAGCGCCACTTGCCTGGAGGTTTGTCGCGGCGCAGGGTGCCAAGCGCACCGCGGCCCCCACTCGCAGGCACTGGCACGCTCAGCCTGCTCTCGACGTGATGCGACAACACGTTTCGACCGAACATCGCCAAGACCGAGATCGGTCGGATCAGCATGACGATCGCCAGCACGATCAACGATGCGAGCGCGACCTCGGTCAGCGATTCGTGCGCCTCGTTCAGATCCTCTAACACGAACCGCAAGTGCAGGCCGATGTAGGCGAACACGAACGCCTCGAGCAGCACGTCCATCGAATTCCACACGTAGCGCTCCTGCAGCCGTGTCTGATAGCCCGCGCCCAATGTGCCGTTGCCAACGACGAATCCCGCGACGACGACGGCGAGCACGCCCGACGCGTGCAGTTCCTCCGCGGTGATGAATGCCGCGAAGGGCACCACCAAACCCTGCACCGTTTCCAAACCAGGGTTGGCCAATCGCTTGCGAATCCACAGTGTCACGTAGCCGAGTGCGGCGCCGACGATCGGGCCAAGGATCGCGCTGTAACCGAATAGCAGGAAGGGATTCTCGATGAACGTGTGGCCGCCAGCCACCTGAGCCACCGCGATCGAGAACAACGTGAGGGCGGCGGCGTCGTTGATGAGGCTCTCGCCCGTGAGAATCGCCATCACCTTCTTGGGCAAGCCGAGCTTGCGCCCCACCGCGACCGCGGTGACGGCGTCGGGCGGAGCGACGATCGCCCCGAGGATGAGTGCCGTGCCAAACGTGAGCGGCACGACGACGAGCCACGAGGAGATGGCCGCCACCGTGAACGCGGTGACCACGACGAGCCCAACGCCGAGTCCAAGGATCGGCCGGATGTTTCGCAGAAACGTGGGGAACGAAAAGTCAAGCGCCGCAGAGTAAAGCAACGGCGGCAACACCACGGTCAACAGGATGTGCGAGTCGAGCTCCGGCGGCTCGAATTCGGGTAGGAACGACGCTGCGCCACCGATGAGGACGATGATCAGCGCGGGCTCTAGGCCGCGACGGTGGGCGATGGCGGTGACGATGATGGCCACGACGACCACCAGGATGAGTTCCACCCGCTGATTGTCCTATCAAACGGGAGTCAGCGCCCGGTACCTTCGAGAATGCTGTGGGTCATCCCGTCACACCTGGCAGGTCGGACACCAGAAGAGGTTTCGCGCCTCCATGACCTCGGTGCGAATGGGCGTGCCGCACACCCGGCACGGCTCCCCTGCTCGGCGATAAACGTAGGTGCGGGGCCTGCCCTCTCGGTAGGAGGGCGCGCCCTTGTCGTCGGGCCGCCTGACGGTCAGGATCTTGCCGGTCCGCACGCCGATCTTCATCAGGGCGACGAGGTCGGTCCACGCGGCGTCGAACTCCGCTTCGCTGATGTGGGTCCCAGGCCGGTGCGGTTCGATCAGATGCCGGTAGAGCAGCTCGCTGCGGTAGACGTTTCCCACTCCGGCGATGACAGCCTGATCCATGAGTAAGGCCCCAATTGGCCTGCGCGACTTGCTAATTCGCTTCCATGCCAGCGCCGGGTTCGGTGTGCGTCGCAGGGGATCTGGTCCCAGCCGCGCGAGTATCTCATCGACCTCGGCGCCGTGGATCAACTCGCAGGCCGTCGGGCCGCGCAAATCGGTCCCGTACTCCGCGCCGACCATGCGCATCCGCACCTGGCCGACGGGTGCGGGCATGGGCACTGGACGCTCGGTGAAAGTTCCGTACAGCCCGAGGTGGACGTGGATGATCGCTCCGCCCTCGTAGTGGTGGAACAGGTGCTTGCCGTAGGCGTCGGCCTTGCGAAGCACCTTGCCGCTGACGGCCGCGGCGGACTCGGCGAAACGACCCTGCGGGCTGCTCACGATCACGGGGGCCTTGCCGAAGCGCTGCTGATGCAATCGGGCAAGCCGATGCAGGGTATGCCCCTCGGGCACGCCCTACTCCGGAGCGCCGGGCACCGGCGGCGCGACGTGCGTCTTCTCGAACTCGTCGAGGATGTCGATGCGGCGTTGGTGGCGGGGCGCCTCCGACCACGGCGTGGTGAGGAAGGCGTCGACGAACGACAATGCGTCGGCGACGGTGTGCATCCGGCCGCCGATGCCGATCAGTTGCGCGTTGTTGTGTTGGCGTGCAAGGGAAGCCGTCTCGACACTCCAAGCGAGTGCACACCGTGCGCCAGGAACCTTGTTGGCCGCGATCTGCTCCCCGTTGCCGGACCCGCCGATGACGATGCCGAGGCTGTCGGGATCGGCGACGGTCTTCTCGGCCGCGGCGATGCAGAACGCCGGGTAGTCGTCCTCGGCGTCGTAGGTGTACGCCCCGCAGTCGATGGGCTCGTGGCCGCCCGACTCCAGGTGCTCGATGATGGCCTGTTTGAGTTCGTATCCGGCGTGGTCAGAGCCGAGGTAGACGCGCATGGGCGTCACACTACTTTCTCGCGCCGACGTCTATCGCGTCGCCACCAGACCGTCGACGAGCAAGTCACGCATTCGGTTCGCCTGGTCGGTCGAGTGACTCGCGATGGTGATGCCGATGAGGCTCGACACGACGTCCTCTGCACTCACGTCGGACCGCAAGCTGCCGTCGGCGGCGCCCGCCCTGAGCAGGGTGTCGACCGCTCCGACGATGCTGGTGCGGGTGTCACCTGGCTCTACCGCTCCGGAGGCAAACAGCAAGCCCAACGACTCGGCCATTCCCTGCTTCGCGGCGACGAAGCTTGCGTAGCGGTGCATCCAACGGCGCAGCGCGGTAACCGGTGCGTGATGCTCCAGCAGTTCGGCCGCCGATGCCGACACCTCAGCCAGCTCGGTGCGGTAAACGGCTTCCACCAGCGCCTCGCGGCTGGGGAAGTGCCGGTACAGGGTGCCTATCCCGACACCCGCGTCCTTGGCGATGGCCTCCAGTGACACGGCGGTGCCGTCCGCTGCTGCGAACGCTGCAGCGGCCGCCTCCACGAGCCGCTCGCGGTTGCGATGTGCGTCGGCCCTAACCTTCGCCATAGCGGAGGCACCTCCGTTTCTGCTACGGTCGATCAAGCGGAGGTCCCTCCGCATTTGTCGAGTATCGCATCGAGGAACGCCATGACGGAACCACCACACCCGGGCGGACAGGCACGCATCGGAGAGTTCGAGGTCGCCCGCATCGGGTACGGCGCGATGCAGCTAGGGCCGGATTCCACCTCGACGAGCGACGCCGTGGCCCTCCTTCGGCGCGCCGTCGAACTCGGTGTCAATCACCTTGACACGGCGTCCTTCTACTCGGACGGGGAAGTGAACAACCGAATCCGGCAAGCGCTCGCCCCGTTCCGCGACGACCTCGTCATCGTGAGCAAGGTCGGCGCCCGCAGCGTCAGCGGCGGACCGATTCCCCTCGCCGCAGCGCAGAAGCCTGCCGAACTGCGGACCGCCGTCGAAGCCGATCTCGCACAACTCGACGTCGACCGCATACACGTCGTCAATCTGCGCCGGCTCGACCAGAGTCCTGGGCTTAAGGCGGAGGGCGACCAAATCGTCGGCCTGGACGACCAATTGGCGGAGATGATCGCGCTCCGCGACGAGGGCAAGATCGGCGCGATCGGCATCAGCAGCGTGCCGCTGGACGTCCTGCGGCGGGCTCTCCCGGCGGGCATCGTCTGCGTGCAGAACGCCTACGGCCTGCTCAACCGCTCGCAGGAGGCGATCCTCGACTTCTGCGTGGCCGAAGACATCGCATGGGTGCCGTACTTCCCGCTCGGCTCGTCGTTCCCCGGCTTCCCCAAGGTCGCCGACGACCCTGTGGTGCGCACCATCGCCGCCGAGAACCACGCCACGCCAGCACAGATCGGGCTGGCATGGCTACTGGCTCACACGTCGAACACGTTGCTGATCGCGGGCACCCGGTCGATCGCGCACCTCGAGGAGAACATGGGCGCCGCCGACGTCGTTCTCGACGACGACGCAATCGCGCGTCTGGACGCCGCCTACGACCCAGCGATGGATCCGCTAGCCAATGCTGATGGCGTCGAGGCGTTCCTTGATGAAGTTTGATGACGTGACGGGAGCCAGGTCCGACACCCGCCCGATCGGCGGCTCCAGCGGCACCACGTGCGCGTCGTGGTTGGCCTCGTAGAAGTAGATCAGCGACACCAGGTCCTCTTCTGGCGCATGGGGCTGCGGCGGAAGCACGCGATGCCTGCCGGACGGCCACCGCCTGCCACTCCAGTACTCCAGCAGGTCACCGATGTTCACCGTCAGAGCGCCCGGCTCCCACGGCGCGTCCTCCCAGCCTTCAGCGTCCGAATACACCTGCAGCCCACCGGCTCCCGGCTCGCGATCAAGGACGGTGACGGTGCCGAAGTCGGTGTGCGGGCCGATGCGGAATTGGCCAGGCTCTGGCTCGCCGACGACGCTCATCGGCGGATAGTGGTTGATGTTCATCGTCCACGTAGGCCGTTGCGCGAGCGACGCCCAGGGATTCTCGGGCAAGCCCAACGCGTGGGCGAACAATGCGAGCAGGTCATCGGACACCTTGCGCATGGCGGCGGTGTACTCGTCGACGAGCGGTTGTAGTGACGGCACCTCGGCGGGCCACACGTTGGGCGCGAACCAGATTCGGTCGACCTGCGGATCGCCCGTCGCGGTCTCGGCGCCGAGACTGTAGCTCTCCTTGAGGTCCGGCGGCGTCTCCGTACCCTCTGCGTACGCATTGGCCTCGGCGCCTGGGGCGATCCAGCCGTGCCCGCCGACGGATACCGAGTAGCGATTCTTGACGTCCTCTGGCAGTCCGAAGAACTCGCGGCTGGCCGCCCTCACGCGCGCGGCCAGAGCGGGGTCGACATGGTGGCCCGTGACGACGATGAAGCCGGCTTGCTGCAGACCCTCGTCGACCTCGGCCGCCACCTCGTCGGCCGCTAACCCACCGGCATACCAGCGTGAAATGTCAACCGTGGCAATCACATTCCCACCCACTTCGCCCGCCCGTTCGCACTCATTCGGCAACCCCGATGTCTTCGTTCCAGATCTCTGGATATCTCTCGATGAACTCCGCCATCATCCCGACGCACCGATCATCGTCGAGCAAGGTGACCGAGACTCCGTGTTCGGCGAGCCAGTCGTGACCGCCGCTGAACGTCGTCGCCTCCCCGATGACGAGAGCGCCGATGTTGAACTGCCGCACCAGCCCACTGCAGTACCAGCACGGCGACAGCGTCGTGACCATGACCGTCGAGCGGTAATCCCGCTGGCGACCGGCCGCGCGGAACGCATCGGTCTCGCCGTGCACCGACGGGTCGTCGTTCTGAATGCGGCGGTTGTGTCCGCTGCCGAGCAGGACGCCGTCCTTGGTGAACAGCGCGGCACCGATCGGAATTCCGCCCTCTGCCAATCCCTTTCGGGCCTCGGCGACGGCAACGTCGAGCATCTCCTCCGGTGTCATGCTCCGGCGTTTTGCAGGGACAGTTCCCCTGCGATCTTCGACTTGCACAACAGTAGATACGCGCCGCCGGCCAGCAGAAAGCCGACGAAGAACGTGATGTCGCCGAGCTGAGGCACGGCCCTCACGACATAGCCGACGAACTTCTCCTGGTTGGAGAACAACAGCACCGAAACCACTAGGCCAATCGCGAACGACAGCAGACCATTCCAGTTCGAATACGAACGGTCATAGAGGAACCCTGCGATCTTCTGCCCGCGCCGCAGGTACTGGTCGGCGAAGACGACACCGAGCCACGGCCCGATCCAGTACGCGATGACCAATAGGAACGCCTCGTAGCTCGCGGCAGCGTCCTTCAACGCCCACGCCGCAATCGCAAACCCGGCGACTCCGAAGAACACCGTGACGAGCGCCCGTGCGATATGCGCAGGAAGCTTGATGCCGATCGTAACGAAAGCCATTGCACCGGAATAGATGTTGATCGAGTTGGCCGCGATGGCCCCGATCGCGATCGCGATCAGAGTCGCCTTGGCCAGCCAGCTGGCAAGTTCACTGGTGAAAGAACCGGTCGGATCGGCTAGCGACGCCTCGCCCACCGTCGACGACGCCGCACCGACGATTTCCAGAACAGCACACGAGATGAACAAGCCCGCCGAGGCGAAGAACCCCGTGCGTGCCGTCGACACCGTTGAAGGAAGATAGCGCGTGTAGTCGGCGGCGTACGGCGTCCAGCCGGCGGCGTAACCAAACGCGGTGCCGACCGTCAGCAGGAAGCCACCCATCCCGCCAACCCCGCCAGTCGGTGCAGCGGCGCCGAAGTCGGCGTGCATGAAGATGGCGATGGATGCAGCCGCGAAGATGACGGCCAGCACTGGGAACGCCCAGCGCTCGAACGCCTGGACCAAGTTGTGCCCGAAGAATGCGAACCCGGTCTGAACGATCACGATGATGATCAGCCCGATCAGGGGTGTGAACCCGAAAAGCGTGCTCAGTGCGAACGCACCACTGACGCTGTTGGTGGCGAACCAGCCGACGCCCGCCGTCACCGACATCAGCACCGACGGGACCGCATTTCCCTTGAAACCGAACGCCATCCGGCCGAGCACCATCTGTGGAACGCCGTGCAGGGGTCCGCGCGCGGAGAGGAAGTAATGCGCGATCGCACCCAGTCCCGTGCCAATGATGATGCCCGCGGTGGCCTGCCAGAAGTTCATGCCGAACGCGAGCACCGCGAGCATGCCAACGAAGATCGTCGCGAACTCGAGGTTGGGCGACGTCCACGTCCAGAACAGTTGGCTCGGCTTTCCGTGCCGGTCGGCCTCGGAGATGAACTCGTTCCCTCCGGGCTCGACGGCAACGATCCGGTCCCGATAGGTGCCTTCGGACGTGGGCTCGGCGACTGTCATTCGCCTACCGTGGTACCCGCACGACGATCTTGCAACCGGAATCGCCGATCACGCGTCCTTTGGCCCGTGGCTTCGGATCCGCATGCTGAAGGCGTGATACACGCTGAAGCCGGCGAGCGTGCCCAAGGCGATCGAGAAAACCGCGGCGACGGTCGCGCCCAGCGTGGTCACCGCCGCGACGCCCTCGGTCGCGGTTTCGCTCAACGAGACGAAGCTCAGCGCGCCAGGTACCAACGCCCAAAACGACGCAAGCAGCATCACGATCGCGGGCGGCGAGCCCTTGACGCGCGCGGCCAGCATGGCGAACGGGACGACGAGAAAGGCACCGACGACGCCGCTGTACGTCTCGGAGAGCGCTAGGCCGCCCACCTGCTGACCGACCAGTGCCACACCGATCACCGCCATCAGCCAGAACAGCGACCCCTTCGGTGCCGACAGATACACGTACAGCCCCACCGCGACGACGACGATCCCCGCGTAGAGCGCCCACTCACCCATCCGAAGCGAAGGCTCCTGCGGCGCGACCCGGCCCGCAACGTGAATGCCGATCCCGACGCCAAAGACGAGCAGCATCAACTGGGTCACGCCGTAAATCACCCGCGATGCCCCCGCGACGATCTCGGAGCTGGCCAGCTCCATCGAGCCGATCGTCAAGGACATGCCGGGGAGCATCGCCACCAGGGGCGGACTGATTACTCGCAGCACCCCGTCGTTCGCGGCGTCGGCCACGAACCACGTCGCCAGCATCGTGATGACCATCGCCGACAGCGTTGGCAGGATCGGATTGAGCGAAGGGAAGGGCTTGCCAAGCTGCAAGACCGCACCGACGACGAGGCCCAAGAACAAATAGCCGGGCAATGCGGCCCACGTGGGATTGATGACCATTCCGAACCCGACGGAGGTGAGCGCGTAACCGATCGTGGTGACGACCGGGCCGAAGCGCGGGCGCAGCTTGCGAGCGGCCGCCACGGCAGTGATCGCGTCGGCCGGCGTGATGGCCCCGACGGCGGCCAGCTCGGCGATGTCGTCGATCTTTCCTGCCAGGTCGAGTTGCAGGGTCCATCGGTTCGACACCTCGACCTCGTAGGCCACCGAACCCACCTGGACGACGAGCGCGGTCGGAAGCGTCACCACCCGAACCTTCTCGCGGGTGTACTGCGCACCAATGTTGATGAGCCTGCCTGCAACCAAGGGGGTGGGTTGCTCGACCTCCAGCAGCGCGATGCCCAGTTCCCGCAGCATCACCGCCACTTCGGCGTCATCGTGCGAATCGGGATCGCTGAGCGCTCCTGGCGTCTCCTTGCGGATCGACAGCCAGAGCCGACGCCACGCGGTAGGCATGGCGTCGAATCTACGGGCGGCGCAGGGTCAGTCGAACTCGGGATCCTCGGTGCGTGTGCGCTTCAGCTCGTAGAAGTGCGGGTACGACGCGAAGATCACCGACGCGTCCCACAGCTTGCCTGCCTCTTCACCGCGGGGAATCTTCGAGAGCACGGGCCCGAAGAAGGCGACGCCGTTGACGTGAATGGTCGGCGTGCCGACGTCGTCGCCAACGGCATCCATGCCCTCGTGATGACTCTTGCGGAGCGCTTCGTCGTACTTGTCACTGGTTGCGGCCTCGGCCAATTCGGCGGGCAGGCCGACCTCCGCGAGCGCCTTGGCGATCACGTCGTCGAAGTCCTTGTTGCCCTTGTTGTGGATCTCGGTGCCCATCGCGGTGTACAGCGGCGACAGGATCTCCTGACCCTTGGCTTGCTCGGCGGCGATCGCGACGCGCACCGGGCCCCACGCCTTCTTCATCATCTCGACGTACTGCTCCGGCAAGTCGCGGCCCTCGTTGAGGACGGCGAGGCTCATCACGTGGAACTCCACGTCGATGTCGCGGACCTTTTCGACTTCCAAGATCCAGCGGGACGTGATCCAGCACCACGGACATAGTGGATCGAACCAGAATTCTGCTTTGTCCTTTTGAGGGGTCTTGTCGGACATTCGATCGAATCCTCTCGTCTGAAATGGGTCAGAGCACCGTTCAGCACAACTGTGCGCGCCGTCGCTGTGTTCCCGGTCTGCGTCTAATGTGGGCGGACGTGGCACTTCCGAACCTGACTCGCGACGAGGCCGCCGAACGCGCCGCACTCGTCACCGTTGACTCCTACCGCATCGAGATCGACCTGACCGACGGTGACGGTCACCCAGGGGCGGGCACCTTCCGGTCGACGACGACCGTCGAGTTCGATGCACTCGCAGGGGCGGACACCGTGATCGACATCGCCGCGGACTCGATCCGCAGCGCGACCCTCAACGGCGTGCCGATCGACGTGTCGGGCTACGACGAATCGACCGGCATCCCTCTCAGCCCGCTGGCCGAGCGCAACGTCGTCGTCGTCGACGCCGACTGCCGGTACTCCAACACCGGCGAGGGGCTGCATCGCTTCGTCGACCCCGTCGACGACGAGGTGTACCTCTACTCGCAGTTCGAGACCGCAGACGCCAAGCGGATGTTCGCCTGCTTCGACCAGCCCGATCTCAAGGCCACCTTCGACGTCACCGTCACCGCGCCCGAGCACTGGCAGGTCATCTCGAACGGCGCCACCACGTCCGTCGAAGCCGGAGTCCACACCTTCGCCACCACGCCGCGGATGAGCACCTACCTGGTCGCACTCATCGCTGGGCCGTACGCCCGCTGGGACGACGTCTACACCGACGAGCACGGCGAGATTCCCCTCGGCATCTTCTGCCGCGCGTCGCTCGGTGAGTTCATGGACGCCGAAAGGTTGTTCACCGAGACCAAGCAGGGCTTCGGCTTCTATCACGAAAAGTTCGGTGTGCCTTACGCATTCGGCAAGTACGACCAACTCTTCGTGCCTGAGTTCAACGCGGGCGCGATGGAGAACGCCGGCGCGGTGACGTTCCTGGAGGACTACGTCTTCCGCAGCAAGGTGACCCGGGCGTCATACGAACGTCGCGCGGAGACCGTCCTGCACGAGATGGCCCACATGTGGTTCGGCGATCTGGTCACCATGACGTGGTGGGACGATCTGTGGCTCAACGAATCGTTCGCGACCTTCGCGTCCGTGCTGTGCCAGGCTGAATCGACGGAGTACACGCAGGCCTGGACGACGTTCGCGAACTCGGAGAAGTCGTGGGCGTACCGCCAAGACCGACTGCCGTCGACGCACCCGGTCGCGGCCGACATCCCCGACCTGCACGCCGTCGAGGTGAACTTCGACGGGATCACCTACGCCAAGGGCGCCAGCGTCCTCAAGCAGTTGGTGGCATATGTCGGGTTGGAGGCATTCCTCGCGGGCCTGCGAGACTACTTCCGCGATCACGCCTTCGCCAACGCCACGTTCTCCGATCTGCTTGGCGCGCTGGAGAAGTCGTCGGGCCGCGACCTGTCGCACTGGGGCAGGCAGTGGCTCAAGACCACCGGTCTGAATACGCTGAGCGCCGACTTCGACGTCGACGATGGGGGGACCTTCACGCGGTTCACCATCAACCAGGGTGGCGCGGCGCCGGGAGCGGGCGAGACGCGCGTGCACCGTCTGGCCGTCGGAATCTACGACGACGACGGTTCTGGCAAGTTGGGCCGCATCCACCGCGAAGAACTCGACGTCGACGGCCCGTCCACGGAAGTCCCTGCACTGGTTGGTGTTTCGCGCGGAAAGTTGATCCTCGTCAACGACGACGACTTGACGTATTGCTCGTTGCGGCTCGATCCGGACTCGCTTCAGACGGTGTTGACCCGCATCGCCGACATCTCCGACCCGCTCCCCCGCACGCTGGCGTGGTCTGCCGCGTGGGAGATGACTCGCGACGCCGAGATGAGGGCCCGCGACTTCGTCGAACTGGTCAAGTCAGGCGTCCACGCGGAGACGGAAGTCGGTGTGGCACAACGGCTCCTGCTGCAAGCTCAGGCGGCGCTGAATTCCTACGCCGATCCGGACTGGGCATGCTCGCAGGGTTGGCCGGCGTTCGCCGACCGGCTCCTCGAACTCGCCCGCGATGCCGAACCGGGCTCCGATCATCAACTGGCGTACGTCAATGCGCTGTGCACGTCGGCGCTGGCGTTGCGCCATGCGGCCGTGCTCGTTGAGCTACTGGACACCGATCCGGCCGAGCTCGACCTGCCCGGCCTGGTCGTCGACACCGATCTGCGGTGGCGCATCGTCACGGCGTTGGCCGCGAACGGCGACATCGACGAGGCGGGCATCGAGACGCCATTCATCGACGCCGAAGCGCAGCGCGATCCCACCGCCGCGGGCAGGCGCAACGCCGCGGCGGCCTCGGCAGCCCGGCCTCAGGCCGAGGTCAAGGCGGCCGCATGGCAGCAGGTGATCGAGGACGACACGCTGGCCAACATCACCACCCGCGCGATCGTGACTGGGTTCGTCAAGCCCGGCCAGGACGCCCTCCTGAAGCCCTTCACGCCGAAGTACTTCGAGGCGATCGCCGGGGTGTGGGAGCGGCGCTCGAGCGAGGTCGCGCAGACGGTCGTCATCGGGATGTATCCGTCGTGGGACGTCAGCCAGGCAGGCCTCGATGCGGCCGACGGGTTCCTGGCAGGCGAGGCTCCACCGGCGCTGCGTCGATTGGTTTTGGAGGGCCGTGCGGGTGTCGAGCGAGCACTGCGCGCCAGGGCGTTCGACTCGGCCTAACTGCGATTTCGGCGCGGTTTCGCCCCCCTCGTGGGTGGTTAGCGCGCCCAAATCGGACGCTTATCGCCGCGTGGTTCGCCAATTTCGGCCGAGTTGTCCCCTACGCTCGCGCAATGGCTGCCACCAACAGTCGCCGAGCACGGGCAGCGCGCAGGCGTCAGCGCCGCGTGAAGAGCGTCGTGAACGACCTCACCCCCGCGGAGTGGGCGGCGATCAAGGCAGCGTGGAACGGCTGCGCCTACTGCGGCGCCACCGGTGGTGCGTTGCAGCGCGACTGCGTCATGGCCATCTCCCGTGGCGGCCGCTACACGATTGACAATGTCGTACCCGCTTGCCCGGCTTGCAACGCAAGCAAGTGCAACGACGAGGTCACCGGTTGGCTGCGCAGGAAGCGCCTCGACGAGCGCGCATTCCTTGAGCGATACGTCCGGATTCGAGCCGAATTACAGCTGCTCCAGCAAACAATTTAGTGACTGGCGTCACACCCGCGTCAACGACTTCACGCCGCCCCGCTCACCCCTCGCTCTGCCAGTGGTGACGGTAATCACGCACGTCAAAGTTGATTAACATGGAATTAACAAGGACGATTAGTGAGTTCTCATAAGCGGGTGATCCCCGCAGCATGAGAACAACAGCACACAACGCAAGCCCCGAAGATCCGGGGCACAACAAGGAGTGAGAATCATGTCTTTCGCGCAGTTCCGCGAAGATCTGTCGCGTAGCATCAGCCGTCGGCGCCTCTACGCCCGGATCAACGCTCTTCCCGATTCGACGTTCCGTGAGGAACTGCTGGCCATTGCCCAGCGGCAGGAAATGGATCGCTAACGCGACGACCAAACGAAAGCCGGTGACCCCTTTGGGGGCACCGGCTTTGTCGTTTGTGGGGTCTTGCCTCGGTCGCCGATCGGAGACGCACGTCGATGGACGGCGCCACGCGAACGATCTAGGGCGGTGAGACGGCGGCGCTGAGCACGCGGATGGCGCTGATCAGCCCGTCCATCAGGTTGCCCTCCTTGAACGACGCAGCCGCAGCCGAGACGCCGAGCGGAGCCGCCTCCTCGATGCCACGGCCCTGGACCTCGGAACCGTAGACCACCTCGATGGCCTTCTGGTTGGGCGAGACCGCCAGAAGCACCGCATTGTCCGGGGTCGGAACCGACGCGAGGATCTCGCGGGCACGTGCCGCGGTGTCGCTGCCGAGGTCTCCGAGGTACACCGCGAAGCGAGCCTTGGCCCCACGCGACCCGAACTTCAGCGCGTCGTCGAGGACCACCAGATCCTTCACCCGAAACGGGTAGTGAACCGACAACTCACCGGGCTCGGTGACGCCAGAGATGCGACCACTGGAGGTTAGGGCATAGCCGTAGGGCAGCGAGGGATCCTCGCGGCGCGCTATCGCGGTCGCCGCTGCGGCGGGCGCATGCGCTTCCACCGTCACCACACTCGCCTCGACGGCAGGACTCTCGACGGTTTCGTCACCACTTGCCACTTGCGCCACCCCCAATGGTCACGTGCGATCCGTGGCCGCCATGGCCGTGATCCGCCGGTTCGTCTGCCGCCCACAGGATCGGCGGATGCGTCCACTCTTCGGACAGCTTGTACGTCGCCGGGTGCGGTCCCTTTTTCCTGAAGTTCAGGACGATCAGGATCAGCAGCAGCGCCAATGGCACGCCGCCGAGAAGTGAATGGGTAAGTGCAAGGCTCACGTCGGAAACCGTATCAGCCGAGGCGGCCGGAGGAGCGTTTGCGGGACGACCGTTTGGCGGTCAGGCTGCGCCCTCGTCGAGATACCTCTCCCAAGCTGGATCGAGCTCCTTGATCGTCGACAGCAGACGCCAGTGCTGACCCTTTGGCGGCAGCGGCACCGTGCGCAGCGTCCACCCCAGTTCGGAGAGCAACTTGTCCGCCTTGCGGTGGTTGCAATTCGCACAGGCGGCGACGCAGTTCTCCCACGTGTGGTCGCCTCCACGGCTGCGCGGAACCACGTGGTCGACGGTGTCGGCCTTGGCGCCGCAGTACGCACATCGGAAGCGGTCGCGGTGCATCAACGCGGCCCGTGTCATCGGAATGCGGGCGCGGTAGGGCACGCGGACGTAGGTGCGCAACCTGATCACCGAGGGCACCACGATGGTCCGGCTCGCCGAGTGGATGATCGGGCCGGACGGGTCGTCGTGGACGACGTCCGCCTTGCCGCACATCAGCATGATCACCGCGCGTCGCATCGGGAGCGCCGTCAATGGCTCGAAGGTGGAGTTGAGCAAAAGCACCCGGCGTCGACCCCAGAAGGATCCCTCGGCTGCAGGCGGCCGGTAGTCAACGCTGTGCAACGCCATGTTCTGCGACGAGGCAGGCAGGGGCGCGGATGATCCGGCCACGGCCACGTGATGTCGGTGGCTGCGACTCTTTCTTCGCTGCGACATTCGTCCTCCGCGAGACAGTCCACCACGGATCGGGGTCGATCGCACGACAATTCTTGCCGTGTTCGCAGGTCAGTCCGATGAACAACCGGTGACGACGGGCTGGCAACGCACCACGAGAGCAGGTAGGGCGACAATGGGTGGGTGACTGAGCCCGCACGGACGTTCTACGACGAGGTCAATGGCGACGAGACGTTCAAGGCCATCGTGTCGCGGTTCTACCAGCTGGTCCGCGAGGACGAGATCCTTCGCCCGCTCTATCCAGAGGACGACCTCGACGGCGCCGAGGAACGGCTGCGAATGTTCCTCGACCAGTACTGGGGCGGCCCGCGGACGTACTCGGACCAACGCGGCCACCCGCGTCTGCGGATGCGTCATTCGCCGTTCAAGATCGGCTACATCGAGCGCGACGCGTGGCTGCGCTGCATGCGGACGGCTGTCGCCGAAATCGACTCGCAGACGCTAGACGACGCGCATCGCAAGGCGCTGTTGGACTACCTGGAGATGGCGGCGCATTCGATGGTGAACTCTGCGTTCTGACTTTCGACTGCTCTGGCGTCTCGACGAGCGGGCCGTCGTCGGGTTGCGGCATGATGGGCGGACGTGACCGATTCCGACAAGGCGTGGTGGTCTGACGCCGTCTTCTATCAGGTTTATCCACGATCCTTCCGCGACACGAATGGCGACGGTGTCGGCGACCTCGATGGCGTGACCGCAGAACTCGACTACCTGCGCGGCCTCGGCGTCGACGCGATCTGGCTGAACCCCGTCATGGTGTCGCCGATGGCCGACCATGGCTACGACGTCGCCGACCCGCGCGACGTCGACCCGTTGTTCGGCGGCATCGGCGCGCTGGAACGCCTGATCGAGGCCGCCCATGCAGTCGACATCAAGGTCACGATGGATCTGGTCCCCAACCACACCAGCTCGAAGCATCCGTGGTTCCAGGCCGCACTGGCTGCTGGCCCCGGCAGCGTTCAACGCGAGCGCTACATCTTCCACGACGGCACCGGCAAGGACGGAATCCATCCGCCGAACAACTGGGTGTCGGTCTTCGGCGGCCCGGCGTGGACGCGCGTCGTCGAACCCGACGGCAACCTCGGCCAGTGGTACCTACACCTGTTCGACGCCGAGCAGCCGGACCTCAACTGGGAGAACCCGGAGATCTTCGATGACCTGGAGAAGACGCTGAGGTTTTGGCTTGAGCGCGGCGTCGACGGCTTCAGGATCGACGTCGCGCACGGCATGGCCAAACCGCCGGGACTGCCCGACATGAGGAACCCCGACCTGCCGATGCTGACGCTGGACGACGACGACCCGCGGTTCAACCACGACGGCGTCCACGACATTCACAGGGGCATCCGGCGCGTGCTCAACGACTACGCAGGCGCCGTGACCATCGGCGAGATCTGGGTCTTCGACAACGACGACTTCGCGAAGTATCTCCGCCCCGACGAGCTGCACCTCGGGTTCAACTTCAGGTTGGTGCGCGCAAGGTTCGACGCGGCCGACGTCCAGGAGGCCATCGAAAACTCCCTGGCCGCAGCCGAACTCGCGGGATCGACACCGACGTGGTGCCTGTCGAACCACGACGTCGAGCGCGAAGTCAGCCGCTACGGCGACGGCCCTCTCGGCCTCGCGAGGGCCAAGGCGATGGCGTTGGTAATGCTGGCGCTGCCCGGCACGGTGTTCGTCTACAACGGCGAGGAACTCGGGTTGCCCAACGTGGATCTGCCCGACGAGGTGTTGCAGGACCCGACATGGGAACGGTCAGGGCATCAGGAGCGCGGCCGCGACGGGTGTCGGGTGCCGATGCCGTGGGCGGGCACCACTCCCCCATTCGGCTTCTCCAGCACCGGCGACACGTGGCTACCGATGCCTGAAGCGTGGTCGACGCTGACCGTGGAGGCCCAGGACGGCGACGCCGAGTCGACGTTGACGCTGTTCCGTCGCGCGATCGAATTACGCCATGGCCGTTCGTCTTTCGGCGGGGCAATCGAGTGGCAGGACATGCCCCACGGGGTGCTGGCGTTTCGCGGTGCCGACGGTGTGGTGTGCGTGCTGAACACCGGGTCGACGCCGACGGCTCTACCCGCTGGCGAGGTTCTGCTGGCGAGTACTTCGCTCGTCGACGGTCAGTTGGCGCCCAACAGCGCGGCGTGGGTGCGGTAGGGCGGCCAGGTAGCGCTCGACGCGTCGCCGAGTGTGTTGTGACGGCGGATTGAGCGCCGGAATCTCGCCATGGCCGCACGTTCGGCGATCGACTACATGGGGATGCGAGTCTCGGTGGTCTTGTCCCCGCTCGCCGCTCGCATTTCGAAGACGAAGTCGGTCGTCCCTATCCGGAGATGGTCGCCGTCGTTGAGTGGTGCACTGTTGGCGATCAGTCGACCATGCAGTTCGACGCCGTTTGCCGAGCCCGCGTCGTAGATCACGAAGCTGATTCCGGTGTTCACGATGACGGCGTGGCGCCTGCTCACCTTGCCGTCGTTGAGGACGACGTCGTTGTCGGGAAGGCGCCCGATCGTCGTGGCCATTCCCTTGACCGGATGCCATTGCCCCGAGCTCGAACGCAGCCAGGCCTCCATGCGCGAGCCCACGCCAGCCGTCATTCGCTGGGCCGAGGTCGAGATGGTCCGCTCCGCGGTGAGTTGAGCCAACTGCGCGACGTCGAGGTGTTCCTGCCGCAGAATTCGGCCATGCAACGCGCGCAAGTCGGCGTTGGGGTCGATGCCGAGCTCGTCGGCGAGGATGCCCGTCAGCCGCCGGTAGGCTTCGAGCGCGTCCGACTGCCGACCTGCGAGGTAGTAAGCCGTCATCAGCTGCGCCCACACCGGCTCGCGGAAGGGATGCTCGGCGACCAGCGCTTCCAACTCCCCGACCATCAACGCCGCACGGCCGCAGGCGATCTCGGCCTCAGCTCGCGCGGCATGCGTCGACATCTTCTGCTCCGTCAACGCCACCGCAAACGCGTCGATGAACTGATACTGCCGTAAGTCCTCCAGCACCGGGCCGCGCCATTCGGCAAGGGCGGCAGTGAGATGCGAGCTCGCCTCCTCGAATCTACGGGCGGCCGCCGCGGCGACCCCCGCACTGCTGGCGGTCATGAATCGGCCAGCGTCGACGTCGCCATCGACGACGTTGAGTTGGTAACCCGGAGAACGCTTTTCGAGCACCTTCCGAGCGTCGACGTCGCCCGCCGCCAGGAGCTTCCGCAAGTTCGACACGTACACGTGGATGTTCGTGCGGCCATCAGACGGCGGATCGTCCTCCCAGGCGGCGGCGATCAGCGATTCGACGGCCACCGCCCTGTTGCGATTCATGAGGAGGGTGGCGAGCACCACGCGCTGCTTGGGCCCACCCAGCGGCAACGCCGTGCCGTCGACCAATATCTGTAACGGACCCAACAAGCCGAACGAGAGGCGAGTCGGCGCCATTGCTCAATCACCTCCCGACAGCGTTCCTCTGTCGGATCGTACAAACTCGGCCCCGATTGGGCATCGGAACGCCGCAGCTAGCGCAAGACGAGTGCAGGGTTACCCCGCCGCCGGTACACCGTGCCGAACCGCGCATCGATGCGCAGCCAAGCGGGGTGGACCCGCACGCGCACCACCTCGTCTGCAGCCACCGACTCCGGCGCGAACTCGTCCCCGACGTTCGTGGCTTGCGGCAGGAAACCCATTGCCGTCAAGGCGAATACGCATCGCATGGGAACTCCGACACTGACCTGCCCGGACGTCACCGCCACGACTTCCTGGTCGAGCAGTGACGACGGCGGACCGTGGGCGCTGCTGTGTTCCTTGGCCAGGGCGACACCGCGCTGGGCCAGGTCGAGCACCACGCGGGCCGGCACGTCGTCGAGATGGACGAATCCGGTTTCGGGAGGCAGTGCACCCCGCCACGCCGAGTCCATTGCGAAGCCGGGATCGACGAAACCCGAACGGTCCATCGCTGCGAGGTTGCGCGCGAGGGCATCCGCACCCGCGGACAGGTCTGCGGGCCGCAACCGACCCGCCACCACGCGGCTGGCGAGAACCTCGAAACCCGTTGCCGCCCAGGCCACGACGTAACCTCCGGGACGCTCACGCAGCCGGATGACTCCCGCCTCGTCGAGGCGTAGCAGGCGTTCGACGAAGGTGGTGAGGTCTTCGCGGTGGGCAACGTCGTCGAGCCAAATGCCTCGCTCGGCCGATTCGGGGGTCTCGGTCAACTGGATCCAATGCTCATCTGGTGCCCTCTGCTCTTCGCGCGAGCGCTCATCTGGTGCCCTCTGCTCTTCGCGCGAGCGCTCATCGCTGGTACCGCTGCAGATACTCGCGGTGATGCGGCGCCAGCCGCACCAACCTCTGCTCGTCGATGTGGAACGCCGCCAGTTGGGTCTCCGCGATCACCGCAGGCTTGGAGTCGGGGTCGGCGAGCACGGACCGCACCTCGTATCCGAGCGTGAAGTCCACCGCCCGCAACCTATTGACCCAGATGGTCACCTGCAACGGTGAATCGGCAAGCCGCAGTTGGCCCTTGTACGCGACCTTGACCTCGGCGATCAGCAGACCGGTGGTATCGACGTCCTTGGCGAACGGTTCGAAGAGGAACGGGACCCGCGCCTCCTCGAGGATGGTCACCATCGTCGCGTGGTTGACGTGCTGGTACATGTCGATGTCCGACCAGCGCACGTGCACCGGCGTGGTGAACCGGTCCGTCACGCAGATCCCGCCCCACTCGTCCGCGTCATGCTGCGAATCTGGCGAGCCGCCACCGACAACGTCGCGAGGTCGAGTTCACCGTCTTCGTAGATCTCGGTCAGCGTCCGGCGCGCCCGCGCCACTCGCGAGCTGTTCGTCACTTCCCACTCCGCGATCTTCTCTTCGCCGGTCTCCTCAGGCTCGCCGATGGCGAGCACGTCGAAGCACAGCGACCGCAACGATCCATAGATGTCGTCGCGAATCGCCAAGCGCGCCAGTGAATGCCACCGATCGTCGCGCGGCAGTGCGGACACCGCCGTGAGAAGACCGTCGGTGCTGAGGTGCTCCATCAGGGCGAAGTACGTGTCGGCCACTTCGGCCACGTCGCGCTCGGTGATGTCGGAGACGTCGATCACGTCAAGCAGGCTGTACTGATATAGACCCGTCGCCACCATCAGGGCGAGCTCCGGCGAAACCCCTTGCTCCACGAGCTCCGACGACTGCTGCGCGACGATCGCGCGGTCGTCGCCGCGCAGCCACTCGGACATCCTCGGTGTCAGTTCGGCCATCTTCGCCGCGAACCTGTTGACCTCGGCACCCACCGCCAACGGTTGCGGACGGTAGTTGAGCAGCCAGCGCCCGGCGCGATCGATCAGCCGCCGCAAGTCGAGCGTCATCCGATCCGTCACCTCGACCGCGATACCAGCTTCGCTCGCGGCCTTGATGTTCCGCCACACTTCGCCGACTCGGAAGATCTCGTCGATCGCGACGTAGCTGCGGACCGCGTCGACCGAGCTGACGCCAACGTCTTCGCACACCCGGTAGGCGTAGCTGATTCCCGCGGTGTCGACGAGGTCGTTGACGAGCATCGTCGTGACGATCTCGCGGCGCAGCTGATGTGTTCGGATCTCGGCGGGAAAACGCGTGCGCAGCTGCTCTGGAAAGTAGAACGGTAGCCGGGCACTGAACACGTCCTGGTCGGGTAGGTCGCTGGCCAAGAGGTCGTGCTTCAGCGCCAGCTTGACGTGCGCCATCAACGTCGCCAACTCCGGCGAGGTCAAGCCGAGACCCAGTTCGGTGCGCCTGCGGATCTCCTTCTCCGACGGCAGTGCCTCCAGCTCGCGGTTGATGCCGCGTTCGCGGCAGAGATCCCGAATCTGGCTGGCGTGCACGGGAAGCAGGCTCGCCGCATTCGTCCGGCTGGTTCCCAACAAGTCGTTCTGGTCGGAGTTGTCGACCAGTACCAGCGCGCCGACCTCGTCGGTCATCGACATCAACAGGTCGGTGCGCTCCTCGGCGCTGACCTTGCCCGTCGTCACGAGCGAGTCCACCAGGATCTTGATGTTCACCTCGTGGTCGGAGCAGTCGACGCCTGCCGAGTTGTCCAGCGCGTCGGTGTTCACGTGACCGCCCGCGAGGTCGAACTCAATGCGACCGCGCTGCGTCACGCCGAGGTTACCACCCTCGCCAATCACCTTGGCGCGCATCTCGTTTCCGTTGACTCGCACCGCGTCGTTGGCACGGTCGCCGACGTCGGCGTCGGATTCGGTCTCGGCCTTGACGTAGGTGCCGATGCCGCCGTTGAAGAACAGGTCGACGGGGGCCAGCAGGATCGCCTTGACCAGCGCGGGCGGCGTCATCTCCGTAACGTCGTCGGCCAGCCCGAGCGCCTTCCGAACCTGCGGACTGATCGGAATCGACTTCTGTTCCTTGGCGAATACGCCGCCGCCCTCGCTGATCAGCGCGCGGTCGTAGTCGTCCCAGCTGGAGCGCGGCAGCTCGAACATCCGCTTGCGCTCGGTCCACGAACTGGCTGAGTCGGGGTTCGGGTCGAGGAAGATGTGGCGGTGGTCGAACGCGGCGATCAGTCGAATGTGCTTGGACAGCAACATGCCGTTGCCGAACACGTCGCCGCTCATGTCGCCGACGCCGGCCACCGTGAAGTCTTGCGACTGGGTGTCGACGCCCATCTCGCGGAAGTGCCGCTTGACCGATTCCCAAGCGCCCTTGGCCGTGATGCCCATCGCCTTGTGGTCATAGCCAACGGAGCCACCGGACGCGAACGCATCGCCAAGCCAGAATCCGTAGGACTTGGCGACGTCGTTGGCGATGTCGGAGAACGTGGCGGTGCCCTTGTCGGCCGCGACGACGAGGTACGCGTCGTCGCCGTCGCGACGGACCACACCTTGCGGCGCAGTGACTGCGCCGGTGGCGGTATCGACGTTGTCGGTGATGTCGAGCAGTCCGGAGATGAACAGCCGATAGCAGGCGACACCTTCGCTGCGGTAGGCGTCGCGGTCGTCGGCGGCGGAGCCCGTCACCGGGGGCGGAGCCTTGAGGACGAAGCCACCCTTCGCTCCGACAGGCACGATGACGGCGTTCTTCACCGCCTGCGCCTTCACCAGGCCAAGCACCTCCGTGCGGAAGTCCTCGCGGCGATCGGACCACCGCAGACCACCGCGCGCCACGTTGCCGAATCGAAGGTGTACGCCCTCGACCCGAGGCGAATACACGAAGATCTCGTATTTCGGTCTTGGCAAGGGCAATTCGTCGATCAGCAGCGGATTGAGCTTGATCGACAGCACGTTCTGCTCGCGCGCCGAACCTGGGCGGGTGACGAAGTAGTTGGTCCGCAGCGTCGCCTGAATCATCGAGGCGAACGCACGCAGCACACGGTCGGTGTCAAGGCTGACGAGGGCGTCGATGTCGGCGGCCACGGCAGCTGCTGCGGCCGTCGCGTCGTGGTTGGCGTCCTCCGATGGATCGAACAGCGCCTCGAACAACTCGACGAGGGAACGCGACGTGCCCGCGTTTTCGTTGATGGTGGTTTCGATGTGCGCCTGGCTGTAGTTGAAGCCGGCCTGCCGCAAGTACTTTGCGTAGGCGCGCAACACCGTCACCTGCTGCCAGGTGAGGCCCGCGCGCAGGACCAGCTCGTTGAACCTGTCGATCTCCATTCGGCCCTGCCAGATCGCGGTGACGGCGTCGGCGAACCGCGTCGCGGTCGTCTCCCGATTCGCGTCGTCCGGAATCGACTGCGGCGGTGAGATCTTGAACTGGTAGATCCACACCGGCATGCCGTCGGGTCGCGTCACGCTGAACGGCCGCTCTTCGAGAACCACGACGCCCATCGACTGCAACATCGGAAGCAACTCGCTCAGCGATGCTGATCGACCGCCGAGATACCAGGTCAGCCGCGCCGAGTCGCCGTCCTCGCCTGCGGCGAACACGAGCTTGACCGAATCCTTCTGCAGCCGTTCGATGATCTCGATGTCGCCGATGGCGTCTTGCGGCGTGAAGGTCTGCTTGTACGCGGCGGGCAGGGCGGTCGAGTAGTGCACGGCGGTGGCATGGCTGATCGAGCCCGACTTCACCGCGCCGATCAGCAGGTCTCCCCACGTGCGCGCGGCTTCCGTGAGCAGATTCTGGATCCTGGTCTCGTTCGCCAGCGAGGTGTCCGCCTTCGCCGCGCGCGCATCCTCCGGCAGGCGAACCGTGAAATGCACTACGGCCCAAGGTGATTCGCTAACACGCGCGGTGTATTCGATGCTGATGCCGCCGAGCTCGCGGACCAGGATGTCCTGCATCGCAAGCCGTACGTCGGTGGTGTAGCGATCCCGCGGAAGGTAGACCAGGCAGGAGACGAAGTGCGCGAGCTTGTCGTCCCGAAGGAACAGCAGCGTGCGCCTGCGCGATCCGAGATCGACGACCGACTTCGCCATCGAGAGAAGATCTTTCGCACTCAACGCGAAGAGCTCGGAGCGCGGGATCGTCTGGATGATGTCGAGCATCAGCTGACCGGGATGGCTGGGATCGTTCTGCGACATTGCCAAGGCTTCGTCGACCCGTCGCGAGATCAGCGGTATCTCGAGCACGTTGGCGTTCATCGCGGCCACGGTGAACAGGCCGACGAAGCGGTGTTCGAGAACGCGGCCCTGCCCGACGATGTTCTCTCGGACCACGACGATGTAGGGATAGGCACCGTAGCGAAGGAAGGTCGGCATGGTGGACTGGGCCAGGACCAGCAGGTCGCCCTTGTCCGTGAGAGGTCCGAGCACCTCGGACCGCAACTGCAGCACACCTAGGCGGCTAGAGGGATCGACGACGGCTTGGCCCTCATCCAACGAGCAGCGTTGGTAGCCAAGTAGTACGAAGTGCCCCTCGGCGAGCCAGCGCAGCAAGGACGCAACGTCGCGTCGGTCAGCCCCGGGAAAGTGGCCGGTGCGGTCCGCGTCGAGCGCATTGGCCAGGCTGACGAGAGTGGCATTGAGCATGGCCGAGTCGACGGCTACCTGCCGCGCGTCTGCAAGGACGTCGGGGAGCAGCTTGGCTGCCTCGGTCACCGCGTCGGGGTCCGCCGACGGCGCCAGTTCGACGTGGATCCAGGTCTCTTCGATGCCATCGTGACCAGCTTCGGGATCGACTGCAGGCCGCATCTCGCGCAGCTTGCCCGACTGGTCGCGACGCACCCGGAACACCGGATTCATGATGGCGAGATACGCGACGCCCAGTCGGTGCAAGAGGACGGTGACGGAGTCCATCAGCATCGTGCTGTGGTCCGTGACGACCTCCAACGCAGGCCCGAAGCCGCCTGGTTCGTCGGCACCGTAGACGGCGACCTTCGTTTCACCGATCGACCGTTGCGCACCCAACCTGCCGTGGGCCGCCAGCATCGCAGGCGACACCCTCGAGGAGATCGACTGGGAAACCGGTGCCGTCATCATCGAGTCCGCGGCAGGTGCGTCGTGCGGGCCTTGGTAGGTCTGCAGGTAGGCCCTTGCGAGGCCTGCGTTCGCGCCGCCGGGGCTGATCGACGTCGTATCAGCCGATCCGTCGAAACCCTGGTCGCTGCCCGGGATCACACTCATACCGAACACTCCTGCCCTGCACCTGCGCACCGACGCTGGCACGCAGACGTGACACTAGTAGCCTCCCGGGGCGGAAGGGTCCAACCCCGTGCGATCAGTCGCGCGTGAGCCTCCGATGGGTAACCCTGTGAGGACGCGCGGCGTCGGCGCCGAGGCGTTGCAACTTGTTCTCCTCGTAGCCGCCGAAGTTGCCCTCGAACCAGAACCACTTTGCCTCGTTCTCGGAGTCGCCCTCCCACGCCAGGATGTGGGTACAGGTGCGGTCGAGGAACCACCTGTCGTGGGAGATCACCACGGCACAACCGGGGAACTGTTGTAGCGCGTTCTCCAGTGAGCTGAGGGTTTCAACGTCGAGGTCGTTGGTGGGCTCGTCGAGCAGGATCAGGTTGCCGCCCTCCTTGAGCGTGAGCGCGAGGTTGAGCCGGTTGCGCTCGCCGCCGGACAGGACGCCTGCTGGTTTCTGCTGGTCTGGCCCCTTGAACCCGAACGCCGAGACGTAGGCCCTCGACGGCACCTCGTTCTGACCGACCTCGATGTAGTCGAGCCCGTCGGAGACGACCTCCCACACGTTCTTCTTCGGATCGATGCCGCCGCGGTTCTGGTCGACGTAGCTCAGCTTCACCGTCTCGCCGACCTTGACGGTACCGCTGTCCGGCTGCTCGAGGCCGACGATCGTCTTGAACAGCGTCGTCTTGCCGACGCCGTTGGGGCCGATGACGCCGACGATGCCGTTGCGGGGCAGCGTGAACGACAGGTCCTTGATCAGGATGCGGCCGTCGAAGCCCTTGTCCAGATGGTCGACCTCGACGACGAGGTTGCCGAGCCTCGGACCCGTCGGAATCTGGATCTCCTCGAAGTCGAGCTTGCGCGTCTTCTCCGCTTCGGCCGCCATCTCCTCGTATCGACCGAGGCGCGCCTTGTTCTTGGCCTGCCGCGCCTTGGCTCCCGACCGAACCCACGCCAGCTCCTCGGTGAGGCGCTTGTGCAGCTTGGCGTCCTTGCGACCCTGCACAGCGATGCGTTCGGCCTTCTTCTCGAGGTACGTCGAGTAGTTGCCCTCGTACGGGTAGGCCCTGCCGCGGTCCAGCTCGAGGATCCACTCCGCGACGTTGTCGAGGAAGTACCGGTCGTGGGTGACGGCGAGGATCGCGCCCTTGTAGTCGGCGAGGTGCTTCTCCAGCCACAGCACGCTCTCCGCGTCGAGGTGGTTGGTCGGCTCGTCGAGGAGCAGCAGGTCGGGTTCGGACAGGAGCAGCTTGCACAGCGCCACGCGGCGCTTCTCACCACCAGAGAGGTGCGTGACGGGCTCGTCGGGGGGCGGACAACGCAGCGCGTCCATCGCCTGCTCGAGCTTCGAGTCGAGATCCCATGCGTCCGCCGCATCGAGCTCTTCCTGAAGCTGACCCATCTCCTCCATCAGCTCGTCGGTGTAGTCGGTGGCCATCAACTCGGCGACCTCGTTGTACCTGTTGAGCTTCGCCTTGATCGGCACGCCCTCTTCGACGTTCTCGCGGACCGTCTTGGTTTCGTCCAGTTGCGGCTCCTGCATGAGGATGCCGACGGACGCGCCAGGGGCGATGAAGGCGTCGCCGTTGTTTGCCTGGTCGAGGCCGGCCATGATCCGCAAGACGCTCGACTTGCCCGCCCCGTTGGGACCGACGACGCCGATCTTCGCGCCCGGAAGGAAGTTGAGCGTGACGTCGTCAAGGATGACCTTGTCGCCGTGCGCCTTGCGGACCTTCCGCATCGTGTAGATGAATTCGGCCATTGCCGTGGTGTGCCTTTCGTGGTCCGTGTAGTGCCCGAACCATCCTAGGCGTGGTGCCATCGGCAAAGCTGGGGCGGGCTAAGCCGTCAGCGACAGCCCTTCGGCCTCTTCGAGCACCTCCGCGAGCTCGTCGATCTCCTCGTCGACCTCGATCTCTTCGGCAGCCGATGGTTCGGGCTGGGGCCTGGTGCGTTCGAGTCGCGCGATGGTGCGGGACAGATCCGGCCCGACCGACGTCGCACGCACCTCGACCGACGACCGTGGATTGCCTTCCTTGTCGGTGTACTCGCTGAGGTAGACGTAACCGACGACGATGACGGGATCGCCCTTGATCAGCGTGGCGGCGGCGCCAGGGACGAGTCGTCCCCAGCAGTTGACGGTCGCGAACAGCGTGTTGCCCTGCTCCCAATCGCCTTCGGCGTTGCGCCTCCGCGAATTGCTGGCGATCCGGAACTTGAAGAGCTCCTGGTCGCCGACGCTGCGGTGAATCGGTTCGGCGACGATGTTGCCGACGATGGTGATCGGTGTCTCGAACATGTGGTGCGTCCTTTCCTCTCGCGACGCGGTGCGCGCCGTCGGTAAGGCCAATTCACGGCACGGCGGTGACATCGCGGCCGTGCTCGGCGTCGAACGCGATCGGGCTGGGGATGAAGTACCAACTGTGGACAACTGCGGGCTACGGCCAGTAAGCCAACCTCGTCGGCCTTCACCCGTGGCGAGTGTGCGATTTCGTCCGCCCCTTCTCGGGAATCACGTACGAATCCGCACACTCGGCAGGGCGAACGACGACCATCAGGCCAGCGGCGCCAGACCGGATCTCACCAGTTCGACGCTGGCTGCCACGATGGCGCCGATGTCGCCGGTGCACCCGTCACGTCCCCATTTCTCCACGGCGACGACGAGCGCCGCGGCAAGCGTCGCGCCCGCCACGTCGGCGATCAGGTCGACGTCGGGCAGGCCCGCATGGCGGGCCGTGACGAAGTCGGTCAGCACTCGCGCAAACGATGCCTGCACGACGCGAAGGTGCCCTGCGGCGCGGTCGCCGTCGATCAACGTCGCGCGCAGCAACGCGGCCTGCCGGACGACCTCCAAGTCGTGCGGGAAGCTTGCGACGCTTGCCAGTACGGCGTCGAAGAGCGACTCCGAAGCGGGACGTAGGGCCAATGCCTCTGCGAGCCACTCGAGGTGTGTCTCGTAGTCCTGGAACAGCACGGCTTCCTTCGTCGGGAAGTGTCGGAAGAAGGTGCGCTGGGTGACGCCGGCCCGTTCGGCGAGTTCGGCCACGGTCACGTTGGCAAAGCCCTTGCGCGCGAACAACTCCAACGCGACGCGCCGCAACGCTTCGTGTGTCGACTGCCTGCGAAGCTCGTGAAGGTTTGGCGTCGTGACCATGGTCCGCCGATGCTAACGCCGTCCGCGCCAGACCATGGACAAACCATGTCAGTTGTGACACATTCGACGCGTCACAACTGACATCTCTTTGAGCGACGGAGGAGATCTGAGCCATGGTCGACTATGACGCCATCGTCATCGGAGCCGGACACAACGGCCTGACCGCAGCCGCAATCCTGCAACGCGCCGGGCTCCGAACCGTGTGCCTAGAGGCCAACACCTACAGCGGCGGCATGGCGGCAACTGTCGAGTTGATCGACGGCTTCCGCTACGAGATCGCGGGCTCGGTGCAATTCCCGACGCCCGGCGAGCTCACCAAGGACCTAGGCCTCGACACCCTTCCGACGGTCACTCCCGACGTGATGTCGGTCAACATCGGCGACGCGGGTGAGGAGCCGATGGTCTTCTACCGCGACCCGATGCAACTCATGACCCACCTCAGCGACAAGCACGGCATCGAGGCCGTCACCGGAATGGCCGAGCTGATCGGCTGGAGCCAGGGCCCATCCAAGGCGCTCGGCCGCTTCGACGTGCGCAAGCCGCCGAAGACACTCGACGAGATGTATGCCTGCGCCGCAACGGAATCCGAGCGCAAGGCTATTCACGAGGTGTTGTTCGGATCGGCGATGGACGTCATCGACCGCTACCTTCCCGACAGGGACAAGCACGCCGTGATGCGGGGCATGCTGGCGTTCCTTGCGATCAACTCCACCTACCGCGGGCCCTACACCCCCGGCAGTGCCGCCTGCCTGGCGTTCGCCCTTGCGGTCCCAGACGACTCCACTGCGATGATGACCAAACTCGAAGGTGGCATCGGCGCGCTGTCGGATCACCTCTTGGAACTGTTCGTCAGCCACGGTGGCGAGATCAGGTACCGCACCAAGGTCACCCAGATTCTCGTGGAGAACGACAGGGTCACTGGCGTTCGGCTGAAGGACGGCTCGCAGATCACCGCGCCCGTCGTGGTGTCCGACGTGTCCCCCGACGGCACGCTATTGGATCTCGTTGGGACCGAACACCTCCCAGCTGATCTAGTGACGCGGTTGACGGACCGCGATCACCGGGCGTCGTTCGTGCAGATCCACTTCGCGCTCGACGGGCTGCCCGAGTTCGCCGCGCCGTACGACCTACTCAACGAGCCGGGCATGCAGCAGTCCGTCGGCATCTTCGGGACTCCGGAGGAACAGCAACGCCAGTGGGAGGACTGCCGCCGCGGCATCGTCCCCGACAACCCGTCGCTGGGAATGCAGATCCCCTCGGTGCACGACCCGGACATGGCGCCGCCGGGAAAGCACGCCGCGAGTGCCTATGCGTATGCCTTCCCGGTGGAGGCCGACCGCGAGCACCACGGCCAGCTCAAGAACGAGATGGCGGAGAAGGTGATCGACAAGATCACTCGGTTGGCGCCCAACTTCCGAGACATCCAGATCCGGCACATCACGTTTGCGCCGTACCACATGAACACGATGTTCGGCGCTCCGTCAGGCGACTTCTGCCACGGGTTGCTGCATCCCGACCTGATGGGGCCAAACCGTCCGGGGCCCAAGGGGTTTCTCGACATGCCCGTGCCGATCGACGGGCTCTACCTCGGCAGCGCGGGATGCCACGGTGGGCCGGGCATCACGTTCATTCCGGGTTACAACGCCGGGTATCAGGTCCTCGACGACGCCGCGGCGGGTTAGCGGGATCCGGATTCCCGCCGCGCAAGTTCCGCGAGCATCCTGTTGTACGCCGCTAGCTCTGCATCTTCGTCGCGGTCTGCGGCACGATCGAGCCTCGTCGACGTTCGCTGATCGCTTCGACGCCACTGGATCAACAGTGCCATCAGCACCAATACGAGCGGTACTTCCCCTGCGGCCCAGGCGATTCCACCACCGAGCCGCTGGTCGCCGATCAGATCGTCGTGCCAGTACAGCTTGAGCGACTCGTAGAACGTCCCCGCCAAGATCGTCTGACTGCTCATCAGCGCCACGCCGAAGAATGCGTGCAGCGGAAGCGTCGCGAAGACCATCGCAAGCTTGGCCAGCGGCGGCAGCGGTCGTGGAGTGGGATCAACCCCGATGACGACCCAATAGAACAGATAGCCGCTGAGCAGGAAGTGCAGGTTCATCAACAGGTGTGCCGCGTGGCTTGGCGCAGCCGCGTCGAAGAGACCGCCGAAGTACAGGCCGTAGAAACCCCCCACGAATAGCACGATCGCGACGAACGGGTTCGTGAGCACGCGGGACACTCGGCTGTGCAGCGCGGCGAGAATCCACTCCCGCGGGCCAGGCGGGTCGTCACGCCCCGCGGCAGGCAACGCACGCAGCGCCAACGTCACAGGAGCACCGAGCACCAACAGCACTGGCGTCAGCATCGACAGCAGCATGTGCGCGGCCATGTGCATGCTGAACATCGCAGGCATGTAGCGGCCGACGCCCGACGACGTCGCGAACAACAGCACCGCACAGCCGCATATCCACGCGACGATGCGTCCCGTCGGCCACGTGTCGCCCCGCCGACGCAGGCGCCACACTCCGGCCACGTACAGGAGCGCGAACACGATGGCCGCGGTTCCGAAGATCAGATCGAAACGCCAATCGAACAGCACGCGGGCCAACGTCGGTGGACCTGCGAAGTCGTAGCCGATTTCGATGGCCGGGATCGACGGGTTGAAGACCGTCGGTGGCGGGGGTGGCGTGCGCCCCAGCGCGACGGCGATGCCGAAGGTGATGGCGAAGACGGCCGCCTCGATCAAGCCGAGGCGAATCAAGGGCCCACGCGCCTGCGGGTCTGCCGCCAGGGCTGCGACACCCCGTCGCCGCTGTTGCCAACCGATCACGCCGAGCGCACACAGCGCCACGATCTTGCCGATGATCAGCCAGCCGTATCGGCTAGTCAGAAGATCGCCCGGCGAAACCCGCACCAGCGCATTCACGGTGCCGGACAGCGCCATTGCGACGAAGCACCACAGTGCGATCGCCGAGAATCGGCGCGCCGCCACGTCCCCATGCTCACCACCGCGGATTGCATGCACGAGCAAGGCCATCAGGCCGCCTGCCCACACCGTGCCCGCGATCAGGTGGATGAGCAGGCTATTGGTGGCGAGGTCGTGCGAGCCACCCGCCGAGGAGTGCCCCGTCAAGGCCAACGGAAGCAGGGTGACGATTGCGCCCGCGAACAGCAGCGGCGTCCACGACCAGCGCAGCACCGGGATGCTGACGACCGTGACGATCGCCGCGAACAGAGCCGTCCACCGCCACGTGCCCGCGCTGTCGATCAGGCTTGCTACGGACCAGATGGCCTCAGGGCTCAGCCGCGACGTCAAAGGTTGGCCCGTCACGTCGGACACGGTCAGCGGAACCAGTAACGCCGCGCACACCGCCCAGACGCCCGACGCGACGGTGCCCAATCTCAGCGCTCGGTAACCGGCCGCGTCGAGGACACCGCTCTCCTGCGGTGGTACCAGAAAGGCGGCGAAGAGGAACGAGCCGATGGCAAGTGCGGCCGCGCTCTCACCGACCGCCCGCACGAACGGAAGGCTGAACGTGGTCACCGGTCCCGGGTCGGGCAGACCGGTCGCGGTAAGGGCGTCGGCGACGGACAGCGCGGCGATGCCCGCCGCGGTGACGCCAGCCAGCACCGCAACACCAACGAGCACCTGCCACACCTCGCGACTGCGCGTGCGCGGTGCCAGTTCGGTCATGCCATCAGGGTAGGGCGATCAGCTGAGCGCCCGTCACCCGGCGCTACGTGCCCGCACTTCCATCTCACGCGCGTAGAACTGCTCACGGGACAGTCGCTCGACCTCGTCCATGTCGGCGAGGATTCCGCGCAACTCGCCAAGGAATGCCCTGCGCCGCTCGGCCAGGTCAGCAGCAGGCTCTAGAAGGTGCTGATCCGCTGCCACCTGACGCGCGGTCGCGAACAACAAAGCGGAAACAGCCTCGTTGCTCCGCACCCGGTCCTGCGCGACGTATTGACGGCCGACACCGAGTGCGAGTTTGGTCAGTTCCTTCTCGTCGACGTTTGCGGGGGCGTCGCGCAATACGTCGGCGACGATCTCGTAGGCCTCGAAGAATGGCCGCAGCATGGCGCTGGCGATCAGCGGCCTCTTGGCGCGCAGCATCGCGGTGATCCGTTCACCGCCCGCCTCCACGTTGGCCTCCCAGTCGTCGTGCCACGACATCTCCTCGGTGAGGTGCTCGCGGAACGCTGCGGAGTCCGCGAAGTAGAAGTCGAACTTCAACAGGTCGCGCAACCGCATGGCCTGTGCCCAAAACGCCTCGAGACGATCACTTTCGGCCCGGCGGGCATGCGCCAGCGCAAGCTCGACGATCGAGGTCTCCAGAAACGCGTGGATCAACGTGTTCCGGTAGAACGCGGCCTCGTGCTCGTCCTCCGGCGCGATCCGCCACACCGTCTCTCGCCCGCCGTCCACCCGCGTCAGGGGGTGGCCTCCGGACATGGCGTCGGCGGCGGCGCGCACGCCGTCGGGTGTCCGCAGGCGCAGCGCGCTGTTGGTCATCGGCGTCTGCGTTCGCTCCAGGTAGTCAAGCGAGTCCTGCAGCGTGTGGTGCAGCTGATCGAGGTTCAACGCGACGCCGCGCGTGGTTAGTAGGAGCGCGGAGACCAACCCCGTCGCGTTCACGGGCGTGACGCGAAGGATTCGCCACGCGACGGCGAATGCCATCTTTTGCATCGCAAGCCGTTTGGCGGCGTCGTCGGCGGCCATCGGACCACCCGGTTCACCGAGGTACTCGCGCATCGAGACGGCTTCGGGGAAGCGGACGTAGATCTTTCCGTAGTTGCGTTCGCCCTGCGCCTTGATGAAGTTGTACAGCCAGGACACGCCCTCGGGCGTCTTCTCGCCGCCGCGTGCGTATGCGGCGTACTCCGCCGTCTCGTGGAGTTGGTCGAAGCTGATCGAAATGCCCTGCAAGAGAATGTCGTCGCTGCGACCGTCGAGGTAGGCGTCGGCAACGTAGGCGAGCAGTCCGAGCTTGGGCGGCAACATCTTTCCTGTTCGGGAGCGGGTGCCCTCGATCGCCCAGCTGAGGTTGAATCGCTTCTCGACGATGTAGCCGACGAACTGCCGCAGCACGTACTTGTACAGAGGATCGTCGAGTTTGCGCCGAATGAAGATCGCGCCGGAGCGCCGCATCAGCGGACCCATGAACCCGAAGGACAGGTTGATTCCGGCGAAGGTGTGGACGGGCGGCAGGCGATTCTCCTGCATGGCGACGGGCACGATCACCCCGTCGAGGTAGGACCTGTGCGAAAACAGAAGCACCGCAGGATGATTCTCCAACGCGTTGCGCATGACCTCGATCTCGGCCCGGTCATAGTCGATGTTCGGGTCGAAACCTCTGCTGAATATCGCGCGACCCAGCGTGGGGATCAGGTCGACCGAGAACCGGCTCCATCCGGTCGCCAACTCGTCGAGCATCTCGCCGGCCTTCTCGATGGTCGCGCCGGGGATCTCGTCGAGCCCCTCGCGAAAACGAGCTGACGCCAACATCTCTGGCTTCACCAACCGTGGCGACTTGTACTCGGGCCCAAGCAGACGGAGTTCCACGCGCTCGATGGCCAACTCTGCGCGTCGCATGACGAACCGTGCGAAGTCGCGGGGATTCTCGGCGACGGTGGTGTCGCGCCAACTCTGCCGCAACTCGGACACCTTCGCGGGCTCCCCCGCGACGACACGGGCGCGTGAGGCGTCCTTCCGTAAGATGCCGCTTTGCAACAACTTCGGCGGCCGGTACGTGTCGCGGCCGGACAGGAACGCCACCACCTTGGACCGCGTGGGCAATCCTCCTGGGATCCAGAAGACCCGCACCGGGACGACGGATCGGTCCTCGTCGACTTCGAGAAGCTCCACCAGACGCGCGAGGACGGGCGGTGGCGGGTCGTCGTCACTGGGAAGTTGCAGTACCTCGATGCGTGCGCCCGGGTGCTCCCGACGCTGCCGAGCGAGCCAGTCGTCGAGCATCTGGGCTTCGGCGGCCGAGTCGACCGACGCCAACACCAAGGCGTCGGCGGTGGGCGTGAAGTTTGTCAGGTCTTCGGCGGCAATCTTCACGGCCGGCCCTTCGTGCGGGTGGTCTTGGCCGGATTGGCCTTGGCCGGATTGGCCTTGGCCGCAACCTTTTTAGCGGCTACCTTCTTGACGGGAACCTTCTTGGCAGCGACTTTCTTGACGGGCGCCTTCTCGACCGGCGCCTCCTTGGCCGATTTCGCGACCCGCGCGTAGAGCGGTGCGTTGGGCAACGCATCGTGCGGCCAATCCTTGAGCGTGTCGAGATAGAGCTGGCGGACCTCGGCGATGCGCTCGTTGAGGTTGTCCGTCGTCCAGTCGTCGGTTGGGATCGGAGGGAAGACGGCGATGTCGACGGTGCCGGGATTGAAGGTGCTCGAATTGCGTTCGGCGATCACCTCGGCGTTGCGGATGACGATCGGAACGAGCGGGACGCCCGCCGCCATGGCGATCCGGAACGGCCCCTTCTTGAATGGGCCCACCTCCGTGGTGTCCAGGCGGGTGCCCTCGGGTGCGATCAGAACCGAAATCCCTTTGCGCGCAAGTTCTTCGATCTTGCGCAGGCTCTCGACGGCGGCCTTGGGATCCTCACGGTCGATGAACGCCGCATCCAGCACCTTGCCGATGGTCCCCATCAGCGGATCCTTCTCGAGCTCTTTCTTGCCCACCGACGTGAAGTTGTCACTGATCAACCGAGCCGCAATGAACGGGTCGGCCTGGTTGCGGTGGTTGAACAGGAATACCGCGGGCCGCTTCGCGGTGAGGTTCTCCTCGCCGACGACGTTCAAGTCGATGCCGATCGAGGCCATCAATAGTCGCGTCCATGACGCGGTGAAGAAGTTGACCCCCGTCCGACGGTTGCGCGTCAACAAGCCGAGCCCGATGGCACCAGCGGCTGCTGGCACCAACGAGGCGATGCCCGCCACGGTACGGAGCTGTGACACTGGGCTAGAGCCGCTTCGACTGGTGAATCGCAGTACGGGCCAACCGCGCTTGGCGGCGACGGCCGCGAGCTTTCCCTCGGGATTCGTTGGGCGCGGATTGCCGACCAGATACATCAGGGCGACGTCTTCGTCGCCGTCTGCGTAGAAGTAACTCTGGGCTAGGTCGACACCGTTTTCTGCCGCGAAAGCCTGTACCGCCTTTGCCTTTCCGGTTCCCCATATGATCGGCGTGCGCACTTCGCCAGTGATCAGACCGTCCTCGTCGGTTTCGAACTTATTGCTCAACACGTTGTCGATGCCCAGGAACTTCGCGACGGGTTCCACCTGGACGGTCAACGCCGACGAACTGAGCACGACGGTGTGGCCGCGGGCCTGGTGAGCGCGCACCATGGCTCGCATCTCGGGGTAGATCCGCTTCTGGATGTGCTGCATGAACAATCGCTCGCCGAGCTCGTCGAGGTCGCTGAGCGAATTGCCTCGCAACATGCGGGCGCCCTTGCCTATCAGGTCCTCGAACTCCGACCGTCCCAGTTGATGGTTGAGGCCAGCCTGGACCATCCCGATGAACTCCCCGACGCTCATCTGCCCACGCCGCAATCGGTCCTGGGTCATGATCACTCCGGTGAAGCCGGCGACGAGGGTGCCGTCCATGTCGAAGAACGCGCCAACCTGCGGCCCTCTCGGGCTGGCCTCGATCTCGGCGACTGACCCAGGAAGGCGCAGTGTGCGACTTGCTTGACCGTTCTCCGAACTCATTGCGGCGCACTCCCATTGGGTGATTTAGCGGACGCTTCCGCTCGACCGTCAACAGCGTCCAGGGTGAATGAAGCCGCAGCTGCGCGTCCGTCGCCGCCGAGGGCGAGCACCTCGTCGAATCCGGCAAGCAGGCACCGTCGCCAGAGCTCGGGGTCGGTGATGGAAGCCCTGTCGTACCGGGTGGTGACCGTGATGTAGCCGGCTCGCGACACCAGCACCACCATCATGGCCACTCCGGGTAATGGACCAAGCCCGTAGTGCCGCAATATCTTTGCACCCGCGATGAAGGTGTCCCCCGGGTAGACTGCCACGTTGCTTGCCTGGACGTCGGAGCCGACGACCGACCCGGCCACCGACTCCAAGAAGGTGTCCGGGAGCAGGCTGAGCACCGGCGCGATGGCGCCGACGAAGTCAATGGCACGCTCTTCACGCTTGCTCATCATCTGGGCGCGCACCTTCTGGATGCGCGTCACGGGATCCACGACGCTCACCGGTGCTGCCAGGTTGACTCCCGCGAAGCGGTTGCCGCCAGCAGGGTCGTCGTCGGAGCGCAGGTTGACCGGCACCGCCATCGGCACGGTGTCGACCGGGATGCCCTTGCCCTCGTGATAGAGGCGAAGCGCACCGCACAGACCCGCCAGGTACGCGTCGTTGATGGAACCACTGGCCGCCTTGGAGGCCTTGTGGAAGTCGCTGAACTTGATGTCGATGGCCTCGCTGCGCGTCGTCAGACTGCGGCGTCTCAACAGTGGCGACGGCTCCGACACCGGACCCATCACGCGTGCGCCGGAGCGTGCGTAGTCGATGACGCCGCCAACCGCCGAGACCGGATCGCGCACCACCCGACCGAAAGCAGACGCCGCTCCCCCGATGGCGCCGAGTACGTTGCCTGCGATCGCGCCAGGAAGCCTGCTAAGGCCTTCGCGCATGAGGTCGTTCGGCGACAAGTCCTGCGGAATCGGCAGCGGCACCTGGCCCGGGTCCGGCGGGTCGCGCTCCAAGTCGTAGATGTTCGCGAACATCTCGACGCTGCCTACGCCGTCGGTGACGGCGTGACTGAGATGGAGCATCGTCGCCGCCCGTCCGTCGGCGAGGCCCTCGACGAGGGTCGCCGTCCACAGCGGACGCGAAATGTCCATGGGCGACTGCAGCGCCAATTCGGCGAGGTCGAGCACCTCGCGCAACGTACCGGGCTCCGGCACCCGTGCCCGGCGCACGTGGAAGTCGATGTTGAAGTCGGGGTCGACGACCCAGCGCGGCGCGGCGGTCGGCAGTGTCGGCATCACCACCTTTTGCCGCAGGCGCAACACCTTGCGCGACGCATTCTCGAAGCGGGCGCGGAAGCGGTTCCAATCCGGAGTGGTGTCCAGCAGTTCCACGCCCATGATGCCCGAGCGGGTGCGTGGGTTGGCCTCGCCGCGATGCAGCAATTGATCGACTGCACTCAGTTCCTCGGGTAGTCCGGCCGCATCCAACTCCGGCACGTTGCTCATCGTGTAGCTCTCCTCCGTGGTCGCCTCGTGCGGTCTCCACGCTAGTCCGCTGGCCGTTGCCGTGGGCCGCATTGTCGGGCGAGAGCTGTGCTCGCGCGCCGAATGGCCAGCCTCCTCGCGATCGCCACGTGGGGCGCGAACGGAGCTGACGCTTTGGATAGACTCCGCTGCGCTGCCCCCGTAGCTCAGCGGATAGAGCAACCGCCTTCTAAGCGGTTGGTCGCAGGTTCGATCCCTGCCGGGGGCGCTTGGACAGGGGCGCTTGGACAGGGGCGCTTGATCGGCGACCTCGCCGCACGTGTGGTTTCGTACGCCTCTACTCGCCTCGACGTTTGCGTACCGCACCGCACACTCGCGGAGCAGAACCTCACTGCCGGGGCGCAGTGAGGTCGTACACGGTGTCGGAGCCGACCTTCATCGACGTGAAGTTGGCGGCCACCCACGCGGTGATGTCGGTGTGCGTCGCCCTGCCGAATCCGCCCCGGCCACGAGTCTGGTCGGGGGCGATGTAGTAGGTGACCCGATGGTTGGCGACGTCCTGCTGGAAATCGCCCAACGTCGGCGCCGGGTCGCTTCCGCCGAACCCACCGATGGCCATCACGGCGGTGTTCGTGGACAGCTCGAGCCCCGCAGCCGCCGACGACCGGTTGATGGCGGCCGACCAGTCGGTGTGCGTGTTTCGCAGCATGGCCTCCAGTTGCGCGTTGTCGGCGTCCTGCCCCCAACCTCCGCGATGATCGTCGGCGCTAGCGGGACCGACCATGGCCATGCCACCGTTGTGGGACTGGCCGATCGTCGCGAACGAGTACGCACCAGCACCGAGCACCCCAGCGATCAGCCCGACCACAAGGGCCGCCACCGAAAACCGTTGACGTGCAGCAGAAGTCAGCGATACAAGCAGAGCCGCCGTCGCCATCACCGCGACCGCGAGGATCGTCCAGCGCAGCGCGGGCAGCCAGTCGGCGTTTCGCCCGAGGATCCACCAACTCCATACGCCGGTACCGAGAATCATCGCGCTCAGCCCGCCGCGCCCCAACCAAGTCTCGCGCTTACCCCACATCTCGTGGACACCGATCGCCACGATGGCGCAGACCGCCGGGACGAACGAGAGGCAGTAGTAAGGGTGAACCATGGACTTCATGTAGCTGAGCACGAGTCCGTCGACCAGCATCCAGGCGCCGAACAGGATGGCGCCCGCCCGCACGGTGTCGGTCCGCGGGGCGCGCCATCTCGAAACCAGGACCAGCGCCAGTGCCAGCAGGGCTGCGGGCAGCAGCCAGCCGATCTCGAACCCGAACTCGCCGGAGAACAACCGCGTCAGACCTTGGGCGGGCCCACCAAAGCCACCGAAGCCACCTGGGTGACCGTTATGCAAGGGGACGTTGACGGCGTCGGCAGTGACGGGAGGAACCGCCGGCTGAAAGTCGTTGTCGTGCCTGCCGAGAACTCGCGCGAAACCGTTGTAACCCAGCACCAGGTTCATGAAGTTGTTGTCCGTCGAACCCGCGATGTACGGCCGCGACGACGCAGGCCACCACAGCGTCAGCAGGACGAACCAGCCCGCCGACACCAAAAACGCGGCCAGCGAGCCGAGCAGGTGCAGCAGCCTGGTGCGGACCGGTGTCGGTGCGGCGATCAGATAGACCAGTCCGATGGCGGGCATCACCATGATGCCCTCGAGCATCTTGGCCAGGAATGCGAAGCCGAGCGCGACGCCTGCCAACGCGATCCACTTGGCGCTGGCATGTTCCAGTGCTCGCACCGTGCAGTAGACGGCGGCCATCATCAGCAGCACCATCACCGCATCGGGGTTGTTGTACCGGAACATCAGCGCCGCGACCGGTGTGAGCGCGAACGCCACCCCCGCGAGCAGGGCGGCATTCGGTCCGCTGATCCTGCGGACCGCGGCGTACAGGAGCGCGACGGTGGCGACGGCCATCAGCGCCTCGGGGATGAGCATGCTCGCGCTGCTGAAACCGAAGATCTGCCCTGACAAGCCCATTACCCACTGCGACACGGGCGGCTTGTCGACGGTGATGAAGTTCTGGGTGTCGAGGGATCCGAACAGCAGCGCCTCCCAGTTCTTCGATCCCGCCTGCGCGGCGCCGGCGTAGAACTGGTTGCCCATCCCGTTGATCGTGACGTCCCAGAGGTACATCGCCGCCGTGGCGACCAGCAGGACCGCGAAGGCGATGCGGTCCCAGGTCTGACGGGTGAATCTGCCTGGTCCCGTCGAATCGGCCGATTCGGTGGTCGCAACGGGCGGTTCCAAAGTCGTAGTCACGACTCCATTGGGACATCCGAACCGATGGTGGCTCTGTGAAGGAGTTTTGCGTCAGCTATGAAAGCCCATCCGTCACAGGTCGATGACGACCGCCTCGTTGGGTTGTGAGCAGCAGATCAGGATGTTGCCGTCGGCTGGCGGTTCCAGCGGTTCGGGGTCGTAGCTGACCGTCCCCGCGAGCAACGCCGTCTCGCAGTTGTGGCAGACACCCGTCCGGCATGACCACCGGGTTGGGACGTCACACGCCTCGGCAAGCTCTAGAAAGCTCGTGTGCTGCGGGTCCCACGGCACGTCGATGCCGCTGCGCGAGAACTGAACGCCGGGGCCGGGTCCAGGCGGACCTTCCGGCAAGTGCGGCGGCACCGACGTGGCTGCGATCCCTGGCGTCAATGCAGCCGCAGCCCCGAAGATCTCGCTGTGTACGCGTGACGGATCCACGCCGTAAGAAACCAGGTCGGCACGCAGGTCGTCCATGAACGCCGTTGGGCCGCAGAGGTAGGCCTGCGCGTCGCGGGGCAACCCCGCCGCGCGAATCACCTCCAGCGACAGTCGGCCCCGTTCGGCGTAGTCGACGCCCTGCCGGTCACCGCCACCGGGCTGGCTATAGAAGACGCGAGAGTGGCTGTTGCGCAACCGATTCAGGAGCTCGCGACTCTCTTCGGCGAAGGCTTGCTCGGCCCCGTTGCGGGCTCCGTGCAGCCACCAGACTTCGCGCTTCGGGTAAGCTGCCGCGAGCTCGTGCAGCATCGAGAGCACCGGCGTCGCACCGACGCCTGCAGACACCAGAATGACCGGCGCATCGCCGTCGTCGAGGAAGAACGTGCCGCGTGGCGCGGCGACGTCGAGTACGTCGCCGGCCCTGACGTGTTCGTGGACGAATCGGCTGACCGTGCCGTGCGGTTCACGTTTGACGCTAATCCGGTATTCGGCTGAACCCGGCAAGTTGGACAACGAGTAGTTGCGGATGAGTGAGCCACCCGACTCGGAATGCACCCGCACGGCAATCGATTGTCCTGCAAGCCATTTGGGTAGTGACGCCCCGTCAGCCGCAGCTAGCGATACCGAACGGATGACATCGCTTTCGTCGTGGACATCGGTGACCCGAAGAGGCCGGAACCCCGGCCATGCCGGCGGTGGACTGGTCGCGGCGGCCGTCAGGCCGACGTTGCCAGACGATCCCGACGGGTCACGGGCCTGGTCGGCCAAACCTTGCAGCGACGTCTTCCACCCGGGGCTCAACGCCGGGATGTCCAGCGCGCGTTCGAGAGCGTCGAGAGGGTGGCCTGGGAGGTAGAGCAGGGCATCGATCTCGGCGACCGTCACCCGGCCAGGTCCAGAGCTCACCTTGACGATCTCCTGGCCTGCCTCGACCACGCCTTCGGTCAACACGCGACAGTAGAAGCCGGGCCGACGATGCGAGACCAGCAGCGCAGCCATCCGAGGCTCGCCGATGCGGATTCCCGCGCGGTAGCACGTGACCCGCGGCTGCGTGACCTCGAAGACCGCCTCGCCGATCTGGTACCGGTCTCCGATGCAGACCTCGTCGTCGGGCAATCCGTCGACGGTGAGGTTCTCCCCCAGAAGGCCGGGCACCAAGTCGTCGCGGCGAAATTCGTCGGCCCAGTGTCGGTAGGAATCGAGTTGGTAGACGAGGACGGCGCGGTTCTCCCCGCCGTGTCCGCCGAGGTCGCCCTGACCATCCCCGTCGACGTTGAGCCGTCGCACCATCCGCGGCCCGTCGACCGGTTCCTTGAAGGCGCCGGTGTACACGGTTCGGTTGTTCCAGGAGATGTCCTTTGGCAGGCCGACATTCACCGATACCAGCTTCGCCATCGTGCGTGGCCTCCTTCGGTCCGGGATCCAGATGCATTGTCCAGCCTGGCGGGCCACTGCGACAGTACGATTCGCGAATGGGCCTTGTCAGAAGGTACTTGGAGCGCAGATACGAGCAGCTGTCGCCGGAGCAGAAGGCCGCTGCGGACGCCGATATGAGCCGACGCGCGCAGATCGCCCAGGCCCAGATCGAGGCGGCACAGGCCGCGCAAGCTGGCGCCGCCCAGGCCCAGGAGCACTCCCGAGCCGAGCATCAGGCGCGCCTCGACGAGGAAGTCCTCGGCGGTCCGGCAGGCGCCGCGGTACACGGGTCGGTGCCTTCGGGACCGCAGCCGAGTGCGCTCGACCAGCTCAAGCACAGCGCCCGCGCATTCACCGACGTGCGAGGGCTGCTCGGCATCGGCAGCGGGTTCGCACCGGGCATCAGCGACCCGGCCGAGCGGGCGCGCGTACAGGCCGGTGAACGCGCCGCGCGCGACGCCGCCCGTCGCCCCTACGCTGCGCCGCAGCCGTGGCCCGTCGCAATCACGCGGGTGCCGTGCCGTGGCGCAAGCCAACACCAGGACGTGGCACGGTTCCTCGCCGCAAGTGGGTTGGCCGTGCACCCGGAACTGGTCTTCGGGGTATATCGGGTGCCGGACCGGATCAGCCCACGTACGCCTGGCAGCGAGGCGAGGCGGTACGTCGAATGGGATGTCGTCCATGCCGCACAGTCGGCGCTCGCGCCCTGCGCGCAACCGAACGTGGCGCGCTTCGACGCCAAAGAGCAATGGGCGCAACGTGCCTACGGACAACCGTCAGTACTCGACGAGGATCTCGCCCTGGCGTGGCTCACCGCAGCGGGCGTGCCGCCGGAGGCCTGCCTTGGCGTGGCCCGCGACGTGGTCATGGAAGCCGGCGCAGATCTCCGGGACCTCGGCGGCGAAGGCACCAACGCCAGCGGCGTGGCGCGGGTGACCGGCGTCGCGGTGTTCCATGCCACGCACCACGCTCCAGCCGGGCTGGTGAACGTTCCCTTCGACGGTGTCGCAGGCACATACGTCGAGGTGCTGAATTGGGCGGCCGTCCGCCGCGTCGTGCACCCGCGACCTCAGAAGGGACCGGAGACGCCGTCACCCTTCCCCTACCTACCGTCGACTGCGCAGGAGGTTCTGCTGGCGTACCTCGAGGTCGTCGGGTTGCGTCCGGGCGACTGCTATGGCGCCGAGGTCACGATCGACGAGCTGTCTGCATACGGCTCGGTGACGTCGACGAATGACGAGTCGCTTGCCCTGGACGATCTGAAGCTCGGGGGATACGAGAAGTCCATCTGCGCGGACGGCGAGGCACGAACGCGCTTGCAGTGCGGTTCGCTCGTCGTGATCAGCTACCGGGACCGACCGGAGTACGCGGAGGGCCGCAACCGTTGGCGCGCATACCAAGACGTGGTATGGCAGGCGCGGATGCACCTCAAGGCGGGGGCGCGTCGGCCGATCGCCGACGAGTTCGAGGACGTGCCGGGCGGTGGTCTGCTGCGGTCCGCCGCACGACTCGGGCGCGTGTGGGACCGGGTGACGTCATTCAGCGACGAGCTCGACCACTTCCGGGAGAACCTTCGCTATTGCCAGCCGCTTCAGTCGGGTTGACGCCTGCAAGACTGGGGAGATGGTCGAGACCCTCCACGACACCTGCTACCGAGGCTTCGCCAGCGACAACTACGCGGGTGTGCATCCCGCGGTGCTCACGGCGCTGGCCGCTGCCAATGGCGGCCACCAGGTGGCCTACGGCGAAGACGTCTACACGGCTCGCCTGCGACAGCTCATCAGAGCCGAATTTGGCAGCACCGCAGACGTTTTCCCAGTGTTCAATGGCACGGGCGCCAACGTCGTCGCACTCACCGCGATGCTGCCGCGCTGGGGCGCCGTCGTCTGCGCAACCACGGCGCACATCCACACCGACGAAGGCGGCGCCCCCGAGCGGGTGAGCGGCCTCAAGCTCTACCCCGTGCCGACGCCCGACGGCAAGCTCACGCCCGAGCTCATCGCCTCGGAGGCCCGCGGTTGGGGCGACGAGCACCGCGCACAACCGCTCGCCGTCAGCATCACCCAGAACACCGAACTCGGCACTCTGTACACCCCCGGCGAGGTACGCGCGATCGCGGACTTCGCGCACGACCACGGCATGGGCCTGCACATGGACGGCGCCCGAATATGGAATGCTGCCGCCGCCCTCGGCATGCCGTTTCGCGAGTTCACGACGGATGCGGGCGTCGACGTCCTCAGCTTCGGCGGCACCAAGAATGGGTTGCTCGGCGCCGAGGCCGTCGTCGTCATCGACCCTGCTCGCGTGGAAGGCATGCTGTACCTGCGCAAGCTCAGCATGCAGCTCGCGAGCAAGATGCGATTCACCAGCGTCCAGCTCCTAACCCTGTTCGACGACGGCCTCGGCCTCGAGTCCGCTGCCCATGCCAATCGCATGGCGGCGCGGCTGCGCAGCGGGCTGGAGGCAGCCGGCCTCCATGGTTTGACCTTCAGCCAGCAGACCCAAGCGAACGCGATCTTCGCCGTGCTGCCCAACGACGCGGCCGACCGCATCCGCGAGCGCGTGCGGTTCTACGACTGGGATCGCGCAGCGGGCGAGGTGAGATGGATGTGCTCCTGGGATACCACGGAGAGCGACGTCGACGGCTTCATCACCGCGATCCGCGAGGAGCTCGCCCGCTGACGCCGGACCCGCCGCAGCGCCCGCTCGGGCCGTCGGGTACACAGAACGCGATGCCAACCCCCGAGGTTCACCAGCGCCTGAGCGCCCGTCCCGACACCGGGTACGTATACCGCACGTCGTGGCCGGTGATGACCGGCGACATCGACGGCCAGCTCCACCTTCGACTCGATGGGGTGGCCCGCTACATCCAGGAGGTGGGTGCCGAGCATCTCGCCGACGCAAACGAGGCCGAAGCCCACCCGCATTGGATCGTCCAACGCACCGTCATCGACGTCATCGAACCGATCGAATGGCCCAACCAGGTCTCGTTCAGCCGATGGTGCGCGGGGTTATCCACCCGGTGGTGCACGATGCGCGTCGACCTTGTCGGTAGCGAAGGCGGCCGCATCGAGACCGAGGGCTTCTGGATCCTGATGAACATCGACACCCTTACGCCGTCACGCGCCTCGGACTCGTTGATCGAGAAGTTCTCGTCCACCACCTCGGAGCACAGGCTCAAGTGGCGGCCCTGGCTGACCGGGGAGGCAGACACCGACGTCGTCACCCCATTTGCGTTGCGCCGCACCGACATCGATTTCTTTCGCCACGTCACCAACACCGCCTATTGGCATGCCATCCACGAGGTGATGGCACAAGAGCCCGACGTGTGCACGCCGCCGTACCGGGCGGTCGTCGAATACCGCCGACCCATCCAGTTCGGCGAAGAGGTCACCATTCACTCCGGCCGACATGGTGACGAGGTGCAGATCAGGCTGGTCGTCGGAGGCGAAGTTCGGGCGGCCGCGCTGTTGCGAAGGCTGTAACTAGCGCACGAACCATGCGAACCAGTCGCGGCTCGACGGCTGGAGATAGTGTGACGACGGAATCTTTTCGGCGGGAAAGAGTTTGAAGCTCTCCGGCGACCCGCTGGGCTGCGGGTGGAAGTATGCGCCGCTGACCCAATCGGGGTTGATGTCGAGTTCCATCCCCCGCACGACACCGGCGTCCTGCAGAATCCTGCCCAACGTGCACACCGAGAGTGCGGGTCCGGCGACGTACACCTCGATGCCCGTGGCGGTGACACCGAACGCGGATCGGTGGATGTAGGCCTTCTGCCCGATCGTGCTACCCCACTCCTTGGTCCCACCGGTAGCGCACGTGGGGTTGACCTGGCCGTGGTCGACGAGCGGGACGAGGTTCTGTCGGACGCTGACGACGTCGGGGGTCATGCGCACCTCGTCACCCCAGGTGCCGACATCAGCCGTGCCGTTGCCGTGCAAGACCAGACTCGCCTCACCGTCGACGAGAGGCTTGACGGTGCGCCCTGCAGCGAAATACCCGGGATGGCTTGGGTCGGTCAGCCGGAATCCGCCGTTGAAGACTGCGGCCACGTTGCGCTGATCGTTGGCCGTCAGCGAGGTCGCAGATCGCCACGACCCGCCCGGATCGGTGGTGCCTGGGCGCAGCTCGCCGCGTACCAGTGCGGGGTCCATCCTCATGACCCCGACGACGAAGGAGGTGTGTTGGTCGTCCGGGCGCAGCGACGCCACCTGCACGGCTGGCTTGCCGTGCGCCGTCACGACCGTCTGCCAAGCGCCCTCACCCGGTAGGGCCGTGCCGCCGCTGAGCGGAGGCAGCGGCGTGGCCGACAGCGCCGACGACGGTGCCGCGAGCGGCACCATCCCTGCAGCCGAGGGGATGCCACCGGGAGGGAGACCCCCAATCGGGGGTTGATCGTGCAGGTAGAGCTGCCTCTCCAGCCACGTGATCTCGGCGTTGAAGCCGTGGGTACGCCCCCATTCGGCGAGCTTGGCCGCCACGCTGTCCTGGCCTGGCATGCGCAGTGCGTCGACGAGGACGACGCACGCCGAGATCGCGAGCGCCGTCATCACGGCGAGCAGGACCCAGGGCCAACGCCGACGTCGACGCGAGTCCGGCAGCCTGTGACGTGCCCCGTCCTGCGGCACTTCGCGATCCAGGACGGTAGCCACCGTTGAACGCCCCCTCGAACTCGTTGCCCACCCTTTCGCGGTCGAGTTTGCCTGCAATTGCTGTCCATTCGCTGAGGGCCGGGGGGCGGGTGCGGCGCTCGTAGCGTCGGTCACTAGCCTCGATGGGTGTCTGATCCGGTATTGACGCAGGTCGAGGACCGCGTCGCGCTCATCACCATCAACGATCCCGATCGCAGGAACGCGGTCACTACGCAGATCTCCTCCGCACTGCGGGTGGCGGTTCAGGCCGTCGAGGACGACCCCGGCGTGCACGCCGTGATCGTGACAGGAGCGGGTAAGGCGTTCTGCGCGGGCGCCGATCTCACTGCGCTCGGCGCAGCCACCGAAGACGGCCTCCGCGTGATCTATGACGGTTTTCTCGCCTTGGCGAACTGCGCGCTGCCCACGATCGCCGCGGTCAACGGCCCCGCCGTCGGTGCCGGATTGAATCTGGCCCTGGCCGCCGACGTTCGCATAGCGGGACCGTCGGCCCTGTTCGACCCGCGGTTTCAGAAGCTGGGTATCCATCCCGGCGGCGGCGCGACGTGGATGCTGCAGCGAGGGGTGGGGCCGCAGGTCGCGCGGGCAGCACTGCTGTTCGGCATGCGATTCGACGCGGAGGCAGCGACGCGATACGGGTTGGCTCTGCAGGTCGCCGACGACCCGGTAGCCGCCGCGCGCGAGCTGGCCGCCGGCCCGGCATCTGCCCCGCGTGACGTCGTACTCGCCACGAAGGCATCGATGCGGGCGACGGCCAATCCAGGCACCGTCGATACCGAACAGCATCGCATCGCGGTCGACGTCGAGATCGGACCGCAGGCGACGTCCATCGAGTCGCCTGCCTTCGCCGAGCGATTGGCCGCCGCGAAGCGCAAGTAAACCCGCGATTTCGGCGCGCTTTCGACCCATTTTTGGGTGGTAACCGCGCCGAAATCGCTACGTGTGAGGCGCCAGCGCCACGATCCGCTCGGCGCGGCGAAGCACCGGCATGTCCACCATCGTGCCGTCGAACTGGAAGACGCCGCGCTCGTTGCGTGCTGCAGCCAATACGGCTCGCGCCCAAGTGATCTGGTCCTCGGACGGGGCGTAGCCAGCTCGGATCACCGCGACCTGGGTGGGATGAATGGCCACCTTTGCATCGAACCCGACGGCGACGGCGTCGTCGGTCTCGGCGCGTAGCCCGTCGAGATCGGAGATATCGAGGTACACCGAATCGAGGGCCAGTCGGCCAAAGGCCTTCGCCGCCAACAGGCTCTGTGAGCGCACGTGCTTGGCGACGTCGCGGTAGCTTCCGTCGGGCCACCGGTTGGCGGTGCCACCGGTCGCGGCGAACAGGTCCTCGGCGCCCCACATGACGGCGACCGCATTGTCGACACGCGCGGTCTCGGTGACCGCCAGCGCGCCAAGCGGAGTCTCGACGAGCACCACCACGTCGAGCGGTGCGAGCGAGCTCACTTGCGATGGTGACTCCGTCTTGGCCAGCATGACGGTCGTGTACTTGGTCTGTGCAAGGGCTCGGACGTCGAGTTCGTGGTCGGGGGTCGTCACGGGGTTGACCCGTACGACGGTGCGGGCCGGATCTAGCGGGGTGTCGATCAGGGCCTTTCGGGCCGCGTCGCGATCCTTGGCCGCGACACCGTCTTCCAGGTCGAGGATCACGACATCGGCTGCCGCCGCTGCCTTTTCGAATCGCTCAGGGCGATCGGCTGGACAGAATAGCCAGCCGGGTCCGTTGCTGCCGAGCGTCATTCTTGCTCCTCGGTTGGACGCTTGCGCACCATGGTCTTTCGCGACGCCGTCGCGACGACGTCGCCGTGCTGATTGCGGCCGACGTGCGAGAAGGTGACGATGCCCTCCCCCGGCCTGCTCTTGGACTCTCGCTTGTCGGTGACCTCGGTCTCCGCGTACAGGGTGTCGCCGTGGAAAAGGGGCTTGGGGAAGGCCACGTCGCTGAACCCGAGGTTGCCGACGATGGTGCCCTGCGTCAGCTGTGCCACCGATAGCCCGACGAGCGTCGACAACGTGAACATCGAGTTCACCAGACGCTGGTTGAAGGGCGGCAACGCATCGGCGAACGCCGCGTCCAAGTGCAACGCCTGGGTGTTCATGGTCAGCGTGGTGAACAGCACGTTGTCGGCCTCGGTGATGGTGCGTCCCGGACGGTGCTGATATAGAACCCCCGGTTCGAACTCCTCGAACCAAAGGCCCCTTTGAACGACGATTCGCTTCGGCTCGGTCACAGACCCACCTCTCTAGCGATCAGCATCAACTGCACTTCCGTTGTGCCCTCGCCGATTTCGAGGATCTTACTATCGCGGTAGTGCCGTGCGACGGGGTACTCGTTCATGAACCCGTAGCCGCCGAAGACCTGAGTTGCGTCGCGGGCGTTGTCCATCGCCGCTTCGCTGGACACCAGCTTGGCCACGGCCGCAGCCTTCTTGAAAGGCTTGCCCGCCAACATGAGTGCGGCCGCGTCGTAGTACGCCGCCCGCGCCGCATGGGCACGGGCCTCCATGCGGGCGATCTTGAACGCGATGGCCTGATAGGTGCCGATCGCCGCGCCGAAGGCCTGTCGCTCCTTCGAGTACTTCACGCACTCGTCCACACAGCCCTGTGCGGCACCGACCGACAATGCGGAGATCGCGATGCGACCCTCGTCGAGGATGCGCAGGAAGTTTGCGTAGCCGCGGCCCTGTTCGCCCAGCAGGTTCTCCTTCGGCACCCGGACGTCGTCGAAGCTCAGCGGGTGGGTGTCCGATGCATTCCAGCCGACCTTGTCGTATGCCGGTTCGGCGGTGAAGCCCTCGGTCGGCACCGGCACGAGGATCGACGAGATCTGCTTCCTGCCCTCGACCTCACCGGTGACCGCCGTAACGGTGACCAGCTTCGTGATGTCAGTGCCGGAGTTGGTGATGAACTGCTTGGTGCCGTTGATGACCCATTGATCGTCGTCGAGTTTGGCGGTGGTCTTCGTAGCTCCCGCGTCGCTGCCACCGCCCGCCTCGGTGAGGCCAAACGCGCCGAGCGCCTTGCCGCTCGCGAGAAGCGGGAGCCACTCTTGTTTCTGCTGCTCGTTTCCGAAGCGGTACACCGGCATTGCGCCCAGCGAGACACCTGCCTCCAGCGTGATGGCCACGCTCTGATCGACCTTGCCGAGTTCCTCCAGCGCCAAGCACAGCGCGAAGTAGTCGCCACCCATGCCGCCGTACTCCTCGGGGAACGGCAGGCCGAACAACCCCATGTCGGCCATGCCTGCGACTACCTCGTAGGGAAACGAGTGTTCAGCATCGTGTCTCGCCGACACGGGCGCGACGACCGACTTGGCGAAGTCGCGGACCGTCTTGGCCAGTTGCTCGTAGTGGTCCGGCAGCGTGCCGGTCGACAGAAAGTCGCTCATGGTGCGGGCTCCTCGGTTGCAACGGTGATTCGGGCGAGCGGCTGGCCCACCTTGACTTGGTCGCCGACGGCGACGAACAGTTCGACGACGCCATCCACGGGCGCGGTCATCGCGTGTTCCATCTTCATGGCCTCGACGGTGACGACGACGGCACCCGCGGCCGCCTGCGCTCCATCGTCGACACCGATCGCGACGACCGAACCCGGCATGGGGCTGAGCAACTCGGCGTCACCCTGGTGTTCGTCGTCGGGTCGGACGGGAGCTTCGCGAACCTCGTCGACCACGAGCGTGCGACCGTTGCCAGCCAGCCAGACGGAGCTGTCTGCCGCGGCGGCGACGTACTCGGTGCGAAGTCCGTCGAGCGTCACGACGAGGCGCTGGCCCGCGAGAGTGGCTGTCAGCGTGCGGCTTTCCCCGTCTTCGACGCGTGCGACCGCGGCGTCGGGCACGCCGACGAGGTGAACATGGTCGGTGCGCTCACCCGCGCGCAGCCGAAGCGTGGTCGGCGCGCGCTCCCCCATCCGCCAGCCCGAGGGCACCGACCACAGGTCGTCGGAGGCGACCGGCCAGCGGGCCAGCCACCGGAAGGCCGCGGCGGCGATCAGTTCGTCGTCGGTCGCCTGGACGCCCACGTAGTCGGGGGTTCGACGGTCGAGCAACCCGGTGTCGAGCCGGCCCGCCGCAACGTCCGGGTCGGCGAGCAGGAACCGCAGGAAGTCGACGTTGGTCGTCACGCCGAGCACGGCGGTATCGGCGAGCGCCTGGTCGAGCGCCTTCAACGCCGCAGGCCGATCGGCCGCATGGGTGATGACCTTCGCCAGCATCGGGTCGTAGTCGCTCCCGACCACGGTGCCCGCGTAGATACCGGAATCGGTTCGCGCGATGGGCGATTCAACCACGTCGAGGACTGTCCCGCCCGTCGGCAGGAAGTCACGCGCGGGGTCCTCCGCGTATACGCGGGCCTCGATGGCGTGTCCGGTCATGACGACGTCGTCCTGAGCCAGAGGCAGACGCTCGCCCGCCGCGATGCGCACCTGCAACTCCACCAAGTCGACGCCCGTCACGAGCTCGGTCACCGGATGCTCGACCTGCAGACGAGTGTTCATCTCCATGAAGAAGAACTCGTCGGGTTGGTCTGCGGAGACGATGAACTCGACCGTTCCTGCGCCTGTGTAGTCGACGCTACGCGCGGTATCGCAGGCGGCCGCCCCGATGCGTGCGCGGGTTGCGGGGTCGAGCAGTGGCGACGGAGCCTCCTCGATGACCTTCTGGTGACGGCGCTGCAGGCTGCACTCGCGCTCGCCGAAGTGGACGACGTTGCCATGGCAGTCTGCCATCACCTGGACTTCGATGTGCCTGGGGTTCAATACGAATCGCTCGAGGAACAAGGTGTCGTCACCGAATGCCGCGGCGGCCTCTCGGCGTGCAGACGTGAGCGCCGCCGGAAGGTCGCTCGCCTGGTGCACCACGCGCATGCCCTTTCCGCCTCCGCCTGCAGACGGCTTGACCAGGACGGGGAAACCGACGTCACCCGCGCCGCCGATCAGGTCGGCGTCGGTGAGTCCCTGACGCGATATGCCGGGTACGACGGGCACGCCAAACGCAGAGACTGCTGCCTTGGCAGCGATCTTGTCGCCCATGGTCTGAATCGCGCCGACCGGCGGCCCGATGAAAATGACACTTTCCTTTGCAAGCGCTTGCGCGAATTCGGCGTTCTCCGAGAGGAATCCGTAGCCAGGATGGACGGCTTGCGCACCGGTGCGCCGGATTGCCGTCAGAATAGCCTCGACGTCCAGGTAACTCTGCCGCGCCGGCGCCGGACCGATGCGCACCGCGACGTCGGCCTCGACGATGTGCCTGGCCCGGGTGTCGGCATCGCTGAACACCGCGACCGACCGAATGCCCATGGCGCGCAAGGTACGCATGATTCTTACCGCGATCTCGCCGCGGTTGGCAACCAAAACCGTATCGATCATCGTCACATCCTGAATACGCCGTAGGACACCGGCTCTAGTGGAGCCTGTGCAACCACCGAAAGTGCCAGGCCGACAATCATTCTGGTGTCAACCGGATCGATGACGCCATCGTCCCACAGGCGTGCCGTGGAGTAGTACGGGTTGCCCTGGTGCTCGTACTGTTCGCGAATCGGCGCCTTGAACGCCTCTTCCTCGTCGGGCGTCATGTCACCGCGAACCGTCGCGAGCACCGAGGCGGCCTGCTCACCGCCCATCACAGAGATGCGCGCATTGGGCCACATCCAAAGAAACCGCGGCGAATACGCGCGCCCGCACATCGAGTAGTTGCCTGCGCCGTAGGAGCCGCCGATGACGACGGTGAGCTTGGGCACGCGGGCACACGCGACGGCCGTCACCATCTTGGCGCCGTGCTTGGCGATACCGCTTGCCTCGTAGTCGCGGCCCACCATGAAGCCTGCGATGTTCTGCAAGAAGAGAAGCGGCGTCGACCGCTTGTCGCACAGCTCGATGAAATGCGCACCCTTCAAGGCGGATTCGCCGAACAGCACGCCGTTGTTGGCGACGATGCCAACCGGGTGGCCGTGGATCCGTGCGAACCCGGTGACCAGCGTCGAACCGTATTCGGCCTTGAACTCCGAGAACTCGCCGCCGTCGACGATGCGGCTCACGACCTCGTGGACGTCGTAGGGCACCCGCGAATCGGTCGGCACGACGTCGTAGAGCTCCGACTGGTCCGCGATCGGCGCCACGGTCGGGGCAACGTCCCACGGGGTGGGCGTGCGCGGCCCGAGGGTGCCGATGATGTTGCGCACGATGCGCAGAGCGTCGCGGTCGTCATGCGCCAGGTGATCGGTGACGCCGGAGGTCTTGGAGTGGAGGTCGCCACCGCCGAGTTCCTCGGCCGTGACCACCTCGCCGGTCGCCGCCTTCACCAGCGGTGGGCCACCGAGAAAGATCGTGCCCTGGTTGCGCACGATGACGGCCTCGTCGCTCATCGCGGGAACGTAGGCACCTCCTGCAGTGCACGATCCGAGGACGGCGGCGATCTGCGGTATCCCGTCGGCGCTGAGGTTCGCCTGGTTGAAGAAGATGCGGCCGAAGTGTTCGCGGTCGGGAAAGACTTCGTCCTGACGCGGCAGGAATGCTCCACCGGAGTCGACGAGGTAGATGCAGGGCAATCGATTCTGGCCAGCGATCTCCTGGGCGCGGAGATGCTTCTTGACCGTAATCGGGTAGTAGGTACCACCTTTGACGGTCGCGTCGTTCGCGACGATCATGCATTCACGGCCAGATACCCGCCCGATGCCTGCGATCATTCCCGCGCCGGGACACTCGTCGTCGTACATGCCATCTGCGGCGAGCGGCGCCAACTCCAAGAATGGGCTCCCAGGGTCGAGCAGCCCGTCCACACGGTCGCGAGGCAGTAGCTTGCCGCGGCTGACATGGCGCTCGCGTGCACGAGCCGAACCCCCGAGCGCGGCGGTGGCCAGTTTCTCGCGAAGCTGCGCCACCAAAGTCTCGTGCTGCTCGCGATGAGATACCCGCGTTGGCATCGGTAAACCCGTTCAGTTGAGTTACTGGCGACTAACTCATGGTAGGTTAGTCACCGTTAACTGAAATGTCTACCCTGCCGTCGGAGGCGCTAGTGGCGACATCGACCAAGACCCAGACGCGACGCAGCCAAGCCAAGTCGGACCGTCGTCTACAACTCCTCGCAGCGGCCGAACGGCTCATCGCCGAGCGCGGATTCCTCGCCGTGCGCATCGAGGACATCGGCGCTGCGGCCGGGGTGAGCGGACCGGCGATCTACCGCCACTTTCCAAACAAGGAAGCGGTTTTGACCGAACTGCTCGTCGGCATCAGCACCCGGTTGCTCGCAGGCGCCACGGAGGTAGTGCGCTCGGCAAAGTCCGCCGATGCGGCCCTCGATGGGCTCATCGACTTTCACCTCGACTTCGCCTTGGGCGAACCAGATCTGATCCGCATCCAGGATCGTGATCTCGCCCATCTTCCGGCAACTGCCAAACGCCAGGTCCGCAAGGCACAGAGGCAATACGTCGAGATTTGGGTGGACGTACTGTCGCAACTGGACCGCGAATTGAGCGAGTCCGACGCCCGGTTGATGGCCCACGCCACGTTCGGGCTACTGAACTCCACTCCGCACAGCGTCAAGCAGGCGAGCGCAGCCGCCGCATCGCGCGAAGTGCTGCGAGCGATGACGCTCGCAGCACTCCAATCGGCTAGTTCGCGCTAGTACCAGACTCGCCGACCGCCCACGGCATGGCCCATCGAGCCAAGCAACCAGAAGACGGCGCCCACGACCAGCGCCACCACGCCGATGTAGGTGACGATCGGAATTCCGAAGAGCAGACCGAGAACGAGCAGGATTACTCCGATGGCAATCATGATGATCCTTCCTTGCAGGGGTTTTTGAGTACGAGAACTTGCTACTGACTCGGCTGAGGGATGTGGCAGTCAGTGACCTTTGGGTTTGCGCCGATATAGTTCAACGGCCCGGCGATCACGGTCAGTGCGATCGTTCCCGCTGTGCCGCAACTCGTTTCGGAGTTGGTGAAGTAATCGCGCTGGTAAGCCGCGACGATGCCGATGATTAACCAGACGAGCACGATAGTGCCGATAATTCCGCCACCACGCATTGCTGGACCTCCATTCGTTCGCGCGCCATACAGCGCGTCAATGGGGTTTACCCGCCCGACAATTGCGCCAAACACTGCGATGGTGGTCAGCAACACCGATTCCTCGCCATGTCCGATCTCCCGTGACGACAGCGGGCACGCGTCCCGCGCAGGTACCCTGCAGCAATGAGGTGGGCATGACCGATTCACCGCGCCGCGACGGACCAGCACCGCGGCCTCAGCCACAACAGCCGCAGCAATACGGGTGGCAGAGCGAGACCGATCCTGCCTACGCGTATCCGCCGCCGCTGTTCGGCAACTACTACCAGTCACCCGCAGACGCGAACTCGACGCAGGAACTCCCGGCCACCTGGTACCAAGGCGGCGGCTACGATCCGTCGCGCGAGGTAACCCAGTCCGCCACCCCGTGGACCGGTGGCGCACCGCCGCAACAGCCCCCGCATCCAACGCCTCATCACCAATCCGATGCCGGTGGACAGCCCCCGCCTCCTGGTGGACCCGGGCCGCGCATGTGGCTGTGGGTGCTCGCGGGAGTGGCGGTACTACTCGTCATCGGCATGGTCGCCGCGTTGTTCATCGTCAGCGGCACGGAGGAGCAGACCGTCGTCGCACCGCCGTTGGCCACTGCCACTTCTACACCGCGCACCACGACATCGCGTCCGACGACCACCACCGTGCCGTCGTCGGAAGCCCCCACAACGGGCCCGAGCACAACCGAGTCCGTCGCGCCTGGAGCTACCGAACAGGTCGTGTACAACGTCACCGGATCGGGCAAGGCGATCAACATCACCTACGTCGATGAAGGTGGCGTCTTGCAGACCGAGTTCAACGTGATGTTGCCGTGGAGCAAGACCGTCCAACTTGCTGCCCCCGCGAAGGATTCGGCGAGCGTCAGCATCGTCACTTTCGGCCGCGAGGTCTCTTGCACGATCACGGTCGCCGGTGCTCAGGTCGCAACGAGGACCGGCTCGGCTCTGACGGTCTGCAGCGGCAAGCGCTCCTAGGGGCTAACGGCAGCAGCGCGGGGAACGCGGACGAAGAGCATCGCCAGCATGCCGATCGCCAGCACCGCCGCGATGCCCCCGAGGCCAGCCCTATCCGCCCCGAACACGGCGATGAAGATCGCGACGAACGCGGGTGCGAGGTACGACGCGGCTCTCCCCGTGGTCGTATAAAGGCCGAACGCCACGCCTTCCTTGCCCTCTGCCGACATTCGCAGCATCTGCGTGCGCGCCGAAGACTGGACCGGCCCGACGAAGAAGGTCAGCATGAGGCCGAAGGTCCAGAACGCCGTCGGCCCGTTCAGGCTCAGCAAGACCAGCGTCACGACGATCATCGCGATGAGCGACGACACGATGACGGTCTTCGACCCGACGCGGTCGTCGACGAGGCCGCCCCCGACCGCCCCGATCGCCGCGACCACGCAAGCGCACACGCCGAATAGCAGCAGGTCGGCATCCGACACCCCGTACACCCCAGCACCGATCACCGCGCCGAACTGGAACACGCCCGTCAACCCGTCGCGGAAGATTGCGCTGGCGATCAAGTAGTAGACGATGTTGTGATCGCGTCGCCACTGGTCGACGAGCTCGCCCCACAGCTTTCGATAGGCGCCGAGGAAGCCGATGCGCGGCGCATCGTCGACGGGCTTTTCGACACCGCGCAGCGTCAGCAGCGGTAGTGCGAACAAGGTGAACCACGCGGCCGTCAACAGCATCGCCGACCGCACCGGCCAGCCGTCGTCAGCCGTCACTCCAAACAAGCCACGGGTGGGGCCGTCACCGGCGATCAGCCCGAGGTAGACGATCAACAGCAGCAGCACGCTTCCGAAATAGCCTGCAGCAGAGCCGAATCCGGAAACTCGACCCGAGGTCGCCGGCGTCGACAGTTCGCGGAGCATCGCGTTGTACGGCACAGTGGCCAAGTCACTGCAGGCCGCCGTGCAGGCCAGCAGGATCAAGCCCGGCCACAAATAGTTCACGTCAGCGCGGATGAGGCTCATCGACGCTGTGAGGAGCACCGCGAGACCGGTCAGCACCACCAGCACGGGGCGGCGCCGATGGGCGGCGTCGACCCAGATGCCAGTCGCGGGTGCCAGCACGGCGATGACGATCCCGGCGATGCCCAGCACCCGGCCCAGCCAGGCGGTCGGAGTCGTCGGCCCCGCTAGGTCGTGGCCCACGGTCCCGGTGAGATACACCGAGAAGACGAAGGTGATGACGATTGCGTTCATCCCGGTTGCGCCGCAATCCCACAACGCCCATGCGATGACCGGGGACCGCCGGGTCGATTCGGTATCCGACCCGGGGCTGCTCATGGCTGCACTCTATTGGTCCCTACGATTGGCGCCATGCCAGTACCCGCCCCAAGCCCCGATGCCCGCGCGGTCGTCACCGGCGCCTCGCAGAACATCGGCGAGGCTCTCGCGACCGAACTCGCGGCTCGCGGGCATTACCTGATCCTGACGGCCAGGCGCGAAGAAGTGCTGACCGAACTCGCCGCCAACTTGACCGAGCGCTACGGCGTGACGGTCGAGGTGCGTGCCGCCGATCTGTCGGACCCGGCCTCCCGCGGCGCGTTGTGCGCCGAGTTGTCGGAGCGAAACGTGTCGATCTTGTGCGCGAACGCAGGCACCGCGACGTTCGGCCCGGTCGCCGACCTCGACCCAGAAGCGGAGAAGGCGCAGGTGCAGCTCAACGTTCTCGGCGTCCACGACCTAGTGCTGGCAGTGCTGCCAGGGATGGTCGAACGTCGTGCGGGCGGCATCCTGATCTCGGGGTCGGTGGCGGGGAACTCACCCATCCCGAACAACGCCACCTACGCCGCCACCAAGGCGTTCGCGAACACCTTCAGCGAGTCGTTGCGCGGTGAGGTCAAGAAGTTGGGCATCCACGTGACCGTGCTCGCGCCAGGTCCGGTGCGCACCGATCTGCCCGACCCGTCCGAGCAGTCGCTAGTCGAGCGGCTGATCCCCGACTTCCTGTGGATCTCGACGGAGTACACCGCGAAGATCTCGCTCGACGGGCTGGAGCGCAACAGGATGCGCGTGGTACCCGGTGTGACCTCGAAGGCCATGTCGGCGGCAACCGGGTACGCGCCACGGTCGGTCGTGTCGCCGATCGTGGGCGCGGTCTACAAGAAGCTCGGCGGCGGCTAGCCACTGGCGATTTGTGCACCCGCAGCCGCGCTCACCGCGGTCGCACGTGCACAGGCCGCTGGACTAGCGGCGACGCGAGCCGGTGCCGAAGATGCTTCGGGTGATCTCGCGACCGGCCACCGTGGCAGCCGAGCGGAGGAAGCTCTTGAACGCCGAACTCTGCAGCACCTCTGACACCACGCCCGGCTCTTCCTTCGGGACGCGCATCCTCGCCGTACCCGAGGCGCTGGCCAAACCTCCGCCCGAAGGCGCCGACGGCGGCACGTACTCCGACTGCGGCGGAGCGACCTTGGCAGTGAGACGTTCGTAGGCCGACTCGCGGTCGACGGTCTGGCCGTATTCGGCCTGCAGTGGCGACGCCTGAGCCGCCACCTTGATCGCGTCGGGGCCGATCGTGTCCATCAGCGACCGCGGCGCGCGCATCCGCGTCCACGCCACCGGAGTCGGGGCGCCCTTCTCCGACAGCACCGTAACGATCGCCTCGCCGATGCCAAGCGACGTCAGCGCATTCTCCAGGTCGTACACGGCAGTCTTCGGGTACGTGCGCACCGTCTTCGTCAACGCCTTCTGATCGTCGGGGGTGAAGGCGCGAAGGGCGTGCTGGATGCGTGCTCCAAGCTGCGAAAGCACGTTGTTGGGCACGTCGGTGGGCAGCTGGGTGCAGAAGAAGACGCCGACGCCCTTGGAGCGGATCAGCTTGACCGTCTGCTCCACCTGCTCCAGAAACGCCTTCGAAGCGTCGGTGAACAGCAGGTGCGCCTCGTCGAAGAAGAACACCAGTTTCGGCTTGTCGACGTCGCCGATCTCGGGCAGCGTGGTGAAGAGGTCGGCGAGCACCCACATGAGGAAGGTGGAGAACATCACCGGCCTGGCCGCCTGCGCGCCCAGTTCCAGCAGGGTGATGATGCCTCGGCCCTGGGCGTCGAAGCGGATCAGATCCTTCGGCTCGAGTTCCGGCTCGCCGAAGAACGTGTCGGCACCCTCGGCCTCGAGGTTGACCAGCGCGCGCAGGATGACGCCCGCGGTCGTCGGCGATACGGCGCCGAGGTCCTTGAGCTCGGGCTTGCCCTCGTCGCTGGTGAGAAACTGGATTACGGCGCGCAGATCCTTCAGATCAAGCAGAAGGAGCCCCTTCTGGTCCGCCCAGTGGAAGATCAGGCCCAGCGTGGATTCCTGAGTGGCGTTGAGCCCCAACACCTTCGACAAAAGGATTGGGCCGAAGCTGGTAATGGTGGCCCGAACTGGAACGCCGATTCCCTCGGTACCGAGCGAGAGGAACTCGACGGGGAAGGCAGTGGGCGTCCAGTCGTCGCCAGTGTCCTTGGCGCGCTGTGCCGACTTGTCGTTCGCGACGCCTGGTCGCGACAGGCCCGACAGGTCGCCCTTGACGTCGGCCATCACGACGGGCACTCCCGCGGCCGACAGCTGCTCGGCCATCACCTGCAGCGACTTCGTCTTGCCGGTGCCGGTCGCGCCGGCGACCAGACCGTGACGGTTCACGGTGGCAAGCGGGATGCGTACCTGCGCGGTCGGGTCGACGACGCCGTCGACGACGACGGTGCCGAGTTCGAGCGCCTGTCCTTCAGCGACGTAACCAGCGGCGATCTGCTGCGCTGGGGTTCCTGTCGATGGGGTCGTCATTGGCCAGACATTACTTGTCGAACCTGCCCGAGGCGGGTCTGGGCTTGGCTTGATTGGGAGCCCGTCGGTCGAGGGGAATACTGTTGATCGCTGTGCGTGACGAACTCGTGTGGATCGACTGCGAGATGACCGGGCTGGACTTGCGGTCGGACCGCCTCATCGAGATCGCGGCACTCGTCACGGACTCCGACCTGAACATCCTGGGTGAGGGCGTCGACGTGGTGATTCACACCGACGACGCAGCGCTGGACGGCATGGTCGAGGTCGTTGCCAAGATGCACGACCGGTCGGGGCTCACCGAGGAGGTGCGCACGTCGACGATCGACTTGGCAGCCGCAGAGGCCCTCGTGCTCGACTACATCCGCACCCACGTCAAGCAGGGTAAGACGGCGCCCCTTGCAGGAAATTCGATCGCCACGGACCGGGGCTTCATCGCCCGCGACATGCCGACGCTCGACGACTTCCTGCACTACCGCATGATCGACGTGAGCTCGATCAAGGAGCTGTGTCGGCGCTGGTATCCGCGAATCTACTTCGGCCAGCCGGAAAAGGGGCTCGCGCATCGGGCGTTGGCCGACATCCACGAATCGATCCGAGAACTCAAGTACTACCGCGGCACGGCGTTCGTCCCGCCGCCGGGACCCACGACCAGCGACATTGCCGCAGTCGCTGCCGAGCTGGGACCACCTGGCGACGGCCGCGACACTAATGATTCGGCTGGCGAGCACTCGACCGGCTAGTATCGACGACGCTGCATAGCCCCCAGCGGGGTGCGCGGCGATGGTGGCTGTAGTTCAGCTGGTAGAGCACCAGGTTGTGATCCTGGATGTCGCGGGTTCGAGCCCCGTCAGCCACCCCAACGCAGGCAGCGTGCCTGGCACATACTCGAAGCGAGCCTTGCTCCGGGATCCGTCCCTTCTAGGGCCCACCGCCATCCCACGACGTGCTGGCGCTCCGCGATCCAGCCTCGTCGCCGGAACAGGCCGCCACACCCCCGATCACGATCGCAGCAATAGCCAGCACTACCAGGTACCTCACCAGCGGTCTCTCAAGGACGCGAATCGTTGAGGTACTTCATCCGCGATGCAGTATGGACGACGAGTCCGGTGCGAACCGATGCCTCCGACTGAACCTCGGCTGAAATCTCAGCGCGTCACCCAACGACCTCGAAGATCGCCGCGGCAGACGTTACGGCCTTGTCGCCGTTGCCCTCGTCGTGCAGCATCATGCGCACGCCAACCTTGCCCGTGCCGCCCATGTGTGCGGTGCCTTCGACGCGGAACGGGCCAACCTTGCCCCTCGACATGAACATCACGTGCCAGCTCACGACCTGAAGCTTCCTGGTGCCTGCCGCATCCGCGGCGAGGTCGATGGCCGCCGTCTCCAGCACGACGTGCTGCGGCCCGATGTGCAAGGCTGCATCCGGCGAGGCCAGTTCGAGACTCAGGGGCGGCAGCGCCCAGTGCCCATCCGGACGCTTGGACGCACCGAACGCCTCCCACAGTGGCGGCAGATCCGGCGAGTCCTCGATGACCAGGTCGGTGCCCGAAACATCCATCTTGTCAAGGCCTTCGGGAGGAATGCCGATGATGGCTCCCTGGCCCTCGTTGAAGGCGATCACTCGTTCCGGATTGTCCGCGTCGACGATCTTGCATCGGCCGTAGCCCATCGTTCTGCCTTGATGCACGTTGCCCGATTCGACGATCTCGACGCGCTTGACGTCGTAGCCGGGATCAACGATCTGAACGGAGGCGATCACCGGGTTGGGTACGGCGACCATGTCGGTCTGACAGCCTTCTGGCGAGGATATGGCCAAGGGCGCGACCATGATCCCGCCTGCCTCATTGCGCATGTCTCTGCGGATGGTGACGGTGTCGTCGACCTCGCCGATGTTCATCGCCGAGTGGTTGCGGCCGATGTAGCGATAACTCAGCAGACCCGTCCAGCGTCGCTTCAACTCGTCCCGGTAGGCATCGGTGTCGTCCATCAACTCTCGGATGTCGCGGAGCTGTTCGGTCATGCGTCGTTACCTGCCTTCGTCCGACGGATTTGGTTGAACGGCACTCCGCGGTCTGCGGCGTACTCGCGTGGAAAGTTCAGGATCCGCTCGCCAATCACGTTGCGCGCCATTTCGGTCGTGCCACCGCCGATGTTGGCCGTCTGGCGAGCCAGGTACCGGACACCGACGTCCAGCAGCTCGGCGTCGTCGCCAACGGCGGCTGCGGTGCCCGTGATGTTCAGAGCGATGTCGGTCTCTAGGTTGTGGACGTCGGCCATGAAGGCTCTGATGATCGATCCGGCCGTCGGGGGTAGCGCGCCGCTCATCACCGCCTCGAAGACGTACTCGCTGAGCTGTTGGTTGACGGCGCGGTGGACGAGGGCGCGTCCGACCATCTCCTGGACATGCCCGCTGTCACCGAGGTTGGTCTTGGCCAGTATGGAGGCGTAGTCGAGCGAAACATCCTGCATCGCATCGAGTCCCGCACCGCTGGTGTACTCAGAGCCATCGCCCATCGTCCGACGCTCGTGGAACAGCTGGCGTGATGCGACCTCCCAGCCAAGGCCCGCCTCACCGACGACCGCATCATCGCCAACGTCAACGTCATCGAAGAACTCCTCGCAGAATTCCGTCGAGCCGCCGACCTGACGGATGCGCTTCATCGTGATGCGCGGATGGTGGATCGGCACTAGGAACATCGTGAGCCCCTCGTGCTTGGGCACGTCCCAATTCGTCCTGGCCAGGCAGAGCCCGTAGTCACCGGCGAACGCCGCGGTGCTCCACGTCTTCGCGCCGTTGATGAACCACCGGTCGCCGCGGCGGTCAGCCCGCGTGATGACACCTGCTAGATCCGATCCACCGCTCGGCTCGGACAGCAGTTGCACGAGAACCTCGTCACCGCGGATCGCGGCCGAAACGTGTGCGAGCTTCTGCTCCTCGCTGCCCATGTCGAGGATCGTCGCGCAGCAGATCGCGAACGACGGGATGTTGAGCAGGAGCGGCATCTCATAACTCGCGCACTCGGCGTCGAAAGCCTTCTTGTACTCGTATCCCAGGCCGAGGCCGCCGTACTGCTGCGGAAAGCAAATGCCCGCGAAACCGCCGTCGTAGAGAAGGCGCTGGAGTTTACGAGCCCGCTGCCATGCGGCTTCGCCGTCCTTCTCCAGCACAGGCGGATTGGTGGGATCGATGGCAGGCATGTTCTTCGCCAACCAGGCCCTTGCCCGTGAACGGAACTGCTCGACCGTCTCGGTGGTCAATGGGCCCCTCACTGCAGATCCACCAAATGTTTGTTCGAACGGTAATGCCGTTCTCATGCCGACGTCAATGTCTCCTCAGCCATTGCGCTGAACGAAGCGATGCAGGCTCGCCTGCGTGAGCTCCTCGATGATCGCCTCCCTAGAGGGCGGCTTCGTCCCGAAGTGAACCGAGCGCATCGCCACCATGCCCGCGATCATCGCCACAGCGGAATACGCCGCGAGGTCGGGGTGCTCCGAATGCATCCCCCGCAGCCGCATGCCCTCGGTGCTGATCTCGCCGAGCACGGCGAACGAGCGGCTGATGTCGGCGACGCCCGCCTCGGTCATCTCCTCGTCGCTCAGACCCTCCGAGGTCAGCAGCGTCACGACGAGACCGCGGTGTTCGACGAAGACGTCGTAGAACTGCGCGACGAACTGCCTTGCGAATTGCTCCTCGTCGGTGCCCGCGTGGTCCACCGACTGCCAGGTCTTCCTGAAGTCGTCGACGAAGGTGGTGAAGGGAAGGACCAGGGCTTCGCGAAACAGGGCGGCCTTCGACCCGAAGTTCCGAAAGAGCAGATGCTCGGTAACGCCTGCGGCTTCGGCGATCTCACGCGTTGTGGTGCTTCGGTAGTCCTGGCGAGCGAACAGCGCGCGAGCCGCATCGAGCAGAAGTCTGCGCGGTTCACCTCGCGCGCGCCGCGTCACCGGCGCGTTGGTCGCTGCTCGCTTCTCGGTCACGGTTGTTCCCTCCTCGAACCGCATCTGGCGGTTGACTAACCACGTCGCGTTAAGACAGTATCCACTATCTAAAGGTTCTGGAACTCGCATCGAAAGGGTTCGAACGTGGGTGCAGTCATCATGCTAGGCACGCTGCTTGGGCTGATAGTCCTCGTCTTCGGCTTGGTGTTCTACTTCGACCCAGAGGCACGGGGCGTCAAGGGCGACGAGAGCGACCGATGAACACCGAGATGACGCCGCTGCTGATCGCCTCGAACGCCTTTGGCTGGACCAGCGGCACCGTGCTCGTCGTCGTCGGGGTGTACCTCAGCATTCGCCGCGGACGCCTGCACCCGTTGATGCTCGTCTGCATCTCGGCGATCTCGATCTCCTACATCGAGGCGCCCTATGACTGGGCGATGTACGCGCAGTTCCCGCCCGCGCTTCCGAGGATGCCGTCGTGGTGGCCACTGAACATGACGTGGGGCGGCCTGCCGTCGTCCGTTCCGCTCGGCTATATCGGGTATTTCGGACTTCCCGCACTCCTCGGCTCCGCGCTCGGGAAGAGGTTGAGCGCGCGGTTCGGGTGGCGCAGGCCGATCGCGCTTCTCTGCACGGGCCTCGTCGTTGGCTTCCTTTGGGCCTTGCTGTTCAACGCGGGCATTGGAGCCCGGCTCGGAGTCTTCTACTACGCGTACGTGATTCCCGGTCTCGGCCTGTTCGAGGGCACCCTGCACCAGTACCCCATCTACGACGCCATCGCCATGGGCATCACGGTCATGGTCTTCGCCTACCTGTTGGGCCGGACGGACTCTGAGGGCCGCAACGTCGTCGAAAGTTGGTCGGACAGAATCTCGGACACCAAGCTTCAATCGGCGCTGCTGTCGGTCGTCGCGATGATCGTCATCGGAAACGTGGTCTACGGCGCGGTCTTCGCGCCACACCTCGTCACGAAGCTGCGTGGTGACGTGACATCGGGGCCCAATGTTCAACTCTTCCCTGGCGTGCAGAACCAACCCAGATAGTCGTGAAGGAAACTCTTGGCGCGGAAGGCATTACGATGACCATTGACCCGACGGTGGACGTGTACTACGACCCGTTCTCCCTGGAGATCGACGACGATCCGTACCCGGTGTGGAAGCGCATGCGCGAAGAAGCTCCGCTGTACTACAACGACAGGTACAACTTCTATGCGTTGAGTCGGTACGAAGACGTCGAGCCCGCGCTGCCCAATTGGCAAACCTACCGTTCGGGCCGGGGTACCACCGCCGACATCCTGTTCGCGGGCATCGAGGTGCCGCCGGGCATCCTGCTGTTCGAGGACCCACCTCTGCACGATCTGCATCGGCGCCTGCTGTCGGGGGTCTTCACCCCGCGCAGAATGCTGGCGGTCGAGGACTTGGTGCGAGGGTTCTGCGCACGCGCACTGGATCCGTTGCTGGACTCGGAGGACTTCGACTTCGTTGCCGACCTCGGTGCGATCATGCCCATGCGAACCATCGGCTTCCTCCTCGGCATACCCGAGGAGGGACAGCAGAAGATCCGCGATCGCAACGACCAGCTCATCTCCGTCGGCGGAAGCAAGGACGAGGTCGTTGACCCCAACACGGCGTTCGCGGAGTCGCTCGCCCAGTTCGCCGAATACATCGAATGGCGCTCGACCCATCCGTCCGACGACCTCATGACTGAGTTGCTCAACGCCGAGATCGACGATCCGGACGGAACGCGGCGCAAACTCGACCGCAACGAGGTTCTCGCCTACACCGCGATGGTCGCCGGGGCGGGTAACGAGACCACCGCGCGTCTCATCGGATCAATGGGGCAACTCCTCGGCGAGCATCCCGATCAACGGCACGAGCTCGTCGCCGATCCCTCACTCATTCCATCTGCGGTCGAGGAGACGCTGCGCTTCGAGCCGCCATCGCCCGTGCAGGCTCGTTACGTTGTCCGCGACGTGGAGGTGCGTGGACAGACTATTACCGAGGGATCTTTCATGTTGCTGCTCAACGCATCTGCCAACCGCGACCCTGCGAAGTTCGTCGAACCCGACAGCTTCGACATCCATCGCAAGGGCGGACACCTGAGCTTCGGCCAGGGCATTCACTTCTGCCTAGGGGCTGCGCTCGCCAGGCTGGAAGCACGAGTCGCACTCGAAGAGGTGCTGAAGCGATGGTCGGACTGGGACGTCGACTATGCGAACGCCCGTCGGGCACACACGTCAAGCGTCCGAGGCTGGGGCAACCTGCCCGTGAAGATTACCCAAAAGAGGAGTGCAACATGACATCTGAGAAGTACCGTGTCGTGGTGTGGTCGACGGGCGGCATCGGCTCGATCCTGATCAATTCCATCCAGAGACGACCAAACATCGAACTGGTCGGCGTGTGGGTGCACTCCCCCGAGAAGGTCGGCAAGGACGCAGGCGAACTGGCGAACGGCGTGCCGATCGGGGCTGGAGACCACCGGTCACGCCGACGAGCTCATCGCCCTAAAGCCCGACTGCGTGATCTATGCGGCAGCCGGTCCAGAACGCGATGCGCTGGCCATCCCCGACTACTGAGGTTGTTGGAAGCCGGACTCAACGTCGTCACGACGAGCACCACCCATCTGGTGAATCCGCATGCGTACGAGCCTGCGGAGTGGCGCGACCAGTTGGCGGCTGCCGCCAAGCAGGGAGTCGTTGCGGCAGAACCAGGTTTGGTGAGTTCGCTTGACCTGCCGCCGACCATTCCGAAGGGCGCCTTCTGCAACTCCTAGGCGGAGGCAGAGGGATCCGTCTCGCGTTTGCGCGGCCTGGTCTCTCCGGCGGAAGGTCGGCGCCAAGCCCGAAAGTCGAAGACATCAAGGAAAATTGGAATAGCATCCGCGACGGGTCACTCCACAACGAACTCCACGGCGAAGCGATGGCATGGGGCTTGAAGGCGTATTCCATTTGCCTTCAAGCACTTGCCGCAGAACTACGGACAGCGAGGTCATGATGGCGAAAGATGCACTACGGGTAGTCGTTTGGTCGACCGGTGGAATCGGAACGATCGCGGTGCGCGCGATCGTCGAGAATCCTGCGACCGACCTCGTCGGCGTGTGGGTGCACTCCCCCGACAAGGCAGGCCGCGACGCAGGTGAGATCGTCGGCATCGGACCCATCGGCGTGGCGGCCACCAACGATGCGGACGAGCTCATCGCGTTGCAGCCCGACTGCGTCGTATACGCCGCCGCTGGCCCGGAGCGCGACGCCGCCGCGATACCCGACTACGTGCGACTGCTGGAGGCGGGCATCAACGTCGTCACCACAACGGTGAACCGCCTCATCTACCCGCCGACGTTCCAGCCCGACGTCTGGCGAGAGCAGTTGGAACAGGCCGCTGCGACGGGTGGCGTGTCGCTGTACGCCAGCGGCATCGAACCCGGTTTCGCCGCAGACCATCTCGTGCTGATGCTTACCACGCAGTCCAAGACGATCCGCACGATCAAGGCGAGCGAGGTCGCACTGTACGACGACTACCCCGTCACCGACACCATGATGGAGGGCATGGGCTTCGGCCATCCCCTCGACTACGTCCCGATGTTGGCAAGCCCCGGCGCCATCGGCTTCCAGTGGGGACCGGGCCTGGAGCTGATCGCACACGGTCTCGGGTGGAAGATCGACGAGATACGCGAGCGGTTCGACCGGGTGGCTACCGACCGCGATCTGCACGTGGCCTTCGGCACGGCGAAGGCGGGCACGTGCGGCGCGTTGCGCACCCAGGCCATCGCCATCGTCGACGGCGAGGAGGCGATCGTCATCGAGCACGTGAACAAGTTGGCCCTCGACCTCGCACCCGAATGGGGCGATACGACACCCGACGGCACTCCGGTGTACCGCGTGCGCATAACGGGCGAACCCGACATCTCCTGTGACATGACTGCGAGCCTGGTGGACCCCAGCTCGGTTGGCAGCGACATGACCGCGGGAGCGGGTGCCATGGTGTCCACGGCGATGCGCGTCGTCAACGCCATCCCGCATGTCGTGCGGGCGAAACCAGGCCTTTTGTCTGCCCTGGACCTGCCGTTGACGACTCCCAGGAATGCCTTCGCCAAGGCGTGACATAACCGTTCCAATATGTAATGCTTGCCCCGCGTGCCGATCCCTCTCTACTACGGTGGAACAAATGTTTGGGAGTCGGACGACTGAGCAGAGGGAGACACCATGACAGGTCGGCTAGAGGGCAAGGTTGCCTTCATCACCGGCGCCGCACGCGGCCAAGGACGAGCGCATGCGATCGCGATGGCCAAGGAGGGCGCCGACATCATCGCGATAGACATCTGCCGCGACATCCCGTCGAACCCCTACCCGATGTCCACCCCCGATGACCTTTCCGAAACCGAGAGGTCCGTCAAGGAGCTCGGCCGACGGGTCGTCGCCCGCGTGGCCGACGTCCGCGAGCGCCACGAGCTGCGCGACGCCCTGGAGGCGGGGATCGCCGACCTGGGCAAGCTCGACATCGTGGTGGCCAACGCGGGCATCCTTCCGATGGCATTCGGCAAGGAGTTCGACCCGATGAGTTTCGTCGATGCCACCGACGTCGACCTTCTCGGCGTGATGAACACCGTCGCTGTCGCCTTGCCACACCTGCCCAATGGCGCATCGATCATCATCACCGGTTCGACCGCGGGCATGATCAAGGGCACCAGCGACAACCCGATGATGGGACCTGGCGGCGCGGGCTACGGCTGGAGCAAGAGGATTCTGATCGACTACGTCGACGTCCTAACTCTTCAGGTGGCGCCCAAGATGATTCGCGTCAATGCCATGCACCCGACCAACGTCAACACACACCTGCTGCAGAACGACGGCATCTATAGCGTGTTCCGACCCGACATGACCGCCCAGGGCCAGAAGCCTACCCGCGAGGACGCCGAGCCGGCCTTCTCCTACTTCAACGCCATGCCGATTCCCTATGTCGAGCCCGAGGACATCGCGAACTTGGGCGTGTTCCTCGCGAGTGAGGAGAGCCGGTACATCACCGGCCAGCACATCCGCGTCGACGCGGGCTCGTACCTCAAGTGGCCCAACGGACCTCAGTAGACGGGGCCGTGCAATCGCATTGAGATCGCACTGAGGGCAAATTAGTGGCTTCGCCCTCAGTGCAATCTCGACGTTGGGTATGGGCCTGGCCGACCTTGCATCCCCCGTAGAATCCGCCTGATGGCGACACGGCGCGGCAGGCCCCACGCATGCCGAGGCGAAGAAACTCGACCTCGCGGTGCGTGAGGCAGCTGTCGCTACGTTCGTCGAATTGGGTTATGCAGGCGCGAGTATGGAGGCGATCGCCCGCGCTGCGGGCATCACCAAGCGCTCGCTGTACGCGCGCTATCCGACAAGCGCGCCGTCTTCGCCGACGTGATCCCTTGGGCCCTGGCCCGTTTCACCGACGGCGATGTGTTGGAAGACGTCGACGACGAGGACGTCGAGACCGCTTTGTTGGCACTCGGGCGCGCGTCCTTGGCGCGCGCTACGGACCCGCAGAACGTGCGACTCAAGCGCATCGCGTTCAACGAGGCGGCGTCGTTTCCCGAGTTCAACGTGTCGGCCGAGTCGATGATGTGGGCTGGCCGCCTGCGTGCGGCGACCGAGGTACTACGCCTATACGACGAACGCGGGTCGATCAAGCGCCGAAGCAGACGGCGTGGGCGCCATCGGGCGCGACGGAAGGCTCGTCGACGCCGCGCTGATGCGCCACGCCGCGAACGTGCTGCGGCGCGTCACTCCCGCGGACTGACCATCACCCGTCGTCTGGTGTTCCCTTGCCGCCGTCTTCGAGGGAGTCGTCCGCTTTCAGGAAGTCGGTGTCGGCGTGGTGGATGGGGTTGGTTTGGGGTGGCCCGGTGCCGTCGGTCCAGGCGAGGTGTCCGTCGTCGGTGACGGTGGTGGTGGCGTGGCCGTTGGTGATGAGTTTGTGATCAGGTCCGCAGCCGAAGTGCAGGGTGTCGGCATCGGTGCGGCCGTCGGGGTGCCAGTCGGGGGTGTGCATGACTTCGCAGTGGTAGCCGGGTTCGGTGCAGCCGGGGCGGGTGCAGCCCTTGTCGCGGGCGTGGCAGACGATGCGCTGATCGAGGGTGGCGATCCGGGTCGAGCGGCCCAGGTAGATGGGTCGGTTTGAATGGTCCTCGAACACCGTCAGGTAGTGGATGCTGCGGGCGGCCATCGCGATCAGATCGCGCATCGGCAGGGTCGACCCGCCGCCGGTGCGTGCGGGGGCGGGCATCGGCTGGTTCGGGTCGGCCATGGCCGCGGCGGCCTGCTCCAGATCGGCCACCGTGGTGGTGGCGATGACGGTGACCGGGATCCCGCGGTGGCTGCCCAGCTCACCGGATGCGATGCCGGCGCGCCAGCCCCACACGATCGCGTCGTGCAGGCGTTGGGACGGGGTGCGGGTGTCGGTGGCGGCATCGACGACGGTGCCGTCGTGGCCCGGCAGGTGATGGCCCGGCCGCACCGCCGCGCCCAGGGTCTCGACGTAGGCCCGACCTTCCGGGGTCAGGGTGACGGTGAGCTTGCTGGTCCCATCGACACCCTGCTTGCCCAGGGTGGCGCCGCGGCGCAGGGCGCGGTCGCGGTCGTCGAAGAACCCGTCGGGATTGAGCGCCTCGGCGATCTTGCGGCCCACCGCGGCCACGAACGGAGCGTCCTGTTGACGAGCATGACCCACCAGCACGGTCTCGGCTCTGGCCTTCTCGGCCGCGGACACGGCGGTGGGCAGCACGTCCAGCGCCGTGCAGATCGCCTTGACGTGCTCGTCGTCGACCGCACCATCGGCGACCGCGGCGGCCAGGGCGGGCAGTTCGGCCGGCCGCGGTTCGCCGGTCAAGGATCGGCGCGCCCGGATCCGGGCGGCGAACCGGAAGCGGCGCCGCACCTCGGTCGGGGTGATCCGCAACCCGCGGGCCAACAGATCACGTACCTTCACCCCCGCCGGCAACGCCGCGTCCTCGGGCCCGTCGGGCGGATTCTCGATCTCGCCGAACACCCGATACGACAACCCCCGCACCACCCGCGCCTGGGTTTCCAACCTTTGCGCCACCTGCACGCGAAAGGCGTTGCCCACCAGATCGGTCGAGGTGGCTCGCAGCCGATCCAACGCCGCGTCGATCATGTCGAGCTCCGCACCCACCGAGGCACGCGCGGCCTCGGGAGTCAGGAACACAACGGCAGCAGACATACCTCCACCGTATTCACACACACGTTCGACGCAAGCACCAAAAACCCAGCCTGTGGATAACCACACGACTGTGCACAACCCGCCCGAAATGTCAGCCAGGGCCGCTATTCTGCGCTGCCGCCGGACGCGCCGCGGGTACCGCCTCCAGAAGTGCTCGCGTGTAATCGTTTTCGGGCGCGGCGAACAGATCGGCGGCGGGCCGGTATTCGACGGTCTCCCCTGCACGCATGACCAATACGTCGTGGCACATCTGCTCGATGACGGCCAGGTCGTGTCCGATGAACAGATAGGTCAAGCCGAGCTCGTGCTGCAGTTCGGTCAGCATGTCGAGGACTCGAGCCTGAACCGACACGTCCAGCGATGCCGTCGACTCGTCGAGAATGACCAATTCGGGTTGAACCGCCAATGCCCGCGCGATACTGACGCGTTGCCGCTGGCCGCCGGACAGTTCGTGCGGGTACCGCGCGGCGAACTCGGCTGTCAAACCGACCTTCTCCAGTAGTTCGGCGATCCGCTCTCGACGCGCCCGTTTGCCCTTGACCAGGTTGTGCACCCTTAGAGGTTCGGCGATTGCGGCGCCGACCGACGCACTGGGGTCCAGCGTGGAGAACGGGTCCTGGAAGACCATGCTCACGCGCCGCCGCACTGCCTTCTGCTCGGCGCCGCGAACGGCAAGCAGGTCGGTGCCGTCGAACACCGCGCGACCGGCGTCTGGCTTGACTAGCCCCGTCAGTGCGGCCGCGACCGTCGACTTGCCAGATCCCGACTCACCGACCAGACCCAAGGTGGCGCCCTGGCGAATCGTCAGCGAAAGATCCTTCACCGCATGGACGGTCGTCCTACCGGTCGGCGTCGTGACGGGATACCGAACGTCGAGGCCTTCGACGGCAAGCAGGACGGTCGCATCGTCGGCCACGGGCGCCGGACCGCTACGACCGAGCACGGGCCGCGCGGCGAGCAGCACACGGGTGTAGTCCTGCTGGGGATGGTCGAATACGTCGAGGATCGGCGCCTGTTCCACGACGGCGCCGTCGCGCAGGACGGTGACGTCGTCTGCCACCTGGCCGATGACACCAAGATCGTGGCTGATCCATATCACCGCGGTGCCGAAGTCGCACTGCAGCTTTCGGACCAGATCGATGACCTGTGCCTGTGTGGTGACGTCCAGCGAGGTGGTCGGCTCGTCGGCGACGAGCAGTTCGGGGTCGCAGGCCAGCGCGATGGCGACCATGACGCGCTGACGCTGTCCCCCCGACAGTTGATGAGGATAGGAGTGCAGCCGGTTGCCCGCGTCGGGCAGGCCGACCGACTCCAACAACTCGAGCGCGCGGCTCTTGGCCTCCCGCCGGGTGACGGGCCGGTGCGCCTCCAACGACTCGGTGATCTGTCGCTCAAGGGTCAGCAGCGGGTTCAACGACGTTCCCGGGTCCTGGAATACGAACCCGATCCGGCCGCCGTGCACTCGTCGAAGCGTTCGCGCCGATGCTCCGACGAGTTCCGTAACAGGTTCTCCCCCAAGCACGCTGGACCCGGCGACGATGGCGCCGGGAGCGTCGAGCAGCCCGGTCGCAGCCAGCACGGTCATCGACTTGCCTGACCCGGACTCGCCAACGATGCCGAGAGTCTGTTCACGTTCGACGGTCAGCGCGACGTCGCGCACGATCTCGCGCTTGCCGATCGTCACGCGCAAGTCGGCGACGTCGAGTACGGATTCCGTCACCGCTGACCCCTCGCCTCGGCCAGCGTGCGCTGCTTGGGATCGAGCACGTCGCGAAGTCCGTCGCCAAGGAGGTTGAACGCCAACACGATTACGACGATGGCGGCGCCGGGGAAGACGGCCATCCACCAGGCCAGCGTCACGAAGCCCTGGGAGTCGAAGATCATCCTGCCAAGCGACGGCTGCGGCGGCTGGATGCCCAACCCCAGGAACGACAGCGCCGCCTCCGACAGAATTGCGAAGGCCAACGACACCGACGTCTGCACGATCAACGGCCCCGTGATGTTGGGCAATACGTGCCGAGCCAGGATGTAACCGTGCCCGGTGCCCATCGTCCGCGAAACCGCGACATAGGGTTCCACGCGCACCGACAGGGCGCTGGCCCGCGATACGCGGGCGAAGATCGGGGTGTAGACGATCCCGATCGCGAGCATCGTGGTGGTCACGCCGGGGCCTGCCACGGCGACGATCGCGAGGGCGAGCAGCAGCACGGGAAAGGCGAACATCACGTCGACGACGCGCATGAAGACCGTGTCGATCCAGCCGCCGCGATAGCCGGCGACGATGCCGATGCCGACGCCGACGATTACGGCCAAGGCGACGCTGACGACGGCGACCTTCATCGAAGCTTGCACGGCGACGAGCACGCGCGACAGCACGTCGCGGCCGAGTTCGTCGGTACCGAACCAGTGCGTCGAACTGGGCGGCTGTAGCGCGGACGGTACGTCGACGTCGTTGATCGCATACGGCGCAACCCAATTCGCCGTGATCGCCACGAACGCGACGAGGACGAGGGCGATCGCGCTCGCGACCGTGACGGGGTTGCGCAGCAGCAGGCGCCACCACGACGGCCGGGTGGCAACTGCCATCGGTTCGGTCATGACAGCCGGATCCTCGGGTCGACGACGGCGTACAGGCCGTCCACGATCAGGTTGATCAGGAGGAAAAGGGCGGCGATCAGCAGCACCGCGCCTTGGATCACCGGATAGTCGCGGGCAGCAACGGAGTTGAAGACGAGCCTTCCGAGACCTGGCCAGGCAAAGACGACCTCGACGACGATGACACCGCCGAGGATCGTCGCGAGTTGGATGCCGGTGATCGTCAAGATGGGTACCAGCGCGTTGCGGACCGTGTGACGGAAGGTGACGACCTGCGGGGCAAGACCTTTTGACTTCGCGGTGCGCACGTAGCCCATGGCGGCGACCTCGAGTACCGCCGACCGGACGTAACGGGTCATGATGGCCGCTGCCACCAGGCCGACCGTCAGCCCCGGTAAAGCGATGTGAGAGAGCCAGCCGGCGGGATCGGAGAACAGCGGCCGGTATCCCGACGTCGGAAACCACCCGAGCGTGGTGGCGAACAGCGCGATGAGCAGGATGCCCAGCCAGAAGTCCGGTACAGATACGCCGAATTGGCTAGTGATCCGCACGATCGCATCACTGATGCGCCCTTCCCGTAGCGCTGACCAGATACCTGCGGGCAGGGCGATCAACAGCGCGATCACGATGCCGACGACGGCGAGCGACACGGTGGCGGGAAGCCGTTCGAGCAGAATCTGGGTCACGGGGTCGCCGTTGCGGAAGCTGACGCCTAGGTCGCCGGTGAATGCGGAGCCGACATAGCTGACGAACTGGGCGGCGATCGGTCTGTCCAGACCGCTGGCCTGCCGCAGCGCGTCGTACGCCTCCGGTGTGTAGCGGGTGCCGAGCGCGATGCGTACCGGGTCACCCGGCACCAGGTGCACCAGTGCGAACACGACGATGAGCACGCCGATCAACACGACGAACGAGTAGGCCAGCCGCCTGGCGAGAAAGCGCACCACCGGATGAGTAATGAACGCAGGCATCCTCGTTGACCGAGTCACGAGCCGAGCTCTCTGTGTCATTGCGGTCATTGCGAACCCTCCCCGCTCAAGCTCGCGGTGCCGAACCGGATCGCCTTGTCACGGCGCGCGTCGTAGCCGGTGAGCTTGGTGGACCAGGCCTGTATCACCGACGGGTTGTACAGGTAGACGTAGCTGACTTCGTCCGCGATCAGGGTTGCGGCCTTGGCGTAATCGTCCCGGCGGACAACGGGATTGGTCTCGCGGCGGCCCGCGTCCAGCAGGCGGTCGACCTCTGGGTTCGAAAACTTCTGGGCGTTGCTGCTGCCTCCCGTGTGATGCTGCGCGTAATAGAAGTCGTCAGGGTCGATGTTGCCGAGCCAGCCCATCATCAGCATGTCGAAGTTGCCGGAGTTCTGCTGATCCAGCCAGGTCGCCATGTCGACGGTGCGGATGTTCACCGTGATGCCAAGGGGCGCAAGGTTGTCGGCGATCACCTGCGCGGCGGTCACGGTCTGCGGGTACTCGCTCGTGACGAGCATGTCCATGGACTTGGGGGCTTCGCCCGCCTCCGTGAGCAGGGTCTTGGCCTTGTCCAGATCGCGGCCATACTTCGCGTAGGGCGCGTACCACGGATTGCCCTTTGGGATGGCCAGTTGGTTCGCGACAGCGGTGCCGTAGCTCGTCGCCCGCACGATGGCTTCTCGGTCGATCGCATAGGCGATGGCCTGTCGAACGCGCGGATCGTTCCACGGCGGCTTGGCCTCGTTGAGCGCGAGATACCAGTAGTCGTTGCTCGGGGTTACGGCCAGGTGAATGGAGTCGTCGTTCTTCAGCTGAGCCACGCGCTGCGTGGGAACCGAATCGGTCCAATCGATTTCACCGGCCTGAAGAGCCGACAACGCCGTCGAGGGTTCGGAGATGAACTGGAACGTCACGCCGGGGACCTTCGGGGCACCTGCCCAGTAGTTCGGATTCGCCTTGAGCACGATGGAGTCGCCGCTCTTGCGGGAAACGAACGAAAACGGTCCCGTGCCGACCGGGTGCGTGGCGATCTGACCGCTTTCGACGTTGCGCCGCTCCACGATCGCCATTCCCTTGAAGCCACCGAGATTGGTCAAGAGGTTGGGGGTCGGCTTTTTGACGCGGATGATCACGGTGCTCGGATCGGGCGCCTCGACTGCGGTGACGGCGCTGAACTTGTCGGAGTTGACGAGCTTCTCGTCGATGATGCGGCGGTAGGAGTACACGACGTCGTCGGCGGAGAATGGCGCACCGTCGTGGAAGGTGACACCCCTGCGCAAGTGGAACGTCCACACAAGCTGGTCTGGGGACACCTGCCACCGTTCGGCGAGTGCGGGTTTCATCTCGAGGTTCGCATCTGGGGCGATGAGCGTGTCGAATACGTTCTCCAGCACCTCGAATGAGAAGTACGCACTGGTCTTCTGCGGGTCGAGTTGGTCGGGTTCCCCGCCGATTGCCGCGATGAGATTGCCCGTCCCCTGCCCGAGGTCGACCCCTCGGCCCGGCGAACATCCGGCGAGCAGCACAGCGAGCACCGCCGTGATGGCGGCGACTGCCTGTCGCACTTCGATCACCCCGTCGCGGGTCCACGGCGCGGTCCTACCCGACACCAATTTGGTCCGATTACCCAACCCCACCCGCGACGAAACCGCAGTCGACGAAACCGCAGTCACGGTCGTGACGACGCGGTCTCAACGACCCTGACTGCGGTTTCGTCGCGACGTCGGGTGTTCCGCCTTGGCCGGTCGCGACGCCCGTCTCTCAGGCGCCTTCGACGGGATCGAACAGCACGTGGAGGTCGCTGAGCCCCCGCATGATGAAGGTGGGGTCGTAGGTGTAGCTCCGGTTCTCAGCCAGACCGTGCACCGACTCGTCGATGCGGATGTTCGACATGCGGTCGAGGAAGCGGTTGAAGGAGATCCGGGCCTCGGAGCGCGCGAGCGGCGCTCCCGGACACGAGTGCGCACCGCGCCCGAACGCCACGTGTTCACGCACGTTGCGCCTGTCGTGCTGGAACTCGTGTGGATTCTCGAACTTCCGCGGATCGCGGTTGCTCGCACCGGGAAGCAGCATGAGGATCGTTCCCGCCGGAACATCCACTCCCCCAATGCTCGTCGTCGCACTCGCGAGCCGGAAGTGACTCTTGACAGGACTTTCCATCCGCAGCGCCTCTTCGAGGAACGACGGGATCTGCGACCGATTGTCACGCAACGCCTGCTGGATGTCGGGCCGCTCTGCCATCACCCGCATGCCCGTGCTGAGCAGCTTCGTCGTCGTTTCCATGCCGGCGGCGAACAGGAACGTCGCCAGCTTGACGACCTCCTCCACGTCGGGCACCGCGCCGTCGGGATAGGTGGCCGCGGCGAGTTCGGTCAAGACGTCGCCGCGTGGCTCCCGACGGCGGTCGCTGACGTACTCGCGGAACCTGTCGTCCAGCCACACCAGCGGGTTGTGCGCGACGGTGTCGCTCGCGTTGATGTCGCCGACGACCTCGTTGCCGAGCACGCTGCGAAACTCGGCGTGATCCTCCAGCGGAACACCCAGCAAATCGGCGATGACGAGCATCGCGAACGGCTTGGCGTAGTCCGCCATGAACTCGCACGAACCCTTGCCGATGAACTTGTCGAGTTGTTGGTCCGCCAGCCGCCACATGAACTCTTCGTTCTCGCTCAACCGCTTTGGCGTGATGAGCTTGCTCAGCAGGCCGCGCGTCTTGGCGTGGGCGTCGGCATCCATCGTGACGACGTGCTCCGCCATGGGGATCTCGGCGCGATGTGCCTCGATCTGGGCGCTGATGTCATCACCCTCTGGCGTGAACGGCAACGGCGGGAAGGGACCCGCGACCGCGACGCACGACGACATGACCGGATCCTTGTACGCGGCAAGGGCTTCGGCGTGACCCGTGATGGCGACGACGCCGTGCGGCGTGGCAGGACGCACCGGGCACTGCGAGCGCAAGTAGTCGTAATACGGGTAGGGATCGGGCACCAGCGACTGATCGAAGAAGTAGTCGACCGTCTCGTAATCCATTGCGTTCTGCTCGACCTCGGTCACCGTGCCGCCACCGGGTCGAACAGCACGGGCAACGACGTTGGCGAGCGGAACACCATGCCGCGAATGTGGGGGTCGGCGCCGTCGGGGTCGAGCCGCAGGTTGGGTAGACGGTCGAGCAGAAGGTTGATCGCAGTGCGCATTTCGAGACGCGCAAGGTGCATGCCGAGGCAGACGTGCACCCCGTGGCCCCAACTGATCGGGACCTTGGCCTGCCGGAAGATGTCGAACTGGTCGGGGTTGGGATACCTGTCCTCTTGCCGGTTGGCCGCACCCAGCATGGGCATCACCGAACAGCCCTCCGGAATCTGCATGCCGCCAAGTTCGGTGTCACGCGTGGTGATCCTGGTGATGTTCAACAATGGCGCATCCCACCGCACCGCCTCCTCGATCGCCTGCGGAATGAGGGAACGGTCTGCGCGAATCGCGTCGAGCTGATCCGGGTTTGTCAGAAGCCCGAACAACAGATTGCCGAGCGAGCGATACGTCGTCTCGACACCAGCGGGCAACAGTAGCCGGATGAACGAGTAGATGTCCTCATCCTCCAGTTTGTGCCCGTCGATCTCGGCGGCGGCGAGGGCGCTGATCAGATCCTCGCGCGGCTCGGCGCGACGGGCTTGCAGGATCGGGCTGAAGTAGTCGACGAGCGCCTTCGACGCCGCAAGCCCGCGTTCCGCGTTGACGGTAAAGCTCAACATCGAGATCGACCAACGCTGGAACTGCGGGAAGTCCTCCTCGGGCAGGCCGAGCAATGCGGCGATGATGCGCGTCGGGTACGGAAAGGTGAACGCCTTCGTCAGGTCCGTCTTGCCGTCCGAGGCGAACCCATCGATGAGTTCATTGCCGATGCGGCCGACGATCTCGTCCTCCCAGCGCGCGAGCGCCTTTTGGGTGAACGCCTTCGTCACCAGCGACCGGAGCCTGCCGTGCACGGGCTCATCCATCCCGAGCATCACGCCGTGGCCAAGCACGTCACCGAAAATCTGGATGACCACGTTCGACGAGTAGGTCTCGTTGTCCCGCAACATCTGCTGGATGTCCTCGTGCCGGTAGACGATGAAGACTGGCTTGCCCTCCTCGCCGGGCATCGCCGACATGTCGATCCGCTGGATCGGCGTCTGGAGACGCTGTTTGGCCAACTCCGGATAGGGGTCCCGGACGTTGCCCGAGACGACGTCGTCGAACGCGCCGAAGTCCTCGAGGTCGTCGAATAAGTCTGACAAGAGTGCTCCTTCATTTCATTGCGCCTACTGAGCTGGGTAGGCGACCGATTTCACTTCCGTGTACTGGCCAAAGCCGACCATGCCGTTCTGACGGCCGACGCCGCTTTCCTTGTAGCCGCCGAAGGGGGTGTCAGCGCCGTAGCCCGCCGAGCCGTTGAGTCCGATGAAGCCCGCGCGCAACCTGCGTGCGACGGCCAGCGACCGATCCAGTGAACTCGACATCACGTTTCCCGCAAGGCCGTACACGCTGTCGTTGGCGATCCGAACCGCGTCGTCCTCGTCGTCGTAGGGGATGACAACCAGAACGGGTCCGAAGATCTCCTCCTGCGCGATGGTCATCTTGTTGTCGACGTTGATGAAAAGCGTTGGGTCGAACCAGAACCCCGTGTCGAATCGCTTGGGCGCCTCGGTGCTGCCCATGAGCATCGTGGCACCCTCGTCGACGCCCTTGTTGGCCGTGACCCACGGTCCGCAGTTGGATGCGCCGCTGGAGGACGGGCTCCGGTATCCGGCGAGGCTCATCGAAACCTTTCCGTCGGTTTCGTCGAATGATCGCCTTGTGGCGTCGATCGCGCGGTTCATGTCCGCCTTCGAGGCATCGGCGACCTCGCCGAGAACCTCTTCGGTGGCGGGGTTGATGTTGGTGAAGGTGCCGGATTCGCCGTCGACGAGCTTGCCGTCGATCATCATCCTCGACTCGTAGGCCACCGTAGGCGCGTCAGCCATCGATCTCCGTTCCGTTCTGTGGGGTTTGCTTGGCGGCGGCGCGCTTCGCGGCTCGCGATGCCAACCGTTGCATGATCGGCTGGGGAATCACCTTGGCGGCGGTGACCATTCCCCGCTGGGCGACCGTCAACGGCCACGCCCCGTCGCGCATCGAACCGTGTCCGGGTATGCCGAGCACGATTCGTGACATGTGGTGCATTCCCCGGGGCGGCATTAATCTGTTGGACACCAACAACATCGAGGCGTCTGGTCCAACGCCGTGACGGCGGAAGGGTCCGCGGTCGGCCAGCGCCTTCACCAGCCCGTCGGCGAACTTCTCCGGGGACCGTGCGAACTTCATCGCATAGCGGCCGCGGCTGTTCATCGTCTGGTGCAGGCGGGCGTATGGACCACTGAAGTCACGGTCGTCGGTGGTGCCGGCATCGGTGATGATGTCGGTGTCGTAGGTACCGGTGATCAGCACCGTCACACCCAATCCGAAGGGTGCGATCTCGCCAGCCAGGGACTCGGCCCAGCGTTCCATCGCACCCTTGCTTGCCGAGTACGGTCCCGTCCCAGGCTGCCCGCGCACCCCGGCCGAACTGCACACCATGACGATCCGGCCCCGCCCCGCCGCCCGCATGGCGGGAAGCAACGCCTTGGTCAGCTCTACGGGACCAAGTACGTGGGTGGCGAACATCCGCTGCCACAGCTCGGTGTCGGTCTCTTCCACCATGCCCGCGGCTGAGATGCCCGCGTTGTGCACTAGCGCATACGGGGCACCGACCGCTTCTTGAATTGCCTTGGCGGCGGCCGAGATCGACGCAGCGTCCATTAGATCGAGTTGAACGACGATCAGCCGGTCGTCGTCTTCGGTTGCGCCGGTCGCCTCTCGGAGCAACGGCATCGCGCGATCGGGCGAGCGGACGGCTGCGACCACCCGCCAGCCATCCCGGTAGAGGCGCGCAGCCGAGGCGAGCCCCAGACCGCGTGGGGCTCCGGTGATGACGACCGAGCGAGTTTCACCCATTGGCATTCCCCGACGCACAACGCATGCTCTTAGAACCGAGCTCTACGTTGGGTCTGCCGTCTGGCAGGTTGTACTGCCACGTGGCCCACTTCCCGACCGAATACGGGCCCTCGGCGCCGTTTTCTTCGTAATACCCCTGTGGGTCAAACACCTTCGCCTCGGGATACGGCCAAGGGCAGGCGACCGACGTCGCCAACCCGCTGGCCTTGATCGCCCAGAACCAGCCGCCGTACGCGAAGTACGCCACGTTCAGGATCGCGAACATCACCACGAACATGCCTAATACCGGCTTCTTCGGAAACAGCTTGGCCTTCGCGGCGAGCTTCTCCGCCACTGACTTACCTGTGTCGTCGCGGTAGACCAGGATCGACGCGGGGATCATCACGAACGTCACCGACAGCGACTCCCAAATCAGCGGGAACTGGAAGGTGCTGCCGGGGAACAACGTTCCGAACGGAATCGTCTGCGAGTAGATGTACAGCCCGGTGCGCACCAGGCTGACCTCCAGAATCGCGTCGAAGATGAAGCCGATGACCAGGGTCAGCAGACCCAGGCTGATCAGCGGGTGCTTCCAGACGAAGGCATCGGCGTCCCGTTTGGCCTGTAGCCTTCGCAGAATCCAGATGGCGGGGAAGTATGGTCCGAAGTAAAAGGTCACGTAGCCGAACACGATGAACGGTTCGACCGTCGGCGACATCATGATCAGGTACCAGTTCTCCGGCCAGTGCAACAACGCCGGGTTGTACACCGCGTACGGCGACCAGTTCATGATCGGGTCTTGCCACACGATTAGCGTCGTGACCAGAACCATCATCAACACGGGACTGCCGGGGTTTCGCCGCCAGCCACGGATGAAGACGATGGTCAGCACCACGACCATGATCAGTGCCCCGATTTGCGGAATGAGCTGCCAGTGATCCCAGGCGGTGAGGAAATCGACAGGACGGGGCCGTCCCTCGACGTTCGGATTGGCCACACGCGGACCGACCGCCGTGCGCCCGACGACGACGAACAACCCGAGGAAGCCGAGCCATGCGAACAGCGCAACGACTCGTCCCCAATTCGGGACCGTGCGCTCCGATTTCGGTGCGGGGGCACGTGTTTCGGGTGGGACCGATTCTTGAGTGGTCACGTCATTCCTCTCCGAAGCGGTCAACGAGTTTGGAGTTGACGCCGTCGGCGTCGAGAGTCCTTGCGACGAGATAGCCTGCGCCCATCCACGCCCTGCGCGTCCACTTGCCAAGGGACACCCGGGTTCCCGGTGCACCGGATGCGGCGGGCAACATCTTTACCCGCTCGAGAGCTTCCTTTACCCCCCGCGGGCTCAACGGATGCGCGTCCGAGAACGCGCGCACCAGGGTGGCGGCGACGTCACGGTTGACCACCGTTACGCAGAATTCGGGGCGACTGCCGTTGTACCGCTTGGCATATCGGTCGAGGAAGTCCTGCCCAATCTGATTGGTCTCGTCGTACTGGTCGACGCCGATCCAGCCCATGAACGCGTTCCACATGATCGGGTTGACCCAGGCGTTCTGGAATGCGGTGGTGGTGAAGCGAGGCGGGTCCCAGCCAATGGCCTCTAGTGCAGGGTTGATGAAGACGATGCCGAAACCGAATCCGAGGTGCACGATCGCGTCGGCCTTCGCGTCGTGCAGAGTCTGGACCGCTGCATTGATGTCCTGCGCGGTCTGTGCAATCGATACCTCTGCGGCGATGCGAATCCCCTTGCGCGCACACGCACTTCGGAGGCTCTTGAGATAGCTCTCGCCAATGAGGCTCTGCTCGACGAGTACCCCGATCTCGGTAAGCCCCCGCTTTGCGATGAGATCGGCGATGAAGATCGGCTCGTCGGTCATCGACCCCTGTGGGAAGGCGAATGTCCACTCACCGAGCCAGTCGTCGGTACCGCAGACACTGATGGCGGGCACCTTGAAGCGATCCTCGATCGCCTCGCGCATCGGCACGCAGTTGTCGGTGATGTTCGGACCAAAGACCAGCAGACAACCCTCGTCGACGAGTTCGCCGTAGGCGTCGATGACCGCCTTGACCGAACCCTTGGGCAGGCCTTCCACTTCCTTGTAGATCATCTGCACCGGCCGGTCGATGACGCCTTGCTCGACGGCCTCTTCGAAGATCAGGTCGAAGCACTGGGTGAAGGAAGCGAAGAGCTCCTCGGGAAACCCGGGAGGCAAGGTTAGGTCCATCAAGTAGCCGACCTTGATGGGCTCAGCGGTGCTTTCGTAAGACACGCAACCTCCCGTGGGACGCCTACGGAAATGGTGGTCGGGGAACTCCCCGTTGGCCCATCCGCAAAACCTAATATTTGTTCCGACAGTAACGGTAGCCGCGACGCGCGTCAATCACCGCGTCACGACTCCCCCCGCGTCCAGGTAGACGTCGATCATCTCGACCAGGCCGCGCGTGACGCTCGGATCGTCGGTCAGCGGACCCGCGATCGCAGCTGTTGCCGCCTCGCGCGGCGTGAGGCCCTCGACGATCAAGCGGCCCGCCGCGATCAGGACCCGAGTCGACGACACCTCGCGCAAGCCGCCGGTCTCCAGCCTGCGGATTGCCCCCGCGAAACGCACCAGTTCAGCCGCAGTCTGCTGGTCGACGCCTGCCTCGTGAGACACGATGAGCACTTCGGCGTCGGGGTTGGGAAACTCGAACTCGATGGCAACCATCCGCTGCCGCGTGGAGTCCTTGAGATCCTTCAGCACACTCTGGTAGCCGGGGTTGTACGACACCACTAGGCCGAAGCCGGGTGCGGCCTCCAGCGTGACGCCGAGTCGGTCGATCGGAAGTTGGCGTCGATGGTCGGCCAGTGGATGCAGCACGACCGTGGTGTCTTGGCGTGCCTCGACCACCTCGTCGAGATAGCAGATGGCGCCCTCGCGGACGGCTCGCGTCAGAGGGCCGTCCACCCACTCGGTGTCACCCCCACGCAGGAGAAATCGGCCGACGAGGTCGGCAGTGGTGAGGTCGTCGTGGCAGGACACGGTGATCAGCGGACGATCGAGATCGTGCGCCATCGCCTCGACGAATCGGGTCTTACCGCACCCCGTCGGCCCCTTCAGGAGAATTGAAAGCCCTTGGCGGTAAGCCGCTTTGAAGACCTTCTCCTCATTCGCGACCGGGACGTAGTAAGGGCGAACACCGTCAGTCGGGACTAAAGAGTCCGCCACCTCCGCCGCGGCTCCGCTGCCAGACATCGTTTCCCTTCGTCCCACCTGGATTCCACACCGACACGGACATCCGGAGCCTAACTCGGAACAGATATTTGGTACAACTCCCCAGCGCGTACTGCACTAGCGCTTCCGCCGACGAGCTTCCGCGCGGTTGAGTGCGACCCGGAAGAGCGGTCCGATGACCCGGCTCAATTGGTCGGGTCGGCCGCGCACCGAGCCGAGCAGCCGCGCGCGAAGCTTGCCGATCGCACCGCCGCCATCGACCGGGCTGGAGAACGGGTCAAGCGAATCGTGGTCGGTGTCGGCATCCTCCGGCAGCTCCACCAGGTCGCCGTCGGACTGTCTGCGGGGCACGTGACGAGCAGCCGACGAGACCGCCTTCTCTCTCACGCGCTGTGCCTCAAGAAGCTTGCGGGCACGTATCACCCCGAAGCTCGGTGGCGGGTCGTCGATGGTTCTCGACTCTCCGCCATCGCGAGAGATCCGTAGGCGAGTCGATGCCGGCCGAATCAGCGTCTGCCAGGGACCGAAGCGACCCAGGCCCTGGCGCTTACCGAGCCTGCGAATGATGTCGGGCCCCAGCCCGCCCGACGCGAGCAAGGAGGCCTGTACCGCCAACGACTCTAGCTGCGCGCGAGAGGAGCTTTCCGGATCGACGTACACCGTCTTGCCGTCGGTCCAGGACGGCTCGCCCGCCCCGACCAGTGCGACCACCAGTGGCCGACCCGCCAAGGCCGAGGCCAACATTCCGAGCCGCTCGACGTCACTGCCGTCCGCCACTTGGCTCCCGTAAGACCCTCTGCGACCTGTTGACCAAACATCTGTTCCAACGTAAAGTCCGGAACGCCCGCAGTCAATCGACGTCACGGACGCGCGGGGTGAGCGTAGCGACGGGAGATATGTAAGAACGTGGATTTCTCGTACCCGCAATCCGCAGAGCAGTTCCGTAAGGAGCTATGCGCTTGGCTAACAGAACACCTCACCGACGACGTGATCGAAGCGGGCAAGCACCGCGGTAGTGATCCAGGTGCCTTCGACGTGCTCCGGGCATGGAACGCCGTCATGGCCGACGCTGATTGGGCGGCCGTCTCCTGGCCTCGCGAGTACGGCGGCCGCGGCGCTACCGCCCTCGAACAACTCGTCTACGCCGAGGAGACCATGCGGGCGCGGGTTCCACTCCCGTTGAACGTCATCGGGATCAACAACATCGCGCCGGCGATCATGCACTACGGCACCGACCAGCAGAAGCGCGATCTTCTCCCCCGCATGCTGCGCGCGGACGACATCTGGTGCCAAGGCATGTCGGAGCCCGAGTCTGGTTCGGACCTGGCGTCGCTACGCACCCGCGCGGTTCGCGACGGCGACCACTTCGTCGTGAACGGCCAGAAGATATGGACCTCCCTTGGCCATCGTGCGGACTGGTGCCAGCTCTACGTCCGCACCGATCCGCAAGCAGCCAAGCACAAAGGCATTTCGTGCCTAATCGTTGACATGACGCTGCCCGGAATCGATGCGAGACCGCTGGTCGCACTCAACGGCGAAGCCGATTTCGCCGAGGTGTTCTTCAATGACGTTCGCGTGCCCGCTGACGCACTGCTCGGCCCGCTCAACTCGGGGTGGCAAGTGGCCACTACCACGCTGAGCTACGAACGGGCCGCCGCCGCACGCCTCTACGCCGAGATGGAAGTGCGGCTGGGGGAACTGGTGGCCGATCTCGCAGCGGTCGAGGTCGACGGTCGACCGGCCATCGACGATCCCATCATCCTGCGACGCCTCGGCGAACTCGACGTTCGGATCAAGTGCCTCGAAGTGCTGTGCCAACGCTCGATTTCCGCGGGCATGCACGGCGGTGACGGCTTCGCCACCGCGAGTCTGGCCAAGTCGGTGTGGGGCGAGGTCGGACAAGACCTTGCGGCCTTGGCATTCGACGCCTTGGGCCAGCAGGGCGGCGGAGGGCGGTGGGCCGACCTTCGCCTTTCCGCCCGCGCCCTGACCATCGCGGGCGGTACCACGCAGATCAACAAGAACATCACCGCCCAACGCGTTCTAGGGTTGCCGCGCCCATGAACGTTTGCGCGAAGAGAAGAGGACACAGTTGAACCTCGAGTTGACCGAAGAACAGGTGGCGCTTCGCGACACGGTGCGCCGATTCCTCGCCGACAGGGCGTCGGTGGCAAGCCACGTGCGTCCGATGCTGGCCGACCCGATGGGGGTGATCGAACCGGTCTGGCGCGGTCTTGCCGAGATGGGGGCCACTGGCCTGCTGATAGCGGACGAGCACGGTGGCGCGGGCATGTCGATGGTCGACGCCTGCGTCGTCGCCGAGGAACTGGGTGCCGGGCTGCATTGCGGGCCGTGGTCGTCGAGCGCCGTCGCCGCGCCGCGTGCGCTGCTCCGATTCGGCGTCGCCGACGAGGCCGAGTTGTTGGCGGGATTGGCCGACGGCTCCGTGGTCGCGACGGTTACACCTACACGAGCGGTAGGCCTCACCATCGAACGCAACGGCGACAAGGCGGTAGTCCGAGGGGCCATCGACGGGGTGCCCGACGCGGCCGCGGCGGATGTGCTGCTCGTGCTCGCTGCAGAAGGCAACGGGACCGCCCTGCTAAAGGTGCCGACCTCGTCGAGCTCAGTCCGGACCACGGTCGAGACGGGAATCGACCAGAGTCGCAAGCACTTTCGAGTCGAACTCGATGACGCGCCATGTCGCGTCCTCGCCGTCGCCGACGACGACGCCGTACGGGCACTACAGGACGACGTGCTCATCGTCGCGGCGGCCGACGCGCTCGGTGCCGCGCGTCGGCTTCTCGCGATGGCCGTCGACTACGCGAAGGTGCGACAGCAGTTCGGAAAGGTGATCGGCAGCTTCCAGGCGGTCGCCCACCTCTGCGTCGACATGCACGAGACCGTCGAACTCGCCCAGAGCGGGGTGATGTTCGCGTCGTGGGCAGCCGACTTCGCCGATCCCGCGGAACGCCATCTTTCGGCCCTGAGAGTCAAGGCATTCGCGGGCAGGCTGGCTACCGTCGGCGATCAGGCCATCCAGGTGTTCGGTGGAATCGGCTACACCTGGGAGCATGACGCTCATCTCTACCTCAAGCGGCTGCTGAGCTTTAGCAGCCTCATGGGCAGCCCGGATGCGTTCTTGCTCCAAGTCGGTCGCGACTTGGCAAGGAGGACAGCGTGATTGACTTCACCGACCAGGTTGCGATCGTCACGGGCGCGGGACGTGGGCTTGGACGGTTGTACGCCATCGAACTCGCGAACCGCGGAGCGGCCGTGGTGGTCAACGACATCGGCGGAAGCATGGGCGGCGACGGCGTCGACGGCAGCGTCGCCGACGCGGTAGTCGAGGAGATCAAGAGCGCGGGCGGTCGCGCCGTGGCCTCGTACGACTCGGTCGACAGCCCCGAGGGCGGTCAGGCCATCGTGTCCGCGGCCGTCGACGCCTTCGGCAGGCTTGACAGCGTCGTCAGCAACGCGGGCATCTTCAACAGCATCCCGTTCGAGGACCTGTCGGCCGAACACTGGCGTCGCATGCTTGGAGTCCACCTCGACGGTGGCTTCTACCTCAGCCAGCCTGCGTACAAGGTGATGAAGGAGCAAGGCGGCGGACGGTTCGTCTTCGTCTCGTCCTCGGCGGGAAACTTTGGCCAGCCGATGGAAGCGCACTACGCCGCCGCGAAGACGGGGCTCGTCGGTTTGAGCAACGTGATCGCGATCGAGGGCGCCGCGTACGGCATCCTGTCCAACACCATTCTGCCCACTGGCTTTTCGCGAATGGTCACCGAGACCGTGGGGGACGAGAAGTTTCTCGCCGAGTCCGGGTTCATGCAGGCGATCCGCCCCGAGCTGGTGACGCCGATGGTGGTCTTCCTCGCGAGCAAGGCGTGCACCGTCACCCACCAGAACTACTCCGCGTGCGCGGGTCGCTTCGCACGTGTGTTCATGGGCCTCGGACACGGCTGGTTGTGGGATGCCAGCGACCCGCCGACGGTCGACGACATCGCCTCCCGATTCACCGAAATCTCTGCGACAGAACCGTTTTCCGTACCCGACTCGATCGTCGACGAGGTCCTAGAGGTCTGCGATCGACTGGGCGTCAGCCCGATGCCCGGAAATGCCGAGATCGCCTTCCCCGAGCCGACTGCGGACGCACGGTGATCGTCGACGAACTGCTGACCACGACGAGGTCCGCGCGCAAGTCGCTCGACCTCGCGGCGCCCGTCGACCTGGACGAGATCCGCGAGTGCCTTCGGATCGGCCTTCAGGCACCGAACGGTTCCAACCAGCAGTCGTGGCGCTGGCTGGTCATCACGGACGCGGCGCTGCGGAAGTCGATCGCCGACCTCTACCGCGAGGCTTACCTGAGCAAGGTCGGCGGCCAATTGATTGCGGGATTCATGCCCGCAGGCACATCCGAGAGTAGGTTGATGAGTTCCACCGAGTGGCTGGTAGAACACCTTGCCGAGGTCCCAGCGCTCGTCATCCCGTGTTACGAGTCGACCTATCCGCGTACCGACGGCGACGAATCATTCTATCTAGCAACGCTCTACGGCTCGATCTTCCCTGCAGTGTGGAACTTCCAGCTGGCGCTGCGTACCCGCGGCTACGGCACGTGCATCACCACGTTGCACCTGCACCACGAGAAGGCGGTACGGGATCTGTTGGGAATACCCGACTCCTACCTGCAGGGGTGTCTGCTGCCCGTAGCGAGGCTCCGCGACGGTCACCAACCGCGGCCAGCACCGCGCCGGCCCGTCGGCGAGGTCGTCGCGCTCAACGGGTGGGACCTGGAGGGCTCGCAATGACGAACGACGTCGAGATCCGTGCGCAGCTGCGACAGCTGACCGACCGCGCCGAGATCCTCGACTGCATGCAGCGCTATGCGCGGGGCATGGACCGCCAGGACCGGGCCCTGCTGCGGTCGGCCTACCACGCAACACAGCGGTGCTACCAGCACTACCTGCTCAACCACGCCGTCGAGCTCGATGGCGACGAGGCCCACGCAGAGACCTACTACCTATTCGTCGGGACCGATCGCCAACCGGTCGACCAGATGACCATCTCCGGCGGTCGGTACGTCGACCGCCTCGAACGACGAGACGGCCGGTGGGCCATCGTGGATCGGATCTGCGTCGCCGAGTGGATGACCAATTCGGAGTCTTCGATCACCGAGGAGATCATGGCGATGATGCCCGACGTGAAGGACGCCACCCATGACCGTGGCGACCCGTCATACCAGCGCCCGCTGGTAGCCACACGTGGCCGAAACGTCTAGGCACACTGGGCCGTGACGTACGTCAGGGATGTCGGGGATGTCGGGGCCGACGTGTCCCGTCGCACCGAAATCCTCAAGACGGCGAACGACGTCTTCGCGACGTGGGGCCTGCGGGCGTCCCTGCAGCAGATCGCCGACGCGGCAGGCATTCTCGCGGGCAGTCTGTACCACCACTTCGAGTCCAAGGAAGCGATCCTGGTCGAGCTGGTTCACCGATATCACGCCGACCTCGACGGGATCGGTGAGGCCGCGCTCGCCAGGCTCGCCGAACCCGACCCCCCACCGCCCGCTGAGTTGATCGTCGAACTCGCCTGCGAGATCGCAAGGTGCGCAGTCGAACATCAAGCGGCACTACAGATGTCGTTCTTCGAGGGGCCAAAGGTTGATCCCGAGGTGTCGGTGTTGACGGTGCGCCGACCATCGGCGATTCAGGTCGCGATGCTTCAGGCGCTGCGCGCAGGGAGATGGAGCGGCTACATCCGATCCGACGTCGATCTGCCGACGATCGCCGACCGAATGTGCCAGAGCATGCTGCACGTCGGCCTCAACGTGATCCAGAACAAGTCGGCGAGTGACCAAGTGGCTCGCGTGTTGTGCGCCATCCAGCTGGACGGCTTGGCCGCTGCCCCCCCGACGGATGCGGCGTTGAACGGTTCCAAGGCGTTCGCCGCGGCCAAGGACGTCATATCGACGTGGCTGGACGACCCCGGCGGAGACGACAAGGCGGCGCACGTCCGCGCGATCGCGCGAGCCGAGTTCGGCCGCCGCGGCTACGAGATGACGACGATCCGCGACATCGCCTCGGCCGCAGGACTCGGCACAGGGACCGTGTACAGGATCATCGGTTCGAAGGACGAGCTCCTGATGTCGATCATGGTGTCGTTCGGCAAGAAGGTCGGAGCCGGCTGGACCGCGGTACTTGGATCGAATGCCACGACCGTCGAGAAGCTGGACGCGCTCAGTTGGCTGAACATCAACGCGCTCAACCAGTTTCCCGATGAATTCCGGATCCAGCTGGCCTGGATGCGGCAGTCACCACCCGACGCCGCCGCCAATCCCGGCTGGTCGTTCACCACTCGCGTCAGGCAGATGAAGGCCATGCTGTCCGAGGGCCTCAAGTCCGGTGAAATCCGCATTCACAGTCCGTCAGCGGACATGTTGGCGCGGTGCGTCATTGGCGAGCAGTGGATACCGGAGAACATCCTGCGCGACATCGGCACACGGCAGAGTCTCATCCACGCCCGCGACACGGTCTTGCGTGGGGTCGCAGTGCGGAATGCCTAGGCCGAGTAACCCACCCCCGTGAAGGGCCAACGACCACGGGCGAGTTGCGCTTCGGGGGCCGAGTCGCCGTCGTCACGGGGGCGGGACGAGGACTTGGTAGAGAGCATGCGCTGCTGCTCGCCTCGCGTGGTGCCCGCGTCGTCGTGAACGACGTCGGATCGTCGGTCACTGGCGAAGGTGCGGATCGGAACGGCGGCAGCCACCGCGGCAGAGATCAACGACCTTGGCGGCAATGCCGTCGCCGACTCGCACAGCGTGAGCGAACCCGAGTCGGCTCAGGCGATCATCGACACCGCCGTGGACACTTGGGGCCGGGTGGACATCCTCGTCAACAATGCCGGCTTCGTCGGCGACGCGGCATTCGAGGACATGACGCCGCAGCGGTTCGAGCCGCTCATCGACGTCCATCTCAGAGGCGCCTTCCTCGTGAGTCGACCAGCGTGGAAAGTCATGAAGCCCTTCACCGACAAGCTGGACCCGGCGCTCGTCGCCGCGGTCGTAGCGTTACTCGCGCACCGAGACTGCCAGGTCTCCGGCGAGATGTTCTCCGTCGGCGGAGGACTGGTGGCGCGGTTCTTCATCGGTCGCAGCAAGGGCTACTTCAACCCCTCGCTCACACCCGAGGACGTTCGGTCCCACCTGGCCGAGATCGGCGACGAGGGCGACTACACGGTGCCATCAGGGCCGGCCGACGAGATGGCCGAACTGCTCAAGGTGATGTTCGCGTAGGGGCGTTCGCGGCGCCGCTAGACGTTGGCGTTGCCCGCCTTCCATTCCGCCCACGGAATGTTCCAGTCGCCGAGTCCGTCCGTGCCGGGGAGCAACGAACCCTGCGTGTTGGAGATCTCGACCACGTCTCCGCGCTTGGAGTTCTCGTAGAACCATTGCGCGTTGCTCGTACTGACGTTCAGGCAGCCGTGGCTGACATTGCTATAGCCCTGGCTGCCCACCGACCACGGAGCGGCGTGCACGTAGATGCCGCTGTAGGAGATCTGGGTGGCATAGTCCACCTCGGTGCGATAACCGTTGGGCGAGTTCGACGGAACGCCATAGGTCGAGCTGTCCATCACCATGTGCGACAGCCGGTCGCCGACGATGTAGGTGCCGTTGTTGGTGGGCGTACTGGCCTTGCCCATCGAAATTGGCATGGTCTTGATGACCTCGCCGTTGCGGCGAACGGTCAGGATCTTGGTGTTGTCGTCGGCGGTGGCGATCACTTCGTCACCGATCGCGAAGTGGGTGGTGACGTTCTCCTGGCCGAACAAGCCGTTGCCCAGATCCACGCCATAGGTGTTGACCGCGACGTCGACCGTCGTCCCCGGCTTCCAGTAATTCTGTGGGCGCCAACGCACTTCGCGATTATTGAGCCAGTAGAAGGCGCCCTCCACTGGCGGGTTGGTGACGACGCTGATCGCCTTCTCCGCCGCCAGCCGATTGGTGATGTTCTCGTCGAATCGAACGGCTACGGGCTGCCCGACGCCGACGACCTCACCGTCGTTCGGCAAGAGATAGGGCATCGTCAAGTTCTCAGGTGAGTGCGTCTGGAACGTCATCGAGCTGCTCGTCATGCCCGCGAGACCAAGCGAACTGGCGTTCAACGTGTACTTCTTGTTGTAGCCAAGCTGATCGGTGGTCGTCCAGCGGAGGCCATCCTGGCTCAGCTTGCCGTTGACCGTCGCGCCATCCGAGTCCGTCATGGTGACCGCGCCGAGCACCCCGTCCTCGGCGCTCACCGTCACGGGCGCATCCACCGTGACGCCCACCGCACCGTCGGTGACCGACGCAGTGAGCTTGGGCACCAGGAGGTCGCCGAACGGGGTCCCCTTGTCGGCAATGGTCTGAGGCTGCGGAGGGGCGGCAGGCGGGCTGCTGCAAGCGCCGACGCCGAACACTGCGGTCGGCACCAACACGAGCGCTGCTACCAGGTTTCGGATCCGGCGGGGACGGGCCACCGACTGGACCTGCGACATGTATCTGCTCCACGTTGAGGGACTGGCGGGGATTGAACGAAGATCTGCACATAGTTTAGAGGGAAACTCACAGGATCGGGTGCCAGCCCTCGCGCCGTAACCGCCGCGACGAAACGATTTCACCCACCGAGGTCGGGCCTGTTAAGGTCTCTCACGCGCGCCGTTAGCTCAGTTGGTAGAGCAGCTGACTCTTAATCAGCGGGTCCGGGGTTCGAAACCCTGACGGCGCACCACCACAGAAACCCCCACTCAGGTGGGGGTTTCTGTCGTCTCGGGATGCTTTGCCCCTTTCGCGCTTCGTGCACCGCGATTCTCAGATAGCTTCGCCTGGAGTGGTGACACTCGGCGAGCGGAGGGCACCAAATGTCGGGGACGGCACTCATCACGGGGGCTTTCGGTCTGGTCGGAGTGCCGACCGTCGCGCAGTTCGCGGCCGACGGTTGGCGTCTGGCCGCCATCGCTCACCGCCGGACGTCGGGTGACTTGCCCAACGGCGTGACCATTGCCAAGGTCGACCTGACCGACGCGGCCCAGGTGGAACGAGTCGTGTCCGAAGTGCAGCCCGACGTGGTCGTTCACCTGGCGGCCTTCATTCCACCGCAGATCTACCGCGACCACGCCATGGGTCGCAGGGTCAACGTCGATGCGACGGCGGCGCTGGTGCGCGCCTGCGAGGTTGCGCCGAAGCCGCCGCGCTTCGTCCACGCGTCCAGCGGGTCGCTGTATGGGCCGCGGAATCCGTATCATTACACCGACCTGCTCACCGTGGACAGCCCGATCCGGCCGACTGAGCTGTACGGCAGCCAAAAGCTCGAAGCCGAGAACATCGTCACGTCGTCCAGCCTGGATTGGGTGGTGCTGCGCATCGGCGGCGTGATGTCGGCCGATCCGACGGCCATCCCCTTCACCGACGACACCCTGTACTTCGGCGGCGCGCTCGCCATCGACCAGCGATGCCACACCGTCGACAACCGTGACGTCGCGTCGGCCTTCGCCGCGGCAGCAAAGGCGGATGTCGTCGGCGAGACCTTCATGATCGCGGGCGACGACTCGCACGAGTTGCGGCAGAGCGACGTCATGAGCGACATGGCGGCCGCCCGCGGCTTGACCGGCTACCCCCTAGGCCGCCAAGGCGATCCGAACGATGACGAGGGTTGGTATCCCTACGGCGACTGGATGGACACGACGCGGGCAGAGGAAGCGTTGTCGTTCCAGAATCACTCCTGGCCAGAGGTACTCGCCGAGGTCCGCAGCAACGTCGGCTGGAAGTATTACCCGACGCGGCTCGTCGCCCCCGTCGCCCGGGCGGTGCTCGAGCGCAGGGCCGTGTACCGCGACGCGCCCGGCGAGTACGCCGACATCTGGGCAGCGATCCGAGCCAGGTTCGGTGAGACGGTCGAGGCTCCTCGCAGATCCGAGTAGGCGACTCGCCAAAGCCCCACGACGTTAACTAGAACGCCTGGCAGAGCTGTCCCAGCTTGGGGACACCAAACCCGTAGATAGTAGCCTGACCAGGAAACTTACTGCTGCCACGAGCGAACGGGGACGCGCAAGTCTGGCAACCGCATCGGCGTTGCGGCTGACGTTTGTGTTAATTTAGCGACGCGTTGCTCGACCGTAGCAACGAGAATGTGCTGAAATCCCCGTGTGTGGCGCATCACATACGTGTTACATGTTAGTGCACACGTAGTTGCGGTAGCGAGGATCACAATCGAGTTATAGGTTTCAAGCTGCACGAATATGGACATAACTGCTATGATCTTGGTAGCTGAGACACCGGATATCTCATCCGCGCATGATGTCGAGGAACCAACGAGAGGACGTAGCTGATGGCCTCTGCGGGCGCTTTACGCCGGGCAGATCGGTCGAGCACGCCGTCCGACGGCACCGTAACTGCGCAATCCACGGTGACGGTCTCGAACTGCAGCAGGCTTGGCCGCACGGCCAACCCCCCGGGCTTCTCGCTGCCCGACTGGCTTCGCCCTGGCCGTAGACGCTGAAACGCGGCTTCAGCGCTGCCTGATGCGGCGCACTACGACGATGACGACGACGGTCCCGAGACCCGCGATCGACGCCATCACCGCGGGTTTCTTCACGAACTGGATGACGGTCGCCTTTACGTCGTCAGCAATTCTGCGTGGGTTCGCGCGCTCCGCCAACGCATCCACGGTTGATGCCAATTGGTCACGAGCCTGATCGATGTCCTGCTTGATGCTGTCCGGATCACGGTCCGCCACGTCAGCCCTCCAACTCGCGTTGCTGCCTTGCCCAACTACCCTAGATCAGCCGAGCGCCGATCCCGCGCACGGCCGACAGAAGGGACTCGCGAATGCCTGCAACTCCTCGCCTGACCGTGGGTGACAGCGCCCCCGCGTTCAGCTTGTCCGACGCTGACGGCAAGACCGTCAAGCTCAGTGACTACAAGGGCAGGAAGGTAATCGTCTACTTCTACCCCGCAGCGTCCACCCCCGGATGCACGAAACAGGCATGCGACTTTCGGGACAGCATGGCCGACCTCAACGAGGCAGGCCTCGACGTGGTCGGCATCTCCCCCGACAAACCCGAGAAGCTCGCGAAGTTCCGCGACTCCGAGAAGCTGACCTTCCCGTTGCTTTCCGACCCCGAGCGCAAGGTGCTGACGGCGTGGGGGGCATTCGGCGAGAAGACCATGTACGGCAAGACCGTTCAGGGCGTGATCCGTTCGACGTTCGTCGTCGACGAGAAGGGCAAGATCGAGGTCGCGCAGTACAACGTGAAGGCCACCGGGCACGTAGCCAAGCTGCGCCGCGACCTATCCGTCTGAGACGTCGAGGATGCGCTTTCGACCCGGGTCGTAGAGCGGCGGCAGCTGAAGTCGTGCCTCTAGCCCGATCTCGCCTTCGATCGGCCCGACCTCCTGCAGTCCGGCCTCGACGGTCTCGAGTTGGGCGCCACGGTCGAGGAAGTCTACGGCCACGACTAGATTCGCGATCCGTTCTCGAAGGGCACCTGGCTTGCCCTGCGACCGGGACAGGCGGCCGACCTCGCCAACGTCGAGACCCGTTGGGGTGCAATACATCTGGCGGGGCCGACTTTGCCGGGGTCTGGTCGGGCTCGGTCGACGGGGCCATCGAATCGGGCAGGACGACGGCGGCAGAGGTGGACGCGGCGTTGGCCGAATGACGAGCGAATCCAGCGTCCTGCGCATCGCCGTAGGGACCGTTGGATCGATGTCGATCAACACCGGGGTTGGTAGCTGAACTATGGTTTGCCGGTGGAAGGCACACCTTTCGGCCGCTATCAGCTGTTAGCGCTCGTTGGCCGCGGCGGCATGGGCGAGGTATGGCAGGCCTTCGATACCGCCACCGAACGGATCGTCGCCCTGAAGATGCTGCCCGCCGAGTTCGCCGGCGACGCGATCTACGAGGAACGGTTCCGGCGCGAGGCGCGGTCAGCGGCCGCACTCGACGAACCCCACGTCGTGCCGATCTTCGACTTCGGCGAGATCGACGGTCGGTTGTTCGTGACGATGCGTCTGATCAAGGGCGAGGACCTGGACAGCATCCTGCAGCGAGGGCCCATCGAGCCTGCGCGCGCGGTCAGGATCATCGAGCAGGTGGCCGAAGCCCTGCATGCTGCACACCAGGTCGACCTGATACATCGCGACGTGAAACCGTCCAACATCCTCGTCGGCGACAACGACTTCGCGTATCTGATCGACTTCGGAATCGCCCGCGCCGCAGGACATTCCGGCTTGACGAGCGCATCGAGCGTGATCGGCACATGGGCCTACATGGCACCTGAGCGCGTCACCGCCGGGTATACCGACCCGCGCTCCGACGTCTATGCGTTGACCTGCGTACTGTTCGAATGTCTGACCGGCAGTCCACCGTTCCCCGGGGGCAACGTCGAACAGCAGATCGGCGGCCATCTCGGCCTTGCACCTCCGCGCCCTTCCCAATGGCGCGCCGGCGTACCTGCCGCCTTCGACGACGTCATTGCCATTGGCATGGCCAAGAACCCCGAACAACGCTATTCGACCTCCAGGGAATTGGCGGCGGCGGCGCACTCGGCACTCACGCGCCCCACCACCACCCGCACCGCCGTTGCGCCACCGACTGGCGTGGCGCCAGCCACGGCGATCGCCTACCACACGGCACCCAACTACACAGCACAGCGGACCAATCCGGCGTCATTTCTCAGCCCGCCCCCGCCACCGACGAAATCACCGAGGAGGAGACGCGCCGCCCTGGCCGGCGCCGGTATCGCCGTCGCTGCGGTCATCGCCGTCGTCCTCGGGCTAATACTGACCGACGAGAACGCCGGTGTCGACAATGGCGCGCCGACCGCTCAACCGACCAAAGCCTCTCCCCCGCAGTCGAATACGGCGAAGACGGGACCGCTGACCGGTACGTACAGGGCCGATTTCGGGCCGGGGCGCGACCTTGGAGGAGGGTCGCTCGACGATGCGCCTGCAGTCAGCGCCACATACGACTTTCGTTCGGCGTGCCCGCCCACCGGGTGCATCGCAACGGCCACGACGGATTCGGGTCCCGCGCTCGCATCCAACCTCGTGTTCGACGACGTGGGCGGATCGTGGCTTTCGGTGAACCTCGTTCCACCGGCTCAACCGAAGCCCGAATTCGAGGCCAGTTGCCCGTCCCCCGCTGATCTCGTCGGTGAGTTCTGGGAGGCGATTTCGCTGCAACCCAGACCCGACGGTAGTTTGTCGGGCGAGTACGTGGCGACCAACGTGAACAACTGTGACGTCATGCGAACTGTCACCCTCACCCGCGTCGGTGATGGCGAGTCGCCAAACGTGCCGGACCCTAGCGCACTTCCGCCGCGAGCGGCTTCAGCGGCTGAGGCTCTACACGGCCGCTATCACTTCTCGATCAACGATCCGACCGGGGTCAACCACCTCTCCGCGGACTACTTCGTTCGCACGTATTGCCTCCGCGTAGGCGAGCAATGTTCGAGCTTCATGCGCAAGGTCGACAACACGGAGGCCGTTCCGTTGATCTTTCGCAACGGCGAATGGACCTACCGGTTGCAGAGCGTGGCGTGCAATTCCGGTCCGCCTGGCACGCAGACGTATACCTATCCGCTTCCGCAGCCGCTACAAAACCCGATCGCTCTGCTGTCAGGGCACATCCGTGGCGATTTTCCCGCCAATAGCCCTTGTCCATCGCGCGCAATTCCCGCCACGTACGAACGCACCGGCGACTAGGTCCGACCGAGCGCCTCCAAGAACAGCGCCTCCGACGTCGCGGCGCGTTCGAGCACGCCGAGATCCAGGCTTTCGTTGATGCTATGAGCTTGTGTCGCAGGATCTTCCACGCCAGTGACGAGGATCTTGGCGTCGGGGAAGGCCGCCGCGAACTCCGCGATGAACGGGATGGATCCGCCGACTCCCATGTCGATGGCGTCAGTCCCCCACGCCTGACGGAATGCGGTCCTGGCCGCGTCGTACACCGGGCCGTTCGCATCGATCGCGTACGGCTGGCCGACGTCTCCAGGCGTGACCGTCACCTTCGCGCCCCACGGGGCATGCTCCTCGAGGTGCCTGGTAAGTGCCGCAAGGTGCTCGGCGGCGTCACCGCCTGGCGCCACCCGCAAGCTGACCTTGGCGCGCGCTCGTGGGATCAACGTGTTGGACGCCGAGGCGATCGGGGTGGTGTCGATGCCGATGACCGTGATCGACGGCTTGGCCCAAAGCCGTTGGGGTACCGAGCCCGAACCGATTTCGGTAACGCCGTCGAGTAGCCCGGTGTCCTCCCGAACCCGCTCGGGTGGGTAGTCCACTGCGGCGGCAGTGCTCTCGTGCAAGCCCGCGACCGCGACGTTGCCGTCGTCGTCGTGCAGGCTTGCCAGGAGGCGAACCAACGCGCTCAACGCGTCCGGTACCGCGCCGCCCCACATTCCGGAGTGCAGGCCGTGATCGAGGGTGGCCACCTCGACGACGCAGTCGGCGAGCCCGCGTAGCGACACCGTCAACGACGGGACCTCGGTACTCCAGTTGTCGGAGTCGGCGATGACGATGACGTCGGCAGCCAGTAGGTCGCGGTGAGCGCCCAACAATGCTGCCAAGGATGGCGACCCCGACTCCTCCTCGCCCTCGACGAATACCGTTAGCCCAACGGGCGGATTCCCGTCGAATGCTCGCATCGCCGCCAGATGCGTTGCGATTCCCGCCTTGTCGTCGGCGCTGCCTCGGCCGTATAGCCTGCCGTCGCGTTCGGTCGGAACGAATGGCGGCGACACCCATTGCGTGGCATCGCCTTCCGGCTGGACATCGTGATGCGCGTACAGCAGCACGGTGGGCGCCCCCGGCGGTGCGGGATGTCGAGCGATGACCGCAGGTGCCCCACCCTCGCTGACGATCCTGACGTCACCGAAGCCAGCCTCCGACAACAACTTCGACACGACGTCGGCGCTACGCTTCACCTCACCACGGCGGGCGACGTCGGCCCACACCGACTCGATGCGGACGAGGTCCTCCAAGTCGGCTCGCACCGACGGCAAGACCGCTTGGACACGGGCGACGAGATCACTCACGCAAACGAGATTACTGCGTCTCCAAGATCGCCACGGCCGCCGCGGTGTCAGCCTCGTGCGTCAACGACACGTGAATGGTGACCTCCTTGAGGTGCTCGGCAATCTCGCCGGACAGCCGAACCTTCGGCCTGCCCCACATGTCGGTCACCACCTCGATGTCGCGATGAATGCCCTCGGGCAGCACGGGCCGCTTGGCGAACCGCGATCCCGACCACGCCTTGATCACGGCCTCCTTGGCCGCCCACCGTGCCGCGAGGTGGCGTGCCGCCGACGAACTCTTGTCGGCGGCATCACGACGTTCACCTGGCGTGAACGTCTCGGAGAACACCGTGCCCGGCTGGTCGACCTGCTCTGCGAAGTCCGGAATGGAGACCAGATCGATGCCAATGCCGACTATGCCCATGGAAGGAAAGCTAACTCATGACACATCGTCGCAACGCAGGCGCATCCTGCCGTCGAACGTGACACCACCGTGGAGAAACCTCCGGATTCTCGCAGTGACGTCACGTTCGACGAGGTGAGTGCGCTCATCATGGACGCGCGTACCAGCCATCTTCACCCAAGCGCGAGTCGGGATCGAGCAACATCTCGGCCTCCTGTCGCTTCTCGGGTGAGTCGTGGTTGAACCGCCGATCGACTGGCCGCTCGTAGAGCGCAGGTCCACCTGCGATCGCCGACGCGAGCCTGTGCTGACCGGCCAGGACCCTGGCATTGGAACGCCGCTTGTAGTCCTCGCGCTCCTCGGGATCGAGGGCAGCCAGGAAGGCCTGCGGGTGCACCAACGCGACCAGACCCGACACGTGACCGAAGCCGAGGCTGGTGACCAGCCCAGCCTTGAGCGGGAACTTGTCGCCCAGGTTCAGCGTCTCGCGCACCCACACCAGGTGGTTTGCGCCCGACAACTCGTCGTCGACGCAGTCCAGGCTGCGGTTCGGCGGAATGACGCCGTCGCGCAGGATCTGGCACAGCCCCATCATCTGGAACGCCGCTGCACCGCCCTTGCTGTGCCCGGTCAGGCTCTTCTGGCTGACCACGAATAGCGGAGCGCCCGTCGACCGACCCATCGATGCGGCAAGCCGCTCGTGCAGTTCGGTCTCGTTGGGATCGTTGGCCAGCGTCGACGTGTCGTGCTTGGAGATCACGGCGATGTCGTCTGGTCCGACGCCGAGTTCGGCCAGCGACTGTGCGAGCTTCGACTCGCGACCGCCGCGGCCGGCGGCCAGCGCGCCGAGACCCGGTGCGGGGATCGACGTGTGCACGCCGTCACCGAACGAGGAGACGTAGGCGACGACGGCCTGCACCGGCAGACCCATTCGCAACGCCAAGTCACCGCGTGCCAGCAGAATGGTGCCGCCGCCCTGACCCTCGACGAAGCCGAGCCTGCGCCTGTCGTTGGCGCGCGAGAACTTCGAGTCGCTGATGCCCTTGGCCCTCATCGTCTCGGTCTCGGCCGTTGCCGACATGTCACCGAAGCCGATGATGGCCTCCTGCGTCACGTCGTCGTAGCCACCGGCCACCACGAACTCGGCCTTCCCGAGGCGAATCTTGTCGACACCCTCCTCGACCGAGATCGCCGCGGTGGCACACGCGCCCACCGGGTGGATCATCGCGCCGTAGCTGCCGATGTACGACTGGACCACGTGGCCCGCGATGACGTTCGGCAGAACCTCCTGCAGGATGTCGTTCGGCTTGCTCCTGCCGAGCAGATTGCCGTGGTACATCGTCTGCATCGACGTCATGCCGCCCATGCCGGTGCCCTGCGTGCTCGCCACCAGGCTGGGGTGGACCCACCGCATGAGCTCGCTCGGCGAGAACCCCGCCGAGAGGAACGCGTCGACCGTGACGGCCAAGTCCCACAGGGCCAGCCGGTCGATCGAGTTCATCATGTCCTGGGTGATCCCGAAGACCGTCGGGTCGAACCCGGTGGGAATCTGTGCGCCGACGGTCCTGGACAACTTGGACTTGCGCGGCACGCGAATCTCGGTGCCTGCCTTCCTGGTGACCTGCCAGTCGGTGCCGTCGGGGATCGGCGAGATGACGGTGTGCTCGGGATCGAATTCGCGGAACGACCGTGCATCTGCCTCCGAGGACACGACGAAGGTGAAGTCCTTGTCGAGGAACACCGACATCAGCAGCGGCGTGCTGTGGTCGGGCTCGATCGCGCCGTCGTCGACCCACTCGCGGATGCCCACCCGCTCTAGGACGATGTCGTGGTAGCGCTCCACGAGCTCGCCTTCATCGATCAGATCGCCCGACGCGGTGTCGTACCATCCGGGCTTCGGGTCGTCCTCCCACTTCACCAGACCCGTCGTCCAGGCCAGCTCCAGCACGCCTGCCGCAGAAAGCTCGCCGTCGACCTCCATCTCGAAGCGGGTCCGCGACGAGCCGTAGGGCCCGAGTTCGGCACCGCTGACGATGACCACCAGATCGGCGGGGTCGACGTCGAGGTCGGCCCATGCAGGCGGTGGTGCGGCGACGTAGCCGCGTGGCGGCGATGGCAGAGCCCGGATCGAGCCCAGGTCATCCTCTTCGTCTGCCGCGCCGCTTTCCTGCGCCATCTCCTCGCGGGCCTTGCTGGCCAACTCGGCCATGTTGATGTCGATCTCGCCGAGACCGCCAGTCAGGTCAACCCGCAGCGGTTCGCGTGCCGCGGCGACCTTGGACTCGATGTCGCAGAGAGCCAGCAGCATCGACGCCATCTCGTCGGTCGTGTACGTCGTCACTCCCGCCTCTTCGACGGCGCCGACGATGGCATCGTTGGCGCCCATCAGGCCGGTGCCCTTGGTCCAACCGATCAATGCGTGAGCCAACGAAACCCGCTGCGCCCAAGACGTTTCGGCCTTCCACCGCGAGACCACGGCATCGAGTGCCGACTTGGCCTCGCCGTAGGCTCCGTCGCCGCCGAACATGCCCCGGTTGGGTGAACCCGGCAGGACGACGTGCAGGCGGGACGCGATGTCGCGTTCCGAGCCGATGTGCGACAGTCCGCCGATGAGCCGCTGAACGGCCCACAGCAGCACCTTCATCTCCATCTCGGAGCGAGAGCCCGCATCGGAGAGGTCGCCCGCCACGCGCGGTGCCGCGAACGGGAACAGCAGCGTGGGAGTCTGGGCGTCCTTGAGGCGAATAGCTTGCGGCCCAAGGCTTTCCGTCTGCTCGTTGCCGATCCAAGCGACCAGCGCGTCGATGTCGGTGTAGGACGCCATGTTGGCGGGCACCACCCACAGCTGGGCGCCAAAACGCGCGTTGTCCCGGTAGAGGGACCGGTAGAACGCCAACCGATCGTCATCGAGCTTCGACGTCGTGGCGACGACGGTCGCGCCGCCGTCGAGCAGCTGCGCGGTGACCGAAGCGGCGATCGAACCCTTCGACGCACCGGTCACCACCGCAATCTCGTTGGCGTAGCGGCCCGTTGCGGGATTCTCCGCACCAGCGGCCGCGCGGCCGTACAGCGCGGCGTGGATCGTCTTGCCCGACGCTAGCGCCTTGCCCTGCCACCAGCTGGCCTGTGTGGCGACGACGTGCCCTGCACCTTCGAAGCGCTCGGAGAGACGCGGCCAGTCGGCGTCGATCTCGCCCTCGTCCATCAGCCACAGGCGCGCGAGATCCTCGCGAGCGCTGGCCCACCGGTCGTCGAACAGCACCGCCTTGCGACCGTCGAAGGTCGGCGCCACCAAACGCGGCCAGTCCGAGCCCAATTCGGCCGTCACGAGGTCGATCAGCTCTGCGTCGGCAACCTCGTCGGAGACACCGACGACGGTGTCGTGACCCAGCTGCCCCAGGATCAACCTGGCAGCCGACGCAAGGACGCCATCGCGACCGGTGACCTGCTCGGCGAACTCGGTGAGCGCGGCTGAATCCACGACACCTCCCGCCGAGGCACCGCTCGACGGCAGCGACACCGAGATGCCCTTGCGGGCGGCGACTGCCAGGACGGCCCCGTCGATGACCTTGTCCACGGTCGCGGCGTCGGCCAACGCACCCTCGTGCAGTGAGCCAAGCGCGCCGCCACGCACGCTGGTGCCCTCACGGGTGCCGAGTGCGATCTCGACGGTCGCGTGCTTGGCCCAACCCGGGCCGAGCTCCCACGTCTTGGTGATGCGTTCGGCGATGGCGGCCGGACGCTTACCCGACGGGCCGAGGATCGTTCGCAGCTGATCGTTCACCGCATCGGAAAGCACTGGGCCGTAAGGCTTGTACGTCCGAGCGAGCTTGGTCACCTGCGCCTTGAGTCCGGCCAGGTCGGCCTCTGCCGCGCCGTCGATCGCGCCGAGGTTCAACTCGGAGCCGAGGTCGACGAGCAACTGGTTGCGCCGCGAGGACGCACCGTCGGTGATCGACTCGATGGAGTCGAGCGGCTCGACCTGGTCGATGCGCATCTTCGCCGAAAGGGCGATCAGCGCCATGGTGGCGTCGGCGGCGTCGAACTCGATGTCGTCGGGGCGCGGAGCGCCGCTGGGCGCGACATTGGGACCCGGAGCGCCGCTGGGCGCGACATTGGGGCGCGGAGCGCCGCTGGGCGCGACATTGGGGCGCGGAGCGCCGCTGGGCGCGGCGGGTGCCGCTGCCGGCGCGGCAGGCGCAGCCTCGACTGCGGCACCCTCGGCCACGGGCCCCGGCGCGTCATCGACGACGTCGTCCTCCGGCTCCGGATCGGTATCGGTCGCGAACAACACGTCAGCGTCGCGCTCGGTGTTGAGCACCTCGGTCGTGCTGTGCGAGTACTCGGGCAGCTTGAGGGTGTTGGTGGCGAGCCCGGCGACCGTCGGCGCGTTCTTGACGCCGATCTCGACGAACCGCTCGACACCGAGTCCGCCGGCGGCCTCCTCGATGAAGAGCAGATCCTGAGTCTCGATCCACCGGACCGGGCTGGCGAACTGCCACGCGAGCAGCTCGATGACGACCTTGCGGCACAGCTCGAGTGGCTTCTCGTTGATCCACGTGTCGTAGTCGGCGAGGATCTCGTCGAGCGGCTCGGCGGGCACCAGATCGCGGATCTCCTGGATGAAGTCGCGGTCCAGGCTGAACGGCCTCGGCACGAGGTTCGGGACATAGCGCCCGATCAGCAGGGCCGGGTCGGCGTCGCGCGGCATGACGCGTTCCAGCGACCGACGGAAGTCGGCGACGCCTACCCGCAGAACCGACGAGTGGAACGGCACGTCGATCCCTGGCACCAGGATGAACGAGCGCTTGCCGCCACTGATCTCGCGGCGCTTCTCGACCTCTTCCTCGAGGATCTCGAGGCCACGGACCGTGCCTGCGATCGCGTACTGCGAGCCGCGCAGGTTGAAGTTGACGATCTGCAGGTACTCGCCAGAGCGCTCGGCGATCTCGGCGACCCAGTCGGTCACGTCATCGTCGTCGAGGTCGATCTGCGACGGTCGGATGGCGGCCAACCGGTAGTTCGACCGGCCGTGCTCGTCACGCGGCACGATGTCGTGCATCTTGCTGCCGCGATGGAACACCACCTCGAGCAGTGCCTCCAGCGGGTACACGCCGGACACGCATGCCAGCGCCGTGTACTCGCCGACGGAGTGCCCGCAGGCGATGGCGTCCTCGACGAACGCTCCCTGCTCGCGCATCTCGGCGACCTGAGCCGCAGCCACGGTCGCCATCGCGACCTGGGTGAACTGCGTCAGGTACAGCACGCCCTCGGGGTGCTGGTAGTGCACGCCGCTGGCGATCAGGCTGGTCGGGTTGTCGCGCACCACGTGCAGCACGGAGAAGCCGAGCGTGTCGCGGGTGAACTTGTCAGCCGTGTCCCACACCTTGCGCGCGGCCTTGGACCTGGCGCGGACCTCCATGCCCATGCCCTTGGACTGGATGCCCTGTCCCGGGAACGCGTAGACGGTCTTCGGTGCGGCGAGCTGAGCGGTCGCCGACATCACTAGGTCGTTGTCGACCTTCGCGGTGACCTCGATGATCTCGGCGCCGCGATCGATGCCGACGCGGTCGACACGGAACTCGATGTCGTCGCCTGGCAGCACCATCCCGAGGAACCGAGAGGTCCAGCCGATCAGGCGGGCGGGCGGGGTCGCCCGACCGTCGGTCGCCGTGACGGCGTGCTGCGCGGCGGCCGAGAGCCACATGCCGTGCACGATGGGCGATTTCAGCCCAGCGAGCAGGGCGGCGGCCCGATCGGTGTGAATCGGGTTGTGGTCACCGGAGACGACGGCGAATGCGCTCATGTCGGTCGGCGCGGTGACGGTGACGTCACGGCGACGACGGCGCGGCGTGTCGGTCGCGTTGTCGGTGATGGCACCTCCGGCCTTGGGCGGATCGGACAGCTCCGCGGGACCGGTGCGGCCGCGGATCGCGAACCGCTCTTCGAGGACGGCCAACTCGGTGCCCGACTCGTCGCGGATGCTCACCGACACGGGGACCACGCGGCCGACCTCGGTGTCGACGGCGGGCGAAGCCGTTGCGGTGACGGTCAATTCGACCGCGGTCGCGGGCATCGGTGCCAGCAGGTGCGCGGCGTGGTCGAGGTGCACGAGGCTGAGCAGGCCCTCGACGACGGGGAATCCGGCGTCGGTGGCCGCGGAGCCGATGACCGCGAAGACGGCGGGCCAGCAACGGCCGACCAGGGCGTCGGGCACCAGGGTCAGACCAGGCGCCAGCGGTGCACCGAACGCGGCGGTGACGCCAGTGTGGTCGGCGACCTCCTCCGGATCCCACGCGACCGTGACGGTCGTGCTGTCGTCGACGACGACGGGCAGCGAGTCCGGTCCGTCAACGCCAGCGGCGATGGCGAGCACCGAGCGCATTGCCGCCGACGCGTCCTCCGTCGTGACCACGGGCATGCCGCCGTCGACGGTGGCCTTAGTGAGGGTGAAGGGGATCGTGATCCACGTGTTGGACAAGGGCACGTTCAGAACGACGGCGTCACCGCTGAGTTCGAGCCGCGCGCCCGTGGAAGGATGAGTGGCGGAACGATTTTCGTTGACCTGCCACTCCCCCGGCTCACCGATGCGGTGCACGGGATTGATGGCCGTGCGGCCCGCCCACAACACATCGGGCGAGTCGAGCACGACGGCGAGCGGACCAGTGACGTCGACGCGGGCCTGCCTGCGCGACATCGCGGCCACGGGCTCGACACCGGACGCGACGACCTCGTCGATGGCGGCCTGCTCGAACCTATCGAGCAATTCGCCGACGGGCTCGTCGACGCGGGTAATGCCAGCGACGGCCTCGGTTCCTGGGATGATGCAGACCTCGTCGGCCGAGTACCTCGCATCGTGGGCCTGCCACAGCGAGTCACTGCGCCACCAACGACGAACGTCCTTGTCGATGACGGGCACGAAGTTGACGGGCTTGCCCAGCGTCTTGCACAGGGTGATGAAGAACGGCACGTCCGCGGGATGCAGCTGAACCGTCTCAGCGTCGGGATAGCGAGCCAGCAGCGCCTCGATGGCTCGTGCCGGATTCTCGAGCAGCGCCTCGCCTTCGGCGTCAGCACCGAACAGCGTCTCGATCGGCCCGGAGTCCGAAGGATGCAGTCGCGCCTCGACGCGGTTGAGCATCTCCTGGAAGCGATCCCGCCACGTGACGTCGAGCCACGGCGAGTCGGCCTTCTTGGTGTCGGCAGTGCTGTCGTCGTCGCCGATGGCGAGTTCGACGTAGCGCTGCAGCCACTGCAGGTAGGTCATCTCGGCGACGTCGCCGAAGTACGGCTTGGCGGTGACGGCCATCGCGGCGATGATCTCGTCGCGCCGCTCGGCGACCGCATCGCCGTCACCCGCGACCTCGTCGAGCAGGCGTCCGCACCGCGAAGCGGCGTTGTCGATCTCGTGGATGTCGGCACCGAGCTGGCTGCGCCCGGATGCCATGCCGCCCTGAGCCTTTCCGGCGCCGACCCAGTGATCGGTGCCGTTGGTCTCGACGAGCAGTTGCTTCACCGCTGGGGAGGTGGTGGCCTCCAACGTGGCCATCGCGGCGGTGCCGACGAGGATGCCGTCGACGGGCATGATCGGGAAGCCGTAGCGCGCCGACCATCTGCCCGACAGGTACTCGGCGGCACGTTCCGGGGTGCCGATGCCACCGCCGACGCACACGGTGATGTTGGCGCACTTGCGAAGTTCGCCGTACGTCGAGACGAGCAGGTCGTCCAGGTCTTCCCAGGAGTGGTGGCCACCGGCCCTGCCGCCCTCGATGTGGACGATGACGTCGCGGTCGGGAACCTCTTCGGCGATCTTGATGACGGACTTGATCTGGTCGACGGTGCCCGGCTTGAACACGACGTGGCTGATCCCGATGCCGTTGAGTTCCGCGATCAGGTCGACGGCCTCTTCGAGGTCGGGGATTCCCGCGCTCACGATGACGCCGTCGATCGGCGCACCCGACTGACGGGCCTTCTGCACCAACCGCTTTCCACCAACCTGCAGCTTCCACAGGTACGGGTCGAGGAACAGGGTGTTGAACTGCACCGCGCGCCCATCCTCCAGCAGCTGGGTGAGCTCGGCGATGCGGCCGTCGAAGATCGATTCGGTGACCTGGCCGCCGCCGGCGAGCTCGGCCCAGTGGCCCGCGTTCGCCGCGGCGGCAACGATCTTGGCGTCGACGGTAGTCGGGGTCATGCCCGCCAACAGAATTGGCGAGCGGCCGGTGAGCCGGGTGAACTTGGTCGACAGCTTGACCGACCCGTCGGGCAGGCGCACCGTCGACGGCGCATAGCTCGACCACGGGGCCGCGACCTCGGGCATGGCACCGACGGTGAACAGGCTGCGCTGGCCGGCACGCGTCGCGGCAGGAACGATGCCGATGCCCAGCCCGCGGACCACGGGTGCGGTGAGGCGGGTGACGGTGTCGCTCGGGCCGAGGTCGACGATCCACTTGGCACCGGCGTCGTGAAGCCGATCGACCTCTGCGACCCAGTCGATGGGCCGCACGAAGATCGACTCGGTGAACTCGTGCGCCATGTCGGCATCGATGCCGATCGTGGCGGCCCAGCGCTCGACCAGCCCAACGCCGTCGGCCAGGCGCGGCGTGTGGAACCCGACCTCGACCTGCACGCCGTGGAACACGGGGCTGAACACGGCGCCACCCCGCAACTTGTTCTTGCGCTCGGCCTCTTCCTTCTCGGTGATCTTGCTGCAGTACAGCTCGAAGCGCGCGAGCTGTTCGGGCGTGCCCGTGATGACGACGGAGCGCCTGCCGTTGCGGATGGACAGGATCGGGGGCAGTACGGTCCGAACGTCGGTGGAGAAGTCCTCTAACAGCTCGGCAATCCGATCTGGGTCCGCGTTGGTGACCGACACCATCGGGGACTTGTCGCCCCTGCCGACCATGCCGCGGCGTCGCGAGACGAGCGAGCCTGCGGCCCCGATGAGCTGAAGCAGCGCCAACAGTTCCGCGTCCTTGGCGCCCTTGGCCTTCAACGACTCGCACGCCATGACGCCCTGCGAGTGCCCCGCCATGGCGACCGGTGGAGTGCCGTACAGATCCAGGCCCTGGCGGGTCACGGCGCGGATGGCGGCCATCTGGGCCAGCAGGATGCCTGGGCCGGAGATCGCGGCGGTGGTCAGCTGCTTGGTGGTTGGCAGCGCCTCGTCGGCCGCAAGCGCCCGCACCCACTGCATGGGCTCGAACCCGATCGGCCGGACGACGACGAGTTCGCGCGCAACGGGCTCCAGCAGCAGCTGGGCCTCGCCGACGATCTCGCTGAGCTCCGACTCGATGCCTGCCGAGCTGATCAGCTCTTCGAGGTTCTCCAGCCAGTTGCCGCCCTGTCCGCCGAATGCGACGGCATAGGGTTCACCCGCGTTCAGGAGGTCGACGAGCGCATGAGCACCGCTGCGCGAAGCGCCGTTGTCGCCGCTGCCGCCCTTGCGGCCGGTGGTCACGCTGTCTTGTTCGTGGATCGTCACGTCTCGTCATCTCCTGGTGCAGTCGTCCGCGTGTTGCTCGTGTGGGCTGTCGTCGGCAGGTCGTCCTCGCTCCCCTGCGAGGTTCTGCGATTCGGCGTCGAATCCCGACTGGCTCCGGTCGCCGCCGTTGGTGCGGAGCGCTGTGCGGTTCCCGTTTTCGTGGGAACTCGGCGCTCGGGTCAGCCGCCATAAGGTTGTCATAAGAGCCAGCACCATTTTCGGCCCAGAAATGGTTACTGGCGAGTTCTACGCTTGGGTAACCACGGATTGGATAACACGGGCTTCGGTACGCACTAGAGGCATCCGGGACAAACGTCCTGCTGGCAGGTGGTTACGGTTGAGTAGCTATAACAGTGCAGATCAAGGCAGTATTGTTATCGAATCGTTATCTCAAAATTTCGCCAGCCACGACATCTCGTCGAATCCCAGGAAAAAGCGACAACATTGCGAAGTGTGTCTACTGGAACGTCATGTGGCGGCCAAAGTGTTTGCTGGCGGGACTTACCCGTGAGTAGGGTTTAGTCCCATTGGCCGAACCGTGGTTTGAGGACGTGGTTCACGTCGACGCCCACCCCCGCGACGTCGTGCTTGTCGATCGAGATCTGATGCAGATTCGCCGCCGGATGGACGAAGCCCTTCGGCGTACCCCAGTCGTGCTGCCAGAAATAGGACCCAAGTCCATCCTGCAACGCCCAGTCGATGGTCGGGGCGTTGGCGTACACCCCGACTCGCTGGTGGCCGAGGACGGCCTCCCAACCCCGGAGATAGGGCGCGACCTGCTGCTTGTACTGCGCGTAGGACGGATCGTCGTCGATCGAGGCGTAGATCGGTGCGCCGTAGGATCCGCCCGCAGCAACGTGCAGCTGCCAGCCGCGCTTGGCGTGAAATACCCCGGCGTTCTGGCCGCCGAGCCAGTCTGCGGTCTCCTGTTTTCCGTACTGGTAGCAGGAGACGATCTTCAACCCGTTCTGATAGAGGTCCCGAGCCTCGGGCAATTGGATGGGCTTGCCAAGCATCCAGCCACCGTCGGGGCGCCGATCGGACACGTAGCGGATGGCTCCGGCAGCGCCGGACGCGCGGATGTCGGCGGCCTTGATGACGCCCGCGGCGTAGTCGAGCAGGATTCCAAGCGGTTGGGCCGACGCGGTCGCCGGGCCGACGACGGCAGACAGCACGCCGTCGAGTCCTAGCACCGCGGGCGCGACGGCGCCACAGTGCATGGCGGCCTTGAGCACCTCCCTGCGGGAAAGCGACATGGACCACAGAATATGACAACTTTCCCAGCAACCACATCAACGCCACTGGTCACATCTGTACCAATTGCCCAGCGGGACGCTCGGAATCAGCTGGACGTGGATCGCACGTGCGACCCGGCTCTAGACGATCTCCGCTCCGAGGTCCGCGTTCCGTATCGACACCGAAGACCCTGCCCAGCCGCGAAAAACGCGTTGCCGCTGCGATATGGCAACGAGATTCGTAGGATCCTCCCATGCCTTCGGCGACGGCCACCCCTGCCCAGGTCGAACTCGTGGCCGTGCGGAAGGAATTCGGCGACGTCGTCGCGGTCGACGACGTCGAGTTGACGGTCGGCGACGGCGAACTCTTCGCGATCCTCGGACCGTCGGGTTCCGGCAAGACGACGGCCCTTCGCATGATCGCAGGCTTCGAGCAGCCAACCGCTGGGACCATCCGCCTCGGCGGCGTCGACGTCACGGCTCTTCCAGCTCGGCAACGCGACGTCAACACGGTGTTCCAGGACTACGCCTTGTTCCCGCACATGACCGTCGCGCAGAACGTCGAATACGGCATGAGGGTCAGCGGCGTGGCCAAGGCCGAGCGCCGCAAGCGCGCCGCCGAGGCTCTCGAGTTGGTGCGACTCGGTGACTTCGGCCCAAGGCGACCCGCGCAGTTGTCGGGTGGCCAACGCCAGCGCGTCGCCCTTGCGCGGGCGCTCGTCGGACGGCCCCGCGTCCTACTACTCGACGAGCCACTCGGCGCACTGGACCTCAAGCTGCGCGAGCAGATGCAGGTCGAGTTGAAGGCCATTCAGCGCGACGTCGGGATCACGTTCGTGATCGTCACCCACGACCAAGACGAGGCCCTGACGCTGTGCGACCGCCTCGCCGTGTTCAACCAGGGCCGGATCGAGCAGGTCGGCAAGGCACGCGAGGTCTACGAACACCCGGCGAACAGGTTCGTCGCGGATTTCGTCGGCACCTCGAACGTGCTTGCCGGCGAGGCGGCGGAGGCGATCGTCGGTCGCTCCGGAATCTTCGCGGTTCGACCCGAGCGCATCGCAGTGCTCGCGGCGGGCGAGGCCGCCACGGCAGGGGCGCGGTCCGTCGACGCCACTGTCGCGGAGGTCATCTACGCGGGCGCCACCACACGCGTCGCTGCGGTGGCATCGCCTGGCATCACACTCACCGCGACCGTATTGAACTCCGCCGCAACACAACTCGGCGACCTCGACCACGGCGCACCCATCACCCTGGCATGGCCGGACAACGCAGTACTCGACCTCTCGAGCTGAATCCGCACGAACCCACGAAGAAGGAGCATCCATGAAGTCCACCGCGCTGAAGCTAGGTTTCACCCTCGCTACGTGCGCCGCGCTCGTCGTCGGCTGTTCGGGATCGGGCGGTGGCGGTGACAAGCCCAAGCAACTCGAATCCGTTGGCGCCGGTGAAGGTCAGCTCAACCTGATCGCGTGGGCGGGCTACGCCGAGAACGGCTCGAACGATCCCAAGGTGGACTGGGTGACTCCGTTCGAGAAGGAATCCGGCTGCAAGGTCAACGTCAAGGTCGGCAACACCTCCGACGAAATGGTGCAGTTGATGCGCACCGGTCAGTACGACGGCGTGTCGGCATCCGGTGACGCGACGCTGCGGCTGATCCAGGCAGGCGACGTCGCTCCCGTGAACACCTCCCTGGTGCCCAACTACGCAACCATCTCTCCCTTTCTGAAGGACAGATCGTGGAACTCCGTCGACGGTCAGATGTACGGCATTCCGCACGGGTGGGGCGCAAACCTGTTGATGTACAACGTCGGCGTCGTCAAGGACGCCCCCGATTCTTGGAGCGCGGTGTTCGACGACGCCGGCAAGTACAAGGGCAAGGTCACCGCGTACGACTCGCCGATCTACATTGCAGACGCCGCGCTGTATCTGTCGAAGGCCAAGCCGGACTTGGGAATCAAGGACCCGTACTCGCTGACGTCCGCACAACTCGACGCGGCAGTCGACCTGCTCGAGAAGCAAAGGGAGAACATCAGCGAGTACTGGGCGGACTACACCAAGGAGGTCCAGGCGTTCGAGACGGGCACCTCCGTGATCGGCACGACCTGGCAGGTCATCGCCAACACGATCGGCACCAACAACAAGGTTCAGGTCAACGCGATCATCCCCAAGGAGGGTTCGACCGGTTGGTCCGATACGTGGATGATCTCGTCGAAGGCCGCCAACCCCAACTGCATGTACAAGTGGATGGACTGGATCACCTCGCCGAAGATCAACGCCCAGGTCGCCGAGTACTTCGGTGAGGCCCCCGCGCAGACCAAGGCCTGCGACTTCACCTCCGACAAGGCCTTCTGCGACGTCTACCACGCCACCGACGCGGCCTACGCCGAGAAGATCCACTACTGGACCACGCCGACGGAAAAGTGCATCGACGGCAGTGGCGACAGCTGCACGACCTACCAGCAGTGGGTCGACAAGTGGCAGCAGATCAAGGGGTGACGGCGGCCGCTCGAGAGCGGCGGCATCGCGGGGCCCTGGCATTCCTGCTGGTGCCGCCGCTGGCTTGGCTGACGGTGGCTTATCTGGGATCGCTTGCCGTCCTGCTGGTCTCGGCGTTCTGGTCGACGGATTCGTTCACGGGCGCCGTGGTGCACGAGGTCACCGTCGACAACATCGTCAGGGCGTTCACCGACGACGTGTTCCGCACGGTGACCCTGCGCACGATCGGGGTGGCTCTCCTGGTGACGGTCATCTGCGCCGTCCTTGCGGTACCGCTGGCGCTGTACATGGCCAAGGTCGCGTCACCCGTCGTCCGTGTCGCACTCGTCGTGGCCGTGACCACGCCGCTGTGGGCCAGCTACCTCGTCAAGGCCTACGCGTGGCGGGTGATGTTGTCCCCAGAGGGCCCGCTGACGTGGGCCTCCGGATATAGCCCCGGGTACGGCTTGGCGGCCACGGTGATCACGCTGACGTATCTGTGGCTGCCCTACATGATCATCCCGGTGTTCGCGGCGTTCGAGCGTGTGCCGAACAGCCTGGTGGACGCCAGTGCGGACCTCGGCGCTTCGGACTTCTCGACGCTGCGAATGATCATGGCGCCCTTGGTCTTTCCCGGCATCGCGGCGGGGTCGATCTTCACCTTCTCGCTGTCGCTCGGTGACTACATCGCAGTGACGATCGTCGGCGGGAAGACCCAGCTACTGGGCAACGTCATCTATGGGCAGCTGGTGACGGCGAACAATCAGCCGCTGGCGGCGGCATTATCGGTCATCCCGTTGGTGGCGATCGTCCTGTACCTCGTTGCCATGCGAAGGACCGGCGCCTTGGAGAACGTGTGATGTTGTCGACCGGGGCACGACACCTGGTCCGTGCGTGGACCGTGCTCGTGCTCGTATTCCTTTATGCACCATTACTTCTCGTCATCGTCAATGCCTTCAACTCGTCGAAGTCGTTCGCATTCCCCCCGAGTGGATTCACGTTCAAGTGGTGGGTGTCCGCAGCGGGCAGCGAAGGGATGTGGAAGTCACTGGCCAACTCGGCCCTAGTAGGCGTCGGCGCCACGTCCATCGCGCTGGTGCTTGGCACCATGGCGGCGTTCGCCGTTCAGCGGTACCAGTTCTTCGGCAGGAATACCGTGAGCCTGCTGGTGGTGCTGCCAATCACACTGCCCGGCATCGTTACGGGCATCGCGCTGAACGCCACGTTCACGTCGGTTCTCGGCATCACGCTGGGCTTGGCAACCGTGATCATCGGCCACGCGACTTTCTGTATCGTGGTCGTATTCAACAACATTCAGGCCCGGCTGCGCAGACTCGGCACCAACTTGGACGACGCGTCAGCTGATCTCGGCGCATCGTCGTGGCAGACGTTCCGCTACGTCACCTTTCCGATGATGCGTGGTGCTCTGCTCGCCGGAGCGATCCTGGCCTTTGCGCTGAGCTTCGACGAGATCGTGGTGACCACCTTCACGGCGGGCCCCACCGTACAAACCTTGCCGATCTGGATCTTCGGAAACCTGTTCAGGCCGAACCAGGCTCCGGTGATCAACGTCGTTGCCGCGGCGTTGACGATATTGGCGATCATTCCGGTCTGGTTGGCGCAGCGCTTTGGAGGCGATCCGGCGGGCGCGAGGGTTTAGCAGCGGGAAATACCTGACCGTTTGCCACGCCACTCGATAGGGCACACTTGAACCACTGGCGGCGGGCTGATGCACCGTTTGAGATAGCAAACGTGAGGCGAGTCAGCTTATGGTGGTGGCTGTACGTGAGCCGACGTGTCGCTGCGAAAGGGCGGTGTAGTGGAGGGAACGCCTTTCGGCCGCTATCGATTGATCGACCTGCTAGGTCGCGGCGGCATGGGGGAAGTCTGGAAGGCATACGACACGGCTACCCAACGGGTGGTTGCAGTCAAGGTCTTGCCGGAGCAACTTGCATCCGATCCGGTCTTCGAGCAACGGTTCCGGCGTGAGGCTTACGCCGCGGCGGGCCTCAACGAGCCTCACGTGGTGCCGATCCACAACTTCGGCGAGATCGACGGCAGACTCTACGTCGACATGCGACTCGTCGAGGGCCAAGACCTCGAAAAGACCCTCGCCAATGGTCCGCTGGACCCGGCAAGGGCCGTCAAGATCATCGAGCAGGTCGCCGCGGCGCTGAGCGCAGCCCACCGGATCGGCCTCGTCCATCGCGACGTCAAGCCATCCAACGTGCTGATCACCGAGGACGATTTCGCTTACCTGATCGATTTCGGCATCGCCAGAGGAGCCAGTGAGACGGGTCTGACCGGCACCGGCAACGTCATCGGCACGTGGCCCTACATGGCTCCGGAGCGATTCAGCACCGGCCAGTGCGACAGCCGCTCCGACATCTACGCGCTGACCTGTGTGCTGTACGAGTGCCTGACCTGTGCCCGCCCCTTTCCCGGCGACAGCGTCGAACAGCAGATCGCGAGCCACCTGACCGCTCCTCCGCCAAGGCCCTCGGTCGCCCAGCCGGGAGTGTCCCCGCAACTGGACGCCGTGATCGCCGCGGGCATGAACAAGGACCCAGAACAGCGCTACGGCACCACCATGGAGTTGGCTCGCGCGGCGAGGTCGGCGATCACAGCACCGATCCCAACGCCGATCCCCACGCCGCCCCCCGAACCGCAGCACAATCAGTGGCCGCCGGTCGCGCCCCCCACCACTGCAAGCAATACCCCGGAGCCGCAACGCAATCCGGTCTGGTCGGGAGGCGCACCTCCTACGTTCACCAACCCTCCTCCCATCTACACCAATCCGCCGCCCAACCCCGGCAACCAGGGCTGGGGCCATACGCAGGTTCGCTCGAACGAGACCGAGTTGCCGCGTCATCCCTTCCAACAGCCACCCCAGCCCCCGTGGCAGCAACCGCCAGGTGGCGGGTTGCCGCCACCACCCAAGAGCAACCGGAACACGATCATGATCGTGGCGGCCGCCGTCGCGGCGGTCATCGCGTTGGTAGTCGCGGTGATCGTCGTGACCAACAAGGACGACGGCGGCGGCGGTGGGAAGCCCTCCGCGGGCGGCGAGACGACCACCACCACGACCACCCCGCCCCCGCAACTGGCCTTCTCCGGAACCTACAACGCGACGTTCGGCCCACCGACGTCGTTGATCGGCAAACCACGCGATACGCCTCCTCTGCCCGGTCAGACGTGGGGGATCAAGCCCGCTTGCAACTCGAGCGGATGCGTGGCGAGCGGGATCCTCGCGAGTGGCAAGAACTTCGGCATCGAGAACGTCGTCTTCGACGACATGGACGGCACGTGGGTGTCGGTTCACGAGGGCAACGGAAGCTGCAAGGACGTCGACACGACGGTCTGGGTCGTGATGACCCTCAAGCCGAACCCGGATGGCACGCTGGTGGGCACCTACAAGGAGGCCAGCACCAACAACGGCTGCGAATCCACCCAACCGATGACGCTGACTCGAACCGGAGACGTCAACGCCCCTGGCATCGCCGACCCGCAGAACCTCCCCGCCCGGCAGACTTCCCCCGCTGCGGGCTTCCAAGGCAAGTACCACACCAAGCAGGTGTATCCCACGACCAACGACGTATTCGAAAAGGACGGCACCGTCGAGACGCAATGCCTTCGTGACGGAACCCGCTGCATTAGCTACTACTTGTACAGCGACGGCAGCACGGTTTACACGTTCGCCGACTCGAAATGGTCGTTTACCAACGCAAGCGACGGCAAGTGCAATAACGGTGGAGACAAGCACAACGAATTCAGTGCCGAGTATCCACTGCCACAACCGGTAAGCGACCCGATCGCCGTGCTCACCGGCAACGGACGCCAGAACTACTCGGGGGCGTGCAACGGAAGCAACAACTACACGTCCACGTTCACCCGCACCGGCGACTGACAAGGGCCAGCGGGTGACGAGGGTCACCGCCGCCTGCGGAAATCGATTGGCGTTCTTGCCCGGCCGTACGCAACGATGGGTCGAGTGCGTGCGTGGATGGTGTGGACGACGGGTATGGCGGCTTATGTCATCGCCGTGTTGGACCGCACGACCATGGGAGTCTCCGGCCTGAATGCCGCCGAACGGTTCGGCGCGAGCCCTGGCGTGTTGTCCACGTTCGTCGTGCTGCAGGTGGTGGTCTATGCCTGCGCACAGGTACCCGCAGGCGTGCTTCTTGACCGGTTCGGCTCCCGGGCACTGATCGCGGGCGGGGCGACGCTCATGGCCTCGGGACAGCTGATCCTGGCCATGTCCGAATCGCTGCCGTTGGCGATTGCCGCCCGCGCGGTCGTCGGGCTCGGCGACGCGTTCACGTTCATCTCCGTTCTACGCCTGGTGCCGCACTGGTTCGCGCCCAAGCGCGTTCCGCTGCTCACCCAGGTCACGGGGATATGCGGCCAACTCGGCCAGGTCCTTTCGGCCGTTCCGTTTCTCGCGCTGCTCACTGCGACGACGTGGGAGACGGCCTACCTGTCGGTGGCAGCTCTCGGCGTGCTGGGACTGGCGCTGGTGCTGGCAGTCGTGAAGGACACCCCGCATGGCCGCGTGGTCGCAGAGGAGACCATGACGATGCGCGCCACCCTCGCCAGTGTGAAGACCGTGTGGCTGCGGCCCGGCACGCGACTCGGCTTCTTCACCCACATGGGTACGCAGTTCTCCGTCACTGTGTTCGCGCTGATCTGGGGCGTACCCTATTTGACTGTCGCACAAGGTCGTACGACCGGCGAGGCAGGCGCGCTGCTGACGTTGACGGTCGTCGTCGCAATCTCTGCGGGTATCGCGATCGGCATCTTCACCGCGCGTCGCCCACACCGCCGCTCCTGGGTCGTGCTGGCCATCATCGCGAGCAATACCGCGGCTTGGACCGCCGTGCTGGTGCTGCCAGGACCGGCCCCGCTATGGCTGTTGGTGATGCTCGTCGTCGTCATCTCGGTGGGCGGACCGGGGTCGATGGTGGGCTTCGACTTCGCGAGGACGTTCAATCCGAGCGCCACCCTCGGAACGGCGCAGGGCATGGTCAACATGGGAGGGTACGTCGCCTCGCTGTTGGTCATGCAGTCGATGGGCGTCATCATCGGCGCGGTGGGTGGTTATTCGTTCGAATCCTTCCGCCTGGCATGGACCGTTCAATACGCGATCTGGGCGTTCTCCGTGCTGGGCATCCTGATCACGCGCAAGAAGGCGAGACGCCTGATGAAGGCCGAGGAGGAACGCTCGCTTTTGGAGAGCTTCGACGCTAGCTAGAGCCAAACCCCTTGCGAGAGCGGCCTTTTAGTCCGACAGGCTTGCGGCGATGGCGGCCGCGGCGTGTCGATGCCCAAGCAGCTCGAATCCGACGACGCTCACCGCAGGCGCCAGCGTCGCGACCAGAAGGCACGCAGCCATCGGCACCCCCGCCGCCGCCATCACGACGGAAGCGACCAGCACTGCCGCGGTGAGTGCGGCCAGCAGCACGTGGAACAGATCGAACGTTCGGAGCATCAGCGCGTAGATCATGAAGACGATCGCGATGTAGGCACCCACGGGGATCACCACCGAGAACACCGTGCCGATCGCGCCGATCGCCGAGTGACCCTCGACGTAGTAGGCGGCCGTGTGCAGCCCCGCGCCGGTCGCGACCACCGCAGCGAACAACGGCATGTGCAGGTACCCGAACGCAAAGGAGCGTTCACGGTGCGCATGCAACAGGTCGGCCATGGGAACCGAGAAGTAGATCCACCACAGACCGAACGTCAGGCCGGTGCCCGCGACCACCAGCATCACGGCGTCGGAGGACCAGCCGCTCTCCTTCACGACGGCTCCCAGCGACGCGACGGTGCCGACCACGCCCTCACCCAGCGCGATGATCGTGAGTAGGCCGTAGCGCTCCGCGATGTGATGGGCATGCCACGGCGTGGCTGCGCCGATCTCGGCCACCCGCGGTATCGCCAGCTCGATGAGGCCGAGCACCACCCAGCACGCCAGCGTGACGGGCACCGATGTCGGCAGGAAGATCGTGCCGATCCAGCCGATCTGAGTGGCGATGAGGAATCCGGCATACCTGAGACAGGCGGCACGCCGTGCCGGGTCCTGTGTGGCGGCGCGCAACCACTGCGCCACCAACGCAATTCGCATCACGACGTAACCGCCGACGAGCACCTTGTTGTCGACGTGTTCGCCGTGCTCGATCGACGCGTAGAACGGTTCGATGCCGAGCGCGAGGATCAACACGCCGACCATCTGAACCATCGTTAGCAGCCGGTATACCCAGTCATCGGTGTCGTAGGCCGATGCGAACCAGGTGAAGTTGATCCACGCAAGGACTATCGCGAAGGTGGCGAACAGGAAGGCCGTGAAGCCTGCCCCGACGTGACCTTCGGCCAGCATGTGAGCGAACTCCGCTCCGGCCACCCCGAACGCGACGACGAAGGTCAGGTCGAATAGCAATTCCAGCGGGGTGGCCACTCGATGCCGCTCGTGGGGATCACGGCCCCCCATCCTTCGGACGTGATGGGCGTGCGGCTCACCAGGCCTTGATGATTCGGTCACGCCCACGAGCATGCCAGTTCCAACGGCGGCGAACGATGTCTGCCCCCAGGATGACTCGAACTCTCGTCAGACTTCCGAGATGGCGACGGGAGGGGCGCCGTTGGCTCCCTTGATACGGCTCGCCGCGCGCGAGCGCACGATCTGTGGCCACCAGAACCACTTGCCCATCAATGCCGCGATCGCCGGTGTCATGAAGGACCGCACGATCAAGGTGTCGAACAGGAGCCCGAGCGCAATCGTGGTACCGACTTGGCCCATGACCTTGAGATCGCTGAAGATGAACGATGCCATCGTGGCGGCGAACACGAGGCCTGCCGACGTGACGACCGCACCGGTGCCCGCCATCGCGCGGATGATGCCGGTCTTCAATCCGCCAGGCAGCTCCTCCTTGAACCGCGATACGAGCAGCAGGTTGTAGTCCGAACCCACCGCCAGGAGCAGGATCACCGACATCGCCAGCACCATCCAGTGCAGATCGAGACCGATGAGGTGCTGCCAGAGAAGCACCGACAGGCCGAACGACGCGCCAAGGGACAGCAGCACCGTGCCGACGATCACCGCGGCCGCCACCACGCTTCGCGTAATCACCAACATGATGATGAAGATCAGTATCACTGCGGATATCCCGCAGATCAGCAAGTCCCAGAACGACCCGTCCCGCATGTCCTTGTAGGTCGCGGCGGTGCCGGCGAGGTAGATCTTGGACCCCTCCAGCGGGGTGCCCTTGATGGCCTCTCTCGCCGCCTGCTTGATCATGTCGACGTGCTCGATGCCCTCGACGCTCGCCGGATCGCCCTCGTGGCTGACGATGAAGCGAACCGACTTTCCGTCAGGCGAGATGAAACTCTTCATCCCTCGCTTGAAGTCCTTGTTGTTGAACGCTTCTGGAGGCAGATAGAAGGTATCGTCGTTCTTGGCCGCGTCGAACGCATCGCCCATCGCGGTCGAATTCTGTTGTTCCGCAGCCTGTCTATCCTGGTTGCCCTTTTGGACCTGATACTGCGTGAGCATCATGGCCTTCATCGATCTCATCGTTTCGATCTGCGGAGGCAGCATCGAAGCGAGCTCCGGCAGGAGTTTGTCGAGCTGCAGCATGTCGGGCAGCAGCTGTTGGAAGTCATCGGTGAGGGTGTCCGTGCTATCGAGCGAGTCGAGGGTCGCGCGCAACGACCAGCACACGGGGATGTTGTAGCAGTGCGGCTCCCAGTAGAGGTAGTTCCGCAGCGGACGGATGAAGTCGTCGAAGTCAGAGATGTCGTCGCGCACCTTCTGGAGATCCAACGACGTGTTGACCATCTTTTCGACCATGACGTGCGTGACGCTCGCCATTTCGACCGTCAGATTCGACATCTGCGTCATCGTGTCGATGGTCGTCTGCATGTCGTCGGCCTGCTGCAGCATGTTCGCGATGGTGTCGTTCTGGTACTTCCGATTCATCGTCGGCAGTGTGCTCTGCATGCTGAGCTGGAACGGCAGCGTGGTGTGCTCGATAGGCTGGCCGGTAGGCCTCGTAATCGCTTGGACGCGCGAGATGCCTGGCACGTGGAAGATGGCCTTCGCGATCTTGTCGATGACCAAGAAGTCGGCAGGATTGCGCAGGTCGTGATCGGTCTCGATCATCAGCAACTCGGGATTCATCCTCGCCGCGGTGAAGTGTCGGTCGGCGGCCGCATAGCCCACGTTTGCCGGGGTCTCCTGAGGAAGGAACTTGCGGTTGTCGTACTCCGGCTTGTAGCCCGGCAGGGTCAACAGCCCGACCAGTGCCAGCAGGATCGTGGCAACCAGAATCGGAGCAGGCCACCGCACGACGACCGTGCCGATGCGGCGCCAACCCTGAGAGCGAATGGTGCGCTTCGGGTCGAACATGCGGAGCCGGCTGCCGACGGCGATCACCGCGGGCCCCAAGGTCAGTGCCGCGAGGACGGCGACGCCGGTACCCACGGCGCACGGCACACCAAGCGTCTGGAAGTACGGAAGCCGCGTGAAGCTCAGGCAGAGCATCGAACCCGCGATGGTCAGGCCCGACCCCAGCACGACGTGTGCCGTGCCGCGATACATCGTGTAATACGCAGTTTCCTTGTCCTCCCCCGCACCTCGCGCTTCCTGATATCGACCTATCAGGAAGATCGCGTAGTCGGTACCCGCTGCGATGACCATCAGGGTCAGCAGACCGGTGGCAAAGGTCGAGAGGCCGATGATGTCGTGGTAGGCGAGGAACGAGACGATTCCGCGCGATGCGGCCATTTCGATGAAGACCATCAGCAGAATCATGATCATCGTGACGATCGACCGGAACACGATGACGAGCATCACCGCTACCACTATCAGAGTGACCAGCGTTGCCTGGGCCGTGCCCTTGTCGCCGGCGTGGCGTTGATCCGCGATGAGTGCGGCGGCCCCGGTGACATATGCCTTCACGCCAGGTGGCGGCGGCACCGAGTCGACCATGTCGCGCACCGCTTCGATCGACTGGTTCGCGAGCGTCTCGCCCATGTTGCCGTGAAGGTAGAGCTGGACGTAGGCGGACTTGCCGTCGTTGCTCTGTGCACCCGACGCGGTCAGCGGATCCCCCCAGAAGTCCGCGACGTGCTCGACATGGGCCGTGTCGGCCTCGAACTTCTTGACCAACTGGTCGTAGTAGTGATGGGCATCGGCGCCGAGCGGTTCATCGCCCTCGAGGATGACCATCGCGCTGCTGTCTGAGTTGAATTCCTGGAAGTTGTGGCCGACCTTCTTCATCGCCTGAAGCGACGCGGCGTCCGGAGAGTTCATCGATACCGTGTGGGCCTCGCCGACCACTTCCAACTGCGGCACGATCATGTTGGACAGAACCATCAGCGCCAGCCAGACGAGCACGATCGGCACGGCGAAGACGCGCATCAGGTGGGCGATACGCGGAGGGTGCTGGCGCGTGTCAGTCATTTGACGACCTCGCCTCCCTCGATGATTCTCAATCGACCCAACCTCGCACGTAATATACCTAGTTCGTCAAACTGTCTGCACGACCACCGCAGCGTTGACGCTTACGGTGGTTGGCATGGACCACCTCACCGATGACGTCATCGCCTTCCTATCCGAGGGCACCCGCACGGGAATGCTCGGCTACGTGGCATCCGACGGCAGACCGCTCGTCGCGCCGGTGTGGTTCGTCGTCGACGACGGGCACCTAGTCTTCAACACCGGCAAGGACACCGCAAAGGGACGAGCACTGGCCAGGGATCCGCGCGTAGTCATCTGCGTCGACGATCCTCACCCGCCCTACTCCTTCGTTCAGGTTCAGGGCATCGCCTCGCTCAGCGAGGATCCGCAGGAATTGGTCGCATCGGCCACCGCGGCCGGCGGTCGCTACATGGGGCCAGACAAGGCCGACGAGTACGGCCGTCGCAATGGAGTCCCTGGCGAATTGGTGGTCCGCGTGAGGCCCACGAAGGTGCTCAAGGCGTTCGACCTAGCGCAATGACCAACGGAAGCCCAATGGCGCCGCGCTAGCGTAAGCGGATGAGTACGCCACCGGTACCGGCGGCCGTCGGGGTCGTCCTGGCCGCTGGCATGGGCACACGCGTTGGCGCCGACGGCAACAAGGCCTACCTGCCTCTGGCGGGCCGCGCCATGGTCGCCTGGTCGGTCGACGCGGTTGTCCGCACCCCGGAGGTCGAGCGAGCCGTGCTGGTCTACCGCCGCGGCGAACGCGACTTGGCCGAGCGCATGATCGCCGCCGAACTGCCCTCGGCCACAATCGAACTCGTCGAAGGTGGCGAGACCCGACACCTCTCCGAACTCAACGTCCTGCGGTACCTGTCCGACGACATCACCTCGGGCGCCATCGACGTGGTGCTCATCCACGACGCAGCACGTCCGCTAGCGGGTCCTGAGCTGATTCGGGCCGCGTTGTCCACGGCGCGCGAGTTCGGCGGCGCCATCCCGGCGCTTCCCGCGACCGACGTCGTCAAGACAGAACCCGATGGTCGGCTATCGCCTGCGGGCGAGACGTTGGTGCGAGTCCAGACTCCGCAGGCATTCCGCGCCCAGCCGCTCCTGGACGCGTATCTCGCCGCGGCGGCAGAGGCGTTCGAGGGCACCGACACATCGTCATGCATAGAGCGCTTCACCGACGTCGACGTCCGCGTAATCCGCGGCGCCGCAACCAATCTGAAGGTGACCTACCCGCACGACCTCGCCGTCGCCGAACGACTCCTGCGGGACCGCATCAGCCCGACCTACCGACGACCGTAGTCGCCGCCAAGAGGTCGGCGTCGGCGGGCAGTTCGATTCGCACGGCCTCGGCGTCACCTTCGACCACGGCGATCGGCAGACCCGCTCGCATGGCGGCCGAGAGTTCATCGAACCCTCCGATGTCGTCCTCGTCGAGCAGTTCGGCCAACGCGCGGAGCGCAAGGCCGCGCGGAAACTGCACGATGCGCAGGCCGCCACGGTCGACCGTGCCGCCAACCGATCCGCGGTCGTCGACCGCCTTGACGCTGTCGGTCATGACCACTGCGGGCACCACCACCGAGTGACCGGTTCGAAGCCCTTCGACCACGCGATCCGTCATGCTCTCGTCCGCCAACGGATGCCGGTGGTCGTGCAGGAGCACCTGCGACGTCGAGACCCGTTCGCGAACAAGGTATTCCAGTCCTCTCGTAACGCAGTCACGGCGACCACCACGCGACGGTGCGGCGGCGACGGCCGCTGCGGACAATCCGTGCGCGTCGAGGCATTCGCGTGCACCATCGGCAAGGGACCCGGCGGCGACCACGACCAAGGGCCGGTCGGGTGCGAACACGGCGCGCACGAGCCTGGCCAGGACGGCCTCTCCGCCCACGGGGGTGAACACCGCCGCCGGTTCGACACCTGACGGGAGCGGCACGATCGCACCGATCGTCATCGATATCGCCTCAGGTATTCGGTCCAGTTCCAGGTGGTTAGGAACTCTCGCGCGGCCTCGTACCCCCGCGCGTAGAGCGCCTCTGCGTCGACGTCGGTGATGTCGAAGTCGAGGAACCCGACCTTGGTGGAGTCCACCCTGATCGCGCGCGCGTTGACCCAGGGTTGGTTCAGATAGGCCTGGTCGCGCCCGACCAACACCGTGGTGATCACATCCTCGAGCAGGTGCGGCGGACCTAGCAGGCGTAGCGGCGCGAGCGCCGGGATCACCTTGTCGTTGCCGTCGGGAAGGTTGGGCAGGACGGTCACGCCGAAGCTAGGCCAGCGTGGCTTCCTGCCGTCGTGACGGTCGAGCGTGTCGATCGGAAAGTTCGAGAGCAATCCGCCGTCGACGAGCGTCGACGTGCGACCCTCCGCGCTCGTCAGCGTCACTGGCTGGAAGAAGAACGGTATCGACATCGACGCACGGACGGCATCGGCAACCGACTGTTCGTCGGGGTCGAGTCCATAGACGCGGCGGTAGTCCCACGGCAACCGGACCAGCTGACCGGTCGTCACGTCGGAAACGCTGACGACCAAGCGGTAGCGCTGTTCGGGCGGCAAATCGTCGTCGTCGATCGCGAGGTCGCCAAAGGTACTTACGCCGAGGCTCGCAAGTTGATCCCTGACCCACCCGTGGGCGTAGTCGCCCTTGTAGATGCCCGTCCCGCGCAAGATGGCCACCGACGGTCCAAGCACCGGAATCTTCTCTAGCGCACCCGCGTCGACGAACTTGCGGTAATCCAGTTGCAGCGCAAGCTCTTTCACCTGATCGCCTGACATCTGCCCAGTCTGCGCGGCAGCCGCGACGACGGCGCCCACGATGGACCCTGCCGATGTTCCCGAGACTCTCTGGGGCGCGTATCCGGCGTCCATCAGCGCGACGACGGCGCCTACGAGACCGACGCCCTTGACTCCGCCGCCGGACAGCACTAGGTCGGCGCGTTTGGCGTTGCTCACGCTCTACGACGTTACGGGCAGCGCTAGACGGGGTCGAACGACTCGATGAGCCAGTCGTTTCCGATCTTCGTCATGCCCACCTTCACGGCGCTCGCGGCGTACGCACCATCCGGATTTTCCTTGCTCGTCGTGACCTGGTTGACGAACAACAGCACTTCGCCGCTCGAAGGCTGAAGCGACGACAACCCTGCCTGCACGACGGCAGCTGACGTCCTCACGTCCTTCTGCTTGACGGCCGGGGTCACGATGTCATTGGTGAACTGGGTGTAGTACTTCAGGAAGTCCCCGGTCAAGTGCGCCTTCGCGTTCGCGAAGTCCTTGTCCATGGTCTTCGGGGCATACGACAGCATGGCCGTGGTTCCGTCGGTGGCGGCCTTGACGACCTGTGCCGCCACGTCGTCGTTGATCTGCTGGTCCGCGCGGTGCATCGATAGGTACGTCCAGAGGGCCACCCCGGACGAGGCGAGCACGAAGGCCACGATGGCGATCGGTACGACCAGCCTGCGCCACAATCCCTTGGGCTCGGGCTTTTCGAACAGCGCAGCGATGGCATCCAGTTCGTCGTCGTCAGCCTCGTCGGTCTCCTGTCCCCCATCGTCGGGGAACTCCACGACGTTCTCAGGGGTGACGTCGTCGTTGGTCGCGTCGTCCTTGGTCACGTCGTCCTTGGTCACGTCGTCCTTGGTCACGTCGCCCTTGGTCACGTCGTCCTTGGTCACGTCGTCCTTGGTCACGTCGTCCTTGGTCACGTCGCCCTTGGTCACGTCGTCCTTGGTCACGTCGTCCTTGGTCACATCGTCCTTGGTCATGGCACGAACTCGACTTTCGCCAGCTTGATCTGGCCACCGTCGCGCTGAAGATCGATCATGAGCCGCCACGGGCGCGGGTCCTGCTTGCCGGCAGCGTTGTTGGAGACCCGGGTCGTCACGCTCACCAACGCCGTGGCGGTGTCCTTGGTCATCTTCTGAACGGCGACCGCATTCACCGACGCCTCGGTGACGACCTTCGAACTCTGTGCCACTTTGATGAAGTCCTCGGCTTGATCCTGGAAGTTCTTCCTGAATTCGCCGGTGGTGTTGTCGATGATCCGCTGAACGTCATCCTTGGCGCTGCTGAAGTTCAAGGACATCAACGTGACGGCCCCCTGGCGTGCTGCTGCCGCGAACTCTGCCGTCTGTTGACGATGAGCCTCGGCTTCGCGGTGCTGCTGGTACATCTGGACGCTGAAGCCCAGCAGAGCGATCGAGCCAAGGATCGCCACGGTAGCCACCAAGGCCTTGGCGATGATCTTCCATGCGGCGGGTTGCGGCTCTTGCTCTTCATCGTCTTCGAGGCCGTCGTCGAGCCCGTCATCGAGGTCGCCATCTTCATCTGTCAGCGTGGTGTCGGCAAGGGCCACCTCGTCGACGGCTGGCGCGTCGAGCTCGGTAGCCGTCGACGACACCTCTGCCGCCTCGGTCGTGACCGGTGCCTCAACGGTGGCTGCGGCCACCGGCGCCTCCGCGGTCGGTGCGGCAGCCGAAGCCGCTGCGGCCTTGGCGGCCTCCCGACGCAGTCGGATGGCCCGCGCTCGCGCTCGGGCCGCGGCGGCTTGCGCCTCTGCCTCCGCCGCCTCCGCCTCTGCCTCCTCGGCTGCAGCGAGCGCGTCGTCGGGGTTGGTCACTCGGTCGACCTCCTCGGTCAGGTCGTCGTGGTCGCCGTTGAGCACCGACGAAGTGCGCTTGCTTGGCGGCACGCGACTTCCTGTCCTATCCGTGGGCGTTGATGAGAATGGCATTATCAGTTTTGGGCATCGGCCCGACGATACCCCATCGGCTGACCTGCTCAGAAAGGCTTACTTCCTGCGGAAATGCTATTTCCGGGCTGTGCGTCCGCTCAGCGCAGCCGGTCCTTCACGACCTTGCCCGTGGCGTTGGTAGGCAATTCGTCGAGGAACTCTACATAGCGGGGCACCTTGTAACCTGCCATTCGCTCGCGACTCCAGGCAATCAACTCGTCGGCGGACGGTCGTCCCACGTCGGGCCTCGCCACCACGAACGCCTTGCCAACCTGGCCCATTCGGTCGTCCGACACTCCGATCACGGCGACCTGCGCAACCGCGGAATGCTCGAGCATGAAGCCTTCGATCTCGGCAGGATAGGCATTGAATCCGCCGACGATGAACATGTCCTTCTTGCGGCCCACGATGCGCAACCGGCCCGACGTCGTGAATTCGCCGAGGTCGCCGGTGTGCAGCCACCCGTCGACATCGATCGCCTCGGCAGTCGCAACGGCGTCGTCGAGGTATCCCTGCATGACGCTGTAGCCCCGCACCAGGACCTCGCCGTCCTCGGCGATGCGCACCTCGACGTCGTCGCAGGGCAACCCCGCCGTGGTGGCGACGTCGGAGAACGAGTCACCTGGACGGGACAGCGTCACGTTGCCTGCCTCGGTGAGCCCGTAGCCCGTCATCAACGTCTGGAACGGAAGCTCGTCGTGGATGCGCTTGACCAGTTCCACGGGGATGTCCGCCGCGCCGGTGACACCCGCTCGCAACGTCGAGAGCTTGGACTTGTCGGTGACCGTGAGCAGGGAGTGATAGAGGGTCGGGGGTCCGGGAAGCATCGTGATCCGTTCCCGCTCGATCAATTCCACGACCGCGTCGACGTCGAACGCCGCCACCGGCACCATCGTCGCGCCGCGCAGGAATGACGCGATGAGACCGGCCTTCAGGCCAAAGGTGTGGAAGTACGGGTTGATCTGCAGATAGCGGTCGCCCTCGCGCAGATCCGCGAGCGTCGCCCACTCCTCGTACATCCGTAACGTCTGGCCGTGATTCATCATGGCGCCCTTGGGCCTGCCCGTCGTGCCAGAGGTGTAGATGACGTCGGAGGTGTCCTCCCCCGCCAGCCACTCTCTCGGTTCACGTCTGAAGGCGGCCGCACTGCCCAGGAAGTCCGATCGCAGATCGATGGTGGGCACGTCGAGCGTCGTACTGAAATCCTGCCCAAGGAAACCACTTTGGACCATCACCGCCTTGGCGCCGCTGCGCGACACGACGTCGGCGGCTTCCTCGGCCTTGAACCGAGTGTTGACGGGGACGAGTACGCCGCCTGCGGTCATCACCCCGAACGCGGCGACGATCCACTCGGCGGAGTTGGGCGCCCAAACCGCCACCCGGTCGCCCTTGGCGATACCGAACTCGACGAAGGCTCCCGCAGCCAATCGAATGCGTTCGGCGAGTTCGGCGAAGGAGATGCGCAGCGGACCGTCGACGACTGCTTCCGCCTCGCCGAATCGATCCGCTGCGCTGAGCACCATCTCAGGGATGGTCTGCCACGGCGGCTTGCTCACCTGGCACCGCTCATCGACGCGCGCTGCCCAACTAGCTCGTCGCGTCGGGGCGTCACACCGTGACGAGGCGAGACAGGTTGCCTCCCATGATCTTTGCTTGATCGTCGAGCGTGAGATGCTCCAGTGCCGTCACATAGTGGGTCGGTTCTGCCAGGCCCTCGGGGTGCGGATAGTCCGAGCCGTAGAGAACACGGTCGACTCCGATCAGATTGATCAGATCGTCGATGCCCTCTTCGTAGAACGGGCTGACGTGGATGCGGTTCTTGATCTCCTCAACCGGATCGCTCGGGAACGCCTCAGGTGCCTTCTTCCAGACCTCGGCCATTCCGTCCAGGAGCGGGAACATCCACTTCGACCCGGCCTCGATGACGGCGACCTTGAGAGTCGGGAACCGGAACAGCGCTCCGTGAATCACCCAGGAGCCCACCGCATCCTGAACCGGTCGCCACTCGTTGAGAATGCTCATCGCGTTGGTCTGGAAGGGGAGCATCTCTTCTTGAGCGCCGTCCCATTCGGAGGTGTAGCGCGAGTAGCCGCTGTCGCTCGAGTGCATGGCGACCAACACGTCGTATTCGACGCACTTCTGCCAGAACGGGTCGAACTCGGGCAATGCGAACGAACGCGGCCCGCGGAAGCCAGGCACGGGGGCCGGGCGGATCAAGATGACGCGGGCGCCGCGCTTGACGGCCCACTCCAGCTCCTCGATGGCCTTCTCCACGATGGGCAGCGTGATCACCGGGGTTGTGAAGATACGGCTCTGATAATTGAATCCCCAGACGTCATCGAGCCATTCGTTCAACGCGTGGACGATGACGTGGATCGCGACCGGATCGTCGCGCAGCCGCTCCTCGAGAAGGCTTGCGAGCGTCGGGAACATCAGCGAGCGCTCCAGGCCGAGCTGGTCCATCAACTCGAGCCGCGGGCCGGGCTCGAAGAATGCCGGGATCGAGCGCATCGGCTCGCCGAACAGCTCGCGCTTGCTCTTGCCGTCGGGGTTGCCGAACTTGAAGTACTCTTCCCACGCACCCGGCTTTGCGACCACCGAAAACGTGGGGTTGGGGATGTAATTGCTGATCTGACCCTTGATCGCGATCTTCTTGCGACCGTTCACCTCGACGTACTGGACGATGTCCTTGTATGCCTTCGGGAGGTATTTGGTCAGCGCCTCTTCGGGCTCGTACAGATGGTTGTCGGCGTCGAACAGTGGGAACGGGATGTCGACGTGATGCGAAAGCTGACCCATGAAACTCTCCTTATCCTCTTGCGAGAATCCTATTCTCAAGATGGTTCGGATTCAATGCCCTGCGGTAATGGTGTTCTCACTCACTTGTTGGCGGATCCGAAACTTCTGCACCTTGCCACTCGCGGTGCGCGGAAAGTCGTCGGCCTCGTGAAGCTCCTCTGGCCACTTCTGCCTGGCCACGCCTGCGGCCTCGAAGTGGGCGCGCACCTCGTCGAGGGTCGGCATGTCGGCGTTGGGACCTAGCCGCAGGACCGCGGCGGTCCGCTCGCCGAGACGCGGATCAGGAGCGGCGACGACCACGGCCTCCAACACCTGCGGCATCGCGAGCAGTACCTCTTCGACTTCCAGCGCGCTGATGTTCTCGCCGCCGCGGATGATGATGTCGGCCTTGCGGTCGGTGATGGTGAGGAAGCCGTCACCGTCGAGCCATCCGATGTCTCCGGTGCGGTACCAACCGTCGTCGTCGAAGGCCTTGGCGGTGAGTTCGGGGTCGAGGTACCCGAGGCAGAGGTCCGGCCCGCGGCTGACGATCTCACCCTCTGCGGTGAGCCTGAGCTCGACGCCTGGCAGCGGCTTGCCGTCGGTGTACAGCCGCTTGTCCTCGGGGTCATTCGCCCCCGACGCCGTGATCGACGGATGCTCGGTGCTGCCGTAGGACCGGAACACGAATACGCCGTAGTCGGCCAGCCGCCGCGTCACGGCGGCAGGCACCGTCGACCCGCCGAGACCAACGGTCTTGATGTGCTTGCGGTGTTCGTCGGTGCAGTCGGGATGGTCGAGCAGGCTGGTGAAGAAGTACGGCGGGCCGCCGCCGATGACGATGCCGTCCGACTTCATGAGGGCAAGTACCGCCGCAGGGTCGAAGACGTCGGCGACGTCGATCGACGCGCCGTCGAGAAGCGGCATCAGGAATGCCCCCAACATGCCGATGAAGTGGCCAACCGGCGTGACGGTGAGTTGTCTACCGCGGTCGCCGTCCGGATGGTTCGCCAGCAGCTGGCGCGTTTCGAAGACCAAGCTTCGATGGCTGTGGATCACGCCCTTCGGATCCCGCGTCGTACCCGAGGTGAATGCGATCAACGCAGGCGACGCCGGGTCGGCTGGCAAGGTACCCGACATCGGTTCCGCGTCCAGGACGTCGTCGAAACGCACCTCGTGCGGGGACAAGTCGCGCTCGACGTCTCCCACCAGGACGACGAGCGGGACGTCGACGTACAGGTCGGGTTGATAGGACATCCGGCCGAACTGCTCGGCGGTGACGAACACCCGCGGCTCGGCCTTGGCGACGATGTGGCCGACCTCCTTGCGGCCGTAGAAGTGCACGATCGGCACGACGACGGCGCCGAGCATCGTCGCAGCCCAGAACGCGGCCGCCGCCTCCATCCAGTTGGGCAGTTGCACCGCGATCACGTCGCCGGGCCCGACGCCCCTTCGGCGCAGTCCTGCAGCGAACCGCCTTGCGACGCGTTCGACGTCGCGAAAGCTTCCGGCATAGGGCCGAACTGCCGAGTGCACGCAGAATATGGCGTCCGGCACCTTCGCAAGGCCGTCGGCGACGAGGTCGCCGAGCGTGTCGGGGGTCCACCAGCCTTCGGACTCGTACCGTTCGACCAAGTGGTCGGGAACGTGGCGGGGACTCGCGATGCGGCGCATAGATTGGTCTGGGTCTTCCATGGACTCGCGCAAGCCTCCGCAGCGTTTGGGGCAGCCTCAAGACGGCTAAAGACGGCCTTGGTGATGCTATTCTCCCAAATCGAGAATGCCAATACCGAAGTTGGAGAACCGCGTGGACAACGGCAGGTCAGATGCTCCTCCCGTCCACGCGCCCATGGTCGACCTCGAACTGGACGACGGACTGGCGATCGTCACGATCGACCGGCCGCACGCGCGCAACGCGATTTCCCTAGAGACGATGGACCGGCTCGACGATGCGCTGGACGGGACGGCGGGCGCACGCGCAATCGTCATCAAGGGCGCCGGCGACAAGGCCTTCGTCTCTGGCGGCGACCTCAAGGAGCTAAGCGCCATCCGCACCGAGGCGGACGCGGCCGCGATGGCGTGGCGCATGCGCAAGCTGTGCGACCGCATCGCGGGCTTCCCGGGGCCGGTGCTCGCCGCGCTCAACGGGCACGCGCTCGGCGGCGGGGCCGAGGTCGCCGTCGCCGCCGACATCCGGCTTGCCGCCGACGACGTCAAGATTGGCTTCAATCAGGTGGCGTTGGAGATCATGCCCGCCTGGGGCGGGGCCGAGCGGCTCGCGGCCCTCGTCGGTAAGAGCCAAGCACTGTTCCTCGCCGGCACCGGCACCATCTTGTCTGCTGCCGAGGCCGAGCGAGTCGGCCTGATCCAGCGCGTCGTGCCCCGCGAGTCCTTCGAGGAGGAGTGGCGTGCCGTCGCGCGGAAGTTGGCGGCGACGCCCGTCGGCGCGATAAAGCGCGTGATCGCAGGCACGACGCCCGATGAGGCCGTCGCTTCGTTCGCCAGTCTGTGGGTGAGCGACGCGCACTGGAGCGCCGCCGACAAGGTGATGAACCGCGGCAAGTAGCTGCGAACCCGACGACTACCCGACGGTGGTGGGCGTCTCGTAGACGCATCTCTAGCGTGAAGACGCCGTCAGTCCAATCCGGTTCGCCCCGGCGCCCAGTAGGCCTTCCCGGCGACACGTCGCGAAGTCTGCGGCCAGCGACGACTGTGTCGTCGGATGCCGTGTACCGTGCCCGCATCACCGGTGACCACCAGGTCGAACGCACCCGCAGTTGCCTCGACCGCCTGCTCAGCCCGTTCGAGCAACTCCGCCCGGTCCGGCGTCCTTGCCGCCACCGACCAGCCATCACCAAAACCCAAGTCGCTCAAAGCTTTTCGAAGACCATCCGGATCGGTGGCCTCGAAGACGTAGCGCACCTTCGAGGTGATCGTTCGCAGCGCGCACGCCAGGCCGACACTCGACTCGTCGCCGACGAACACGACGTCCTCCGACAGTCGATTCAGCTCGATCGATCGCCGGGGACCGAACACTTCGCATACGTCGTCTACTGCGACGTGCCGGAACCAGTCCGCGGCGGGTCCTTCGCCGTGGGTAAAGGCGATCAGTTCGGTGACACCGGCGTCGGCATCCCAGCGGGTCGGGGTGTAGGTCCGAAGGAGCAGCGTGCCGCGCCTTGGCCGCATTTGCAGTTTGGCGCCGGGCACCCAAGAGGTTCCGCGGAAGGAATCGGCTTGCAGTTCGATCTTGACGAATTGCGGTGCCAACTGGACGACGTCAGTCACCCGAGTTGTGCGAAGCAAGGCGTTGCTTGCCAGGTCGGCTAGCGTTTCGGTCAGTACTGACATGCGAACCCCAATCACGATGAATGTCCGACTTAGGGTAGCCTAACTACGCGAGGTGCGGGTTCCTCCCCGCGGCCGATTGGGCGAGGCGCGAAACCGCCGCCTCCACCATTCCCCCCCATTGCCGCGAACCGCGTTCTAATATTCGGAAATGAAGTTTGGGGGCCTCAAGATGGTGGCGGCATTGGCGATCGCCAGCGCAGGTGTCGTCACGCCGACCGCCGCAGCGGACCAGGATGACCCACCTCCGCTACCCCTGCACCAGGTTCAGTACACCGTGTTCTCGGAGAGCCCGTTCCAAAACGCCGAAATCTACTACCGCGACGTCGATCCGCCGACGTTCGCCGACTACAGCCACAATCCCTACGTCTACAGTCCCAATGTCGAGGCCAACCTGGGCCCGCATCAGATGTGGACCATGAACGTCCAACTGGTCAACCCCGCTGAGTGGGCGATGGTCGTCGCGAGCGCGCCGGAGTCCAAGCAGGTACCGAACCTGCACTGCGTCCTCGCGGTCGACGGCAAGGTCGTTGCCACCGACCAGGGGCCCAAGGGCGCACTCTGCTCAATCCGGGCCTGGTGAGACTCCCGCATCGACGGGCAACGGCTCCCCCTCTAGCGCACGAATCTGGTCCTCGAGAAACTTGAGGATCTCCGTGTGCCCGAGGGACATTCCGAGGCTTCTCTCGAAGATCAGGACCTGCGACGCACCCGTGGCGAAGAACGTCCATACGACGGGCGGCACCTGCGTGCTGTCGATGCCGTAGCGCTCGAGGATCGTGGTCAGAGCCTTCGTCTGCTCCTCCCGAGCTCGCTTGGCATAGTGCGAGATCTCGGCATGCAATGCCTTGCGGTGGTTGGCGAGCCCCATGAACTCCAGCGTGAGCCGGGTCGACGAGGGGTCCGTCATGAATCGCCACAACGCCCACAACGGCTGTGCCGACTCCAACGCCCGCGCCTGCGCCGCCAGCCCCTGCTCGGCCAGACGACGGAACAGCGCCAAGAACAACTCGTCCATCGTGCGGAAGTAATAGTGCACCAGCTGCGGCTTGAGACCCGCCCGCTCGGCGACCCGTCGCGACGTCACGGCGGCGTAGCCATCTTCGAGCATCAGTTGCTCCGCGGCATCGAGCAGCACGACTCGGTTCTTGGCGTCCGGCCCCCCGATTCTGCGATCCGATGCCATGCTGGCCCTTCTGTTGGCGCGCTCGTCCACGTCCGACGGGCTCTCGTCAGGCAAATGCTAGCCGCCGTCGGCCCGCTACCTTGACCGTGACAGTACGCCGTGCTAAGCAGGTGCTCAGCACTTTCAGCCATAATCGTCCCGGCGCCCGTCCCCCACCCGCACGCACTGTTCCTGGAAGGAACTCTCACGCGATGACCGACTTCGATACCGTCGACTTCTACACCGATCCGTCCCTAGTGCCCGATCCGCATCCCTACTTCGATCACCTGCGCAGCAAGTGCCCCGTCGTGCGGGAGCCCCACTACGGCGTGCTGGCGGTCACCGGCTTCGACGAGGCCACGACGATCCTCAAGGATGCAGATACGTTCTCCGCGTGCATCTCCGTCGCAGGCCCGTTCCCGCCGCTGCCGTTCACCCCGGAGGGCGACGACATCACCGACCAGATCGCGGCCCATCGCTCACAGATGCCCATGTTCGAGCACATGGTGACGATGGACCCACCAGAGCACACCAACGCCCGCTCCTTGCTCAACCGGCTGCTGACGCCGAGCCGGCTGAAGGAGAACGAGGACTTCATGTGGCGGTTGGCCGACGAGTGCCTCGACGACTTCATCTCCGAGGGCAAGTGCGAGTTCCTCAGCGCGTACGCCAAGCCTTTCTCCATGTTGGTGATCGCCGACCTTCTCGGTGTGCCCGAGGAGGACCACACGCAGTTCCGCACCGTGCTCGGCGCGCCGCGGCCGGGCGCCATCGTCGGCTCCCTCGACCACGACGACCTCGTCGGGACCAACCCGCTCGAGTGGCTCGACGAGAAGTTCATCGGCTACCTCGAAGACCGGCGCAAGGAGCCGCGAGACGACGTCCTCACGGCCTTGGCGACCGCCAAGTACCCGGACGGCTCGACCCCACCGGTCATCGAGGTGGTCCGTTCGGCGACCTTCCTGTTCGCCGCTGGCCAGGAGACGACGACGAAGCTGTTGTCCGCCTCCCTGAAGGTGCTCGGCGAGCGCCCCGACATCCAGGAGACGCTGCGCAAGGACCGCAGCCGCATCCCGATCTTCGTCGAGGAGTCCCTGCGGATGGAGGCCCCGGTGAAGAGCCAGCACCGTCTCGCAACGAAGAACACCCGCGTTGGCGAGGTCGACGTGCCTGCAGGGACGACTCTCATGGTGTGTCCTGGCGCGGTCAACCGCGACCCGGTGCGGTTCGAGAATCCGCACGAGTTCAGCCTCGACCGAAAGAACGTTCGCGAGCACATCGCCTTCGGCCGCGGCGTGCATTCCTGCCCCGGAGGTCCGCTGGCCCGCGTCGAAGGTCGGGTGTCCATCGAACGCATCCTGGACCGGATGTCCGACATCACGATCGATGAGGAGAAGCATGGCCCGGCAGGCGATCGTCGGTACACCTACGAGCCGACGTTCATCCTCCGCGGCTTGACCGAGATCAACATCAAGTTCACACCCGTCGCCTAGCGATCGCGACCTGCAAACTAGATGTCGCCACGCTCCCAGTAGGAACGGCCGTTCCTCGCATTGCAAGTGAGGAACAGGCCGTCGGGGGCTTGCGCAACGTCGCCGTCCTGCGCAGGGCACAGGTCGCCCTCTAGCTTGATGCCGTGCATCTCCGGTGACCGGAACCACCGCGGCTCGTATCGGCGCGGAGACCCGCAGAACACCAACCGGCCCCAATCGGTCACACCGAACGCCCAGTAGGTGGGGTTGTCGCAATACGAGCCGAGCACCACGTTGGGCTGGATCCCCGGCGTGCAGTTCGGATAGTTGCATTCGGCGCCCGACTCGACGGGTGGGACGGCACTCGCCGGTGGCGCACCTACCATCAAGAGGCTGGCCGTCAACGCAGCCAGTACCGTCACGAGCCATCGCATCAGCAGATTCTCACATGCATGGAAACGAAATTCCCCCTTTTGGAGAGCATTACTCTGCGCACCGTTAGGCTGCCAAGCATGCGCACGGAAAAGCTGATTGGTGGCGTCGCGGCGTCCGCGCTCGCGTTAATCGGAAGCCTGCTTGCCACCCCATCGGCGGATGCGTCGAACTTCGGCGTCGAGCTCAACGGGAAGTGGCGATCGAGTTCGAATGGCCAATGGGCAAAGACCAATGACGTCTACATGAACCAGGTTTCGGTCGTCGAGACGTGGACCATCGCAACTGACTGCGTGAGCCCGATCGAGTGTTCCGGCACGATCACCAGCGAAGGTGGTTGGACGGCCGAGTTGCGCATGGCCGGCGGGGTCTGGAGGGGCTACCGCGTAGTGCCCAACTGGATTCCGTGTCCCGACGGCACCTTCGCCGACGGCATCCAGGACTTCTTCTTCTATGGAATGGACCCCACGGTCAATGAAAGAAGCCTGAAGATCAGGAACCTGATGGTTGGCTACAACGAAGTGAAGGACGCGAGCGGCTCTTGTGGCATCAACAAGCCCCTCGTCGTCAGCATGCCCCTCCGGTTGGACCAGCTGTCCTAGGGATAGCCGCCGGGTCAGCTCGGGAGTAGATCCTTCCACGATTTGGGAGCCCCTCCAGCAATCAGGTTCGTCTGTGTGTGCATTACGCCATCCGGTGACAGGTAGTCGCCCGTCCGTGGGTCGTAGTGCGCAAAGGCGACCGACGGTCCCCCGGCCTGGCCGATGGCCGCGCTCTGCGCGGCGGGAATGGCTCCGTCGGCAGGAGGCGCTTCCTGGGGTGCAGGCAGTGGGACGCCATTCAAGGAGTTACCCGCAGGCGGAGCAGGGAAATCTTGTGGCGGGGCCGGCGGCGGCACTGCATCAGGAGGCGGCACCACGCCGGGTGGTGCGACCCAGGCGCCGGGTGGCGTTCCGGCTGGGACCGCACCAGCGGGCAGCGGCGTGCCCTCCACGGGGGCGTAGATCCGTTCGTTGAAGTCCGTGCGGTCGTCGAGCGGGACGCCTTGCTTGATCAAGTTCGGGTCGAACGGCATTGGCCCGAAGACGTGCTGCTTCATCGCCAACGGTTGATAGCCTCTCGGGTCGTTGCACAGTTCAACGGTCGGCGCCCGTTTTCCAGGGTGGCCCAAGCAGGGGAAGTTGCGAGCACCACGGACGGCGATGGGCGAATCCTGTGGCAGTTTGCAGTACAGGCCATCGGGTGTGTCGATGGTGGTCTGGTCCTCCGGCGACCGCCATTGCGAAGGCGGCAGGAAGCCAACGTTGCACCCGTTCGGATCGCTGATGGTCAGCGCGAAGTCGCCACCGGCGAGACCCGTCGGATTGTTCTTTCCGAGCCCGAACGACTGTTGAGCAGCGATCGCTGCGGGCAGAATGACGAGCAGTTGCTCGATTGCCGGGTTGTAGGTGACGAGGATCTGGCCGATTGAGGTGAGGTTTGCCAGAAGCACCGGCAGCGTCGGCTTGATCTGAGTCAGAAGCGTCGAGACCTCCTGCGAGAAGCCAGGTCCGCGTTGCAGAATCGTCCGGAATTGTGGGTCGTTCTGGGCGAGTTGGGCGGTGATTCCATTGAGGCTGTGCGCCCACGTCCGGATCGCGTCGGTCGTCTCGGCCTGCGAGTCCAGGAGCGGCCCGCTGTCGTCGATCAGCGATCGCAATTGATCGGAAACGCTGCTCGTGTCGGTCGTGAGCTTCGTCGTGGAGTCGATGAGCGACTGGAAGTCCGGCCCTGCGCCGTTGAACGCCTTGAACGTCTCATCGAGCAGATCGGAGATCCTGTCGCCGGGGACGCTCTTCACCAGCGAGTTGAGTTGATCCAGCATTGGACCGACCTGCTGAGGGATCGTCGTACTGGACGCCGGAATCCGCGCCCCGTCCTCCAGATACGGTCCCGAAGCGGTCCGTGGACGCAGATCCACGTACTGCTCACCAACGGCAGACACGCTGAGCACGTCGGCCTGCAGGTCCGCGGGGATCCTTGGCGACGTATCGAGCGACAAATTCGCCACCGCACCGGTCGGCGTCAACTCGACCTCGGTCACCTTGCCGATCTGCACACCGCGGTACGTCACGTTGCTGAAGCGATAGAGACCACCTGCAGCGGGCAACTCCAGCTTCACGTTCAGCTTGCCAACGCCGAGCAACGTGGGCAGCTGCATGTAGGCGAAGACCATTACGCCCACACCGACGAGCGATGCGATCGTGAAGATGATCAACTGCATTCGGACGAAACGGGTGAGCATCAGCCACCACCTCCTGGGGCCGGTGCGTCGACGGTGGGCGGCGCGGGTGGTGCCGGGGGTTGCTGCGCATTGGCGCCATACGGTCCTGCGAATATCTGGTCCCGCGTGATCGGCGCCGACTGGGCCATCCATGGGAACGCCGCCGGCGGTGGAGCAATGGGAAGCACCGGTTCGGTCATTGGTGGCATCGCGGCCGCCGGCGGCGCTTCCGCCGGCGGCGGCGACACGCCGATCTTGATCGGATCGTAGGAGTAGTTCAGGAAGTAGGGGTCTCCAGGAGCCGGGACTATCTTCGCGTTCTCGTCACCCCATCGCGTACCCAGCAACAGCGTCTTCTTCAACTTCGCGTAGGTGAGGTCGAACTGCGCGTACAGGTTGATGTAGTCACCCTTGGTGATCTGGTCGGCGAATTCGGGACCGTACGGGAAGGCAGTCGAGAAGATGAGTGCGTCGAACAGTCTCGGCCCGATGTCGGCGAGCGCCTTGAGAGCCGGCTCCAGGCTGGTGAGGTTGGCCACCAGGTCGTCACCTGCGTCGTTGGCCAATCGCGTGGCGGTGTCGCTGAACGTACCGAGCTTCGTCAGCGCGGTCGTCAGATTGGGCCGCTCCCTGATCAGAACGTCCAGCGCCGGGGGAATGTCCTTGAGCGCCTTGTCGATGACGTCGCGTTGGCCCGCGAACTTGCTTGCGACTCGGTTCAATTGCGTGATCGTGGCGACGATGTTGTCCCGTTGCTCGTCGAGGACGCCAACGAAGTTGTCGAGGTGGGTGAGCAACTCGCGGATCTGCGGCTCCCGCCCGTTCACTGCGGCACTGAAGTTGTGGATGATGTCGCCGATCTGCCCCAACCCGCCGCCGTTGACGATCGTTGACAGTGACGACAATGTCCGTTCGGTGGATGGATAGGTCGACGAATCGTTGAGCGGAATGGTCGAACCGGGCTTCAGTTCACCGGTCGGTTTCTCGCCGAGTGGCGGGTTCAGCGCCAGGTGCATGGACCCCAAGAGGCTGGTCTGACCAACCGATGCCACGACGTTGGCTGGCACCACCACACCCGGCTCTATGCGGACCTCCACGTTGGCATGCCAGTCGTCGACGGTCATGTTGCCGACGCTTCCGACGATGACGTCGTTCATCATCACCGGCGAATTCGATTCCAGCGTCGCAACATTCGCGACCTCGACGTGGTAGGTGTGTGCGTCAGAACCCTGCCCGACCGCTCCAGGAAGCGGTAGTGAGTTGACGCCGTCGAACGAGCAGCCCGTCAGCGTCAGCGCGACGATCGACGCGGCGACGGCCGCACTCCTCAAATTACCCGAAGCGGTCACGGTGTCCCCTCTGCAGGCAGCAACGGGGCATCGGCCGGAACCGGCACCGGCGTCGGCGGGAGCAACATGCCATCGACACTCGCCGGTCCGGCGGGCACGTTCGACAGGATGTTGGGTGGTCCCGGCAGCGGTGCGTTGGGGCGCAACGCCGGCGACGGGAATGAGGCGTCGGGGTTGCTCGACGCGTATAGCCCCGGCGGCCCTGGCGGCAGTTCCCAACCCGGAGGCGGAGGGGTGTCACCGTTGAGCCCGGTGTAGGCCGATACCGTCGGCGGCGTCTCTGGCGGATTACCTGGCCCCGCACCCCCAGGCGCCAGCTTCGGGTCGGTGTAGACCAATCTGTTCGGACTGATTGCGGGCCTCAGGTACGGGTTGATCGGAATCGGGAGGCTGTTGAGATTCAACAGTCGCGCCGCGGGTCCGAGGTACTGGTAGCAGAGTTTCGCCGTCTCGGGTGCGGTGGTGTTCGCGACGCCACCGATCAGGCCGCACAGGAAGGACGTCGGATTCGCAAAGTTGACAAGCGAAAACGCGCCCGTCACCGACCCACCGTTGGGGTACCAGATGTTGGCGTAATTGGCCAGCGCGTTCGGCGCGATGTGAAGAACGTTCTCGAAGGCCAGCTTGTGGTCCTCAACGATCTGGGTGAGGACCCCGAGCCGCTGAATCTGCTCGGAGGTCTGATCACGGCTGCCCGCAACGAAACGCTGCACCTCGCCCAGCGCCACCGACAGGTTGGTCAACGCGCCGTCCAGGTCGGACCTGCTGTCGTTCACGACACTGGTCAGGCTTGCCAGGTGATTCTGGAACAGCACGATCTGATCCTTGCTGTCCCGCAGCGCGGCAACGAAGACCTGCAGGTTCTTGACGATGTCGACGATGTTGCCGCTACCCTCGGCGAAAACCCTTGCCGCACCGGACAGTTGGGCGATAGCCTGGCGCAACTTGTCGCCATTGCCGTTCATCGCGTTCGCAGCGCTGTCGATCAGCCGCGATACGGAGGTGCCCGATACGCCGGCCTTCGGCCCCAAATCGGTTGCCAGACGCATCAACTGGGTCTTGACCTCGTCCCACTCGACGGGGACCGCGGTGCGGTCGCTGGGGATCACCCCGCCATCGGCCATGGTCTGCCCACCGCCGGACCGGTACGCAGGCGTGAGCTGAACGTACCGGGCCGCGACCAGGTTCTGCGCGACGATCACGGCCTTCGCATCCGCAGGGACCTGAATGCCGCGGTCGACCGACATGGTCATCTTCACCTGCGTGCCGTCGGGCTCGATCTTGTCGATTGTGCCGACCTTCACCCCAGAGACACGCACCTCATCGCCCGGATAGATCGACGTTGCGGTGGGAAAGTACGCATAGATGGTGGTCGGCGCAAAGAACACGCGCCGAACCACGAAGGCCGCGCCAACCAGCAGCAGGACGGCCAGTGCGACGGCCGCCAACCTGATCAATGTCTTCTTGTTCATCCTGGCGGAAGGTCTCCTGGCTGCGGCGGAAGGTCCCCTGGCTGCGGAATGCCGTTGACCGGGAAGGGAATCTCGGCACGCGGACCGGCGGTGTCCGGCGGTTGTCCCGCATTGATTCCGCGCCGGAAGCCGAACGCGTAGTCGAGGAACGGTTGGAGGATCTGCGCAGGGCTGATGTTCGGGATGAAGGCGTTGTAGTAAGCGCCGTTCGCGACGATCTCGCTTTGCGTCACAAAGTATTTGGCCGCACCGGGCAGCAACTTGGCGAGGTTTTCGCGGTTCTTCTCCAGCACCGCCGTCGCGGCGTTGAGTAGCTTCAGTGCCGGGGCTAGCTTCGCCTCGTTGTCGGCGACGATCCCCGTCAATTCCTTGGACACCGCCGACGTGTACGCGAGCAGGCTGGCGATGGCATTGCGACGCTCGTTGAGCACCGCCACCAGGTCGTTCGCATTCAGGATGAGCGAGTTCACCTGCTCACTGCGCTCCGAGAAGATCGCCGTGACGTCGCCTGCGGTCTTCAACAGCTCGGCCAAGCTCTGATTGCGGCTGTTGATCGACCGCGACACCCTAGCCAGGCCATCGAACGTCGGACCCAGCTGCGGAGCGACCTGGTCAAGGGTCTCCGAAAGGGTGTCCAACGACTGGTTGAGCTGACCGGTGTCGGTACCTGCAGTGTTTTCGGCGAGCTGGCCAACTGCGTCAGAAAGCGAGTACGGCGAAGACGTCCGAGAAATCGGAATCGTCGAGTTCGGAGCGAGACTGCCATCGCCTGCCGAGTCCAGCACGAGCACCCGCTCGCCAAGGAGGGTGCCGGTTCGAATGTGCGCGCTGGTATCCGAACCCAGTGGGTACTTCGTGTCGATCGTGAATCCGATCAGGGCATCGCCATTGTCGAGACCGATCGACGAGACCGTGCCGACCTTGATCCCCGAGACGGTGACATCGTTGCCAAGGGCGATGCCGCCCGCTTCGGCGAACACGGCGTGGTACCGAAGCGAGGTAGCCCACTGGAGCAACCGCTCGGGCTGTAGACCAACGGCGATGACGAGCATGATCAGCACGGCGCCCATGAAGCCAGCCCGGGCGAGGATCGATCCGCGATATTTGAGCATTTACGAATTCACGCACCTTCCCGTTTCTTGCTTGATCCATGGGAAGACCACCGTGCGGCCCTCGAAATCGCTGGCGCGGAAGGCAATTCCGCAGATGTAGTACGGGAAGAAGGAACCGTAGGAGCCGACTCGAGCGAGCTTGCGATAGATCTCGGGCAGGCGCTGGAGCGTCGCGTCGAGCTTGGGCAGATCAGAAGAAAGGACTGGAGCAAGCCTGCTCACTTGCTCGATCGTGCCCGCCAAGGGTTGCCGCGAGCGACCGAGCAGATCGGACAGCGATGCCGTTCCGTTGTCCAGCGACTGGATGGCCGTGCCGATCTTGTCGCGATCCGAAGATAGCCCCTTGACCAGCTGATCGAGTTTGTCGATCGCGCCGGAGAATTCGTCACCGTCGGTGTCCAACGTGGCCAGGGTGGTCTTGAGGTTTTCGATCAGGTCCTCGACCACCTGGTTGTTGTCGGCAATCGAGTTGGTGAACGAGGACGTCTTGCTGAACAGCGAGTCGAGCGTTCCGCCCTGGCCTTGCAGGATCTGAACGAGCGATGCGCTAAGGGCGTTCACGTCCTGCGGATTGAGCCCCTGGATGACGGGCTTGAGACCGCCGAGCAGCATGTCCAAGTCGAGTGCGGGCGCCGTCCGATTCAATGGGAGTTGCGCCCCTGAGTCGAGGAACATCGTCGATCCCGGAGTCTCGACGAGCTCCATGTAGCGATCCCCTACCAGGTTGAGGTAGCGGATCGCGGCCTTGGTGCCGGTGGTCAGCCTGACGCTCTTGTCCGCGTCGAACTTCACCAGAACGGTTCTGTCCGGCTGCAACGACACACCCGTGACGGTTCCGACTCGGATGCCCGCGACTCGCACGCTGTCACCCGTCTCCAACCGCGACGCATCCTTGAAGACGGCCGAATAGTCGTTCGTGGAACCGGTTCTCGTCTGGCTGAACACGAGGAATAGGAACGCGGTCAGCAGCACCATCACGAGTGCGAAGATCGAGAACTTGATGAGTGTCCCCACTGAGCGCGTCATCCGGGCATCCCGATCTGCGCGGTATTGCGCGGCGGCCCGTCGAGTGGTCCGAACAACCACTGCTTGAGCGCGTCGGAGTTCAACAGGATGCCCTGGTTCCCGTATCTCGTTGGATTGGTGCCCACGTCGGCGACGAGGAAGGGCGGCACGAAGCCCGGCGGAACCTCGGGTAGGCCGAGTTCCTTGCAGTAGTCCCGCCCGCCGCTTGTAGCGGCGACCTTCGGCAGGTCTCCCGGATAGCGGTAGCGCTCAACCCCGAGGGTCAGACCCGCGGTGAGCAAGATGCCGGGGTACTGCGGTACGCCCGTCGCAAACGGGATGAGACCACCGATACCGCATTTCAGCGTCTCGTGGTACTCGCCCAACAAGTGGGTCGTGGGGACTAGGAGGTGTAACACGTCGGTGAGCCCCTGCCGATTCGAGCCGACGACGTCGTTGCCGACGTCGGCCAGACCGATCGCGCTGAGCAGGAACTGGTCGAGATTCTGCTGCTCGTCGACGATGGAGTTGCTCAACTTCGTCGTATTTTGAAGGATCGCAAGCAGATCCGGCGACGCGTCACCGTAGGCGGTAAGCGTCGGGACGGCGGCCTCGATGTCGTGGGAAAGGTTCGGCAGGCTCGGTTCGAGCTTGGCCAGCAGCGAGTTGAAGTCGACCAACGACTGACCGAACTTCTCTCCGCGGCCATCGAATGCCGTTGCGACCGCACCAAGCGTTTCGTTGAGCTTCGCGGGGTCGATCTTGTCGAGCAGTCCGACCAGCTGTTGGAAGACGGTGTTGGTCTCTACCGTGACGTGCTGGCTTTGGATGGTGCTGCCGGGTTTCAGCGGTTCGGTTGTCGCTCCCGGGGGCGCAACCAATTGCACGAACTTGGCACCGAACACCGTCGAGGACTCGATGTCGACCTTGACGTCGGCAGGAATGAGGTGCATGTCCGACTTGTTCATCGCGAGGTGAATCGCCGCAGTGCCATCGGGCAGCGATTCGATGGACGACACCTGTCCCACCTGAACACCGCGCATCCTCACCTTGGCATCGGGGTTCATCACGAGGCCCGCGCGATCCGAGATCACCGTCACCGGCTGGGTTTCCGCCCAGTCGCCCCTGAACAGAGTGACGGCCAGAGCACAGATCAAACCGATGACGACAACCGTCGCCAAGCCCGCCAAAGCGCGTCCCGTTCTACCCATCGTCGACTCTCCCCTAACCCGACAGGTTGAAGTTGCCGTTGGAACCGTACACGGACAGCGACACCAGCAGCGTGACCGAAACGACGACGATCAGGGAGGTGCGCACCGCGTTGCCGACGGCCGCACCCACGCCCGAGGGGCCCCCGGTTGCGAAGTAGCCAAAATAGGTGTGCACCAACAGGATCGTGATGGCCATCAAGATCGCCTGCAGGAACGACCACAACAAGTCGATCGGGTTGAGGAAGGTGTTGAAGTAGTGGTCGTACAGGCCGCCGGACTGCCCGAAGATGACCACCGTGGTGAATTGGGAGGCCAAGAACGACAGGATCACTGCGATCGCGTACAGCGGCGTAATCGCCACCATCCCCGCCACGATCCGCGTCGAGACCAGATACTCCACCGGCCGGATGCCCATCGACTCGAGCGCATCGATCTCCTCGTTGATGCGCATCGCGCCAAGCTGAGCGGTCACGCCAGCACCGAACGTCGCGGCCAACCCGATGCCGGCCACCACCGGCGCCGCGATGCGCACGTTGATGAACGCCGCCAAGAAGCCCGTCAGTGCCTCGATGCCGATGTTGCCCAACGAGCTGTAGCCCTGAATGGCCAACGTGCCGCCAGCAGCCAACGTCAAGAACCCGACGATGACGACCGTGCCGCCGATCATCGCCAAAGTGCCCGCGCCCATCGAGATCTCGGCGATCAACCGGATGATCTCGCGGCGGAAGTGCAACGCGGCATGCGGCGTACCCGCCAACGCACGCCCGTAGAACACCGTGTGATCGCCGATGCCAGAAACCCAGTCCACCGGGCGGCCGGCAGCGCGGTAAACCCGAGGAAACCGCGCCCGCAGGATCGTTGAAGTACCCATGGGCCTAACCCGTTGTCATTCGGATGCCGATGGCAGTGACCACCACGTTGATCACGAACAGAGCCATGAACGCGTACACCACCGTCTCGTTGACCGCGTTGCCCACCGCCTTGGCGCCACCCCCGGTGATGGTCAGTCCGCGGTAGCACGCCACCAGCCCGGCGATTAGACCGAACAGCGCTGCCTTCACGCACGAGATGATCACCTCGGGCACCCCGGTCAGCAGCGTGATGCCCGCAGCGAACGCCCCTGGGTTGACGTCCTGGACGAACACCGAGAAGAAGTAGCCACCCAGGATCCCGATGATCACCACGAGGCTGTTCAGCAACAATGCGACCAGACCCGAGGCCAGCATGCGCGGGGTGACCAGACGCTGTACCGGGTTGATGCCCAGCACCTCCATCGCGTCGATCTCCTCGCGGATCGTGCGCGACCCCAGATCCGCGCACATCGCCGTCGCACCCGCGCCTGCCACGATCAACACCGTCACCAAAGGACCCACCTGGGTCACCGCGCCGAACGCCGCGCCCGCGCCCGACAGGTCGGCCGCACCTAGCTCCCGAAGGAGGATGTTCAAGGTGAAGGAGACCAGCACGGTGAACGGGATCGCGACCAACAACGTCGGGGCCAACGACACCCGCGCAACGAACCATGACTGCTCCAGGAACTCACGCCAGTAGAACGGCCGCACGAACATGAACTTCACCGCGTCCAAACCCATCGAGAACAGCCCACCAACGGCCTGCATGGCACCCGAAATACCACGCGGCAGTGCGATGCCGGTCGTCCAGCGCTCAGGCCCCTCAACCGCCATAGGCCCTTGGTCCTTCCAGACTCGCTCCGGCCGACTCAGCGGTCAGCTCTTCGTTGATGCGCGCCATTGCTATTTCCGTCGCCGCGCCATCGACGTGAGCTTGGTTACAGTTTGGCGGAGTCGTTGATTCAACTCGACGCACTGTGCCACATCGACGGCCACCTGCGCGCCCGGTTTGACCTTTAATCCTCCGCTTAATTTTCCCGCGGACGTCAATACAAGTGCTCAGCTCCGTGAGCGCGGTGGAAATCACGTGACGGCACCGGCCGTCTTGAGCTCGATGATGCGGTCCCAATCCAGGCCGAGCTCTAGCAGAATGTCGTCGGTCTGCTCGGCGAAGGCAGGGGCAGGCCCCGTGCTGGGAGCCGTGACGTCGAATTGCACCGGGTTTGCCACCAACTCCAATTCGCCCGCCTGAACGATGTATTCGTTGGCGCGGATCTGCGCGTCGTTCGCGGCCTGCAGGGTGTCCTGAACGGGAGCCCACGGCCCTGCGAGGGTGGCGAAGCGCTCACTCCATTCGGGCAGGGTCCGGGTGGCGATCACGCCACCGATGATCTCGACGGCTTCTGCCGTGTGCTCGGCGATCGACTCGACGGTGGCGAACCGTGGGTCGTCGATGAGTTCTTCGAGATCTAGGTGACGGCATACGTCGGCCCAGAACTTCGTCGGCTGCAACATCACGAACGAGATGTAGCGGTCGTCCTTCGTCCGGTAGACCGATACCAACGGATTGAACGGCGATCCCTGCACGCCGGGCGGCTGCTGGATCATCAACTCCTGCAGGTGCTGGGTGAGGGCGATGGTGTGTCCCATCGCCCAAAGGCCGCTGCCGAGCAGCGAGACGTCGACGACGGACGGCTCGCCGGTGCGCTCTCGTTTCAACAGGGCCGCCGTGATGCCGCCCGCAAGGTTGGTGCCGGAAATCGTGTCGCCGTAGGCGGGGCCGGGAGGCCCGATCATCCCGTCGAGGCCGGGCGGGGTGATGGTCGCCGCCGTCCCCGCACGACACCAGAAGGCGGTCATGTCGTAACCGCCCTTCTCCGCCTCGAGGCCGCGAGGCCCCAGAGCGCTGCCGCGTGCATAGATGATGTTCGGGTTTACCGCCCGGATGTCGTCGACGTCGATGCCGAACTTCTTCCGGTGTCCTGGGAGAAAGCTGGTCAGAAAAACGTCCGCGCGACGCGCTAGTTCGAGAAGCAACTCGCGACCCTCGGGAACCGACATGTCGATGCCTACGCTGCGCTTGCCGCGGTTGGCGTGCTCGATGTTCGGGTTGGGGTCACCGTCCACGCGGAGCATGCCCGTCTGCCGGAGGCCTCGCTGCGGGTCGCCGGTAATCGCGTGCTCGACCTTGATGACGTCGGCACCCCACTCGGCCAGCACGGCGCCCGCCGACGGCACGAAGCCGTACATGGCGACTTCGAGGACGCGAATGCCGTCCAATGGCTTACTCATTCAGAAACCACCGTCGCAAACGTCTTCCCCTCCAGGAACTCCTCCAGCCCGGCCTTCCCCATTTCTCGGCCGATGCCCGATTGCTTGAAACCACCGAAAGGGCTGTCGGGGCTGAAGTAGTTTCCACCGTTGATCGAGAAGGTGCCGGTCCGGATCCGCCGTGCCAATGCGAGCGCCCTGTCTTGGCTGCCGAACACCGCGCCGGACAACCCGTAGATCGAATCGTTGGCGATCCGCACCGCATCGTCGTCATCGTCATATGCGATCACCACGAGCACCGGCCCAAACACTTCTTCCTGGGCGATCTCGCTGTCGGGTGCGACGTCGGTGAGCAGCGTGGGGGTATAGAAGAAGCCGGGCCCCTTCTTCTCACCGCCGGTCACGAGGGTGGCGCCCGCCTCGACGGCGCGCTTGACCATCGCGTCGACCTTGTCGCGCTGCTTCTCGCTGATCAGCGGACCCATGTACGTCGCGGGGTCGGTGGGATCGCCGTAACGGACGTGGCCGAAGTTGGTCTTGACCAACTCGACGAACTCGTCGTGACGCGTTCTGGGGACCAGAACCCGTGACGTCAGCGCGCAGCCTTGTCCGGCGTGCGTGACCATGCTGAACGCCGAGAACAGTGCCGCGGTTCCGAAGTCGGCGTCGTCGAGCACGATCGCCGCGGACTTGCCGCCGAGCTCGAGGAAGACCTTCTTCAGAGTCTCGCTGGCGGCGGCCATGATGCGCCTGCCCGTGGGCGTCGAGCCGGTGAACGTCACCATGTCTACGTCGGGGCTCGTGGTCAGCACCGCGCCAACGGCGGGGTCAGACGAACTGAGCACGTTGACGACGCCCGCAGGGATGTCGGTGTGGCTGGCGATGATCTCGCCGAGCGCCAGCGTGACGAGCGGGGTGTCTGGCGCACCCTTGAGGACGACGGTGCAACCTGCCGCAAGCGCAGGCGCCAGCTTGGCCAGCGCCAATTGGTTGGGGTAGTTGTACGCGATGATGGCCGCGACGACGCCCGCAGGCTCCTTCTCTACCCACCGATGGTGCTGCATGCCCCTGCTCTCGACGTTTCCGAGGTCTTCGGTCATCGGGTAGGTCTTCAGCAGATCGGCGTAGTACCGAACGATCGCGATGGGCTGATCGAGTTGGGCGCCTGCGTTGAGGGCGGCGGTCGCCCCAACCTCGGTGGTGGTCAGCGCGGCAAGTTCGTCGCGATGGTCGACGAGCGCCTGATGGAACTGTTCGAGGCAGTGAATTCTGAGGTCGACGTCCGTGGCCCACGTGCCTGCGTCGAATGCGCGACGGGCGGCTGCGACGGCTGCCTCCGCGTCGGCGACCGTGGCATCGGGCGCGTGTCCAAAGATCTCACCCGTCGCCGGGTTGAACGAGGGGAAAGTCTGCTCCGCTTCGACCAGTCGACCGTCGATGAGCATCCTGCGATCGGCGCCCACCTCATCCACGTTCGCAGGGCTCAATGACGTCTGGGTCACACACGACTCCTCACTGTGACGGAAACTTCATTCTCGTCAGAGGCGAATCTTACATTCGCACGGCGAGAACACAAGAAAAGCTAGACTACCTAGTCAGGCCGGTCGCCGAGGTCTGATCTTGCTCTGGCAGCGGCCTTCTTCGATGACTGTGACCGGCCGCTATCTTGCGACAGCGGCCAATCGGAGAGTACGGTTCTCATATTCGGAAGCATGATTCTTAGAGATTGAAACGATACGCTCGCAGGAGGATTCCAGCCGTGAAGAACGCCGTCGTGACCGGAGGCGGTTCTGGCATCGGTCAGGCAATCGCCAATCGACTGCGCGCCGATGGCCTCAACGTCGCCACACTCGACCTCAACCCCTCGGACGGTGACTTCGCCTACGTCGCCGACGTCACCAACCGCACACAGATCGACGAGGCGCTGTCGGCGATCCGCGCGAAGCTCGGACCGGTGACGGTGTTGGTCAACGCCGCGGGACTCGACAGCTTCAAGAAGTTCGACGAAGTCAGTTTCGAACGCTGGCAGCGCGTGATCGACGTCAATCTGAACGGTGTCTTCCACAGCATTCAAGCGGTACTGCCGGACATGGTCGAGGCGGGCTGGGGTCGAATCGTGAACATCTCGTCGTCGAGCACACACGGTGGCCAGCCGTTCATGGCGCCCTACGTCGCAGCGAAGTCCGCCGTCAACGGATTGACCAAGACCCTGGCACTCGAGTACGGGCCCAGCGGAATCACCGTCAACGCCGTGCCACCTGGCTTCATCGACACCCCGATGCTGCGCAAGGCCGAGCAGCGCGGGTTCCTCGGTGACACCGAAGTGCAGATCGCCAAGACGCCGGTGCGACGCATCGGCAAGCCAGAGGACATCGCCGCGGCATGCGCGTTCTTGATCTCGGAGGAGGCCGGCTACATCACCGGCCAGATCCTGGGCGTCAACGGCGGCCGCAACACCTAATGCGCTGAAGACCACCAAGCGCTGAAGACCACCAAGCACTGAAGACCACCAAGCACTGAAGACCACCAGCTGAAGGGGACAAACTATGGGGCGCGTTTCGGGCAAGGTCGCATTCATCACGGGTGCTGCGCGCGGTCAGGGCCGCAGCCACGCGATCCGGCTTGCCGAGGAAGGCGCCGACATCATCGCCGTCGATCGGTGCGAGGACTTCGCCACCGTCGGCTATCCGATGGCAACGCCGGAGGACCTCGAGGAGACCGCACAATTCGTCGAGAAGACGGGCCAACGAATCGTCACGGCGAAGGTCGACGTAGCCGACGCCGACGGATTGAAGACCGCCCTCGACAATGGCGTCGCCGAACTGGGCAAGCTCGACATCGTCGTGACGACCGCGGGTATCGCGGGCCAAAAGGGCTCGATGGACATGAACGCCTGGGTCGACGTGATGAACACCAACCTGATCGGCACGCTCAACGCCATCCACGTGGCACTTCCACACCTCGTCGAGGGCGCCTCGATCGTCGCCACCGGCTCCACTGCGGCACTGATGGACGTATCCAAGAACGACAACCCGGGCACCGACCCCGGCGGCTCAGCCTACTTGCATTCGAAGCGGTTGCTGTCCCAGTACGTCCACAACCTCGCGACCGAGCTCGCTCCTCGCGGCATCCGGGCGAACGTCGTTCACCCGACGAACTGCAACACGGCGATGCTGCAGAGCGAACCGATGTACAAGTCGTTCCGCCCCGACCTGGAGCACCCGACGAAGGCTGACGCCGAGCCGGTGTTCTACGTCCAACAGGCCATGAAGGTTCCGTGGGTCGAGCCAGAGGACATCAGCAACATGGTCCTCTTCCTGGCGTCCGACGAGGCCCGCTACATCACGGGAACCCAGCAGCGCGTCGACGCTGGCGGCTTCCTCAAGTGGTACGACTACCACGTCTAGAATTTCAACACATTTGATCCGAAAGGGGTTGCGAGAGTGAAGGTTTCGGTTGACGGAGATCGTTGCCAGGGGCACACGCTCTGTTCGATGATCGCACCCGACTCGTTCGTGCTCGACGACGTCGACGGGCACGCATCACCGGTTTCGGAGCTCGTGCCCGCCGACCAGGAGGACCAGGTGCGCGAAGCGGCGCACTCGTGCCCCGAACAGGCCATCGTCATCGAATGACGGGCGAGCAGGCCGTCCGAACCAACATTGAGGAGACAACGCCGTGACCTTCGACAGCGATGAGCCGCTTGCGCGAAGAGCAGACGATGACGTCACCACTGACGACGACCGCAAGAAGAACAAGTACCACTTCGACCGTCATACGCCGGAGTACCGCGAGCAGTTCGGCAAGATCACCCAGGAGATGCAGTCGAAGTGCCCGATGGCGTGGACAGACGTCTACGACGGGCATTGGGTCGCCGCCGACAGCAAGCACGTCTTCGAGTTGGCTCGCTGCCCTGCAGTCTCGAACGACCACGACATCAACGGTGAGCGGAATGGCTACCAGGGCATCACCATCCCCAAGGCCCAGCGCGCCACGGTGGTGCGCGGCGGCATTCTCGAGATGGACGAACCCGAGCACAGCACCTATCGCGGTGCACTGAATCCGTACTTGTCCCCCGCCGCGATCAAGCGATGGGTGCCCTTCGTCGACGAGATCACCCGCGCCGCCATCGACGACAAGATCGAGTCGGGCCGCATCGACTTCGTCGACGACCTCGCCAACATCGTGCCCGCGGTGCTCACGCTCGCCATGATGGGCATCGAGCTAGAGAAGTGGCCGGTCTACAGCGAGCCTGCGCATGCGTCGGTGTCGACGCCGGAACACTCCCCCGATGCCCCGCGCGTCGCCGAGATGAACCGGCAGATGGGCATCGACATGATCAACACCATGATGGAGATCCGCGAGAATCCACGCCCCGGCTTGGTGAACGCGTTGTTGCAACTGCGCATCGACGGCGAGCCCGCGCCCGACCTCGAGATCCTCGGCAACCTCGGCCTGATCATCGGTGGCGGCTTCGACACCACGACTGCGCTCACCGCGCATTCGCTCGAGTGGCTGTCGGAGAATCCGGACAAGCGCGAGCTGCTGAGCCGGGAGCGAGCGACCTTGCTGGATCCCGCCACGGAGGAATTCCTGCGTTTCTACACCCCGGCTCCCGGTGACGGCAGGACCTTCTCCGAGGACGTCGAGGTGGAGGGCACGAAGTTCAAGGAGGGCGAGCGGCTCTGGATCTCCTGGGCGATGGCCAATCGTGATCCCGCGGTGTTCGACCAGCCCAACGAGATCATTCTCGACCGAAAGGGCAACCGGCACTTCAGCTTCGGCATCGGCGTGCATCGCTGCGTCGGCTCGAACGTGGCACGCACCGTGTTCAAGTCGATGCTCACGGCAGTGCTCGACCGGATGCCCGACTACCAGTGCGACCCAGCGGGCACCGTTCACTATGAGTCGATCGGCGTCATCCAGGGCATGAAGCACCTTCCCGCCACGTTCACACCGGGCAAGCGCCTGGGCCCAGGCCTCGACGAGACGCTCAAGAATCTGCAACGGATCTGCGACGACCAGCAACCGGCCAGGCCCATCACCGAGCACAAGCACGCCGTCGTCATCGACTAGCTCGGACCGATCCGGACCGCGATTCGGTCCGGAGGTGGTTTGATGAGCGGCGAAAGAACTGGGAGGCAGGACCGATGAAGCCGATCAAGCTCACCAAGGTCGCAGTCGCGGCGGCAGCCGCGCTCACCGTGGCCGCGACGGTGACGCCGCCGCCCGCGAACGCGATGATGAACTTGGGCAATTACGACGTGCTCACGAACCGGTACGACAGGTCGTCTTGGGTCTGGTTCATCGCACGGTGCGTGCCGGAGCGCTCACTGGACTGCATCTACGTCAGCGCAATCCCGCGTCGGGCCTTCTATGCCCCCTACGAAGGCAAGGCACACTTGGTCGGCAACACCTACACCCTGGTCATTGACGACCCGACCGGCCTGCAGTGCTTCGGCCAAGCGCTGCCCTCCCACGACACCTACACCTGGGACCAGAACACCCTCGCCGGTGAGATCAATTCGACCTACGACGTCGGCTGCTTCAACGGCCCGCCGGGAACCCAGTACTGGACCTTCGCGCTCCAGCGCCTCTAAGCCCGACTCCCCTTCGCGATTTGCGCACGGCTACCCGCGGTGGCCGCGGTCGAGTGTGCACGAATCACCCCGCGGGCGCCTACGGGCGAGGTAGGCCGAGCACCTGCTGGGCGATGATGTTGCGCTGAATCTCTGATGTCCCGCCTGCGATCGTGCCCGAGAAGCTGCGGGCATAGCGCTCGAACCAGCTGGAGAAATAGTGGTCGAGGTTCATGTGGGCGTACGCACCGGTGGTGGTCGGGTGGATGAGCCCGTCTGGCCCTGCGATGTTGAGCGCAAGGTCCATCGCACGCATCTCGGCGTCGGCGCCGAAAAGCTTCGGCACCGACACGGACGCGACGTCGACCTCGCCGCGGGCCGCCTTGGCAAGGCCAACCGAGCCGAGCAGCCGCAGCGCCTGGTAGTCCATGATGGAGCTGGCGAATAGATCGCGTTCCAGGACGTTGGTGGGCCGAATGTCGCTGATGCAGTTCGCAATCCGATCGGCAAACCCCAGCCACATCATCGTGCGCTCGTGTCCGAGCGATCCGTTGGCCACCCGCCAGCCGCCGTTGAGCGGCCCGACGAGGTTCTCCGCTGGCACGCTGACGTCGGTGAAGAAGACCTCGTTGAAGTCGAGGTGCTGCTCGCCGCAGATGTCGGCGAACGGCCTCCGGACGACGCCATCGAGGTCGGTTGGGATCAACAGCACGCTTATGCCCTTGTGCTTGGGCGCATCGGGATCGGTGCGGACGAAGGTGAGCAGGAAGTCCGCGTCGTGGGCGCCGGACGTCCACACCTTCTGCCCGTTGACCACGAAGTGGTCACCGTCCAACACCGCGCGGGTGCGAAGCGACGCGAGGTCGGAGCCGGCGCTCGGCTCGCTCATGCCGAGCGAAGCGGTGCGCTCGCCCTTGAGCACGGGTACGGCCCACTGTTGCTTCTGTTCATCCGTGCCGAAGGTCAGCAGCGACGCCGCGATGATGTTGACGCCTTGCGGATTGAAGCTGTGGTAGATCCGTCGCTTGCACAGTTCCTCCATGTGCACGTATGTCTGGAGGACGGTGGCGTTGCGGCCGCCGAACTCGGGCGGCTGCGCGGGCAGCAGCCACCCGTTGTCGAACAGGAGGCGCTGCCAGTCGCGCGCCCACTGCGGCATGTGCGAAACCGAGCGGGGCCGCTCCAAAGTGTCTGCAGCAGAAGGCAGATGGTCGTCGAGGAAGGCCGCGAACTCCGCGCGGAACTGTTCGACGTCCTGATCGAAGGTGAGTTGCATCTAAAAACCCCTGAACTCGTCGGCGATCAATGCGCGGTGCTCGGCTGCGCCGCCGAGCAGATGCTCGCCGGCCTTGGCCCGCTTGAGGGCAAACTGCAAATCGTTCTCCCACGTGAATCCCATGGCACCGAAGGTCTGCAAGCCATGCCGGAAGACCAGCGCCTGGCACTCTCCCGCCGACGCCTTGGCCATTGCCGCCGCGATGCGCCGCCGGGTGTCGTCTGCGGAAATGGTGAGCGCGGCAAAGTAGGAAAGCGCACGCGCCCTTTCGATCGCGACGTGCATGTCAGCGGCTTTGTGCTGAATGGCCTGGAACGAGCCGATCGGCACGCCGAACTGGTGGCGGCTCTTGGCGTGTTCTAGTGCGAGGTCGAGGATCCGCTGGCAGGCCCCGACCGTCGTGACGGCCATGCCCATGAGCGCGAGGTGCCTGGCGCGTTCGGTGTCGGCGGCCAGCCGCTCGGTGTCGGCGACCCTGACACCGTAGAGCGACACCTCGGCGACGTGCAGCACCGGGTCGAAGACGTCGACGCGACGGGCGACGACGTGGTCGCGCGAATCGAGCAGGAAGACGCCCGCGGCGGTGACGACGGCGAGCCGATCCGCACGGTCGCCGTCGAGCACGAATCGATCGGTTCCGCTGAGCACCCACCCGTCGGCGTCCCTGACGGCGCCGACGCCGCCGTAGACGGCGGTGCCGGAGCGCAACGGGTCGAAGCGGTCGCCGACCAAGGGCGCGAACTGCGTCATCGTCGCGAGGAATGGGGTCGGGTCGCACCCGCGGCCCAGTTCCTCCAACACGATCGCCAACTCGACGGCGTTCTCGGGATCGATCAGCTCCGTCCAGCCTGCGTCGACGTAGGCCTTCCACAGTGCGTCCACGGAGCGCTCGGCGTCGGGACCGTGCTCGGCGACGCTCCTGACCAACGAGGAGGGGCACTGCTTGCCGACGGCATCGCGGACGGTGTCCTGCCATAGTCGCTGATCAGCATCGAACTCCAACAGCATCCGGCGACCTCCTGCGTCACGCTTGCGAGTCAAGTGAGAATAACATTCTCCAATATCGGTTTGTGGATTCTCCCCAACGAATGCCCGGGTTCCGCACACCGGCGACCGTTCGATTGACCAGCGGATGCGCTCACCAGCAGGAATGTAAGCGAACTGCTGGAGAACATTATTCTTGCGAATGAAGAACAAGGATCTATATTGGGGAGAGAGTCGGCATCGGCGCGCGCCTGCCAGACGTACAGCGGAGGACTAGTCAAGCGGTGAAGCAAACGTGAAACAGATCGAAACCGGCGACGGCAACTCAGTGCTGACACCCGTCATCGACGCCAGCGTGCACGTCTTCGTGCAGTCGAACAAGGATCTGCGCGAGAACTTCATGCGAGAGCCGTTCCGCAGCCGTGGCTTCCCCGACTACGAGATGGACTGGTACGGCGCGCCGGGCGGCGAGTACGTCAAGGGCAGCAAGGGTCCAGACAAGCAATACCCGGGGTCACATCCCGAACTGGTCGCGCAGGAGCTGTTCGAAAGGCGCGGCGTAGACGTCGCAATACTGCATCCGATGACCCGCGGCATCATGCCCGACCGGCACCTCGGCACCGCGCTCGCCGCAGGCCACAACGAGATGATGGTGAAGCGCTGGCTGGAGCACCCGGAGTTCGGCGACAAGTTTCGCGGAACAATCAGGGTCAACCCCGACGACGTCATCGGCGCCCTACGTGAAATCGAGAAATACTCCGACCACCCACGCGTCGTGCAGATCGGCATTCCCCTGCAGTCGCGCGAGCTCTACGGAAAGCCGCAGTACTGGCCTTTGTGGGAGGCTGCCGTCGCCGCCAATCTGCCCGTCGCCGTGCACATCGAGGTGGGGACGGGCGTCTCGCTCCCGCCGACGCCGTCCGGAAACACCAGAACCTACGAGCAGTACCTGAGCTTCATGCCGTTGAACTACCTGTATCACCTGATGAACATGATCGCCGAGGGCGTCTTCGAGCGGCTGCCCGAGCTCAAGTTCGTCTGGGCGGACGGCGCCGCGGACCTCCTCACGCCGTTCATCTGGCGGATGGACTGCTTCGGTCGACCCCACCTCGAGCAGACACCGTGGGCGCCGAAGATGCCGAGCGATTACCTGCCCGGGCACGTGTTCTTCGTCCAGGGCAGCTTCGACGGTCCCGGCGACACCGACTTCGCAGGCGAGTGGGCGGGTTTTACCGGCAAGGACGACATGACGATGTTCGGCTCTAGCTACCCACACTGGGACTGTAACGAGCTAGTGGTGCCAACCGCCTACAGCGCTGAGCAGCGGGACCGGCTGTGCTGGCGAAACGCCGCGGAGCTGTACGGGATAGAAAGTCCAGTCATACCGTCCGCCGTTGCGGCACAGTAGAGGGGTATCGAGGAGGCATCATGACAGTCACAGCCAATCCGAGAGTTGCGGCCACCGAACGCATCGCCGTGCGATGCGTCGACTCCGACGTCCACCCGACACCGCGGCGCGGTGAGCTCGGCGCCTACCTTCCCGAGCCGTGGCGGAGCAAGTACTTCGGCACGCACCCGTTCGGCGAGCAGATCTACTACGACGCGCCCGACTACGCACACTCCTACGCGATGCGCGTTGACACGTTCCCGAGCGACGGCGAGTTCGCAGGCAGCGATCCCGAGCTGGCCTTCAAGCAGCTGATCATGGATGCGGGCGCGGACCTCGCGGTACTAGAGCCAGCCGCCTACTCCGCGCGCATCCCCGAGGCGAACTCGGCAATGTGCTCGGCGTTGAACGATTGGCAGGCCAACCACTGGCTCGACAGCCACAACAACTGGCACGAACGGTGGCGGGGGTCGGTGTGCGCGAACATCGAAGAGCCGGACGTCGCCGCCCGCGAGATCGAGAAGTGGGCAGAGCACGAGTACATGTCCCAGGTCCTGATCAAGGCCGAGCCCCGCCCGTCATGGGGAAACCCCAAGTACGACCCGATCTGGGCAGCAGCGACCAAGTACGACATCCCCGTCAGCTGCCATCTCTCCCGCGGTCACTTCGACGAATTGCCAATGCCCCCAGTGGGTCTGCCCAGCTACAACCACGACTTCATGGTCACCTACTCGCTGCTCGCGGCGAACCAGGTGATGAGCCTCGTCTTCGACGGCACCTTCAACCGTCACCCCAAGCTGAAGATCGTCTTCGTCGAGCACGCGTTCACGTGGATCCTGCCGCTGATGTGGCGGATGGACGCGATCTACGAGAAGCGCAAGCAGTGGATGGAGATCACGCAAAAGCCGTCCGACATCATCAAGGAGCACATCAAGTTCACCACCCAGCCGCTGGACTATCCCGAGGACAAGACCGAACTGTCGCGGGCGTTCGAATGGATGGAGTGCGACAAGATCCTGCTGTACTCGAGCGACTATCCGCACTGGACGTTCGACGATCCCCGCTGGCTGGTGAAGCACCTGCCGGAGCATGCCCGTGAGAACGTCATGTTCCGCAACGGCTTGGCCACCTACAACAACCTGCCCGACACCGTTCCGGCCCTAGAGGGCCAGGTTCGGGTGTTCTGACAGGTGACTGACGAAGACAAGCCGCCCCGCCTAGCGCAGGGGCGGGAGCACGTTGTCGCGACCGTCGACGAGATCCCTTCGGGCACACACATACTGGTGCCAATCGGACGTCACGGCGTTGGTGTCTACAACGTCAACGGAACGTTCTACGCGATTGCCAACTATTGTCCGCACGAGGGTGGCCCGCTATGTGCGGGGCGTGCCCGCGGCCGCAACGTCGTCGACGAGAGCGTACCCGGCGACGCGGTGATGGTGCGCGACCTGGAGTTCATCTTCTGCCCCTGGCACCAATGGGGTTTCGAGCTCGCTACGGGAACCACCGCGGTGAAGCCCGAGTGGAGCATCCGCACTTACCCGGTTCGGGTCGTCGGCAACGACGTCCTCGTGCAGGCCTGACGGCTCAGGAGACACGTGCCCTCGAAAACGATCGAGATCAACGGCGGCAACGTCGTCTACGAAATTCTCGGCAAGACAGGTGATTTCATCGTCTTGACCCCTGGCGGCCGGTTCAGCAAGGAGATTCCGGGCCTCAAGCCGCTGGCGCGTGCACTTGTCAAGGGCGGCTATCGGGTGCTGCTCTGGGACCGGCCTAACTGCGGGGCCTCTGACGTGCAGTTCTGGGGTCAAAGCGAATCCCACATGCGCGCCGAGACGCTGTCCCAACTCATCACCAAGCTCGACATCGGGCCGTGCATCATCGCGGGCGGCTCTGGCGGAGCACGGGATTCGATGATCACGACCATGCTCTACCCCGAACTCGTCACCAAGCTGGTGGTGTGGAACATCGTCGGCGGGGTCTACGGCTCGTTCGTGCTCGGCGGTCACTACATCACGCCGAGCATCCTCGCCGTGCGTGGAATGGGCATCAAGGGTCTGCTGCACGTCGCCGAGTGGAAGCAGCGCATCGAAGAGAACCCAGCGAACCGCGATCGCCTTCTCGCGCTCGACAAGGACGAGTTCCTCAAGGTCATGCTCCGCTGGCTCAACGCGTTCGTGTCCAAGCCAGGGCAGACCATCCCCGGGGTGCCCGACGAGATGTTCGACGACATCAAGGTTCCGACGTTGATCATCCGCGGCGGCGAGAACGACTGGGACCATCCCAAGCGCACGTCCTTGGAGGTGAGCTGCTTGATCAAGGGCTCCGAACTCATCGACCCGCCGTGGCCCGAGGACGCATGGGAACGCGCGGGCGAGAAGTTCGCCGCGAGCGGAGGAACCAAGTTCTGTCTGTTCGACACGTGGGTGAAGGCGGCCCCGCCGATTCTGGACTTCCTGGGGCGCTGATGGTGGCCTACACCGTGCGAATCAACACCTCGCAGTTGAGCGATGCTTCCAACGCGGTGTGCACTCGACTCTCCGGTACCCGTTCCAGGTCCGACTTGCGCAGCGTCACGTTGATGACGTCCCAACCCTCGTCACCCGGAATCCGTTCGATCTCGCCCGTCAACCCCATGCCTGCCAAGACGCCGTGCGCATCGTCATCGGTTCCCCGGCTGACGAAGGTCACCACGCCGCCGACGGGCGCCGTACCAAAAGCCTTGTTGCACATCTCGATTGCGCGCTTCTTCAGTTCGTCGACGTCCTCGCCGACGATCAGTAGCTCCACGACTCGACGACCGGCTGGCATTGCAGCGAGGTCGGCCTCGATCACCTCGGCGCCCCCGGCGCCCGCCAGTTCCGAGAGCACCTTCATGCCGTCGGCCAAGGACGCAGGTGCGAGCTCTGCCGACGGGTCGACGTCGACGCGCACCACCGCAGTTCTCATGCCCGCCAGCCTAACCGCGCTCGGGAGGGCCTTCTCATGACCGCCGACGAGCGCTTGCGCGAGGAGACAACGTGACTGCCAACGGCCTTGCCACCGAGCTGATCGTCGCTTCATGGCCAGGTACTGAACCCCGCCTGCTGCGGCTGGCCGACGAACGCGAGGACTACCCCGCCTACATCCGCTCTGGCGGCTACCAAGCCCTCGATGATCCGGATCGGCTGCTAGACGAAGTCGATCGCAGCGGGCTGTTCGGGCGCGGCGGTGCCGCGTTCCCGATCGCCGTCAAGCTGCGGACCGTTCGCGACGCAGGCCGCAATGGCCAAGAGACCGTCGTCCTCGCCAACGGCGAAGAGGGCGAGCCCGCGTCGGTCAAGGACCGGTGGCTACTGCGCAATCGCCCGCACCTCGTCCTCGACGGAGTCCGCCTCGCCGCCCGCATCGTGGCGGCACGCCGCGCGTACCTCTACGTGTCGGACCCGCAGGCGGCCGCCACGCTGCAGGACGCCCTCGGCTCCTTCGAGGCCGACCTGTCGATAAGCGTGGTGACCGTCGACCCCGGCTACGTCGCCGGCGAGGAGACCGCCGCTGTTCGCGCGGTCAACGGCGGACCCGCCAAGCCGACCGACAAGCCGCCGCGCCCCTTCGAGAAGGGTATCGGGGGCAACCCCACGTTGGTGAGCAACGTCGAGACGCTGGCCAATCTGCCGTTCGTCCAGCGGCACGGAGCCGATGCCTATCGAGCTGTTGGCACGTCGCAGTCCCCAGGCACGTTCCTCGCGACGATCACGGGGGCAGGTCGGCCCGCTGCGCTCTACGAGCTCCCGCACGGCGTTCCCGTCGCCGATCTGCTTGCCTTACACGGGGTTTCGACCGACCAAGTTGCCGGCGTCCTGATGGGCGGCTATTTCGCCGGGTTGTTGAACCGCGAGGTCCTCGATGCCACGCTCGACCACGAGACCATCCGCGGTCTCGGGAGCGGTCTCGGATGCGGCGCCGTCGCCATCCTCACCGAGGACTGCCCAGTGGCGGTCGCTGCGTCGGTGCTGGCCTACTTCGACAGGGAGAACGCAGGCCAGTGCGGGTCCTGCTTCAACGGCACGGCCGCGATGTCCGCCGTCGCGGGAGCGCTGCGCGACGGCGTGGCCACGTCGGAGGATCTCGCTCGTCTCGAGCGATGGTCGGTGGTGCTGAGAGGCCGCGGTGCGTGTGCGACGTTGGACGCTGCAACCAACGTCGCGGCGAGCCTCTTGCTGCAATTCCCCGAAGTCGTTGCCCGACATCTGAACGGTGAATGCGACGCGTGCCGCACCGACCCCTACAGCGTGCTGCGGCCCTACGAAGTGGAGGCGGGCTGATGAGCGCTTGCGCGAAGAAGAGAGAGCGCTGATGAGCGCTTGCGCGAAGAAGAGAGAGCGCTGATGAGCGCTTGCGCGAAGAAGAGAGAGCGCCGATGAGCGCTTGCGCGAAGAAGAGAGAGCGCCGATGAGCGCTTGCGCGAAGAAGAGAGAGCGCTGATGAGCGCTTGCGCGAAGAAGAGAGAGCGCCGATGAAGATCCGATTGGACCGGACCCTGTGCGACGGATTCGGCATCTGCGCCAAGCACGCGCCCGGCTACTTCTCGCTCGACGATTGGGGCTATGCCTCCCTCGAGGGCGACGGTGTCGTTGCCGACGCTGACGAGGATGCGGTGACTCGAGCGCTGCTCGACTGCCCGGTACACGCCATCATCGCGATGAGCGAACACGGCCCGACGGTCGACGCCACACCCGTGCACCACGCGAACGGGGCTTCCGAGCCCAACGTGGAAACCGAAGGCAGCGAAGCGATCTCGGAATTCGTCCGGTGACAAGGCCGCTTCCCCAGATCACCGCGGAGAACGAGTACTTCTGGACCGCGGGTGCCGACGGCGAACTGCGCATTCTCGAATGCCAGAAGTGTCAGTCGCTGATCCACCCGCCTGCACCGATCTGCCGGTACTGCCGCAGCGAAGAACTCGGCGTACGGACCGTCTCCGGCAAGGGCACGCTGTCAGCGTTCACCGTCAATCACCGGTTCGGGTTCCTCGACATGCCGCCGCCCTACGTAGTGGCTCAGGTCGCAATCGCCGAGGATCCGCGCGTCCGACTGACCACCAACATCGTCGAATGCGATCCCGACACGCTGGTCCCCGGTCAGCCGGTCGAGGTCGTGTTTCAACAGCTAGAGGACGTGTGGCTGCCGGTGTTCAAGCCTGCCGCCGATTCAACCCCGTTGCCGCAGGCCGTCGACGAGATCGCGCCAGAGGATTTCGGCAAGCACGTCCGGCCGATGCTCACCCGCGAGAAGTTCGAGGACCATTCTGCGATCACCGGCATCGGAATGTCGAAGATCGGCCGCAGACAGATGGTTGCACCCCTGTCGTTGACCATCGCGGCCTGCAAGGCAGCCGTCGCCGACGCCGGTCTGACGTTCGACGACATCGACGGACTGTCCACGTACCCAGGCCTCGACGTTGCGGGCATGGGCGAGGGTGGGGTCAGTGCGCTAGAGGGCGCGCTCGGCCTCAAGCCGACGTGGATCAACGGCGGCATGGACACCTTCGGCCCCGGCGGCTCGGTGATCGCGGCGATGATGGCCGTCGCCACCGGCATGGCCCGTCACGTGTTGTGCTTCCGCACGCTCTGGGAGGCTACCTTCGGGCAGTTGATGAAGGAAGGCAAGATGTCTCGGCCAGGTGGCGCGCGCGCTTCAGGGGGGCAGAGCTGGCAGATGCCCTTCGGTGCGACGTCCGCGGCACACACGTTGGCGCTCAACGCACAACGTCACTTTCACCGGTACGGCACGACCCGCGAGACACTCGGCTGGATCGCACTTAACCAGCGTGCGAACGCGGCACTGAACCCGACCGCCATCTACCGCGACCCGATGACGATGGAGGACTACCTCTCCGCGCGGATGATCACGACGCCGTTCGGATTGTACGACTGCGACGTGCCATGTGACGGCGCGGTCGCAGTGATCGTGTCGGCCGTCGACGTCGCGCGCGACATGCCCCGAAAGCCGATCCTCTTCGAGGCAGTCGGAACGCAGATCATCGAGCGCACCGACTGGGATCAGACCACGATGACGCACGAACCCCAGGTCCTAGGCCAGTCGGCGCACATGTGGACTCGAACGTCGTTGCGCCCGAACGACGTCGACGTCGCCGAGCTCTACGACGGGTTCAGCTTCAACTGCCTGTCTTGGCTGGAGGCGCTCGGATTCTGCGGCATCGGAGAAGCCAAGGACTTCCTCGACGGCGGCAAGAACATCGCCCGAGACGGCGTGATCCCCCTCAACACGCACGGCGGTCAGCTCTCGCACGGGCGCACCCACGGCATGGGCCTCGTCCACGAGGCCGTCACCCAACTTCGCGGCGACGCCGGCGTGCGTCAGGTCGAGGGAGCCCGGGTCGCGGTGGTCAGCAGCGGAGGCCTCACGCCCAGTGGCGCAATCCTCATGCGGACCGACTCGTGACGGAACCGCAGTCACGCGTCGTCATGGTCGATGGGGTGCCGATGTCCGCGCTCGTCGCCGCCGTCCAGGATCCTCGGGCTGTCATCGTCGCCATTCACGGCGGCGCGACCACCTCGGCATACTTCGACTGCCCAGGGCATCCACGACTATCGTTGCTACGCAAGGCCGCATCGCAGGGTTACACGACCGTGGCGCTCGACAGGCCCGGCTACGGGATGTCGGCGCTGTACGCCGATGAGATGACCCAGTCCGAACGACGGGTGGCCCTTGCCTTCGGCGTGCTCGACAAGGTCGTCGGCGCAGATCGGGGTGCAGGGCTCTTCATGCTGGGGCACTCAGCCGGATGCGAACTCGCCCTTCGCATGACGATCGACGAACGCGCCAACGCGCTCGGCGTCGAGATAGCGGGTACCGGGACGAGCTACGCCGAGAGCACGAAAGAGGTTCTGCGGCACGCAACTGCGACTCATCGGCCCGCTGGACTTCGCGACATGCTGTGGCAGCCTCTCGAGCTCTACCCTCCCGAGGTCTTGAACGGCTCGCTGTCGGCGCCCGGCGTGGCATACGAGGCCGAGGTGACGGCGAACTGGCCGCGCCGCGACTTCGCAGCCGTAGCCGCGGAGGTCCGAGTGCCCGTCGGGTTCAGCGTCGCCGCTCACGAAAGAGTCTGGGACACAACACCAGAGGCACGCGAGCACGTGGCTTCGCTGTTCACGGCGTCACCCCGCGTCGTCGTCAACGAGGTGGCCGACGCCGGACACAACCTCAGCGTCGCCCTATCCGCCGAGTCTTATCACCAAACGGTTTTGTCGTTCGTGGAAGAGTGTGTCGCCTTCGCCGAGAAGAGAGTGAGCTGATGAGGGTCGGGTTCATCGGATTGGGCAGTCAGGGCGGGCCGATGGCTCGGCGCATCGTCGAGGGCGGATACGACCTCACGCTATGGGCACGCAGGCCCGCATCCGTCGAGCCATACGCCGACACAGCAGCGAAGGTAGCGGCGACACCAGCAGAATTGGCGGCCGCGAGCGACCTGGTGTGCCTGTGCGTGGTCGGCGACGACGATGTCAGGCAGGTCCTCAATGGCCAGACCGGGGTTTTCGCGGGCTTGGCAAAGGGCGGAACCGTCGCCATTCACAGCACCATCCACCCGGACACCTGCCGTGAGATCGCGGAAGCTGCTGGCGCGCTCGGGATCAACGTCATCGACGCACCGGTCAGCGGAGGTGCGCCCGCCGTCGAGGAGGGCACATTGATGGTGATGGTCGGTGGCGATGAGGCCGACGTCGAGAAGTGTCGGCCGGTGTTCGAGACCTACTCCGACGCCGTCGTTCACCTCGGCGCCCTCGGCAGCGGCCAGGTCGCCAAGATCCTCAACAACCTCTTGTTCAGCGCCAACCTCGGGAGCGCCATGAGCACCCTGGAGTTGGGTGACTCGCTCGGCATCCCACGCGACCGCCTCTGCGAGGTGCTCAACCGGGGGTCCGCCACGAGCAAGGCGATGAGCAGCGTTGCCGCGTTCGGAGGCAACTTGGACGTGCTCGCAGGCATCGCGGGAGGCCTTCTGCAGAAGGACGTTCGGCACGCCGCGAGCCTGGCGGCCGAAGCGTCGGCACCCGAAGGATCGGTGTTCACCGCGGCCGATACGGCGTTGGCGTCGATGAACCATCCGCGTTGATGAGGACTTGACATGCGCGTCGGCTTCATCGGCGCGGGCCGAATGGGCGCCCCGATGGTGCAACGGCTCGCCGCCGCTGGCCACCACGTGTACGCGCTTGACCGAACCGGCGAAAAGCGCGCCGCGATAGCGGAACTCGACGCTCACTCGGTCGACGAAGTGGAGGAGACGGCTGACTGCGCCGACGCCGTCGTCGTCTGCGTGTTCACCGACGAGCAGGTGAAGCAGGTGTGCCTGGAGAGCGGCTTGCTCGCAGCCATGAAGTCCGGCTCGGCATTGATCGTGCACACCACGGGAAGCCCGCTGACCGCGGAGGCGATCGCCGCAGCGGCGCCGCACGTCGACGTCATCGACGCCCCGGTCAGCGGCGGTCCGCACGACATCGCCGCCGGGCACGTCACGCTGTTCGTCGGCGGTGGCGACGACGCGGTGGCTCGCGCGACCCCAATGCTGTGCGCGTACGGCGATCCCATCTTCCACGTCGGGCCCACGGGCTCGGGCCAGAAGGTGAAGCTGATCAACAACGCCATGTTCGCGGCTCAGATCGGCCTGCTCCAACAGGCCGTGGAACTGGGTGAACGGCTGGGCCTACCCGAGTCGACGCTGCTGGCGACCCTTCCGAGCGGCAGCGGTTCCAGTCGTGTGGCGGGCTTCGTCGCAGCGCGTGGTTCCGTCGACGGCTTCATCGAAGGCGTCGGCGAATTCGTCGGAAAGGACATCGCCGTGGTCAGGGCCATCGCCAGCGAGTTGGGCAGCGACCTCGGCCTGCTCGACGACGTCATCGACGCCGGACTCCGACAGTGACGGCATTGATTAGGCAAGCCGTCGGCAGGTCGATTTACTACGCAATTCGGCCAAGAGGGTGCATACTGTGACCGTTACAGTTCATCGACCTTCCGTAATGTCCGGCCCTGACCTCAGAGCCGAGGAGGATGCAGTGACCAAGCCCAAGTTGAAGTTCAATCCGGTGGCCGCGGAGTACTTCGCCAATCCGTACGAGATCTACAAGCGGATGCGCGTCGAGGCACCCCTGTACTACGACGAGGAGCTGGACTTCTACGCCCTCACCCGGCACGAGGACGTCGCCGCGGCGTTCAAGGATCACGAGTCGTTCTCGTCGGCGTACGGCTGCGACCTCGGCATGATCCGATCGGGCACGGCGCCGCAGAAGTCGATCATCTTCATCGATCCACCGGATCACCGTGAGATGCGCAGCCTGCTCAACAAGGCGTTCACGCCGCGCGCGATCCAGTCGCAGCGCGAGACGGTCATCGAGCTGATCGATCACTACTTGAGCAAGGTGGATCCGGACAACTTCGACGTCGTTCAGGATTTCTCAGGACCGTTCCCCGTCGAGGTCATCACCCGGATGGTCGGAGTGCCCGAGGAATTCCGCCAGCAGGTCCGGCACTGGATCGACGAGGGTCTGCACCACGAGCCCGGGCAGATCGACATCAGCGAGAAGAACATGGAGGCCAACATCGCCTCTGGCATGTATTACTACGGCCTGGTTCAGGAACGCCGGGAGAACCCACGGGACGACATGATCGGCCGGCTGATCTCGGTGGAGATCAAGGGTGACGACGGCGAGATGCGCAAGCTCGACGACATCGAGATCACCGGCTTCCTCGCGCTTCTCGGCGGCGCGGGCGCGGAGACGGTGACGAAGCTGATCGGCAGCGCGGTGGTCGAGTTCGCGCGCCATCCCGAACAGTGGCAGATGCTGCTCGACGACCGCAGCTTGATTCCCGCCGCAGTCGAGGAACTACTTCGCTATGTCGGCCCGGTGCAGTACAACGTCCGGTACTCGGTGCGAGACGTTCGGGTGCCGAGCGGTTTCATCCCGGCGAACAAGCCGGTGTTCCTGATGGGTGCCGCCGCCAACCGGGACCCAGAGGCGTTCACCGACGGCGAGTCGTTCGACATCACCCGCGACCGCTCCGAAGCCCAGAACCTCGGGCTGGGTTACGGCATCCACAGCTGCCTCGGTGCGGCGCTGGCCAGGATGGAAAGCGCGATCGCACTCGAGCGGCTGCTCGACTTCATGCCGCGCTACGAGGTCGACTTCAACGGCCTGGAGCGGGTGAACATGCAGAACGTGGCTGGCTACCACCACGTTCCGGTGAGAGTATTGAAATGACACGGAAGCGAGAAGCGAAGCGGGATCGCGCATGACCCAGAAGATCGAGGTCGACTTCGGCCTTTGCGAGAGCAACGGCGTTTGCATGGGAATCATCCCCGAGGTATTCGACCTCGACGACCAGGACTACCTCCACGTCCTAACCGACGTGGTGACGCCCGAGAACGAACAACAGATCAAGGAATCGGTGCGGCAATGTCCGCGCCAGGCGATCTCCATCGTCGACGAGTAGCCAACAAGCACGATTCCCGTTGCGACGACGACCAAACCGTCGGCCCGCTCGTACCGCACTAGGCAACCCTGTCAGGGCAACAGGATTCGCAGGTGCTCCCAACCGCGCACGGTCGACGTCGGCGCCATCTCCGCGCTCTCGTAGTCGATGCCCCACTCCGGCCACCTCTTCAGCAGCTCGTCGACCGCCACTCGGCCCTCTAGGCGGGCGAGGTTCGCGCCAAGGCAGAAGTGCAGGCCCTTGCCGAAGGTGAGGTGGCTTCCGTGTTTGCGATTGATGTCGAAGGCGTCCGGGTTGTCATAGCGACGCGGATCTCGGTTCGCGGCGCCGAAGAGCAGCAGAATCGCACTACCCGCGGGCACCGTCGTGCCGTAAAGCTCGAAGTCGCGCAACGAGTATCGCGCCACGTGCGGGCCCGTCGGCTGGAAGCGCAATGTCTCGTCGACGACGCGGGTGAGCAGCGAGCGATCCTGAAAGGCCTGCCGACGCTGATCGGGGTGCTCGGCAAGCACCTTTGCCAGCCAGCCGATGAGCCGACCGGTCGTCTCGTTGCCCGCGCCCGCGACGACCTGCGTGTAGTGCAGCACCTCCTTGCGGTGCAGCTTGCGAGTCACGCCGTCGGAGTCTTCGAACTCGACGTTCAGCAGGGCGGTCATGAGATCGTCGGAGGGGTTCTTCGACCGCCATTCGACGTAGTCGGCGTAGATGCGTCCGTCGGCGATCTTGTCGGCGTTGGACACCTTCATGGGCGTGCCCGGCTTGGTGCGAAGGTTCGCGTCGTTGGCGTCGCGCACCATCACCTGGTCGGACTCGGGAATGCCGAGCAGCATGCCGATGACCCGCATCGGCATCATCGACGCGAGTTCGGTGATGATGTCGAAGCCGTCCGAACCCACGTGCGGGTCAAGACAATTCGCACAGAATGCCCTGATCTGGTCTTCGATCTCCGCCATCCTGCGCGGCGTGAAGACTCGCCCCATGAGGCCGCGCAGCATGGTGTGCACGGGTGGGTCCTCGAACATCATTACGCCCTTGGGCATGTCGAACTCCGAGTTGACCAGTTCGAGGATGTCGCTGCGGCTGTTCGAGAAGGTCTCCCAGTCCGCCAATGCCTTCTCGACGTCCGCGTGCCGAGAAATCGCCCAGAAGCGGTACTTCTCGTTGTGATAGATCGGGGCCTCATCGCGTAGGCGGGCATACGTCGGCCACGGATCGGATGAGATGTCGAGATCGTATGGGTCGTAGTAAACGTCGGACTCAGTCGAAACACTCATGTGATCGCCTTACTTCAGGAGGCTGCCGGCGTCGACGGGCAGGGTCACGCCGGTGATGTAGCGAGCTTCGTCGGAGGCGAGGAACAGCACGGCATTGCTGATGTCGACCGGCTCGACCCACGGGATCGGCAGGAAGTGGAACGACTGGCAGACCGGCGCCATGTCGTCGGGCCCGGGGTTCTCCAGGTCTGGCCGGAACATGCGGTAGGTCTGTTCGTTCAACAACAGTGGCGTGGCGACGTGCGTGGGGTGCACGGTGTTGACGCGAATGTTCTTGGCGCCCAGTTCGACCGCGAACGTCCGCATCAACCCGACGACTCCGTGCTTGGCGGCGATGTAGTGCCCGACGTGCGGGTAGGCCTTCGTGCCGCCGACGGAGCTGGTGATGATGATCGAGCCGCCGCGGCCACCGTCGAGCAGGTGCGGCACTCCGGCCTTCACCGTCTTCCACACACCGCCGAGGTTGACGTCGATGGTCTCGTCGAAGATGTCCTCGCGCATCTTGTGCAACTTGACGCCTGTCGTCCCGATGCCCGCATTCGCCACGATGATGTCGAGACGGCCGAGTTGCTCGACGCCGTTGTCGACGGCTGCCTTCAGGGCGTCGTAGTCCCGGACGTCGACGATCTCGGTGACGACCCGACGATCGAGATTCTTGATCATGTCCGCAGTTTCGGCGAGGTCCTCGGGAGTGGCGGCCGGTGCGGTCGAGTCGTCGAAGCCGCGACAGATGTCGACGGCGATGATGTCGGCACCCTCCTGCGCGAGGCGCACCGCGTGGCTTCGCCCCTGTCCGCGTGCCGCTCCGGTGACGAATGCGACCTTGCCCTCGACCCGTCCTGCCATCTGTCCCTCACATCAGTCCTCGACACAAAACTGTGCGGTCGCTCAGCATGCCTGTGGCCATGTCTAGCAGTCACGATGTGGTGCGGTCAAGGATGGGCTACGAGCTCCCCAAATACTTGTTCCGTCGATCTGACGCCGTCGCGCGTTGGCGTCACAGCGGCCAGTCGGGCTCGCGAGTGTTCCAGTGGAGTTCAGGCGCCCGATGCAGCCTGCGTCCCCTCGTCGTAGTCATCCCGTCGACCGGGGTGCCCGCGGGCACCTGGCGTTCGGATTCGGCGTCCACCAGTGCATCGGGCAGAACCTCGCAACAGCCGAGACGCAGGTAGCTCTGTCGACGTTGGTTCGCAGACTCCCGGGCCTACGGCTTGCGGTGCCCGAGGAGGATCTGCGGTTTCAGAGCGAGCAGGAGATCTACGGCCTGGACGAGCTGCCCGTCACCTGGTGATGGGTTCTACAGACCCGAGACGATGACGCCGTTGCAGTCAGCGGCGCTCTGCCGGATCTTGGCCGCTTCCTGGTAGGCGTCGGAGTAGTACCACTCCTTGGCCGCCTCAACGGATTCGAACTCCAGCACGACGGTCTGGCTGCCGTGCCACTCACCCTCCAGCGTCTCGACCGCGGGTCCGAACGACAGCAGGGTCGCGCCGCTCATCGCGTTCATCGCGAGCTTGCCGTACTCGGCCATCTTGGCCGGGTCCTTGACGTCCTCGGTGATGATCACATATCCCTTGGGCATTGACGAATCTCCTTGTCGGTGAAGCGGGTTGAGTCAAACTTCGTGGATGGCGCGTTCGGGGCAGTTGTCGATGGCCTCGTGAACGGCGCCCTCGAGCCCGGCTGGGACCTGGTCCGAACTGGCGACCGCCCAGCCGTCGTCGGACATCTCGAATACCTCGGGGCAGAAGGTCAGACACATGCCGTGGCCACGGCAGGTGTCCTCGTCCACGGTGACCTTCACAGTGAGCCCTTCGACTCGACGACGTCGAATTCGAGGTGCAGATCAATGAGCCCCCGCAGGATGAACGTCGGGATGTAGCGGTACTTGCGGTCGCCCGCTGGCCCGTGCTTCTCCTCGGAGATCCTGATGTCGGAGGTGCGATCGAGCAATCGCTCCAAGCCGACCCTCGTCTCGGCGCGGGCCAGTGGCGCTCCTGGGCAGCTGTGGATGCCTCGGCCGAACGCCAGGTGTTGACGGGCGTTCTTGCGCGCGGGGTCGAAGTCGTTGGGCTCGTCGAAGCGGCGCGGGTCGCGGTTGGCCGCTCCGTTGACCACCATGACGGTCGTACCCGCGCCCAGCGATTGGTCGCCGACGGTGACCGGGGTTCGCGACAATCGGAAGTCGCCCTTCACCGGGCTCTCGTACCGCAGCGCCTCCTCGATGAAGTTCGGCAGCAGGCTACGGTCCTCGCGAACCATCTTCTGGATGTCGGGGCGGTCGCCAAGCACCTTCAGCGCCGTGCCGAGCAGCCGGACGGTCGTCTCCTGCCCAGCCGAGAACACGTTGGTGGCGACGCGTGCGACGTCACCGGGGGTTGGCGTGGTGCCGTCGGGGAAGCTCGCGAGGGCAAGTCCGGTCAGGATGTCGTCGCGCGGGTTCTGCCTGCGGTCGGTGACGTAGTCCTCGAATTGGGCGTAGAGAAACTCGAGCGGCGAATGCGAAAGCGACTCCGCGCTGGTGCTGCCAACCCCGCCACCGGAGTTGTGGGAGATGCCGTCAACGAACGCCGTGCGGTCCTCCGGCGGAATCCCGAGTAGGTCTGCGATCACGAGCAGAGTGAACGGGCTCGCGAAGCCCTTGATGAACTCTCCCTTACCGGGCGCGAGGTAGGTGTCGAGCACCTCGTCGGCCAGCGCCCACATCGCGTCCTCGTTCTCCTTGAGGCGCTTTGGCGTGATGAGTCGCATCATCAACGATCGATGGTTGGTGTGGACTGGCGGGTCCAACGTCGGTAGCTGGTCGCTGAACGGCAGTTCGTCGCGGTGCTTTTCGATCAGCTCGGTGACGTCGTCACCCTCCAGTGGCACCGGGAACCCTGGGAACGGACCGGTGACCGACGTGCACGACGAGAAGGTCTTCTCGTCGTTGTAGACGGCGACCGCTTCCTCCCAACCGGTGACCATCGTGACCCCGTAGAGATCCTCCGGCTCCACGGGGCACTTGTCCCGCAACGCGTTGAAGTACGGGTAGGGGTCGTCAACCAACCGCGGGTCCTTGAACCAGTCGATTCCTGCGGGGTCGATCGTCATCCATAGCTCCGTCCGACAAAGTCATCAACAATCTCATCGACGAGAATGTGATTCTCATCTTTGCGTATCAGGTTTTCACACCGGCCCAGCTGCGTCAACGAGAGGGGTCAATCGTCTTATTGCTCCTCGCGCGCGCGGTCGTGCTCGGGCTCGGGCTCGATGCCGAGGGTGTTCACGACCACCGCGAGCAACTGGTATCCGCCGACGGTGAACAGCAGGTCAAGCCGCTGCTCGTCGTTGAGGTGCTCGCCGAGCGCGGTCCAGGTCTCGCGGGCGATGGCGCGGTTCTCCTCCAGCTCGTCGACCGCACGCACCACCAGCCGATCGACGGGTGCGGTCGGCTCCCCCCTGCGTATCGCATCGATTTCGGCGGCATCTAGCCCTGCGCGTTCGGCCAACGGCACGTGGTGGTCCCACAGGTACTCCGACCGACTCGTCAGCGCCGTGCGCAGCACGGCGACTTCGCGGATGCGCGCGGAAAGTGTCGAGTTGAGCAGTAGGTAGGCGTTGAAGGTCAAGTACGCGCGCGTCAACGACTTGTGCCGGACGAGCGTCGCGAGGATGTTGCCCGCATCGCGCGGGTTGGCCCGTGTGGCGGGCAGCAATGGGCTCAGCGCCCGACGCGCCTCGTCGTCCCACTCCTCGGCGGGCAGCGGCGGGAGAAGCGGACCCAACCCCGTCACTGGATCGGCTCGTCGCCGAGCACCGTCGTACGCAGCATCAGCCTTGGCGAGTCTGGCGCGTAGCGCGCCGCGCGGTGCAGTACGCCGCGGTTGTCCCAGATCACCATGTCGCCGACCGACCACTGGTGGCGATAGACCAGGCTGGGCGTCGTCGCGCGGTCGAGAAGTTCGGCCAGCAGAGCTCGCCCCTCGTCGAGGTCCATGCCGACGACGTAGTCCGCGGATGCGCCGAGCACCAGCGACTTCCTGCCGCTGCGGTGCGTCCACACCAGGGGATGCTCGTGGGTTGGCCGTGAGCGCCAACGCGCCAGCTCGTCTGGCGATGGATCAGGCGTGACGCGGCGCTGGGAGGCCTCCAACGAGTGCACCACCCGCAAGCAGTCGAGCTGGCGTTGCTCCGCCTCGTCGAGATGTTCGTACGCCACATAGGAATTGGCGAATTCCGTTTCCCCTCCCCTGTCGGCGACCTGCACGGCCGACAACACGGTGGCCTTCTGTGGGTTGTCGTCGTTGGTCGGCGTGCAACCGTCGATGTGCCAGTCGAACGTGCCGCGCAGATAGGCGGCGCTGGCGCTCTTCGACTTGTCCAGCGTGACCGGATAGATTCCCGCAACCGGGTGGTGTCCATCCGAGTTGTGGTCGATGGCACCGAGGCGCCGGCAGAACGCCACCTGAGCCGCAGGGTCGACGTGCAGACCGGGGAACACCAGAACGCCGTTGGCCTCCAGCGCATCGAGCACTGCTGCGCCCAGCGCTTCGTCGGCGGCAAGTCGGGCGGGGTCGACGCCGACCACTTCTGCCCCGACCGTGTCGGTCAGCTTGTTCATCGTCAGCAGACTCATCGTTGATTCCTTTACACGCGTTGGGGTCACGGCACCGGTGCACTGACGCGGTCGATGACGGCATCGGCGGAGTCGACGGGCTTCTGCGTGCCGAAGACCTCGATGGCCATCGACACCATGATCATGGAGTAGACGAGGTGCAGCAGGTTCAATGCATCCTCTGGCACGTCGTCGAGTGGGAACTTGTCGCAATAGTCGATCGCCTCCTCGAAGCGCGGCGTGAACGCGTCGTAGAAGGCGTGCAGCTCCGGCATCGGCGTCGACAGGCGCGCCTCCCACCGCTCGGGTTCGGTTGCCAGACACCACTTCTCGGCAAACTCCTCGAACTCGGCAAAGGCGCTCGGCAGCATCGGGTCGGTCATCTCACACCCCCACTGGCCGACGCTCGGCCTTGTATTCCTCCACCCAGTCGACCGCCGTCTTGTGCAGGTGTCGAACCAGGATCTCCTGATCGTTGAGCGGAAAGTCGTCGACGATGCCGTACTCGAGTGCCGCCTGTGTCCCACCGAGCATCCCAGCGTCCTGCAGCGCGAACTCCTTGAGCACCACCGAAGCGACCTCGTGCTCGATGCGCTCCCGAACGGTCCGCGCGGGGTGAAAGGCGTTGTACGCCTCGAACTTGTGCGTGTTGTGCGACGTCGGCCAGTAGCGGTAGAGCAGATACCACCCGTGGTAGATCAGGATCTCGAGGTTGGGGAAGATCTGAAAGTTCGTGATGCCCCACGGTTCGATGCCGCCGGGGTTTAGCCCGGCCGACTGATGCGTATCCGGAGTGCGCCACGGACCTACGAGGCCGCTACGCGTTGCCCGCTCGACGGGATACATGAACTCCGGTGCGAGCAGCCACCTTCGGGTGCCTGCGGTGGACACCAGCCGGTGCGGTCCGTCGATCTGGAAGTGTCCGCATTCGAACGTGGCATCGGGCTGGCGCACCTCGGTGGGTACTTGTTGGCTGTGCAGCGACGGCACGTGGTAGTACTCCTGGAAGGCGTCGGCGAAGATCTTCCAGTTGCTGTTGTTGTGTGCGACGAAGTCGTAACGCTCCGTCATCAACTCGAACGGATAGTCGTCGAGGGCGGTGATCATCGGCCCGAGGAACTCCCGCAGGCTCTGCCTTGGCGCGGGATCGAAGTTGACGAACACGAAGCCATTCCAGACATCGCATTGCACCTGGCTCAGCCCGTAGTCGGCGTGATCGAGGCCAAAGAACTCCGATTCCTGCTGCACGAACTTGAGGTCGCCGTCCAACCCGTAGCGCCACGCGTGGTACTTGCACGTGAACTGGCGACAGGTGCCCTTGACCTCTTGGTTGGGATAGTCGTTCCACACCAGCTTGTTGCCTCGATGACGACAGACGTTGTGGAAGGCGCGAATTCGCTCGTCGCGTCCCTTCACGACGATGACGGACGCCCTTGCGGCGTCGATCTCCTTCGTCAGATAGCTGCCGACCCGCGGCAGCTCCTCGATACGAGCGACGTTGAGCCACGCCCGTTTGAACACGGCCTCGCGTTCGAGCTCGTAGAACTCCGGCGACGTCGAGTCTCGAAACGACACCGGACCGGTGCCGAGTTCCGGATAGTGTTCGGTCCAGCTGCCCTCCGCGGGCTTCGGCCACTTACGTTGCATGCGAAACCCCCTGTCGTGGTGGCGTTTTCAGCTCCGCCATCACATCACCGATCCGCCGTTGACGCCCAGCGTTTGGCCCGTGATGAAACCCGCTTCTTCGGAGCACAGAAAGCCGACAGCGGCGGCGATGTCGTCGCCGGTGCCCAGGTGGCCGAGCGGGATGCTCGCCGCCATCTGCTCGTTCGATGGCAGGTTCCCCGCGGCCTGACCCTGATGCTGCATCGGCGTCTCGATACCCGATGGCGGAATGTTGTTGACGGTAATGCCCATCGCGCCGAATTCGCGGGCGAGAGACTTGGTGAGCGAGAGCAGCGCACCCTTGGATGCCGCGTAGTGCGCCATCCCAGGGGAGCCGCGCTGGGCACTGGACGACGAGATCATCACGATGCGACCCCATTTCGCCTCGACCATGTCCGGCAGGGCGCGCTGAGCGCAGTAGAAGGTACCCGTCAGGTTCACGTCGATCAGTCTCTGCCACGATTGCGGCGTCAACTCGAGCGTCGGCGCCCAGTCGACCACTCCGGCACTCGTCACCAGGATGCGCACCGGGCCGAGTTCGGTCCTCACCTTGGCGAAGGCTTCCCCTACGCCGCCGTGGTCGCTGACGTCGACTCCGACCGCCAACGCCGTGACGCCATCGGCGCGCAGTGCGTCGGCCACCCGCTGCGCAGCGCTTTCGTCGACGTCCAGCACGGCCACGGCGTGACCTCGCCTGCCCAGTTCGTGGCACGTCGCCTCGCCCATTCCGGACGCACCTCCGGTCACCACTGCCACACGACTCATCTCATGCCCTTCACTTGGCTATTCCCAGTCCACCTTGACCGTCGGGCTCGTCGGAAGCGATTGGCACGTCAACACCCAACCTTCGGCGACCTCGTCGTCCTCGAGTGCATCGTTGTTCAACATGCGAGCCGACCCCTCGACCACCTTCGCCATGCACGTTCCGCACGAACCGGTTTCGCACGACGACGGCGCCTTCAACCCCGCCAGCCGCGCCGTCTGCAGAAGCGTGTCACCGGATCGGTAGGGCGCATGAGTGGTCTTGCGATCCAGCACGAAGACGACCTCGTCCGTCGTGCTCTCCGCGTCATCGGCGGCGTCGTCGACGACCGGCGCGACGGTGAATCTTTCGAGGTGCACCCGCCTGCCCGCCACTCCGCGCCCGAGCAGCGTGGCCTCGACGGTGTCCATGAACGGTGCGGGACCGCAGACGTAGTAGTCGGCGGCTTCGACGGATCCGACGAAGCGCTCGATCGCCTGCCCGGAGACCACGCCACCGTCGTCGTCGAAGTGGTACTCGACCGTCAGTCGATCATGATGCGTCTCAGCAAGTTTCGCGAGCGCTCTGGCGAAGATCACCGAGTCGCGACCGCGGTTCGCGTAGAAGAGCCTCACTCGTCGGGGCGTGCCGTCCAGCGCTGTCCTGACCAACGACATGATCGGCGTGATGCCACTTCCCCCCGCGAAGGCGACCAGTTCGTCCGCCGTCTGCCCTACGTCACGGAGAACGAACCGACCCTCCGGCGGCGCGGCGTGCAACTCTGCGCCCTCGACCGCGGTGTCGTTGAGCCAGTTCGACACCAGCCCGCCGGGATCGCGCTTGACCGTGATTCGCAGTTCGTCCTCTAGCGGAGCGGACGACATCGAGTAGCAGCGCCGCAACTCCTTGCCGTCGAGGTTGAGCCGTAGCGTCAGGAACTGGCCCGCCTGGTAGACGAACGCCTCGGAGTGGTGTTCGGGTACGTCGAGGACCAACGACACCGCGTCAGCCGTTTCCCTGACGACACGCCTGATGCGCAACGGGGCGAAACCGTCGACGTCAAGGCTCTCGTTCATCGGCGTCACAATATCAAGTACTTGTCATTGATATCAAGTACTTGTCTCATCGGGTAACTCGCCGACTACTGGCGGGAGAATTGGCCACCCCTTACTTCTCGGGGCCGACGTGGTCGTCGTGCAGCACGTGCCCGGTGCCCTGCTCGATGACCCGTCCCAATAGCTCTCGGAGCGTCGCTTGTTCGGCGCTGTTCAACACGCCAAACACCTTGTGGTGCGCGGCAATCGCATCATTGACGACGGCACCGGCAACCATGCGTCCCTGATCCGTTAGGAAGGCCTGGAGGATCCGGCCGTGCTGTGGGTCCTGCTTGCGCTCCACCAGCCCGCGCCGCTCGAGCTCCTTCAGCGCCAGCTGAACCCCCTGGGGACTGATCAGCAAGCGGCGCGCTAGGTCGGCACCGGATAGCCCAGGCTCGCTTGCGAGCTGACGCAGCATCCCGATCTGCGCAGTGCTCACCCCATGCTCGCTCACCGAATCGTTGACAGTCGTCAGCGCGAAGTACCAGGCCTGCTTCAGCAGCCAGAGAATGTTCTCGCCCTGTTCCATGGGTACCTCCCGCCGTCCTGATGACGTTAGCGCTTGAAGACCTGACCATCCTTCATCACGAAGGACACGTCGAGCGTGGCGGCGATGTCATGCGACGGATCTCCAGGCACGGCGATGACGTCGGCGAGGTAACCGGAAGCCAGCCTCCCGAGTTCGTCGTCGGCATCGATCAGTTCTGCACTGGTGATCGTCGCCGCACGAAGCGCTTGCATCGGCGTCATCCCCCGTGCGACCAACGCGCGCAGCTCCTTCGCGTTCTGTCCGTGTGGGATGGCTGGAGCGTCTGTGCCACAAGCGATTCTGACACCCGCGGCGATCGCCTTTGGCAGCATTGCCTGCGCCTGCGGGAAAACGACCTCGGCCTTCTTCCTTAGCTCCGGCGCGATGCGGTCGACCGCCATTGCCTCGGTCAGATATGTCGTCGACACCAGGAAGGTGCCCGTGTCGGCCATCATCTTGATGGTGTCGTCGCTCGCGAGGAAACCGTGCTCGATGCAATCGATGCCCGCTCGTATGCACGCCCGGATCGCGCTGTCGCCGACGGCGTGCGCCGCGACTCGCACGCCCGCGCGGTGCGCCTCGTCGGCGATCGCCGCGAACTCCTCGTCCGAATACTGTTGCGCGCCAGGTGCGGTGCTGTGCGACATGACGCCGCCCGACGCCGACACCTTGATCAGCTTGGCGCCGTGCCGAACTTGATAGCGCACGCAGGCTCGCACTTCGTCGACGCCGTTCGCGATGCCCTCTGCGACCGAAAGCGGCATGATGCCCGGGGCGAGCCTTTGGAACACCGTGGGATCCAGGTGTCCACCGTACGGAGTCACCGCATGGCCTGCCGGATAGATGCGGGGCCCGACGTGCCAGCCCTGCTCGATGGCGCGTTGCAACGCCACGTCGAGCAGGTAGCCGCCGGTCTTGACCATCAGGCCGAGGTTGCGGACGGTGGTGAAGCCGGCCTCTAGCGTGGTACGGGCGTTGACCGCGCCACGCAACGTGCGGTAGGCAGGGTCGTCCTGCACACCGTGCATCGGGCTTGGCAACCCTTCGGGGCCGCCAGGCCCGCCGATGAGCAGATTCAACTCCATGTCCATCAAACCGGGCAGCAGTGTGACGTCTCCGAGGTCTATCTCCTCGTCCGGATCACTCGGTGGCACTTCGGGATTGACCGATGCGATCCGGTTGCCGTCGATGACGATCACCGCCGGGGAACGGACCTCGCCCGCCTCGACGTCTGCCCAGCGGGAAGCCCGCAGGATGGTGACGCTCACGGCACGGGCTCGGCGTCGCAGTCCAGGGTCGTGGCGCCCGAGTCGGGCACGCGCGGCTGCTTCCAGCACTCAACGGGGAAGGACACCATGATCATCGAATACAGCAGATGCATCAGGTTCAGCACGTCCTCGGGCAACTCGTCGAGAGAGAACTTGTCGCAGAAGGAGATTGCCTCCTCGGCGCGGGGCGTGATCGCGTCGTAGAACGCCTGCATCTCCCTCATGGAGGAGGCCAGCCGCTTCGAGTAGCGTTCGGCCTCCGAACCCAGGCACCAGTCCGAGAACCGTTCCAAGTCAGCGAATTCCGGCGGCAGCATGGTGGTGGACCCATCGTTCACGACGTTCACACCCCCGCCGTCCTTCGCCGGTACTCGTCGATCCACGCCGCAGTCTCCTTGTGCAGGTGGCGAATGAGCACCTCTTGGTCGCACAAGACGAACTCGTTCAACACGCGCGACTCGACCATGCTCTGCGTGGCCTCCAGGGTGTTCGCGTCTTGCAGCCCGTACTCCTTGAACGACACCGCGGCCAACTCCTGCGCGATGCGTTCACGGGGCGTACGCGGCTGCGGAAAGTAGATGGTCCCCTCGAAGACGTGCGTGTTGAACGACGTCGGCCAGTAGTGGTAGGTCAGGTACCAGCCTTGGCCCCAGAACAGGATGACGAAGTTCGGGAAGAGTTGGAACGAGTCGAGTCCCCACGGGTCGCACTTCGCCGGGTTCAATCCCACCGGCATCTCCCCTAGATCCGGACCGTCCCATGGGCCGAAAAGCCCACTCCGGCAGATGTCCTCGATCGGCTTGCGCATCTCGTCGGCCATCTCCCACGCACGAATTCCGGAGGTGCTGACAAGTCGGTGCGGGCCCTCGATGCGGTAGTGCGGCGCTTCGAAACCCGCTTCGGCGGCGGCCTTCGAATAGGCCGTCGGCGACTGGTTCGCATGCAACACGGGTGCGTGATAGAACTCCTGGAAGGCGTCCATGTAGAGCTTCCAGTTGGCCTTCACCTCGGATTGGTAATGCCATCGCGACGTCAATTTCTCGAACGGATAACCCTCCAGGTTGATGATCATCGGTCCGAGGAAGTCACGTAGCGATTGTTCTGGCTCGTCTGCGAAGTTGACGAAGATGAACCCTTCCCAGACGTCGCAATGAACGTCGACGAGTCCGTAACGACTCTTGTCGAGGTCGAAGAACTCGCCCTCCTGCTGAACGAAGGTCAGGTTGCCGTCGAGGTCGTAGCGCCAGGCGTGGTACTTGCACGTGAATTGTCTGCAGAAGCCGCTCGTCTCCTCCAGCGGCATGTCGTTCCAGACCAGCTTGTTCCCTCTGTGGCGACAGATGTTGTGGAATGCCTTCACCTCGCCCGCGGTGTTGCGCACCACGATGATCGACGTGTTGGCGACCTTCAGTTCCTTGGTGAAGTAGCTGCCCTTGCGCGGAAGCTGTTCAACGCGACCGACGTTCAGCCACGCTCGCTTGAACACCGCCTTGCGTTCGATTTCGTACAGCTCAGGACTGATGGAGTCCTCGTAGGATACGGGCTCGGTGCCAAGCTCCGGGTAGTGCTCGGTCCAGCTGCCTTCTGGCGGCTTCGGAAAACGAGGCATGGACGCTCCTGTCGACGCGGGCTGGGTCGTTACTTCGGCGCATTCCGCGGAAGTCCGCTGCGCCGACGGTATATGCTCACACCATCAATCGCAAGTAGTTGATATTGCTGGTTTCGTGATTTCGAAGGAGACCTCGGTTGCATCAGGACGAGCTGTTCATCGGTGGCACTTGGCAACCCGCGACGACGCAGGAACGCATCGAAGTGATCTCGCCGCACACCGAATCGCCCGTCGCGACGATTGCCGCAGCAGGCCGCGGCGACGTCGACAAGGCAGTCGACGCGGCGCGCGCCGCGTTCGACGCAGGTCCGTGGCCGCGACTGGAACCCCAAGCCCGGATCGACGCGATTCGCAGACTCGCGAAGATCTACGGCGAACGTCGGCCGGAGATGGCAGAGGTGATCACCTCCGAGATCGGCGCACCGATCAGCTTCGCGCAGCGGGCCCAAGTCGCACTCCCCTGGACGATGATGAACGCCTTCTGCGACGTCGCCGAATCGTATCCATGGCGGGAGGTGCGGCCCGGTCTCTACGGCTCCGACATCCAGGTCCTGCGCGAACCCGTCGGCGTCGTGGCGGCCATCGTTCCATGGAACATGCCGCAATTCCTCATCGTCACGAAGCTGGTGCCCGCGCTGCTCGCCGGGTGTTCGGTGATCCTCAAGCCCGCACCGGAGTCGCCACTGAACGCGCTACTTCTCGCCGAGCTCATCGCCGAGGCCGACCTGCCGCACGGAGTCGTCAGCGTATTGCCCGGCGGTCCCGCGCTCGGCGAATACTTGGTCAAACACGCTGGGGTCGACAAGGTTTCGTTCACGGGCTCGACCAACGCTGGCAAGGCCGTCGCGGCCGCGTGTGCGCCCGATCTGAAACGGGTCAGCCTCGAACTCGGTGGCAAGTCCGCAGCGATCATCCTCGGCGACGCCGAACCCGCCGCCGTCGCTACCGGAATTCGGGGCGCGAGCCTGTCCAACAGCGGACAGATCTGCAACGCCCTGACCCGCATCCTGGTGCCATCCGACCGCGCCGCCGAGTTCACGGATGCGCTAGCCGCCGAGATGACGTCGATGGTCGTCGGCGACCCATCGGAGAAGGCAACGCAGGTCGGACCACTCGTCGCACGACGGCAGCAGGAACGGGTGCGCGGCTACATCGAGACGGGGCAGGCCGAGGGTGCTCGGCTGGTCATCGGCGGCACCGCGATGCCCGACGGTCTCGACCGCGGCTGGTATGTGCAACCGACGCTGTTCGCCGACGCCGACAACTCCATGCGCATCGCGCGCGAGGAGATCTTCGGCCCCGTGCTCACGGTCATTCCGTACGCCGACGAGGACGACGCGGTGGCGATCGCCAATGACTCCGACTACGGCCTCGCCGGGTCGGTCTGGACCGCCGACACCGAGCATGGCGTACGCATCGCCGAGCGCATTCGCACCGGAACGTTCGGTGTCAACCAGGGCTACACGATGGACCCCTTCGCACCCTTCGGCGGCGTCAAGGCCAGTGGCTACGGGCGGGAACTGGGCCGTGAGGGCATCGACGGTTACGTCGAGACCAAGTCGATCGCCGTGGCGGGAAGCCACGAATGAGACGCCGTGGCGCCCGGGAGGGTATGACGACATGACCGACCACGAACCGAATCTGGCCCGGCCGTGGGCACCGCACCGGGCGAAGATCTACGTTGGCACCGCACTGTTCACGGCGGTCATGTTCGTCGGCACCACGATCGGCGTGGCAACGGGACTCGTTGCCCCGTCATTCACCACCGACGTCATCGTGAACCTGATCTTCGGCATCCCCGTGATGCTGCTGCCATTCGTCATCCTGTGGGATGCGCCAGGGGAGAATCGAACTCGGCTCGACAAGGCGGCAGAACTCACCCTCTTCTATCTCCCCTACACCGCAGGCAGCCAGATCGGCTACGAGCTGGTGTTCCTGATCGGACACCCCTTCGGCTTGTGGGCACCGACGACGGATCCTGGCTGGAAGTGGCTGTGGTGGCAGTACGGTTTGGCCGACACGCGCTACACGAGCGGCAACCCGTGGACCTTCGCTCTCGAGGTGGTCGGCGTCATCACCGGAATCGTCGTCTTCACCATGTGGACGCGATTGATCCGACAGACTCTTCCCGCGGAGTCGCGCATTCGGTGCCTGTGGATCGCATTCGCCGGGGTCGCAGTGCTCATGAGCAGCACGGCCGTCTACTTCCTTGCCGAGGTCGGTGCCGGGTTCCACGACATCGGGCAAGGAGCGTTTGGCCTGTGGTTCAAGTTCATTGGCGAGAACGTTCCGTTCATCGTCTTACCGCCCTTGGTGCTGTACTCGATTCATCTGCAAATCGACTACCTCACCCGGCGGGCGGGAACCGCGGATCAGCCAAGTTCCGAGACCGATCACGCAAGGGCCTGACGCCATTTCGTCCAAGTTCAGCCGGGAGTTTGGAGTCGGATCTGACGTGTGGCCCGGGTTAACCCGCAGGAAGGCCCAACACCCGTTGCGCGATGATGTTGCGCTGAATCTCCGACGTTCCCCCGGAGATGGTGCCCGCATAGGTGCTGATGTATCGCGCGGACCAACCGCCTGCGAAAAGGTCTGGAAAATAAGGGTTGTAGGGAGACGTGGGCGCTGGGCTGCGCAAGCCCTCCAGGCCTGAGGCGTCGAGAGCGACCCTGAACGCAGACTGCTCGGCTTCGGATCCGAATAGCTTGAGAACTGAGACGCCAGGAATGTCGCGTTCGCCGCGCGCGGCCTGTCCTAGTGCGGCCGAGCCCATCAGGCGCAGCGCCTGGTAGTCCATTGCGATCGTCGCGTAGCTGTCCCGCTCGACCTCTCCGACTGGACGGAAGTCCTCTAGGAGCTGTTCGAGCCTGTTGGCGAACGCCGTCCACATCATCGTGCGCTCGTGCCCAAGCGATCCGTTGGCCACCCGCCAGCCGCCGTTGAGCGGACCCACCAGATTCTCGACGGGCACCCGGACGTCAGTGAAGAACACCTCGTTGAAGTCCAAGCTGTCTCTGTCGAGCACCGAAGCGAAGGGCCGGCGCCGTACGCCTGGCGTGTCGGTCGGGATGAGAACGGCACTAATTCCCTTGTGCCGCGGCGCCTTCCGGTCGGTGCGCACGAAGGCGAGCAAAACGTCGGCGTCATGGGCGCCCGACGTCCACACCTTCTGCCCATTGACGACGAAATGGTCCCCGTCCAGATCCGCCTTGGTGGACAACCCCGCCAGATCCGAACCCGCCCCTGGCTCACTCATCCCAAGCGACGCGGTCATCTCACCCCGCAGGATCGGGATGGCCCACTTCTGCTTTTGCTGGTCGGTTCCGAACGTAATCAGCGACGCGGCAATGATGCCCACGCCCTGCGGGTTGAAGGCGTGGTAGATCCGTCTCCGCGAGAGCTCCTCGCGATGGACGAATTGACAGAGGATGTCGGCGTTCCGGCCGCCGAATTCCGGCGGATTCCCCGGCAGAAACCATCCGTGGTCGAATTGCAGACGCTGCCATCGCCGAGCCCACTCCGGGATGTGGGCCGTGGAGCGCGATCGCTCTCCTGCAGCCTCGGCTTCTTGGGGCAGATGCTCGTCGAGAAAGGCGACGAACTCTTCCCGGAAGGCCTCGACTTCGTCGTCGAACGTGAGTTGCACGGTCCAAAGATATCAAGTACTTAACATTTGCGCCGCGGTGCGCTATGACTAGAAGGCGACGACGCAAGGAAATGGAGGCCCGGTGCTCGACGGCGAGAAGGTCTTGATCACGGGTGCGACGGGCAAGATCGCCTTTCCCATTGCGCGTGCCCTCGCCGCTCGCAACGAGGTCTGGGGCGCGGCCAGGCTGCGGGACCCTGCCGATGGGCAGCGGCTGGCGGCGGCGGGGATCACGCCGACCACGCTCGACGTCAGCGTCGACGACTTCTCTGATCTCCCCGACGATTTCACGTACGTGTTTCACGCAGCGGTGGATCCGGGCACCGACGACTGGACCCGCTGCGTCGAGACCAACGCCCAACGCTCCGGCGACCTGCTCGCCCACTGTCGCACCGCGAAGGGTTTCGTGTTGTGTTCGACGGGGTCGATCTACGGGTATCAGGGGCGGCGGCCGCTGACCGAGGACGATCCGCCGGGCGTACCTCTGCGGGCGAACTACAGCTTCTCCAAAGTCGCTGCGGAACAGGTCTGTACGTGGGTTGCGCGACATCACCGCATCCCCTTGACGATCATCCGGATCTGCTCGACGTACGGCCCCGAGGGCGGAGCGCCCAACGACCGACTAGAGGCCATTCTGGCGGGCAGGCCGATCCGGCTGCACCCGGACAAGCCCAACAACTACAACCCGATCTACGAGGACGACTACGTCGAGCTCGGCATCCGCGCGATGGAGGTCGCGGACATCCCGCCGGTGGTGGTCAACTGGTCGGGAAGCGAGACCGTCAGCATCGAGGAGTACTGCACGTACCTCGGCGAGCTGGTCGGAGTGGATCCCGTATTCGAATACAGCGCCGACGCGCACACCCCCTTGTGGCCGGACGTGACCCGCATGCACGAAGTACTCGGCAAGACGAAAGTGCCGTGGAGAGAAGGATTCCGACGCATGGTCGAGGCACGACATCCCGAAATCGCACTACCGTGATCGAACTACCTGGTACGCCATCCGACGACGTTCCCGGCGTGCTCGCGGCAGGCAACGGCGACATCGGCACGCTGTTCGTCTCGATGGCCCGCCGCCATCCACAGGGCAGCGACGCCGACTATCTGCAATGGCACACCCTGGATCACCGACCCGAGCAGCATCGACTTTCGGCGGTTCGCGCGTCACTGCGACTGGTATCGACGCCCGAATGCCGTGCCGCGCGACTGCCTGGCGACGACCACTTCGACGACATCGACCACGTCATGACGTACTTCTTCACCAACGAGGCAGGACTGACGCCGTTCAACGAATTGTCGGCCGCCCTTGGCGCTGCGGACAGGAAGCTTCGACTCCTACCGCCGGTGGAGCGCGGCGTATACGGGGTGACCCACAAGGAGGCGGCGCCGCGGGTCAAGGTGGGCGCCGACGTCCTGCCCTGGTGGCCCGTCGTCGGCACGTACGTGCTGCTCGAATCCGCCACGGCCGCACCGACCGGGCTCACGGCCATCGGCGGTATCGCTGGCACGTGGTCGGTGGTGGCGCAGCAGGTCGACGCGAAACTGGCGAATGCACGACCGGGCCAGCTGCTCACGTATTGCTTTCTCGACGACGACCCCGTGGACGTCGCCCATCGGCTGCGTCCAGTCCTGACGAAGCGGTGGGCGGACGCCGGCGTCGCGCCGCTTCTCGCCGCCCCGTTCTTCGCCGTCGTTCCACACCAGTGGGATCGCCATGTGCCATAGGACGTTTCGACGCCGAGCGCACGGTTCTCGTGCGCATTCCGCGAGATGTCGCGTCTACGAGCGTGCAGTCGGCGCACCGGTAGTTGGGAGGAGGTGCGCATGCGCATCGGCATGATGGTCGGCTCCGACAAGGAGCGCTCACGCGCCGAAAGGTTGACCGGCCTCGTGGACGACGGCACCAGGGCCGAGGCCGCTGGGTTCTGTTCGTTCTGGTTCCCCCAGGTGCCGGGCTATCTCGATGCGTTGACCGCATTGGCGTTGCTCGGATCGGCCACGTCGACCATCGAACTTGGCACCGCCGTAGTGCCGATGCAGACCCGGCACCCGATGATCATGGCGCAGCAGGCGGCGACGACGCAGGAGGCGTGCGGCGGCCGGTTCGCCCTTGGCATGGGACCGTCGCACGACTGGATCATCGAGGGGCAGTTGGGGATTCCCTACGATCGACCGGTCCGGATGGTCCGCGACTACCTCGACGTCCTGTTGGCGGCGTTTGCCGGGCCCGGGGCAGTGGACGTCGACAACGACAACTTTCAGGTGCACAGCCCGATGGACGTCGCAGACGCTCGACCAATGCCGATTCTCCTCGCCGCACTGGGGCCGACCATGCTGCGCATCGCCGGCGAGCGGGCCGATGGCACGATCCTATGGATGGCCGACGAGCGCGCGATCGCTGATCACGTGGCGCCACGAATCACGCAGGCGGCCAGCACATCCGGACGCCCCGCACCCCGCATCGTCGCAGGCGTTCCCGTGGCCGTTTGCGCCGACGGCGAGGTCGACGATGCCCGCGCGATGGCCAGCGAGATCCTCGGACATGCGCACTTCTCCCCCAACTACGTACGCCTGCTCGAACACGGCGATGCCGAAGACGTCGGGGACACGATGGCCGCCGGCAGCGAGGCAACGGTCCTTGCCCGGCTGCAGCGCTACCGGGACGCCGGCGTGACCGACCTGGCTGCCCGCGTGGTTCCGGTCGGTCGCGACCCAGAGACGCGCCAAGCTACCCGCAAGCGCACCCTGGAGTTTCTTGCATCGCTTTGTCCAACCCTCTAAGCCTCGGGTGGCGCATAGGACCCCATGAATTCGACGGGTACGCCGCCCATGGTGCAAAAGAACAAGTCGACGCCAGACATGCCGGTGTCGAACACCGTGACGTCGCTGGCATGGCCTTTGGCGCGCTCCTTGCTGCCTTCGAAGTCGTCGGTAAGGAACGACAGCGCGGCAAGCCCTTCGGGCGCGACGTCGCGCAGGTTCTCGGGCACGTCGAGGACTTCGATGAGTCCGGTGTCACCACTTCCGAGGATCGTGACGTCGGCTCCGTCCGATGGCGGCCAGCCCAAAGTGGCCTCGAATACCGGTCCTGGCACCCGCAACTCGTACTGCACCGTCATTCCGGCCACGTCGGTGAGGAACGCGATGAACGCCGCTGCCGAATGGCTCCGCATGACGACGTGGTGGAGCTGATTTGGCAAGAGGGTTCCTTCCCTAGGAGCTATGGCGGACGATAGCCGAACGAGGGTGGCCCGCGTGGCGAAACCTCGTTAGTTTGACTCCGGTCAGCTATGTACTTCGGCGAATTGGCTTGCTAAGTTGGCCTAATGCCCACGTCGGACGCCGCCGTTTCGTCAGAACGCGGTCAGCGACGAGCAACCTTCCAGCGAGCGAAATCCCATCAGACGAAGCGAATGCTCGTGCAGGCGGCAATGGCGCTGTGGCGCACCAAGGGCTACGCCACCACCACCGTCGCCGACATCTGCACCGCGGCGGGCGTCTCCAAGGCGCTGTTCTACTTCTACTTCCCGCGCAAGGAGGACGTGCTCTTCGAGGTCGGCGTCATGTCGACCAAGTCCGCTCGCAAGGCGATCCACGACCTGCTCGACAAACCGTACGAAGTCGCGACGGTCATCGCCGCCGCGCTCGCGGCGTTCGAGCGGTCGATGGCCCGCAATCCGCGAGACCTCGTCATCGAGACCATCCTCGAGGGCTACCGGCACGAGCACCGAATCCTCGCGGCGGGCACGCCACTCGACGCCGAAGCCGACATGTTCACCGAGCTCTTCACGAGAGCCAAGGCCGACGGCAAGCTGGATGCCGGCGTCGACATCGCCCATCTCGCGTATCTCGCCGCGACACTCGTCAGCGAAGGTGCTCGGCACTGGGCAGCTGGAGCATTTGGCGACCGATCGTTCGCCGACGTCGTCACCGCCGACATCTGCACGCTCATCAACGGATACACACCCCGATAGGCAAGGAGGCCGCATGTGGGATTTCGAGACCGACCCCGAATACCAGGAATTGCTGGACTGGGCGGACGCGTTCGTGCGCGACGAGGTCGAACCGCTGGACCTGATCTGGCCGCACCTGCAGTTCACGCCGCTGACAGAAACCCGACGCAAGGTCGTCGATCCGCTCAAGGAGCGCGTGCGTGAAAAGGGCTTGTGGGCAACGCATCTCGGGCCCGAGTTCGGCGGACAGGGCTATGGCCAGTTGAAACTGGCACTGCTCAACGAGATCCTCGGGCGCTCGCAGTGGGCATCGGTCATCTTCGGCTGCCAGGCTCCGGACACGGGCAACGCCGAGATCATTGCGCACTACGGCACGCAGGAGCAAAAGGATCGCTATCTGCGGCCGCTATTGGACGGCGAACTGTTCTCCAGCTACTCGATGACCGAGCCGCAGGGTGGCGCGGACCCGACCCAGTTCAAGACCAGCGCCGTTCGCGACGGGGACGACTGGGTCATCAACGGCTGGAAGTACTTCTCCTCCAACGCCAACACGGCCTCGTTCCTCATCGTCATGGTGGTGACCAATCCCGACGTGAGCGCGTATCAGGGAATGTCGATGTTCCTGCTGCCCACCGATACCCCTGGTGTGAACATCGTCCGCAACGTCGGCCTATATGGCGACCGCGAGAACGAGGGCAGCCACGCGCTGATCCACTACGAGAACGTGCGCGTGCCGAATTCCGCGCTGCTCGGCGGAGAGGGACAGGCGTTCGTCATCGCTCAGACACGCCTCGGCGGCGGCCGTATCCACCACGCCATGCGCACCATTGGCTTGGCGCAGAAGGCGATCGACATGATGTGCGAACGTGTTCTCAGCCGCGAGACCGCAGGCAGCCTGCTTGCCGACAAGCAGACCGTGCAGGGCTACATCGCCGACTCCTACGCTCAGCTCGCACAGTTCCGGTTGTTCGTGCTCTACACCGCGTGGGAGATCGACAAGTACAACGACTACAAGAAGGTGCGCAAGGACATCGCGACGGCCAAGGTCCTCATGCCAACGGTTTTGCACGACATTGCTTGGCGCGCAATGCAAGTACACGGCGCCCTCGGTGTCACCAACGAAATGCCGTTCCTCGGGATGGTCGCCGGCGCAGCAGTGATGGGTCTTGCCGACGGACCCACCGAGGTACACAAGACCACCGTCGCCAAGCAAGTGCTGCGGAACTACAAGGCCACCGACGACATGTGGCCGTCGGAATGGCTACCACGCAAGCGGGAGGCCGCACGGGCGCGCTTCGCCGAGTACCTCGAACTGGAGGTAGGCAACCAGTGAGTGACATCGACGTCGATCGGCTCGCCGCCTGGATGGACGAGGCAGCGCTGCCGGGCAAGGGGGAACCGCTCCACACGCGCTTCCTGTCCGGCGGCACCCAGAACGTCATCTACGAACTGACGCGCGGTGAGCAACGGTGCGTCATCCGGATGCCACCGCCGGGTGCTCCGCCGGACCGCGACAAGGGCATCTTGCGGGAGTGGCGCATCATCGAGGCGCTCGACGGCACCGAGGTTCCGCATACCAAGGCCGTCGGCGTGTGCGACGACGCCAGCGTTCTCGGGCGACCCTTCTACCTGATGGGCTTCGTCGACGGCTGGTCCCCGATGGACACGCATGGCAAGTGGCCAGAGCCGTTCGACTCCGACTTCGACGCCCGCCAGGGGCTGAGTTATCAACTGGCCGAGGGCATCGCATTGCTATCGAAGGTCGATTGGCAAGCCAAGGGGCTACACGATCTCGGAAGGCCGGACGGTTTCCACGAACGCCAGGTCGCTCGCTGGATCGGCTTCCTCGAACGGATAAAGGCGCGTGAGATTCCGGGCCTCGACGTCGCGACCGCATGGCTGCAGGCGCACAAGCCATTGGACTTCATACCTGGCCTGATGCATGGCGATTACCAGTTCGCGAACGTCATGTACAAGCACGGTGCCCCGGCACAGTTGGCCGCGCTCGTCGACTGGGAGATGGGCACCGTCGGCGATCCGAAGTTGGACCTCGGGTGGATGGTGCAGAGTTGGCCCACAGATACGTGGGCACCGGAAGCCTCCGAGATGGGCTATGTCGACATGCGTGGCGCGCCGAGCCGCGACCAGGTCGTCGAGCACTACGCGAAGGTATCCGGCCGCCAGGTCGATGACTTGGACTACTACTTGGTTTTGGCCAAGTGGAAGCTGGCGATCGTGTTGGAGCAGGGCTTTCAGCGAGCGGGCACCGACGAGAAGCTGCTCGCCTTCGGGCCGGTCGTCACAGAGCTCATGGCGTCGGCGGCCGAACTCGCCGAGTCCACCGACTACGCGGGCTGAGCGGCGTGCGTGCAGCGATCTGTCCGACCCACGGGCCGCCAGAAGTAGTCACGATCGAGGATCGTCCCCCACCGGTCGTCGAGCCGGGACAGGTCCGGGTACGGGTCGAGGCTGCGGCCGTCAACTTTCCCGACGTGCTGTTGATCGCCGACGACTATCAGGTCAGCCTCCCGCCGCCGTTCGTTCCTGGCAGCGAGTTCGCCGGCGTCGTCGACGACGTCGGTTGCGAGGTAACGGATTTCGCGGTCGGCGATCGAGTGACCGGAACGAGTATGTTCGGTGCCTTCGCCGAGCAGGTGGCCGTTGCCCCTGCCATGCTGGCTCGCATCCCCGACGGGGTCGAAGCCTCCGCCGCGGCGTGCGGCGTGGCATACCGCACTGCCCATCACGCGCTGCGCTCCATGGCGCGCATCGATGTAGGTGACGAGCTGGTGGTGCTAGGCGCAGGCGGTGGCGTCGGCATGGCCGCCGTCCAACTCGGGGTGGCACTGGGTGCTGAGGTGACCGCGGTGGCGTCGTCGGCCGAGAAGTTGGCCGCAGCGGCAGGATACGGAGCGTCGCGAGTCGTCAACCACCGCGACGGTGACCTGCGCGCGCAGTTGCGCGAAGCTCTTCCCGATGGCGCCCACGCCGTCATCGATCCGGTGGGAGGCGAGCTCAGCGAACCCGCGCTGCGTGCGCTGCGACGCGGCGGCCGCTTCGTGACGATCGGCTATGCGTCAGGCGTCATCCCCCGCATTCCCCTGAATCTGATCCTGGTCAAGGGAATCCACCTGCTGGGCTTTCAATTTCAGGACGTTCCCCCGCTGGAGTTCGACCGCAACGAGTCCGAACTGCGCGACATGCTCACTACCGGCCGCGTAGCCCCACACGTCGGCGCGGTGTACCCGCTGGCCGAAACTGCCGCGGCGCTGCGCCGTGTCGCCGACGGATGCGCCATCGGCAAGGTGCTTATCGATCTCACCTAGGACGGGCCTTCTTCTTCGTCGATGGCTTGTTGGTGGCGTTTGCGCTGGGCGCGGTGGCGTTGGGCGATTGCCTTGGCCCGGGTGGTCTTGCGCAGCGGCATGGTCAATCCACGGTCTGGTGCATCGCCGTCGCTGGCGCGCGCACATGCGGCTGCTCGCGGAGTGGGCGTTTCCGCTGGTAACGGTGTGGTGGTGTCCCAGTGCGGAAAGAGCAGTCGGCTGCCCGGTGGGCGGGTATAGCGATGTCCGGTCGGGCTGATCCACACCACACTGCCGTCGGATAGCTGCTGATCAGCCCAGCCGCCGTCGCCGGTCCAGAAGGTCTTGAGCAGGTGATGTTTTCGGCACAGACACTTGGTGTTGCCGGGATGGGTCAGGCCGCCGGCACCGTGCGCATTTGAATGGTCGATGTCGCAGTACTCGGCAGGTTTGGTGCAACCGGGGAAGCAGCACGTCACGTCGCGGCTGCGCACGAACCGGGCCAACTTCGCCGAGGGCCGATAACCCGGCTCGGCGGCCAGCTCGCACGCCGACGGAACGGGACGGACCTTGGCACCGAGTGCGATCAGTTGAGTCAGCAGTGGGGTGGGCACGATCCCGCCGCCGGCAATCACCGCCAAACCCGACCCCGCAGTTCGAGACGGGAGTTGGCGGTCATGCCGGGGTGCAGCGGATTCGGGTTCTGGTTGGGCACAGGGTGGCTCGCCATCCGGGTCGGGTGCGGAATCGTCGGGACCGGCGTCGGGTGACGGTGACGGGACGTCCGGCTCGGCCTCAGGCCCGGCGTCAGGCTCGGCGTCGGGCCCAGGCTCGGCGTCAGACCCAGGCTCGGCGTCAGACCCAGGCTCAGGCCCAGGGTCGGGGTCAGGCCCAGGCCCAGGGTTGGGTGGTGGTCCAGCGTCGGGGTGGTGGTCGGCAATGACGTGAATGACGAAGGCATCGCCGCGCGCATCGGCTCCGGGGGCGGCGCAGTCCTCGCGTCCGCACGGGCAGGGCAGGACGGTGCCGCGGGCCGCGATCACCCCGATGGCTTGGGTGCGGCGTTCTCCGGCGCTGCGCGGATCGTGCGGGCACACCACCGCCACCATCGCCGCGACCCGCCGCTCGACCAGTTCGGCGTCGGCGACGGTGAGCCGGGCCCACATCGACCGGATTCCGGTGGAATCGTCGCGTTTGCCGAACCCTAGATCACAGCCCTTGGCCGCGGTGTTGAACACGTACACCGCCGACGGATCGTGCTTCTCGACCGCTGCGTCGACGGCGTTCTCCAGTTTCTCGGTCGACATCGGCCCGAACGACGCCGCCGCTTCGGCCAGTTCCGCGTCGACCTTCGCGATGACCTCGGGGTCCTCGATGAGCTGGGTGCGCCAGGTGATCGCGGTGACCGCCTTGGCGCCCAGTTCCCCGGCAGCCATCTGTTTGGCCACCTGCGGGAGCCGGTGCCGCAGGGCGAGGGCTTGATGCATCTGTCCCGACGCGACGCGGTGAGAAAGCCCGCACGCCGCGGCCACCTCGGCTGCCGCGGAGTCCCAGCCGTCGCACGCCCAACGCTCACGCTCAATGGCCACCTGCGCGCCGAGGCGGCGTTCGGTCAGCTCGGCGATCGCATCCAGCCGGTCAAACGCCGCAATTGCTTCGGCGCGGGTCCAACCCGCGATGGCGTCGACGACCGTCGCATCGCAGGCACCCGACAGCCCATCGCCGTGAGCCAGTTCATCGAACATGCGTCCAATCGTGCCCATGCACAACGACATTCAGCCACACCCACACACCCACCCTGTGAATGAAACCAAGACTGTGGACAACCCACCCGAGAAACGCTGGCTCACAACAAAACTGATGCTCCTATTTGTGTCAAGCAGCTTTGAGCCAGTTTCTATAGGTGTCGGCGAAGGTATCGTCACGTTGTCGTCCACGTTCGATCCGCGAGATCACGGCGGGCCAGACTCCGAAGTGGTTGGCAA